>Ga0163215_100002_pt1 | contig 1252430 bp, 1117 predicted proteins | sample SynspAceP_FD_185934 | JGI IMG/M metagenome (GOLD analysis project Ga0163215, IMG submission 185934) | Saline lake microbial communities from Ace Lake in Antarctica - Synechococcus sp. Ace-P (Hybrid Assembly) | ecosystem: Environmental > Aquatic > Non-marine Saline and Alkaline > Saline... | reverse complement strand
ACCCTCGGTTTATATCCAGCATGTTCTGGAGCGCATTGCTGAAGCTGACACACTGGAGAAGCTTTAAGCACTGCTACCGTGGGACGTCGACATAGAATGGGCTTCAAAAAAAGTGTCGCAGATCGGCTGAGGACAAGTGGGTCGATTTAAGGGCGCTTACGTCTCAGTCTGCATTATTCTCGCGTAAGCCCCGTTGTTCGAGAGGCAAAACGCAAGACCTGACCCCGAGGAACTTGTTTCCAAGCCTACCTTTGACCCTTTTATTTAAGTCCATCAGATCTATGAATCAAATAGGAGGCGGTGGCGTCGATGGGGTCGCGACCATGGACGGCTGTCGCTCCGGGATGAAAGCTGGAAACTGGGTTCAGGTCGATGAAAACGGGATTGTCCTTTTCATCCAGAAGGTACTCGACTGCGCCGAACTCCATCCTTGCGGCCCGTAGAATTCTTTTGACTGACTCGGCCACCTTCGGGGCAATAAGAAGGACAGCTTGTCCATGTATGGCGCGTCCGCCGGGAACGGCGGGGTACGTTTGCGGCGTACGCACTCCGCACTCGGTAAAAAGCTTGGCTTGATCCAGCTTACTGTAGCCGGTCTGGAAGCAGAGTGATCCGTTGATCACAGATCTACCCTCGGCCTCCCAGGTTCGCAAAGAATGGGTGATCCGATCCGCCCGAGCCTTATCCCGCTCAGCAAGAAGGGAAGATACGCGGTTGACGATCAACCCATTCGCTACGATCTCCTCCGGATCATCAGCGACTTGTACTTTGATGCCCCTCGATTCTAAAAGGTCAACGAGGGGGCGAACCCATTCTGGTATATCTGTGAGAATTAAAATAGACATTGACTAGTATCCGGCTGACTGAGGCAAAGATCCCCGTGCTTGCCTAGCAAAGGGTTGCGCGGGTTGCGGCTCGAACAACAAATGGTAGTCGACGTTTCATGGGACTGAGGTGCAGGCATTTGTTCACCACATTAAGCGCGGATGTTCTAGTTTACCGGCTGATCTGGCCACCGGCGTCCTGCTTAAATCGAACGATTAAGAATGGAGGCTGCGCAACGTCGGCTCACGCATTCAAGACTGGGCACTATTCTGGATAAAGTGTTACTCAGGAAAGAACAAAGAAAAGCAGAAAAAAGTGTAGCTGGCGGCCGTTCTGCAGATGATCTGCCGACGGTCTATCTCTACGAGGGTTATCAAAGTGCGCCCTCGGAATGCAAACTTAGGGTGTTTACTCCTTGAGTAAATCGTCTGATTTTCTCAACACTTCACAAACTGCTCACAATAAAAAACAATATCTTGGAGGAGAGCACAAGTCTGGTACTTGCAGTCCGTGAAACTCAGGAAACGATGAACTCCGTGCTAAAGGCAAGCAAGAAGATCAGTGGCATTGTTTCCACGATTAATGATATCGCTGACCAGACCAACCTGTTGGCCCTGAATGCTGCAACAGAGGCCGCGCGTGCTGGCGATGCCGGGCGAGAATTCTCTGTATTCGCCGATGAGGTCCGTTCATTGGCTCGCAAATCCAGTAGCTCGGCAGGTGAAATAGACGGCCTTATGGACGAAACTAATCAACGGGTGGCAGCCCTGGCGAAATCGCTGGATAGAATTGAGGGTTAACCTATGGGTTATTCCCTGTCCTGAATCGGTGGGCAACTGAAGATGCTGACTATTGACGAGCCATAGGCACGCTTCAGGACAGGTTAGCTGGAAAGCTAATCAAAAAATAAATCTGTCCCGGTTAGTTCAGGCGCACCGGGACCATGATGTGCGCATAGTCTGTTCCTTTCCACATGACATAGGGCCCGCCGTTATGCGGATCGGTTGGCAGGGCGTCGAGGTCTTTCGGGTCAGAGACAATAAGCATCAGGTGCGGGCCCTCCTTGATCCAGTCGTTGTCGTCGGTTTTGCCCTTGGCGTATGGATCGATGTTACTCGCCCCCTCGTCACCGCTCAGCATATAAGAAATGCCGAGTCCGGGTGATGTGAAGGGCTGTTTGCTCATCCATGCCGCCGCCCACTTCTGCCAGGGACCATCCAAGCACATGGGGGCCGTGCCTTGAAGGGTGGGTGGTGTGGGGAAACAGACGTAATTGCTGCTTCCTTCCTGCAGCACGTTGTTATCCCAGTCCATAACAGTTACCTGATTGCGAAGCGAAACAGGCGCTGCACTCAGAGCATCCTTGAGAAGCTCACTACTATTGTCTGCCACAACCTGGCTGGCAGGGATCATCAGAATCAAAGCGGTTAAAATACCTGTAGCTGTGTTCATGTGTATGGCCCTCGATCTTCATTGCGATCAGATACTGCTCAAAACAAGTATGAACGATTCTTCTGGGGCCATAGGATCAATTCGTTCTTATGCAAGCGAAGAAGGCTCTAAGCTTTATGAAGGGTGGGCCGCCAGCGAGGGAGGTGCCCCCTACTCTTCGTAGGCCATCTTACGCGCCATGCCGCCATCCACCACGATGTTTTCAGTTTCATTATTCAGTACCTCGAGTTGACTCTGTTCTTTCCGTATAGGCTCGAAGAAAAGGCAGCGAGTTTATCAAAAATACCTATGCACAATGTGGGGGCGGGGAGGAGGAATCCGACTCAATGGTTGCCACATTAGGTCGTCCGGGGTTTCACAGCCCGCGTGCGGATCGTCGTCACCCAGCCGCACAGTGGTTAACCGGCTACTTGATGACAAAGATACTGGCGGGACAATGACCACTCTTATTAAAGCCGGGCTGGCTTTGGGAATGTCTTGGACGCTGCAGGCTGATAGCGATTCAGAAAGAGCTAAATACTGCGTGGGGAAAACCGGGACAGATTTATTTTCCGCCATCGAAGCTGTTTTAATTTGCCCCTGTCTTGTCCTTTCGTTGTAATCGTCTCAGTCTGCATTATTCTCGCGTAAGCCCCGTTGTTCGAGAGGCAAAACGCAAGACCTGACCCCGAGGAACTTGTTTCCAGGCCTACCTTTGACCCTTTTTTTTAAGTCCCTCAGATCTATGAATCAAATAGGAGGCGGTGGCGTCGAGGGGGTCGCGACCAAGGACGGCTGTCGCTCCGGGGTGAAAGCTGGAAACTGGGTTCAGGTCGATGAAAACGGGATTGTCCTTTTCATCCAAAAGGTACTCGACTGCGCCGAGCTCCATCCTTGCGGCCCGTAGAATTTTTTTGACTGACTCGGTCACCCTCGGGGTAATTTCGCCAGGAGCCCGGAGGGTAACATCCGATTCCGGGTGAGCCAGGCAGTAGTTGAATTGGTCAGCTTGAATCGGTGAGCGGGCTTCGTAAAGGATGTCGGAGCCGATGATTTCGACCCGGTGGACGCAGCCGTCTGCGGCGGTTAGAAGCTCTTGCTCAATCCAGCCTTCGTCTCGGCTGAAAAGTCCATCCGGGGCGGGTTCGCCGTCTTCAAGCGTCCGAATCCCTCTCCCAAAACCACCTGCAGGTGGCTTGAGAAGGACAACTTTTCCATGTATGGCGCGTCCGCCGGGAACGGCGGGGTACGTTAGCGGCGTCAGCACTCCGCACTCGGTAAAAAGCTTGGCTTGAGCCAGCTTACTGTAGCCGGTCTGGAAGCAGAGTGATCCGTTGATCACAGATCTACCCTCAGCCTCCCAGGTTCGCAAAGAATGGGTGATCCGATCCGCCCGAGCCTTATCCCGCTCAGCAAGAAGGGAAGATACGCGGTTGACGATCAACCCATTCGCTACGATCTCCTCTGGATCATCAGCGACTTGTACTTTGATGCCCTTCGATTCTAAAAGGTCAACGAGGGGGCGAACCCATTCTGGGATATCTGTGAGAATTAAAATAGACATTGACTAGTATCCGGCTGACTGAGGCAAAGATCCCCATACTTGCGCAGGGTTGCGTAAGGAGAGCCACGAAGCGGCTCGGACAACAAATGGTGGTCGATATGGTTCTCAGTGTGCCGCTGATTTGCTGAGGAGACCACCTGTTTCGTAGCATGTCGACGACCACCTCATGGAGGTCAGTGCTCGCAACCAACTTGCGCCGGGGCCGGCAGTGAAGACGTGCTGAACGCGCTGCGAGCCATGCTGCTTCGGCATCTTAGGATCGGCCTTCAACCTACGCCGCTGCAATTCCCGGTTCAGGATGCTCGGTGAACGGTTCAGCTCACTGGCAATGGCGCGAAGGCTGAGGCCCTGGCGCTTAAGAAACATGAGTGTAACGCGGTCGGTGGTACTCAGGTGATGATAGTGTTTTCCCATGGCACCACGGTACTCGGTTAGAGGCTGTTGCACTCAGTTATTGAGCGCGCGGAGTCGCCACTAACATAGGAGAATTGTTTCATGTCAATAATGCACTTACCTTAAAGGTATATTCTTGGCGCCGTTCGATACTTACAAGGATAGACAGATATGAATCTGATTAAGTAGGCATTTATTGGGTCTATGGTTCTTCAGTATCGCTAGCATCTGCTGGAACTCTCGACTACGAAGGTTCGTCTACTGTGGGTAAATTCATTGCTGATGCTAGTGATGCTAGTAAAGCCTACACAACATCCTAGCTGGTATTGAAAACGAAAACGAAAACGAAAACGGAAAGCCCTGGAGCCGAGCGCGAAAGTAGTTCGCATATTCGTCCATCCGCCGCAACTCTGCCGGGCTGAGTTTCACCACCAGGTGATAATGTTTCGACATAACTGCATAAGCCGCTATATCAACCGAAAACACAGAGGACACCACGCGAATCCGCTCCTCAATCCACCCGCACTGGTTATGTGTTGGGTGGTGTGGTTGCTGCGAGTGGAGATTTGCTGGCTGTCGCTTAGGTGCCTTGGCTTAAAAGTTGAGTTAGAGCCGAAAGTTGTGCGGGATGACTGCACAGCTCTTTTCTTGGCACAAAATTTGTTTATTTTTGTAATCGGAGCAGATAAAAAGCGCTGAAATAGTTTATCTTATGTAGCTAAATACTAGGTAAATATCGATCGTTAGGGATAAAAGCCTATGAACCCCTCAGTACTAGGATTGGCATAAATCTAGAGTATAAACATTCAATTTCTCTAACTGCGTGTAGTAGAAGTAAGTATTAAAACTCACGAAAACAGTTTGTAGAAGCCCGGTTCCCTGAGCGAGAAAAAGTCTACGTTAGGCCCCATGAGGCACCCATTGTTTTACCGTAAATCTGTGTGAAGTAAGAGGCAACGTCACAGCACCTCTTAACAGGACAAGGCAGTCTTAACGGAGCGGTTCACTGTATGTATTTTAAGTACAATGTATAAATCTCGCGGATTTACCTTACTCGAATTAATGTTGGTGATCGTTATTGTCGCCATCCTCATTATGTTTGCAGTGCCATCGTTCCAGTGGATGATCCAGAAAGTCACGATATCCAGCAATGTGAATACATTTCTGTCCGACATGCGCTATGCGCGCAGTGAAGGCATTCGGCGCGGCGGAGGTGTTGTGCTGTGTCGTAGCGACGCCCCCGAAGCGGCCGCTCCCGCTTGTGGCAGCGGCTTCGGCCCTGGTGGAAATGGCTGGGTCAGTGGCTGGATTATTTTTCAGGACTTGAGCAATGACGGGAACAAAAGCACAAACGATCCACTGCTGCGCGTGCAGGCACCCATCATCGCGATAAATTCCATTCTGGGCGTCTTACCCGACAGCTCATCCTCCACCACATTTAGCTTTACGGCAACCGGACGCCTGCGCAACTTAATTGGGACGACAACAATGCCATTTGGCGGCGATAGCACGTTTGCCAAAACAATGCAGCGCGTGGTGTGTGTCAGCCTTAGCGGTCGCGCCCGAATTGCTGGCGACGGGAATATTGCCTCATGCGACTAGCCTCCATAACTAGGAAAATGCCGCCTATGAAAAATCGTTCTCAAAGCGGCGCCTTTTTGATCGAAGTCTTGGTCGCGACGCTGATTCTATCGCTTGGAGTACTGCCTCTTGTTTCGATGATGACTTTCGCTGTACAGATGCCGAAATTAGCGGGCTACCGTGCAACCGCCGTCAACCTGGCATCCAACTATGTCGAACGCATGCGGGCCAATCCGGCCAACCCTGTCAGCATCGCCCTCTACAGCGAGAAACCTAGCAGCTACGACGGTACACGGGTAGCTATACCGGTCCCGCTCTGCACCGACACTGATTGCGATACTGCCACTCCGACGACGTTCTGCGACTACCCCACATGCGATACCGACACCATGGTCACTCGGGACGTCTATGAGATGCAAACCGCAGCACGCCGCGAGCTGCCTGCTGGCGGTATTGTCGTATCGTGCGACGGCGGCGGTTGCAGCAACGGCCTCGGAAATCTGTGGATTATGTGGCAGGAGCCCGACACGTTTGACGCACTCAATCCATCATCATCCGACAATTGCCCCGCTGTATTAACGAGCACTCACACCAACCTGCGTTGCCTGTATGTGAGATTTAAGCTATGAGACGCCATCTCATCTCACCGAGATCGCGCTACCTTCAGGGTTTCTCGTTGATCGAACTGATGATTTCCCTCACTCTTGGTTTAATCATTATAGCTGCGTCTTTGTCCGCGTACGTGGGCGCAGCAGGAGCCGCAAGAATGGCCGAAGCCCAGGGACGCATGTACGAAGATGCCCAGGCAGCACTGACCATTCTGACCCAGCAGCTACGGATGGCGGGCAACAACCCCGGTCAGACTAATCGGCTCGACACCAGTGTAAAAAACCCTATCTACACGAAGCCGACAGCTTCTGGTTTGACATATTCTGGTGACATATTACCTGAGTATGTTGACTCAACTATTCCCGCGTTCGAACTCTCCGATTACAGCATTCGTGGTTGCGACGGAGCGTTTAGCGACATTAATGCGGTAACCAGTATTGATGGCCTCGGCTGCGTCGTAACGGGTCCCGTTATCGCTGTACCAGACTCCATTGCGCTTAGTTACGAAGCAGATGACTTCAATACTGTGCCCACCAACGCCAGCACACCGTCCCCGACCGACTGCCTTGGGTTCCCGCTGAACAAGATTAAGGCCGAAATTCCCGGAATTCCAGATGGCTACGGTTCAGGCGTTTTCTTTGCCGCGTCTAAAGATGTGTTCTACTTCGTGGCAGACAATCGGTTTTATATTGACACATCCTCTGCCACTGCTACACCACCGTCCGTACCCAGCCTGTATTGCCAAGGTAATGGCATCGACAGTACAGCTCAACCTTTAGTCGAGAACATTGAGGACATGCAGATCACCTACGGGGTAGAGATCCCCGACGACCAAACGCGAACTGTGGCAGGCTATTTGCGCGCCGATGAACTCCTCGCTCATCCCGACCCCGACGTCTTGGCGGCTTTTACCCCACAGGAACGCTGGAGAAAAGTCGTCACGGTTCGCATTTGCCTACTGGTACGCAGCGAGAATGCCGTAGTGTCAGACCCAGCCTCCGCGCGTTACTTCAACTGTGCCGGCACTCTGGAAACCGCCCCCCCAGATGACCTTCGGCTACGGCGCACGTACTCCACCACAGTCATGTTGCGAAATTGGTTAGAAATTGGTGTCCCCACGTCCCTATGAAAGTAACCATCCAACCTGCACCCGACCCAACGCCGAGAAAAACCTCGCCGCACTCTCGATTGGCGCACTCTCAGCATGGCGCTGTACTGATCATTGCGCTGATTATATTAGTCGTAATCTCGATGCTTGCCGTTACCAGTATCCGCAATGCCAGCTCCACAGTCAGTGTGTCCGGCAATGTACGCACCACTGAACTGGCTATCCAAGCCGCGGAGATTGCTTTACAGCATTGCGAGCGTTCTGTTTTGCAGATATTGACAGTTGCCGCTGGCGGCACCGATGGCTATGTAACCACATTTAGTAACGATAATATTTTATCCGAGGTTCAACCGCCGAATTGGCAAAATATGACAATGTGGGACGGCACCTCACCTAAAGTTTACGCGCTTCCCCTGAGCATGGTCAGCCAAACGGGCATGGTAGCCACCACGTACAAGCGAGCACCCGAGTGCATGGTCGAGCGCATAATTGTAGCGAAGATTGTAGCGAAGACTGTACCCGCTGTACCCGCTGTACCCGCTGTACCCGCTGTACCCGCTGGACCGGGGGGTGACCCATCGGCTGTGCCGGCTGTACCAGCTGTACCAGCTGTACCGGCAAAGTATGATATCGACCCGGATTCTGATGTAGATCCGGATTCCTCATTTCGGATCACTGTCCGCGGGTTTGGTCCTGAGGTGGAAAATGGTGCTGGCCGTCCCGTTGGCAGTGAAGTCTGGCTGCAATCTCAGATTAAAATACGTTTTTATGAAGTTGATGATGATTAAATCCACAGATTAAAACACAGGATAAAATCCCCATGATTAAGCTCTTGTGCACTGCTTTATCGACCGTCAGAAGGTCCAACAACCGGAGACCGTGGTCACGGCAGTATCTGGCACTATTTTGTTACAGTCCGTCATTCGGTTTCGACGCACGTCAAGGGATATTGCGGCTGGTTCCACTATTGTTAATGGTTTGGCTACCGGCTCAAGCGGCAAATTACACCTTCACTGATAATTCAGGAACAGACATTATCCCAGCAGTCTGTACTGGACCTTCGAGTGGTGTTTACACCTGCACTCCACTTACGTTTGATGCCTCGGACACTATCACCATCTCAGAGCCAACCGCTATCACTGTCAGCGGTGACTTCACAACCGGCAGCTCCACCCAAATCAATGCAGCAGGAAACCCTTCCGACCTGACTATTACGGTTACCGGGATTACCGATTTGGGCGCCAACACAATTCTTAAAGGAAACATTATTGGCAACAACACCACAACTGGCACCATCACCATTGGTGCTAACAGCCAAGTTGAAGGTGACCTGACCACAACCACAGCAGGCGTCATCAACATCGGTTCTGACAGCAGTGTAGTCGGCAATCTCAACACCCAATCTGGTGCCATCAACGTCGGCGATAGAAGCACGGTCACAGGTTCTATCAGCTCTAGCCTGGCGGGTGTTATAACAATCGGTGATGACAGCGTTGTGGTTGGTGATTTCAACACCCTATCTGGTGCCATCAACGTCGGCGACAGAGTCGCGATCACAGGTTCGATCCTCTCTAGTCTGGCGGGTGCTATCACAGTAGGAACTGACGCAATAGTTACGGGCGATGTCGCTACTACCTATGAAGGCAGCGAGATTGGTGCCGGCGCTATCACCATCGGTAGCGGTAGCGAAGTCGGTGGCTCGGTAAGCACTTACACCGGTGCAGTTACAGTTGGGACTGATGCAAAAGTTGACGGCAACGTCACTGCCAACGATGGTGCCCTTTCAATTGGGGTTGGCGCAAATATTGGCGCTAGTGTCTGCTCCGGCAACTCCGGCGCTATCACCATCGGGGCTAGCGCAAACGTTGGTGGCAATGTTGAAACCGCCACAGCAGGCGCTATCACTGTTGGCGCTCTGGCTAACGTCACGGGCGGGGCCACTGTCCACAAAGCTGGCGCTCTAACAATTGGGGCTAATTCAACAGTCGGCGAGAGAATTAGCATAAGTTGCGAAGTTGTTAACCCCCCCATGTCACTACCACGAATAATATCGCGCCAGTGGCGTCAAATTTTTATGCGTTAGCAGGAAAAATACCCCCCTGCACTCAATCAGGAGTATGTTTCATGCGGTTTAATGTCCACTCGAATAAACCTTCACCGTGGCGGTTTAGTTCCGGGTTTACTTTGATCGAGCTCATGATCACGGTGGTAATCGTCGGAATTTTAGCCAGCATAGCGCTGCCGTCTTATACCCAGTATATAGCGCGCGCAAAGCGGGTGGACGCCCGAACCCAGTTGTTGCAGGTTGCCCAGTTTATGCAGCGTTTTTATGCTGCCAATGACAGTTTTAAAAAAGATCGCGCCGGCAACGATGTGATCGATCAAATTCCAGATAGCCTAAAGCAGTCGCCTGCAGATGGAAGCGCGATCTATCAGCTTTCGATTCCAACGGCAACGCTGACTGGTGTCGGTTATGAACTCAGAATGGCTCCGGTTACCGGCGGATCGATGGGTGCCGATTCGTGTGGAACTTTTGCCCTGACCTCAACCGGCGTGCGCGGTGTTTTAGTCGGCGGTTCAGCCGGCGACGCAGCCCTGCGAAACACTTGCTGGAGATAAGCAATGCGGTTTCATTCCATGGGCGCACAGGCTGCAAGCGTTATATTTCAACGAACTGGAGCATTAGATGCTGGACCTTGATAGGTTTATCGTTGAATTGGACCGTCTGATTACAACAGTACATTTTACGATGAGGTCTACTGTAATGAGGGAGGAAGGCGTCAATGCAATCAGTGGCGTATCCCTAAAAGCTGCAAAGATAATCCAGCCTTCCGTTCACAATGACATCGTTCTCTCAACCGCATAGTTGTTATTCGACGGTAAAAGCTTTGAGTCATCCGGGACCACACACGAATATCTCAGTCAGTAAAACTTGGTTGCCACTTTTCAAGAGCACATTGATCAGCAGTTGCAGGAACCTCGGATTAAAATGCTGAAATTAAAGAAAAAGATCAATGTTAAAGATTACCGTGACCTAGTAATCGCGGATAACGACAAAGCTACCATTGCTGGCCAAAATCCGGTCTCCAAACATCAAATTGAAACCGAAATCCTATCGGACTTACTCAGAGCGTCGCGGTCACTGTTGTTTGGCATACGGTTAAAAGTCGCTAGGGAAAATGGGGAGGGCAGTTTTCTCGTAACTTATGGCAACGTGGACCGTTGCGGTGTGGGGCGAAAGTTCGTACAGCGAATCAAGAAAATATAACCAGTGCAGGCAAGGGATGCTCCTGACGTCTCGCCCCTACTACAAACGTTATGTCTCTTGCAGTTTTTTATCATTCATACACTATAGGATTAACCAATGAAACAAAAAAACTTAAAATCAATTTTTATTACGATTATTATTTTATTTTTTACCGCCTGTTCATCAATTGATTATAAAGTAAATTCAATTAACGGTAGTGAGTTAAAAGATAAAATCCCACTTAAAAATTCTAAAATTTATATTGTAAATGGCGGAGATGGTAGAGAAATGTCTTATCTATCATTTGGTAATTCAGATGAAATTGCGAAAGGAAGTGGTTTTTCAGCATTAAAAATTGCTAGTGATAACCTATCTAAATATACTGCTAACGTAGTTTCAGAAAAAGAAATTTTACTTGAAGATAAAGCGTTAGAAATTGGGGCTATAAACCAGAGCGATTATTTAATTTACTCACGTGTAGAGCAGTGGAGTGACCCTCTTGGAATAAACTGTCATAGTCATTATTATGATGAGGCGTCTGTATTGCTATCTATATATTCGGTGAAAGATGAAAAGTTAATAGATACATCACGCCTTTCATCTAAAAGTTGCCCGTTTAAAATGAATGGCATTCCTGTATCCACAGGGTCGCCAGAAAAATTATATAGTGTCCTTTTTTCTAAGTGGCTTGATGAAAAATTTAAAAGATAATCAACAAGGATATACAGAGATTTCACATTCAGATAGACGTTGAAGAAAAAATAGTCAATAGAATAAAAAGGGTCCACAAGCCATAAAAAGTTGCTCCACTTGACGCAGCGGTTTGCGTTCCTTTTTTTGAGCACTGGCTGCGCTCATTGTTGCACGAAAACCCATTACAACCTCTGCGGAAATGAACAAGGCGTTATGCGACCCAATGTCCCATGTAGGATAGCTACTAGCGATGGACAGGATATGACAGAAACAATGATAGTTTCTGGGCGCTGTGAGTGTGGCGTACTTGAACTGCATGTCAAACATGCATCAGTTGTGCAATTAATATGTCATTGCAGGTTGTCGTCAACTACCAGGATCAACTCCAGCCTGGCATCTTCGAGTACCTGGTTTATTACCTGATAGAACACAAGCTGCATCTGTCGGTGTTTCATCCCAAGTACCGCAACGACAATACTGGCCTACGGTCCTATGATCCTGCCATTCTGTTTACTTACTCTAAGGGTGTCATCACCGGCCGCGAGATCCAGTGGCATAGGTGCCGGGGTCAGGTCTTGTGTTTTGCCCCCGGCTTGCCCTTTCGTTTTAGTCCTCTCAGTTTATTCTGCCGCAATTAGAATCACTGAAGGAGCCGGGGAATGGCCAAACTGCGGCGACTGGAATTTACCGGTGCGTTTTATCATGTGACGTCTTGCGGAAATCGGCGCGAGACGGTTTTTACCCTTATGATAGCCGCGCGCCTTTGCGTCAGTTTTCGACGAAGTGTGTGATGCCGTCAACGGGCGATGGGCCGGCTAGATATCCAGGCAGATTTTGCCGAAATGCTGGTTGGTTTCCTGATACTTGAACGCTTCGACAATCTCGCTCAAAGGGAAGTGACGATCAATAATCGGGCGCATGCCATTGGTATCAATAGCACGGATCATGTCTTGCTGCTGACTGCGACTGCCCACCAGCACACCTTGCAGGCGTACTTGCTTGATCAGTGCCGGTACAAAGTTCATTGCACCGCTTACGCCACTCAATATCCCGATAATCGAGATGTGACCAGCAACCCGGATTGCAATCATCGATTGCTCGAGTGTTGCCGGGCCGCCGACTTCGATGATGTGATCGACACCCCGGCCACCCGTCAGAGCGCGTGCCGTGTCGCCCCAGTTAAGGTTTTTGCGATAATTGATCACATGATCAGCGCCCAGCGCTTTCAGACGTTCGAGTTTTTCATCGCTTGAAGAGGTAGCGATGACGGTAGCACCGGCCATTTTGGCGAACTGTAGGGCAAAAATAGAAACGCCGCCAGTGCCTTGGACTAGCACAGTGTCGCCTGGCTTGAGTGAATCATCGGCCATCAAAGCACGCCATGCGGTCAGTCCGGCGGTGGTTAGCGTTGACGCTTCAGCGTGGCTGTAGCCTGCAGGGGCGAGGGTGAACGAGGTGGCTTTGGCCGTCACTTGTTCACGGGCGTAGCCGTCAATGCCATCACCTGGCACCCCGACAAAGCCTTCAACCAGTGGTGTGCCGTCGATCCACTCCGGGAAGAATGTGCTTACGACCGAGTCACCAACTTTGAATTCAGTGACATCCGGGCCGACGGCGATGACTTCACCCGCGCCATCGGCCATGGGGATGCGTTTTTCGCTGGGGCCCCACATGCCGCTGACCACCGCGAAGTCGTGGTAGTTGAGCGAGTTGGCGTGAAGGCGCACGGTGATTTCGCCACGCGCTGCGGCGTTGACGTCGCTGCTGCTAACAACGACCTTTTCATAGCCGCCGCCAGGTTGGACGAAGATAGTTTTGATGCTCATGGGGTTCCCTTATATTTTTGAATTACGCAAAATAACGAAATGAATGGTTAAAAATTACAACTCGATGATCAGCTTTGCTACAAAGCCAGTAATCACCTGCTCATTGCGCCGGTAGTAGGTCCACTTGCCAATGCGAGTGCTTAGCACGAAGCCTGCACGTTGCAGGATGGCCAAGTGCGCAGACGCGGTAGAGGGTGAAAGCCCGGCCTTGTGTTGCAAGTGGGTCACGCATACCCCAATAGCAGGATCGCCATGATCCTGAGGTGGGAAATTATTGAGCGGGTCTTTGAGCCACTCCATCATTTGCATGCGAGTGTCATTACCCAGAGCCTTGATCTGTTCGAGTATCATAGTGGGTAATATTACGCTTTTTTACGAAATGATCAACACGTAATTTATGAGGCGTGAGGCGCTGGGGTCAGGTCTTACGTTTTGCGCCTGCCTTGCCATTTCGTTGTAATCGTCACACCCGGTCAATGATCTCGCACAACGCGTCTAGCCCATCTGTCAGGGCAGCTGGCCCGGGTTGAAGAATCAGGGGTGACTTAATTTCGTAGAGGTGGTTGTTCGCCACGGCAGGGATAGCTTCCCAGCCGGATCGCCCGGCCACTTGATCCGGGCGAAATTTACGCCCGCACCAGGAGCCGATGATGATATCCGGCTTGCGGTTTACGACCTCTTCGGGATTCTGAATGATTCGTTCCTTGGCACCGGGTTCGGCTGCTTTTTCAGGAAAGATATCTTCGCCACCCGCGATGCCAATCAGCTCTGATACCCAGCCTATGCCGGTGATCATGGGGTCGCCCCACTCTTCGAAGTAGACGCGCGGGCGGTTTGTTCTGATCCTTTCGAGCCGGACTTGCTCAACCCTGGCGGCCAGCTGTTGGGCGTAGGCGTCTGTCTTGGCGGAGAGGCCCAGCATGCCGCCAAGGGTTCGGATCATGGACAAAATTCCGGCCACGGTACGTTGATTAAAGACGTGTACGGCCACGCCATTCCGCACCAGCTCGGCAGCGATATCCGCCTGCATGTCCGAGAACCCCAGGACCAGATCCGGCTTCAGCTCCAGGATTCGCCCGATCTTGGCGGAGGTGAAGGCGGAAACCTTGGGCTTTTCCTTTCTGGCCCTTTCGGGCCTGACTGTGAATCCGGAGATGCCAACGATCCGATCCTCCGCGCCGATGGCGTAGAGTGTTTCCGTTGTTTCCTCAGTGAGGCAGACAATGCGTTGGGGATAATTCATGGCTGCATATTCCTTTGTACACCGCATTCCCTGGCAGGGCGGAAAATCGTGAGGTGGGCCAGGGTCTTTTCAAGGGCGTAGATACGTATAACATTCAAAGAAATTGAGAGGCTGGAGGAATAATGTCAAGAAATATTGTTTTGATTGGCGGCACAACTGGGATTGGTAAGGCTTTGAAAGAGAACTTGGAAAAAACCGATGTCCATCTTTACATCGCTTCCCGGAGTGCGACGTCGCGGCTCGAAAGCGGCGAAAACATTACAGTCGCTGATATCGATGCGACAGACGATTCTGCAGATTGGTCATTTTTGCCGGAAGAGATACACGGGGTGGTGTATTTGGGTGGAAGCATTAATCTGAAGCCCTTTCAGCGACTGAGCAACAAAGATTTTATAGAGGATTTTAATGTAAACGTCATTGGCGCGGTAAATACCATTCAGGCGTCGCTTCCGGGTATGAAAAAAGCCGGAAGTGCCGCTATTGTTCTTTTGAGTACTGTCGCGGTACAAAGAGGACTCACCTTTCACGCTTCGGTGGCAGCAGCCAAAGGTGGGGTAGAGGGTCTGATAAGGGCACTGAGTGCCGAGCTTGCACCAACGATTCGCGTAAACGGAATTGCACTCTCACTGACCGATACGCCAATGGCGGATCGCTTGCTCGGCAGTGACTCAAAAAAAGAAGCTGGAAATAAACGCCACCCGCTCAAAAGGTATGGAAAGCCCGAAGACATCTCTGAGGCAGCCTCATTTTTGCTTAGTGAAAAAGCATCCTGGATTACCGGGCAGATATTGGGTGTAGATGGCGGAATGTCGACCATTCAAAACCTCTGATTCATTTCTCGTGAAAAGGAGCCCGGGAAGGAAGCGGGCTTTCTGGGTTTCAGCTGCCACTTGGTGCACAGGAGGGGACAATCTTCTCAAGCGCAGCCCGGATGGCAACTGGAATGGGTGTTGAGGTATTGTCGGTACGGTTCACAAATACGTGTACCAATTGCCCAATGGCAGCGGCGTCAGGTTCCCCTTCGCAGAAAATGGCCACCTCATAGGTCACTGACTTGCTGCCCAGCTTGCTCACACGAAGTCCCACTTCAATCGCATCAGGGTAGGCGATGGGTTTTTTGAACTGACAGTTTGAACTGACGATAAAGCCAACCACCGGCGCGTTGTGAATATCGAGCCCGCCCTCTTCAATGAGGTAACGGTTGACGGCGGAATCAAAGTAGGAATAGTAGGTTACATTGTTCACATGACCGTAGATGTCGTTGTCCATCCATCGAGTGGTGATCGGATAAAAAATCGAAAAGTTTGAGCGGTTCAAGGCATTACTCCCTGTGTTAATCATCGAATAGAATTACTTGCCGAATGGCCTTGCCAGCGGCCAGTGCTTCGAAGCCTTCGTTGATCTGCTCCAGCCGGAGCGTAGCGCTTAGCAGTTTGTCCACCGGGAGTTTTCCTTGGCGGAACAGGCTGACGTAGCGAGCAACGTCCCGGACTGGCACGCAGCTGCCCACGTAACTGCCTTTCAGGGTGCGCTCCTCTGCCACTAAGCTAACCTGCTGGATGGCGACTTTTTTGTCCGGATGAGCTAGGCCACCGGTAACTGTGGTTCCACCCCGGCGTGTGACCTGATAGGCAAATTCCAGGGCTTTTTCCGAGCCAGCCATTTCGATGGCACAGTTGACGCCGCCATTAGTGAGTGCTTTGATAGTATCCACGCAGCCGTCTTCGGCTGAGTTGAATGTGTGGCTGGCACCGAGTTCTTTTGCCAGAGCGAGTTTGCTGTTGTCCAGATCGATGGCGATGACTTCGCCAGCACCAGCCACCAGAGCGCCAAGGACACTGTTCAACCCTACGCCACCCAGTCCGATCACGGCCACTGTTTGTCCGGCTTTGATGTCGGCAGAGTTGATGACTGCGCCGACACCGGTCAGTACCGCACAACCGAACAGGGCAGCATGGTGAAAGGGCAACGACGCATCGACTTTTATCAGCGAAGTTCTTGATACCACAACATGGTCGGCAAAGGCAGACACGCCGAGATGATGGTTAATGGATGTGCCGTCTGCTCGGTGCATGCGGTGAGAACCGCTGATCAAGGTGCCGGCGTTATTGGCTTTGGCTGCCGGCTCACATAACGCTGGCCGGCCTTCGGCGCAGGGCGCGCAATGGCCGCAGCTTGGCACGAATACGGTAATTACATGATCCCCTAGCTTCAGATCATGAACACCGTTACCTAAAGCTTTCACCACTCCCGCCGCTTCGTGGCCCAGTGCCATCGGTACCGGGCGGGGCCTGTTTCCGTCAATCACAGACAGGTCCGAATGGCAAAGGCCTGCAGCTTTGATCTGCACCAGTACCTCGTGATCGCCGGGTGGGTCGAGAACCAACTCTTCAATAATCAGAGGCTGGGTGTCGCTATAAGGACGCTGAGCGCCGATAGTTTGGAGGACGGCTGCGCGGATTTTCATTGAGCTTCTCCCTTTGTTTGATGTGCGTTCGAAATAGACGCACGTTACTAAAAACCTGATGGGTTAGGACGATAGGATTCGAACCTATGTCTTTTGCCTCTGAGCAAGAGGGCGTTGATGACTCGCTTGTCCAGTCAGCGTTCGTTCGAAGAGTTCCAGGAATTCGTCAGCTACTTCGTCGGCTGTTTTGCGACCGTCGTCGCGATACCAGAGTGGCATCCAATTGAGAGCACCCAGTGTGTAAAGTGTAGCAAGTTTAGCGTCGCACGCGCCGATGGTGCCATCGGCGATTCCTTCCTGAATAATTTCCACCGTTGCTTTCGAAATTTTTGCGCGCCGCTCGATCACGAGATCCTTTTCGGGGTTTTTCAGCGAGCCGACGTCCACCAGCACCGGACAGGTGCCAAATTCGCCGAAAATACCCTGCATATACCGTCGGCAGTAAATCAAAAATTTTTCAAGACCGGTAGAGCCGGTTGCGTGCGCGAGCCGCAATGCTTCTTCGCCGTGGTTCATGGCGTGCATGTGGAGCTCGAAAAGGATCTGTTGTTTGTTCTTGAAATACCGGTAGAGAGTGGGTTTGGTGATCTGCAGTGCCTCCGCCACGTTGTCCATTGACGTGTTCGCGTAACCCCCGCGGTTAAACGCAGACGCCGCGACGCTCAGAACGGCATCACGCTTGCTCTCCCACACGAGCTCCCGGTCGAAGGGTGATCGGCCCACTTTCTTTTGAGCGAGTTGTCGCTCTGTTTTCTGTTTTATATTCATGTCTACAGTCCTCTGGGCCACTCTGCTTAATCGTGAAATGTCTGTGTGAGCTTTCCTTGCCATTCGATACTCTCCAGTGATAAGTTCGTACTAACAAGTATAACAACTTACTAAAGAGTATTAAAAGATGAACCTTGCCGTAACATTACTGACGGTTGCGAGGCGACTTCCCAACCATCTGGCGGTAACAGAGGCAGACTCCACTCTTACGTATGAAGAATTAGCGGCGCGGGTTTTGGCCATCGCAGGAAATCTCCGTGGGAGAGGCTTTGCACCCGGTGATCGGATTGTGTTGTGCATGGAAAACAGCACTGCGTTCTTCGAAATGCTCTATGGGATCTGGGCAGCAGGGCTGTGTGCCGTGCCGGCCAACGCAAAGCTCCACCCTCTGGAAGTGCGTCATATCGTGGAGAACGCCGGTGCGCGGATGTGCGTGATCAGTTCTTCATTGGAGTCTGGTCTTCGCCCGGCAATTCCGGAAGGTGTTCAAATTGTTGTCGCCGGGGCCGAAGATTACCGCAACCTTTTGAGCGGACCGGCGACGGCTGTTGTCGAGCGGGCTCCAGAAGATCCGGCCTGGATTTTCTACACGAGCGGCACTACCGGCCAGCCAAAGGGTGCGATCCTGTCGCACCGAGCGCTGCTCGTCATGTGTCACTGCTACTACGCCGACATCGACCACCTTGACGAACGCGACACAAACTTGCATGCAGCGCCGCTATCTCACGCCTCTGGACTCTATGCTCTGCCTCATATCGCGCGCGGCGGTCACCAGGTCATCCTGAGTGGTGGCTTCGACCCGGCGCGGGTATTCGTTGCGCTTGAGCAATATGAAAACGTTACGCTTTTCTGCGTGCCAACAATGGTTTCGCGCCTTGTCAGCGCCGCTGAGACTCGGCAACTCGACAGTCGAAACCTGAAAACGCTCTGTTTTGGCGGAGGCCCGATGTACTTCAGGGATCTGCAAAAAGCCCTGTCCGTTTTTGGGCCCAAGCTCTTTCAAGTGTTCGGCCAAGGAGAGTCACCCATGACAATCACCGGGCTTTCGAAGGCGCAACACGCTGATACGACACACCCCCGGTACGAAGCACTCCTCGCATCAACTGGGTTCCCACGCACTGGGGTTGAAGTGCGCGTGGTCGGCAAGGAAAACCGAGATCTGCCGCATGGAGAAATCGGCGAAATCCTGACGCGCAGTGATTGCATGATGCTCGGCTATTGGGGTAATCCCGAAGCAACTGCAAGCGCACTGCGGGAAGGCTGGCTGCATACGGGCGACCTCGGGTCCTTGGACGAGAGCGGATTTTTGACGCTTCGAGATCGCTCCAAGGACATGATCATCTCTGGCGGCTCCAATATTTATCCGCGCGAGATTGAGGAGGTGCTGCTACAGGAACCGGGCGTTGTTGAAGTTTCCGTGGTGGGCCGCCCGCACAAAGAGTGGGGCGAGGAGGTGGTGGCTTTCGTTGTAATCAAGCCAGGTGAGGACGTAACGGCGGAACAACTCGACGCGATCTGCCTTGAACACATCGCCCGTTTCAAACGGCCTAAGGACTACCGCTTCGTCGAGAGCTTACCGAAAAATAATTACGGTAAAGTCCTGAAGACGGAATTGCGAAAGCATCTAAATGAGGATGCAACGCACCCGGAGGAATGCCCATGACCCGAGGTGTTAATGTCATCGGAATCGGCTCGACCCGGTTCGGCCCGCAACCGAACAAAGGAATCGTGCAACTCGCCATCGAAGCAGCCGAGGCAGCCATCCGCGAGAGTGGCATCGAACGAGAGCGCATTGGCGCGCTCTACTTCGGAAATTTCATCAGTGGACCGCTCACAGGCCAAGAGGTTTTAGCCGGAATTGTCGCAGACAATCTTGGTCTCCCGAATATTCCCTGCACCAAGGTTGAGGGCGCATGCGCATCGGGTGGGATCGCCTTCCGACACGCGAGGCTCGCCGTGGAGAGTGGGCAATGCGATGCCGCTTTGGTCGTGGGTGCAGAGAAGATGACACAAGCGCCGTCGGCAATGATCACGGCGGCGCTGAACTGTGCCATGGACAATCGCAGTGACGGCGTTTCAGGACTGACCTTCCCCGGTTTTTTCGGCATGGCATGGCGGCTCTACGAGCAGAGATATACGCTGACGCGCGCCCAAGTATCGGCCGTCGTTCGCAAGAATAAAGCGAACGGTTTGCTCAACCCGATTGCGCAGATGGGGCGTGCTCTGAGCGATGAAGATATAGAGCAATCACCGTTCATCTGCGATCCGATGCGTCTGTTCGACTGCTGTCCAACGTCCGACGGTGCCGCAGCTCTTGTCCTTGCGGCAGACGAACTGGTTACAACGGGTGGCGCGGTGCCTGTGCGCATACTGGCCTCGGCACAGACACGTGGGGCCGCCCGGATTGCAGGACACGCCGATCTTTGTAGCTTTGACGCGACAGTGTCGGCCGCAAATCGTGCTTTCAAGGAAGCCAAAATCGACCGTTCGCACATCAATATAGTCGAACTCCACGACTGCTTCTCGATCGCGGAGATTCTCGACAGCGAGGATCTGGGACTCATCCCGCGAGGCCAAGGGGCGCAGTGGGCCAAAGAAGGCAGGACCGCTGTTGGTGGCGAACTTCCCATCAACCCGAGCGGAGGGTTGCTTGCCAAGGGCCACCCTGTGGGTGCCACTGGGGTCGGGCAGATCTATGAGATGGTCCTGCAACTGCGCGGTGACCATTCGAATCAAGTGAAGGGCGCAGCTTTCGGGCTGACACATAACTTGGGTGGAACCGGCGTTGCTTGCACGGTCAACATCTTTGGGAGGCACGATGCTTAAGCAAGAGGCAGAAGACCACCAGGTCAAAGCGCTGCGCTGCGAGAAGTGCGGGACGCTCGACCCCGGGCCGAGAGAGCTCTGCCCAAAATGCCATTCAGCCGAGCTGACGGACATTTCCGTTTCGGGCGTTGGGACATTGCTTTCCTGGACCACCATTCGGCGCCCTCCCACTGCCTTCCGCGAAGAAGGGCCATACCACATTGCCGTGGTTGATCTGGACGCGAAGCTGCGGGTGACGGCACGTCTAAATGCACCGTCACTCGAAGTCTCTCCTGGCACGCGTGTCAGATGTATTGGCACCAAAAACGATGTTCCGATTTTTCAGGAGACGGGTGCATGAGCCAAGAAATTCTTTTTGAGCGTGACGGCCGTGTCGCGATCATCACTATTAACCGCGCAGACAAAATGAACTCACTCGACTTCGCTGCGAACGATGAACTGGTCGAGGCTTGGCGCGAGTTCGATGCAGATGACAACTTGCAGGTCGCCGTTGTGACTGGAGCCGGCGACAAGTCATTCTGCGCGGGCGCCGATCTCAAGACCTACACCATGGATTTCGCTAATCGACCAGCCCCTGAATTTCGCTCTCGTTACACGAATGGGCTTGGCATTGGCGGCATAACGAGAGGAATGGAAATCTACAAGCCGATTGTTGCGGCCATAAATGGCTTTGCGATCTCCGGTGGTCTCGAGCTGGCCCTGGCTGCAGACATCCGCTTTTGTTCTCCGAACGCCGAGTTTGCTCTCCAGGATGTTAAGTGGGGGTTTCATGCCTGCGATGGTGGCTTGATCCGGTTGCCGCAGATCGTCGGTCACGGCAATGCGATGGAGCTAATTTTGTCGGGCGAACGCATCAATGCGGAACACGCCTTGCGCATCGGCCTTGTCAATCGGATCTGTCCGCAGGATCAATTACGGCAGAATGCCTGCGAGTACGCGGAAATGCTGGCCAAGCGGGCACCTTTGCCGCAGCGGTTTGCAAAGGAAGTGATGAGACGATCAGTAGGCCTGCCGATGGAAGAGGCACTAAGGCTGGAATCGAGATCTTTCTATGACCTCGGTGGAACCGAGGACATAGCGGAGGGTACAACTTCTTTTCGTGAGAAGCGGGAGGCAAATTTCAAAGGCAAATAATGTTCACCAATATTGTGTTTGCAGAGCTCCAAAAGTTGATGGAGCCGAAGCAATCTGCGATGCAAACAATAAAAAAAGGAAATAAATATGAAGTCTATATTGAAAGCGATAGCTATCGGGGTTGCCACTACCCTGGGTTCGGCCTCGGCGCTGGCATTAGACGTCAAAGTCGGTGTCATCCAGGGCCTAAGTGGTCCGCCGGCGATTGTAGATTTCGGCGAAAGCTACCTGCAAGGTATTCGAATGGCGCTGAAGGAATACAAGGCTGAAGGCGGTATCGCAAATATTGAATTGATTGTCTACGACGACGAAGCCAACCCGCAGCGAGCCGTTAGCTTCACGCAACGCCTTATCCAAAACGACAAAGTGTCTGCTGTGATGGGGACGGTCAACAGCGGCAATGTCATGGCTTTTGCCCCGATTTTGCAACGCGCTGGCATTCCGCTCATCGCCGGTCCTTCGATCGCGACCGGCATCACAACCAAGTTCATCGACGAAGACCCAAGCTTCATTTTCCGTTGTTCAATGGTTGAGAAGTTCCAGATCGACAAAATGCTCGATTGGGGTATCGCGAACTTTGACAAAATCGGCCTCCTGCATTCGACCACCGGTTACGGTAGCTTTGCCGCTGACGAGATCCAGAAAGGTATGGAAGAGCGTGGCGTGCAACTGGTCGCAATTGAAGCGGCAGCGCCTGGCATCAACGACCTGACACCACAGATGATCCGCCTGCGTGACGCCAACGCAGATTTGGTGTTGAACTTCCATGAATCCTTCGAGCTACCGTATCGCGCTTTACCCCGCATCGACTACAAGCCAACCTTCGCGGGCAACTGGGGCCTGTCGTCAGAAAAAGTTATCGACATTGTTGGACGTGACGCAATCGAGGGCACGGTGATGGGCCAGGCGCTCGACCTGAGCGATCCCAAGGCGGCTGCGTTTGACGAACGGATGCGTGCAGAGTTCGGCACAGCTTATCGCTGGCCTGTATTGGCAGCCCTTGGCTATGACGGCGGACGCATCATGTTTCAGGCGATCGAGAATGCCGGCTCAGATGATCCGGCAGCAATCCGCGACGCTATCGAGTCGATTGAGGGAGTTGACGCGATCTCATCGACCCCGGACAAACCCTTCTCGGCCAAAGATCACGAGTGCCTCGACCCCGAACACGTCTTTCTCGGTGTGTGGCGTGATGGTCGCGTTGTCCGCCTCGAATAAGCGTGCTTGCTTTGTCCGATGCAAGGCCGATCAGTTTTCCTATCAATGACCCGATCAGCGGGGGCGCAGATGCTAGACACATATCTCCAGATTCTTGTTAGCGGATTGGCTATGGGAGCAATTTATACACTCACAGCCAAGGGGCTTTTCATTGCCCACCTCGCGACGCACAAGTTGAACTTCGGCCAGGGGGACTTCCTTATGGTCGGGGCTTTCCTCTCCATGTCGATGATCCTGGCCGGGATTCCGGTGCTGCTTACCGCTCTTCTGGTTCTTATCGCCATGGGCCTTCTAGGGTGGGGGCTTGAGCGGTTCGCCATTCGCCCGTTGGACCGTTTTGGTCTTGGAGCTGGGGGCGGCACCTATTCCTGGATCCTGACGACTGCAGGCGTTGCACTCATTCTGCAAAACATCGCAGAGTTAGTCTGGGGAAAATCGTCTCATTACTCGCCGCCTCTGTTTTCAGAAGGACGCGATAACGTTATCGAGATTGCTGGAATCAACCTTTTTGCTGAGGAGATCTTCGTCATCGGTTTTGCCACAGTGGTGGTTGTGTTCTTTTACTACATGTTGTTTCGCAGTCGTTGGGGGCGCGCCGTTTACGCTGTCGCCTTCAATCCTGAGGCGGCAATGCTTTTGGGCATTGATGTTCGGCGCACAGTCGTACTCGTTTTTGTGCTGGCGTCGCTGCTCGCTGGCATCTCAGGAATACTGATTGGCCCCTTGATCACTATTCATCCCCACATCGGTCTTACATTCACGATCAAAGCGCTCGCAGTTGCGGCGATTGGAGGTTTCTCGAACCCGATAGGCATTCTGATCGGCGGCCTATTGTTTGGTGTGACGGAAGCTTTTTCCAACTATTTCGACTCCGCATTTGGTGATCTCTATCCACTTATCTTCGTCCTAATCTTCCTGGCTTTTCGGCCCAGCGGGCTGTATGGCGAGGCAAGGGCTGACGTGCGTTAACCAGGGGAGGTTCAAATGAAACGTTTCGTTTACATATTGATGGCGATCGCGATCGGAGTTTTCCCGTTAGTGGTTGAGAACACCTTCTACGTCTATCTGGCCCAAACGGTTGCCTTTACGTCGATAGCCGTCATTGGTTTGAATTTTCTGCTGGGCTTGTCGGGGCAGATGTCGCTCGGACAGGCAGGCTTTTATGCGATAGGCGCTTATGCCAGCGCTATTCTTGCCACCGACTATGGCTGGCCGCTTTATGCCGCTATTCCGTTCGCACTCATTGTATCGGGAATAGCCGGCGCGCTTGTTGGGTTAGTGGCCATGCGAACACGTGGACTTTACCTTGCAATGGCGACGCTGGCATTTGGCTTTATCGTCGAGATCGTGGCTCAGCGTTGGGTCGATCTGACTGGCGGAACAATGGGACTCATGGGCGTGCCGACCCTCGACTTCGGTGATTTTCGTATGGGACCGACTTATTTCTTCTGGGCGGCCGGCTTCGCATGGTTGTTTGTCCAAATTGGGAGTGATTACATTTTTGCATCACGATGGGGTCGGAATCTGCTGGCCATCAAAGACAGTGAGAGCTTCGCTCGGACCGTCGGCCTGAATGTGCCGGTCTGGCGCACCGGGGTTTTTGTCCTCAGTGCCATTCTGGCGGGGCTGGCAGGGACATTTTTCGCCCATCAGAACGGCTTTGTCAGCAGCGATGCCTTTTCAATTCAGCTGACGCTCGCCTTACTGGTGGCGGTCGTCATCGGTGGTCTGGGTCGTAGCTACGGACCGGTGCTGGGTACGGTCATCTTACTGGCGATCGACGAAGGTTCGGCTTCGTTGCACAATTTCAGTCTGATGATCTACGGTAGCATTCTCCTTCTTGTTCTTTTGGGCTTCCCAGAGGGGGCGACAGGCCTTATTCGCAAGCTGATGCCGTCGGGACTGCTCCGGGCGCTCATGGTGGCGCCAAGTGCGCCCGTGGCCGCGTCTCTTGAAGAGGTGTTTTCCCAAAAGCGATGCGGCGAATCTGTCGGCTTGTCGGTGGAGGCTATTTCCAAGTCTTATTCGGGCATTCTTGCTGCACAAAGTGTCAGTCTATCTGTCGCACCCGGGACGGTCCACGCTCTGATCGGGCCGAATGGCGCGGGTAAGTCAACTGTGATTAATGTGATTGCGGGGCTTTACGACGCTGACAGCGGACGGGTTTTGATCGGTGATACCGACCTGACTAAGCTCCCGGCGCATAAACGAGCGCGACTTGGTCTTGCGCGGACATTCCAAAACCTTCAGTTGATTGGAAGTCTTCCAGTGCTCGACAATGTGCTTCTTGGCATGGAATGTGATGCCCGACATACCGGCGGTTTCTTGCGCTGGCTGGTCGATCCGAATTACGAGCGTGTTGCGCGTGGGCACGCGATGTCTATCTTACAGTTCTTTGGCATTGCAGAGTTTGCAGGCCACTATCCTGATGACCTGTCTTATGGCCACCGCAAGCTGGTGGAGTTGGCGCGTGCCGTCGCTCAACACCCGAAGGTGATGTTGCTCGATGAGCCAGTCGCCGGGATCAATACCCATGAAGTGAAGGAGATCGGGCAGGGGATTCTGAAGCTGCGCGAGTTAGGGATCACCGTGCTGTTGGTGGAGCACAATATGGAGTTTGTTATGCGCGTATCGGATCGCATCACTGTGCTCGACTATGGCCAAGTGATCGCCGATGGCGTTCCGGCTGAAGTTAGGGCCAATTCTGACGTAATTGAAGCCTATCTGGGCGTGGAAGGGGAGACAGCATGAGCTCAACCCCACTGTTGAAAGTGGACGCGATTGACGCCTCCATCGGAGCGATCAATATCCTACATGGCGTCTCGCTATCGGTTGCGTCTGGTGAATTGGTGACCGTTATCGGTGCCAATGGTGCCGGCAAGACGACTCTTCTACGCGTGATTTCCAACGTTCTGAAACCGCGCGCTGGCCAGGTAGAGTTTGATGGTGTGTCGACGACCGAGGTTGATGCGTATCGCTTGGCGCGTCGCGGGCTCATTCATGTTCCACAGGGCCGACAGATTGTTCCGACGCTGAGCGTCTACGACAATCTGATTATCGGGGCCGAATGCTCAGAGATCGTCAACTCAGATGATCTCATCGAGAGCCTGGAGCGTGAGTACTCGCGCTTCCCGGTACTGCGAGAGCGGAAAGACTTGGCAGCCGGTTCCCTTTCCGGCGGCGAGCAACAGATGCTTGCTGTCTCGCGGGCCCTGATGATGCGGCCCAAGCTTCTTATGCTCGATGAGCCCTCACTCGGCCTCGCGCCGCAAATCGTCAGGATTATTCTCAACGCATTGCGTCAGCTTGCTGACGAGGGTATCGCGGTTCTATTAATCGAACAGGTGGCCATGGCTGCGCTGTCCGTTGCCGACAATGCCCACGTTTTGCGAAACGGTAAAATCGCTCTCTCTGGTACCGCTTCTGACCTGCGTCGGGATCAGGCACTGATCGAAAGTTATCTCGGCTGATGAAGGAAACAGATGACATGAAAGCGCGCGGACTTGTGGTGAAACAGTTTGGTGACTGGCGAAACGTCGAAATGGGCAACGTCGAATTGCCGTCGGTCGGACCCAACGACATCCTTGTTGACGTCGAGGCGGTATCGCTGAACTTTCCTGATCTGTTGCTCATTGAAGGGAAGTACCAAGCCCGACCTGAGGTGCCGTTCATCGCAGGGCGCGATGCTGCGGGTGTAGTGCGTGAATGTGGGGCGGAAGTCACGCGCCATAGCGTTGGTGATCGCGTTGCAGTCCAAGTTACGCATGGCGCCTTTGCCGACAGGCTCATCGTAGCAGCCGACCGTGCGGCGCGCCTTCCGGATGCGTTGAGTTTTGCGGCCGGTGCGGCTTCGGCAACCGTTTTTGCTACGGCGCACGTCGCGCTCGATATTCGGGCCCGCTTACAACCTGGCGAACGTGTCTTGGTAGCCGGTGCTGCTGGTGGCGTCGGCACAGCGATGCTTCAGCTTTGTCGGCTGCGCGGAGGTATACCGATTGCGCTCGTATCTTCAGAACAAAAAGCAGCGTTTGTCCGGATGCAAGGGGCCGAAGCCGTAATCCGCACCGATCTTATCAGTGACCTCCACGATGGGCTGCGCCAGGCGTTGAGCGACGAGGGCTTCGACGGGGTGGACGTCGTTGCCGATGTTGTCGGCGGTGATGTATTTGACGCCAGCTTGCGCGTGCTGCGACCCGAGGGGCGCATGCTTGTGGTTGGTTTCACGTCCGGGCGCATTCCGAAAATGCGAGCGAACTATGCCCTGCTTAAGAATATTGCGATCTTAGGTTCTCCCCTCGAACACTATTTAGAGATTTCTGGTGTTGAGGTGATGCAAGCGCTTGAGAAAATCTTCGTCGAGATACCGACTAACGACCTCGAAGCTATTGTTACCGCCAGATTTCCTCTTTCGGACTTCAATTATGCTGCCGAGCAACTGATTTCCCGTAAGGTTCTCGGTAAAGAGGTCTTGATTTTAAAGGAGTCGTTGGGCTGAAAATTCTCAGTTTGAATTTTTTATATTCAACCTTACCCCGAGGAAATCTGAAGTCTTTTAGAACCATAAAGCTCGCCCGTTTTCACTGGTGGGGCGTGTCGTTTCAAACGGATGCAGGTAACGGCATCGATCCTTGATAGTATGATTTCCTCTTCTCATCCTGATAACAATCAAGTACTGCAAAATGAATGCTCCTTTTAAGCTGCGGCCTTACCAGCAGGAAGCTGTTGACGCCACGTTGAAACATTTTCGCAAATCGGATGATTCCGCCGTTATTGTGCTGCCGACCGGTGCGGGTAAAAGTCTGGTGATTGCCGAGTTGGCCCGCCTTGCCCGGCGTAAAATTCTGGTGTTGACCCACGTAAAAGAGTTAGTTGAGCAGAATCACGCCAAATACCAAAGTTATGGGTTAACGGGTGGCGTCTTCTCCGCCGGGTTAAAACGTAAGGAAAACTTGCATCAGGTGACCTTCGCCAGTGTGCAGTCAGTATCGGCGAATCTGGATCAGTTCAGAGACGAATACTCATTGATTATCATCGATGAGTGCCATCGGGTCAGTGAAGATGACAGCAGCCAGTATCAAACAATCATTGGGCTGTTACGGCAGCAAAATGACTCCCTTAAAGTGCTCGGGTTAACTGCCACACCCTATCGCCTGGGCATGGGCTGGATCTATCGTTATCACTACCGGGGCTTTGTCCGTAGCGGCAGTGATGAGCAGGACAAGCCCTTTGAGCATTGCATTTATGAGCTGTCGCTGAGCTATATGATTCATCGGGGGTATCTCACCCGGCCCGAGTTAGTTAACGCGGCGGTGGCGCAATATGATTTCTCCGTGCTGTTTCAGAACCGTTTTGGCGAATACGCCGAAAAAGACGTTAACCAGCTGCTTGGCAAGCATCGGCGCGTAACCCGTGCCATTATTGAACAGGTGATTGAGCTGGCCGTTAAGCGGCAGGCGGTGATGCTTTTTGCTGCAACGGTGGATCATGCGCGGGAAATCACCGGCTATCTACCAGAACAACAAACAGCCTTGATTACCGGCGCTACCGATCTGAATGAACGTGATTTTCTGATTCAGCGCTTTAAACAGCGGCAGTTAAAGTATCTGGTGAATGTATCCGTACTCACCACGGGCTTTGATGCGCCCCATGTGGACTTCATCGCCATTCTTCGTCCTACCCAGTCGGTCAGCCTGTATCAGCAGATTGTGGGTCGCGGTCTTCGTCTGGACGAAGGTAAACAGGATTGTCTGGTGATTGATTATGCGGGTAACAGTGTCAATCTGTATCACCCGGAAGTGGGGGAGAAGAAACCGAACCCGGACTGTGAGCCGGTGCAGGTATTCTGCCCGGGCTGCGGTTTTGCCAATATCTTCTGGGGTAAAACAGACAGTGAGGGCCATGTTGTCGAGCACTTCGGTCGCCGTTGTCAGGGGCTGCTAGGGTCTGCTGAAGAGGAAGAACCTGCAGCGCAGAACAGGCGCCCTGAACAGTGCGATTACCGTTTTCGTTTCAAGGAGTGCCCACACTGCGGTGCTGAAAATGATATCGCGGCCCGTAACTGCCAGCAGTGTAAAAAAGCCATTATTGACCCGGATGATCAGCTAAGAGACGCGCTGAAACTCAAAGATGCCATGGTGATCCGTTGCGCCGGGGTTACATTAAGCGCCCATAATGGCAAAAACGAGAGCAAACTGAGAATCACCTATCACGGTGAAGATGGGGAAGAACTCAGCGAGTCTTTTGATTTCAGCAAACCGGCACAGCGCAAGGTCTTTAACAAACTGTTTGGCCGGCGTTTAGCGAATAGCCAAGCCCCGCAAGAGTTCAGCAGGATTGAACAGGTGCTTGAGATACAAGCCTTGCTGCCTGCGCCGGATTTTGTCATTGCCCGCAAACAAAAGCACTACTGGCAGGTGCAGGAACGGATCTTTGATTATCAGGGTAACTATCGTAAGGCGTATTAAGCGTAAAGCCTGTTAAGCGTAAAGCCTGTTAAGCGTAAAGCCTGACTAAGTTCAGATCAGAGGGCGCTGGCCGCTTGATACCCGATTATAACTCCCGGCGATCCTGCCAAGGCTTCTCGGGAGAACTCGTATTCCGAGCTACCGCAATACGCTGGTTGGCCCGGCCGAGAATCTTTTTCTGCAGTTTCGTTTCCCAGTCCAGTGCCACCTTGTCGGTTGCGTTCCAACTGCGGTTAAACAACAGTTTGCTGGCTGCAACAGCATCCGGAGATCGCTCCGCCAGTTCTCGGGCAAAGATAAGAGCGTCAGCCATCGGGTCATCGCTGATTCGGGTAACCAGCCCCATCGCCTTTGCTTCGGCGCCATTGAAGCGACGCGCGGTCATGGTCAGCTCTTTGGCAAGATCGATAGGGATCAGTTCGCGCAGGGTCACCGCCAGGCTCATGTCTGGAATGAGTCCCCACTTACTCTCCATAACCGAGAACTCGCAGTCGGCGCTAGAGAATCGGAAATCAGCCCCCAATGCAATCTGCAAACCGCCGCCAAAGCAGTAACCGTGGGTAACGGCAATCACCGGTGCAGGCACGTCACGCCAGAGGTATCCAATATCCTGGGCGAGGTTGCTGATCTTGCGCCCTGGCTTGAAAAGTAGCTTGAGGAAGTTTATCGGGTTTCGGGAAACGGTTTTTATGTCCAGGCCGGAGCAGAAAGCCTCGCCTGCGCCACACAGAATAATAACGCGCACGCTGCGGTCTTTTCTCAGCGTTTTGGCGGCTTTAGTAACGGCATCGAACATGGGCATGTCCAGACCGTTGTATTTGTCTGGTCTGTTCAAGGTTACCGTGGCAATCCCGTCCTCGATATCGATCAGTACCCGTTCCTGTTTTTGCGGCTGTGCTTTTGGTTGTTGTGTTTTTGATTGCTCTACTTTTGGAGAGAGGCGTGCGCTCATATTGTGGGTTCCATTTATCAGTAGCGTCATGCATGGCTTCGGCTGTCAGTTGGTCGATGTTGGCTGTGACACCCGGCGCGGACTGATAGCGTGAACTGAAGTGGGTAAGTACCAGAATAGGCAACTGGGCCTGTAGAGCAAACCGGGCAACCTGTTCTGTGGAGCTCCCTTAGTTGGGCCCGGGTTCAACGCCGTCCTCGCTCAGTTTTGGGTCAACGCGAAACTGAGTAGCCAGCGGTTGCCGAGCTCAATCTTCGAAACCCGGTGTTGATGAAGGTCCGGCCGGAACAGTATGACTCTCCCAAACAGATTGAATACATTTTTTTCGCAGACGAACTCACCGCCGGTTTTGGGCTTAACCAGTACGCAATTGAGCTTGTAGAGCCGGCCTTCGGATACCATGTCCACGTGGGGAACCACCTTGTGGCCCTCCGGGTAACGCACAAGGTAAATGCTCAGGCGTTTGGAGTAGAAGAGAATCCGGGTTTTTACGTTTAATGACATCGTGAGCGTGTTCGCCTGGAAGTAAGTTGCCCGCAATTGTGCGCGTGGAGTGCGAGAATTTAAAGAGGCCTCCGCGATCGGACTTGGCGTCATCATTCGAGAACGTTAACTCGGTGTCCTATGGGTCCACACCTTCGTGGTCATGATGCTGAAACTCCGGTAACTACAGTAACTACAGTAACTACAGTAACTACAGTAACTACAGTAACTACAGTAACTACAGTAACTACAGTAACTACAGTAAACCCGTTTTGATCATGTCGAACATGTCCAGAATTCGCGCCACAAATTGGTCTTTCGGGCGAAAACTGCTTTGGGTGCTGATTGTAACGTCCCGCTGCAGGTGACCCAGTAGCTTGTGCAGGCGCCGACGATGCAAACCGACCGCCGCCTGAACTGGATCGAATATAACGCCGGAAAAAGCTGCAAACGCCGCCAATGAGCCCATGACAGCGACCATAACGCTGGCCATCGTCGCTAGCGAAGGCTCTGGTGGAAACCAGCTGTAGTACCAACCGCCGAGGGTTTCACCAAAGATAAAGTTCTGAGCTGCGAGGGTCGTTGCGAGCATGGTTGCGAGCACCACTCCGAGCCCAATGCCGCCTGGGGTAAACTTCTGGAACGCGAACGCGCCCAACACCGTGCATAAAATACTGTTGGTGATATCAGCAGACGCCGTCCGGGTCATCCGGTACTGACTGAGCGCGTCCGCGACCAGCGGTTCAATCAGGGTGCTAAACCGCTGGTGATCGACCGGCTTGCAGGTATGGCGCTCATAGACCTCCTCCAGTGCCGCAATAAGATATCCCTCCAGAATTGAGCTCTGCTGACCATTGTTCAACAGGTCCACCAGAATAAGGTGCGAGATGTGCTTTTGTACCCGGGTGGTCAAACCGGCGGGTACATGATTTGCCAGACCGTGCAGCCACATCAGTCCTGTTCGTTTGGGAACCAGGATTTTTAACAGGCATACCAAGGCGTACACCGGCGCCCAAAGTAGGTTGATGGGTGCCCGCAACATGTCCCACCCCAGCGCCATTTGGTTGGTCGCTATGGCACCGGGATAATGAAAATGCTGGTCAATAAACGTCGGTATCCGCGCCCGGCAGTCGTTAAAGTAGCGCTCGATGCCTGAGCGGATTGCCTGCTCTATCTCAACTTCGGAGACGTTTTGCTCGGGCGATGTGGCAATGGGCATAGTAACAAGCGCCTGTGCGTGAGCTTTCGTAATGATCCGCATCGACGAGATCTGGGAGGCTTCGGATACGAAAGGGTGCGCCTTTTCTGTTTCGAAATGATTTACAAAAATTAATAATTATAGTCCCAAAAAACCCGCTGATAAGTACTGTGACTTATTGTTGAGTAAACTAACTAAATCTAAAATATTGAATACAAATTAACCAACCTTTTCCGATGAGAAAGATAATGGCTTACACATCCTTCACTGCCATCAACAACAGCCGTGATTTTCGTAATCAGTACCTGCGCAAACGTTTTAGTATTTGGGTGCAAAAGCTCAAAGCGCGTCATCAAAAACGCCAGGAACTCGCCGAGCCACTTACCTTATGTGTGCCTGCGTTAGCCCCGTCTGTTAATCAAAGAGAAACAATGGATCAAGTTCGGTCTGAGAAAGATTTCGGAGCAAACAACTACGAATACGAGACCACTCGTTCAAGAAATGCTGCTTGACACTCGTAGCCCTCTGCTGTGATGAACATGACTAATCTGAAAAAGGCAGTTCATCACTGTTAATCGAATAGGCTCATACGCTTCATAACGTTATCGCGCTTGATTTTCCAATGGAACATCGCACCCGTCACATGCAGCACTATCAACGCTAAAATAATCCAGCTAAGCCACTCATGCAGCATAAAGAGCAGCTCAGAGAGCTGTTCATTCTTACCAATAAACCCGGGCAACTGCCAGAGAAAAAATTCCACCGGGAAGCCGCCGCTGGCTGTGGCGGCCCAGCCGAGTAACGGCATGGCAATCAGCGCTAAATAGAGCAAATGATGGACGCTTTTACTGACGACTCTCTCGAAGGTAGTCAAGGGCGGTACATGGTTTGGCACTGCAAAAGCTAGGCGGGTAATAACACGCAGTATCATTAGCAGTAATATCAACACACCCAGCGTTTTATGGCCGCCATAGAGCACGTTCGTCAGCGTTTTGCCTAGCAGATCGACGGCGCCGTCAAAACCCAGAAAGCCTATCGTTAGGCCGCTGGCTAAAGAGAGCAACACCACGCCAGCCACTGACCAGTGGAGTAGCCGGTGCGGATAGGCATAGCGATCCAGTGCTTGCATGCGGCGCTCCTGATGGTCATTCATTTTAGTTTAGTTTAGTCACTGAAACCGGGACAGAACTATTGTCATATTTTTTCGATTTCTAGCCGGTGTGCTCGAAAAGCAGGAGTGCTGCAATGAAAACGCTCAGCCAAGAGCTTGTGGTTCGCGTGCCCGGTATCAGGTCTTGTCCACCCCGCCTACTGCCTGATGGGCAAGCACTACTATTTTTTGATTGAAACTTGTTTTTTCAGAGGCCACCCTAAGAGAGTCTAAAGTTATTTGGCTTTCAATTGCGTGTTCCTCGGAAAAGGAAGCAGAGTGATGATAGTTGCCGCTAAATCCTTGATAGGGGCGTTTTTAGCACTGACGGTTTCGCCTGCCTGGTCTGAAATCCAGGCAGAGGGATCGCTCACTGTCTCGATTGCCGCACCGGCCTATTGGTGCCCGTACGCTTGTGATGCGGCTGGATTACGTTCGGGATTCACAGTTGATATCGCCCGTGCCGCGCTGGAGTCTGAGGGACACAAAGTCGTTTATAAAAACCTGCCCTACGACCGGGCACTGGTTGAGGCAAAAAGCGGTCGTATTGACGCCATAATGCCGACGTTCAAGAGGGAGGCCCCCAGTTTTATCTTTCCCTCATATGCAGTGTCGCTGACCGAATATTGTTTCTACGTTCCGGAGGACGACCCCCGCCGCTATAGCGGCCTGGATTCAATCGAGAACATGCGATTCGTGGCCACTTCAGGCTACAGCTATGGCGAAGATATGGACGCTTATATTTCTAACAATCAGGATGAGCGCGTCATTCTGATCGGGGGAGATGACGTCTCCAACCGACTCCGAGAGATTGTAAGAAGGGGACGCGCTGATGCACTTCTCGATGATCGGCTTCTGTTCGACTCCAGCCAGAACAGCGTTGGCTTGGTGAATGCCGGCTGTCTCGATGGACGCTATGCCGGTTACCTGGCACTTTCCCCGGAAGATCCGGACCGGTCAAGCGCCATTGCCCAGGCTTTCGATCGCGGCATTAGGACTATCCGAAAGGATGGGCAACTTTGCGATATTTTGGAAAAGTACAGGTTAGGCGTTGAAGTAGTGCTCGACCTGAGCGCAGAGTATTGCCCATCAAATGTTTTCTGAGCGGTTTCCGAGTCGAATCTGGCCGGAGCGTTGTTGCCGTTACAAAGCACCCGGCCATTCGGCTAACATTGTCATCGAACGCGCAGAAAGGATTCTGAGTTTCTTGAGCAAGGTTTGTGGCGCGATCTTATTTCCTAATCAAACAGGCTCATACGCTTCATAACGTTATCGCGCTTGATTTTCCAATGGAACATTGCACCCGTCACATGCAGCACCACCAACGCTAAAATGATCCAGCCCAGCCATTCATGCAGCATAAAGAGCAGTTCAGAGAGATGCTTCTTCCTTGAGCTCACGCAGCTTGGCGAGTTGAGCCTCGACCACGCGTAGGCGAACCTCGGTTTGAGCAGGTGTTTCTTCTGACGAGCCGGAATACAGCCGGTCGCGGTATTTTGCTCGCTTTTTTTTCAGTGCCTGTTCGAGGTGCTTCAGTTTTTTGCGCTTGAGGGATTTGCCCTTGTCGTGTCTGCGCAGTGCATCGTCGAATGTTGCGACCAAGTCTTTGAAACCCATTGCCTGAATCCTCCGTGTTCGAAGATTAGTCGGTCGGGGCGCCGTCACGAGCCCATTACGCGTCAGACGATGATGTCTGCCTGGCCTGCATCGCTCACTGACAGTGCTTCTGCGGTCCGGGCGGCTTCCACATCCGTGGCTGTTAGGAGCGCGCGTATCCCGGTTAGAATAGCATCCACTGTTTCGCTGGCATAAGCAGAATCGTTGAGCAGGGAAGTGGCCATTGCTGAGTCGATCCGCTTCGCGCCGAGGAGTTTCGTAACGCGCGCGACCATGGATTCGCGGTCCACTCGGGCACGAACAGCGATTTCGTCTAGTTCCAGTATGGCCGTGCTGGCGTGGTCAAATTTGCCCTTGTAAAACCGATGGGTTTCCCGCAACACCATCGCGACCCGCAGCCGTAGATCGTTGTACTCCCGACGGATATCGTTGTTATCCGCAACCATGTAGATAGTGAGATTCTTGCGCAGGTGTTTAACGTGCTTGATGGCCTCCACCATCTCGCCGGCGGCGTGCTGCAGGCGGTACAGTGATTCGGTGGAACTGGCAGACGATATTCGCGTCATTCGCCTGGAAATGAAATCGAGGATGGCATTATAGAGGCGCTTTACGCGCTGCCGGTAGACCAAGTCGATGTCGATGTTGATGCGCTCCCGGCTGTTATTGATCGTTGCTTCCAGGTCATCGCAGTTGCGGATCTGTTCACGGTGCAGGTGAAGGCCATGGGCGAGAATGACGAAGGCCTGATCGAACAGGTGCCAGACTTCCCGGCGGACCGCTGCGTTTGCGCTATCGGGTGAGTCCATGGCAGCGGTATTCAGGTACTTGGGCTCCGCCGCGGCCTCTTCCGCTTTTTCTGGTAGCCAGCGCTCCAGTGCGCTCGCCATCCGCGACATCAGTGGCAACATCACGGCGACACCCAGGCAGTTGAACAGGGTGTGGAACACGGCGAGCTTGACCGTATAATCGTCTTCGGCGATCGACATGAGCGCCGACAGAAAGTCAACGGACCAGCGCAGGGGCTCGATCAGTATCAAGGCGATCACCGCCGTTGCCATATTGAACAAGAGGTGGGCGCCGGCCAGTCGCTTGCCGACGATATTTGCGCCAAGACCGCCGGTCAGCGCGGTCACCGTTGTGCCGATATTGGCACCGATAGCCAGGGCGAGCGCGTTCTCGTAGGTTATCTGGCCGGTGGCCAGGCCGGCCAGGGTTAGAGCCAGCGTTGCGTGGCTCGACTGCATGATGACCGTCGCCAGAACTCCGAGCCCCGTATAAACGAGCAGTCCTGTTACGCCCGTCATCGCATAATCACGCAGATCGACCGCCGACTGGTAGCTTACGAACCCCTCCTTCATGAAATCGATGCCGAGAAACAGAAACCCCAGACCGGCCAGAATCGCGCCGATGGCTTTCAGTGCGCGGGGTTGCTGGAAATTCAACACCACGCCGAAGACGAGCATGGGCAGCGCGAAGGTCGAGAGGCTCATTTTCATGCCGATGGTGGCGAACAGCCACGCGCCAGTTGTGGTGCCCAAGTTGGCTCCGAAAATGATGCCGATGCCGGTGATCAGAGGGAGCAGGCCGGCGCTCACGAACGATATCGTGATGACCGATACCAGGGAGCTGGATTGCATAATAGCGGTGCTGACGATGCCGAAACCGAGACTCTTCGGAATTGTATCTGTTGTTCGGCGCAGCACATTTTCCAGAAATCCGCCGGTGAATTGGCGGAACCCGTTTTCGAGCGAGAGCATGCCAAACAGGAAGATCGCAACCCCGGCGGCAATTTGTTTGAACTCGGGGCTCGCCCAGAGCGCAAAAGCCAGAAGGCTGAGTATTCCGGCGAAGACGAGTTGGCGGTAGTTCATTGGCTTACCTTTCCCGCTGTTGGTGCGGGTTTGATTCCGTGCAGTCAGGGCGCAAAACCATCGGTACGGCAAGATGTCTGTGAAGTACTTTAGTTTGTCACATTTCTGTAATGTAAGTAAGCTCACGGTTTACAACGCCGAGCAGTCAATCTGGAGAGGCAGCATGCAGTTATTATCGCCGAGTCGCCGCTTCAGCGACGATGCTTACGATAAGCACGGTATATTGAAGAAAGATATCTACGAGAAGGAATTGGCCCGGCTGGAGGAGGAGCTGGCTAAGCTCCAACGCACCATTACCGACCAAGGCCTGCGCATTGTGGTCCTGTTCGAGGGGCGCGATGCCGCCGGCAAAGGCGGAACCATCAAACGCATTACCGAGAAGACGAATCCTCGCGTTGTGCGCACGGTCGCACTTGGCAAACCGTCTGATCGCGAGCGCAGCCAGTGGTACTTTCAGAGATACGTGTCCCACCTGCCGGCGGCCGGCGAAATGGTGCTGTTTGACCGCTCTTGGTACAACCGGGCCGGTGTTGAAAAGGTAATGGGGTTCGCTACGGCTGAGGAGGTCGCGCTGTTCATGCACACCTGCCCCGAATTCGAGCACATGCTTGTCGAGGAAGGTATTATTCTGTTGAAGTACTGGTTCTCGGTCAGCGAGGAAGTCCAGGAGCAGCGTTTTCAGGCGCGTGCCGCTGACCCTACCAAGCGTTGGAAGATATCCCCGATGGATCTCAAGTCGCGCGAGCTGTGGGCCGAGTACTCAAGGGCCAAGGACGACATGCTGCGTTACACGGACCTGCCATACGCACCGTGGCGGATGGTAGACGCCGACGTTAAGCGCCATGCCCGGTTGAACTGCATCAGCAATCTGCTGGAGCAATTCGATTATAGCCGCGATCTGCCGCCGGTCCCCGACCTGCCTCCGCGCGAATGGTCGCATGACGACAACCGTACGGCGAAGCCCCACGAGTCTTATATTGATCGTTTGTATTGAGGGCTTTGACTTGTCGACGTCTTTGCAGCCTCTTATTTGGTGATGGAAAACGCACCTACTTCTTCGTTTAATGCGAAACTAGTCCCCTTAACTTATGGAACAGGCGTTCAACAATGGCGGAATTATCACTCAAGGAACAATTGAGCAACGCGGTAAAAGACGCGATGCGGAATAGGGAAAAATTTCGGCTTGGCACCTTGCGGTTGGTTCAGGCCGCGGTCAAACAGATCGAGATTGATGAGCGCCGCGAGGTGAATGACGACGACGTTCTGAAGGTGCTGGACAAAATGCTTAAACAGCGCCGCGATTCCGCCAGTCAATACGATGATGCCGGTCGCAAGGAGCTGGGCGACATCGAGCGGGCAGAAATGCTGGTTATTGAGGAGTTCATGCCCGCCGCCCTGACTGAGGACGACCTGGATGGCCTTATCCGTGCGGCCATTAGCTCAACTGATGCTCAGGGAATGCAGAGCATGGGGCAGGTGATGAACGAGCTGCGCCCCAAGGTACTTGGTCGGGTCGACATGGGTCATCTGGGCAAGAAGGTGCGGGCCGCGCTGGCTTGACACCTTTACGTGAGCTTGGGGAACTCAGAAGGAATGCAGGTCCGGGTTTTTTGGCTGGCTTCTTTCGATCGTGCCTGTGTCGTAGACTCTGATGATGTTCGAGGAAATGAGTTACACAGCCCTGGCGGGCCAGATTGTCAGCCTTATTGCGCTGGGCTTCTGCATTGTTGGCTTTACCAGCAAGCACGATGACCGGCTGATGGTGCTGTTGATTGCGGCGAATGTGGCCTTTGCGTTGCAATTTGCGCTGTTTGGTAGCTGGACGGCGGCGACTCTGAGCTTGCTGGTAATCGGCCGCATTATGCTGGCGCGGCGCTATATGGGCAGCTGGCAGGTGATGCTGGCGGTATTGGGGGTGAATCTGGTGGCAGCGCTACTGACTTGGCGCAGTCCGGTAGATTTTTTCGCCATTGCAGCGGCTACTTTTGGCACCTTCGGGATGTTCATGCTCAAGGGCATTCCGATGCGGCTAATGCTGGCCGCAGCCGCGGTTGCCTGGATGCTGAACAATATTGCCATCGGTTCGGTGGGCGGCACGCTGGCGGAAGCTATGGTGCTGGTCGTTAACTTCATCACCATATACCGGCTGGCGAAAATGAAACGGCGTTATCCCGAGGCTTTCGAGAAAGTAAAAAAGCCGGGCACGTAGAAAGCCCAGCCCAAGGTACGATGCGCTCCAGCAACAACCCGGTTACGGAACTAAACCAAGGTGTTAAAAAATTCGGTGTATGAAAGCCGGTATGACGGGTAACGGTTATGTGAGCCAAGTCACAGTGTAAAAATTATCGACACGCAGTTCGGATAGGCTAGAAAGGCAAGACGGCCGACTGTTTCGGTCTGTCGATCTGGCCTGAAGCCAGAGGATGCGCAGATTGCAATGATTCGGGCGGAAGTAGCTATCTGGTTGCTCCTATCAATGAAGCCAAAGAGCGCCGGTTAAGCTGACGCTCTTTGGCATTCTCCCTGGAACGCGAATCAATTGCTCCGGTTCAAATCAGATGTTTACGCCGCTTGACTCCAAGTCCAAGTAGACCCAGACCCAACAGGGCGACTGTTCCAGGTTCCGGGACTGTCACCGATGTGCCTGTGCCAACCAGTTTTGATGAGCCCGCACTGAAGTCTCCGCCTACAATACTTTGCACGCGCATGCCCACTCTCTGGTTCAAGAACTGGGTCTGGTCCAGACCGGCAATCGTCAGGTCAAAGCTTAGAGTCTGTATAAAACCTTGCGCGTTACCATTGGCGCCAGTTAAAACTGCAAAGTCCCAATTAGTTTGGGCTGGAGACCCCCCGTTCAGGTTTGTGTTCCCCGTCCCGTAATTCGAAAGGACTGAGTCTTCATCTAAAGAATGGCCATTTATTATGGCAGATGGGGATTGGTTACCGAACGTTGCTGTCGGCCCAAGCGCACCAAAGTTCGCAAAGTCGAACCAGAGCGACAGAACATCGCCTTGGGTGAGGCCTGCGTTGACCGGAGCTGCAATGTTCGCAGAAATCGTGACCGTATCGGTGCCGTTGTCCTCAAACGTTACCTCACCAAAAAAATCGCCACCGTTGGTAAAATCCTCTAGTTGCGTCGTGATGGCTGCGCCATGGGCAACGGACGTGATTGCAAAAATAGATGCTATTGAAATGATTCGTTTGAAATAATTCATTGTGTTAACCCCTGCCATTATTATTCTGATTCGCAAATGATTTATGCAATAACGGCGCCATAATGTCTTGCTGTTATTTTCCAATAGCTTGCAAATTCGTTAATCCAATGACTGTAAAAATTATTGACACAAATTCCGCCAGCAATGGCGGTGACAGCGTTTTCGGTGTCTATAACACCTCCGTTTCCAAACGGGGCGCGGCCGCGTTTGCCGGGTGGTGTGGCATAGGAACGATCAGTTATTCTATTTTCCCTGTGCCGATTTACCGGAGCGTTTGATTCATGCCCGACATCATCGTGATGTTCTTCCTGCTTGGAGTGATCGCGGGAGCCCTTCGCTCTGACCTGACGATCCTGAAAGCCGTTTACGATATTCTCAGTCTTCTGCTAATGCTGACCATAGGCCTCAAGGGCGGCATGGCTCTGCACGGTAATCTTCATTGGGGGCTGATTTCGCAAGTGCTGGCGATTATGGCGTTGGGCTTTGCCATTCCTTTGGCGCTGTTCCCGATGCTTCGCTACCTTGTGCGCTTGAATGTTGCAGATGCCGCCAGTTTCTGCGCCCATTATGGATCTGTCAGCGCGGGTACTTTCGCAGTGGCGTTGGCCTGGGTTGAGTCCCGGGGGTTGGCGACTAACGGGCAGGTTACCTTGTACTTGGTGCTGTTGGAGTTGCCAGCGATTCTTACCGGCCTGTGGCTGTATCGGCGCTACACCCAGGATGCGGCTCAAACAAGCAGCACAGGCACACCCATGTGGCAGGAAACCCTCACTAACAGAAGCGTGGTTTTGCTGGTGGGAGGCGTGGTTATCGGTATTCTTTACGGGCCTGACAACGGTGATGGCGTTACGGCGCCGCTGACGGGTGCTTTTTCCCTGGTGCTTTCGCTGTTCTTGCTGGAAATGGGTCTGGTTGCGGCGGAAACACTGCGCAAGGTTCAGCTTCGACATTGGCGTTTGATTGCTTTCGCACTGTGCATGCCCCCGATCCTTTCCGTGCCAGGGCTTTTAGTCGGTATTTGGTTGGGTCTGGAAACCGGAACTGTTGTGATTTTGGGCGCCCTTACCGCCAGTGCTTCTTACATTGCCGCGCCGGTAGCGATAAGGCACGCCATTCCAGAAGCGGATATCGGGCTGGCGATGCTGGCTTCTCTTGGTGTGACTTTCCCGTTTAACGTATTGATTGGTATCGGGTTGTACAGCCACTTTCTGGAGTTATTGACGGCGTAGCATCCGATTCAACGCGATCCAGAATTATAAAACTGTTTTCTTTTCCAATTTTTTTGCGATCTAGTATGAACACTCTAATTTTTCACCGTATTGTTGATCCTGAGATCGAAGTTCGACGGACTTTAGTCGACAAACTCGCTTGGTGAACCCTTCTTCAATCAAAGCGATCATTAGCAATCAGGAGATTCAAAATGGGTAAACTCAAGACGTATCAGCAACAGATTCAGGAAATTGTACAGAAAGGTATTAATGCTGCAGAAGCGCAACAGAAAAAGCTGTCTGCCAAGCCTTTCGAGTACGCTGAGAAACTGGAATCTGGCGCTCGCGAATACAGCGTTAAATCATTGCGCGAACATTACTTTGGCTACAGTGAAACGCTGTTTAGCCAGCTTCGCAGTCTGAACTTGCGGATGGGTAGTTTCGCTGCCGACATCCTGTCAAAGCTTGAGAAAGAAGCAGCTGATGGCACCGATGCGGTTGCTGAAGTTGTATCTGACGTCGCTGATGATGTGACCAGCTTAGCGCAGTCTGCCAAGCAAAAAGTCAACACCGGAAAGCCGACTGCTACGAAAAGCCCGGCCAAGAAGACAACCACCACTGCTTCTGTCTGATAGAGATAATTGTGTGTCCTTGGGAGGCCTTCGCGCCTCCCTTTTTTATGGCTCAATGGCAAAAATCCAAAGCGCAGGATGACACCCAGAACCTGGGTGAGCACGAAAAGTTCGTTACCAAGTCAGTCAATAAACGTCGGAAGTCTCTCGCAGTGACAGCGAAATCGGCCTACGCTCTGGTTGTTCTGATTTTGGAGTTTATGAGTATGAAACAGCGTCACCTGTTATTACCTATCGGCCTGATACTCACGCTTACTGCCTGCGGGAATACAGCTCAGTTCTCCGTTGCCGAGGGAACCGGCCCTGATCCGGTATTGCCCAGTCCGAGCGAATCCCTGATTCCCACCGTCAATATTGCCAAAGCCACCGGCTGGCCTTCCAGCGGAAAACCCGATGCCGTTGCGGGAACCCGAGTGGTCGCCTTTGCAGACAATCTGGAACATCCCCGCTGGCTCTATGTGCTACCCAATGGTGATGTGCTGGTTGCCGAAACCAATGCCCAGCCGAACCCGGACAGTCATCAAGGTATTCGTGGCTGGATCACGAGAATGATCATGGACGATGCCGGTGCCACTGTTCCCAGCGCCGACAGGATTACTCTGCTGCGGGACAGTGATGGTGACGGCGTAGCCGACAAACGTTCGACGCTACTTAAAGACCTGCACTCTCCGTTTGGTATGGCTCTGATCGGGAACGACTTCTACGTTGCCAACACGAACGCCGTCATGCGTTTTCCCTACAAGACGGGCCAGACACGCATCACCTCCGAAGGCACCAAAGTTACCGATCTGCCAGCCGGCAAGATCAATCATCACTGGACCAAGAGCATGATTGCCAGCCCGGATGGCAGCAAGCTTTACGTCGGTGTGGGATCAAACAGTAATATCGGCGAAAACGGTCTTGAGAATGAGGAAGGTCGCGCGTCCATTTGGGAAATCGACCCCGAAACCGGTCAGCACCGCGAATTTGCTACTGGCCTGCGCAATCCCGTGGGTATGGCCTGGCAGCCGGAAAGCGGCGAGCTCTGGGTCGCCGTCAATGAGCGTGACCTGCTTGGCAGTGACCTGGTGCCGGATTACATGACATCGGTGGCGGATGGTGGTTTCTACGGTTGGCCCTTCAGCTATTTTGGCCAGAATGTGGATGAGAGGGTAAAGCCGCAACACCCGGGGAAAGTGGCCCGGGCCATCAAGCCCGATTACGCCCTCGGGCCGCACACCGCTTCACTGGGGCTAACGGCCGCCGAGGGCAACACGTTACCCGAGCAATTCAAAAACGGCATGTTTGTGGGCCAGCACGGCTCCTGGAACCGTAAACCCCGCAGCGGCTATAAAGTCATTTTTGTTCCTTTCGCCGATGGTGAACCGGATGGTCAGCCGGTCGATATACTGACAGGGTTCATCAATGCCGACGACAAGGCCCAGGGGCGTCCTGTTGGCGTTGTTATCGACAAGCAGGGTGGGCTTTTAGTGGCAGATGATGTGGGCAATATCATCTGGCGGGTCAGTCGCGCCGAGCCGGCGGCACAGTGAATGGCGGTTTTTCCGCCCAAGGTATGTGCGTTTGGAAACCGGGTCAGGTTGACATGTCCCGGGATTGACCGGAGGATCATGAGGTATGAATAGAGCCACAGAAACCCCCGTGAATCAGCACAGCAGCGCGTCAGATGAGCTAGCGAAGTTACTTGACGCGGCCATCAAACGCCTTGCCGAAATCAATGCGATTGAGGGCGTGTCGCCCGTTTTGGAGGTCATCGAAGCGGCACGGGCCTTGATGTTTACTGACGAAGGCCTCGAAACTCTCTACGAGCGCGTGCCGGCGATTGAGGCGGCCGGGTGCTTTGGCGGCAGTGATTGGGATTACCCTCAGACGTTGGTGCCTTCACTGGCCGTGCGCACGATTCGCCATGGCGAACCGGTAGTAACCCTGGTTGAAATTCTTAGCCAGATTCGCCTTTTAGCGGTGGCTAAAGGCCATTACCGTCATCCTTCTATCTCGGCAGAACACGCCCATCACTTTCTCGCCCAGGTACTGGCGATGAATCTGGATCTGATGGTCAGTGATCTTCAGGAGAGCGACCGGCTGCGGCCGGATGGGCTCGGCTTCGCCGTTCAGGGTCTGTATCACTTTCTGCTCCGGCATTTGGGCTACGAGAATCTTTTGGAACATTTAGTGGCCGAAGTCTGGCGAATTCTGGCGCAACGGCCGGTTCAGGTGGGTGGTGTTAAACAGATGGTGACGCAGATCGCCGTCTGCCTGCAAAAGCCGGATGCGCTCGGTGGCGACGTCGGCGACGACGCGCTGCAACTGATCCATGCCGTGTTCAGCCCTACCGAGGGCTGCCGCGAAGATCCCGGCTTCGATGTTTACGCTGAACGGCTGGCACAGATGGACGATGCCACCTTGCTGCGAGAGGCCATCGCCTTTGCCAAGGCCATGCACAGTACCGGCCTGGTTTCGCCGTATATGCCTGGTTTTATACGTTACCTGCGTAGCCGTTGGAACGACCTGATTCCCACCGCTTTGGGCCTGAGCCACACGGGCGCCGACGCCTTTCACTGCTATCCGGCGTTGATTCACACCCTGATTGACGAGGCCTTGTTTCCCGAGACCAGCCAATGTGCCTACGGACTGGCGATGATGCTCGAACGGGGCATCCTCTACGCGCCTCCGGTGGCGCCGTCTCTGTGGCGACAAATACGACTGTCGCTGTGTGAGGCCGCATCCGAGAAAATTGTGGCGGTCTTTGGGCGCAGCCGTTCGCCGGAATGCTTTCTGCTTGCGGATGTGCTTAATGTACTCGGGTGCCCTCTAGGGGTGGGGCAGGGGAACTATCCTACTTGTCAGTCGACACGTGCCTTGTCTATGTGGGCTTACAACATGCCGGCGGAACTGCTTCGGATTCTTGCCTGGGCAGCACGCGACGACGAAGTGGTGATGCGCTTTGAGGGCAATAGCATTTCTTCGCGGGATCTGGGCGCCGGGCTGGCCAGCGAGCCTCCGGTGGATGTAGATGCCGTTTCACTGCTGACTGTGCCGCACTTGGACCGCATCTACTTTGAAATGGGTCGTCGCAGCGCCGGGCGCGGAGAAGACCCGCACAAATGGGTTAACTCCGCATTTCACGGTGATCGTGTGGGTCACGGATTTCGCATAGCCGTTGACATATTCACCGGTGGCCTGAAGGACTTTGAAGGGTTTATTCGAGATTTTTATGCTGCCTATCACCCTTTTTACAACGGCAACATTCCGGTTATTAATCCTCAGCCAGCCGGTATCGCAGTGACCGACAGCGCCACACGCTTTCTTGGCTGGCACGCCATCACTATCCAGCGGCTTGCGCTGGATCCAGCTGAGGTTATGCGCGTTTATTTCTTTAATCCTAATAACGACAGCGGGCAAAACTGGGGTCAGGGAATTGTCACCTCGACCCAAGGCCACGGCGAGCTCTACGGTGAAGCCTCGTTGCCGGTGGCCGAGTTTGCCTCGCGGTTGTACGTGTTTCACTATGACCCGCTCGAAAAGGGTGAGCCGGGTGATATTCCAACCGATGACGTAAAACAGGCTATGCACTTGGCCCAAAACAGTTGGGCTTTGGGGCGTTAGGGTCTGTAAATTAAGCTTTACTTCACGTAAGTCGCGGCTAAACTGAGGAATAAGGGAAACAGACCTCACTAAGCAGGCTTTTTCCGTACGCGTATTTTTTCGCTAAAGTAACGCGAGATGTTGAGCCGTCGGTAAATCCGCCGAAGGCAGATCTCGCAAACTTTTACCGAGCATAACGACAATTATTGAGGTGTGTTTATGAAACGCCATGCTTTCTCCGCCGCATTTGCCGGCACCCTGCTGAGTGCTGCCATGTTTGCATCACCTGCGATGGCCCAAGACCAAGAGCAGTTCATTACCATCGGCACCGGCGGCCAGACCGGCGTTTACTACGTGGTTGGTCAGTCGATCTGTCGTCTGGTCAATCGTCTGGAAGACGCCAATATTAAGTGTAATGCGCCGTCTACCGGTGGTTCTGTTGCCAACATCAATGGCATCAAGTCCGGCGAGTTGGACATGGGTGTCGCTCAGTCCGATGTTCAGTACCAGGCCTACAACGGCACCAAAAGCTTCGAAGGCGATGCCTATACGGACCTGCGTGCCGTTTTTCGGGTTCATGGCGAGCCTTTGACTTTGCTGGCACGTGCTGATTCCGGCATCACGACCCTGGACGATCTGGAAGGCAAGCGCGTAAACATCGGTAACCCCGGCTCTGGCCAGCGCAATACGATGCAAGTGGTAATGGACGCCAAAGGCTGGACCGAGGACACCTTCTCGCTGGCGTCTCAGCTCGGTGCCGCCGAACAGGCTGCGGCCCTGTCCGATAACAATATCGACGCCATGGTCTATGTGGTCGGGCACCCCAATGGTTCCATCCAGGAGGCGACCACCACCGTCGACGCCCGCCTGATTCCGTTGAATGACGAGGACATCCAGGGCATCGTCAGCGAGTATCCTTACTACAGCGCTTCCGTCATTCCCGGCGGCCTGTACACGGGTAACCCGGACGATGTCGAGACCTTCGGGGTGGCGGCTACCTTCGTGACCACCGTCGATGCCGACGAGGAAGTCATCTACCAGACGGTCAAGGCTGTTTTTGACAACTTCGATCGCTTCAAGCAGCTTCACCCGGCCTTCGAGAACCTGGTTCCCCAAGAGATGGCTACCCAAGGGCTTTCAGCACCGCTGCATGATGGCGCTGCTCGCTACTATCGCGAGCAAGGCTGGATTGAGTGATTTTGCATTGATGGTTGTTATAACTGAGTGACCGATGCGCGGATGCTTATAGGTATCCGCGCATTGCGTTTGTGGGGCCGTTTCCAAGCGCAATAATAATATCAATAGCAACCTGACTGACGGCGGATAGGGCTGAGTATGACGGACGACAATACAAAACCTCGCGACTCGAGTGCTGATCTGGAGGACATGGTCGCTTCCAGTGACTCGGGAGCCCGCAAGCCAGCCGGCATGCCGGGGAAACTATTGGTGTGCATTGCGGCGGCATGGTCGCTCTTCCAATTATGGATCGCTTCTCCGGTGCCCTTCATGCTGGGTTTCGGCGTGTTCAGCGCCACGGAAGCCCGCTCGATTCACCTGGCCTTTGCGCTTTTTCTGGCTTACATGGCCTATCCCGCATTTAAGCGTTCGCCCCGCGATCGAATTCCCATCCAGGATTGGGTGCTTGCGACGGTGGCGGCCTTCTGCGGCGCTTACATGTTTATTTTCTACGAAGGACTGTCTCAGCGCCCCGGTGCGCCGATATTGCAGGACGTAATCGTCGGGGTGGCTGGGGTTCTGCTGTTGCTCGAGGCGACCCGCCGAGCGCTTGGGCCGCCGCTGATGATCGTGGCATCGTTCTTTCTTATCTATAGCCTTGCTGGCCCATGGATGCCCGGTATCCTCTCGCATGGCGGGGTCAGCCTCTATGGACTGATCAATCACCAGTGGTTGACGACCCAAGGGGTTTTCGGCATCGCGCTGGGGGTCTCTACCAGTTTTGTGTTCCTGTTCGTGTTGTTCGGCGCTTTGCTCGACAAGGCCGGAGCGGGCAACTATTTCATCAAGGTGGCGTTCTCGTTGCTTGGCCATTACAAGGGCGGGCCGGCCAAGGCTGCCGTCGTGGCGTCTGCCATGACCGGGCTGATCTCCGGCTCATCGATTGCCAACGTGGTTACCACGGGCACCTTCACTATTCCGATGATGAAGCGTGTCGGCTTTTCCGCCGAAAAGGCCGGAGCTGTTGAAGTGGCGTCTTCGGTCAATGGTCAGATTATGCCGCCTGTCATGGGCGCAGCCGCGTTCCTGATGGTTGAGTATGTGGGCATTTCCTATGTCGATGTCATCAAGCATGCCTTCTTGCCTGCCTTGATTTCTTATATCGCACTGGTCTATATCGTTCACCTGGAGGCCTTGAAAGCGAACATGGAGGGCCTTGCAAGCAGCAATCCGCCTAAGCCCTTGGTGCGCAAGGTGATGGGCTTTCTCGGTGGGCTTCTGTTGATGATGGTGACGGCTATGGTCGTCTATTACGGCCTTGGCTGGCTCAAGCCGGTTCTTGGCGATGCCACTCCCTGGGTGGTCTCGGTTGGGCTGGCGGCGATTTATGTCGCTCTGCTTAAACTGGCAGCCGGTTACCCTGAACTCGAGTTGGATGATCCCAATCAGCCAATCTATTCGCTGCCGCAAACCAGGCCCACCGTGTTGGTTGGTTTGCAGTACATCTTACCGGTAGTTGTGCTGGTCTGGTGTTTGATGGTGGAGCGCCTGTCGCCGGGTTTGTCGGCTTTCTGGGCTACGGTGTTCATGGTCTTTATCATTTTGACCCAGCGTCCTATTACCTCCATTTTCCGCGGTCGCAGCAAAATGGGCGCTGACTTGCGCGAAGGCGCCCTGGATTTGTGGGTTGGATTGGTTACAGGTGCCCGCAACATGATTGGCATCGGTATTGCCACGGCCACGGCGGGTATCATCGTTGGGGCTGTGTCGCAGACCGGAGTGGGGTTGGTGCTGGCGGAAGTAGTGGAAATTCTCGCGATGGGGAACCTGCTGCTAATATTGCTGCTTACGGCGGTGCTTAGTCTGATTCTTGGCATGGGTTTGCCTACTACGGCCAACTACATTGTGGTTTCGGCGCTGCTGGCGCCGGTTATTGTTCAGTTGGGCGCAGAGAACGGGCTGCTGGTGCCGTTGATTGCGGTGCATCTGTTCGTGTTTTACTTTGGCATCATGGCTGACGTTACGCCGCCGGTGGGGCTGGCGTCCTTCGCGGCGGCGGCGGTTTCCGGCGGCGATCCTATCCGGACCGGTTTCCAGGCATTTTACTACAGCCTTCGCACGGCGGCGCTTCCGTTCCTGTTCATCTTTAATACGGACCTGTTGCTGATCGATGTAACTTTCTTGCAGGGGATTTTGATTTTTGTGGTGTCGACAATCGCCATGTTGATATTCGCGGCGGCGACTCAGGGTTACATGATCACCCGCAGCCGCTGGTACGAATCCGCCGTGTTGTTGCTGATTGCGTTCACGCTGTTCCGGCCCGGGTTCTGGATGGACATGATTCACGATCCCTATGAGTCCATGCCACCTGCACAATTCGTGGAGGCAATGGGCAGTGCCGATGAAGACTCTGCCTTGCGCATACAGATTGCAGGTCTTGATGCGTTCGGCGATCCCATGACCACCTACATGACCGTGCCAGTGCCAGACGGCGATAGCGGGCAGGAGCGGCTCGATAATCTGGGCCTGGAGCTGTTGATCGAAGGCGAAAAGGCAATTGTCGATATGGTGGCCTATGGCAGTCAGGCGTCGGATCTTGGCTTCGACTTCGACCAGGAAATCATTGAGGTGCTGGCGCCTGTAGACCGCTGGACTAAGGAGCTGATGTGGATTCCCGCCTTCCTGGTCTTCGGGCTGGTCGTCATGTTGCAGCGCCGGCGTCGTGATAATACGGCGGCTACCGCCACTGCTTGAAGGAGATTGCCATGTACAGCAAAATTATGTTGCCAGTGGACCTTAATGAAGAGGAATCCTGGTCGAAAGCGCTTCCAACGGCTTTGACGCTATGCAGAAGTTTCAACGCCTCGCTACATTTGGTCACGGTTCTGCCGGACTACAACATGCCCATAGTGGGGTCTTACTTTCCCAAGGACTTCGCTTCGAAAGCACATGAGGCGATAGCCGAGGCTCAACGCGCGTTCATTAAGGCGAACGTGCCCGCGGATGTAAGAGCGCAAAGTGTCATCGTTGATGGCTCGCCCTGGGAGGCGATCATCAAGGTGGCCAAGAAACTCGAGATCGATTTGATCGTTATGGCATCCCATAACAAGCGCAAATTTGCCGATTATGTGCTGGGTCCCAATGCCGAGCATGTGGTGCATCATGCCAAGATGTCGGTAATGATCGTGCGCTAACCCAAGCCCAAGCCCAAGCCTAAGCCTAAGCCTAAGCCTAAGCCTAAGCCCAGGCTTGGGTGTTTACGGCATGCGACGACTGTTTTCCTGCACCCCTTTCGCACCAACAGCGGGTCTTTCCAGACCGGAGTAAAACCGCTCGATGAAAAGCCACGAGTTGCAGCTACTTTATGTGTTCGATGCGATCATGACCGAGCGTTCGGTCACTCGCGCGGCTGAAAGCCTGGCAATGACGCAACCAGCGGTATCCAACGCGATTTCGCGAATGCGGCAGGTTTGGAAAGACCCGCTGTTCGTGCGAAAGGGGCGCAAAATTGAACCGACATCCTATGCGTTCAGCCTTTGGGAACGTATTCGGGGCCCAATCTATGACCTGTCAACCGCCGTCAGATCCACTAAATTCGACCCCGCGCAGGCGAGCCGGACTTTCCGGATTGCGGTTACGGATCTCACCGTAGAAATGATCTGGCGCCAACTGGCTCAAAAACTTGAGCGAGTGGCTCCAGGCGTCGACCTTCACGCTGTACCCTATACTCCGGAAGGAACCTACAGTGATTTACGCGATGCCAGCGTAGATCTCGCGATTGGGCCGATCAGCCATCATGACAATAGCCTTAGAAGTATCTTTTTGTTTCAGGGGGGTTATCAGGTTGCCATGCGGGCCGATCATCCACTCGCAGGCAAACCGCTCTCTATGGAAGACTTCGTAGATGCGCGGCACTTATTGGTGACGATGTCCGGCGAAGCTCACGGGCTTGTCGACAGCTATCTGGACCTGAATGGGTCGAACCGGCGCATTGCGGTGACGGTGAATGAGTTTGTGGGAGTGCCCAGCTTGTTGCGCCACACCGACCTTATTTGTGCAGTCCCGGAGGTTATTCTTCAAAGCAGCGACTTCACAGAGAATTTGTGGGTCACGCGCTTGCCGTTTGACTTGGATCCCAGCAGCCTCTATTTGTTTTGGCATACCAGGCACGACCGCGATCCCGGCGTTGTCTGGTTGCGAGAGTTGATCGAGAGCTCGCTGAAAGAACGTTACTCAAGCATCATGGACACAACAGGCTAAGCCGGCATTTATGATGATATTGCAAGTGCAGAATTAAGCCCCGCAGGTCGGGAAAATATGGTTTACCGCTGAGCAGCGGGTAAAAAATACATTCCGACCTTCGAGTGCTTGAACACAGTGGCTATGCTGTTCAGGTTTTGGATGTGAGTTAGCTAGATGTGTGGTCAGCGGCAATAATCTAGCCGCGAATTACGTCGTGATCGCTGTATGAAGCGGGAGCCGCTGGCTGTTCGATCTTCTGCTCATCGGATTTTCGATCTGCCAGGCTGGCAATAATCTCGCCGCGAATTACGTCGTGACCGCTGTATGGAGCGGGTGCCGCTGGCTGTTCGATCTTCTGCTCATCGGACTTTCGGTCTGCCAGGCTGGCAATAATCTCGCCGCGAATTACGTCGCGACCGCCGTATGGAGCGGGAGCCGCTGGCTGCTCGATCTTCTTCTCATCGGACTTTCGGTCTGCCAGGCTGGCAGAAGCCGGAAGGGCGAAAGCGGCCAAGACGGCTACGAGTACGGTTGTGGTTGCGGTAATGTTTCGCATGGTTGGTTTCCTTAGGATCTTTGATTAGTTTGTCAGGGACTGGAAATCACGTGGGTGCTTTCTAATCCGATGAAGGCATTATCAGGATGAAGAGCTAGGTTGAATAATTGTGGCCTGGTATTTCTGGTATCACTGTGAGTGATGAGTTCAGTGATAGGCTATAGCGTCGTCGATTAGCATCAGCCCCAATCGGTTGGTTTACCGCCTGATCGCCAAGTGTGTAAATGCTTTCTCTCTTTGTCGTAAGAAGCAGGCTTTCCTGCGTAACGCTTTTTCATTAAATCTGCCCCGGTTTTCGTATTGGAGGCGTGTGCGCCGATAGGTCTCAAAGCCCGGTTCGCCGCGGCCTATAGAGCGTCAGAAAATCTTACACTTTCATCAGATGTTGATGTGTGTGCTTTAGTTACTTATCTGATTTAGCGATTGTTTCAGGACATGGCGCAATATCTGCACTTTTTTAATTGCTAAAGCCGGGCTTTAGAATCGGTTTAACTAAAAGGGTACAGATCGATGAAAAAAATACTATTAGCTGCAGGAATTACATCTCTTTTGACAGCATCTCCAGCCTTTGCAGGCATAGTGCTATCAGGTACCATTTTCGATAAAACAAGTTCAGAGCCTGATTTTCAGGATACTATCAGTGGGTTGACCACGGGGATGGTGGAGTCTTCACTCGGTGGTGATGGCAACCCAGTCTACGTCACTGGCAGTGGTGGTGGTGTTACCAGTAGTACTACTTTTAATAATTGGTGGACTGACACAGGTGCCGGTTCGACAGCTTTTAATCTCCCGCTGGATGAAACATCGCCCGGATCTGGTCAATTTTCATACGCCAGCAACGCTTTTTTTCCCATCGATAATCAACTTGGTGGTAATGAAGGCAATAGCCATAACTACCACTTCACTATGAAGTTGGGCGGCACTACGTCGTTTGAGTCTGCTGACGTCTTCAGCTTTACTGGCGACGACGATCTTTGGGTATTCATCAATGGCACGCTGGTCATGGACCTCGGGGGCGTTCATAGCCCGGTAAGCTCCTCGATTACCGGCGCTGATCTTATTCATATGGGCCTAGCGGAAAATACCGAATACGATTTGGATATCTTTTTTGCAGAGCGCCACTTAACCCAGTCAAACTTCAATATCACCACGTCTTTCCGAGTGGACGACCGGGTTGAAGTTCCTGAGCCTGGATCACTTGCCCTGTTCGGTTTGGGTCTGGCTGGTTTGATTGCTTCTCGCAGTCGTCGCAAGTCCTGATTGACCTGAAAAAGTCTGGCTGAAAACAGAAGTAGCGTTTTCTAGCCAGGCAAAATTTGTTCGCAAAACGTTATGATGCTTTCAATTATTTTAACCGCGATCCTAAACGCTAGAGTTTTGACGTGTCCCTGCTCATATAACAGCACAACCAGCTTTTGTTTGGCTGGTGCCACCATGCCTATTGATTCCGCAAGTCTAACCACCTCATCATTGATCCAATCGGTTTTTGTTTTTGGCATTCCAGGGACAACCGCCATGTCGGTATTGTTTGGTTGCGGCAAATTTATGCATAGATATTTCCCTAAAAATTATTGATTTGTTTGTCAGGGGCCTGGAATCACGTGAGTGTTCCTAAATCCGAGGTGAGCATTATCAATATGTAGTGCTATGTTGCATCATTGTTGCTTGGTATTTCTGGTACCACTAAGAGTGATGAATAAATCAATATATTGGTAAGGACTGCAGTATGCGTGTGCTCATTGCCCCTGACTCGTTCAAAGAGTGTCTGACGGCGAAAGCCGTTGCTGACGCGATCGCCGTAGGTTGGTTGCGTGGTGCTCCGGCTGACCAAGTGATTAAAATTCCCCTGGCAGATGGCGGCGAAGGCACAACGGCCACTCTTGTGGGGGCTATGCACGGCAAATTGCACCAGACGCGGGTAAGCGGCCCTTCCGGCGACCCTATCAATGCCAGTTACGGGCTGATAGATGATGGGGAAACTGCCATCGTTGAGGTTGCGGAGGCAAGCGGCCTGCACTGCGTGGCCGAGCCTGACCGTAATGCGATGACAGCGTCCAGTTATGGCACCGGCCAGCTCATCATGGCTGCGTTGAAACACCGGCCGAGGACCCTTATCGTTTGTTTGGGTGGCAGTGCCACCACCGATGGTGGCGCGGGTTTGCTGCAAGCTATGGGCGCACAATTACTGGACAGTAAAGGCCGATCCATACCTCCCGGTGGTGACGGTTTAAAATACATCAGCCATTTTGACATTGCCGACGCGAAAGCAAACCTGGCAGGTATAGATGTTGTGGTCGCATGCGATGTGACGAATCCCTTACTCGGCAACTTGGGTGCCGCAGCCGTGTTTGGGCCACAAAAAGGCGCTTCGGCAGACGACGTCAAAGTACTCGACGCCAATCTTAGTCACTTTGCCCAGTGTGTGGAGTTAAGTGGTTACGACATAAGCAGCTTTGCAGGAAGTGGTGCAGCGGGCGGGATTGGGGGAACGGTCGCTGGGATTCTCGGTGGGCTTTTAAGGCCCGGTATCGAGTTGGTGATGGCTGCCGTAGGTATGGACGCACAGATGAAGGCAGCCGACTTGGTGATTACGGCTGAAGGGGCGATTGACGGCCAAAGTGCTTCTGGTAAAACGCCGACAGGCGTTGCCAAACTGGCACAGCGCTATCAGGTACCTGTTATTGGCCTCGCTGGCATGTTGGGGGGCGAAAATATGACGGCCATTCATGAGGCGGGCATTACGTCGGTTTTCTCGATTGCCCCGGGGCCGATCAGTAAAAGTGACGCTATCGCACATGCAGCGCAGTATCTTGAAAGCACCAGCGAGCAACTGGCTCGGCTTGTTTCAAGGCTCAAATAAAAAACCGAAACATGCACAGATTGCAGTAATACTTGTAATGTAGTGGCTCAATGAGTTGTATCCCCATCCTTTGACAGGGAGTTGTTGCGACTGCGCCGATGTGGGCTGCTTGAGAGCAATAATGCGTTTTCCGGGGTCGCGGGACGCGATAGCAGGAAGCCTTATAGCGAACGGTTACCGTTATTCTGATTTTCTTGTCGTTCACAAAACCCCGCGGAGTATTTTCCTCTCACTCAGGCGGGCCTTAAAATAATTCTGTTCATATTCTGTGGGTTAAGGGTAAAAAATTCATAATTCAAAAGACTGGACCGGCATCTTGATCTTATTTTTGGGCGGTTTCGACTGAATTTTCATTGGTTTTTTTCGTAATTTCCTATCAAAGATATGTACAAAAGTTAAATAGCCTCTTTAATCATGCTTTTTAGTGATTTTCACTCACAAATCTAAGGTAAGCTGCAATTGGTTAGTTCAAGTCTATGTAAGTTTCGTAACTTATGACGTAACAAAAAAGAACCAGAGAAACAAACTATGATGCGTAAATTAGCAACGTCACTCGTACTTTCCTGCATTGCGTTCACCTCCGTGAATGCTACAGCCGATCAGCTTGACACCGTGATTCAGCGAGGCACGTTGAACTGTGGTGTGGTCCTCGATTTTCCACCAATGGGATATTTTGACGCAGACAATCAGCCCGCAGGCTTCGACGTAGGTTATTGCAACGATCTGGCTGCCGCCCTCGGCGTGGAGTCAAACATACTCAATCTTACCTGGGGTGATCGAATTCCATCCTTGATTTCCGGAAAAACCGATGTGGTTATCGGCTCTACTTCCGACACTCTGGAACGTGCAAAATCCGTTGGATTCACCTACCCGTACTTTGTTTTCAAGTTCCAGGTAATTGCCTCGAAAGACAAGAATATCCAGTCGTTTGACGATCTTGAGAATCTGAAGGTTGGTGCTGCACTGGGCACTACTTACGAAACTGAATACCTTGCCTATGCTGAGAAAAAAGGCTGGGGAACAGACAATTACACAGCGTTCAAGTCTGAAAACGATGCCTATCTGGGCTTGTACCAAGGCAAAGTGGATGCGGTTATTTCAACCAACACCAACATTGCCACCAAGCTGCAAAGCGCAGAGTTTAAAGATTTTGCTGCAGGGCCTTTCGTACCCAACTATGACGACGTCGTAGGTCTTATTGCAAAAAGAAGCGAAGGCGCCTGGATTAGCTACCTGAACCTGTTCCTGGTGCATCAAATTCGCGATGGCAACATGAATACGCACTACAACACGTACTTCGGTTCAGATGCGCCCGCTGATTTGATTCAGTCCTTGAGGGATAACAAGTAATAACAATATCGGTGGCCGCCAGTCAGGCGGCTGCCAATATTACTTGTTGACAGGCCAAACGCATATTTTATGCATAACGGCTTCGAGTTCTGACGGGTGTTTTGATAAAGCACTCATCAGGTCCCTTCTTAACCACAGAAAGTGGCCAAGGTATGGATTATGAATTTCACTGGAACGTCGTGTTCCAGAATATGCCTGAGTTGCTGAATGGGGCCTTTGTAACCCTGCACGTATCTGTGCTCGCAATGCTTCTGGGCATTGTGATAGCGATATTGTTGGCGATTGCAAAGATGAACAACAGCAAACCCTATTGTTATATTGCGACCACGTGGGTCGAGATAGCCCGAAACACTCCCGCACTTTTCCAAATCTATATGGCTTATTTTGGGCTAGGAGCTTTAGGCATTCATTTAAGCCCTTATGTTGCCGTGTTGAGCGCACTGATTTTTATCAATGCAGGTTATTTGACCGAGACTTTCCGCGGAGGATTTCAGTCTATACCCAGCACACAGTACAGCGCTTCTAAATCTTTAGGCATGACCAGTATTCAAGTGTATCGATACATCATCCTGCCGCAAATGCTCCGACGAATCTATCACCCGATGACTAACCAGTTCGTCTGGTCTATCTTAATGAGTTCCTTGGGTATTTTGGTGGGAATGGGCGAGCTTTCAGGGACAACCCAAAGACTCCAGTCGTTGTCATTCCGGACGCTTGAGTTCTTTATGGTGGCAGCAGTTATGTACTTCATCATCACTAAGCTGGTGCTGTTCAGTTCGTCGCTTCTTTCCCGCAAACTGTTCAAAGGGGAAATCTGATGAATTCTTTGTTTACGCCTGTGTCTTGGAGCGATACCGGTTTTATTCTTACCGGCGTCATGAATACGGTGACGATATCGATAGTAGCGATAGTGCTGGGAACCCTGCTGGGTTTGGTCGTCGGTTTTTTGCGCGCTGAAAGCAGCAAGGTGGTTAACATACTGCTTGGTGGTGTGCTGGATATACTCAGAAGTGTGCCGCTGATCATTCAGCTGATTCTTTTTTCGACCTTTGTTGGCGTAATGGGATATCCACTCGATCCGTTTGTGGCTGGTTCCATTATTCTTTCGCTTTACACCATGGCGTTCATGAGCGAAGTTTTCCGTAGTGGCTTCGAAAGCGTGCATCAATCCATGCGGACTTCAGCCCGCTCATTGGGTATGTCATACGCACAAACCATTTTCTATATTCGTTTACCCATCGGTTTGCGCGCGGTCTTTCCCTCTTGGTTGGGTGTTGCCTTAAGTGTCATCAAAGACTCGGCTCTGGTCTCTGTTATTGGTTACATGGAGTTGCTGCGTACGTCTGACCAGCTCATCTCCCGTAGCCAGCAACCACTAGAGATTTTGATTGGTGTTGGTATCTTTTACTTTATTATTTCATACCCCTTATCGTCATATGGTCGGTATGTTGAAAGGAAAATGGCAATATGATTAGTATCCAGAATGTCCATAAATCCTTTGGCGATCTAGAGGTTCTGAAAGGCGTTAGCCTGGATGTTCAAAAAGGCGAAGTGCTCAGCATTATCGGCGGCTCCGGGAGCGGTAAGTCGACTCTGCTGTATTGCATCAATGCCATTGAGGGCATTCACAAAGGTAAAATCTTTGTCGATGACGTTGATGTTCATAGCAAAGAGACCAATAAAGATAAGCTGCGCCAGAAACTGGGCATGGTATTTCAGCAATGGAATTCCTTTCCGCACATGACCGTGCTGGAAAATGCCGCTCTGGCGCCCAGAATCGTCAAAAAAATGAGCAAGGCAGAAGCGATTGAAGTCGCTAAAAAAGAGCTCGTGCACGTTGGCCTGGGTGACAAGTTTGACGTTTACCCTACCAAAATGTCTGGTGGCCAACAGCAGCGGCTTGCGATTGCCCGCGCCCTTGCCATGAAACCTGATTACATGCTTTTTGATGAGGTTACATCCGCTCTTGATCCGGAATTGGTGGGTGAGGTTCTGGACACACTGCGCCTGTTGGCGGATGAGGGAATGACCATGATCTGTGTGACACATGAAATGGGTTTCGCGCGCGATGTGTCTGATCGCGTGGCTTACTTTCACGAAGGTGTTATTGCCGAGCTTGGTGAGGCTAAACAGGTTATTACCGATCCACAAAACCCGCTAACTCAGAAATTCCTGTCAAAAGTACGCTGATAAGACATTGCTGATGTGAATTTGTAAGGGGTCGAGTGAAAACTCGACCCCTTTTTTAATGTTCTTGTTACCGCATTGCATCAAGCACTTTTCGATAGGGCGGGCTGTAATGACGTGAGGCGGTTCAGCACAAATGCAGGGTGTTGATTCTCCCGACTAACGGGATGGTGGTGCGTTTAGGGGGTCTTGTCTGGCTTCGGCTTGTGAGGTGGCGTAACGCTTTCAGGGCTGTCTTCATAACCGCTCTTGAGAGTGTGGGTTTGCGAGTCATAGTTGTCCCGAAGTTCGTCTTTTACCGTGCCGCTCCAGAGTGGTGTTCCAATAAAGTAACCGGCACGCCCGATAACATGAGCGGCGATTGGCGAGGTAATCAGGATGAACACGACGATGGCGAGTGCCCTTGCTAATACGACGCCGTCGGCAAAGAAAAACGCCACTCCAGCCATTGTAAACATTGCTCCCATGGCGCCCGCTTTAGTGGATGCATGCATACGTGTGGGCAAGTCCGGAAGGCGAACGATGCCAACGGCAGCCAGCAGCATGAAGCTGGCGCCCGCCAGTAGCATTATGGATACGATGATATCTGTCATTCTTGCGTCCCCCGTTCCAGAAACCGCGCAAAGCCGATGGCTGCAAGAAACGCGGTCAGGGCGATAACAATCGCGACGTCCAGCAGGCTTGAAATGCCGGTGTCAATCGCATGAACCCCGACAAAGCCGACCACAATCGATGCAATCAGTTCCAAAGCCACCACTCTGTCTGGAAGAGACGGGCCTCGCGTCAGGCGAATGAACGCAAGCAAGAGCGCCAGGGAAAGCAGAAAATAAACAATATTGATAACAAACGGGATCACGTTTTGGCTCCTCAGCGCAAGATCTTCAGGATTTTGTGCTCAAGTTCCCTGAGGTCTTGCCGCAACTGTGTTTCATCCTGCAGAAACATGGCGTGTATAAAAAGCACCTTTCTGTCGTCGGATACGTCCAGGCTCAGAGTGCCTGGCGTCAGTGAAATCACACTGCTCAGGAACATAATCTCGACATCCGTTCGGGCCTCGAGGCGAAACGCAATAACGCCGGGCTTCATATACCAGACCGGTGTGGCAACGTCGTAGGCGACGCGGTAATTCGCTTTTACCAGTTCCTTTGTAAAGAACACCAAAAACGCGACGACCCTCGGAATGCGCCTGGAATAGCCTTTAAGTACCGGCACCTGTCTTTGCAAGACCATGAGCGCAAGATAGCCGAAGAAGAAGCCTGCCACAAAATTCATGCCGCTGAAGTCGCCGCTCAGTGCTGCCCATGCCAGCGCCAGCATGATGTTCCAGAAAAAACCGATCATTGCTGTGCCCCAAGAACCGCTTCGATATAAAGCTGTGGATTCAACAGCTGATGCGCGGCCATTTCTGCCAGCTCATAGATCGGCTGACCGTTAAGGCCAATAAACACGGTGCACGCGGCAAGGCCGATGACTGGCACGAAGTAGGCCCAGTTGTGTTTTTCTTTCACCTCGCCCCGCAAACGGCGCAAATCGGTCACGTGTTCCGGTGTTTTCTTCCAGAACACTTCCGCCCAGATTTTGATCATGGAATAGAGAGTCAGCAAACCGACCAGCAAGGCAATACCGGTGACAACATAGGCCTCTGCTTCGAGGCCAGCGCGGATAACCACGAATTTTGCAAAGAAACCGGACAGCGGCGGAATGCCCGCAAGTGATAGGGCGGGGATAAGGAAAAGCAGCGCCAAAAGAGGACGTTCTTTGTAAATACCTCCGAGGTCTTTCAGGTCGTAACTGCCGAGCAACCGGTAGGTGATACCGCTGATCAGGAACAGATTCGTCTTAACAATGATATGGTGCATGATGTAAAACACCCCGCCAATAATGGCCAACGGCGTGAATAGCGCCAAGCCAAGAAGCATGTAGCCAATCTGGCTGACAATATGGAACGATAGGATTCTGCGGAACTCGAATTGCGCGGCAGCCCCAAGCACGCCGGTCAGCATAGTCAGTGCGGCAGCCCACAAAAGAATTGTATGGGTGTAGTCAACGTCCTGGGTAAAAATCAGCGTAAAAACACGGTAAAGGGCGTAGACACCTACCTTGGTTAGCAGGCCGGCGAACAGCGCAGAAACAGCCACTTGGGGGGTGTGATAAGAAGCAGGTAGCCAGAAAAATAGCGGAAAGGCCGCCGCCTTTATACCGAAAGACACCATGAACATCATCGATATGACGGTGATCATACCGGGGTCTTCAATGGTGGCCACTTTTTGTGCAATGTCGGCCATATTGAGTGTGCCGACCGTGCCGTAAAGCAAACCCACCGCAGACAGGAAAATGGCCGAGGAGAACAAGTTCAGGGTGACGTATTTTATCGCGCCCTCCATTTGTGCCCGTTCACCACCCAAGGTTAGTAGGGCGAAGGAGGCGAGCAGCATCACCTCGAACCAAACAAAAAGGTTAAAAATATCGCCGGTTAGAAAAGAGCCGGCAACCCCTGCCAGCAGCAGATGCATCAGTGGGTAGTAGCCAAACTTTTCGTGACCCTTGGGCGTGGAGGCCAGCGAATAGATGGCGATGGACAGCCCTATGATGCCGGTCAGCACGATCATGATGGCACTGAGCATATCAGAGACAAACACAATGCTGAACGGCGCTGGCCAGCTTCCCATTTCCATAACCAGAAACCCCTGGTCTATGGTGGAGCGCAGCAACCATACGCTGGCTGCAAGAAGCAATGCGGTCGCCAGCACGGCAACAATGCGCTGATAGCGAACCGACCGCCAGAGTGCTATCGACACTGCGCCGGCAGTCAGCGGTATCAGAATCGGTAGGGCAAGTTCCAGGTTCAAGTGTCCGTATCCTTCATCTGGTCGAGGTCATCGGTTCCCACGACTTCATAGGCGCGGCGTATCAGAACCACTGCAAAGGCCAGAACACCAAAGGCAATAACAATCGCTGTGAGGATCAACGCTTGGGGTAGCGGGTCGGCTATGGCACCCAGTGGTGCACTGGTCCCTTCCGGAATCAGCGGCGGCGCTCCGCGGGTCATGCCTGAGACCACAAAAATAAGGAGGTTGGCAGCGTTGCTTAACAAGATCAGACCGATAACCAGTTTGACGATGGAGCGACGCAGCATCATGTAAATCGCTGCAGCGAACAGGATGCCGACGACATAAGCCATCAAGCTTTCCATACTGGCTCTCCTTGTGTGTTTAACGGGGGGGAGTGGTTATGGTAATCCTGAATCATTCCTCCGACTCCATCAGGCTAATTACAAACGTCATGATGGTTCCGAGCACGGCTGCGTAAACGCCGATATCGAAGATCAATACGGTCGACAGCTTGAGATAGGTATCGCCAGGCAAAGGCAGTTCCCACCAATGGGCCGTTAACATGGGTTGACCGGCCAAAAATGCGGGAATCGTTGATGCAAGGGCGAAGAGTAGGCCCGCTGACAGCAAATCCCGGGGGTCGACCCGAAGAATACGCCGCGTGGCTGTCGAACCGAATGCGAAGGCATAAAGCACGAACGCGCTTGCGGCGACAAGCCCGCCAATAAAGCCGCCGCCGGGTTCGTCATGGCCGCGGAGCAGCAGAAACAACGAGAACATTAATTGCAACGGCATAATGAAGAGTGCCGCCGTGTGCAGAATCAGCGTGTTAGTTTTCATGGTTTGTGCTGATCCTCCGCCTTCAGTTTAATCATTGAGAGCACACCCAATGCCGCAAGAGACAGAACAAAGATTTCGCCCAGAGTGTCTAGCGCCCGGAAGTCCACCAGAATGACGTTGACGATGTTGCGCCCGTAGGCAAGCGTTGCGCTGTTCTCAATGTAATAGCTTGAGATGCTTTCGAAGTACTGCACGTCCAGCGCCGCAAGAATAACCAGGGTCATAACCATACCAGCGAAAATCGCAACGGCAAGATCGCGGTAACGCTCAAACGGGGACGACAGGTTGCCAAATTCAGGCAGTTTGAACAGCACCAGCACCAGTAGAATCACTGTCAACGTCTCTACCAGTAGCTGGGTGATACCCAGATCCGGTGCGCTGAACAGAATGAACGTGAGTGCAACACCAAAGCCAAGCACGCCCATGGATGCAACAGAACCCAGGCGTGAATGGGTCGTGCTGGAGAAAGTCGCGGCCGCTACCAACAACAGAGCAATCCCCCACTCATAAAAGTGACTGTCGGCAAGGTTCAGTGTCAGATTGATTCCGTGCTGAGTCAGCAGCGTATAACCGGTTAAACCGAAGGTCACGGCAACCAGAATCAGCAGATACAGCCCAAGCACACCGTTCTGGAGTACCCGGGTTTGCCAGGCGGCGATGATGGTGATGCCTTCCATAAATTTGAAATACCCGGCCTCCGGGCCAAATCGTGCGGCTGACGTATTGATCGCATGAAGACGGGACTGAAGCCGATTCCAGCTGGCCAGCAGGCCCCACCCCAGAAGCAGACTAATGACCGACAGCATCAGCGGCTTGTTGACGCCATGCCAGAGCGCCAAATTGGTTTCAACGGCGGCTCCATTAACGCTTGCGACCGCTGCCTGCAGTAATGCAGCTTCGGGAAGAAAAGGTACCAGGCCAAACGTTAGGGCAGTCACCGATAGCACCGCCGGACCAATCAGCATGCCAAAGGGCGCTTCATGGGGTTTTTTTGGTGTGTTGCCGCTTTTTCCAAAGAACGGTTTGACCGCAACCAATCCGGCCACGCCTACAAGCAGCATCGCCGCCAAGACCGCTGCGATGGTTAGCCCGGCTGACCAGATTGGCGATTCAAGAAGAGACTCAAATAGTAATTCCTTGGCGATAAAGCCGAACAGCGGCGGCAATCCTGCCTGGGAAAGAGCGGCGAGGCAGGCAATTACCGCCGTAACCGGCATGGCCTTTCGCAGCCCACCCATAACGGTGATGTCCTTGGTGCCGGTCTGGTGATCCAGAGCCCCGGCGATCATGAACAGGGCGCCCTTGTACAGGGAATGCGCTACTAAAAAACAGATAAAAGCGGTCAGGGCCAGTTCCGTGCCCACGCCGATTAGCATGGTCAGGGTGCCCAGCGCCATTATGGTGGAATAGGCCAATACCTTCTTAATACCGGTGTTACTGAAAGCCAGATAGGCTCCGGTCAGCATAGTCGCGGCGCCGAAAAGCATGAGCGTCTGGCTCCAGAGTTCACCTTCTCCAAGAGAGGGGTTCAGTCGGGCCATCAGGTAGATACCGGCCTTAACCATGGTAGCGGAATGTAGAAACGCGGAAACCGGCGTGGGCGCGGCCATGGCGTTGGGAAGCCAGAAATGAAAGGGCACTTGGGCTGATTTGGTAAACGTGCCTGCCAGGATGCAAATAACCGCTGCGGTGTAAAACGCGTGCTCGTGCAGCGCCATGTTTGACGACAAGATTTCAGACAACGAATAGCTGCCGCTCATGATGGCTAGCAGAATCAGGCCCGCCATCAGTGCCAGGCCACCGGCAACCGTTACGAAAAGACCTTGTAGGGCAGACTTTCGGGTTTCAATGTCTTCGTGATTAAAACCAATCAATAGGTAGGAGGTAATGCTGGTCAATTCCCAGAACACGAAGAGCGTTACAAGATTGTCTGAAAGCACCAGACCGAACATCGACGCCATAAAAGACAGCATCAACACGAAGAACCGGGCCAGATATTTGTGTCCGGCGAGGTAAGAGCCAGAATAAATAAGGATAAACGTGCCGATGCCGCTGATCAGCAATGCAAAAACCAGGGAGAGCCCATCTACCAGGAAATTCAGCGTGATATCCAGGCCGGGCAGCCAGGCATATTCGATAAGAAGTGAACCATCGGCTTGGACGGCTGGAATCAGGCTGGCGAAGTAGACCGTAAGGCTAGCGGGCAGCAGGGCGAGCGCCCAACCAATGTATTTCCCGGTCATCCGGTGTAGCGCCGGAACGGCTATTGCGAGTAAAAACCCTGATAATACAGCCAGTAGCATAGGTTGATCGCGCTCCAGTCAGGTCCTTTGAGATAATTAGGTTACTGCCGGTGAGGAACCAACCTATAAATGTTAACTATCGCTTCTTTCTCAACAACTTGGGAGACTATCCGACAACTTGATTAAAGGCAAGAAAGCGCGTGAGCGTGCGCTTCTATCATCGATTTCGTTTAGGTTTACGTGTCAGACCCCGACGTCTTTGACGTTCTCCATCACCACAAAGGTGCTGGTTTGTAAAACGTGGGGCAAGGCTGAAATTTGTTCACCGAGAACTTGCCGGTATTCAGCCATGTTGCGGGTGCGGACTTTGAGCAGATAATCAAAGTTACCGGCAATCATGTGGCACTGCTCAACGGCGGAGATCTGGATGACAGCCTCGTTGAACGCGATGAGAGCGTGGCTGTTGGTGTCGCTCAGTTTTACCTCAGTAAACGCGATGTGGCTTTGTTGTAATTTGGTGTGATTAACCAGCGCTGTATAACCGGTAATGTACCCTTGTTCTTCGAGCCGCCGCATACGCACCTGACAGGGTGTCTTGGACAGTCCAACCCGGGACGCCAACTCGGTGACGGTGACTCGAGCGTTCTTCTGCAATTCGCGAATGATTGAGTGATCAATCCGGTCCAGTTCCACGATCATTATCTCCTGCTGGGTACGCACCGGTCTGTTTGAACTTTTCCGTTTTTCATACGTAAAATTAAAGTAATTCCGAAATTTAGTTATCTAGGTTTTGGTTCTGCACCCATCAACGCCTGCAAAGCACCGATATTACGGCCACGCTTAAAATTTGAAAGCGTGCTGTAATCAGGGTAAATAGTGGTGTTCAAGTGTTCAGATCAGGCAGTTTAGCCTATCGAGCAGCGCTGCTTCAGAGTTTTTGCCATTTTTTACCTCCAAAAAAAGACAAATTGGCCTGTGAATTCCTTTTTTACAGTGAAAATTTTTTTGCTGTTCTCGGTAGAATGCGGGAACGGTGAGCAATACAAACAATGAAGACGAGGGTACAACCATGAGACCGCAGCAATCAGAGACTCCCGCAGTTGTCGACAGCCGACAGGCGATCCGTGATTACAATCTTGCGTTCGAGCATGTCGTGGTCCACGAGATGATTGCTGGCGCTCAAATATCCCCGTCCGAGAGCAAGGCTATCTCTGCTAGAGCGGCCGATCTGGTTCGCGGCGTTCGGAAGAACGCCAAGCCCACCATCATGGAAAAATTCCTGGCCGAGTACGGGCTGACCACGAAAGAGGGTATTGCTCTCATGTGCCTGGCTGAGGCCATGCTGCGTGTGCCGGACGCTACGACTATTAATGATCTGATCGAAGACAAGATCACGTCCGGGTGCTGGGGTGACCATGTGGGCAGGGCCTCTTCCTCTTTGATAAACACGGCGACCATCGCCCTGCTGATGACCAGCAACCTGCTCAAGGATTCCGAGCGCAAAAACGTGGGCGAAACCCTCCGCAAGCTTCTGAAGCGCTTGGGTGAACCGGTGATTCGCACGGTGGCAGGCCAAGCCATGAAGGAAATGGGGCGGCAATTCGTTCTGGGGCGCGATATCAAAGAAGCCCAGAGCGCCGGTGAAGGCTACATGAAAAAGGGCTACACCTATTCTTATGACATGCTGGGAGAAGCTGCCCGCACGGATCACGATGCCCAGCGTTACTACAATGCCTACTCTGACGGGATTGACAGCATCGCCAAGCATTGCAGTGGTGACGTTCGCAAGAATCCGGGCATTTCGGTCAAGCTCTCTGCACTGCTTGCACGGTATGAGTACGGCAATAAAGAGCGGGTCATGAAGGAGCTTGTGCCCAGGGCTATGCGACTGGTCAAAAAAGCGGCCGCCGCTAATATGGGCTTCAATATTGACGCGGAAGAGCAGGACCGGCTGGAACTCTCAATGGACGTCATTGAGGCTCTGCTGAGTGACCCTGAACTTGCAGGCTGGAATGGCTTCGGCGTCGTTGTGCAGGCTTACGGTAAGCGCGCGCCTTTCATGCTGGACTGGTTGTACGGAATTGCCAAAAAATACGATCGCCGGATCATGGTGCGACTGGTTAAAGGTGCCTACTGGGACGCTGAAATAAAGCGTGCCCAAGTCATGGGCCTGGACGGATTTCCTGTGTTTACCCGCAAGGCCTGTACTGATGTGTCGTTCCTGTCTTGTTCTACCAAATTGATGAACATGACGGATCGCATTTACCCTCAGTTCGCGACCCACAACGCGCACTCCGTGTCGGCGATTCTTGAGCTGGCCAGAGTTCGTGGTGAAGCCAACTTCGAGTTTCAGCGCCTGCATGGCATGGGTGAATCGCTGCACAGCCAGGTCATGGGAGATAGCGGCGTACCCTGTCGGATCTATGCGCCAGTAGGCCCCCATCACGAACTGCTGGCGTATCTGGTTCGTCGTCTGCTGGAGAATGGTGCCAACAGCTCCTTTGTAAATCAAATTGTGGATGAAGATATTTCGCCTGAAATGATCGCAAAAGATCCGATCGACCTGGTCAAGGAAATGGGTGACGACATCTCCAGCAAGGCGATTGTGCGTCCTGCCAGGCTTTTTGGTGAGAATCGCCGCAACTCCAAAGGCTGGGACCTGACTGATTCGGTTACCATCGAAGCCATCGATAAGGGCCGCGATGCTTACAGAGAGCACCATTGGAACGGCGGGCCGCTGATTGCGGGTGAGGTATCGGGTACCGAAGTACAGGTAGTTCGCAACCCGGCCAATCCGGACGATTTGGTGGGTCATGTTACCCAGGCTAACGAAGCCGATATCGAAACCGCAATTTCTGCCGCGCAGAAAGGTTTTAAGTCCTGGTCTGCCACGCCCGCAGAAGAACGTGCCGCCTGCCTGCGTAGAGTCGCGGATCTTTATGAAGAGAACACCCTCGAGCTGTTTGCACTGGCCACCCGCGAGGCGGGTAAATCGCTGTCGGATGCAGTCGCTGAAATTCGCGAAGCGGTGGATTTTGCCCACTATTATGCCAACGAAGGCGTTCGCTATGAAAACAGCGGTGAAGCCATAGGCCCGGTGGTGTGTATCTCACCCTGGAATTTCCCGCTGGCTATTTTCACCGGTCAGATTCTGGCTAACCTGGTGGTGGGTAACGTCGTTCTGGCCAAGCCAGCCGAGCAAACGTCGCTGCTGGCCGCTCGAGCAGTAGAGCTGATGCACGAGGCAGGCATTCCCAAAGATGCGATTCAACTGGTGCCGGGCACCGGCGCTACGGTGGGTGCAGGCCTGACTTCGGATTCTCGTATAGCCGGCGTCTGTTTTACTGGTTCTACCAATACCGCCAAGATCATCGACAAGGCCATGGCCGAATACATGGCACCGGATGCAGTCTTGGTGGCAGAGACCGGCGGCTTGAACGCCATGATTGTCGATTCCACCGCATTGCCGGAACAGGTCGTTCGTGATGTGCTGGCTTCTTCCTTCCAGAGTGCTGGCCAGCGTTGCTCTGCGCTGCGGATGTTGTATGTGCAGAAAGACATTGCAGATAGTCTGCTGAAAATGTTGTTCGGCGCTATGGAAGAGCTGGGTATTGGTGATCCGTGGCTATTGTCTACAGATGTAGGCCCGGTCATTGATGAACCGTCTGCGAAGAAAATTATCGATCACTGCAAGAAGTTCGAGAACAAGAACCAGCTGCTGAAGAAACTGTCAGTGCCGCACAAAGGCAACTTTGTGTCTCCTGCGGTGATCAAAGTGAACGGTATTGCGGATCTGGAAGAAGAAATCTTCGGCCCGGTTCTACATGTGGCTACTTTTGACGCGAAAGATATCGACAAGGTAGTGGATGACATTAATGCAAAGGGCTACGGCCTGACCTTTGGTGTTCACAGCCGGGTAGACAGCCGAATTGATCGTATCTCCCGTCGCATCAAGGTCGGTAACATCTACGTCAACCGGAATCAGATCGGTGCGGTCGTGGGTTCTCAGCCGTTCGGTGGCGAAGGTTTGTCGGGGACTGGTCCGAAAGCCGGTGGCCCGCAATATGTGCGTCGATTTATGAAAGGTGAAACGGTTCAGCGGCCGGCAGAATCGGGCGGCAAGAAAGTGGATGCAAGAGCGCTGGAGAGTCTGATCGGCAAGCTTGGCAGAATGAACACCCAAGCGCCAAAAGCGCGGGTTGAGGCCATGCAGTCGGTTTTTGACAGTGTTCCGGAGCCACTTGACGCCCACGAAGAGGTAATGCCTGGGCCAACCGGTGAAAGCAATATCCTGACCAATCACGCCCGTGGCACGGTGCTGTGTCTTGGCCCGGATAAAGAAACAGCGATCGAACAGATGGTTATGGCTCTGGCACAAGGCAACAAAGCCGTGGTGGTTGCGCCGGGTGTCAGTGATACGGTAGATCGCGCTGCCAAAGCGGGTTTGCCGGTGGTTGGTGTGGAGGGCCAGCTGGAGCCAGATGCTCTTGAAACCGTTAAGGGCTTCGAGGCCGTGACCAGTTGTGGCGAGCACTCAGTGCTAAAACCGTACCGCCAGGCGCTGAGAAAGCGCGATGGTGCGCTGCTGCCACTGATAACCGAGCATAAACTTGATCAGCGGTACGTGATTGAGCGCCACCTGTGTATTGACACAACGGCTGCTGGCGGAAATGCCAGCCTGATCGCTGCGTCTGAGTAAGCAATCTCGTCATAAGGCTCGGGTGACCCTTGGAAGGGCCCCGCGCCCGGCAATGCAAAGACCTAGACCGGCTCCGCTGCGATCTCCCGCAGGGCTGTGACCAGCGTTTCCGGTTCCTGGGCACCAGAAATCATATATTTGCCATTAACGATATAGGCAGGCACGGCTGAGACCCCAGCTTGCTGGTATTTAGCCTCGTCTTGTCTTACCTCATCGGCATACCGGTTTGATGTAAGAACCTCTTGGGCTTCAGAACCGTTCAAGCCAATCTGCTCCACGCATTGAACAAGAACGTCCGCCTGGGCGATGTTTTCGGCGCGGCCGAAATAGGCTTCGAAAAATGCTTGTTTCATCGCCGTCTGCTTGTTGTGCTGCCCAGCCCACTTCACCAATCGATGAGCATCAAAAGTATTGCGGGTATAGCGTTCCTGCAGTTTTTCGAAATTCAGGCCGAGGCTGTGGGCGACGTCTATCATCTGGGCCTGATTTTCCCTCATTTGGTCTTCACTGCGCCCATACTTTCGGCTCAGCGCCGGGAGTATGGGCTCGCCGTCGCCGGATGGGTCCGGGTTGAGCTCAAAAGCGTGCCATTCGATGGCAAAATCCATCTCGTTTTTCAGTTGGTCCATGGCATTTTCCAGCCGTGCATAGCCAATTGCACACCACGGGCAGGCGATGTCTGACACAATATCAATCGTTACGTGTTTCATGGAAAGTTCCTCCAGTTTCTGTTCAGATTTGATTCTGACCCAAAACAGCGTGAAGATAAAATTGTGGCCCGACAATCATTGATTCGAAAATTGCTCCGCCGCCTTACCGGGTTCCTTGCCGGCTGTGTGCTGTTTGTGTTGTTGGTGATACTGTTGTTCCGATTCGTGAATCCGCCGACTTCTGCATTTGTGTTGGCTTATCTGGTGACAGATACAAACCCTGAGCTTCAGCAAAAGTGGGTGGCGCTATCGGATATTTCCCCGTGGATGCCGCTGGCGGTGGTTGCCAGCGAAGATCAGCGATTCCCTGAACATCATGGGGTCGATTTTGCCGCTATCCGCCAAGCCGTTTCAGAACACAAGAGGGGGCAGGGCTTGCGTGGCGCCAGCACGATCACTCAGCAAACCGCTAAAAATCTGTTCCTCTGGAATGGTCGTAGCTTTGTTCGCAAGGCTCTGGAGGCCGGCTTGGCCATTGCCATTGATGCACTTTGGCCGAAGCGCAGAATTCTTGAGGTTTACCTGAATATTGCGGAATTTGGCCGCGGGGTTTACGGCGTGGAAGCGGCCAGCAGGCGGTATTTCGGTATTCCAGCCAGCCAGTTGTCGCCAGCGCAGGCTGCCAGGCTTGCGGCGGTTCTTCCGAACCCGAAAGTGCTCAGCGCCGCACAACCTTCAGCCTATGTATGGGGTCGGATTGCGTGGATCCGGGGCCAAATGGAACAGTTGTCCGGGCTGCAATACCTACGCGGGCTAGACGATTAATCGGTACCAGAGCTTCCCTAAAGAGGGCCTCAGGTTTTTACGGGAGCACCAAACCAGCCTCCTGATTTATTGCTTCTCTGTGAAGCAACACTCTTCCATCCCGAACAGACGCTAAAACCGGATGCTGCCCCAGCAAAACCTCATAAGGCGTCTGCCCCTGAAGTACAACGCAACGTGCCGGTAGCCCTGTGGCAATGCCATACTCTTTCAAGTTCATGGCGGCTGCACCGTTGTCGGTGATCAGTTCCAGGCAGCGATCGATCCGGCTCATGCCCAGCATGTGACAGGCGTGCAATCCCACATCAAGAGTGCGCAGAAGGTTGCCATTGCCCATGGGGTACCAGGGGTCGCGGATGGAGTCCTGGCCGAAGGCGACTTTCAGGCCGGCGTCCAGCAGTTCGGGGACGCGGGTGATGCCGCGGCGCTTTGGATAGCTGTCGAACCGGCCCTGCAGGTGCAGGTTCTCTGTCGGCATGCAGAGGAATCGCAGGCCGGATTTTTTCAGCAACCGAAACAGCCGGCTGCAGTAGGCGTCGTTGTAGGAGCCCATGGCACAGGTGTGGCTGGCGGCAACCCGGGAGCCGTAATCCAGCCGCAGGGCTTCAGCGGCGAGCACTTCCAGAAACCGAGATTCGGGATCATCGATTTCGTCACAGTGAACGTCGACCAGCAGGTCGTGTTTGTGGGCGAGCTCCATCAGCCAGCGAACGGATTCGGTGCCGTAATCCCGCGTGAACTCGAAGTGAGGAATGCCCCCAACCACATCGGCACCAAGGCGTATGGCTTCTTCCATCAGTTCGCGGCCGTTCGGGAAAGACCAGATACCTTCCTGGGGAAAGGCCACAATTTGTAAGTCGACAAAACCGGCTACCAGCTCGCGCACCTCCAGCATGGCCTTGAGCGCGGTCAGGCTCGGGTCGGTTACGTCGACATGGGTACGGACATACTGGATGCCGTGGGCCGCGAACATTTTTAACGTTCGGGTGGCCCGGTTAATAACATCCTGACGGCTCAGGGTAGCCTTGCGTTCCGCCCAGCACTCGATGCCTTCGAATAGAGTGCCGCTCTGATTCCAGCGGGGTTCGCCTGCGGTCATCGAAGCGTCCAGATGAATGTGAGGTTCCACGAAGGCGGGGGTGACCAGATTGCCGGCAGCATCCAGTTCGCTGTCTGTACCCGCTACCAGCTCGGGTTGGACGATGATTTCGGCGAAACGGCCATTGGCGATGGTGAGTCGGTGCAGGCCTTCCCGGCCTTGTAAGCGGGCGTTTACGATGGCACTTAATGTTTTCGTCATGGTGTCTCCGGGTGATCGCTCGGTGCGGTTATGGCTGTAACAGCAGATGAGCCATTAAACGTGTTTTAAAGTGGTCTGTGGCGTCAGTTTCCCCAGGCAGATTGTGGCTCAGTTGGTTCATTCGATTGCGCACGGTGTTTCTATGGCAGCCAAGTGTTTGTGCCATGGCGAGCTGGTTACCCCGGCACGCAATCCAGGCGTCTAGCAGGTCTGCCGAACCGGCCAGGGTATCGGCATCATGAGTATACCCGGCGGCCTGTTCGGACCAGACGATGGCCCTGCCAACCGTTTCGCTAACCTCCACCATAGGCAAGGAATAGGGCTGCTCGAACAGGGGAATGGCCATGTCATCGGCCAGTTTGCACAGAGTATTCGGTAGGTGGCCGATATACGCATCGCCGGTGAGTACCACCAGGCCCGATATAGCGCACTCTTTGCCCTCGTACAGGCATTCCGCCAGGTTCTCGGGACTGCGATGCCGGCTGATACCGGTGACAAACACCAGTTCGCCGCCTTTTACCCAGCTTTTGAACGAGCGGTTTTCCGCCACGTAAGGCCAGCGCACCGGGTTTTTTGCCGCCGCGCTCCCGCCCCGGAGCCGAATGGCACCGAGGCCGGGAAGTTTGGGGATTTCGTCGCATCGCAGTGGCACTTACGCCGCTCCCATAAGCTGGGCCCGGCGCTCGCGCACGCCCTGGCTGACCACCAGAATCATGCTGTAACTTAGGGCAGCTACAAGAACACCCACAATGGGCGCGATCCAGGGCGACGTGTATGCCGCAGCCGAACCAATGGCATAGGCAGCAAGGCCGGTTAAGTTAAAGGCGGGCAGCGTCACCTCACCCAGAGCCGGGTACTGGCGCTTATAGCCAACAAAATAGCTGGCCATGATCACCCCGCCAATGGGTGGGATAAACGTACCTAGCAATATCAGGAAGGGAATCAGCCATTCATACATGCCCATGACGGCCAATGCGGTGCCAATGGCAGCACCGGCAATCGTTACCAGTTTGCGCCGACGGGTACGCACCAGGTTGCAGCCTGCAATGGCAAAGTTGTAAACGGTGTTGTCTTGCGTGGTCCAGAGGTTCAGGAACAGCATCAGAATACCGAGTGTTGCCAGGCCTTGGGTCACCATGATGTCGACAATATCAGCTTGCTGATACACCAGGGCTCCGAAGGCACCGATCAGGGTCATCAGACCGTTGCCAAGGAAGAAGGCCAGCAGCGTAGCAAACACGGCGGTCTTTCCGGATTTAGCGAAGCGGGTCCAGTTAGTTGCCTGGGTGCCGCCGCTGACAAAGGTTCCGAACACCAAAGTAATGGCAGCGGCGACGGTCATGTTGTCGGTTGGGGTAATGGTCAGCAAGCCTGAAAGGCCACCGGCATCGGAGGTGGCGATGGTCATACTGACGGCGACCAGAATGATCATCGCGGGCACGGCAATGCGTGACAGCCACTCCAGGCCACGGTAGCCAATAAAAGCGGTTATGCAGAATCCGAAACCGAACACGACCATCAACGGTGTCGTCAGGCTTTCTGGCAGGCCTGTCAATTTCACCAGAAGGATGGCCATGGTCGCAGTGCCCCAGGCGTACCAGCCAATTTGAGTGAAGCCGAGGATAATGTCCGAAAGCTTACTGCCTATTTCACCAAAGGTGAAACGGCTCATCAGTGCAGTATTCAAACCGGTTTCCGCGGCAATGTAGCCCAGCACGGCTGCGTAGGTTCCGAGCAGCAGATTACCTGCGGCCAGAATTAGCAGCATGGTTGAGAAGTCAAACGCGACGCCCACACTGCCACCGGCCCACATGGTCGCGGTGAAAAAGGTGAAACCAAGAAGAACCAGCCCCATGGACCAGACGCTTTTGCGTTGATCCATAGGCACCGGGCTTAAAGGATAGTCCTGCTCTTTTGGGGTTGCCTGCGTGGTCATGGCGATCTCTCCGTATCGTGAGTAAACACGTTGATTGTTGGCAACCTTCGTGCCAGAGCCGGCTTAGGCAGGGATAGGCACCGGAAATCTGCGGAGGCGTTGTGCAAAACGCACAACCGGGTGTCGCTGTACGTGTTTTTCAGGATTGATGTGCGCCTCATCGGTGCAGTTTTTGTGGTAAATGACGGCAATGGTGCGAGGGTGCACAGCTGTTTAAGGCTTGGATTGAAATCGAGAAAGGCATTAACTTCACCCCTCAATGTGGCGAGTTGTTTATGAAGCCTGAGGGTTTTCAGGTTTGGTAACCCCTAGTCATGGATTAAAATCCTGAGGTATCGGGATAGATCTATTTTTCATAAAAAATGCCCTGCTTGGTAACAGATCTGGATCTTGCAAAATTGAGCGCTAATATCTTTGTCTGTATAAAAGTTAATCAATTTAAGCTGATCGTCAGAATCCGCCACCGTCAAGTGTCCGTAAACATAGCAGGAATTAACTGAAGCAGAACAGAGGATGATGACGTGAAAAAAACAGGAATCGTACAGTCGTTTGTAATTTCTTCGCTGATGTTGGGCGCTGCAGTCGTTGCCTTGCCAGCTTTCGCTGAAAATCATGCGATGGGCAAAATGGATAAAATGAACATTGTAGAAAAAGCGGTAGAGACAGATAGCCTGAGTACGTTGGTTGCTGCGGTCAAAGCCGCCGGCTTGGTAGAAACGCTTTCCGGAGAAGGTCCTTTCACAGTATTTGCACCCACCAACGAAGCGTTTGCGAAACTGCCCGCAGGCACCGTCGAAACATTGTTGAAGCCAGAGAATAAAGAACAACTCCAGTCGATTCTGACCTATCACGTGTTGGCCACCGAAGCGCCTGCTGCGGCAGCCATTAAGATGGTTCAGGATGGGGGTGGATCGGCATCAATAGCCACGGTTCAGGGCGGCGAGCTTACGTTCAGCCTCCAGGGTGACTCGTTGATGATCGAGGACTCAGCAGGAAATATGGCCACAGTGGTGGCGGCAGATTTGATGCAGTCTAATGGCGTAGTGCACGTGATTGATACGGTGCTGATGCCGTAGTTCCAGAACTGAAAGAGACTGAATAGAAAAAAGACGGCCTTTGCGGCCGTCTTTTTTTTTGGTTAGGAATAATATTGGTTTTTTCTTAACCGACAGTCAGGCATCGTGACGGACCACTTTGCAGAAGGGCGATTGCATCAGATGTCTGTCAGCAGGATTGTGACCCAACCATGACGGCCTATTTCATTCAGGCGTTTATTTACCTTTTGGCTGCGGTGATTGCAGTGCCTTTGGCAAAGCGCTGCGGCCTGGGCTCGGTACTTGGTTACCTGGTTGCTGGCGTGGTGATCGGGCCGGTTACGGGTCTGGTGGGACAGGAAACCAGCACTATTCAGCATTTTGCGGAATTCGGTGTTGTCATGATGCTATTTCTGATCGGTATGGAAATCGATCCGAAAACGCTTTGGGCCATGAGGGTTCGCTTATTGGGGCTCGGCGGTCTTCAGGTTACGTTGACGGCGGCCGCAGGTATGGCTGGGGCCTGGTGGCTTGGGCTTCAGTGGCAGACGGCCCTGGCCGTTGGCCTTATTTTCGCGCTGTCGTCTACGGCCATTGTGCTGCAAACCCTGGACGAGAAAGGGCTGTCGAAGACGGAAGGCGGCCGCAATACATTTTCTGTGTTGCTGTTCCAGGACATCGCTGTTATTCCCATGCTAGCCCTGATTCCGCTGTTGGCATTGCCAGGATTGAAAGGTAATTCCACCCCTGGGTCCATCCAAGACGCGGGCCTGAGCCTGGTGGCTGGCCTTCCGGGCTGGGCTCATGCCCTTGTTGTTGTCGGCGCGGTGGCTGCCGTCATTGTTGGCGGCTATTATCTGAGCCGTCCGTTGTTTCGTTATGTGGTGAAGTCCGGGTTACGAGAGGTTTTCACCGCCACGGCGCTGATGTTGGTTATTGGTATTGCGGCACTCATGAGTGTTGTTAACCTCTCGCCCGCCTTGGGGGCTTTCCTGGCAGGTGTGGTTTTGGCCAACAGCGAGTTTCGCCACGAGCTGGAAGCCAACATCGAGCCGTTCAAAGGTCTGTTGCTGGGTCTGTTTTTTATTACTGTGGGTGCTGGAATTAACTTCGAGGTGTTGCTGGCCGAGTGGGGCGCCATCGTTTCTTTGGGCGCGGCGGTTATTGCGGTCAAGGCGCTTATTCTATTTGCGCTTGCGAAGATGTTCGGGATTCACAGCAGCAACGGCTGGCTATTTACTCTGGGGCTGGCGCAGGCAGGTGAGTTCGGTTTTGTGTTGCTCACCTACAGTGTGCAAAGCGATGTAATTCCGCTAGAAATTTCCCAGATTCTTTCTCTGGTTGTCGCGCTGTCTATGTTCCTTACACCTCTGTTGTTTATCGTTTACGACCGTATTGTGCTGCCGCGTTACCGACGTTCACAAAACGATGACAGGGATGCTGACACCATTGACGAGAAAGCCCCTGTTATCGTGGCTGGCGTGGGGCGGTTTGGGCAGATCGTCTGCCGTTTACTGCGGGCTAACAGCGTTCCCATCGTCGTGCTCGACCATGAGTTCGAGCAGATTGAAAATGTTCGAAGAATCAATATCAAGAGTTTTTTTGGGGATGCCAGTCGCCCCGATTTGCTGGAAAAGGCGGGTATTGAACAGGCACGTCTGTTGATTGTGGCGATTGATGATCGAGACCGCGCTGTGGCAATGGTGAAGCATGTGAAGAAGTTCTTCCCTGGTGTGTGGGTGCTGGCGCGTGCCTTCGACCGTGGCCACGGATATCAGCTTCTGGAGGCGGGTGCTGATGATGTGATGAGCGAAACCTATCACTCTGCTCTGGAATTGGGTGGCTATGCGCTTACGGCGATGGGCGTGCACCCCATGCGGGCAAAACAGATGACCTGGGCATTCGTTGAAAATGAGCGGGCTCACGACGCAGAGTTATTCGAAGCCTGGAAAGAAATCGAGGAAGGCATTAACTTCAGCCCCCGCTATGGCGAGCTGTTCATGAAGCTCGAAGAAGCGTTGAGCACTTCCATGCAGGGGGACTGGGAAGCACCAAAGCCTGAGGATGTTCCTGTATGGACGCCCCCAGGTGAGGATTAAAAGCCCGAAACATCTCCACATGAACCTGACAGAAAAACGTTAGCGTGCTCGCTCAGTGCCGTTTGCGGAAATTATTGATCGCTCCCTGGAGCCATCCCTTCGCGGTCGCCAGTGAATGTTTGCCCTCAAGCAACCCACGCAAATGGGTCAGTTGTTGCTCGAACATACCGGTACCTTTCAGATCATCGGGTGTTTCGTTGGGACCAAGGGGCAGGATGTTTTCGAGATAGGTCCCCTCCAGAAACAGGCGCAGCAGGCCCTCGCCGAGAACGGCCTCGTCATTGTTCAGTGTGCGTGTTGCCCGTAGCAGGCGGCGGATATCGTATTGGCCCGGGTAAATGTCCGGTACCTGCTTCTTGATGCCCAGCAGGCTGTAAACACCGATGCGTGCCGTACGCACGGAACTTTCGAGGGTAAACACCACGTCGTTATGGGTTTCAACGAATTGGCCGAGGCAGGCGAGGTTGGTAGAGCCTGCCGGCACCGCCCAAGGGCGGTCTCCCTGAGCACGGGGCATGAATTGAGCGGTGATATAGGGCATCAGCGCGGAACGTACTATGGTCGCGGCCATGACGTCGCCGACCTGATCGATCAGCCCGAGGTGATAGCACAGTTCGGTTAGGATTTCCTCGCCGGTGCATTCCGGCATAGGTTTTTTCACATAATCGCCGGGCTTGTCCATGAACAGCCCATACACCCAAGGCACGATTACGTCAGAAGGCTGGTCCAGAAAGTGTGGCTGGCGGTTGACGGTCAGGCTCATCAGCCAGGCGGAGTCAGTGAAGGTCACGACGCCGCCGGTTACGGTTTTTCCGGAATAGGGGTCGTTGACCGCCAGTTCCTTGATCTTCTCGGTCAGGGGGGAGGGTTTGCACGTCAGTGTTGCCGATTCCCAGGTTGAGCTCGGTACGTCGGCACAGAATTTCTCGGGTCGCCCGAAGTCGGGGGATTTTCCGGCGAGCTTTTTCCAAAGCTGCCAGCTTGAGCCGATCAGCGGATCTGGCTGGTTCACCTGCAGTTTGGGCTCCGTGTCATCTGTTCCGTAGGCGGTGTCTTCGACGATTGAGCCGATGGTTACGAATACCAGGTCACGCGGGCGTACCTTGATGGTCTTTTCGCCATCAGTGGCGCGGTAGAGAATCGCAGTGGTGGTTTTGGATTCGCCTCGGATATCCATCTCCAGGTCACGCACAACGGTGTCGTACTGAACGTTAACACTTTGCGCCATCAGCCAGCCCATCAACGGGCGCACAAAGCTGTCATATTGGTTGTACTTGGGAAAAACGAGGGCGGTCATATCATTCAGGCCGTCCAGAAGGTGCAGGAAACGGTGCATATACAGCTTCATTTCAAGCACGGAATGCCAGTTCTGGAAGGCGAACATGGTGCGCCACAATGTGTAGAAGTTGCTGTTCAGGAAGCCTTCACTAAACCATTCTTCAACCGTAATGTCGTCCAGATCTTCCTTGCGAGCCAGAAAAAGCCTAGCCAGTTCGACCTGTTGCAGGCGGCTGAGGCCCATGGTTGCGGAGTCACGGATCTGGCCCTGTTTTTCCAGAAGCCGGGCTTTTGACCAGTTCTTGTCGGCGTCGTTAACGATCCGGTATTCGTCGAGTACGGTGAAGGGTGCTGGCAGCTCGAGTGCCGGTATTTCCGAGAAAACGTCCCAGAAGTTCTGGTAAGTCGCTTCCATTTCGCGGCCACCGCGGACGATGTAGCCTTCCTCGGCATTGCCCGCGCCGTCCAGTGCGCCTCCCTCGACCTTTTGGGACTCGAGAATGGTGATATTCTCTGCCGGCATGTGACCGTCACGAACCAGAAAAAAAGCTGCGCACAGACCGCCGATCCCACTGCCAATAATGTAGGCATGGCGTTTGTCGACGCCTTCGGTTGGCAGTGGGCGATGATTGACATAGCTCCCATGCAGATCCGCAGGTGGCAATGGGGTATCCACGCCATTGTGCAAGTGCCGGGACGAGGCGTCCGGAGATACCTCCACCGTTTGCTCTGCCATGGCGTCAATGTGGGTTTTCAGGCGTGAGGTATCGAAACGGGGTGGGTTACGGCGGGGCATGTTGTTCTCCTTCCTTGAACGGCTGCGTGCGGCCAGCGGTCTTATGGGCCAATCGGAAATTTCTTCTGAAAACTCCAGCCGATACAGCTCCGTCAGCCGGTACACCCAAGCCGATTTGCCATCTTCCAGGGTTCATTGTACGCGCTTGTAGCGTACACCCCGCCGCCCAACGTGATCCAGTGCTCGGAATTCGTCGGCATTCACTGTGACAACGAGCCCGTATTGTTCTGAGTCCGGCGATTGACCAAAGCAACAGGGAAAACCGGTACAGATTTTTGACTTGCATCAGGTTTTCCCGTCATCGTTCTGGAATCGTTTGTTTGTGTCTTTATGGCAATGCGATTTCGACGCTGGCTGCGTTAGAGTTTACTCATCAAGCGCTGATAATAATCCCGCTAATTATCATAGGAGAGACTTGTTTATGAGTACCTACAAAGCGATCAATTTGGTGAGGCACCTCAAGGGAAAACCGGGACCGGAGCTGTTCGAGGTGGTGGAAAAAACCGTGCCGGAACCTGGCGACGGCGAATTTCTGGTCAAGCAAGCTTTCATGTCTATGGACCCGGCCATGATGGGTTGGATGACAGGCGACACCGACAGCTACATCCCACCGGTGGAACTTGGGACGGTGATGCGTTCATCCGGCGTTGGTGAGGTGGTTGCATCCAGGCACGCTGATTTTGCCGTGGGCGATCAGGTGATAGGAATGTTCGGCTGGCAGGAAATGGCTCTGACCGACGGCAAAGGCATCAACAAGGTGGATAAAAAAATACCACCGGAAATGGCGCTGGCGGTGTTTGCACTGCCGGGGCTGACCGCCACTCAGGGGCTGTTCGGCTGTGGCCATCCCAAGTCGGGTGAAACGCTGGTGGTGTCCGGAGCGGCTGGCTCGGTCGGCTCGATTGTTGGCCAGCTGGCCAAAGCTGAAGGCCTGCGGGTTATTGGTGTCGTTGGCAGCCAGGAGAAAGCGGCCTGGATTATTAACGAGCTTGGTTTCGACGGTGCCGTGAATTATAAGACCGACGACCTGAACGCGAAACTGGATGAACTGGTGCCGAATGGCATTGATGTGTATTTCGAAAACACCGGTGGCCCGATTCAGCACTGCGTGTTCGACCGCATGAATGCGCACGGCCGTATTGTGGTGTGCGGGATGATTGCCGATTACACCGCCGAAACCCCGCGCCCTGGCCCAAGCTGGATGCGTATCATCAAAAAGCGCCTGACCATTCAAGGCTTCACTATGCCTGACCACATGCACAAGGCGCAGGAGCTGCAAGCCAAACTGGCCCCTTACGTTCAGAACGGCGATATCAAATATCGAACCCACGTTCTGGAGGGACTGGAGTCGGCTATGGACGGCCTGAACCTGTTCCTGAGCGGTGGTAATAAGGGCAAGTTGATGGTGAAGATCTAGTGTTTCTTTTCAATTAAAAGCAAGGAGATTGAAATGAAAGCTGCTCGTTTTTATGACAAAGGGGATATCCGGATTGAAGATATCCCCGAACCGACGATAGAACCCGGCACTGTGGGCATAGATGTAGCCTGGTGCGGTATCTGTGGTACCGATTTGCATGAATTTATGGAGGGGCCCATCTTTATTCCGCCGTGCGGCCACCCCCATCCGGTCTCAGGGGAATCTGCGCCAATAACAATGGGGCATGAGTTTTCAGGTGTGGTTTATGCTGTTGGTGACGGTGTAGACGATATTGAAATCGGTCAGCACGTTGTGGTTGAACCTTATATTATTGCGGATGATGTGGACACGGGTCCGGGTCAGAGTTACCAGTTGTCCAAAAACATGAACTTTATTGGCCTTGGTGGCAACGGTGGCGGCTTATCCGAAAAAATCGCAGTCAAGCGTCGCTGGGTGCATCCGATTTCTGCCGCCATTCCCCTCGATCAAGCCGCTTTGATTGAACCTCTTACGGTTGGCTATCATGCGTTTGTTCGCAGTGGCGCTAAGGCAGGTGATATTGCTCTGGTTGGCGGTGGCGGGCCTATTGGCCTGTTATTGGGGGCTGTGTTAAAGGCTAAGGGTATAACCGTTATCCTCACGGAGTTGAGCGCAAAGCGTAAGGAAAAAGCGAAAGAAACCGGCGTTGCGGATTATGTTTTGGATCCCTCCGAAGTCAACGTAACCGAAGAGGTTATGAAAATTACCAAAGATCGGGGTGTGGATGTTTCTTTTGAGTGCAGCAGCATCAATGAAGTGCTGGATACGCTGGTAGAGACGACAAAACCGGGCGGAACCGTTGTTATTGTATCGATTTGGAGCCACCCAGCGACGGTGAATGTACACAGCGTTGTGATGAAAGAACTGGACGTGCGTGGAACCATTGCTTACGCAAACAACCATGCAGAAACCATTAAGCTGGTAGAGGAAGGCAAAGTTAATTTGGAACCTTTCATTACCCAACGAATTAAACTTGATGATTTGGTGGCTGAAGGTTTCGAGAGGCTGATTCACAACAATGAGTCAGCCGTGAAGATCATTGTTCAGACATAACAGACGTCGTTATATAAGAAATTCACAGTTATTTAGATCGTATGAAAATTGCTGAAAGCTTTGGTTAAAGCTAAGTTATAGCTAATAAGTATAGGGGCTATAACCTAGCTTTTTTTAAGCGCTCACACGCTGTCTTTCTGCATTATAAAGACTCGGCATACATCAACCGCTCAGGCGGCGCGGATGAAGTCCCGTAACCGCGGCGCAATGGATTCGCGCCATTTACTGCCGTTGAAGACGCCGTAATGGCCAACGTCTGGTTGCAGGTGATGCAGTCGGCGGGAGTCTGGTACATTGACGCACAGATCTTGCGCGGCCCGGGTTTGTCCGGGGCTCGAAATATCGTCTTTCTCACCTTCGACAGTCATCAGAGCTGTGTTACGAATAGCAGCCGGGTTCACCAGGCGCCCGCGGTGTTTGAAACAGCCCCGGGCTAGATGAAATTCCTTAAAAACGCGTTCTATGGTGTCGAGATAATAGGTGGCTGGTAAATCCATTACCGCCAGGTACTCGTTATAGAACTCACGGTGACGGCTGACCTTCTCGGTCTCGTTGTCGCGAATGGATCTGAACAGCCCGCGATACGCATCAACGTGGCGGTCGAAATTCATGTTTACAAACCCGGTCAGCTGAAGAAATCCAGGGTAAACCTTGCGCATGGCTCCGGGGTAGGGTGCGGGTACCGAGTGAACCAGATTGCGCTTGAACCACGCCAGATTGTGTTGGGTGGCCACTTTACACGGCGCGGTGGGGTCAACCCGACCGTCGACGGGGCCGCTCATCAACGTCAGCGAGCGAGGTGCGGCGGGGTGGCCATCCTCGGCCATGATGGCGGTGGCTGCAAGCACTGGCACCACTGGTTGGCAGACAGCCAGTACGTGGGTGTCTGGCCCCAGGTGGGCAATGAAGTCAATGACGTAGTCGATGTAATCATCAAGACCAAAATCGCCTTTTGACAGCGGAACCTTGCAGGCATCGCGCCAGTCGGTAATGTACACGTCATGATCCGGCAGCATGGCCTCCACGGTGCCACGCAAGAGCGAGGCAAAGTGGCCGGACAGCGGCGCGACGATCAGCAGTTTTGGGTCATCGGGCCGCGCTACGTCACGTTGGAAGTGTTTGAGCTGCGCAAACGGCTTGCGGCATAAGATGGCTTCATGAACGTCGACTTGCTGGCCGTCACAGAGGGTTGTAGGCAGATTGAAAGCCGGTTTCGAGTAACGACGGGTGAGATCTCCGAACACATCGTAAGCCGAGGCAATGCTGCGTGAACCGGGAATGCGGGATAAGGGGCTCAGGCGGTGTTGGAGCAAGGTGCTATGGGCGCTGGTGACCATGCGCATAGGCTTCATCGCAGCGCGGCCTATCTCGTGAGCAAAGTACATCATGTGTTTGTCCTGCTTGAGTTCTGGGTTGCGGTATTATCGAGCAGATTTCTTGGCTCATACACCACCCGATGGTCATTTCCTGGGCGTTGCCCCTTTAGAAGTACCGTTTGGACAGCGCCTATGCCCCGATGATTCTTGGGGGGGTAGTCACTAATAACCTAGCATATTTTGTTGGGTAGTAAGCAAATTTTGTGCCCACTACGGGTTTTACGGGCACGCCTTTTCTACCCATCAGTTTGTACGGAAATCACGCCATAGAAGAATCAGCAATGCCACGGCTGCCATTGCGCCAACGAAGACGGAGAAGATAATACCGGTTACCTTAAGGCTGAGCAGGCTGGCCATCAAGCCGATGCCAATCACCGGTACTGAGATGGCGATGTAGGCAACAATAAAGAAGGTTGAGGTTACCGCGGCGCGTTCCGCCGGCGGACAAGCAGCGTTTATAGCGCCCAGGCCGGCGCGAAAAGCGATTCCCTGGCCCATGCCAGCGATGACTGCACCGGCCATGAACAGGGTGAGCGACTGAGAATAGATACCGAGCGCTACGGGCGTCACGCCAGCAACTAGCGTAGCGCACCCGATGGGTAAACGCCGGCGCAGCGGCAGTTTATCCTGCAGGAACTGGCCGAGTGTTGAGGCAATAAAGATACTGCCCGCGACAACGCCGACCAATAGACGGTTATCATAGCCCAGCACATTGCCCATCATCGCTGGCGCTATCGAGGTGAAGAAGCCACAAACCGCAAAACCAGCAAAGCCCGCGATGGCGGCGGGCACAAACACACCGCGTACTTCCGGGGGCACATTCAGGCGCTGAAGTGACAGCTTTGGCTGAGTTGGTCTTGTTACGGTTTCCGGGGCTCGCCAGATGCAGATGAATGCCAGAAGGGCAAGCGCGATGTGTATCAAGTAGGTTAATTGCAGTGGAGAGGGTAGGTATTGTGAAAGTGCGCCCGCAAGCATAGGGCCAAGGCCCAATCCGCCCATATTCGCGGCGGTGGCAAAAAATGTGGCCCGCTCACGCCAGTGCGGCGGTGCCAGTTCCAGCACGGCCACGGTCGCGGTGCCGGTAAAAATACCTGCCGAGAGCCCGGATAGGACACGGCCCACAAGAATCATTACTAGCCCGTCGGCCTGCCAGAATACCAAATCGCTGATAATCGAACACGCGATGCCGGCAAACAGCAACGGCCGGCGCCCTAGCTGATCAGACCAGCGCCCGGTGATGACCAGCGCTGCAATGACGCCGAAGGCGTACGCGGCAAAAATAATGGTAATCATCAGCTGGGAAAACCCGAAAGCATCCTGATAGATTGGGTAAAGCGGAGTTGGCATGGTGGTACCGATCATCACCACGCTGAATGCGAAGGCGGCCCCGAGAAACACCAGGAATGCTGATAAGCTATGAGGGTCTGTGTTCGTCGTTGATGATTGCATAATGGTCTAGTGAAGGTTTCGAAAGGTTGATTCGCAACAAAGAATTAGCGTGAAGAGCATTGTACATAGGTCGCAGAAGCCCCTCTATGAATGGAAACCGGGTTTTAGCGTTTTTTTAACGCAACACGCCCGCGGGCATAGAACCTATTGACTAAATCTGGTCCAGCCAATAAGATTCATTATAAATAAATGTTAAAGATCGCAGCCGAGGTGCAATCCAATGGTTCAATCATTTAAAGACGTATTCAAAGGAAAAAAAGCCGAGTCAGTGCAAGCTGATTCAGCTCAGCACTTTGACCCAAAAGCACAAGAAGAAGCCGCTGTTGACGCCGAGATGGCGCCCAAAAAGAAAGGCAAGCACGGCGACCCGGGCGTTTGCTGCGGTTCTTGCTCGTAAGCCGATAGCGGTATCGCTTTTTGAATGACTAAGGGTGCAAAAACGCGCGCGAACTGTTTGCACCTTCTTGATGTTAGGGCCGCTATCTTTAACGCAGCGAAATTTAACGCACTCCGGTTAAGTCGGGGCTGGTTTATTTCGGCCGATGCATCTGAAATTTTTGCGACGCGTTCACTGCAAAGTAGTCCGCCGGTCCGCCGCCGCGAAGAATGGGTTCGCCCGCTGCCGTATCGTAAACGCCTTCCCGCAGCAGGTGTTGCGCTATGTGCACGCCCACCACCTCGCCGAACACCATCCAGGTGTTGACCTTCTGACCGTCGACGCCTGCCAACTGAATAATCTGCGTGACCCGACATTCAAACGTTACCGGACTTTCCGCCACGTGCGGCACGGAGATAATCCGCGAAGGCTTCGGTGTCAGCCCTGAAAGAGCGAATTCATCGACGTCAGGTCCGACAGCAACGCAGGTTTGGTTCATGGCTTCGGCCAGAGGACGAGTCGCCAGATTCCAGCAAAATTCACCGGTTTCTTCCGCATTACGCACGGAGTCTTTGTAGCCGACGCTGGAGAATCCGACGATTGGGGGAACATAGTTGAAGGCGTTGAAGAAGCTATAAGGCGCAAGATTAAGCGCGCCGTCACGGCTTTTCGTCGAAATCCATCCAATCGGCCTCGGGGCCACCAGGGCATTGAATGGGTCGTGTGCAAGTCGGTGACCATTGGCGGGTTCGTAGAAGTGTATATCTTCGGGCATAACAAACTCCTGACAACAAACTCGTGCTTTACGCATGGGTTTAACCAGACCACCGTTAAGAGTGGCCGGTTAAACCAGGTGTCCGTATTAGAACTCCAGGCAGATCTTCCCGAAGTGCTTACCGGATTCTTCATGGCGAAAAGCATCAGCGATTTCCTCCAGCGCAAAAGACCGGTCAAGAATCGGGTGCATGCCGTTCACTTCAATCGCGCGAATCATCTCTTGCTGATGGGTCCGGCTGCCTACAATCAAGCCTTGCAGCCGGGCCTGTTTCGCCATCAGTTTTGCGGTAGGAATATCGCCAGCGCGGCCGGTCAGCACGCCTATAAGCGCGATATGGCCGCCAATGCGAACGGCATCGATGGATTCCGGAAGAGTGCCAGGGCCACCTACTTCGATAACGTGATCAACACCCACTCCGTTTGTCAGCTCTTGGACTCGCGCGCCCCAAGCCGGCGTTGTTTTGTAATTGATGGTGTGATCTGCACCCAGCGTTGTTAGCCGTTCCAGTTTTTCGTCTGAAGACGACGTGGAAATAACTCGCGCGCCCATCAACTTGGCGAACTGCAGTGCAAACACAGACACCCCACCGGTGCCCAGCGTGAGCACGGTGTCGCCTGCTTTTAAGCCACCATTAACGACCAGTGCTCGCCATGCTGTTAAACCGGCAGTGGTCAGGGTGGCTGCTTCAGCATGGGTATAGCCCTTCGGTGCGTGGGTAAACCAGTTGGTTGAGCGCACGACCTGTTCGCGAGCGTAACCATCTTGGCCGTCACCGGGCGTGGTGCTGAAATTATCAATGGGGGCAGAGCCAGTAAGCCACTCAGGGAAAAAGGTTGACACCACATGGTCGCCAACCTTGAATTCGCTGACACCTTCACCAATGGCCTCCACAACGCCCGCGCCATCCGCCATAGGAATGCGTTGGTCTTCGGTTGGGATGGCCCCAACAACCACCGCATAATCGTGATAGTTAAGAGAGCAGGCATGAATGTGGACCCGCATTTGGCCAGGCCCTGGCGCGCCGGGTTCCGCGCTATTGTTAAGGCTAAGGTGTTCCAGGCCGCCGGGGCTTGAAAGGGTAATGCTTTTCATACTAATGGCCTTTGATTGCTGCTGCGGGTGTCGTCTTTGAGCCTGAAGCTTACTGAAGTCTTTTGGCTAATGACAATGAACACGTTTACCGCGGGAGCCAGCAGAGAGTTTTCCTGTTTACGCACCTTAAATGCGCCAAACAACATCGTATTTTCCACCATCTACTATATATCCCGCTCGATAACCGTGTTAAAACCATTTTCCCCCGACAGCAACCTGCGTTTATAGGCTCGGGCACATCGTTTTTACCCATCAGAGATAGCAGCATGTCCGACAAGTTCTTTTTTAAAGGCCGGCAGGATGCCCGTCAGCACCATACGGCGCGCGGCGGTTTTCAGACCAATGCCAGCAAGAAGCCGGGTAGTAAAAAGTTCCCGTTAACGCTGGTTGTTACCAGTGAAGCACGAAAGCAGGAAGTTGAAGCTCTGGTGGTTGAAGCAGATCTGTTCGCCAACATTACGGTAGATGAAAGCGCGGATGCGGTTGAATCCACTGCCGAGCTAACGACCATTCTGGACAAGGGCGTAACCGTAACGCAGGCTCAGGTACCGGCCCGAAACGATCCTTGCAGTTGCGGCAGCGGTGTTAAATTCAAAAAGTGCTGCGGTTAAGCCGCGGGGATATTGTATGCGCGTTTGTGGTGTTGAATTAACCGGCAGCGATGCTGTGGTGTGTTTGCTGAACCTGGATCAGGGGCATTTCAGTCTGCCAGACAGTAAGGTTCGTAAGTTAAACTTGAAGAAAAACCATACCCGTGCTGATTTGCAGGAGTTCCAGGTATCGTTCGTGGCGTTTTTGACGGAGCACAACGTTAATAGAGTAGCTATTAAAGAGCGTATGCCAAAAGGCAAGTTCGCTGGCGGTGCCATCAGCTTCAAGTTAGAAGCCGCTATTCAATTAATGACCGGTGCTGACGTTGGGGTTGTTCTGCTTCCGCCTGCACTGATTAAATCGACGCTCTCATCGAATCCTTTGCCTGTTCCGTTTGCAGACACCGGTTTGAAGATTTTTCAGGAAACCGCATTTACAGCGGCTTATGTGGGGCATATGGCAAAGTAACGCCAGCAATGCTCAAGTTCATACTTTTATTTTGAGGAGTTAAACCGTTTTATGCGCCCTGTAGTGCTTCTTGATGGTGGCCTCGGCCAAGAGATTTATCGGCGTGCTGCCAACGTTGGTTCAGCGCTATGGTCGGTTGCGGTTATGCACGAGCAGCCAGACGTGGTTACCGCGGTGCACTCCGACTTTATCCGCGCAGGCGCCAAAACGTTATCCCTCAACACTTATGCCGCCACGCCGTCCCGTTTGCTTCAGCACGGCCGGTTGGAGCAGTTGGCGACCATACATCAAAATGCGTTCGAATTGCTGGGGCAGGCTGTAAAAGCCACAGGCGCGTGTGTGGATATTGCAGGTTGCCTGCCGCCCCTGGCCGGAAGTTATCAGGGCCAGCCCGCGCGTTCGTTTGAGGATTTGCGGGATGAATACTCGGTGCTGGTAAAACAGCAGGCCGTGGCTGACGTTCTGCTGATTGAAACCATGACCAATACCCTGGAAGCGTGTGCGGCCTGCGCCGCTGCGAGCGAGTTGGGCAAGCCTTTTTCCGTCGCGTTTCGCCTTGAGGCGGACGGCAAACTAAAGTCTGGTGAAACCCTGGCTGAGGCGGTTGCCGCCGTTTCCCCGTACTCACCTACGGCGGTAATGCTCAACTGCTGTGACCCCGAATTGATTTCTGCTGCCATGCCCGAGCTGGTTAGATTGCACCCCTGCGTGGGTGGTTATGCCAACGCCTTTAAGTCGGTGGAGGCTATGGCGCGGGGTGGTTTAGTGGATGCCTTGGAGGCGCGGGAAGATATTTCTCCACAGGCCTATGTGGCCCATGTGCGCCAGTGGCTAGCTGATGGGGCGACAGTTATTGGCGGCTGCTGCGAGATTACACCGGAGCATGTGCGGCACATTGTAGAGACGCTTGCGGACGACTATGAGTTTATTCGGTTCTCCCAGTGGCCGGTGCCAAACTCCTGAGCAAGAAAACTCGAGTTTAAATTTTTAAATTGATGGAATTTTTATGAGCAGTAACGAATTAACCGACGTGCTCGAAATGAACGGCGAAGAGCGCTACGACTACTTTTTGAGCGCTGTGCTTGAAGAGCGGGATATCTGGATACTGATCAATACCGACAACCGTTTTCTGAAACTTGTTTCAGAAGAGGAAGGCGTGGCGCACGTGCCGGTGTGGCCCAGCGCCGAATTCGCCGCGGAGTACGCCAAGGGATCAGACGACCTGACCCCGAAGAGCATTTCCCTGCCAGACTTTTTCAAAAAATGGGTACCGGGCCTGACCAAAGACAAGTTGGAAGTAGGTGTGTTCCCCGGCGCAGACGGTACTTTGTGGATAACCTCGCCAGAAGAATTAAAGCGTGACCTGCAAGAAGAGATGTCGAGCTTTTAGGTAAGGTGGGGGACAGATTTGAAATCCAAAAGCTAGGGGGCAGACTTCAAATCTGTCCCCGATCCTATTTTTACCCAGCCGCAGTCACGTATTTCAAAACATCAACCACCTGTTCTGGCGTCTGTGCCCACGCCATGGCGGCGGAGTCCACTTCTTTCAGCGGGTGAACAATGTCGTCGTTGTGCAGGGTAATGTAAGGCGTGCCCATGGCGGCGCAGAACCCGGCGTCAAAAGCGGCGTTCCACTGTTTGTACTTGTCACCGAAGCGAATCACGGCAAGGTCGCACTGTTCCAACATCGTTTTCGTGCGAATGCCGTTCACTTTAGATGATTGGTGATCGCGCCAAAACGCCACATCGGGCTTGCCCAGCATATCGCCTGCCGCATCGCTGGCTGCGTGGTTTGTGACCGGAGCGGTGAATTCGACGGGCAGACCGGCCGCTTCTGCGCCCGCCTCAATTTGTTCACGCCAGTCTGTATGAATTTCGCCAGAAAGATAGACAGTCCAGATCATGGGATTCTCCTGAGGTAATAATTGAGCAGATTAACTGCGGTGCCAATAAACGAGACCCCATCATACGTGAGTGGGCGGGGGGATTCATTTCACGCCTTTAACACCTAGGACTCACTTGCAATTTTCCCGTTTGGGCCGATGATAGATAGTAGGATAACCATCTTCGAGCCGCTGCGAGGAACTCTATGGATTTCAAAGATTATTACGCCGTGCTCGGTGTGAGCGAGTCTGCCTCTCCCGAAGACATTAAAAAGTCTTATCGCAAACTGGCGCGGAAATATCATCCGGACGTGAGCAAGGAAGACAACGCCGATGACATGTTTAAAAATGTTGGTGAAGCCTACGAAGTTCTGAAGGACCCCGAAAAACGCACCGAATACGACCAGTTACGCAAATACGGCGCCCAACCTGACGGTTCATTTCAGCCACCCCCTGGCTGGCAGAGTGAGTCCGGTTTTGGTCGCGGTGGCTACACCGAGGCCGATGCCAGCCAGTTCAGCGATTTTTTTGAGCAGATGTTTGGCCGTGGCCAGCAAACCGGTGGCGGCGGTTTTCGTCAGAACATACGCGTGCGCGGTGAAGACATTCATGCCCGCCTGGCGCTGTTTCTGGAAGAAGCCTACAACGGTTGCGATAAACAGGTGTCGTTCGCTGTTCACGATGCAGACGAGCGTGGCCGCTTAGTGGCGCGGCAGAAAACCCTCAAAGTCAAAATTCCCGCCGGTATGCGCGAGGGTCAGCACATACGCCTGAAAGGCCAGGGCTCGCCCGGTGTGGGTGGTGCCAGCGCCGGGGACCTGTTTATTGAAGTGGAACTGGCGCCCCATCCGCAGTTCACAGTAGAAGGCAACGATGTACTGATCACTGTGCCTATCAGCCCGTGGGAGGGTGCGTTAGGTGCAAGCATTGCTGTGCCGGTGGTCGGTGGTAAAGTGAGTGTGAAGGTACCGAAAGGTTCTTCCAGCGGTCGCAAGCTGCGCCTAAAAGGCAAAGGCTTGCCTGGCAAGCACGTGGGAGATCAGATTGTGACTTTGCAGGTGACGCTAGCTGAGGAGCATTCGGAACAAGCGCTGGCCATTTACCAACAGCTGGCAGACGCTGAAAAAGACTTCAACCCACGCGCCAAACTGCACGTGTAACCGGAGGTTTGGGATGAGCAGACAAGATCGTACTTTGACTGTCGAAATTACCGATGCCGACGGTGGCGTGTTTACATTGCACGAGGTTTGCGAACGTGGTGAATGCCACGCAGAATTCGTGATTAAGCTGGTGAATTACGGCATTCTGTCGCCCATCGAAGAGCACCACTTTCCACTGGACTGGCAATTCGATGTGATGGCCTTAACACGCCTGCAGCGGGCCCTAAGGTTGCAGCAGGATCTGAAACTGAATTTGCCGGGTCTGGCCGTATCGCTCGATTTGCTGGATGAGGTTCAGCAAATGCGTAGGGAAGTGAGCCGCCTGAACCAGCGTCTGCGGCAGTTATCAGGGGAATAGGCAACACAACAATATAGGGCGCGTGTTCATAACAGTGGCGCCATTCTCTCGAGTTCAGGTGCTCTTTTCGAGCGCCTGAATTTCCGCATACAGCTTTTCTGCTTCCTCCATTAACGTGCTGTGGGTGCGTAAATCACCATTGCGCTGAGAGTGCAATGCTTTCTCTAACTTGGCCTCATAAGCTTTTTGCAATTTTTTCTTTGGATCGCTTTTAAAGAATCCCAGCATTGATTCCTCCTTGGTTGATAGAATTTTAGGTGTATACGGCAAATACATCGAATCCGATGACTAGGCCGGCACTACCGGTTATGCTCTACTGCTAAGCGTTTAATACACAACGGAGTTGGTTTTCATGGGTGAAGCAAAACGTCGCCATCACAGCGGTTCCGCTGCGGTTCGTAAACCGGTTAGCAAGCGCTCGCTGGCCTTGGGTGTTATGACTTTGATGGTCGTCGCCATGTTGATAGGCCTGTTTTTTATAATATCTGGCCCGTCGCCGGATTCCGATGAACTGCCAGTTGCAAAACAAGGTACGCCGGATTTTCCAGCCGAGTTGGACAAATTTGGTGTTTCAGTGGGTGCCGCTGATGCACCGGTTGTGGTGCGGGAATTTGCGGATTATCAGTGTCCGGCCTGTGCCCGCTTCGCCGACGCCAGCCAACGCTTGAAAAAAGAGTACGTGGAAAGCGGTAAGGTGCGTTTTGTGTACTTTGAGCTGCCGTTATCACAGCACGCTAACGCCATGCCGGCTGCCGAGGCCGCTCGCTGCGCGGGCGACCAGAACGCCTTTTGGTCCATGCAAGAGGCACTGTACAGCAATCAGTCGGCCTGGGCAGGCGTATCAGATCCGCAGGCAACGTTTACCCGCTATGCCGGCGACCTTGGCCTGAGTGAAAATCGCTTCAGCCGCTGCATGGCTACCGAACTGCACCGCGAGGCCATCGAACAAAGCGCCAAAGTGGCAACCCAGCTGCGAGTGGTCAGCACGCCCACTGTGATGGTCGATAACATCGTCCTGACACGCCCGGGCTGGGGGCAGCTGTCGGCTGTGGTGGAACGCGAACTGACTATCAGCCGCTGACTTTTTTAGTGATACCTGGCCGCAGCAGTGCACTGCTGCGGCCACTCCTGACTTGATCCATCGCCTTAATTGACTAAAATCACCCCCTTGTTTGAATACCCGACTACCCCAACCATGCTCCGGATTTACGATCCGGCCCGCAGGAGATTGATATGGCTGATTCCGTTGTTGTGTGTGCGCTGTATAAATTCGCGATTTTGAACGACTACCAGGCCCTTCGCCAGCCGCTGCTGAACCTGATGCTGGAAAGGGGTGTGCATGGCACATTATTGTTGGCCGGCGAGGGCATTAATGGCACCGTAGCCGGCAGCCGTGAGGGCGTTGATGCGGTAAAAACCTGGATTAACAACGATGACCGTTTTGCCGGCATTGAATACAAGGAATCGTTTGTCGGCGTGCAGCCGTTCAAGCGCACCAAGGTCAAGCTGAAGAAAGAAATTGTCACCATGGGCGTTGAAGGCATTGATCCAAAGCGCATCGTGGGCACCTACCTGAATCCCGAGCAGTGGAACGAATTGATTTCCGATCCTGAGGTGGTGCTGGTTGATACCCGCAACCAGTATGAAGTGGAAATTGGCACCTTCAAAAACGCCCTCAACCCCGCTACAGATACGTTTCGCGAATTTCCCGAATACGTAAGACAGAACCTTGATCCGGCCAAGCACAAGAAAGTCGCCATGTTCTGCACCGGTGGTATCCGCTGTGAAAAATCGACTGCCTATATGAAAGAGCAGGGCTTTGACGAGGTTTATCACTTAAAAGGCGGCATTTTAAAGTACCTGGAAGAGATGCCGGAAGAGAAAAGCTTGTGGGAAGGTGAATGTTTCGTATTTGATGATCGGGTTACCGTCAATCATCGTCTTGAGCGTGGCGAGTACGACCAGTGCCACGCCTGCCGTCGCCCGATCACTGAAAATGACAAGCTGCGGCCGGAATATAACAAAGGCGTGAGCTGTCATCAGTGCGCTGGTGTATCAACCGAGTCTCAAAAGGCGCGCTTTGCCGAGCGCGAACGGCAAATGCGTCTGGCCGAGGAGCGTGGAGAAGTTCACGTGGGAGGCGATGCGGCCCGCGTTGTTGCTGAACGCAAAAAACGCAAGCAGGTTGAGCGCGCACGTCAGGCCAAACTCAGTCTGGAAGGTGAAAAAGCCCGTTCCTGATCGTCTGCTAGAGCTTTTAGCCCGCGCTTTGGGTGTCGGTTTCGACGCTTTTGGGCGCGTTTGATGTTTTTCACAAGGCTGGTTCACAGCGTAAGAACTCACGTTAGGCGCGTAAAAGTGACATGGCCGATTTAAGGGTTAACCTTGAAAAGCCCTCAATAGATCACAACTAAACTTATACACCTGCCATTCATTGGCTGCGTGCTTATAGGCGTTGCGCGGCTTACCAACAGGTTTTTATCATGCCAAAACACTTTGAACAGGCGCCCGGACTTCATCACGAGCCGGTGCCAGAAACCGAAGGCTTCGTATTTAACCAGACCATGTTACGAGTAAAAGATCCTCAAAAATCCCTGGATTTTTACAGTCGGGTTCTGGGTATGCGTTTGGTCCGCAAACTGGACTTTCCGGAGATGAAGTTCACTCTGTATTTTCTGGGGTATCTGGATGAGCGTCAGGCCAGCACCGTCCCGACCGACGATGCCTATCGCACCACTTACACCTTTGGCCGCGAAGCCATGTTGGAGTTGACCCACAACTGGGGCACCGAGAACGACGACGATTTTGCCTACCACAACGGCAACGACCAGCCCCAAGGCTTTGGCCATATTGGTATCGCAGTACCGGATGTTTACTCGGCTTGTGATCGGTTTGAGGCTTTGCACGTCGATTTTGTGAAAAAGCCGGATGACGGCAAGATGAAGGGCCTGGCGTTTATCAAAGACCCAGACGGCTACTGGATTGAAATTCTGCAGCCCGATATGCTTGAGTACCAGCGCAAAGACTGACGCGTGCCGTCAGTCTTCAACGCTCACTCGTTAGGTGGCTGGCCGTGGTGGGTTACCGTAGCGTGACGCGACCACCACCGCTACGGTGAGTATAAATGCGCCCGCAATACCTATCGTGCCCAATTCCTCGCCCAGAATCAGCCATGCCAATAGTGCGACAAATAAGGGTTCCAAAATAACAATGATGCTGGCCAGGGTGGCCGGCGTTGTCTGCATACCGTCAAAAAAGCACAGGTAAGCAATACAGGTTGGCACTACCCCGATGTAAATCACCATCAGCCAGTGCTGCCATTGTAAATTTTGCACATCGGCAAAGCCACCGCTGAAATAGACCGCTGGCAGCAAGACCAACGCCGCGGTGAAGAAACACAGAAAAGCGGTAGTAAACACCGGCGTTCGCGCAGAGTTGTAACGGCTGGTCAGGTTGAATCCAGTGTAAACAGCCGCGGCCAGCAGCGACATTAGAATACCTGCCAGGCGCAATGTTCCGGCGGTTTCCACATCGCTCAACACCAGCATAACGGTACCGGCTATAGCCACGAAAAGCGCCGCCAGGGTAATCGCACCCGGTTTTTCACCCAGTATGGGGGCCGCCAGCAGGGCTACAAAAACCGGTGGCAGGCACAGTGAAATCAACGTGGCGATGGCGGCACCGGTTAAGTCTACTGCTACCAGGTAGCTGCTCTGGTATACAGCCTGAAAAATGCCCAGCCCGGCCAGTGGTATCAGGGCCTTTAACGGAATCTGGCGCAGGCGCGTCAGTGGCGCAGGGCCGTCTGTCGGGTTTTGCCGGTGCTGGAGGGCCAACCGGTGCTGCTCGCGGCGCATTAGCAGCCAGAAAAATGGCAGAGCCACCATTAATCTGAGTAAGGCCAGGGTAAGGCCTCCCAGATCAGAACTGGCAAACAGAAATTTAGCGACGATGCTGGTAGTCGACCAAAGCACGGCCGCAAATGCGATTAGTAATACGCCCCTGAGCATAAGAACATCCGGCAAAAAGAAAGGAAGCTATGATAGGCGTTGGGGCATGTTGCTACTAGCCCGTTTGTGTGTGTTCAAAATAAAACAACGGCCGCTCAGTTTCCTGCGCGGCCGTTGTCACTTTCCGGTTACCTTTTTATCAATTCCCGAGCATCTATTGGGGACTTACTAGACGAACCAAATCCCTCCTCAAACGCTGGTTGTACTGTTCCGCTATGGATTTAAAAGGTAAATGTGCGCATTTCTGAATTCAGCATCTGTTCTGCCATTTCCGGTGGCGTAGCCACACCCACGCCGCTCAGCAGGTCTTCCTTGATGTAATCGCTGTTTGGCAGGTAAAGCGCGCATACGTTGGCAGTGCCGCCTTGCTTCAACAGGCCGCGGAGCATCTGGCCTGGAGTCACGCCTTTCGGCTTCAGAGCCGGTGCGTCGTAAGTTTTCAAGGCCAGGTCGCCAGCTTTGTCACACAGTAATACGTTCACCTTGGCACCCTTCTGGGCCATGGTGTTAGACAGTACCATCGCCATGCCCTGGGTTTGCAGGGATTCGCTGGACAGAATCACCAGTACTTCGTCAATCATGTGCTGATCTCCCGCTTGTGCAGCCATTGGGGCCATAGCCGTCACCGACATTACAGCTGCTACCGCCAGTGCTTTGAGTGATTTCATCAAAGTTTGGAACTCCTGAATGATTGGATGAATTCGGCATGCATCCACCATAGGGCACTGTGGTCGAGGGTTCAGTGACAATGTCACGCACCGCGGGGTTGCGAACCTCTTTACACCGCGCTGCGACCGCTAAGCTGCGCTAGCAGACGCCCGATACTCCAAAGTACAGCTTGCAACAGAGGCGTTGTCAGCCAAAGAAGGCCGCGTAAAAGATAAAGAGCTGGCATTAGTAGCAATAACCAACCAACCCATTGAATCAGTAAGGCCGGTGCGCCAATCACGTCAGCCAGCTCGACAAGGAGGTCGTTAATCAGGCTGGGGTGGGTAATAACCAGATAGCCTGCGCCTACAATCAGCGGCCATTTGGCATAGCGGGCACTGCTGAGCACTAAGCGGCTACCGCGGCTGAAACGCACTGCCAGTGCCGCAGAGCGCGTGCCGCGGCTGGCATTCTGGGTGGTTGCGGCAGCGAATCGGCCGATACGCAGAACTTTCACCGCGCTGGCGAATACCACCACATCCAACGCTGCCCAGCCAATGTCACCGGCGCCAATAGGTTCATCCATGCGATGGCGTTTTTCCAGTTGGCGCAGGCCACCGGCGAAAAACTGATTCAGGCCTTCCAGAACACGCTCGCTAGCAAGCCATTCAACCTTGCCCTCAGGATTAACCAGAAACTGGCCTAGAAAATCATGACCTTCAGTATGAATGTACTGAACCGCATACCAGCCGCGCTCGGTGGGTGTTAGTGGCTCTACAGAATCAACGGCCGTTGAGCTCTTTTCGTGATCGGTAAACCATTTTTTGAAGAGCTGATATTGCGTGCCAGCCCTGTTCATCCATTCAATGGATCCAACAGGATTGGACACAAAATAGTGGATGGGCGGCAACACCGAATCGCCATGTTGCCGCAGAATGTCCTGAAATTCCGGCTCGCCGCCGTAAATTTGTAGCAGCTGGCGCGCCATAACCGGGTATTTCAACAGAGCGGCTCTTGCCTTTAGTACCAGCAGCGGATCTTGAGCCATATCGGCTAGAACAGCTTGCAAATCAACGGATTCATGCTCAATGCCGGGAAACTCGCCCAGCACATCGTTGGCGTTAATGCGGATGAGTTTTTGCTCAACCGGAACGGGTTCGGCAGCAAGGCTGAAAAAAGTGGCCAGTAAGGCGGCCAATACAAAAACAGCGAAGAGTCTTTTCATCCTTTGTTCCTCCCTGGTTTCCACTTAGTTACGACGCAGCTTCGTCAGGCCTTGAAAGAGCGCGTTGGCGCACAGAGATCATTAGGTTCACTATTAGGTCATTGCAACAGGAGATCACATCATGCGGGTATTAATTGCTGGAGCCAATGGCCAGATAGGCCGTCATTTACTGGAAAAGATGGCAGACACCGAGCACGAGGCACGAGCCTTGATTCGTGACCCGGAGCAGGGGCCTGATCTGCAAAAACTAGGCGCTACCGAAACCGTGGTGGGCAACCTGGAAGGTGATTGCCGCGAAGCGTTACGTAGTTGTGATGCGGTTATTTTTACCGCAGGTTCAGGCCCCAAAACCGGCCCTGAAAAAACCGTCGACGTAGACCAGAACGGCGCCATCAATCTGATGGACACCGCAAAAAAAATGGGTATCAAGCGCTTTATAATTGTCAGCAGTATGCGCGCAGACAAGCCTGGCGACGCCCCTGAAAAGATTCGCCATTATCTGGAAGCAAAACACAAAGCCGACGAGCATCTGATGGCCAGCGGCCTGACCTACACGATTGTACGTCCCGGCCCACTTACTGAAGATTCCGGTAGCGGTAAGGTTGATATTCGTGAAAACCTGGACCGCCCGGGCGACATTCCCCGGGAAGACGTAGCCAATGTACTGCTGGCGGTGTTGAATTCAGACAACTGCGATAACCGCACATTCGAGGTGCTCTCTGGCACTACCCAGGTGGATGAGGCGTTGGCGGCGCTGTGATGTCATCGGTTCTGTTCTTAGCCCCGTAGGTTGAATGGTAATTTGATCCACGGCGAACAGTGATGGAGAACAACAGTGCCTGAAGGACCCGAGATACGTCGCATGGTCGACGATATTCAAAACGCCGTTGGCCAATGCAAGGCGGACAAAGTGTTTTTCGCCTTCGACCGTCTCAAGAGTTTTGAACCAACCTTGGCCGGCCGCCTGGTAACGGCGGTAGAGGCCCGCGGTAAAGCCGTACTGGTGTTTTTTTCGGCCCTCGGCGACGACGGACCTTGGTGCGTATACAGCCATAACCAGCTTTACGGCCAGTGGCGCATTGGCAAGGCGGATGCTCAACCAAAAACCGGGCGCCAACTGCGCTTTGCGGTTGTCGGGTCAGACAAAGCCGCTTGGCTTTATAGCGCATCTGACATTCAACTGGTGCGGCCTGACGATTTGGAGCAGGTGGTGTATCTGGCGCGGCTAGGGCCCGACCCGGTCAACCAGACCATTTCAGTTGAAAACGTGCTCGCGCAATTTGATGATAAGCGCTTTCGCGGCCGCGGCTTGGGCGGTTTACTTTTGGACCAAGGGTTTGTTGCTGGCGTGGGCAATTATTTGCGTTCGGAAATTCTGTTTGAAGCGGGCTTGATGCCGTCCGTAAAGCCAAAGGACTTGTCATCAGAAGCCCGTGAGCGGCTGGCCAAGGCCATTCTGGTTTTGATCGAACGAACTTACCGCTTAAAAGGCATTACCAACGATCCTGAGCGAGTGAAAAGATTAAAGCGGGAAGGGCGTACTTTTTCTCAGAGCCGATTTATGGTGTTCAATCGCGACTCCGCGCCTTGCTACGAATGCGAGACGCCCATCGTAAAAATCAGCGTTGCCAGCCGGCGGCTGTATTATTGCCCCCTGTGTCAAGCGGATTGAAATTTTAGGGCGTTGGCTCTTGCTCGCTTAAGGCTACGGGTTGATCATAAAGTAATCAGCTTGCTCGAGCTGATCATTTTCGCACCACATTCCCGCAAGCCCTGTGTTTTAGGGGCTCACTGGACCTATCCTTGCCCTGCTCACAATGTTATCCACAGCTTCTGTGGGTAAATGTCGGTGGGTAAGTCGTATAAATAATGAGGCTTTATCACCTTTGTGCTGGGATTTGTTCGTGGGCGTCAGCGGCTGTCTAAGTAGTGCATCCATAGCAGCCGCGCGGCGACGGCGCGCCAGGGTGACCAGGCACTGGCAATGTCTACCTGTTGCTGGCGGGTTGCGGGTGCGTCCAGCTGTTTTACTTCCTGCATGGCGGCCGCCAGTGCAAGATCACCCAGTGGCCACACATCCGGCCGGCGCAACGCCATCAGGTAATACACGTCAACACTCCATGGGCCTAGCCCGGGGACGGCGAGGAGCGCGTCGCGTCCTTCGGTGTCACTCAGATCGTCCAGCTGTTCCAGATTGAGTTTGCCGTTATGAATGCGGTCTGCCAATCCAAAGCAGTAACGGGCTTTTTGGCGGGTTAGCCCGAACGCTTTTAGTTCTTCCTCACCTGCTGAAACCATCCGCTGCGGTGACATCTCACCCAGATGTGTACATAGCCGTTCGAACACGGTTTGCGCGGCCTTTATAGAAATCTGTTGCTCCAGAATAATGTGCACCAGTGACGCAAAACCAGGTTCCCGCGCCCACAGCGGTGGGGTGCCCAAGCGGGTATAAATGCGACTAAGATCCGCATCAACAGCGGCCAGTTGTTGTGCGCCGTAGTCAAGATTTTCGAGGGTGAGCGAGGTTCTTTTCATTAAAACAATCCAAGCTGGGGCCGTTGCGCGGCCAGATCCAAAGCGGCTACCTGTGGTAAGCGTTCTTGTAACAGCTTACTCCAAAGTTGCGCCAGAGCCAGTGCATCGCCGTTATCCGGCATATGCATGAACACATAGGGCTGTTGGCCCTGTTCAATCCATTGGCCGACACGTTCTACCCAAGGCGCCAGAAAAGGAGGGTTCTGCTCAAGCCGGGGGTGGCCGATGTAGCGGATCATCGGTGGGGCGTCCACCGGCAGGAGATGAACCGGAACCCTCGGCTTTTTGCGCTGGGCATCGCGAATGATGTCGGTGCCGGGTTGTGCCGAGAACAGCGCCCGACTGTCCAGACAGACACGGGCCTTGTTGCGCTCACGCAACCCGCGGTTGAGTGTTTTTTCGGCCTCGCCCTTGCTGAAAAAGGCGCTGTTACGAACTTCCACAGCGCAGGTGAGAGACTCTGGCAATTTATCCATAAACCGCCAAAGCCGATCCAGATGTTCCGGCTTAAAAGCCGCCGGCAGCTGAATGAACATTGGTCCGAGCACATCATTCAACGGCGAAAGTATGTCCAAAAAGGCGTTTGTGTTAGCCGTTACTCCCGACAGTAATTGATCGTGAGTAATTCGACGGGGGAATTTGAACACAAAGCGAAAATCGCCTGGCACCTGCGAGCGCCACTGACGGCACTGCTCCTGGCTGGGCGTGGCGTAAAACGTCGTGTTGCCTTCTACACAGTTCAGCACCTGACTGTAACGGGCCAGTGGTGCCTGGCCTGTTGGTAGCAACGTGTTCCAGGCAGGGTCTTGCCATTGGGGACAACCGAGGAAGTAGGGTAAAGCCATTGATTAATAATTTCCTGATATAAACCGCCTGTTTGAGATGAATGGCGCTTGTCGGCTGGTTAGCTTGTAAGTTTGCGCAGAAATAACGTGTTCATCCAGTGTTTTTCAGGGTTTTCAGGGTTTTCAAGTTTTGCTCTTGGATGTACGCACTACAAATTCTAATTTATTGCTTATGTTACGAGTTCAGATACCGAACTTAGGTAGGTAGTGGAGTATGGGGGTGTCAACGAGTAATTTCTCAGAACGAGCTCTCGCTGTATCCACAATCTTGGGATCAAGATCTGGTAAACGGCGATCAATGCTCCTTTGCACGGCGGAACTGCCGGTTTGTCTGTGCAAAGCCAACAACGTTGCAAGGCCATCTACTGATCGAGTTTCAGGATAACGGTACATGCCCTCGGGGCCATCCATAAGGACCAAACCGTAATTATATAAGGCGTCGAAATAGTCAGTTTGCCCCATGCGATCGACCCATTCGTGGCAGTCTTCAAATCGCCCGTCCTTGTAATATTCGACGGCCAGATTTTCAATGGCTTTAGCAAACCCTTGCTCAGCGGAAGCTCTGAGCCATTTCAGAACATCTTTTCGGCGGCTCGCTTCTGTCCAATAGAAGCCCATTTTTTGGTTGCCAAGTAAGCCAATTGCTAGCCAATACTGGGCAAAGGCATGTCCATGTTCGGCTGCTTTCTTGACCCATCTAAACTCTTCGCCTAGGTCGCCATCAAGACCGTATGCTATAGAAACTGCCATCATCGCTTGCGTGTCGCCTGCTTTAGCTTCAGGAAGAGCTGTTTCTTTGGCTCGATCGATCCATTTCTGGCGATCATAGTTACAATTCCTGAGTGTTCCACACATTTTGCCTTTTTGGGCAAACCGCAGCATGGCGTAGACTTCTCCCCCTTCGGCTGCCAGACGGTAAAAGTTTTCAACTTCAGGAGTCATAAACGAATAACGTTTTCGCAGAATTTCTCCCACCCAATACGCGGCTTCTGCATGTCCCAGTTTTGCAGCTTGTGCCAATGGTGTTATGGCAACAGCTCCGTAGCGTTGCTGATAGAGAGTGTAACCCTCGTGAAATAAGGCTTCGGATCGATCGTGCTGAGTCTGAGCCCAGCCAGGTGACGTTGAGATGATAAGAACGAATAACGTGTTTAATTGAATCCTGATGGTTCTCAGTAACATCTACATATCCTTCCAAAGATGTAAGCCAAACTTTTCGCATAAAGTCCTAAATTCAGATGACCGCTCACGATCTTCTGGTCTAGAAAGATCGCGTTCCATAAATTTATTCAATCTTGAAATATTATTTTTTACAATGAGGATGACATTCTCTTTTGGCTTAATTCCCTGCGAGTTCATTCGAGTAACAGATTCTTCAAATTGCCGCTGAATGCGATTGGGTTTGGCTTTTTTATAGGGTTCCGGGCGGGCCCACTCCGACTCACTCATCCAGTTCAAGCATTGGAGGATGGAGGTTTGCTGAAGCTTTAACATTTCCTCTGGAGACCTGCGTTCTCGTTCGTTTCCTCCTTCAAACGCAACCGGCTCAGACACCAAGTTATGCAACATTGGCCCGATTGCCTCAGGCTGTAACCCTAAGAACCAAGATCTGTACGCCTGCAACGATACTCGCGGACGATCATCAGCAACCACCCGTGTACCTTCAGCGATTTCGATGGCTTCCGTTATGCTCGTCGCGACAATCCCTGCGTTCTTACCGCTGTTAAAGTCGCGATAGATTTCTTCAACAAAGTCATAAGTCTGTGCGGCCAGAAACGATATGTTCAGGGCCGAAGAAAGAAACAGGTTGGTCAACATGCCAAGGTATTTGAAGGCATCGTCGTCGATCCAATAGACGCGTCGGTAGCCATTGTCGTGAAGTTCCATTTGAAGCAGTTGTATCCACAGCGGAATGGCGTTAAAGGCTATTTCGAATCCGATGGAATATCCGCCGCCCAAGCCGGCAACCACTTGTTGCCTGGCGTAGAAAATCAGTCGGCCGTTTTTCAAACCGATGCCGATGTCTCCTTGCGCTCCTACGCCGCCGGAACCGATCAAGTCGGCACTCATGGTGCCTAAGCTTATCCATTTGGGGACATCTTCGCCGATCAACTTCCACTTTCTGGATTCGCGCAGATGGCCTGGTATCGCCCATTTCATTTCAGCGTGGGCCATTAGGCCGGTCTGGACTCCGGCAAAGGCGTCGAACTCTGCCCCTGAGGCTTCTCGGTTTTTGTAATCTAACCCTGTTATCTGAATGCCTGCTTCTGGGGAGGCCTCTACGCCGATGGAACGGCTGAGCAGTATGCGAGCACCAACGTACCCCCAACACTTTACATTCAATTCGCAAGAGAAATGCCCCAGTTTCAGTTGGCCGCTGCCGGTTTCTGTTACGTAGGAAATCGTCACTGGCTTTGCTTCTTCCGGCTTTGGAAACTTCAGGGAAATCAGATCCAGTTGGCCTTGGCGGTAAACCAGGTCAGCGCCAATGCTGGCCTTGCCAAATGTATAGCCCGCTGTTGCCTGATTGCCGCTCACACCAAAGGATGGGGCGCTGTCTGGGCCGTCAATCCCTGTAAGAATATTGATTCTTAGATTGTTTTCCAGAGTTTTTCCCAGCTCTCCGGGTATTCCGCTAATCACAAGGCGGGTAAATTGCCCTGTGTAGCTGTCGTCAAAACTCAGCAGGTGGCGTTTCGCTTCCGCTTCAAACAGGAAGCTTCGTAGCTGCGTACCCCAGTCCAGAAGCTCTTCCGCGCTTCTTTCGATCAATACGCCTTCGGTTTCGATGGCGTTGCAGAAGGTTTCGGGCTTGAACAGTCCTTTTTTATCGAACCACTGATCTTTCAGAGGGTACCTTTGGGCACCGCTGTCCAGTAGCAGTTTTTCCAACGCTTTGTCTTCGCCAGGTTTTTGTGCCGCTTTTATCGAGATGGCGATATCGTCAGCGGAATGAAGTTTCTCAGCTTCCCCTAAAAGCTTTCTACCGCCGTTGAGGTCGAGCAGTGAAAAATGTTTAAGCGTGGACCCGCCGCAGGGCATGGAGAATTCGCGCAACGGAATGCCTGGGCGAGCCAGTGTTTCTTGTGGGGTAATCTGATAATCGCTGGACTCCCAAACAAACATTTTTGGTGGCAACAGGGCTTCGGCATTTTTTTGCGCGGTGTCGCGTAAGGCTTGTTGTTTTGTCTGAAGGTCCTGAATGTCGGTCTGGTATTTCAAAAGAGCGGTTGCGGGGACCGGCCCATTACCGCCAAGGGCGCTGAACCAGGAGTGGCCCTCGTTTTTCATGTCATCCGTAAGCGAGCCGATGCGCCAGTGAAATTTTTGAAAATTGGCTAACTGAACGATCCCGTCACTCGTGCTTTGCCGGCCGCTGGCCAGTGCGTATTCCGGTGTTGCAATGCCTATATTTGCCAGATCAAGAATGGCAAGGGCGTATTCGCGCATCTTGTCTTGCAGCGACTCTAGCTCGACAAGGTATCGCTCTACCTGCGTCATGTCGGGCTTATCCCTCGCCAACTCGTACGCCATCAACGTGTGATTATGGCGAATCGTGTTTATGAAAATAGCCGTACGGGTTTCGTTGGCGAGCTCGTCGGTTTCAAATTGTCGCCTGGCTTGCTGATAGTCAGTCAGGCTTTTTTTGATGCCTTTTTGTTCCGGCGAAAACAGTTGGCCGTTTACGACTTCATACCCTGCTTTTTTGGCGGTTTCCAATCCCCGTCTACGCAGGGTTAAAAGACGTGTCCGACATGCTTCTAACCTATACAGCCGTTTATTTCGCGGCGTTATAAACGGTTTCTGATCACCGTACAGATCAAGCATTGGCGGAAGGTGTGGGCCATGTTTTCCTGAGGTGTCAGGGCTCCATGTCACCATTTTTTTCAGGTGATCCCGCTTTACGAGTGCCAGCTCTTTGTCCAGGCGTTTTATTTCGCGTTTATCCGCCAGGTTGTCGCGGATCAGTTGCTGCCATTCTTCTTGCTCTGCCGGGAATAGAAAGCTTTGAGCTCGGGCCGGTAAGAACAGATCTGCAAGCCCCGCCTTTTTGAGCTCTTCCAGGCGCTGCTCCAAAGTCTCTCGGGTGGCCGCGGCTTTGAGTCGGTCTGCACTGGTCTCAATTTTGTCTAAAACGCTTTGAGGAATCAGCCAAAAACTGCGATGCCCGGTCACGTAAATAATGGTGGCGTATTTAGAGTCTTTGCAGGGATGTGCTTCCGAATGGGCCGATGTGGGATCGCATTCTGCCACCAGCGGTGGAGGGAACGCGCTTTCATCTGTTGAGTCTCTGGCGCTGTGATCATTCAGCATGCTTTAGGTCCTTGTTCGCACTCTAATTGGTTCAGTATTTGAGCGGCTGTTTTCTCGCCACTCTGGGCAATCTGGCACCACTGTGGCGATTCTATTAAGGGGCGCTGAACTTTTAAGGCCATGCGCAACCAGCGCTCCTGATCGGCCAGGCTGGTCAATCCGGCTGAACTGGCAGCCTGGACTTCGTTCATAACGAAGTTTTCAGAGTCGTTATCGGGAATATGCGCGCGGTAAGTGTGTGTTAGCGATAGCGCAAACTGACAGCTGCGGGCCGTATCCATCTGAACTCGCTGCGCTGCTGAAATGGAGAGCGATTTCTCTGTCGCGGGCGTTGCGCTGCCCGCCTGAGCTTCCCACTGATACCAGTTTTGATATTGATACCAGCTCCATCGTTCTGTGGGGCCGGTCAGCCGCTGGCGCTGGGCAGGCTCCAGAACTTCCAGTAGAGGGCCCAGGGAGCGCGGATCGTAAAAGCGGAATAGGGCGGGTTTGTTGTCCAGTTGCACGGTAATCAGCGAGCATAGGTGCTTGGCCATCGTTACCAGGCTTATATCGCCTGCATGGATAAGCACACCCAGGTACTCGGTCTGGCAGCGCTCAATCAGCGCGTCTTGAAATTCATTGGCGCCTCTCAGTTCAACCAGAATGGGCCCGGCCGTCCAATCACTGTTTAACTCGCTGCCAAAATAAAGAGAAACCCAGGGGATCTCTTTATGTTCGAAGTGGCTGTACAGCCATCCTAGTAATACGCCCTCTTCCTGCTGGGCCAAGTCCAAAATGGCGAAATCGGCGTTTTGCGGTTTGGTTTTTTTCGCAGAGACAGGCTCAATCATGGTCATGAATGGCACACTCCCCGCTTCCGTCCATTTCACAGGTAGATACAAACAGATGTCCGGCTTTGGCCGCTCGGGTTTTAACCCCTCTATCCAGCGAAGAGAGATCAGACACAATGACGGGCCCAGCCTTTGTATTCTGACGTTCCTCAGTGTCAGCCAGTTGCATTGAGTCGTTATCCGGCTGCTCATGCTCATCAAGGCTTTGGGGTAATTCTGGTGACTGAGTGTCGGCGGCAGAGCCTCTCCCAGCTCCACCTCCTGAATTGAATCGTATTAGCGGCCCGGACACGGTAATGCCGCTGGGGTCGAGCTTCAGAAAACTGCCGCCGGCTGACAGTGTGATTTCTGCGCCTGCTTCAATGACCACTTTGAGGCCGGCTTTGTGATGAATTTCGGTACCGGCTTCGACCAGCTGGGCTTTGCCGAAGTGGCTGTGGTCGCTGCCGTCTGCGGTGAGGCTGCAGTCCCCGCCGATATGCTGCCGCTGTTCGCCGTTAATGGTGCTGTGCTCGTCGCCTTTAATGTGGCTGAAGCGGTTTTCCCCAACGGTCAGATGGCTGTCATTTTTGATGACTTCGGTGCGGTTGTTCTGGGTCAGCAGGTCCAGGTTTTTCTGTGCGTGGATGTAGATGTGTTCTTTGTCCGCTTCGTCTTCAAAGCGCAGTTCGTTGCTGCCTTCGCCCTTATGGGTCTGGGTCTTCAGGGTGGTGCGTGTTTTGTGCTGGGGCAGGGCGTAGGGCGGCGTGTTAGTGGCGTGGTAAGTGCGGCCGGTGATGATGGGTTGGTCCGGATCGCCGTCCAGAAATGACACGATCACTTCGTGGCCCACTCTTGGCAGCGCCATAAAGCCGTACTGACCGCCGGCCCAACCCTGGCTGACTCTCAACCAGGCACTGTTTTGTGCTGCGCTTGATTCAGAGCTCTCTGCCTGGCCCGTCCGTGGGCGCTGATCCCAAGGGAAGCGCACTTGAACCCGGCCGTGTCGGTCGCAGTGGATTTCCTCACCATCAGGCCCGGTTACGATGGCTATTTGTGGGCCGTCCATCAGCGGCCGGTGAGTGCATCGGGGGCGCCAATTGATGTTTCCGGGAACCGCGCTGAAGCGGTTGTGGTAGGTGGTTGGTTTAGCGCCGGCTTCTTCTTCCAGTGCTTGTGGCTGGCTGCCGCTGTGAGTGACGTGGGTTATCAGCCAGTCCTGATTTAATTTTTCGTTGTGGTGGCGGGTGAACTGCACTTTGGCACCGCAGGTAAAATCAGCACGGTTGCTTTCGCCGCTGACGATGCTGGCGTCATTCCTCAGGGCATCTAACTTGGCTTCGGTAAACCGTTTTCCGCTGGCATCGGTTTTAAAGCGTCCGGGGTATTCGTAGTGTTGGTAGTCGTCGCGGTGCTGAAGGCTGCTGGCGGTGTGTTCTTGCATCAGTCCGTAAGCAGGATTGTGAAAGGTGTAGTCTTTCATGGCCACCGCTGCAGCTCTTACCCGTTGCTCGTACCGCAGGCGAAATACCGCGGGTTGCCGACTGCTGCCGCCGGCTTTGGTGTTGTATTCAACGGCTTCCAGCCTGGGGGCGTTGCGATGGTTGTCGGCTAGAATCAGAGCGGGTCGTTCTTGGCCGTCATCGCCGCCGTGTTGATACTGCCCGTGTTGATAACGCCCGTGTTGATAACGAAAGTGCCAGCCCTCTTCGGCGGCCAATCGTTCAAGAAAAGCAAGATCGCTTTCCCGGTGTTGCACGCAGTATTCCCGTTCAGGCGGCGTGTGTTGCAGGTCAAACACCGCATCGGCCATACCCCGTTCACGCACAAGCGACCTCAGGATGTTGTCGGTGCTTTGGCTTTGGAATATGCGGCTGTTGTGCATTAGCCCCAGGCGCCATAGGGGCGGCTGGATAACCACTTCGTAGTGAGTGCGGCGGTGTCCGCTGTCGCCGCGGACAAACTCGCTGACAACACCGGTAAAGCGGCGAATGGCTGCGCCGTTCTGCCAGATGGTCAGCTCTAACCGCTGCTCTAATATGTCGGCGGCCGCCAGCGTTGGCAGTTGGCTGGCCATTTTAAGACGGCCATGAACCAGCTCCGACAGGCCTTCGGTGAGTTCAAAACCGACTACCGAGAAAACATCTTCGGGCAGTTCGCCGATACGGGCAGTAAATTGCAATCCATTTGCTTGGTGCATATCTTCAGTCCTTGAAAATATGTGTGTCTGTTGAAAAATCCGGGTTGAACGTTAACAGCGTATTTGAGATAAATCCAGGGACCAGATCTCGGTTTTGAACACTTGCCTACAATTTCACGCACACAAAAAGCGCGTTTCCAGAGTCCTGGTCCCAAGGGGTAATTTTGTCGTAATCGTGCTCGAAGATGTGAACGTCGAAATACGGCAGCAGAAGCTCTTTTAGTTGGTCATAACTCACCGCTACCATCGGGTGCTCGTCATGCCACGTTTGCGTAATACCGCCGGTGGTTTTGCAGATGCCCAGTTTGAGTGATTGCCGGTCGCCCGAGCCACCGTAATACCAGGCCGAGCTGAAGGTGAAGTGGCTGCCTTCATGACTGGCGTTGTGGCTGACGCAAAGGTTGTTGTCGATTTTGTGTTTATCAACGCCGTTAAAACAGAACACGCCACCTGGTTTTAAGGCCTGGTGAACGTGGACAAGGCAGTTCTGCAGGGCTTCAGGGTTGCCGCTGTAATGAATGGAGTACAAAAAACAGGTGATCAGGTCCAGCTTCTCGTCCACTTGAAAATCGCACATGTCGCCCAGTGAAAACGGCGCTTCGGGGCAGCGGATTTTTGCCATTTCCAGCATGGGCTGACTGATGTCCAGACCGCGGCTTTCGTAGCCGGCATCTATAAAGTAACGCACGTGGGGGCCGGTGCCGCAGGCCAGATCCAGATGGCTGTTGCCGCCATTGCCGAATAACTGATGCAGGCGCTGTGCGCTGTGGCTCTGCGCCTCGTAGTCGATGTCGGTGCATAGCAAATCATAATATTCCGACAGGTCGGTGTAGAGCGCGTTGGAGGACATGGCAGCCTGAGTGTGAGCGGTAAATCGGGTGGGCGCGGCATCGTATCCCAAAGCACTGCGTTTGCGAAGGGAATTAGCCAGGCGAAATACTAGCTTGCTTGAGTCACTTCCTGCCGCGGGTTACGGGGGTAATAGCGTTCAGGCAGGCGTTCGATGTGAGGAAAGAAGCGAGTGTCTTTGTAAGGCATTTTCATAAAACCGGATACGCCAAGGCCGGTGATCTCATCGACGGCGGCCAGAATTTCGTCCAGGTGCTGGCGGAATTCGTCCTCTTTGGCCGGGTCCAGCAGGCGGTATTGGCTGTGAATTTTCAGGTGCAGGGGCAGGGCCTCAAAGATGATCATGCCGGTGTGGCGGATGCCGTTCAAGGCTTCAAGCGCGGTGATAATGGTGGGCGGTAACACCAGAAACTCTTCCGGGTCAGGGCCGTCTTCAAAATAGGAGTGCACTCGTGAACGGTCTTCTACCTCTGGCGCCGAACTGATCTGATACGGCAAATGCATGGCTGGCGGCGTGACAAACGGCTGGTCGGCTTGATCGCGTTCAATGTGCAGTGTGTCGCGGGCGTTGAACAGGCAGCTTTTAAAGATGCCCTGGCGGTAGATGGCCTGGGCCAGGTTGACCATGTTGTTGACGGCGGTGGTGAAGGCGCTTTTCAGTTGTGGGTCGTGCAGGTGCAAGGAAGTGTCTACATAAATGCCGTTAGGCTCCCAACGCACTGCCAGGCCGCCTTCTACCGGGTAGCGGCCAAGGCGGCTGACCGCAGCCAGGAACGCTTTTTCGGTGTCGCCCATGCCTTGCATGAAGTTTTTGTAGTAACGGTCTAGCTGCACGTCGTTGACGTCGTCCAGGGTGTTTACCGCGCCTTCCTGGCGCAGGAAAGATTTACGCGAGCTGTACACCACCGTGTCGATTTCGCGCCCGGGTTGGCGTATCCACACTGGCACCAGGGGAACGGGCGCAGGTTCGGGTAGATCAATCATCACCGTGCGCGCCATTCGGGGCATTTCCCGAATGTAGTAGTCACCCGCTTGCTGGCGCTGCTGGGGGTCAGGGCTGAGCATGCCGTCCAGCATGCGGGCGAATTCCATGGGCAATCCCAAGGAGTCGGCGGGTATTGCCTGGTGGCCAAAGCGGCAGGATTGGCCAGAGGCCAGGGCGTAAAGAGTCGCTGCGGCGCCTTGCTCGTCAAAGCGCGGCGATGACAATCCGCCGTAAAGCTGTTCTTCGCCAATAAAGTACACATCGCCCAGCCGTGCGTTGGTGTGTTGCAGATTGTCCGACATCAGCTCCATCACGCTGTTGTTGAGGAACTGGTGGCTGGCATCCAGCTGGGCGAACACCGACGAGCCCCAGTCGATCAGCGCGATGTTTTCGTGCTTGGCGTCGAACACCAGATTCGAGGGTTTGATGTCGCCGTGCACAATGGGCCGTTTGCCATCGGTGGATTCCCGGCGCAGATTGCGCAGAATGTCTGCCAGCTGGTCGGCAATGCAGATGATCAGGCGCGGCGTCAGGCGCCCTTCGCGCAGCGATACCACTTCCAGATTCAGCCCTGGCGCCCGTTCCATCACCAGGATGGGCTGGCTGCGCGCCCGCTGGAAGGAAATCAGGCGCGGCACCCGCGGGTGCTCCACTTGTTCCAGAATATAGGCCTCTTCTTCCAGGCGGTCGTGCAGCTGGCGTGGCAGATTGATGCGGATAAATTTGAACACGTGTTCCAGATCGCTAGCGCCTTCCAGCGCAAGCTTGCCTGAAAACACAAAACCGTAAGCGCCTTTACCGATCATCTCGATGTCGCAGTAGCCCAGCGCTTGCAATTGAGACGTACAGAGCGCAACCCAGTTTTTCAGTTTGCGCGCGTCATTGTGACTGAGCAGGTAAATGGACTGCTCTTCGGGTATGTAAAACTGTTGAATCTGCGAAGGCGGCGCTTGCTGCCCTCGCATTTTTTTCTGCCGGGTCATCGGGCTCAGCCCAAGTGCAAGAGCATGGACTGTGGCGATTCCAGATAGCCTTTCCAGCAATTGCTGAAACGGGCAATGGTGCCGCCGTCGATAATGCGGTGATCCCCCGCCCAGCTGACGGGCATAATGGAGCGCGCAGTTACATTGCCTGCCTGATCAAAGCGCGGCAGCGTTTGGGTTCGGCCCAGGGCTACAATCGCCACTTCCGGTGCATTAATGATGGGTGAGGCGTAAGTGCCGCCTAATGCCCCAATGTTGGAAATGGTGATGGTACCGCCTTTCAGGTCGTCTTGAGCTACGCGGCCTTCGCGGGCAGCTTCGGTCAGGCGCGCCACTTCATTGGCAATTTCCAGCAGGCTGAGGTGTTCCACGCCTTTGATGTTGGGCACCATCAGCCCGGCTTTGCTGTCCACCGCCATACCAATGTTGCATTGGGGCTGGTAATGGATTTCGGTGACCTCGTCGTTTACCCGGCTGTTCAGAATCGGGTAGTCGCGAATGGCCAGTGCCATGGCTTTCATGATGAACGGCATCAAGGTGAGCCGTGATCCGCTGGCTTCAGCCAGGGGTTTGAGCTGCGCGCGCAGAGCCAACAGTTCGGTCACATCAATATCTTCGCTGAAGATAAAGTGCGGGATGCTGGAGGCTGCGGCCACCATACGCTTGGCCATCACCGCCTTCATGCCCTTGATGGGCTCTACCCGAACCTGCTGGTCAGTGGTGCCGGAGCGCTTTGCTAATAGATTGCCTGATTGAGCGCCCGCAGACTCGTCTGTTTGGCCTTCTGGTTGCTTCAGGTGAGCCAGCACATCTTCTTTCAATACCCGGCCGTCTCTACCAGAGCCGCTGATGTGACCCAATGACAAGTCGTACTCGCGCACCAGGCGCCTTACCGACGGGCTGGCCGGTGTTTTGATTTCCGCTGCGCGGGTTGTTTCATCGGAGTTGGCGCTATCGCTCGCCTGTTTTTTTGTGTCGGCCTTTTGACTGGCCGGCGTTGAGCTTGCGGTGGCTTTTTCTGAGGTGGAGTCGTCGGTATCGTTGATGGTGCCGTGTTCTTGCTCGCCACCCTCTTCTGACAACTCAAACAGCGGTGCGTGCACTTTGGCAATGTCGCCTTCTTTGTAATAAAGACGCTTTATCTGTCCTTTGTGAGGTGCCGGTATTTCCACCAGCGCTTTGTCGGTCATGACCTCGACCACCGGTTGATCTTCTTCGATTATGTCGCCTTCGCTGACCAGCCACTTCACCACTTCGCACTCCACAATACCTTCGCCGATATCGGGCAGTATAAAATCACTCATGTTGGTTCTCCTGTCCTGATACCGAGTTAGAATTCGACGCTGTCGCAAATCGCTTCATACACCTTCAACAGATTGGGAAAGTGTTCTTTTTCTAGCACCAGCGGGAAGGGCGTGTCTAATCCGGCTACCCGGGCAATAGGCGATTCCAAATACAGAAAGCATCGTTCTTGAATAGTAGCCGCGATTTCGCCGGCAAAGCCGCCGGTCAACGGAGCTTCGTGGGTAATCACCAGTCGCCCGGTTTTCAGAACCGATTCAGCAACGGTATCAACGTCCCAGGGCAAAATGCTGCGTAGATCGATCACTTCGCAGGAAATGCCGTCTTTTTCTGCCATTTCCACGGCGTGTTCGATCACTTCCATTTGTGCACCCCAGCCCAGAACAGTCACATCTGTACCTTCTTTGAGTACTTCGGCTTTGCCTAATGGAAGTTGGTATTCTTCTTCGGGCACTTCGCCTACGGATGCCCGGTACAGGCGCTTGGGCTCAAAGAACAGCACCGGGTCGGGGTCGTGAATGGCGGCCAACAAGAGGCCTTTGGCCTGATGTGGATTGCGTGGCACTACCACTTTCAGGCCCGGTGTATGAGCAAAATAGGCTTCTGGCGATTGGGAGTGGTAAAGACCGCCGGCAATGCCACCGCCGTAGGGTGCGCGAATGGTCAGTCCGCCGACGTCAAACAGGTTGCCGGAGCGGTAACGGAATTTTGCGGTTTCGTTCACGATCTGGTCAAAAGCCGGAAAAATGTAATCGGCGAATTGTATTTCAGCCACTGGCACCGAGCCCTGGGCCGCCAGGCCGTTGGCGAAGCCGATGATGCCTTGTTCTACTAAGGGCGTGTTAAAACAACGCGACTTACCGTACTTTTGTTGCAGATTGCTGGTGGCGCGGAATACGCCGCCAAAAATGCCCACATCTTCGCCAAAGCACAGCACCCGCTCATTCGCCGCCATAGCAGTATCCAGGGCGTTGTTGATGGATTGCAGCATGTTCATCTTCGCCATTTCAAGCCCCTCCTTCTTGGGTGCTAGCGGGTTTTCCAGTGATAGCCGGATCGTTTGCGCTCTTTGGGTAGGCGTCCGGGTGCCGGCGAATGTGCGCTTTCAATTTCTCGAATTGCGCATTCAGGGCTGGAGGCACTTCTTTATAAACATCGGTAATCAAGGTTTCCAGCGCCGGTGGTGGTCGTTTCTGCGCTTGCTTCATGGTTTCGAGAACTTCGCGGCGCAGGCGTTCCTGCAATTCTTTTTCTTCGTTGTCGCTCCACCAACCGTGTGACCTCAGCCAGTTTTGGGTCCGCAGAATTGGATCTTTTTCACGCCAGATGGCTTCTTCATCTTTGCTGCGGTAGCCGGAGGGGTCATCGGAAGAAGAGTGGGCGGCCAAGCGGTACGTCATGGCTTCAATCAGTACCGGGCGGTTCTCTTCAACGGCCAGTTGGCGGGCTTTTTCGGTAGCCTGGTAAACCGCCAGAACGTCGTTGCCGTCTACCCGAATTACGTCCATTTTGTAGCCGTACGCCCGCGGTGCTACGCCGTCGGCAGCGAACTGCTCCGAGGCCGGTGTGGAAATTGCGTAGCCGTTATTGCGGCAGAAAAAGATTACCGGTACCTGGTGAACCGCGGCCATATTCAGGGCCGCATGGAAGTCGCCTTCGGAGGCGGCGCCTTCACCAAAGTAGACCAGGGTGCAGTGGCCTTCACCGGCCAGTTTCTGGCCATAGGCATAACCGGTGGCTTGGGGGATCTGGGTGGCCAACGGTGATGAAATGGTCATGTAATAGAGCTTTTTCGAACCGTAATGCACCGGCATCTGCCGGCCTTTGCCGTAGTCTTTGTCGTTACCGAACAGTTGGTTCATGAACTCGTCGATGGTGAATCCACGGTAGGCCAGCGCACCTTGTTCGCGGTATTGGGCCATAATCATGTCGCTATCACCCAGCGCTGCTGCGCTGCCAATAACGGCGGCCTCTTCACCAGTGCATTGCATGTAAAAGCTGAGCCGGCCCTGGCGTTGGGCGGCTAACATGCGTTCGTCCAGAATGCGGGTAGTGACCATGGCGCGATAAATGCGCAGGGCTTTTTCTTTGCCTATATCAGGCGCCTTACCGCCTTTGTAAAGCGAGCCGTCCTGTTTTAGCAGTTTGAAGGTGGCAATTCGAAACTCCGCGCCATCAGTGAAAATGGGGGAATGCACGGTTTTTGGCTTTGTTGTTGTCATTATCCTCGTCCTTGGGTGGTGGCTGGAGGAACACAGAGCCCCTTGTGAGGGCTTTGGTTTTATCAGGTTAAGGGTGCTAATCTTTTCCAGAGTATAGAACGCATTGTGCGAACTCACCCATAGAGAAGTTGACCTTAACGTAAAGTGCGACTTTTGAGTAGTATCTTGAACAGTATCGTACATTGAGCAGTGTCTTAAATAGTATCTTGAGTGAGGTAATTCCATGGTGGATGAAAACCGGCAGATTGTTTGCCCACATTGCAGCAAAGTAAATCGGGTTCCTGCCAGTCGCTTGTCAGCGGGTGGCACCTGCGGTGCGTGCAAACAGCCGTTGTGGCCAGATAATGTGCCCGAATTTACTGAACAGGCGTTCGCCACTCACATCGCCCGTAGCGACTTGCCGGTGCTGGTGGATTTTTGGGCCAGTTGGTGCGGCCCGTGTAAGGCTATGGCGCCGCAGTTTGCGCTGGCGGCAAAAGGCTGGAAGGGTAAAGTACGCTTTGCCAAGCTGAATACCGAGCAGCACCCAGGCCCGTCGGGGCAGTATGGGATTCGCAGTATTCCCACGCTGATTCTGTTTCGCAATGGCCGCGAGCATGCTCGTCAGAGTGGCGGCATGAATCAGGCTCAGATTGATCAGTGGCTGGGCGCTCAGTTGAATTAGCCTGAGTGCGTTCAGTCGTCCTGTTTATCCTGTTTGTCGAGGGCTTCCTGCTCGGCTTTGCGTTTGCGCACTTTTTCCAGTTTTTCGCCAGACAGGCTCATGGTGCTGGACGTGTCACGCAGCATAAACAGGCTGCCTAGAATCAGCGCCAGCGAGGCGAGTAAGATAATCCATCCGATCGTTGGCATAGCAATTGTCCCTATATAGACAGCCTAACTCTAATAATGAGCCTGTAATCTGAAACAGGCCAGTGTGCTGTTGGGTGTGCGTCACTTATCAGCCGGTTAATTTACCGCCAACTTCCGTCTGTGCCAATGGCTACAGGGTTATGCGAGGCTGTCCCAAGGCTTCTCACAAGGTTATCCACAGCTTTTGTGGGTAAAAATTCCCGGCTCAGCCAAAGATAGAAACTCACTGAAGCTATTAGCTTATGCTGAGTTTCATCAGTTTACCTATCGGTTAATTTCCACCACAATCGGCGCCATTCAAAATCAGGAACCGGTTTTATGGCACACGATTGTTCAGTTTTGGCGGGAGTCGGCCGATGAAAGCTTTGTTTCAGGGCTACCTCAATTCGTCATTGATTCTGCGCGTCAGCATTGCGTTGGTGTTGGGCATCGCCGTTGGGCTTATTGGTGGCCAGCCTGTGGCCGACTGGTTGGCGCCGTTTGGCGAATTGTTACTGCGTTTACTGAAATTCCTGATTGTACCCATTGTGCTGTTCACTTTAATGGTGGGTATTAACCAGGCCAATATTGGCAGCATGGGGCGGGTCGGTCGCAAACTGATGCTGTACTACATGGCATCTTCAGCGCTGGCGATTATGGTTGGATTGGCCGTTGCAACCTGGCTTGAGCCCGGCAGTGGTATGACGCTGAATGAAAATGCGACGATAAAAGTTCCGGACAACCCGGGTTTTGCGGCGGTGTTGCTGAACATTATTCCGGATAATATTTTTATCGCTTTCACCGAATTGAATTTGCTGGGGATTATTTTCACCGCCATTGTATTCGGTATTGCGCTGTTGAAGCTGCGTGAGTCAGAACAGCACGCTGAGCTGGGCGAGCACCTTTATAAGGTGATTGAGGGGCTCAGTGAAATGACCCTGAAAGTGATGGCAGGTGTGTTGCAATACGTACCCATCGGGGTATTTGCGATTGTGGCGAAAACCGCCGGTGAGCAAGGCATGGAAACGATTCTGGCTTTGGGCGACATGGTGGTGGTGCTGTACATCGCGCTGGCCGTTCAACTGGTGGTGTATTGCGTGATCATGCGCGGTTTCGGTGTAAACGTACGTGGATTTTTCCGCGAAGCCCGAACGCCTATGGCGACGGCGTTCGCTACCCAGAGCAGTTCCGGCACGTTGCCGCTTACCATTACCGCAGCCCGCAAGTTGAATATACCTCAACGAATATACGGTTTCAGCTTGCCGTTAGGCGCCACCATTAATATGGACGGTGCTGCCATTCGCATCGCCATTTCCGCCGTGTTTGCCGCCAATGTGATGGGCGTTCCGCTGGACTTGATGACCATGGCCGAGATTGTGCTGATTGGCACGCTTGCATCGATTGGCACCGCTGGCGTGCCAGGCGCCGGTATTGTGATGATTGCCACGGTGTTTGCGCAGGTTGGCCTGCCCATTGAAACCGTGGCGTTGCTGGTGTCTATTGATGCCTTGGTGGGTATGGGTGCAACCGGTCTGAACGTGACCGGTGATCTGGTGGGAACATCCATTATTGCCCGCTCTGAAAGCCGCCACGATACCTAACGAAATTAACAGCTAGTAAAAAAGGTGAAGAGGATGGCGCCTTTTCACCTTTTTTTGAATTGTTTTTTTGACGGCGGGAAACGTATTACTGTTTTTAATCGATGTAAAATTGCCATTTACAGAGGAATGAACGATGAAAAAACAGGTTGTTGTCATTACGGGTTCCAACCGCGGTATTGGCTTGGAATTGGCGCAGCACTACAGCCGTGTTGGGCATTATGTCATTGGCGTATGTCGGCAAACCTCTGACGAGCTGAAGGCGGCAGTTGCGCGGGTCATTGAACAGGTGGATGTAACGTCAGGTGAGAGTGTGGCAAGACTGGCAGAGGCATTGGCAGGCGAGCGTATCGATCTTTTGATCAATAACGCAGGCTTGCTGCAGGAAAACGAGTTGGGCAGCATTGACTTTGATTCCCTGCGGGCACAAATGGAAGTAAACGCTTATGCACCGCTGCGAGTGACCGAGGCGCTGATGTCGCTCATTCCGTCTGGCGGAAAAGTGGCCAACATCACCAGCCAGTTAGGCTCAATAACCCTGAACAATTCGGGGGCCAGATATGGCTACAGGGCCTCAAAGGCGGCACTGAATGCGTTTGGTAAATCGCTTGCGGTGGACCTTAAACCCAAAGGCATTGCAGTGGCTCAGTTGCATCCGGGTTTTGTGCAAACCGTCATGACCAAAGGCCGGGGGGAGATTACGACCGCCGAATCCGTAAGTGGGCTGACGGCGCGGATTGAAGAGCTGAATTTGGAGAACACCGGCTCGTTCTGGCATCAGACCGGTGAGTTACTTCCATGGTGAAAAAATGCCCGCCGTTATCACCGGCGGGCATTTGCGCTGCCGGTCAGATTGTTGTTTTAGCGGGTTACTGATTTTTACAAAGGTTCTAAAATAGCAGGTGTAAAAAAAGCTGACGTTTTAGCGCCAGCTTTGTGTCAATGTTTGTTAATCTTCTTCCTCGTTGGCCTGTTGGCGATCCAGGCGATCCCGTTCTTCTTCCTTCGCCGCGTCAATCACTTCCATTATTTCGCCCAGGTCCGCGCTGTGGGTGTCGTGAATAAAGCACCCGGTCAGTTTGCTGGTGGGGTGCAGGCGGCCACTTTCGTACAGCTCCCAGATTTCTTTGCCGTAATCGGTGTTCATCAGCTCCGGCGCGTACTTGCCAAAGTAACGGCGCATGTTGTCTACGTCGCGCTCCAGCATGCGCTCGGCGTTGTTGTTACCAGAGGCGTTTACCGCCTGGGGTAGGTCGATAATTACGGGCCCCTGATCATCCAGCAGTACGTTGAACTCCGACAAGTCGCCGTGAATCAGTCCGGCGCTGAGCATGCGCACGACGTCGGCAATCACCTGCTGGTGGAAGTCCAGCGCCTGTTCGCGGGTCAGTTCAACGTCGTCCAGCCTGGGCGCGGCTTTGCCATCGGCATCGCTGATCAGTTCCATCAGCAGTACCCCATCAACAAAGCCTGATGGCCGTGGCACCCGCACACCGGCATCCGCCAGGCGGTAAAGGGCGTCTACCTCGGCGTTCAGCCAGGCGTCTTCATGCTCTTTTTGGCCGTAGCGGGTTTTTTTACCCATGGCGCGGGCACGGCGACTGTTGCGTACCTTGCGGCCTTCCTGGTATTCCACGGCCTGCTTGAAGCTGCGTTTTGACGCTTCTTTAAACACTTTGGCACAGCGAACCTGGTCGCCACACTGCACCACGTATACCTGAGCTTCTTTGCCGCTCATAAGCTGAAACAGCACGCTGTCTATCAGCCCGTCATCTAACAGGGATTGTAATCGTTTTGGTGTTTTCATAGGGCCGCAATGTTACATCAAATCGGTTTTGGTTGTGTTGATCTGTGAGAGCTACCAGCAAAGCGCTTCTGACGGTAGAATCACCCGGCCTGAACCCGCGCCGGCATTTGCTCGGCACCGGTTCGTTTATCCTGCTGTTTTGGAGCTTTGAAAATGCCTAGAGCAAGTGAAATCAAGAAAAACTCTGCTATCGAGTTTGAAGGTCGGGTGTATTTTGTCAAGGATATCGAGCGGTCTGTACCCCAAGGCCGAGCTGGCGGCAGCCTTTACCGCATGCGGTTGTACGATGTGGTTACCAACATCAAGAAAGACGAGACCTTCAAAGACGGCGATATGCTGCATCTGGCGGATTTGACCCGCCGTACTGCGTCTTTTTCTTACGCCGACGGCGAAGAATACGTGTTTATGGATACCGAAGATTACACACAGTATATGCTCAGCAAAGAAGCCATTGCCGAGGAGCTGCTGTTTGTGACCGAAGAAACCCAAGGCATTATGGTTGTGTTGATCAAAGATGCACCCGTAGCGCTAGCTCTGCCCCCCACGGTCGATTTTGAAATCGTGGACACAGCGCCTTCGGTGAAAGGTGGTTCTGCCACAGCCAGAACCAAACCAGCGACTATGGTCACAGGCTTGGTGATTCAGGTGCCTGAATACATTTCCACCGGCGACCGCATCAAAGTGAATGTGGAAGAACGCAGGTTCATGGGGCGGGCGACCGCGGAGTAACGGGCATCTGCCTAGTAAGTCGTGCCAGGAGGGCGTAGCTGTTATGTTTGAAACGCAATCTGAAGCAAAGCCTGAAATACAGTCTGAAACACGTAAAGCGTTTGTTGCTTTGGTTGACGGCGGCCAGATTGCGCCCATAGATTCAAACCGCGCCGCGGCGATAGCCGGTGTGTTTCCGGCGGGCCGGCAGTGGCTGCGCTTTTTAGACGTGTTGCTGTTGTGCCTGGGTGGCTTGGCGCTGGCCTTTTCCGTACTGCTTTTTGTAGCCTTCAACTGGGGTGAGCTGGGCCGACTGGCTCGTTTCGCGTTGGTCGAAGGAGTTTTACTGCTGGCGTTTGTGGGTTACTGGCTGGCCGGACGCGAAACCTTGGCTGGCAAGGTTGCGCTGCTTTCGACCGGTCTTCTGTTGGGCGGATTGCTGGCGCTGTTCGGGCAAACCTACCAGACCGGTGCCGATCCCTGGCAGCTGTTTTTTGTGTGGATGTTACTACTGACACCCTTTGCCCTGATTGGCCGATTTGCACCGCTGTGGGTACTTTGGGCCGTTTTGGTCAACCTCGCGCTGACGTTGTACTTTCAGCCTAGTGGCCGCTTTTCAACGGAGGCTTATGGGCAACTGTTGTGGGTCCAGTTTGCCGCGAACGGGTTTATGTTGTGTGCATGGGAGTGGCTAGCCGGCCGTGCGCCCTGGCTTAATCAGCGTTGGGCGGTGCGGTTGTTGGCAATGGCTACCTTAATGCCACTGACGCTGCGAGTCGTTGAAAGTGTGTTTTCTAGCAGCAATTTATGGCTTCCCGCGGCGGTGTTTCTATTGGCACTGGCGATTGTGTATGGGGTTTACCGCTACCAACGTCAGGATTTGTTTATGCTGACGCTCGCGGCGGTTTCGGTGATTGCGATTGTTGTCAGCCTGCTGGTTAAACATGTGGTGTGGAACTTCGACAACAGCGGGGGTGTATTACTGATGGCCGTAACGTTGATGGCTATGACTACGTTAGCCGTTAACTGGTTGCGGTCTGTTCACCAGGGATGGCAGGTATGAACGCTGAACATCAACGGCTATGGATTAGCTTGCAACAGCAAGGCCTGGTAGAGGGGGCACCGCCAGCACCGGGAGAGGCAGGTTCGCCCTGGTACATCTTGGTGTTTATGGGCTTTTTTGGCTGGCTGGCGGCGCTGTTTTTGTTTTTGGCCATTGCGCTGCTGTTTTTCTTTGACCTGGAGCTGGATCGGTTTTTTGAAAGCCCGCTATTGCTGTGGACAATAGGGCTATTGTTGATTGGCGTTGCATTCTGGCTGCTGCGAAGTGCGGCTAGCGAGTTTGTAAGGCACATGGCGTTGGCGTTTAGCCTCGCAGGGCAGGGTTTTGTGGCCTGGGGCTCGTTTGGAGGCGCTGATGCTATAGGTGCCACGCTGTTGATTACTGGCTTTCAAATGCTTTTAGCGGTGTTTATGCCAGACTTTATCCACCGCGTTTTTTCAACTTGTGTGGCCGCACTTGGCTTGCTTGTGTTTGTCGAGTTGCCCTTACTGAACGTGGTGGCGGGCGGCATTGTGCTGGTTTTTACGGGCTGGGTGTGGCTGCATGAATTCCAGTTTCCGCGGATGTCGCCAGCGCTGCGAGCCTGGGGCTATGGCGGCGGGCTGGCGCTGGTTACCAGCAGAAGTGAGGTTGTGCTGGGTCTGAATTGGTCGGTGTCGAACGGAATGCTTGATACGCTGCCTACGATTTATGGCTGGTTGGCAACGCTGTTGGAAGGTCTGGCTGCTGTTTATATTGTGTACAGCGTGTGCCAGCGCCTGAAGACAGCTGCTCGACTTCAAATATTGGCGCTTTGTGCCCTGACAGCCCTGGTGTTAGCCAGTGCCGTCGCGCCGGGCTTGCTGGTGTGCATGATGGTCATCGTGCTGGGCCAAACCGGCAGCAACACCTTGCTGAAAGGCATCGGCATTGCGGGCCTATTGTTTTACGCCAGTGCTTTTTATTACCAGCTGCATGCAACCTTGATGGTTAAATCCCAGATTTTGTTAGCCACCGGTTTACTGCTGCTGGCCGTGCGCTGGTTGATGTTAAGACTGGTGAATGGCCAGGCGGGAGAGAACCCATGAAACAATGGATAAGCCGCCGAATTATTGGTTTGCTAGCCTTGTTGGTCGCGTTGGTGATGGTGAACCTGTCGGTGTTCCAAAAAGAGCAGCAGTTGGCTCATGGCAAGGTGGTTTATCTTGATTTAGCGCCGGTAGATCCGCGCTCGCTGATGCAAGGCGACTACATGACCCTGAGCTTTGCTATCGGCCAGGAAATTCGCCGTGCCTTTGGACACAGTGCGCAGGCGTTTTTAACGGCGAAGACGTCAACCCACTACGTCATTGTTACCCTCGACAGCCAGAACAGGGCGAGCTTCAAAACGCTGTTCAACGGACAAGATTTGGCCCCGGAGGAGTTGCTGCTGCGCTACCGGATACGCCATGACATCGTGCACTTCGCCACCAACGCATTCTTTTTCCAGGAGGGCGATGCTGAATATTACGAGGCCGCCAGGTACGGTCAGTTTCGGGTGAACGAACAAGGCGAACCCTTGCTGGTGGCCCTGTATAGCGACGAGTTGAAGCAGCTGGGCCCACCCGAAAAAACAGATCTTTGAACGCGAAAATGTTCAAACGTGGTGGATAATACGAAATCAGGTGTGTACGGTGGTCGGCTAATTTTCGAAACTGGTTGATAAATGTCTTTAAGCATGGCAAGCACTACCGATAACCTCCGTTCCACCTCCTCTGATTCTTCCCCCGCTGGCTCCGCAGATGCCCACCGCTTTGGTGATCCTGTTGTACTGGTTCTCACCATTGGCTTCATTTTGCTGTTCGTAGGCTGGTCGCTCACGGATGCCAGCAGTCTTGCTGCCGTGATTGACGTGGGCTTCGCCTGGACGGCCAAGTATATGGGCACCTTTTTTCAGTTGTTGCTGTTGCTGACCTTCTTCGTTGCGATGGGTGTGGCCTTTAGCCGCGCTGGTGCCGCCCGCCTGGGCGGTATGGAAAAGCCTGAATTCAGCACCTTCCGCTGGCTGTCGATGATTCTATGTACTCTGCTGGCGGGTGGCGGTGTGTTCTTTGCTGCTGGCGAGCCGGTGTATCACTTTGTGGTAACGCCACCGGCGTTTGACACCGAAGCCGGCACGGCACAAGCCGTTGCGCCGGCCATGGCTCAAGCGTTTATGCACTGGGGGTTTTTAGCCTGGAGCGTACTCGGGTCGTTAACCGCGATGGTTCTGGCTCACGCCCACTACGTTCAGGGCAAACCATTACAGCCGCGTACCTTGCTGTACCCGGTGTTTGGCGAGCGTATCATGAGTAGCTGGTTAGGCGGCGTTGTTGACGCCATGTGCGTCATTGCGGTGGTTGCCGGTACCGTTGGCCCCATTGGCTTTTTGGCCACACAGATGAGTTTTGGCCTGCATGAGCTGTTCGGCGTGGCAGACGAATTCAGCACCCAATTGGTTATTCTTGGCCTGCTGGCCGCTGTTTACATGGCCTCGGCGGTCAGTGGTATTCACCGTGGTATTCAGTTGTTGAGCCGGTTCAATGTCATTCTGGCACTGGTCATCGGCGCGGTGATCTTCGCGTTTGGCCCCACCCTGTTTTTAGTCAATACTTATATGGCGTCTATGGGCGAGTATCTGACGTCGTTCTTTGCAATGGCCACTATGACCAGTGAAACGGCGCCCGAATGGTGGATGAAGTGGTGGACGGTATTCTTCTTCGCCTGGTTTATTGGCTACACCCCGCTGATGTCGATTTTTGTGGCGCGTATTTCCCGCGGTCGCACCATTCGCCAGACCATTTTGGCGGTATCCGTTCTGGCGCCGATCGCCACCACCATCTGGTTCACCCTGCTGGGTGGTTCGGGTGTGTATTACCAGCTCACGGGTGTGTTTGACCTAACCGAAGCGCTGAACGCGTTCCGCTTTGATCAAGCCACACTAACGGTTGCCAAGAACTTACCCGGCGGCGTAATGATGGCCGCAGCCGTGCTGCTGTTGACCACCATTTTCGTGGCCACCACCGGCGATTCCATGAGCTATGCCATTGCCACCGTAGGCGCAGGCCACGATGAACCGCACTACGCCATTCGCGCCTTTTGGGGCGGAGCCATGGCTGTTATGGCGGCGATTCTGCTGTACATGGGTGCCGGCCAGATTAGTGTGTTGCAGCAGTTTATTGTGCTAACCGCCATTCCGGTGTCGCTGATTATTCTGCCATCGCTGTGGACAGGCCCGCAGGCTGCGTTTGCCATGGCGCGGGCGCAGAAGCTGATATAGCAGGCGGGTGTTCCGTCTGGCGTTGTAGAGTATCTATAAAGAGCTAAGGCCGGGCGGGGCGCGTTCAGGCCGGTAGGCGCTGCATTCGGTAGCGTCTTTCCGGCCGGCCAATACTGCCATAGGTCACCTCGGCCACCAGGGTTCTGGTGCCGGTCATATATTCGAGGTAGCGTCTGGCTGTGGTGCGCGATGCACCCATGACGCCGCCTACTTCCTCTGCACTCCAGGGCTTGCCGTCGGCAACGACCTCACGAATCCGGTCTAGCGTAATCACATCAATGCCTTTGGGCAGTCGGTGATGGTTGTCGTTGCCATTTTCGCCGCTGTTGCGTGGGAGCAGGGCGTCTACTTCGTCCTGACCTAAATGCTTCAGTGCCGACAGTCGTTCAGCATGGTCACAGAAGCGTTTAATGGCCTCTTCCAGGCGTTCGAACACCAAGGGTTTCAGGATGTAATCAAACACGCCACCGCGCAGGGCGGTCCGCAATGTTTCTACTTCTTTGGCGGCGGTGATCAGGATCACGTCGCTGCTGCTATTACTGGCGCGCAGCTCACGCAGCAAATCTAATCCGTTGCCGTCGGGGAAATACACGTCGAGCAGTATCAGGTCAGGCTTTAATACGTCGGCCTGTTCGCGGGCATCGGCCAGGGTATGGGCAATGCCGCAAAGTTCTACCTGCTTTAACCGCTGGATAAAGCGGCGCTGGATTTCCGCAATCTGGCGGTCGTCTTCAGCAATCAGCAGTCGGATGGGGGGCAAGGTTGGCTCCTTCCGGTGGGTGTTTTTGGTAAATATAAGGTGAAGCGGCTGCCGCCAGCGGCTTTCAGGTTTTCCACCGTCACCGAGCCACCCCAGCTGTCCAGAAACTGGCGCACCAGATGCAAGCCAAAGCCGTGATGGGTGCCTGTTTTGCTGGTAACACCCTTTTCAAACATTCGGTTTTGAACTTCCAGAGGAATGCCCGGGCCTTGGTCTTCCACCTCGAAAATCAGATCTTGGCCAAGATCGGTCATCGACAGCTGTACCCGGCCATTAGCACCGGTATGTCGACGGGTGGCTTCCAGCGCGTTATCAATCAGGTTGCCGAGTACGCTTACCAGTTGTTCTCGCGGTAAATTGTGCGGCAGGTCCGTCATCTGGCTATCCGGGTCTATGTCCAGATGCAGGCCCATTTCCCGGGCACGGTTGTGTTTGCCCAATAGGCAACCGGCAATGATGGGGTCAGGCACGGCTTCCAGCAGCAAATGAATCAGTGCCTGATGGCTGCTGACTTCGCTGCCAATAAGCCCCAGAGCGTCGTTGTAGGCACCCAGCTGTATCAGCCCTGCGATGGTGTGCAGCTTATTGGAGTACTCGTGGGTTTGGCTGCGCAGAGTATCGGCGTATTGCTGGATGCGAGTGAGCTGCTGGCTGACTTGATCCAGCTCGTTCCGCAAACGGAAGCTGGACACCACGCCGATTATGTCGGTGCCTTGGCGCATTGGCAGCCGGTTGACCACCATCTGGCGGTTGCGCAGCCACACTTCGCGGTCGAATTCTGGCGTGCCGGTGGCCAGAACGGACATTAAACCGCTCTCCGGAAGTATCTCGTGAATTGGGCGCCCTAACACCGGCATCTCGGTATCAAGCCCAAGAGTGAGCAGGGCCGCACGATTCACCGTGGTAATAATGCCGTCGCGGTTAATGGCAATAATGCCTTCACGCACTGATTGCAGCGTAGCGTTGCGCTCTTGGAACAGACCGGCGATTTCCTCTGGCTCGAGGCCAAAAATAGCGCTCTTGAAACGACTGGCAATCACCACCGCTGCCAGAATGCTAATCAGTAAAACCACCCCCAGAACCCCGTACAGGACAAAATTGTATCGCTGCACGGTGGCCTCTACTTGGCTTACGCTGTAGCCCACCGACACGATTCCGATAATCGCGCCACTGTCGGGTTCAAACACAGGCGCTTTGCCTCGCATGGATTCGCCCAGGTTGCCGAGGGCACGGGCGACATAGCCCTTGCCCTCCACCAGTGCGCGGCGGCCATAATCGCCTTCGTCGTCGGCCATGGAGCGCCCGATGCGCTCGGGTAAAGGGTGCGCCAGGCGAATGGCGTCGTGATCGCCAATCACAATAAACAGGGCTTCGTTTGTTTGGGCAAGGGTGCGGGTGAGGGTGTTGAGATCGTCAAGGTTCCGTTGCTGTATACCGCGGATAACCGCAGGGCTGGCGGCAATGGTTTTGGCGACCATCAAGGCCCGTTGGCCAATCTCGTTGTAAAGGGATTCGCTAAGGTAATAACCGGCAAACACGCCAATAAACACGGTCTGTAGAACACTTACCAGACCAAGGGTGAGAATCATGCGGGTTTTAAGTTTTGTGCGACGCTTTACAGGCATAGACGTCCGTCAGCTTAGTCCATCGGCGCTGCGCGCCCGAATTTGTCAGGTTAAAACACCGTAACCGGTTTTGCTCGTGAACTTAATGCACAAAATGAACGTTAGTTTTTTTATATCCGTTACGCCCGCAAGCTTCAGCAATTACGCATTGCCTTCTAAGGTGTTTGGTGAAACAACAAAAAGGTGACCTGTATGTTTATTAAAAGAGCAATAACACTCGCGGCGGCGGCCGTTTTCAGTATGTCTGCCATGGCTTGGCAGCCCAGCGGAAAAGTAGAGTGCCTGGCTCCGGCTGACCCGGGCGGCGGCTGGGATTTCACCTGCCGCAGTGTTGGCAACGTCATGCAGCAGCTTAAGCTGGTAGAAGGCTCTGTACAAACCGTCAACATGGCTGGCGCCGGCGGCGGCGTGGCTTATGCCCACACGGTCAGCAAGCGTAAAAACGACGACAAGCTGATTGTTGCAGCGTCTACCGCGACCACCACACGCTTGGCACAGAAGCAGTTTCCGAATATGGACGCGTCTATGGTGAAGTGGATCGGCGCTTTGGGAGCCGACTACGGCATTATCGCCGTGAGCAAAGATTCCGAGTACCAAAACCTCAACCAGTTGATGGACGCGCTGAAGGAAGACCCGCGCGCGGTGAAGTTTGCTGGCGGCAGTGCTCGCGGCGGTTGGGACCACTTGAAAGTGCTGATTGCAGCAAAAGCGGCGGGTGCCGACAAGCTACCTTCTATTCCTTATCTGTCTTATAACAACGGCGGCGAAGCCATGACTCAGGTAGTGGGTGGCCAGGTGGATGCCTTTACCGGTGACGTATCTGAAGCGACCGGCTTTATGGAATCGGGCGATTTGCGCGTACTGGCGGTGCTTTCCGAAGAACGTCTGCCGGGCAAATTTGGCAACATCCCTACGGCCCGCGAACAGGGTATTGATGCGCTTGGCCCCAACTGGCGCGGGTTTTATATGCCCAAAGACACCTCGGAAGAAGCTCAGCAATACTGGGTAGAAGCGATGGACACTATTTACGCCAGCGAAGAATGGAAAGCCGTGATGAAAAGCAACGGTCTGATTCCGTTTCATCCCAAGGCCGGCGAGTTTGAAAGCTTTGTAACTAACCAGGTGCAGGACATTGAAAACCTGTCCCGGGAAATCGGTCTACTAAAATGACCGGCATGGGCGACCGTATTCTGGGCTTGTGCCTGCTGGTAGTGGCGGTTGCCTATGGCTGGGTAGCACAGCAATGGCCAGAACCCTTCGGCGGTGCCGAGGGCGTAGGGCCAGAAACTTTTCCCACCATTCTGGCGATTGTGCTGGTGGTGGGCAGCCTGTACCTGATGATCAAACCAGACGCCGATGCCAAATGGCCGGTGGGAAAGTCCGCTTTGGAACTGGTGATTTCCATCATTGTGCTGGTGGTTTATGCACTGCTGCTTGAGCCATTGGGCTTTATTATATCCACCACGTTGGCTGTCGGCGTCTTAAGCTGGCGCATGGGTGCGCCGCCACGGCGGGCATTTGTGACCGGTTTAATCAGTGCCGTTGTGGTGTTTGGATTGTTCAACTATGGCTTGTCGCTAAGCCTGCCTAACGGCCTGCTGGGAGGCTTCTGACCATGGAAACTATTGGCTTTCTGATGGACGGGTTTGCGGTGGCGCTAACGCCGTACAACCTGATGTTTGCATTGTTCGGCGCCTTTGTCGGCACCCTGATTGGTTGCTTGCCAGGCCTGGGCCCGGCTAACGGCGTTGCCATTCTTATTCCGCTGGCCTTCACCCTGGGGCTGCCACCGGAAACGGCGATGATTCTGCTGACCTCGGTTTATGCCGGTGCTATGTACGGCGGGCGAATTTCGTCCATCCTGCTAAACATACCGGGCGACGAGCCAGCCATGATGACCTGTCTGGACGGTTATCCCATGGCGCAACAAGGCCGTGCGGCAGACGCTTTGGCCATTTCAGCGATTGCGTCCTTCGCGGGGAGTCTGATCGGCACGATAGGGCTGATCATATTGGCACCGGTGCTGGCGCGATTCGCACTGACCTTCGGGCCGGTGGAATACTTCGCTCTTTTTTTGCTGGCGTTCGCCACTCTTGGCGGCATAACCGGCAAAAATCCGATGAAAACGGTGATTGCTGCAGCGCTTGGCATCATGATTTCCACCGTGGGTATCGACATATCGACTGGCACCCAGCGTTATACCGCCGGTGTGTTGGAGCTGTATGAAGGTATCGACTTCATATTGGCGATTGTTGGGCTGTTCGCCATATCTGAGCTGTTGTTTTTTGTTGAAGCACGAATGGGCAAAGGCCGCAGTAAAGTGAAGGTGGGGAAACTGACGCTGAGCTTCAAAGAAATTGTGTCGACTATTCCCACCCAGCTGCGCGGTGGTGTGCTGGGTTTTATTGCCGGTGTGTTGCCGGGGGCGGGTGCGTCTTTGGGTAGCTTTATCAGCTACACCCTTGAAAAGTCGGTGATCGGCAAAAAAGGTCGCTTTGGCGAAGGTGACATTCGCGGTGTTGTGGCGCCAGAAGCGGGCAACAACGGTGCGGCATCGGGCGCTTTGGTACCCATGCTGACCCTGGGAGTGCCGGGTAGTGGCACCACAGCGGTGTTGCTGGCCATGCTGATTTCCCTGAATATCACGCCGGGGCCGTTAATGTTTACCCAGAACGCCGACATTGTGTGGGGAGTGATCGCAGCGCTGTTGATTGGCAACGTATTGCTGCTGATACTGAACATTCCGATGATTGGCGTGTTTGTTCGGTTGCTGTCGGTACCGCCTATGTATCTGCTGCCGATTGTTACCATGGTAGCGTTTGTGGGTATTTACTCCATTAGCCACAGCACCTTTGATTTGTACTTCATGATTGTGTTTGGAGTTGGCGGGTTTATTCTGCGCAAACTGGAAATTCCCATGGTTCCCATTATTCTAGGCCTGCTGTTGGGGCCAGAAATGGAAAAGAACCTGGGTCACGCGTTGATATTGTCTGACGGAGACTGGATGACACTCTGGTCTAGCCCTTTGGCCATTGGTTTGTGGCTGGTTGCTGGTTTGGGCCTGGTGCTGCCGACGCTGGTCGGGCCAATACTACGCCGGCGCATGCGCTCTGCCATCAAGGAGGGCCCAGTGAGCGATTAAACGCCCTGGTAAGCCGTCACGGCGGATAAATTACGTAGGTTGCACCGGGCTTTGCCCGGTGTTTTTTATTGAAAAACCGTTACACTCGAACGAATTTGTTCCTACCGCTCAGGACGTTATGTCAGATCTTTCTCTAATTCAGTACGGTTTGATTGCGCTAATCTTCATTTGGAGCGGTTTTGTACGCTCCGGATTGGGCTTCGGTGGGGCTGTATTGTCGTTGCCGTTTTTGCTGCTGGTAAAAGACGCCCCACTGGTTTTTTTGCCGATCATAGCCGTTCACCTGCTGGTGTTTTCATCACTCACCATTTGGATGAACAACCGCCGCAGTCAAAGCTATAAGGGCGATAAAAGCGGCCAGACATTAACCGGCTTTGGGCCGGATGCAGCTGTAACAGCCCGGGAAAGCACGGTAGAAAGCACGGTGGATTGGCCGTACCTGTGGCGTATGCTCCGCATTATGCTGGTGCCCAAACTGATTGGCGTGTTTGGGCTGTTTACGCTGCCAGCGAATGTGCTTAGCTCCATCATATTTGTGATTGTTGCGATTTATTCGGTGTCTTATATCCTCAACCGGCCTTTTCGCAGCAACAGCAAAGCGGTGGACGTGGGTTTGCTGATGGCCGGTGGTTACATCAGCGGTACCTCGCTGATCGGCGCACCGTTGATTATTGCGGTAGCGGCGCAGCATCTACCCCGGGAAAAACTGCGCGACACCTTGTTTGGTCTCTGGTTTATTCTAGTGCTGATCAAACTGGCTGCGTTTATCTGGGTTGGGCTGGATCTGCAGCTGATTCACCATCTGTGGCTGTTGCCCTGCGCTGCCATCGGTCATGTGATAGGGCTGCGCTTTCACGACCGTATTTTGAAAGCCGAAACGCCTGTGTTTTTCCGCCTGCTGGGCATTGTGCTGTTCATCGTTAGCAGTGTGGGCATTGTCAGCGTGTTGCTGTAGCGGCGTTATGCCGGGAAATTTATGTGCAGCGTCGCTGCAAACGTTTGAGGATGGTTATGTCGGTTTTGAATTTGGCGTTGTTGTCGGTGTTTCTGCCCACCTTTTTTGTGGTGTCTATCACCCCCGGCATGTGCATGACCCTGGCGTTGTCGCTGGGCATTACTGTGGGTGTGCGCCGGGCGCTGTGGATGATGATCGGCGAACTGCTGGGCGTTGGTATTGTGGCCATCGCGTCTGCTGTAGGTGTGGCTACATTTATGCTGGGTTATCCCACGGTGTTTGAAGTTGCCAAAGTCGCGGGCGGTGCCTATTTGATATGGTTGGGCGTACAACTGTGGCGTTCCCGCGGCAAAATGGCGATGCCGGAAGAAGGCGCGATATTGCCGAGCAGCACCCGCTGGCAGTTGGCTATGCAGGGTTTTATAACCGCCATTGCCAACCCTAAAGGCTGGGCGTTTCTGGTGGTTTTGCTGCCGCCGTTTATAGATAGCTCACTGCCAATGGCACCGCAGCTTACGGCCCTGATACTGATTATTCTGAGCATGGAATTTTTGTGCTTGTTGCTGTATGCCAATGGCGGCCGTACCTTGCGCCGGGCTCTGCGCAGTGGTGATAAAGTACGGCTGGCCAATCGAATTTCAGGCAGCCTGATGATGCTGGTGGGTGTTTGGCTGGCTTTTGGGTGAAGGGACTATGGCCTGGCGGGTTTTGGAAAAGCGCGTTAAAGCGCGGCGTAACGGCGGTACAGAATACCCACTCGTTTTACGTAAGCCCGAGTTTCTGCGTAGGGCGGAATGCCATTGTGGCGGCTAACGGCTCCGGGGCCGGCGTTGTAGGCTGCGGTGGCCAGCTTGGTGTCGCCCCGAAAGCGAGCCAGCATTTGCGCCAGATAATTTGCACCACCGCGAATGTTGTCTTCGGCAACCATGGCGTTGACCACCCCCAGCTCGTTTGCAGTGGCGGGCATTAGCTGCATAAGCCCCTGTGCCCCTTTGGGTGACAGCGCCTTGGGATTGAATGCCGACTCGGCGTGAATAACGGCGCGAACGAGGGCGGGATCTACATTGAACTCTTTGGCCGCCGTCTCGATCTGTTCATTGTAGCGGGATGCAAACAGCGGCGTGGTGTCCCAATTCACCGTAGACGAGGGATCACAGGCAAAGCAGTGAAAGCGAATCACTGAAAACTTGGCGTTCGCCGGGCGTTCGCCGCTGTAGGACACCACGCCATATTTGTCTTGATAACGGTACACAGTGGCTGCGCCATCCGACGCCAGCGGGCTGTCGTTTTTTACATTGGAAAACTCCACGCTGCCGTCGCTGTGTACAATACGTTTGATGGTGTCGCCACAGGTCGCGCTGCTGGCAAATGCCAGAAAAAGTGCGAGAAGCGGAGAGCAAAACGTGTGAGCGTATTTCATGGCTATGGAGTATATCGCTTCAACAAGGGTTATTCCTCAAGTGTAATACCGATTCAGCCCTTCAATCTCTGAACCCGTCAGCATTCTGAAGTGACCTTCGGCCAAATCGCTGTTTAATTGCAAGTGGCCAATTTGTTCCCGGTGTAGCGCATTGACCCGATTGCCTACGGCGTGGAACATGCGCTTCACCTGGTGATAACGGCCTTCATAAATAGTCAGCCTTGCCAGTGTTGGTTCCAGCAATTCAAGAATTGCGGGGGCTGTGGTGAGCTGCTCGTATTCGAACCAGATACCCTCAGCAAAGCGCTGCGGCGTGTCTGGCCCAATCGGGTAGGCGGTTGTTACCCGATAAACCTTGGCAATGCCCATGCCGGGCAGCGTTAATTGCCGTGACCAGGTGCCGTTGTTGGTCAGTATCATCAGGCCGGTAGTGGCGCGATCCAGCCGGCCGGCAATGTGCAGGCACTGGCTTAAAGCAGGAGGCAACAATTGCAGAACCGTAGGGTGCGTATCATCTTCGGTAGCGCTAAGATAACCTGCGGGTTTGTGCAGCATAATATAGTGGGCGCAATGGCCCTGCTGTAAGGTTTGTCCGTTGACGCTGACCGCCGCAAATTCGTCCACATCGGCGTCTGCCGTACGGCAACTCAGGTTGTTAACGTGCACTTGGCCGGTAGCAATCAACCAATTCGCTTGTTTGCGGCTTATATCGGGTTGGTTGCTAACAATACGGGAAAGTTTCATGGCGCTCATGGTATAGACTGTAACAACCGGCGCGAAGCCGGACATCTGACATTATACGAGGAAATTACATGGCATTCTCTGCAGATCACCTGGCTGAGCTGAATCTTTTAACCCAGTTCGATTCGTCGTCCGCCCAGGAAGGTATCAAAGTACATCGTAATGAGGCCGACCCAGAGCTGGTTTCGGCGGCAGAGCGCTTGTTCAGTAAAGGTCTGATTACCCGCGACGACGGCGGCTACCTGACCGCATTGGGTAGCGAAGCGATTGAGCAGGCGCAAATGTTGCTCGCGATACTGAGCAGCAAATAATCCGTTAATCTCTGATTTTACTGATCATAGATCCTGCGCTTCGGGCTGCGCCACGGGCGCAGGGCCCGAAGTTTCTTTATTGCCTGTTGCACAGCGGAGAGCTCAGTGCCCGAACAGACCAAAGGCGTTTGGTATGGCGTGTGCGCCTACACTATTTGGGGTTCATTCGCGCTATTTTTTGCGCTGTTTCAGGGCGTGCCGGCGCTTGAGATTCTGGTGCATCGAATTATCTGGTCCTGTGTGTTTTTGGCCATCCTGATTTCCGGGTTAAGGCGCTGGCAACCTGTAAAAGACGCTTTTGCCAGTCCGCGACAACTTTGGCGGGTGTTGGGCTGCGCGCTGCTTATCGCGCTTAACTGGGGCGTGTACATATACGCCGTTGAAACCCGCCATGTGTTGCAGGCTAGCCTGGGCTATTTTCTGACGCCGCTGGTGAATGTAGCCTTAGGCATGGTGGTGTTGCGCGAACAGATGGGGCGTTGGCAGATGGCAGCGGTCGCTATTGCGGGCTTTGGCATCGCGCTCCAGTTACTGATGCTGGGCGAGCTACCCTGGATTAGCCTGGTGTTGGCATTCAGTTTTGGCGTGTATGGGCTTCTGCGCAAACAGATTCAGCTAGACGGTTTGTCCGGTTTATTTGTGGAAACCCTCCTGCTACTGCCCTTGGGCTTAATGACCTTTGGCTGGCTGGCGACATCGGGCGCTTCGAACTTTACCCGGGATTTGCCCACGGGCAGCTTGTTGATGGCCAGCGGCGTGTTGACGGCCATTCCCCTGCTGCTATTCGCCGGCGCCGCGCGACGCCTGAGGTTAGCGACTGTTGGCTTTCTGATGTACATAAACCCGACGTTGCAGTTCGTAATCGCCCTGTTGGTTTTCAACGAGCCTTTAAGCCCTATTCAGTTAACAAGTTTTATGGTGATCTGGCTGGCTCTGATTATGTACAGTATTTCCTCGTGGCAGGGCAGGGTGCGAAGGGCGGTATGAGCCTGCACTTACAAGATCGTGACGCCCATAGGCATAGGGCGTCTCTTGGCTCATCCACCGCTGCCTGTGCGTTATTTGCCATCCCCGCTTCGCAGGGCAAATGCTGAGCGAGCTTCAGTTGCGTATTCAGTTTGGCACTGACTTGATTAGGGCGGAGCGGCAACGCTGGTTCAATGTGGGCTTAAAAGCCCATAAATCCAAAATAGCTGGACAGGAAAAACGCGGTTGAGCCAATCATTATGAAGGCCCAAGCGGCCGTGGTGTAAGACGCTCTGCGTGAAAGTCTCATGGCGATTTCTTCCTTTTATTATAGTTGATTCGAGTTATGCGTTTCGTCAGTCACTATAGACTATGGCACGCGACTGGGTCTCATGGGTGCTTTTTTTCAATTGGATTTTCGATTAATAAATTCCATCCACAAAAAACGCCGGGAGCTTAGCGCTTGCCGGCGTTTTTTTGATTTTCAGGTGGGCTTAGTGGCCGCCCTGCACTTGGCCGATGTCGTTAGCCACAGCCACCGCTCTTTTGTTCCAGGAGCGAAATTTGCGTGCGATCAACTGAACCATGAGACGGCTGGCTTCCCGCGTGTACTGGCTCCGGACAGCGCCACTGTTGTGGAGGATAGATGATGGCAGCTGGTGAACGGTTGCGGCTGGTTTGGTGACCATAATGCTTTCCTCCTTAAAGAAATTTCTCAACAGTGGGTTTCGGGTGTTTGCCGAATATATAGTTAACTATATAGATCCATATTCGCAGTATAAATACGTTATAATCCCTATCCACGTTGCAAATATGCAGTGATTTATGGATTGGGATTATCTACGATACGTACGCGCTTTGGCAATAGGTGGAACGCTCGCCAAAGCCGGAGAAATACTGGGTGTGCACCAAACCACGGTGTTGCGTCGGCTTGACCATATGGAGGAGGCCCTGGCAGTTCGGTTTTTCGAGCGCAGCCGCGAAGGTTTGAAGCTGACGGCTGCCGGTGAAATGGCTTTTCACGAGGCTGAAAAACTAGCGGCGGAAATAGAAAACCTGGAGCGCAAACTGCGCCAGGAAACAACTGCGCTTGAGGGCAAGATACGCATCGCTACCCCGGACACGCTGATGGCTGAGCTGTTAGCGCCGATTCTGGCGAGCTTGCTTATAAAGTACCCAGACATCGAACTGGAAGTTCTGACCGACAACGACGTCAGCAATTTGAGCCATCGCGAAGCCGATTTGACCCTGCGCCCGGAAAACAAACCCCAGGCGACATGGGAGGGTGAGCGCATTGCGGCGATGGAATACGCTGTGTATGCCACCCCGGGATACTGTCGCCGTAACCGCGGTTTCGATCTTGACCAGCGGCCGGAACAGCTGCGCTGGATTATCCCCGATGAAACTTTCAGCCTGCTGGCTACCGGGCGCTGGTATCGTCGCCACCTGAAACATGCAACCTCGGTAATTCGTTGTAATAGCTTGCAGGCAATGGTGGCGCTGGCCCGCAGCGGCGCGGGGGTGGCTGTATTGCCCTGTTATCTGGGTGAAGACGCTCGTGAATTGCGGCGCCTGTCTGAGCCGCTGGAAGGTGAAAGTGTGGATTTATGGCTACACGTGAATCAGGACACTCAGCAAATGGCTCGGGTGCGGCTGGTAATGGCTTTTCTGGTATCCCGCTTACGAGCTCTTGAGGCTAGCCTGGAGTTCAGCACCACGTATTAATGCTCGTTGCGGTGTGCCGCACGGCGATTAACCCTACCAAACTGTCATCCGCTCGCGCAGGGATTTACTTGCCGCGTGGGCGCTGGTCGTGTCATAAACAGCCCACATTATCTTTGGATGGCGGCATGTATGATGGGCGGTAACAAAATTTGTGTTTTTCTGATGTCTGCGGCACTGCTGGGTAGCCCTGCGCTTACTGTTGCGGCAACGTCACCCGCTGCAAAACAGCAGCAGACGGTGGACGCCAGGCAGGTGCTCAGAGCCTCGCCAATGGACGACATTATTGCTCAGTACCCCGCCATGATGAGCCAGGGCATACGCGATGGCCTTAAGCAGACGGGGCAGGTTCCGCCGATGGTCGCCGATGCGGTTGGGTATGCGGTTAGCAACAGTTTTAATCCGCAGAAAATAGAGCAGCAGGTGGCAGGCCGCCTGCAGGCTGAGTTGAGTAATGGGCAGTTGCAAGCCGTGGCTGACTGGTACAATACGCCCGTCGCGCAGAAAATCTCAAGAGCCGAAGTAGCCGCGTCAGCACCGGCGGTGTGGCCGCAAATTAGCGCGCAGGCTGACCAGCTGGCCCAAAGATTCGGTAATACCGATCGTGCCAAGAGTTTTGTGCGTTTCAACCGCGCTTCGCGCGCAACTCAAAGCGCTGTCGATACCACCATTGCGGTGCAGCTTGGATTAGCGTCTACCATGGCAGCGTTCAGCAGTGATTCGGTGAACTTCGAAACTCTTCAAAAGCGTATAGAAAGCCAGCGTCCAGTTTTGAAAGGGGTTGTGGAGCAACAGGTGTTTAATAGTTACCTGTATGCCTACCAGGATATCAGTGGTGCGGAAATGGAGCAGTATCTACGCTTTCTGGAAAGCGACGCTGGCGCGGCTTTTACCCGCGTGGTATCCAGTGGTGTGAAACAAGCGGTTATTGAGCCGGTAGAGAGCATTGGCGAGCAGCTGGGCCAGTTTTTAGCACCCCAGGCCACTACGAAATAGTCGTTATGTTAGAGCGTCGTTTTGTACTAAACGCCCGGCGAGCCATGAGCGATTCGCCGGGCGAGAAGATCAGCCGCGGCTGGTCACTTCTAGCAGGTGATAGCCGAACTGGGTTTTTACCGGGCCCTGCACGGTGTTCAGGTCAGCGCTAAAAACCACGGTGTCGAATTCTGGAACCATCTGGCCGGGGCCGAAGGAGCCCAGGTCGCCGCCGTTGCGGCCAGACGGACAAGATGAGTGCTTCTTGGCGACTTCGGCAAAATCCTGCCCGCCTTCGATGTCTTTTTTCAGTTCTTCACACTTTGTTTCGGTGTCCACCAGAATGTGACGCGCTGTTGCTTGTGCCATGTTTTGCTTCCTCAAATGATTTTGTGTGTTTAAAGACGACGGGCGAATGCTGCCCGCCATGGCGGCCTCTGGCAAGAGCTTTTTGTCAGTGTTAATGCTGGCTGACCATTTTGTGCGCAATCCTGTACAATACGTCGTCTATTTTCAGCCGCTTCGGATTCACTGGTGAATTGCCGGGACCGGCCTTACGTCTACAGGTTGCTGCCTTGATCGCTACTGCTAACATTACGATGCAATTCGGGGCCAAGCCCCTGTTCGAAAACGTCTCAGCCAAATTTGGTAACGGCAATCGCTATGGCCTGATTGGTGCCAACGGTTGTGGAAAGTCGACGCTGATGAAAATCATGGGTGGCGATCTGGAGCCGTCCTCCGGGCATATTATGCTCGATCCTAATATTCGCCTGGGTAAGTTACACCAAGACCAGTTCGCCTACGAGAACTCCACGGTAATTGACACCGTGATCATGGGTCACGAAGAATTGTGGACGGTAAAGAAAGAGCGCGACCGTATTTATTCGCTGCCAGAGATGACCGAAGACGACGGCATGGCCGTGGCGGATCTGGAAGTGCAATTTGCCGAGATGGACGGTTATACCTCGGAATCCCGTGCGGGTGAGTTATTGCTGGGCCTGGACATTCCTCTGGACCAGCACGATGGCCCGATGAGTGCACTGGCGCCCGGCTGGAAGCTGCGGGTTTTGCTGGCCCAAGCACTGTTTTCAAATCCGGATGTGTTGTTGCTGGACGAGCCCACTAACCACTTGGACATTAACACCATCCGTTGGCTGGAAAGCATTCTGGTGGCGCGCAACAGCACCATGATTATTATTTCGCACGACCGCCACTTCCTGAACAGCGTGTGCACCCACATGGCGGATCTGGATTACGGTGAGTTGCGCTTGTTCCCGGGTAACTACGATGAGTATATGACCGCTGCCACCCAGGCCCGCGAGCGCATGCTGTCAGAAAACGCCAAGAAAAAGACCCAAATTGCCGAGCTTCAGCAATTTGTTAGTCGTTTTTCGGCCAACGCCTCTAAAGCCAAACAAGCCACTTCGCGGGCGCGCCAGATCGACAAGATTCAACTGGATGATGTAAAACCGTCCAGCCGTGTCAGCCCGTTTATCCGTTTTGAATCGGGTAAGAAGATTCACCGCCAAGCGTTAACGCTGAAGGAACTGACCAAGGGTTTTACCGACATCCCGCTGTTCAAAAAACTCAATCTGCAAATTGAAGCCGGTGAACGGGTTGCGATCATTGGACCCAATGGCGTTGGAAAAACCACGTTTTTACAGTGTCTGACAGGGGCTTACCAGCCGGATAGCGGTGAGGTGAAGTGGACTGACAGCGCTCAGGTTGGCTACTTCGCCCAGGATCATACGGCAGATTTCGCTCAGGACATGACCGTAAACGATTGGATGGCACGCTGGACCACCGGCGGCGAGCAGGTTATTCGCGGCACATTGGGCCGTATGCTGTTTTCCAGCGATGACATTGAAAAATCTGTTCACGTGTTGTCAGGCGGGGAGCAGGGCCGAATGCTGTTTGGCAAATTGATTTTGCAACAGCCCAACGTGATGCTGCTGGACGAACCTACCAACCACATGGACATGGAGTCGATTGAAGCGCTAAACCTGGCTCTTGAAAACTACGAAGGCACGCTTATTTTTGTGAGCCACGACCGGGAGTTTGTATCGTCCCTGGCGACCCGTATTATTGAGCTGGATGCCACCGGAGTTATCGATTTCAGCGGCACCTACGACGAATACCTGCGCAGCCGCGGTTATGTGTAAGTAAGCGCAACGAACGCACTTGGTTATACAAGAGGATAGGGCGTGAACGAGTCAGACATTATTAGCGCCATCCGTAACTGGGTGGACACAGTCGTCGTTGGGTTGAACTTCTGTCCGTTCGCCAAGCGCGAACTCGTTAAAGGCAGCGTGCGCTTTACGGTGTGTGAGGCGACGAACGAAGAGGAGTTGTTGCAGTGTCTGCAGCGGGAACTCCAGCGTCTGGATGATGAGCCAGGTCTGGAAACCACGCTGCTGATTCACCCTCACGCGCTGGGCGACTTCATGGCGTATAACGAGTTTCTGGAAGAAGCCAACAGCCTGTTGGCAGTTCTGGAACTGGAAGGTGTTTATCAGGTTGCCAGTTTTCACCCGGATTATCAGTTCGCTGGAACGGGGCCTGACGACGCCGAGAACTACACCAATCGATCGCCCTACCCGATGCTGCATCTGCTGCGAGAAGCCAGCCTGGGAGTGGCCATTGATCACTATCCGAACGTAGATGACATTCCAGACCGTAATATTGAACTCACGCGAAAACTGGGTGTCCAGAAAATGCGCGCCCTTCTGGCGAGTTGCCTGGAAAATCGTTCCTGACCGGAGTGTGCATGTCTGAAACCCGTCACCGTTCCCGCCCTTTTAGCTCTGATCAGCGGCTGCCAGATACTGATATAACGCCCAATGCGCATCAGCCCGAACAGGCTGGTGCCATGCTCGCCGACTATATTCACCGCCATCCCAGATTGTTGATTCTGACTGGCGCTGGTGTCAGCACCGATTCCGGTATTCCGGATTACCGCGATGGCGACGGCGCCTGGAAACGTAAGCAGCCGGTGCAGCATCAGGCCTTTATGGGCAGCGTTCAAACCCGCCAACGTTACTGGGGCCGCAGCCTGATAGGCTGGCCGCTGATGCGCAACGCCTCACCGAATGCCTCTCACCATCATATTTCCCAGCTTGAAATGCTCAATCACAGTGCGCTGGTGGTTACCCAGAATGTGGACAGGTTGCACCAAAAAGCAGGAACTCAGGCGGTAACCGATTTGCACGGCCGCGCTGACGAGGTGCTATGCATGAGCTGCGATTATCGATGTATGAGGGACGAGGTGCACCAGCGCTGTGCGATTCTTAATCCGCAATTCAGTGCGTTTACGGCAGACGTAGCGCCGGATGGTGATGCTGATTTAGACATCGATTTTGCAGACTTCCAGTTGGCAGACTGCCCGCTGTGTGGCGGTATTTTAAAGCCGGATGTGGTGTTCTTTGGCGATTATGTGCCTAAACAGCGGGTGTATGCCGCACTGGATGCGCTTAAAGCCAGCGATGGCCTACTGGTGATTGGCTCGTCACTGATGGTTTACTCCGGATTCCGCTTTTGCCGTTACGCTCATGAATGGGGTAAGCCCATTGCAACATTGAACCTGGGCCGAACCCGTGCGGAATCTCTGGCAATGCTCAGACTTAACGCCAGTATTTCGGACACCCTTGAGGTGTGTGTTAACCAGCTTTAGCCGCAAGCCAGGTAAAAAATCCGTTCTCGTGAAATTGCATTGTATGAAAGCCTGTTCTAGGCTCAAAGCACTTGTCAATTCATGAGGATGAGAGGGGATCAATTTTGAGCAGCTCGCATGTTTACAAGAAAGTTGAAATTGTAGGGTCATCTCCCAACAGCATTGAGGAGGCTATTCAGAGCGCACTGGACGAATGTGGTAAAAGCGTGCGCAATATGGAGTGGTTTGAAGTGGTTGAAACCCGCGGCCACATTGTTGATGGCAAGGTGGGCCATTACCAAGTCAGTTTGAAAATTGGTTTTCGCATTGGTAAAGACTGATATTGCACGCTGGTTCATGTTGAATGGCAAAATCAAGAAGGCGGCTGCGCAATCAGCCGCCTTTGTCGTTTTCAGTCTGACGAAATGGCAGTAATGTTTTACTCTCTTCAAAATAGCGGCGAACTCCCTCGCGCTCTTCAGCGACGAAATTTGCAATGGCATCGCGAAAGCCCGGGTGCTCTATACTGTGCCACGAGTGGGTCAGTAGCGGTTCAAAACCCCGCACCAGTTTGTGCTCACCCTGAGCACCGGCGTCAAAATGCTGCAGGCCAAGGTCTATGGCCAGTTCTATTCCCTGGTAATAGCAGGTTTCAAAGTGCAAATGATTGTACTCGTCCAGGCAACCCCAGTAGCGCCCGTAAAGGGTGTCAGTGCCGCTTACGAACAGCGCGCTGGCGATCATTTCACCTTGTTTGAGAGCGATCATGATGTGTACATGCTCTGGCATCTGGCGGAACAAACGCTCGAAAAAGTCACGGTTCAGATAGGGCTGCTGGCCGCGCTTAAGATAAGTTGCCTGGTAGAACACGTAGAAACCATCAAGCACTCGGTCAGATATGTCTGAGCCGCTGACACGCTGAAACTCAATACCCTGATCGCTGACTTGTTTGCGTTCTTTGCGGATGGACTTGCGCTTGCGCGATGTTAACAGCGCCAGAAAGTTGTCAAAGGCTTCGTACCCGGCATTGTGCCAGTGAAACTGGCAGCCTAGCCGATGCAATTGCGAGCTGTCTGGTGTTTGCGGCTGGCAAAGCAGCGCTTGATCCGCGCTGTTGGGAAACAGCAAATGCCAGGAATGGGCGCCGAGTGCAGTGGTGGCTGTATCAAGCAGCTTATGAAGCGATGCGCTGTCCAGAATTTCACGCAACTGCGGTGTTAGCAGCAGCCGTGGCCCCTGTGACGGAGTAAAGGGAATGGCCATCAGCAACTTCGGATAATAAGGTTGGCCGTGACGCTGATAGGCTTCGGCCCAGGCAAAATCGAACACGTATTCGCCGCGGGAATTGTTTTTTAAGAATGCTGGAATAATGCCGGTAACCTGACCCTGCTGGTGGATCACCAGATGGCTGGGCTGCCAGCCCGTAGCCGCATTGGTGCAACCACTGTGCTCCAGTGCCTGAAGAAAATCGTATCGCGCAAAGGGGTAATCACTACCGGCCAAGCTCTGCCAGTCTGCAGCGTTAATATCGTCGATAGACCGGCAAATGTGGACCTTGCTTTGTGCCGGGCCGTCAAAGGTCAGGCTTAGTGGTTGGCTATCTGGCTGGTTCATGGACGTTCGATTTCCTGTAAGACGATGTACTCACTGCACATACCTTACGCCAGAACCACCCAGGCGATCACCCGTTGCGATTTATTTAGCCATCTTGTCGCAACGCTTTTGCTGTTTCTCCATTTTCTTTTGCATCTGTTGCTGATGCTCTTTTTGCATATCGTTCCAGGTTCCGCGCTGTTCATCTGTTAGCTTAAGACGGTCGGCCGTTTCGTTGCGGCGTTCCATCATTTTTTGCTGTTGTTGCGCCTGCCGGGCCTGTATGTCGGTGCTGGTCATTTGTTCACACTGCTCTTGCATCCGTTGATACTTGTTCGCGACTTTCTCGAAGCCCTGGGCCATGGCAAGCGGAGCGGCGGACAGCAATGCGCAGGTTATCAAGGCAGCTGCGATGCGAACAGATTGGGGTGTTTTCATGGTGATTTCTCCGGTAACGGGTTTGCGATAAAGCCATTAAGGGTTAGTGGCTTCGTTTAGGTGACCCCATATTAATCACTGCAGTGTCAAGCGCTGTCAGCGTTGGGTAAAGGTTCTGTAAAGCCTTAGCGGCCAGCCAAATTGGGTGAGTGCGGGCATGGTAGACTTGCGCTAAGCCAGAGCAGTTCCAGACGGAGTGAAGACGGCATGCAAAATCGGGTGCTATTAATAGAAGATGACGACGAGCTGCGCATGTTGCTGGCCCGTTACCTTGTTACCCAAGGCTTCACTGTGCGCGAAGCGGCCAACGGTCAAGACGGACTGGCACTGGCTCGAAGCGAATCCTGTGACATTGTAGTTCTGGATATTATGTTGCCTGATATCAACGGGCTTGACGTATTGCGACAGCTGCGTGTCAGTGCTCATCTGCCAGTGATTCTGCTGACCGCCCACGGTGATGAAACCGATCGCATTGTGGGCTTTGAAGTGGGTGCCGATGATTATATCGCCAAACCCTGCAACCCCCGTGAACTGGTGGCACGTTTGCACGCATTGTTGCGCCGTATTGCGTGGGACCAGAAAGCGGAACCGAACGACAGTCGAAGCTACGGTGATTTGCGCCTTGAGCCCGACCACAGGCGAGTGCGCCAGAATGGCACTCCGCTGGACTTGACCGCTACCGAATACGAAGTTCTGCAGGTGCTTCTGGCTCACGCCGGCCGTGTGGTACGCAAAACCGATCTGATGCAGTGGGCGCTGGGCCGGCGTCTTGAAACTTACGATCGCACTCTGGATATGCACATTAGCAATCTGCGCAAGAAACTCGGCAACGAAGAACCGCCGCGCATCGAAACCGTGCGCGGGCTTGGTTATAGCTACCGGGTAGTGCCATGAAACCAGTCCACAGCACAAACAATAGTGGCGCCGATGAAGCTGCCGAGCCGCAGCGACGTTTTACGGTGTCACTGTTTTGGCGCATTTTTTTGATGGTTTGGCTGGCCATGGCGTTAACGCTGGGAGCTGGACAGCTGGTGTCACGGTTGCTGGTGGCACAAGAACAGCAGGCGATGACGCGCCAGCTTGGGCTGTATGAACTAGGCCAGGAAGTGCTAGCGCTCAGCCAGAACGGCGGCGCTGATGCGGCCCGCCAGTTTTTGCGCCAGCAAGGCCGAACCCTGGGCCTGCACCTGATACTGGCCGCGCCTGAGGCTTCCGGCGAGCCCGGCCATAGTCGAAACCTGCCGGCCTCCGTTCATAAACGCATGGATTCGCATTGGTTTGCCTTGAAACCCGCAGTGATTGAACTGGCAGGGGATTATAAGTTGATTGCCTGGCCGCGCGGCAAATCCGCCGGCTGGTTGACCCCCGGGTCTTTAAGATTCATTAACGCCGGCTTTGCGGTAGTGCTGATTTCCCTGGCCTGCTGGCTGATTGCCCGGCGCCTGTCTCAGCCGTTAAAAACCATGGAGGCCACCGCTCGCGCTATTGCCGCCGGCGACAAAAGCCTTCTGGTTGACCCCAAGGTTGCCTCACGCCGTGATGAGATTGGCGCTCTTGCCAGCGCATTTAACGCCATGACGGCACAGCTGTGGGGTCTTCTTGATCGCCAGCAGCAATTATTACGGGATATTTCCCACGATTTGCGCACGCCACTGGCAAGGCAGCGGGTAGCCATTGAACTGGCTCTGGACGGCGGTGGCGATGGTGCATTGCTAAACAGCATACTGCGCCAGAACGAACGCCTGGAAGCCATGACCGAAGAGGTGTTGACTCTTTACCGGTTGGCCGCTCATGGCGAGCAGTTTGCGTGCCAGCCAGTGGCTGTTATGGAGCTATTAAGCGCTGTGCTGCAAGACGCAGCAGGGTATGCCCGTGGACGGGATGTGAAATGCCGAATGAATGCGAGCGAGCAGGCAACTCACGTGCTGGTTCTGGGTGATGCCGGGCTGTTGCGACGAGCCTTTGATAATATTCTGCAGAATGCTCTGGACCATACGCCACCAGGGCAAGCCTTGACGGTTGCGGCCACGGTTGCAGACAACCGGTTATGGATTGAATTCACCGACAGCGGCCCAGGTGCGCCAGACGAAGCACTGGCGCACCTGTTTGAGCCGTTCTACCGCAGCGACCAATCCCGTGGTGGCCAGGGATGGGGCCTGGGGCTGGCGATCGCACAAAAGGTAATTTTCGCCCACGATGGCGAGGTCTCCGCCGCCAACGCGGTTGCTGGAGGTCTGGTGGTAAGGGTCCAGTTGCCAGTGTTTGTGGTCAGCTGAGCTTCTGAGAACCCGAATTGCGTCGTTGCAATGTCTCGATTTGGAACCACCAATCTCCAGAGCACCGTCAAGAGCAAAATAGGCAAAATCGAATGAAAAAAGACTACCCCGTCCCCGCCGGTTATCTGGAGCGGGTCACGGAAATTAAAAAGAGCCGGTTTATAGCCCGCGTGGCTCCGGTAAACAGTCGTGATGAGGTTCATCAATGGCTGGCTCAGGCGCAGGCAGATCATAATGATGCCCGCCATATCTGCTGGGCGTATCAGATTGGCCGCCCTGGCTCGGCAGCCGAAGCCGCCATGAACGACGACGGCGAGCCCTCTGGCACCGCTGGAAAACCGATACTCAGTGTTATTCAGCATAAAGACATGGGGGATGTACTGGTATTGGTCATTCGCTATTTTGGCGGCATAAAGCTGGGCGCAGGCGGCCTGGTGCGGGCCTACGCAGGCGCTGCAGAAAGTGTACTGTCGGCGGTAGAACGGGTGGTGCATCAGCCCAGCCAGCTAGCCTTGGCGGTGATTGGTTTTGCCGATGAACAACCTCTGCGGCATTGGTGCGAACGGCACAACGCGACCATTACCGAGATCAATTATGGCCAGCAAGTGGCGGTATCTGTTGACGTGCCAGAACCTGCGACAGAGGATTTTGCTGGTTTTTGCAACGCCCGCGGACTGAATTTTCATTTCGATACCTGACCCGCTCGCCGGGCAGCGCGTATACTCTACCGAGCCGCTAATTTGAGGAGAATCTACTAATGCGCTTTGTAACCTGTGTAATTGTCGCGCTGGCTCTGGCCGGTTGCGCAAGCAACGTGGTGACGGATTATAATTCAACCACGGCTTTTGGTGATTACAACACTTGGGCCTACGCTGACGATGCCGGCTCCGATTCTTTCATGTCGCTCGACGGCAGCCGCGTAAAAAGCGCGCTGGAACGTGAGCTGGCAAGCAAGGCTATGAAGCCGGTAAGCGCTGCTGAGGCCGATGTGCTGGTAAATTGGCAGATTGCAAAGGAAGAGCGTCTTGAGCAAAGCGGTTTGGGCCTGGGGTTCGGGTTTGGTACCGGTAATTTTGGCTGGGGGCTGTCGGCACCACCTCCGGTGCGTGAAGTCAACGAAGGTAAACTGGTGATTGAACTGGCTGATGCGCAAAGCCGCCAGGTGATTTGGCGTGCAGCCAGCAGGCGTTACCTGAACGAAAACCAGTCACCAGAAACACGGCGCAAGCTGATCGACGAAGTGGTTCAGGAAATGTTCACCAAATATCCGCCCGGGCTGGACTGAATGAGTAAAAAGCACGACGGTGGACTGGTTTATTCCACCGATCAGGGTCGGATGTGCCCCCTGTGTCAGAATTCGCAGGAACAGTGCAGCTGCGGCCGGGAGCAACGCCCGCTGGGTGACGGTGTGGTGCGGGTCAGTCGCGAAACCAAGGGTCGCAAAGGCAAGGGCGTTACCTTGATCAGCGGCATACCGTTGGCAGAAAAAGAGCTGAAATCTTACGCCAAAGAGCTTAAGGCGAAATGCGGCACCGGTGGCACCCTGAAAGACGGCATTGTCGAAATTCAAGGCGACCAGCGGGATATTCTAGTGCCGATGCTGATGCAAAAAGGCTGGGTGGTAAAACGTTCCGGAGGTTGACGTTGCTCATCAAAAAATAGCCATCAGCAACCAGCTATCAACGATTGATAACACGAAGAACCGACAGGAACGGGTATGCACGTAGTGGTTTTAGGCGCGGGTGTGGTTGGCGTTACCAGTGCCTGGTTTTTGCAGCGTCAGGGTTACCAGGTCACAGTGATAGATCGTCAGCCAGCAGCCGGGCTTGAAACCAGTTACGCCAACGGCGGCCAGATTTCAGTGTGCCATGCCGAGCCTTGGGCCAACCCATCGACGCCGCTGAAGGTTCTGAAATGGCTGCACCGTAATGACGCGCCGCTGCTGTTCCGGCCACGTTTGGATGCTGCCCAGTGGCGCTGGGCGCTGGCGTTTCTGGGCCAATGCACCTCTGCACGGGCGGCTGACAATCTGCGTCAGATGGTCAGCCTGGGCCTTTACAGTCGCAGCAAATTACAGGAACTGCGGGTCGAACTGGGTTTAGAGTACGACCATCTGACCCGTGGAATTCTGCACTTCTACACCAGCCAGAAAGAATTCGACAGCGCCCTGGAACCGGCGCGGCAGATGCGCGAGCTGGGGTGTGACAGGCAAGTGGTGAGTGCTGCGCGGGCAATCGAACTGGAGCCCGCTTTAGTGCCCTTGAAGGATCGCCTCGCAGGGGGTACCTACACCGAGGAAGACGAATCCGGTGATGCTCGTAAATTTACCCAGGCCCTGGCAGAGCGCTGTAAACAAGCGGGTGTGGTGTTCAAATACAACACCGAAGTAGTTGGGTTTGAGCGCGGTATCGGGCGTATAGATGCGGTGGAAACCCTGTCCCAAGGCCATCACCATAATTTTTGCGCAGACGCTTGGGTTCTCAGTTTGGGGAGCTTTAGCGCGCCACTGGCGAGGCAATTGGGACTGGCTTTGAATATTTATCCAGCCAAGGGCTATTCCATCACCGTGCCGGTGAAAAACCCTGAGGCCGCGTTCAATGTCAGCCTGACCGACGATGAGTACAAACTGGTTTACTCACGTTTGGGTGATCGTATGCGGATCGCGGGTACGGCAGAGTTCAGCGGCTATTCCAGACGACTGAATGTCACCCGCTGCCGGGCCGTGTTGCGCCGAGTGGCGGCTGTTATGCCCGAGGCGGGTCACTGGGAGCAGGCTGAATACTGGAGCGGGTTGCGGCCAACGACGCCGTCCAGCGTGCCCTATGTGGGTAAGAGCGTTATTAGCAATCTGTTTTTGAATACTGGCCACGGTACTTTGGGCTGGACCCATGCATGCGGGTCAGCGGCCGCGCTGGCGGATATTATCGCCGGGAGGCCACCGCAGCTGGATTTTCGTTTCAGTGGCGTCTCAGTCACATAAGGCGAGCTAGCCTAGCTGATCGCGAATCTGCTTCTTGTTGATCTTGCCCACGCTGGTTTTTGGAATGTCGTCCACAAAGTCTATTTGCCGGGGGATCGCCCACTTGTTGATTTCGCCTTTATCCACATAGCGCTGTAAGTGCGCTTGAATGTCTTCTTGTGTGGCATCCTGGCCGGGCTTTAGTGTGATCAGTGCGTGTGGGCGCTCGCCCCATTTCTCATCGGCAACGCCGACAACCGCAGCGGCTGCGACCGCCGGATGCTGGCTAATCAGGTTTTCCAGATCCAGTGACGACAACCATTCACCCCCGGTTTTGATCACATCCTTGATGCGGTCTTTAATCATCAGGGTCTGATTTGGCTCCATACTGGCTACGTCGCCAGTGTGCAGCCAGCCGTGTAGCCAAAGTTCTTCGCCTTTTTCCGGTTCTTTCAGATAGCTTTGGGTTAACCAGGGCGTACGCGCAACAACTTCGCCTTTGGCCTGACCGTCGTGGGCGACCGGTTTGCCATTGGTGTCCACAATTTCAACTTGCACCAACGGAATGGCGACACCGGTTTTCACCCGCACTTCGGCTTGCTGCGCCAGCGGCAGTTCCAGATCTTCCGGTGTCAGGTGGGTGATGGTCAGAATCGGGCAGGTTTCCGACATGCCGTAGCCGGTGTACATGCGAATGCCCCGCTCGGCTCCGGCTTCACACAGCCCTTTGGTGAGGGCACTACCGCCTATCAGTACCTGCCAGTTGCTCAGATCTGCGTCTTTGATGGACTCGGTGGCCAGCAGCATCTGCATAATGGTGGGCACGCAGTGGGAGAAGGTCACATTGTGGGTTTTGATCAGGTCCATCAGCAGTTCGGGTTCATAGCGCCCGGGGTATACCTGTTTAATGCCCATTAAGGTGGCAGCGTAGGGAACACCCCATGCGTGCACGTGGAACATGGGCGTCATCGGCATGTAGACAGAACGGGAGCGCAGCAGCGGCGCCTCATCGAACATTGAAAGGGAACCTACCATGGCCATAGTGTGCATCACCAACTGGCGATGGCTGAACATCACACCTTTCGGCTTGCCGGTCGTGCCAGTGGTGTAAAAGCAGGTGGCTACGCTGTTTTCGTCAAAATCCGGGAAGTCGAAGTGGCTGTCTTCCTGGGCCAGAAGCTGCTCGTATTCACCCAACACCGGCACGCTGGCGGCTGCAGGCTGGTTGTTATCGGTCAGCTGTATGTAGTGCTTTACCGTCTCGATCTGGTCTTTAACAGCATCGAGTATGGGCAGGAAATCGTCGTGTATCAGCACCACATCGTCTTCGGCGTGATTCATGGTGTATACGATCTGATCCGGTGACAGCCGCACGTTAACGGTGTGCAGAACGGCTCCAATCATCGGTATCGCAAAAAAGCATTCAAGATAGCGGGGCGTATCCCAGTCCATCACCGCAACGGTGTCGCCGGCTTTAACTCCGGCTTTGGTCAGGGCGTTGGCCAGGCGGCCGATACGGGCTTGCAATTCGGTGTAGGTGTAGCGGCTTTTATTTGCGTAAATAATTTCCTGGGAGCCGGCGAATCGCGGCCCAGAAGCCAGTAATTGTTTGATTAGCAGTGGGTACTGATAGGCGTTTTCTGCTGGAGTTAGCAAGCGGGTCGAGGCCATGACAATATCCTTTTGTTGTTGGGGGAGGTGGGCTACCTCAGCCGTAGGTGCACAAATAGGCGGTATCGTATTCGACGGTAACCCGAAAGGTGGAATCGGGCGCAACCCCGAAGCATTCACCGGCACCGTAGGTCATCCATGTTTCCAAACCCGGCAAGCACACCGACATCACACCGCTGACAATGGTCATGGTTTCTTTTTGCTGGGTGCTGAACTGGTATTCGCCAGGGCTTATTACGCCAATGGTGGCGGGTAAAGCGTCTGACTGAAAGGCGATCGACTTTGCTTTGCCATCAAAATATTCATTTACCTTGAGCATAAACAGAACTCCGTGTCGGACTGTTTCAGAAACCATTCTGTGTATTAGCTACGCGCCTAATCTAGCGCACTATCTAACCTAGCGCACCATCTAACCTAGCGCACCACTACCGCTTTGCAGGCACTCACATTCGAGGGTGGTTTCATTGCCCCCAGGGGTCGCCGCGGGTATTGCCAACTTTAGGTACTTCCATGTGCATTGCGGCTTTTGCCATCATATTGGCGCTTGGCGGTGCGGTCAGCAGCAAAAAGACCATAATCAGAATTTCCACGAAGCCTGTGCCCATGGGCTGGTTGGCGAACCAAATCATCGACGCTAACGCCATAGCTCCCACACCCACGGTGGTGGCCTTGGTGGGTCCGTGCAGGCGGGTGAAGAAATCAGGCAAGACCGCAAGCCCGATGGCGCCCACCAATGTAAATACGGCACCCAGCAACAACAGGGCTGCGATAATGTATTCGATAAACAGGTTCATTCTTGTGTCGTCTCCTTTGCAACGCGCCTGGCGCCTCGCTATGCACTCTTGTTATTCAATAACGCTGCCGCGTTTCAGGTATTTGGCCATAGCCACTGTGCTGACAAAACCCATGACGGCAATCAGCAACGCGGCCTCCAGATACATACGGGTGTTCAACGTAATACCCAGAAGAATGATGAGTGCGATGGCGTTAATGGCCAGAGTATCTATGGCCAGAACCCGGTCTGGGGCATGTGGGCCAACAATCAGACGATACACATTAAGCAAAGCCGCAATCACCACCAGGGCGATGGATATTTTCAACACAATGGCAATCATTGGAACATCTCCATCAAAGGCTTTTCATAACGATTGTGAATGGCCTCAATCACTTCTTCTGCGGTTCGGGTGTCTAGCGCGTGAATCAGCAGAATCTTGTGATCATCGCTGATATCGGCGGTCACCGTGCCCGGTGTCAGGGAAATGGTACTGGCCAAAATAGCGATCGCCTGTGGGCAGTCAAGCTGCAGCGGGTAGCTGATAAACATCGGTTCCGGCCGGCGCGGGCTTATAATCAGCCAGGCCACTTCAAAGCTGGCAATCACGATATCCCATAACACCAGCAGCAAATAGCCCGGTAAACGCCAAGCATTGAACACCGCCGGACGCTCAGGCCAGAAGCTTTGGGTGAGCTGCGGAATACCCCAGGCCAGTATTAAACCCACAACCACGCTTCCGCCGCCAACGCCATCGGCAAGCAACTGCCAAATGCTGAACAGCAGAAGGCTGAGCCAGGGTTGCGGGAAACTCAGGCGACCCAGCATTACGAACCCTCCTCAACCATTGGTGCCTGCAACGTTTGGATATAACCACGAGTGTCCAGCAATTGTGCTGCCGTGGCGCTGGTATAGGCACTGATAGGCCCGGCCAGTGCCACCATTAATACGCTCATACCAATCAGCGCGCCGGTAGAAATGGCCAACAATGGCGTTACCGGGGTGCTGTTTTTAATCTCGCCTTCAATATTGCGCCAAAAGACCACGCTGCCGGCGCGGCTATAGGCAATCAGAGTGAAAAAACTCCCCGTGAGAATCGTACCCCAAAGCCACGCCATTTCCACGCCGCTGGTGGTGGATTGCAGAATCATCAACTTGCCAAAGAAACCGCTTAGGGGCGGTAAACCCGCAGCGGACACCGCGCCAAAGAAAAACAGCGAGCTAAGCAGGGTTCGATGACGAATCTGCGGCGCCATAACGATTTTGTCAGAAGCGGACCCGCGCTGGCTGCGCACCAGCTCAATCAGCAAAAACAAACCGCCCACTGTCCAGGTAGTGCTCAGCAAGTAGAACAGGGCCGCAGCCAGGCCTTTTTGGGAGCCCAGTGCGATGGGTGCTAGTAGAGTGCCAACCGAAATGACCAGCTGCCAGGTCACCAGAGTGCGCAAGGTTTGTGCACCCATAACGCCAATAACGCCCATAATAAGGGTGGCAAGCGCTAGCGGGAAAAGCCAGTTCATGCCCAGATTAGCCATCTCGCCGGCGTTGGCGCCAAAAACCAGTGGGTAAACCCGGATAATCCCGTAGATACCGACTTTGGTCATAATGGCAAAAAATGCAGCGACCGGCGCGGTAGCGCTGGCATAGGCCCGCGGCAGCCAGAAGGTCAGTGGCAACACCGCTGCTTTAAGGGCAAATACCACCAACAACAGCATGCCACCGGCTTCGACCAGAAAACGTTGGTCGCCGCTGACCAGCGGCACTTTCACTGCCAGGTCGGCCATATTCAAGGTGCCGGTAACGCTGTAAATCATGCCCACGCTGATCAGAAACAGCGACGAGCCCACCAGGTTCAATACCACATAATGCAGCCCTGGCGTTGAGCGGGTGCTGCCACTGCCGTGCATCAGCAGTCCGTAAGAGGCAATCAGCAGAATCTCAAACGCAACAAAAAGGTTGAACAGGTCGCCGGTCAGGAAAGCGATGTTCAGACCCATCAGCTGGAACAGGAACAGACTGTGGAACTGGCGCGTGCCTTCGTCGGTACCTCCTATGGCGAATAGATGGCACAGCAGTGCCAGCGACGCCGTCAGAACCAACATCATGGCGGCCAAACGGTCCAGCACCATCACAATGCCGAAGGGTGGCTGCCAGTTGCCCATGGCGTAGACACGATAGGTGTCGTCGCCGGCCAGGTTGAGCAGAACAATGGCGGCGGCCAGGGTCAGAGCCGAGGTAATAATAGCCAACACCCGGCGCAGCGGCATGGGCGCGTAGCCCACAAATATTTGCAGAATAGCGCCCAGTAGCGGGATCAGAATCGGAGCAAGCAGCCAGTGGGTCATAGTGGCCGACGCTCCCGCGCATGCTTGGACGTCGGCGTACGCTTCTTCGGGTCGCCGTCTACGTGATCATCACCGTGGTCGGCTAGGTTGCGCAGTGACAACACCACCACGAATGCGGTCATGGCGAAGCCGATCACAATCGCCGTTAACACCAGCGCCTGGGGCAAGGGGTCTGCGTACTGGGCAGCGGTGCCCAGAACCGGCTGGCTGCCGGTGGCCAGGCGCCCGCTGGCGAACAGGAACAGATTTACCCCGTACGACAGCATGGTCAGGCCCAGTACCACCGGAAACGTGCGGGCGCGCAGCAACAGGTACACCCCGCCGGCTGTGAGCGCACCAATGGTCAGTGCGAATACAAGTTCCATTATTCGGTCTCTCTTTGAGTCAGGGTAGTAGTGTCAGCGTCGTGACTCGACTCGCTGTCGATAGCGCGGATAGCGGAATGGGGGCTGATGCGGCCTACACTGACCAGCATCATCAGTGTGGCACCCACTACGGCCAGGTACACGCCTAAATCAAACACCAGCGCCGAGGCCAGCTCGAACTTACCCACCACCGGCCAGGTGATATAGCCGAATGTGGAGGTCAGGAACGGATAACCAAAGGCCAGGCTGCCGGCGCCAGTCATAACAGCAAACAGCAGACCCAGCGCAATCACATTGTGGTAGCGCATGGCGATGCGGTCCTCGGTCCAGGAAAAGCCACTGGCGATGTACTGAAGGATCAGCGCCACGGCGGTTATCAGCCCGGCAATAAAGCCCCCTCCAGGCAGGTTATGACCGCGCAAGAATATAAACGCGGATACCATCAGCGCCATTGGTAGCATCGGACGGGCAATCTGTTTGAGCATGGTGGGGTGGCTTTGGCGGGCCCATGCATGGCCAAGGCCGTCGCCCGGAGGCGGCGTAAGTGTCGTGTTTTTGAGCATGGCAAAAATGCCCAAGGCTGCAATCGCCAGCACTGAAATTTCACCCAAGGTGTCGAAGCCGCGGAAGTCCACCAAGATCACATTGACCACGTTGGTACCACCACCACCTGTTTTGCTGTTTGCCAGAAAGAACTCGGAAATCGAACTGAACGGCTGGGTCAGAATGGCCAGGGTAATTATGGTCATGCCGCTGCCGGCTAACAGGGCTATCCCCATGTCACGAAAGCGGCGACCACGGCTGCTCTCAACGGGTGTCCATGAGGGCATGTAGTAAAGTGCCAGCATTAACAGCACAACGGTGACGACTTCCACCGACAGTTGGGTCATCGTCAGATCTGGCGCCGAGAAACGCACAAAGGTGAGCGCAGTTAACAACCCGACGACGCTGATCAGTACCAGCGCAAAGAAGCGTTCGCGGTGCATGGCTGCAGTGGCCAGAGCGCTGGCAATCAGAACCGCACCCAAAGTTGCCGTGGGCCAATCCACCGGGGTTAGCCCGTTGCTGCCAATAAACAAGCCCATTTCGCTGATCGGTAAAAACGCCACGGCCAAAGCGCTGACAATCAGCAGCATAAGGTAGCGCTGCAGCGAGCCGTTTTCGGTAGCAGCCGTGAACCGATTGGCCCTCAGGCTAAGGCTGAACACCACTTTTTCAAAGATCGCTTTTTCGTCAATCTCGCGGAAGCGGTCGTGAAAGGCAAAGAAACGCTTGCGCTGGCTGTACATCAGCAAGCCGCCAAAGAACGCTAAAAAGCTCATAAATAGCGGCAGATTGAAGCCGTGCAGTACCGCCAGTTGATAGTCCGGTGCCGGCACGCCCAATGTTGCAGAAGATGCCGCGTAAAGCAGTGGGCCCACTGATATGGTCGGGAACATACCCACCATCAGACAGGCGAACACCAATATTTCCACAGGGATTTTCATATAGCGCGGCGGTTCATGGGGCGGGTAAATAGGCAAATTTATCGGCTTGCCGTTAAAAAATACGTCGTGAATAAACCGGGCGGAGTAAGCAACCGCGAAAATGCCGGCCAGGGTCGCCACAATGGGCGGTAGCCAGGCCCAGTAACCGGGCAGATTCAGGGCCAGAGATTCGGCAAAAAACATTTCCTTACTGAGAAAACCGTTCAGCAGTGGAACACCAGCCATAGAAGCTGCTGCCACCATGGCCAGAGTGGCGGTGTGGGGCATGAATCGCCAAAGCCCGTTAATGCGGCGCATGTCGCGGGTACCGGTTTCATGGTCAATAATGCCGGCCGCCATGAACAGCGAGGCCTTGAACGTAGCGTGGTTGATGACGTGAAACAGGGCAGCAACCGTGGCGAGTTCCGTGCCCATGCCGAGCAACAGAACAATCAACCCCAGATGGCTAATCGTGGAGTTCGCCAGCAAGCCTTTGAGGTCGTGCTTGAACATGGCGATATAAGCGCCCAGCAGCAGCGTTGCCATGCCGGTAAAGCTGACCATGTAAAACCATTGTTCGGTACCTGCCAGCGCCGGATACAGCCGCGCCAGCAGGAATATACCGGCCTTTACCATGGTGGCCGAATGTAAGTAGGCCGATACCGGCGTAGGCGCCTGCATGGCGTGGGGCAACCAAAAATGGAATGGAAATTGGGCCGATTTTGTGAATGCACCTAGTAGCACTAAAGTCAGCGCAACCGGATAAAGAGCGTGTGCTTTGATGATGGGCCCTGCGGCCAGTACATCGTCCAGCTCGTAGCTGCCGACAATCTGACCAATTATGAGAACACCTGCCAACAGGGCCAGGCCACCACCGCCGGTAACCGTCAGCGCCATCCGGGCACCGCGCCGCGCGCCTTTTTTGTGGGTCCAGAAACTGATCAGTAAAAACGACACCAAGCTGGTGATTTCCCAGAAAATCATCATCAGCAACAAATTGCTGGACAGCACAATGCCAAGCATTGAGCCCATGAAGCACAGCAGAAGGCCGTAAAACTTGCCAATGTTTTCTTCAGGTTTCAGATAGTAGCGGGCGTAAAGAATGATCAGGATACCAATCACCAGAATCAGCAGCGCGAACAGCAGTGACAGGCCATCCAGGCGGAAACTCAGCGACAGCCCGATCGCAGGTAGCCATTCGTAGGTGTACAGGACAACACCGCCGTCTGCCAGTGTTTGCCAGTGGGGGAACAGCGCGGCGAGGGCAATCAGCGCGGGAACGGTTGACGCAATAGCGATGGCTGTGCGCCCGCCCTGGGCGAACAGTGGTGCGGCCATGGCGCCTAAAAAGGGCAGTAAAACAACCAGGGGGAGCGACATCGCAATCTCAATTGTAGGTGTAGGACAGAAAAAGATATTACCAGCGATCTATTACCTTGAACCAATACAAGCGAGCTATCACCAAGCGAGCTATCACTCGCCAAGTATGAGCTGCTTAACGCCGTGGAGGGTCTGGAAAATAAGGAAGCTTGCCGCGATAGCGGGCGATGTCAGCCAGGCAAATTAGATCTGATGTAAACCAGCAGCTGTGCGACTTCTCCGTCATGGTTACTCCGTACAGAAAATATCAAAAGGATGATACGTGCCGCAGTCTGAAGGTCAAGTAACTTGTGGCCCGGCGCCATAACCGCGCTTATGTTGGCGCCATGTTAAAAAGTGGCTATCCAGCGGTTATCTGTGGCATAAAGAGCAAAGCAATTTTAAAACGGCCGTATGAAAACGGCCCAAAGCCGGAGACCGCGTAATGACCGATACCCTGATTGACCGTCGCGACCTGTCGTTCCAACTCTACGAAGTACTGAATGTTGAGGTGTTGGCTGAGCGCGAGCGTTTTGCTGACCACAGCCGCGACACCTTCGATGCCGTCATCGAGACCGCTGACAAAATGGCGCGGGAGACCTTCGCGAATCACAATCGGGCCGCTGATCAGGACGAGCCGCGGTTTGTGGATGGCAAGGTGGCCATGCTGCCACAGGTAAAGCAGGCCTTCGACGCCTACGCCCGCGCCGGGTTCATTGCCGGTCGTTACGATTACGAACTTGGCGGCATGCAGCTGCCGGAAACGGTCATGGCCGCCTGTAACGGTTTTTTTACCGCGGCGAATCCCGGCACCGCGGGCTATCCGTTCCTGACCACGGCTGCAGCGAATCTGATTCGCGTGTTTGGCAGCGAGTCGCAGAAGAGTCTGTTTCTGCCACCTATGCTTAGTGGCCAATACGCCGGCACCATGGCACTTACCGAACCCCATGCGGGTTCGTCGCTGGCAGACATTCGCACGTCGGCTACGCCTGACAACGCTGGTCATTATTTGATCAAGGGCGCGAAGATATACATCTCCGGTGGCGAGCAAAATATCACCGAGAACATCGTGCACATGGTGCTGGCCAAAATAAAAGGTGCCCCGGCCGGTGTGAAGGGTATTTCACTGTTTATTGTGCCCAAACTCCGTTTGAGCGAAACCGGCGGGTCGGGTGAACGCAACGGGGTGGCTTTGGCCGGCTTGATTCACAAACTGGGCTATCGTGGAACCACCTCGACGGCCTTGAGTTTTGGTGACGACGCCGAATGCCACGGTTACCTCGTGGGCGAGCCCCATCAGGGATTGAAGTACATGTTCCAGATGATGAACGAGGCCCGGGTTGGCGTGGGCTGTGGCGCGGCGGTGATTGGCTACCGTGGTTATATGCACAGCCTGGCCTATGCCAAAGATCGTCTTCAGGGGCGTCGGGCAGCGGATAACAATCCGCAAAGTGAACAGGTGCCAATTATCGAACACGCCGATGTACGGCGCATGCTGCTGGCTCAGAAAGCCTACAGCGAAGGTGGATTGGCGCTGTGCCTTTATGGCGCCCGGCTGATGGACGACCAGAACACTCATCCGGAACCGCAAAAACGCCAGGACGCCGGGCAACTGCTGGATCTGCTGACCCCGGTTATTAAAGCCTGGCCTTCGGAATATGGCCCCAAGGCCAACGATCTGGCGATTCAGGTTTACGGCGGTGCAGGTTACACCCGCGAATATCCGGTGGAGCAATGCTGGCGTGATAACCGGTTGAACCCGATCCATGAAGGCACCAATGGTATTCAGGCACTGGATCTGCTGGGCCGCAAAGTGTGGCAGAACCAAAGCCATGGCTTGCAGTTGTTGCTCGATGCCATGCAGGCTGATCTGCAAGCTGCGACCAGCGCCCGCTGCGAACCCTGGGCCCTGTCGCTCAGCGAAACTTTGCAGCAGGCGGTTAAAGTGACCCAAAGCCTGGGTAAAACGCTGATGGCCGGTGAAACCGAGCATGCCCTAGCCAACGCCTCTTGCTATTTGCACTTGTTTGGTCACATCTGCGTTGCCTGGATGTGGCTGCGCCAAGCCAATGCCGCCGCGATAGGATTGAGCGATGCCAGCAACGATCGTGAACGCTATTTTTATGAGGGTAAATTGCAGGCCGCGCAGTACTTTTTCCATTGGGAGTTACCCTCCGTTGCTCAAGATCTGGTTTTGCTGCGCAACATGGACGACACCTGCCTGGTAATGAAAGCGGAGTGGTTCTAGCACCTTGCCCGATTAACCAAAGGGTAACCCTTGTTTAATTGTGTTTTCGCCGGATCGCAGCGTAACCTTGGCGCTGTTTTCAATGACGATCAATGGGGTTTTTATGAAAAAATTTACAATAGGCGCATTGGCATTGGTGCTGACTCTGGGCTTGGCGGGCTGCAGTTCCGATGATGACGAGATGGTAGATTTGGACAAGGCTGGCGACAATATCAGCAATATGGCGGATGATGCCGGCGATGCCATTGAAGAAAGCTATGAAGACGTTACCGGACAGAACGATAGCGCCGGGGAAGAAATCAAAAACGACGCCGAAGATATGGGGGAAGAACTTGGTGAGGCCGCAGAAGAGGCCAGCGACGCCGCGGAAGATGCTATGGATGACGCTACCCAGTAAGCATCGGCACAGATCAAAAAACCGGAGCCATTGCTCCGGTTTTTTTGTTTTGCGTATTTGGCCAGATCACGCACTTCAGAAATACCCACTGCAGTCGTAACATAAGTAACCGCAAGCGTTCTTTACCAAAGTCGCAAGGCCTGGCGGTGTCTTTTTCGGTAAGCTATAAGCAACGTTGGTGACAGATTGCGGATTGCGCGCTGTTCGCTGTTTGCTGCGCCCGACAACGAACAATGATAAAAACGGGGTAATCAGATGGTGTTTGTAGACAAGGCAACGAAAGGCTGGGGCTTGGTAATGGTGCTGGCTACGCTGGCTGGTGGCGCTTTGGTCGCGGCCGTTACCGCGCTTGATCTGGTTTCCGTATTGACCGGTTTGGCGGTTGGTCTGGGGGTGGCCAGTTTTTTTATTGCCTGGCGAATTCTCGCGCCGGCACAACGCAGTCTCATTCATCTCAGCCAGGGCCAGTTAGCACCGGGTCACCCGCTTGCAAGTTTGTGCGCGCAGCTACTCAGCGATGCGAAAGCAGGCCGCGCGCTGCTGGAAAATCTTCGCCATAGCGCCAATACCAACGCCATTTCTGCCGCTGAAGTGTCTTATGCTGCCGATCAGTTGAAACTGCGGTTGGACCGCCAGGTGAAGGAGACCGCCAGGCTTGCCGAATTCGCCGGCGAGATTACTGGCGCCACTCAGGCATCGACCTTGCAGGCCAATGATGCGGCGGCCCTTGCGCAGCAGGCCAGTTCGGCGAGCCAAGACGGCCGTCAGGCACTGGTGCAGGTGATTGAGCGTATTCGTAATGTGCATCGTCAGTCTGATGAGAACTTGATACGCATTCAACACCTTAATGAAAAGTCTAATCGGATTCAGGGGGTTACTAACACGATTCAGGGCATTGCGGAGCAAACCAATCTGTTGGCTCTGAACGCGGCTATTGAAGCAGCTCGGGCTGGCGATCAGGGGCGTGGGTTTGCCGTGGTTGCCGACGAGGTAAGGCAGCTGGCACGTCGCACCGCAGAGGCCACGGCCGATGTTGCAGCCACCTTGGGGGAAATTCGCGAAGACACTGCCCAGATTGTGACCGGAATAGAAGCCTTGACGGTCAGCATTGAGCAGGGCGTGGCGTCGGTGGAATCGGTGGGAACACAGCTGGACGGTATTCGTGAGCAGTCTGACCAGCTTCAGCAACAGGTCTCGCAGATTGCGAGCATTGATCGCGATAACGAACACAATTTGCAGCAAATATTCACCGTAATCGAAACGGTGCGCGATGACATTACCGAGAGCGATGTCAGTGTCGCGTCGCTGGCAAAGCAGGCCACCCGCCTTATGGAAATCGCTGAAACCACAAACGCGGTGTTTGCATTGAACAGCGAGACCAGTTACCACCGTCCGTTTTTCCAACACGCCAGCGTTGGCGCAGCGCAAGTTGCTGATGTTCTGGCCAAAGCTCTCAGGGACAATAAACTCAGCGCCGCGGCCCTGTTCGATCGAAATCGTCAGCCTGTGGCCAATACCAATCCGCCAAAATACACCTCTGGGTTTGACCGCTTCACTGATCAGGCCCTGCCTGTTATTCAGGAGGCGATAAAGGGCGCCAACGCGCAGATCGTGTACGCTATTACCACGGCGCCGGATGGCTACGTGCCCACCCATAACCGTGAGTTCGCCCACGCTTCTACCGGCAATGCCGCCACCGATTTGGCGCGTAGCCGCAGTAAGCGGTTGTTCAATGATCGCACGGGCATTCGCTGCGGCAGCCATACCCAAGAAATGCTGCTGCAAACGTATCGCCGCGACACCGGTGAAATTATGCACGACCTGTCAGTGCCCATTTACATCGACGGCAAACATTGGGGCGGGTTCCGCATTGGTTACCACCCTCAAAGCAGTTCAAAGCGCTAGCAATACCGTTAAAATGGCTAGCGCGACTGGCGCTAGGCGCTTAGGGGTTATCGTCGCTGGTCACTTCACTCAAGCCCATGGCGCTGACCGCACCGGCCAGGCCCATGATCCCCAGCACCAGAATAACCGCAATATTCGAAAAAGTTGAGATCAGTGCGGTCAGGGCTCCGGTTGCCAGCAGTAAAACACCGATAACGGTGTTGCTGACCGCGGTGTAATCTGTGCGTTTGTTGCCCCCCGCCATATCCACCAGATAGGTTTTCCGGCCAAGCCTTACGCCGGCGTGGGCAATGCTGAGCACAAAAAAGGCGCCTGGATAGAACCACACGCCGCCCATGGACTCTCCCATTACCAGAGCGGTACCTGCAACACCCAAGCACACCATGCTGGCCATGAGCGCGCCGCGAATCATGACTTTACGGCTAGACGTATCGGCGGCCCAGCCCCAAAAACTGGCGCTCAATGAACTGGCCAGGCTACTGGCCAGCAAGAAAACCCCCAATGCCCAGCCGGATTCGGTTTGCTGTTGAGCCAACACCACGAAATACGGTGCGGCCAGGGCAGAGCACAGCAGCAGAGCGCGGGTAATCACAAAGTGGCGGAACGGTTTGTCGGTTTTCAGCAGCGACAGGCTGGAAATGGCATCGTGGATGGCGTTGCCGCCACCGCCGGTTTCACCGGGGTATTCTTCAACGCCGGCAAACAGCGCGCCGGCAATCAGCCACAAAGCGGCAGCCAGCAACAGAAGCAGGCTGTAAAAAGCCATGCTTGGGTCGCCCCGATCCCAGAACAACAGGGCGGTGAGGGCAACGGTGGCAGTGCCGCCGAGGGTGGAGGCCAGGCCAGACAATCGGCCACGACGGGTTTTTGGAATGCACTTGCCCTGAACATCTTTCATCGACACCGAGCAGAAACCGCGGGAGAGGGAGAACAGGATGAGCGCGACAATCAGGCCATAGCCGGCGCTGTAACCGTTCAGAAACCAGACGCTGGCGGCCATGGCGGCCACGCTCAGGGCTTGGCCCAGGCTGCCCAGAGTCCAGAACCATTTACGCACAGGCTTACGCCGCACCCAGGCGGCTATCACCATTTGCGGAACCATAGAGCCGGATTCACGAATGGGTACCAACCAGGCCACTAGGGCCGGGGCGCCAACCGCACTCATTAGCCAGGCCAGCACCGTTTTTGGACTGATCAGCAGGTCACCGAGTTTGGTGAGAACGTTTGCCGCCAGAATCAGGAAAAAGTTACGCGGTACTTCGCGGCAGGCTGAATCGGGAATGTCTTTGCAGACCCTTACGTCTTCTTCGTTGGCTATCAGCCCATAGAGTCGGTCTAAAGGTGTTTTGGACGGTGGCACACCAGCACTCCCTGTGAAATGTGAGTGCCAAGCATACTAGTCGCTATGGATGGGCTAAACCAGATGGTTATCCCAGTGTAGGGGTAGAGTGGCCAGTTCCTGTGCTGGCTTGCCTGTGCTCATACGGATCAGTTTGCCCTGGCCGGTAGTGATTAAAAAGTCGCCGCCGGCCAGGGCTCCCACGCCGGCGCCATCGGTTATGGCTTCGTTGCGGAGCATTCGCCCTGTCGCGCCCTCAAATATGAGGGCGCGACCACCGCGGGGCGCAGTCACCGCGACCAGATCGTTCTGGGGATGCGCGCACACGCTGGCAATGTAGTTTGCCAATCGTGGTTGGACATCGTCGGTAAAGCCGATTTCATCAAACTGACCATTGCGGTACCTGGCGATCAATGGCGGTGCCTGGTCACTCGGCCCTTGGTACTGATAGCCCGCATAGATATGGCCTTGTGGGGTCACGTCCAGATGGCGGCAACTCAGTTGATGGTGTGAGGGGCTGAAGCGCGCGCGAATCTCGCCGCTGGTGCGGTCCACCAGCATCAGCGCGGGTGCCATGGACTCCAGGTTTATCTTGATGCGATCGTAATCCGGGTGGGTTTTTATGCCACCCAGAGCGATAACCAGGGTTTGGCCATCCGGGTGCAGGTGTAGTTCGTGTGGGCCTATGCCGTTCAGGTCGAGTGTGTTGACACGCGCATAGCGGGCCTCGGCGTCGTACACCGCAATAATACCGTTGCCGCGCTCATAGCGGTTGGCTGTTGCGTACAAATAACGGCCATCGGGGGAGAACACGCCATGGCCGTAAAAATGTTCGCCGTCATTGGCTTTTATGTGTGCCAGGCGCTTGCCACTGCGGTTGTCAAACACGTGAAACCACCATCCTGGCCGGCGCTCGAACATCAGTACCTGGGTAGTGTGCGGGCGAAAACAGCCACCGTGGCAGCGGGCTTCAACGGCCGTTTGCCAAAGTGGTGTTCCGTCGCTGTTCAAACTGTGCACAGCAAAGCCACCATCATCGTGCATGCTGGCGCCCACGTACTCAGGGCCCTTCAGCGAATCAGCCTTTGCCGGCAGCAGCGAACAGCCAGTCAGGCTTAAGCCGGTTGCGCCTATGGCGCCACCAAAGGCCGCGAGGAACTGTCTGCGATTTAAACTCATGATGGCTCAGTCGCCATCACTGGAATTAAAGCCGCGAATCACCCCTAGAGTGGTGGCGGCTTCACCGCTGACCAGCGTTGTCAGCTGCGACACGTCAACGTACAGGCCCTGAAGGCTGCGGTAGGCGTTGTCGTCTTCTAACAGAGGGTTCAATGCAAGATCCATTGCCGGGAAGTGCTCCTGCACTTCGCCAAACTGCCTGTTGATGCGTTGCGCCAGGTCGCTCTCGCCTTGCTTGTTCAACAGCTCTTCCAAGCCGGGCAGGAAGTACTTTTGCAAGCCGTCAACGCTGGCAGCAATGCTGGCCAGACTGCTGCCACTGCGCCAGGCGTCGGCTGCGTAAACAGAGCGTTTGCCATTACCGCGCAATCCCATGGGAGTCGCCAGCCGGCGTTCTTCGACCACTTCCAGTGCGCTCATAGCGGCGCGAATGGTGGCGTGGGTGTAGTTGCCGGTTGCCAGGTAATGGGCTTTAAACTCGCCCCAGTCTGCAGCCAACTGCTGACTGTTATCGACCACATGGGCGGCCACCTGAATCAGAATCTGGCAGCTTATTTCGGCTGGCAGGGCGTGATCATTGGTATTGAAGCGCGTGTCAAACAGTAGGTATTCCAGCATCGGAAAACCCTGAACCGCCACGCCGGCCTGACCGACAGTTTCGGCACTGACCGCGGAGCCATCTTTCAGCAGAAGATCGGCTTTGCGGGCAATCAGGTTTTTCGGATCCGGCCAGAATTGGAACTGCCAGGCGCGGTTGTCGGTTTCAACCGGCCCAAAGTTCACAAACCGCACTTGCTGCCAGGCCTTAAACGCCTGTTTCCAGGCACTCTCAACTGAACTGCGAGCAACGGAACTGCGAGCTTCCGTTGAAGGCTGTTGGCAATAGGCTTTTGCCTGCTGTAACAAGGTTTTGCTGTCACTGGCTAAAGTCTGATAGCCGCGGCCGATGCCCTGATGCCAACCTGCGCGTGCGTGCTGTTCTACAGCCGTTCCGGATTCCGCCGACGCAGCCAGCGCAATGCCTGGCAATACCAGCGTCGGCAGCAAAAGTGTAAGTGCTGCGGTGCGGAAATAGCGGGTAAATCGCAACATAAAACGTCCTTACAGTGAGTTTAGAAATTCAACCAGCGCCTGGCGCTGCTGGGTGGCCATCTGGCGATAGAGGTCGCTGGCCGGCTGCGCTTCGCCACCGTGCCAAAGAATGGCTTCTTCCAGCGTGCGCGCCCTGCCATCGTGTAAAAACCCGGCTAAAGGATTTACCTGCTGAGCCATGCCAACGCCCCAAAGAGGAGCCGTACGCCATTCATTGCCGTTGGCCAAAAACTCGTCGCGACCGTCTGCCAGCGCCGGCCCCATATCGTGTAGCAAAAGATCGCTGTAAGGCCAAATGGTCTGATTGCTCAGGTCTGGGCGTTGCGGGTCAACACCGGTTACGTGGGTAGGCGTATGGCAAGCAGCACAGCCGTTTTCATTGAACAGACGAGCGCCTTGCTGCACCGCGGCGCTATCCATATCGCGGCGGGCAGGAACGGCCAGGCTTTTAGAGTAAAAGGTCACGAAATCGGCAATTTTGTCTGTTACTTCCGGTTCGCCGCCATTGGCCCAGCCGTCGCAGTTCTGGCTTGGGGTGCAGTCGGTGGTGGTTTTCAGTGATGAGGTAAGGCCCATATCACCGGCAAAGGCGCCCATGCTCTGCTGGTGCACATTGGGCTCTGCGGCTTTCCAGCCAAAGCGTCCGGCGACAGTCTGGCCACTGGCGATGTCCCACACCTGGTTAACCTTTCCGCTGATGCCGTCGCTGTTGGCGTCATCCGGGTCGGCCAGGGCCGCCACCGTTTCGGCGGAAATGGCTTCCAGCAGCCCCATTCCAATCATTTGGGGTGCTACTCGCGGCGAAATCAACAGGTCGTCTCCCAAAGGCCCATAGTTAGCATGCTCTATGGTGTACACGGGCTCGCGTAACTCTACCTCGGTACCGTCAGCAAGCACATCCACGCGCTTGACCCAACTCAAAACCATATCGGCTTCGGGCTTGGCGCCGGGCAGGGCAAAGGTTTGTAGCTGCGCTCCGTAGACCGGATGGGGCTTGAACCCGTTGGTGCGCAAAATGTCGGCGTCCTCAATAGGGTCGTGGGGCACGGCCAGGCGCAGAAACAAAGAGACCGAGGGTGTATCAACGGCTGGCGGGTGGCCGCGGCCATCTTTCAGGTGGCAACCTTGGCAGGCGTTGGTGTTGAACAGCGGCCCAAGACCGTCACGGGCTTGGGTGCTGGCAGGTGCTTCTACCCAAGGGTTGCGGAAAAAACTGTTGCCAACGCTGAAGTCAAGCCGTTTGGTCATCGACAAATTGCCCTGAGGCCGGGAAAACGCATTGGTATCGGGTTGGTTTACGGTGCCAGCACCACCTGTCATCGGGGTGGTTTGGAGTGCGTAGCCGGCGTGTTCGCTGGAACCGCCGGCGCTGGTTGCTGCATTGGCAAACACCGGGGCACTGGCAAAAGCCAGTGCCCCGGTTAACAAAAGTGTTTTCATTTTGCCTCAGAACGCGTGGCCGGCGTCATCCGGTGAAAGGGCTTCAATGCCCAGTTCGCGGGCGGCCTGTTCAATAGAACCGGTTTGAATAACCAGCGCCATGATCGCGTCGTTAACAATTTTCGCGCCTTCATCGTTGCCTGGTGCAATCATCATATCGAACGCCATGGGGGTCTGTGAGGATTCGGCTTTGGCTTTCATAAAGCCTAGCGCCTGCATGGTGTTGTCCAGCTGTTTATTCAGTTCTGCATTCAGCTGTGGATTGATTTGTTCAACCAGGTCGGCCAATGACGGGCCGGTGACCGATGAATTGTCGACCCGGCGATAGGTTCCGGTGTAAACGTTTTGAATGCCTTGGCCGTTATAATAGTGGGAGTTGTGGGTGTTATCACTGAAACAGTCGTGTTCGTCTTCGTAGGAGTTTGCCTCGAGTGCGACCTTCATACGTTCACCGGCCAGTTCGCCCAGCGACAGGGAGCCCATACCAAACAGCATTTTCTGAATGCCTTCGCTAGCGTTAGCAGACGTCAGTTGAGCGCGGTAATTGTCGGAGGAGCCTTGAGCCCACTGCGCTGTCATCCATTCCAGATCGTCAATCAACAGATCGGTCACGGCGTCCAGGTATTGGCCACGGCGATCGCAGTGGCCGTTGGTGCAATCTTCACCTTGCTGGTAGTCGCTAACGGGCCGTTCGCCATTGCCGGCGTCAAAGCCATTCAGATCCTGGCCCCACAGCAGAAACTCGATGGCGTGGTAGCCAGAGGCAACGTTGGCCTCGGAGCCGCCAATTTCGTTCAAATTGGCCAGCAATTCCGCCGTCAGAGTACTTACGTCCAGCTGCTCGCCACCTACGTTGATGCTGGTGCTGGCAATGATATTGGCGGTTGCGCCGGCGTTGCCCAGTTCGTATTGGTAATCATCGGATTTGACGTAGTCGATTAGGCCTTCGTCCAGTGGCCAGGCGTTTAACTGTCCTTCCCAGTCGTCAATCAGGGTGTTGCCAAAACGGAAGGCTTCGCTTTGTTGGTAGGGAACACGTGCAGCGTACCAGGCTTCTTTAGCGGCTTTCAGGTTGGCGTCGCTAGGGCTGGCGATCAGGCGGTCAGTGGCTGTGTTCAGGGCGCGTGCGGTTATCAACGAATCTTCAAAGGTAGCGTGGACAACGTCTGCGTAATGGGCTACCACGTCACTCTGGCTAACAAACTGATTAGTGGGCTGGATTTTTGCAACGGAACCGTTGGTGCCGCAGCCGACGACAAGTAAAGCAGAAACGGCAATCGCCAGCGATGCCGGGCGGACTAAAAAAAGCATAATAAACTCCGATAAAATAGTTGTTTTTAATAATACTTTTTAGCGTTCGCCTTATTAAGTACTGCGGCGCTTGTGCAAATCATAATTAATCTAGATAAAAATAACAATGAGAATGATTTGCAATAGCTATGCGTGCTGTTACATTGACGTCAAGAGAGTGCCTAGCAGGCCTCTAATGCGCTTTCGTCGATTAAACACCAGGGAGAATGGGATCATGAGCAGCTCAGTTATCCAGCTTGCAGGAACGCCCGCTAGCATTTTTACCGCTTGGCAAAAAATCAAAAAGAGTGTCTCCCTATCGTCAGAATCTGCCGAATCTACTCGTTCAGAGGGCAGCACTGAGCGCCCGTAAATAAGCAATAACCGACTGTCAAAGCGGTTGTTGATACGTCCTGATACACCGGGGCGACTATGGGGGTGTTATTCAACTGTGATGCGCTTGCGCACACCAGCCGTGGTCGGGCTTAATGGCTCCCCTTTACTGGGAGCCCATTTATGCTGAGTTATCTCCATGCTTTTCATGCAGGCAATTTCGCCGATGTACACAAGCACGCGGCGCTGGTGCTGACACTGAATATGATGCAAGAAAAAGCGTCTGGCATAGCCTGTATTGACACCCACGCCGGCAGTGCGCTTTACGATCTTGATGATGAACGCGCCCGCAAAACCGCCGAAGCTGATGCGGGTATCCGCAAACTCTGGCCCCAATTGGACAGCCTGGCGGCAGCCGATTGGCAGCTGTTGCGGCGGTATTTGCAGCAACTAAACTCCGGCGCGAACCTGCGCCAATATCCTGGGTCGCCTGCGTGGTTTGGGCATTATCTACGCGCGCAGGACAGCCTGGGTGCGTTCGAACTGCATCCGTCAGAAACCAGCAGTTTGATCCAGTGGGCTCGTGGCAAACGGTTGCGAGTAACCCAGAAGGACGGTCTGGCGGGGCTGCTGAAAGTGCTTCCACCTCGTCAGCCGCGCTTGCTCGTGCTTATTGACCCGTCTTATGAAGTAAAAACCGACTATACCGCCGTAGCCGAAACACTCAGTCGTGCATGGCAAAAATGCCGCCACGGAGTGTTTCTGGTGTGGTATCCCATGTTGACCTCTGGCCTTGAGCAGACTTTGCTGGACGGCCTCAGGGCCGGCCCGATTCGCAAAATTCTGCGAAGTGAAGTGCGGCTGCATACGCCACCGGAGCGCGGCATGGTCGGTTCCGGGATGCTGGTCATCAATCCACCCTGGGGTATGGATGAACGGCTGTCGGCGATGATGAGCGATTTGGAGCCGGCAGCGCGTCTGGGCTTGGGGCAACAGATGGACTGGTTGGCTCCCGAGTAGCACCGCTGTGCTTTCGTACTATGATGTGGGTTATCAAGTCTTTGACAATTATTAAGGTATTGGCGGGCAAGTGGTCAAACACAAGCTGGAGCAGGTAAATGGCGACAGCGGTAAACACGTCAGCGGTCATGACAATCGGTGTTAGCGGTCGCGCCGTCTTTTTCCGGAGAGTGGCGAGCGCTGTGTTGTTTTCCCGACTGTCCCAGAGGTGCCAATACTGCATCAGGGCATCAGGGCATCAATTCGGTTGCGAACGCGCGGTTCGCTGTTGTAGGCAATGGCTATGGCGTTATAGGTGTCAATATCCAGATTCTGGTTTTCAATAATCTCTGCCATGCGCGCATTCATCTCATCGCGCAGGCTTGTTGTATCGGCTTCAGACTCTGCGCTGTCAATGCGGTCTTTGTATTCTTCCCGTAGCGTGTTCATCTGTTGCTGTGCATCGACGAACTTGTGTAACTGCGCATCGCTGTAAAACGCCGTGTGCGTTCCGGCCTCTGCCGGAGCGCTGAAACCTTCAGTAATCTGCTCAATCGCCGGAGCCTGTTGAGCCATCGCGCTGGCAGCGCTGAGCAGGCTGACGAGCACTGTGGTGGTGAGAACGCTTTGAATCCGTTTGTTCATGGCGAGAGCTTCCAATAATGATACAAAGTCAGGCTTTAGGCTGTCACAAGGTGATATCGTTAGCAAATTAACGACCTGTATAAGGCCGGTAAGGATAGGTATAATGCGTGGCCTAGAATTCGGCATCAAAGCCGTGGTGAGAGTGTAAACTATGACCAATCAAAAACAGGCCATGATGTTTGGCCTCGCCACGGTATTACTGTGGTCCACCGTGGCCACCGCGTTCAAGTTGGCACTGGCGGATCTATCCCCGCTGCAGCTGCTGTTAATTGCCTGTGTGGCCTCTGTTTTAGTGATGGGCACGATTCTGGTGCTTCAGGGCCGCTGGCGCCTGGTTTTCCAGCTGCGCCGCGGGCAGTATGCGCAGTCATTTATGATGGGCCTTATTAACCCGTGCCTCTACTATTTTCTCCTGTTTGGTGCCTTTGACCGCCTGCCGGCTCAGGAGGCTCAACCCATCAATTACACTTGGGCGCTGGTGTTGGCTTACCTGTCTGTTCCCTTTCTCGGTCAACGTCTGCGCGGGCGCGACATCGCGGCCGGGCTGGTGTGTTACGCCGGCGTATTTGTGATTGCCACTCGTGGCGCGGTAACCGACCTGAGTTTTTCAGATCCGGTGGGAGTGGCCTTTGCCGTTGGCAGTACGTTGGTATGGGCCAGCTATTGGATTATTGCCACCCGCGATACCCGCGACCCGGTGGTGGGTTTGTTCCTGAACTTTCTATTTGGCTTGCCGGTCATTGTTGCAGCGGCTGTAGCCACCGACAGCCTGCATTTTTCGCTGACGGGTTCACTGTTGGCGGCCGGTTATGTCGGCGTGTTTGAAATGGGCATTGCGTTCGTGCTTTGGTCCTACGCCATGAAAAAAGCCGAAAACACAGCGAAAGTTAGCAATCTTATATTTATATCGCCGTTTTTGTCGTTGGTGTTTATCTGGTTTATTTTAGGTGAGCGAATTTTGCCGTCTACTTACGTAGGGCTGGTACTGATTATCGCCGGCTTGTGGTTGCAGCAGAAAAAAGCCGCGCAGAAACAGGATGCCGCCGCAGGAGTCGTGAGCGGTGGCGGCTGAGTGGTCGGTTTACCTGGTGCGAACCGCCGCCGGCGCCTTATACACCGGGGTGTCTACGGATGTGGAACGGCGTTTTTCAGAACATCAGGGCAGCGTCAAAGGTGCTCGCAGCCTCCGCGGCAAGGGCCCGCTGGTTCTAGCGTTCCAGAGCTGTGTTGGTGGCCGCGCTCAAGCCATGCAGTTAGAGTGGAAAATCAAACGCTGGCCCAAAAACCGTAAAGAAGCGTTGTGTAATGGCCAGCTTACGCTGGACGACTGGCTCCCCGACCAGTAGGGTTTCGTGAGCTTGAAGGCGTAGAACATGATCCTTTAACGACTTTTTCTTACTCACCACAGGTGTTTAGCCTCTCGTGTACTGGAAAACAGATACTATAAAAATACCGGATTGGGACCGCAACTCGTTGCTGGACAGGCTGGAAGCGTTCGAACCAGACAATGAGCGAGAGCTGAGCCATGAAATGATGGCTTACTGTCATTTTTATGGGCTGGACCTTTGGGTAGAGCATTCGCAGGTGGAATACCACCAAGGCTATGTGAACTCCGGCAAGCATCAGGTCATGGTGCACTATTACCGAAGCACAGCTGCAACACATTGCCGCGGAACAGTTTTTGTAATGCACGGTTATTTCGATCACGTTGGGCTTTACACCCAGCTGATAGACCGCTGCTTGGCGGAAGGATTTGATGTGCTGGCGTATGACCAGCCGGGCCACGGGCTTTCCAGTGGCACGCCGGCGGCGATAGGCAGTTTTTTGGAGTACCAGCAGGTGCTCAGCGATGTAACGGCAAAGGTGCGACAGAAAATTCGCGGGCCCTGGTATGCGGTGGGGCAGAGCACGGGCGGCGCCATACTGATTGACTACCTGCTGTCGAATCATCATACCCGGGCCACATCAGAGTTTCGCAAAGTGGTTTTACTGGCGCCACTGATACGCCCTGCGGGTTGGGTTAAGGCCCGTGTGTTGCACACGGTGCTAAGGCCCTTTGTCAGCCGCTGGCGGCGGGCATTCAGTGCTAACAGTGGCAACTCGGAGTTTTTGAAATTTCTTCGTAAGGTCGACCCGCTGCAGGCCCGCGCTATTCACGTTGACTGGGTTTCGGCATTGCGCCAATGGGTGCCCCATATTGAGTCTGCGCGCCCGGTTGAGTTCGATATAACCGTGGTACAGGGCGAAAAAGACCTAACCGTAGATTGGCCTCATAATTTGCGGATTATTCGTAACAAGTTTGCCCGAGTTCATGAAGTCAAGTTGCCACTGGGCAGGCACCATCTGGTTAACGAGGCCCGTGATTTGCAGGCAACGGTGTTTAATACCATCATCGACACTTTTACGGCAGACGTGTGAACACGTTGTCGTAGACTCACTTAAATAAGGGACACGCTGTGAAAAAAACGATACTTGCGGTTACGCTGGCCAGCCTGACGCTTGGCGGCTGTATGACATACGACCCATACACCGGCGAACAGAAAACATCGAACGCCACTAAGGGTAGCGTGATTGGCGCACTTGGCGGCGCGGTAATTGGTGCGGCCACTTCCAGTAAAAGTGACCGTGGTAAAGGTGCGCTGATCGGCGCTGCTGGCGGTGCGGCTATAGGTGGCGGTGTTGGTGTGTACATGGATCGCCAGGAAGCGCGACTGCGCCAGCAGCTCGAAGGCACTGGCGTACGTGTGGTGCGTAATGGCGACGAAATCTCGCTGGTCATGCCGGGCAACATTACTTTTGATCTCAACCAAACCAGTATTCGCTCGCAGTTTGGCGGAACTCTGGAGTCTGTTGCCTTAGTACTGAAAGAGTTTGATCAAACTATTATCCAGATAGAAGGACACACCGACAGCCAGGGCGGAGACAGCTATAACCAGTTGTTGAGTGAGCGGCGCGCGTCTTCTGTTCGTGACTTCCTGCTGAACCAAGGCATTGAGTCCAGGCGCACCCGAGCTGTGGGTTATGGCGAGCGTTACCCGGTGGCTTCTAACGATACCTCAGGCGGGCGCGAGCAGAATCGGCGCGTTGAACTAACACTGGTGCCCATGGGCTAAGGCACGAGTATCATCGTGCAAGTGCCTTGGCCAACCAGTCGGCAAGGCGCTGAGCCCGCGGCGACACCGTATCACCGGGAAGCCGCAGGCTCAGGGTGTCGCGGGTTTCTATAAAACCCCAAGGCGCCAGCAATCGCCCGCTGCGCAGATCTTCCTCCACCAGATATTGCGGCGCTATTGCCACGCCCAACCCTACCAATGCTGCTTCTAGCATGTAATTTAAATGTTCGAATGATTGCCGGATCGGCAGACTCTGCGTATCTAATTGCTGGTGCTTACACCACTGTGGCCAGGCTTGCGGCCGTGACAGGGTTTCCAGTAACGGCAATTCCAGCAGGGCACTCGCCGGCATGTCTGGGTTGGCAGGGGCCAGCCCGGGGGCCATCACCGGCCCGATTCGTTCAGGGCCGAGAACAATCAGGTTCTGGCCTGAGGGCGCTGGCGCCGAGGTGAAGCCCAGAGCAGCGTCTACCCCCGCGGGCAGGTGCAGCTCTTCGTCGGTGGTGGTCAGGTGAATGTCCAGCCCGGGGCAGTCCTGGCGTAATCGGCCCAGGCGCGGAATAAACCAGCGCGCCAGAAAGCTACCTGAACAGCTTAACACCAGGGGCGCATCACGGGCTTCTCGCCGCAGGCGCTCGCATGCCTGTTCCAGTTGTGAAAAAACCGAATCCGTGGTGGCGAACAGCTGATGGCCTGCGGTGGTTAAAGCAATGCCGCGGCCCTGGCGCTCGAATAACGCTATGCCGAGTTGCTGTTCAAGCTGGCCAATTTGCCGGCTGACGGCACCGTGAGTCACGCTGAGGGTTTCAGCGGCACGGCTCATGCTTAGTAGGCGTGCCGCGGCATTAAAGGCGCGTAGCGCATTCAGCGACGGTAAAGGCAGGTTGGCATGGTCCATAAATCGTTTACTTTTTCTCACAGGTTGGTGCGATTTTATCGATTCCCACCTATGCTGTCCTGCTTTACACTGGATATCAATTAGAAATCGAATCAGAGTAACGGAGTCAATCGCATGAGCACAGCAACCACGCTACGACAGGGCCCGGACATTAACGGTTTTTTCGGTCATTTTGGTGGCCGTTTTGTGGCCGAGACCTTGATGCCGCTCGTTCTTGAACTGCAAGAAGAATATGCAAGGGCGCGCAATTCAAAAGAATTTGTTGATGAGATGGACGCTTTGCGACGTGACTTTGTCGGCCGCAAAAGCCCGCTGTATCTGGCTGAACGGTTAACTGAACAGCTCGGCGGGGCCAAGGTATACCTCAAGCGGGAAGATCTTTTGCACACCGGCGCTCACAAGATCAACAATTGCCTAGGCCAGATTTTGTTGGCCAAACGCATGGGTAAAACCCGTATCATCGCGGAAACCGGGGCGGGCATGCACGGTGTGGCAACCGCCACCGTAGCTGCGCGCTTTGGTATGGAATGCGTGGTGTACATGGGCAGCGTCGACATTCACCGTCAGCAGCCCAACGTGCAGCGCATGCGTTTGCTGGGCGCCAAAGTAATCCCGGTCACCAGCGGTGCAGGCACTCTGAAAGACGCTATGAATGATGCCCTGCGCGACTGGGTTACGAACGTGGCCGATACTTTTTATATCATCGGCACAGTAGCAGGCCCGCATCCCTATCCGGCTATGGTGCGTGATTTCCAATCGATTATTGGTGAAGAAACCCGCGAGCAGATTATCGAGCGTGAGGGGCGCCTGCCCGACACGTTGGTAGCCTGCGTCGGTGGCGGCTCAAACGCCTTGGGCCTGTTCCATCCGTTTTTGGATGATAAGAGCGTCGCTATGGTGGGTGTTGAAGCCGCCGGTGAAGGCTTGGACAAGCGCCACGCCGCCAGCCTGAAAGGCGGCACCCCGGGCATATTGCACGGCAACCGTACCTTCCTGCTGCAATCCGCTGACGGTCAGATTCAGGATGCCCATTCGATTTCGGCGGGTCTGGATTACCCGGGCATTGGCCCAGAACACGCCTGGTTAAACGAGATTGGCCGGGTCAGCTACGCCGCCATTACTGATGACGAAGCTCTCGAAGCCTTCCACACGTTATGCCGCATTGAAGGTATTATTCCGGCGCTGGAAACAGCCCATGCTATTGCTTACGTGATGAAAGTGGCTCCGACATTGCCGCAGGATCACTTGATTGTTATCAACCTGAGCGGCCGCGGTGATAAAGACATGTCGACCGTCCTTGCCGCGATGGACGCCAGTGCGGAAAACGCCGAGAAAAACGCTGGTAAAGCCGTTAAAGGGGAAGCCTGATATGAGCGCAAGTCGTATTGATCGTTGTTTTGAAGCCTTGCGCCAGCAAGACCGTGCTGCCCTGGTTACGTTTGTAACCGCAGGCTATCCGGACTATCAGCACAGCTCGGAGATTTTAAAAGGGTTGCCTGAAGCCGGTGCCGATATCATCGAACTGGGAATGCCATTCACCGACCCTATGGCCGATGGTGTGCCCATTCAGCTTGCTAGCCAGCGCGCTTTGGCCGGTGGTCACAACACCATCAAAACCCTGCAGATGGTGCGTGAATTCCGCGAGCATAATCAGCACACACCGATTGTACTGATGGGCTATTACAACCCAATTTACTGCTACGGTGTAGAGCGTTTTCTGAATGATGCCGCAGCGTCCGGTGTAGACGGCATGATCGTGGTGGATTTGCCGCCAGAGCATGACGACGAACTGTGCGTGCCGGCCCGCGAAGCCGGTATTCACTTTATTCGTCTGGCAACGCCCACCACCGATGCTGCCCGGCTGCCTGGTGTGCTGGTAAATACTTCCGGCTTTTTGTACTACGTTTCCAGCACAGGTGTTACTGGCTCTGTGGCACCTACCGCTGAAAAAGTGGAAAAAGAACTGGCGCGGATTCGACAGCATACAAACTTGCCGGTGGCCGTGGGCTTCGGTATTCGTACCGCACCCCAAGCTGAGCGTATTGCGCGTTTTGCCGATGCCGTAGTGGTGGGTTCGGCTTTGGTGGAGTGCATAGCCAATGCAGATACCGAAGCGCAGGGTCGCGATGATGTGTTGTCGCTTACGCGGGAACTCTCGGCTGCGGTTAGAGATGCGCGGACGACATTGAACGTTTCCTGAGCGTTGTCATTGGCTAGCCCAAGCGTTTGAAACGCCTGTCCGAATTTGTGCTCGGGCAGGTTTTTTTATTGCTCACTCATGAGCCAGAGCCTTTCTAAACTTTTTTGATGCCTTATTATTGCGACAGCAAATCACCGCACCAGCGCGATTCTACGCTCTCTGACGTATGGACACCCGAAACCGCCTGAAATACCTTAAAGAGCTGTTCTTAAAGGTGACTGTGATGAAGATTGGTACGATCAAATCGATTTGGCGTTATCCGGTGAAAGGTATGTCGGGTGAGCGTGTTCAGAGCTGCGTTTTTGATGCCGGCGGTGTGAAGGGTGACCGTATCTGGGCGTTACAGGATGTGCAGCGCCAAGAGATCCAAAGCTGCAAGTCTAGGCCACAACTCCTTCAGTGCTGTGCACGGTCTCGGGGAAACATTGCCAGCGGCTATGTCGAGATTACGTTTCCGAATGGCAAAAGGCTTCGGTGTGATAATCCGCAGGCCAACGCAGAGGTGTCAGCCTTGGTGGGTCACGACAGCGTGTTGTAACCCTTGCGTCCTGAGACAGATGATAACTTTTATCGTCGTTATAAAACCGATGAGCACACCTGGCTTGAGGAGTTGAAAGCCACATTTGCGCGAGAAGAAGGCGAGCCATTGCCCGATCTCGATAACTTGCCGCCATCCATGCAGGACTTTGTGTCCGTTCCAGGCACGTTTTTTCTGGTATCGCCTTTTCATATTCTGACAACGGCTAGCCTGAACCACATGAAACAGCAGAATCCAGAGTCGGATTGGCGTGTGGAACGCTTTCGCCCCAACCTCGTCATCGACACACTGCCAGGGATGACGGGGTTAGCCGAACAGGACTGGATTGGTAAGGTCCTGAAAATGGGTGAACTCGTTATTGAATGTAGTGGTCCTGCGCCACGCTGCGGTGCCGTTACAAGGAAGCAAGGCGGCTTCGGCGCAGACGCCAGCCTGCTGCGCAGCATTGTTCGGGAAGCGGGCCAGAATCTTGGAATTTACGGCAATATCCAGAGTGCAGGGTTGATAGACGTTGGTGATGAGGTTTATCTCGTCTAGCAGCGTTTCGGGTCTACGTATGCGATTACCTACGACAAATTGCCGCTGACTGCAGCGAAAATGCATTTTCCCAGGTTGCTTGCAATTTTTACGGAAAATTTCTTATTAATAGCGGCATTAGCCTGATCCAAAAAATCGATTAAACGTAAGTACTTGTCGCAAGGTTGCGTTTATCTTGTCCCCAAGGTTGGCAGTCGGTTAAAAAACGTTCCGAGAACATGCCGATAGCTGATTTCTAAGTACAATAGATTCGAGGGTTAAGGACATGCTAGAGCTCGAAAGTTTATCAGTGGGTCAATATGGCTTTATAAGCAATGTGTTTTCTTTTGGTTTGGCCGTCATGGCATCGTCTACGCTGTTCGTGTGGCTGATGAAGGGGTCTGTTGCGCCGGCTTACCGGATGGCCATTACGATCAGCGGTTTGGTAACGGCTATCGCAGCCTATCATTACCTTCAGATCATGCTCTCTTGGCACGGGGCGGCAACGATTAACACGGGCGAAGTATTGGTGACGGGTGAAGGCTTTAACCGTGCATATCGCTATGTGGATTGGTTGTTAACGGTGCCCTTGCTGCTGATTGAGCTGATTTTGGTAATGAAGCTCAGCAACAGTGAGACTATGAGCCGGTCTGTTAAGCTCGGTGGCGCAGCTGCACTAATGATTATTCTTGGCTATCCTGGCGAAGTATCGAGCGAAGTTGGAACTCGAGCACTGTTCTGGATTCTGTCGATGATTCCGTTCCTGTACATTGTGCGTGAGATGGTCGTCGGTCTTAAGGAGTCTATCTCGCGGCAGCCAGATGAAGTAAAAGGCCTGATAAACGCAGCAGCTATTCTGTTGGTCGTTTCCTGGGCATTTTACCCGATCGTCTATTTGTTGCCATTGGTCGGCATCACCGGTGGTTCAGCAATTGTTGCTGTCGAAACCGGCTACACCATTGCTGACATTGTCTCGAAAGCTGTGTTCGCGATGTTGATCTTCATGATTGCGATACGCAAGAGTAAGGCAGATGAACGCGAACTTGTTGCAGAAGCAGCAGCCACGCAAGCAGAGCAGAAAACTCCGGTGAAAAAAGGCGCTTGAAAGCAGTCGTAAGATCTGTCGGAACTTGACTGCTGATTGTCAGCCATTGTGATCAAACCGGCACGGATCTGGTCCGTGTCGGTTCCGCCTTTTCTTATTAAGATCAAGTGGTCTCAATAAACGGCTTTCAGTACTCATCCCCGCGTAGGGAGAATAACAATGACTGTTTCCGTCTTAGGCGCCGAAGTACCTTTGAGAAAAAACGCCAGTGCTAACGTTGTAGCGGTCCAATCAGCCGGCAAGGTCGATCATACGCGAGCGTTAGAGCAGGTTAGAGAGTTGATGCTCGACGCCTTGCAAGGTGTAATGGAAGGGCCGGCAAACAGCGCGAGCCAATACCAAATCAGTACCAGGGGGAGTTTGTTGAGAGCCCGTCTGGCGCTGGCCAGTTGCAGAAGTTTTGAATGCTCTCAAGAATATGCGGTTGTTGCCGCTGCATGCTGCGAACTCATCCACAACGCGTCTTTAGTACACGATGACCTCCTCGACGGCGATCAGCTTCGAAGAGGGCAAGCGACAGTATGGAAAAGACACGGAAGAGGGGTTGCTTTGTGCGCCGGCGACTTATTGCTTTGCACGGCTTTTGCTGTGTCCGCTGGTTTGAACGATGCCCAACAGTCCCGTCTTTTGACCCAATATCTGGCGGCGATGACAGGTCGAGTTATTGTCGGACAAAGCATTGAGATTGCACCGGTAGAACCCGGCTTTCAGCCCCGGTTCAGAGACTATATAGAAGCTGCGCAAGCCAAAACTGTCCCACTGATTCAGCTCCCGCTGATGACAGGTGCGATAGCGGTGAAAGCCGGGCTGTCGGTTCTGGACTCTATAAGGCGGTTCGCCGAGGCGGTTGGTCTGGCCTATCAGATCATCGACGATCTGGACGATCTGGTAGAGTCAAAGGCCGATTTGAAAAGCAAGGTGAAATCGCTTCATCCTTTTCATGCCTGGCACCATCATCGTGGTAGATTGAGCGACAGTCCGGAGCTTAGAGTTCAAAGGGCGACCCGCCACGCGCTGGCTGCATTGCAGCGTGGCCGATGCCAGCTGAAGTGTCTTGAAGAAAAGATGTCTACGCCGATTACGCCTACGTTAGGCCCGTTACTGATGAAATTGGAATGCAGAGCACAAGCACATCGCTACTCCTTTGGATCGAATGGGGAGGGATATCATGACACAACAAATACGTGGGGTTAGTGCGGCGAAAACAGCGGTGGTTGTTGGGGCCGGTTTTGGCGGACTTGCTGTTGCCCTGCGCTTGTTGGCCCGAGGTTATAGGGTTGATCTTCTGGAAAAACACGCGGATTTGGGGGGGCGAGCCAGAACCTTTGAGCTTGATGGTCACAGTTTTGATGCCGGGCCAACCGTCATAACCGCGCCTTTTCTTTTTGCTGAATTGTTCGAACGTTTTGGTGAAGTTATGGAAAATCAGGTGATACTATTACCGGTGTCGCCTTTTTACCGCATGGACTTTGCCGATGGCAGCCACTTTGACTATCACGGCACAACAGAGGCGCTGGTCGCAGAGATCGACCGGCTATCGCCGGGCGAAGGCGAACATTACCCGGAGTTTCTGCGCGCCGCCGAAGCAATGTACGATCGCGGCTTCACCGAGCTGGCTCAGCGGCCTTTTACCCGGGTTGCAGACATGCTGGAGGTTTTGCCAGACCTCATTAAGCTCAGGGCTGACCGCAGTATTTACCAATTTGTTTCCCAGTTTTTCAGCGATGAGCGTCTGCGTAGAGCTTTCTCTGTGCCTTCCCTGCTGGTGGGGGGCAATCCGTTTCAGACATCAGCACTCTACGCCCTGATTCATGCTTTGGAGCGTAAAAGCGGTGTTTGGTATGTGCAAGGCGGAACCGGTGCGCTCATTAAGGCATTGGCTGAGCTGTTTGAGCGACACGGAGGTCGCTTGCACGTGGGCCAGTCAGTGCAGCATCTGGAAATGGATGGCCTGAACGTGCGCGCAGCTGTGACCGACCAGGGCAGGCGTTTTGATGCCGACTTGGTCGTGAGTAACGCTGATCCGCTATACGTCTACGATCACTGGATTGAAAGAACCGCCCTCCAGCGACTTGCCGATAGCCACAGGGCACGGCTAAAGCAGTCTATGGGGCTGTTTGTGCTTTATTTCACCACCGAACGAGTTTACGCAGATATTGAGCACCACACGATTGTGTTCGGTGAAACGTTCCGGGAAATTTTGACCGAGATCTTTGAACAGCGCCAGATTCCGGAAGATTTGAGTCTGTATTTGCACAGGCCAGGCGCGACAGACCCGACAATGGCGCCAAAAAGTGGTGACGCCTTTTATGTGCTGGCCCCGGTTCCTAATCTTCAGGGCGATCAGGATTGGGATCAGATTTCTAGTGACGTTGAAGATCAAATTATCAGCATTTTGACTCAGCGCCTCATGCCGGACCTTCCGCAGCAAATCCGCGCTAAGCACAGCATTTCTCCTACCTATTTCCACACTGAGTTGAACAGTCCCTTTGGCAGCGGGTTCTCCATTGCGCCTACGCTCACACAATCGGCCGGGCTGCGCTTTCATAACCAGTCGCCGCGGTACCGAAACCTGTTTTTTGTCGGTGCAGGCGTTCATCCTGGTGCAGGCGTGCCGGGTGTGGTGTGCTCTGCCGGTGTTGTTGAGCGCTTAGTGGTCAGAGCCTTTGAATCTCAGGCCGATAGCGAGGCGGGAGCGCCAGCAGGCACCGCCATTAGAGGCGCGAAATGACTGAGTCGGTTGCCGAGACCAATCTATCCGCAACCGGCGCCGATGTTCTGCGGCTCAAAGGGAAAAGCTTTTATTGGGCTGGCCAGCTACTGACCGCAGAACAGCTTGAGAGCGCCGCAGACCTATATCAGATATGCCGAAATATAGACGATTTGGTGGACGAAGCATCAACACCCGCCCAAGCAACTGCAGCTGAGCGACAGCTTGGCGAATTTCACCAGGCACTGATATCCCGGCCAACACTGGCCGATGACCCTCCCAATCTTTACCATCAGGCGGAATTGCTGCTGGGAGAATATCCGATGGCGCTGAGCGCATTGGGTGATCTTGTTGACACGGTGCGTAGGGATCTTGACCTGGTTAGAGTGGCGGATCAGGCCGAACTCCTTCGTTACTGCTACGGTGTGGCGGGAACGGTAGGGGTTATGATGACGTGCCTGTTAAACGCGCGTGAGCGGGAAAAAGCCCTACCGCACGCCATTGATTTAGGAATTGCCATGCAGCTGACCAACATCTCTCGAGATGTTCTGGAGGATGCCCAGTTAAACCGCTTGTACCTGCCGGCCGATGGGGCCGCGGGCACGATCGCGCCAGAAGATATTGTGGCTGGAAATCGAGTTGCGCGGCACAGTGCCTGGTTGGGCGTGCGCGATTTGCTGGACCTGTCCGAGGCTTATTATCGCAGTGGGTGGCAGGGGTTGGGTTATCTGCCGTTCAGGGCACGTCTGGCCATTGCCGTGGCTGCGAAGGTCTATCGGCAAATTGGCCGACAGATTCTGCAAAGGGGTGAACAACGTTATTGGCAGGGCCGATGTGTGGTTGGTTCAGCCGAGAAGCTGAGGGTGTCGGTGGGAGCTGTTGTTCGGCAGGCGGCAGGCGCAATCAACCGGCAGCCTATTCGTCACGATCACGCACTGCACCAAGGCCTGACAACCAGCCTCAAACTGCGCCAACCTGAAAAGCGATGAACCGTCGTCTTGAATCCGAACCTGAATCTGGACCAGCGTCCACAAGCCAGCGCACTGCGCCAGTCGGTGAGTATGATCTTGTCATTATTGGAGCTGGGTTAACCGGGCTCAGCTTGGCCTGCTGGCTCTTGCAATTAGCAGAAGATGGGCAGGCAACATTACCCAGAGTCTGTTTTCTAGAACCACGAACATCCTACAATAACGATCGAACATGGTGTTTCTGGGACCTTGAGCCACATCCTTTTCGCGATCTTATCACCCATCGCTGGTTTCGCTGGGAGGTCAGCCAAGGTGATCAAACAGCTTGTCAGTCTGACAGGGCCGCTGCTTACGCAATGCTGCCGGCAGATGTTCTGTATCGTTATGCATTGGCCAAAATAGAAGAGATACCGGCCTTTGACTTGCACCTTGGTGTGACCGTTAGCGGCGTTGAACACACCGATGATGGCGCTCTGGTGTCAGCCGATCAACGCCGTTGGCAGGCTAAGGCAGTCATAGACACACGCCCGCCCGACAAAGGTCAGCTGACGTCCGGCGTTGGGTTTTGGCAGGTTTTCTCAGGTCTTGAGATCACCTGTCCCAAGCACGGTTTTGATACCTCCACGGCCACACTGATGGATTTTCAGCCCGGCTACCCGCACCCTTGTTTTTTGTACCTGTTGCCTCTCGACGAGGATCACTTTCTGATTGAGTGGACCGCCTTTCAACCGGAGAAAGAGTCTGCGTCGGACTATCGCTCAGACCTTGATTTATGGCTACAGCGACAGAACTTGGGGTATTACGAGGTCACAAGAGAGGAGTCTGGTAGACTGCCTATGTTGCGTATGCCGACGGTTCAGAGCTTTGGTCGGGTGATTAGGGCCGGCGTCGGTGCAGGCTGGATGAGGGCCGCTACCGGTTATCATTTTGTTAGTTGCCAAAGAGGCAGCGCGGCGCTTGCCCGTCAGATTCTTGCAGCTCATGCCAGTGGCGACTGGAGGCTCCAGGACCCAACGGTGCGGGCTGGCTGGCTGGACTGGATGGACAGCGTGTTTCTGCGGGCATTGAAGCGACACCCGGACAAAGCACCGCAGTGGTTCGTGGGGTTATTTGCTGCCACGAGTGCTGCACAAATGAGCCGGTTTATGAATGACCAGCCACGCTGGCGTGATGCTCTGGCAGTGGCCAGCGCGCTACCGCCAGGGCCCTTTGTGCGAGCCGCATTGCCATGGCGATAAACGACACCGCTTACACTGAAAATGTGCTTTACCAGAGTTCATGCGGACGCCGTCACCAATTTGTTATATTGATGATTGCCGGTCTCGCGCTCATTGTCGGCGTTACAATGCCGGTTCTGTCTATTGAACAACAGTTCTGGATTGTGTTGCTGCCTATTGGTGTGTTCGGTCTGTCCCACGGGGGCGCTGACCCCATGATTCTCAAACAACTGACTGCGACCTCGCCAATCGGTTTGTTCGTTGTTCTCTGCGCTTACTTGATGGCTTCGTTGGCTTTTGTTGCGTTAATCTGGGTGCTACCGGTGGTGGCGCTGCTGGTGTTTCTGGGTTTGTCGGTCTGGCATTTTGGTTATACCGACGAAGCTTTTCTAAGCTCGGCGAAAAACCCTCTGTTGCGTTGGCTAAGCGGCAGTACGCCCATTCTGGGTCCGCTGCTCGGGCATCCGCAGCAAACGAGCGAGTTGTTTGCCTGGCTGATTAAGATTGAATCACAGGTGGTTTTGGACATCGTGGTATGGCTTGGGCCTTGTTTGGCGGTGGTTTGGCTTTTTGGTTTCGGATGCCTGTTGTTCGGGCGCCTTAACCGACCCGATCCAAGAGTGTTGGTCGAGTTATTCCTGGTGGGTGCTGCCTTGACTGCATTGCCACCGCTTCTGGGATTCGCATTCTATTTTTGTGCGATTCACAGCGTGCGTCACTTCCTTTCGATTGCCGAACACCGCTTGTTGTCGAATCGAAAAAGCCTATTTCAAGCGTTTCCGGTCCGTAAAATCTTGCCTGCAACGCTGGGGGCGATCGCAATGGCGTGTGTCGCCTGGGGGGTGATCGTACTGATCGGGCCTTCCACAAGTTTGCTGGTTGATGCCGTCAGAGTCATGTTCTGGGCGCTGGCCGCGTTAACACTTCCGCACGCTATCATCGTCAGATTATGGTGGAATCAAAGGCTTGTTGAGTGAGAAGACTGCTCAAAAAGATCGGGGACGAATTTCAAATCCGTCCCCTTTGAGTAAGAAAACCGGGGCCTAGGTAGGCCGGGGGCAGATTTGAAACCTGTCCCCTAAGAGCAAAAAAAACCGGGGCTCATGGCCCCGGTTTTTCTTAAGCAGCCTTGCGAGCTTAAAACAGCACGCGACAGCGAATGGTGCCTTTCACTTCCAGCAGCTTTTCCAGCGCCAGCTCACCGTAGGCTTTGTCGACGTCGATTACCACGTAGCCAATGTCTTCCTTGGTTTGCAGGTATTGACCGCAGACGTTGATACCGTTAGCGGAAAAGACTTGGTTGATCTCTGACATCACGCCCGGCACGTTTTCGTGAATGTGCAGCAACCGATGCTGGTTCGGGTGCGAGGGCAGAGCGACTTCGGGGAAGTTTACTGACGATACAGATGTACCGTTGTCGCTGTACATGGACAGCTTTTCAGCGACTTCCCGGCCGATATTTTCTTGGGCCTCGATGGTGGAACCACCCACGTGTGGGGTCAAGATGACGTTGTCGAATTCGCGTAGCGGTGAGACAAATTCTTCGCCGTTGGATTTTGGTTCAACCGGGAAAACGTCAACGGCAGCGCCCAACAACTTGCCGCTGCGCAAGGAGTCAGCCAGGGCGCCAATATCGACCACTGAGCCGCGCGAGGCGTTCATCAGAATAGAACCCGGCTTCATTTGCGCGAGCTGCTCGGCTTTGAACATATATTTGGTGGCTGCGGTCTCTGGTACGTGCAGGCTCACCACATCACACAGGTTTAGCAGTTCCTGCATGGAACCCACTTGCGTGGCGTTACCGATGGAAAGTTTGGATACCACATCGTAAAAGTATACGTCCATGCCCAAGCCTTCGGCCAGCACACTGAATTGAGTGCCAATGTTGCCATAGCCAATAATGCCAAGCTTCTTGCCGCGGATTTCATAGCTGTTTTTGGCTGACTTAAGCCACTCGCCACGGTGGGCCTTGGCGTTCTTTTCCGGCACGCCGCGCAGCAACAAAATGGCTTGTGCCAACACCAGCTCGGCTACTGAGCGAGTGTTGGAGAAGGGCGCATTAAACACCGCCACACCGCGGCGCGTAGCAGCCTGCAGATCTACTTGGTTGGTGCCAATACAGAAGCAACCCACCGCCACCAATTTCTTGGCCGCTTCGAATACGGCCTCTGTCAGCTGTGTGCGCGACCGAAGGCCGACAAAATGCGCGTCGGCAATTTTCTTGATCAGCTCGTCTTCAGCCAACGAGTGCGACAGGGACTCAATGTTGGTGTAACCGGCGGCGTGCAGAGAATCGAGTGCAGACTGGTGCACGCCTTCCAGCAACAGAATTCGGATTTTGCTTTTTTGCAGAGACGTATTGGACATGGGCTTACTTTCCAACTTTTTGTCGCGTTTAACCACCCGTGGCCAGTCATTTCAGCTTTACATCGCATGGGCTGACGCACAGAACAGGGGCGGTATGATAACATAATCCTTGGCGTTGGCAGCGTACCGAACATCCCCATTTTTATACGGACCTGGCGTTGCCAGCTGGTCTTGTTTTGACCGTGCCGTCCTATTTCGAGACACATTTGAGCGAGAGCCCAGCCTGATGACACCTGAACAGATCATAGCCGCCCTGAAGCAACTGATGGCCGAAGGCGACGCCCCAGGCAAAGTGCTGACAGATCCGTCTGACCTTGCCACTTACGGCACCGACTGGACCCGGATATATACCCCAAATCCAGTCGCTATTGTGCTGCCTAAAACCACCGAACACGTGCAGTCGCTGGTTCAGTTCGCCAACCAAAACAACGTTGCTTTGGTGCCTTCTGGCGGCCGAACTGGCTTGAGCGCCGGCGCCGTAGCCGCCAACGGTGAAGTGGTGGTGGCGTTTGACAATATGAACCAGATTCTGGACTTCAACGCCAGTGACCGCACCGTTCGTTGCCAGGCCGGTGTTATCACTGAACAGTTGCAGAATTTTGCCGAGGAAAATGGCCTTTATTACCCGGTAGACTTTGCGTCCGCCGGCTCCAGCCAGCTGGGCGGTAACCTGTCCACCAACGCCGGTGGCATCAAAGTTATCCGCTATGGTATGAGCCGCGACTGGGTTGCCGGCCTAAAAGTCGTCACCGGTAAAGGCGATGTTCTGGATCTGAACAAAGACCTGGAAAAGAACAACACCGGCTACGACCTTCGCCACTTGTTTATCGGTGCCGAAGGGACCTTGGGTTTTATTACCGAAGCCACCATGAAGCTGTCACGCCAGCCCGACAATCTTACCGTGTTCGTGCTGGGCCTGAACGATTTGGGCAGCACTATGGACGTGCTGAACACTTTCCGCAGTAAGCTGGATTTAACGGCTTACGAGTTTTTCTCTCACCAGGCGATGAATCACGTGTTGGCCCATGGCCAGGTAAAGGCGCCCTTTGACACCGAGGCGCCTTACTATGCGCTGCTGGAATTTGAAGCGGTGTCTGAACAGGTGATGGAACAAGCCATGGAACTGTTCGAGCGGTGCATGGAAAACGGCTGGGTGCTCGACGGCGTGATCAGCCAAAGCGAAACCCAAGCTCAGAGCTTGTGGCTGCTGCGCGAGCGCATTTCTGAATCTATCGCTCCGCGCATCCCCTACAAAAACGACATTTCTGTGGTGGTATCCCGGGTGCCGGGCTTTCTGGAAGAAATCAATCAAGTGGTCAGCGACCACTATCCGGATTTCGAAATTATCTGGTTTGGTCACATCGGCGACGGCAACCTGCACTTGAACATCCTTAAACCTGTGGACATGGCTAAAGAAGACTTCTTCGAAAAGTGCCAGAAGGTAAACAAGTGGGTGTTTGAAATCGTCGAAAGATACCAGGGCAGCGTGTCCGCCGAACACGGCGTGGGCATGACCAAAAAAGCCTACCTGCAGTACACCCGAAGCGAAGCTGAAATTGCCTATCTGAGAGGCATCAAGCAGGTTTTTGACCCTAACGGTATCGTTAACCCGGGTAAAATCTTCGACTGATAAGGTGGCTAGCGCGGACATGAAGAGACACATTGTAGTACTCAGCGGCGCTGGCATCAGCGCCGAAAGCGGTCTGGCTACCTTCCGTGACAACGACGGACTGTGGGAAAAACACAACGTACACGATGTCGCCACCCCCGAAGCCTTTCAGCGCGACCCGGGCTTGGTGCTTCGCTTTTACAACGAACGCCGTCGCCAACTGGCCAACACTCAACCCAACCGCGCTCACCGCTTGCTGGCAGAGCTGGAGCGCAGTTATCGGGTGACCATCGTCACCCAGAATGTCGATGACTTACACGAACGCGGCGGCTCTACCCAAGTGTTACACCTGCACGGCGAACTCACGAAAGCCCGCAGCAGCAAAAACCCCCGAGCCATTCACACCATCGGCTACCGCGATATCCGCTTGGGTGAACGCAGCCAAGACTGCAGCCAACTGCGTCCCCACATCGTCTGGTTCGGCGAAGAGGTCCCGATGCTGGAAGTCGCTATCGACATAGTCCGCAGCGCCGACGACCTGCTCATAGTCGGCACCTCCCTACAAGTATACCCGGCTGCGGGTTTAGTCCACGAAGTAGAGTGCGACGTGCCCATCACCGTCATCAACCCGGTCACCCCCACAGGAAGGTTCTCCCGCGCCCGGTTTATTCAAAAAAATGCTGTGGAAGGCGTAGCAGAATGGGTAAACAGTTTTAAGCGATGAAAGACTCGACAAGCAAGAACCAGAAAGACCTGTGCCGACTACTCAGAGCTAGAAATTAACGAAACTCCGCCAAATAAGCCCGCAATTCATTACCAAAAGCGGCCTGAACACCCAACCGCTTCAGCATCCAATAATGCCCCGCAATCATCCGGTCAATAAAAATACTCTCCACCGGCGGTTTGAAAGAATCCAGATATTTAAACACTGTGCTCGTCTTGGCTGCCACGTCCTTATGCAGCCGCGCCTGACCGAAATCGTAGGGCTGCTCAGACTCAAACGGCACAACCAAAATATCCCGCCACATGGCGTAATAGGCCTCGTCAATCGCCGGTTGGCTCTCAACTCGCGCACCTAAATCAATCAAATACTGATCCAGCGCCTTATAATCCTGCTCTAAAGCAGCCGTCACCGCATTGCGGTAAGCCCGCACAATCTCTGGTTTCAGCTTCTTCACACAGCCAAAATCGTACATCACAATGGTGCCGTCCGGCCGGTAAGCAAAGTTACCGGCGTGTGGGTCACCGTGAATGCACTGAAAACGAAATAGCTGATCGGCCATCGCGGTAAAAATGCGGTGGCCGATCAGATTGATGGTGTCTTGGTCGTAACGCTCTGGGGTGATATCACTTACGTGGTCACCTTCCTCCAGCTCCAGAGTCATCACGTGGCGAGTTGAATGGCTGCGCACCACCGCTGGAATAACCACCCAGCGATCGTTGCGATGGAACTCGCGGAACACATCAAGATTGCGAGCTTCGTTGTCGTAATCCAGCTCTTCGTGCAGGCGCTCGCGGATTTCAGCAAACAGCTGATCTACCGATTCCTTGGGCATTTTCAGCAGGCCGCCCAACCTTAGAGCCAGTCGAAGCTGTTTGAGGTCGGAGTCACAGGATTCATCAACACCCGGGTATTGCACCTTTACGATAACGTCGGTGCCGTCGTGCATTCGCGCCCGGTGTACCTGGCCGATAGAAGCTGCCGCGTAAGGTGCTTCCTGCAGGTATTCATAAAGCTCGTGTACCGGTTTGCCCAAGGCGGTTTCAATTTGCTGGCGAATCACTTCGAAGGGCATGGGCGGCGCTTCTTTTTGAAGCTTTTGCAGGGCGTCAGAAAATTCACGGGGTAGAAAATCTTGGGTTTGCGAGGCTATTTGGCCGACCTTCATGGCGGCGCCTTTCATTTCCCCCAGAGTGTCGGTAATGCGCGCCGCCATGCGGCTGTAGCTCTCGCTGCGGGCGCCTTCATCATTTTCACTGCTGAAGAAACTGCGCGCCTTTTGGCCAGCGAATTGTCCGGCCACAGAGGCAGTCATACCTGCGAGTTTGAAAAAACGACCGCTGCGAGTGGTAACCGGTTTTTTTGCCATGCCAGATATACGCTCCTAACCAAAAAACGATTCAACGTCGTCACGCCAGACCACGCTGAGGCTGTTGTCTAACGCTCGTTTTATATCACTCTTTAAATCGCTTTTTAACTCTTTTTCTAAATCTCTTTTTAAACCACTCTGGTCGACACCGACAGGCGATCTTCCAGCGTCAGTTGCAGGATTTGTCCGGATTGCAGTGGCCCGACACCTTTGGGCGTGCCAGTCAGTATTACATCCCCGGGTAACAGAGAGAACTGTGTACTGATGTGGGCAATCAGGGGCACCACCGGAAACAGCATGTCGGCGGTGTCGCCGCTTTGCTGGCGCTCGCCGTCGATATCCAGGCTGAAGTGCAGGCGGCGCTTGTCCAGATCGCTGGCCGGAACGAACGGCGTGAGTGGGCAGGCACGATCAAAACCTTTAGCCCGCTCCCATGGGTGCCCCTGCTTTTTAAGACGGCTTTGCAGGTCACGGAGGGTTAAATCCAGCGCCAGGCCATAACCCAGTATCGCCGCTTCTGCATCGCTGGCAGAGGCGCTCGTCAGGGGTCTGCCAATCAGCACGGCTAATTCGGTTTCAAAGTGCACGGCGCCTTGATCCCGCGGGAAGTCCAGAGGCCTCGTCAGGTGTACCGCGGCGGTGGCGGGCTTTATGAACAGCAGGGGCTCGGTCGGGATCGGGTTGTTCAGTTCTTTGGCGTGTTCGGCATAGTTACGGCCGATGCAGACAATTTTGCCCAGGGGCAAATGAATAGGGTTGGCATCGTGCCAATGGTGCTGATAATTCACGATAGTATCCTCTTTGAGGGCGGCTTATTCTCCCTCGAATGAGCATACAGTATAAACCGTTAAGCCTTCGGCTCGCAGCTTGTCAGAACCGCCCAGGTCGGGCAGATCGATCATCGCCGCTACTTCTACAATTTCGGCGCCAATCCGGCGAATCAGCCGGGAGGCGGCCAACATGGTGCCACCGGTGGCGATCAGATCATCGACCAGCACCACTTTGTCGCCGGGTTTGAGGGCGTCTTTGTGCAACTCCACCGAGGCGGTGCCGTATTCCAGTTCGTAGTCTTCCACTAAGGTATCAAACGGCAGCTTGCCTTTCTTGCGAATCAGCACCAACGAGGCGTTCAGTTCATACGCCAGAGCAGAGCCAATGATAAATCCACGGGCATCTACCGCAGCAATCGCGTCTATACGCTGGTCGTGGTAACGATGTACAAAGGCATCAATCAGTTTGCGAAACGCGGTTTTGTTCTGCAGCACCGTCGTGATGTCGCGGAAAGTGACACCGGGCTTCGGCCAGTCCGGAACTGTGCGGATAGCCTGCTTGATGCTCTGGGAAAAGTAATCCATGAAACCCCTGCCTTACGCCCGGGCGCCGCTTACGCGACATCTAGGAAAATGAATTTAAGAATAAACACCAGAGCGATAACGACCACGCTCAGATTGAGATCAGACCAACGACCGCTCAGGGCTTTCAGTACCGCGTAGGTGACAAAGCCCAGAGCGATGCCGTTAGCAATCGAGAACGTCAGCGGCATCATCAGCGCGGTGACAACCGCTGGTGCGGCATCGGTTACATCGTCCCAGTCGATCAGTTTCAGGCTACTGGCCATCAGCACGGCCACGTACAACAGCGCCGGAGCGGTGGCGTAGGCGGGGACGATGCTGGCAAGGGGCGCCAGCACCAGGCACGCGGCGAACAGGCCGGCGACAACCACCGCCGTCAGGCCGGTGCGACCACCCGCGGCAATACCGGCGGTGGATTCCACATAGCTGGTGGTGGTAGATGTGCCAAGAACAGCACCCGACATGGTGGCCACGGAGTCTGACATGAGCGCGCGGCCCAAGCGTGGCAGTTTGCCATTTTCGTCCAGCAGGCCACCACGTTGGGCGGCGCCGATCAGGGTGCCAGAAGTGTCAAACAGGTCAACAAACAGAAAGGCAAAAATAACGCTGATCATGCCGACGTTAAACGCGCCGGCCAGGTCTAGCTGCATAAAGGTGGGGGCCAGGCTGGGCGGTGCTGAAAACAGGCCTTTGTATTCAATCATACCAGTGGCCAGCGCTACCAGGGTTACGGCAATAATGCCGATCATCACCGCGCCAGTAACGCGGCGGAACGACAGCGCGCAAATTAAAATAAAACCGCCAAAAAACAGCAGGCTCTCGGCTGCTTTGACGTCGCCCATACCCACTAGGGTGGCTGGGTTGTCGACCACAATGCCGGCGTTTTTCAGGGCAATCAACGCCAGAAAGAAACCGATACCGGCAGAAATGCCAAAGCGCAAAGACAATGGTATGGAGTTGATAATCCACTCCCGCACTTTAAAAATACTCAGCGCAAAGAATATCAAACCCGACAGAAACACAGCGCCAAGAGCCACCTGCCAGGTGTATCCCATACTGCCAACCACGGTGAACGAGAAAAACGCGTTCAGGCCCATCCCCGGTGCAAGGGCAATCGGGTAGTTGGCCCACAGGCCCATAATCAGGGTGCCAACAACCGCCGCCAGGCAGGTGGCTACGAACACCGCGCCAAAATCCATACCTGTGGATGACAGAATGCTGGGGTTAACCACGATAATGTAGGCCATGGTTAAAAAGGTGGTAATGCCGGCAACGACTTCTTTACGAACGTTGGTGCCGTGGGCCTTGAGTTTAAAAAATCGTTCGAGCATGACGGGGGTCTGCCTCACAGATGCTGGGATTTCAGGAGTCGGTCTGATTAGAAAAATCGAGCTGCTTAAAAAACGGCAATGTTAACGCCTGACGGCGCTCAGGCCAAGGGATGATTGATTTTGCTCGCAGTTCCAGTCAAAACCAAGAACCTATTATTCGCTGTGAGGAGTGGTTCACCAGACAAAAGCCACAGGTGGATGCTCCCGGGCAGTGCATTGAGGTTCTCCTAGCGGCTGCCTGCTTTCTGGGGCGTTGATTTTTGTCGGTACCATTCTTTAGAAATTGTGTTTAACAAATGAGTCTTTAAAAATCGTCTTTAATCAATCGCGCTTTAACGCATAGAGCCTTAATTTATATAGCTATTGAGTAATAGTAGAGGCTATAGATCGTGTTTATTTCGTTGAATAAGAAAGATCTATTTGCTTCATGGGTTGACTGTGGTTAGCTTGAGGGCAACTAAAAAGGGAGCAGAATTTTTCCCTGTCAGAATCAAGCAACGACATCGTATGGGAGTTTCTGTGAAAGCCATTCTCTGTAAAGAATACGGCCCTGCTGACAAGCTCGTGATTGAAGATGTGCCGAGCCCTACAGCGAAAGGCCGCGGTGTAAAAGTGCGCGTCAAAGCAGCGGGCCTGAACTTTCCTGATACGCTTATTATCGAAGGCAAATACCAGCTAAAGCCGACCTTGCCGTTTTCTCCAGGCGGCGAAATGTCCGGTGAAGTGATTGCAGTGGGAGAAAAAGTTACTCGTTTTAAAGTCGGCGATCGGGTTGCTGGCTTGACCGGTTATGGCGCTTTTGCTGAAGAAGTGATTGTGCCTGAGCATAATTTGTTGCTCTTGCCAGACAACATGAGCGACGAAAAAGCCGCTGCATTTATGATGGTTTACGGCACGTCCTATTACGCTCTGAAGCAGCGCGCGAACATCCAGACTGGGGAAAGTCTTCTGGTTCTGGGCGCCAGTGGTGGTGTAGGGCGGGCGACGGTTGAATTGGGCAAGGTCATGGGTGCCCGTGTGATTGCTGCCGCAAGCTCGGCACAGAAGCTGGCAGTTGCCGAAGCCGCGGGTGCGGATGAGTTGATCAATTACACGGAAGAGCCCCTTAAGGACGCCATAAAGCGCCTGACCAACAGCAAGGGCGTGGATGTAATTTACGACCCCGTGGGTGGTGATTACACGGAGCAGGCACTGCGAGCCATGGCCTGGAACGGCCGCCATCTAATTATTGGTTTTGCCGCGGGCGATATCCCGAAAATTCCAGCGAACTTGACGCTCTTGAAAGGCTGCTCTGTCGTTGGCGTGTTCTGGGGCAGCTTTACCCAGCGAGAGCCGGAAGCGAGTGCCCAGAACATGATAGAGCTGATGAAGCTCTACGCCGAGGGTAAAATTGATCCGAAAATAAGCGAGGTTTTCGAGTTTGAGGATTACGCCAAGGCCCTCGGTGCCCTGACTGAGCGCCGTGCCACTGGTAAGGTGGTCCTTAAAGTTGGGTTCTGAGTCCTTGTAGCCTGGCGTTGTTAAACAGCCGTTGAACTTTGCTGCTGATTCTCTAAGCTAGGCCGCGGTCCACTATTTCCCATTCGGAGCTTTACCCCGCCCATGAGCGAACAAACTTACAACGCCGATGCCATTGAAGTTTTAAGCGGTTTGGACCCGGTGCGAAAAAGGCCGGGAATGTACACCGACACCAGCCGCCCCAATCATCTTGCCCAGGAAGTGGTCGATAACAGCGTGGATGAGGCTCTGGCCGGCCACGCAAAGCGTATTGATGTCGTGCTTTACAGCGACGGCTCACTGAGCGTGGAAGACGATGGCCGGGGCATGCCGGTGGATATGCACAAGGAAGAGGGCGTGCCGGGGGTAGAGCTGATTCTGTCGCGGTTGCACGCCGGCGGTAAGTTTTCCGAGGGTAGCTACAGTTTTTCCGGTGGTTTGCACGGGGTAGGCGTGTCGGTGGTCAACGCGTTGTCGACGCATCTGGAAGTGCTGATTCGGCGCAACGGTCAGGTACACCGGATGACGTTCGCCAACGGCGATAAAGTGACTGAGCTGGAGGTCGTTGACAGCTGCGGCAAGCGCAATACCGGTACCCGGCTAAAATTCACACCGGACACTAGATATTTCGACTCGGCCAATTTCTCGGTTAGCCGCCTGCGCCACAACTTGCGCGCCAAAGCCGTTTTGTGTCCTGGGTTAACGATGACCTTTAGCCAGGAAAAAACCGGTGAGAAAGATGAGTGGTGTTATCAGGACGGCCTGCGGGACTATTTGCGTATTTCCCTGGCGGGCAGTGAAGTGGTGCCTCTTGAGCCGTTTACGGGCAGCTTTTCTGGCAATACAGAAACCGTGGACTGGGCCATCCAGTGGTTGCCTGACGGCGGTGACGCCGTTGCCGAAAGCTACGTAAACCTTATTCCAACCGCCCAGGGCGGCACCCACGTCAACGGTCTACGCACCGGCCTGCTAGAAGCCATGCGTGACTTTTGTGAGTTCCGCAGCCTGCTGCCCCGTGGTATCAAGCTGTCACCGGAGGATATCTGGGAGCGGGTGGTTTATGTGTTGTCATTCAAGATGCAGGAGCCGCAGTTTTCCGGTCAGACGAAAGAGCGCCTGTCATCGCGCCAGGCTGCTGCGTTTATTTCCGGTGTGGTGAAAGACGCCTTTAGTTTGTGGCTGAATCAGCACACCGACATCGCCGAAATACTGGCTGAGCTTTTTATCAGCAACGCCCAGCGCCGCCTGAAAGCGAGTAAAAAAGTAGCCCGTAAACGAATTACCTCGGGCCCTGCATTGCCGGGCAAGTTGGCGGATTGCTCGGGCAGTGACACCGCTCGGTCGGAATTGTTTCTGGTGGAGGGCGATTCCGCCGGTGGCTCGGCGAAGCAGGCTCGGGACCGCGAATTTCAGGCCGTTATGCCGTTGAAGGGCAAAATTCTGAATACCTGGGAAGTGGATTCCAGCGAAGTACTGGCGTCGCAGGAAATTCACGACATTGCAGTGGCCATCGGAGTAGACCCGGGTTCGGACGAGCTGACCGGTTTGCGCTACAACAAGGTTTGTATTCTGGCCGATGCCGACTCTGACGGGCTGCACATCGCCACGCTGCTTTGCGCGCTGTTTGTGAAGCACTTCCGGCCGGTGGTTGCCGCCGGCCACGTGTTTGTGGCCATGCCGCCGCTGTATCGGGTAGATCTTGGCAAGCAGACCTTTTACGCTCTGGATGAATCGGAAAAGCAGGGCATTATCGACCGCCTGGGAGCAGAGAACAGCCGTGGAAAAGTGTCGGTCACGCGGTTTAAGGGCCTGGGCGAGATGAACCCGCTGCAGCTGCGCGAAACCACCATGGCGCCGGATACCCGCAGGCTGGTTATGCTGACCATTAAAGATGGCGACGACACGGACAGCTGCATGGACATGTTATTGGGTAAAAAGCGGGCGCCCGATCGGCGTGCCTGGCTGGAAGCCTACGGTAATATGGCGGATGTTCCGGTATAAACTCGGGAAAATAGGCCCACCAAAAGCAAAACGACTTCGCTGATTTTCCGGGCCAGCTTCTTTGATGAAGGGTTCAGGGAAATCAGCGAAGTCGTAACAACTTACCCGGCGTGGGCCGTCGCAGTGTTGACGTTGCTTTTAGTTATTGCTGGGTACAACCACGTGTTCGTCGAATTCAAGTTCCATAATAAAGCGTCTTTTTCTGTTTATTGGGATTCAATATGGCCATCATAGCGTTGAGCTATTTTTGAACAATCCGTAAATGCCCTATACGGCAAATGACTTATGTCGGAAAAGGAGCGTGAAGCGCTATGAAACTGCGTAACAGTCAGGCGACTTATGGCTTGGTGGCGGTGTTTCTGCACTGGTTGGTGGCCTTAACCGTGGCGGGCATGTTTGGTTTAGGTTATTGGATGGTAGGGCTTACTTATTACGACGCCTGGTACAAACAAGGGCCGGATATTCATCGCAGTGTAGGCGTGTTGGTATTTATTGCCATGCTGCTGCGGGTTGTGTGGCGCCTGATGAATCCGCGGCCGGAGCCGGTGGCGGGCCATCGGCTCTGGGAGCGTGCTGCGGCGCACCTTGCCCATGGTTTGTTGTATGTGCTGCTGTTTGTTGCCATGGTCAGCGGTTACCTGATTTCTACCGCCGACGGCTCATCGGTAAGCGTGTTTGGCTGGTTTGATGTGTCCTCCATCACGGGCCGCATCAAGGGCATGGAAGACACCGCCGGTGTGGTGCATTATTGGGTAACCTGGAGTGTCGTCGTATTAGCGGGTATTCATGCGCTTGGCGCGCTTAAACACCATTTTATTGACCGGGACAATACTTTGCGCCGTATGTTTGGGCGTTAAAAGTGTCCGGTACTGACATTTACCGGATGAGGAATCTGCTATGAAACGATTTTTTTTGGCATCGGCTGTGTCTCTGGCTTTGGTTGGTGGCGCTCAGGCCGCAGACCCCTCCGGCACCTACGCTTTTGATAAAAAGGGTGCTCACCAGTTCATCAACTTCCGTATTTCACACTTGGGTTACAGTTGGCTGTACGGGCGCTTCAACGATTTTGACGGCCAGTTTGTGTACGACGCCGAAAATCCGCAGAACAGCTCGGTGTCGGTGTCCATTGATACCACCAGTGTTGACAGCAATCACGCCGAGCGCGACAAGCATCTCCGCGATGAAGATTTTCTCTACACCGGTGAATACCCGCAAGCTACGTTCAAAAGCACCGGCATTCGTCTGGACGAAGAAGGAGAAGCTGATATTGTGGGTGACTTGACACTGCGCGGTGTGACCCGTGAAGTCGTCTTGGATGCGAAGATAATTGGCCACGGCGCCGATCCCTGGGGTGGTTATCGCATGGGTTTTGAGGCAGAAACCGAGTTTCGGCTTGCTGACTTTGGCATTCCTACCAATTTGGGCCCGGCGTCAGAGGTTGTTACTCTGGAGATCTCGGTGGAAGGTATCCGCCAGTAATCCTCCAAATGGCGAGTGCAATAAATCGGCGCAAGAAAATGGCGGGGCCGTGTGGCTCCGCCATTTTTGTTTGGGTTTTGATGAGCGGGCTCAGGCTTCTTTGTGGAGCGGTTTACTGCCTTGGCACAGGTAGCGCATACGCCAGAACTGACCGACAAAAATAACCAGCCAAATCACCAGGCAGGCCCACAGATACGCCGCCGGAACGCGGAAGCTGCCGCTGATGGCAAACTCCACCAACAACATCAGCACTAACGCTAGCACTGCATTAACCAACGCAGTCATCATGGCTTGCCCGCAGGCTTTCAGGTTTGGCTTCATAGTGGTCAGCTTAGTGAAAGAAAAAACGGTCTTCTATTATCGAAGAGGAGCATACGATGATTATGGAAACCGCTCCATTCGGGAATTCCGCTATTGGAATTGGCAGATTCAGGCTCCGAGCCTATACTCGGAACTTGTCCGCCTGCTTCTCCAGTTCGCGAGCATAACCATTCAGCGTGTGGCTGATCGCATTAATCACTTCCGGTCTGGCTGCGGATGAAGTTGAAAAGATAGTCATTCGCAGAAACACGATAAACGGCGCTATACTGCCCTCCCAGTGCCCAAGCTGTGGTCAACAGTATAGAGACAGAGCTCTCTGGCCTGATCGGCATTTTCCTCGAATGCCAAAAGAAAACGGGAGCCATCCTCAGAATTTATTCGTGCATCGACATAAGACATCTGCGCGACGAAGCCGAGTTCGCCGCCAAGAAAAAGAAGACCCGATGTGAGCGGTTTCTGGCGGAGATGGAACAGGTTGTGCCTTGATCGCGGCTGCTACGAGCGCTCTTGCCCTATTACCATCCCGCGTCCCACGGCAAGCGAGGACGTCCGCCAATTTCATTGAAGCGTATTCTGCGGATGTATTTTTTTCAGCAGTGGTATGCCCTGGCCGAGTGCGGCATGCTCGCGTGAAGGCACGATCGTAGACGCCATCATTATTGCCGCACCGACATCTACGAAGAGTCGGGTCAATGCACGGGATCCGGAGATGCGCCAAACTAAAAAAGGCAATGAATGGCACTTTGCTATAAAGGCTCACATCGTTCCAGACGCCGGGTGTCCAGCCTGGCACATTCAATACGCGGGTCTAGCAACCCCATAGAGGCAAAGCCTGGTGCAAATCCCAAGGCAAAAATCCGATACACCTGCTGGCTGTGTATTTAAATAACGTCGCTTACGCTTACGCTTACGCTTACGCTCAGGCCAGCATAGCTTGCTACTTTTGACAGTTCTGGGCCTGCACATGGGTCGTGACAGGTTGGGAATTAGTGTATCTGTCCATTGCCAGCGTCATTGTCAGGTTCGAGGTCAGCCAGAATCTGCCAGATCAATCAACGCATCACTAAACGCTCGTTGACAACGACGCGACAACGCAGACAGCCAGGGCAGGTTGTGGTCGTCGATATCGTCATACAGCCCGGCGGATTCGAGCATTGAACTGTGTGTAGCGGGTCTGCGGTTAATGGTTGATTTTCAATAGTCGTAGATGGCGGCAAAGGGAGCGTTGCTGCTATCCCACACGCGCGTCTATGGCTGCCTCACGGGCAAAAGCGCGCCGATGCTGTCGCTGACTGATCAGAAACAGAGCGGCGCTGACAGCCAGCGAAGCCTGCAGTTCCAATGTGAAGGTCGTTACGGGCACCAGCTTATCTACCGTCAGCGCAACTGTCACACTGAAGGCAACCAGGCTTAGCATGCCTTTTTGAGCAATGGTCAGGTTGCCCGTGCCACATGTGAGCCGTAATGCTCATGAAGGGTCCAACCAATTGTAAATAGCCTTACGGGGAAGCCGGCCACCACTCCGGACAGCAGCGGTTGTCGCTATTCTCACCAGCACCCCGGCCAATAAACCACGCAAAAACAGGTCAAACCACCCCGACCTGGCAATCAGTTTGACTGCAATAACCGCCAGTATTATGGCTCTAGACCCTTTTCCATTGCCTGGGCCGTGTTCAGCAACGCGGTGTCAGCACCATTGCGACCGACCAGCATAAGCCCACTGGGGACATCACCGGCGCGATGATTAGGTAAGGTGATCGCACACAAATCCAGCAGGTTTGCCACCGTTGGATTACGCAAAATCAACAGGTTCAGGCGCGCATAATCCTCGTCGGTCTCAAGCTCTGTCAGCAGCGGCGGCTCAATAGGAACAGTAGGCGCAAGCAGCCCATCGTAAGATGCAAGCCACTCATCGGCCTGTTTTATGCGCGCGGCCCGGCAGCGCACCAGTTCCAGATAGTCCGCGGCACTGATACCCGCGCCCCTTTCCATACGCATTCGCACACGGGGATCGTATTCGTCGCCATGCAGCTGTAACCAGTCCCGATGGATATGGTAACTTTCTGCCGCAGTAAATCCGCCGCCAGCCAGCAGTTCGGGAAGTGCATCCAACACCGGCGCTGGCGCCTCTACAATCTGGGCACCGCAGTCGCGTAATTGCTGAAGGCTGCGGGAGAAAGCGGCCGAAACCGCCCCTGACACATCGTCCAACATGAAATTGGTGGGCACCACAAAGCGGCGACCGCGAAGGCCCACAGGCGCGCTGGGTTGCCAGCGCTGGCCAGCAAGCACCGCGTCAATACGAGCGCAACACTCAACGCTGCGGGCAATTGGACCGATGGAATCCAGAGTGTTAGATAACGGAAATACACCCTGCCGGGGTATGCGCTGCTGGGACGGTTTGAACCCGACCAAGCCGCAGAAGGCCGCCGGAATACGCACCGACCCACCGGTATCCGTGCCGATCGCCGCAACCGCCATGCCCTGAGCCACCGCCGACGCCGCTCCCGACGACGAACCACCGCAGATGCGCCCGGGGGCCAGGGGGTTTGCCGGCGATCCATAGTGGGGGTTAAGTCCCAGTCCGGAATAGGCGAATTCTGTCATATTGGTGTGCCCGGTAACCACCGCACCCGCACTGCGCAAGCGGGACACAATCAGCGCGTCACTTTGCGCTATCTGCTTCCACCACTTGGATCCCGAGTGGGTCACTTCACCAGCCACATCAAACAGAGCCTTGAGTGCGATCGGCAACCCGGCCAGCTCACCCAGCGGCACGCCACCTTTTTGGAGAGCATCAATGGCCGCCGCTTCGGCTTTCGCGGTAGGATCAAAACGGGTGGTATACACTTGATTGCGAGGGTCATCGTGCAGATCGGCATTGGTCAGGCAAGCTTCCAGAAGAGTGCTTGCCTGCCATTTTTTCTGACCTATATCTGCCAGCAAAGAGGCCACCGTCGCTTTCCCCAAATCTACAGGAGCCAGGCCAGGCTGCTGCATCATTTCACCACCGATAATGTCTTTGTGTTGTAGAAATGCTCGATTTTGCGGCCGGTTACCGGGTCCTCAAGCACCACACGGAAGGCTTCGGACGGGCGCACACCACCAATGACCGGCAAGGTGCCACAGAGCATGGCCTGGCCAGGAGCAAGCTGGGGCTGGTCCAGACCAAACCGGCGCAGCAGCTCTTGGGGATGTAACAACCCAGTTACGCCGCCTTGCTGGTAAAGCACTTCTTCGCCATTGAACGTTGCGTAGGAGGCCATGGTCAGCTGATCCCAATGATCGATCACGCTTTCCAGTGTCCATACCTGTCTGCTCACAGGCTTGGCGCAGACCTGCTTGGAATGTGCCACTGACCAGGCTTCGGCTTCGCGGTCGGTATGGTCAGAGCCAATGCTAACGAGCGTGCCCTGCGGGGTTCCAATCAACACAACTTCTACTTCACCGCTGGATTCGTCACCCAATACCTGAACGGTCGCCGCCGTGGTTAGCTGATCCGCTGCTACCCGGTAGAACAAAGGCGTGCTGGAAGGCGGGGTTACACCAATCGCCTTGAGTTCTTCGATGTGCTCATCAATTCCCGCCTGCTCACGGCCAGCCCATCCGGCAATAATCAGCTCTTGGACGTCGATCTCAAAAGCTTCATCGGTATCTACCATATAAAATGTTGTCATGAACGAATCCTGTTATTGCTATTTATGGGTGAATAATCAGTTCAGTATTTCGGGCAGATACAAAGCCAGCGATGGGAAGGCGACAAGCAACACAACCATAATCATCATGAAGGCCACGTAGGGCATGGCGCCAATCATTACATCGTTGAACGAGCCACCCTTACGAACGCTCTGCACCACATAGAGATTGAGACCCACCGGCGGTGTAATCAAAGCCATTTCAATCAGCAGAATCAGCAAGATGCCAAACCAGACCGGATCAAAACCCAGGGCAATAATGACCGGTGCTACAATCGGGATGGTAATAACCATCAACGACAGGGTCTCGATGAAAAAGCCCAGCACTATGTACAGGCCAATAATCAGCAGCAGCGTCATATAAGGCCCAAGCCCGGCTGACTCCAGAAACGAACTCAGTTCCCGGGTGATCCCCGCTGAGGCCAGTACGAAGTTGAGAAAATACGAAGCGATGATAATTAACACAATCATGCCGGTTGTGCGCATGGTGCCCTCAAGAGCTTCCATAACCACACGTCCGCTGAGCTTACCCATGAATAAAGCAATCAGCAGCGCGCCTATAACACCCAGAGAGGCCGCCTCGGTGGGCGTTGCCCAACCGGCATAAATCGAGCCGACGACAATACCAAACAGTCCCAACACTGGAACCAGGCTGATAAGGCCGACAAAACGCTCGCGCCAGCTGTGATGGGTGCTAGGCCCGCCAAGCGATGGCCGCCACAGGCAAATCAACGCCGTGCCTACGGCAAACAGCAATGCCAGCAGCAAGCCTGGCACCAGCCCAGCCGCAAACAATTTGGGAATCGACGTTTCGGTCAAAAAGCCGTAAACAATCAGATTAATCGACGGGGGGATCATGATTCCCAAAGTGCCACCAGCCGCAATCGAACCGGTGAAAAGCTTGGGGTCATAATTCATCGCCTTGCCTTGCGGAATGGCAACCGTGCCAATGGTGGCCGCAGTCGCAACACTGGAGCCTGACGTTGCGGAAAACAGCGTGGCAGTAGCAATATTGGCATGCAGCAAACCGCCGGGTAGCCAAGACAGCCAGCTTTCAAGCGCCCGGTAAGTGCTCTTGGCGATGCCGGTGCGAACCAGTATTTCGCCCAGCAATATAAACAGTGGGATTGCGATCAGCAGAAAGCTGTCGGAAGCCGACCACAGCACATCCCCCATCGCGTTAACCAGCGGGAAGGGAGAAAAGAACTCATCCAGAAACAGCCCCAGCACAATCAATGTGGCGGCAACCGGAACGCTCAAAATCAGCAGAACCAACAGAACAACCAGCGAAATAAGAATCATGAGGCCGTTTCCCTATTCTCTTCAGCAACCTGCTCGTCCAGCGTTGGGCTGCCGGCAATTCTTTGCACGTCTTCCATGTTGCCGCTTAACAAACCAAACAGCACACGAAGAGACAGCAGAACAACAGCAAGGCCAAACCACGCCAGGCCGATCAGCCAAAGCAGTTGGGGTATCCAAATAGGCGTGCCAAGAGGCGTATTCGCTCTGGCGCCCCCGGTAAATGACAGCTGTGTCACTTCAAATGCCGCACCAACAACCAAAACGCAAAAAAGTGCCAAAGACAACAGCGCAATGAGATCGAGCACGCTACGCACACTCGTGGGAAGCGTCAGGTACAGAGCATCGATGCGGATGTGAGCTTTGCGCATCAAGGTGTAAGCGAAAGCCCAACTTGAGCTGATGGCCATGATGTAGCCGGTTATCTCGGTCGCGTGAACACCAGACCGACCGAAAAACTGACGCGAAAGCACTTCTGTTGTTACTAGGCCGACCGTCAGAAGAATCAGTAAGCCTCCTGCCCGCGCCATCCATAACGAGCCTGTGTCTACACCGACAAGTATTCGATCCAGACTGCTATTAATCTGTTGCAACATAGAATTCTCCAGGGCGAGCCAGGGCTGCACTAGGCAGCCCTGGCTCCATCAGCTAACCAACGCCTTATTTTTTTGCAGTAAGGCCAGTTACCTCGCCGATAGTCTCATTCCAGCGATCAACCCAGCGCTGATCAACACGGTTTGCCCAGTTGGGTAGCAATGTTTCTTGGAGATGGCGAGATACTTCGGTGAAGTCGGCGTCAGTGGTTTTAACCAGAACCATGTCTCCAGGCTCGCCGCGCAAACACTCGCCCTGGCCGGTCAAGCAAGCGATGCCTTCGAGAGTCTCACCTACTGCAGACTCCCAAACCGGGTTTTCATAGTTGACCTGAATCTCATTCTGCAGCCACTCCTGAGTTTCCTTAGACAAGGACGCCCACTTTTTGCCGTTCATCGCGGTTATTACATGATCCCAGCCGCCGACAGGCAGCGGGTAAAGGTGCGTGGCCACCTCATGCCAGCCTGAACTGTAACCCGAGAGCGATCCGGTCACTGCACAGTCAATAACACCACGTTGCAAAGCACCTGGTACTTCGCTGAAATTCAGGGTTATGCCTTCAGCGCCAATGGCTTGCAGAAACTCTGCCGTTGTGCGCCCGCTGGCGCGAACTTTCTTGCCTTTAAGATCCAGCAGCCCGTTAATTTCTGTATTGCAGAACACCACTTGGGACGGATACGGCACAATGGCAAGCAGCTTTGCATTGTCAAAACGCTCGGCAAAGGCATCGGTCAGAACGGGGCGATAAGCATTAGCTATTTTCCGCGCCGACTCCACATCCGGAGCCATCATTGGCATATCGAGGCCTTCAAGCTCGGGGGCATCCGCAACCGCGTAATCCGCAACAGTGGAGGTTACTTCGATAACGTTGCGCGCCATCAAGCGGTACACCTCACCGCCACCCAGGCCCATTTGGTCGAAGGTAGATACTTGGGTTGAGATGTTTCCAGCGGAAGCTTCGGGTACGTGTGTCTCCCAAAAGGGTTTTTCAAAATTCTTATACAAAGAGAGGCTGCTCCAACTTCCAACATAAGAAATACTGGTGTTGTCCAGGTTTTGAGCCATCGCCTGGGACGCTGCTACCATCAGTGCGGCGGTAATTGCAGATGCAAGATAGGTTCTTTTAATCATTGCCACGTTCCTTTTTTCATTGTTGTAGGGTTAAAACAAAGTTATCTGACTTTCGGGGATATCCGTAACCAGCATGTGGCCCGGGGTGTGAGTGATCGCAAATTCGATGCCCGAGTCCATAAGGATCTGCTGCGGCGTAACACCACAAGCCCAGAACACAGGTATTTCATCATCTGCTACCGAAACCGCGTCGCCGTACTCCGGTGACCCCAGATTCGCGATACCAATGAGTGATGGATCGCCAAGGTGTACCGGAGCGCCGTGGGTCTGAGGAAATCGCGTGGTAATTTGAATAGCTCGAATGGCCTCGGCAGCCTTGAAAGGGCGCATGGATACAACCATGTTGCCGCTGAACCCCCCAGCTGGTTGCATCGGAATCGACGTTTTGTACATGGGAACGTTGCGGCCTTCCTCTATGTGCCGCACTGGCACGCCATTTTGCAGCAAAGCATGTTCGAAACTGAATGAACAACCCAGGGCAAAGGTAACCAGATCATCGCGCCACACGTCCGCAACGTCGTTCTGCGTACTGGCGAATTTTCCATTGCGATAAACCCGGTAAGAAGGCACATCACGAGCAATGTCCAGATCGTCACCTAGCGCATTGCATTGCCTGCTTCCCGGTTCACTGACCGCTAGTACCGGGCAGGGCTTGGGATTTGCCTGGCAGAAACGCAGAAAACCATTGGCTTGTTCTTCCGGTAGTATGACCAGATTAACTTGCACAAATCTGCTCGCCATACCTGCGGTCGGGCCAACATAGGAGCCATTACGTGCCGCGAGCCTGACGTCACTTGGTCTTGAAAAAAATTGAGGGTGATCTGTAGCAACCATTTTTCCGCCCTAGTTTACTTTTCATTAAATTAGCGCAGAAACAATGATAAGTACAAATCGAATTTTAATATCAACTTTGATCGAAAAAATTGATCAGTTGGCGAAAGATGGAGGCTGTTAGAGCGATTTCTGCGTCACAATTTTGAGCGAAAGGTCTGCCACGGCCCTCACAACATTGGCACCCGGAGCAGCGCAATAGGCCATATTGAAAATCAGATTGGGAATACTGGCCTCAACCTGAAACTCGCGGAGTTGCCCACTGGCCAGCTCTCTTTTGATAATTTCTTTGGGCAATGCGCTCACCCCGATCCCATCCAGAGCCATGCGGATGATGGTGGATAAAGACGAGCTAGAATGAATTTGAGCGGAATTGCTCATTTCATTGATCAGAGCGCGAATGTTTACGTGGGGTTCGCTCATTCTGGGGTAAGTGATAATCGGCAGTTTTGCCAAATCAAAAAGACTTACGGGTTCAGGGGGTAACGTCAGTTTCGGGCTGACAACCCATATCAGCGGGTAATTATAAAACGGGGTACAAAAGAAGCCCTCCTGTTTCACTTCTCCAATCAGAAAGGCAATATCAATTTCTCGTTTTATCAGCTTCTCCGCAAGATTGACCGAAATATCAATATCCAATTCCAGGTTAATAGCTGGGTAGGTTTCATTAATTCGCTCTATCAGTTCAGGCAGCCAGGTGTATGCGATCGTTTCCGCAGCACCCAAACGAATGCTGCCCTTAATGGCGTCAGAGCTTGCAACGGCTTCCAGTAATTCCGCGTGGAGTTGCAGAATTTTTTCGATGTAAAGCAACGCCTGCCGACCTTTTGACGTCAGTACTACACTGCGCCCCGAGCGGTCAAAAAGCTCAATACCGAGCTCATCCTCAAGGCCTGAGATGCGGGCAGAGATAGCCGGTTGTGACGCGTACAATTTTTTCGCTGCGGCTCGAAAACTGCCTAGTTTTGAAATCCAAAAAAAAGTTTCTAATGCCTTGATATTCAATATAAAACTCTCTGTATCTGCCGATTAATTATCAGCGCGATGATCGCGCCAAGCATCTACGATGCGCTGCCCCGATCGGCTGAGCGAAACGATGCCTTCATGACCGAAGATGCGTCCAATATTATACTCTTTCTGAAGCCTTTCTCATTATATGAAGGTGAATAATTCAACCATTCACTTTTTGTGAGATGGCTTAACAATCAAGCGACCGAGCATAACTCCGTCGGAGTTTTACTATAATGAGAGTTTTCTAAACGTAATATTTTTAACCGCTATTTATCTTTTTCTGTAAGGGTTTAAATGTACTCAGTGAGTCTAGAACAGTCACTTAGGGAAACGCTGATTAACTCCTCATTAACACAGTTTTCAGTAAAATAAGGGCTTCTGCCACTACCTTGACCAGGAACTGTCATGCAGCAAACGAGCTTGGCTCAAGCTAAATATTCTGCGAAAAGAAAGACCACTCGCTGTGAGAGGTTCCTTGCAGAAGTGGAGCACGTTGTGCCTTGGACCAATCTCTTACCGGCACGGAGACTGAAGCGGTATCAGTGTGCCTAAATTCTGCCGAAAGAACGGAAAATGCGCCAAAAAATGCGTTTTGTCTGCAGAATTCCGATTGTGCGCTGGAAAATTAACGAAATGGCGCCTGTTTGGAGAGGGCTATACGATTTTGTGAGCGCTTGGCTTTTGGCCAGGCATCGTCTGAATGATGGCGTTGATGCGCGGAGCCACAGGTTATTGGTGTATCCGCGTGCTGCTCCATATAATGTTTCGCGCTAACGGGCCGTGATTATTCCGAGCGCACAGGGTAGCATCACGGCCTCCTTAAACATCAGGCAGTACAGGCAAAAAAGAGGCATCCATGCCAGAGTTTCAGACAACGGACGAAGGCTTTGAGCGGGTTGCGCTCAGGGACTATACGGAAAAAGCCTATCTTGACTACTCCATGTACGTCATTCTTGATCGCGCTCTTCCCAATGTCGGGGACGGGCTGAAGCCGGTTCAGCGGCGCATTATTTACGCCATGTCGGAACTGGGCCTGAAATCGACGTCCAAATACAAAAAGTCTGCCCGCACCGTGGGCGACGTGCTGGGTAAATTCCACCCCCACGGCGACAGTGCCTGTTACGAAGCCATGGTGTTGATGGCGCAGCCATTTTCTTACCGCTACCCGCTGGTGGATGGCCAGGGCAACTGGGGTTCGCCAGACGATCCAAAATCGTTCGCTGCCATGCGCTATACCGAATCGCGTTTGGCGCGCTTCGCCGATGTGCTGCTCAGCGAACTGGGGCAGGGTACGGCCGATTGGGTGCCCAACTTTGACGGCACCATGGACGAGCCTTCCATACTGCCGGCGCGCTTGCCCCATGTGTTGCTCAACGGCACCACGGGCATTGCCGTGGGCATGGCGACAGACATACCGCCCCACAACGTGCGCGAAGTGACGGCGGCCTGTGTTCACCTGCTGGACGCGCCCGATGCCACGGTAGAGCAGCTGTGCGAATACATTCAAGGGCCGGATTACCCCACTCGAGCGGAAATTATTACCCCGCGTAAAGACCTGCTGCAAATGTACGAAACCGGTCGCGGTTCGCTGCGCATGCGTGCGCGCTGGGTGAATGAAGGCGGGGATCTGGTCATCACTGACTTGCCCCATCAGGTATCCGGTAACCGGGTGTTGGAGCAGATTGCCCAGCAGATGCAGGCCAAAAAACTGCCCATGGTGGCAGATTTGCGCGATGAATCAGATCACGAAAACCCCACCAGGCTGGTGATTGTGCCCCGATCAAACCGGGTAGACGCCGACGGCCTGATGGCACATCTGTTTGCCAGTACCGATCTGGAAAAGCCTTATCGGGTGAATATCAACGTGATTGGTAACGATGGCCGTCCTGGTGTGAAAGGCCTGGTGCAGCTGCTGACCGAGTGGCTTACGTTCCGCCGCGCCACAGTGATAAGGCGCCTGCAATACCGGCTGGATAAAGTGCTGGCCCGACTTCACCTGCTGGAAGGGCTGCTGATTGCTTATCTGAATCTGGACGAAGTGATCGAAATTATCCGCTATGAGGACAAGCCTAAAGCCGAATTGATGGCTCGGTTCTCGTTGTCGGCGGATCAAGCCGAGGCAATTCTCGAGCTGAAGCTGCGCCACCTGGCGAAGCTGGAAGAGATGAAAATTCGTGGCGAACAGGATGAACTGGCCATCGAACGCGACCACTTGCAGGCCATTCTGGGTTCCGAGAAAAATCTGCGCCAGTTGATTAAAACTGAATTGCAGCAAGATGCCGAAACTTACGGCGATGACCGCCGTTCACCGATCGTAGAACGTGGTGAATCGCGGGCGTTTAGTAATATTGACCTGGTGTCCAACGATCCTGTCACCATTGTGCTGTCTGAAAAAGGCTGGGTGCGAGCGGCCAAAGGCCACGATATCGATCCGCTGGGTCTGAGTTACAAAGCCGGTGACAAGTTTTCTTTGCAGGTACACGGGCGCAATAATCAGCAGGTTATTTTTCTTGACTCGACCGGGCGCGCTTACGCTCTGATGGCTCACAGCCTGCCGTCAGCGAGAGGTCAGGGCGAACCGTTGAGCGGGCACATCAACCCGCCGCCGGGCGCTCAATTCTGCGGCTTGCTGATGGGCGACAGCCAGCGCAAGGTGGTGCTGGTGACCGATGGAGGTTATGGCTTTGCAACCTCGCTGGGTGACATGCTGAGCAAGAATCGCAACGGTAAGACTCTGGTCAGTGTGCCGAAGGGTGCCCACCTTATGGCGCCGGTGTTGGTGCCGGTGATGGCGCCTGAAAGTCGCGAAACCCTATACGTGGCCGCGGTGTCTAACGAAGGCCGAATGTTGGTTTTTCCGCTTACAGAACTGCCGGAACTGGTCAAAGGCAAAGGCAACAAGTTGATCAGTATTCCTTCGGCGCGGGTGCAGTCCCGTGATGAGTTTGTGGTAGCGGTGGCGGTATTCGCCCACAGCGACCAGCTCGAAATCCACGCCGGTAAACGCAAAATGAGCCTTCAGTTCAGCGATCTTGAGCATTATCTGGGCGAGCGCGGCCGTCGCGGCCACAAGCTACCACGGGGCCTGCAGCGGGTTGACCGTATCGGGGTCACAGCTGTGGCGGTGGCGGCAACCGGTGCGGCCCATCAACAGGAGCAAGCAGACAGTGAGTGAACTGGTTCTGATCAACGTTTCCGGGCGCGACAAGCCCGGCCTGACCTCCGAGATTACCGGTATCATGGGCCAGTACGAGGTGCGCATTCTGGATATCGGCCAGGCGGTGATTCACGATTACCTAACGTGGGGGATTCTGATCCAGATTCCTGACGCGTCGCACTCATCACCGGTGATCCGCGATCTGTTATTTCGCTTTCACGCCTTGGATTTGCAAGTACGGTTTGCGCCGATTACACCCGAGGAATACCAACAGTGGGCTCAGGGCCGCAATCGCGCCTGCTACATTATAACGCTGCTGGCGCGGGACATAACCGCCGAACAGATTGCGCGGGTGTCGGCGATTACCGCGCGCCACCAGCTCAATATTGACAACATCACGCGCCTATCGGCGCGGCCGTCACTGAACGTGGATGAAAACCGCACTGCCTGTGTGGAATTTTCCGTGCGTGGTACGCCAGACAATCTGGCACAGTTGAGGGCGGATTTTCTGCATCTGGCCAGCGAAATGAACGTGGATATTGCGTTCCAGGAAGATTCTATTTTCCGCCGCAACCGCCGCCTTGTGGTATTCGATATGGATTCCACCCTAATTGAAGCCGAGGTGATTGACGAGCTGGCGTTGGAGGCTGGTGTAGGGCCTCAGGTGGCGGCCATCACTGAGCGTACCATGCGAGGTGAGCTGGATTTCAGCCAGAGCTTTGCCGAGCGCCTTGCGCTGTTGAAGGGGCTGGATGAGTCGGTTCTGGAGCGGGTTGCCGCGCGCTTGAAGATGACAGAAGGCGCCGAGCACCTGATTCGAAGCTTGAAGGCGTTGGGTTACCGGACTGCAATTCTGTCAGGAGGCTTTACCTACTTCGCCCGTAACCTTCAGCGCCAACTGGGCATTGATTATGTTTACGCCAACGAATTGGAGATTGTGGACGGTAAGGTAACCGGCCGGGTGTCTGGCACCATTGTAGACGGTGCGCGCAAGGCCGAACTGCTGCTGGAAATTGCAAAAAAAGAACGCATTTCCCACGAACAGGTTATCGCAGTGGGTGACGGCGCTAATGATTTGCCCATGCTCAGCGAAGCTGGCTTGGGCGTGGCGTTTCGTGCTAAACCCGTGGTGAAGGAATCTGCCCGCCACGCCATTTCAACCCTCGGGTTAGACGCTATTCTTTACCTGATTGGCTTTCGTGAAAGCGAAACTAATCAGCAGGTGGAACCGCCCCGAGACCATGAGTCAGGGCTATAGATAGCGCCTGAAATAGTGTTTGAAATAGTGCCTGGGGATCAGTTGTCGCTGAAATCGTAGGTCATTTCAGGCGTAGGCGGTTGTAAATAGTAGCCCTGAATGTAATTTACCCCGGCCTGCCACAGGGTTGCCAGTATGCCGGCGCTTTCTACCAACGGCACAATAGAAAGCTTGCCGGCGCTTTGTAGTGACTGCACCATTTCCTTGAGACGTTCGCGGGCGTCGTGATCATTCTGCAGCTCCTCAGTAAACGAGCCGTCTATTTTTATGTAGTCGGTGTCGATATGGTTGAGCGCATGAAACGGGTTCAAAGTGCAGCCAAACTGGGTGATGGACACCTTGCAATGCAGTTGGTGCAGAGTTTTTGCGAAGTCCTTTGCCTGTTTTGTGAAATTATTGGCGTCGCATTCGCGGAGCTGGAATATCAGCGTGTCACCAGGCAGGCGAGCAGCTTTCAGAGCCACACTGAGCCAGGGAGTGAAGGTTTTGTCGTGCAGGGTTTCGGCGGTCACGTTCAGAAATAGCCGGGTGTTCTGGCCCTTCACCCGGTGCGCAGCCAGTTTTTTTATGGCTTGTAAAAAAACCCACCGGTCGATCTTCACAGCCGTGTCTGTGGGCCCTAGGGGTGGCAAAAAGTCGTAGGGTGAAACCTCTTCGCCTTTGTCGTCCAGCATGCGCACGTATACTTCGTAGTGTTCTTCATTTTCCCCGCGCAGATTGATAACGGGCTGGAATAGCAAGCGAAACTGATCGTTGTCCAGCGCACTGTGTATACAGTCTATGGCGGCGTTATCGTTAAGCATTAGGTGTTCGGCGGCATTGTGTACCCGCACGCCGTTGCCATGGGTCTGCTCGTTCTGTTTTTTTAGTTCGGCTGAAGCGCGGTGCGCGCGGGCCATTAACTCTTCGGCTTTGGGCGAATTTTCGGTGACGGCAGCAACGCCGATACTCACCGTGAGCTGCACCGAGTGGCCGTCGACATCGAACAGCGAACTCTCAATGGCTATACAGATTTCCTGTGCCAGGCTGACCATGTTCTTTTCGCTGTAGGGCAGGTATAGCAGTGCGAATGAATCGTCGCTCAGGCGCGCCAAGGTCATGTCTGCACCTACCTGCTCGCGCAGCAGAGTGGCCAGATCGCGCAGCAGAAAATCGACACCTGTAATGCCAACGTCCCGCTTCAGCGGCGCAAAGTTATCCAATGAAATATAAGCCAGCGAGCCAGATTCGCTGCTGGCGCCGGCTTGGGTAATAGCTTCCGCTAGCGAGGCCATGAAGAATGAGCGGTTATACAGGCCGGTAAGCAGGTCTTGACTACTGATTTGCCTCAGCTTTTCTTCCAGTTCTTCGCCGTTGTGTTCCGGCCGCAGCACAATCTGGGTGCAGCGTTCGCCGTCAAAGGTGGCAGGCGAGGCCTGCATATTGGCGGTCAGTTCGCGGCCGTCACTGCGCCGCGCAGTTAATTTTTGGCTCATCCGTTCGCTACTTTGGTCGGCAAAGCCTTTAATCAGTTGGCGGTAGTCGTCTTGGCTCTGGCTGCCGAGGGTGTCCAGTACCGGGATACACATCAGTTCGTCGATGTCGTCGTAACCCAGAAACTCTAAATAGGACTCATTAGCATAAACGTGCATGCCTTCAATGACATAGGCAATGGCGTCTTTTGAACTTTCCAGCAGGCGTTGGCAGCGTTGTTCGGCTTCGCGCAGGTGAGATTCCAAAAGCCGACGGCGTCGGCGCTCGTCAAGGTCCGTCAGTTCGCGATTCACGACCAGCACCAGCAGCGCCTGTTCGCTGTAGGGTACGGTGTCTTGTCCGCCGGCTTTAAGAACAGCCGTGGCGCGGGCCGCGTCGTAGTCATCGGTCAGCAATATGAAAGGAATGTCTTTACCAAGCCGCCGCAACATGGCTAACGCCGCGTCTACCGGGCATTCCTGTTCAGTGTCACGCGCCAGCATTATGTCCCAGTTGCCATTTTTGAGGGCCTCTTCGAGGTCTTCCTCGGAGGTAATGCGATGGGCCCGGGTAGCGCGACCGGAATTGCGTAACAGGCTGATCAGGTTTTCCGCGTCATTCAGTGACGGATCCAGAATAAGCATATGAACGGTGGAGGCTTTCTTCTGCATGACTCGACAATCTCGTGCTGCACACTGACGGAGCCGGGCCGCTGACAAGGCCCGGTTCTTGGATGAGTGTGAATAATGAAGAGGTTGCCGGTTAATAACAAGTCCGGCACGGGCGTGGCGCTGAGTTAAGACACGCGAAGCTCTGATTAGGCAATCAGGTACAAAGAATTTACGCGTCTTACAGCAAGGGCCAGAGCGAATCAAATTCATCTTCGCTGGATGCAGGACCGGGTCTATCGGTGCTGGTTTTAGCGTCAGGCCTGCTCTGAAGTTTTATTTCAAATTGGTTGATGCTGCCCGTCGCCGTCATTTTTTTCAGCAGCTGGCCTTGCTCTTCCTGGTCATCAATCAGCAGGGTAATGCGGTTTCCAGATTGAAAGGGTATCCGCGGTACAATCAGCGTGGCAGGCTGGTTGATGACGCTGATTTCCGGCAGCATCAGCCCGCGTAAGTACTCGCTACTGTTACCCAGTTTCTGAATTAAGCGCACAGCGCAAGGTGTCGCCGTGGGTGCTTGTAGTTCAATGCCAATTTGCGTGCCCTCGTTTTTAATCTGGCGAATCCAGCGAACCACGGCAACACTCCAGGGTTGTGAACTCTGCTCGCGTACGCCGAGAATTTCGCCTGTCTGCAGGTTGCTCGGTATTTGGCTGTCCCAGACAATGCAAAAGCCGCCAGGGCTGGTATTTATCATCTTTGCGCGACAGGCGCAGGGCGCGTTTTTGAGTGCCGCGCTGGCACGGGCGCTGGCGCTGGCGCTGGTGAAGTTGATAGGGGCATTGCCGGCCAGCATGCCCTCGCCTCTGTTATCGGCATCGTGCGCGCCGGCCCAAGCGTCATTCCTTCGAGTGGAGCTGCGGATAAACATGTTGTCTTCGGTATCTTCCGCTTCAGGCTGTCGGGTGAAGTCGTTCAGGGTTTTGCGTCCCGCCATAAAATAGTGCACCGCGGTCAGCCCGACACACAGTTCGAGGCTGCCCTGGCTGGTTACGCGGTTGAAATTGCGTTTGGCAAGAGTGCCCAGCGCCTGGGCGAGGTGTATCAGCAGGGTATCACTGGTATGTGGAGGCAGCGTCAGCTCGCTTGCTTCGTTACTATCAGCTGTTTGAATGGCCTGGCTAATTTGGGCCGACAGGCGGCTGCTGTCAAAACTGAAAAAGTCGCCTTCTTCAGCCTCGCCCAAAAGGCTGCGGTATACCGGCGACTTGTCTGCGCGCATATTTACCACGAACAAACTGTCACCTTGGGCGCCGGGCACGAAATCTGTCAGATCGGTCCAGGGTTCAAACAGCGTAAAAAGCTGGCTCAGTTCCGTTTGGCGCAACTGGCTAGGGCGGGCGCACCCCAACAATAAAATGCGTTTGTAGGCATCGTCAATGCTGCTTGAATTGCGCTGGCTAGGAGTGGCATCGTCAACTTTAATAGCGGTTAGCTGATGCGCGAGCGCAAACTTGTAAAGCTTATGGCAATCCAGCCAGCTGTTTGGCGGGGTAGGGCAGTAAAGCTGATACGCTCGCAGTATGGTGCCGGACAGCTCGGCAATGCTGCGGTGAATGGCGATGACCAGAACTTTGCGATTTTTATCCGGGGTGCCTGCATTCAGCAGCTCTATCACACAGAGTTTGTAACCTCCGGACAGGTGTAATTGCAGGGCCTGTGCCAGATTGGCGATCTTGCGTTGCTTTTCCGGCATTGATACCGCGGTACCGATGAAGTGGCGGGACAACTCTGTGCACACAAAGTGGATTTTTTCACGAATAACGTCTAACAGTTGCAAGCGCTGCTGTGGAGGCAAAAAAAGCTGATTTAGTTCAATAATGGCGTGATAGAGCTGACGCGACATTTCGCCAATGTTGGCCATAGGCAATAACCCTGCCCATTGTTTGAAGGCTTTGGGTGTGGTGTCGCAGAACGAAAGGCTCGCGGTTTTTTGCTCTGGTACCCGGATATCTGGTTTCAGAAAGGTGCCTTCCATAGTAAGAGTTAGCGCGCAGAGGAATAAGTGTATAGATTTACTACGCAATGTAAGCTAGCAAAGTAAATACGCAAAGCAAAAAATCATCGAGGCGACAATTTGTTACAAAGTAAGCCGCTTCGCTTTACTCCAAATCAAGAGGCGTTTTGCTGCCAGCACCGGGTAATTCGCGCACTAGACGCGGCACCAGAAAGCCTGGCAGGCGTTCAAGCAGTCTACGTGTCAGAGCTTTGGCCTCGCTGTCCGGGACGGAAAAATGGTGAGCCCCTGCTACAGGGTCAAACGCGTGCAGGTAGTAGGGCAATACACCGGAATCGAACATTCGCTCGCTGAGTTGTTCCAGTACATCGACGCTGTCATTTACGCCACGTAGTATAACACTTTGGTTCAGTAGGGTCACACCAACGTCGGTTAACCTTTGCAGGGCCTGAACAGTAGCATGGTCGATTTCCGCAGGATGGTTGATGTGCAGCACCACAACCACCCGTAAACGGGTAGCGCGAATCCATTGTAAAAGCGCATCGCAAACCCGCTGAGGAATCACGACTGGCAGCCGGGTGTGAATCCTCAGCCGGCGTAGGTGAGGGATCTGCTCCAGGGCCTGGGCCCATTGCGCCAGTAATTTGTCGTTGGCGGCCAAGGGGTCGCCACCGCTGAAAATCACTTCGTTAATTTCCGGACTGTTCGCCAATGTGTCCAGCACGGTTTGGCGGTCCTGCGGTTTGAGCCGTTGCTCGTCGTAAGGGAAGTGGCGACGAAAACAGTAGCGACAATTAATGGCGCATTGCCCGGTCACCATGAGTAAGGCACGGCTTTTGTATTTTCGGATCAGCCCTGTTGTTGCCATAGCGTCGGCTTCGGCCAGTGGGTCGGCGACAAATCCGGCCAGGGTGCGGGTTTCGTCGACCAATGGCAGTACCTGACGCAGCAAGGGGTCGTTGGGGTTGCCATATTCCATACGCGCCAAAAAAGGCTCGGGCACCCGTATCGAAAACAGCAGGTGCCCGGCATCTGCCCCGGCCAGCCATTGTTCAGGGCATAGCCCCAGACGTTCCAGCAGCTCTGCCGGACGGTTGATGGAGCGGGCTAAAATCTGTTGCCAGCTGGCGGACTCTGAACTTTCCCCACACTCCGGGTGAGCGCGGGCTTCTATACGCACTGGGGTTCGCTGTATCATAGCGGCCTTAAAATTCTGAACAGCCTATTGGCAGGTGGACATTTCATGGCTTCATATTCTACCAACGAATTTCGCGGCGGTCTTAAGGTTTTGTTTGAAGGCGACCCCTGCATCATTCTGGAAAACGAATTTGTAAAACCCGGTAAAGGCCAGGGCTTCAGTCGGGTGCGCCTGCGCAACCTGATGACCAACCGGGTGTGGGACCGTACCTTCAAGTCTAACGAAAGTCTGGAAGGTGCAGACGTGATGGATCAGGACATGGAATACCTGTACACCGACGGCCAATTCTGGCACTTCATGCTCACCGATGGTTCGTTTGAGCAGTACGCGGCCGACGGAAAAGCCGTGGGCGATACTCTTAAATGGCTAAAAGAACAGAATGTTTATACGGTTACCTTGTTTAACGGTGCTCCACTGACGATTACGCCGCCGAATTTTGTCGAGCTGGAAGTGGTTGAAACCGATCCCGGCATGAAAGGCGATACCGCCCAGGGCGGCTCCAAGCCGGCCACTTTGTCCACTGGCGCCGTGGTGAGCGTGCCGCTGTTTATTACCATTGGTGAAGTGTTAAAAGTAGACACTCGCACCGGTGAATATATGAATCGGGTTAAAAACTAGGGCGTTGATGAGCAATGCTGATAACTGGCGGCCCAGCGCTGCCAGCCGAGCCCTGAAAAGCCGCGCACAACAACTGTCGTTTGTGCGCAGCTTTTTTGCGCAGCGCCAAGTGCTGGAGGTTGAAACCCCGGTGCTCGGCCGCTGCGGTGTCACCGACCCCAATCTGAGCGGTATTTCTGCCCGGGTGAACGCAGCGGGCCGTCAAGGCGGGTGGTTGCAGACCTCTCCAGAATATCACATGAAGCGCTTGTTGGCGGCGGGCTGTGGCGATATCTACCAGGTCACAAAAGTATTTCGCGACGGTGAAAGCGGGCGTCGGCACAACCCCGAATTTTCCATGCTGGAATGGTACCGCTGCGGCTTTGATGACCACACCTTGATGAACGACGTAGCGGACCTGGTCTGTTCCTGGCTTGACTGCTTGCGCCCGCACACTCTGAGTTATCGCGAAGCGTTTCGTCGCTGGGCGCATATTGATCCGTTCACCTGCACCGATGCGCAGCTGCACGCCCGCTGTGGGCAATGGATGGAGCCGCAGCAGCTTGTAGGTATGAGTCGCGATGACTGCCTGGACTTGCTGATGAGTTTTGCGGTCGAGCCCCGGTTAGGGCTGGATTGCCCGGTGTTTATCCATCAGTACCCTGCTTCACAGGCCTCGCTGGCGCGCACCAGCCAGGTTGGCGGTTTCGCGGTCGCTCATCGCTTTGAGTTGTATGTTAATGGGCTGGAGTTGTGTAACGGCTACTGGGAGCTGGCGGATGCGGATGAGCAGCGCCGGCGTTTTGCAGCGGATAACCGGCTCCGTCAGGCCCGCGGCCAGGCAGCCATAGAGCAAGACGACGCTTTTCTGGCCGCGATGGACAGCGGTTTGCCCGATTGCGCTGGCGTTGCCCTGGGGCTGGACCGGTTGTTGATGCTGAAACTGGGTGCCAGCTCGATTGATGAGGTGCTGGCCTTTCCATTCGCCAAGGCCTGAGCGCGATCGTTTCCAAATACAAGCTTCAAACTTCACGCTTCGACCTGGCCGAAAACTTCGCCTAACTTCACTTTTTTTCCGGGTTTTTGGGTGTTACTCCACTGCGCTCTGCCTTTCGACATCACCATCACGACCGTAGAGCCCAAGCGGAAACGACCCATTTCCTCACCCCGTGCAAACTTCAGGGCCTGCTCGTCGCTGTAGCTTTGCCGGCTAACACCGCCGTCGCCCGGCGCCGCTCCCGGTTTCACGACGCCGGCCCAGGGTGTTTCCACACTGCCAACAATCATTGCGCCTACCAAGACCAGCGCCATTGGGCCAGCCGCGGTATCAAACATGCAGACGACGCGTTCATTGCGGGCAAACAGGTTGGGCACGCTGGCCGCGGTAGCCGGATTTACAGAGAACAATCGGCCGGGCACGTGCACCATTTCCTGCAGCTGTCCGGCCATCGGCATGTGAATCCGATGATAGTCGCCGGGGGCCAGGTAAATGGTGGCGAATTCACCTTCGGCGAAGATATCGGCCCGCTGCTGATCACCGCCTAACAGTTCCAGCAAGCTGAACGACTGGCCCTTGGCCTGAAAGATGCGGCCCCCGCTTATATTGCCCAACTGGCTGACACAACCGTCTACCGGGCTAACCAGCGTGCTTTCGTTACCCTCAATGGGTCGCAAGCCAGGCTTGAGTGCTCGGGTAAAAAAATCATTGAAGCTGTCGTAGGCTTCGGGGTCACTGTTTTCAGCTTCGCTCATGTTGACGCCATAGCGGTTAATAAACCAGCGTATCAAGCGGCGGCGTAAGGCTGGCGTACCGGTGCTGTCAGCCAGGCGCCCAGCCAGACGGGAGAGTGAGTGCTGGGGCGTAATATGCTGGCTCAGAACAAACAGCTTTTCCATCATCAGAAAAATCCTTTGGCTACGATGGCGCGAAGTTTAACAAACGGCCCATTTCATCAAAATGTGTATACCCCAACGCACAAGATTTACGGCGCTACCGTATTCCGGGTTGAGCCAGTTTTAGGCCGCGAGCCTGCTGCTCTGCCATCGCCTGTAAAATGCGGTGGAAACTCCTTTTGCGTTCCGGGCTTAGGCGACCGTCTTCCGCAGCGGCATCAATGGCGCAACCGGGGTCACCGGCGTGGCGGCAGTTGCGGAACTTGCAGTAGCCCATCAGGTCGCGAATTTCGCGAAAGCCATACTCGATTTCTTGCGGTGTCATATGCCAAAGGCCAAACTCGCGAATGCCCGGCGAGTCAATTAGGTCGCCGCCGATCGGCAGGTGAAACAGCTTGGCGGTGGTGGTGGTGTGAATGCCTTTGCCGGTGCTCTGTGACACTGCGCCCACCCGCAGTTCTTCATCGGGCAACAGGGTTTGAATGATGGACGATTTACCCACCCCAGACTGGCCTACAAACACCGTCGTACGATCTTTCACCAGGGCTTCCAGCTCTGGCGGTGGCTGGTTGCCAGCCAAGGCAGCGGACGTGCGCACCACCTGATAGCCCAATGCTTCATAGCGTGCCAGTAGTGCGTCTATGGCGCTGCGGTTGTCGTCGTTGATCAGGTCGGTTTTATTCAGCAGCAGTATGGCCGGAATGTCAGTGGTTTCTGACGCCACCAGATAGCGGTCAATCAGGTTGTCGTGGGGCTCGGGCTCGGGGGCAATCACCAGAATAATGTAGTCAATATTCGCCGCCACCGGTTTCAGCGCGCCGAAGTTGTCCGGCCGCTGCAGCAGGTTGATGCGTTCGCAGCGAGCGACGATTACGCCGGTCAGATTTTTACCGGAGCGCCAGATGACTTTGTCGCCGGTGACCAAGCTGTCGATATTGGCGCGCACAAAGCAGCGTACAACGGTTCCTTGGTACTCGCCTTCAAGGGCTTCTACGTCCAGTTGCTGGCCGTAGTGCGCAATAATCAAACCTTGAACTTCCGGCCCTAACTCACCCGCATCGACCTGCTCTTTTACCTGTTCTTCCTTACGTGCGGCGCGCGCTGTCCGTTCGCCCTGAATTTTTTCGATGCGCCATTGTTGCTGTTTGTTAAGTCGCCGTTTTGCCATAGAGTTTTCATTAACCGGGTAAAGTTTCAGGGTTGTTTTAAAGCTGCTGTGTCATCATATTGGCATACTATTTGTCATACAACCGGTTTGGCGACTGCACTATCGACTGTTTCGCTGATAAATTCCGGATTTTACCGTTAGCACCATGCAGGAGAAATATCGATGGAAAAGGGCAATCGCCTGGTTTGGATTGACTTGGAAATGACAGGTCTGGATCCGGAGCAGGAGTGCATTATTGAAATGGCTACCCTGATTACCGATTCCGAACTCAATCTGATTGCCGAAGGCCCGGTGCTTGCGGTGCATCAGTCTGACACTCTGATGGGCGCGATGGACGAATGGTGTACCCGTACCCACGGTGAAAGTGGTTTGACCCAACGGGTAAAAGACAGTCGTATCAGCGAAGCCGAAGCCGAGCATCAGACCCTGGCGTTTTTGCGCGAACACCTGGAACCGGGTGATTCTCCTTTGTGCGGCAACAGTATCGGCCAAGACCGGCGCTTTTTGGTCAAGTACATGCCGCAGCTAGAAGAGTTCTTCCATTACCGCAATCTGGATGTGTCTACCATCAAAGAGCTGGCGCGGCGTTGGCGTCCGGATGTGCTGGACGGAGTCAAGAAACAGGGCAATCATCTAGCGCTGGACGATATTCGCGATTCTATTAATGAGCTGCGCCATTATCGCGAGCATTTTTTCAAACTGTAAGATCGTTTAAATTCTGATGTGCTCAAGCGATACGAACGCCCGAGGTGCAACTGCTGCCTTTCAAGGTGCCAGTCCGTGTTGGGCCAGCGCCCACTCCACATGCTCGCGTACCATCTCAGACGGGTAATCCTGGCGCGCCCGCAGCGCTTCTAACACTGGAATGGTGGTAGGGGCGTTGCCCAGCCCGACCGCCAGATTGCGCAACCAGCCGTGATAACCGGTGCGGCGAATAGCCGAGCCTTCTGTACGCTGCAAAAACTGTTCTTCGCTCCACATCATCAGCGCTGCCAGAGACGTGTTATCCAGGCCGTGGCGGGGTTTGAAGTCGTCTTCTTCTGAATGTTTGCTGAACTTGTTCCACGGACACACCAACTGGCAGTCGTCGCAGCCAAACACCCGGTTGCCCATTAGTGGGCGCAGCTCTTCCGGAATACTCTCTTTCAATTCAATGGTCAGATAGCTTATGCAGCGCCGCGCATCCAGCATGTGTGCGTCCACAAATGCATTGGTAGGGCACAGCTGCAGGCAGGCCGAGCAGCTGCCGCAGTGGTCTGCTGTAAAGGGCGCGTCTATGGGCAAAGGCGCGCTGGTATAAATCTCCCCGAGGAAAAAGAACGAGCCCGCTTTGGGGTGTATCACCATGTTATTTTTGCCAATCCAGCCAAGCCCGGCACGCTGGGCCAGAGCGCGTTCAAGCACAGGAGCACTGTCCACAAAAGCGCGATGCTGGTGGCCTTCAAGGGCGCTGTCGATACGTTTGGCCAGCTGCGCCAGGCGCTTACGCATAAGCTTGTGGTAATCGCGTCCCAAGGTATAACGACTGATGTACGCATTTTCGCGATTGCGGAGCGCCTGTTCTGGGTTGTCGGGCAGCGTCAGGTAATCCATGCGCACGGAAATGACGCGCGCGGTGCCCGGAACCAGCGACGCCGGGGTATAGCGTTTGTCACCGTGGTTTGCCATGTAATCCATGGTGCCGTGGTAGCCCTGTTCCAGCCAGTGTTGCAAGCGTTGCGCGTGTTCGCCCGTATCGGCGCTGGTGATGCCGAGGTCGGCAAAACCCAGCTCTTGGGCCCAGTCGCGAATCTGTTGCACCAATGCCTGCAGATTCGCCGTCTGGTCACTGTTTTTTGCGCAGGTTGTTGATGTTGCTGGTGATGCTGTCATTGGCCGGCCGTGTGTGTGGGGCGAATCTGCGTTTTGCTGGCGTTGGCGTACAGATTTAATTTGATTAAGTTGTGACCTTTTTTGTGGTTTTGCTATGCTTTACAAATAGCTGGCAATTTGTCTTAAACCGGTTTCTTTGGCTTGGAGTGTTCGATGTCGTGGTCAGCAAGGCACAGTCTATCAGAGTCTTGTCTATCAAAGCCTGATCTGTCAGCGCCCGCAGGGCGAGGAGCTGGCCTGCCACAAACTTTGTACAGCGCCAGTTCGGTGCGCAATCTGGACCGGTACTTGATTGACGAACAAGGAGTCGATGGCTTTGAGTTGATGCAGGCCGCTGCCCGCAGTGCTTTTCGCCAGCTCTTGCGACGCTGGCCCCAGTGCCGCCGGGTGTTGGTGCTCTGCGGTGCGGGTAATAATGGCGGCGATGGTTATCTGTTGGCGACGTGCGCTCTGCGCCATGGCTTGGGCGTAACCTGCCTGGTGCTGACAGATCCCGCTAAACTGCAGGGTGATGCCGGTAAAGCCTGGCAGCGGGCGAACGATCAGAAAATCAGTATGGTGACCTCAGCGCAGTTGACTGACACGGATTTGACGAGTTTTCTGGAACAGGCCGATGTTACGGTAGACGCTATGTTGGGCACTGGCCTGAATGGCGCGCCACGGGGTGAATTCGCGCGAGTTGTTGTGCTTTGCAATCAATCAGCCGCGGGCGTTTTGGCGCTGGACGTACCTTCAGGGCTCAATGCTACTACCGGCGCAGCCGCGGGTGATGTTGTTGCTGCGGACGCTACGGTGACGTTTATAGGTTTGAAAGCCGGCCTGTTCACCGGCCACGGTCCTGCTGTTTGCGGTGAGGTGGTTTTCGAGGATTTGGGTTTTGCCCAGCAGCTTGGTGGCTGTGCCGAGCCGGTGTTAGCCACACGGGCTGACTGGTCCTCCGTTACTTTGGGTATTTCGAAGCGCGCTGCCAACGCTCACAAAGGCAATTTTGGCCATGTGTTAGTGGTTGCGGGCGATCGCGGTTTTGGTGGTGCGGGGCTGCTGGTGGCTGAGGCTGCTGCGCGCAGCGGTGCAGGGCTGGTTTCCTTGGCAACCCGGCAAGAGCACGTGGCTGCAGCACTGAGCCGGTGCCCGTCGGTAATGAGCCACGGCGTTGTGCATGGTTCTGAGCTGGCGCCTCTGCTAGCGGCGGCAACCGTGGTGGTTTGTGGACCAGGCCTTGGCCAGTCGGCCTGGGGTCAACAGATGTTGCAGCAGGTGTTGGAATGTAACAAACCGCAGGTGCTGGATGCCGACGCCTTGAATCTGATGGCAGGCGGGCTGATGGCGAACAAAGCGTCGGTAGCCGCGGACAATCGTATTTTGACCCCCCACCCTGGTGAGGCTGCGCGTCTTTTGGGTTGCACCGTTGCAGAGGTGGAGATTGACCGGTTAAGTGCAGCGCGCAAGTTACAGTCGCGTTACGGAGGCGTCATTCTACTTAAGGGCGCCGGCACCGTGATTGCGACCATGCACGGTCAAATATTTGTGGTCAGCGGCAGTAATCCGGGGTTGGCTACCGGGGGTATGGGGGATGTACTGGCGGGTATTGCGAGTGGTTTATTGGCTCAGCTGACGGATCCGACCCAGGCAGTCGTGACGGCCGCAGCCCTGCACCTGGCGGCAGCTAATATGGCAACTCAGCAGTTCGGCTATATGGGTCTGCAGCCAACCGATGTTATTGATGCTTTGCCCCGGGTGTTAGCTTGCTCAGGGCATTGAATGGAAAAGTAACTGAACGCAGCGTTGTGTAAACAAGTTCGCGGCACACCGGAGGACCTATGACAATTTTTGGCAATGAGCGCCGGCTGTTCCTGGCGGATGAGAGTGAAACTGAACGTTTGGGCCGGGAGTTGGCGCGCTTGGTCCAGCGCGCAGAAAACGCGCTGGCGATTTATCTAGATGGTGATCTGGGTATGGGCAAAACCACACTCAGCCGAGGCCTGCTGCGCGGGTTAGGGCACGAGGGTGCGGTAAAAAGCCCGACTTACACCATCGTGGAGCCTTACGAGAATTTGCAGCCGCCGGTGTATCACTTTGACCTGTATCGTTTGAAAGACCCGGAAGAACTGGAGTTTATGGGCATTCGTGATTATTTTAATGATCATAATTTATGCTTGGTGGAGTGGCCGGAGAGGGGCGAAGAGCTACTGCCCAAGGCGGACCTGACAGTGCATTTGGAATCCCAGGGCAATGGTCGCTCGGCCATCTTGCACGCTGGCTCTCAGATGGGCGCCGATATGCTGAATGAGCTGGAAATAATTGGCCCGGAAGATGCGCACCATACCGACTCGTGACAAAGGGATGATCAATGGCTTATTTCTATAACAGGATCTGCAGCAGAACCGTGCTGGCTTGTCTGGCCCTGAACCTGCTACTTCTCACGCAGGTGGTTCAGGCAGGTACCCGTGTTGAAGGCCTGCGAATCTGGCCGGCGCCGGATCACACTCGCTTGGTCATCGATACGGCCAGCGAAGTCGATCACACTATTTTCGCGCTGGCGGGCCCAGACCGCCTGGTTATAGATTTGAAAAATACCCGGTTGCAGACGAGCCTGGACAAGCTGGACTTGTCTGGCAGCCCTATCCGCCGTATTCGCAGCGCGGTGCGCAATGGTAAAGATCTGAGGGTTGTGCTGGATCTGCAAAAAAGCGTGAAACCTCGCAGTTTTTTATTAAAACCGAACCAGCAATACGGCCACCGTTTGGTGATAGACCTGATTGACGAGGGCGGCACCCGCGTTGATAGGGCCAAGGCGGCAAAGCCGACCATTACCCACGACTCCGCGGGTAAACGCGACATTGTCATAGTGATTGACGCTGGCCACGGCGGTGAAGATCCGGGCGCTATCGGGCCCCGCGGTACGCGTGAAAAAGACGTGGTGCTGAGCATGGCTAAAACCCTGCACGACCTTATCAACAGCCGCCAGGGTTACAGCGCCAAGCTGACCCGCACCGGCGACTACTACATTGGCCTGCGTAATCGCACGCTTCTGGCCCGTAAATACAACGCCGATCTTTTTGTGTCAGTGCATGCGGATGCGTTCCGCACGCCACAGCCAAAAGGGGCATCGGTATTTGCTCTGTCGCAACGGGGAGCGACCAGTGAGACCGCACGCTGGTTGGCGCAAAGCGAAAACCGCTCTGACCTGATTGGCGGCTCAGGGGTCTCGCTGGAAGGCCGCGATGACACCCTTGCCGGGGTTCTTCTGGACCTGTCTATGACCGCCAGCATTAACGCCAGCCTGGGCGTGGGTAGCGCAATACTGGGGCAGCTGGGGGGAGTGACCGAACTTCACAAGCCCGGCGTGGAGCAGGCCTCTTTTGTGGTGCTCAAATCGCCGGATATACCGTCTATATTGGTGGAGGCCGGCTTTATCTCAAACCCTCAGGAAGAAAAGAACTTGTCCACTGAGCTCTATCGTAAGCGCTTATCTGCTGCGATTATGACCGGTATTGACGGCTATTTCCGCAAAACACCGCCACCGGGTACGCTGCTGGCATGGCAGAAGCAGAACGGCCAGATGCAGAACCGCGTGAGCCGCTACCGCATCCAGCGAGGTGATACCCTGTCTGATCTGGCGCGGGAAAATCAGCTGTCCGTGCGTGAGCTTATGCACCTTAACGGCATGCAGAGCGACCGTGTTATGGTAGGTCAAACCATCACTATTCCTGCCAGCTGAGCGATTAGCTAAACAATTCGTTGCAGAAGAGGTCCTCGCCAGTCATGCCCCATATACATTTGCTGACCCCCCGGCTCGCGAACCAGATTGCCGCCGGTGAGGTGGTGGAGCGGCCGGCGTCCGTGGTTAAAGAATTGATAGAAAACGCTCTGGATGCCGGCGCCAGTAGGGTGGATGTGGACATTGAGCAGGGCGGCGTCAAGCTGATCCGGGTGCGCGACGACGGCTGTGGTATCGCCGCTGAAGACCTGTCCCTGGCCCTGAGTCGCCACGCTACCAGCAAGATTACCAGTCTGGACGACCTTGAAGCAGTCGCGTCGCTGGGTTTCCGCGGTGAGGCACTGGCCAGTATTAGTTCCGTATCCCGCCTGAGCCTGACCTCGCGCACCGAAAATCAGGAAGCCGCAAGCAAAGTCGAAGTAGAAGGCCGCGAGATGGACGCGCACGTATCGCCGGCGGCGCACCCGGTGGGCTCCACGGTAGAGGTTCGCGATCTATTTTTTAACACGCCGGCGAGGCGCAAGTTTTTGCGTACTGAAAAAACCGAATTTGGCCACGTAGAAGAGTGCGTCCGGCGCCAGGCTCTGAGTCGTTTCGATACCGGCTTCAATTTGCGCCATAACCAGCGTGCCGTGCAAAGCCTGCGACCGGCCTTTTCAGAGCTGGATAAAGAACGGCGGATTGCGTCGCTGTGTGGTCAGCAGTTTATCGACAATGCAGTGGCCATTAGCGCCGAGGCCACCGGGTTGAAACTTTGGGGTTGGGTTGCTCTGCCCACCTTTTCCCGCAGTCAGACTGACCTTCAGTACTTTTTCGTCAACGGTCGTGTGATTCGTGACCGTCTGGTGGCGCATGCGGTACGCCAGGCCTACCGAGATGTGTTGTATAACAATCGCCACGCCGCTTTTGTTCTGTATCTGGAAGTGGCCCCGGGATCAGTGGATGTCAATGTGCACCCCACCAAAGACGAGGTGCGCTTCCGCGATGGTCGTCTGGTCCACGATTTTCTGTTTCGTACTCTGCACAAAGCGCTGGCAGACGTGCGCCCGGACGACCACTTGCGTGGTGCGGTAGCGCAGTCTCTGGGTCGCGAAAACGCGGTTGCAACTGGAACGGGGGTTGCGGCTTCTGCTGAAGGGCTGCCGTTGCCAGGATCGGCCGCAAGTGAATCGGCTTTGGGCTACCCGGGCGGCCTCGATCGAACGCCCGGCCAAGTGACACATCCAGATCCGCAACATCAGTGGCAGGCCAGTGACCAGCTCGGTTTTTATAAGGCCCTGAATGCCGGGGGCGGTGTGTCTGCAGGCCACCAGGCAAGCGTTGCCGCTCACTCTCCGCAAATGCCCGAAGACAGCGAACAAGAGCCGCCCTTGGGCTATGCCATTGCTCAGTTGCACGGTATTTATATACTGGCACAGAGCCGCGCTGGATTGATTATGGTGGATATGCACGCGGCGCACGAGCGCATTACGTATGAGCGCATGAAACAGGCGTTGGCTCAGCAGGATCTGAAAAGCCAGCCTTTGTTGGTGCCGCTATCGCTGGCAGTCAGCCAAAAAGAGGCCGGACTGGTTGAGACCCACGGCGATGAACTGCAACAGTTGGGCCTGGTAATAGAGCGCATTGGGCCAGAGACGCTGGCGGTGCGACAAATTCCGGCGTTGTTGCGCGGTGCCGATGGTGAGCAGCTGGTGCGGGATGTGCTGTCTGATTTGATTGAGCATGGTCGGAGTGACAGGGTTGAGGCGGTCACTCAGGAATTATTGGGCACCATGGCGTGCCACGGCTCGGTGCGGGCCAACCGCCAGTTGACCATTCCGGAAATGAACTCGCTGCTGCGGGATATGGAGGCCACTGAACGTAGCGGTCAATGCAACCACGGCCGCCCAACCTGGACAGTGATGACGCTGGCCGAGTTGGATAAACTGTTTCTACGGGGGCGTTGATGAACGCTGTCGGTTTTGCCGATCAATCCGCGGCGGCAGCATTGCCGACTGTTATTTTTATTATGGGCCCGACCGCCTCCGGTAAAACGGACCTGGCTCTTCAGCTCTGCCAGCACTTACCCTGCGATATTATCAGCGTGGATTCGGCGATGATTTATCGCGGTATGGATATTGGTACGGCCAAGCCCAGCGCCGCCGAGCTGGCGCTGGCGCCTCACCGCCTGATTGATATCTGTGACGCCGCTGATAGCTATTCTGCGGCTGATTTCCGCCGCGATGCGCTGATCGAAATGGCTGAGATCACGGCAGCGGGCCGTATTCCGTTGTTAGTGGGTGGCACCATGATGTATTTCAAAGCGTTGCTTCATGGCATGTCGGATTTGCCGTCGGCGAATCCGCAAGTGCGTGAGCTGCTGGTGCAACAGGCTCAAGTGCAGGGTTGGGAGGCGCTGCACCGGGAGTTAGCGGCGGCGGACCCGGTTGCGGCTCGCCTTATTCACCCTAATAACCGCCAGCGGCTGATCCGCGCGTTGGAAGTGCAGCGCTTGACCGGGCAGCCGATTTCGTCATTTTGGCAAGCACCGCCAGCAGCGACCGCGAACATCGCGGATGCTAGCGCTGCTGATAACGAGAATTACACTTATTTCACCGGTTGGCAGGCAGACGCAGGCTCTAGCCTTCCGTATACTATAACTCAGTTGGTTGTTGCGCCGCAGCAGCGCCAGATACTGCATGATCGTATTAACCAGCGTTTTCTGGCTATGCTGGATGCAGGTCTCTTGAGTGAAGTTGAAGGTTTGATGGCTCGCGGTGATCTTGATCCCTCTATGCCATCCATGCGCTGTGTCGGTTACCGCCAGGCATGGGAGCACTTGTCCGGCCAGTGCGACCACACAGCCTTTGTGGACAAAGGCGTTGCCGCCACCCGTCAATTGGCCAAGCGACAGCTAACCTGGCTGCGAAAATGGCCAGATGCGCTTTGGCTGGGCAGTGATAACAAAGATATCGTTGCGGATGCCTTGAAAAAAGCCGGTCTTAACACAACATTGAATACTTGAATTGACGATCTGACTTACTCAAACAGGAGAATACACATGTCAAAAGGGCATTCTTTACAAGACCCTTACCTGAATGCACTGCGAAAAGAGCGCATTCCCGTTTCTATTTTTTTGGTCAATGGCATCAAATTGCAGGGCCAGATCGAATCTTTCGACCAATTTGTTATTTTGCTGAAAAATACCGTCAGTCAGATGGTCTATAAGCACGCTATATCTACCGTTGTGCCGGCAAGAAATGTTCGCATTCCGCCGCAGAACCCCGCAGGCGAGGACGAGGACGAGGGCGAGTCTGAAGACTGATTCTTCTGTCCTGCTATGCGGGTTCCAGTGGTACACCCGCGCTCCTGACGAACCCCAGGGTTCAGCGGGAAATCGGGTGTTTTTTTATATGAATCCGACTTTCTGATTGAGTAATCCGGAGAAACTGCCCATTGTTTGAGCGTCCTGACGTTGGTGAGCGCGCGGTTCTGGTCAATATTGATTTTACCGCGCACGATGGTAACGAAGACCCTGGCGAATTCCGCGAGCTGGTCATTTCTGCTGGTGTAGAACCGGTGGATACAGTCACCGGGTCGCGCAAGCAGCCGAGCCCGCGCTTTTTTGTGGGTGATGGCAAGCTTGAGGAGATTCGCGCCGCGGTAGCCGCCGCAGAAGCCGACGTGGTGCTTTTCAATCATTCCCTAAGCCCAAGCCAAGAGCGTAATATCGAGCGCGAACTGCAGTGCAGGGTTTTAGACCGCACTGGCGTTATTCTGGACATTTTTGCCCAGCGCGCCCGCACCCACGAAGGCAAGTTGCAGGTAGAGCTTGCACAGCTTCAGCACATGTCAACGCGTCTGGTGCGGGGCTGGACTCACCTGGAGCGTCAAAAAGGCGGTATTGGCCTGCGTGGCCCCGGCGAGACCCAGCTTGAAACAGATCGCCGGTTGCTGCGCGAGCGCATCAAGTCGATCAACAAGCGCCTTGAAAAAGTGCGCAGACAGCGCGACCAAGGGCGTCGGGCGCGGGTGAGGGCAGATTTGCCCACGGTGTCGCTGGTTGGTTATACCAACGCTGGTAAGTCTACACTATTCAACCGAATCACCAGTTCCGACGTATACACTGCTGACCAGTTATTTGCGACGCTTGACCCAACTATGCGGCGCCTGGAACTACCGGATATCGGTGCGGTCATTCTGGCGGATACTGTGGGCTTCATCCGTCACTTGCCACACAAACTGGTAGAATCGTTTCGCGCCACATTGGAAGAAACGAACGAAGCCGCGCTGCTTTTACATGTGATTGATTGTCACGACGAACGTCGCGATGACAATATAGCTCAGGTAGAAGATGTTCTGGCGGAAATCGGAGCTGACGACGTGCCGGTCCTGCAAGTGTTTAACAAAACGGATCTGCTAGACGATTTTGTTCCGCGAGTGGATCGCAATCAAGAAGGCGTGCCGGTGAGGGCCTGGGTATCGGCCGTTACCGGGGACGGTTTACAGGGGCTTTTTGATGCCGTTGTAGAGCGTCTGGCGCAAGACGTTGTGCATCATTTTGTTGTGCTGGGGCCGGCCGATGGCAAGTTCCGTGCGCTGCTTCATGAAGCGGGTTCGGTTTTGAGCGAGTCCAGCCGGGAAACCGGTGAAACCATACTGGAAGTGCGATTGCAAAACCGCGACTGGCATCAGCTACTGAGCCGGGCGGGAGTGCGGGAGGATGAACTGGTGTTCCGGGCAGGCAGCGAGTGACAACCATCGCCTATTGCCCGTAAGCCAGTAAATCCCTAGTATTTGCAGCCATTCGACATGTTAGGAACGGAGAGTACTATGGCCTGGAATGAACCGGGTGGAAACCGCAACGATAACGACCCTTGGGGTAACGGCGGTCGTGGCGGCAAAGATCAGGGACCACCAGATCTCGACGAAGCGCTGAAAAGGGGCCTTGATAAGCTCAGCAGCCTTCTGGGTGGTAAAGGCAAAGGCAGCAATTCCGGCGGCGGTGGCAACATGGGCATCGGCGGCAAGTCCGGCGGCGTTGGTGCCGTTCTGGCACTGGCGGGCATACTCGTGGTCGGCTATGTTGTTTTTCAGTCGTTCTACACGGTTGACGAGCAGGAACGTGCTGTAGTTCTGCGTTTCGGTGAGTATGATCGTACCGAAACCCCGGGCTTGCAATTTAAAGTGCCGCTCATTGACGACGTCACAAAAGTAGGCGTAACCAACGTTCGCACCGCGCAGACAAGCGGCCAGATGTTGACTCAAGACGAAAACCTGGTAACCGTTGAATTGCAGGTTCAGTATCGGGTAGGCGATGCCAAAGCCTACGTTCTGAACGTGCGTGATTCCAACCAGGCTCTGGCCTTTGCCACCGACAGCGCGTTGCGCCACGAAGTGGGTAGCGCCACGCTGGATCAGGTTCTGACCGAAGGCCGTGCTCAGCTCGGTGTGATGGTTGAACAGCGCCTGCAAAAATTTCTGGTCGATTACGGCACAGGCCTAGAAATTGTACGAGTTAACGTAGAGAGCACCCAGCCGCCACCCGCGGTGCAGGATGCCTTCCGCGAAGTACAGCGTGCCCGTGAAGACGAGCAGCGAGTAAAAGAAGAAGCGGAAACCTACCGTAACAAGGTGGTTCCTGAAGCTCGTGGTGAAGCCCAGCGCATGATTGAAGAAGCTAACGCTTACAAAGCGCAGGTAACCGAGCGCGCCAACGGTGAAACGGCTCGCTTCCTGGAGCTGCTTGCGGTCTACCAGCTGGCGCCGGTTGTTACCCGCGAGCGGATGTATTTGCAGACCATGGAGACTGTGTTGTCAAACAGCAGCAAAGTGCTGATTGATACCGAGAGCAGCGGCAATATGATGTTGTTGCCTCTGGATCGATTGACCCAAGGCGCGGCGGCATCGCTCAGGGGTAACGGCGACAGCGCTTCTCGGGCTGATATTCAGGATGTTACCAATCAGGTCATCCAGGAAATGAACACCCGTCAAGACACTAATGCCCGAAGGAGCAGATAATCATGGGACCTAAAAGTATTGTTGGTCTTGCAGGCGCCCTGATTGTTGTCCTGCTGGTATTGTCGAGCGTGTTTATTATTCCGGAGACTCACCGCGGCGTAAAATTGCGTTTTGGTGAATTGGTGCAAACCGATATACAGGCTGGCATTCACTTTAAAGTGCCGGTGATTGATCAGGTGCGTGAGTTCGACATCCGTATTTTGACCATGGATCTGCCAACTCGGCAGTACCTGACGGTTGAGAAGAAGCCATTGGATGTGGATTCCTATATCGCCTGGAAGATTCAGGACGTCGATCAGTTCTATCGTGCCACCGGTGGCGACGAGTTTCGTGCTCAGTCGCTGCTGTTGTCACGGGTAGACAACGGCCTGCGCGACGAGTTCGGTATTCGCACCATGGTGGAGGTGGTTTCCGGTGAGCGCGACCAGCTGATGTCGAACCTGGTTGACTTGGTCAACCAAACCTCCGTTAGCGAGTTTGGCATCGAAGTGCGGGACATACGGGTGAAAGGTATAGAATTTCCCGGCCAGGTTAGTGAGAACGTTTTCCGCCGTATGGCGACAGAACGGATGAAGCTGGCGCAGGAATTTCGCTCCCGCGGTCGCGAATTGGGAGAAGGCATTCGTGCTGACGCTGACCGCCAGCGCACCGTCGTTCTGGCCGAGGCGTTCGCGCGCTCAGAAACGACTCGTGGTGAAGGCGACGGCCAGGCGGCAAGAACTTATGCTGACGCCTATGGCTCGAACCCGGACTTCTACAGCTTCTACCGAAGCCTAGAAGCCTACCGTAACACTTTTGCGAACAAGGACGACCTGATGGTGATCGACGCCAACAGCGCTTTTCTTAAGTTCCTTAAGGACCCCCAGGGCGCTAATTAAGCCCGGGTAGAAAACGAAAAAACCGGAATACTCAGGTACTCCGGTTTTTTTGTGTCTGCCGAGAGTGTAAACTCTGACCGGTTTGGGTTCCGGGATGCTCCCGGCATGGTTAAAACAGATAACGGAATCTCATGACAGTATCTGATCGCTGGCTGTTGCCAGACGGTGTCGAGGATATTCTGCCGCCCTTGGCGGGTCAGATTGAATCCTTGCGCCGCAACATTATGGACGTATGTCAGCATTGGGGTTACCAACTGGTGATTCCTCCGCTGATAGAGTACCTAGAGTCACTGTTTACCGGCACAGGGCATGATTTAGAGTTACAAACGTTCAAGTTGACGGACCAGCTGACGGGCCGAATGATGGGTGTGCGCGCCGACATGACGCCTCAGGCTGCGCGCATTGACGCCCATACTCTGGCGGAGGAAGGTATTACCCGGCTGTGTTACGTCGGGCACGTATTACATACCCGTCCCAGGCACATGTTGACAGGCCGTACGCCTATTCAGGCCGGCTGCGAACTGTTTGGCAGCAGTTCTGAAAGCGCCGACATGGAAATTATCAGTCTGGCGCTGGAAGCGCTGAGTGTTGCCGGTCTGCCGGCAATTCACATGGACCTGGCCCATGTGGCCATCTATCAGCACCTGATCGCCGATGCCGGTTTTGACCGCGATATCGAAGCCGCAGTGTTTGACGCCATGGGTCGAAAGTCCTTGCCCGAACTGAACGTTTTGTTGGGTGACGAAGCAGCGGACAGCGCCGGTGGGCGTCTGCGCCGCCTGGCCGCCGTTAGCGGTGGCCGTGAAGCGCTGGAGCAGGCCCGTGACATTGTTCAGGGTGCCTCAACTGAACTGGACGCGGCGCTGGATCAACTGGGCCGGGTAGCTGATACTCTTGGCCAACAGTTTCCGGGCATTCACCTGGGCTTCGATTTTTGTGAATTACGTGGTTACAACTACCACACCGGCTTGGTGTTTGCCGCTTACGTGCCCGGCCACGGCGACGCAGTTGCTAAAGGTGGCCGTTACGATGCCATTGGCAGTGACTTTGGCCGTTCACGGCCGGCAACCGGTTTCAGCCTGGACATTCGCGCGCTGGTGGCTCTGGGCAGCAGCACGGTGCCTACACAAGGCGCAATCTGGGCTCCGGTGAACCCTGATCCCACACTGGCCGTGGCCATTGCGGAATTACGACGCAGCGATACGGTTATCCGCGCACTGCCGGAAGACCACAACTGCGACCCTGGCGCTCGCGGCTGCGACCGCCAGCTGGTGAAGTATCAAGGCCAGTGGATTGTTGAACAACTCGGCTGACGCGGCATCGCGTCGGTATTTATTGCACTTTTAATAGTCAAACTTGCAGGCCGTTCATTGTTGGCCGGCCGCACAGAGAGAGAATCATGGGCAAAAACGTTGTTGTGCTGGGTACCCAATGGGGTGACGAGGGTAAGGGTAAGATTGTAGACCTGTTAACCGAAAAAGTGGCCGCAGTCGTGCGCTTCCAGGGTGGCCACAACGCGGGTCATACGCTGGTGATTGAGGGCAAGAAAACCGCCTTGCACCTGATTCCGTCCGGTATTTTGCGTCAGGACGTTCAGTGTCTGATTGGTAACGGTGTGGTGCTCTCGCCGGAAGCGCTGCTGAAAGAAGTACGGGAGCTGGAAAGCAACGGCGTTGCGGTTCGTGACCGTCTCAAAATCAGTCTAGCCTGCCCATTGATTCTGCGCACCCACGTGCGCATCGATGTGGCCCGTGAACACGCCCGTGGAAACGATAAAATCGGCACCACCGGCCGTGGCATCGGCCCCGCTTATGAAGACAAAGTGTCACGCCGAGGCCTGCGGGTGGGCGATTTGTGCAATATGGCTAATTTTGAAGTCAAGCTGCGCGAAATCATGAGCTATCACAACTTTGTACTGACCGAGTACTTCAAAGAAGAAGCCGAAGACGTAGATGCGGCTTTGGCCGAGTTGCGCCAGATGGGTGAAGAGATTCTGCCGATGGCTGCGGACGTTACCGATTTGCTGCACGATTACCGCAAACGTGGCGAACATATTATGTTCGAAGGCGCCCAGGGGTCTTTGCTGGACATCGATTTGGGCACCTATCCGTACGTGACTTCCTCCAATACTACGGCTGGCGGTACCGCGACAGGGTCTGGTTTCGGTCCGTTGTTTCTTGATTATGTGCTGGGAATCACTAAGGCCTACACCACTCGCGTTGGCGCTGGTCCGTTCCCCACCGAGCTGTTTGATGAAATGGGTAAGTACCTGTCGGTGAAAGGTAATGAAGTAGGCACCACCACCGGCCGTGCACGTCGCTGTGGCTGGTTTGACGCGGTTGCTTTGCGCCACGCTATTCAGATTAACAGTGTCTCGGGTATTTGCCTGACCAAGCTCGATGTTCTGGACGGCATGGACGTGGTTAAGGTGTGCATCGGCTATAAAACGCCGAATGGTGAAATTACCCGCCCGCCCATTGGCTGCGACACTTACAAAGACATTGAGCCGATTTATGTGGATCTGCCGGGATGGCATGAAAGCACTGTAGGGCTGACCCGTCTCGACCAGCTTCCCGAAAATGCTAGAGCCTATATTCGCTTCTTGGAAGAACAAATTGAAGCGCCGATTGACATCATTTCTACTGGCCCTGACCGGGTTGAAACGATTGTTCTGCGTCATCCGTTTGGTGAGTAATACGTCAGGTCCAGGGACAGATTTTAAATCTGTCCCTAATCTTTAAATCGGAGACAGATTTCAAATCTGTCCCCGGACTTTTAGTTGGGTTTGTTCGCAATCAGGGTCGCTCTTAGCGGGCCGGGATAACCTTCGATGGTGCGAGAGGGGTCATCGGGATCGAGAAAATCCTGTAGTGAATTGAACCGCATCCAGTCGGTACTGCGTTGTTCTTCGGTGCTGGTGGCCGTCACATCCACCACCCTTGCATTGACAAAACCACAACGGTCGAGCCAGCGCAGCAGAGTAGCGCAACTGGGCAGAAACCAGACGTTGCGCATTTGGCCGTAGCGATCTTCCGGCATCATGCTGGCGCCTTCCGGGCCTTCTATTACCAGGGTTTCTAGCACCAACTCACCACCATTGCGCAGGGTGCCTTTAAGTTCCAGCAGATGGTCCAGTGGCGAGCGTCGGTGATACAAAACGCCCATAGAAAAAGTGGTATCAAAGGCCTGGAGTTTTGGCGGCAAGTCCTCAATGCGAAGTGGTAGCAGGTCCACCGGCACATCGCTTAGATAGTTTTTTACCGCTAGAAACTGGAATAGAAATAACAGTCCCGGATCAATGCCAATCACCCTCGCGGCGCCGGCGCCGTGCATGCGCCAACAGTGATAGCCAGAGCCGCAACCAACGTCCAACACCTGGCGCCCGTGCAGGTCAGCCAGAAACGGCGCCACTCGGTTCCATTTCCAGTCTGAGCGCCACTCGGTATCAATCGCGGTGCCAAAAAAATCAAACGGGCCTTTGCGCCAGGGCATCAAGCCCCGTAATCCCGTTTCCAGATCTGCAGATTGTTCCCGGGTCAGGGTTTGGCCGATGCGCAGGGTCACGGCGGGCGCATCCAGTCTGGGTTGCACATTCGGCAGCGGCGGCAGTAAATTCAACGCACTTTGCCAGCGTGGAACGTCGCCGTGAGGCGTTTCATCAAAGCGTTGAGTCAGCTGCTGACGAATCTGCGTGGCCCAAGCGCCGTGATTCTGCTGCTCAAGGTGTTTGAACAGGTCGTCATAACAGGTCTGCCAGTTGAAATAGCTCATTTAATGGCCAGAATTGAGACGAAATTGAAGCACTGGTACCACACCAGCGCCCTTTCAAAACCGGCTTTTAAAAGTCGTTGGCGATGGGATTCCAGAGTTTCCGGAATCATTACGTGCTCTATGGCGCTACGTTTCTGGCTGATTTCCAGATCCGAATAGCCGTTGGCACGTTTGAATTCGTGATGTAGGCGAGTTTGTATTTCCTGATCGGTGTCGTCGTCAAAGCGCAGTTTTTCCGACAGAATCAGTGCGCCACCCGGACGTGTGGCCTGGGCAATGCGCGTCAGCAGATCTGCGCGATCAGCGAGCGGCACAAACTGCAGGGTGAAATTGAGTGTGGTGACCGAGGCATCGCGCATGTCGGTGCCCAGTATGTCTTCACAGCGCAGGCTGACCGGCAATGGGTGGTCATCCAGGGCAACGTAGTGCTGGCAGCGTTCGATCATCGCCACCGAGTTGTCGACACCGATGAGTTCGCAGTCGCGGTATTGGATGCCATGGCGCATGGCCAGGGTAGACGCTCCCAGCGAACAACCCAGATCATAGGCGTTGGTGCCGGGTTGAATGTACTGCTCGGTGATTACCTGAATCATTGGGATAATCGTGGTGTAGCCTGGTACTGAACGCCGGATCATATCCGGAAACACTCGCGCTACTGCGGCGTCAAAGCGGAAATCTTCCGGGTTGCGCTCGGTGGCAAACAGCCGGTCAGTGAGTTCCTGCGGCGCCACCGGTTTAGGGCGTTCAGTCATCGCTCTGGTCCCGTTGCCCCGGGTTTTCCGGCTCCGGCAGGGCCGACGGTCCGGTCGGTGAGGGACGCGAACAGCGCACGCCACGATTCTTGTAATCCACCAGAACGCCGAGATAGGAAGGGTCGATATCGGCCGCAATGGCCAGGTAGCCGTTCTCACATCTCGCGTGCAGTTCAGAGGCTTTTGATGACATGTTGAAGGATTCCCCAGGGGCGACCTGAATGGCCGTAAATTCAGCGATGGGGAGGTTCTCTTTATTGTCAGAATGATCAATTTTTCCGGTCACCTCCAGCACCAGTACCGAGCCGGCGATGGCGGCGATGGCGGTGAGAATCAAACTGCGGGTGGTATAGAGTTTCGAATCCTGACTCATATAATGGCCTCTGTAAAATGTCTGAAAGAATTTAATTACAAATACGGAAAAGGCTCAGTATTGACCGGGCAGCGAAATCGACGGTGCCTGGAGGGCTGAAAGTTGCTCGCGCAACGACAATATCTGATCTGACCAGAAGCGCGGCTGGCCGAACCAAGGGAAAAACCGGGGAAAGGCCGGGTCGTCCCAGCGCTTCGCCAGCCAGGCGCAGTGGCTGATTTGGCGATAGCAGCGCAGCGGCTCAATCAGGTGGCGTTCGCGGCGATCAAAAGGCCGGAACATTTCATAACCCTCCAATATTTCGCCCAGTTGCGCTCCGCGCTCGTTGTCTTCACCGTTTAACAACAGCCACATATCCTGAATAGCGGGCCCGCTGCGGCAATCGTCCAGATCGACAAACAGCATCCTTTCCTCACGGCATAAAATATTGCCGGCGTGACAGTCGCCGTGCAGGCGCAATGTATTGATGTTGCCTGCGTCGTTAATACGGGTACGACATAAACGCAGTAGATCTACCATTAGGCTGTCCCAAGCCGGGCGCAGGTCCCGCGGCACCCAGTTACCCTTCAGAAGCAGTTCGTTATGTTGCCCAATGCCGGTTGGTATTGACGCCACCGACAGGTCGGGGCGATGGCTGAATTTTCGGGCAGCGCCAACATTGTGAATCTGGCCCAGCCATTGGCCTAGCCGGTACAGCGTGTCTTCTACGCTAACATCCGGCGCCTGGCCACCGCGCTGGGGAAATACGGCGAACCGGAAAGGTCCACTCTGGCCCAAGGTATCGCCGTTGGGTAGGGTAAGTGGTGCAACCACGGGAATATCCGCGGCCTCCAGTTCTTTGGTGAAACTGTGCTCTTCGCGAATCGAGGCTTCGGTCCAGCGTCCCGGGCGATAAAATTTAGCAATCACTGGCGGGCCTTCGTCTAGCCCGATCTGATACACCCGGTTTTCATAACTGTTAAGTGCAAACAGGCGGCCGCTGACCGCAAAGCCTGCGTCTTCCATCGCATCTAAAAGCGCGTCTGGCTTCAGGGCATCGTATGGGTGCCCGGAAATCACATTGTCAGAATGTTCAGTCATGAGTTCGCTGCCACCATGAATTTGCCGGCCAGTATAACCGGTATCGTCGCTGGCGTAATCTTGACAGCGCACCTATGCTTCGCGGTTTTGGCTGATACAATCCCACAGTCCACAATAACGCCATTCAGCCGAGGGGGAATGATGGCCTTACCGTTGTTAATCGCAAAAACCGCCGTGATCGGGGCCGGTGTTGTTGGCTTGGCGGTGGCGCGCCGGCTGGCGCAACTGGGCCACGAAGTGATTGTGGTGGAGGCTGCCGGGCACATTGGTGAGGGTATTTCATCTCGCAACAGCGAGGTAATACACGCCGGCATTTATTACCCTCAGGATTCCCTGAAGGCGCGGCTGTGCGTGGCAGGTCGTGAACAACTTTACCAATACTGTCGCCAGCACAAGGTGAATGTCAGTAATTGCGGTAAGTGGCTGGTGGCCACCAGCGATACCCAGACCGAGCGCTTGGCGGGTATTCAGGCTCAAGCTGCTGGCAACGGGGTGGAGCTGGCTTTGCACGGCCGGGCTGAGATAAAAAAGGCACTGCCGGAGTTGACTGTTTTAGCCGGGTTGTGGTCGCCGCACACCGGAATTATCGACAGTCACGGGCTGATGTTGTCGTTGCAGGGAGATCTGGAAAGCGCTGGTGGCCAACTTGCTTTGCATACGCCGGTCAACGCTATTGACAGTGGCGACGCCGCAGCCGGCGGAAAGCACCGGCTGACGTTGGGTGGCGCTATGCCTTGCGTGTTGGAAGTAGACAACCTGATCAACGCGGCAGGGTTGGGTGCGGTCGCGCTAACTCGCAACTGGCAGGGGTTGCCTGCTAGCCAGAAACCGCAGCAGTGGTACGCCCGCGGCGTGTATTTTAGCTACAGCGGCCAGCATTCGTTTCGTCAGTTGGTGTATCCGCTGCCGGAACCCGGCGGTCTGGGTGTTCACTTGACTCTCGATCTGGCAGGCCAGATTCGTTTTGGCCCGGATGTGGAATGGATTGAACGTGAAGATTACAGCGTTCAACCGGAACGCAAGGCCGCCTTTGTCGACGCCATTCGCCAATGGTGGCCTGGGCTGAATCCGGAAAAGTTACAGCCTGCCTACGCCGGTATTCGGCCAAAACTGGCGGGGCCAGACAGCGGCTTTCGTGATTTCCGCATCGATGGCCCGCTCCAGCATGGCGTGGCTGGGCTGGTAAATCTGTTTGGCATAGAATCGCCGGGGTTAACCGCTTGCCTGGCCATTGCCGATGAGGTCGCCGAGCGCCTGCGCTAGCCTGGAGTTCGCGCCAGCGCCCAGATCTGGATATGTTCAGCCCCGGCCTGCTGCAGCACATGCGCCAGCAAGCGCGCGGTGGCGCCGGTGGTTACAACATCATCGATAATCGCAATTCTTGGCGGAGGCGTGCCGGTGGTTTGAAATACGCCTTGCAGATTGGCTAACCGTTGTGAACGACTCAACGTGCGTTGCGCTTGAACGGTGCGTTGACGCTGTACCAAATTGCCTGCCAGCGGAATATCCAGCCGCGTGCCTAGCTGTTCTGCAATATCTCTGGCCTGATTAAAACCGCGCTGGCGCCTGCGCTGGGGATGCATGGGAGCGGGTATCAGTACATCCGGCCGAAGTTGCGGCTGGCGCAGCAGACTTTCGTGGGCCAATTCCGCCAGTGCGGCGGTCAGCGGGCGGGCATAGGCTCTTTGGCCCTGGTATTTGTAACGGCCGATCATTGCCGCCACCGGAAACTGATAGCGCAGGGGCGCCAACGTTAAGTCAAACGCCGGTGGTCGCTGAATGCACTCGCCGCAAAGATGATTGGCTGCCGGAAACGGCAAGGGCAGTGCGCAACATCGGCAATGCCAGCGATTCCACGGCAGGTCGTTGTAACAGCCCTGACACAGACCGTTGCGGGCAACCGGGTTTAAACAGCCGACACAGCGCCCGGCTCGGCCTTCTTTGTTAACCAAAAAACCGCTTTTGCTGTTAACCAAAATTTTGTTTAGGGTTGACAGCCACGTCGATGGCTTTATCATTTGGCTTCTCCGTAAACCAAGAATCCTTAAAAGGTTAACAGGAACTTCTATGAGCGCCAATGAACTCCGTCACGACTGGACACTGCAACAGGCCCGGGCATTATTCGAGCTGCCATTCAGCGACCTGCTGTTTCGTGCCCAGACTTTACACCGCCAGTACTTCGATCCTAACGAGGTGCAAATTAGCACCCTGCTGTCGATAAAAACCGGCGCTTGCCCGGAAGACTGCAAGTATTGCCCCCAGAGTGGCCATTACAACACCGGGCTGAAAAAAGAAAAGCTGCTGGACGTTGAGAAAGTCGTCGCCGAGGCACGTGCGGCCAAGGCCAAGGGCGCTTCGCGCTTTTGCATGGGCGCTGCCTGGCGCAGTCCGTCCAAAAAAGACATGCCTTACGTGTTGGATATGGTTAAACAGGTGAAATCAATGGGCATGGAAACCTGCATGACCCTGGGCATGCTCAAATCCGAGCAGGCCGACGAGCTGGCAGCGGCCGGGCTGGATTATTACAACCACAACCTGGACACCTCGGAAAAATTCTACAGCCATATCATTACCACGCGCACCTATCAGGATCGCCTGGATACCCTGAGCAACGTGCGTAACTCCGGCATGAAAGTCTGCTGCGGCGGTATTCTGGGCATGGGTGAAGACGATGACGACCGCATGGGCCTGCTGATGCAGTTGGCGAACCTGCCCCAGCATCCGGAAAGTGTTCCGGTGAATATGCTGGTGAAGGTGAAGGGTACGCCATTGGAAAACGTAGCCGATCTGGACCCGTTTGATTTTGTGCGGATGATTGCGGTTGCGCGGATTATGATGCCTGCCTCCCACGTTCGCCTTTCCGCTGGCCGGGAGGATATGAACGAGCAAATGCAGGCTTTGTGCTTTATGGCCGGTGCCAATTCCATATTTTATGGTGAAAAACTGCTCACCACCGCCAACCCGGAAGCCGATGCCGACATGGCCCTGTTCCGCCGCTTGGGGATTCGCCCGGAGCAGCGCGAGCAGTGCGGCACAGAGCAACAGCACGAAGAAGTGCTGACAGAGGCTGTCAACCAGGAAGCAACGCGCCATCTGTTTTACGATGCGGCCCGCGAACCAGCGTCGGCCTGACCCGCGAGTGACCGAGCATGCGTGACTTCCAGCTTGAGTTGCGGCAACGCCGCGAGGCCGGTCTGCATCGCCAGCGCCGGGAAATCTCGGGCCCTCAGCGGCCAGCGTTAACCGTGAATGGCCAGCCATTGTTGTCGTTTTGTAGCAATGATTACTTGGGGCTGGCCAATCATCCGGATAACCGCAGAGTGCTGTCTGAGGGGCTCGACGAGAACGGCCTGGGCGGTGCATCTTCCCACCTTATTTGTGGCCATCACCGGGCTCATCAGCAGTTGGAAAACCAACTGGCGGCTTTTACCGGGCGCAGCTCGGCGCTGCTGTTCTCAACCGGATACATGGCGAACTTGGGTGTCATCTCGGCGCTTGCAGGTCGCGGCGATACGATTTTTTCGGATCGCCTTAATCATGCTTCTATTGTAGATGGCTGCAAACTCAGTGGGGCAAGGGTCAGGCGTTATCACCACGGCGATCTGGAGGCGTTGGCGCGAATGTTGGGAGAAACCGAGGGCCACAAACTGGTGGTAAGCGACGGCGTGTTCAGCATGGATGGCGATGTGGCCGCGTTGGTGCCATTAGCGCAGTTGTGCACAAAGCACGATGCCCTGCTGATGATCGACGACGCCCACGGTTTTGGCGTGCTGGGTCCCCAAGGGCGTGGCAGCGTTGCGGCGGCTGGGTTAAATGAAGAACAGGTGCCGGTGCTGATGGGCACTCTGGGCAAAGCCGCAGGCACCAGCGGCGCCTTTGTAGCAGGCCCTGCGTGGTTAACCGAATATCTGGTGCAAAAAGCGCGGACCTACATTTACACCACGGCCATGCCTCCGGCTCTGGCTCAGGCCAGCTGCAATAGCTTGAGCCTGATCGAAAGCTTTGATTCACAGCGCGCACACCTGGCGGCGCTGATTGATCGGTTTCGCGATCAGGTTACGCTTATGGGCTATCACCTGATGCCCTCGGCCACGCCCATTCAGCCGATTGTCGTGGGCTCTAACGAAGCGACGCTGGCGCTCAGCGCTGAGTTACAGAACCGCGGCCTGCTGGTGACGGCTATTCGCCCGCCCACTGTGCCCGACGGCCAGGCCCGTTTGCGCATCACCCTCAGCGCTGCCCATAGCTTTGATGATTTGAACCGCCTGTTGCGGGCGCTGGTGCAATGTCGCCCCGATTGTGTCGTAAGCCCCGTGTTGAGTGAACCCTTTGTAGAGAATGTTTGATGGCATGCACCAGTTCACTTGTGGTGATAGGCGGTTGGGGTGTGCCGGCGGCCATGCTGGAACCAGTGTATCGGTATTGGCAAGGCGTGGTGCAAGTCGTTTCATTATCCGATGACGGGTTAAGTTCCTGCGACAGTCCCGCACACGCGGCCGAGATTCTCCTCCAGCGTTACCCCCAGCCGTCGGTGTGGCTCGGGTGGTCGTTGGGCGCACAAGTCGCCATGGCTGCGGCTCAGGCCAATCCGCACTCGGTTAACAAAGTTGTGACCCTGGGTGGTTTTCCGCAATTTGTGGCGTCGCAAAACTGGCCTTGGGGCGTTTCGCCCGCTATTTTCCGGCGTTTTGAACGATATTTTGAGCGTGAGCCAAAGGCCTGTCGGGCGTCTTTTTTCGCTCAGATGATTGATGGCAGCGAACACCAGGCAGAACAGGTGCGCGCGATAAACGCTTGTTTGAAGCAGGGCTTGCCCGAGCCGATCGAGCCATTGGCAAAAGGCGTGCGCTGGCTGCGGCACTGCTGCCAGTTGCACACCTGGCAGCAGTGCCCGGTGCCAACATTACATCTGCGGGGCAGCTGCGATGCAGTGGTTCCGCCTTGGGCCCAGCATCTGGCTATGCCCGCTCACAGCCGGGCGCTTAGCATTGACGGCATGGGCCATTGGCCCGGGGAGTACTATGGCCCCGAATGCTGGCAAGCCATTCACGATTTTCTAACGAGTTCACACGATGTTTGCCACTAAACAGGCGGTCGCCTCCGATTTTGGCGGCGCCAGCGCCAGCTATGAAGGTGCGGCGCGGCTGCAACGGAAAATGGGTGATGCCATGTTGGAAACGATTGCCCAGCCAGTACCGCAGGACGCCACTGTTGTTGATTTGGGCTGCGGTACTGGCTGGTATACGCGCCAGTTGGCGCAGCGCTTTGGTGCGCATACCGTCGGTGTAGACCTGGCGCCCGGTATGCTGGCATTTGCAAAAGCACAATCAAAAGCGCTGTCCAAAGCACCCTCAAACGCACTGCGCCTTGAAACTATCCAATGGTTAGAAGCAGATGCGGAGCGGTTGCCATTGGCTGGCCAGAGTGTGGATCTGATTTACAGCAATCTAATGATCCAGTGGTGCCATAATCCACAAGGCGTATTGCGGGAATGCCAGCGGGTGTTGCGCCCGGGTGGTCAGTTGTGGGTGTCAACGCTGTTGCTGGGGACACTGCAGGAGCTGCAACAGGCGTGGACCCTGGCCGATCCACATCAGCAGCATGTAAACGGGTTTATTTCTGCCGCGGATTTCGCGGCCACCACCGCTGAGATTTTGCCAGCGGCACAATGGCGCTCGCAGATGATCACTCTGGATTATCCAACGCCCATGGCGTTGATGAACGAGCTCAGGCAACTGGGGGCGGGCTATAAAGACATTCAGCGGCGCAAGACCGCCACTGCACCCGGGCGATTAAAACAGATGTGCCAGAACTATCCGCAGCAGCCCGATGGAAGCATAGTCGCCAGCTATCATGCGGGCTGGTTAGAATGGCGAAAACCGTTGCTAACACCATTAACCTGCGATTAAACACTCACCCTGTCAGGGCAACTTCAATGGCTAAAAAAACCTATTTTGTGACCGGCACCAATACTGACGTGGGCAAGACCGTGGTTACCGCGGCGTTGCTGGAGGCTGCGAAGCTGGCGGGTAAACGTACCCTGGCGATGAAACCGGTTGCCTCTGGATGCGTGCAAACGCCAGATGGCTTGCGTAACAGCGACGCGCTTATTCTGCAGAACGCGATGACTGAACAGCTGCCTTATGACGTGGTCAATCCAGTCGCTTTGGAACCTGCGATTGCACCCCACGTGGCGGCTTCGCAGGCAGGGCGTAATCTGAGCGCCGATCGGTTGGCGGGGTTTTGTCGCGGCATACAGCTGCGCCCGGCAGACCTGTTACTGATCGAGGGAGCTGGTGGCTGGCGGGTGCCTTTAAACGATCGTGAAACCTACAGTGCCCTGGCGCAGCGATTGAATATCCCGGTGATTCTGGTGGTCAGTTTGGAGCTTGGGTGCATTAACCACGCGTTGCTGAGCGCCGAAGCCGTTCGCCGCGATGGGTTGGTATTGGCCGGCTGGGTGGCTAATCGGCCGCGGGAAGCTGTGATGAGCTGTGAAACCGATACCCTGGCGTATCTGCAACAGCACTTGGGCTGCCCGTGCCTGGGTGTTATGCCCTGGCTGAGTGAGCCCCGGCCACAGGCTTTGGCTAAATTCCTGAATGTGACGCCGTTGATTGAAAATTGAACAGCATTGTGGCTTACTAAGGTTGTAACTATCTCCTCTGGTAGGTAACCATGATCAACAGTACTCTTCCCAGTGCGCTCAATAGCGGTATGCAAGGCATACAGAGCGGTGTTGCCGGCATGGACGATGCTGCCCGCCGTATCGCCCGCGGTGGTGTGGATGGCCCCCAGGGCAGTGGTGGCCCAACTGCAAGTGGGATGATCGAGCCCATAGTGGATTTACAGTTGTACAAGCGCAGCGTTGAAGCGTCTGCGCAGGTGGTAAAAACCGCGGACGAAACCCTGGGGTCGCTCCTCGATATCATGGCTTAAGGCCCTCGCCCTGATAGGTAGGGTTATATTCTGACACCGTGAATATTTCGTCCGCTGCTCCTCAAACATCAGCTGCAATTCTGCGCCCGTCGCCTGCCAGCGGGCAGCCGCCGCGCCTGACTGAATCCGATTTAAAACTGCTGACACAGCTAAAAGCCCGTGACCGAGAGGTGCGTGCCCATGAGGCTGCCCACCAGGCCGCGGGTGGTCAACATGCTGGTGCAATGTCGTTGACCTACGAGCAAGGGCCAGACGGCGTGCAGTACGCGGTGGGCGGTGAAGTGCCTATCAGCGTATCGGCGGTTTCAGGTGACCCCAAAGCCACTGTTGAAAAAATGCGCACCGTGCGCGCGGCCGCAATGGCACCGGCGCAGCCTTCATCAGCAGATCTCGCCGTGGCTGCCCAAGCCATGCAAACCCTGCTGCAAGCTCAGGTAGAGTTGGCAAACCCGGCCGTGAAAGAGCCCCTGGGCGCTCGCCTGGCCCGCGACGCTTACGCAAGGGTGTCCGCCTTTGGCGACGACAACAGTCCTCGTACAACTGGTTTTCTGAACGTCTCTGTCTGAAAATTTCTTTATCTTTCGCCTTCTTATGATGCCCATTAAACCCTTTTTCGCGACTTGTCGCGCCTTAAGCTTAGTAAGCTAAAGTAATCGCTAATTTCACAGTTTCAATAGCTGACGGATGCCGGGTTCATGTGGGAGGGAGTTGACGCAGAACAAGTTATTTGACACGACTATTGACAATTCTGTGCTTCGAAACGTATGTTTCAAACAAGCGTTTAAAAAACTCGACGCACGTTACCGGAATTTGTCCGGCTGCATCGGGTCTCCAGCTGCCACAATTCAAGGCGGCCATCATTGAAAACCGAGGTCGATTACATGCCTGACTACAAAGCACCGCTGCGCGACATCAAATTTGTAATGAGTGAGCTGCTGAACAGCGACAGCCACTACGCCAACCTGGAAGGCGCCGAAGACGCAACGCCGGATATGATCGATGCGATCATTCAGGAAGGCGCAAAATTTGCAGAACAGGTACTGTCGCCATTGAACCAGAGCGGCGACCGTGAAGGTTGTACCTGGAGCGAGAGCGGCGTTAAAACACCGGCCGGTTTTAAACAAGCCTACAGCAAGTTTGTTGAGGGCGGCTGGCCGTCATTGGCGGCTGACCCTAATTACGGTGGGCAGGGCTTGCCTAGCTCCTTGGGTATCGTGATGAGCGAAATGAACGGCACCGCCAACTGGTCTTGGGGCATGTACCCGGGTTTGAGCCACGGCGCCATCAACACTTTGGAAGAACACGGTACGGAAGATCAGAAGCAGACGTACCTGACCAAGATGATCAGCGGCGAGTGGACTGGGACTATGTGCCTGACCGAAGCACACTGCGGGTCGGATCTGGGAACTCTGCGCACCAAAGCCGAACCCAATATGGATGGCTCGTACAGCATCACCGGCACCAAGATCTTTATTTCGGCAGGCGAGCATGACCTGACCGACAACATCGTTCACATTGTGCTGGCCCGTTTGCCTGGCGCACCGGCAGGCACCAAGGGCATTTCCCTCTTTGTGGTGCCCAAGTGCCTGCCCGCGCAGGACGGTTCAGCTGGCGAGCGTAATGCGCTGTCTTGTGGCTCTATTGAACACAAAATGGGCATCCACGCAAACGCCACCTGCTTGATGAACTTCGACGGCGCCAAGGGCTGGTTGATTGGCGCGGAAAACAAAGGCCTGAACGCTATGTTCACCTTTATGAACGTCGCACGTATTGGTACCGCTATTCAGGGTCTGGGTGCGGCAGAGCTGGGTCTTCAAGGCTCAGTGGCCTATGCCAAAGACCGCCTGGCCATGCGTGCGTTAAGTGGTGCAAAAAATCCGGACAGCTATGCAGACCCGATCATTGTGCATCCGGACGTTCGCCGCATGCTGCTGACCCAGAAAGCCATCGCTGAAGGCGCCCGTGCGCTGATTTACATGACCGCACAGAAAGCCGATATTGTTCAGAGTGGTAAAACCGAAGAAGAGCGCAAGGCCGCTGACGAATTGTTGGGTTTTTTGACGCCCATTGCCAAAGCGTTCCTGACTGAAATTGGATACGAATCAGCCAGCCTGGGAATGCAGGTATTCGGTGGTCACGGCTATGTCTCCGAGTGGGGCATGGAGCAGAACGTGCGTGACGCCCGTATCGGCATGATCTATGAAGGCACCACCGGCATTCAGGCGCTCGACTTGTTGGGTCGTAAGGTGCTGATGACTCAAGGCGAATCGTTGAAAGGCTTTACTAAGTTGGTACACACTTTCTGCAAGGAAAATACCGACAACGAACACATGAAGCCGTTTGTTGAACCGTTAGCGGCGATCAACAAAGAATGGGGTGAGCTGACCATGAAGCTGGGCGTGAGCGCTATGAAAAACCGCGAAGAGATTGGCGCCGCGTCTGTGGACTACCTGATGTACTCCGGTTACGCGGTATTTGCATACCTGTGGGCGCAGATGGCAAAAATTGCTCAGGACAAGTTGGCAGAAGGCAGCACGGAAGAGTTGTTCTACAACGCCAAATTGCAGACTGCACGCTTCTACTTCACCCGCATGCTGCCGCGCACCCGGGCCCATGCAGTAACCATGCTGGCGGGTGCTGACACCCTGCTGGATATGCCGGAAGAGGCGTTTATTATCTAGCGCTGAGGCGGTTGAATCATTGCTAACGCCGTAAAAGGCCCGTCTCGATCTGGGACGGGCCTTTTTTTATGAGTTAGTGACGGGATTGCGGTAAACTCTGCGCAGTAAAAATAATAATAATCGCGGACACACGTACAGACAGGGCACCGGCTTTTTTCTACCGGACCGCGCCCTGACCAGACAGACTGTTACTGAATGTTGGAGAGTGTTAATGGCCGTTTATCAGGCACCCTTACGCGAAATGCGTTTTGTTTTGAATGAAGTGTTCGATGCCCCCGCACTGTGGGCGTCGTTGCCAAAAGTAGCAGAAAACGTAGACCCGGACACCGCCGATGCCATTTTGGAAGAAGCCGGCAAAATCACCAGTGCCGTGCTGGCGCCGTTGAACCGCGAAGGCGATGAGCAAGGCTGCAAATGGACAGCCGAGGGTGTTACTAGTCCTGAAGGTTTCAAAGAAGCCTACCAGACCATCGTGGACGGCGGCTGGAATGGTCTGGGTGGCAACCCGGAACAGGGTGGCATGGGCATGCCAAAAACTCTGGTGTCCCAGTTTGAGGAAATGCTGCAGGGCGCCAACATGGCGTTCGGTCTGGCGCCTATGCTTACCGCCGGTGCCTGCCTGGCGCTCGATGCTCACGGCAGCGATGAGCTGAAAGAAACGTATTTGCCGAAACTGTACTCCGGTGTCTGGAGTGGCGCGATGGATTTGACCGAGCCCCACGCCGGCACCGATCTGGGTATCATCCGCACCAAAGCCGAGCCCAACGATGACGGCTCCTTCGCCGTCACCGGCACCAAGATATTCATTACTTGGGGCGAGCACGACATGGCGGAGAACATTGTTCACCTGGTGCTGGCCAAACTTCCGGGTGCACCTAAAGGCCCCAAGGGCATTTCCATGTTCTTGGTGCCAAAGTTTCTAGTGAAAGACGACGGCTCCCTGGGCGATCGCAACCCGGTAACCTGCGGCTCTATCGAAAAGAAAATGGGTATCAAAGGTTCAGCTACTTGCGTGATGAACTACGATGCAGCCAGAGGCTGGCTGGTTGGGGAAGAAAATAAAGGCCTGAACGCCATGTTCACTATGATGAACTATGAGCGCTTGGGTGTTGGAGTGCAGGGTTTGGCCGCAGCTGAAGCGTCACTGCAGAGTGCCCGTGAATACGCCAAAGACCGTATTCAAAGCCGCGCGCCCACTGGCGCTCAGCAGCCAGAAAAAGCCGCTGACCCGATTCTGGTGCACCCGGACGTTCGCCGCATGCTGCTAACCATGAAAGGCTATGTGGAAGGCGGTCGTGCTTTCTCTACCTACGTCGCGCAGTGGCTGGATATCGCCAAATACGCCGACGACAGCGAGCAGGAGCGTCGCATCCATGCTGAAGGCATGGTGTCGTTGCTGACGCCGGTGGCTAAGGCTTTTCTGACTGACCGTGGCTTGGACGTCTGCATTATTGGTCAACAGGTGTTGGGTGGCCATGGCTTTATCCGCGAATGGGGCCAAGAGCAGTTAGTACGTGATTGTCGCATTACCCAGATTTACGAAGGCACCAACGGCATTCAGGCACTGGACCTGATGGGCCGCAAGGTTGTGGGCAGCCAGGGCAAGCTTTACGAGCTGTTTGCCCAAGATGTAGCGACGTTCATTGAGGAAAACAGCGACGAACAAAGCCTGCGCCCGTATCTGAAGCTATTGGCTGCGGCTCTTGAGCGCCTGTCAGACGTAACCGAGCACGTGATCAATCAGGCATCAGAAACCCCTGATGCTGTAGGTGCGGCTTCGGTGGATTATCTGGATCTGTTCGGCCTGACCGCACTGGCGTACATGTGGGCCCGCATAGTGAAAGCGGCTGCAGTGAAAGCCGAGGGTGACACCTCTGGTTTTTATACCGGCAAGCTGAAAACGGCGCGCTTCTACTACGATCGCTTGTTGCCAAAGACTGTGTCGCTGGCGGAAGGCATTCGCAGCGGCAGTGAATCGATGATGGCGTTGACGGCTGAAGAGTTCTGATCAGTTTCTGTCGATGCTAAACAAAAAAGCAGGCTATCAAGCCTGCTTTTTTTGGGTTATCCAACGCTTAGACTTTGCTAAGTGTTACTTGATCTTGTCGCGAATGTTCTGATATCCCTTCTTCAGATCTTCACCCATAATCTGCACCGTTAACAACGCTTCGGTGGAAACCTCGGTGGCGTCATTCAGTGTGTGATCACACTTGCCTTTGAATCGGTCCCACTCCTGTTCCAGATTATCAAACTCGTCTTTGACATCTTGACGTGCCAGATGGAGCTGAACGCGTGCTTCGTCGCGGTATTGTCTGATTTTTTCTGGCAGCGTTTTTAGTTCTTCCTGAAGTCCCATATTTGACGCCTCCTTACATGGATGAGAACTAAACAATGCGCCGGATGGTGGGAAGTTTCAAGCGTCTGATGCACTGCATCGAGCCTGTATAGAGCCGGTTTGATCTGCGTCAGGATCTGCTGGCAAGCAACGCGGACATGTCTCTTAAATAGTGCCAGGGGCCCAGTGGGTCGAAGCCTTTGGCTGCGCGGTCCACTTCGCTGCACAGGTGAATGGCGTTATTCAGTTGTGAACGGTTGAGGCGTTTTGCCGCCTGCTCCAGGGCCTTTGCCCGCTGCGGCTGGAAGACTCCGCGTTTTTTGAAAAAAGCAGCAGGTGCGGTGTTTTGCCCGGCGGCTTTCAGTTCCAGCAACAGATGAATGTCCCGCGCCAGCACGGTGAGCAAGCCAAGCGGGTTTTCGCCTTCCTGTTGTAATATACCGATCATTTTGCAGGCGTGCGACGCATTCCCCGTCAGCAGTTCGCTGACCAGTTCAAAACCGTTAAAACGCGAGCTGTCCTGCACAGCCTGTTCCACCAGGCTTTCGTCAATAGTTGCGCCCTTGCTGAATAGCGCCAGGCGCTCCAGTTCCTGGCTGGCGGCCAGCAGATTGCCTTCCAGCCGCTCCGCCAGTATTGCCAAAGCGTCGCGGGTTAGAGTCAGACCACGACTGGCGGCGCGCTGTTGTAACCAGCCGGAAAACTTGTCAGCGTCTACCGGCCATACCGGCACGTGCAGGCCTTTGCCTTGCAGGTCTTTGTACCATTTACGGCGGGTTTCAGCCGCATCCAGACGGGCGCTGATTAGCAGCAACACAATGTCGTCGGCAGGTTGCGCGAGTATCCGCTCCATCACGGCGCGGCCGTCACCTAGCTTGCCTGTTGGTAAGTGGACTTCGATGCGACGTTTTTCGGCGAACAACGACATGGCGTTGACTTCATCGGCCACGATGTTCCAGTCAAAATGGTTGTCGGCGTGAAAGGTGAGCCGGTCCAGAAAGCCTTGATCGCGGGCGACTTTACGGATCTGATCGCAGCATTCTTGCACCAATAGCGGTTCGTCACCGGATACCAGGTACACCGGCGCCAGGCCTTTCTTAAGGCTTTGGGGCAGTTGCGCCGGTGTGGTTTTCATAGGGCTGGAATCGGTGCCTTGGCTGCCGGTTCTGTTCCCGCTTCGGAGCTTTCCACAGAGTTGCCAGTAGCCTCCTGATATTGTTCGCGAAGGGCATCAATACGCGCTTGGGTCAGGGGTGCCAGACGGAAAATAATTTGCTGGGCCAGTCGCTCCTGCAGCTGTTTTTGCAACGTCTTTTCTTCGCGCTGCTTGGCCAGCACGTTGGTTTCATCATAGCGATAGCTTTCACTGGCATTCAGGCGGGTGTCTGCAATCAAGGGCACGTTGTCGCGACTGATCAGGTTGATGCTGACCGACTGGCGCAGGGTGTATTCGGCCGCACCTGCGTTAATCGTAATGGCACTGGCGCGGCGGTCTTCGGTGTACTGGCCGATTGCGAGTATGTAATCGGCGGCGTTGGCTTCACGAACATCCACGTCTCCCAGAGTCAACTGCTGACGAACCGACTGACAAAGGTCTATCGGTACATCACGGGTGCACTGCAAAGCCAGCGGCTGTAGCGCAGCAGAAACCGGCGCCGCACCACGAAGCTGAAAACCGCAGCCGCTGGCGGTTGCCAACAGACCAATGGTTAGAAGAACGCTTCGCGCCAAGGCTGGTGTCCGTTGTGATGCAGGCTGCCGTTGGGTCATATCAGTTCGCCACCACGTTAACCAGTTTGCCGGGAACAACAATCACCTTGCGCACGGTATTGCCTTCGGTGAAGCGCACCACGTTGTCGTTTTGCAGGGCCAGCTGTTCCAGGTCGGCTTTGCTGATGTCTGCCGGCACGTCTATCTTGGAGCGCACTTTACCGTTCACCTGCAGCACAATCTGGATTTCACTGCGCACCATGGCGCTTTCGTCTGCCACCGGCCAGCGTGCATCGACCACAGGCTCGTTGTGGCCCAGCGATTGCCACAGACTGTGGCACACGTGGGGCACAATTGGCGACAGCATCATCACTGCGGTTTCCAGGGCTTCCTGGCGTACGGCGCGGGCCTGGGGCTCGCTGTCGTTGAGCTTGCTGACTTCGTTCAGCAGCTCCATCACCGCGGCAATGGCGGTATTGAAAGTCAGCCGGCGGCTGATGTCGTCACTGACCTTGGCAATGGTTTCGTGAGTTTTGCGGCGCAGGTTCTTCTGACTGTCATTCAGCGCTGTGACGTCTATAGCAGGCACTGTGCCGGCGCTGGTCACTTGCTCATTCACCAGGCGCCACAGGCGCTTAAGGAAGCGGTGGGCGCCTTCAACACCGCTGTCTGACCACTCCAGCGACTGCTCGGGAGGTGCCGCAAACATCATAAACAGGCGCACGGTATCGGCGCCGTGGGCGTCGATGATCGATTGCGGGTCAATACCGTTGTTTTTCGACTTTGACATCTTGGTAACGCCACCGGCATGCACCGGTTGGCCGTCGTCTTTATGGACGTAGCCGGTTACCTGGCCTTTGTCATCGCGCTCGGCGATCACGTCGGTGGGTGGAATCCAAACGGTGCCGCCTTTGGCGTTTTCGCGGGAATAGGTTTCTGCCAGCACCATGCCTTGGGTCAGCAGTTGCTTGAATGGCTCGGAGCTGGTGACCAGGCCTACGTCGCGCAGCAGCTTATGGAAGAAGCGGGCATACAACAGGTGCAATATGGCGTGTTCAATGCCGCCGATGTATTGGTCTACCGGCAGCCAGTAATTGGCGGCGGCCGGGTCTAGCATTCCTTTGTCGTAGTTGGGGCTGCAGAAGCGCGCGTAGTACCAGGACGACTCCATGAACGTGTCAAAGGTGTCGGTTTCGCGGGTGGCAGGTTGGCCCTCAAAAGTGGTTTTGGCCCACTCTGGGTCCGCTTTAATCGGGGACTGTACGCCGGTCATTTCGACGTTTTCGGGCAACAATACCGGAAGCTGGTCGTCTGGAACCGGGCGTTGGCTGCCGTCTTCCAGAGTCATCATCGGAATTGGCGCGCCCCAGTAGCGCTGGCGCGATACGCCCCAGTCGCGCAGGCGATAGTTTATGGTGCGTTTGCCAATACCTTTGTGTTCCAGATGGTCGGCGATGGACTCGAAGGCTTCATCGCTGGTCATGCCACTGTATTTGCCAGACGACACCAAAACGCCTTTTTCAGTGAAGGCTTTTTCTTGCACGTCTATATCGGGTTTGTCGCTGGCGGATATCACCTGTTTGATCGGCAGGCGGTACTTCAAGGCGAATTCGTGGTCGCGCTCATCGTGGCCGGGAACGGCCATCAGAGCGCCGGTGCCGTAGTCGGTCAGTACAAAGTTGGCGATCCACACCGGAATATCTTCTTGGGTCAGCGGGTGCACGACTTTGAAACCGGTATCAATGCCTTTTTTCTCCATGGTCGCCATGTCGGCTTCCGCGGTTTTGCTGTTGCGGCACTCATCTACAAAACGGGCAACGCCTGGATGGCGCTCGGCAGACGCTTTGGCTAATGGATGTTCTGCAGCGATCGCCATGTAGGTGACGCCCATCAGGGTGTCGGGGCGAGTGGTATAAACCGTCAGGCCGTCTTCGCTGTTTTTCAGCGGGAAGGTGAGTTCGGTACCCACGGATTTGCCAATCCAGTTGCGCTGCATGGTCTTGACCTGTTCCGGCCAGCCATCCATATCGTCCATGTCGTTCAACAGTTGTTCGGCATAATCGGTAATGCGGATAAACCACTGGGGTATGGCTTTCTTTTCCACCAGCGCGCCGGAGCGCCAGCCGCGACCATCAACAACTTGCTCGTTAGCCAGCACGGTCTGGTCGACCGGGTCCCAGTTCACGGTGGACATCTTTTTGTATACCAGGCCTTTTTCATACAGACGGGCAAAGAACCACTGTTCCCAGCGGTAGTAATCCGGCTTGCAGGTGGCCAGCTCGCGGCTCCAGTCGTAGCCGAAGCCCAGCTGTTTGAGCTGGTTCTTCATGTATTCAATATTGGAATAAGTCCACTTGGCGGGCGCAGTCCTGTTGGCAATGGCGGCGTTTTCCGCAGGCAGGCCAAAGGCGTCCCAGCCCATAGGCTGCATGACGTTTTTCCCCAGCATGCGCTGGTAGCGGGAGATTACGTCGCCGATGGTATAGTTGCGAACGTGGCCCATGTGCAGCTTGCCGCTGGGGTAGGGGAACATGGACAGGCAGTAGTACTTTGGTTTGCCCGGTTCTTCCTTCACCGTAAACGTGTTGTTATCAGCCCAGAAATCGCGGGCGGTCTGTTCTACGTCACGGGGATTGTATTGCTCGTCCATACCTGCCATTACCAAAGTTACCCTGTATCAATATGATGTTCGCAGCGGGCGGTTATTCTAACGCACACGGGCGGTAACAGGTAGTCTGCTTGAGTTCCGCGCCCGCTGTGGCTTTGGTGGTGTCCCATTTGGGCGAACTACCGTCACTGCGGGAGGCGCGCCAACTTTAATAATGTGTGCCATGATGGGATTAACCGGCAGTGATTTAACACCGAAACTGGCGGCAGTGTTGCATTTTCGGTGAATTTTGAAGTGCCTTGCCCCCCAAAGTTATCAGCAAAGCGGAAGGAAACGCCCATGACCGAACCCGAACGTAATCAGCTATCTGGAAAAGCCCTTGAGGCCTACGATCGCATGCTTGAGCAGGTGCAGAGCCGCCTTCGTACGGTGCAGGAAACCTCCATGGAAACTCTGGAAGAGGAGATCGACAAAGCGATTGAAGCCGAACATGAACTGCAGGAGATGACCCGTGATGAGCTGAGCTTGTTGGGGGCTTACCTGCAGCGGGATCTGGAGCATTTGCTGGACTTTGTGGGCGAGACCGGAGAAGGCCTGGCGGAATGGCTGCAACTGGATCTGTCGTTACTGGAGCAACGGCTGACCGAGCGCCTGTTGTCGATTGCTGACCAAACGATGGTCGATACGCTGGCACTGCGCCAGAAGCTGGAAAGCCACGAAGCCGGGCAGTATATCTCCGGTGAAGTGGCCACCGCGGGCATGTTCCGCTGCCTGAACTGCGAGCACATGTTATGCCTTACCTCCACTAGCCATCTGCAACCCTGCGAAGCCTGCGGGTCGCACTATTACGAGCGGGTGACCAGTCGCTGGCCGATTAAGGTAAGTTGATTTGTGGCCTGTTAGAGCTTCGGTATAACCCGCTCGCGGACAAACACAATTAAGATGAGCGCAAACGTCAGTACCGGCCAAGATGACGTCACCATATAAGGCGTGCTGCCGCTGGCGCCATAAATCTGGCCGGTCATAACGGCACGTTCGAACTGCGGAATGCGTTCGGTTATCTGGCCTTTATTGTTGATGATCGCGGTTACGCCGTTGTTGGTGCCGCGAAGCATGTAGCGTCCGGTTTCCAAAGCTCGCATTCGGGCCAGTTGCAGGTGCTGCAACGGCCCGATGGAATCACCAAACCAACCGTCATTGCTGATGGTTAGCAGCAGATCCGCGTTCAACGCGTTACGTGCCAAAAAATCCGGATAGGCTACTTCGTAGCAAATAAACGGCATTACCCGCAGCCCATTCGCATTCAGAGCCGATTGGTTTTTCGGACCTGGCGTGAAGCTAGACATGGGCAAATCAAAAAAACCGATCAGTCCCCGCAGATATTTTTCTAGCGGCACGTACTCACCAAATGGCACCAGTTTCTGCTTGTGATAAATGCCTTCGCCGGCGCCCAGTGCGGTAATGCTGTTGTGGTAGGTAAAGCCCTCCGAGCGCTCACTGAAGCCGTACCAGGGTATGCCTGTAATCAGTGTGCTGTTCTCGCCCAGACGTTCGTTGATATGGTCAATGATCTTGCCGGCTTTATCCTGGGGGATAGGAATGGCGGTTTCCGGCCAAAGAATAATGTCGGTGTTCCAGTGGTCTTCGGTCATGCCCAGATACGCCACAATCTGGTCTTTCAAAAACTCCGGATCCCACTTGATCTGCTGGGGAATATTGCCCTGCATGGCGGCCACTGATGTGGGCTCTTGCGCCAGAGTCGTCCAGTCTGTGCGATTCAGAGCAGGGGCGATCAGCCAGGGGAATAACCCTGCGACCACCACGGTAGCAGCAAAAGTGTGCCGCGTTTGTAGTATCAGCCAGAGCGCGCCATAGGCGGCAACGGCGGTCGTTATTATGGCGAGAGTAACCAAATGCACTCCGCCTAGGGGCGCTAACCCGGCCAGCGGCCCGTCGGTGTGTGCGGTGCCCAGATACAGCCAGGGAAAGCCCGTGAGTACCCAGCCCCGTAGCCAGTCGCCCAAAAGCCATATAGCCGGGAATAGCAACAGCCGGCGCACTGCGCTGGAGCGCGCGAGCTTGCCCCAGAACCAGAATGCCAGGCCATGAAACAGAGCCAGGCCAGCCACAAACAGCGCGGTCAGCACAATGGCGATCCACTGACTGGTATTGCCGTACTGGCTGATGCTGACGTATACCCAGCTGGCGCCGCTGGCGAACAGCCCAAGGCCGGTAAGCCAACCGGCGCGGAACAGCTGGCTGGAAGCCAGAGGCACGCACACCAACAGAATCAGCAATATGGAAACAGGACCCAGCCACCATAAATAGTAGGGCGCAAAGGTCAGGGTTTGCAGCCCGCCGGCAATCAACAGCAGCGCGGCTCCTAGCCAGCGGTTGGCTGACAGGGAGCGGGTGACGGCAGAGGGAATGCTGGCGGGGTGTTGGTTGCTCGTGTTATTCACCTACAACTCACTGCGGGTAACCTGTAATAAGCGAATAACGCGGTTGTCGGCGTTGGCAATGGTAAAACGCAAGCCACCGAATTCAACCGTTTCACCGCGCCTTGGCAGGTGTCCGAATTCCTTGAGAACCAGGCCGCCAATGGTGTCGAATTCTTCTTCGTCAAAACTGGCGCTGAAGGCTTCATTGAAGTCATCAATAGGGGTCACGGCTTTCACCGCCCAGCTGTCATCGCCGTGGGCTTTGATGTGGGTTTCTTCGTCGAAATCGTGCTCGTCTTCGATTTCGCCCACAATTTGCTCCAACACGTCTTCGATGGTGACCAGACCGGCGGTACCGCCGTATTCGTCAACCACCATCGCCATATGGTTCCGATTTTCTTTAAATTCCTTGAGCAGCTGGTTCAAGCGCTTGCTCTCGGGCACAAAATTGGGTGGTCGCAGAATTTCGCGGATATGATTCCAGTCCAGCTCGCCATCCATCGCTAGTGGCAACAGATCTTTGGCCAGCAGCACGCCAATGACGTCATCCGGGTTGTCGCCAATCACCGGAAAACGACTGTGGGCGGAGGAGATGATTTCACCAAGGAATTCACGGGGGTCCTGGTTCGCTTTCACCGTAATCATTTGCGAGCGAGGAATCATGATTTCTTCAACGCGCATGTCCAGAACCTGCATCGCACCTTCGATGATGCTCATGGCATCGGTGTCGATGATTTCCTGGGCTTCGGCATCGCGCAGAATTTCCAGCACGTCTTCTACAGATTCTGGCCCGCTGGAAAAGGCCTGTGATATACGCTCCAGCCAAGATTTGTTACTGCTACCCTGGCTGTGACTCGAGTGATCATCGCTCATGAGTCTTTTTCGGTTACCTCTGCGTGGTCGTAAGGATTGGTAATGCCGATCTGCGCCAGCAGACGTATTTCGAGGCCTTCCATTTCCTCTGCCTCGTTATCGTCGATGTGGTCGTAGCTCTGCAGATGCAGCATGCCATGAATAATCATATGCGCCCAATGGGCGTGAGTGTCTTTGTACTGTTCCCGGGCTTCTTGTGCAACTATTGGAGCGCAAATAACCAGATCACCCGCTAATGGAATGTGTATACCGGCGGGCGCTTCAAATGGAAAGGACAGGACGTTCGTCGGTTTGTCTTTTCCGCGATACTGGGAATTCAAGGCATGCATTTCAGGTTCGTCAACGATACGAATGGTGACTTCGGTTGGCTCATCGCCCTGCCAGGCCAACTGCGACCACTGCCGGAATTGGTTTTCCGACGGGATGTTCGCCGCGTCGCTGGCTAACTGCAAGTCCAGTGTGACGGTGTTCACCGCTCGTTGCTGCCGTTGCGATCGTTACCATCGTTAATAGCACCGTAAGCTTCAACGATACGCTGAACCAGCGGATGGCGAACCACGTCTTTGGATTCAAAACGAATAAAACTTATCCCGGCGACATTATTCAGTACCGTGGCGGCGTGAATTAGCCCTGAATTCTGGCCGCGGGGTAGGTCAATCTGAGTTGTGTCCCCGGTAATTACCGCGGTAGAGCCAAAGCCGATGCGGGTCAGGAACATCTTCATCTGCTCGCGGGTGGTGTTTTGGCTTTCGTCCAGAATGATGAACGAGTTGTTCAGTGTGCGCCCGCGCATAAACGCCAGCGGTGCAATCTCGATCACGCTTTTTTCAATCAGACGCGTTACGTGTTCAAAGCCCAGCATCTCGTAAAGAGCGTCGTACAGCGGGCGAAGGTATGGGTCGACCTTCTGCGCCAGGTCGCCGGGCAGGAAACCCAGTTTTTCGCCCGCTTCCACCGCCGGGCGCACGAGCAGTATGCGTTTAACTTGCTCGTCTTTTAATGCTTCCACTGCGCAGGCAACCGCTAGCCAGGTTTTACCCGTACCCGCTGGCCCAATGCCAAAGTTTATGTCGTGGGTGCGAATATTGTGCACATATCGCTGCTGGTTGGCACCACGAGGTTTGGCGGTTAGCTTCGGGGTTTTGATAATGGTTACGGCACCGTCAAACGGAACATCTTCCGGCAACCGTTCAAAACCGGTTTCGCGGATATACAGATGCACGGTGTCTGGCGTCAGATCCTCGGTGGCTTCTGTTTCCCGATACATGTGCCGCACAACCTCAGTGGCGGCTGCTACATTTTCGGTCGCACCCTGAACGCGGAAGTGATGCCCGCGGCGGCTGATAGAAACCTGCAAGCGACGCTCAACCTGTTTCAGATTTTCATCAAACTGGCCGCAAAGAGTCGTTAAACGGCGCTGATCAATCGGGTACAAATCAAATTGTCTGGAATCGTTGGCGTCCAAGTTTTCTCCGTTTTACCCCCGTGGTTCTTGTAGGGAGCATTTTTTGATTTTGCTGATATCGGCGATGGGCAAAATTTTTCAATACAATTCAGAGTCCACCGGCAAACCACGCAAGGAATTCGAATAAGCCGCTATGATCTCAATGTCTATAAAATGCCCGATAGCCGCTGAGTTGTCATGGCGGAAATTGACGATACGGTTATTCTCCGTGCGGCCTGAAAGCTCGCCCGGATCCTTTTTAGACAGACCGGTCACCAAAATGCGCTGCGTGGTACCCACCATTTTGCGGCTGATGTCCATAACCGTTTGGTTTATACGATCCTGCAGAATCTTCAGACGCTGCTTCTTCACCGCCATCTCCGTATTATCCGGTAAATCTGACGCTGGAGTGCCGGGGCGTGCGCTGTAAATAAAGCTGAACGACATATCGAAACCAATGTCATTGATCAGCTTCATCGTGTCTTCAAAATCTTTCTCGGTTTCACCGGGGAATCCAATGATGAAGTCCGATGAAAAACTGATGTCCGGTCGAATCTTACGCAGGCGGCGAAGCTTGGATTTGTACTCCAAAGCCGTATGGCCGCGCTTCATGGCTGAGAGTATGCGATCAGAGCCGCTTTGCACCGGCAGGTGCAGATGGTTAACCAGTTCTGGTACCTGCTCGTAAACATCAATCAACGCATCGGTGAATTCCACCGGGTGTGAGGTGGTGTAGCGAATGCGGTCAATGCCATCAATGGTGGCAATCAGCGTGATCAGTTCGGCCAAGTCCATCACATCGCCATCGTGAGTGTCGCCACGGTAGGCGTTCACGTTTTGGCCCAAAAGGTTAATTTCGCGCACGTTCTGTGAGGCCAGATGAGCCACTTCCGCAATCACATCGTCCGCCGGCCGGCTGACTTCTTCGCCGCGGGTGTAGGGCACCACGCAGAATGTGCAGTATTTGCTGCAGCCTTCCATAATCGACACAAATGCAGACGGGCCATCGGCGCCGGGCTCTGGGAGATTGTCGAATTTTTCAATTTCCGGGAAGCTGACATCGACCACGCCGACGCCGTTACCCTTCATCCGTACCTCGGTAATCATGGCCGGCAAACGGTGCAGCGTTTGCGGGCCGAAGACCATATCTACAAAGGGCGCACGGTCAATAATCGCCTGGCCTTCCTGGCTGGCCACGCAACCGCCAACGCCGATGATCAGCCCCGGTTTGTTCTTTTTCAGATTTTTCCAGCGACCCAATTGGTGAAACACCTTTTCCTGGGCCTTTTCACGAATGGAGCAGGTATTCAGCAATAGAATATCGGCGTCTTCCGGGCTGTCGGTCATTTCAACCGCTTCACCGACTTTTAACAGATCAGCCATGCGGGATGAATCGTATTCGTTCATCTGGCAGCCGTGGGTTTTGATAAATAACTTTTTGGCCATGAGTCTCAACGCAACTGGATGTATTGGGTGCCCGCAGTCAGGATTTTCGGGCAAGAAGCTTTCGGAATCATTTTGAGAAGAGCGACTTGGCATTGTAACGGGGCGATCATTCCGCAACCAGCGTTGTCTCGGTAATCTTCCAGATTTGCAAGGCTATGGCTCCGACGTTTTTATGCGGACTTCTCATGCCTGGTGTTGATACTGAGCGCCATAGCTTCGGCGACTTTAATGCCGTCTATGGCCGCTGACAGAATGCCACCGGCATAGCCCGCACCTTCACCGGCGGGGTACAAACCTTGGGTGTTGATGCTTTGAAAATCTTTACCGCGCTTTATACAGATAGGTGCAGACGTTCGGGTTTCCACACCGGTCAATAGCGCATCTTCCAAAGCAAAGCCTTTAATTTTTCTGTTGAAAACCGGAATGGCTTCGCGAATAGCCTCGATACAAAAATCAGGCAGCGCTTTCGACAAGTCGGTCAGTTTGACGCCGGGCTGGAAAGAGGGCTCTACACTGCCAACCGTTTCGGAGGACGTTCCTTTTAAAAAGTTACCCACTTTCTGTGCTGGCGCATCGTAGTTGGAGCCACCTAACACGTAGGCATTACGTTCGAGTGCTCGCTGGAAATCGATTCCTGCCAGTGGATTTCCCGGGTAATCTGACGGATCAATACCCACGACAATCGCACTGTTGGCATTACGTTCGGCACGGGAATATTGGCTCATACCATTGGTCACCACGCCATGTTCCTCCGAAGCGGCAGCCACCACCGTGCCACCCGGGCACATACAAAAGCTGTATACAGAGCGCCCGCTTTTACAATGATGAACCAGCTTATAGTCGGCAGCGCCCAGAATCGGGTTGCCCACATTTTTGCCAAAACGCGCTTTATCAATGACGGATTGTGGGTGTTCGATGCGAAAACCAACAGAAAACGGCTTGGCCTCGATATACACCTTGCTATCGTAAAGCATCTGGAAAGTATCGCGGGCACTGTGACCAATCGCCAGCGCGATGTGTCTGGAATGGATCACTTCACCATCGGCTAATACCACACCGGTAATCTGGCTGTTGTCGATTTGCACGCCGTCAACGCGGGCGCTGAAACGTATCTCGCCTCCCAGTTCGATTATTTTCGCACGTATCTGCTCAACCATAGTGACCAGTCGAAAAGTACCTATGTGCGGCTTGCTGACAAACATGATCTCGTCCGGCGCTCCGGACGCCACAAATTCGGTTAATACCTTACGACCGTAGTGATTCGGGTCTTTCACCTGGCTGTAAAGCTTACCGTCAGAGAAGGTTCCGGCACCGCCTTCCCCAAACTGCACATTGGATTCGGTATTAAGGATTTTCTTGCGCCAAAAACCAAAGGTGTCTTTCGTACGCTCACGTACCTCTTTGCCGCGATCCAGAATAATGGGTTTATAACCCATCTGCGCCAGCACCAAGCCGGCCAACAGACCACAGGGCCCAAAACCGATGACAACCGGGCGTTCCTGTAAATCTGCCGGGGCCTTCGCTACGAACTGGTAGCTCATATCCGGAGTTGCCTTAACCAGCTGATGTTCAGTAAATTTTTCGATCAGGGATTCGTTATGGGTGGTCTCAACATCGAGCGTGTATATAAGCATGATATTGGTTTTTTTACGGGCATCGTATCCGCGCTTATGCACGTGAATGCTCACCAGATCGTCGGCCGTGATTGATAAACGATCCAATACAGCGCTGGTCATCGCTTGATCATCGTGATCAAGCACCAGTTGAATATTCGTCAGCCGTATCATTTTGAAACACCCTCAACTTCAACCACCGTTCTAACTTCAGATCGCTCAATAATCTTCACCAGGGTCGATTGAATCGTTTCGTCTTTCCGGGCGTCAGTATCGCTCGAAAATGCCTGCTTCTGAGGCTCTGCGTTCTCCTGGGCAACAAATGAAATAACAACTTTCGTAGCGGAGTCTGACGTCTCTCCAAAGTATTCCAACGAAATCAACGGATAGCCATCAAAGCCCTTCTTTACCAGCTTTGCGATCCGTTTTTTTGCCTTATCGATATTCATATTAAAAGCCTGCTGATAAACAGCTCAAAAAAATGAGTATAAATGAAACAGGCCTATTTCCTAACAAAGATAAAAGTTGAACAGACCTAATTCAAAAGAACCACTGGGCTGCAGCCACAAAGTTATGTCGGCTGCGGGGTGGGGGAGTCTTTTCTGGCAGGAAAAAGGTGTCTGAGCGCAGCGAGTTCTTTTTTCATAAGAAAAGACTCTCCCCGCCGCGTGGCCAGCCACCAAAGCTCAGTTCCGAGATTTAGCCACCCAACCCAAGCCAATTTACTCCTCGCGACTATCAAGATAACGCTGCAACTGCTCCCGCAAAACCTTAGGCAAACGAGTAATCGTCAAAGAATCCTTGTCGCGGTCATAATAAACCGCCTGATTCATCAAATCCGACGAAAAAGACACGCTCATACCACCACCCGATCCCCCAATGCGCACCAGCTTCTTCACCTTACGATGATCCGGATGCAGCACGCCGCTTGCGGGCAACTCAGCCGCTTTACTGGCGAACTCGCGAAAACGCTCAGGTTGGTCTTGATCGAGATAACCCGACAACGCCTCGATGGCCACCGGCTCTCCCAGAGCGTGCTGTTCCTTACAGAATTCATAGGCGCGGCTGCGCACTTCGCCCGCTTTACCCGGCTGCTCGGTTTTTGCGAAAGCTTCCACCGCGTCCAGAAACGTCAGGGTCTCTTTTTCTACATCTACCTGATTGGTAAAACCGCACAGACGAATAAACAGTTCACCCGGCTCAGCGGTGCCGCGGGCGTGTACCAGCGTCAAATAGTTGCTGTCGCTGTCGCTGCTGGCACCGCCACCGCCATTACGCTGCCAGTCGGTAAGCTCGATTCGCAGCGCCAGGTTCAACCGTGAAAGGCTGAGAATGTCGGTGGCGTCTAACGCCTGGTTACCATCAAATCGCATGGCGCTGTCTGCTTCTACAACCAGCAAGTACGCAACCTCTGTATCCGCCAGGGCCTCGTGCACCAGCATCAAATGGCCGTGATGCTCTTCCTGGCAGCCGCTGAGCAGTTCCTGCCATTGATCGAACAGCCGGCTGCTCATGGCCGCAAAGCCCTGTTTGCCTTCCAGATAATCTTTCAGCCAGGTGCTGAAAGGGCTTTCGCCGATATCGTCAGAGAAACGGCCGAATTTCTTTCCGGGTTTGGCGTTGAACAGACGCTTCATCTGTTTGTGCAGGGCCTCGTAATCGCCACCAGGCTCTTCCAGAGCTTCGCCGCTGCGCAAGCGTGCAGGTTGCCCCGGCTGGTATTGGCTGGCGAAAGCCGTGCGAAGATATTTGATTGCCATGAAATAGCGGATCCCTGATGGGTGATCGAATAACGCCGAGTCTGATTACAGCTCAGCTGGCCGGGTATTGTAATGGTTTCGGCGGGGAGTTCGGGGCTTTCAGGTAAATTTGCCGCGTTTATTAAGAAGACTGCGTACATACTGGTCAACAGAAGCGCATCCACCGCCCTCAAATTCTTCAAATTGAATGCCAACCTGAAACCGGTCTTGGGCAATTCGTCGAAAATGCACAATATTACCTGCGGCGATAATAACCGGCTGCGCCGGTTGCATGGGCACGGAAAAACGGGCTTTCACCGGCATGGCGTTTCCCGGCGCCAGCGCCCGGTTGCCCTGGGCCAGAAGGTTCGCCGTCGATTGATTGCAAGATACCATCACACCTGAGCGCGACAAGTTTGCCGTTGTGCAACTGCACTGGCAACCATCTGGCCTTTCAATAACGATATCGGTCTTGACGTCAACCCGTTGCTGATCGCGTAGATTTGGTTGTGCAGATGTGAATTTCATAGGCAGTGGTCGGGCTCAATCAGTCTGAGGTTATATGGTTAAAATTCATTTGGTTCATAGTGTGGCAGATTATTCGCTTTTTTACGGATGGATGTTCACAAATTTTCACTTGGAATGATCCATTGTCGATGGAGCAGGTTTCGGCTTTTGCTGTAGCGGCGCGCTCGTCTGGTGTAAAATATTACCTCCATTTATTTGCGTTGATACGCTCGGCATCAGGAACTACGAACCGCTCTATGATAGAAAAGACCGAAAACACAAAAGCCAGTAACGGCAAAGTTGGTTTTATCAGTCTGGGTTGCCCCAAGGCCCTGGTAGACTCCGAGCGTATTCTGACCCAGCTGAGGCTGGACGGGTATGACGTAGTACCAACCTACAAAGACGCCGACATTGTGGTGGTGAACACCTGCGGTTTTATTGATGCGGCGAAACAGGAGTCTCTGGACGCCATTGGTGAAGCTATCAGTGAAAACGGTAAAGTCATTGTCACCGGTTGTATGGGCGTTGAAGCAGACAAAATCCGCGAAACCCATCCCGGCGTGCTGGCGGTATCGGGGCCCCATGCGTATGAAGAAGTGGTCGGTGCGGTACACCAGTTTGTGCCGCCCACCCGCAAGCACGACCCGTTCACGGATCTGGTGCCGCCCCAAGGTATCAAGCTGACGCCGCGGCACTATGCCTACCTGAAAATCTCCGAAGGCTGCAATCATCGCTGCACCTTCTGCATTATCCCGTCGATGCGCGGCGATCTGGTCAGCCGTCCCATTGGCGATGTGATGGATGAAGCTCAACGTTTGGTCGACGCTGGTGTTAAAGAACTGCTCGTTATTTCCCAGGACACCTCGGCCTACGGCGTAGACACCAAGTACCGCACCGGTTTCTGGCAGGGGCGCCCGATTAAAACCAAAATGCAGTCGCTGTGCGAAGCGTTGGGCGAAATGGGCGTTTGGGTACGCTTGCATTACGTGTATCCGTATCCTCATGTGGACGACATTATTCCGTTAATGGCCGAAGGGAAAATTCTGCCGTATCTGGATATTCCGTTCCAGCACGCCAGCCCGAAAGTGCTGAAAGCCATGAAGCGCCCTGCCCACGACAGCAAAACCCTGGACCGCATTCGTAAATGGCGGGAAATCTGCCCGGAGCTCACCATTCGTTCCACCTTTATTGTGGGCTTCCCCGGTGAAACCGAAGAAGATTTCCAATACCTGCTGGATTGGCTGGACCAGGCGCAGCTGGATCGCGTTGGTGCATTCACCTACAGCGCGGTTGAAGGAGCCAAGGCTAACGAGATCGAAGGCGCGGTACCGGAAGACGTCAAAGAAGAACGTCTGGCTCGGTTTATGACCAAGCAGGCCGAGATTTCAGCCGCCCGCTTGCAGGCAAAAATTGGCACCACCATTGACGTGCTGATTGACGAAGTAGACGAAGAAGGCGCCATCGGGCGATCAAAAGCCGATGCGCCAGAAATTGATGGCATGGTGTATCTGAACGATGCCACGGATTTGGTGCCCGGGCAGATTGTTCGGGCGATGGTGGACCACGCGGACGAGCATGACCTTTGGGCGACTCTGGCCTGATGGGTTATTGAACGTAAAAAGCCGTCTCTGATCTCAGAGGCGGCTTTTTGCTTTTATTCAAAACAGATTTCACCCTGATCAGACGATATCGATCAGCATTTCACCCGGGGTTACCCGGTCGCCTTTGGTGACGTAAATTGCCGCGATTTTGCCGTCAATGTCAGCGTGTACTTCGGTTTCCATTTTCATCGCTTCGGTGATCAGTACGGCTTGACCGGCACTCACCGTGTCGCCTTCTTTCACCAGAACCTCGACCACATTGCCGGGCATGGCGGTGCTGACGTGGCCGGGCATGGATGCCTTTTTGCGGCCGTTGCTGCTTTGTGCCACATAGTCGTTGAGGGATTCAAACACCACTTCTTCCGGCATGCCGTCAAGTGACAGATAAAGTTTGCGTTTACCCACACCGGATTCACCGGAGCCGGTGACCGCCACTTCGTAGCTCTCACCGTGCACTTCAATGCGGAATTCTGTGGCAACACCGGTGACCAGGCGATCACCGGATTTTGTTTCCGGTGGCAACAGGGCCTCCGGCACCAGTGTGCCGTCTTTGCGTTGCTGCAGGAACTCGCGGCCGAGGTCAGGGAACATGGCGAAGGTGAGCACGTCTTCCTCGTTAAGGGCCAGCTCGCCAATGTCTTTGCGCAGTTTGTCCATTTCGGGGCTGAGATGGTCGGCCGGGCGGCCTTCGTCAACGGTTTTATTGCCAATGGCTTTTTTGCGCAGGTCGGCGTTCACCGGCGCTGGCGGCCGACCATAGCCACCCTGCAGGTAGCGTTTTACTTCGTTGGTGATGGTTTTATAGCGCTGGCCGGCCAGTACGTTGTATACCGCCTGGGTACCGACAATCTGTGAGGTGGGCGTAACCAGCGGTGGAAAACCGAGGTCTTTCCGTACCCGCGGAATTTCATCGAACACTTCGCGGATGCGGTCCAGCGCGTTCTGTTCTTTGAGTTGGTTGGCCAGGTTGGACATCATGCCGCCGGGCACCTGATTAATCTGAACAGACACGTCTTCGCGGGTGAACTCGCTTTCGAACTGCCGGTACTTCTTGCGAACTTCGCGGAAGTAATCGGCGATTTCGCTCAGCAGATTCAAATCCAGGCCGGTGTCGTAATCGGTGCCTTTCAGCGCGGCCACCTGGGATTCGGTTGCCGGATGACTGGTGCCGGAGGCGAACGAAGAAATGGCCGTATCCATGCGGTCTACGCCGGCTTCAATGGCTTTGAGCTGGCACAGAGGCGCCAGGCCAGAAGTGGAGTGGCTGTGGATCACCAGCGGCAGATCCACCTTCGCCTTGATGGCTTTGACCAGATCGTAGGTGCCGTAAGGCGTCAGCAGTCCCGCCATATCCTTGATGGCGATGGAGTCGGCGCCCATGGCCTGCATGTCTTTGGCTTGCTGAACAAACAATTCTGCGGTGTGCACCGGGCTGGTGGTGTAGCAGATGGTGCCTTGGGCATGCTTGCCGGCTTTTTTCACCGCTTTCATCGCGACTTCGATGTTGCGTAGATCGTTTAGCGCATCAAACACCCGAAACACGTCGACGCCATTTTCTGCGGCTTTTTGTACAAAGGCCTCCACCACGTCGTCTGCGTAATGGCGATAGCCCAGAAGATTCTGGCCCCGCAACAGCATTTGCAGGCGTGTGTTGGGCAGCGCTTCCCGCAGCTTTTGCAGGCGCTCCCAGGGGTCTTCTTTCAGAAACCGCACGCAGGCGTCAAAGGTGGCGCCGCCCCAGACTTCCAGAGACCAGTAGCCTACCTGATCCAACTTGCCGCAGATGGGCAACATGTCTTCAGTCCGCATGCGGGTGGCAATCAGCGACTGGTGCGCGTCACGCAGAATCAGGTCGGTTACCTCAATTCGTTTTGCTTTGCTCATAATCTTATTCTCCTGCGAATTACCAGCCGGAGTGCGCGGCGATGGTGGCGGCAATGGCGAGTGCAATGGCACTGGGGTGGCGTTTGGTGGAATATTTCAAAAGTTCCGGGTGGCTGGGCACAAAGCTGGTGTCAAAGTTGCCAGCGCGGAAGTCTGGATGCTCCAGAATCTGCTGGTAGTACTGGGCCGTGGTTTTGATGCCGTGCAAACGCATGTCGTCCAGAGCGCGCTTGCCGCGGGCGATGACTTCGTCCCAGGTCAGCGCCCACACCACCAGCTTCAGGCACATAGAGTCGTAATAGGGCGGGATTTCGTAGCCGGTGTAGATAGCGGTGTCCACACGTACGCCGGGGCCGCCGGGCGCGTAGTAATGGGTAATACGGCCAAAACTGGGCAAAAAGTCGTTTTTCGGATCTTCCGCGTTGATGCGAAATTGCAGCGCATAGCCACGGAACTGAATGTCTTCCTGGCGATAACTCAGGGGCAGGCCGGCAGCGATGCGCAGTTGTTCACGCACAATATCCACTCCGGTAATGGCCTCGGTGATGGTGTGTTCCACCTGCACCCGGGTGTTCATTTCCATAAAGTGCACTTCGTTGCCGGCCAGCAGAAATTCCACGGTGCCGGCGTTTTCGTAGCCTACGGCTTCAGCCGCCCTCACTGCCAAGGCGCCAATGTACTGTCGTTGCTCCGGCGTGAGCTGCGGGCTGGGTGCAATTTCAATCAGCTTTTGGTTGCGCCGTTGTATCGAACAATCGCGTTCGAACAAGTGAATAACGTTGCCGTGACTGTCCGCCAGTATCTGCACCTCAATGTGGCGCGGATTCACAATGCACTTTTCCATAAACACTTCGGCAGAGCCAAAGGCCTTGGTGGCCTCAGAAATGACGCGCGGGTACTGGGCCGTCAGTTCCTGAGGTGTGTCGCAGCGGCGAATACCCCGGCCGCCGCCGCCCGAGGTGGCTTTCACCATGACCGGGTAGCCAATCTCGTTGGCCAGTTTCAAGGCTTCCTCCAGATCTGCAAGGTTGCCGTCAGAGCCGGGGGTGATGGGTATGCCGGCGGCACGCATACTGTCGCGAGCTTGGGTTTTATCGCCCATTTTGTGCACAACGTCGGATTTTGGGCCGATAAACGCCACGCCTTTTTGTTCGCACAAGCGCGCAAAGTTGGCGTTTTCTGATAAAAAGCCGTAACCGGGGTGAATGGCGTCGCAGCCGGTCTCTACCGCAAGGTTAACGATGCGGGCCGGGTCCAGATACCCTGCCAATGGGTCGTCGCCCAAAGAATAGGCTTCGTCGGCGCGCTTTACGTGCAGGCCATAACGGTCTGGCTCGGTGTAGATGGCGACGGAGCGTATCCCCATTTCCGCACAGGCCCGCACAATGCGGACGGCGATCTCGCCGCGGTTAGCGATGAGTACTTTCTTCAACATGGGAGACTCCTCATTTCTGCGTCCCTAATCAAGGTAATAAAACCCGAATGGGGAATTCAAAAAGAGTAGCGCTCTCGACTCTTTTGTAAAAATTGGTATTATTTTGCTTGAGTATAAGTAATCCCTTATGAGTCAATTTAGAAAGGCCCAGTGCCATGCCGTTAAGCATTCAAAACCTCGCCAGTCGCCTGACCTTTCGTCAGCTTCAGGTGTTTAAAGCGGTTTACGATTTAAAAAGCTACAGCAAGGCAGGGGAGTTGTTGGGGTTGACGCAGCCGGCTATCAGCAGTCAGGTGCGTCATTTGGAACAGGCACTAGGGTTGCCGATGTTTGAGTATGTTGGGCGCAAGCTTTATTGCACCGCCGCCGGTGAGGAAATGGCGAAATGTGTGCGTTTGGTGTTTGCTGCCCTGGAGCAGGTGCAGAACAATTTGGCGGCGCTGGAAGGGCAGGTGGCCGGAGAGTTACGCCTGGTGGCCGTGAATACGGCGCAATATGTGGTGCCTTATATGTTGGGGGCGTTTTTGCAGCTAAACCCGCAGGTAACCGTGTCGGTGTCGGTGGTAAACCGCGCAACGGCGCTGCAAAGGCTGAATGACAACGCTGATGACCTGGTGATTATGGGTATGGTGCCGGCGGAGCGGCCATTGACGTCTTTGCCGTTTCTGGACAACGAGCTGGTGCCGGTGGTGCCGCGGGGGCATCCGTTGCTTGATCAGACGAGCGTGAGCGCCCAGGCGTTTCTGGACAGCGGTTTGTTGGTGCGTGAGAGCGGCTCTGGCAGCCGCCTGGCGCTGGAGCTGCACTGCCAGAATCAGCGTTTGCGGGCGATTCCAAGTATGGAGCTTGGCTCTAACGACGCGGTGAAGCATGCGGTGCTGGCAGGCTTGGGGGTGGCTGTTTTGCCGAAGCTGGGGGTGCTGTCCGAGTTGGCCCTGGGCAGCCTGAGCATTGTGAATATCGCCGGGTTTCCACTAAGGCGCAGCTGGTGCGTGGTGTATCCCCAGGCGCGCCACCCAACCCCGGCCATGCGGGCGTTTATTGATTATGTGCAGCAGAACATCCGCCGGTTTGAGCAGTTGTTCCTCAGGCGCTTCGAGCAATAGAAGGGCCTGAGGCATCACTTTAGGCGTTGAGTTTTCTTTGCAGAATTTCGGTGAACAGGCGAGGGTTACCCTGGCCTTTTGAGGCTTTCATTAGCGGCCCCATAAAACCGCCCATCAGCTTCTTCCGCTTTTTTTCGTCGGCTTGCTGAAACTGGGCAATCTGCTCGGGCATGCCCGCCAGTACTTCATCCACAATGGTTTCCAGAGCGCCGGTGTCTGAAACCTGTTTTAGGCCTTGAGCTTCTATGATGGCGTCAGCCGCATTACCCTCAGAGCCGCCATCGCCATTCCACAGTGCTTCAAACACCTTCTTTGCGCCTGAGGACGACACCGTGTTGTCTGCGATGCGCGCGACAAGCTGGCCCAGTTGGACGCCGCTGATGGGTGCCCGCGCTACGGTTTCGTTATCTGCGTTCAGGCGCGCTGAAAACTCGCCTAACACCCAGTTTGCGGCCAGCTTGGCGTCTTTGCAGTGACTGACGGTGTCTTCAAAAAACGCTGACAGGCGAGCGTCGTCGCTCAACAGACTGGCGTCGTAGTCGTTCAGGTTATATTGCTCTTTGAAGCGTGCTTTGCGGGCGTCGGGCAATTCTGGCAACAGAACACGCGCACTTTCGATAAAGGCGTCATCGATCACCACCGGCAGCAGATCAGGGCAGGGGAAGTAGCGGTAATCGTTGGCTTCTTCTTTGCTGCGCATAGAGCGCGATTCGTCGCGATCGCCGTTGTACAGGCGGGTTTCCTGAATGATGCGGCCACCGTCTTCCAGAATGTCCATCTGCCGCGCTACTTCATGGGCGATGGCCTGCTCCATAAAACGGAAGGAGTTCAGGTTTTTGGTTTCAGTGCGGGTGCCCAGGGTGTCAGAGCCTTTGGGCTTGAGTGAGATATTCACGTCAAAGCGCAGCGAGCCCTGGCTCATATCGCCATCGCAGATGCCCAGAGACGACACCAGGCTGTGCAGCTTTTTGGCGAAAGCGACGGCTTCTTCGGCGCTGTTCATATCCGGTTCGGTCACAATTTCGATTAGCGGTGTGCCAGCACGGTTTAAGTCGATACCGGTCATGCCCTGGCCACGCTCATCAAAAAGAGATTCGTGCAGGGATTTGCCGGCATCTTCTTCCAGGTGGGCGTGGTGGATGCGAACGCGCTTGCTGCGGCCGCCGGCTAAATCAACGTCCACGAAGCCCGAGCCCACAATAGGGTGGTCCAGCTGCGTGGTCTGATAGCCCTTTGGCGAATCCGGGTAAAAGTAGTTTTTGCGGTCGAACACCGAGCGCCGGCCAATTTCGGCGTTCACCGCCAAGCCAAACATCACTGCGTAGCGGAAGGCCTGTTCGTTGGGCACCGGTAAGGTGCCGGGCATGGCCAGGTCGACCGCGCTGGCCTGGGTGTTGGGCTCGGCGCCAAAGGCGGTGCTGGAGCCGGAAAAAATCTTGGTTTTGGTGGCAAGCTGAGCGTGTATTTCCAGCCCGATCACAATATCCCACTGCATAACGGTTCTCCTGATTCAGGCTTACTGGGGAAATTTCTGGTGCCAGCCGGTAACCTGCTGGAACTGATGGGCTGCGTTCAGCAGGCGCGCTTCTTCAAAATAATTGCCGATTATCTGCAGGCCCACCGGTAAGCGGTCGACAAAACCGGCCGGTACCGACATCGCCGGAACGCCCGCAAGATTGACTGCGATGGTGAATATATCTTCCAGGTACATGGTCACCGGGTCGCTGGTTTTCTCGCCTTGGATAAAGGCGGGCGACGGTGATACCGGGCTCATCAGAACGTCCACTTCTTTAAACGCGTTGATGAAATCCTGTTGAATCAGGCGACGTACTTTCTGTGCCTTTAAATAGTAGGCGTCAAAATAGCCGGCGGACAGGGCGTAAGTGCCTACCAGTATGCGGCGCTTAACTTCGTTACCAAAGCCTTCGGCACGGGTGCGGGTGTATAGGTCGTTCAGATCCTGCGGCTTGTCGCAGCGATAGCCGTAACGCACGCCGTCAAAGCGCGACAGATTGGCGGAAGCCTCGGCCGGAGCGATGACGTAATAGGCGGCAATGGCCAGTTCGGCGTGGGGCAGGGACACTTCTTTCACCGTGGCGCCCAGCTTTTCGTATTCCTTCACCGCGTTGCGCACCTGCTGTTCCATGGCGGGATTGAGCTGGTCGGAGAAATACTCTTTCGGTAGGCCCACGCGCAGGCCTTTTAAAGGCTGGTTCAGAGTTGCGGTGTAATCCGGCACGGTGCGATTAGCAGATGTAGAGTCTTTTGGGTCAAACCCGGCCATTACATTTAGCATCAGCGCGTTATCTTCGGCGGTGCGCGCCATGGTGCCGCCCTGATCCAGGCTAGAGGCGAAAGCGATCATGCCGTAGCGAGACACCCTGCCATAGGTGGGTTTCAAGCCGGTCACGCCACACAGCGCTGCCGGTTGGCGAATGGAGCCGCCGGTGTCGGTGGCGGTGGCAGCAGGCACCAGGCGTGCGGCGATAGCCGCTGCAGAGCCACCTGAAGAACCACCGGGTACGCGCTTCTCGTCCTTATTCAAGCCCCAGGGGTTGGTCACCGGGCCAAAAAAGCTGGATTCGGTAGACGAGCCCATGGCGAACTCGTCCATATTGGTTTTGCCCAGGCACACGGCGCCGGCAGCGCGAAAATTGGCCACGACCGTAGCGTCATAGGGCGGTACAAAATTAGCCAGCATTTTCGACCCGGCGGTGGTCGCCACGCCATTGGTGCAGAAAATGTCTTTATGGGCAAAGGGTACGCCGGTCCAGACGCTGGCGTTGCCGGCCGCACGCTGTTCGTCAGCGGCTTTGGCATCGGCCATGGCAAGGTCTTCGGTGACGGTTATAAAGCTGTTGTACTGGCCGTCTTCTGCTTTGATGCGATCGAGGAACTCGCGGGTCAGTTCCACGCTTGAAATCTTGCCGCTTTCCAGTTCGCGGGAAAGCTCTGCTACGGATTTTTTATGCATGTTCAATCCTGATGGTGTGGTTCGTCCGATCACTCGATTTCCTTCACTCACTCAATCACTCGGGGTACAAGATAGAGGCCGCTCTCGGTGGCGGGCGCTATGGCCTGGAAGGCATCGCGCTGGTTGCTTTCGGTAACTTCGTCGGCGCGCAGACGCTGTACCGCATCCAGTGGGTGGGCCAGAGGCTCTACGTTGTCAGTGTTGGCGGCGCTGAGTTGGTCAACCAGGCTGATGATGTTGCTCAGGTCGTTTTCCAGTGCGGGTATCTGTTCGTCATCAAGACGGATACGGGCCAGCACGGCGACTTTTTCAATGTCTGCGCGGGAAATGGTCACGTTGACTCCGGTTTTTCGTATTTGATATTCAGACTGCGCCGCAGCGTTTTCACGGCGGAGTTTATATCGACCTCCACCCGCTCTGTCTGACCTGAGTAATTAAGGTCGATATGGTAACAGATTCGTGGCTTTGCGGGAGATGCGCGGTGGTCTTCTGAAGATGACGTCTGGTCGTCTTCGAGAATTTGTGTTGAAACCTATTCAACTGACCTGGCGTCTTCAGCATGTCCTCGGAGGTGGCGTCGCTGAACTCCTCGCGCACCTGCCTGGATAGGTGAGTGTCCGGGGTCGTATTGAGCGCTTCATCGGCTGGAGTTAGGGGATTGCAGTCGGTCAAACCGCTGGCGAGCGCTAGAACCATCAATAAAATTGAGGCATAGAGAACTTTCATAGCAAACATCTACTATTACAGGTTGATCCGCCTAATTACGGCATTGGTGTCGGCTATTATCAACCTAATCAATGTCTAATTGCTGACTCTCGTCAAACCACAAGGCATTCAAAGCGGTATTTTGCCCCACAAGTGCATGACGGTTCGTTCATGCTGGGGTAGGTCATTTGCTTTTGCGAAGGCTGCGCCTTGCCTGTGCGTGGGGGCGCTGCTAAAGTTGCCGAATCTTTTCGCAGCCGCCACTCTCAGGTTGAAACTACACGAATGTTGATTAAAAGACTCCGAGGATTATTCTCTAGCGATCTGTCCATTGATTTGGGCACCGCAAACACTCTTATCTACGTGCGCGGTCGCGGCATTGTATTAAATGAACCTTCCGTTGTAGCTATCCGTACCACTAATTCGCAGAAAATGGTTGCCGCTGTTGGCGCCGAAGCCAAGCGAATGCTGGGCCGCACCCCGGGCAATATAAGCGCCATTCGCCCGATGAAAGATGGCGTAATTGCTGACTTTGTAGTGACGGAAAAAATGCTTCAGCACTTTATTCACAAAGTGCATGAAAACAGCTTTATTACCCCCAGCCCTCGGGTATTGGTGTGTGTGCCGAGCAAATCCACCCAAGTGGAACGCAAGGCCATTCGCGAGTCGGCGATGGGTGCGGGTGCGCGCGAAGTGTTCCTGATAGAAGAGCCTATGGCGGCAGCCATCGGTGCCGGCCTTCCAGTGGAAGAAGCCAGCGGCTCAATGATTGTGGATATTGGCGGTGGCACCTCTGAAATTGCCATTATTTCTCTGAACGGTATTGTTTATGCCGATTCGGTGCGGGTAGGCGGTGACAAATTTGATGAAGCTATTGCCACGTATGTGCGTCGTAACTACGGCAGCCTGATTGGTGAATCCACCGCGGAGCGCATCAAGCACGAAATCGGCTGCGCCTACGAAGGTTTGGAAGTTCGTGAAATTGACGTGCGTGGCCGCAATTTGGCTGAAGGCGTGCCGCGGGCGTTCACGCTGAACAGCGAAGAAATCCTAGATGCTCTGCAAGAGTCCTTGGCGCAAATTGTCCAGACCGTTAAAAGTGCTCTGGAACAGTCGCCACCGGAACTGGCATCTGACATTGCCGAACGCGGCATTGTGCTGACCGGCGGCGGCGCCCTTTTGCGTGGGCTGGATAAATTGATTAGCGAAGAAACCGGCCTGCCGGTGATCGTCGCTGAAGATCCCCTGACCTGTGTCGCCCGTGGTGGTGGCAAAGCGCTGGAAGTGATTGATCGCGGCGGCATTGGAATGTTCTTCCAAGAGAGCTGATCCCGTGGGGAGAACAAGTTATTAAAACCATATTCGTGCAGGGGCCGGTTCCGGGATTCCGGTTGCTGTTGATTGTGGTGTTGGCGCTGGGGTTGATTGTTGCGGATGCCCGCTTTGACAAGCTGGCAGTGGTACGCAGTTCGCTGGCCACGGGGCTGACACCGGTCTACTGGCTGGGCAACGCGCCCACTCAATTTTCGGATTGGGTTAGCAGCCTGTTCGTCAACAAAGATGACCTCAAGCGTGACAACGACGAATTGCAGGCGCGGCTGCTAATTCTGGAACGTCGTGCTCTGAAATATGCCGCTCTGGCCTCCGAGAATAATGAACTGCGCCGCCTGATGAATTCCTCTGAAGTGCTTGACGACCGCGTTATAGTCAGCGAAGTTGTGAGCGTGTCGCCTGATCCATTTGCCCATGAACTGGTCATCAATAAAGGCCGCAGCGACGGTGTTCAAGAAGGTCAGGCGATACTGGACGCTGGCGGCCTGATGGGGCAGGTGATTCAGGTCAGCCAGATAACCGCTCGCGTTTTGTTGGTATCTGACAGCAGTCATGCGGTGCCGGTAGAAGTGGTGCGCAATGGCCTGCGGGCTATTCTGCTGGGCACCGGTAAAGCTAACAGTCTGGAACTGGTGCACGTTCCGGATACGGCCAACATTCGTGAAGGTGATTTACTGGTGAGTTCCGGCTTGGGCGGGCGTTTCCCCCGCGGCTATCCAGTCGCTAAAGTGAGCCGGATCAGCAAGGAACCTGGCGAACCTTTTATCACTATTGAAGCCACACCCACCGCCAAACTCAATCAGAGCCGTATGTTGCTGGTTGTGTTTCAAGCTCTAGTCTCCGACAACAAACGTTTAGAAAATGGGCTTGATCCTGAGAAAGGCGGCACGAGTGCGGGCGATCGTTTGCAGGAGGAACGCTGATGCTGTCTGTGATTAGCTATCCGGTGTTTGCTCTGTCGGTGCTGCTGGCGCTGACGCTGAGCATTGCTTCGGTACCTTCTGGGTGGCTGGAGTTTCGCCCCGAATGGCTGGCGTTAATGGTGTTTTACTGGACCGTGCGTGCGCCTGCGCAATTTGGCGTTTTCCTCGCTGCCGCTCTGGGTCTGTTGCTGGATGTGCTCGAGTCAACACCGCTGGGTGTGAACGCTATGGCCATGGCGGTTGTGGCGTTTCTGGTTCTAACCGTACACCAGCGCCTGCGCATGTACCCATTGCCACAACAGTGCGCCATTGTGTTTCTGCTGCTGGGTATTAATCAGATGGTGGTGCACGTTATCAAGCAGTCTCTGGGAGCAGACAATACCGGTTTCGGGTATTTGTGGCCGGCGCTGACCAGCGCGATAGTTTGGCCCTTTCTGAGCCTGGTGCTGGACAACATAAATCGCCGACTGGGCTAGGCCCGCACAAGAGGCAGTCAATGCAGACACTGATACTGGCTTCGGCTTCTCCACGCCGCGCCGAATTATTGCAGCAAATTGGTGCACTCTTTGATGTGTGTCCTGCCGCTATTGATGAAACCCCTCGCCCCGCTGAGCCTGCCGCCGACTATGTTGAACGCATGGCGCGAGAAAAAGCGCTATTCGTGGCTGCTGCCGCGCAAGCCGGTGCATTGGTATTGGGCTCGGACACCTCGGTGATAGTGGACGGCGTTATTTTGGGGAAACCCGCTGACGCTGCCGATGCGAGGGCCACACTGGCAGCGTTGTCTGGGCGCACACACCAAGTGCTCACCGCCGTAGCGCTGGCAAGCGCGGATGGTTGCCGTTCTTGCCTGGTAACCACCAACGTAAGTTTTTGCACTTTAACGAAGGCACAAATTAACGCCTACGTCGCCACCGGTGAGCCCATGGACAAAGCCGGCAGTTACGGCATTCAGGGCCTTGGCGGCATGTTTGTTGAGCAATTGCAGGGAAGTTACAGTGCGGTGGTGGGTTTACCACTTCAGGAAACCGCGGCATTGCTGAGCGCAGCAGGCTATCCTGTGTGGAACCAGTGGCCATGCAGTAAGGAGCGCCAATCATGAGTGAAGAAATTCTGATCAACGTAACACCGGTAGAAACCCGTGTTGCGCTCGTTGAAAACGGGATGTTGCAAGAAGCCTACATCGAACGCGCCAGTCGCAAAGGTATTGTCGGCAACATTTACAAAGGCAAAGTGGTACGGGTGCTTCCGGGCATGGAAGCTGCGTTTGTTGATATCGGCCTTGAGCGTGCGGCCTTCATTCACGCGTCCGATGTGCTTACCAGTCAGCCAGGTAGTGATGACATCAGCGACGGCCCCCGTGTGGTGCCAGATATTCGCACCTTGCTGCGCGAAGGTCAGTCGCTGGTGGTGCAGGTCACTAAAGATCCTATTGGCACCAAAGGCGCACGCTTGACCACCCAGCTTTCAATTCCTTCCCGCTATTTGGTTTTTATGCCGGGCGTTAATCACATTGGCATCTCCCAGCGCATCGAAGACGACGCCGAACGTGCCCGGCTCAAGGCGATTGTAGATGGAGCCGCCTCAGAGCAGGCGTCCTCCGTGGCTATTCAGGGCGGCTACATCATCCGTACCGCCGCAGAAGCCGCCAGCGCAGAGGATCTGACCGCCGACATGAAATATTTGCACCGGCTTGGCCAGTCTATCAACGAGCGTATGGAAAAAGTTCAGGCGCCAGCGGTGATTTATCAGGATCTGCCGCTGTTTATTCGCACCATTCGCGATCTGATTCGTCCTCAGACTGAAAAAGTGCGCATCGACAGCCGTGAAAGCCATCAGCGGGTGATGGAGTTTGTGCACGAGTTTGTTAGCGAGTTTGCTGACAAAGTGGAGTATTACCCGGGTGAGCGCCCGATTTTTGATCTGTATTCGGTAGAAGATGAAATCCAGAAGGCCCTTAGCCGCAAAGTGCAGCTAAAATCCGGCGGCTATGTGATTATCGACCAAACCGAAGCGATGACCACGATTGACATCAATACCGGGGCATTTGTTGGCCACCGCAATCTTGAAGAAACCATTTTTAAAACCAACCTGGAAGCGGCTCGTGCCATCAGCCGCCAGCTGCGCCTGCGTAATCTGGGCGGCATTATTATTATCGACTTTATCGATATGGACGACGCCGAACACAAACGCCAAGTGCACCGCATGCTGGAGAAAATGCTGGAACGGGACCATGCCAAAACAAAAATTACCGGGGTATCCGAACTGGGCCTGGTGGAAATGACCCGCAAGCGCACCACCGAATCTTTGGGCCAGGTGCTGTGTGAGCCCTGCCCGATCTGCGACGGCCGTGGCTTTCTGAAAACGGGTGAAACGGTGTGTTATGAAATTTTTCGCGAAATATTGCGGGTGAATCGCGCTTATGACACCGAAAGCTATCTGGTAATGGCGTCGCAAAGCGTTGTTGACCTGTTGGTTGATGAAGAGTCGGATAATGTGGCCGATCTGGAAACCTTCATCTGCAAAACCATTCGCTTTCAAGTCGAACCTTTCTACAGTCAGGAGCAGTACGATGTTGTGCTGTTGTAAGCTTGGTGCTGGCAACCGGTGTTTGGGGTAAGGCTCGGTGTCAAAGCAGGAATCTCCGCCCCCGGCCCCGAATTCCTTGCCGCTGCGCTGGTTGGCGCGTTTGTCTGCGCTGGTATGGTGGCTGGCGCTGGCTTTGTTGCTGCTGTTAGCTCTTTATGCCGGTTTGGGGCGCCAGTTGACTGCGGACATGAACCAGTACCGCGATACTTTGCAAACCCAGCTGTCGGAACAGCTGGGCTACACAGTCAGCATTGCTGAGCTGTCAGCGCGTTGGTATTGGCTAAACCCGGAATTCAGTGCAAAAGATGTGATAGTCACAGAGACCGGCCTGGACGAGCCTTTGGCCTACCTGAGACATCTGCGAATGCGTGTGGATTTTCTAGCCTCGGTGATGCGTTTGCGCCTGGTGCTGGAAAAGTTCGAGGCTGACGGCCTGGATCTGGCCCTGCGCCAGAAAGTCGCTGGCCAGGTGGTCCTTGCCGGCAGCGGTATTGAGGTTAGCGACAATTCGTTGCAACGCTTGGTCGCTTTGGCCGAACGCTGGCTTTCAAAACCTTTTGTCCGCATCACACGCATTCAGCTAGCCGTTACCGACAGCAGTGGAAACCTGCGTCAACTGGACATTCCGCAACTTGATCTGCTTTATCAGCGCGGTCTTTTCCGCGCTTCCGGCCGCGCTATGCAAGCCGGCACCAATCAGCAACTGGCCAGTTTTCGCCTGGTAGGCCGGCGCTTTCTGTTGGGTCAGTTCACCGGTCAACTATACGTAGACGTTGCTTCCGGGCGCCTGTTTGATGGTTTGATCGACGACTATCGCTGGCGTGATATGCGGGTAGAAGGCTTTGATGTGGGCGGCCAGGCCTGGCTTAGCTTTCGTGACGGCCAGTTGGAGCAGGTCAACGGGACCTTGCGCACCCCCTACTTGCAATTGGGGGTCGGCGCCATGTCGCTGGCTCCGCTGGAAGACATTCGCGCCCGCTTTGGATGGCGCCGCGACGAGCAAACGCCCGGCGGCATCGGTGAATGGCACCTGCGGCAGTTGCAATGGCGTTGGAACGGCGATCAGGTGTCGCCATTCAGCGCACGACTAACAACGCTGCCCAACAGTTCTGCCGAGGCCGGTACTGAATCCGCTGGTTTAAGGTTCGTGGCTGATGCGCTCCCCCTGCGGCCATTGCGCCGGCTTGTGGCGGCATTGCCGCAGCTTGCCCGAGCGGCGTTGGACGACTACAAACCCGCAGGCTTTCTGGATGCTGTGAGGTTGGACATACCCCATGCGGACCCAGCCGATTTTCAGCTCAGCGCCCGGCTGCGCGATGTCAAAGTTAACGCACACAACGGCGCGCCGGCTGCCAGCCATGTGCAAGGGCATATCTACGTTGACCGCCGTGGCGGATACGTGGATACCTATGCCGCAGAGCAGCCGGTAGAAATAGAATTTCCTGAACTATTTTCCGCACGCTGGCAGTTCCCCCGCTTCAAAGCCCTGGTAGCCTGGCAGATTGACGGTGCTCTGATACGGGTTTTTTCTGAAGGCATGCGCCTGGGTTTGGGGGGGCAGACCGAGTTGATTGGTGGTTTTGATCTGCGCCTGGACCAGCAAGGCGATGACAATCTGGGTTTGCAGGTACAGATTGAGAACGGTGACGCTGCAATGATTGCGGATCTGGTGCCAGAGTACGCCGTAGCACCGGAGCTCTATAAATGGTTGACGACCGCCATTGAGGCCGGCGGGATTTCTTCTGGCGCTTATTACGGCCACGGCCAGATTGGCGCTGGGGCGCCAGCGGAGTCGTTTATGTCGGCTATGTGGTACCAGTTTGAAGAAGTCGTTTTGCGCTATGACTCAAAGTGGCCGGCGGTGACCGGCGCCCACGGCCGGGTGGAAGTTCATAACGGCTCGGCGGTGGTCAGTGTAGAACAGGCAAATAGCGGTGGCTTGCAACTGCGGCCGAGCACCGTGCGGCTGGTGACTGATAACGAAAGCCCCGTGGTGAGCGTTAACATAGAGGCTCAAGTGCCCGCGAAAGCCGTCGACCTGTGGATGAAGGACAGCCCACTGGGAGAGGTTGTCGGCGACGGTCTAAGTCAGATTTCGCTTACCGGCAGTGCAGATTTACATCTGGCTTTGCGCTTACCCTTAAATCAGCCCCGGCAATTTTCAGTGGATGCCCTGGTGGCGGCCAGCGATATTGGTTTGCAACATCTGCCTTCAGGCCTGAAATGGACGCAGATTCGCGGGCAGGCCCGGTATCGCAGTAAACAGGGTTTCAGCGGCGCTCCGATGCAGGGTGTGTTTGAGGGCCAGCCTGTCACCATAGGTTTCGCTAGTAACGAACCGGACGGGGTAACCGTCACCCAGAGTGGCCAGTTGGGTGCTGAAGCCCTGAGGCAATTAGCGGGTGTAGGCACTGACGCCAGTTACGGCATCAGTGGAGCGTTAACCTACAGCGCTGATCTGGTTCTTATGGCGGCTAGTCCGCCGGAGTTGGAACTGTATTCAGACTTACGCGGGCTGGCTATAGACTGGCCAGGGTCGCTCGAAAAAGCGACGACCGAGAACGCGCCTTTACGCCTGACTCTGGATTCGTCAGTAAAAGACGGCGTGGCATTTGGAGTGAATTGGGAAAATCGTGGCCATGGCTATGTGCGTACACTGGACACCGGGTTTGATGCCCGTGTGGATTACCTTCAGCTTGGTAGCAGTCGATTAAGTGATATAAACATCAGTGCTCTGGATCTGGACAAGCAATGGACAGTGCGATTGGACTCAGACTTGGTCAGCGGGCGCATAGAGGTTCCGAACGACGGCTCTGAGTTGACGGTGGATTTACAACACCTGAACTTGCCTCGTAACGATTCGCAGGACCCAGCACCCAGTGCAGCGGCGAGCGTTGACTCAGGCGCTGCGGCCGAATTGCGGCCCCAAGACTGGCCTTCCGCGAATGTTCGCATAGCTCAGCTCGCCCTGGCCGGCGAGCCACTGGGGCGATGGTCATTCTTGCTGCGCCCCCAGGCTGGTGGCGTAAGCATCGAGTCCATTGAGGGCAAACTGGAATCCCTGGCGCTGGCGGGTGAATTCAACTGGCTGTTGCAAGGGCAAAATCAGGTTAGCCGTTTTAAAGGGAGCGTTACGGGGGGGCAACTGGCTGAACTTGGCGGGTTGTTTGGTGCGGATGTACCTCTTGAGAACCTTGCGACCAATATTGAACTGGCGCTGGAATGGCCAGGTCGCCCGGACCAGTTCGGGCTCAAGCAGCTGAGCGGCGATATCAGTATGACCCTGGAAGACGGTGTGATTCTGCAACAAAACAACAGCGCCCAGCTGTTTCGTGTGTTCAACCTGCTGAACACCGATACCCTGTGGCGTAGGCTGCAGTTGGATTTCTCCGACTTGTATGAACGCGGCGTAGCGTTTGACGCGCTTTCCGGCAAGGCGCAGATTGCCAATGGGCTGTTAACCCTGAACCCCGAACTGCAAATTGTGGGTCCCTCTGGCGCCTTTAAACTTAGCGGCACCACCGACATGGCTTCTGAGAGCCTGGACATGCGGTTGGTCGTGGTGGTGCCGTTAACTCAGAATTTGCCTTTGGCGGCGTTGCTAATGGGGGCAGGAGCGCCGATTGGAGGTGCTCTTTTTGTACTGGATAAAATACTGGGCGATCCGTTAAGCAAGCTGACCAGTGCCAGTTATAAAGTGTCTGGAACTTGGGACGAGCCCAAAACCAACTTGCAGGGTGTGTTCGGCGCAGGTAACTGAACCCTGCTGCGGTTCGGGTTCATAATCGCGTTGGTCATGGGCACAGGAGTAAGGTGCCTGTCAGTAACAATTACGTTATTTGGCGATAACAATTAAGGAGTGTGGTGATGACACAGCAATCCCCGGCGCTTGTGGCGGCTCTGCAAATGGTCAGTGGGCACCAGCTTCAGGATAACCTGAACGCTGCTGCGGCACTTTTACAGCAGGCTGCGGAGGCGGGCGTAAAGGTGGCGGTGCTGCCGGAAAACTTCGCAGTGCTGGCCAGCGACCAAATGCTTCCCTGCGGGCAGCAGGAGGCTGGTAGCGAAAGCATTATTCGAACTTTTCTAGCACAACAGGCGAAAACCCTGAAGCTTTGGATTGTAGGCGGTTCATTGCCGTTGGCTCTGCGCCCGGATGGGTCGGTCATTGCTGATCGGGTGCGAGCCAGTTGCCTGGTGTTCAATGACCTGGGCGACGAAGTGGCGCGCTATGACAAAATCCACCTGTTTGATGCCCAGGTGGACGATGCTCACGGCCAATACCGCGAGTCGGATACCTTCGAAGCGGGGGACCAGGTGGTCACCGTGGACACGCCAGCCGGGCGCCTGGGACTGGCGGTTTGTTATGACCTTCGCTTTCCGGAGCTGTTCCGCGCGCTGCGTGACAAAGGCGCTGACTGGGTATGCCTGCCCAGCGCCTTTACCTGGAAAACCGGAAATGCCCACTGGCACGCGCTGATTCGGGCGCGTGCCATTGAAAATCAGCTATACGTAGTGGCGGCCGGGCAAGGCGGGCACAACAGCAGCCAGCGCCGCACCTACGGCCACAGTCTGATTTGCGACCCCTGGGGCAGTGTACTGGCTGAGGTCAACGAGGACGGCCCCGGTATGGTGACCGCAGCGCTGGACAAACACTGGCTGGATCAGCTGCGCCAGCAAATGCCGGTATGGAGTCATCGCCGCCTGTAACGGCTTACATTTGCTCGTTGGCGTCAATGCACTCGCGCAGGTAGCGAAACAGTTTTCGGCCGTGGCCGGCGCTCTGCGGCTTCTGCACTTCATTGCGGGCATTACGTGCCAAATTGCGCAAATGCTGAATATCCGCATCCGGGCAGTGGCTCAAAAACTCGCCAATAATGCTATCGCCCTCGGTGATGATACGGTCGCGCCAGCGCTCGGCCAGGTGATGGCGGCGTGTGTGCTCTAAACTGCCCGCGGAGAACGCGGTGATAGCGGCCTGCAGTGCTTCGGGGTCGGGCTCCTGACGGATGATCTTGCCAATGTATTGCAGGTGCCGGCGCTTGGCTTCGTTTTGGCGAATGCGGACCGATTCGTCGATGGCGCGGCGCAGCGTGTCGCTGATTTGCAGGCTATCGAGCTGCTCATGGTTTAGCTCCAGCATTTGCTTGCCCATGCTTTGCAGCGCGTGCATCTCGCGCTTGAGCTGGGACTTGCTGGGGCCGTCGTATTCAAACTCTTCTTCGTTATGATCAATCATTAGATTACCGGTTACTTAGGTGTAAAAAGCTATTCAGATGTAAAAATTTAGTTAGATGTAAAGAGCATCGAGATGTAAAAAGCTCAGGCATAAAAAAGGGTCGCGAGGCCAAGAAAGGACACAAACCCGACAACGTCGGTGACGGTGGTTAGAATCACACTGCCGGCCAGCGCCGGATCAATATTACGCGACTTCAGAAACAACGGTAACACGGTGCCTACCAGGGCTGCAGCGACAAGGTTTATCACCAGAGCTGCGGCAATAATAGCGCCCAGCATAATGTCCCCGAACCACAGAGTCGCCGCGCCGGCCACCACCAACGCCCAGAGCACGCCGTTCATTACACTCACCAGAAACTCGCGGTTTAACAACCAGCCTACATTGGCGCTGCTGATCTGACCAACGGCCATACCGCGGATGACCAGTGTCAGGGTCTGGCTGCCGGCAATGCCGCCCATACTGGCCACAATGGGCATCAGCACCGCCAGTGCCACCACCTTGGTGATGGTCTCTTCAAACAGACCGATCACGCCAGAGGCGATAAACGCGGTCATTAAATTAATGCCCAGCCAAACCGCGCGCCTGCGCGAGGTTTTCCATACCGGCGCAAAGGTATCTTCATCGTCATCCAAACCCGCCATCCGCATCAGCGAGTGATCGGCATCCTCGCGGATAACATCGACCACGTCATCGATGGTGATGCGGCCCAGCAGTTTGCCATTTTCGGCGACCACCGGCGCCGAGATCAGGTCATAGCGCTCAAACAGGATGGCAACCTTGGTATCTGACAAAGTCACAGGGATGGGCTCAATATCGGTGTCCATCACTTCACGCACGGTGGCGGCAGGGTTCGATACCAGCAAGGAAGTAACCGGCAGCATGCCGATAAATTCATCGCGACGGCTGACCACAATCAGGCTGTCGGTCATAGGTGGCAGGGTGCGGTGGCGGCGCAGATAACGCAGCACCACGTCAATGCTGATGTCCGGGCGCACCGTAATGGTATCGGTGTTCATTAAACCGCCGGCGGTGTCTTCGGGGTACGACAGTACCTCCTCCACACGCTGGCGGTCTTGTTCGTCCATGGTGTTCAGAACTTCCTGAATCACCGTGTCGGGGAGCTGTTGAAGCAAGTCGGCCAGATCGTCCGACTCAAAGTCTTCAATCAGATCAGCCAGCTCCTGAGCGCTGAATTTGCTTAGGAAATCGCCCCGAATGTCTTCGTTTAGATACTGAAGGACTTCGCCTTCAAGCTGTTTGTCGACCAGATTCCACAGCAGCGACCGTTGCCGCGGGGGCGATGATTCCAGCAGGTGGGCGATATCACTGGGGCTGAGGCCGCCATTGAGGATGCGTGCGACTTGTTTCAGGGCGCCACTGTCCAGCGCTTCGCCTAATGAGCGAAGGCGTTGGCGTGCCTGGCTTTTTTCCAGAATATCGGTCATGGCTCATCCGCGGTCAGAAAACGGCTGTATTATAGCGGACTTGCAGGCGCTGCGTGAGCGACTATTCGCCCTCGCCAAAGTAATCGTTGATCAGTTCTGTCAACGCAATGATGGCCTGTTGCTCGTCTTCACCGTCGGCAATCAGTTCAACTTCCGTGCCCTGGCTGGCGGCCAGCATCATCACCTGCATGATGTTTTTGGCGTCTACTTCACGGCCTTTACCGGCGATTCTGACTTTGCTTTGGTGAGCAGACGCTGTGGCCACCAGCTTGGCCGTTGCGCGGGCGTGCAGACCCAGTTTGTTGATGATAAACAGCTGGCGGCGGATCATGGTTGAATCAGGCGTCCTGTACGGTTTTCAGGTGCAGTAGTTCGGAGTGACGTACTTGCACGTTGTTGCTGTGCTGGCGGAAGTGGGCGCCCATTTGCTCGCAGACGTAAACCGAGCGATGCTGGCCACCGGTACAACCAATGGAAATGGTCATGTAGCTGCGGTTGCTGTCGGCAAATGCCGGTAGCCACGAGGTCAGAAAAGCGATGATTTCCTGCACCATTTTTGCGCTCATGGGTTCGTTTTCCAAAAACTTGATTACCGGCTGGTCCATGCCGGTAAACTTGCGCAGTGAGGTGTCCCAGTGGGGATTGGGCAGGCAACGCACGTCAAATACGTAGTCTGAATCAACCGGTACGCCGTGCTTGAAACCGAATGACTGGAACAGCAGCGCCAGTTCCTGGTCTTTGCGGCCGACCACCCGCTGTTTGACCATGTCCCGCAAATCGTACATGCCCATGCCAGTGGTGTTGATGTACAGGTCAGCCAGATTCGACAAGGGTTCCAGCAGTTTTTTTTCCGAGCTGATGGCTTCGCGCAATGACGTGTGATCGTCGCTCAGTGGGTGCTTGCGTCGGGTAGCATGAAAGCGTTGCAGCAGAGATTGCTCGTCGGCGTCTAAAAATATGATTTCAGCGCTGATGCCTGTGTCCTTCAGGCGTCGGTGAATATCTTCGAAATTGGCCAGCTCACCGGACAGGTTGCGCGCGTCTATGCTCACCGCCATTTTGTGCAGGCGGCCGGCGGGCTCTTGTGCGGCCGCTTCTCTGGTCAGCGGGAACAGCAGGCCAATGGGTAAGTTGTCGATGCAGTAAAAACCCAGATCTTCAAGAACGTGCAAGGCGGTACTTTTACCCGATCCGGAACGGCCGCTAACAATAATCAGTTTCATCGTCAATAACCCTTTGATTGCGAACGGTCGAAGTGGATCAGGTCAAGACAGACTAGCGTCCGGAGGTCATGCGCTGAAATAGGGTAATGGCATCTTCCGACTGGCGCAGGCGGTCACAAAAAGCCCGGTCGTTGAATTTTTCTGCAAGCTGACTAAGCAGTTCAAGATGCTCACTGGTGGCTTCTTTTGGTACAACCAGAGCAAACACCAAATCTACCGGCTGGTTGTCAATTGCATCGAAGTCCACGCTCTCGCTGAGGGTAACGAGCAGGCCAATAACGTGCTCCAGGCCTTCCAGGCGGCAGTGAGGGATGGCGATGCCCTGGCCGATCCCGGTGGATCCCAGGCGCTCGCGGGCAATCAGATTGCTGAATATCTGAGTATCGCCCAAGGTGGCGTTATGCAGGTGAATCTGCTCTGCAATAAACTCAAGAACCCTTTTCTTGCTGGACGCTGGCACGTTGCAAAGTGTCAGTTCCGGGGCAAGGATGGTTTCTATTGTCAGGGATGTCTCGCTCATGGGTCGACGGTACTTCCATTAAAAAAAAGGCTGCGGCATGGTGCCATGCCGCAGCGCGTGAAGCGTTTACGCGTTGTATCCGGTGCTAGTTACCGTGCATCCGGGATACTTGCTTTTCTTTGTGCTTGAGAATCTGGCGGTCCAGTTTGTCCACCAGAGCGTCAATAGCTGCGTACATGTCTTCGCTTTCTGCCTTAGCGTGCAATTCGCCACCACTAATATTTACGGTAGCTTCGGCTATCTGGCGCAATTTTTCCACCTGCAGGGTCACATTGGTGTTACTTATCTGGTCGAAGTGGCGCTCCAGGCGCTGAAACTTTTCGTTCACGTACTCTTTGAGTGCTTCGGTCAGTTCGACATGATGGCCAGAAATATTGAGTTGCATAGGCTTCTCCTGCTATTGCATGGGTGTTGTTAGGTCGGTGTTGCTACACCAGTCGCTTTCTTTCGTTCGATGGAGGTATTTGCAGTGCCTCCCGGTATTTGGCCACGGTACGCCGCGCCACTTGGATTCCCTGTTCCCCAAGCATGGCGGCAATCTTGCTATCGCTCAACGGTTTTTTGGAGGTTTCGACGGCTATCAGTTTTTTTATCATGGCGCGGATGGCGGTTGAAGAACATTCTCCGCCAGCATCGGTACTGACATGGCTTGAGAAAAAATATTTGAGCTCAAATATGCCGCGAGGTGTGTGCATGAACTTCTGGGTGGTTACCCGGGAGATGGTAGATTCATGCATTTCTACGGCTTGGGCTATTTCCGAAAGGATCAGCGGCTTCATAGCTTCTTCCCCCTGGTCTAGAAAACCCTGTTGGTATTCCACAATACGGGTAGCCACTTTTAGCAGCGTTTCGTTGCGGCTTTGCAGGCTTTTGATGAACCATTTAGCCTCTTGCAATTGATCGCGCATGTAGGTGTTGTCAGCGCTGCTATCGGCACGCTTTATCAATGAAGCATAGCTGGCATTGACACGAATGCGCGGTGCAATTTCTGGGTTCAACTCTACCCGCCAGCGCTCGTTGCGTTTGTACACAATCACGTCTGGAATGACGTAGTCCGGTTCGGTTCGGTCAATCACATTGCCGGGGCGCGGGTTCAGGCTGGTAATCAGCGCCAGTACCTGTTTTAGCTGGTCTTCTTTGAGGCGGCTACGGCGCAGCAGTTGGGCGTAGTCACGGTTGCCCAGCAGGCTGATGTAGTGGGTGATGACCATGCGCGCCTGAGAAACCCAAGGGGTGTCTGGTGGCATCTGGTTCAGCTGGATTAGAAGGCATTCCTGCAAGTCGCGGCCAAACACACCGGGTGGGTCAAAAAACTGCAGGCGTCGTAATACCGCTTCCAGTTCATCCAGTTCCAGAGGGTCGTCGTCATGCTCGTCCTGCAGGCCGGTATAAATCTCGGCCAGCGAGCTGGTCAGGTAGCCGCGTTCGTCAACAGCGTCCATCAGGGCGTGAGCAACGGCGCGGTCGCGTTCCGTCATGGTGGTCAGGTTTAGCTGCCACTCCAGGTGATCGCGCAGGGTTTCAGTGGGCGAGTTGCGGGTTTCAAAATCGTAGTCGTTATCGTCGCCATTACTGCTGGCCGGCGCCGGCGCAGATTGGTACACGTCGTCCCAGGCGGTATCTACCGGCAGGTCGTCTGGCAAGGTATCGGGTATTTCATTTTCGCTGGCCCAGTCGGGACCGTTTTCGTTTTCGTCCCAGTCTTTGCTGGTGTCTGAAGAGGCCTCTGCTGCGCTTTCAGCGGTGCCGTCCACCCCGCTACTTATCCCACTATCTATCCCACGATCGTCTGCACTGGAGTCCGTGTTTTGATCGTTGTTCGTGTCTGCGTGCGTGGATTCCTCGTCGCCGTGATCGTCGTCTTCCGGTGCTTCCAACATGGGGTTGGATTCCAGCGCCTGCTGGATTTCCTGTTGCAAGTCGAGGGTAGAAAGCTGTAACAGGCGAATCGCCTGCTGGAGCTGGGGCGTCATGGTCAGGCTCTGGCCCAGCTTGAGCTGCAAAGAAGCTTTCATTACCATTCTTGGAAATCCATTACTCGATCGGTTGGCGCGTGGCAGCCACTAAAAAAGGTTGGCTAACCGGGGTTTGCGTTCACAAGCAAGTTCTCTGCCGAGTCTACTAGAGTTCGCCGGGGAATCAACCGATTCACCCGTGGCGATGTCATCGCAAACCCACTTCTAAGGTTCATTACAACCGGAATTCGTTGCCTAGGTAGACCTCTTTGACCTGTTGATTGGCAAAAATTTCAGCGGAGCTGCCGGAAGCAATAATATGGCCGCCGGATACAATGTAGGCGTTTTCGCAGATGTCCAGCGTATCGCGCACGTTGTGGTCGGTGATCAGTACGCCTATGCCTTTGTCGCGCAGGTGGCGAATGATTTGCTTGATGTCGCTAACCGAGATTGGGTCGACCCCGGCGAAGGGTTCGTCCAACAGAATAAAAGCGGGCTCCATAGCCAGAGCGCGAGCAATTTCTACCCGGCGACGCTCGCCCCCAGACAGTGCCATACCCATACTGTCGCGGATGTGATTGATGTGAAACTCGGCTAGCAATTCCTCTAACTTCGCGTCGCGTTCCGCCCGTTTCATACTTTTGCGGGTTTCCAGAATGGCCATAATATTGTCGCGCACGCTGAGTTTTCGGAACACCGAGGCTTCCTGGGGCAGATAGCCAATGCCTTTGCGGGCACGGCCGTGCATCGGCAGCGGGGTGATGTCCTGGTTATCGATCGTAATGCGGCCGTGGTCGGCCTGCACCAGCCCCACAATCATGTAAAAGCAGGTGGTTTTGCCGGCACCGTTAGGGCCTAGCAGTCCGACGATTTCGCCGCTGCGAATTTCCAGCGAAACGTCAATCACCACTTTTTTCTGTTTGTAGCTTTTTGCCAGATTACTGGCTCTGAGAACGGCCATCGGACTCCTGCGTGCTGCGCGGCTGGATCGTCATTTCTACCCGGCCTGACCCGGAGCCTGCTTCGATGCTGCCTTGGGCAGTGACGACGCGGTTCACGGTGTCGTAAAGAATCAGTTCACCGCGAAAAATATTGCCAGTTTGCCTGATCACTGCGTCGCGTTCAAAGGTCAGCTGCTTCTCGGCAGCAGACCAGGTTATGGTAAGGGCTTTTGCGTCGGTTTCCCCTTTTCCGTTGGCCGTGGGCTGAACGTAATGGGCCGGGGTGCCGGTGGCTTCAATGCGGTTAAGCCCATTTATGTCGCGGTAGAGCACCACCTCTTGAGCAAACAGTTTGGTATCGCCTTGCACCAGTTCAACATCGCCGGTGTAGGTTGCAACGCCTTTGGCATCGTCAAGCCGTGCTGAATTGGCGGCCACGTTGATGGGGATGTTGGAATCAAGATCAAAGGCCAGGCCTGGCGTGCTGACGAGTAAGGCCGCCAGCCCCACGCTCATGCCCAGCCTCATACCCAAGCCTGGCGCTCGGCGCCAAAAGGGTGCGTTACGTTCAGTTGCCAGTTTCATAGCGTCCTTCCACCTGGGAATCAAGTTCCAGAATACGTTCATTGAGCCAGGCTTTCATGCCCGTGGCGTGGGTGGTGCCGGTGGCGTCAACGATTTCGACGGGGGCATCGGTGTACGCCATATTCGTGCGGTTATCCAGCGTCAATCTGGTCGTGCTCAAGGTGGCGCTGCGCTCACCAATCTGTCGGACAATGCGCACATCACCCTCAAGCTCCAGCTGGCTGTTGCCGTCGCGCAGTTTGCCGTGTTTGGCCGTAAGCTGCCAGGGTTCTGAACCGGGCTGGCCTTGGATTGTGGCTTGTGGTTCGGCCATGATGGCGTATCCGTTGGCCTCAAACTGTTCAATGCGGGGGCTGACAAACTGGATTTTGACGGTGCCTTGTTCGTCGTAAGAAGTGTACAGGGCGTCCACCACAAAGCTGTCGGGCTCGCGGTCACCGCGCAGTTCGCTGTCTTGTGTTGGCGTTGGCACTTCGTTGTCGCTGTGCCACAGCAGAGCAGCGGTGGCAATGAACGTGGCCAGAAGGGCAACCGTTTGCCACCTGGGGCGTTGTTCCGGCAACAGCGCAACAAGCAGGCCGCCGCCTTTACCTAAAGTCATGGTGCGCTTCCCGCGTCGCGGACGGGCTCAAGATAGGCTTCAAGGTAGGGCGCAAGGGCCGTGTCGAGCTTGCCCTGGGACGCGAGAATCAGGTCGCAGGCCTCGCGCACCGCGCCATCACCGCCGCGGCTTCGGGTGCAATAATCGGCGTGCTCCTGAAGCAGCCAATAGCCGTTGGGCACGGTAATGCCGAGGCCGGCGTAGCGAAGCGCTGGCAAATCCGGCAAATCGTCGCCCATATACGCAATATCACTGGCCGGGATACCCAGCAGATCGACAATCTCCAGCAGTGCGGTGCGTTTGTCCTTGCGGCCTTGCAACAGGTGCGGGATACCTAAGTCAGTCATGCGTTTTTCGGTCAGTGGTGAACGCCTTCCGGTAATGACTGCGACCGTAATGCCTGCGGCAATCAGCTGCTTGAGTCCGAGCCCGTCGAGAATGTTGAAGGCTTTTAGCTCGTCACCGCTGGCACTGAAGTAAATTTTGCCATCGCTCATGATGCCATCCACATCCAGTGCAATCAGGCGAATGTTGGCTGCTTTGGCAAGCACGCTGGCCGGCCATTGCGGCCGGAAATTAGGGGTATCTTTTACAAGTGTGTCCATTAAATGACCCCTGCACGCAGCAGATCGTGCATATTCAAGGCCCCCACCAGCTCACCGTGCTCACCGACCACTGGCAGGGCGCTGATCTTCATTTCTTCCATAATATTCAGAGCTTCTACTGCCAGTTGGTCGGCGCGGATGGTTTTGCCATTATGGGTCATCAGCTGTTCTATGGCGGTGGTGTGTACGTCTACATTTTTATCCAGGCTGCGGCGCAGGTCGCCGTCAGTGAATACGCCTATCAGGGTGCCGTTACTGTCCACCACAGTGGTCATGCCCAGGCCCTTGCGGGAAATTTCCAGTAGCGCACCGCTGAGGGTCGTACCTTCACTGACTACCGGAACGCTATCGCCACTGTGCATGATGTCTAGTACTCGCAGCAGCAGACGGCGTCCCAGGCGTCCCCCAGGGTGCGAAAACGCAAAGTCCTCGGCGCTAAAACCCCGCGCTTCCAACAGGGCAACGGCCAGGGCATCGCCCATTACCAATGTGGCGGTGGTACTTGAGGTGGGTGCCAGGCCTAACGGGCAGGCTTCTTTAAGTACGCTAACGTCCAGATTGGCCAATGCTTCATGTGCCAGAATCGACTGCGGGTCACCAGTCATGCTGATCAGCGGCGTGCCCATGCGTTTCAACATTGGCAGCAGGGTGACCACTTCGTTGGTATTGCCGCTGTTGGAGATGGCGATTACCACGTCCTGGCTGGTAATCATGCCCAGATCACCGTGGCTGGCTTCACCAGGATGAACAAAAAAAGCCGGTGTGCCGGTGCTGGCCAAGGTGGCGGCAATTTTGTTGCCGATATGGCCAGATTTGCCCATGCCGGTCACCACGACACGGCCGCGGCAAGCCATAATTGCCTGGCAGGCACGTGTGAATGATTCGCCAATACGCTGCTCAAGGCTGGTAATGGCATCGCGCTCGATGCGGATTGTGTTGAGCGCGGATTCTCGGAAATCCTTTGGCACTGGGTCTGTCATCCTGTTCCTGCTCTTTAAGTCTAATTCGGCTGATGGCCGAGATTTCGCCACTTGGGCTGTCATGAAGCGCCGCTTGGGCTGTCGTGAAACAGAGTATAACATTGGACAGCCGTGGGCTGTCTCTGAATGGGTCAAAACCCGGCTGCGGCCAGTTCGTAAGGTGACATTTTAGCCATAGCGGATTGAGCTTGAGTGCGTCTTGGCATAATGTAGCGGCTCTTTTAAGGGGTAGGTTATGGCAGAAGCTGCTTATATTTCCTTGGAAAACGTGGTTTTCTCGCGCTCTGGGCGGCGTGTTTTTGATGGCCTCAGTTTGCAAATTCCTCGTGGCAAGATCACTGCGATCATGGGCCCGAGTGGTACTGGGAAAACAACATTGTTGCGTCTAATTGGCGGACAGCTGAAGCCGGAGTCTGGCTCGGTTTTGGTTGACGGCCACAACATACCCAAGCTGCGGCGCGGTGCGCTGTTTCAGCTGCGGAAAAAGATGGGCATGCTGTTCCAAAGCGGGGCCCTGTTTACCGATGTGAGCGTGTACGAGAACGTAGCCTTCCCCCTGAGGGTACACACCAAGCTGCCGGAAGACATGATTCGCGACATCGTTCTGATGAAGTTGGAAGCCGTGGGCCTGCGCGGCGCGCGCGACCTGATGCCCGCAGAGCTGTCCGGCGGCATGACGCGGCGAGTGGCACTGGCTCGCAGCATTGTGTTGGACCCAGAACTGATTATGTATGACGAACCCTTTGCCGGCCAAGACCCCATTGCCATGGGCGTGGTGGTGAAGCTTATTCGACAACTGAACATTGCCATGGGTCTGACCAGCGTTCTGGTGTCTCACGACGTGCCGGAATCACTCAGCATTTGTCACTACGCCTGTATTCTTTCTGATGGCAAGGTGATCGGTGCGGGCACGCCGGAACAATTGCGCGAGCACTCATCAGACAAGGTGCAGCAGTTCTTGCAGGGCAAGCCCGATGGCCCCGTACCTTTTCACTATCCGGCGCCAGAACGCGCCGTCGATTTCGGGCTGGGAGCAAAGCAATGATGGATGCGATCGCCCGCCTGGGCAAAAATACGCTGGATTTCCTGGCGTCTTTCGGGCGAGCCAGCCAGTTTTTGCTGGGCGCGCTGGCCGGCGTGCCAAAACCGTCGGTGGGCCTGCCACTGCTGTTGAAGCAGATATATTCGGTTGGGGTGCTGTCACTGGTGATTGTGATGGTTTCCGGGCTGTTTATTGGCATGGTACTTGGGTTACAGGGCTACACGATTCTCAGCGACTTTGGCTCTGAGTCGGCCATTGGCCAGCTGATTGCCCTCACCCTGGTGCGCGAATTGGGGCCGGTGGTGACCGCGCTCTTGTTTGCTGGCCGCGCTGGTTCGGCGTTGACCGCAGAAATTGGCCTGATGAAAGCCACAGAGCAGCTTTCGAGCATGGAAATGATGGGCGTGGACCCTTTGCGCCGGGTGATAGCGCCGCGGTTATGGGCGGGCTTTCTGAGTATGCCTATTCTGGCCCTGGTGTTTTCGATGGTGGGTATCCTTGGTGGTATGCTGGTGGGAGTAGAATGGCTGGGTGTGTTCGAAGGCTCGTTCTGGGGCAACATGCAGGCTTCGGTTGATTTTCGTGACGACGTACTAAACGGCGTCATAAAAAGTGTGGTGTTTGGCTTTGTGTGCGCCTGGATTGCGGTGTATCAAGGCTATGACTGTGTGCCAACATCCGCCGGCATCAGTTCGGCAACCACAAAAACTGTGGTGTATTCGTCGCTGGCCGTGCTTGGGCTGGACTTTATATTGACCGCCGTAATGTTCGGCAATTTCTGATGATCTGGAAATTAACAGGAGCCGGTGATGGCGCAAAGAACCATTGAAATAATTGTTGGATTGTTCGTGCTGGCAGGCATGGGTGCCATGATGTTTTTGGCACTGCAGGTCAGCGGTTTGTCATTGGCTTCTGCCGGCAGCACCTACACCGTGTATGCAGACTTTACCGATACTGGAGGCCTTGGGTCGCGGGGTAGAGTGTCAATGGCGGGAGTGCAGGTTGGTTCTATCGAGTCTATCGAGCTGGATCGAGACACGTTTAAGGCCCGTGTAACATTGTCTATTAACTCCGATGTAAACAACATCCCTGCTGACAGCGCCGCGATGATACGCACGTCCGGTCTGCTGGGTGAGCAATATATTGACATATCCATTGGTGGTGATCTGGAGTCCCTGCAGCCGGGTGACAACTTTTACACCACCCAGTCGGCGATGAATATCGAACGGCTGATCAGTAATTTTGCCTCTGGCCGCTAAGGCCTTTTAACAAGCACTCAATCGGAGACACCAAGATGACCGTTGCGCGTTATCGATCCATTTTTCTGTTCGTTTTTCTCAGTCTGCTGGCTGTGTCTGTTCAAGCCGATACTGAAGAACAGTTACGAGCTTATGTGAACGACAACACCCAGCGCATGGTTGAACAGCTCAACCGGGAGCGGGGGTCATATCAAGACGACGCCGACTTGTTTTACAGCAGCATGAATCAAACGATGGACGGCTTTGTTGACTTTCGCCGCATTGCTGCCCGGGTGATGGGGCGTTATGCCCGCCAGGCGTCTCCGGAACAGCGTGATGAGTTTGTAGAAAAGTTCAAACGCAGCTTGTTTGAGAGCTATGCCCAGGCTTTAGTAGAATCGCGCAACTTTCGCATCGAGGTGCTAGGCGCTACGTTTAACCCCCGTGATGATAATCGTGCGTCTGTGGATATGCAGGTGATCACCGAAACAGGCAATCGCTATCCGGTTACCTATTCCATGTATCGCGCAAAAAACGACCAGTGGATGATGGAGAACGTGATCGTGGAAGGCGTGAACATCGGACTCGCGTTCCGTGACCGTTTCAGTCAGGAAATGGAGGCCAATCGGGACCAAGTGCAGGTGGTGATCGACGGCTGGAACGATGCGGCCGATAGCCTCAATCTGGAACAGGTCATTGACGAAAAAGCAGGGCAATAATGAGCGCCAGTAACCTGCAGCCGACGCTTGATTTCAGCGACAATAACCTGACAATTGACGGCGAAGCCGATGCTATGGTCGCTGCCGACCTGCGCCAGCGTGGAGAGGCTTTGCTGGCTGGGGCCAAAGGCGACATCACCGTCGATTTGGCAAAGTTGACCAGCGCTAGCAGCTCGTTGCTGTCAGTACTTTTGTGTTGGCAACGGTTCGCCCGCGAGCGCGCGCTGAACCTGCGCTATGATCACCCTGGTGAGCGCTTGCTGGCGCTGGCCGCGCTGGCGAATCTGAATGATGCATTACCCGGGTTTTCCGCTGTCAGGCCGGGCGTAAATCCGGATTAACCGGGCAAGCATCGATGGCGGCTAGCGTTGATGCGGATTATCCAGTGCGAAGGCTGACCGCAGCTGAAGAATTAGTTACAATCCCGCCCCTTGATTTTTTAATATCTGAGGAATGTTTATGGATGTCGCCGAAATAACCACGCTGGTGCAGAATGCGCTGCCAAGCTGTGAGATTCAGGTGCAGGTTGACGGTTCACATTGCATGGTCGTGGCAGTGGGCGACGTTTTTGAAGGTTTACCAACCATCAAACGCCAACAGCTGATCAACAAAGCGTTATTTCAGATGGTTATGGATGGCACAATTCACGCTCTGCACCCCAAGGCCTTTACCCCCGCCGAATGGGCTGCGCGCCAGGGCTGATAGCCCGCAAACACAGGATACTATTCGTTGTGGATAAACTTCTGATTCACGGAGGCCGGCCGCTAGACGGTGAAATCCGTATTTCCGGCGCCAAAAACGCTGCTTTGCCGATTCTTGCTGCGACACTTTTAGCCGATGAACCGGTCACCATCAGCAATCTGCCGCACCTGCACGATGTCACCACCATGATTGAGCTGCTTGGCCGAATGGGCGTTGAGCTGATGATTGATGAGAAGATGAGTGTCGAAATTCACGCCAACACCATCAAGCACTTTCATGCGCCTTACGAGCTTGTGAAAACCATGCGCGCGTCCATTCTAGTGTTAGGCCCATTGGTCGCGCATTTTGGCGAAGCACAGGTTTCTTTGCCGGGCGGTTGTGCCATTGGTAGCCGCCCGGTAAACCTGCACATTCAGGGCCTAGAAGCCATGGGTGCTGAAATTTCTGTGGAAAATGGGTACATAAAAGCGAAAACCAATGGCCGCCTGAAAGGCGCGCATATTTTTATGGATATGGTGACCGTTACCGGTACTGAAAACCTGCTGATGGCAGCGACTCTGGCTGATGGCAAAACCATTCTGGAAAATTCCGCGTGCGAGCCAGAAGTGGTGGATTTGGCTGAGTGCCTTATTGCCATGGGCGCCGATATTAAAGGTCATGGCACTTCTACCATTGAGATCAACGGTGTGGAGCGTCTGCATGGCTGCCACCATCATGTACTGCCCGACCGAATTGAAATTGGCACCTATCTTGTGGCTGCCGCTGCTACCGGTGGCAGAATAAAACTGAAAGATACCCGCGAAGGTCTGATGGATGTGGTGTTATCCAAGCTGGAAGAAGCGGGCGCCCACATTACCAGCGGTAAAGACTGGATAGAGCTGGATATGAAGGGCAAACGTCCCAAAGCCGTCAGTATTCGTACGGCTCCCTACCCTGCATTTCCTACCGACATGCAGGCCCAGTTTGCGGCCATGAACTGTATCGCTGAAGGCACGGGCACCATTATAGAAACGGTTTTTGAAAACCGCTTCATGCATTTGCAAGAGCTGATCCGCATGGGTGCCGATATCACCATGGAAGGCAACGCGGCGATTATAAAGGGCGTTGACCATTTGACTGGCGCACCGGTCATGGCCACTGACTTGCGTGCCTCTGCCAGCCTTGTGATTGCGGGCTTGGTAGCTCAAGGCGATACGGTGGTTGATCGTATTTACCACATCGATCGCGGTTACGAGTGCATCGAGGAAAAACTGCAGTTGCTGGGTGCCAGCATTCGCCGTTTGCCGGGTTAAGTAACACGGCAGCAAAGAGCTAACGGGAAACCGGATACGATATGACAGATTCCATTACCATTGCCTTGTCGAAAGGCCGCATTCTGGAAGAAACCTTGCCCTTGCTGGCAGAATCCGGAATTGAGTTGATCGACGATGTAAATAAGTCCCGCAAGCTGGTATTTCCTACCACCAACAGCCATGTGCGCGTGCTTATCCTTAGAGCCACAGACGTTCCGACCTATGTGCAATACGGTGCCGCTGACTTGGGCGTGACGGGCAAAGACACGCTGATGGAACACGGTGGTGAAGGCCTCTACGAGCCGCTGGACCTAAATATTGCTCGCTGCCGTCTGATGACCGCCGGCGCCAAAGGGTGTCCAGTTCCAACAGGACGCTTGAAGGTCGCTACCAAGTTTGTGAATCTTGCACGGCGCTATTACGCAGCCCAAGGCCGCCAAGCCGATATCATAAAGCTCTACGGCGCGATGGAACTGGCGCCGATTTTGGGTCTGGCCGATGAGATTGTCGACATTGTTGATACGGGCAATACTTTGAAAGCTAACGGTCTGGAAGCGCGGGAATTGATCGAACATATCAGCACCCGATTAATTGTGAATCGTGCCTCCATGAAAATGAAACACGAACGTATAAATCCCATTATCGAGATGATGTCGGCTGCGGTGGAAAAACGCCGTTAGTTCACGGATACATGGGAGGTTGCGCCCGTAAACGGCTTGCGTCCTTGCATTGGTGCCTTTAGCGCCTGTGGGGCGGCCTACCAAAACACGCTCAAGCACGTCCATGTAACGCTTAGGCTGCGCCACCCATGGCTCCGCACAGTTTGGGTAGGCTGCCCCACAGTTCCTTCGCTGAACTTTGGGTGGTGGCAAGCCCGTTACGAGCGCTTGCCACGAGTTGCCTAGAGGCATCACTTTTTAGTTTCAACTTCAGTTTTTATTCACTACAGGGTTTAACACATGACCGTTAACATCCAGCGATTGAACGCCTCCGATGCAGACTTTGACAGCGCGCTATCTGCCCTGTTGGCCTGGGATGACAGCGTGGATCATCAGGTGAACGAGTCGGTGCGTCATATTCTGCACGAGGTGAAAACCCGCGGCGACGCGGCTGTTCTGGAATTCACGGCCAAGTTTGACCGCCTGACCGTTGGTAGTGTAGCCGAGTTGGAAATGAGTCAGGAACGATTGCAGCATGCCTTGAAAACCATTCCCCAGGACCAGCGTGATGCCTTGGAGCATGCGGCCCGCCGGGTGCGAGATTATCACCAGCGTCAGAGTCAGGAGTCCTGGCAATATGAGGAAGCCGACGGCACGGTGCTGGGGCAGAAGATTACGCCGCTGGATCGGGCAGGGCTGTATGTGCCCGGCGGCAAAGCGGCTTATCCATCGTCGGTTCTGATGAACGCCATACCGGCAAAAGTCGCTGGCGTGGCCGAAGTGATTATGGTGGTGCCGACACCAGATGGCGTGGTGAATGACTTGGTGCTGGCAGCGGCGGCGATTGCCGGAGTAGATCGGGTATTCACCATCGGTGGTGCTCAGGCAGTGGCTGCGCTGGCTTATGGCACTGACACGGTGCCGGCGGTGGATAAGATTGTGGGCCCCGGCAACATTTTTGTAGCTGCTGCCAAGCGCGAGGTGTTTGGCACCGTGGGTATCGACATGATTGCCGGGCCGTCGGAAATTTTGGTGATTTGTGACGGTCAGACCCATCCGGACTGGATTGCGATGGATCTGTTTTCCCAGGCCGAGCACGACGAGCAGGCCCAGTCGATTCTGATCAGCCCTAGCGCCGAGTTTCTGGATGCGGTGGAAGCCAGTATTGAACGACTACTGCCCACCATGGAGCGGGCGGAGATTATCCGCACCTCATTGGCCGATCGCGCTGCTCTGATTCAGGTTGCTGATCTGGCAGAAGCGGCCAAGGTATCAAATCGAATTGCGCCGGAGCATCTGGAATTGTCCGTTGCTGATCCGCAAGCGTTGCTGGCTGACATCCGCCATGCCGGAGCTATTTTTATGGGCCGGTATACCGCCGAGGCTCTTGGGGACTATTGTGCCGGCCCGAATCACGTGCTGCCTACTAGCGGCACCGCGCGTTTTTCATCGCCTCTGGGTGTTTACGATTTTCAGAAGCGCTCATCTATTATTGGATTCAGCGCCGAAGGTGCGAGCCGTATGGGGCGAGTGGCTTCCGTGCTGGCCAGAGGCGAGGGCCTGACCGCCCACGCGCGCTCGGCAGAATACCGGATTCAGCGAGATTAGACGCTTCATTACCAACGGCCACCGCCACGGAGAAAACCCATGAGCAAATTCTGGAGCCCACTGGTTCACGATTTGGTGCCTTATATTCCCGGCGAGCAGCCCAAAAACGCTAACTTGGTAAAACTCAATACCAACGAGAATCCGTTTGGCCCGTCGCCCAAGGTCATTGAAGCCATTCAGGCCGAGCTTAATGATAATTTGCGCCTGTATCCGGATCCCGAGGGTCAGGCGCTGAAGGCAACTATTGCCACCTACCACGGTATTAAAGCCGACCAAGTGTTTCTGGGCAACGGTTCCGACGAAGTTTTAGCGCACGTTTTTTTCGCACTGTTTCAGCAGGATCAGCCGATACTTTACCCGGACATCAGCTACAGCTTTTATCCGGTTTATTGCGGTCTTTACGGCATAAAGGCTCGCAAGGTGCCATTGAATGACGAGTTTGCGATTGACCCTGACGATTACAATCAGCCCAACGGAGGCGTCATTTTCCCCAATCCGAATGCGCCCACTGGCCGCTATCTGAACCTTACCGAAATTGCTGTGGTGCTGAAGGCCAATCCCGACCGAGTTGTCGTTATTGACGAAGCTTACATCGACTTCGGCGGCGAAACCGCCATTAACTTAATTGACCTTTATCCAAATCTGCTGGTTACTCAAACCCTGTCGAAATCACGTTCGCTGGCGGGTTTGCGGGTAGGATTTGCTGCCGGTAATGCGGAACTGATAGAGGCTCTGAACCGGGTGAAAGACAGCTTCAACAGTTATCCCCTTGATCGCCTTGCTTTGGCGGGCGCACAGGCCGCGTATGAAGATGATGACTGGTTTCAGGACAGCCGAAACGGGGTGATTCGTGAGCGTGAGCGGGTTAGCAAATGTCTGCATAAACTGGGCTTTGAGGTGCTTCCGTCCAGAGCCAACTTTGTGTTTGCCCGCCATCCGCAATGGGCTGGATTTGATTTGGCGAACGGTTTACGCGAGCAGGGTGTGATCGTTCGGCACTTCAACAAGCCGCGGATCAACGAGTTTCTGCGTATCACTATTGCTAAAGCACCGCAGAATGATGCTCTGTTGGAGGCGTTAAAAACACTCTGTGATTCACGCTGATTATCGAGGTCTGGCACTGCTATGGCGCATCGAAACGAGATTATGGCGCTGCTGGAAAGCTGGCTGACGCCCGAAAAATTTCAGGATTACAGCCCCAACGGGCTTCAGGTAGAAGGCAAGGCCGAGATAAATACCCTGATTACGGGCGTTACAGCCTCACAGGCGCTACTGGATGCGGCGGTGGAGCTGAAAGCCGATATGGTTCTGGTGCACCACGGTTATTTCTGGAAAGGCGAAGACCAGCGCGTGGTGGGTGTAAAACGCAATCGTTTGAAAACCTTGCTAATTCACGAGATAAATCTGGTGGCTTATCACTTGCCATTGGATGACCATCCGCGGTATGGCAACAACCGCAATTTGGCCCGGGTGTTGGGTATCGATAGCCCGGAGCCTTTGAATGGTCTGGTGTGGCGTGGTGAGTTTGCCCAGGCGTTAACGCCACAGGCGCTAAGCGAGCGTATTTCGAGCTGTTTGCAACGGCAACCTTTGCATATTGAAGGTGGGCCAGACCTGATCAAAACAGTGGCTTGGTGCACCGGTGGTGCGCAGGGTTTTATTGATACTGCGGCGGATGCGGGGTTGGACGCCTACATAAGCGGAGAGATTTCAGAACCTACGACTCACACCGCCAGAGAGCGGGGGATTCACTATTTTGCGGCTGGCCATCACGCTACAGAGCGTTACGGCGTTCAGGCATTAGGGGAAGCCTTGGCGAAGGAGTTGGGGCTGGCCCACCAGTTTATCGAGTGCGATAACCCGGCTTAGGCCAGCCTTTGCTCAGGCTCAAGCTTTGGCTTTGGCTTTTTCTTTCAGACCGTAATCTTCTGCCAGCGTGCCAGAACCGTCAGGGTCTTTTGGCGCATAGTCGCGGGGCGGTTCTGAACCTTCTTTGCGATCATCTTTCAGACGTTGGGCTGAGTTCTGTTCGAGTTCATGTATCAGCTCGTCGTCGTTGCACAGACGCGTTGCGCTTTTGGCCATATGCTGATTCACATCGCGATAGCTGTCATTGAAGCGGCGCAGCAGGTGGGCAGACTCCATAAAGTGCTCGTTAACCTGCGCTTGATAGCGGGTATATTCGTTGCGCAGCTCATCAATTTGCTGCTCGGTGCGACGCTGCCGAAGAGATGAGCCTTGCCCGGTAGAGCGGCCCAGCAATATCCCTATCAGAATGCCAACTATCAGGGCGGCAACTGCTGCCATAGTCAGGTTTGTCATAAGTTGCTTTGTCCTTTTAAAAATAGTGAACCGTAGAACAGGTCATGAGTATAACGTCACTGACTCTATACGCCCACGACAAAAGCCTGAGCCAATCGTCTTATTGTCGCGTTGTGGCACTACATGGCGAAAAACTCAAATTGCGCGAGAATGTAGCGCCAAAATAAACCAGTAACCCTTGGAAGCCACTGATGACAGCGTCTATGTCCACTGCCAGTTCGATCAATATGCCACCCTGGCAACGCTACCAGCAGGACCTTCAGCGTCCGGAGTTCCTGCGTGATGCTGCGCAGGAGGATGCTGTAAAGCGTCTTCAATTACTTTACGACAAACTGGTGGCAGCTGAAAGCTCCCGCGACAGCAAGATGTCAAAATTGCGTCGTAAGCTAAGCAAGGGAGCGGGTAAAAAGGAGCCGATCACAGGTCTGTATTTTTGGGGTGGCGTTGGCCGCGGGAAAACCTATCTGATGGACACTTTTTTTGAAGCCCTGCCGTTCGATCGCAAAATGAGAGTGCATTTTCACCGCTTTATGCAACGTGTTCATAATGAACTCAAGCTGTTGAAGGGTCGAAAGAATCCCTTGGAACTCGTGGCCAAAAAATTTGCCGATGAAACCCGGGTTATCTGTTTTGACGAGTTTTTTGTGTCCGACATTGGTGATGCGATGATACTGGCAACCTTAATGCGAGGTTTGTTTGAGCGTGGCGTTACTTTGGTGTGCACGTCTAACATTGTTCCTGACGGCTTGTACAAAGACGGTCTGCAACGGGCGCGCTTTCTGCCGGCTATTGAGCTGGTAAAAAAACATACCCATGTGGTGAATGTGGATGGCGGCGTAGATTACCGCTTACGCACGCTGGAACAAGCCCGGCTTTATCATTCACCGCTGGGGGCTGAAGCTGATGCCAGTCTGACCAAGAGCTTCGAAAATTTGGCAGTGGAAGCAGGTAAGCACAGTAAATCGATGGAAATAAACGGTCGCAAAATTCCAGCCCGTGCCCACGCCGATGACGTGGTGTGGTTCGATTTTGAAGCGGTGTGCGACGGCCCTCGCAGCCAGAATGACTATATCGAGTTGGCCCGCCAGTTCCACGCTATTATTATCAGCAACGTGCCGTTGTTGGGCGGGGACAGGGACGACCAGGCTCGACGCTTTGTCAATATGATCGACGAATTCTACGATCGTAATGTAAAGGTTATTATCTCGGCGGCGGTACCAATTGTAGAACTATACGCCGGTGGTCGGCTGAATTTCGAATTTGAGCGCACTGAGTCGCGCTTGCTGGAAATGCAATCTCAAGATTATCTTGCCGCGCCCCATAAACCGTAAGCTTTCGTGCAGTGGCTCGAACACTGAACTACGCTTGGGCGAGCCGGTTTGCGTCGAGAACAGCGATGCCAATATCAAGGGTACAAGGAGTTAATATGAACAGCAGCGATCAGGTAGTGATTGTGAGTGGAGTGCGTACGCCAATGGGCGGGTTTCAGGGCAGTTTGTCCTCTGTGCCTGCACCGGAGCTGGGTGCTGTGTGCATTGCTGAAGCCGTGCGTCGCGCTGGTATACAGCCAAGTGACGTGCAAGAAGTGATCATGGGCAACGTATTGCCTGCGGGTTTGCGCCAAGGCCCCGCGCGACAGGCCATGCGCAAAGCAGGTTTGCCAGACAGTACCGGCGCAACAGCCATCAACAAGCTGTGTGGTTCGGGTATGAAGGCGGCGATGCTTGCCCATGACATGATCAAAGCAGGCAGTAACGACATCATGGTTGCTGGTGGCATGGAGAACATGTCGAGCGCTCCCTATTTACTGCTAAAAGCACGCAGTGGTTACCGTATGGGGCCAGGCGATGCGGCTCAGGATCACATGTTTTTTGACGGCTTGGAAGATGCTGAAACGGGCCGTTTGATGGGTGCTTTTGCGCAGGAAATGGCTGATAAAAAAGGCTATACCCGAGAGGACATGGATAACTACGCCATCAGCTCCCTCAAGCGTGCGCAGCGCGCAATTGAACAGGGCCTGTTAAAAGACGAAATTGTCCCGGTCACCGTTAAAACCCGCAAGGGTGACATCCTGGTAGAGCACGACGAGCAGCCATTTAATGCCAACCTGGAAAAAATCCCGACGTTGCGTCCGGCGTTTAGCAAAGATGGCACCATCACGGCTGCCAACGCCTCTTCTATTTCTGACGGCGCATCTGCGCTGGTGCTGATGCGCGAATCCGAAGCTGAAAAGCGCGGGCTCAAACCTTTGGCCCGAGTGGTTGCTCACAGCACGCAATCCCAGCATCCGTCAGAATTCACCTGTGCCCCGGTGGGTGCGCTGGAAACCTTGTTTGCCAAAACCGGCTGGAGTAAGGACGACGTTGATCTGTACGAAATCAACGAAGCCTTCGCTATGGTGGCGATGATGCCCATTCAAGAGCTAGGGCTTGATCCGGATAAAGTGAACGTTCATGGCGGTGCCTGTGCCCAAGGCCACCCCGTAGGCTCAACAGGTTCGCGAATTTTGGTCACTCTGATGTACGCGCTGCAGCGTTACGGAAAAAAGAAAGGTGTTGCGGCCCTGTGTATTGGCGGTGGTGAAGCAACTGCGATGGCGATCGAACTGTTATAAGGCATAGGTCGGGCTGGCTGGCACGAACAAAACGGGTGGTTGCTTAATAGCAACCACCCGTTTTGTTACGGTGCCTCGGGGCTATTTGTGTCTTGAGTCGTTAGCCGGTTTGCATTTTTTTCGACCGTTCGTGCGCCAATGCCCTTAACATTTGCTAGGTCTTGGGTGCTGGTGAACGGGCCGTTAGCCTCTCTGTATTCCACAATTGCTTCGGCTTTGCTTTGGCCAATGCCTGAAAGCGAGGCCAGACTGGTGCTGTCGGCGGTATTGATATTGATGCTCGCCGCCTGAGCAAAGGCAAAGCCAGACATTAGGCTTAACAAAAGAGTAAGCGTAGCGAGCAATGAGCTGTGTTTCATGAGTTAACTCCGGACGTTCTCGTCGGTTGTTGTGGTTAGTATCCACACGGCACCACGGGACTAAACCAGAGCCGAAAAGGGCAGGTGAAACTTCAAGAGATAAGAAGTTAGGTTGCTACGGGGCGCACGGCACAGCTGACATCCTTGCCAGCTGTGTTGCCCGTGACTATGACCCCGGCCTGATCCGTCAGGCTTCACCCATCCTGGGCGCATCTTCCCTGAATTCCATCCTTGTATGCCCGACTCCTTCGAGCGCCCCCGGTTCCGTGGGGTTTCTTCCATGTGTTGGCATTCCGTGCCAGCGTGTCATCCTTGACCGTTAAAGTGTAACCAATTCCGCTGCGCTTTGTTGTAAGCCTTTTACCCTTTGTTGTGTAAGTTCAGGCTTACAAAAAACGCACCCAGAGCGCGTGCCACATCCTATATCTACCTCAGCTCTCAGCTCCGGCACCTTGGTGTTCCAACCCACGGTTTCATGCAGGCGACGGCGCATTTGGTCGCTGGCAACCGGCTTACCGTGAGTGACGCACACCTTGTCTAGTTTTAGTGAAAGCCATGCTTGAGCAGCACTGGCAAGTAACCAGAATGATCAATATGGGCATGGGTCAGCACAAGGTCTTCAATACGGCCTGGTTCGACTGGAAAGCGCGTACGGTTGCGCAGGCGTAAGGTTTGTACTCCCTGGTACATGGCGCAGTCTACCAGCAGAGCGATGCTCTTCGTTTGACGCAAGATAGCGTGAGCCTGTAAAGGTGCCGGCGCAGCCTAAGGATTTCAGTTTCATGATGTCATCCTTAAATTAGTCCGTGTTTACTTCAGTGCAGCCCACAGACTTTTCACGTGTCATGTTTGCCAATGATCTTGCCGCCATATTCGCGTTACAATTACAGCTGACGCCGAGGTTGCGATAAGGGGCGTTGTGGCTAGATGTTCAATGGTTGCCGGATAGGTGTGCTAACCCTCAAACTCATCGTACGTATAATCCACGAAATGTTGTTAATAGGCTCTTTTATGAAGTGGTATGTCCTGCAGTGCAAGCCCGGTCAAGGAGATCGTGCTCTTATGCATTTACAAAATCAGGATATTCCCTGTTTTTATCCGAAAGTGATGGTGGAGAAGCTGCGCTCGGGAAAGCGTAGTTGCAAGCTGGAGGCGCTGTTCTCGGGCTATATTTTTATCAATTTGTCACAATTGAATCCAGTCTGGTCAAAACTGCGTTCTACTCGCGGTGTGATAAGAATTGTTGGGTTCGGTGGTAAACCTTTGCCAGTTGAAGATGAAGTGGTCGATCATTTACGCGCCAGTCTTGACCGGGTTGCTTCCGTGGGAGGCATTAAAAGTGGCGACGATGTAGACGTTGCAGAAGGCCCGTTTGCTGGCATGGGGGCAATATTCCAATGTTACGATGGCGATGAACGGGCAATTGTGTTGATTGAGTTCATGCAGAAAAGTCAGCGTATATCTGTGCCGATATCGTCATTAAAAAATCAGTAATAATTGATAATACTTTAACAAAAACGTCAGAGTTTTTGGAATCTGAAGTGATTGTAAGTTTTAATACGCTAGATAGTTCATTAATGCTTTGATTTGGCGTTACTGATTCATTACTATTGATACTGTCACTTTGGTGGCTACATACAATTAGTATATTGTCATCGTTCATATCAGGCACTTCAGACCTTAAGGTTTAAATTTCATGGCGAAAATTAACGACTATTATCAAAAGAAGCAGCTGATGGAAAAGCTGGCGGCAGAGCTGGAGAAGCTGGAAGAAGATCAAGCGCTGAAAAGCGAATTGGCGTTTGAAACCAAAGTCCGCGAACTGATGGGCGAATACAGCAAATCACCGAAAGACGTCCTGCAAATTCTGGCAGCGATTGATCCGTCCATTGCTTCGACATCAACCGCTACGACTGGCGGTGGAAATCGCGCCAAGCGTCCGGAAAAAACCTATCGCAACCCGCACACCGGCGAAGTGGTTAAAACCCGTGGTGGTAACCACAAGACGCTTAACGAGTGGCGTGAAAAGCACGGAAAAGAGGCAGTACAGAGCTGGCAGGACTGATCTGCCAGCCATAATCTGTCTGCAGTCATAGTGTTTAACCGACCGGAGCGCCTATTCATCAGCGCTCCGGTTTGTGTTTTTAGTGGCAAGCATTACTACTGGGGCTCAAGTGGCTATTGAATTGCCGCAGCTACCATCAAAAACCGTCACGAAAACGTGACAATCTGATTGCGCCCAGCCTGTTTTGCCGAGTACATAGCCTGGTCGGCCTGTTCTAACCAAGCCATATAATTTTTTGGTCTATCAGTTAATGGTGCGACACCAATACTGATAGTGTAGGTAATGTTGTGGCTGTCTACCGTCACTGGTTCGCGGGAAATGGCGCTTAAAATGCGCTCGCAAATAGTGAGAGCCCCTTTCGTATCGGTTTCCGGCAGGATAATACCGAATTCTTCTCCGCCATAACGCCCGGCGCTGTCTGAATGGCGCAAGTGTCTGCGGGTTGTTGCTGCGGTGTGGCGAATGACTTCATCTCCTACCAAGTGTCCGAAGCGATCGTTAATGGCCTTAAAGTGATCAATATCAAACATCACCAATGTGCTATTGCTGCCGTAGCGCCTATAGCGTGAAAATTCTGCATCTAGCAGGTTTTCCCAAGTGCCGCGGTTAAGCAGTCCCGTCAGTCTGTCGATCATACTGAGTTTGGCAAGTTGATCGTTGGCGCGCTCCAGTGCCCGCTTGTTGCTGGCAATATCGGTAACGTCGTAGATCATCAGGCACACTTTTTCTACTTTTCCAGACGGGCCGCATAGCGGGCTGATGGTGAGGTTTTGATACATGAATTCTTCGGTGCCGGTAATTGGCCGGGTATTGCGAAAGCGCAGCAGATAAGGGCGCTGCTCCCACGACGTAAACGCGCGAGTGTTCAGCTGGGTCACGGCTTCTACTTTGCTTCTTAGCCAAGCGCGGGGGATGTCCGGGAACAGCTCGAACAACACCTGATTGTGAATTTTGCTGGCGGTCATGCCGCTGTGATGCTCCATGAAGCCGTTCCACATCTGCACACGGAAATCCAAGTCTAGCACCACCAGGCCAACCTCCACAGACTCAACCATGTTGGCCATCCAGTGGAACGAGCTTACGCTTTCCGGGTTTAATGATGGCATTCGTTACTCCGCTAGGAACTGTAAACGTTGCTGCAAAAATGGCAGCGAATCTTCGGTAAAGAGCACCAGCATGTCACATTGGATATTACGGTTTTCAATGGTGTAAGCGATTTCAATGCACAATAGTTGCTGCTCATGATTACGATGGTGGTCCAGCAGTTCGGCAATCTGTCGGTGCTGGCCCAGTACCGTTGGGTGACTGAGGCCCAGTCGTAAATCCATCTGATCGCCAATGCCCTTCAAAAATGCGCCGAACAAAATGCTGGACATGTCCATTAAAACTTCAATATTGACTGCGGGGCCGTCCAGATTGTCGTAGTGCAGCATTTCTGCCATTTCGCGAAAACTGCTATCTGCGAACAACAGCATGGCTTCGCCGGCAACTCCGGCTCCGGTGAAGCCTTGGCATACTGCCGAATAATGCGCTTCATCATCCGCCGCGGCGATGGTCATGTGCAGTTCGGAGCTGGCAATAAAAGCCACTTTCGGTATCGGCTGGCGTACGAAAATACCCAGTAAACGTGCTAACAAGTCTGATGAGCGCCCCATGGCGACGTTGGCGATTTCCCGCAGGTAGTCATTCAGCAATAATTGCAGGTCAGAGTTGATGCTTGCAGGGTGGCTCGGGGTGTCGGCTTCCGGCTGCGAGCCCGAAGGTGGCGATTCCTCTGGCTCGCGGTAAATGCCGTATTGGGCAAGAAGCTTGGCAACCTTTTCCGGGGCTGTCGGCTTATTGAGAAAAGCCACGGCCCCCAAACTAAAAACCCGGGCCTTTGCCTGGGGCTGAATGTCACCAGACACCACGATGGTCAGCAACTCGATCTGTTCGCTGCGAAGATGCTCAAGCACCTCATAGCCGTCTAGGTCGGGCATATTCAAATCCAGAAACAGCATGTCTGGCACGCTGTTGCGTATGTGGGCAAGTGCTTCACTGCCATTGCTGCAGAAGCTGACTTGGTGTCGTAGTGCGGTTGGCAGAGCTCGGGCCATCTGTTTGCGAGCCATCTCGGAATCGTCGCAAATCAGTATGTCAGGTAACATATGTAAACCCAGGCAAAATGGAAATGTCCGGGTATTATAACAGTGAAGCCTCGTGTGTACATTGGTGCTACGTTAATCATATGAGATCCGTATACATATAAATGGCCGGTGCTTTTGTGTATGCCGGCTACAACCGGGCGTTGGCAGTATTTTCTGTCAGAATCAGCGCCGTATTATTTGCAGGAGCTTGCGGTTTTGACCCCCACATTTTACTGGCACGATTACGAAACCTTCGGTGTTGACCCATTGCACGACAGGCCCTGTCAGTTCGCAGGTGTGCGGACTGATAGCGAGCTCAATATTATTGAAGAGCCTTTGGTGATCTTCTGCAGGCCCGCTGATGATTATCTGCCGGCCCCTGAAGCCTGTCTGATTACCGGGATAACGCCGCAGCAAGCCACGCAGGAAGGCTACCCCGAGGCCGAATTCATTACCATGATCAACAGCGCCTTCAGTCAGCCAGGCACCTGCGTGGTCGGCTATAACAGTTTGCGCTTTGATGATGAAGTAACCCGCAATACCCTGTATCGCAACCTGCGCGACCCCTACGGCCGGGAATGGCAAAATGGTAATTCACGGTGGGACCTGATTGATGTGGTGCGCTTGGCTCATACGCTGCGCCCAGACGGCATAGAATGGCCGCTAAAGCCCGATGGTAGCCCGAGCTTTCGCCTAGAGGATTTGGCCCGAGCCAATGGCCTTGAACATGGCCAAGCCCATGATGCCATGTCTGATGTAACTGCGACGCTTGCGCTGGCGCGACTGATCATGGAGCGCCAACCCCGATTGTTTGAATTCGCGCTGGCCAACAAATCCAAGCAGGCGGCCCGTAAAATGCTGGATACCTCTACACGAAAGCCGGTTTTTCACGTGTCCGGAAAGTACCCGGCCAGCCAGGGCAGTTGCGCACTGGTAGCGCCAGTTGCCGAACACGCCAGCAACAAAAACCAGGTGATTGTTTATGACTTGCGTGAAAATCCTGATGAACTGATTAACGCCAGCGTTGAGCAGATTCGCGAGCGGGTTTTTACCGCGCAATCCGCGTTACCGGAAGGTGTTCGCCGATTCCCGCTAAAGGCGATTCAGCTGAATAAGTGCCCGGTATTGGCGCCGGCGACCATGCTGGGAACGCTCCCGCCGGAACGTTTGCAGCAGCTGAACCTGGATGGTGAGCAGATGCGTCGCCATCTGGCCATTCTGCGCCAGGCAGGGCCAGATTTTGGGCAGCGTGTGGCTGCTGCCTTCGAACGCGATCACGACAACAAGCTGACGGATCCAGACGAGCAGATATACGCCGGCGGCTTTTTTAGCCCGAGTGACCGCTCGCAAATGGACCGGGCGCTGGCCATAACGCCGCAGCAGCTTGCGGACAGCGAATTTCAGTTTACCGACCAACGCTTGGCCGAAATGCTATTTCGTTATCGTGCTCGCAATTATCCGGATACCTTGAGCGCTGAGGAAATGGAGCGTTGGGAGCAGTTTCGCGAGCAAAGACTGACCCAGCCAGCGAAAGGTTGGTTGTCGCTCGCCGAATATGGCGCGGAACTCCAGCGCCTGATGGCTAAGCCAGATGTAACTCAGCAACAGCTGCACATTCTCGAAGAACTGCACCTGTATGGTGAAGCTATTTCCCCTTACTTGTAGAACCAACGAATAACGGGCCGTTGAGGCCCGTTGTGTTTTCCTGATTCGCGATAGTCAAAGTTGTCGCAATCAGCGCCGACGCTGAAAATACACACTCAGTTGCTGGCCCAGCAGACTTTGAACGTGGCTGCCTAGAGCTTCCTCGCGAATTTGCTGCTGCACCGGGCCGGTGGCCAGGCTGTGACCGTCTTCGTCGCGGGCTTTGACCAGCTTCCACTGCACTTCGTTACTGACCATGGCCAGCACAGATTTCAGTTGCTGCTCGCTCTGTGGCCGGAACCAGCGGTCGTGACAACCGCCCAGACTGTAGAAATTTTCATCTTGCAGCAGGCTCTGCCATACGTCGCCTGAGCGATTATTCAGTACCATGTGCCGCAGTTGTTGCAACGTATTACGGCGGGGCTCCAAATTGTGCTCGCTGATAAGCCGGCGTATCTGCTTGTCACCACGAGTTTGCTCGGCCATATCGGTGTGCAGATGGATGACTGCGCCAGAGGCGGTAACTTGGTCTACCAAGTTTGCCAGCGATAGGTCGGCCATTGCTGGAGAGGGCAAGCGGCCTATTTCAACCCAGTGCACCTGGTGGCCGTCGGCAATGAAGCGTTGCGCCAACGACCATGGCCAGAACACAATATTATCAATATTTGTCGCCTCGGCCATGGCGCTTCCGCGGGCTACATTTGCCAGAGATTCGTCCACCGCGATGACTTCCACATCGCTTAAATAACGCGCCAATTCTAACGCTCGCTGGCCGCTCTGGCAGCCGCACACCATCAACCGCAATGTAGCTGGCAGCTGCTCGACCGGCAGGCTTAATTCGTTAGCCATCAGCGCTCGGAGGCTGGTTTCAGTGTTGCTGTTGAGCTCTGCCCATGCCGGCCAGGCCTGGGGCGTGTCGTCGCGATCCAGGTGCAGTTCCTCCGCTTTCTCTGCAAAATTCTGTTTCACGGCCTCTTCCCAGGCACGGTCGTAATAACTTGCTGCCAACAGTGGTTGCATTGCCAGCGGCCAATCCACCAGATTCCAGTGGCCCAGCGCGGCGGCAAAATCCTGGTGGAACAGAGCGCCGTAAAGCGCGCTGATAATGACCGATCCAGCCAGAGCCTCCGGGCCGTCTCCCTGATTGAACTGTGCTCGCAGGTTGATGTTTATGGTCGCTGCCAATTGCTGTTCATCATCTTGGGTGGCCAGCGCGTAACCGGTTCGTTCCGCGTAGCGACCTAGCCCGAGCGCGAGCTGTTGCAGGTCGTCCTCTAGCTCGCCGTTGCGGGCAATGTGCTGTACCAGCTGGTGTCTCAATGACGTAATCAGTGATTCCACAGCCGGATCCGGCAGGATAATCTGATTCAGCGCCAGAAGCAGGAGCTCGTCGCTGGCTGCAACGGCTAGTTCATCCATTGTGCCGGATGTGTCTGGTGAATAGTGCTGGCGTAGAATCTCGCACACAAAACGTCCGATTTTCTGGTGCGCCAAGTGGCTCTGGTTGAGCAAGGTTATGGCGTCTGCACGCAGCAGCGGATCAGCGTTATGAACGCTAAGGTGGCTGGCACACTCCAGCATTGCACTGTAAACCCTCGTGTTGGCGTGGCCGCTGCGGATCAGCGAGCGGTAATGTAGATAGGCAACATCAAATTGATTTTGAAGCCGTTTTGCATGGGCTATGCCACCAAATGCGGAAGCAGATTGCCGTTCGTGCTGCAACGCTTGGGAAAAATACTGCTCGGCCTGAGCCGGGCGCTCAACTCTCAGCGCCCAGTAACCCAGGTTAATGTATTGCTGTGCTTGGTTGGGCTGCAGTTTCAGGCTGTTGTCAAACAAGTTTCGGGCTTTTTGCAGGTTGCCATCGTCCATCTCCACTCTGCCCATCAAACCTTGCGCCTGAGCATTTTCGGGTGCTCGCATTAACAGGCTTTGCAGCTGTTCGCGGCATTCGATACGCGCGGCCACGCGCTGAGCGTAGGCCGTGTCGCTTTGGTTAGAACGGCCATAAGTCTCATTGGCCAGCAGTAGCAGCCGGGCTGTTTCGGTTTGGTGATCGGGATTGTGACGGGCTTCGGACTGTACGTGCATGGGGCACCTCGTGTTCGCATAAGAAGCGGCAAAACCCTGCAGTTATGCCGGCATTTAATCGTGTGTTGATGGATAGCTAGCGAAACTTGTGCCAGTTTTGAGAAACCTTTGCCAATTTCGTGCTGAATTAGTGGGTCAGGCAGAAGGGTGTGTCCCAACCGCAAGAAAAAGCCCGCTGTGTGTGGCTTTGTAGCGGCTGATTTAACGGCGGATTTCCGGTAGAATCAGGTCCTTGTTTTAACCATCACTTGCCAGAGCGAGTCCGCATTTCATGGAAATTAATCCCATTGTTATGAAGATCAAAGAACTGCGTGAGCGCACTGAAGCGCTCAGGGGGTATCTTTGACTACGACCAGCGCAGCGAACGTCTGACCGAAGTAGAGCGCGAACTGGAAATGCCCAGCGTTTGGGAAGATCCCGAGCGGGCGCAAGCTCTGGGTAAAGAACGCTCCGATCTGGAGCTGATTGTGTCCACCATTGATCGGCTGACCAGCGGCCTCACCGACGCCGAAGGCCTGCTTGAAATGGCCGTTGAAGAAGACGACGAAGCCACGGTTGCCGATATCGAAAATGATCTTGCAGAGCTGGATGCAAATCTGGCAAAGCTTGAGTTCCGTCGCATGTTTTCCGGCGAAATGGACCCCAACAATGCCTATCTGGACATTCAGGCCGGCTCTGGCGGCACCGAAGCCCAAGACTGGGGCAATATGCTGCTGCGCATGTATCTGCGCTGGGCCGAGCGTCGCGGCTTTAAGGCCGAGATTGTCGAGTTGCAGGAAGGCGAAGTGGCGGGCATCAAGAGCGCTACGCTTCACATTCAAGGCGATTACGCTTTTGGCTGGCTGCGCACCGAAACCGGCGTGCATCGTTTAGTACGCAAGTCGCCGTTTGATTCCGGTAACCGCCGCCACACCTCGTTTTCATCGGTGTTTGTGGCACCTGAGGTAGACGACAGCATTGTTATTGAAATCAACCCGGCGGATCTGCGGGTGGATGTGTATCGTGCTTCTGGTGCTGGTGGCCAGCACGTTAACCGCACCGAGTCGGCCGTGCGTCTGACCCACAACCCAACTGGTATTGTTGTAGCCTGCCAAGCTGGTCGTAGCCAGCATCAGAACAAAGATCAGGCCATGAAACAGCTGAAAGCCAAGTTGTTCGAACACGAAATGCAGGCCCGTAACGCCGAGAAGCAAAAGTTGGAAGACTCCAAGTCCGACATCGGCTGGGGCAGCCAGATCCGCTCTTACGTGCTGGATGACAGCCGTGTCAAGGATTTGCGCACCAAGGTAGAAACCAGCAATACCCAGTCGGTACTTGATGGCGATATCGACAAGTTTATTGAAGCCAGCCTGAAAATGGCGCTGTGATCCAGCGCCCTTCCCTTTGATCCGGATTAACCCGATTCTTATTCCCAGTGAGCCAAAATGACTGAACAGATGCACAATGCCCAGCCCGATGACAACAAGCTGATTGCCGAGCGCCGCGCTAAACTGGCGGATATTCGCGAGCAGGGCAATGCGTTTCCCAACGATTTTCGTCGCGATAGTACCGCTGCCGAACTGCTGGAAAAGTACGCGGACTATAGCAAGCAGCAGTTGGAAGACATGGCGATCCCGGTGGCCATAGCCGGCCGCATGATGCTGGATCGCAAGGCGTTCAAGGTGGTTCAGGACGTGACTGGCCGAATTCAGGTGTACGCCACCAAAGATGTGCAAAAGGCGACAAAGCACTGGGATTTAGGAGACATTATCGGGGTTCGCGGGATTTTGGCGCGCTCGGGCAAGGGTGATCTTTACGTCATCATGGACGATTACCGGCTGCTGACAAAATCTCTGCGCCCGCTGCCGGAAAAGCACAAAGGCCTGACCGATACCGAGTCCCGCTATCGCCATCGCTATGTAGATTTGATGGTCAACGAAGACAGTCGCCGGGTGTTTCTGGCGCGCTCGAAAATCATTACCGCCATGCGCCAGTTTTTCGCTGATCGTGACTTCATGGAAGTTGAGACGCCCATGTTGCAGGTGATCCCCGGCGGCGCCACAGCGCGGCCGTTTATGACACACCACAACGCTCTGGGCATTGACATGTACTTGCGCATCGCGCCGGAACTGTATCTAAAACGCCTTGTCGTAGGCGGTTTTGAGCGGGTGTTTGAAATTAACCGTAACTTCCGCAATGAAGGGCTTTCTACCCGTCACAACCCGGAATTTACCATGGTCGAGTTCTACCAGGCTTACGCCGACTACAACGACCTGATGGATATGACTGAAGACATGCTGCGCAGCATCGCTGAGCAGGTTTTGGGCTCCAGCCTAGTAGTCAATACGGCGGTTGACGCCGACGGTAACGAAACCCGCATCGAATACGACTTTGGCAAAACGTTTGATCGGCTGACCGTCGTTGACGCTATTGTGCGCTATAACGAAAACGTCAGCTCCGAACAACTGGCGGACGAAACCTTTGCGCGGCAGATGGCGAAAGACCTGGGCGTTAAAATAAAAGACAGCTGGGGCCTTGGCAAAGTGCATATCGAGATTTTCGAGGAAACCGCCGAGCACCGCTTGATGCAGCCCACGTTCATTACCGAATACCCGAAAGAAGTGTCACCGCTGGCCCGCTGCAAAGACAGCAATCCGTTTGTCACCGAGCGCTTCGAGTTCTTTGTCGGCGGCCGTGAAATTGCCAACGGCTTTTCTGAGTTGAATGACGCTGAAGACCAGGCCGAGCGTTTCCGCGCCCAGGTGGCGGAAAAAGACGCCGGCGATGACGAAGCCATGTTCTACGATGAAGACTATGTGATGGCGCTGGAATACGGCATGCCGCCCACCGCGGGCGAAGGCATTGGTATCGACCGTCTGGCTATGCTGCTCACCAACTCCGCGTCTATCCGCGACGTTATCCTGTTTCCGGCCATGCGCCCGGAACATAAAGCGGATAGCAAAAAGAGCGAAGGCTAAGCGGTGGCGCCGTTACAGGGGTTGGCGCAGCAACTGCTGCCCGGCCGCGGTTGGTCAGAACGGCTGGCAGACGAGTTCCGGCAGCCGTATATGGCGTTTTTGGCGCAGTTTTTAGCAGCAGAGGAAGCGGCGGGTAAGAACATTTACCCACCGGCACGCCAGGTATTTAACGCGCTGAACAGTACGCCGTTGGAACAGGTGAAAGTGGTTATTCTGGGGCAGGACCCCTACCACAGGCCTTGCCAGGCCCACGGTTTGAGCTTTTCGGTGTTGCCTGGTACCCGTACGCCGCCATCGCTGGTTAATATGTTTAAGGAAATTCGCAGTGACCTTGGCATCGAGCCGTCAGCTCACGGGTGTCTGCAGGCCTGGGCTGACCAAGGCGTGTTGCTGTTGAACAGCGTCTTAACCGTCGAGCAGGGCCGTGCTGGTGCGCACCAAGGTATGGGCTGGGAAGAATTTACTAACTCTGTGATTGCAGCGGTCAATGAGCAGGACCAAAGGGTGGTGTTTATGCTTTGGGGCAGTTACGCCCATAAAAAGGGCTGCGGTATTGATCACCAAAAACATTTGGTGCTGAAAGCGCCGCATCCATCACCTCTGAGCGCCTATCGCGGCTTTTTTGGTTGCCAACATTTTTCCCAGGCCAATCGATGGCTGGGTGAGAGGAGTCTTGGCGCTATTGACTGGGCGCTGCCCCAGCGCCCCTGCTGTTCCCCGCGTTGACTTTTCCTGCTCTCGTTACTGCAGCATTGCCATGGCGGCCGCCATCTGGGCGTCCAGGTTCTCATCGTCACTTCCTGCAGGATCAAGCCCAAGCCGTTCGAACGCGCTAATGGCGGTCCAGTCCATCTGAGCCCAGGGGTGATCGGTTCCGGCAACTCTCTGCAGATTGGCTATCATCACCAGATCGCTGTAATCGGCCTTGGCAGGGCTGCGGTCGAACTGGTTATAAAGTAACGGAACATCCTGCAGGTCGGCGGGAAAATCCCAGCGCTTGAGGATAGTGGCGCCAATCTGCGGGTGCAGTTCCGCAATGATTTCATCCAGCACAATGCCGCTGATTTTGATGTCATTGTCTTCGATATAGCGCAGTATCGGCAGCATACCAATCAAGTGCACCATGCCTGCCAAGGTGGCCTGTTCGGGTCTAAGACGCGTGTAATTCTGGGTCAGAACGTGACAAATGCCAGCGACCTCTATGCTGGCCTGCCATGTCGCGCGCATGCGTTTGTCGATCATGTCCGAGGTGGCCTGAAACATCTGCTCCATAGCCAGACCCATGGCCAGGCTGCTGGTGTAAGTCATGCCCAGACGGTTAACCGCCATACTCAGGTTCTCGATCGGGCGATTACCGCGGAACAACGGGCTATTACAAACGCGAATAAGACGCGCAGACAACGCTGTATCGTTGCTGATCACCTTGACCAGATCTATGATTGCCGAGTCTTCAGACTGTGCGATATCACGAACTTTAAGCGCAGCTTCGGGCAGTGTGGGCAGCACCAGCTTGTCGCGGTTGATGGCGGTAATCAGGTCGTTTTTGATCGTTTCAGCGATGTTTGACATAGGGTGATCGAGTCCGGTTAAGCGGTGAAGCGCGGGCCTGTGGCCCGATGGGTATTCGCATCATGGACGAGTTTACAGCAAATTTGGTGATGCTTGCTTGTCACGTTATGTATCTGCCGCGTTTTGCGGTTGTTCACGTTCCGGCACGGCGTACGTCAGCGGGCACAGTTGCAGGTTGGCACCGCCGCTATCGGCCAGTGTCAGCGGGCCGTTTGCGGCGTTATGGCGAATGACCGCCAGTAAATGATACTGCTGCGGCCCGGTCTGCAAGATATTGACCACTTCGCCCACGTTGCGTTCGCCATTGCTGATAGCGGCGCCAACGGCCGGTTCTGCATCGGCGGTAACGGCCAGCCGGTAAAGGCTTTTTTTCAGCTGCCCGAGAAAGTGCATGCGCGCAATAATTTCCTGGCCGGTGTAACAGCCTTTTTTGAAGTGGACGCCTCCCAAATGTTGCCAGTTCAGCATCTGTGGCACGTAGGCGCCGACGGTTGCGCTGGTCAGCCATGGTACCCCGGCGGCAATTTGTCCGGCTTGCCAAGTAGCCAGGCTGCATTGATTGTTGGTTTCCAGTACATCGGGTAAGGCGCCGTCTGGTGACCAGAGCTCATAGCGTGCAGGGCCTTCGATGGAAGGCTCCAGCAAAATCAGGTGGCCGTGCCCAATGGCCAGGGTGTCTCCGGGTTGCCGCAGGTCGGTGACTAGCGCAGCCTGTTCACCAGCCACCGCCTGTGCCAGTTCACTGCCAAAGATGCCGATGATCTTGCTGTCATCCAGGCGGACCATGGTGGTGCCGCGAAACAGCATCAAATATTTGCGCAGCTCGGCCTCAGTGGCATCCGCCAGTTCGCGGCTAAAGTCCATCAGAATATCGCCATCGTGGCGCACCATACGCACCAGGGCGTAGGCCCGGCCTTTGCGATTACTGGCGGCTGCATGCAGAGACTTATCCGCGGTGACTTCGCTCACGTTCTGGCTGAACTGGCCTTGCAAAAATTTCTCGGTGCCAGCCCCGCTGACTGTCAGCATGAGCCGGTCACTCAGCTCTGCCCAGTTGTTTTCTGGCAGTGCTTGTTCTGCTATCCCATTCGCAATGGAGGGTGCAATTGGGCTGTCAACTGACGGGTAGGTGGTGGTGTCACTCATTACAAGCTCCGCAAAACAAATGCAAATGGGGTCAAACGGTGGTGGGCATAGGTTTTTGCCCAAGCCTTAGCCACAGGCGCAAACGGCGCGCATCGTCTGAGGGCAGGTTGCCATGGCAGCCGCTGAGCAGCAATACCGTTGTGTAATAGCGGTTGCTGTGGGCCTGGCGCAATTGCAGAACGCTGAAGCGGGCGCCAATGCGGCTGCCAGGGCCCGGATTGACGGCGACCGCCGCGTTGTCGTGGTGTAAGGCCCACAGTTGGCCGTCATGAAGGCGCAATCCAACCACGCAGTGTTGCCCCAGCAGCAAGCCGTGGCTGCGAACAGCATGAGACGCACCAACAGCGGCCAGAGGAATCATCGCCAATAACCACACCTGGCCATCAGCGGACAGCAAACTCACAAAACCCGCTAGCACCAGCCAAGGTAGGGCGGCGAAAGCACCCACCAGTCCGGCTGGACACAGTCTGATATCAATCCGGCTGGACACGTTTCAGAATAACTTCAACGATGCGCTGCAGATCTGGGTCGTCGGACTTGTTGCGTTGCATAAACCACTCGAACATGTCGCTGTCTTCACAGGTCAGCAGTTTTTCATAGCAGGCTTGGTCATTTGGGTTCAAATCACAGTAGGCCTGCTCCAGAAACGGCACCAGGAGATTATCCAGTTCCAGCATACCGCGGCGGCTGTGCCACCATAAGCGCTTGAACTCGGGAGAGTTTGAGGTGATTGGGGCTTCAGACATATCGTATCCTGTCAGTTTTGGGTTTGGTGCTACTTGGTGTCACTCCTATGGAGTGTCAGGGTTCCGAAGTGCGGTACGTTGTTGGTACCAATAGGGTGTCACGGGCTTCCGCCTGCAGCCCCGGATAATCCAGGGTGTAGTGAAGGCCACGGCTTTCATGCCGTTGCAGCGCGGAACAGATAATAAGGTCTGCCACGGTAACCAGATTGCGCAATTCCAGCAAATCGTTGGATACCCGATAATTGCTGTAAAAATCACCGATTTCCCGAGACAGCAAATCGACCCGGTGCTTGGCCCGCTGCAAGCGCTTCGTGGTGCGAACTATGCCGACATAGTCCCACATAAAGTGGCGAAGTTCGTCCCAGTTGTGGGAAATAACGACGTCTTCATCAGAATCGCGAACTTGGCTTTCATCCCACTCCGGAACATCTGGCACGGCCGGTATGTCTGCTTCTCGGCGGGTAATGTCTTCCGCTGCAGCGCGGCCATACACCAGGCATTCTAGCAGAGAGTTGCTGGCCATGCGGTTGGCACCGTGCAGGCCGGTAAAAGCGGCTTCGCCGACCACGTAAAGTTGGTTGATGTCGGTTCTGGCGCGTTGGTCACTCATGATGCCACCGCAGGTGTAATGAGCAGCTGGCACCACTGGAATTGGCTCGCAGGTGATATCAATGCCATAGGTCAGGCAGGTTTCGTAAATGGTCGGAAAGTGATGCTTTATAAAATCTGCCGGCTTGTGGCTGATGTCCAGGTACAAATGGTCTGCGCCCAGGCGTTTCATCTCGTGATCGATCGCGCGGGCAACAATGTCTCTGGGTGCCAGTTCCGCACGACTGTCGAAACGGTCCATAAAGCGGCTGCCGTCCGGCAACTTCAAATGCCCACCTTCGCCGCGCAGAGCTTCGCTGATTAAAAACGATTTGGCGAGCGGGTGGTAAAGGCAGGTCGGGTGAAACTGGTTGAATTCCATATTGGCGACGCGGCAGCCCGCACGCCATGCCATAGCAATGCCGTCACCAGAAGCACCGTCTGGGTTGGTGGTGTAGCGGTAGGCCTTGGAGGCCCCTCCGGTGGCAATTACGGTAAAGCGGGCACGAATCAATTCGACGTGATTGTCGTCGAGATTCAGCACGTAAGCGCCCACGCAGCGATTGCCAGGCAGCGATAGTTTGCGGTTGGTGATCAGATCCACCGCGACCCGACCAGACATCAGCGTGATGTTGGCTCGTGCTTCGGTTTGGGCCACCAAGGTAGAAGACACCGCCTGCCCGGTAGCATCTGCAGCGTGGATAATGCGGCGATGGCTGTGGCCACCTTCGCGTGTCAGGTGGAAAGCGGCGTTGTTATCGCGAGTGAAGTCCACGCCGGAATCAACCAGCCAGTCAATGCTGGCCTTGCTGTGCTCTACAGTAAAGCGCACGGCGTCTTTGTGGCATAGGCCTGCTCCGGCGTCCAGGGTGTCTTGAATGTGGTTTTCAACGGAGTCTTCCTCGTCAAGAACCGCCGCAATTCCGCCTTGGGCCCAAAGGGTGGCGCCGCTGCTGATGGCGGCCTTGCTAAGGACGCAGACGTGCAAATGGGGTGGCAGATTCAGAGCCACCGTCAAACCGGCAGCGCCACTGCCGATCACCAGTACATCGAACTCGAAGGATTGTGGCATTGGGTTAGTATCACAGGCCATAATGTGGATGGGTATTGAACTAAACTTTGTGCTCGCTGTCCATTTGCCAGAACCGGGAAGTCGCTTTTAAGCGGTCATTTTTCCCGAAAACTCCAAAAATGGACGCCGGGCAGCAACATGATTCATTCCATTCTTAAACAGGCCAGAACTCAGGCCACCGAACCAGTGAGTGCCGGCAAACCGTCCATGACGTCCAGTATCGATCAGACAGCCCCCGACCAGGGCGACAGCCAGACCGATTTGCAGTTAGTGCGCAAGGTACGCAATGGCGACCGCGCTGCATTCGATCTGCTGGTGCTGAAATACCAGTCGCGAGTAGCCTCTATCATTAGTCGTTATGTATTCGATAGTCACGAAGTGATGGATCTTACCCAAGAAACTTTCGTTAAAGCCTTTCGCGCCATAGACCGTTTTCGGGGCGACAGCGCATTTTACACCTGGCTTTACCGCATAGCGGTTAATACAGCCAAAAACTATCTGGAAGCGCGCAGTCGGCGCCCTCAGAGCAGTGCGGATTCGGCGGACGCGGAAAACTATGACGATGGCCAGCGCCTGCGGGATATTGCTTCGCCAGAGAAGCTGCTGCAGCGCGACCAGTTGCAGCGGGCCCTGAACAAAGCCATAGACGCACTGCCGGAAGAATTGCGTTCGGCGTTTTTGTTACGAGAATATGATGGCCTGAGTTACGAAGACATTGCCCGCATACTGGAATGCCCGATTGGCACGGTGCGTTCCCGTATTTTTCGGGCCCGGGATGCGGTAGACCGCCATCTTGGCCCCTTGCTCAACCATTCTGCAAGCAATTGAGGTTGCATCCCATGGATGATCGTCTCAGAGAAACCCTGTCGGCCATGATGGACGACGAAGCAGACGAGCTCGCTGTGCGGCGTTTGCTGTGCTTTTCCGATCAGGATGAAGTGCGCGGCCAGTGGCAACGCTGGCAGCAGATTCACGACCTGATGCATGGCTCAGGCGCTGCAGCCGACTCAGTTTCGCCGGCCGCAGATGTAAGTGCTGGTGTTTGGCAGCGCCTTGACGGCGGGGTACCTGCGTCAAAGCACAATGCGACAGAGTCAACAAGTCGTCAGCGTTGGCACTGGCCCGCGATGGCCATGATTGCGATGGCGTTGGTGGTGGGTTTTGGCGCGGGTTCGGGCTGGCAAAGCGCCGCTGATCCGGAGCTGATTGCGGCACAGACCTTAGTGGAACCAAGCTCGGCTGCAACGGTCAGCGAAGTATCGCTGCAGAGCCTCGATGACAGGCAGCGGCAGCAAATTCACCGTTATCTGCTGGAACACGCCCAGCATAACAGTGTGGGTGCCGGTCGGGGTTCAGTGGGCTATGCGCGTCTGGTCAGCGTTGATGCAGGGGGTTATTAAACCGTGAACGGGCAGGCAGGCAAAGTGTGGTTGCGTTTTTCCCTGGCCCTCGCGGTTATGGTTTTGTGGATGCCGGCGGCGACGCGGGCGACCGAAGTGCAGCCCCAAACGGCTAATAGCGCAGAAGCGGTCCAGTGGTTGCAGCGCTTGGGCCCGGCCATGAACATGACCTCCTACCGGGGTGTGTTTGTGTATGGCCGCGGCCAGCAGGTGCACTCTATGCAAGTGGCCCACCGCTACAACGGCAATATGGTTGAGGAAAGACTGGTTATTCAGGACGGCGGCAGCGGCGAAATTGTACGTCGTGACATGGAGGTTGTTTGCGTGTTGCCAGCCCGAGATACCGTTACATTAGATGCTATTATTCCCTCCGGTCCACTGGCTGATTCGTTTAGTGATCAGCTACTGCCTGCAACGCTCTGGTACCAGGCGCAAATGCTGGGAGAGGGCCGCGTAGCAGGCTACGCCGTGGTAAAAATTGCCTTGAACGCTAACGATCCTTACCGCTATAGCTATCGCTTGTGGCTGGAAAAAGACACCGGCTTGCTGGTAAAAAGCCAAACCCGTAACGCTGACGACCAGATCCTGGAGCATTTCCAGTTCACCAGCCTCGATATTACCGATGATATCGCCGATAGCGAGCTGCAGATAGCGACGGCTGACAAGCATCAGACCAGCACTTTTAGTCTTGAATCTGGCAGTCCGGCGACCGAGCTGGTGACTCGTCTGCAAGGTTGGTCGCTGGATTGGCTGCCCGCGGGTTTTGAGCCTGCTGCTACACCGCGATCGGATAAACGCCAGGTGATCGCCTTCAGTGATGGTTTGGCGGCTTTTTCGGTGTTTGTTGAAGACATTGCCAGCCTCGATATGCCGACAGGTGCATCGCGTATTGGTGCTACCACGGTGTATTTGCGGCCGGTGCAGTCTGACGGTCGCCAGGTGTTGATTTCGGTGGTCGGCGAAGTGCCCCCGATCACCGCCCGAAAAGTGGCAGAGTCGGTGCGTTTTGACGGCGCTACGGTTGATAGTTCTAGCGGCGATAGTGCTAGTGTCGATAACGCCACTTCAAGCCTGATCGAGCGTCAGGGCGCGAGCCGATGATCACCGAAAGCGGTCGGGTGGTCGCGGTATCTGGCAACACCGTATGGGTGCAAACCATTCGCCAGAGTGCGTGCCAGAGTTGCTCCGCCCGCAGTGGCTGTGGTCAGCGTGTGCTGGCAGCCGCCAGCGGTGGTCGGGCCAATCAGGTGCAAGTTTTGAACACTCTGCGCGCGGGTGTGGGCGACGATGTAACTCTGGGCATTGCGGAACAGGCGTTATTGCAGGCATCGCTATTGGTGTATGCGTTACCGCTGTTATTAATGGTCGCTGCGAGCATAGTGGCAAACCAGCTGGTGCCGGGCAGCGACGGCGTTGCTATTCTGGCCGCTGGCCTTGGCCTGGGTGCAGGCTTTTTCGTAGCAAGGCGCTGGCAGCGCCATATGCCTGGCGATTATCAGCCACACTTAATGAAGGTTAATAAGCACGCCCCTGCCCAAGCGTTATAATTTCTTCCAGCGCTCGTATATTGAAATAGCGGGCTTTGCCCTCACTCATTAGCTTGTTATCACTGTTCGCTGGCTGTTTAGGTCAGCATAGAACTTATTACGGGAGTTGCTCGATGCCAAAAACACCTCCGGTTGTGGCTGCCAGACAGTCCACCAACCTTGTGACTTCGATGTGGGCGGCGCTGCTGGCCACTGTTCTGATGATACTTCTGGTATGGAGCCAAGCCACCCAAGCCCGTGGCCTGCCTGATTTTACCGAGTTGGTGGAAGACAATGCCGGAGCGGTAGTGAATATCAGCACTACCTCGGCAGCGCCGGAAAGTACAAGCCGTCTCCAGAATCTGCCTTTTGACGAACGCCAGTTGGAGCAGATGCCAGAATTTTTTCAGGATTTTTTTCGGGGTCCTGGCTCGGGTAATTCCCAAGGTGGTCGCGCTCAGCCGCGCCAGTCTATGGGCTCTGGTTTTATCGTGTCCCGCGATGGCTACGTGCTGACTAACAATCACGTAGTGGAGGGCGCTGCCGAAATTATTGTGCGCTTGAATGACCGCCGTGAACTGCCGGCACGCCTGATTGGCACGGATCCGCGCTCTGATATGGCCGTGTTGAAAATTGAAACCGGTGACGATCTGCCTGTGGTTCAGGTGGGCAAGTCGAAAGATTTAAAAGTGGGCGAGTGGGTTTTTGCCATCGGATCACCCTTCGGTTTTGACTATACCGTCACCGCCGGCATCGTCAGCGCTCTTGGCCGCTCCCTGCCTAGCGAAAATTACGTGCCGTTCATTCAGACCGATGTTGCTATTAATCCCGGTAATTCCGGTGGGCCGTTGTTCAACATGGACGGCGATGTGATTGGCATCAATTCCCAGATCTATACTCGTTCCGGTGGTTTTATGGGGGTGTCTTTCGCCATTCCCATCGATGACGCCATGAGCGTATTCCGTCAGATCCGCGACAATGGCAGTGTATCCCGCGGTTGGTTGGGCGTGCTCATTCAAGAAGTAAACCGTGATCTGGCCGAGAGTTTTGGCTTAAAGCGTCCGCGCGGCGCGCTGGTTGCCGAAGTGCTTGGCGGTTCACCAGCAGAGGCCGCTGGCTTGCAGTCCGGTGATATTGTACTGGCTTATGACGGTGAAGAATTGCAGCTGTCATCTGAGCTGCCGCCGATGGTGGGGCGCACGCCGATTGGTGAGTTAGCGCGGTTGACGGTGTTGCGTGGGGGAAACGAAATGTCTATTGATGTGAAAATTGGTCAGCTGCCAGATGAACGTGGCGCCCAGACGCAGAGCCCCGCAACCCCCGGCGACAGTTCTTCGTCGTTGTTTGGTCTGAGCGTTGAGCCGCTGCCGGCGAGCATGACCGACGCTCAGGGCATCAGTGTCGGCGTATTAGTGGCTGATGTTCAGGGTGGCCCTGCTTTCGACGCAGGCATACGCCCCAATGACGTGATCACAGAAATCGATCGCAAAGCGGTGACGTCGGTGGCGGACTTCCGCAACATTGCCGGCAATCTGGCTGCCGATCGCGCCGTGCCAGTGCGCATAGTGCGCCAGGGTCGTGCGCTCTATTTGGTCATGAAACCTTAATACCTCTTCAAACCCGGTCGCCGACAGCAATGGCAATGGCGGCCGGTAAACTGTAAAATATTTCCGCTGCTGCATACGGCAGCGGCCCTTCCCGGGCTCAATCCTGTGTCTTATACGAGTATTAATTGTCTGTGACTGAACTGAGCCGAATTCGTAACTTTTCTATTATTGCCCACATTGACCATGGCAAATCCACACTCGCAGACCGGTTTATCCAGACCTGCGGTGGCCTGACCTCCAGAGAAATGGCAGAGCAGGTGCTTGACTCCATGGACATTGAGCGTGAACGGGGTATTACTATTAAAGCGCAGTGCGTGACCCTGAATTACACCGCTCGTGACGGCCAGGTTTACAAACTCAACTTTATTGATACGCCGGGACACGTAGACTTTTCCTACGAAGTGTCACGTTCACTCTACGCTTGCGAAGGCGCGCTGCTGGTGGTGGATGCCGGGCAGGGCGTTGAAGCTCAGTCGGTGGCCAACTGCTATACCGCTATTGAACAGGGTCTGGAAGTGGTGCCAGTGCTGAACAAGATGGACTTGCCGCAGGCAGAACCGGAGCGGGTAGCCGCCGAGATCGAAGACATCATCGGCATAGATGCCAGCAGCGCCGTGCGCTGCTCGGCAAAGAATGGCATGGGTGTGGAAGATGTGCTGGAAGATCTGATCCAGAAAATTCCACCGCCAACGGGTGATCGTTCGGCGCCGCTACAGGCACTGATTATCGACTCCTGGTTTGATAATTATTTGGGCGTCGTGTCGCTGGTGCGGGTGACCCAGGGCGTGTTGAGAAAGGGCGAAAAAATCGTTATCAAGTCGACGGGCAAGGCTTGGAATGCAGACAAAGTGGGTATTTTTAAGCCAAAGCCCTACGACACCAACATTCTGGAAGCGGGTGATGTAGGTTTTGTGGTTGCCGGTATCAAAGCCATTCACGGTGCGCCGGTGGGCGATACCATCGTGCATCACAAATTTGCCGACGAAACTCCCAGACTGCCGGGCTTTAAAAAAATTCAGCCGCAGGTATACGCTGGTCTGTTTCCAGTCAGCTCCGACGATTATAACGATTTTCGTGATGCTCTGGATAAGCTGACGCTGAATGACGCGTCCTTATTTTTCGAGCCGGAAAGCTCCGACGCTTTGGGCTTTGGTTTTCGCTGTGGTTTCCTGGGCATGCTGCACATGGAAATTATTCAGGAGCGGCTAGAGCGTGAGTACGATATTGATCTGGTTACCACCGCGCCCACGGTTATTTATGAAGTGCTCACTAAACAGGGTGAGACATTATCGGTAGACAGCCCCTCAAAGTTGCCGGATATTGGCTCAATTGAGGAAATGCGTGAGCCCATTGTGCAAGCCAACATTTTGGTGCCGCAAGAGCATTTGGGAAATGTAATTGCCCTGTGCGAGCAAAAACGCGGCGTACAAAAAAGTATGCACTTTACTACCAGACAGGTGCAGCTCTCCTACGAACTGCCCATGGCCGAAGTGGTTCTCGACTTTTTCGACCGGCTAAAATCCGTCAGCCGAGGCTTCGCTTCACTGGATTACCACTTCATTCGGTTTCAGGCCGCTAATCTCGTGCGTCTGGACGTGCTGATCAACGGTGAGCGAGTGGATGCTCTGGCTTTGATTGTTCACCGTGAACTGGCGAATCACAAGGGACGTCAACTGGTGGAAAAAATGAAAGAGCTGATTCCGCGGCAGATGTTTGATATTGCCATTCAGGCGGCTATTGGCAACCAGGTCGTGTCGCGAGTGACGGTGAAAGCCTTGCGTAAGAACGTGACCGCCAAATGTTACGGCGGCGATGTCAGTCGCAAAAAGAAACTGCTGCAAAAGCAGAAAGACGGTAAAAAACGCATGAAGCAAGTGGGTAACGTGGAAGTGCCCCAGGATGCGTTTCTAGCGGTATTGAAAATCGACAACTAGAAAATCGAAAAAAATGGGCGCCTGATAAATAGGCACCTGATAAACAGGCATCTGATAAGTAGGCATCTGAATGGATATCGATTTTCCGCTGATTTTGGTCATCCTGACCTTTGCAACGGGTTTGGTCTGGCTTGCCGACAAACTGTTTTTACGCCCGCGCCGCGCCGCTAACGCGAGTGTCGTGGCCCCAGAGAAAGACTTGGTCGTAACAGAGCCTTATCTAGTCGAACTGAGCCGTTCATTTTTTCCGGTATTGGCCATTGTGTTGGTTCTGCGTTCGTTTCTGGTAGAGCCATTCCAGATTCCCTCCGGCTCTATGTTGCCTACCCTGGAGGTGGGCGATTTCATTTTGGTGAACAAGTTTGCTTATGGCCTTCGGCTGCCGGTTCTGGGCTCAAAAGTGGTCAGCATCGACGATCCAGGCCGCGGTGATGTCATGGTATTTCGCTACCCTGAAGACCGTAAAACCAACTACATAAAACGAGTGGTTGGGTTGCCCGGTGACCAGATTCGCTACCGCGATAAAACTTTGTTCATAAACGGTGAAAAAGTGGAATCGCGATTTGTGGCGCGTCTGCCGCCCAATGAATACAGGCGCGAGCAGCTAGGTGGGGTGGAGCATGATATTTTTCTGACCAAGGGCCGCCTGGGCACCGGCGGTGAAGGCGAATGGCAAGTACCCGAAGGCTACTATTTTGTAATGGGTGACAACCGTGACAACAGTAATGACAGCCGCTACTGGGGCACGGTTCCAGACGACCTTGTTGTCGGCAAGGCCTTTGCTATCTGGATGCACTGGGAATCGCTGGCCAGCTTGCCATCGTTTCGTCGGGTGGGGGGCATAGAATAATGGGCAACCTAATGAGGATACAGGGGATGACCAACAATGGGTCAAATATAAACACGCAGCGCGGCGCATCCGGTTTGGTCATGCTGGTCATGGTTCTGTTTTTTGGCAGCCTGCTGACCCTGTTGCTGAAACTTGGGCCAGCGTACATGGATGATTACACCATTCAGGAGGCACTCGAGGGCTTGGACGGTACCAAAGGATTGTCAGCAATGGGGCCGGCCGAAGTGCGTTCACTGATTAATAAGCGCCTGAGTGTGAACAATGTTCGCACCCTTAGCGCCGAGAGTATTACCGTTGACAAAGACGGTGACCGGGTGCTGATTGTGGTGGACTATGAAGCGCGCTCGCCGGTCATTAGTAACATAGATGCGGTGATGCACTTCAAGCACGCTTACGATATGAGTGGCCAATGAGCGTACAGCCCGACCTTGAGCCCTTGCAGCGCCGTATCGGTTATCAGTTCAAATCCCAGGAACGTTTGCTGCTGGCCCTGACTCACCGTAGTTTTGGCAATCAGAACAATGAACGCCTTGAGTTTCTGGGTGACTCCATTGTAAACATGGTGATTGCCGAGCATTTGTTCAGGCGCTTTCCCAAAGCCCGTGAAGGGCAGCTAAGCCGCTTGCGGGCGCGCATGGTCAAGGGCGTAACTCTGGCGGAAATTGGGCGGGAGTTTGATTTAGGCTCCTATCTGCGCTTGGGTTCAGGTGAGCTCAAAAGCGGCGGTTTTCGTCGGGAATCGATACTGGCGGATGCGGTAGAGTCCGTCATCGGCGCTATCTATCTGGACAGTGATTTTGTTACCTGTCAAGCTCAGATATTGCGTTGGTTTGATTTGCGCCTGCAGAATCTGGACTTACAGGATACTCAGAAAGATCCGAAAACCCGCCTGCAGGAATATCTTCAGTCGCGCCAGTTTCCGCTGCCGATTTATGACGTTCAGGCGGTTGACGGTGAAGCCCACAATCAGACATTTCACATATCCTGCGCGCTGTCCTCATTAGGGCGCAAAACCACAGGTAGCGGCAACAGTCGCCGCATAGCCGAACAGCAAGCCGCCCGTAATGCCCTGAAAGAACTGGGTGTGGAGAACGATTGATGACGGATACAACCCGCCCGCAAGACCCCGACAGCCGTTGTGGCTTTGTGGCCATCGTAGGGCGCCCCAATGTGGGCAAGTCTACCCTGATGAATCACATACTGGGCCAGAAGCTCAGTATTACCTCGCGCAAGCCGCAAACCACCCGTCACCAGGTTTTGGGTATAAAAACCATTGGCCCGGTGCAGGCTGTGTATGTCGATACACCGGGTATGCATGAAGAAGAACCGCGGGCGATAAACCGATACATGAACAAGGCTGCTACCTCGGCCTTGAAAGGTGTCGACGTGGTGGTATTTGTGCTTGACCAGCTGGCCTGGACCACCGCCGATGAACTGGTGTTGGAGAAACTTTCTAGCTTGAAATGCCCGGTGATTCTGGCGATCAACAAGGTCGACAAGATTGAAAAGCGGGAAACCCTGCTGCCGCATTTGGACATGCTGTCGCGCAAGCGCGATTTCGCCGAAATGATTCCCGTCTCGGCGCTGCGCCAGACGAATCTGCTACCGCTTGAAGAGTGTGTCGGCCGCTTTCTGCCGCAGAGCGTGCACTTTTACCCGGACGACCAGATTACCGACCGCAGCGAGCGCTTTATGGCCTCGGAAATGGTGCGTGAAAAAATCACCCGCCAGCTAGGTGCAGAGTTGCCATATTCGGTGGCGGTAGAAATTGAAGAGTTCAAACATGATGGTAAAACCTTGCACGTGTCGGCCGTGATACTGGTGGAGCGTGAAGGTCAGAAGAAAATTATCATTGGGGACAAGGGCGACCGCCTGCGCAGCATTGGCCAGGATGCCCGGATCGATATGGAACGCATGTTCGACAACAAAGTTATGCTGCGGCTTTGGGTGAAGGTCAAACGCGGCTGGGCCGACAGTGAACGGGCTTTGAAAAGCCTTGGCATGAACGACTTCTGAGTCTGCCATGAGGGCTAAGGTGCTTGTTGTATGAGGGGCAAGGTCATTCAGGAGCCGGGCTATGTGATTCATCGCCGGCCCTGGCGTGAAACCAGCTTGCAGGTAGATGTTTTCACCCTGAATTATGGCCGTATTGACTTGATTGCTCGCGGCGCCAGCACCAGCAAAAGCCCGCTCAAAGCCCAGTTACAACCTTTTCAGCCGCTATTGCTGGACTGGGTAGGTCGCGGGGACCTGAAAACCTTGACCCAGGCAGACGTTCGATATGCGCCGGTTCTGGCGCAATCGCAAGCGCTGTTCAGCGGTTTTTATCTGAATGAATTGCTTCAGCGCATTTTGCCCGCAGCGGACCCCTATCCATTGTTATTTGCTGCTTATCTTGATGCCATGGCCGAGCTGGCTGCTGCTGCTGAGCTGGAACCCGTGCTGCGGCGTTTCGAGCGCAGTCTGGCGCTGGCCCTGGGGTACGATTTTGCTTGGGACCTTGCTACCGATAGCGGTGCACCGGTGCAATCGGGCTGGTTTTACGGATATCACCCGCAGCAGGGTATTATTGAGCGCCCGGGTGCCGATGTGCGGGTGAAAAAACTTCGTGGCGATGCGCTGCTTGCGCTTGCGGCCAATGATTACAGTGAAATTGAAGCGCGCCGCAGCGCCAAGCGGGTGATGCGCTCGCTGGTAGACTATTTATTACAGGGGCGACCGTTGCACAGCCGCCAACTTTTTATCCAGCCAGGGGCAGTAAAATGAACTCCAGAGTATTGCTTGGTGTGAATATCGATCACGTGGCCACTTTGCGTCAGGCCCGCGGTACACGGTATCCCGATCCGGTACAGGCTGCATTGCTGGCGGAAGAAGCCGGCGCCGACGGCATAACTATTCACCCGCGAGAAGATCGTCGTCACATTCAAGACCGTGACGTGTTGCTGTTACGCGATACCTTGCAGACCAAAATGAACCTTGAAATGGCGGTTACCGACGCCATGCTGGATTTTGCCGAACAAATCCGCCCGGCCTGCGTGTGCCTGGTGCCTGAAAAACGCGAAGAACTGACCACCGAGGGTGGTTTGGACGTTGATGGCCAGGAAGCCCGCATCGCCAGAGCCTGCGAACGCCTGGCGGCCATAGGTGCGGAAGTATCCCTGTTTATCGACCCTAACAAAACTCAGATTGATGCTGCCGTGCGCTGTGGCGCGCCGGTGATTGAATTGCACACCGGTGAGTACGCCGAGGCCAGCGGCGCGGCTGCGGATGCGGCTTTCAAGGTATTGGTGGAAGCGGTCACCTACGCTCGTAAGAAGGGTTTGGTGGTTAATGCAGGCCATGGTCTGAATTATCACAACACCGAGCGGGTGGCCGCGATTGCCGGGATTAATGAGTTGAATATCGGCCACGCTATTATCGCCCGAGCGGTCTTCACCGGTCTGAAAGAAGCAGTGCGGGACATGAAAACACTGATCGATAACGCTTGCCGGCGTTAGGAGTGCGTCGACTCTAAAAGTGCATAGGGCTGCCGTGTTGTCTGAAGAGTAACTGCCAATGGGTGTTGTCGCCCCAGTTCAATAGCCGCTTCAATGCTCTCAACAGCTGATCGGTCAGGGGATCAATATCGCTGTCAGCCGTCTTTAACGCGGTCTCCAGTTGATTGGCAGCGGCTCGAACTTCCGGTACGCCGCAGTAGCGGGCGCCACCGTGCAGCTTGTGCACGCACTCGAGCAGTTCCAGTCTGTTGCCATTGCGCCAATGATGTTCAATGGTTTCAACGGTGGGTGTTATCTGTTCCAGCAGCATGCTGAGCAACTCTTCGGCCAGATCTGCTTTGCCGGCTGCCAAGCGCAGGCTTTCCTCAATACTGATGCATTCCCTGGGCATTCGTCGACTCGACGGTCGCAGTGCTCTGCGACTATCGCGCACTTCGTTAGCTCGATCGCCGTCTTCGGCGCCGTCGTAATATATCAATCCTGTGTGTTGCTGGACGGCGTCCAGCAGTTGGCGGCTGCTGACCGGCTTGGTCATGTAGCCGTCGAATCCCTGCCGCGCCAACCGGCCTCGCTCGTCACTCATGGCGTGCGCGGTCAGTGCAATAATGGCGGCACGTTGGCAGCTGGCGGTTTCCAGCTGCCTTAGCTTTTGGGTGGTGGCCACGCCGTCCATACCTGGCATCTGCAGGTCCATGAATACCAAATCGAATTGACGGCAGCGGGCCTTTGTCAACGCTTCAAAGCCACTTGCGGCGCCTACCGTGTTTACGCCCGCATCCTGTAGCAGGGTCAGTACCAGTTTAAGATTGGCTTCGTTGTCGTCTACCGCCAGAACCCAGGGGTTGAGGCTTTCTCTGTCGGGTTCCGGCTGTGGTGTTGCCAGACCGTAATCGCGATCAGCCGTGTGGTCGTTAGCGTTGATGCCGTGCACCAGTAACGTCAGTTCATTGTAGAGCTCCGCGCGCAAGACGGGTTTGGTTAGGTGGCTGCTAACATTGGCTACCAGGGGTGTGTCGTGGCTCTCCATGGTTGGCGTGAGCAACAGGGTGCGACAATCGCGGTCAACCTCAATACTGTGCACCAGACTGCGATATCGGTTGGAATTGAGTAAATGGCGACTAATACCAATCAGCGCGACGGCAAAGCCGGTCTGTTCTTGTTGCGCCTGTTCGATGCGCTCTTGCATGGCGCCAGGGGAGCTAACACGCTCTACGGTAACGCCCCAGTTCCGCAACAGGTGCTCCATCGCCAGGCCAGTAGTTTTTTGTTGCTCCAGGTAAATCATGCGTTCACCGCGCAGGCCGTTACGGGGGCTGTCGCTATCGTTTTGGCTGGCCCGCGTGCTGGTCAGGGTGAACCAGAATGTAGAGCCTTTTCCCAGCGCGCTTTCCAGGCCGATCTTGCCGCCCATTTCCTCTGTCAGGCGTTTGGATATAGCCAGCCCGAGCCCGGTACCACCATATTGCCGTGCGGTTGATGCGTCGGCCTGGCTAAACGCATCGAACAATGGTCGCTGTTGTGCACGTGACAGTCCCATACCTGTATCCGCTACGCTGATACGCAGGGTAACGGAGCCATTACTGGCGTCCTCTTCTTCTAGGCTGGCACGCAGGACGACTTCGCCGGTGTGGGTAAACTTGATGGCGTTGTTGAGCAAATTGGTAATAATCTGTTTCAACCTCAATGGGTCGCCCATCAGGTTGTTGGGCACATCGTTGTAAACCAGATTCACCAGGTCCAGGTTTTTGTCGTGCGCTGCCGGCGCAAGCATCACCATGACTTCTTCCACAATGTCCCGCAGCTGGAAAGCTACTCGGTCAAACGTTAGCTTGCCGGCTTCGATTTTGGAAAAGTCGAGAATGTCGTTAATGATGGTCAACAGGATTTCCGATGACTTGCGAATGGTGTTCAGGTGATCTCTTTGCTGGCGGGCCAGAGAGCCTTTTAACAGCAGTTCGGTGAATCCGATAATACCGTTGAGCGGAGTCCGGATTTCGTGGGACATATTGGCCAGAAATTCCGATTTTATGCGGCTCGCTTCGAGCGCTTCCTTACGCGCAAAATCCAGTTCAATATTTTGGACTTCAATAGTTTCCAGCGTTTCCCTCAGGTCTTCGGTTGCCTGGTTCACGTTTTGCTGCATGTCTGCCTGGGCCATGCTCAAGGCAGCCGCCATGGCGTTCAGGCCAGACTCAAGCTGTTCAAACTCGGGTCCAGCTTGAGTACAAACCCGGGTTTCCAATTTGCCTTCTTTAAGCTCGGCAACGGCTTTATTAAGCTTATAAACAGGACTGGTGAAAGCCCGGCTCAGGCACAGCGACACTAGCATGCTGAACACCACACCGGAAAGGACTAACAGCAGGGAAATCAGCAACGCTTTGTAGGTTTCTTTTTCGGTGCGGATATGGGACATTTCCACCGCTACCCAGCCTAGAGTTTGTTGGGCACTGGGCACCTCAGCCTTGTCATTGAGCAGGTTCTCGATCATCAGGCCCTGCAGGGTAACCGGCGTAATGAAAAGAGTGCTCTGCGGGTGCGGCAGCTGCTGCGCGACCTGATCCTGCAGCTGCTCGCCGATATCGTATTTGTGGGTGTCGGGGCCGGTGTGCAAAAGACGTTCGCCGGCGCTGTCGAAAAAGCTGATGGAGCGTACATCTTGCTCTTGCAGCAACGCGTTGGAAAGGCTGCCTAATAAGTGCCGGTTGGCCGTAAACAGGCCGTATTCTGAGCCCGCCGCGAGTTGCCGCGACAAGGCTTCGCCGCGGTCCCGCAGCAGGCTTTCAATCTGGTCAACCCAACTTGAACTGAAAAACAGGCCCAGCAATAAAGTGGTAGCCAGTGTGGGTACCAGTGTTGCCATCAGTACCTTGTTGCGAATGCCCCAGTGACGAATACCTCGGTTGGCAAAACCCCAGCGCCCCATAAACAATCCCTGAAAATGGCATTTTGCCCGCTGACTACGGGCATCAGTCTGTTGGTTCGGTATTTGCGCCCGACGGGTGTTGTTGCCGGCAGCAGGTAACCTAATTCGTAGCGATAGCGCCAGGCTCTTACGATAGCAATAAGCTGTATTGGGCTGGAGTCGCTATAAGGCGTATGATTTAACACCAAAAGTGTACCACAGGGACTCATTATGTACTTTCCAACCATTGAAGATTATGTTGGTAAAACCCCCCTGGTTCGCCTGCAGCGCCTGCCAGGCGATACCAGTAATGTCATCCTTGCCAAACTGGAAGGTAATAATCCGGCCGGTTCGGTCAAAGATCGGCCCGCGATCAGCATGATCCAACAAGCCGAAATCCGCGGCGACATCAAGCCCGGTGATACTCTGATTGAAGCTACCAGCGGTAATACCGGTATTGCCCTGGCTATGGCGGCGGCGATAAAGGGTTACCGCATGGTGTTGATTATGCCCTCCAATATGAGCGAAGAGAGGCGCGCGTCCATGCGCGCTTATGGCGCCGAAATCATTGCGGTGAGCAAGGAAGACGGTATGGAAGGCGCCCGCGATCTGGCCGAACGCATGCAGGCCGAAGGCAAAGGCAAGGTTTTGGATCAGTTTGCCAATGCTGACAACCCACTGGCGCACTACCGCACCACCGGCCCTGAAATCTGGCAGCAGACCAATGGCCGGGTAACCCATTTCGTGGCCTCGATGGGCACCACGGGTACGGTTATGGGCGTGTCCCGCTATTTAAAAGAGCGCAACCCCGACGTCCGCATTGTTGGCCTGCAACCCAGCGAAGGCGCGGCCATACCGGGCATTCGGCGCTGGCCAGAAGCCTACATGCCTAAAATTTTTGATGCCAAGGCGGTTGATCAGGTAATGGATATTGGTCAGGTCGAGGCCGAAACCACGATGCGCGCGCTGGCCGAAAAAGAAGGTATTTTTTGCGGCGTATCGTCTGGCGGTTCCATCGCTGCGGCGCTGCGACTTTCCCAAACGCTTGAAAACGCCGTCATCGTGGGCATTATCTGTGACCGTGGTGACCGCTACCTGTCTACCGGCGTATTTCCTGGCGCTTGAGTCTGATTAAAAAAGAGAAGAATTGATGAGTAGAAGACGCAGAAAAGTGTTGCCCCAGGAGCCTGTGCGCTGCGAGGTCGAAAAGCTCGGCCATGATGGCCGTGGTATTGCCCGTAACGAGGGTAAGGTCCAATTTGTCAGCGGCGCGCTGCCAGGCGAAACAGTGTTGGCCAAGATGGTTGGCAGTCGCAGCAAATTTGACGAATTGCGTACCCTTGAGGTACTCAACGCGGCTCCCGACCGCCAGGTTCCGCCCTGCGACTTTGCCGCCGTGTGCGGTGGCTGCAGCCTGCAGCACATGAGTGCAGAAGCGCAGATTGCGTTCAAGGAAAACACTCTGAAAGAGCACTTTACCCATTTTGGTGGTATCGAGCCCGAACAGTGGGTTAAACCACTGCGCGCTGACACCTTGGGTTACCGCCGCAAAGCGCGGCTGGGTGTGCGTTTCGTAACAGCACGTGACTCAGTGCTGGTTGGCTTCCGCGAAAAGAGCAGTAATTTTCTGACGGATATTGACCGCTGCCTGGTGCTGGACCCACGTATTGGTGAACGCATTATGCCGCTGCGCGAATTGCTGCACGGCATGGATGCTTTTGACCGCATTCCACAGGTAGAGGTTGCCTGCGGTGATGATGTGGCCGTGATGGTGTTTCGTAATATGGAGGACTTGAGCGACCGTGACCGCAGCAAGCTGATTGTGTTTGGTCAAAACCACGATCTGCACATCTATTTGCAACCTAAAGGCCCGGACACGGTTCACCGTATTTGGCCGAAATCTGCAGGTCGCCAAGATGAACGTTTAAGTTACAGCTTGCCGGAATTTGATTTGACCCTGGCGTTTCACCCAATGGATTTCACCCAAGTGAATGCCAGCATCAACCAGGTAATGGTTAAGCGCGCCATCGACTGGCTGGATGTGCAGCCCGGTGAGCGAGTTTTGGATCTTTTTTGCGGCTTGGGTAATTTTACCTTGCCGCTGGCTCGCAGTGGTGGCCAGGTGGTCGGTGTTGAAGGCGACGACGCCATGGTTGAGCGCGGCCGCGAGAACGCCGCGCTGAACGGCCTGGATAATGTGACCTTTTTTGGCGCCGACTTGCACGGCGATTTTACTGGCCAGAGCTGGGCCAAAGAGGGTTTCGACAAAATCCTGATTGACCCGCCGCGCTCCGGCGCCGAAGACATTTGCCAGTACTTAACCGCCTTTAACGCTAGCCGCATTGTGTATGTGTCTTGCAACCCGGCCACCTTGGCGCGGGATGCGGGTGTTATGGTGCGTAACGGCTACCGCTTGGTGCAAGCGGGTGTCATGGATATGTTCCCGCATACTACTCATGTGGAATCCATCGCGCTTTTTGAACGTGATTCTGGTTAAACGCGATTCCGGCTAATCTGGAAAAGAGTCGACATGGTAAAAGTTCGCGAAGATTACGCCGTGACCGGCAGCGGTGAAGTAGACATTGCTCACTGCGTGCGCCAGCTGGCTGAGCAGACCCGACTTGAGGATGACAGTCTGCTGCGCCAAGCTTGCGAAAGAGCCGCGGCGATAGACCTTCAAGCCTATCGGGAAGACCGACAATGGACCCCCGGCGCCAGCAGTTTCCGTACCGGCATTGAAATGGCTCGAGTGCTGGCAGAACTGCACCTGGATCAGGCCAGTCTGACGGCTGCTGTGCTGTATCGCGCTGTACGCGAAGAACGGGTAACGCTGGAGGCTGTGCGTAAAGAGTTTGGCGACGAAGTGGCTGGCCTGATCAAAGGCGTGCTGCAGATGGCGGCGATTTCGTCTATCCATCACCCCCTGAAAGGCAACGTTTTGGGCCAGAGCGAAGGTCAGCTCGACAACGTGCGTAAAATGCTTGTGACCATGGTTGACGACGTGCGGGTTGCGCTGATCAAACTCGCTGAGCGCACCTGCGCCATCCGCGGAGTGAAAGACGCATTGCCGGAAAAACGCATGCGAGTTGCGCGGGAAGTATTTGAGATCTATGCCCCGTTGGCGCACCGGCTGGGCATTGGCTATATCAAATGGGAACTGGAAGACCTGTCTTTCCGCTATCTGCACGAAACCGCTTACAAGAAAATTGCCAAACTGCTGGATGAAAAGCGCCTGAATCGGGAAAGCTACATCAAACGGGTGGTGGCTGCGCTGGAGTCCGAGCTGGGCAGCGCCGGTATTAAAGGCGATGTGTCTGGCCGCGTTAAACACATCTATAGCATCTGGCGCAAAATGCGCAGAAAAGGCATTGATTTCAGCCAGGTGTATGACGTGCGCGCGGTGCGTATTCTGGTGCCGGAGGTACGCGACTGTTACGCCGTGTTGGGCGTAGTCCACGGTCTGTGGCGCCACATTCCTAACGAATTTGACGACTACATCGCTAACGTCAAAGAAAATGGTTACCAGTCTCTGCACACCGCGGTCATCGGCCCGGAAGGCAAGGTGATGGAGGTGCAGATTCGCACCCGTGACATGCACGAAGAAGCCGAACTGGGTGTCTGCGCCCATTGGCTTTATAAGGGGACCGACACCAAAAACAAATCCACCGGTTACGATGCCAAAATAAACTGGTTGCGCCAGGTGCTGGAATGGCAAGAAGAGTTGGGCGATCTGTCCGGCTTGGCGGAACACCTGAAATCCGAGGTGACATCCGATCGGGTTTACGTGTTTACGCCTGAGGGCCATGTGGTTGATCTGCCCCAGGGTTCCACCGCCGTAGACTTTGCTTATAGGGTACATACAGAAGTCGGTCACGCTTGCCGAGGCGCGCGCATCAACGGGCGTATCGTGCCCTTGATCTACCCGCTGAAAACCGGCGACCAAGTGTTCATACTGACGTCTAAAAATGCGACGCCCAGCCGCGATTGGCTCAACCCCAACCTGGGCTACATTCGGAGTTCGCGCTCCCGCGCTAAGGTCATCAGCTGGTTCAAACAGCAGGACCGCGGTCGTAATATCAGCGATGGCCGTGCCATTCTGGACGACGAATTCAAGCGTTTGTCATTGCACGACTGCAATCTGGAACTGCTTGCCAAGAAGGTGAATTACCACAGCGCTGAAGACATGTGTGCGGCCATTGGCGCGGGCGACCTGCGCCCGGCCCAAGTGGCCAATGTGGCCCAGCAAATGCTGGAGCCAAAACATGAACAGCCCGAACTGAAGCTGCGCAAGCAAAGCAAAGCCTACGATACCGAATCTGACATTCGCATTGTGGGTGTGGGCCAGCTGAAAACCCAGGTGGCTAAATGCTGCAAGCCCCTACCGGGTGATGATATTGGCGGCTACATTACCGTTGGCCGCGGTGTGACCGTTCACCGGCAGGACTGCAACACTTACATGGGGCTGGTGGAAACAGAGCCACACCGTATTATCGAGGTCAGTTGGGGCGTGCGCCAAGCCTCGGTATACCCGGTGGATATTAGCGTTGACGCTTATGACCGTTCGGGCCTTTTGCGCGATATCACCCAAGTGCTGTCGGCATCGCGCTGCGATGTGCTGGCGTTACACACCCAGAGCAATCGTGACGACAACACGGCCAACCTGACGGTCACTGTAGAAATCTCCGATCTGGAACAACTGGCCAAACTGCTGTCCCAGATTCGCAACCTACCCAACGTCATTGAGGCTAAGAGAAAACGCTGATGAGCTATTCGCTGGACGACTTGAAAACCCTGATGGTTCGCCTACGCGATCCAGACACCGGTTGCCCTTGGGATGCCCGCCAGACGTTTGCGTCCATCGTGCCCCACACCTTGGAAGAAGCCTACGAAGTGGCTGACGCCATCGAACGCGAGGATTATCCCAACCTGGAAGACGAGCTGGGTGACCTGCTGTTTCAGGTCATTTTTTACAGCCAGATCGGGCAGGAGTTGCAGTATTTCGATTTTGATTCGGTGGTGGACAATCTGGTGTGTAAACTGATCCGTCGCCACCCCCATGTGTTCCCCGAAGGCACGCTGGCGAGCCGGATTGACCCACACAATCGTCCAGACGAAGACTGGATCAAACAGAGCTGGGAACGCATCAAGGCGGAAGAACGGTCGCTAAAGCCTGCGCCTGACAGTGCCGAACCTTCGGGCCGTCTGGACGCTATTGCCCGGACTCTACCGGCCATGGCGCGGGCTGAAAAGCTGCAAAATCGGGCTGCTCGCCACGGCTTTGACTGGCCCGACATTGCCCCAGTGTTCGACAAACTGCACGAAGAGATTGATGAGCTGAAAGAAGCCTGGCAAGCCGCCTATGACGGCAGCGGCGAACGCGACGCCCTGGAAGACGAGCTGGGTGACGTGATGTTCGTGTGCGTGAATCTGGCGCGCTTTATGAAGGTGAGTCCGGAGCAGGCTTTGAAACGCACCAATCATAAATTTGAAGCGCGTTTCCGCGCCATTGAGGCCGAGCTTGTGGCTCAGGGCCGTGATATGGACAGCGAAACCCTAGAGGCGCTGGACGCCATCTGGCAGTCAGTGAAAGGTGTGGAGCGTCAGCGCTGACACGGTCAAGCCGCATAGACTTCGGCAGTGGTTCCTTAGTATCTTAATGAGGAACAAGTCAGATATTGCCCTAAACAGAACAAAAGGATGCCAATGTGACTGAATTACATCCGGATTTGCGGGAAAACGTGAGGATGCTGGGAGAGCTGCTAGGGCAGAGTATACGCCAGCATCCCGGGCAGCAGTGCTTTGACACAATTGAACAAGTGCGAGCTGCTGCCAAAGCAGACCGGCTCCAGGAAAGTGGCTCGGGCCAACGCCTGGTAAATTTGTTGGGCCAACTGGGCGACGATGAAATCCTGCCGGTGACTCGGGCTTTTAACCAATTTCTGAACCTGGCCAACCTGGCCGAGCAATATCATGGCATCCGTCGCAATCGCGGTCACAGCGCTGATCTGATGGTGGAATCATTCTCCGAAGTGTTTCAGCGTCTGCTAGCTGGCGGCATAAGCGCTGACGAACTGCACCGTCAGGTGGTCAATTTGCGGGTAGAGTTTGTACTGACAGCTCACCCAACAGAAGTGACCCGTCGCACACTAATTATGAAGTACGACGACATGTCCGACTGCCTGGAGCAGCTGGACCACCAGGATCTGATGCCCAGCGAGCGTGACGGAATCGTGCGTCGTTTGACTCGGCTGATTGCCGAGGCCTGGCACACCGATGAAATTCGTTACGATCGCCCCACTGCGGTAGACGAAGCCAAATGGGGCTTTGCAGTGATCGAAAACAGCCTGTGGACAGCGTTACCGAGATTCCTCGAAAGTCTGGATACCGCTCTGGTGGAAGCCACCGGTAAAGGTCTGCCGCTGCAAGCCACGCCGGTGCGGGTAGCATCCTGGATGGGCGGTGACCGTGACGGCAACCCCAACGTCACCCACCAGGTTACGCGCAAGGTGTTTTTGCTGGGCCGCTGGATGGCTGCGGATCTGTACATGAAAGACATCACAGCGCTGCGCGCCGAACTGTCTATGTGGCAGGCCAGCGACGAGCTGCGAGCAAGGGTAGGCGATACTCGTGAGCCTTATCGCCAAATTTTGGGCAAGCTACGTGATCAGCTTAGCCGCACCCGTGACTGGGCCGAAGCCAGTATTAGCGGCACTCCCGCCGACAGCAACGGCATATTGTTCGCCAATAGTGAATTCACCGAACCCTTGGAACTGTGCTACCGCTCACTGGTTGAGTGTGGTCTTGAGTACATTGCCAATGGACCGCTGCTGGACACTATTCGCCGCGCCCATACCTTTGGCTTGCCATTGAGCCGCCTCGATATTCGCCAGGAAGCGGCCCGTCACGCTGAGGCTGTGGCCGAAATCGTGGGTTATCTGGGGCTTGGGGATTATCAGGCCTGGTCAGAAGTAGAACGTCAGGCGTTTCTGGTGCGCGAGCTTAAAGGCCGTCGCCCGCTAATTCCGCGTAACTGGCAGCCCAGTGAAGCAGTGCAGGAAGTGCTGGCTACCTGCAAGGTGGTGGCCGAGCAAACGCCGCAGGCGTTGGGCTCTTATGTGATTTCCATGGCCAGTAAGCCGTCCGATGTGCTGAGCGTTATTCTGCTGCTGCGCGAGGCGGGCATGCAGTATCCAATGGCGGTTGTACCGCTATTTGAAACATTGAATGACCTGAGTGGCGCGCCGCAAAGCATGACCGAGCTTTATCAGATTGACTGGTATCGCGAATACTGTGACGGCAAGCAGGAAGTCATGATCGGCTATTCCGATTCGTCAAAAGATGCTGGCCAGATGATGGCTGCATGGGCCCAGTACCAAGCCCAGGAAGCGCTGACAAAAGTGGCTGCAGAATACGATATGCGCTTGACCTTGTTCCACGGCCGTGGCGGTACGGTTGGTCGTGGAGGCGGCCCGGCTAACCGGGCGATCCTTTCGCAGCCGCCGGGATCGGTCAACGGCAGCTTTCGCATTACCGAGCAGGGCGAGATGATTCGCTTCAAATTCGGCATGCCGGATCTTGCCGTGCAAAGTCTGACGCTTTACACCACTGCGGTCATCGAGGCCACACTGGCGCCGCCGCCCCAACCCCAAGACAGTTGGCGAGAAACCATGAACTGGTTGACTGAACGCTCGTTAAAGGCTTACCGCGACGTGGTGCGGGACGACCCGCAATTTGTGCTTTATTTCCGACAGGTTACCCCGGAACAGGCGCTGGGCAAGCTGGCCTTGGGCAGTCGCCCGGCGCGGCGCAAAGCCGGTGGTGGCGTTGAAAGTCTAAGAGCCATACCCTGGATATTTGCCTGGACTCAAATGCGCCTGATGCTGCCGGCTTGGCTGGGCAGCGACGTCGCTCTGGAAGCAGCCGCCGAAGATCAGCGTATAGACCAGTTGCGGGAAATGATGGCGGGTTGGCCGTTCTTCCGCACCTACATCGATATGCTGGAGATGGTTTTGGCAAAGGCAGACCTGCGCATCGCCAGCTATTACGAGCAGACCTTGGTGGACGACCCGGCGTTGCGGGCCCTGGGTGAAAATCTGCGCCAGCGCTTGAGCCGCTGCATTCATCGGGTGCTGGAACTGAAACAGCAAGACCACCTGCTGGCAGACGAGCCAGTATTTGCTCATTCTATGAATGTGCGTAATCCGTACACTGATCCATTGCATTATCTGCAGGCAGAACTGCTGCGGCGTGAGCGCCAAAGTGAGGGCAAAGGCGGCGATGATGGCGACCGTAACGGGAAAGTGCCGGAACTGGTTGAGAGGGCCCTAAAGGTCACCATGGCAGGGATCTCAGCGGGTATGCGCAACACCGGTTAAGGTGTCGAAAATACCTCCGCCATTTTTGTAACGCACATCGCTGGAGTTGAATTTTGCAATCTGCAACGCGAATTGAGCTGTTTTTGGCCCGCAAGGCAATTGCGTTTCAGACGCTGGGCTTGCTGCCAGCGGCCACGCTGGAGGCGGCCGTCAGCGCCGCCGGTCAGTCGCTGTCGACGGTCATTACTGGCACGGTACTGATTGACAGCAAGGGTGCACTAATGGTCACCCACCGCCTGAATGGCGAGGTAGATCTAGCCGCGGTATACCGGCTGACGGGGCGTCAGATGCAGGTGCTGACTGAACGCCAGGTTGCCCGTCTGTTTGACGACTGCGATTCGGGTTTTCTGCCGCCGCTGGGGGCAGCTTACGATTTGCCTATGCTAGCAGACAGCCAGATGGACGACTTGCCCCGGGCGATCTTCACCAGTGGCTCCAATGGCCGGCTTTTGGTGCTAGAGGGGCGTGGCCTGCGTCTGGCTTTGGCTGGAGCCCGCAAGGGGCCGCTGGTTAAAGAGTTGGCGCTTGATGTCAGCACAAACCAGCTAACGCTGGATCAGATTGCTGCCAGGCTGCAAAAGCTGTATCGACTGCCGCCGATGCCGGCACTGGCTTTCCGGATTCTGGAACTGACGGCCAAGCCAGAGGCGACTGCAAAACAGTTGGCCGAGGTGATTGAGCTAGATCCAAGCATGACTGCGCAACTGCTGCGTTACGCCCGCTCGGCGCTGTTCGGCTATCGCGGCCAGATTAATTCGGTGCAAGATGCGGTTGCACGCGTGTTGGGATTTGAGCGGGTCGCCCATGTGGCTATGGGTATTGCCGCAGTAAAATCTTTTGATGTGCCCCGTGAGGGGCCGCTAGGGGTTGACCAATTTTGGCGCCATTCATTGTATTGTGCTTTTCTGAGCGCCAGCCTGGCCCGTCGCTGCGGTGCCGAATCCGGTATGGCCTATATGTGTGGGCTTTTGCATAATTTTGGGCTGCTTCTTATCGGGCATCTGTTTCCGGCAGAGTACGTTCGCCTCAGCGAGTTGCGTGACGCCGAACCAGAAGCCAGTATGCAACAATTGGAGCAGGAGATATTCGGCGGAGCTGATCAAGCCATGATGGCTGTGGGCCACGGCACCATCGGTGGTGTTCTGCATCGGCTGTGGAATTTGCCGGGGCCGGTCATAAAGGCCGCAGCCATGCACCAGTGCGGCGAATACAGCGGCGAGCATCAACTTTATGTGAATGCAGTGATACTGGCAAATGCCCTTCTTAAAGACATCGGTATTGGTGATGAATTTGTCCCCGACGATACCGTCGCTCTGGCCGCTAAGCTGGGCTTGGAACAGAGCGATCTGGACCAAGCCCGGCGGGAAATTGCCGATGTGGCCGATGATCTCGACGCGGTGGCGGCGGCGCTAAGTTAACAGCGCGGACCACGGTTGACTGTTCCTGACTCATCTTTATTTTCTTTATCGCTTTTCTTCTGATCTATCAATGCTCTTCTCATGACGACAGGGCCAAGGGAGACTTTATTTCGGTATTCCACTGTATACAAACGGGCATGATACTGAGGTCGGCTTTCGCTTGCCGGCTCGACTTCGTATAATGCGCCACCTTCAACCCTTAACTCGGGTAAAAAAAGTCGAGAGGCTGCGGCAAAAGCACCTGTTTTTGCCATAGCTTTTTCAAATTATTCATCATTTCAGGAGCATAAACTATGCGCATCATCATGTTGGGCGCCCCGGGCGCTGGGAAGGGTACACAGGCTCAGTTCATGACAGAGAGGTTTGATATTCCTCAGATCTCCACTGGCGACATGTTGCGCGCCGCGGTTAAGGCCGAGTCGGATCTGGGAAGTAAGGTCAAGGAAGTAATGGCCTCGGGTGGTTTGGTGTCAGACGACATCATCATTGCTTTGATTGACGAGCGTATCCAGAAAGCAGATTGCAAAAACGGCTTTCTGCTCGACGGTTTTCCGCGCACCATTCCTCAGGCTGAAGCGCTGAAAAACCAGGGCATCGCTATCGATTACGTGGTTGAGATCACCGTGGCCGATGAGGAAATTGTCAGCCGCCTGTCAGGCCGGCGAGTGCACGAAAGCAGTGGCCGCATCTATCACGTCAAATACGATGCACCAAAAGTGGAAGACAAAGACAACGAAACCGGCGAAGCGTTGATTCAGCGTGAAGACGATAGTGAAGAAACCGTGCGCAAACGCCTGGGTATCTATCACCAGCAAACGGCTCCACTTATCGGTTACTACCGGGATTGGGTTGCCAAAGATGCGGACGGCGCGCCACGTTATGTTCAAGTTGAAGGCGTTGGCAGTCTGGACGATATTCGCGCCCAGATCAGCGCCAAGCTGACGTAAGCCAATGAAATTACTGGCACTGGACACTTCGGGCGCAGGCTGTTCGGCGGCTCTCTGGCTGGGCAGTGCAGAGGCGGGTCTAGCCCATGAGCGTTTTGAAATTGCGCCACGGGGCCATACTCGCTTGCTGATGCCTATGGTTCGAAGCCTGCTGCAGGAGCACGGGCTGCAGCCTGCTGACCTTGATGCAGTCGCTTTCGCCTGCGGGCCGGGTTCGTTTGCCGGGTTGCGTATTGCCACCGGCGTAGTGCAAGGCCTGACATGGGGCTTGAATATACCGGCAATACCGGTGTCATCATTGGCGGCAGTCGCTTTGGATGCTCTTACCCAGGCAAATGCCGCTCAAGGCCAGCGCGTGGCGGTGGCCTTTGACGCACGTATGGGCGAAGTTTACTGGGGCTGTTATCAGTTGCTTGATGGCGCACCAGTGCTGCTTGGCAAAGAGCGGGTCTGCGCACCAGTCGCGCTGGTAATGCCCGCAGCAGAAAGCGCTGCTGGCGACGTTGGAGGTGCTCATGTCAGAGCGAACAACGCCGATTGGCTTGGCGCGGGTTCCGGTTGGGCGTTGATCGAACAGATGCCCGTGGCGGTGACCTCTGCGTTGGCGGCCTTGCCCAGTGTTGATTTGGTGCCAAGAGCTGCGTGCGTTGCCCGCCTGGCCGCCAAACAGTTTGCCCTAGGTGCCGGTGTTTCGGCAGAGCAGGCCCAGCCTGTGTACCTGCGCGACGAAGTAACCTGGCAAAAACTGCCCGGCCGCAAATAATGCAGGATTCTCTGGCCGTAGCCTGTTCTGCTCTAGGCGACAAGCATCTTGCAACGGAGTTGGCCACGGAGCTAGGTGTGTCTATGGTGGCCGCCACAGACCCACGCCGCGTGACGAGTGTTCCCTTGTTGCTGATCCTTGATGAGCAGGGGCTGGCCTTGCAGTTAACGGGGAAGGGCGCGCCGGGCCCCGTTCGGGCCGAATTCGTTAGCGGCAAAATAGGCTTTCGTCGCGAACACGGCGGTGGCACCGGGCAACTGGTGGCGCGGGCGGTGGGTCTGCATAAAACCCGCACTCCTTTGCACGTGCTGGACGCCACTGCAGGCCTGGGCCAAGACGCTTTTATTCTGGCGGGCCTAGGCTGCCGGTTGACTCTGTTTGAACGCCACCCCGTTATTAACGCCTTGCTGCAAGATGGTTTGGCCCGCGCGGCACTCAACGTTGAGTGCGCGCCAGTAGTTGCGCGCATGGACCTGCGTGCCGGCAGTAGTCTGGATTTTTTAAGGCAGGCCAAATCCGGCGAGCCGGAACATGCGTTGGCGGATGTCATTTATCTGGACCCAATGTTTCCCCACCAAGACAAAACTGCTCTGGTGAAAAAGGAAATGCAGGTGTTCCGCCACCTCGTCGGGCAAGATGAAGACACGCCACAGTTGCTTAAGCTGGCGCTAAACGCCGCGCGCTACCGTGTGGTGGTCAAACGCCCGCGCAAAGCGCCGGCTATAGATGGCGTCACACCCACCACCCGGGTAGAAGGCAAGAGCAGTCGTTACGATATTTACAGTTTACGAGCTCTACCCTGAATCTCTGCTTTTAAATCCCCATGCGGGTAACGTTTTCAATGGCCTGCTGTTTTTCTACGCTGAGCACCAGTCGCGCATCTTTGGCGACTTTGTCCAGACTGTCGTCGTAATAAATCACCCCGTGTTCGTCAGTGCTAATGACGTCGTTGCTCTGCAATGCGGTAATAAAGTGGCGAAATAGGTTTTTGTCAAAAAACTCTGGCGCATTCAGGCCAAACAGAATGGACATGCGCTCGGCTAGAAGAGTGCTTTGCTCTTCCAGTGCCTGTGCGGTGATTTTACCGGAACCATAGCGGCGTAATATGCCCACGACAATGTGATAGCGCTCCAGCGTCTGGATGATAAACCGCGACAGTAAGCGGAGCCGCACCATGGCATCCGTGCCGTCAACCGGTCGTGCAATTCGCCCATCTTCTTGCTTTAGCAAAAGCCCTTGGGCGATCAGAACGTCCAGCCAGCGGTTAATGATATGGGTGACCTGCTCATCGCCTTGGTACTTCAGGAACAGCTCATTCTGCAAATAGGGATAGGCGATGTTGGCCAGAGACACGATGTTTTCCCGCGCCAGTGAATGGCGGTTTTCGAACAGGCAGGCAATCAGTGACGGCAGGGCAAACAGGTGCTGAATGTTGTTGCGATAATAGGTCATCAGGATCGCATTACTGCCTTGCAGAACGATAATGTCCCCCAGCTTTTGCGGCTGACGGCCCACCAGCCCCATGGCTTCGGAATACGCCAGCCAGTCGCTGCCGCTGCCGTCGGGCAGGGTGACCGTGTCGGCGTAGGGGCAAGCTCGCAGAAGGTCTGCGCACTGGTCCATCAACCGAACCAGCTGGGTTTCACCCATGGCCGGACGCTCGTTGCCCAGCAGCACGGTCGCGGTCATGCCAATGGGATTAACCGCGACCGCCGCATTGATGTTCTGCGCGACTCGCGCAGACAAGGCGCTGACGGCCTGATTCAGCCAGGGTGGCCGGTAATCGGTGCCATAGGATAGTGCGCGCCAGTCGCTCTGAGTGTGGTCGAGCACCTCGGCCAAGGGGATGGCATCGCCGAAATTGAGGGCAACCCGGCCGAAGGACTTATTGAGTTTGCGTACGGTTTTTGCCAGGCCAAACACGCTCTCTTTAGGTTTTTTTTTGCCCCGTAGCTCGCCCAGATAGGAACGGCCTTCCATCACTTTTTCATAGCCCACGTACACCGGTACAAACACAATAGGCTTCTGGTGATTGCGCAAAAAGCTGCGCACCGTCATCGCCAGCATACCGGGCCGTGGCTGCAGCATTCTGCCGGTGCGGCTGCGGCCGCCCTCAACGAAGTATTCCACGGAGTAGCCGCGGGTTAGCATCACGTGCATGTATTCGTTGAACACGGTGGCGTACAACGGGTTGTCGCGGAAGCTGCGGCGCATAAAAAAGGCGCCGCCGCGGCGCAGTATGGGGCCTACTAGCGGCATGTTCAGATTGATACCCGCCGCTATGTGCGGTGGCACCAGGCCGTTTTGGTAAAGCACGTATGACAGCAGCAGGTAGTCAATGTGGGAGCGGTGGCAGGGTACGTAGATAACTGCGTTGTCGCGGGCCACGTCTCTGACGACTTGAATGTTATTCACCGAAACGCCGTTATAAATTCGATTCCACAGCCAGGTTAGTAATACGTCCATCACGCGCACGGTCGCTACCGACATATTGGCGGCGATTTCGTCAGCGTATTTGTAGGCTTTAAGCTGCGCTTTGTCTTCGGCCATGTTTTGCTGCGCGGCTATGTTACGGATTGCCTGCTTCACGGCCTGTGTGCGCAGCAGATCTTCGACCAGTGTGCGGCGGTGCGACAGGTCTGGTCCTAATACGGCCTGGCGAACCCGGCGAAAGTGAGTGCGCAGCAGCCGTGCGAGCTTGCGGCTGGCCAGTTCTTCGCTGTCGCGATATTCCTCCAGCAGCGGCTGCAGGCGCAGTGCTTTGTCGAACTGCACGTAAGTGTTGCGGCCGTTCACCAGAATGATCAAAAACTTTTGCAAGCGGCCTGCCACCGACCAGGTGTCTGACAACAACAGTTTAAATAGCGACTTTTCTTTGTCGGGCGAACGCCCCCAGAACAGCGATACCGGAACAATATGCCAATCTTGATCGGGGTTTTTGATAGCGTGCCGAACCACCGCCTTGAAGTTGTCAGTGGCTACCGGAGTTTGGCGCCCGCCCCGAAGAAGCCTGCCCACGCGGTGGTACAGAAAAACAAACCAGGGCGCGGCAGCAGACTTCGGCGCTTTCTTGCGGGTACCGTGAGGCAAACCTGCGCGCAGAACTTCTTGCTCTAACACCAGGCGACTGGACAGCGAGCTGTATTGCAATACGTAACACACTGGCTGTTTCGGGTTCAGGCCAAGGGCTTCGGGTGTGGCACCGGTGACCTGGGTGCGCACCCAAAGAAACAGGATTTTCCGAAAAATGGCGAGAATCAGGCGGCGAATGCCCTGGAAAAATGCCATGGGGGGTGTTGCTCCGTTGAAATTCAGCTGTCGAGTTTACCGGCGCGGCGCGCAGCGGCAAAGCGGCCCGTCATTCTGTGCTGACGGTGCGGGTGCTGTCTGTGCTTTGGCCGCAGGCGCTATGATACATTAAAGCCAACATTTTCAGGGCCGGCGCAAACAGCATGCACCGGTGTTATATCAGAGTCGGGTTGTAATCATGTTTAAAAGAAACGTTCCACCCTATCAAAGCGGTCGCGAGCTCGAAGCAAATTGGGTTACCGGTTGGTCACTACAGCCGTTGCAAGCGGGTGACTGGGTGTTGCGAGTAAGCGGCGATATCGTGCTGAAACCCGCCAACGGCTGGTTGCAGGCGGTGGCCGCCGATGAGGTGGCTGCGCTGTCCGCCAGTGCGGTTTCGTTGGGTCAGTTTCAGGACCGGCCGTTGTTTGTGGTCAATCAGACAGACGGTGCCCTGGCAGGTTTGGAGCCCTTGTTGCTGCGAGACGTGATTTTGCACATCGATGACGCCCCGGTAGCGCTGATTAGCATCGCGGTGCAGCTAGCGCATTGGTGGCGCGACCAACGGTTCTGCGGACGCTGTGGCGCGGCCACCGTCATTCACGCCAGCGCGCGCGCATGCTGGTGCCAAACTTGTGAAATACCCTGGTATCCGCGGGTTGCGCCCTGCGTGATTGTGGTTATTCGCCGCGGCGAGCGCATGCTGCTGGCGCGTTCGTCTCGCACGCGCAGGCCCATGTACAGCCTGATTGCGGGCTTCGTTGAGCCCGGCGAAAGCCTGGAGCAAGCGGTGGCCCGCGAGGTTAAGGAAGAGACTGGTTTGCAGGTGTCCAATATACGCTATCGGTTGTCACAGCCCTGGCCGTTTCCCCATCAGCTGATGGCTGGGTTTTTTGCTGACTATGAAAGTGGAGAACTGGTTTTGCAGCAGGATGAGTTGGCAGACGCAGGCTGGTTTGTGCCAGATCACACGCCGCCAATACCGCCATTAACCACTATTTCCGGGCAGCTTATTCATGATATGGCTGAGGAAATTTTGCTGGACATCGCGGGCAGGGCGAATCGGTGAACGAAGCGTCGCTCCCCAGTGTGCTGGTGTTTGATTCGGGTGTAGGCGGGCTCAGCGTGGCTGCCAGCATTCGACGCCTGTGTCCGCAAGTGCCTCTGGTGTATCTGGCGGACAACGCAGGGTTTCCCTATGGCGACAAACCCGAGGCGGAGGTCACAAGGCGCACCTGCAACCTGGTAACCAGCGCTCTGTCGCAGTTTGATTGCCAGATTGTGGTTTTAGCCTGCAACACTGCCAGTACCGTGGCGTTGCCTGCGTTGCGCCAACGTGTATCAGAGGCGGTTGTGGGTGTTGTGCCAGCCATCAAACCGGCGGCGGCGATCAGTGTTAATCGCCGTATCGGGATACTGGCGACGCCGGCCACTGTGGCAAGGCCGTATCTGGATCAGCTGATTGCGGATTACGCAGCTGACTGCCAAGTGTGTCGTATTGGTCACCGAAGCCTGGTGCATTGGGCGGAGGGGCTGGCGCGAGGCGAGCCAGTGCCGCAGTCTCGGCTGGTTGAGGTTCTGGCTCCGTTTGAGCTTGCAGGGGTAGACACGGTGGTGCTGGGTTGCACTCATTATCCACTGCTGCTGCCTGCCTTGAAGCAGGCAGCGCCCGGCGTGCGGTTTTGGGTCGACAGTGGTGATGCCATCGCGCGCAGGGTAGAGCAGTTGCTCGCATCAAAGTCGGCGCAACCGCAAGCGCTCACGTCGCGGCTGCAGCCCGGCATATCGCCAAAGCCTTTGCAGCAGGCGCTGTTCAGCGCGTCGGCGCCGCCCGGAATAGAACGTTTCATGACCGGCCTGGGCCTCGCTCCCGGTGCTATAGTTAGTTTTTGGGGCCATATTTAAAGTCGACGTAAGCTCGTAATTTGTCGTCTTGTTAGCGTCATTTTTCGCAACTTTGCCACACGTTCACGTTAATTAGTACGTTCGTCTAATTCAACAAAAGGTCATCGGCGTGGTGAACTGTTGCGAACTTTGGGTATCCCGATAGCGGGCCGTCAGGTTCGCTCGCTCTGAATTTCGAATCCATAATGACAATAGACCTGGAAAAAGGGGAGCAACATGACTGATAAGCAGGTGTATCCGGTAACCCCGGAAGTGGCAAAACACGCGCTGATTAATAAAGACCAGTACCAGGCGATGTACAAGCAATCTATCGAAAACCCGGATCAGTTCTGGGCCGAGCATGGCAAGCGTGTAGACTGGATAAAGCCGTTTACCAAGGTCAAAAACACCACCTACGATTACAATGCGTTGTCCATCAAATGGTTTGAAGATGGCGAATTGAACGCTTCTGTCAACTGCCTGGACCGCCATCTGGAAAGCCGTGGCGACCAGACCGCCATCATTTTTGAAGGCGATGACCCGTCAGACTCCCGCAATGTCAGCTACCGCGAACTGCACGAGCAAGTGTGTAAATTTGCCAACGTGTTGAAAAGCCAAGGGGTTAAAAAAGGCGATGTTGTCACCATTTACATGCCGATGATCGTCGAAACCGCGGTGGTTATGTTGGCGTGTACCCGTGTTGGCGCTATCCATTCGGTGGTCTTTGGCGGTTTTTCACCAGAAGCACTTGGCTCCCGGGTGGTTAACGGCAAATCCAATATCGTGATTACCGCCGATGAAGGCCTTCGCGCCGGTCGCAAAATCCCGCTTAAGAAGAACGTTGACGCGGCGCTTAAAAACGACGACCGCCACACGGTAAAAACCGTCATTGTGGTTACTCGTACCGGCGGCGATGTTGCTTGGACAGAAGGCCGCGACCAGCGCTACGAAGATCTGATGGCTAATGCTTCGGCAGACTGCAAGCCCGAGCCCATGAACGCCGAAGATCCGCTGTTCATGCTGTACACCTCCGGTTCTACCGGCGAGCCCAAGGGTGTGTTACACACCACCGGTGGCTACTTGGTGTACGCCTCCATGACCCACCAATACATTTTTGATTATCACGATGGTGACGTGTACTGGTGCACCGCCGACTTCGGTTGGGTTACCGGACACAGTTATATTCTGTATGGCCCCTTGGTTAACGGCGCCACTACGCTGCTGTTTGAAGGGGTGCCCAATTACCCAGACAGCTCGCGCATGGGCCAGGTGGTCGACAAGCACCAGGTGAACATCCTGTACACCGCGCCCACAGCGATTCGAGCACTGATGGCTCAAGGCGAAAGTTGCATGGACGGCACCAATCGCAGCAGCCTGAGAATTTTGGGTTCGGTCGGTGAGCCCATCAACCCTGAAGCCTGGAAGTGGTACCACCGGGTCATTGGCAATGGCGAATGCCCGATTGTCGATACCTGGTGGCAGACCGAAACCGGCGGTATCCTGATCTCCCCTCTGCCGGGCGCTACCGATTTGAAACCGGGCTCTGCGACTGTGCCATTCTTCGGTGTTCAGCCGGCCTTGGTAGACGCAGAAGGCACGTTGCTGGAAGGCGAAGCCGAAGGCAATCTGGTGATTATGGACAGCTGGCCCGGGCAGATGCGCACTATTTATGGCGACCATGAACGTTTCATTCAGACCTACTTCAGCGCTTACAAAGGCATGTACTTTACCGGTGACGGCGCCCGCCGTGACGCCGATGGTGACTACTGGATTACCGGCAGGGTTGACGACGTGCTGAACGTATCTGGCCACCGCCTTGGGACCGCTGAGGTAGAAAGTGCCATGGTGTCCCATCCGAAAGTAGCGGAAGCCGCGGTGGTAGGTTACCCCCACGACATCAAAGGGCAAGGCATCTACGTGTATGTTACGTTGATGCAGGGCGAAGAGCCGACTGACGAGTTGAAAAAAGAGCTGGTACAATGGGTGCGCAAAGAAATCGGTCCTATCGCCTCTCCGGACGTTATTCAGTGGGCAACGGGCTTGCCAAAAACCCGTTCAGGCAAGATTATGCGCCGCATTTTGCGTAAAATTGCGGCCAACGAGTACGATCAGTTGGGAGACACGTCTACACTGGCCGACCCGAGCGTCGTCGATGATCTGATCAACAGCCGTCAGTCAAAGTAGCCGTCAGTTAACGCAATCGTTCGGCAAGCGCCGGCACCGTCAAGGATACCGTGGAATGGCACAAACAATTATTGTCGCGGACGATCACCCGCTGTTTCGGGCAGCATTGAAGCAAGCGGTGAACCAGGCAGTACCCGATGCTCTTACCATAGAGGTTGACAGCATCAAGGCGCTGCAAGCGGCGATAGAGGCTCACCCGGATTCCGATCTGGTGCTACTGGATCTGAACATGCCGGGTGCTCACGGCTTCTCTGGGCTGGTGTTCATGCGCGGGCAGTATCCTGGCTTGCCGGTGGTGGTGGTGTCGGGTTCGGAGCAGTTGCAGGTAGTGCGCCGTTCAATCGACTATGGAGCGTCTGGATTTATTCCGAAATCGGCGCCGCTGCCCACCATCACCAAGGCCATTCAGGACGTGCTGCAGGGTGATGTATGGTTGCCCGAGGGCGCCGCGGACAAAATCGAACGTATGCATTCAGATGCCACCGATTTTTCCGAGAAACTGGCGTCACTCACACCTCAGCAGTTTCGTGTGTTGGGTATGTTGGCCGAAGGCCTGTTGAATAAGCAGATCGCTTACGATCTAGAGGTGTCTGAAGCCACGATCAAAGCCCACATTACGGCGGTTTTCCGCAAACTGGGTGTGCGTAATCGCACCCAAGCTGTGATTGCCATTCAGCAGATGGAGATTGACCCGTCGGAACAGTCGCTCTCGGGCAGCTAATCTAAAACGGGTAACAAAAAGCCGGCGTGCTGTCACAGCCGTCGGCTTTTTTGTTTTTTTTGTTTTTGTTCGGCGCCGTACTTTTAGCCTTTGGCGGCGTAGCCCAATCCTTTGTCAACGCGATTGAACACCTCTTTATTCTGGTGCCAGCGATCAAAGTTCTGCAGGAACTGATCCACCAGAGCCCGCCGCCAGCCAATAAAATCGCCGGCCATATGGGCCGTCATGATCACGTTTTCTCGATCCCATAGCGGATGGTCGGCCGGCAGCGGTTCTTCTTCAAACACGTCCAACGCGGCACCGGCAATCTGGCCCTGTTCCAGAGCGGCGACCAGGTCATCGGTCTTAACAATCGGGCCACGACCAATGTTGATCAGGCGTGCTTCCTTGCGCATCGCGGCAAAGGCGACGCTGTCAAAAAGGCCCTCGGTTTGTGGTGTCAGCGGTGCCGCAATGACCACGTAGTCAGCTTTGCCAAGTTGCTCATGGAGCTGATCGTTGGCGTGTACCGCAACGAAGTCTGCATCTTGTGGGCGGGCGCTGCGGGCGATGCCATGGGGGTTCATTCCAATGGCCTTCGTTAGGCGGGCAATTTGTCGACCGATGGAACCGGCACCCACCACCAGCACGTGTTTGCCTTCCGCTCTTTCGGTGTCGCGGTGCTGCCAGCGATGCGCTGACTGAAGTCGCAATGATGCCGGGAAATCCTTGGCAAACATGAGAATGGTGCACAACACATACTCGGCAATCGTGCGGTCGAAAATACCGCGGGCGTTGGTGACCATCACCTTGCTGCTCACCAGCGCCGGGAACATCAGCGCATCCACGCCGGCGCTGGTGGCGTGAATCCAGCGCAGCTCATCGGCGCAGTGCCAGGCGGCTTCCAGCGCTTCGGTACGAAAATCAGTGACCAACATTACCGAGGTACCGGGCAAGGTATTTTTTAGGGTTCTCTCGTCCCAGGCGTGACGTATTTCTACTCGTGACCGCAAGGCATGTAAGCCCTCGGGTTGTGGATCACCGGGCGCAGTCAGAATGGTAATCACCGGTTTTTTTTGTGTGGCCATGAGTGTTTTTTCCCTTGAGCCCTGGGGCTTGAATGGATTAGCGAGCGTGCTTACAGTCTGGACAGCACATGGGCCGGGGTCAACCTGCAGATGCGTGCTTGTAGAGCCTGCGTAACGAGGCTAACCTGCAATTTCAGCGGAACTTTTCCGTCTCACCTCGTCGCAGCTTGTAGGAGTTAATTTATGGTGGCGTCCGCCAACCACGAAAGCAGCCAAGCCAAAAGCAGGACCGTCAAATACCGCAAAACCAAAGCCAGCTGGAACCCTGCTATGCAGGCTGTTCCCATACCCGGCATTCGTCGTATGGTGAATCTGGCGGCCACGATGAAAGACGTGATTCATCTGTCTATTGGTCAGCCTGATTTGCCCACGCCCAAACATATTATTGACGCTTACGTGGATGCTCTTCACGCTGGCCAAACCGGCTATACAATGGATGCGGGCCTGCCGGAACTGGTGACAGCACTGCGCGACTATTATGGCAAACGCTACAACCGCAAGCTTACTCGCGACAACATCCTGGTGACCAATGGCGCCACCGAGGCTATGTACCTGGCCATAGCGGCAACTGCCGCACCGGGGCGTCAGTTCCTAGTGACAGATCCGTCTTTTCTGCTGTACGCGCCGCTGATCCGGATGAACGGTGGCGAGGTGAAATATGTGCCGACCTACGTGGAAAACAACCACCAGTTGGATCCAAACGACGTTATCCGAGCGATTGGGCCGCGCACCTTCGCGCTGATTCTGAACAATCCGAATAACCCCACCGGAGCGGTGTATCCGCGTTCAACGGTAGAAGCGATTCTGGAGGAGTGTGCTTATCGTGGAATTCAGGTGTACGCGGATGAGGTGTATGACCACTTTATTTTTGATGACGACGAATTTGCCAGCGTGCTCAATTGTGCGGTGGATCTAGACAACATCATGTGCATCAGTAGTTTCTCCAAGACGTACAGTATGGCGGGGTTGAGGGTAGGCTGGGTGATTTCCAGTCAGGCGGCCATCAAGTCGCTGCGGCGCTACCACATGTTTACCACGTCAGTGGCGAACACGCCGGCGCAGTTCGCCGGTGTTGCGGCACTGAACGGCGATCAGCAATGTGTGACCGACATGTTGAATATTTATCGCGAGCGCCGCGACAAAATTGTGGACCTGATTGCGCAAACCCCACACCTGAACGGCTATAAACCGGGCGGTGCGTTTTTTGCGTTTCCAGACTTGCCCCCCCATGTGGATGGAACGGATCTGGCGCTGCGGATGCTGAAAGAAACGGGCGTGTGCGTGGTGCCGGGAGACTCCTTTGGTGAGGGTTGCACCAATGCCCTGCGTTTCAGTTTTTCCACCACCTGCGAGAAACTGGATGCGGCGTTTGACCGGATCATTCCGTGGATGGCCAAGCAGAACTTATGATCAACCTGATAATAGCCAGCCAATAAGGCCAAGCGGGCCTTGCCCGCTTGGCAGCCGTGGGTCAGGATAGAGTCCGATCCCACGGAGGCAACACTGATGATCGGATTTTTGAATACCCTACGCTGTTTGAGCATTGTCTTGCTGGCCGTTCTGGCCAGTGGTTGCGCCAGCCTTTCTCCTTATGCAGTTTCCGAAGGTGAGCTTGAACGCCACCTGCAGGATGCTGTGCGCGACTACGATCGCAAGCAGTTGCAAAGCGGCTCGCCATTAAGCCTGAGTTTGAATGACGCCGACATTACCCTTGGCCCGGATGGTCGTGATGTGGCCGTAATAGGGTTGAAAGGGCAAGTAGCCCTGACCGTTTTAATGGCAAAACTGCCAGTGGATATCTCGTTGAAGCTGGAGGGCGCTCCGGTTTATGACAGCGCTGAAAAGGCGGTGTATCTTCGTCGTTTACAACTATTGGAAAGCAGCGTTGAATCACCACTTTTCCGTGGTGATCTTAAGCCCGTGACCGACACGGTTATGCGGGTAGTGGCGCAAATGCTAGAAACTATGCCGATATATCGCTTAGACCATAGCAGCATGGCCCAGCGTATGCTTGGCATGGTGCCCATGGATATCCGCGTAGCGCCAGGCCGGCTTGAATTTGTTATGGCCGACTAGGCGCAGCGGTGTTTACTTTGAGGTCAGGCCTTTAACCGTGCACAAACGGCCGCGCCGATCTCAGCGGTTGATCGTCGTTTGCCGCCATGCTGTGCCAGGTCTGCGGCGGTAGCCTCAAACAGAGCAAGGCCTGCCGCGGCCATGATGGGATCTTTATGGGCTAACCAGTCCAGCATGCGCGCGGTGGTAAATAACATCGCTGTGGGGTCCGCAAGGCCCTGGCCGGCAATATCCGGCGCGCTGCCGTGAGTCGGCTCGAACATTGACGGCATGGTCGGGTCCGTGGGATTCAGGTTGCAGGATGGTGCTACCCCCATGCCGCCGGACAGCACCGCGGCCAGATCGGTTAAAATGTCGCCTTGCAGATTACTGGCTACCACGACATCGAACGCCCACGGGCTTTGTACGAACTTCATGCAGGCGGCATCCACCAACTCATGGTGGGTTGCTACATCCGGGTACTCCAGGCTCATGCGCTCAAACACTTCGGTATAAAGGTCACCCCAATAACGCAAGGCGTTGCGTTTGGTCACCAGGCAAACCTGGCTGTCGCAGACGCGACCATCCAATGTCTGAAATTGGCGTGTCTGATGGTGTTGCTGGCGCTGAATGGCTCGCGCACGGGCTTGTTCGAAGCCGTAACGAATGATGCGCTCGCTGGCAAAATGGGTAAATACTTCAATCTGGGTAGCCACTTCATGGGGCGTACCCTGGCGCAGGCGTCCGCCCTGGCTGACGTATTCTCCCTCTGAGTTTTCCCGAATGACCAGCATGTCGATGTCGCGGGCGCGATCGTCCGCTAGATACTGGCGAGCACCGGGCAGCAAGCGCGCGGGGCGTTCGCAAACCCACTGGTCAAAGCCTTTACGGATCTGCAGTAACGGCGCCAGCGACACGCTATCAGACAACAGATAACGATTGTGATCGGTCACCGGGCCAGGGTCGCCCAGAGCGCCCAGCAAAATGGCATCAAAGGCGCCTAGTTGTTCTAGAGCGTCAGCAGGCATGGATTCGCCGTGTTGCTGGTGCCAACGGTGTGAGGGCCAGGGGAATGGGTGCCAGTCCAGGTCCAGTTTGAAGCGCTGACGCAATAATGTTAAGCAATTAACAGCTTGATTGACCACTTCCGGGCCAATACCGTCGCCGGGTGTGATAGCGATGTTGGTTGTAGCAGACATTCAAACTCCTTGGCCGGTAAACAAAAAAAGCACTACGGTAGCGTAGTTGTGATGAGTGTAGCTGTGATGGCAGCCAATGCCACCGGCTAATTCGATGAGTTATTTACGGTTCAGCGGGTGACGACTATAGTGAGCGTAGGTGCGTGGCACCCAAGGCGAGGGCATTCGCACTATTTTGAACCGTGTAAACCAACGCAACAGATACTCGTTTGACCAGAGGTGCAAGGTCAAAGCAGTAAAGTTGGCGGCACGCCTGAAGCTGCAAGCGCGGTTAAGCATCAATTTCATGCCCAACGCAGTCTACCAACCTGATTAAGCTGGATATGACTCTGTTGCGTGGTATTGAGCGTAATAATAACCAACAAGCAGTGGTTAACGGTACTCTGGTCATGTCGGACCAACTCGGTAGCCGGGTGATAGCCGAAGGTGTGGAAACCATGGAAGAATATCGCTGGCTTCGGCAAAGGGGCATCAGCCTGTTTCAGGGTTACCTGTTCGCCAGACCAGGCTTTGAAGAATTGCCGGAATCTTTTTTTCCAGAAGATTAATTTGGTCGAACCCGTATTTTTTATTTCTCCCTTATAAGGCAGGTGCTTGTGTTTTATCGAATTTTGACCGCTATAGGTGGCGCCGTTTTTGTCGCCATTTTGTTCGCTCTGGTTTGGCTATTTTGTCGAATTTTTTTGCAGCGTCAGGGTGTTACCGAACAGTTGCAGGAACGCGCCACTAACCTGGCCACCTGGACATTTTTGGGTATCAGTGTGGGCCTGGTGTTTGCCATTGCGGGCGCTTTTGTATTGGGACCCTGGGCATTTTACCGGGCCCTGCGCAGGTATAATCTGAACGTTGACCCGGGTAAGGCAATTTGGTGGGGGTTTGCGATTGTGGTTGCCTCATTGGGCATTACCGCAGCCGGCTTCTTCGGATTTCTGGGACTGGTGGGCGCCTATTGAGGCTGGTCACGTATCAGTTTTTGGCGAAACCACACCAGTGCGGGTTCTTGCTCATAGGCTTTGTGCCAGTACAAATGAACATTCACCGGCGGAAACGGCGCCGGCGTTGGCATAACGGCAAGGTCATGATGGCTGGCCAGTAGCCGCGCGTAAGAAGCCGGCATGGTCAGCAACAGCTCGGTGTTGGCGACCACCCGGCAGGCTGCAAAATAGTGCTGACAGCGCAAACGTATATCCCGCTGCAGTCCCAATCTTGATAACTCGAAATCCTCTACTCCCGAACCTGTGGCCCGTGACGACACCAGTACGTGCTGTGCTTGCAGGTACGCTTCCAAATAGCGCTCAGCCAATAACTCGCCACTGGCCTCGGTCGGCGCCATAGTCACCCATGGATGGTCTTTGCGCGCCAGAACCACAAGTGGGTCTTGGTGCAGCCATTGGTGGCCGGTGTGTTCGCTCACCGGCAGCAGCACGTCAATTGCAAAATCCAGTTTTCCAGCCGCCAGTTGGCTTTCCATGTCCCGGCGCGCCACTCTTTGGCTAACAATGGCCAGATCCGGATAGGGCGCTAGCTGCGTCATCAGGTGGGGCAAAAATGTCGATTCCAAAATGTCGCGCAGAGCCAGCGAAAACGTCTTACGCTGATGTGTCGGGTCAAAGCTATGGAACTGAGCGACGGCGCTGTGTATCTGGTTGAGCCCTGGCCGCATGGAGTCTATAAATCGGGTGGCCAGCGGCGTAGGTACCATGCGATTGCCCTGGCGGCTGAACAGTGGGTCATTAAACCAGGTCCGCAACCGCGCCAGCGAGTGGCTGAGCGCAGGCTGGGTCAAGTGCAGGGTCTTGGCGGCGCGAGTCAGACTGCCTTCGCGATAAATAGTGTCAAAAACCTGAAGAAGATTCAGGTCTGGCCGGTTTGCCGCCATGTTTTTCATCCCCGAGATGCGCAGTGATATCAATTTTACTAATGGTAAAGGATAAGAATAATTCAGTCGCGTAATACTTTGCCTGTGCCTACACTGAAACCAGTCGAAAACCGCGAGTGTCAGTAGAGCTCAGTCAGCGTAGGAGGTAAAGCAATGGATTTTTCAATTTCAGCCAAGGGCCAGGATTACCTGGAGCGGGTAAAACGCTTCATGGCCGACGAGATTTATCCGGTAGAGGCACAGTACCACCGGGAATTGGCGGCACTGGATAACCGTTGGGTGGTGCTGCCCGTTATTCGCGAACTGAAGGCCAAAGCTCAGGAGCAAGGCCTGTGGAATCTGTTTTTTCCCGATGACACCTACGGTTGTGGCCTGCTGAATTCCGACTACGCGCTGATTGCCGAGGAGACCGGTCGTAGCTTTATTGCGCCGGAAATCTTCAACTGCAACGCGCCAGACACCGGCAACATGGAGGTGCTGATCCATTACGGTTCAGATCAGCAGAAAGCAGAATGGCTGCCGCGTTTGCTTAGTGGTGAAGTTCGTTCGGCCTTTTGTATGACCGAACCCGACGTGGCCTCGTCAGACGCGACGACTATGGCGGCTACCGCCACGGTGGACGGCGATGAGGTGGTTCTGAACGGGCGCAAGTGGTGGAGCACAGGTGTGGGCCATCCGGACTGCAAGGTCGCCATTTTTATGGGCGTAACCGATACCGATGCGGCCAAGCACCGTCGCCATTCGATGGTGTTGGTACCGATGGACGCGCCGGGTGTTAGCATTGAGCGCATGTTGCCGGTATTTGGTGCCTACGATGAGCCTTACGGTCATGGCGTGGTGGCGTTTGATAACGTGCGGCTGCCGGTTTCAGCGTTTATTGCCGGGCCTGGTCGCGGCTTTGAGGTTGCCCAGGGCCGTTTGGGGCCAGGGCGGGTGCACCACTGCATGCGCGCCATTGGCGCGGCTGAGCGGGCGCTTGAGCTGTTGGTTAAGCGTGCGTTATCGCGTGAGGCGTTCGGTCGCCCTTTGGCTAAATTGGGGGGCAATGTGGACAAGATTGCCAGCGCGCGTATGGCCATCGAGCAAGCGCGTTTGTTGACGTTGAAGTGCGCCTGGGCCTTGGATACCAAGGGCATTGCTGGAGCATTGCAGGAGGTGTCGATGATCAAGGCGGTGGTGCCGCAGATGCTGCAGACAATTGTGGATGACGCTATTCAGATTCACGGTGGGGCTGGTGTGAGTGATGATGACTTTCCGCTGACGGCATTGTTTGCCTATGCGCGGGTGTTGCGTTTGGCGGATGGGCCAGATGAGGTGCATAGAGCTACGGTGGCTCGGCTTGAATTGCGTAAGTACAAATAGGTTTTTATTTGGCATAGGCGTTTTGCGCCCAAAGCGCTAAAAACGGAGGTTGGCGACTGGCCGTTGGTGCGGATGAAACACGCCTCAAGGCTTCCAGTGCGGTTTGGGCTTCGCCACTTATGGCTCCTCAAAGTTTTAGCCGGTTTTAGTATCAACTGTTTTTCAAACATCAGGGCATAACTATGACAACAAGAGTATTTATTACCGGCGGAGCCAGTGGTTTGGGACGGGCGATTGCGCTGCGCTATGCCCGTGAGGGCGCGAAGGTTTGCATTGGCGATGTGAATCCGCAGCAGGGCGCTTTGGTAGAGCAGGAAATCAGCAAGGCGGGTGGCCAGAGCTATTATGTGGATTGTGATGTTCGCCGGCTGAAGGATCTGGAGCGGGTTCGGGATGATCTGGTCGCGCGTTGGGGCGGGGTGGATATTGTGGTGAATAACGCCGGTGTGGCGTCGGCCGGGTCTATTGAAGACACGCCGATGGCGGATTGGGAGTGGATTCTGGATATCAACGTGCTGGGCGTGGTGCGCGGTTGTAAGGCGTTTACACCGATGTTCAAACAGCAGGGCGCGGGTACGTTTGTGAATATTGCGTCTATGGCAGGCCTGATGCTGGCGCCGATGATGAACAGTTACAATGTGTCCAAGGCCGGTGTCATTGCTCTGTCGGAAACTATGAGCCAAGAGCTGCGCGAAAGCGGTATTCAGGTCAGTTGCGTATGCCCGGCGTTTTTTCAGACCAATCTGACCGAAGGTATGCGTTCGGTGATTCCAGGTGTTCAGGGTAATGTCGCCAAGTTGATGAAACGCTCCACGATTTCGGCGGAAGATGTGGCCGATGACATTTTTCGGGCGGTTCAGAGCAACACTTTCTGGGTTCTGCCCCATACCAAGGAGCGTCGTATGTGGGTGCTCAAACGCCACGCCCCGTGGGCTTTTGATTGGCTGATGCATCAGGGCAGTAAGAGCTGGATTAAAAAGGTGGGTGCGAAGCCCAAATCCTGAAGGTGCGGCACGGTCGAATTTTGTACAACGGGAGTGGATGTAATGAGTCAGATTGATCAGGCGGTAGCGGTGCGCGATGGCGAGGAGCTGGATGCCTCAGCGGTCGATCGCTTTATGAAGCAGGCGGTGGCTGATCTAAAGGGCGAGCCAGTGATTCGCCAGTATCCCGGTGGCGCTTCAAATCTGACCTATCAGGTGGATTATGGCTCGCATTCGTTTGTCCTACGCCGGCCGCCGTTTGGCAAAATTGCCCGTTCAGCCCACGACATGCTGCGCGAAGCCCGCGTGATGGCGACGCTCAAGCCAGTTTACGGTTATGTGCCAGAGATTGTTGCCACCTGTGATGACCACAGCGTTCTGGGCTGCGATTTTTACGTGATGCAGCGTCTTGAAGGCGTCATTCTGCGCCAGGATTTCCCGGCGGATCTGGCCATGCCAGCAGAAGACGTCCGCACACTTTGCACCAACGTGATCGATAAGCTGGTTGAGCTGCACAAGGTCGATGCCGAAGCTGCGGGCCTGAATCATTTGGGCAAAGGTGACGGCTATGTGCAGCGTCAGATTCGCGGTTGGAGCGACCGCTTTGTAAAAGCCCGAACCGACGACGTAGGCGATTTTGCCACGGTAATGCAATGGCTGAATGACAAGATGCCAGACGATGTCGCCCAAGTGGTTATCCACAACGATTACCGTTTTGACAACGTGCTGCTGAATCCAGATAACCCTTTTGAGGTGATTGGGGTGCTGGATTGGGAAATGGCGACCATTGGCGATCCGTTGATGGATTTGGGCAACAGTCTGGCTTATTGGGTACAGGCGGACGACGAGGCACCCTTTAAGATGTTGCGGCGCCAGCCAACTCATCAGCCGGGAATGCTGACTCGCGACGAGGTCGTCACTTACTACGCTCAACAATCAGGGCGACAGATCGATAACTTTGATTTTTACGAGGTTTACGGCCTGTTTCGTCTGGCGGTGATTGTTCAGCAGATCTACACCCGCTATTACCATGGCCAGACTGTAGACAAACGCTTTGCGATGTTTGGTCAGGCCGCCAATTATTTACAAATGCGCTGTGAAAAGCTGATTTCAAAGAGCAGCCTATAATGGCAACGATCTATCTGGTGCGCCACGGCCAGGCCAGCTTTGGTGCTGAAGATTACGATCGCCTTTCGCAAATCGGCTGGCAGCAGGGGCGGGTGCTGGGGCGTGCGCTGAAGTGTTCGCAAGCGACAGCCGCAAAGCCGCTTGCAGTTTTTGGCGGTACGCTGCGGCGTCATCGAGAAACCGTGGAGGCTATGGCTCGCGGTTTTGGTGACGGCTTGCGAACTATGCAGGTAGCGTCCGGTTTTGATGAGTTTGACCATGTGGCGCTGATTCACCGCCATAGGCCCCAGTGGAAGGACCACAGCGTAATGGCGCGGGATCTGGCTGCGTCCATCGCACCAGCCAAAACGTTTCAAATGGAATTTTTCGCGGCGGTGCAGCGCTGGGCCAGTGGCGGCTTTGATCACGAATACGCGGAAAGCTGGCCTGGGTTCAAGACACGGATTTTGGCGGCGTTGGATGAGGCAGTCAGCTGCGCTGCCGGTAAAGATCTGTTGGTTGCGACCTCAGGTGGCCCCATCGCAGTGATCGTCCAAGCGCTGCTTGATCTGAGCGATGAGCGCACTCTGGACTTGAACAGCATGATCGCCAACACCAGCGTTACCCGAGTGCTTTATAGCAGCCGCGAGCGCCATGGCGACAGTCGGCGCAGTTTGGCGGTTTTCAACAACTACAGTCACCTAGAGGCTGAAGACCCCGCCCTGGTAACCTTTCGCTAACAATCTCGCCAAAAACTTCGCCAAAAACTTCGCTAAAAATAGGGGAATCCATGAGCAAAAATCTGTTTGATTTGAATGGGAAAATCGCGTTAATCACCGGTGCCAGCCGCGGTATTGGCGAGAGTATTGCTCGCACATTAGCCGCCCAAGGCGCCCACGTGATTGTCAGCAGTCGCAAACTGGACGGCTGCGAGGCGGTGGCCAGCAGTATTCGCAGCGCTGGTGGCAGCGCTGAGGCCTTCGCCTGCCATATTGGCGAGATGGGCCAGATTGACGCGGTTTGGGAACACATCTCACAAAAGCACGGCAAGCTGGACATTCTGGTGAACAACGCTGCTACCAATCCCTATTTTGGGCCGGTAGAAGATACCGATATGGCCGCCTTCAATAAAACCGTGGATGTGAATATTCGCGGTTACTTTTTTATGTGCGCCAAGGGTGCACAGCTAATGAAAAAACACGGTGGCGGAGCCATTGTGAATGTGGCGTCGGTCAACGGCGTTAACCCCGGGCACTTTCAGGGTATTTATTCCATTACCAAGGCCGCAGTTATTTCCATGACCAAATCTTTCGCCATGGAATTGGGGCCCTTGAACATTCGGGTGAACGCACTTTTACCGGGGCTGACGGATACAAAATTTGCCAGCGCGCTGACCAGCAACGAAGCGATCAAAAAACAGGCGATGGCGCACATACCTATGAAGCGGGTAGCCAACCCGGACGAAATGGCGGGCACAGTGCTGTATTTGGTATCGGCCGCATCCAGTTACACCACCGGTGCTTGTGTGAACGCTGACGGTGGCTATTTGACCATTTGAAGTGGCGCAAATGGCACTGCCTCAGACTGTAGGCAGTGGGCAGGTAAGTACGTCAACGTCGCTTTTCAGTTCGGCGGCTTTGACTTTGACTTGTTCCAGGGCAGGTTCGCCACCCATTGCCAGTAGGTCGCTTAACAGGTTGGCCATAGCATTTTTGCTTTGTGCCATGGTCTGTTGGTAAGCCAGTCCACGGGCTTGTTCGGGGTTTTGCAATAAATCGGAGATAACGCTGGCAAATTCTGCCTGCTGTCGCTGTTGCAGGGCTTCCAGAAACACTTGCTGCCAGCGCTCTCGACCCTCTAGCCAGATATCGGTTTGGCCGGCCTGGGCCGCAGACCAGCGCTGAATGCGAAAATATTGGTCATCACTGAAGTCGCCTAGCCACGATTCAAGACGCTCCGCGGTACGTTCAGCGCGAGCCGAGGCAGTGGCTTCCGGGGAACGCTTCAGCAAGTCCTGCTCTAGCTCTTGCTGGCGGTCGGCCATATTGGCCGCCAATTCCTGAACCTGCTCGTCACTCAATGTTTTGAGGAAGGCCACTACCATGGGCGTAGCTCTCTCAGTGATTGCTGGCAGCAAGGCTAACAGTTGCTCCTGATGGAACTCCATACGCGCTGAATTCGTCAGTAGAGCTGAATTGGCATCGGCTATAACGGTGCTTAACCAGCGTTCGTAACGGGGCAGCTCCCGGCTGCAATGCCATTGGCGAAAATCGCGAACGCCCTGTTCAAGGGCCTGCTGTTGAGCGCCGGTGAGTGATACATAGTTTTCCGTCCACCACACCGTGCCCCAGTCCGCGTAACGGTAAGCCAGCTTGGCAGAGCTACAGCCGGCAATTGCCAGCACCAGCACTATTGCGATCGCCAAACGTAATAAAGTGGCGGGTGTCATGCGTTGTGGTCGGATGGGTGCAAACATTAAACGCTACCTAAAAGATTGCTTACTCATTACTATGCGTAGGGCATTGGCACACGCTATCGCGTTCAATTAATCTACGACAGTTGCCTGCTTTTAGACGTTACAGAAATGTTCATGTTCTGCCTTAATTCTGCCCGAGTGCGCGAGCTCATTTTTGGCTTTTATATGTCTTGCATGATGTCATTACTGGTGTCTGGAGTAATTACCTTTATGAACACCGGGCTGGATGCGCAGTTGGTATTCCGCTGGTAACGTTTATTGCTCCTATTGCGGGCAAGCTGACCGAGTTCACCCTGCGCCAGATTACCGGTCAAAAACCTGAAAAGCCGTTTGGCCGCTAAGTGCGAGGCAGTAGGCTTGGGAATTAGCCAGACGGGACATCAAACCGGTTGCTCATTACTGCCGAATGCGGTTTTCGCTCTGGCCTGCAGATTGTGACAGGGTCGTCGGCACTGGCGGTTTGTAATGCAGTGAATACAAAATGCGGTCGAGCACCGCTTGGCCGTTCCAGGCAGGGTTGTGATTGACCATGCCTACCACGGCCCAGGTGGTGTTGTTCTGATCACGAGTAAATCCGGCAATGGAACGCACATTTTCCAGGTAACCGGTTTTGATCCTGCCTTCGCCCTTCATGCCTGTGTCCCGCAGTCTGCGGGCCATGGTGCCATCCATTGCAATCAATGGCATTGAGGCCATCAAGTCCGCTGAATAGCGGCTATTCCAGGCATTTCTCAGAATATCCACGCCTTGGCGTGCGCTGATGCGGCCATGTCGGGTCAAACCGGCCCCGTTATCGATCACCATACCGGTGGTGTTAATACCTTTATCTTCCAGCCAGCTGTAAATGGCACGAATACCCGTTACCCGGTCATCGTTGTCTGCAGCTGTGCGTTTTTCTGCGCCAATACCCAGTAACAGCTGGCGCGCCATCACGTTACTGCTCCATTTATTGATGTCGCGCACCATGGTTACCAGATCTGGCGATGTGGTGCGCATAATCAGTTTGGCGTTCTCAGGCGTACTGCCCAAGCGATTGACGCCGCTGATTTCCACACCCATTTCTGCCAGTAGCGAGCGGATCATTGATGCGCTGTAGCGCTCATGGGATTGCAGAGACAAGTAACGCGTGGTCCGACAGCCCATGGGTAATGTGCCTTTAACGGACACGGTCACGCTTTGGTCGCTGTGAAAAACCGGTGTCCAGATGAATGAACCGCGGCCCGGGCAAGGGCCTTTGGCTGAGGCAATGACCTGGTTGTCGATCACCACCTCAGCCAGGTTCGGTGTACTCCATGCGCGGGTGCCGCGTTCGTCTGAACGAACCTCCAGCTGGCTCAGGTTGAGGTTCGTCAGGTACGCAGAGGGTTCCACCAGAAACGGGGCGTGGGGGTTGCTGCCGTTATCGTGGAAAGGTGGAAAACCGCCGTCAATCTGGAAATAGCTGCCGTCTAGAATCAGGTCGCCATTGACTCTTGTTATGCCCATGTCCCGCAGTTCTCTGAGCGTTGACCATAAGCGTTCGAAGGTCAGTTTTGGATCACCGCCGAAGCGCACATAAAGATTGCCATTAAGCGTGCTGTCGGACATGTCACCGTTGGTGAGAAAATCCGTGTCCCAAGTGTAGTTGGGCCCAAGTATCTCCAAGGCGGCGTAAGTGGTCAGGACTTTCATGATGGAGCCCGGGCTCATCAGGGTGTCGGCATTAATAAACTGCTCTACGCCCGGCCCGTTCATAGGCAGCGCGGCCATGCTCAGGGCGCTGTCGCTATTCAGCGACTTGCTGGCATAGGCCCGCATGGTGCCGTTCCATGCGCCTGCCTGCGCCATTGCGCTTTGGCCATTCGTGTCTGTGGCCAGTGCCGGGGTCCCCGGCCATGCCAGCAGTGCAGCTAACGCCAACCCGCCTAGGCGGCGAGCCTTAGCCGGCAGGTTAGTAAACGCGTTCACAGTGGGAAACGAGCAGGGCATAATAGAATCCGAGGTGGCAGGGCCGTGTTGCGTGTTGATTAAACTTTCGACACATTAAACAGTAGCTTATTTTGTCTGCAGCTACCATTCACAAGGCTCGGCAAAGTATTAAATATTCTTCCTAGCTTGTTATTTTTTTTATAAAAGGACATTGAATGAACAACTCTTTGACGCTTACATTCAGCGTTCTTGGTGCGGTTACGACCTCTTTACTGTTGGGAGGAAATTAACGATGGCGTACAGCGGTCGGTGTCTCTGCGGTGACATCCAGTTTCAGTATGATGGCCCCCTGGGCCCGGTGGTCTTGTGCCACTGCAAACAGTGTCAGCGGGCGCATGGTAGTGCGTTTTCTGCCAGCGCGCCGGCACAGGCAATTCACATGCAGTGGTTGATCGGCGCAGACCAGCTAAAAGAATACGCTTCCAGCCCGGGCAAATACCGCGGCTTTTGTGGCCGCTGCGGCTCTCAGCTGTATAGCAGGGTAGACGCCATTCCCGCCATTTTGCGGCTGCGGGTAGGCGCGCTGGAAACACCTTTGGGCAAAGTCGCGGCCCAACACGTACATGTAGCAGCGCAGTCAGACTGGTTTCAGATCACCGATTCGCTACCACAGTTCGATAAGACGGAGCGCACGAACGATCCCCACTGAGTTGTATAGGCAATTCGAAGAGTGGCGTCATGATAAATTAATTGCAAATAATAATGATTCGCATTAAATTGTTTGTGTGGTGTTTCACTGTTGTTTGTGAATGCGCACGTACGGGGGGAGCCACCATAAAGCAGTTTAATGTTGGCCAATGCTGAATTGGGATACATCTGGAATTAAGGAAGTGCTATGACACCGGAACAGGAATTGATGGGTGGGCTGAAAATTGCCGGAATTGCGGGTTTGTTTATCTGCTTTTTGCTGGCCGCGCTGGCTCTGACCGGTCAAGTTCCTTTATAAAAGTGGTCTATCACGTTAACGCTCAGGTCGAGTGCTGCTCGGTGTGACTGGGTCGGGGGTGATTCTGCTATAATGCGCATCCTATTCAATCACCGAGGAAACCTGCCATGTCACAGTTGCCACCTTGCCCCCAATGCGCCTCTGAATTTACCTACGAAGACGGCGCCCAGTTAGTGTGTCCGGAGTGCGGCCACGAGTGGAGCGAAACCGAGGCTGCCGCCGCAGAATCAGAGAAAATGATCCGTGATGCCAACGGCAATGAACTGCAAGACGGCGACAGCGTAACGGTCATTAAAGACCTTAAAGTGAAGGGTTCTTCGCTGGTGGTGAAAGTGGGCACAAAGGTTAAAAGTATAAGGTTGGTTGGTGGTGATCACGATATTGACTGCAAAATAGACGGTATTGGACCGATGAAACTGAAGTCGGAGTTCGTCAAAAAAGTCTGATGCTGAGTATGTGCTCCAGATTGTGAAAATCCGGGATTTAGCTGTTAATATGCAGATTAAATTGAAGGAACATTCGCAGATGGCTAACCCCAAATGATCATTGTGAAAAGACGGCAAAACCTGCAATTCCAGCGGAAACTTTTTCTTTGGCATTATTAAAACGCAATTTATGGACGCTTTTTTTGCTGACGCTGGCAGCGGGAAGTGCGATTCTTGTCCTGCTTTTGTTGTCGTTCTGGCAATCGATTGTTGCCGAGCGTAATTCAGTTCACAGCTCGCGGGTGGCATTGGTGGCGCAGTCTATGGACAGCGTTTTGCGTACCCAAGAGCTATTGCTGACGGTTGTTGGTCGCGAAATCCTGCGTTCTGGGGATCTGCCACAGACGCCCCAGCATTCAGCTGAACTGGATCGTATCCTGCAGGAAAACCCCGTTGCTATTGGTTTGGGAATGGCCCGTTCAGACGGGCAGCTGGTGCTGGTGAGTTCGAATCTGGATCTGGGTTTGTTGCCAAACCTGTTGCGAGCCAAAACTTCGCGAGACAGTTTTCAAGAAGCCTTGGCAACCGACACCATGGTTTTGGGGCGCACGTATTTTATGGGCGCGATCAATAAGTGGACAATTCCGGTTCGCAAAGCGCTGCGCAATCCCGAGGGTGAGGTGGTTGCGGTAATGACGGCGGGTCTCCGTATTGACGGCAACGCCGGTGTCCTGAGCAATTCCTTACACAGCGGCGCTTACGATCGGGTTATGTTGGCGCGAGCGTCAGACGGCTATGTGCAGTTTATTTCAGAGCAGGGCATGGGGCCGGAGCAATATTCCAAACTCCGTTACCAGGCCGAAACGCTTACAGACCAGAATCCGCATTGGAAGAATCTGCCCACGGCAGACATACAGCTATCAGACACACCTCATACCTATCGCATTCATCGTGATCAGCAAAACTATCTGGGGGCTGTCCAATTCAACAATCGGTTCCAAATGTGGGTTATGTCTGAAACCCTGATGCGCCCGTTGTGGATGAGGTTTTTTAAAACCGCATTGTTATACGTCAGCATTTTTCTAGGCGGTTTTCTGGCTTTGTTTATCATTTTTCGTATTACTGCGGTCGCCGAAGCCAAGCGCCTCAAAGAGCTGATGTACCTGTCGCGACACGATGAGCTGACAGGCGTAGGCAATCGTTCAGGGCTAAGCGCTAGCATTAAAAGCCTGCTACGGCGTAAACAAAGCTTTATGGTGGCTGTCATCAATATCGACCATTTTCGCGGCGTTAATGACCGTTTTGGGCAAGAATACGGTGACCAAGTGCTCTGCGCATTTGCACGCAGGCTGCTCAGCGTAGTCGACGAAAAGGACGTAGTGGCTCGGTTGGGCGCCGATGAGTTTGTGTTACTGATTAAAGCGGTGAATTTTCAGGCGATCGAGAGTCACGCGCGCCAGCTTAGCCACCAGTTGGACAAACCGCTGGAACTGGAGCAGTTTCCCTTGCAGCTGGGTGCCAGCATCGGTGTTGCGGTGTACCCCCGCGATGGTGATTCGGTGAACACACTTTTACGCAGCGCGCACTTGGCCTTGTATCAGGCCAAGAAGAGCCTCAACGACTGGTGTCTGTATCGGGAAGAACTCGAACAGGCCTACATCCGCCGAGTGCAGATTGAACAACGCTTGCGCCAAGCGTTGAGCCTCGGGCAGCTGACCATGGTGTTTCAGCCCCAGGTTGATCACGTCAAAGCCGTTTATGGATACGAAGCGCTGGTGCGCTGGTACGATGACGAACTCGGCCAGGTCGGCCCCGATGAATTTGTCGGAGTTGCTGAGTCCAGCGGCCTGATGCCAGCGTTGGGCAAGTTTGTGATGGAAACCAGCGTTCGCGAGTTTTCCGAGTTTTTGGTTGCCCAAGGTAAAATGTGGCAACTGGCGGTGAACATATCGGTATTGCAATTTTTGCAGCCGGGTTTTGCCAATGATGTTTTGTCTTTACTATCGCGATATGGGCTGTCGCCCAAGCAGTTGGTGGTGGAAATTACCGAGAGTCTGTTTATCTCCAATTTTGACGATGTACTGACCGTACTCAACGAATTGCGCAAACAGGGTGTGCGGGTATCGATGGACGATTTTGGTACCGGTTACTCGTCACTTAGCTTGCTGAGAACCCTGCCGCTTGACGAGCTGAAAATTGACAAGAGCTTCATTGACGGCCTATTGGATGATCACAAAGTTCAAAACATGGTTGCCAGTATTATCAGCATTGCCCGCAGTCATCAGCTTGAGCTTGTTGCCGAAGGCGTAGAAACAGAAGGTCAATACCTGGCGTTAATGGCAATGGGTTGTAAATTGTTTCAGGGCTACTATTTTGGCCGTCCGTCCGCTCTTGCTGTTGGGCCAACGTCCCCCCACTAATTGTGTTTTTTCTGGCTAATTTGGCCCAGCGACAATTGGTCGCAGCGTCGCTGTGGCTGTTTGTGGCAGGCTATGCTGATTATTGATTTTGACCTTGTAGGAGTTTTTGATGGAACCTTCTTCCTTGATTCGTCGCTTTGCCCGTCATGGTAGTACGATCGCTGTTGCCGCCGCGGTCGCCAGTTGCATTCCGCTGATGGCTGCCGCCGGCACTGCTCCCGAGCCCCATGCTAGCGGTGTCATGGTAGAGCACGGTTGGAGCCGGCCAACGCCGCCGGGCACAGCGGTTGGGGTTGGCTACATGGTCATCCACAACCACACTGACGCAGCGGTTCGCCTCACCGGCGCCACCAGCGAGGTTGCCACCGACGTTTCCATTCATAAAACCATCGCAGACAACGGTATGATGCGCATGAAACCGTTGCCGGATGGCTTGAGCATAGACTCTGGTCAGAGCGTGGAGTTCAAGCCCCTCAGCTATCACCTGATGCTGGAAGGTTTAAAACAGCCGTTAAAGGTCGGGCAGAAAATTCCTGTTACGCTAAATTTTGAACGCATTCCGGCGCAGAACGCTGTGCTGGACGTCAGGTCGCTGGATAACAGTGGTGAAGACGATGGTGGAGTGGATCATTCGACGATGAATCACTCCGCAATAGATCATTCCAACATGAACCACTCCGATATGGATCACTAATGGCGATTGTATTATAAAGCCGACACTGTGCGCAGCTTCTAAAAAGCCAAGCTTTTTTAAGGAATCTGCGTGTGCTTGAAAGTTACTTAACCGGCTTACTGGTGTGTGGCGGTTTAATTATTGCCATTGGCGCGCAAAATGCCTACCTGCTGAGCCAAGCCATTCGCCGGGAGCACCATTGGCCGGTGGCGGCTATTTGCGCAGTGTGCGATGCCAGTCTGTTCACCCTGGGCATGTTCGGCGTGAGTGCGGCGCTGATAGCCGTGCCCCAGGCGTTGGAGTTTTTGCGCTGGCTAGGCGTGATTTTTTTGGGCTGGCTGGCGCTTCAGGCGGCCGTGCGTGTCTGGAGGGGCCGCGCTGCGTTAAAAGTTGGAGCGGCCACTCGAGGCAGTTTGCGCAAGGTTGTATTGACCGCGCTGGCGGTCACTCTGCTGAACCCTCAGGTTTACCTCGACACATTGTTGCTGGTGCCGGCGATTGGTGCCCTGCAGAACAGTGCCGTGGCTTTTGTGATCGGCGCCAGCACCGCTTCGGTGGTGTGGTTTAGCCTGCTAGCGTGGGGCGGTGCAGCTTTGGCTCCCGTGTTGTCGCGGCCACTGGCCTGGCGCGTTATTGACGGCCTGATTGGTTTAATGATGGCGGCGATAGCGTTGCAACTGGCTCTTAATGGCAGTCTGTAGCGCTCTTTAACGCGTATTATTAGACCTCAATAAGCTGCACGAGAACCAACCGTGACCAAAGCGGCGTTAAAAACATCACTTCGAGCCAGTTCATGAATAAAACTATTCGCCGCTTGTTTGCCAGCGCAGGCGCCTTGCGCCGAATCATGTCTGCCTACTCGCCCTATTTGGGTGCGGGCATCCGGGTGACCCATATCGCCGACGACTTTGGCTCTGCCACGGTGGAAGTGCGTCAGCGTTGGTACAACACCAACTACGTTGGCACTCATTTTGGTGGCTCGCTTTATAGTATGTTGGACCCGATGTATATGCTGCTGCTGATGCGTCGCTTGGGCAATGGCTACGTTGTGTGGGACAAATCTGCCCACATCGAGTTCATCCGCCCTGGCAAAGGCAACGTTGTGGCGCACTTTGAGCTGACGGACGAACGCCTCGATGAAATTCGAGCAGCCACCGCCGATGGCGAGAAAATGCTGCCCACTTGGGATGTCGAAGTGCATGATGAACAAGGCGAGCTGGTTGCTCGCGTGCGCAAGGTGCTTTACATTCGCCGCAAGGCAGACTGACGCCTCTGCCCTGGCCGATGCGCTGGCACAGCGGTAACCCCCGTAGCCAAGACAAGGCTAGCTGGCCACATCGGCCAGATAGATTTCTAGTTCATTGCCCAGCCAACCCACCACGGCGCCACCCTGGGCATACTCGGATTCCAGTGCGCTGAACACTTTCCACCATTTTGCACTGCGGTGGTGGATGGTGGTCAGCTCGCCGTTGGCCAACGCCTCGCGAATCAGTGGCAGCGGTAAATCGGCCCAGCCTGCGCCGTCAATCACTGAGTCCCGTATCAGTTCGTACTGGGTAAACGCCAAATAGTTGGCTGTTTCCGGGGATTCCGGCTCCAGGCGCATATCGCGTATAGAAGCCAAGGTGATTTCGGTGTGCGTCACCAGGTCGTCTTGAGTTACCCGTTCCAGCTGGCACAACGGGTGGTTGCTTGCGGCCACCGTTAACATGCGCACATCTGCCAACTCGCGCCGCCATTCATAGCCTTCGGTGGTGGGTTCGGGCATCAAGCCGTAACACACATCCACCGACTGGTTCTCCACCAGCGCCGGCAATTCCCTGGGTGAGGCCAGATACACCGCAATACTGGTATGGGGGAAGCGTTGTTTCAGGCGCTGCAAAATTCTGCGCCATGCCGACTCGGGCAGGGAATCATCACGGCCGATACGGAGGGCGGTTTCAGCACCGCTGAGGTGGTGCTCGCAGCGCGCCATGATTTGGCCTGCTACCTGATCAAAGCGCTGGCAGTCGGTCACGATGGAGTGGCCCACAGCGGTCAACTGAAGTTGGTTACCACTGCGTTCGAACAGCTGCGCACCCAACTCGTCTTCCAGCGCCGCCAATGCCGTGCTGACGGTGGTGCGGCTGCGGCCGAGCTCGCGAGCAGCCGCGGCAACGGTGCCAAAGCGCACAATTGTCAGAAAAATCTGTATTTGCGACGTTTTCACGCTAGAAGTTCCTTAGAAAAGTACCTTAGGAATGCCTAAGAAAGTACTTTAAATTGCGTATTTACCCTTATTAGCGACGGATAAACCGTCGGCCACTGACTCGCGTCTCAGTGTATCTATCATTAATATCAGTATCCAGTCACTGGAGGTATTTATGGCTGCTTTTCTGGCGCGGGAAAACTTGGCGCTGATTTTATCGTCGATGGGTGCTGCCCTGTTTGCGGTTCTGGGGATTACCTGGGGCTTGTGGGTCGATTCTTTGGTTATTCTGTTTGATGGCGCCTACTCGTTGGTGAGTTTGATGTTGTCGCTGTTGTCGGTTTATGCGGCGCGCCTGATGCGCAAGCCGGCCTGCGATGCGTTCCCCTTGGGTCGTGGTGCTTTGGAGCCCTTGGTGATTGCGGTAAAAGGCCTGACGATCGCCTTGGTGTGTGTTATCTCGCTGCTCTCTGCCATTGCCGCTTTGTTTAGCGGTGGTCAGGTGGTTGACGCCGGTATGGCTCTAATTTTCTCAGGCATCAGCGTGATGGGTTGTGCGCTGGTGTGGGTCTATTTGCATTGGGCTACGGGCCGCAGCCAGTCCGGTTTGCTGCTGGCGGAAAAGAAGCAGTGGCTGATGGATATGGGTCTGAGTGGGGCCGTGCTGATTGGTTTTTTAGCGGCCGCTTTGCTAGAAACCGGTGCCTGGAGTCACCTGGCCAAGTACGCCGATCCGACGATGATGGTGCTTATTTCAGGTTACTTTTTGGTCGTTCCGGTGAAAATGACCGCGGCAGCTGTGCGTGAACTGCTTTTGTCTGCGCCGTCTGAAGAATTGCAAAGCTGTGTATCTGAGGCCATGCGGGATGTTGGCTTGCATCCGGACTGTGCCAACACCATCAAAGTTGGCCCATCACTGATGGTAGAAGTGGCTCTGCCGGATAATTGGTCGGACGATATCAACCGCCTTAGATTCCGGCTGCATCGCAAGCTGGCAAGCCTGCCGGTAGAAGCGCGCATATTTGTACATGCTTCGTACTAGTGCCTCATCTGGCGTGGTAAAGTAGGTCATGCTTAAATTATCCAACGCTGTTGAACTTGCGGACTGGGAGATCGAAATCACCCAGATCCGCGCTCAGGGTGCCGGTGGGCAGAATGTCAACAAGGTCTCCTCTGCGGTGCACCTGCGCTTTGACATTTGGAACTCGTCGCTACCACTGTTTTATAAAGAACGCCTGATGGCGCTGAACGATCAGCGCATCAGCAAAGACGGTGTACTGGTGCTCAAAGCACAAAGCCATCGTACGCTAGAGCTGAATAAAAACGACGCCATGCAGCGGCTTAAAGCGTTGATCCTGCAAGCGGTAAAACCGCAAAAAGCTCGCCGCGCCACAAAACCCAGCAAATCCGCCAAGCGCAAGCGCACCGACGGTAAAGTGCAAAAGGGCCGTACCAAAGCGTTGCGGGGAAAGGTTCAAGCTTAGCCCGCCCGGTCCTGTTCTGCCGCGCCGGTGTGAACTCTCAGAAACTCCGCCATATCGTCAAAAGCCTCGTCTGCTTCTGGCAGCATCGGGCCAAAAATCTGCCACACGTGCACCATTCCTTGCCAGATATGCAGTTCTACCGGTGAGCCCTCTGCTTGCGCTTTGGCGGCGTAGCGCCTTGCGTTATCTATCAGCATTTCGCAATCACTGGCCTGAATCAGGGTGGGCGGCAGGTCATGCAGCGGCCCGCGCAGTGGCGAAGCCACGGGGCTGGCCGGTCGCATGCGAAAGGTTGCCGTACTGAACCACCACAAAACCGACAGCGGCACTTTTTGCAGGCCACCAAACATTGGGCCTAGCATGGGGTCGGTGGCTATATTGCTTCGATTGCTGGGCGCGGTCATGGTCATGTCAGTGGACGGCGACAGCGCAATGGCCGCATCGGCCTGGCGCAGCTTCTGGTCGCGCAGCCAGGCAATCAGAGCCAAAGTATGGCTGCCACCGGCCGAATCACCCGCAATCACCATAATCTGAGCCTCCTGCTTGCCCTCCGGGCCGTTGTCCAGCAACCACTCATAGGCCTTGCGGCAGTCTTCCACGCCGGCCATATAGCGATGTTCCGGCATCAGCCGATAGTCCACTGCAAACACCGCAGCCTTGCCAATTTGCGACAGCTGGTCGGTCATGCTGCGATGGCTACGCGGGCTACCGGCCATCCAGGCACCGCCATGAATGTACAGGATACGCCGACGGGTATCGGCGCCGGAAGCTACCACCCACTCACCGCGGGGCTGCTCGGTCGCCGTCACGGTAGACACCATGTGCAGGTCATCGCTGATGCCGTCCATATACTGGCGCATGGCAAGAATTCGCGCCCGACCCCTAACGCCATGCAGCTGTTGCCCCATAGTGCGTACGCGCTCTATCACCTCTTTGTTGGCGATGCTAGGCAGTGCGGTCCGCGATTTGAAATCATGACTATCAAACGTCGAATAGTCTTCTGGCCGGAGCAGCACGAACGACACGGCTAAAAAAATCAGCAAAAACAGCCCGATAAAGATCAGTAAATACAGAACCCACATCATAAAAATGCCTCACCAGCCGCTTGCAGTTTCGGTTTTAAGCATTGCATAAGCACGTGTTGGTTGCCAGATTCAATACCGCTCGCGGTTGAAACCGGGCACCGGCGGCCTAAGGTAAGTAACGGCTATCAACATTTATTGACCACGGTGGAGCGAATTATGAGCGATCAACCCGTACTGCTGATAACAGGCGCCTCTTCAGGTATTGGGGCGGCTACCGCACGGGCAGCGGCCAAACAGGGCTATCGCCTGGTACTGGCAGCTCGTTCGGAAGCTAAACTGCACAAGTTACAACAGGAACTGGGCGGTAAAGAGCAGGTATTAACAGTGCGCTGCGACGTGCAAAGCGACACAGATCAGCGTGAAATGGTGAAAAAGGCGTTGGCCAGTTTTGGTCGCATCGATGCCGTATTCGCCAACGCCGGCCGCGGGGGTGAGCCAGGCGGCTTCAGTGGTGCCGATGCGGAAGTCTGGAAAGACATGATTCTGACCAACATCTACGGTGTTGGCCTGACCGTGCAGCATTGCCTGCCAGCGCTGAGGGAGAGCCGTGGGCACCTGTTACTGACGGGCTCTGCCGCTGGACGGGTAACCATTCCGGGATCTATGTACAGCGCCACCAAGTGGGCAGTCTCGGCCATTGGCTATGGCGCTCGCGAAGAACTGCGGGGCTCCGGTATTCGAGTAACCCTGATCGAGCCAGGCATGGTAGACACACCCTTCTTTGACCAGCAGCCAGACAACGCGCTGCAACCAGACGACATTGCCAACGCGGTTATGTACGCCGTGGCCCAGCCGGCACATGTAGACGTTAACGAAATACTGGTACGGCCTACGCCTGTGATTAAAGACGTGTAAACCGAAAATAGTGCCGAAAAGATGGCTAAAAATAGTGCAGATAGAGAAAACAGGTAAGAGCCTGCGCTAGCGCTTAGCGCTGCGCTGGCGCTGCTTCTTCGGCTTGGATTTTGGCCGCGCTGCCGGCTTTGAACCGGGGCGGTTATCGGGCCGTCTGCTGGGCTTTTCTCCAGATTTGGCGCCTGGCCGAGGAGGGGTCTTATTGCCGGCGCGTGGCTTGTGGCTCTCGCGCTTTTGTTCCGGAGCATTGACCGGCTTCGTCTTACCGGCGGGCTTTTGAGGCGCAGCTGGGGCATCGGATGACGAGTCCCGAATGCTGTCCATCAGGACCGCCAGTTCTTTTGATGTTAAATCCCGCCATTGGCCAACGGGCAGCTTGCCCAGGCTAATATTCATGATGCGCTGCCGTTCCAGGCGCGTTACGTCAAAGCCAAAATGCTCCGCCATGCGTCGAATCTGCCGGTTCAGGCCTTGTACCAGAACAATGCGGAACACACAACGCGACTCCTGCGACACCCGGCATTTTTTTGTAACCGTACCCAGAATCGGGACCCCGCCGGCCATACCATCAATAAAGGTCTTGGTGATGGGCTTATCAACGGTGACCAAATACTCTTTCTCGTGATTATTACCCGCACGCAGGATCTTGTTGACCAGATCGCCGTTGCTGGTCATAAAAATCAGCCCTTGAGAATCCTTGTCTAGCCGGCCGATAGGGAAAATTCTCACTGTGTGCCCGACAAAGCGCTGAATATTGTCGCGCTCGGCGCTGTCGGTGGTGCTGACAATGCCCACCGGCTTGTTCAGAGCAATGAATACCTGATCTTCCTCAGCACGGGGCTCAATGATTTGGCCGTTGACCATGACCGTGTCCGTCGGCAATACCTGATCGCCAACGCTGGCACGCTTGCCGTTGATTCGCACACTACCCTGCTCGATGTATCGGTCGGCCTCGCGCCGCGAACAAATGCCGCTCTCGCTGATGTATTTGTTCAGGCGTGTGGAAGAAGACTGGGTCATGCAGGGCACCGGCTGGGTGTGGGTTCAATTAAGCGGTGCATCATAACAGGCGAGCGCTCCGGTCGCAGCCGACACTCGGTAAGGGTTTAATCGCCAGAGTGTTAACCAGAGCGCTGGACGTGAATGCCCGCCTCTGCCATTGTTGCTCGATAACGCCCGCTTAACCCACCTAGAACCGCCCGATGCCCTCAACGCTTTCAATAATTTGCCCTGTCTGCGAGCAGGCCGAGTTACAGCACTTCCAGACCCTCAAAAACCAGCACTATTTGCGCTGTCCGGAATGCCAATGCACCGTGATGGCTCCTGACAGTCGTTTAAGTGCCGAGCAGGAAAAAACCATCTACCAATACCACGACAACAACCCGGGCGATCCCGGTTATCGTCGTTTCCTGTCTAAGGCAGCAGATCCCTTATTGGCCCGACTCCCCCGCGGAGCTCATGGCCTGGATTTTGGCTGCGGCCCAGGCCCGGTGCTGGCTGGTATGCTGGAGGAAGCGGGTATGACCATGGCGCTTTACGATCCGTTTTTCCATCCGCAGCCTGACGTTCTACAGCAACAATACGACTTCATCACCTGCACGGAAGTGCTGGAACATTTGCACCAGCCTGCGGCGGTCTTACGCCAGCTGGATAGCCTACTAAAGCCTGGCGGCTTGCTGGCCGTGATGACCTGCTTTCAGACGGACGACACCCGCTTTGCAAGCTGGCATTACCGGCGCGATCCCACTCATGTGGTGTTTTACAAAGAAGAAACCTTGGTGTTAATCGCTGAGCGGTATAAATGGGCGCTGGAAATACCGAGAAAGGATGTGGCTATTTTTACCAAAGCAGAGTGAGGGGGCACCGGCGTACCACCCAGGACGTGATCCAACAACTGGAGTTCATAGCACTCGCCCGGCGCCGGCACTTTTGCGGTTACCGCCGCGGCCAGCCACTGGGCGGTATGCCCGCTCCAGCACCGAAGATAATCCACCAACAAACCAGGATTCGAAATCGCCGCAGCGTTCGCGAATCTGTGGGTAGGTTGCGCCGGTTTTTACAATGGTAACGCGCGGCTTGCGAGTGTCAGCGAGCGGAGTCGTCATCGCCGAAAAGATCCCTGCTCAGGATGTTTGTTCCTGCGGCAGTTCCGCGTTGTGGAACACGGTCTGAACATCGTCCAGCTCATTCAGCATATCCAGAAATTTCTCAAACATCGGAATGTCGTCGCCGCTCACCTCTGTGGTAGTTTTTGCCAGAAACTGAATGTCGTCAGCGTCGAAATCAATGCCTTCGAACGCATCTATTAGCGCTTGGCGGGCCTTGGCGTATTCGGTGTGGGGCGCGAACACAGTGATCAGTTCGTTTTCCATTTCGATGTCAGTTACGTCTACATCCGCATCCATCAACGCTTCCAGAACAGCGTCTTCATCTTGCCCCTTGAAGGCAAAAATCGCGCAATGGTCGAACATGTGGGCAACGGTGCCCGGCGTGCCGATTCTTGCTTTGGTTTTGGTAAACGCCAGGCGCACATCACCAAAGGTGCGGTTGGGGTTGTCGGTCAAGCAGTCCACAATGACCATGCAGTTACCCGGGCCGTAGCCTTCGTAGCGCGCTGGTGAGTAATCTTCACCGGTACCGCCGTGGGCTTTGTCGATGGCTTTTTCAATAACGTGGCTGGGAACCTGGTCTTTTTTGGCGCGATCGATCAGCGCGCGCAGAGACAGGTTACCGTCTGGGTCGGTGCCGCCGGATTTCGCGGACATATAGATTTCACGACCGTACTTGCTGTAAACCTTGGTCTTGGCGTCGGCCGTCTTGGCCATGGATTGTTTGCGGTTCTGATAGGCTCTGCCCATGTGCGCTGCCTCTTTGATTGCAGGGTGGAACTCTTTTTAAGCTCGGTTGAAACTCTTTTTAAGCTTTGTTGAAACTCTTTTGAGCCCCGTTGAAACTGTTTTTGAGCCCCGTTGAAACTCTTTTAAGAACGCAGGATTTTACTGGACAACGCAGGGATCGAACAGTGTTTATTCCTTTTAGACGTAATCTACCGGTGGACGGTAGTTATCCTGAGTCACAAGGTCGATACCGCACTCTACCGAGCTGACCCAGTTCAGAAAGCGTTCCACCATTTCCGGGCCTTCAAAGCGCTTGCCATGCTGGGGCACAATGGCCTGTACATCCATTTCCCGAATCATATTGGCCCACAGGCGGCATACCTTCTGCGAGGCAATATAACGGCGATGAAAGCCCATCATGTAAGGAATGTGCTTATCGAAATCGGTTACCGGGAGGTGTTCATCGGGGCCGCCCATAGACGCGCCTAAATCCCCGGAAAACAAAATTTTCGCGATCGGATCGTAAAACTGAATGTTACCCACCGAGTGCATGAAGTGGGCGGGTAAACATTGCACGTAAGTGTCTCCAAAGCGAACATTCGCTCCGGCATCCGGTATCGCCATAATGCGATCATAAACGTTGCCGCCCACCAGTTTAGCCGCATGCTCAGACACCAGATGAGGAAGGAAGCGAGCCCACAGTTTGGATGTCACCACTTTGGCGCGGGTGTGCACCAGCCAACGGTCAATAGAGCCAATAATGTCCGGGTCCTGGTGTGATGCGAATACGTAATCCAATTCGCGAATATTCATGTAACGCGACGCAGCCACGGCCAGCGGCGTATAGGTAAGATCACCACCTGGGTCAATCAGGGCTTCGTGTTGGCCATCTACCAGCAGAAACTGGTTTGATTGAATGCCCTCACCAATAACCAGCGAATCAAACATCAAGCATTTGTGGTGCCCGTTATCGAACAGCGTAATGGGTTCTGTGGCCATGTTATTCTCCTAAAAAAACGCTCATCAAATACTCCCTTGGAGCTTACGGAATCAATCAAAACAGAGCGTTGCCTCAGATCAATTTCGCAAAAGTCGTTTGCTAATATTTTGCAAACGTATCTTAAACCGCGATTCAGTGCCGTGCGGTGTGTCTGTAATCCCGCGGTGACTTCCCCATGATTTTTTTGAACAGTCGTGAAAAGTAGTAGGCGTCATCGTAGCCCAACTGGCGGCTTATAGCCGCGAACGGCAACGTTGTGCTATCCAGCAACTGGCAAGAGCGCTCCACTTTTAAACGCAAAAAGTGCTGAATGGGTGAAATGCCCGTGCGCTTGCGATAGCGGGTAGCGAAATGCGCTGGCGACAAACCAGCCAATTCCGCCAGCTGCTCCAGTGTTAGCCTTTGTTCCAGGTTTTCCCGCATGTAACTGTTCAATACTTCCAGGTCTGGACCGGCGTCGTGTTCGCTGTGTTCCGCAATCATGGGTATTGCCGCCAGCAGTTGACGCAGGCGATTGGCTACGTGAATCAATCCGCTGGTGCGAAAGCCGGTTTGCCGCACCGACAGCAACCCGTTGAAATCCACCAACAGCCTTGGCTGGCGGCCGATATAAAGCACCGGTGTTTGCTGGTCAAATCCCATGTGGCCGGTAAAAGCATCGGCTAACGGGCCGGTGTAATGTACCCAGTGAATCGTCCAGGGGTTGGCCGGATCAGCGGTATAACGGTGGCTAGCGCCGGCAGGCAGCAACACCAGGTCTCCCGCGCTAACGGTAAAAGCTTCGCCATTCACATTAAGAAAAGCCTGGCCATCGCTGCAATAGATCAGCAAATGATGCGGAGGTTGCTCCCGGTGCATGTGGTGCCCGCTCGCCCGCCGATAGTGGCCGAAAGCGATGGGATAGAGCTCGCGGGTAAGCGGGTGCGAGCTCAGAAGTTGAACGCTAGGTTCGGGTAGCAAGTAGCGCACGCTGTCGGGCGGCGCCGGCCATTGCGACGTTAGGGCCATGTGGAATTCCCGCTTTTCGTGATCGAAAGATAGTCCATTATTGGCGAAACTTAGTCAATCACACGGCCCCAATTACCGTGCTAGTCTGAACGACAAGCTTGAGCTAATCCGCACGATAATCCGGCATCGCTCAACATTTGCACAACAACAAAACTCTCGATATACACAACACGCAGGATCCGCCCATGAAAAATGTTCCTCTGTACCTTGCAGGTGAATTTGTTCAAAGCCAGACTGACAGCTGGATTGACGTGACAAATCCCGCCACCAATGAAGTCATCGCCAGGGCTCCGAATACCACGCCTGCAGAGATGCGCAAGGCCATCGATTTTGCGGCTGAAACCTTCAAAACCTGGAAAGAAGTGCCAGTGTCAGAGCGGGCAAGGGTGATGCTGCGTTATCAGGCGTTGTTGAAAGAACACCACGATGAAATTGCCGAAATCCTCGCCCAGGAAACCGGTAAAACGTTTGATGATGCAAAGGGTGATCTATGGCGCGGTATCGAAGTGGTTGAGCACGCCGCCAACGTAGCGTCGATGATGATGGGCGAAACCGTTGAAAACGTGGCCCGCGAAGTCGACACTCATTCCTGGATTCAGCCCTTGGGCGTATGCACGGGTATTACGCCGTTCAACTTCCCCGCAATGATTCCCCTGTGGATGTTTCCCCTAGCCATTGCCTGCGGTAACACCTTTATTCTGAAGCCGTCGGAACAGGATCCCCTGACACCGACACGTCTTGCTGAGTTGTTCGAACAGGCCGGCGCGCCCAAGGGCGTTTTGCAGGTTGTTCACGGTGGTAAAGAGCAGGTAGATACCCTGCTGAACGACCCTGCCGTTAAAGCGATTTCTTTTGTTGGTTCTGTGCCAGTCGGGCGCTACATCTATGAAACCGGCACCCGCAATATGAAACGTGTGCAGTCTTTCGCAGGCGCTAAAAACCACATGGTTATCATGCCGGATGCCGACAAGCAGCAGGTGCTCAACGCTCTTGTAGGCGCCTCTGTGGGCGCGGCAGGGCAGCGCTGCATGGCCATCTCGGTTGCGGTATTCGTAGGCGAAGCGCGACAGTGGATCCCGCAGTTAAAAGAAGCTATGGCCAAAGTGCGCCCCGGTGCCTGGAACGATTCCGGCGCCAGCTATGGCCCGGTTATAAGCCCGAAAGCCAAAGAGCGTGTCGAGGCGCTGATCGCAACGGGTGAAGCCCAGGGTGCCCAGCTGCTGCTGGACGGCCGCAATTGCACCGTGGACGGTTTGCCGAATGGCAACTGGGTAGGCCCTACACTGTTCGCCGGTGTGACCAGCGAAATGGACATTTACAACGAAGAAATTTTCGGCCCGGTGCTGTGCTGTTCCGAAGTAGATTCCCTGGGCGAAGCCATCGAGTTCATTAACCGCAGCCCGTATGGCAATGGTACATCTATCTTTACCGGCTCAGGTGGCGCAGCCCGTCGCTTCCAGCACGAAATTGAAGTAGGTCAGGTGGGTGTGAACATCCCCATTCCGGTGCCCCTGCCGTTCTTCTCGTTCACCGGCTGGAAAGGTTCTTTCTACGGTGATCAGCATGCTTACGGCAAGCAGGCCGTGCGTTTCTACACCGAAACCAAAACCGTCACCTCGCGCTGGTTCAGCTCAGAAGCCACCAGCACCGAAGCCAACTTCTCTATTCAGTTGCGTTGATTCGCAGTGTCCCGTCTATCTGAAGCACAAGTTTGCTGGTCAGGCAGGCGGGATACGAGCAGGAGCGAGCTATGAACTTTGACCTGACCGAAGACCAGCAGGCGTTTCGCGAGGCAGCGCGGGCATTCGCGCAAAAATCCATGGCGCCTTTTGCTGCGCACTGGGACGAAGAAAGCATTTTTCCAAAAGATGTGCTTCGAGAAGCCGGCGAAATGGGCTTTTGCGGGCTCTACACGCCGGAAGCCTTTGGTGGCATGGGGCTTTCGCGCCAAGACACCGCGGTGATTGTAGAGGAGCTGGCGGCTGCCTGCCCCTCTACTGCAGCCTTTATAACCATTCACAACATGGCAACCTGGATGCTGGCCAGTTTTGGCACAGATGAGGTCAAACAGAATGTCGTGCCTACCTTGGCCAGCGGTGAGAAATTGGCGTCTTATTGCTTGACCGAGCCCGGCGCAGGGTCCGATGCAGCAAGCCTGCGTACCAAAGCAGAACGGGATGGTGATGATTATGTCATCAACGGCAGCAAGGTTTTTATTTCCGGTGCTGGGGCAACCGATGTGCTGATTTTAATGGCTCGTACCGGCGGCCCGGACAGCGGTGCCAAAGGCATTTCTGCGTTTTTGATTCCGGCGGACGCCGACGGCGTGTCCTATGGCAAGAATGAAAAGAAAATGGGCTGGCACAGCCAACCGACCCGCTCGGTCACACTGGAAAATGTTCGGGTGCCAGTGGCCAACCGCTTAGGCGCCGAAGGCGAAGGCTTTGCCATCGCTATGAAGGGCCTCGACGGTGGCCGCTTGAATATTGCCACCTGTTCCCTCGGCGGTGCCCAGGCGGCGTTGCTGCGTGCTCGTGACTACATGCACGCCCGCGCCCAGTTTGGCAAACCACTGGCGGCGTTTCAGGCTTTGCAATTTAAACTGGCGGATATGGCCACCAATCTGGTTGCAGCGCGGCAAATGGTGCGCCTGGGCGCGTTCAAATTAGACAACGGCGACCCTGAAGCCACACTGCACTGCGCCATGGCCAAACGCTTTGCCACCGACGTGTGTTTCGACGTGGTCAACGACGCCCTGCAACTCCACGGTGGCTACGGCTATATTCGGGAATACCCCCTTGAGCGATACCTACGGGACTTGCGGGTGCACCAGATCTTGGAAGGCACCAACGAAGTCATGCGCCTGATTGTGGCCCGCCGCATTCTGGAGCAGGGCGTCGCGGAAGCGATTCAGTAGCGGAATTCATTCAACATCATATTGCGGAGATCTTATGAGCGACACACTCGATTTTAAGAGCGATAAGCTGCAACTGGAAAAACGCGGCCACATTGCCGTGCTGACGATCAGCAACCCACCGGCGAATACCTGGACCCGCGACTCGTTAAGCAAATTACAACACACGATCGCTGAATTGAACGCTGACAAAGACATTTTTGCGTTGGTGGTTACCGGCCAAGGCGAGAAATTCTTCTCTGCCGGAGCGGATCTGAATGCCTTTGCCGACGGCGACATTGCTCGCGCCACAGACATGTCCCGGGCTTTTGGCTCGGCGTTTGACGCGCTAACCCACTTCCGCGGCGTGTCCATTGCGGCCATTAACGGTTACGCCATGGGCGGCGGCCTGGAATGCGCGTTGGCCTGTGATATCCGTATTGCTGAAGAGCACGCGCAAATGGCTCTACCAGAAGCATCAGTTGGCCTGTTGCCCTGCGCTGGCGGCACTCAAAACCTGCCATGGCTGGTGGGCGAAGGTTGGGCCAAGCGCATGATTCTGTGTGGTGAGCGCCTGAAAGCCGACAAGGCTCTGAGCATTGGTCTGGTGGAAGAAGTGGTCCCCACCGGCCAAAGTTTGGCGAAAGCTTTGGAGCTGGCAGAAGGCGCTTGCAAGCAAAGCCCGTCGTCCATTGCTCGCTGTAAGAATCTGATCATGAACGTGCGCGACGGTCATAACCATGAGGACGGCTGGCGCTTGGAGCGGGAACTGTTCATCGAGCTGTTTTCTACTGAAGACCAGAAAGAAGGCGTCAATGCGTTTTTAGGCAAGCGAAAGCCGCAGTGGAAAAACCGCTAACGCCAATCCGACACATGGGCCAAAGGATTCACCATGAGTGATCAACCGATTGTATTTGAGCAGTGGCAAACCGCAGGCGACGCCGCCATCGGAGTCGCACGCCTGAACGCGCCGCGCTCGCTGAACTCTTTGTCACTGGAAATGATTCGCCTGCTGACGCCACAGCTGAAAGCCTGGGCTGAAGATGAACGGATATGCGCTGTGTGGCTGGAAGCCGAAGGCGACAAGGCGTTTTGTGCCGGCGGCGATATCGTTGCTCTGTATCGCAGTATGACGGAGGCCGGAAGCGCTGATATCGGCAAGGCGTTCTTCACCGAAGAATACGAACTGGACTACTTGATTCACAGCTACCCCAAACCGGTTGTGTGCTGGGGCCACGGCATTGTGATGGGCGGCGGCATGGGCATTATGCAGGGCGCTTCCTATCGGGTAGTGACCGAAAGCTCAAAACTGGCGATGCCTGAAACCACCATCGGGCTTTACCCGGATGTGGGCGGTGGCTGGTTTCTCAATCGCTGCCCCGGCCGAACCGGTCTGTTTTTGGGCCTCACGGGCGCCCGTATGAACGGCGCCGATGCGCTGTTCACCGGCATGGCTGATCGTTTTATAAAGCACGATTTGAAAGCTCAGGTGGTTGCCGAACTGACTCGAGCCAACTGGCAAAGCCGCCATGGCCATGAGGTCGTAGGCTCGGTATTGCGTCAGTTTGAGCAACAGAGCGCCGATGCCCAGCCTGCGTCACCCGTTCGCGATCACTTTGATGAGATCAACCGCGCCACCGATGCCGACACCCTGGCGCAGACCATTGCCCAGTTGAAGGAACTGGCGTCGGGCGATGGCTGGCTGGCCAAAGCCGTGAAGCCGCTCGCGGCAGCGTCGCCGGTGGCTTTTGCGTTGGTGTGGGAACACATGCATCGCTGCCGCCTGGATGGCTTGAAGCAGGTGTTTGACAAAGAATTGCTGCTGTCCACCAACTGCCTTAGCAAAGGTGAATTTGCCGAGGGCGTGCGGGCTTTGCTGATCGACAAAGACCAGCAACCAAGATGGCGTTACGCCACCCTGGCGGACATCGATAACGAATGGATTAACGACTTTTTTGTTTGAGCCTGTTAGAGCCTCCATGAGCAGGGCACTTAACAGCATTTAACAAAAGAAGCCGCACTAAAACAAAAGAGGGAAATACGATGGCAATTATTTCATTTATTGGCCTTGGTAATATGGGCGGCCCTATGGCCAGCAATCTGCTGAAAGCCGGCCACCAGGTCACCGTGTTTGATTTGTCGGCAGACGCCGTCAGCGCGCTGAAAGCCGAAGGTGCAGGCAGCGCCGACACCGCTCATGAAGCCGTTAAAGGCGCTGAGTGCGTGATTACTATGCTGCCTGCTGGCCAGCACGTAGAAGCGGTTTATCTGGGCGCTGAAGGTTTACTGGCAGCTCTGCCGGAAGGCACCCTGGTAATTGATTCCTCGACCATTGCCCCGGAAACCGCCAAAAAAGTAGCGGCGCAAGCCTCAGAGCACAAAATCCGATTTCTGGATGCACCGGTGTCCGGTGGAGTTGGTGGTGCAAAGGCCGGCACGTTAACATTCATCTGCGGTGGCTCCGAGGCCGATTACGCGGCTGCTCAGCCCATTCTGCAGGACATGGGCAAGAACATTTTTCGCGCTGGTGAACACGGTTCGGGGCAGGTGGCCAAAATCTGCAACAACATGCTGCTGGCCATCTTGATGGCGGGCACCAGCGAAGCATTGGCTTTGGGTGTGAAGAACGGGCTGGACCCAGTCGTACTGTCGGAAATCATGAAGCAAAGCTCTGGCGGTAACTGGGCGTTGAACGTGTATAACCCCTGGCCGGGAGTGATGGAAGCGGCGCCGGCATCACGCAACTACGAAGGCGGCTTTTTGGTAAAACTGATGACCAAAGATTTGGGCCTGGCATTCGACAACGCGGTGAAAAACGAGGCGTCGATTCCCATGGGCTCACTGGCTCGTAACCTGTTCTCGCTTCACGCGGGGCAGGGAAATGCAGATCTGGATTTTTCCAGTATTCAGCGGCTTTACAGTCCCAAGTAAGCCAGCAGAGTTTAACGGGTAAAGGGTATCCGCTAGAGAGCGACCGGCAGGAAATAACAAGGGCTGACCGTTACGGCCAGCCCTTGTGGCTAATCAAGACAAATGATGTACCGATTCCTGTCCATACACCGGCGTATCAATGCCTTCTTTACGCGCTTTTAACTGCAGCGCCAGATACAGCGAATAGTGCCGGGACTGGTGCAGGTTGCCGCCGTGGAACCACAGGGCTTCCTGTTGCGTGGGTTTCCACATGTTTCTCAGTTCACCTTCCCACGGGCCTGGGTCTTTGGTGGTGTCCGATCCCATTCCCCAACATTTCCCCACCTTGTCAGCAACTTCTTCAGAAATAATGCGTGCCGCCCAGCCGTTCATAGAGCCATAACCGGTGGCGTAAACAATCAGGTCAGCAGGCAGCTCCGTGCCGTCTGTCAGGGTTACAGAACGTGGGTTGATGTGTTCGATACTGACGCCACTTTTCAGTTTTATCTCGCCGTCTGCGACCAACTCTGACGCACCCACATCAATGTAGTAACCCGATCCCCGGCGAAGATATTTCATGAACAGGCCGGAACCGTCGTCACCGAAGTCCAGCATAAATCCGGCTTTTTTCAGCCGTCCGTAGAAATCTGCGTCCTTTTCGGCCACCTGTTTGTAAACCGGAATATGGAAATCGGGCATGATTCGGAAAGGTACAGACGCAAAGGTAAGGTCAGCTTTTTCCGTCGTCATGCCATCGGCAATCGCCTGTTCCGAATAGAGCCCGCCAAGAACGTCATCCATCAAGGTGTCCGACTTGATGATGTGAGTCGATGAACGCTGGATCATAGTCACGTCGGCGCTGTTTTCCCAAAGCGCCGCACAGATGTCGTGAGCGGAGTTGTTGGCGCCAAGAATTACGCACTTTTTACCTTTGAAGGCTTCGCCGCCGGGGTGCCGGCTGGAGTGATGTTGCTCGCCTTCAAACGTGTCCATACCGGGAATGTCGGGAACATTCGGGATGCCGGACATGCCGGTGGCCAGCACCAGCTGCTGCGGGCGCAGGGTCACCTTTTCGCCATCACGAACTACGTCTACTACCCACTCTTTACTGGCTTCGTCATAGCGGGCGGCGGTGCATTCGGTAGAACTCCAATAGTTGAGTTCCATGATTTTTGTGTACATTTCCAGCCAATCACCAATTTTGTCTTTTGGTGCGAAAACGGGCCAGTGATCGGGAAACGGTAAATAAGGCAGGTGGTCGTACCATATCGGGTCGTGCAGACACAGCGACTTATAACGGTTGCGCCAGGAGTCACCGGCTTTGGCGCTGCGTTCTACAACAATAGTGGGCACGTCCAGTTGCTTCAACCGGGCAGCCAGGGCAATACCACCCTGGCCGCCGCCGATAATGACGCAGTAAGGCTGGCGGCTATAACCTAATTCCTGCTGCTCGTCTTGCAGGGTTTCGAGCCAGGATTTACGGGATTTGCTGGCGCCGTGCTCTGCGCCCTTGGCGCGGTTGAATTTGCGCTTCTCCGGAAATCCCTTCAGCTCCTGCATGGTTGTCAGCAGTGTCCATGCATGGCCGTTGCGTAGGCGCAGATGGCCCTTGCCAATGGCATCAACGGTTTCGAAGGTGACCCAGGCGTCGATCACGCCATCCTGTTCGGTCGCCTCTTCGGAAACCTGCCAGTTTGCGGGCTGGGTTCGCTTGGCCGTGGCGCTGAGCATGTCGCGAATAGCTCCGCGCCCTTCCATTGTTTTAATGTTCCAGGTCATGGTGACCAGGTCGCGCCAGAAGCCACCGTCTTCAAACAAATCGGCGGCTTGCGCGGGGTTATCCGAATTCAGGGTTTCCTCAAAGCTGTCAAGCCATTGCTGGGCTTGTTGGGTCGCTGTCACTTTATTCTCAGTCATCTTGGTCTCCGTCATCATAGCTTTCCGGTGTTAGATTGTTTTTGTTACCGGGGTGCATGGCACCCACTGCAGGAATTTATTCCTTCATGACAATTGTCAGGTTGCAGCAGGCATGCCAGTTTTTTTACAGAAAACTCTGTGAAATATAAATTATTGAAAATAATACAATAAATGGTTTTTAACTGTGCTGGAGTTAGGGGTGTGAGCGGATTAGAGAAGGTTTTGGTGTTACACCTGAAACATTGCAGAGCTCATTGGTGTTACAGGTGTAACGCAAGGGGGGCTAATAGAGATTGCCGGTAGAGTGTACTAATGAAGCATGTCGTTATGGTGCTGTGCGGTCTATGCTCTTTATTGGTTGCCTTTATATTCGTTGTCAACAACAACAAAATGAGCACAGCATCGCGAGGCCTGTTATGACCCATCAGCTGGCGCAGAGTCGTCATATTCATTCAATCCTGAACTTTGCGGCGAAAGACTCTTACCCTGCGTTAACGCCAAGCGCCGAGTTGATCGGGCGATCCTGGAAACGCTGTATTGAAGACTACGGCATGGACCCGAGCCGGCCGCGCAGCGCTCGCATTGTTACGCAGCAGACCTTGCGCGAGCATCAGGATTCGGTGGACGAGTTCCTGAACGTGGCCCGGGCAGGGGTAGACCAGCTTTACGGGATTATTGCGGGCCTTGGTTACGTAGTGCTGTTGACCGACCACCGGGGGATTACCGTTCAATACCTTGGCGACCGACGCTACGACCGCCGTTTGCGTAAAGCAGGGCTTTATCTAGGTGCCGATTGGAACGAGCAGTATGCCGGCACTTGCGCTGTGGGCACCTGCATTCAGGAACAACAAGCGTTGACCTGCCATCGGGTTGATCATTTCGATGCAACGCACATCAGCCTTACCTGCACGTCAGCGCCGATTCGTGACCCTTCCGGCGATTTACTTGCAGTGCTCGACATATCGGCTCTGGACTCGCCAAATGCCCGTGAAAGCCAGACGTTCGCGCTGCACTTGACCCAGCTTTATGCTCGCTTGATTGAAGACGCTTACTTTTTACGACGTTACCGTAATCAGACCGTTCTACGCTGCGGCGTTTCCCGCGAATTTGTCCAGGTTAATGGCCAGTATCTGTTTGCGATTGACGAAGGTGGTCGCATTGAAGCCGCCAATACCGCAGGGCGCTCGCTCATGCCCAAAAATGCCGCCGGCCTTATCGATGGGGTTTCCGGGGTGACCGAATTGTTTGAATGCGATCTTCGAGATATCTGGAGTATTCCGTACGATCACGATGATCAGGTTAAGGCATTCAGGCATTACGCCAATAAAGACACCTTGTTTGCCACACTGATCAAACCAAAAGCCAAACCGGCCGATTACTCTGGTAGCGTAAAGGCCAGTAACGACGAACGCGTGCCGGAGTTAGACCAGCTGGCCGCAGACGACCCGGTTATGCGGCGTACCCTTTCGTTGGCCAAACGCCTGCGGAACCGCGATGTCGGGCTACTTATTCTTGGCGAAACGGGCACTGGCAAAGAAGTTTTGGCCAAGGCCATACATCAGTCAGGCAGCCGGGCGAGCGGCGCGTTCATTGCTGTTAACTGTGCGGCAATTCCAGAATCCCTGATTGAAAGTGAGTTGTTCGGCTATGTGGCCGGAGCATTTACCGGCGCGCGTGCCAAAGGCATGCGCGGCCTTATTCAACAGGCAGAAGGTGGAACATTGTTTCTGGACGAAATCGGAGACATGCCCCTGAATCTACAGACGCGGCTGTTGCGGGTGCTTGCAGAAGGTGAAGTTCTTCCGGTTGGCGCAGAGGCACCGATTCGGGTGAACTGCCGTTTCATGGCGGCAACTCATCAGAACCTTGAGCAGCTGGTTCAGTCGGGGGCTTTCCGCTCTGACCTATACTATCGCTTGAACGGTGCGACTTTAAAATTGCCCTCGCTGTGCCAGAGAGCTGATCGCCAGCATGTTATTAACAGTGTATTGCGAAAGCTTATAAAGCAGGGTCAAGTCGAGGATGTCCACATTCGGGCCGACGCCATGAGTGCCATGCTGGCGTACCATTGGCCAGGAAATATTCGTGAATTGGTCAACGCTTTGGCCTTTGCGGAAGCCACCTGTGATAACCACGAAATCACCGCTGAAGATCTGCCAGAAGCCTGCTTGAAGCAAAAGAGTGTGGCAGTGCCCACAGAACCGAGTGAAAGCCCTGACGGGCGCCGTTGTCTGCTGCTGGCACTTGAAACCTATCGGTGGAACATTACCGAAGTGGCCCGGCGCTTCGATGTGTCCCGGCCCACCATATATCGGTGGCTGCAGCACCATGATATTGAGCAACCACGGTTTTTAGGCAAGCGGTAAGGTTTTGATGGCAATAGGCGAGCCATTGTTTAATCGCCATGCGCCAATTCAGCGGTGCAGGTAAGCTGCCCCCTATTTCCTGCTAGTGGGCATTGCCACCGGGCTGACGGTATGGACTATTGGTCTGCCCAATCCGGCAGTGTGGGGCCTGCTGGCGGCGCCATTGATGAGGGCTGTTCAGGGGGTATTCCAGCAGATTCTGCGCCGGCGTCCAGTTCATAAATTTATTGCTCCCAAAGAAGCCTATAACGCTTGCTTGGACTTGTCTTGGCCTAAAGTTTACCTTTACGTAAACTAGCACCTATGATAAATCTGGTGTACGTAGATCCACAGACAAAAATAACAGGAGCAAAAAATGAGCCTTCCGGAATACGTCGATGCGTACAACAATTTTGACCTTGCTGCTCTGGAGGCCGAAGTATTGGATGGTCGCCTGGACAGCGGGCTGAATGTTTGCCACGAAATTTGCGATAAATGGGCAGCCAATGCCGAAAAAGTTGTGCTGTATTACGAAACGGAAGACGGCGGTGACGGCGTTCTTACTTTTGCCGAGTTGAAACAGGCGTCTGCCCGTTTTGCCAACTACCTGAAGTTGCAGGGAGTGGGCAAGGGCGACCGTGTTGCGGGTTTGTTACCGCGCACCCCGGAACTGCTTATTGTTATGGCGGGCGCTTGGCGCATTGGCGCTGTTTATCAACCGTTGTTTACTGCGTTTGGCTCTGGCGCTATCGAATACCGCCTGGAACGGGCGAGCACCAAATTGATCGTCACCAACCCGGCAAATCGTTTAAAGCTGGATGACGTTAAAAACTGCCCGTCGGTATTGTGTGTCGATTCGGCGGAAGCTGGCCATGGTGATGCTGACTTTTATCAGGCGCTGGGCGAGCAGTCCGGCCAATTTGAACCGGTGCTGATTAAAGGCACTGACCCTTTCCTGCAAATGTTTACCTCGGGCACCGTGGGCAAGCCCAAAGGGGTGTCTGTTCCAGCCCGGGCACTGTTGTCATTCTATGTTTACATGCGCGATGCGGTGGGCCTTCGTGACAGCGACACATTCTGGAACGTGGCAGACCCGGGTTGGGCCTACGGTTTGTACTATGCGGTTATCGGGCCGCTGCTGATGGGCCACGCTACCCACTTCAACCCCAACGCGTTTACCCCTGAAAGCACCTACGACATGATCCGCAAGTACAAAATTACAAATCTTGCGGCGGCGCCCACGGCCTATCGGTTGTTAAAAGCGAATGATCACGTGCTGCCTGAAGGTGAAAATCTCGGGCTACGGGTAGCGAGTAGCGCCGGCGAGCCCTTGAATCCGGAGGTGGTTAACTGGATCCGTCGTCGTCATTTCTGTGAGGTAAAAGATCACTACGGTCAGACTGAAACGGGCATGACCTGCTGCAACTTCCACGGTTTGGCGCACCCGGTAAAAGAGGGCGCCATGGGTTTCTCATCGTTAGGGCACCGTGTTGTAGCGCTGAATGAAAAGCATGAAGAGGTGGGTACCGGTGAAGCCGGGCAAGTTGCCATTGAAGTGGCTGCATCGCCTTTGTTTCATTTCGATGGTTACACCTGGGGTGAAAAAGACCCGTTCGCCCAGGGTTACTACCTGACCGGCGATATGGCCATTAACAACGGCGACGGCAGTTTCTCGTTCAGTGGGCGCGACGACGACATCATTACTACCTCAGGTTATCGAGTGGGGCCAGCCGATGTTGAAAGCTCATTGTTGGAGCATCCGGCTGTGGCGGAGTCTGGTGTGGTAGCCAAGCCCGATGAAAAGCGTGGCGCCATCATCAAGGCCTACGTGGTGATCAAAAGCGACCAGATTCCGGCCGATGACCAGGTTCTGAGAGAAGAGCTGCAGAACCATGTGCGCCGGCGTCTGTCCACCCACGCTTTCCCGCGGGAAATCGAGTTTGTTGACGAGCTACCCAAAACGCCGAGCGGCAAGATACAGCGCTTTATTCTGCGCGATCGCGCCAGGGAAGACACCAGCGAATGAAAGTAACAATGGAGCAGTTGCAGGCTTTTCTAGACGAGCAGTTTCCGCAAGGCGCCGCGTTTGGGACTCTGTACGAGCTGGGCGATGGCAGCGCAGAAATGATGCTCGACGTAGACGAAACCCATTTGCGCCCAGGCGGCACTGTGTCTGGACCGGTGATGATGGGGCTGGCGGATGTCACGCTCTACGCGGCGCTGCTGTCCAAAATCGGCTTGGTGCCGCTGGCGGTGACCACCAACCTGAATATCAATTTTCTACGCAAGCCAGTGGCGCATCAGCCCATATGGGCCCGTGCGACCATGCTTAAGGTGGGCAAAACAATGGCGGTAGGGGAGGTGTTTATATATTCTCGGGGAGTCGAGGAGCCAGTCGCGCACTCCACGATGACTTACTCCATGCCGCCGCAACGCTGACAGATGGTCTTCAGCGTTGCGGCCACAAGGGGTCAGCAAAAAAACACGGGAAAATCGCTGAATTAATGATTGACGTTTACGTATACGTTAAGCCAATCTATGATTAGTTCTGATGTACAACAATAACAAAGGCATATTGGCTCATGAGCGAAGAGTACGTTCTGGAAACGCGCAACCTCGTTAAGGAATTCAAAGGCTTTGTCGCCGTTGACGACGTTAACCTGAACATCCGCAAAGGCCATATTCACGCGCTAATAGGGCCTAACGGCGCAGGAAAGACCACAGTGTTTAACCTGCTCACAAAATTCCTGATTCCTACTCGGGGCCAGATCTTGTTCAATGGTCGCGATATCACCACGATGAAATCCGCCGCTATTGCCCGCGAAGGCGTGGTGCGGTCGTTTCAGATTTCGGCGGTGTTCCCTCACATGACGGCCTTGGAGAACATCCGGGTGGCGCTGCAAAGCTTTGAAGGCAACTCATTCAGTTTTTGGAAATCCGGCAACTGCCTGAACAAATTGAACGATCGCGCCATGGAGCTGCTGGATTCGGTAGGGCTCGCAGAGTTCGCCCACATTACCACCGTTGAGCTGGCCTATGGCCGCAAGCGCGCGTTGGAACTGGCGACCACTCTAGCGATGGAGCCGCAGTTGATGTTGCTGGATGAGCCCACCCAGGGAATGGGTGCTGAGGATGTTGGTCAGGTGGTTGAACTGGTGCGCAAGGCGGCTGTAGGCCGCACAGTGCTGATGGTTGAACACAACCTGGGCGTTGTCAGTAAACTCTGCGACCGCATCACTGTGCTGGCCCAGGGGGCAGTGCTTACTGAAGGCGACTACAAAACCGTGTCGGCAGACCCGCGGGTGCGGGAAGTTTATATGGGCAGCGCCAGCGATCCTAAGGCGTCGGAAAAGGAGGCAAACGCATGAGCCCGGCTGTCCAAAACCAAGTTGGAAAAAAAGACTACGAACAGCTCCGTGTTTCTGGCTTGCATGCGTTTTACGGCGAATCTCACATCCTTCACGGCATTGATCTGGTCGTGAACCGGGGTGAGTTGGTAACACTGCTTGGGCGCAATGGCGCCGGGCGTAGCACCACGCTTAAAGCTATTATGAACATGGTGGGCCGGCGCACCGGTTCGATCATGATCAACGGCGAAGAAACCATGAGCTGCGCGCCCCACCACATAGCGCGTCTGGGTGTGGGGTTCTGTCCCGAACACCGCGGAATTTTCGCGTCGCTGAACGTAGAGGAAAATCTGACGTTGCCGCCTGTTGTGCGCAGTGGTGGTATGAGTCTGGAAGAAATTTACACCATGTTTCCTAACCTGTATGAGCGCCGCGCCAGCCCTGGCAATAAACTGTCAGGCGGCGAGCAGCAGATGCTCGCTCTGGCACGCATTCTTCGTACCGGTGCCAACATGCTGCTGCTGGATGAGATTACCGAGGGCCTGGCCCCGGTTATTGTGGAAAAGCTGGGTGAGGTTCTGATGAAGCTCAAACGTAAAGGTCTGACTATTATTCTGGTAGAGCAGAATTTCCACTTCGCTGCACCTCTGGCGGATCGGCACTACGTGGTCGAGCATGGCCAGATTGTGGAGGAAGTAAGTGCCTCAGAACTGGACTCCAAGCGTTCTTTGCTGAACGGATATCTGGGGGTGTAATCACAAAAACTTGCGGAACGGAGCTCAATAAAGAGAAGTATAAGTGCAGTAAGCGACGTCGAAAACCAATAAAAATCACGCATGAACGTAGTGGAGAAATAACAATGACAATGATTAAAAAGCTGCTGACCACCGCCATAGCGACCACTCTGATGGCCGGTGCTGCCCAGGCAGAAATTTCAAATGATATGGTTAAAATCGGCTATTTAGCCGATATGTCAGGCACTTATCGTGATCTGGCGGGCCCAAATGGCCTGATAGCCCTGGAAATGGCCGTGGCCGACTTTGGTGGCCAGGTGAACGGCAAAAAAATTGAAGTCGTCAGCGCAGATGACCGCAACAGCCCGGACGTTGCCTCCAGCACGGCGCGTCGCTGGGTTGAAAATGACAACGTCGACATGGTTGCCGGCCTGGTGGCATCGTCGGTCAGCATCGCGGTCAGCGACATTCTGGAAGAAAGTGGCAAACTGGGCATTGTGTCCGGGTCTGCGGCCTCTAGCATTACTAACGAGCATTGCACGCCTAACCATATCCACTATGTGTATGACACCTACCCACTGGCTAACGGCACCGCCAGCGCCATCGTTAAAGAAGGTGGCAAAACCTGGTTTATCCTCACCGCCGATTACGCCTTTGGCCACGCTCTTGAGGCAGACGTAACAAAGGTAGTGGAAGCCAACGGTGGTGAAGTCATTGGTACTATTCGCCATCCTTTCCCGACTCCGGATTTCTCGTCATTTATTCTACAGGCCCAAGGCTCTGGAGCGGATGTTGTGGCTCTGGCCAACGCCGGTGGAGACACAACCAACGCTATCACTACGGCCGGCGAGTTTGGGCTTACCCAGTCTGGCCAGACCTTAGCTGCTTTGCTGTTGTTCCTCACTGACGTACACGCTCTCGGCGCTGAAGCGGCTCAGGGTATTCAGCTGACCACAGGCTGGTACTGGGATATGAACGCCGACGCCCGTGCCTGGGCTGATCGCTTTATGGAAGAAACCGGAGTGCGCCCGACCATGGTTCACGCGGGTATCTACTCCAGCACCATGCAGTATCTGAACGCTATAAAAGCCACGGGTTCAGACGAAGCTCAAGCAGTGCGCAAGCAAATGATGGACACGCCCATCAACGATATGTTCGCCACCAACGGCCGCATTCGTGAAGACGGCCGCATGGTCCACGATATGTACCTGGCGCAGGTGAAAACCCCGGCCGAGTCTACAAACGAATGGGATCTGTACAACATCGTGCGCACCATTCCGGCTGAAGAAGCTTTCCGCCCGCTGTCTGAAAGCCAGTGCCCGCTGGTAACCAGCAAGTAAGCAGTTGAACCACGGGCCCCCGGCAATCCCGGCGGGGAGCCCCTCGGACTCAAGCAGAACGGGCACCAACCTCTGGTGCCTCCTGCATTGCTTTTGGAGTTAGCTACATGTCCATGATTTTGGGAGTCCCTGTCGCTGTGCTTTTCGGCCAGTTACTGCTCGGGCTGATTAACGGAGCCTTTTACGCGCTTTTAAGCCTGGGCCTCGCTGTTATATTTGGTCTTCTGAAAATCATCAACTTTGCCCACGGCGCCCTGTATATGCTCGGCGCCATGGCCACCGTTATTCTGTTCGATACTCTGGGTATCAGCTACTGGGCGGCGCTGTTTGTTGCGCCGATTCTGGTGGGCTGCGTGGGTGTCGCCATCGAGTATTTCCTGCTGCGTAAAATCGCGGGTCAGGATCATATCTACAGCCTGTTGTTGACCTTTGGTGTCGCGCTGATCATTCAGGGCGTGCTGACCAACATCTACGGCGTGTCTGGCTTGCGTTATTCCATGCCTGACGTGTTCAAAGGCGGTATGAATCTGGGCTTCATGTTCCTGCCTTATTACCGAGCCTGGGTGATCGTGATTGCGCTATTGGTGTGCTTTGGTACCTGGTTCATGATCGAAAAAACCAAGCTCGGTGCTTATCTGCGGGCCGGCACCGAAGATTCGCAGCTGATGCAGGGCTTTGGCATCAACGTGCCCTTGCTGGTTAGCCTTACCTACGGCTTTGGGGTCATGCTGGCGGCTTTTGCCGGCGCATTGGCAGCACCCATTTATTCGGTTACCCCGGATATGGGTTCGCACATTTTGATTGTGGTGTTTGCGGTGGTGGTCATTGGCGGCATGGGGTCTATTGCTGGTGCGATCATCACTGGAGTTCTGATGGGGGTGGTAGAAGGGCTGACCAAAACCTTCTACCCGCCGGCTTCGTCGGCGGTGATTTTTCTGGTGATGGTGGTTGTGCTGTTTGTGCGTCCATCCGGCTTGTTTGGAAAGGAGGCGTAACCATGAGCGATTCCGTAAATCCGGCGGATATCCACAAAACCATGCTTGACCAGCAAAAATCAGAACAGCGCAGGCGTTTGATATTGAACCTGGTGCTGCTGGCGCTGCTTATGGTGGCACCGATGGTGATGTACCCGGTGTTTTTGATGAAAATACTGTGCTTTGCCCTGTTTGCGGTCGCTTTTAACCTGCTGCTTGGCTTCACCGGTTTGCTGTCGTTTGGCCATGCAGCTTTCTTGGCCAGTGGAGCCTATACCACCGGTTATCTGTTAACCACTTTTTCGGGTTTGAGCACCGAACTTGGCATTATCGCAGGCACGCTGGTAGCAACCTTGCTGGGTCTCGGCTTCGCATTGGTGGCCATTCGTCGCCAGGGTATCTACTTTGCGATGATCACCTTGGCGCTTTCGCAGCTGGTTTTTTTCTTCTTTGTGCAATCGAGTTTCACCGGCGGCGAAGATGGCTTGCACGGCATACCCCGTGGTCAGTTCCTGGGGCTGATCGATTTGAACGATAATCTCAACATGTACTATTTTGTGTTGGCGGTGTTTCTAGCCGGGTATCTTATGGTGCAGCGGATTGTGGGCAGCCCCTATGGCCAGGTGCTCAAAGCCATCAAGCAGAATGAGCCACGGGCGATTTCTCTGGGCTATAACGTCAACCGTTACAAGATCATCGCTTTTGTGATTTCTGCAGGCCTGGCAGGTTTGGCGGGGTCCATGAAAACCGTGGTGTTCCAGTTGGCCTCTCTCAATGACGCCCATTGGCACATGTCGGGTGAAGTCATTCTGATGACGTTGCTAGGCGGCACCGGAACCCTGTTGGGCCCGGTGGTGGGCGCAGCTTTTGTGGTTAACCTGGAATATCAGCTGTCGCAAGGCCCGCTGTCTGACTGGGTAGATGCCATTCTTGGCGCTATCTTTGTACTGACGGTGCTGATGTTCCAGAGCGGGATTGTTGGCCAAGTGCAGAAGTTCATGAAGAAAAATATCGGTTAAGCACGATATAAGGTTGGGGACAGACTTCAAGTCTGTCCCCGGTTTTGGCATTAAGAGAGGTGGCCGCTGCGCCGCTTTTTTTCATTGCGGCGCATAATGTACCAAGCCACAAACGCCACCAGCGATACTGCCAGAATAATCAACGTGGCCAACGCGTTAATCTTTGGTGATACACCCATGCGCACTGACGACAATACCACCATTGGCAGGGTTGTGGCGCCTGGGCCAGACACAAAGCTGGCAATCACCAGATCGCCCAGTGATAGGGTAAACGCCAGTAACCAGCCAGACGCCAGCGCTGGGGTAATCACCGGTAGTGTCACGACAAAAAACGTTTTTAGTGGGGTGCAGCCCAGATCCATGGCGGCTTCTTCAATCGAAGGAAACAGGGAAAACAGCATCAGCCACACAAACACTAAATCGCCCTAAGTGGGCCGCTCACCGCTGCGCTCAGCGATGGCCATGGTGGCACGCACCATTTTTTCGCCGGAGTCCAACATGGCAATGCCACAGCCACCCGCTGTGGGCTTTAGATTTGTAAGGATGGGTGTATTTCACGCCTCGGAGGCTAAAGGTGACCGCAGGTTCAATTCAGTGCGAGCGTAACAGCCTGGCCGGCATGAATGTCTGTTGTGTCATAAAGCGCAACCTGTGTATCGGGGGCCTGGATGAGCAGGCTGATCTCGGTGCACCCTAAAATAACGGCTTGCGCCCCTCGAGCGGCCAATGCGGCGACCACATCAAGATACCAGGCCTTTGACTCAGGATTAACAATGCCCTGACACAATTCGTCGAAGATTATTCGGTGGCCCACAGCTCGTTCGTTATCATTTGGAATGATAACGGTAATGCCCTTTTGCTCAAGCCGTTCCCGGTAGAACGCTTGTTCCATGGTGAATTGGGTACCAAGCAGCCCCACCGAGGTTATTCCATCGTTGAGCAGTGCTTTAGCGGTGGCGTCAGCAATATGAAGCAGGGGTATGGCCGTGGCCTGCTCAATTTGCGGGGCGACCTTGTGCATGGTGTTGGTGCAAATAACCAAAAAATCAGCTCCGGCGGACTGCACGGATTGCGCTGCGGCGACCAGTATTCTGGCGGCCCCCTCCCAGTCGCCCTTGTGCTGGAGCGCTTCAATCTCGGAAAAGTCCACGCTGTAGAGTATGAGTTTTGCCGAGTGGAGCCCGCCGAGCTGTTCTCGTACTTTCTGGTTAATCAGGCGGTAATAAGTCTGAGTTGATTCCCAGCTCATACCACCGATGAGGCCAATGGTTTTCATGTCAGCCTAAAAACATCTTTTTGGCCAGTGGCAGGCCGCGTAAACCGCTCACTGCTACGGCCGTTAACAGCCCTCCAATCATCGCGCCTACGACGCCGCACGTCATGATGTCCTGGCCTGTCAGGTACAGGCCGGGGATGCGCGTTTTGGGTTTTAGCCAGTCCTGCTCGAAGCGGTCTGGGGTGTGTGCCACGCCATAAATTTCGCCCTGGCTGTAACGGCAAAAGTGATGGGTAGAAAGCGGTGTAGACAGCTCGTAGTAATCCACTTTTCCCTCCAGGTGCGGGAACTTTTGGTAAAGCTTAGTCAGCAACCGCTGGGCGTATTTTTCTTTCTTGGTTTCGTAGTCGTCACCGCGTTTGCCCCACGTTTTGCCCGCCCATTCGGCATACCACTCAAACGGACCGGGAGCGACAATTTCGATGGTGGCGCGGCCGGGGTAACGTTCGGCGAAGTTGGGGTCCTTGGCAGAGGGGAAAGAAATGTAGGTGAGCGGGATGTCGTTGGCGTCAGGATCGTCCATGAAATCCTGTATCTGCTGCTCGTAATGGGGGCCGGGGTAAATCCAGTAATTGGTTTTTGGCAGGCCCAGATTTTCAGCGGTGTCTTTCAGGCCTATGTAAAGGCAGTTGCTGGCCATAGAGCGTTCTACCGTGGTCAGCTTGTCCTGATAGTAGTCCCAGCTTGGTGCTGTTTTTGGCAGCAGCGTGTTGAAAGTATTGAACACACCGGCGTTGCTGATGACCAGGGGTGCCCTCACTTCCTCACCGTCGGCCATGGTGACACCTACGGCTTTGCCATTTTCAATCATAATACGAGTGACGTCAGCGTAGGTGAAGACTTCGCCGCCGCTTTTTTGAATCACCGGCATAATGGTTTTCGCCATCTCTGACGCACCGCCGATCGGGTAGTAACCACCGTGTAAATAATGCCTGGCTATCAGCGCGTGGATGATAAAGCTGGACTGTGCCGGCGGCAGGCCGTTATCGCCCCATTGGCCGGTAAGCACGGCAATCAGTTCCTGGTTGGAGGTCAGGCTTTCCAGAACCTGGCGAGTCGGTTTGTTCAAAAATGCCGGCGCACGACGTTTTGTAATTTTCGCCAGCGGGCCTACGGCCAGATCGGGCAAAATCTTGCCCAGAACAATGCCCGGCATGGCCTTGGACACCTGGCGCAGGTAATCCAGATAGGTGTCGATGGTGCTGGCTTCATCCGGAAAAGCTGCGACCAGCTCGGCCTTAAAAGGCTCTGGCCCAGCGACCAGATCTACCTGTTTGTCGCCCACAAAAATTCGGTCAAAGTGAGCGTCCATGGGCGCCCACTTCAGCTCGCCGTCGGTGATGTGGTCAAACAGGCGCCGGCCCAAGGTGTGGCTGGTGCCCATATCTCCAATGTAGTGCACGCCCACGTCCCACTCGTAGCCGTTACGGTCGTAACTGTGGGTAAAACCGCCGGCGGTGTAGTGCTGTTCAAACACGGCCACTTTTTTACCCAGTTTGCTCATGCAAGCTGCCGCGGCGAGCCCGCCAATGCCAGAGCCAATCACAATAGCGTCATAAGGGCCTTTCAGTCGGTTGGCACGGTAGCGGTGGCCGACGCGAATCGAGCTGGGCTTTGGCTTTGGTCGGGATGTCGAACTTGGCATAGGTTCTATTTTTTTAACCCCATTTCTTCGATGGACATTTCCCGCATTTTAAACTTCTGGATCTTGCCCGTCACTGTCATCGGGAACGCCTCCACAAATTTGTAGTTCCGCGGAATCTTGTAATGGGCGATTTTGCCTTTACAGAATGCAATCAGATCATCGGCATCGACCGAGTCTGCATCGGGCCGAAGTTTCACCCAAGCCACCAGTTCTTCACCGAATTTTTCGTTTGGAATGCCGGTTACCTGAACTTCTTCAATGGAAGGGTGGGTGTACAAAAACTCTTCAACTTCTTTCGGATAGATATTTTCGCCGCCGCGAATCACCATGTCCTTAATTCGGCCGACAATCTGAATGTAGCCGTCTTCATCCATGGTGGCCAGGTCGCCGGTGTGCATCCAGCCTGCATCGTCTATGGTTTCGCGGGTTTTTTCAGCGTTGTTCCAATACTTCAGCATGACGCTGTAACCGCGGGTGCACAGCTCTCCAATCGTGCCGCGGGCCACGATATTACCACTGGCCGGCTCAACAATTTTGTTCTCCAGGTGGGGCTGAGTGCGGCCTACGGTGGTCACCTGCTTCTCGAACGGATCCTGGGAGCTGGTCTGGGTAGATACCGGGCTAGTTTCGGTCATGCCGTAGGCTATTTGAACTTCCTTCATGTTCATCTTGCCATTGACCTTTTTCATCACCTCGGCCGGGCAGATAGAGCCGGCCATAATACCGGTGCGTAGAGTCGACAAGTCATAGGTTTCAAACTCTGGATCTGCCAATTCCGCAATGAACATGGTGGGTACGCCGTAAAGCGCAGTCGCTTTTTCCTGGTGCACGGCCTGCAACACGGCTTTTGGATCAAAGCCTTCGCCGGGGTAGATCATGGTAGAACCGTGAGTGACGCAGCCAAGGTTGCCCATCACCATGCCAAAGCAGTGGTACAGGGGTACCGGAATGACCAACCGGTCTTTCTCGCTCAGGCGCTGGCTTTCGCCGACAAAAAAGCCGTTGTTAAGGATGTTGTGGTGGGTAAGGGCAGCGCCTTTCGGGCTTCCGGTGGTACCAGAGGTGAATTGGATGTTGATAGGGTCGTCGAATTGGAGTTGGCTTTGGATCTTGTCGACGTTTTTCTGGTCGACCTGATCGGCAAACCCGATAAATTCGGCCCAGCTCCACATGCCTGCGTGTTGTTCTGTGTCCATATTGACCACGGCACGCAAGTCTGCCAGGCGCCTGGCTTTGATCTTGCCAGCGGCGCTGGCTTTCAGTTCGGGCGCCAGCTCATAGAGTGTTTTACGGTAATCAGATGCTTTGAATCGGTCAGCGGTGACCAGCACGCTGATGCCCGACAGGTTCATGGCGTATTCCAGCTCATGGGCACCGTAGGCCGGGTTTAGATTCACCAGAATGGCGCCTATTTTGGCGGTGGCAAACTGGGTAACGGTCCATTCGTAACGGTTGGGCGACCAGATGCCAACCCGATCGCCACGCTTGACGTCAATGGCCAGGAACGCTCGCGCCGCCTCGTTGACCTTGGCCAAGAATTCTTTATAGGTCCAGCGAATGTTTTGATGCAGGCACACTAGGGCTTCGTTGTGCGGAAACTTTTCAGCGGTGCGGTCCAGCATTTCGCCGATGGTCATGCCTAGCAGCGGGGTAGTTGATGGCCCGCTTGTGTAACTGGGTAACGGATTACTTGAAAGTGTCTGGCTCATTGTTTGCCTCCGATTATTTTTGTCTAGGGCTATGAGGTTTATCAGAGTGTTCAGCGGCTCTGGCTATGGTATTCAGGATTGGGTCGCATATCACTGGTGATGGCCACGCGGTTCGACATGTTGTAGAAACCAATCACGTTACCCAGGTCCCAGATACCAGGGTCACTAAAGCCAGCGTCGCGTAGAGCTTGCACCTGTTCTTCGCCGACGGTGGCGGGCGAGACGGTCAGGTGCGAGGCGTAATCCAGCATCGCCCGCTGGCGTTTATCCAGCGTTGCGGTTCGGTAGTTCATCACCAGGTGTTCGCCCAGGGCCGGGTCGCCACTCATAACCCTTACCGCGGCGCCGTGGGCCACTAGGCAGTAAAAGCATTTGTTCTCCGCGGACACCACCACGGCCACCATTTCCCGCTCCAGCTTGCTAAGCTCGCCTTCGCCCATCATCAGCTCGTTATAAAGGCGGGAAAAACCATCCAGCTGTTTCAGGTTCTGGCTGTAGGCGGTCAATACGTTTGGGATCATGCCCAGCTTTTCCTGGCAAATTTCAAAGTATTTACGAACGTCGTCCGGTAGCTCGGCGATTTCGGGAATGGGTAGATCGAGAGCGACAGCATTATTGTTCTGGTTCATGTCAGGTCCTTCGTTTCAGCTATCAGGTGTCAGGTATTGGGCATGTCGTGCCATTAGCGAGAGTCAGCTTCTGCCAGGGCCAGTCCAACCTTGGAGCCGTTGCGGCGCTTCAGGCGATAGCTGATCCAGTTTCCTGTCGCCACCAGCTGGCGCAGATCAACGCCGGTTTCAATGCCCAGCCCATCCAGCATGTACAGCACGTCTTCGGTGGCCACATTGCCAGATGCACCCTTGGCGTAAGGGCAGCCACCCAGGCCAGCCACGGAGGCATCTATCACCGCCACGCCTTCTTCTAGCACCGCGTACAGATTGGCCAGGGCCTGGCCGTAGGTGTCGTGAAAGTGTGCCGCCAGGTGTTCAACCGGTACATGACGGGCAACGGCTTCGAGCATACGCTTGGCCTTGGCCGGGGTGCCGGTGCCAATGGTGTCGCCGAGTGAAATTTCATGGCAGCCCATGTCAAACAGGGCTTTGGCCACTTCAGCCACTTTGGCCGGGGCAATCTCGCCTTCGTAAGGGCAGCCCATCACGGTGGACACGTAACCACGCACGGGAATACCGTTGTGCTTTGCGGCTTCCATGACTGGAGCAAAGCGCTCAAGGCTTTCGGCGATGGAGCAGTTGATGTTTTTCTGGCTGAACGATTCTGAGGCCGCGCCAAACACGGCCACTTCTCCAGCACCCGCGGCCAGAGCGCCTTCAAAACCACGCAGGTTGGGTGTTAGCGCTGCATAGCACACACCGGGCTTGCGCTCGATCAGTGCCATCAGTTCGCTGGCGTCAGCCATTTGCGGCACCCAGCGTGGTGATACAAAGCTGGCAGCTTCCACATGGGTAAGCCCGCACTCTACCAAACGCTTGATCAGCCGAGCTTTTACTGCGGTAGGAATCACCGGGCCGGGCTCGTTCTGCAAGCCATCGCGGGGGCTCATTTCTACCAGTCTTACACGCTTGGGAAAGGCCATTAGCCTGCCTCCTGTTGCTCGCTTTCAGTCTCTACTTGCACTGCAATCAATTCTGCGCCTTCCGCCACCTGGTCACCCTCTGCGTAGAAGATGTCGGTTACTACGCCGTCTGATGGCGCCTTAATGGCGTGCTCCATTTTCATGGCTTCCATAATCACCAGAGTTTGGCCGCTGACTACTTTATCGCCTACTTTGGCCTGAATCGCCACTACTGCGCCGTTCATGGGTGCGGCCAAGCTGCCTTCGCTGGCCATTTCTTCAAAGCCGTAGGTTTCACGATAGACCACACACGGGAAGGTCTGCCCTTGATGGAACAAAACCAGTTGATCGTTATGCAGGTTGCCGTGCACGCTCAGGCGGTGGCCGTTAACCACCGCTTGTAGGTGATCATCGTCGAGCCGGGCATTTAAGTTATAAAGGTTGCCGTTTACCATTACCTGATAACCGTCGTCTTGCTCCAACACCTTCAGCTCGTGGATGTCGTCGCCCACTTTGAACTGCAATGGTTGAGCGTATTCCGAGTTCATGCGCCAGCTGTTCTGGCGGCCGAATGGCGACCAGGGATCCTGGGCGTTTACTTCACCGGCTTTACGCTGCTCCAGTACAAAGCCAGCGGCCAGTACCAGGGCTTTTTGAGTGTCTAGCCGTGATTTCGGGAACAGCAAATCGTGGTGGTCGTCGATAAACCCGGTGGTTAGCTTGGCTTCGCGGAAGGGCTGGGCGTCGGCCAGAGCGTGCAAAAAGCGGATGTTGGTTTTCACCCCTGCGATGCGGTAGCTCTCCAGCGCCTGCACCATGCGGTTGATGGCCTGTTCCCGGGTTTCATCCCAGACAATCAGTTTGGCAATCATCGGGTCGTAATGAATGCTGATTTCGTCGCCTTCGGTCACGCCGGTGTCTACCCGTACGTGTGCGTTTTCATCGGGCGTGGTCAAATAGCGCAGGGTGCCGGTGGCGGGCAGAAAGTCCTGATCCGGGTCTTCGGCGTAAATCCGCGCTTCCAGTGCGTGACCACGGGTTTTTACGTCGTCTTGCGCCAGTGGCAGCAGGTTGCCCCAGGCTACTTTCAATTGCCATTCCACCAAATCCTGGCCGGTGACCATTTCTGTGACCGGGTGCTCTACTTGCAACCGGGTGTTCATTTCCATAAAGAAGAACGAGCCGTCGACGTCGTAGAGAAATTCAACGGTGCCGGCGCCAACGTAATGTATCGCTTTGGCGGCGGTTACAGCGGCTTCACCCATGGCCTTGCGGGTTTCATCACTCAGACCAGGTGCGGGGGCTTCCTCCAGCACTTTCTGGTGGCGCCGTTGTACCGAGCAGTCGCGCTCGGCCAGATACACGCCGTTGCCGTGCTGGTCGCAAAACACCTGGATTTCCACGTGGCGGGGTTGGGTCAGATAGCGCTCGATCAGCATATCCGGGTTGCCGAACGCGTTTTTAGATTCACGCTGGGCGGCGGCCAGGGCTTCATCAAACTCGCCCATGTGAGTCACTACTCGCATACCTTTGCCGCCGCCGCCGGCGACGGCTTTCAGTAGCAGCGGGAAACCGCATTTTTCGGCTTCGGCGCGCAGGGTTTTCAGTGCCTGGTCGGCACCATGGTAACCAGGCACCAACGGCACGCCGGCTTTGCCCATAATCTCCTTGGCGGCGGATTTGGAACCCATGGCGGCGATGGCCGAGGAGGGCGGGCCAATAAATACCAGATTATGAGTCTCGCAGGACTCGGCAAAGCCGGTGTTTTCGGACAAAAATCCGTAACCGGGGTGAATGGCCTGGGCGCCGCTTTTCAGCGCGACCTCAATAATGATGTCACCGCGCAAATAACTTTCAGAGCTGGCAGCGGGGCCGATGCGAAAGGCCTCGTCGGCCATGGCCACGTGGCGGGCGTTGGCGTCGGCATCGGAATAGACAGCCACACAGCGGATACCCATGGCGTGTGCGGTTTCTATGATCCGGCAGGCGATTTCGCCGCGGTTGGCGATCAGTATTTTTGTAAACATCAGTGTTGGTCCTCCGGAACCCAGCTGGCGGCACGTTTTTCAAGAAAAGCGGCAAGGCCTTCCTGGCCTTCTTGTCCCACGCGGATATCGGCAATGCGCCGGGCCGTGTCTTCAATCACATCTGCACTTAGTGGCTGTTGGCTGACGGCAAAAATGAGCGCTTTGGCTGCGCCCATGGCTTGCGGGCCATTGCCGGCAAGCTGCTGCAGCATGTGGTCGCAGCGGGTTTTCAGGTCGTCGTTGTCGCTCGCAACAATGTGGACCAGCCCAAACTCGCAGGCCTGATGGGCGTCGAATACTTCCGCCGTCAGAAAATAGCGCCGCGCCTGGCGTTCGCCGATGGCACGCACCACGTAAGGGCTGATCACGGCTGGAATCAGCCCCAGCTTCACTTCGCTCAAGCAGAACGTGCTTTGTTCGGTTGCGATCACCATATCGCAGCAGGCTGCAAGGCCCACGGCACCGCCAAAAGCGGCGCCCTGAACCAGTCCGATCACGGGCTGTGGCAGGCTGTTCAGCACCGACATGAGGCGCGCGAGCTGCCGCGAATCGTTCAGGTTTTCCTGTTGGCTGTTGTCGGCCATGCGCCGCATCCAGCCCAGGTCGGCTCCGGCGGAAAAGTGTTTGCCTTCGGAGCGCAGTACCACCACGTTCGTGCTGCTGTCTTGCCCGATCTGTTCGAACGCGGCAATCAGTTGGCTGATGATCACGTCGTCAAAGGCGTTGCGTTTTTCGGGACGGTTCAACACCACCTCGGTTACGCCGGGGCTGCGGGTGTTGATCACAACGGCCAGATTTTGGGCAGAGTCAGGGGCCGGGTTTGGAACAGAAGTTGAAACAGAATTTGGTTCGGTCATGGTCATTTCCCCGTTACATGCGGAACACGCCGAAGCGTGTTGGCTGGGCGGGGCGGTTGAGTGTGGCTGATAGACTAAGAGCCAATACTTCGCGGGTTTGGGCTGGATCTATCACGCCGTCGTCCCACAGGCGGGCACTGGCGAAGTAGGGGTGGCCCTGGTGTTCGTAGGTGTCAATAATGGGTTGTTTAAAGGTGGCTTCGTCGTCCTGGCTCCAGGTTTCGCCATTGCGTTCCATGCCGTCGCGGCGAACCTGTGCGAGTACACCGGCAGCCTGTTCGCCACCCATTACGGAAATGCGGGCGTTAGGCCACATCCACAGGAAATCAGGGCTGTAGGCGCGGCCGCACATGCCGTAGTTTCCTGCGCCGAAGCTGCCGCCGATCAGTACGGTAATTTTTGGCACGTTGGCGCAGGCGACGGCCATCACCATTTTGGCGCCGTGTTTGGCAATGCCTTCGGCTTCGTGCTTCTGGCCCACCATAAAGCCGGTCACATTTTGCAGGAACAGCAGCGGAATATTGCGCTGGCAGCAAAGCTCTATGAAGTGCGCGCCTTTTTGGGCGGATTCGCTGAACAGTATGCCGTTGTTGGCAATAATGCCTACCGGATAGCCGTGCACATGGGCAAAGCCGGTGACCAGGGTCTGACCGTAATAGCGTTTGAATTCGTCGAATTCTGAGCCGTCGACAACGCGGGCGATGACGTCGCGCACGTCAAACTGTTTGCGCAGGTCGGTGCCGACAATGCCGTAAATTTCGCTGGCGTCGAACAGGGGCGCCTTGGGTTTGCGAATTTGCACGTCTGCGGGTTTACGGCGGTTCAGGTTAGACACGCAGCGGCGCGCGATGTCTAAGGCGTGGGCGTCGTTTTCGGCGTAATGGTCGGCCACACCGGACACTTTGCAGTGTACGTCGGCACCGCCCAGATCTTCGGCGCTGACCACTTCACCGGTGGCGGCTTTGACCAGTGGCGGGCCGGCCAGAAAGATGGTGCCCTGGTTGCGCACGATGATGGATTCGTCGGCCATGGCCGGAACGTAAGCGCCGCCGGCGGTGCACAAACCCATCACCACGGCAATCTGTGGGATGTCTTCGGCAGACATGCGGGCCTGGTTGTAAAATATGCGGCCGAAGTGATCACGATCAGGGAATACTTCATCCTGGCGCGGCAGGTAGGCGCCGCCGGAGTCTACCAGGTAGATGCAGGGCAGGCGGTTGGCGAGGGCGATTTCCTGGGCCCGCAGGTGTTTCTTAACGGTCAGCGGGTAGTAGGTACCGCCTTTTACGGTGGCGTCGTTCGCGATGATCATGCATTCGGTGCCGTTAACGCGGCCGATACCGGCAATCAGACCGGCGGCGGGTATGTTGTCTTCATAGACGTCATAGGCAGCGAGCTGGCCGATTTCGAGGAACGGCGAGCCGTCGTCCAGCAAGCGGTTAATACGTTCCCGGGGCAGCAATTTGCCACGGGCAATGTGGCGTTCCTGGTAGCTGGGGCCGCCGCCTTGCTGGATAGTGGCAACTTTTTCCCGCAGGTCGGCTACGGCGTCGGCCATGGATTGGTGTTTGGCCTGAAATTCTTCAGATCTGGAGTTGATTTTGCTTTGGAGTATTGTCATAGCCTTGGTTTCCGTGCATCGGGTTTCGGTGCAGTTGTAGATTGGTTGCCGGGCGAACTTCTATCGCGGGGACAGATTTAAAATCTGTCCCCATCGCCCTTACCGCAGGGACAGATTTTAAATCTGTCCCTATTGCCGCTATTTATTCAGAAACAGCTCTCGTCCAATCAACATGCGCCGTATTTCCGACGTGCCAGCCCCGATTTCGTACAGCTTGGCGTCGCGCAGCAGGCGGCCGGTGGGGTAGTCGTTGACGTAGCCGTTGCCGCCCAGCAGCTGGATCGCGTCCAGGGCCAGTTTTGTCCCCATTTCGGCGGAGTAGAGGATTGCACCGGCGGCGTCTTTGCGGGTGGTTTCACCGCGGTCGGCAGACTGGGCGACCATGTAGACATAGGATTTGGCAGTGTTCATGTAGGTGTACATGTCGGCCACTTTGCCTTGTACCAGTTCGAATTCGCCGATCGCCTGGCCGAACTGTTTGCGTTCGCGGATGTAGGGCACAACCACGTCCATGGCGGCTTGCATAATGCCCAACGGGCCACCTGCGAGTACCAGGCGTTCGTAGTCGAGGCCGCTCATCAGTACTCGGGCACCGCCACCGAGTTGGCCAAGGATGTTTTCCTTGGGTACTTGGCAATCTTGAAACACCAGTTCGCAGGTGTTGGAGCCGCGCATGCCCAGCTTGTCGAGTTTCTGGTGGCGACTGAAGCCAGGCGCGTCGCGTTCTACGATGAAGGCGGTGATGCCTTTCGAGCCGGCTTTCACGTCAGTTTTGGCGTAGATCACGTAAACGTGGGCGTCAGGGCCGTTGGTGATCCACATTTTATTGCCGTTCAGCACGTAGTGGTCACCGGCGTCTTTGGCGCTCAGTTTCATGGAGATGACGTCGGAACCAGAGTTGGGTTCAGACATGGCCAAAGCGCCTATGTGCTCGCCGCTGAGCAGCTTGGGCAGATATTGCTGTTTCTGCTCTTCGGTGCCGTTGCTGTGAATCTGGTTCACACACAAATTAGAGTGAGCGCCGTAAGACAAACCTACCGATGCGGAGGCGCGGCTGATTTCTTCCATCGCAATTACGTGGGCTAGGTAGCCCATGCCGGAACCGCCGTAGGCTTCGTCGACGGTGATGCCGAGCAGGCCCATGTCGCCAAACTTCTTCCACAAATCCATGGGGAATTCGTTGGACCGGTCAATGTCTGCCGCACGCGGTGCAATTTCGCGGGTGGCGAAACCGTTGATTTGCTCACGCAGCATGTCCAGGGTTTCGCCAAGGCCGAAGTTCAGTTCCGAGTATTGCGATTTCATGATGGTCACCTTGTTGTTGGGTCGTTAGTGCTGTGTTGCCGTCTGCTTTTTTATTTGCAGTTCGCTCAATGCTTCGAGACAGCGGGCCTCGGCGTTTTCCATTTCCATCTCAACGATCGCAATGTCTTCTTTCTGCTGAGAGAGCGCCTCACGGCGGCGTTTTATAGTTTGCAGCATCAGCAACAGCTGTTTTTCATTACCACTGGTGGTTTCGTCCCACAGGTCAAACAACTCTTTGGTCTCGGCCAGCGACAGTCCCATGCGTTTACCGCGCAGGATTAATTTCAGCCGTACCCGGTCTTTGGAACTGAAGATGCGGGTTTGGCCCTTACGGCTGGGCTTTAGCAAGCCCTGATCTTCGTAAAAGCGAACGCTACGGGTCGTTACGTCAAACTCCTGAGCCAGTTCGCTGATGCTGTATGTTTTCTTTGCAGCCATTGAGTGTTTCCTTTTTTTGTCAGGTTAGTTAAAGTTTACGTAAACGTAAAGCATTTGATTGTATTGTTATCCACAGCAACGGGAGTATCCGATGGAATTTCAGAACGTAGCAGCCATTGTAACAGGCGGCGCATCTGGCCTTGGCGAAGGCGCAGCGCGGGCGCTGGCGGCAGCTGGTTGCAAGGTAGCGATCTTCGATTTGCAGAAGGAACGCGGTGAAGCCGTTGCAAAAGAGTTGGGGGGAATCTTTGTCGAGTGCGACGTCAGTTCCGCCGCAAGTGCCGAAGCGGCTTTCACCAAAGCCAACGAAGCGCATGGTTTTTGTGGCGTTGCCGTAAACTGCGCAGGCGTCGCCACCGCCGGTAAAATTCTAGGGCGCGAGGGTGTGCTGCCACTGGAAAATTTCAGTAAGGTGGTGCAAGTCAATCTGATCGGAACCTTTAACATACTGCGACTGGCAGCGGCGGAAATGGCCCAGCGTGAACCCAATGCTGACGGTGAACGGGGCGTTATCATCAACACTGCGTCTATTGCGGCCTATGAAGGACAGGTTGGTCAGGCGGCCTACAGTGCGTCCAAGGGCGGCGTTGTTGCCTTAACTCTGCAGGCTGCCCGTGAGCTGGCGCGTGAGGGTATTCGGGTGAATACCATTGCCCCTGGGCTGTTTATGACGCCGATGATTGCCGGCATGCCGCAGGAAGTACAAGACAGCCTGGCGGCAACTTTGCTGTTTCCCAAACGCCTGGGTAAGCCGGAAGAGTTTGGCATGATGGTAGACCAGATGGTGCGTAACCCGGTGCTGAATGGCGAAGTCATCCGTCTTGATAGCGCTTTGCGTATGGCCCCGAGATAAGCGGCCCTTCAGCAATTTATCATAAGCAGGAGTTTGTATGACTGCGACTGTCGATCAAGAAGAATTGACGTTATTCCGTGAGTCGGTAATCAAGGCGCTGGAAAAAGAAATCAAACCCCACTACGAGCAGTGGGAAAAAGACGGCATTGCCCCGCGCAAGCTTTGGAACACTCTGGGCGATGCCGGCATGCTGTGCGTAGACGTGCCCGAGGACTGTGGGGGTTGCGGCGCACCTTTTCAGTATTCGGTGGTGGTGGGTGAGGAGCTGGCGCGGATGGGTTTTGGTGCTCTGTCCACCAATGTGATGGTGCACTCCGATATTGTCGCGCCTTACCTGAGCCACTTGGGCAACGACGAGCAAAAACAGCAGTGGCTACCAAAAATGGTTTCCGGTGAAGCCGTGGGCGCCATCGCCATGACCGAACCCGGCGCTGGCAGTGATTTGCAGGCGATGCGCACCAGTGCCGTAAAAGAGGGTGACGACTACATTCTGAACGGCTCCAAAACGTTCATTACCAATGGCCAGCACGCAGATATGGTGATCGTGGCCGCCAAAACCGATCCGTCCGCCGGTGCCAAGGGCGTCAGCCTGTTTCTGGTGGACACCACGCTGGAAGGTTATGGCGTTGGTCGCAATCTGGACAAGATTGGCCAGCATGCCGGTGATACCTCCGAGTTGTTCTTTGCGGATATGCGGGTGCCGGCGTCGGCGTTATTGGGCGAGGCCGGCAAAGGCTTTGTCTATTTGATGCAGGAACTGGCGCGTGAACGCCTGGTGATTGGTGCGTTGGGCGTTGCGGCTGCCCGCGGTGCGCTGGACCTGACCGTTGCTTACTGTCAGGAGCGGGTGCTTTTTGGCCAGAAGTTGGCCCAGTTGCAGAACACCCGTTTCGAAATGGCCCGCATGGAAACCGAATACCGCATCAACAAGGCTTTTGTAGATCAGTGCATCAACGAATACGTCGCCGGCACTCTGGATGCTGCGACGGCCTCTATGGCCAAATACAGCGCGACTGAAATGCAGTGCCGGGTGACGGATGGCTGCCTGCAATTGTTTGGCGGTTACGGCTATACCAGTGAGTACCCGATTTCACGGGCCTTTGCGGATGCCCGCGTGCAGCGCATTTACGGCGGTACGTCGGAAATTATGAAGGAAATTATTGCTCGCTCAATTTTCGGGCGCGCCTGATTAACGATGGCCAATAACAACCAAACCTTTCAATAAAACGGGGACAAGCAACGATGACTGACACCTCCAATGATAATTTTGTAGTAATAGCCGGCGCCGCCCGCACGCCCATGGGCGGCATGATGGGCTCGCTAAGCAGCGTACCTTCGCCACAGTTGGGCGCGGTTGCGATAAAAGCCGCCATCGAGCGTTCGGGCCTGAAGCCTGCTGACATTGATGAAGTCATCATGGGTTGCGTATTACCGGCCGGCTTGGGCCAGGCACCCGCACGCCAAGCCTCCCGCGGCGCCGGCATACCAGACAGCTCCGGCTGCACCACCGTTAACAAAATGTGCGGATCGGGCATGCAGGCGGTCATGATCGCCCACGATCAGATCAAAGCCGGCACCAACAACATCATGATTGCCGGTGGCATGGAAAACATGAGCCAGGCACCGTACATTTTGCCCAAAGCCCGCGGCGGAATGCGCATGGGCCATGGCCAGGTGATGGACAGCATGTTCCTGGACGGCCTGGAAGACGCCTATGAAGGCAGTCTAATGGGCGTTTTTGCACAAAAGAGCGCGGATGACTATAAGATCACCCGTGAGCAAATGGACAACTTTGCCATCGAGTCTCTCAACCGTGCCAACGCCGCCATCGACAACGGCTGGTTCGCGCCCGAAATCTGCGCGGTCAGCATCGCCGGTCGTGGTGGCGACACAGTGGTAGATACCGACGAGCAGCCCGGCAATGCCCGCCCGGACAAGATCCCCACGCTGAAACCCGCGTTCAAGAAAGACGGAACGGTAACCGCTGCCAATGCGAGCTCCATCAGCGACGGCGCCTCAGCACTGGTACTGGCTTCTGCAAAAGAAGCCAAAGCTCGTGGCCTGCACCCACAGGCAAAAATCATTGCCCACGCCACTCACGCCCAGTTACCCGCTGAGTTCACCCTGGCCCCCATCGGCGCCATCGACAAAGTCCTGAAAAAAGCCGGCTGGGGCAAAGACGACGTAGACCTTTACGAAATCAACGAAGCCTTCGCGGTGGTCTCCCTTTTGGCCATCAACGAACTGGGCCTGGATGCCAATAAAGTAAACGTGTACGGCGGCGCCTGCGCCCTCGGCCACCCCATTGGCTCCTCCGGCTCAAGAATCTTGGTCACTCTGATTAACGCATTGAAGCAAAAAGGCCTGAAACGCGGCATTGCGGCACTGTGCATCGGCGGCGGTGAGGCCACGGCAGTGGCTATTGAGTTGATCTGATTTTTGGTGGTTCTTCCTTCTGTGTTTTGACATGGGGGGAGAGCAGCGAGGCGGGGGGTACCCGCCACCAAATCAAAAGGCTACCGAGTGTAAATGCTCACGCAACAGAACGAGCCTGCTGAGCGCCCAGAACAACCTCACCCACCGTATGCAGCTTCAACAACTGCGATTGAAGCATAGAAATCGACCGGCTACCCTCCAGAGTCAGAGCAATATCAAAATGCTCCCCGCTGCTCTCAACCGACATACCGGCAATCTGAAAACCCCGAACCCGCACCACGCGGCACAGGCGTTCAAGGCCCGCGGGCTCTGACTGCATACGACAATGCAAAACATGCCGGTTGGACGTGGTTGTGCTGGATGGGATGACCTGATTCATGCTGCACTCTCCTCGGTTTTCTTCTTCGCTGATTTGGTGTTTTCAATCATCTCGCGGTTGCTACCGCCGGGTTTTACCGTCGGCCAAACGTTCTCCTCGCGAGCAATGGCCACGTGCAACAGCATCGGGCCCTTATAAGCCAAAATAGTCTCAATGCTACGGCGAACCTGATCGGTGCGGTTGATGTGCAACGCTGGAATATCAAAGGCCCGCGCCATAGCGACAAAGTCCGGGTTGTCGTCCAGGTTAATGTGGCTTTCGCGGTTTTCGTAAAACAGCTCCTGCTGCTGGCGCACCATGCCCAGGCACTGGTTGTCCAGAATGATTATTTTCAGCGGCAGGCGATAACGGCGAATAGTCGCCAGCTCCTGGGCGTTCATCATGAACGAGCCGTCACCGGTCACGTTTATGATTGTGGCGTCGCGCTGGGCGAACTGTGCACCGATGGCAGCGGGCAGGCCGAAGCCCATGGTGCCCAGACCGCCGCTGGTCAGGTGCTGGCGCGGATGGTTGAACTGGTAATACTGGGCTACCCACATCTGGTGCTGGCCTACGTCGCAGGAAATAATCGTGTCGTCACTGGCAATGCGGGACAGCTGTCGTACAAACGCCGGGCCGGTAATGGGGGCCAGGGCTTCCTCGTTATCTGCCGCCTGAAATCCACCGGTAGTGAGCCAGGTGCGGCATTGCTTCTGCCAGGCTTCGATATTCAGCGGTTGCGCTTTCACCCCGCAGGTAAGAGCGTGCAATACGTCATTAAGATCGGCACTGATGGTTAATACCGCCGCTTTGATCTTGTGAAACTCGGCGCTGTCGGCATCGATGTGAATAATCTTTGCGTTGGGAGCAAAGGTTTCCGGCTTGCCGGTCGCGCGGTCGTCCAGGCGGGCGCCGAACACCAGAAGCAGATCACACTCGTCTACAGCGCGATTGGCGGCACGACAGCCGTGCATGCCGAGCATGCCCAAGTGGTTTGGGTTGTGCCGGCCCGGATTACCAATGCCTTTTAGAGTGACAACACCGGGCAGGGCAGATTGCTCAGCAAACTCGCGAAAGCTGTCCTCAGCGCTGGCTAACGTGATGCCCCCGCCGCTGTACAATAATGGCTTACGGGCCGCGCGCAGAAGCCGCAGAGTCTCGTTGATGCCTTTACCAATAGCGCCGTTATGTGTGGCCGAATCAGTTCGTGGCTCTGCGCTTTCACAACCCTCGCGTTCCTTCTGATCAGCTGCTTCCGGGTTTACCTGAGTCAGCAGAATATCCTTGGGAATATCGATCCATACCGGTCCTGGCCGACCGCTTTGCGCCAATGCAATCGCTTCAATAAGAATGCCGGGCAGGCTGTCGGCGTCATCCACCAGATAGCTGTGCTTAACAATGCCTAGAGTCATGCCCAGTACATCGGTCTCTTGAAATGCATCGGTGCCAATCAGCGCGGCGGGCACCTGGCCGGTGATGACCAGCAGCGGCACCGAATCCTGAAACGCATTAGCCACTCCGGTAATCAGGTTGGTAGCGCCCGGGCCGGACGTGGCAATGCACACGCCCAAGTTGCCGCTTGCGCGGGCGTAGCCGTCAGCGGCCAGGGCGCAGCCTTGCTCATGGCGACACAGCACATGTTCCACACTGACATCACCCACCAGAGCATCGTATAGCGGCATGATGCAACCGCCAGGGTAGCCAAATACCGTGGTAATACTGTGCTGCTGGAAAGCCTGAAGTATGTGTTGCGCGCCGTTCATGGTCTGAGTCCTTTTGAGTGTTGGTTTACCGTTTCAAGTGTTTCCAAAAAGGCCAAAAAAAGCCCCCGGGACCTTTCGGTGCCGGGGGCTTTGGTGTTTGCAGTGTCGGTTTAGAAATCTCGCCTCAACTGTGTGTCCACGCAAAAGCCCCCGGGGGATACCATCACCACCAGGACTAGCTTCACGAGGACAACCACAACGTTAAAATTCATTTAATACGTGACTCTTTGAAATTCATTTATCCAATCTGTGTAGAATCTAACCTGATTTTTATGCGCTTGGCAACCCGTTTTTTCAGTCGTGTTCGCAACAACCGGTTTTTTCAATGAGAGCAGTATGAACAAATTCAAATGGAGTTCTGTCGGCCTGTCTGTATTGTTAATTTTGGCGTTGCTAGTCTGGATGGCCAGCGGCGAAATCAAACAGACAGAAACCAAAGCGCCGGAACTATCGGTAAAGCAGAACACTGAGTTGAGCCGGGTAGAGGTCACAACCCTGAACGCTCTTAATTATCAGCCCGAATTGTTGGTACAAGGGCAGGTCTTACCATGGCGATCCGTTATGGTGTCGGCACGGGTGTCCTCAACGGTGAAATCACTGGCAGTGAAACTGGGTGACACCGTTAGCCAGGGGCAAACATTACTCACCCTCACCGACGACGGCCGCAGCGCCGAACGTAGTCGCTGGCAGGCACGGGTGCGCAAACTGAGCGCGGATTTGAACGCGGCCCAGAGTTTGCGCAGTCGCAATCTGGCGTCTGAGTCGGAGTTGCTGGGCCTGGAAAGCGAACTGGCGGAGGCCAAAGCCGAACTGGAAATGGCCAATCAGGCAATTGCCAATTTAGCGCCCCAAGCGCCCTTTGATGGCGTGGTCAATCAGAAGTCCATCGACGCAGGCGACCTGGTACAGCCAGGCTCGGCATTAATGCGCGTGGTTCAGGTAGACCGGCTAAAAGCCACGGCCCAGATACCCCAACAGGCGGTGCACCAAGTTGCCGAAGGTCAGTTGGTTAGTGTGCGGTTGCTGGATGGAGATGAATTAAGCGGACGCATCCGGTTTGTCGCCAGCGCCGCCGACACCGGTACCCGCAGCTTTGCGATCGAAGTGGAGGTGGACAACCCGCAGCAAAGGCGCATCGCCGGTGGCAGCGCCAACCTGGCCATTGCCTTGCCAGAGGTCAGCGCCCACCACCTGTCGCCCGCATTTTTGGCGTTGGATAACAACGGTAAGCCTGGCGTAAAACACGTCAGCGACGACAACAAAGTGGTGTTTTCCCGGGTTCGCCTGCTCAGCGTGAAAACCGATGGCGCCTGGGTCGATGGTTTGCCGGACAACCTGCGCTTGATTACCGGCGGCGCTGGATTTGTCAGCGTGGGTGAGGAAGTCACCGCTGTTGCCGCAAACAACGGCGAGGGCTAATCCATGCGCTCTCTTATATTTGCAGCCATAGACCGCAGCCGCACCACGCTGTTGTTACTTCTATTTCTGGTGGTTGGCGGTTACGCCGCCTACATGGCCATTCCCAAAGAAGCCAATCCTGACATCGCCATTCCGATGATTTATGTATCCATGAGCCTCGAAGGCGTCAGTCCGGAAGACGCCGAGCGTTTGTTAGTGCGGCCGATGGAGCAGGAGTTGCGCTCGCTGGAAGGCGTTAAGGAAATGCGCGGCAACGCCTCCGAAGGCCACGCTTCCGTCATGCTGGAATTTGACGCCGGTTTCGACGCCGACAAAGCCCTGCAAGACGTGCGCGAACAGGTGGATACGGCACGCAGCAATCTGCCAGAGGAAGCCGACGAGCCGCGGGTGAATGAAGTAAATATTGCACTGTTTCCGGTGATGTCCATTGGCCTCTCCGGGCCGCTGGCCGAGCGTGAACTGATCTCTATCGCCCGCGGCTTGAAAGACGCCATCGAAGCCATTCCGGAAGTTCTTGAAGTCGACATTGCCGGCGATCGCGAAGATCTGCTGGAAATTGTGGTCGATCCCCAGGTGCTGGAAAGCTACGGCTTGGACTTCAACCAGTTAGGCACACTGGTGTCGCGTAACAATCAGCTGGTGGCGGCTGGCTCTATTGACACCGGCAACGGACGGATGACGTTGAAAGTGCCAGGCGTGATTGAAAACGTCGAAGATGTGATGTCGATACCGGTCAAGGTAGATGGCGACACGGTGATCACCTTTGGTGATGTGGCCATGTTGCAGCGCAGTTACAAAGACCCCCAGGGCTTTGCCCGTATTAACGGTGAACCGGCGCTGGTGCTAGAAGTGTCCAAGCGTTCCGGAGCCAATATCATCGCGACCAGTACTCAGGTGCGCGCATTGATCGTGGCGGCGCAAGAACGTCTGCCCGACGAGCTGGATATCCGTTACATCATGGACCAGTCGGGCGAGGTGCAGGACATGCTGATCGACCTGCTGAACAATGTGCTGACCGCCATTGTGCTGGTCACCATCGTGATCATCGCGACCATGGGCCCCCGTGCGGCAATCTTAGTCGGCCTGACCATTCCGGGCGCCTTCCTGACGGCGATTCTGGTGATCTGGTCTATAGGAATGACCCTTAACATTATTGTGCTGTTCTCCCTGATTCTGGTGACCGGCATGCTGGTAGACGGCGCCATTGTGGTATCGGAGCTGGCAGACCGGAATCTGTCTGACGGCCTGAACGTTAACAACGCCTGGGGCGAAGCCGCCAGCCGCATGGCCTGGCCCATTATTGCATCCACTGCGACCACCTTGGCAGTGTTTGTGCCTTTGCTGTTCTGGCCCGGTTTGGTCGGCGAATTCATGAAGTTTTTGCCTATCACGGTGATTATCTGCCTGCTGGCGTCTTTAGCGATGGCACTGGTGTTTTTGCCGGTGCTTGGTGGTATTGGCGGCGGTCGCCGGGCGCGGGCGGTGCAAACAGACAATCACCTGATGGGCGTCTACCGCAACACCCTGGCCGCCATATTGCGTCGCCCCGGACTGACGCTACTAGCGGTGATTCTGGTGATTGGCGTGGTTTACGCCATTTATGGCCGTTTAAACCACGGCGTGGAATTTTTCCCCAGCGTAGAACCGGAGTCGGCCCAGGTTCAGGTGCGCGCCCGCGGCGATTTGTCCATCTGGGAGCGCGACGCCATTGTGCAGACCGTGGCCGGCCGTTTACAGGGCATGCCCGAAGTACGTGCCTTGTACAGCCGTTCGATGATCGGCGGCAGCCAGCAGATGGCGCCGGACGTTATTGGTGTGTTGCAGTTTCAGTTCAACGATTGGTACACCCGGCGTGCCGCCGATATTATTCTGGAGGATTTTCGCCAGCGCACCGCAGACATTCCGGGTGTGGAGTTAGAGTTTCGTAAGCAGGAAGATGGCCCGGCCGGTGGCAAACCGATTGAGTTACTGGTTAGCAGCAGTACTCCCGACAAGCTGGAAACTGCGGTCAGCGCGATTCGTGCGCAAATGCTAGCGCAGGATGCTTATGTCGACACCGAAGACGACCGCAGCCTTGACGGTATTGAATGGCGCCTGAAGGTGAACCGCGAAGCGGCTGCCCGTTTCGGTACCGACGTGGCAAGCATCGGCAACGCCGTGCGGTTGGTTACCAACGGCTTGGTACTGGCCAGTTACCGCCCTGAAGACGTGCGTGACGAAGTGGATATTGTGGTGCGCGTTCCTAACAAATGGCGTGAACTGGATCAGCTGGAGCGGCAAACCCTGAACACCTCACGGGGCCAGGTACCGCTGTCGCAATTTGTCAGTTTAGAACCCGGTGATAAAACCGGCAACATCGTGCGGGTGGATGGCCGCCGTACCATCACCATCAAAGCTGATCTGCAACCCGGCCGGCAGGTAGAGGAGGCGCTGCGAGAGCTGCGCGCCACTATGCCCGAGTTGCCGGACGGCACAACCGTGCTTGAAGGTGGCGAAAGTGAAGATCAGCAACAAGCGGCCAACTTCCTGATTAACGCATTTATGGTGGCCATAGGGCTGATGCTGCTGATTCTGGTGACCCAGTTCAACTCGCTGTACCAAAGCTTTCTGATTTTGTCGGCCATTGTGCTGTCCACCGCCGGCGTGCTGCTGGGCCTGTTACTGAACAGTCAGCCGTTTGGCATTGTGATGGTGGGTATGGGCACCATTGCGTTGGCCGGTATTGTGGTGAACAACAACATCATTCTGATTGATACTTACAACCAGATGCGGGCCGACGGCATGGAACCGGCGGCAGCGGCACTGGAAACCGGCTGTTTGCGCCTGCGCCCGGTGTTGCTAACCGCCATTACCACAGTACTGGGCCTGATGCCGATGGTACTGGGCATAAACGTGGATTTGATTACGCCGTCGCTAGGGCTAAACGCGCCATCTACCCAATGGTGGACCCAGATGTCCAGCGCCATTGCCGGCGGACTGACGTTCGCAACCCTGCTTACGCTGCTGCTAACACCGGCGCTGCTGGTATTGGGCGAACAAACCGGGCAGAAAGTGAAACAGTTGCTCTGAGCTAAGGGACAAGCTCGGAGTTAGGGAACGGATTTGAAATCCGTCCTCGGGAGTCGAGGTGAGCATCAGAGCCATCCGTTTGCACTCTCTGTTTGCACTCTCTGTTTGCACTCTCTGTTTGCACTATCTGTTTGCACTATCTGTTTCACTACCCATTTGCACTGCGGGCGTCTTTGATTACATCGTAAGCATGGGTGATTTCGCCGGTGCGCTCTTCGGCCATCTCGCGCATGCTTTCCGGTAAGCCGCGGCCAGCCAGTTTGTCCGGATGGTTTTCGCTCATCAGCTTGCGGTACACCTTTTTGATGTCGTCATCGCTGTCTTGCGGCGACACGCCCAGCACTTTGTAAGCGTCGTCAGTCTGTTGGCCGCTGGAGCGCTGGCCGCCGCCCGTCTGGCTATAATGGGCACCACGCAGCATGGCTTCCAGCTGGTCAACTTGGCTTTCTGGCAACCCCAGGCCCCGGGCAATTTTAACCAGCATGTCGTGCTCGGCCGGGTGCACCACACCATCGGCGGCTACCGCAGATACCTGTACTTGCAGAAACATCTGCAACAAAGCCGGCTGGCCGCCGCTGACGCGCATAAAGCGTTGCAGTTCGGCGTCCAGATCAAACTCCCGTGCTTTGCCGCGGTTGAACGCGGCGCGGGCGTTGGTTTTCTGGCTTTCGTTCAGGCGAAAGCGGGTAAACATAGCTTCCGCCACGGCGATTTCATTTTGTGAAACCACACCATCGGCTTTGCACACCGCACCCATGACCGCAAACACAGACTCAACAAAACCGCTTTGAATATTTTGCAGTTTCCCAATTAACCGGCTTTTTATTCGGTTCAGTAAAAATCCACCAATCGCGCCGCCAATAATGAAGCCGACGAAGCCGCCAAAGGCTGAGCCAATCAGGCCACCCAGAATGATTGCAAACAGCATTAAGGTATCCTTTGTAAAAGATTTAGACCGTGGAAATATACGGGTTTTTGCCACTTAATACATGAATAGCGCGTTATAACGATATTTTTCGCACAATTCTCGGCCTCTGGTTCAGGTTTAAGGCGCCTTTAGTAATGCCGTCAGTAAACTGGCCACCAGCCAAAAAGCAATGGCTAAACAGATAGTGGGTTGATTACTGGCTAAAAATCAGCGGTTACGTCGCCTATAGTAATAACGGTCCTGCACAGCGGTTTTTGCCAGGCAACACAATCTGCTAAACTCTATCGCCTTTTTACAGCTATTTTTACGCTTACAACCCATTACCACAACCGCAGACGGTTGTAGACGTAGCGGCTGTCGCAATGACTCGACCTGAGTAACCCTTGAAAAACTCTTAAGTAACTCTTAAGTAAAAACGGAACCCGATATGGTGAACACCCTTAAACATCAATGGCTGTCGAATGTGCGCGGCGATTTACTCGCTGGCGTGGTGGTGGCGCTGGCGCTGATTCCCGAAGCCATTGCCTTTTCCATTATTGCCGGCGTAGACCCGAAAGTAGGGCTGTACGCGTCATTCTGCATCGCCGTGATCATCGCCTTTGTCGGCGGCCGGCCAGGCATGATCTCCGCGGCCACTGGCGCCATGGCGCTGCTCATGGTTACCCTGGTAAAAGAACACGGCCTGGAATACCTGATGGCAGCTACCTTGCTAACAGGCCTGATTCAGCTTGTAGCCGGCTACTTAAAGCTGGGCAGCCTAATGCGTTTTGTGTCGCGCTCGGTGGTGACCGGCTTTGTCAACGCCCTGGCTATCCTGATCTTCATGGCCCAGCTGCCAGAACTGACCAACGTTACCTGGCACGTATACGCGCTGACGGCGGCTGGGCTGGGCATCATCTATTTGTTTCCTTATATACCGAAACTGGGCAAGGTGCTGCCGTCGCCGTTGGTTTGCATTGTGGGGCTGACGGTTGTTGCGTTCCTGTTTGATATCGACGTGCGCACCGTCGGTGATATGGGCGACCTGCCGGATACACTGCCGATTTTCCTATGGCCAGATGTGCCGCTGAATTTTGAAACCCTGATGATTATTTTGCCCTACGCCATACCGTTGGCGGCGGTGGGCCTGCTGGAATCGATGATGACCGCCACCATCGTGAACGATCTGACCGATACCGAAAGCGACCGCAACCGCGAATGTAAGGGGCAGGGTATTGCCAACATTGGTTCTGGCTTACTTGGTGGTATGGCCGGCTGTGCCATGATTGGCCAGTCGATCATCAATATCAAATCCGGTGGCCGTGGCCGCCTCTCAACGCTTACCGCAGGTGTTTTCCTGATGGTGTTGATTCTGGTGCTGGACGACTTTCTGGTGCGCATTCCCATGGCCGCGTTGGTAGCGGTGATGATCATGGTGTCCATCGGCACCTTCTCCTGGGAGTCTATCCGCAACCTGAAAACCCATCCGTTGTCGTCCAACATCGTGATGCTGGTGACGGTGGTGGTGGTGGTGTTCACTCACAACCTGGCATTGGGCGTATTTGCCGGTGTGCTGTTGGCTGCGCTGTTCTTTGCCAACAAAATTGGCCATTACATGGGCGTGGACAGTGTTTTGAACGAGGCCGACAGTACCCGTACCTACAAGGTTACCGGGCAAGTATTCTTCAGTTCGTCGGAAAAGTTTATAGCCGCCTTTGACTTCCGTGAAGTGGTCGATAAGGTAGTCGTAGATGTGAGTCGCGCCCACTTCTGGGACATTACCGCCGTGGGAGCGCTAGACAAGGTTGTTATCAAGTTCCGCCGCGAAGGCGCCGAGGTAGAAGTTATTGGCATGAACGAAGCCAGTGCCACCATCGTTGACCGCTTTGGTGTGCACGACAAGCCGGAAGGCGTTGACCAGCTGATAGGCCATTAATATGCAAAATACCACACCGAACGCCAAGCACTCTTTACAACAAACGTCGCAAAAAACGTCACAAGAGATGCCGCAAAACGCGCCGCAAGACACCTTGCACGTGGTGGCCTGCATTGACGGTTCACGCGCTGCGCCGGCGGTGTGTGACTACGCTGCCTGGGCGAGCAAATACATGGACTCGCCGCTGACCCTGCTGCACGTGCTGGACGAAGAGCGCTACCCGTCAGAGCCGGACCTAGCCGGCAACATTGGTCTTGGCAGCCGGGAGCATTTGCTGGACGAACTGGCCGAACTGGATCGAAAACGCTCTAAACTCGCGTTGGAGCACGGCAATCACATGCTGGAAAACGCCGAGCAGCGAGTGAAGCAGGCGGGCATTAGTGATGTCAAAAAGCGTCAGCGCCACGGCGACCTGACCGAATCCCTACTGGCGCTTCAGGAACAGACGCGCTTGCTGGTGATAGGCCTTTATGGCGAAAGCAGCTCCGACCGCAATGTGAACATTGGCAGTCAGCTGGAGACGGTCATTCGCAGCATGAGTCGCCCAATTCTGCTAGTGCCTGACAACTTTTCTGCGCCGCAAAGCTCGATGTTGGCCTTTGACGGCAGTGCTACCGCGTTCCGTGGAGTAGAGCACTTAGCCGCCAGCCAGGTTTTGAGAGGCATGCCGCTGCACTTGGTGATGGTGGGCGAGGAAAGCCCAGAGGCCATGGTGCAATTGCGCAAAGCCGAGGCCATGCTGGCGCCGCTGGACGCCGAAATAACCCTGGCCATTCGCAGTGGTGAGGTAGAGCCAGTGCTGCACCGGTACCAAGACGAGCACAACATCGACCTGCTGGTGATGGGCGCCTACGGCCACTCAAAAATCCGCAGGTTTCTGCTCGGAAGTACCACCACCAACATGTTGAAAACAGCGAAAAAACCATTGGTTATTCTGCGCTGAGAAAATACGGACTAGGGGACAGATTTGAAATCTGTCCCCGGCTTGCACTGAAACCTGTTCCCGCTTTACGGTTTTCGGTTTTTGCATACTCATGCCGCCTGCCCGGCCGCCACCCCCGATGCCCAGGCCCACTGAAAGTTATGGCCACCCAAGTGGCCAGTTACGTCTACCACTTCACCGATAAAGTACAAATCCGGCTGTTCCAGAACCGCCATGGTTTTTGAGGACAGCTGGCGGGTATCTACGCCGCCCAGGGTCACTTCCGCAGTGCGGTAGCCTTCGGTGCCTGCGGGCTTTATGGTCCACTGCTGCAGCGTGCGGCTGATGTGTTCGATATCCGGGTTGCGGTAGCTTTGAAGCGGACCGGCCCAGCGCTGCAGCTCGTTGAAGGCTTGCGCGAAGCGTTTTGGCAGGTGCGCATTCAGATAGTGTTCGAGCGTGCTTTGCGGTTTGAGCTTGCGCAGGCTTAGCAGATCTTGCTCAACCTGCTGCTGCGGTAGCAGGTTGATGTGCAGTTCGTCACCGGGCTGCCAGAAGCTGGAAATTTGCAGCATGCTGGGGCCACTTAAACCGCGATGGGTAACCAGCATCGGTTCCTGGAACTGTTCATGATTGCACTCCGCGCTTACCGGGCAGCTGATGCCAGCGAGCGGCGCCAGTGTCATCTTCAGCTCGGGGTGGAGGGTAAAGGGCACCAGCCCGGCGCGGGTGGGAAGTATTTCCAGCCCGAATTGGCGGGCTAGGTCGTAGCCGAAGCCGGAAGCCCCCAGGGTGGGGATAGACAGCCCGCCACAGGCAACGACCAAAGACTCACAGGTTAATGCCTGGCCACCCGCCGTCAGGCAATAACCTTTGGGCGTTCTGGCCACCTGCGTTACGCCGGTTTTCAGGCGCACTTCAGCGCCGGCCCATTCACATTCGGTTAGCAGCATGTTCAGAATGTCTTTAGCGCTGTGTTGGCAGAATAACTGGCCCGGTGTCTTTTCCTCGTATTCCACACCGTGCCGTTCCACCAGCTCTAGAAAATGCCGAGGAGTGTAGCGTTTCAACGCCGAAATGCAGTAATGCGGGTTGTCCGACAGAAAGTTCGCGGTGGTGCTGTTTAGATTAGTGAAATTACAACGCCCGCCGCCGCTCATCAGAATTTTCTTGCCGGCCTTGTTAGCATGGTCCAGCACCAGCACTTTACGGCCGCGATAACCAGCGGTAGCGGCGCACATCAGCCCGGCCGCGCCGGCGCCGACGATGATGACATCGTAATGGCTGCCGCGATGGTCATTAGCGTGCTGATTGCTGGCGTTCTGGTTACTGGAAAGCGTTGTCATTACCGTCTGCCGCTAAAAATGTGGGCACAGAGTATACCAGCCCTATTGAAGGTATACGGTGCCTTCCATGTAAAACGCCGCTTGGCCGGCAATGGCTACTCGTTCTCCCTTCAATTCGCAGCGCAGCAGACCACCACGTGCAGACAGCTGACGCGCTTCCAGAACTTTCTTGCCCAATTTCTCTGCCCAATACGGTACCAGCGCACTGTGTATAGAACCGGTCACAGGGTCTTCGTTAATACCGGCGCACGGCACAAAGTAACGACTAACAAAGTCCGAATCAGTTCCGGGCGCGGTGACTATCAACCCCAAGCTCTTAAGCTGTTTAATTTTCTGCATGTCGGGTTGTGTTGCTTTTACCGCAGCTTCATTTTCTAACACCAGCATGTAGTTGGTGTCTTTGGCGACGTAAAAAATCGTAGTCGGCGCATCCGCCAAAGCTTCAAGTATGATGCTGGGTGTAGATTGTTCGGTAACCGCAAGGTTTGGGAAGTCCAAAACCAGCCAACCGTCGGATTGCTTGTGCACACCAAGCGGACCGCTTTTAGAGCGCAGGCGAATCTGGTCCGAAGTCCAACCCAGTTTGTTAAAAATAACCCAGGCGCTTGCCAGCGTAGCGTGACCGCACAGCGGAACTTCGATTTCTGGCGTGAACCAGCGAATATGGAAGTCTGCTTCACTAGCCTCTGGCTCAGGAACAAAAAAGGCCGTTTCTGACAAGTTGTTCTCGGCGGCAAGGGCCTGAAGAACCCCGTCGGGAAGCCACGCCTTTAAGGGCATGACCGCGGCCGGGTTACCTTTGAAAATTTCGCTGGTAAACGCGTCTACCTGATAAATGGGATAGCGTGTCATGTGTTCTCCGTTGATGGTTGATGGTTGATTGGCGTATTGGTGTGCCTTGTGGTTGGCAAACTGCGTTAATTCCCACTCACTGTAAAAGTGCAGCTCGGGCAGGGTAGCGCGATGCGTTACCATCCAGTGTTTTGACTCGCACTGGCAAACAGATAGACCTAGTATTGCCAAATCCTTACGGGTTTGATCAGGATGTTTTGCGGCAAGTTTCACAGATGGCGGCCTGAAACCAAAAAGGTTATTTTGACTTGCGCTGAACGCGGGATTGTTGGTTATACCCATGATCAAATTCCTTCTTCTCGTTACGGTATTGCTATTTTCCGCCCATACCAAATTCCAAAACAGAATCAGATAACCTGGTTTTGAACCGGTACAGATTGTATTTTCGGTTTTCTGTACTGCAATTTTCAGTGGCATCTGTGATGTTCCGTTTTGCCGCCGGTCTGTTGAAATAAAGTCAACGTCTGCTTAAAGGCTATAATCTTTTTGGTTTAACGAGGCAAACAAGATGGGCGCTCTTTATAACGAGGTAGCAGACAGGCTTCAGGCTCAGGTTCAGGATGGGGTCTTTCGGGATGGTGATCGGCTGCCCGGTGTCAGGGCACTAAGCCGGCAGTTTGGCGTCAGCGTTTCGACGATATTGCACGCGCACCAGACGCTTGAGGCCCGCGGTTATGTTCAGGCTCGCGAGCGCAGCGGCTACTTTGCACGCTTGCCGCTGCGGGATGCTCCGGAACCCGTCATGCAAACCGATCGGAGCCGTCCCGTTCCTGTTAATGCACGGGAAATGACCGTGGAATTGTGCGCTGACGAGCAAAAACGCATGGTGCCCCTTTCTGGAGCCATTCCTCATGCGGATTTTCTGCCCTTTCGCCAGATTCAGCAAAGCGCACTCTGGGCGGCACGACGTGGCATTGAAACACTGGAATATGCTTTTCCCGGCAAGGAACCATTACGCCGACAAATCGCTCAGCGTATGGCGACGATAGGCGTGCCGATCACCCCTGAGGACGTACTCGTCACCAACGGAGCGCAGGAAGCAATCATTCTTGGTCTTAGGGCGGTGACCCAACCCGGAGACATCGTCGCGGTTGAGTCGCCGTCGTTTCCCGGAATTCTTCAAGCGCTAGAAGTTGTTGGGCTGAGAGCGCTGGAGATCCCCACTCATACCGCGGAAGGCCTCAGTCTTGAGGGTTTGGAGTTGGCCCTGGAACAGTGGCCTGTCAAAGCTTGTGTGGTGGTGTGTAATCACAGCAATCCAATGGGCGCTAGAATGTCGGATGAGCGCAAACAACAGCTGGTTTCAATGCTTGCCGTTGCGGGCGTACCGTTGATTGAAGATGACATTTATGGCGACTTGTACCATTCCGGTGAAAGACCGAAACCCGCTAAGGCCTTTGACCACACAGGTAATGTAATTTATTGCAGCTCCGTATCAAAAACCATTTCGCCAGGATTGAGAGTGGGCTGGATGTTGCCCGGTCGTTATATGGCGAGCGCCAGGCAACACAAATATTTCTCGAATCTGGCGACGTCTTCTATCCCACAAATGGCCGTTGCGCATTTTCTTGAACAGGGCGGTTATGATCGTTATCTGCGTTTTGCGCGACAGAATTATCGCCAAGCTACGGAACGAATGCGTACAGCGGTTGCTCGATCATTTCCCGAAGGTACAGCCATAAGCCGGCCTCAAGGCGGCTTTGTGCTTTGGGTTCAACTGCCGGCTGGAGTTTCCGGCACACTGGTCCATCAGCTTGCCAGGGCAGAGAACATCAATGTTGCACCGGGCTTGATGTTCTCTATTTCAAACAAGTTTGAATCTTGCCTGCGAATAAACTGTGGCAACCCATGGAGTGACCGAATCGACCACGCTGTTGTAAGGCTTGGCGCGCTTGCCCACGAAGTACAGGCGCGGTCGATTTAGCGATCATATTGCCAGTTAGCGTTTGTTACGCAAATCCAGCGCGTCAACCAAACCTGCGGCAAGAGCGATGCCCGTGACGTCTGGCAGCCTGTCTGCCCCTAGCCGTTTCATCACCCGCGCACGATAAAGGTCGATGGTTTTTACGCCTACTCCCAACTGTTCGGCAATTTCACGGCTGGTGTAGCCTTTTGCTAAAGGCAAAAATACATCCCGCTCGCGACGGGTGAGGGTGTCTAGTAGCGCAGCGGTCTGGCTGCTGTCCTGCTGTTGATGGCTGGTCTGTTGCCGCTCCTGCAGTGCCTGTTGCACGCTGTCTAGCAGTAGCTGTTCGTTAAAGGGCTTCTCAATAAAATCAAAGGCGCCGGATTTGAACGCGCGCACCACAATGGGCACATCGGCGTGGCCAGATACAAAGATAATGGGCAGCGCCAACCCACGCTTTTGCAGTTCTTCCTGCACGTTCAGGCCTCCGAGCCCGGGCATGCGGATATCAAGCACAACGCAGCCGTTGCTTTGTGCGGTCATGGAATCCAGAAATTTACGGCCGTCGCTGTAGGCTTCCACGGCCAGGCCCACCGATTCCAGCAGCCATTGTGTGGACTCCAGCATGCCGGCGTCGTCGTCCACTACATACACCAAGGTTGTTTGGGCTGTGGGCTGGTCAGTCATTGGCAATTGGGTGCCTCCCGTGGACTCATAATAGATTTTTGGCAGGCCGGTGGTGGAAACCGACAAACCAGCGTTAAACCGCCGGTTGGCGCCGGGTAAGCATCCAGAAAACCGCCGAAACCTTCAACAATAGAACGGCTCATGGACAGTCCCAGCCCCAGGCCATCAGGCTTGCTGGTGTAAAATGGCTGAAACATCTGGCGGATGCCATCGGCGTTTAAACCCGGCCCTTGATCCGTCACTTCGACCAGGGTCTCGCCCAGGTCGTTCACCCGAATGGTCAGAATGATGGCCGATGTGGAGCTGGCATCAACGCGGGCCTCCACATTGGCTTCGATGGCGTTACGCACCAGGTTGATGAGTACCTGTTCTAGCAGTACCGGGTCTGCGGTCAGGTTAGGGCTGCTTTCTGGCAGCTGGCACACGACCGATACTCGATGCTTGTCGGCTTCCCACTGGCACAGAAGGGCAACGTTGCTGGCTAACTGATTCAGCACCAGCAGTTCTGAACGTTTGCGGCCCTTGCGCAAAAACGCCCGCAGCCGGCGAATGACTTCCGAGGCGCGATTGGCGTGGTGAATTACTTTCGTCAGGCCGTCGCCTACCCGGGTCAGGTTAGCGGGCTGGGTGTCTGCGGTTTTCAGGAAGCGCTGGCTGGCGCTGGCAAAATTTACAATAGACGCCAGCGGCTGATTCATTTCGTGGGCAATGCTGCTGGCCAGTTCACCGAGCGTGGCCAGCCGTGCGGTGTGGGCTAGTTCGTTCGCCAGGCGGCGGTTATTTTCTTCCGACGTCACCCGCGCGCTTATGTCTCGGGATACACTGATTACCTCTACTACCGCGCCTGTGTAGGTTTCACGAATGGCGCGGCTGGCAATTTCAAACCAGCGTGGGGTGCCGTCACGGTGCATAATTTGCGCGGTTACAATAGCGTAGCCATCTTCGCTCAGCCGGTTGCGCGCTTCTACTAGGTGCTTTTGTGGCTGGCCACTGGGAAACAGGTCTTCCAGCAGGCGTCCGCGCAGGTCTTCCGGCCAGTAGCCCAGCAGCCGCCACGACGCCGGCGTAGCGTCAATAAAACGGCCATCCGGCGCGTGGCGGGAAATCAGGTCGGTGGTGTTCTCGGTGATCAGCCGGTACAAGCGGTTGGAACGCACCGCCTGTTCTTGCAGTTCCAGCTCTCGGGTTGCATCCCGGCCCTTTAACAACACCTGATTTTGAGCAACGTCAGGAACCAGCGCCCAAAGGTAAATTTGGCCCTTATAACGCGCCTCTGCGTTGTCCACAGGGCGTTGTTGATTCAGGCAGGCTCGCACCAGTTCTTCTACGTTCACCGGCAAAAAACGTCGAGGATCGGCTATCGGGCCGGAATGGTCAGCTGCATTGGGCGACTCGTTATCCGCTTCGGCCAGGTTTTTCATGGCCGGATTCATACTCAGCGTGCGACTTTTGTGGTCAACAATCAGCAGTGGTTGCGGATCGGTGGCGGCAAAGCCCATTGATAAGTCAAAGCAATTTGCGTTCATGGCAAGGAGGTCTTCGATATTCGGTCAATTTTATAGTATTTATACTATAATACGTTGGTGCAATTTATAGTAAGACTTCTATTTAATACTATTTGTTCAGCTGTAAATTATAAATAATTTGGTGATTCGTCAGAATATACCAAGCAAAACAGCGTTTATGCCTACCTATAGGACCACACAGTATGACTTCAATCTACGATCAGGGCCTTACGCCCGTTGATGCCAATTACGCCGTTCAAACACCTATCGATTTTATTACTCGCACCGCCAGTGTTTATCCGGATTATCCTGCGATTATTCACGGTGCCATTCGCCGAACCTGGGCCGAGACCCACGAGCGCTGTTTGCGCCTGGCGTCGGCGCTGGTCGGCCGCGGCATCAAAAAAGGCGATACCGTCGCCGTCATGCTGCCCAATATTCCAGCCATGGTCGAGTGTCATTTTGGTGTGCCCATGACCGGCGCGGTAATGAACGCCCTGAACGTTCGGCTCGATGCCGAAGTGATTGCTTTCATGCTTGAACACGCAGAAGCCAAAGTCATCCTGGTTGATCGCGAATTTGGCGAAGTCATTCTGGACGCCGTCAGCCGTCTGGATAAAAAGCCGCTGATAATTGATGTAGACGACCCCGAATACGGTGAAGGCGTTAAGGTCAGCGATCTGGATTATGAAGCCTTTTTGCAAGAAGGCGACCCCGAATACCAGTGGGATATGCCGACGGATGAATGGGACGCCATTTCCCTGAACTACACCTCTGGCACCACCGGCAACCCCAAAGGTGTGGTGTATCACCACCGTGGGGCTTACTTGAATTCATTGGGTAATACCGCGGTATGGTCTATGGCCATGCATCCGGTGTACCTGTGGACCCTGCCGATGTTCCATTGTAACGGCTGGTGTTTCCCCTGGACCGTCACCGCCATGGCCGGCACCCACGTGTGCCTGCGCCGGGTTGATCCGGAAAAAATTCTGCAGCTGATCCGCGAGCATCGTGTTACCCACATGTGCGGCGCCCCGATTGTGCTGAACGCGTTGTTGAACGTGCCACCTGCATCCAAGGCCGGTATTGATCACGTTGTGAAGGCTATGGTTGCCGGTGCTCCGCCTCCGGCCCAGGTTATTGGTGCAGTTGAAGAAATGGGCATCGCGTTGACCCACACCTACGGCCTGACCGAAGTATACGGCCCGGTGACCGTCTGTGCCTGGAAAGATCGTTGGAACGATCTGCCACTGGAAGAGCGCGCTGCCATCAAATCCCGCCAGGGCGTTCGCTACCACACTCTGGGCGGCACCATGATCGCAGATCCGGGCACCATGAAGCCGACGCCGAAAGACGGCAAAACCATTGGTGAAATCTTTCTGCGCGGTAACACCGTGATGAAGGGCTACCTGAAAAACCCGAAAGCGACCGAAGAAGCCTTCCGCGGCGGCTGGTTCCATACCGGCGACCTGGCTGTTTGGCACGAAGACGGTTACATGGAAATCAAGGATCGCCTGAAAGACATCATTATTTCCGGCGGCGAGAACATTTCCACCATTGAAATTGAAAACGTTCTTTACCGTCACCCAGCGGTTATGGAAGCGGCCGTTGTCGCCCGCCCGGATGAAAAGTGGGGCGAAACGCCCTGCGCCTTTGTGACCCTAAAGCCCGATGCCGGCAACGTGACCGAAGCAGAAATAATCGACTTCTGCCGCAAGCACATGGCTCGCTTCAAGGTTCCGAAAACCGTGGTGTTTTCGGACCTGCCGAAAACCTCGACCGGTAAAGTCCAGAAATTCCTGCTGCGCGACCAGGCTAAGGAAATCGAGTAGCTGGAAAGCGCCTTGCGGGGACTTATACAAGAGCTCACAGAAGAACTTACACAAGAACAACATTAACACCCGGTTCGCCGGGTATTCGGAGAAAACGTTAGATGCAAATGTTCCATCGCAAGAACGGCGAAGAACAACCCTACTGGCCGGCGGGCCCCTTCAAGATTCGCCTGCCGTTTGTGCATTACCGCTGGGAATTCGCGGAAATGGCGCAAGCGCTGATTATGTTCGTGGTCAGCTTGGCCATGATTCCACTGCTTGAGAACTACTTGGGCGTGCCGTATGACGTTGCCCTGGCGTATGTGGTTATCTGCGGCATTGGTTTTATGTTGCCGGCTATGTTGGGTGTGCCGCTGATTCCAGGTTGGATCACACCAGGTATTCCCGTGGTGCTGCTGTTCTTGAGCGATTATGAGCCCGGCCCTGAAGCCATTCAGGCGTTGTTCGCCCTGCAGTTCCTGGTGTTTATCATCTTCCTGTTTCTGGGCGTGACACGTCTTGGCAGCAAACTCGTCGACTTCATACCACGTTCCATGAAAGGCGGCATTATTATCGGTGCGGGTATTGCTGCTCTGATGGGCGAGATCGAAGCCGGTGGCCGTTTGGCAACCACACCTATTTCGCTGATTGTAGGCGGACTGGTGTGTCTGTACCTGATGTTTTCGGTGTCGTTTAAAGGCTTTGTTGAAACCAACTCGTTTGCGCGCAAAATTGCCAACTACGGCATGGTGCCGGGCATGATTGTGGCGATTCTGGTGGGCTTTGCCACCGGCGAATATGATGTTCCGGACGTAAAGTGGGGCATTACCACACCCAATTTTGGTGAGCTGTGGAACTACCTTCCATTCAGCGTCGGTTTCCCGGATGCCAGCGTATTTATGTACGCCATACCGACCGCGGTGATTGCCTACGTAATTGCCTTTGGTGACATTGTTGTGGGTCAGTCACTGATGAATCGTGTTGATCACCTGCGTCGTGACGAAGACATCGACAACAGCATCGACCGCGTCCATCTGGTCACCGCTATCCGTAACGGTGGTCACGCTTTCTTCGCCCCTTACCCCGGTTTGGCCGGCCCGATCTGGACCGCTGTTACTGCCACCATGGCCGAGCGTTACAAGTATGGCCGCAATGCGATGGATTCTATCTACAGCGGCGGCGGTACCTTCTGGATCACCGGTTTCATCGCACTGTTTGTATTGCCGCTGGTGAGCTTCTTCCAGCCGGTGCTGCCCATCGCGCTGTCGCTGACCCTGCTGCTGACCGGTTACATCTGTTTGATGGTGGGCCTGGAGCAGCTGGAGAACAACACCGAACGCGGCATTGCCGGCACCATGGGTGTGGTGCTTGCGGTATATGGCGCGGGCTGGGGCTTGGCCACGGGTGCGGTGCTCTACTTCCTGATTGAGCGCACAAAGCTGCTGGGCTTCACGCCGGATCCGGACTCCCCGGGTGCCGACGACGTGATCGTTCAGCCGGAAACCATACCAAAAAGCTAAAGAACTCTGCCGACCGGGGTCACAAGGCCCCGGCGGCAAAACGATGTGTGTCCTTGGGAGGCCTTAGTGCCTCCCTTTTTTGTGTCTGGAAAAACACGATCACCAGACACAAAAAAGCCGGCAGTCAGCCAGCTGTTTGCTATCTCGCACACGTTAACGGTTTTACTATTTATGAATAGTTACTTTTCCAGATACTGCAGCTTGTCTGGCACGCCGTCCCATTTTTCAGCGTCAACCATTGCCTCTTTTTTCTCTGTGATGTTAGGCCATTTTCCGGCCAGATCTGCGTTCAGTTCGATAAACACTTTCTGGTTGTCAGGCAGCTCGTCTTCCGAGAAAATAGCCTCAACCGGGCATTCGGGCTCGCACAGGGCGCAGTCGATGCACTCGTCAGGGTCAATCACCAAAAAGTTCGGGCCCTCGTAGAAGCAATCTACCGGGCAAACTTCCACACAATCGGTGTGTTTGCACTTGATGCAGTTATCAGTAACGATAAACGTCATGTTCATATCCCTGGTTGGCAGGTCTGTCTCATCAGGGGCTTAGAATGCGGGCTCCCGAGATTATAGTTTGATGCGCGATATTGTAGGGAGCCAACACTCCGGTCGCAAGCACCCGTATTCTATAACGTTATACTTAGATCAATTTATTCGCACTTTTACTGCCGCTACGTTTTAAGTTGCTGTTTCAGCTGATACAGATGTTCGAGCGCCTGGCGCGGAGTCATGTCATCCAGGTTGAGCGCGCTCACCGCCAGCTCTAACGCGCTGGGCTCTAGCCTGGCGAACATATCCCCCTGAAACGCAGTTGACTCCGCAATAGCCGTCGCCCGTCGCGTCACTTTGTGCGGCAACCCGTTGGTTGGGCGTTTTGCATCGAGCGTTGCACTGGCGCCTTCCAGATTCGCCAGCTGGGCTTTGGCATTGCGGATAACCTCTAGCGGCACGCCGGCCAGTTTGGCCACCTGCAAACCGTAGCTCTGGCTGGCGGGGCCTTCGTGAACGTTGTGCAGAAACACAATACTGTCATCGTGCTCGGTCGCTGTCAGGTGAACGTTAACGGCGTGCTCCAGTTCATCCGCGAGCTGGGTCAGCTCAAAATAGTGGGTGGCAAATAGCGTGTAGCAAAGAATGTCCCGCGCTAAATATTCGGCCGTGGCCCAAGCCAATGACAAGCCATCAAAGGTGCTGGTGCCGCGGCCTACTTCATCCATCAGCACCAAACTGTGTTTGGTGGCGTTGTGCAGAATATTGGCGGTTTCGGTCATCTCCACCATAAACGTGGAGCGCCCGCCGGCAATGTCGTCAGACGACCCCATGCGGGTGAATATTCGGTCTACCGGCCCAAGCACCGCGCTGTCGGCAGGCACAAAACTGCCGGTGTAAGCCAGTAAAGCGATCAGTGCTACCTGGCGCATATAGGTGGATTTACCGCCCATGTTGGGGCCGGTAATCACCAGCATGCGGCGTTTGGCGTCTATCAGCAGATTGTTAGGCACGAACGGATCGTCTAATAGCTGCTCGACCACCGGGTGCCGGCCTTCCTCAATCTGCAGGCCGGGTTCATCGCTGAACTGCGGTGCACAAAGGCGCAAACTGGAGGCGCGCTCGGCAAAGTTGCTTAGCACGTCCAGCTCGGCCAGCGCTTGAGCGGCATCTTGCAGCGGTGCAAGTTCTGCCGCGACCGTCTCCAGAACCTCATCCCACAGGGCTTTTTCCCGAGCCAAGGCACGACTTTTGGCGCTTAGGGCCTTGTCTTCAAACTCTTTTAGTTCAGGGGTAATAAAACGCTCGGCGTTTTTCAGGGTTTGCCGGCGAATATAATCCGCAGGCGCCTGGGCCGATTGTAAGCGGCTGATTTCAATGTAATAGCCATGTACCCGGTTGTAGCCCACTTTTAGGGTACTGATGCCAGTACGCTGTTTTTCGCGTGTTTCTACGTCCAACAGATATTGGCCAGCGTTCTCGCTGATGTTACGCAAGTCGTCCAGTTCGGCGTCAAACCCGTCTGCAATTACCCCGCCTTCGCGAATCACTACCGGTGGGTTATCAATGATTGCCCGGCCCAGCAAATCCGCTAACTGCGGATATTCGCCAATCGTCGTGGCAAGCTGGCCGACGTGGGTGGAATCAACCATAGCCAGGTTTTTTTGCAAATCGGGCAACACGGCAAACGCATCCCGCAGCCGTGCAAGATCACGGGGCCGTGCAGAACGCAGCGCCACGCGCGCCAGAATGCGTTCTATATCGCCGATGGATTTCAGTTGGTCGTGGATAGGTTCACAGTCGAAATCTTTCAATAGTGCACTGACCGCTTGCTGGCGCTGACGTACCACCGCCAAATCGCGTAGCGGACGGTTCAACCAACGCCTCAGCTGCCGCCCACCCATGGCAGTGGCAGTGCGGTCCATCACCCAGGCCAAAGTGTACTGGGTGCCTCCCATCAGGTTGGTGTCAATTTCCAGGTTGCGACGGCTGGCAGCGTCCATAATGACCGCGTCTTCGCGGCGCTCGCGGCTGAGTTTGCGAATGTGGGGCAGGGCGGTGCGCTGGGTCTCCCGTGCGTATTGCAGCAGGCAGCCGGCGGCGCACACGGCTAAGTGCATATCTTCACAGCCAAAACCGGTAAGGTCGCGCACCTGCAATTGCTGGGTAATCACCCGTCGCGCGGTATCGGGTTCGAACAGCCAGGGCCCCTGGCGACGAATGCCGGTAAAGCCTTCCAGTAAATCGGCAAAAGGAAAGTCTTCGCTGATCAAAATCTCTGCCGGACGCAGGCGTTGCAGTTCGCCTTGCAGGGCTTCAGGACTGTTCAGTTCTGACACTGCGAAGCGGCCACTGGAAATATCCAGAGAGGAAAAACCGAAGTGCTGTTTATGGTGATAAATCGCCACCAGCAGGTTGTCACGGCGGTCTTCCAAGTAAGCGTCGTCGCTCAGGGTGCCGGGGGTGACAATGCGCACCACTTGGCGATCGACAGGGCCTTTGCTGGTGGCCGGGTCACCCATCTGCTCGCAAATTGCAATAGATTGACCTGCGCGCACCAGGCGGGCAATGTAACCCTCAGCCGCATGGTACGGAATGCCCGCCATGGGAATCGGATTGCCCCCCGATTGGCCGCGGGCGGTCAGGGTGATATCCATTAGTTCCGAGGCTTTTTTGGCGTCGTCATAAAACAGCTCGTAAAAATCCCCCATGCGGTAGAACACCAGCTCGTTGGGATGCTGGCCCTTTATTTTCAGGTATTGCTGCATCATGGGCGTGATTTTTGGACTTTCGGTGTGCGCTGCTGACATGGGACATCCGCGATGGCTGTTTTGAGGAACGGGCGGTGGATTGTAGAAAATTACACCGCAGGATGAAACGTTGATTATCAATGAGGTCACCATGCCTGAGATCACTGATGAAGACATCCGCCAGCAGGCGGTAGAACTGGGCAGTGTATTAACCCGCGCCGGCGCCATGCTGGTGACTGCAGAAAGCTGCACCGGCGGCTGGGTGGCAAAGGCCATGACCGACCAGGCTGGATCTTCGGCTTATGTCACGGGTGGGCTGGTTACCTACAGCAACCACGCTAAACACGCGTTGCTGGGTGTCAGTGAACAGACGCTGGCGGAACACGGCGCGGTGAGCGAACCGGTGGTGCGGCAGATGGTCGCCGGAGCGCTGCGAGTGTCGGGTGCAAGCGTCGCCATTTCAATCAGCGGCGTTGCCGGGCCGGGCGGTGGCAGCGACGCCAAGCCGGTAGGTACGGTGTGGTTCGCCTGGGGCAGCGCTGAAAATATCAGCACCGGTTTGAAGCATTTTGACGGCGATCGCGACCAGGTGCGGCGCCAGGCTGTGATCTTTGCGATTGAAAGTGTGCGCCGTTTCTTATCGAGTGATATCTGACCCGCAATGGTTAAAAAATCCCCCACACAAGGGTTGGTCTGCTTTGTCTAATGTGGTTTAATGCTGGTTAAATATACAGTGATTTTCCGGGGCAACCAGTTCCCAAGTTTAGTTTGGCGCATCATATTACCGGCGCACCCTATCAGCTCACTATTTTAACGTACCATTTTGAAGAAGGTTCGTACCTATGGATGACAACCGCAAGAAAGCTTTATCCGCCGCTCTGACCCAGATTGAACGCCAGTTTGGTAAAGGCGCCATCATGAAGATGGGCGACCACCCCCGTGAGGCAATCCCGTCCGTCTCTACCGGTTCTCTTGGTCTGGACGTTGCTCTTGGCATTGGTGGCCTGCCTTATGGCCGGGTTTGTGAAATCTACGGCCCTGAAAGCTCTGGTAAAACTACGCTGACTTTGCAGGTTATTGCCGAAGCACAGAAGCAGGGCAAAACGTGTGCTTTTGTTGATGCTGAACACGCCCTTGATCCTCAATATGCTGAAAAGCTGGGCGTGAACGTTGATGAGCTGCTGGTTTCCCAGCCCGACACCGGTGAGCAGGCGTTAGAAATCTGCGACATGCTGGTGCGCTCCAACGCGGTGGATGTCATCATTGTAGACTCCGTTGCCGCATTGACGCCAAAAGCTGAAATTGAAGGCGAAATGGGTGACTCTCATGTTGGTCTTCAGGCCCGCCTGATGTCACAGGCTCTGCGCAAACTGAATGGCAACGTCAAGAATGCCAATGTCCTGCTGATTTTCATCAACCAGATCCGCATGAAAATAGGCGTAATGTTCGGCAGCCCCGAAACCACTACCGGCGGCAACGCGTTGAAATTCTATGCCTCTGTGCGTCTGGATATTCGTCGCATTGGCGCAGTGAAAGACGGCGACGAAGTCACCGGTAACGAAACCCGGGTGAAAGTGGTTAAAAACAAAGTGGCACCGCCGTTCCGCCAGGCCGAATTCCAGATTTTGTACGGCAAGGGCATTTACCGCATGGCCGAAGTGGTGGACATGGGTGTAAAGGAAGGCTTTGTAGATAAGGCTGGCGCCTGGTACGCCTACAACGGTGATAAAATTGGCCAAGGCAAAGCCAATGCTTGCAAATTTCTAGAAGAAAACCTGGAAATGGCGAAAGAAATTGAAACCAAAGTGCGCGACAAGCTGATGCCCAAGCCAGAGAAAAAAGACGCGGCAAAAGATGCAGGGAAAGATGCGGGGAAAGACGCAGGAAAGAATGCAGGGAAAAATGCAGGAAAGGCTGCTGCAGTGGCGCCTGCAGAAGCTAGCGACGAACTACTGTAAGACCGTTAGTTTGCCAGCGCACTGTTGATGCAGTGCGCTGGCAAGCACTAAATGTGAGGCCGGCTATGCCAGGCTCTAAAAAGTCAGACTCTAAAGGTTCAGACTCTGAAACGTCAGAAGTCGGAAAGCCTAGCGCCAAAAAGCTATTGATTGTTGCCCACGCTCCCTCGCCAAATACCCTCAAATTGCGCAACGCAGTCGCCGCTGGTGCTAACCATAACGATATTGAAAACGTTAATGTAACGGTTCTTGCTCCGCTGGATGCCGGCCCCGAAGATGTTCTGGCTTGCGACGCTATTATTCTCGGCACCACCGAAAATCTGGGTTACATGAGTGGTGCGTTGAAAGATTTTTTCGATCGCTGTTATTATCCGTGCTTGGAAAAAACCCAGGGCCTGCCATTTACCTTTTATATAAGGGCCGGCCTTGACGGTACTGGCACCCGCCGTGCGATTGACAGCATTACCATCGGCCTGCGCTGGAAGCTGGTGCAAGAGCCTCTGCTGTGCCGCGGCGATTACGCCGATGAGTTTGAACAGCAGTGCGAAGAGTTGGGATTGTACATTGCGGCCAGTCTCGATAACGGTCTGATCTAAACGGCTTGCAACAGCCCCTCGCCTCTAAAAAATGTACAATAGCTCTATTATTTAATCAGACTTGCCGCCGTGTGCAGTAAGTCATCTTTGTATTCCGACTGTTACAGGATTAAACCTTGAAGTCATTGCCTTCGCATCAGCTCTATAAAGCCTGTGTTCTGAAAGATTTGCCATTTAAAAGCACCCGCCAGCTAGAGCCCCTGGCTGAAATTGTGGGCCAGAATCGTGCTCAGGAAGCGGTGCGCTTTGCGCTGGCTATGCCGCACGGTGGTTACAACGTGTATGCGGTCGGTATCAATGGCCTGGGTAAGCGCACCATGATGCTGCGGTACCTGGAACACCATAAAGACACCAATCTGCAGTCCCACGATTGGTGCTACGTGGCCGACTTTGAAGAGCCGCGGGTGCCAAAGCTGCTGAAACTGCCGGCCGGTCAGGGCACGCAGCTAAAGCGCGATATGGAAAAGCTGATGAGCCGGCTGGTGAAGGTGATTCCGCAAACCTTCGATAGCGATGGTTTTTTGGAACGTGCTGAAAAGTTGAAAAGCGATTACACCGCGCTTCAGGATGGCGAGCTGGAAAAAGTCGCGAAGCAGGCCAAGCGTCAAAAAGTCAGCTTGACCATAAGCACCCCGGGCGGTTATCGGCTAGTGGCTATGAGTGGTGATGAGGCTCATACCGCCGAGTCGTTTAAGGCCTTGACGGACGCTCAACGCGAAAAGTTCGAAGAAATTGTCAATAATCTCGAAAAACGCCTGCGTCGCGCCCTGCGCAAACTGGCCGACTGGGAGCAGGAATACGCTGACAAACAGCAAGCGCTAAACCAGGAAACCCTGGAAGGCGTTACCGGTCACCAGATTGATGAGTTAAAAGAACGTTACAAAGACCTGCCAGAAGTGGCCGGTTTTATTGAAGCCGTGCGTAAAGATTTGTCCGAGAATCTGGAGATTTTTCTGGATGACGATGATGAGCAGGCCACGATTGCCTACGCGTCACTGGATAAGAAAATGCCGCGGCGCTATTTAGTGAATCTACTGGTACATCAGAAAACCAAAGAGATTCCGGTAGAGGTGGAAGACAACCCGACTTATCACAACCTGTTCGGTTACGTCGAAAACGTTACCTATAAAGGCACGGTGTTTACCGACTTTTCGCTGATTCGCCCGGGCAGCTTGCACCGCGCCAACGGCGGTTATCTGTTGATGGACGCCACAAAAGTATTGGAGCAGCCGTTCGCTTGGGACGCCCTCAAGCGTGCGTTGCAGTCTCATTGTATCCAGATTAACTCCCTGGAGCGCGAACTGACCCTGTCTGGCACCATCTCTATTGAGCCCGAGCCGGTGCCACTGGATGTGAAAATCGTACTGTTCGGCGACCGTGAAACCTGGATGCTGCTGCAGGAATACGATCCCGAGTTTTCAGAACTGTTCCGCGTGACCGCAGATTTCGAAGACGAAATGTATCGTAACGACGACAGCCAGCTGGCGTACGCCAAGTTTATTGCCAGCCTAGTGGTCGAAAAAAAACTGCTGCACTGCACCCATAAAGCCGTGGCGCGAGTGATTGAGCAAAGTGCCCGCATGGCTGAGCACCAGAACCGCCTGTCGTTGCACGCGGCAGACATCGCAAACCTTCTGCGCGAGTCAGACTACTGGGCGCGCCAAGCCGAGGCCAAGCAGATTCAGGATGTGCACGTAGAGCGTGCTTTGGTTAGCGCCCGTTACCGCAACAGCCGTATTCGCGATCATTTTTACGACTCCATTCGCGATGGCACCACCTTGGTGACTACGAGCGGCAGCTGTGTTGGCCAGGTCAACGCGCTTTCAGTGCTTTCTACCGGCGGTTTCGAATTTGGTTTGTCGAACCGCATTACCGCTAGCAGTTATTATGGTGATGGCGACGTCATTGATATTGAACGCGACGTAAAATTGGGTGGCAGCATTCACTCGAAAGGTGTGATGATTCTGACATCTTGGCTGGCGTCACGGTTTGCCGTAGACGACCCGATGCACCTGTCGGCCAGCCTTACATTTGAGCAAAATTATGGCGAAGTAGACGGCGACAGTGCCTCTTTAGCAGAGCTGTGTGCTTTGGTGTCGTCTATATCCCAGCTGCCGGTCAGGCAGGATTTGGCCATTACCGGTTCTATTAACCAGTTTGGCGAAGTGCAGCCGATTGGTGGGGTAAACGAGAAAATAGAGGGTTTTTTCACGACATGCCAGCTCAAGGGTGGTCTTAGTGGCAACCAGGGCGTCATTATGCCGGCCAGCAACGTACAAAACCTGATGCTAGACAGCGAAGTGGTTGCTGCGGTGAAAGCCGGCGACTTCCATGTTTACGCTGTCAGCCACGTGGAGGAAGCTGTAGCCATGCTGATGGGTACGCCAGCGGGTACGCCCGATAGCAAAGGCAGGTACCCTAAAGGCACCGTTTTTGGCATTATCCAGCAACGGTTTGAAAAAATGCGTGAACACGAGCGTCAGGAACATAGTCGGGATGAAAACAAAGATCCGTCCATTCACTGACCAGCACTATAAAACGGACAGGAGATTACAGCGCCATGACGGACATCCAACAAACGGTATACGTGGTTGAAGACGACGAAGCGGTGCGCGATTCACTGGAGTTGCTGCTGCAGTCAGACGACAAACCGGTAAAAACCTTCGACAGCGCTACCGCGTTTCTGAAAAGCTATTCTGACGCCATGGCGGGCTGCATAGTGCTGGATATCCGCATGCCGGGTATGGATGGCATGGAGCTACAGAAAAAACTTAACGACAAACACTCGATTCTGCCAATTATCTTTGTAACCGGGCACGGCGACGTTCCCATGGCGGTAGATGCCATGAAAGAGGGCGCTATAGACTTCATTCAGAAGCCTTACCGCGAAGAAGCCCTGTTGGAAAAGATCGAAGCCGCTCTGGTGCAAGACCGCCAGCAGCGTAAAAGCCTGGGTGAAAAGCAGGAAATTGTGCGCCGTGTAAAAAGCTTGACCCCTCGCGAACACGAAATTATGGACCGCATGATTGCTGGCCAGGCTAACAAGGTGATTGCCATAGAGCTGGAAATCAGTCAACGCACGGTAGAGATTCACCGCTCCCGGGTGATGCACAAGATGGGCACCCACTCGCTGGCACATCTGGTCCGCATGGTGCTGTCAGTAAAGAACCTTATCGACCCACGATGATCCGAGCGGCATCATACGGTTACTTTGGTAACCGGCTTCTTGCATATGACTGATACCGTCATCGACAACCGTGAGGTAACGGTTCTGCTAGTGGATGACAATCCCCAGAACCTGAAAGTGCTGTATGAGACTTTGAAAGACAAAGGCTATCGGCTGCTGATCGCCAACGGAGGCGGGAAAGCGCTGGAACTGGCCCATTGTCATCAGCCAGAAGTCATTCTGCTGGACATCATGATGCCGGAAATGGATGGCTATGAAGTTTGCCGTCGCTTGAAAACTGACCCGGCCACCGCCGATTGTGCGGTGGTTTTCTTGTCAGCCCTTGATGACCTGAGCGCTAAGGTAAGAGGTTTTTCGCTGGGTGGCGCCGACTACATTTCCAAGCCGTTTCAGTCACAAGAAGTGATTGCGAGGGTAAAAACCCACGCCCGGGTTATTCGCCTCGAGCGCGAACTTCAGGCGCGCAACCGTGAATTACAAAGCGATCAGTCCCGTATTCTTAACGCCATCAGCGAGGGCATTTACGGCCTCGACGAAAACGGCATCATTGAATTTGCTAATCCCGCCGCCGGCCAGATTATGAACGCTCCGGTGGCAGAGCTGATTGGCCAATGTTTTTTTGACCTGCATTTTGCAGCGACGGGCGATAGCGAGGACCCCCTGCCGGTTCAGGCCACCTGTCGCCACGGCATTGCAGAAGCACAGCGCGATATTCAGATGTTGCGAGTAGACCGGTCGGCATTTCGCGCAAAATATCGGTCCTCGCCCAAGCAGGATGCTGACGAGTTGCACGGCGCTGTTGTAGTGTTCCGCGACATTACCGAAGAATTGGCTAACGAACAGGCGCTGGAAGAAGCCCGTGCCACGGTGCAGGACCAGCGCGACCAGCTTGCTCATACCTCGCGCATGACCACCATGGGCGAAATGGCCGCAGGTTTTGCCCACGAAGTGAACCAGCCGCTGACCGCTATTACCAATTACGCCCGCGTGGTCAAACGCCTGGTGGGCAAAGCAGAGCCGGATTTAGTGCTGCTGCAGCAGACCATGGACAAAGTAGAGGCACAGTCGCACCGAGCCAGTGAGATCATTCGTCGTATCCGCCGGTTTATGAAAAAGCCAGCCACCGGCAAAGAAATTGTCGCTATCGCCGCTTTGCTCGAAGATACCCGCCAGTTCGCGGAAGTCGACATGCGTAATAACGAGGGCGGAATAGAGCTGACTCTGGCCCCAAACCTGCCCGACGTGCTGGCAGATCCGATTCAGGTTCAGCAGGTAGCCCTTAATCTGATCCGTAACGGCCTGGAGGCTACCCGCAGTGTTGATTCGGCGGTACCGGTGGAGGTGAGCGCAACACTCACCGCACAGGGCTTCGTGCGCATCGAGGTGCGTGACCATGGCATTGGTCTACAAGATGACGCCGAGGAAAAGCTGTTCCTGCCGTTCTACACCACCAAAAGTGAAGGCATGGGCATCGGCTTGACCACCTGTCAATCGCTGATTCACGCCCAAGGTGGTGAGATTGGTTTTGAACGTCCGATAGACGGCGGCACCCGTTTTTACTTCACGCTGCCGGTGGCGGTTGTTGCCCGGCCCGAAGCTGATTGAGCAGGCTTTGTGGCAGCGTTGCCAGAAGCTTATATGCCAAAAAATAAAAAATATTCATAAAAACCGTTGACATAAAGTGGGGTGTCTCTATAATTCGCCCTCGTTGTCACCGAGCAATCCGAAAAGATTGCACACACGGTTTCAGCTTGGAGCGGTAGTTCAGTTGGTTAGAATACCGGCCTGTCACGCCGGGGGTCGCGGGTTCGAGTCCCGTCCGCTCCGCCAAATTTAAAAATCCCAGATTGGAAACAATCTGGGATTTATTCGTTAGGGGACAGACGTCGTTTCCCAGGGACGGATTTCAAATCCGTCCCCAAATCCAACCTGGTTTCCGGGGACAGACTTGAAGTCTGTCCCCATATGCATGATTTGCGACACGCTCGACAGCTCAGCCTAACCAAAATAGACTAGCATCATCCAAACACATACCTTCAAGGATTGAAGATATGCCCAAGGCAAATGGACTGCAGTTCACCGTGCAAGTTGGTGAGCTTCCCTCAGAAGTGTTCTCCGTTGTTGGCTTTGAGTTAACAGAAAGCCTGTCACAGCTATTTTTCGGTCGTCTGCAGTTGGCCAGCATCGATTCTAATATTGACCCCGGCAGTGTTCTGGAACAATCGGTTGACCTGGTGATATGGCAGCATAACGAGCCTTTGCGGCGCTTTACCGGCGTAGTCAGCGAGTTTGTCATTGGTGACAACGGCCATCACCGAACCCGTTATGAAATCGTGCTGCAGTCGCCTCTGTGGCGCCTTGAGTTGATGTACAACAGTCGTATTTTTCAGGGCCAGACCACAGAGTCCATTGCCAACGCGCTTTTGCAAGAACGCGGAATACCTGCCGCAGCGTTCCAACTGAAGTGCCGTGGCGACATTCGGGAATACTGCGTTCAGCACAGGGAGAGTGATTTGGCCTTTATCCAACGCCTGGCGGCCGAAGAAGGTTGGCACTACCGCTACTGTCACGGCAGCATCGACGCCAGCCAGCAGCCAATGGTTATTTTTGCAGACCATCATGGTGACGCCCTAAGATTGGACGCTGCGGAATACAACTCCAAAGCGGGCGGCAGTAGCCGGCAACCTGCCGTATTTCGCTTGCGCTCCGAAGAACGCGTAAAAGCCTCGGCCGTGGTGATGAAAGACTACACCTTCAAAAAACCAGCTTACACCATGTTGCATGAACACCATGCGGCCCTCGCAAACCAACGCCAGGATTATCAGCACTTCGACTACCCCGGCCGATTCAAAGCTGACGCCAGCGGCAAGCGCTTTACCCAAGCGCGCCTGGAGGCACTTCGAAATGAGGCCAATACCGCCACTGGTGCGAGTAACCGGCCAGATTTCACCTGCGGTGCGAAAGTTCAGCTCAACAGTCACAATCACGAGAGCATGAACCGCGACTGGTTGCTGACCAGCCTAACCCATACCGGCAAACAGCCTCAGGCACTAGAACACGAAGCTGGCACTGAACCTACCACCTATCACAACGCGTTCAGCGCCATACCCGCCAATAAAACCTGGCGCCCTGATTTACCCCAAGGGGACGGATTTCAATTCCGTCCCCGACCTGTGATGGACGGGCCCCAAGTGGCCATCGTCACAGGCCCAGAGGGCGAAGAAATCCACTGCGACCAACACGGCCGGGTAAAGGTTCGCTTCCCCTGGGATCGCTATTCCAAAAACGACGAGCACAGCAGCGCCTGGCTCCGGGTCAGCCAGGGTTGGGCTGGTGGTCAATACGGCTTTATGGCCCTGCCCAGAATTGGAAGTGAAGTTATTGTGTCCTTCCTGGACGGCGACCCGGATCAGCCCATCATCACCGGTTGTACTTACAACGCCACCAGCATGCCGCCCTACGCACTGCCGCGATACAAAACCCGTACCGTCCTGAAAACCCGTACCCACAAGGGCGAGGGCAGCAACGAAGTGCGCTTTGAAGACGAAGCAGAAAAACAGCAGGTTTATATTCATGCTCAGAAAAACCTGGACCTGCTCACTGAAAACAACCGCACCGAGTTCATCAAAAATGACAGTCACCTGACAGTAGAGAAAACCCGGATAAGCCACGTTAAAGCTAACGAACATGAAACCATAAACGGCGAAAAGCGAGAGCGCACAGGCAAAGACCACAGCTTGAGCGTAACCGGCACACTGCACCTCAAAGCCGGAAACGCCTGGCTCAACGAGGCCGGTACAGAGTTGCACATTAAGGCTGGTCAAAAGGTAGTGGTCGAAGCCGGCGCAGAAATCACCCTCAAAGCCGGCAGCAGCTTCATCAAAATCGACCCCAGCGGCGTGTCCATGGGCGGTGTCGCGATCAAAATGAACGCCGGTGGCGCGGCGGGTGGGGCGAGTGGGCAGAAGGTTGGAGTGCCTGAGATGCCAGGGTTGGTGGAGAAGAACGGAGGGGCCGTGGCGCCTGTGCAGTTGGCGAATGTTGGCCAGCGGCCGAATGCCAAACCAAAACCAATAGTTGCCCATCGATTGAAGCAGGCAAGAATGAACAGGTCTGCGGTGGTGGAGCAGTGTCAGAAACGGCCAGACGGCTCTTGCCCCTTGAGCAATTGCCCGTGTGGTCGAGCGCAGCAGCTATAAATGGAGAGGTCGTACACCATGGTCAGCTCAACTGATGCGCGCTATCTGGTTCTGGAATCCCGGGGAAAAAAAAAGAGGGTGCTTCAGGCGCTCTACAATATCTCCGATAACCCCCGATGGGTTTATCTGTTTGCGGACAGCGAGTGGCAAGCCTACACGGATGAAAGCCCGATTCTGTTGGAAACGGCACAGAACAGCGCGGAATACCGCTGGGGACTGACTGGCCTCGAAGAAGAAAGTTTGAGCGGTTTACTTTTAGAGTCTACGCAGGGACTGGACGCTGTTGTCAGTTGGTTAAGAGCTCGGCTGACCGTGTGTTTTGACGCTAACCGGAAAGGGCTTTTGCGGTTCTACGACCCAAAAATCTGGCACCGCCTGGCGGTAAAATCAAAGCCGGAGGCTGACATAATTGAGCGTGCTCTGTACTGGCACGGTAAGCCCGGCCAGCAGCGCTGGATAATGGATGAAAACCCGGAGCCGATTGCCATGTCGCCGATGCCGACACTGAACGAGCAACAGTGGCTGGCACTGAATGACGCCAGCGCCTGACCATGAATTTATTGTTTTAAGGGAAAGGAATCACAGGGATGTCTGAAACCACGTCTACCCAGACAGCAGGAAGCTGTGGCCCGGCCTGCGAAGGCGAATCGTTGATCATCGAGGTGATTGGGCAAAGCTCCGCAGAGGGGCATTCGTTCCGGATCTTTGACCAGCGTAACAACGAACAGCAGGAGTGGCTGGAGAACCAGGTTTCACTGGATGAGCCCGGCAACAGCTTGCTTCATGTCTGGCCATGGAAGGCCCAGCCTGCAAGGAATATTTGGTTGGATATTGATGCAGAGGAGGGCGCTCCTGTGCGGGTGCCGCTGTTTGACGCGGTTTCCGCCACCGAAAGGCAAATGGAAAAACAGTGGAATCGTATCCTGCCGCTGGTTCCCCTGACACTCATTCACGATCCCGAACCTGAGCCCGGTCAACCGAAAGAACATCTGGTACCTGTGCGCCCGGGCTTTATTTACGTATTCAGAAAGGGGCGTCTCTGGCGGGAGCTGGAAGTTCGCTACTCCGATTCGAGAACAATGGAGTTTCTGGATATTCGTCTGACGGATTACCGGGACAGCGACGAATCTTATCTGACAGAAAATCGGCGACCAGCCATAGGAAAGCCTCAACAGGCCATCTGGATGCCGGTCAGCGAAATGAATCGATCTCTTCTTTGTGAATTCCAGATGGCGTTCTCTGAAGTACAGTGGTCCTCGCGGCGTGTTGCTTATCTAGAGACTTCTGATTCGGCTCGGGCCGAAAGGTGTCAGGGGTTAAAGGGGCCGGAGCCAGCGCCGGAGGTCGCCTCGCAACTGAACGATCGGCAGACGCCCGGTCACCTGATTTCCCTGTTACAACTTCCTGAGATGAGGCCCCGGGAGCCCTATCTGGAGCAGCATCTGCCGAAACCCTGGAGCAGCGTTTATGATTTACGCGGCCAATATGCAAAAAACCTTTACGGACAGGCACGTGAAGAAGTTCAGGCTTTCGCCGCGAACAAAGAATCTGGAGAGGAAGCCTGGGAAGCCGCGCGTTACCGGGACGCACCCCTAAGGCGAGCGCCCGCAGCGCGAGCAGCGGCCTTTATAGATGAAACATCCGGTGCTGAAGAAAATTCCCTCTGGCAAACACTGGAATCCAGTGAGGACACTCTTGCAACCCCGCGGGAAAAGGGCTGTGGCGGCATTATTCTGGAAGACCGCCTGTTCCGCCTACGGCATCGCCTGACCGAAGCACTGGAAGCGCAGCGGTTTTTGACCAGCCTGCTGGAAGCGGTCGGGCAGAAGCCCCATAGCGACAGTGCTCAGGTAGTCTACCGACTGATGGGGCCCGAGCGACTGGGGGGCCAGGCCAATCCCCTGCACCGGTACCTGGAAGAGATTGACACCAGCCGCTTCAGCCCTCTGCACACCCACCTTCTGACAGCCCAACGCCAGCTTGCGAGGGAGGAACTGGCCGGAGCCCAGAAACAATTGGCGAACCTGGTCCGGAAAACCGATAATCAGGTCGCCATGGCGGACCTGTTCAGTCTTTCCGGTGCCGACTATCTCGAGGGTTTTGCCCTCACCCGGGATCTGTTCCATGTCCTGGCCTTAGACCCCAACAGTGTCGATCACCTCGCGCGCTCGGCCCCTACCAGCGAGGCTCAGGTGCGGGACGCCAACGATCTGGTCCTGAAAATTGTTGGAGACGGCCGTGATCAGCCCTTGCACGCCATGCTGTTCCCGCCGGAGCAACCAGATGAAGCGGGCAGTGCAGCTGCCGAGAGTGGGAACCGGGGAGAGTGCGGCGATGGTCGCTGCCGGCCTGCCGACCTAGAGCAGCTACCCGACCAGCTACCGCAACTGGACGAAGTACAGACCCTCACTGCTGCAGCACTGATAGGTCTGGTAAAGACCGATGCCATCGATCTGTCCTCAGAATTTAAGCAATGGGTGGCCGCCGTTGGCGCTATCCTGGACGGAATCGACAAGCATGCCCGCGCACTGGCCGCCCGTCTGCAATCACAGGCCTACAGACTCGACAGCCGGCTTTACGGCCCCCTGCTGCGGATGGCCAAAGCGCGCGACCCCGCTCTGTTAGGAAGTGTGCAAATAGTCGCCCGCAATGCCGTCCCACAGGGCTGGATCATTCTCGGGCTGCGCGACCCGGCGTCCGGCCTGGACATGGGATTAACAGAAGCAGACCGGGAATACACCCACAAAGCCAATGGCCACCGGCGCTTTTACGGAGAATACCTGGATGCTGACGGCAACCCCTTGGCCAGTACCCGAAAATCCGCCATCCCCGATCTGGCTGACACCGCCGAAGCCCGGCGGATGCAGGTATACGCCGCTCCCGAAACCTCCGAGGTGGTTCGGGCCCAGCGGGATATACGCAGGCTGAAAGGGTGGGATGAACGTTTTAGCCGGATCAGGTTGCCTTATTTGGTGCTGGTAATTGAGGGGCATAATATTCTGACCGAATACAACTTGGCCCAAGCGACTTTCCGACGAAAGGGTTCAGTGAGAGCGGCAGCGGGCATTTTCAGTTCGACTATGGATCTAGGCTTTGCTGTGACAATAGCAGCCGAGCGGTTAAGCAAAGATCTGGGAATCTGGAAAAATGCAAGCAAACGGCTTAGCAAAACCGCCTTTACCATCAACCCTGCAGTCGTCGGAAGAGCATCTACAAGATTGGTAGATGCCTTGCCCAGCATAGTGACCCGCCGACTACTCGGGGGCATCGTCACAGCCGGGCTCACGATTACGGTGTCACTACTGGACGTGGCCCATGAGTGGGACACCGGTGATATGGACGCCGCTGCAGCTTACGGGGCCTCAGCCGTCGGAGGCGGCATGATGCTGATGGGTGGCTTGATGATGGCCAAAATGACCGAAGCGGGTATCGCTCCCATACTGCTGGGCTTGGGCCCTTGGGGCTGGGTGGTGGCCGGTGCCACCCTGGCTATCGGGGCCGGGTTACTTGCAACAGTGCTGGACGACCCGCCCTTGGTAGACTGGTTGAAGCGTGGACCGTTCGGGCCAGAACAGGATGATGCCTATCCCCACCTTGCCAGCAACCCTCAAGAGACCTACTACCGACTGGTGGATTTGTTAGCCAGGCCTCGTATTACCATCGAGAAGGCCCACAATATGTCAGCCAGACTGGCGGGTCAGGGATACACCATAGACCCCCGCCAGGACAGAGAGTTTGCAAAAATCAACACGGTGGTAAGAGTGGAAAACAATGTAACCGCCATGTTAAACGAGGCTAGCCTGACCGTCGCCATGCGTCCGGTGCAGGTCACCCGCAAGCCCACGCAGCGTGGTCCGAAAACCCATCGGAAAATCTTGCAGGAACAGCCAAGGGTGGTGCTGGAGCAGTCCCTGCCAAATGGCAAGGCCTACTACCTGGCCCTAACGCCCCGGGTGACATTCAAGAACTTCCGGGGTCAGGAGGGTGTAAAAACCAGCGAAGTGCTGGTCCGCGCGCAATGGCATGGAGGCTGGAACTCCCGCAAAACCTGCATCAACTTGGTGTTCCCCGCCCCGGAGCTGCACGACCCGACCACTTTTAATCTGGCCAAACATGGCGAGCCAAGCTTTAGTGAAACCGATCAGCCTTTCTGGGCAGATGAGCAGACCCATAAAGCGGATGAAGACACATGACGCCCACCCTCAATCTACCCGGCTATGCCCCCACGGCCTACCGCAGCAACCGCAAAGCCCCGGAACCGGCAGAGGCCAATCAACAGAGCACGTTGTTCCGTAAAAGCTGGACCATGGGGCCATCTTTGTCCGAGGGAAAGTTGTCCGGCCTGATTCCTCCTGGATTTCTAGACACTTGGCACCCTCAGCGCTTAAGAGAATATGAAGAAATCGAAAAGCGAAAGGGCATCACTGAACTGGAAGAGCGGCACACATATCATGGTCGCCTGGATGAAGAATGCCTGCGCTACGCCACCCTGCCCAAAGTTAGCTGGGCGCTTCTGTGGATGCAGCACGGGGGGCGGATATTGTTAACTTGGTTGCTGCCAGTCTTTGCCATTTCCATGGTGCTCCTATGGACCCAGTTGTCGGAAATTGAGAGTTTCACGCGTTTTTTTTGGGATGGAATTTTCCCTTTCCTGGCCTATTTTTTCCTACCCATGCTCCTCTGCTGGGGTATTGGCCGCTTCATCGAGAAAAACTACCCAAAACTAGTCTACCAGGAACCCAAAGGCCCTCTCTGGGAACTTAACCGCCGCACCGGCATGGTGACCTTGTTCAAAAACCCGGAAAAGGAAGGCCAGTCAGGAGAAATCCGGGGGCAGGCCACTTTTCATGAATGGGACGGCTACCTGCTGAGTCTGCCGGATCATCAGGGCAATATCTGGTACCGGCTGGTTCTGGTCCACAAGACTCAGGAATGGGCCCTGCCCATGAACCAACTTCTCGCCGCCACCACCAACCGCGAAGACGTGCTGGCCTACTGGGACCTGATCTGCCAGTACATGGACGTAACCAAGTCGCTGCCGGATATCCCCCTGTTCGAAGCTTATCGTCAGCTGGACCTCACCACCCGCGCTCAAGACGAGAAGAAGGGGCGGGACCCCTTATACTGGCGCAATATGAACGAAGAAGACTACGACGTCTTCAAGCGTAAAAACCGGACCGATCTGGCCAATCACTCATGGCGCTAGTCCAGCCCCTGCCCAGCGGCCACATCGATCGCAACCAAGTGTTCCCCGCGCCGGAACTGAAAAGCTCGGTTACCTTTCAGGTTCCACTCGCAAGTCGAAAAAACCGGGGCAGATTTATTTTAAGAATTTGCGCGAGTGAAGACCATGGCGCCGCTATCGTTCAAGCGGAAGCCCGAACCCGGCCGGAGGCTGGCGTACTGAAACCATTGCCAGAAAATCGGGAACCATCCGTCAGGGCATTGAAAACGACTACGATGAGCAGCGTCATTCAATCAACTTCATGATCGGCAAGTCGCAGTTGTCAGACTTTACGCCGCCATCAGACTCGATGAGTGAATATTGTGAGGCAGCTTTTCGATCTGACTCGATTGCAAAGCAAAAGCATCTGGAAAATCCGGGAAGGTTTGCGAAAGCATTGGAAGGTGGCGACTTGATTGATCGTTTGGATTGGGCAAGCTACGCGGATTCGGATATCCACGTCAGTCCGAACTCAGCTGAAACGTACCAAAAGCGTGCCTTTGGACGCGACAAACGAGATTTAGCCGGACCTGCGTGGACCCATCGGCAAAAGCCTGCCGAGTTTATTAAAACTCGCTGGCAACTATTATTGATGTTGGCCGGGTCTTTTGCGGACCATGGAATGCTTAAATGGCTTCTGAGCCTAAGCTTGGGCGGAGGGGTTTTTTATGTACTGGTTCACGGCATCATTCATTTCGTGTTTTTTTTAAAATTGACGGGGATTATTCTCGGCCTTCAGATCTTCCTCTGCTACCCCTTCACCTGGTTCCTAGAACGCCACCTCGACCCCACAACAGCCCAGTACGACGCCGCAGGCAAACGCCAGCGCCCCGCCAACTACTGGGCCACGCTGGATCTGGAGTGGTGGGAAAAAGAAGGCTACCCTGCCCACATGGAAAAGATCCGCAACTTTCCGTGGGACTCGCTGGAAGACCAGATGCAGTTCAGCGGGCTCAACTTGAATGAAGCGACGATGGCGTGATCCAAGAATTGTCGGATGAGAAAGAAAACGAGATCGGCCGATACATTATTCCGGTCAGAAAGGCACAGGTTGTCGCAGACCTGCTAAATTCAGGGAAGACCTCTTATTTCCCCTGTGTGGAGAAGCCGTTTTGATGTTCCTGACGCTGGTGTTACTACTGACAATGAGCATGCCTGCAGTAGCTGATCGGAGTGCTGAGCTGGAACGACAGCTCGGCAAACGTGATGCCATCGGCGACTACATTTATGGCGGTCAGATACCTTCGCAAGTTGAGTTGTCCAGATATCGATCTCAATCACCGTCCCCCTGCAAAGGCGCCCATGCTGCGCAGGCTGTTGAGGTTGCGATCACAAGTCACTGGCGCTGGGCGGTGCTCTACTACACGCGCGAGCTCGGTGATCCGCAGACCCGGCGTGCTTTCGATGATTCACAACAGGCATTGCGATACCTGGTGGACGATTTGTCGTGCGACGACCCGCTAATTCGCTATCGGTATGCTAACAACAAGCATATGCAGCGTGACTATGAGGCGTCCGTCCTGGCCTTGTCGCGGGTTGTCGATGATATTGGCAAGCACTACCCAAGAATGAAATTGATGGCATTACGCCAATACGCGGATGCGCTGGGTATCACCGGCGACTTGGATGGTGCGATTGCTACGCAGCGTCAGCTTCTTGCGGTTGTCCCGGGTGGTGTCTTGGTTCAGCTAAACCTCGCCAATCGCTTAGCGCAGCGGGGTAATCCGGATGATGTGAAGGAAGCGCGAGCGTTGATCGCACAAGCAAGAGCAAGCGGTGTTTCGGAGCACAGTGAAAGTGTCATCGTCGGTATTGAGGCGATGCTGCTGTAGCAGCGCTGGCCAATCACTCATGGCGCTAATCAGGTCCCTGCCCAGCGGGAAGGCCAGGCGCTACTTAAACGCCCTTTGCGCGTGAAGAGTGACTTGCAAAGCGATAGACTGCGCTACGAACTGACGGCTGGCGCTGATTCAAAATCGGATTTCTTAAGGATAAAGGCACTTGGAAACACTACTCATTCTTTTTGGCGTGGGCCTCGTACTGTTCATCCCCGTATGTTCGATTCTGGGTCTGCTGGCCTTTAAAAAACGGAATATTCACGTCTACCGCATCGACGCCCTGGATCGGGAAATCAATAAGTTGGGTGGGGAGATTAGCGAATTACGCCGCGAAATTGATCGGCTCAGGCGTCCTGCTGAATCCACCGAATCGGCCCCAGTGCCGCGTCAGATCGAATCTTCTGACGCACAAACCATTCAGAACAGCGCCAAGGCGCAAGCGCAAGCTGAGCCGGTGCCCGATTTCACGACTGCAGCGCAGGTGTCGGCCAGTAATCCAGCTAAACAGGCAAACCAATGGCTGGCGTCTGGCTTAACCGGCCGCGATTACTCCCATCTCATCCAAGCGCTGAAAGAAAACTGGATGGTCTGGCTGGGCGCTCTGAGCGTGGCTCTGGCCGGTATTTTTATGGTCAGCCATTCCATCAATGCGGGCCTAATTGGCCCGGTTCAGCAATTTCTGTTAGCACTGGCCATCGGCCTTGCCTTACATGGGGGCGCGGAATATCTGCGCCGCTGGCACAAAAGTACCGACCAAGTATTTGCGGCTTTGGCCGGGGGCGGCAGCATTACCCTCTATGCCGCGCTGCTGGCGGGAGTTCATCATTTTGAACTGATTGGTCCAATCACGGGCTTGATCGCGCTTGCTGCGGTGTCACTTGTGGCCATGTCGCTAGCGCTGCTGCACGGCCCGATACTCGCCATTATGGGTCTGACCGGCGCCTACGTGGTGCCTCTACTCGTGGGTGGTGAAGGCGGCAGTGTGGCGTTCATGCTGTCTTACAGTTTTCTGATCACCGTCAGTTCCCTGATGTTGATGCGCTACGTGTTTCGTGACTGGTTGTGGTACGCCACACTCGCTGGAGCGCTGCTGTGGTGGGCCGTCACCGCCATGCTCGAACCTTCCGGGCCAGCTACAGCGTGCTACCTTGCCGCGCTGTTTGTGGTTTTCTGGTCATTGCCGGGTGGTGAACAGGTAAAGCTTTCGCAATCACGCGAAGCGTTTGTCGCGCTGCTGGTTCTTTGGGGTTTGTCGATTGCCCACCAGCCTGCGGATACACTGTTGTTCTGGAGTTGGCTGCTTATTTTGCCGGCGGCGGTGTTTATTCCACAGAGCCGGGAGCGACTCTGGTTCTTGCCCTGGGGCGCGGTGTTGGCAAGCGCTGCTGGCTGGTTGCTGTATAGAGTTGGCAGGAATGCGGAAATCATTTATTTCACAATCCTGCCCGTAAGCCAGCAAGCAGGTTTTCTCAGCTACCTGATTGCCGCCGCAGCATTGGTTACGGCCCTCGGTTTGTGGCAGTGGGGGCGTAACGCCGAGCAACGGCGCTGGGCATCGCTCACGCTCTTGTCGCCGCTGGTATGGCTGGTGCTGGGCTGGCTGCTGTTGCAAGGCTATGGCGAAACCTCCGCGGTGTGTGCCGTAACCGTTCTGGTGTTGGGGGGCGTTTATGGAGGTCTGGCGTGGCGTATGGAGGGCTCGGCCCGTTATAAAAACGGCGTTGTCTGGGCTTTGCTGGCGGCTCATGTCAGCTATTCGTTGGCAACGGTGATGGCCTTCCGCGAAGCATCGCTTTCGTTGGCACTGTCGGTTCAGTTCGTCAGCCTTACCTGGCTGGCGAGGCGTTATCAGATGCCAGAGCTGTACCTGTTGCTAAAAGTCGTGTTGGCGCTGGTTATCGCGCGGCTAACCTTCAACCCTTGGCTTCAGGGCTATGATGCCAGCGTGCACTGGTCGTTGTGGACTTACGGTGGAGCCGCGCTTTTTGCCGCAGCCGCTACCCGGCTGGCAGCCAGAAATCATTCGATCCGTCCGTGGCTTGAAGGTGCAACGTTGCACCTGTTGGTGTTGTTTTTGGGCACCGAGCTGCGTTACTGGCTGTATGACGGCGATATATTCACCCACGAATACGGTTTGGTTGAAGCCACACTGAACACCCTTCTGTGGGGTGCGCTCAGCGTATCTTGTGCCTTCCGCGCGAAATCCAGCCAATCGTTGGCATGGCTTTACAGAATATTTTCGTGGGTTCTGCTGGGGCTCTCTGGCCTCAGCTACTTCATACTGTTGACGCTACACAACCCATGGTGGAACGGCAGCATTATCAGCGCTACGCCTATTTTCAATATGCTGCTTCCAGCCTTCGGTGGCCCGGTGCTTCTGGCCCTGGTTATTAGCCGGTTTCCGAGTATTGCACCCAGGTTATGGTCGCTGTGCGCTGCCGCGACGGGCTTTCTTGTGTTCACCGCTCTGGAAATCCGGCAGCTCTGGCAGGGCAGCGATATGGTCCTGTGGTCTGGAATCAGCGAGGGCGAGCTGTACACTTATTCGGTGGTCGGCATGCTGTACGCGATCGCCGCTATTATCTATTCCACACGCAGTTCGGCGCAGAGTTATCAGGCATTGATTTATAAAGCAGGTATGGCGTTACTAGGCCTGGTGATCGGAAAGATTTTCCTCATAGACATGTCAGGTCTTGAGGGTTTCTGGCGGGTGGCAGCGTTTATGGGGCTGGGATTGTCGTTATTGGGCCTTGCATGGATTTACCGAAAAGCGCAAGGCGGTGAGCCTGCTGCGCCCTGAGCCGTATCAATAATCTGACTCCCGTTTGCTGTCATCAGCCGGTAATAATCACGCCCCATGCTGTAAAAAACAGAGAATGGAGCATAAAAATGAACGACTACCAAGAAGAACTGCTTGAAATCCGCGCGGAAGAATACGACGACGATGACGGCGTGAATGATGCGGTAGAGTTGTAATTGCCGTTGTCAAAACCAACCGGTGTTGGCGCTCTTGGGTGTCGATGTGGCACCAGGTTTTGACTGCTCAGCTGAGGCCCCGGAAGGTATCTCCTCATCGAACCTCTCAAACGCATTGTTGATGATATTTACAAAGCCCCCCTAACGCTTTAGCTGCCGATCGAGCGGGGCACCAGAGGACAGATTTCAAATCTGTCCCGGGTTGACCTCTCCACGTCAATCGCTTGCCAGCACCAGTTCCTGTAATTTTTTCAAAAGCTTCACGCACCTGCTGGGATTCAGCCGTTACCGCGTGTGGCCCTGTAATCATGCCGAAAGCCTTGACCAGACCATCAAAGAAGAGGTCTTGATTGCTCAGCAACCTAACTACGTCTATTTTTGAGCGATCATTCAACGTATAGTTTGTCCCACAAAACGTCTTTCAATCCAGGTATCGAGTTCACTCTTCCTGGCTCTTGGATTTGGCGGACCTTCATAATTCACCCAATATTCTAAAATGAGTGATCAGAAATAGAGACAAATGATCCCAGGCACTCAAATTAAGCTCAGGCCCGGTTGGTCATTTTCTTAAAAGCTCACAAACGCTCAGGAGACACTATGAAATTTTGGCTAATCAACACACTCATGGTTTTATCGCTCGCCGTCAGCCCCCAGTTGCTGGCCCAGGAAAACCCAATCAAAGTGGGCATGTCCGGGCAATACTTTCCGTTTACCTTCGTGGAACAAGACGAACTCAAAGGCTTTGAGGTAGATATCATGAACGCCCTGGGCAAAGAGATGGGGCGGGAGATTATCTTCCAGACTGCGAATTTCTCGGGGCTGTTTGGTCTGCTGGGGACCGGACGTATCGACACCGTCGCCAATCAGATCACCATCACCGAAGAACGGCAGCAGGCGTATATTTTCAGTGAACCCTACGTTTACGACGGTGCCCAAGTGGTGGTCAAGCAAGGCAACACCGAGGTTCAGGGTGTCGAGGACCTCAAAGGCAAAACGGTCGCGGTGAACCTCGGCTCTAATTTCGAAACACTGTTGCGTGAACTGCCTTACGCCGATCAGATCAACATCAAAACCTACGAGAGCAATATTGAGCGCGACACCGCCCTGGGCCGGGTGGATGCCTTTGTGATGGATCGGATCAGCGCCAGCCAGATCATCAAAGACAAACCCCTGCCGCTGGCACTGGCCGGTAAAGCCTTCTCACAAATCACCAATGCCTATCCGTTCCAAGACACAGAAACAGGGCGAGCTCTGCGAGACGAGGTCAATCAGGCCCTGAAAAAGCTGCGGGAAGACGGCACCCTGGCATCCATTTCCGAAAAATGGTTCGGCACTGACATCACCCAGCCATGATAGGCACCACAAGGCCTGACACCCTATGGACGTTCTGAACGTAGAGTACATGCTCGGGCTGGTACCTGTTCTGCTTGGCTATCTGCCCCTTACCCTGCAACTGGCGGGGGCTGCGATGGTAATGGCATTGATTCTTGCCTGTGTGTTCGCAGTCGTGCGGGTGCTGGGCATCCCGGTACTCAATCAATTGACCATCGTGTTCATCTCGTTTTTCCGGGGCACGCCGCTGCTGGTTCAGTTGTTTTTGTTCTACTACGGGCTGCCACAATTGTTCAGTGTGTTAACCGTGATAGACGGCGTCACCGCGACCATCATGGGCCTGACCCTGCACTTTTCAGCGTACATGGCGGAATCGATCCGCGCCGCCATCATCGGGGTGGATCGCAGCCAGACCGAGGCCGCACTCTCGATTGGTATGACCAATAGCCAGCTGATGCGGCGCATTATCCTGCCTCAGGCCACCCGGGTTGCCCTGCCCACACTGATGAACTACTTCATCGATATGATCAAGGCTACTTCGCTGGCGTTTACCCTCGGGGTCACCGAACTGATGGGGGCGACCCAGAAAGAAGCCTCTGGCAGTTTTCTGTATTTTGAGGCATTCATCGTCGCCGCTGTCATGTACTGGATCGTGGTCGAGATACTCTCACAATTGCAAAAGTACCTGGAAATTCGCCTGAATAAGGCCTACAGCCGATGATTGAACTTAAATCTCTCAGTAAACACTTCGGCAAGAATGTTGTTCTCGACGGTATTGATCTGACCATCAAGAAGGGCGAGATCATTGTCATTATTGGTCCATCGGGAACGGGTAAATCCACGCTGCTGCGCTGTATTAATTTTCTGGAACACCCCACGGCGGGGGAAATCACCGTCGGCGACCTTACGGTGGATGTGAACCGGGCAAGCCGGGCGGAGATCCTCTCACTACGCCGGCGAACGGCCTTTGTGTTTCAAAATTACGCTTTGTTTGCTAACAAAACCGCACTGGAAAACGTTGCTGAACGGTTGGTGGTGGTCGACAAGTGGCCAAAAGAAAAGGCTTACCAGCGCGCTCGGGAAATTCTCGAACGTATCGGCCTTGCGGACAAAGCAGATGCCTACCCTGCCTCGATGTCCGGTGGCCAGCAGCAACGGGTGGGTATTGGCCGTGCCATGGCCACCGGAGCTGACGTCATCCTGTTTGATGAGCCCACCTCATCTCTTGATCCAGAATGGGTGGAAGAAGTGTTGGGGCTAATGAAACAACTGGCATCGGAACGCCAGACCATGATGGTGGTCACCCACGAAATGTCCTTTGCCCGAGATGTCGCTGACCGGGTGATTTTTATCGATGGCGGCAGAATTGTGGAACAGGGGCCACCCAGCGAGATCTTCTCGAACCCGCAAGACCCCCGCACACAGGATTTTCTGAAAAAGATTCTGGCGACCAATCCAGACTGATAATGAACGGGGAAGTACAGGGGCGGATTTAATGGGGACGGATTTAAAATCCGTCCCCAGTCCACAAAGGGACAGATTTCAAATCTGTCCCCGGTCTGGCCCCCGACTTGCTTGCCCCCGGCCAGTCAGCCACTTACGGTGTTCTCCGGGACTCACCGCAAACCAGCGCTTGTAAGCCTTATGAAAAGCCGCTGGATTCGCAAAGCCCAACAGCCACGACACCTCAGCCAGCGACAGGCGGGTTTCGCGCAGGTAGTCCGCGGCAAGTTGCTGGCGGGTGTTGTCGACTAAATCTTTATACTTTATGCCTTCGGCGGCCAGTCGCCTTTGCAGGGTCCATGGCGTCAGGCCCAGTTTTGCGGCGACGGTGCCCAAAGCCGGGGTTTCGCCCTGAAACAGCGGTGTTAAGCAGTATTGCACTTGTTGTTGGAGCGTCCAGCCCCGTTGCACTTGCTGTAATTGCTGCTCACATTGCCGAACCATTGCGCCGTGCATGGCCGGTTGGGCTTGGCGCGGGGTTTGTTGCCATGTGTCGGCTTTTACCACCAAGCTGTTTTCAGCGGCGTCGAACTGCACCGGGCAGCGGAACCAGCTTTCATACAGCTCGTCCATCCCCTGAGACGGATACTCAATCTGCACTTTTTCCAGCACGCCATAATCGCCGGTCAGGGTTCGTAAGAACTGGGTCCAGGCCGCCAGAACCGAATCCACAACAAAGCAGTTGTAGTCGTTATAGGGGCGGATGGAATAGAACACCGCCTTGCGAGTTGCACTTTGTACCTCGGGTAAACCACGGCTGTTTTGGCTGGTGAGCAGAGCATAGCGAATCAGTGTGCTCAGACCGACACCGGCGCTGGCTGCGCACTCGCCAGCTAACCCCGCCAAACCTGCATCCACAGGCCGTGACAGCGCCCCCATACGCAAACCCAGAGCGCGGTTGCCGGTTTCGGTGATGGTGGCATGGCCCAGTCGCATAAAGTGAGGAATGCTGATGCGTGCCTCGGCGGACTCCAGGGTTTGTGCGTCTAGCCGAAACCGGTGCGCCAGCCCCGCGGCGTCTGCGCCTTCTGCAGCGGCGGCACGCAACAGCACCGCAGCGTAGAGCACGCTTATATCACCTAGGGCGTAAGCCGGTTTGGGCTTGGTAGTCTTTGTCGTCAGCATGGGTTCAGGCTATTAAAAGTTATTCAAGGATAGCAAATTGTACCCTTAGGATATTGTTGAACTGCGAACACAAGGGTAGCTTATACAAAAAATAGAAGCTCAATAATGAGGAAGATGCATGACTACGACCACCACCACCAATCCTGATGCTGTCGCCACGCCGGGGCTGAGCAAATACCCCCACTTGCTGGAGCCATTGGATCTGGGTTTTACCAAGCTGCGCAACCGCGCGTTGATGGGCTCTATGCACACTGGCCTGGAAGAGGCCAAAAACGGCTTTGAACGCCTGGCAGCGTTTTACTCAGAGCGCGCCCGTGGTGGTGTGGCCCTGATTGTCACCGGCGGTATTGCGCCCAACGAAGAAGGCGGCGTATTCCAGCACGCTGCAAAAATGACCACCGACGACGAAGTCAAGCAGCACCAAGTCATCACCGATGCCGTGCATCAGGCCGATGGTAAAATCTGCATGCAGATCCTGCACGCCGGTCGCTACGCATACTCACCAGAGTTGGTAGGGCCGTCTGCCATTCAGGCGCCTATTAATCCGTTCACTCCCAAAGAGCTGGACGAAGCCGGTATTGAAAAACAGATCGAAGACTACGCCGTGTGCGCGCAGCTGGCCCAAAAAGCCGGCTACGACGGCGTCGAAATCATGGGTTCTGAAGGCTACTTCATCAATCAGTTTATTGTGGCTCACACCAACCAGCGCACGGATCAATGGGGCGGTAGCTACGAAAACCGCATTCGCCTGCCTGTCGAAATTGTGCGCCGTGTGCGCGAACGGGTAGGGCCGAACTTCATTTTGATTTATCGCCTGTCGATGTTAGACCTGATTGAAGACGGCAGCACCTGGGAAGAAGTGGTGCAGTTGGCGAAAGAGATCGAAAAAGCCGGCGCTACCCTGATCAACACTGGCATTGGCTGGCACGAAGCGCGAATACCCACGATTGCGACATCTGTGCCCCGTGGCGCCTTTTCCAAAGTCACTGCGCGGCTGAAGAGCGAAGTCAGCATTCCGCTGATTACCACCAACCGCATCAACATGCCGGAAGTGGCTGAAAAAATTCTGGCTGAAGGCGACGCCGACATGGTGTCCATGGCGCGGCCTTTCCTGGCCGATGCCGAACTGGTACAAAAAGCCGCCGAAGATCGCTCTCAGGAAATCAACACCTGCATCGGCTGCAATCAGGCCTGTCTGGATCATACCTTCAGCAACAAGCTGACCAGTTGCCTGGTTAACCCAAGGGCTTGTCACGAAACTGAACTGAATTACGTGAAAACTGCCAACCCAAAAAACATCGCGGTGGTAGGCGCGGGCCCGGCAGGTATGGCGGCCGCGTCAGTGGCTGCCGAGCGTGGCCATAAGGTCACCTTGTTTGACTCGGCTGAGGAAATTGGCGGTCAGTTCAATATTGCCAAACTGATTCCCGGCAAGGAAGAGTTCTACGAAACCTTGCGCTATTACGGCGTCATGTTGAAAAAACACAATGCAGACGTGCGCCTGAACACCCGCGTTAGTGCCAAGGATCTGATTGCTGGCGGTTATGATGAAGTCATACTGGCCACCGGCGTGCAGCCGCGCATGCCAGACATCGAGGGCATTGAACACCCCAGTGTTATCAGCTATCTGGATGCGTTGAAAAATCGCAAACCCGTGGGCAAGCGGGTTGCGGTGATCGGCGCTGGCGGAATCGGTTTTGACGTGTCCGAGTTCATTACCCATCAGGGCGCTTCCGCCGCGCTGGATACTGACGAATTCATGAAAGAGTGGGGTGTAGATTTCAGTGGTCAGCATCGTGGTGGTGTGAAGGGCGTAAAAGCCCAGCTGCCAGAGCCGGCGCGCCAGGTGTATCTGCTACAGCGCAAAACCTCGAAAATTGGTAAGAACCTGGGTAAGACAACGGGCTGGATTCATCGTACATCACTCAGGCATCGTGAAGTACAGATGATCCCGGGCGTCACCTATCGCAAGATTGACGACGAAGGCCTACACATTACTGTTACGGCCAAGCATGCGGAGCAGGGCGTAGACAAGCTGTTGCCGGTGGACACCATCATCATCTGCACAGGCCAGGACCCAATGCGCGAGCTTCAGGCAGAACTGGAAGCGGCCAATGTTTCGACGCATCTGATTGGAGGTGCCGACGTGGCAGCGGAGCTAGACGCCAAACGCGCCATCAACCAGGGCTGCTACTTAGCCGCCGAGCTGTAAAGCCCCAGCCTCAGCATCAGAAGTTTTTACGGGCGCTCGGCGCCCGTTCTTTATTGCTGTTCATTCTCAAACTGGCATTCTCAAACTGGCACGCTCAAACTGCCAATACCGAAACGCCAGTTTGCAAGCTGGTACTAGCGGGTTGCCAGCTTTAGAATGGCGACCCGGCAGAACAACAGGAAATTCCATGGAGCAATTCCGCAACATTGGTGTTATTGGCCGCATGGGCAGCGTTAAGGTGGTTGAAACCCTGCGCCAGCTCAAACAATATCTGGTCGCCAACAATTATCAGGTAATTCTGGAAGAAGACACGGCCAGCATACTTCCTGGCCACGGCCAGCAGGTCGCCAGTAAAAGGCTACTAGGTGAAATTTGTGATTTGGTGATTGTTGTCGGTGGCGACGGCAGCATATTAGGTGCTGCACGTGAACTGGCCAAGTCCAAAATACCCTTGTTGGGCGTTAATCGCGGCCGTCTGGGTTTTTTGACCGATATCTCCCCCAGCGATCTGGAAGAGCGCCTGAGCAAAGTGCTGAAGGGCGAATACATTGTAGAGCACCGCTTTCTGTTGGACGGCCACGTAGAGCGCAACGGCAAATCTTTGGGCTTCGGCACGGCGCTGAACGATGTGGTACTGCACCCGGGCAAATCCACCCGCATGATCGCCTTTGACCTGTTTATTGATGGCCACTTCGTGTATGCCCAGCGCTCCGATGGCCTTATTGTCGCCACGCCTACCGGCTCCACAGCTTATTCCCTGTCCGCCGGTGGCCCCATTATGCACCCCAAGCTGGATGCCATTGTGCTGGTGCCGATGTTCCCGCACACGCTCAGCAGCCGCCCTATCGTGGTGGACGGTCGCAGCGAAATAAAACTGGTGATTGGCGAAACAAACGAAGCTTACCCGCAGGTCAGTTTTGACGGCCAGATGAACATTGCCTGCGCGCCGGGTGACATTATTCGCATCAGTAAGAAGCCGTTCAAAATTCGTCTGATTCACCCAACCGATCACAACTTTTACGCCACTTGCCGAGATAAACTTGGCTGGGCTAGCAACACAACAGCGAGTTGAACATGGCCACACCGTCCAGCAATCCCTGCCGCGGCTACGACATTATTGGCGATATTCACGGCTGTTCGCTTACCCTGGAAAGCCTTTTGCAACGGATGGGTTATGCCAAGGTGAAAGGCGTGTACGAGCACAAGCGCCGACAGGCCATCTTTATCGGCGACATTATCGACCGTGGCCCGCGCATCCGCGAAGCGCTGCACCTGGTGCGCGACATGGTCGAGCGCGGCTCAGCCCGCATTGTGATGGGCAACCACGAGTACAACGCCCTGGGTTATTGTACCCGTGCCCGCCCAGGCAGCGGCAATACTTACCTGCGTGAGCACATACCCCGCCACAACCGCCTGATCAAAGAGACTCTGGAACAGTTCGAGGCGCACCCCGGCGAGTGGAAAGACTTCCTGGCGTGGTTTTACACCATCCCGCTGTTTATAGAAGACGAACATTTCCGCGCCGTGCACGCCTGCTGGGACGATGGCCTGATTAGCCGATTCCGCCAGGAGCATCCTGACGGCTGCATTACCGAAGATTTTCTGCACGCCTCGTCGGTGAATGATTCATTCCCCGGCGAAGTGATGGACACCCTGCTGCGCGGCACCGATTTGCGCTTGCCAGAAGGTGTCGCAATTACCGGCAGTGACGGATTTGTACGCAAGTTTTTTCGCACCAAGTTCTGGGCAGACGATCCACACACCTACGCCGACGTGGTGTTCCAGCCCGACCCCTTGCCCGCAGACGTGGCCGTGCATGTGCTGACGCCGGATGAACACCGCCAGCTATTAAGCTATCCGCTGGATGCGCCCCCGGTGTTTGTGGGCCATTATTGGATGGACGGTAAACCGTCACAGCTAAAGTCCAATGTGGCCTGCGTTGACTACAGCGCGGTGAAATACGGCAAGCTGGCGGCTTATCGTATGGACGGCGAAAGAGTCTTGTCGCCGGATAAATTCGTATGGGTAGATGTGCAATGGCCTAACGACATAGACCAGCGCAATTACCCCACCAGCGAAGACAGTTTGACACGCTAATGGACGATCAACAGATAAAACCCGGCCGCCGTTCTCCCTTCGTCAACGGCCGCTGGCAGCCGTCCCCCGGTCATGCACCGGTGGTAATCAGCCTCATCGTGATTGCGGTGGTTACGGTGTGGCTAACCTCCATGAGCCGCAACGAACTGGCTGCTGGCTTGATGGTCATCGACCCGCGCCAGTACGAATGGTTCAGCCTGGCTGACCGTCTGAACGCGTTACTGGATACCCTGTCGAAAGGGCAGGTGTGGCGCCTGATTACGCCAGATTTCCTGCACTTTAGCTGGCCCCACATCATCTTCAATTCGGTGATGTTGTGGTTTCTGGGCAGTCAGATCGAGTTTATAGACGGCCGTACCCGGCTGCTGGTGTTGGCGTTGGTGGCCAGCCTGCTGTCCAATAGCCTGCAGTACCTGGTTACCGGCCCGCTGTTTGGCGGCCTGTCGGGAGTGGTTTACGCCATTCTGGGTTATTGCTGGCTAAGCCAGCGGCGGCTGCCCAGATTCCAGTTCCCGCCGGCGCTGATCACCTTCGCCTTGGCGTGGATGGTCCTCGGCTTTACCCCGCTGCCCAACATGCTGGGCATGGGCAACATGGCCAACGAAGCCCACCTGGGTGGTTTTGTGGCGGGGTTACTAGTGGCCGTGCTTTGGCCACCGCCGGTTAGGCGACGGTAAAAAATGGCCGTGCTTTGGCTACCGCCGGGCAGGCGAAAAGCATAAAAAAACCCCACCAAAAGGTGGGGCATTAAGAGAGCGTAATAGCTCTGATGAGAGAGACGCCAAATGAACGACCGTGTTGCTTGATGCCATTTGGTGAAGAGATGATAATCGTTATCGTTCTCATATGTCAAAGGTTATTGATAGTCTTTTTTAAAGCTTGTTTCAGGAGGTCTGTGTCATGACTTACGAAGAATTGATTGAACGGTTAGATCCGAACGTCTACCGCAGCCTGCGTCAGTCTATTGAACTGGGTAAATGGCCCGATGGCCGTAAAGTTAGCCGAGAGCAGCGCTCCATCAGCCTGGAAGCGGTGATTCACTACGAAAACACCCACAACATGCCGGAAGAAGAGCGCACGGGTTACATAGACCGCGGTGCCAAAGCCGGTACCGATTGCGACCCCACTGTGCGGATGCAGAAAAAAGTCGCCAAAAACGCTGCAAAAAATGACGCTGCAAATGGCTCTTTAAATGACAACAGCGACGACGACGGCTCCGAGCAGTACACCGAGGTAAAGGTTTGAACCAAGCACCCGTAAATCCGGTGGACGTTAGCGGCCGCCTGCGCAAAATGCCCGCCAGTGCTGGGCACTCTATCGGCAATCCAGTGCAATACGAACTGCGCCTGGGTGATGAGCATGTCGCACTGAACGAACTGATTGGCCAGCCCATCAGTATTGAGTTTAACGGCATTATCCGCTGCATGAACTGCGACCGCGTCACCAAAAAAAGCTTCAGCCAAGGTTTCTGTTTTCCCTGCATGCGCAAGCTGGCATCCTGCGACAGCTGCATCATGAGCCCGGAAAAGTGTCATTTTCACCTGGGCACTTGCCGCGAACCCGAGTGGGGGCAGGCCAACTGCATGGTCGAGCACGTGGTCTACCTGGCCAACTCGTCGGGTTTAAAAGTCGGCATTACCCGCGGCACTCAAGTGCCTACTCGCTGGATTGACCAAGGCGCAGTAGACGCCATCCCCATGTTGCGCGTTGCCACCCGTCAGTTGTCCGGTTTTGTGGAAGTAGCCTGCAAAGCCCACGTGGCAGATCGCACCAATTGGCGTACCATGCTGAAAGGCGAAACCACCGAGCTAAACCTGGCTGCAGAACGCGACAAACTGCTTGCCCTGGTGGCCGAAGAACTGGACGCCCTGCGCGCAGAACATGGCGCCGACAGCATCCGCGCGGTGCAGGAACCGTCGCTGGGTTTAAGCTACCCGGTAGACGTTTGGCCACAAAAAGTAACATCACACAATCTGGACAAAACACCCCGCGTGTCGGGCGTACTGCAAGGCGTAAAAGGCCAGTATCTGATTCTGGATACGGGCGTGATCAACATTCGCAAATACACCGGTTATCAAGTCCGCTTCTGCGCACCGGCGAACACGGGAGACAGCAATGCCTAGCAATCAGCCGCAAACCATTTACCTGAGCGATTACAAGGTGCCCGCCTATCTGGTGGACACCGCCGACCTGCGGTTTGAACTGTTCGAAGACGGCGCACGGGTGCACAGCACCTTGGCTTTTCGCCGTAACCCCGATTGCCAGGAAAACCAGGAAACTGGCGCGCCCCTGCAACTTCACGGCGACAGCCTGAAATTGGAAAGTCTGTTATTGAACGGCGAGGCTGTGGCCCCGAGCAACTACAGCGTCAGCGACGAGCTGTTGACTGTTAACCAGGTGCCGCAACACTTCACTCTGCAAGTAGTCACCTGGATAGAGCCGCAGAACAACACCCGTCTGGAAGGCCTGTACAAATCCGCTGCCATGTTCTGTACCCAGTGCGAAGCTGAAGGTTTCCGCTGCATCACTTATTTCCCGGACCGTCCAGACGTGATGGCCCGCTTCAGTACCCGCATCGAAGCGGACAAAACCGCCTATCCGGTGCTGTTGTCGAACGGCAACCCCGTCGAGCAGGGCGACCTGAGCGATGGCCGCCACTTCGTGACCTGGGAAGATCCGTTCCCGAAACCAGCCTATTTGTTTGCTCTGGTCGCCGGTGACCTGTTGGAAAAGCAGGACAGCTTCACCACCATGAGCGGCCGCAAGGTAGACCTGCGCATGTACGTAGAGCCGCGCAACTCTGAAAAATGCGAGTACGCGCTGGACTCCCTGAAGCGCGCCATGGCTTGGGACGAACAAACCTATGGCCGCGAGTACGACCTCGACATTTTCATGATCGTTGCAGTTGATGATTTCAACATGGGCGCTATGGAAAACAAGGGCTTGAACATATTCAACTCCTCGTGCGTACTGGCCAGCCAGGAAACAGCGACGGATATGGCTTTCGAACGCATTGAATCCATTGTCGCCCATGAATATTTTCACAACTGGTCCGGCAACCGGGTTACCTGCCGTGACTGGTTCCAGCTCAGCCTTAAAGAAGGCTTTACCGTGTTCCGCGACACCCAGTTCTCTGGGGACATGGGCTCGGCCACGGTCAAACGTATTGAAAGTGCCACTGTGCTGCGTACCGCCCAGTTTGCCGAAGACGCAGGCCCCATGGCTCACTCGGTGCGCCCGGCGTCTTACATGGAAATCACCAACTTCTACACTCTGACCATTTATGTAAAGGGCGCCGAAGTGGTGCGTATGATTCACACCCTGCTAGGGCCGGATCTGTTCCGCAAAGGCAGTGATTTGTACTTTGAACGCCACGACGGCCAGGCCGTTACCACAGATGATTTTGTAAAAGCCATGGAAGACGCTTCAGGTCGCGATCTGGGCCAGTTCCGCTTGTGGTACGAGCAAGCCGGTACGCCGCAGTTGGCGATCAGTGACGAGTACGATAAAAGCGCCGGCGTTTATCACCTGCACATCAAACAGACACTGCCAGACACCCCGGGCCAAACCGACAAACAGCCTCAGCACATTCCTTTTGCTCTGGGCCTGTTAGGTAGCCGCGGTGAAGCTTTGGCATTGGCGTTAAGTGCCGAGGAATTGGCCAAAGCCGAGGCACCGCAAGAGCGCGTGCTGGAGCTCACTGAAACCAGCCACAGTTTTGAATTTCACGGCCTCAGCGAACGCCCGGTGCCATCCCTGCTGCGGCATTTTTCAGCACCGGTGCGGGTGAGCTATCCGTGGACCCGCGAACAACTGCTGTTCCTGATGAACCACGACTCAGACGGCTTCAACCGCTGGGACGCTGGACAACGCCTGGCCATAGACGTGATCCAGCAGATGATTGGCGCGCCAAAAGACGTCACCGTAGATGCTCGCCTGGTAGGCGCTTTCCGCCACCTGATCAGCGATGCCGACCTGGATCAGGCGTTGGTGGCAAAAATGCTGGTGCTGCCGACGGTGGCTTATCTGGCCGAACTGACGGATGGCGCCGACGTGCCTGCTATTCACCGGGCCCGCCGCCGGGTGTTAAAGCATCTGGCGATTGCCTTGCGCGACGAACTGGTGGCCTGCTACCGCCGCAACATCGACAGCGGCCCTTACCAACTTGGCCCCGAAGCCGTTGCCCGTCGCAGCCTGCGCAACACCGCGCTGGCCTGGCTGCTGCTTATTAATGACGAAGAAGGCCGCTCCCTCGGTTTAGGTCAGTATCGCGACGCCGACAACATGACCGACCGCATGGGCGCCCTGAAGGCGTTTGTGAACTCCGGTTACGACGACGATCGTGCGGCTACCTTGAACGATTTTTACCAGACCTTTCAGCACGACCCCCAAGTAGTGGAACAGTGGTTCTCGGTGCAGGCGGCCAGCCGTCGCACCGGGCAGCTGTCACACATTCACGCGTTGCTGGAACACCCGGCGTTTGATTGGAAAAACCCCAACAAAATTCGCGCGGTGATTGGCGCCTTCGCCGGCCAGAACCTGGTGAACTTCCACAATCCGGACGGTTCTGGCTACCAGTTCCTGGCCGACCAAGTCTGCAAACTAGACGACAGCAACCCGCAAATTGCCGCGCGGCTCGTGAGCCCGCTGACCCGCTGGCGCAAATTCGCCCCCGAGTACAGCCAGCAGATGCAAACAGCGCTAATGCAGATTCGCGACAAAGAAAACCTGTCCGGGGATTTGTACGAGGTAGTGTACAAGAGCCTGGCGGACTAGTCGTTTTAGCACAAGGGGACGGATTTCACCCAGGGGACGGATTTCAAATCCGTCCCCGCTTTACAAGTCCGTCTCCACTGTTTCCCTCAAATCCCCCGCTTCACCATAAAAATCGCACTTTCGGGCGATAGCAACTCGCTAGAAATGCACTACACTCAACCTATTGCGGCGCTTTGCGCACACCAAATACAACAACATCAGCAATAGGGAATCGAATGGCCATACGCAACAGGCGTTCCATCTGCGCCTGCCCGGGATTTGCTGCAGCCATCAGCTTGGCTGCGCTTTGTGTTTTAACCCCCTCAACGGCATTCGCCGTCGCTGACTTACTGGAAACACCCGCTCGCAGCACCGAACTGGCCACGGTCAGTTTGCTCAACGATGTTGCGCGCGCAGGCGACAGCGAGCGCTTGGTAGCCGTTGGCGAACGCGGCCACATCATTTACTCCGATGACGGCGGTGCAAAATGGACCCAAGCCAGTGTGCCGGTGTCGGTCACTCTTACCGGGGTTGATTTTGGCTCGGCCAGCCACGGCTGGGCCGTGGGGCACAGTGGCGCGGTGCTGCACAGCAGCGACAGCGGGTCTAACTGGACCCTGCAGATGACCGGCATTCAGGCCGCCAATCTGGCCATTGCCGGTATAGAGCAGGAAATCGAGGCTACGGAACAGCGCCTTGAAACTGCGGCCGAAGACGACGTCGGCGATCTGGAATGGGCACTGGACGACCTGGTGTTTGGCCTCGAAAACATGCAGGCAGATTTGTCGGTAGGGCCGGTGAACCCGTTTCTGGACGTGTGGTTTGAAGATGCAGACCACGGCTTTGTGATTGGCGCCTACGGCATGATTTTTCACACCGATGATGGTGGCAATCAATGGCAGGACTGGGCGCGAAAACTGGACAATGCCGATAAATATCACCTCAATGCCATCACCAAAATTGGTGGTGGAGCGCTGGTGATTGCTGGCGAAGCCGGGCAAATTCACGTGTCTGAAGACAACGGCATTACCTGGGAGCGCCGCGATAGCGGCTACGAAGGCTCGCTGTTTGGCGTGACAGGCACTGGCAATAGCGGTGAAGCTCTGGCCTTTGGCCTGCGTGGCACAGTGATGCACACAACCGATAACGGCTTAAGTTGGGAACGCCTACAAACTGGCTCCAGCACCACCTTGAATGATGGCGCCAGCGCTGGCGAACGCCTGGTGTTGGTGGGGAACAACGGCACCTTGGTGATTCGCGACAGCGCTAATGCCAAGTTCAGGGAAACCCTGCGAGCCGATCGCCTAGGCTTGATGGGTGTTGTGGTGAACGGCCCGCAGAGCCTGCTGCTAGTGGGTGAGGGCGGCGTAGTTCTGGTGGAAGGCGACGCAGGTATGGAAGAACAAGGGGCGGTTGAATGACAAATCCAAAGCATGCCAGAGGCGAACACTACCTCACTACACCCAAAGCCGAGCCCTTTCTGGAACGGCTGATTTTCAACAACCGCGTCACTATACTGGTTCTGTTCGCGGTGCTGACCGCATTTCTGGGCTACAACGCGGTTAAAATTCAGCCCGATGCCAGCTTCGAGCGGATGATTCCCCTAGAGCATCCGTACATCGTGAACATGCTGGAACACCGGGACGATTTAGAGAACCTGGGTAACTTCGTGCGCATTGCCGTGGCTACAAAAGACGGTAGTGATATTTTTACCGAAGAGTACATGGAAACTCTGCGCCAGATCACCGACGAAGTGTTCTATCTCAGCGGTGTTGATCGCAGCGGTCTGAAATCCCTATGGACCCCCAACGTGCGCTGGGTAGAAGTCACCGAGCAGGGCTTCCAGGGCGGCACCATAATTCCGGACAATTACGACGGCAGCTCTGCTGAAAGCCTGGAGCAGTTGCGCCAGAACGTACTGCGTTCAAGTGAAGTGGGGCGCCTGATATCCGACAACTTCCGCTCTACCATCGTGTACGCACCGCTTTACGAAAACGACCCGCAAACCGGTGAACCGCTGAACTACGCTGCTTTTTCCCGCGAGCTGGAAGAGAAGATTCGGGACAAGTATCAGACCCAGAATCCGAACGTCAGTATTCACATCGTCGGTTTCGCCAAAAAAGTCGGCGACCTGATTGAAGGTATTGGTGCGATTGCCTGGTTTGCCGGCATCACCATTGCTTTGACCACGCTGTTGCTGTTCTGGTACTCCCGCTGCATCGCCGGCACTCTGGTGCCGGTGCTGACGTCCATTGTGGCGGTATTCTGGCAGTTAGGGGCGCTAAAAATACTGGGTTACGGGTTAGACCCGTATTCGGTGCTGGTGCCGTTTCTGGTGTTTGCCATTGGCATAAGCCACGGGGTGCAGCTGGTGAACGCCATGGCGGTAGAAGCCGCCCGCGGTTTTGATCCGCTCAACGCCGCTCGCCTGGCGTTTCGGGGTCTTTACATTCCCGGCATGCTGGCGCTGATTTCCGACGCCTTCGGCTTCTTAACGCTGCTATTTATCGATATCGACGTCATCAAAGACCTAGCCATAGCCGCAGGCTTGGGTGTGGCTATCGTGATCATCACCAACTTGGTTCTGCACCCGCTGCTTATGTCGTACATCGGTATTACCGCCGGTGGTATTCGCCACGTGCAAAAACAGGGTGAAGAAACCGATCGAAAATGGCGTCGCCTGTCAGCGTTTGCCAGCCCAAAAGTCGCGCCTATATCCGTGCTGATTGCACTGTTGGGCCTAGGCGTTGGTGTCTACCTCAAGCAAGACCTGAAAGTAGGGGATTTAGACCAAGGCGCCCCGGAATTGCGTGCCGATTCCCGCTACAACACAGACAACGCTTTCATTATCGATAACTATTCCACCAGTGCTGACGTGCTGGTGGTGATGGTGAAAACCCCGGTCGAACAGTGTACCCAGTACAACGTGTTGCGAGCCATGGACACCTTGCAGTGGGAGTTACAAAACACCCCGGGTGTGCAATCCACCGTCTCGCTGGCGGACGTGTCGAAGGTCGTCACCAAAGCGCTGAACGAAGGTAACTGGAACTGGTACGCCATTTCCCGCAACCAAACCATCATCAACGCTTCGATTCGTGACGCGCCATCCGGGTTGATCAACACCGATTGCAGCCTTACGCCCACGTTGGTGTTTCTGGAAGATCACAAAGCCGAAACCCTGAAAACCGTGGTGAACGCGGTGGAAGTTTTCGCTGCCAACAACAGTAACGAAGACCATACTTTCCTGCTGGCGGCGGGTAACGCCGGGGTAGAAGCGGCCACCAACGACGTCATCGCGAAAGCCAAAGACTGGATGCTGGTGTTCGTCTATGGTGTGGTCAGCCTGCTGTGCTTTGCCACCTTCCGTTCCTGGCGGGCAGTGCTTTGCATCGTGGTTCCGCTGGGGCTTACCTCTGTGCTGGCGGAAGCCATCATGGCCATGAGCGGCATTGGCATCAAAGTGGCCACCTTGCCGGTGATAGCACTAGGTGTGGGTATAGGTGTGGACTACGGTATCTACATTTACAGCAAGCTAGAGAAATTTCTGCTGGAAGGTAAATCCTTGCAGGAAGCTTACTTTGAAACCCTGCGCTCCACTGGTAAGGCGGTGATATTCACCGGCATTACCCTGGGCCTTGGTGTGGTTACCTGGATTTTCTCACCCATCAAATTCCAGGCCGATATGGGCTTGCTGCTGTTCTTTATGTTCATCTGGAACATGATTGGCTCTATCTGGCTGTTGCCGGCGCTGGCGCACTTCCTGCTGAAGCCGGAACAGATGCGCGAGAAAGCCCACCTGGCAAACGCTAAAAGCTAGCTGTGAAAACCGCCCTGGCAGTTCATGACAGGGCGGTTCTTTCTTTTTACTCAGGCGCGTGGTGTCCCTTCTGGCTAAAGTGGTCAGATTCTTTTATCCGGCTGGTGGGACTATGTTTTAATAGCTCGCCAAAAGCTGGATTTTCTCGTTCGCGGGGCTCTAAGGGTCATGACAGTAAAAAGGACAACTAAGATGACGGTGAAACTGAAAGTCTCTGTGTTGGCGATTATCGCGGCACTGAGCCTCGGCGGAGCCTTTGCCACGGTTTCTGCTCAAGAGCAGCGGTTCATTACAATCGGCACTGGTGGCGTTACCGGTGTGTATTACCCGGCCGGTGGAGCTATTTGCCGCCTGGTCAACATGGACCGTAAAGACCACGGCATTCGCTGCTCAGTTAAAAGCACCGGTGGTTCTGTCTTCAACTTGAACGCCATAGCCCAAGGTGAGCTGGACCTGGCCGTCGTCCAATCAGACTGGCAGTTTCACGCTTACAACGGCAGCAGCCAGTTTGAGGGCGACGGCGCCAACAAAAAACTGCGCGCGGTTTTCTCCATGCACCCGGAGCCGTTCACCGTTGTTGCCAGCAAAAGCTCGGGAATCACCACCTTTGAAGATCTGAAAGGCAAGCGAGTCGCGGTTGGCGACCCGGAGTCCGGGCAGCGTGCCACCGCCGAAACGCTGATGAAAGAAATGGGCTGGAAAATGGACAAATTCGCTTTGGCTGCCGAGCTGAAAGCGGCCGATCAGTCCCAGGCCCTGTGCAATGGCAATATCGACGCTTTCTTCTACACCGTAGGCCATCCATCAGGCGCGATAAAAGAAGCCACCACTTCCTGCGACAGCGTTATAGTCAGCGTTGACAACAGCGCCACCAAAAAACTGATCAACAACTATCCCTACTACCGCAAAGCCATCATTCCCGGTGGCATGTACCGCGGTAGCGATGCAGACGTAACCACCTTCGGCGTTGCAGCCACTTTTGTATCGTCTACAGACGTGCCAGACGATGTGGTTTACCAAGTGGTACGCGCCGTGTTTGAAAACTTTGACAGCTTCAAACGCCTGCATCCTGCCTTTCATAACCTGAACAAAGAAGAAATGGTGTCAGATGCCTTAAGTGCCCCCCTGCATCCGGGTGCCGTCAGATACTACAAAGAAGCCGGGCTGATGCAGTAAGCACAATCCTTCAAGTAGGGGACGGATTTAAAATTCGTCCCCGCTCTGCGACCTAAGCAGAACCCGCCATTAACCCGCCGGGTTCTTTTCTGTTAGACTCCGCACCAATCTCGGCACCGCGGTTTGTATCGTGGCGGCCATCCAAACAAGTGATCTCTGGTATAGATCACCGCTGAGCACTCTCAGGAGCACACCATGCCCGTAGTAACCTTGCCTGACGGCAGTCACCGAAGTTTTTCCGAAGCCGTCACCGTGCACGACGTGGCCGCCGACATTGGCGCCGGCCTAGCCAAGGCCGCACTGGCCGGTAAAGTCGACGGAACGCTTGTCGACACCAGCTACCTGATTAAACACGACGCACAGCTGGCTATTATCACCGAGCGTGACGAAGACGGCCTTGAGGTTATCCGTCACTCCACCGCCCACCTGCTGGCTATGGCGGTTAAAGAGCTGTTCCCGGAAGCCCAGGTCACCATCGGCCCAGTGATTGACGACGGTTTTTACTACGATTTCAAATACGATCGCCCCTTCACCAACGAAGACCTGGCTCGTATTGAAAAACGCATGGCAGAACTGGCCAAGCAAGACCTGCCGGTTTCCCGCTCGGTTATGTCCCGCAGCGAAGCCGTAGAGCTGTTCAGCAGCATGGGCGAAGAGTACAAAGTTCGCATCATTGAAGACATTCCCGGCGCAGAAGACCTGTCATTTTACCGCCAGGGTGATTTCATCGACCTGTGCCGCGGCCCCCACGTGCCCAGTACCGGCAAAATGAAAGCCTTCAAGCTGACAAAGGTATCCGGTGCGTTCTGGCGTGGTGATACTAACAACGAACAGTTGCAGCGTGTCTACGGCACCGCCTGGGCCAATAAGAAAGACCTGAAAGCTTACGTGCATCGTATCGAAGAAGCCGAAAAGCGCGACCACCGCAAAGTTGGCAAAAAGCTGAACCTGTTCCATATGCAAGAAGAAGCGCCGGGTATGGTGTTCTGGCATCCGGACGGCTGGACCATTTATCAGAAAATGGAACAGTACATGCGCGATATCCTGCGCCGCCACGGTTATCAGGAAATCAAAACACCCCAGATTGTGTCCCGCTCGCTGTGGGAAAAGTCCGGTCATTGGGACAAATTCAAAGAAGGCATGTTCACCACCGAGTCGGAAAAACACGACTTTGCCATCAAGCCTATGAACTGCCCATGCCACATCCAGGTGTTCAACCAAGGCCTGAAAAGCCACAAAGATTTGCCGCTGCGCCTGGCGGAATTCGGCTCCTGCCACCGCAACGAAGCGTCCGGTGCATTGCACGGTCTGATGCGCGTGCGCGGCTTTACCCAAGACGATGCCCACATCTTCTGTGAAGAAAGCGACATCCAGAACGAAGTGTCGAAATTCATCGACCTGTTGCACGAAGTTTACAAAGACTTCGGCTTCACCGAGATTTTATATAAATTGTCGACCCGCCCGGAAAAGCGCGTGGGTTCTGACGAAGTCTGGGACAAATCCGAAGCCGCACTGGAACAGGCTTTGAACCGCGAAGGCGTGAAATGGGAACTGTTGCCAGGCGAAGGCGCGTTTTATGGCCCGAAAATCGAGTTTTCCCTGAAAGACTGCATCGGCCGGGTATGGCAATGCGGGACCATTCAGGTAGACTTCAGCATGCCGGGCCGTTTAGGCGCACAATATGTGTCGGATAACTCCGAACGCAAAACGCCGGTTATGCTGCACCGTGCGGTACTTGGGTCGTTTGAGCGTTTCATCGGTATTCTGATTGAAGAATACGAAGGCGCATTCCCCAGTTGGCTAGCCCCAACACAGGTTGCCATTCTCAATATCACCGATAATCAGCGGGAATATTGCGAGAATCTTGCGAAAAAGTGGGATTCTTTGGGCTTTAGGGTGAATGCTGACTTGAGAAACGAGAAGATCGGCTTTAAAATCCGCGAGCACACAATTAACAAGGTTCCCTTTCTTGTGGTTGTCGGCGACAAAGAAGTCGAGAACAACACCGTTGCGGTGAGAACCCGCAAAGGTGAAGATTTGGGAACACTATCGCTCGAAGCGTTCGAACAACTTCTGCAAGAAGATGTTGGGCGCAAGAGCAGAACCAAGTTGGAGAATTAATTATTAAACAGAGAACGAATCGGGGTGCGCGTACACCAAAGGCGCCAATCAATGAGAACATTGATGCAACTGAAGTCCGTCTGATTGACGCCGAAGGCGAGCAAGTGGGTGTGGTTTCAATCGCAGAAGCCCTCAGGATGGCAGAAGAGGCGACTCTGGATCTGGTGCAAGTGACAGATTCCGATCCGATCGTCTGTAAAATAATGGATTATGGCAAGAAGATCTTCGACGAGAAAAAAGCGAAGGCCGTTGCCAAGAAGAAACAAAGACAGACGCAAGTCAAAGAGCTTAAGTTCCGTCCAGGAACTGAAGAAGGGGATTATCAGGTAAAACTACGCAACCTGATACGTTTCCTTGAAGCCGGGGACCGCGGCAAAATCACTGTTCGCTTCCGTGGCCGTGAGATGGCACACCAAGAAATTGGTATGAAACTCATGGAACGCATTGAAGTAGACATGGAAGAAATGGCAACTGTAGAGATGCGTCCGAAAATGGAAGGCCGCCAGATGACCATGATTATCGCCCCCCGCAAAAAGAAGTAAGCCTGTCGTTGTTGCTCATCCCCTGCCAAAGGTGGGGGGTTTGCGTTTCAGGTTTACACTCGATGTATCAAAAAAACAGAATGCGGAGTTTTAAAAAATGCCGAAAATGAAAACGAAAAGTGGAGCAGCCAAGCGGTTTAAGAAAACTGCCACCGGCTTCAAACACAAGTCGTCCTTCACCAGTCACATCCTGACCAAGAAAAGCCCGAAGCGTAAGCGTCAGCTGCGTGGAACCAAGCTTATCTCAAAGTCTGATGTGGCTTCCGTAAAGCGCATGCTCGGAGTTTAGAGCACACGCACCTCAACGGTTTTTAAGGTAGAAGGATTATAGTATGGCTCGTGTTAAACGTGGTGTGGTTGCACGCCGTCGTCACAAGAAGATTCTAAAGCAGGCTAAAGGTTACTACGGTGCCCGTAGTCGTGTGTACCGCGTTGCCAAGCAAGCGGTTATTAAAGCAGGTCAGTATGCGTACCGTGACCGTCGTAACCGCAAGCGCGCTTTCCGCGCACTGTGGATTGCGCGTATTAACGCCGGTGCCCGTGCCAATGGCTTGTCTTACAGCCGTTTGATCGCTGGCCTGAAAAAGGCCAACGTGGAAATCGACCGTAAAGTTCTGGCCGACCTGGCCATGAACGAGCAGCAAACGTTTGCTGCGGTTGTTGAGAAAGCCAAAGCATCCTTGTGATCGCGTAAGCTCTATCATCGATCACGAATCGATCCGCTGCCAAGCATTAACGGCCTGGCAGCGTTTAATAGGGGAAGGGCACGCTCTTCCCCTATTTTTGTTTCCGGATTTCGTGTGTTTATAGATTTCATTTCTGATTTGGAGCAGGGTCAATGGAAAACCTGAAGCAGCTGGTTCAGGACGGGTTAGCGGGGGTTGCAAACGCCGACAACCTGCAGGCGCTTGATTACATTCGTGTGGAATACCTGGGCAAAAAAGGCGCGATTACCCAGCAGGCTAAAACACTGGGCAAACTCTCTAGCGAAGAACGCCCCGCTGCCGGTCAGAAAATCAACGACGCCAAAGGCCAGGTAGAGCAGGCCATTAACGCCCGCCGCAGCGACCTTGAGCGCATCGCCATTGAAGCCAAACTGGCCAGCGAATCCATTGACGTAACCCTACCAGGCCGCGGCCAGGAACTGGGTGGCTTACACCCGGTTACCCGCACACTGCAGCGCATTGAAGACTTTTTTGCCAGCGCCGGTTACAGCGTGGAACAAGGCCCGGAAATCGAAGACGACTACCATAACTTCGAAGCCCTCAACATTCCCGGCCACCATCCGGCCCGTGCCATGCACGACACCTTTTATTTTGATCCCGGCACCCTGCTGCGCACTCACACCTCGCCAGTACAGATTCGCACCATGGAAGCCGGCAAACCGCCGTTCCGAATGATCTGCCCAGGCCGCGTGTACCGCTGCGATTCGGACATGACCCACACCCCCATGTTCCATCAGGTGGAAGGGCTGTTGATTGAAAAGAACGTCAGCTTCGCCGACCTGAAAAGCACCGTGGAAGCGTTTTTGCGGGTGTTCTTCGAGCGCGACCTGAAAGTACGTTTCCGCCCGTCTTACTTCCCGTTTACCGAACCCTCGGCGGAAGTAGACATCGAATGGGGCCGTGAAGCCGATGGCCGCATCAAGTGGCTTGAAGTCATGGGCTGCGGCATGGTGCACCCGAAAGTGTTCGAGCACTGCGGCATAGACGCTGAAGAATACCGTGGCTTTGCCTTTGGCATGGGCGTAGAACGCCTGGCCATGCTGCGCTACGGCGTCAACGACCTGCGCATGTTCTTCGAGAACGATCTGCGTTTTCTGCGCCAGTTCCGTTAAGTTCTTTGTCCCGCAATAGATTAAGGTAATGACCATGAAATTCAGTGAACAGTGGCTGCGCGAATGGGTTAACCCGGCTCTGGACTCCCAGCAGTTGATGGACCAAATCACCATGGCCGGTCTGGAAGTCGACGGCTTTGAGCCGGTGGCGGGCAAATTTACCGGCATAATCGTTGGCGAAGTCCTCAGCGTAGACGCGCACCCAGATGCAGACAAACTGCGAGTGTGCCAGGTCAGCAACGGCAGCACCCAGGTGCAAGTCGTCTGCGGCGCTCCTAACGTGCGTGCCGGCATCAAAGTACCCTTCGCCGAACTGGGCGCTGTATTGCCCGGCGATTTCAAAATTAAAAAAGCCAAACTCCGCGGCCAGCCTTCCGTAGGAATGCTGTGTTCGGGCGCCGAACTGGGTCTGTCTGATGACCACGATGGCATCCTGGAGTTGCCGGCCGACGCTCCCGTAGGCACGTCTTTTGCCGATTACCTGCAACTGAACGACATTGCTATCGATGTGGATCTAACCCCAAACCGTGCTGACTGCCTCTCCATCAAAGGCCTGGCCCGGGAAGTAGGCGTGCTTAACAGCCTGCCGCTGAACGCGCCTTCTATCCGGAAGGTAGCCGCCACCCACAGCGAAGTGCCCGATGTGCGCGTAGAAGCCCCCGCCGGCTGCCCGCGCTACCTGGGCCGCATTCTGCGCAATGTGGACTTAACCGCGAAAAGCCCACTGTGGTTGAAGGAAAAACTGCGTCGCTCTGGCGTTCGTTCTATAGACGCCGCAGTAGACGTCACCAACTACATTCTGCTGGAGCAAGGCCAGCCCATGCACGCCTTTGACCGCGCCGAAATCGACGGCGGCATCGTTGTGCGCATGGCCAGGCCCGAAGAAAAGCTGACACTGCTGGACGGCCAGGAAGTCACCCTCACCGAACAGACTCTGGTAATAGCAGACCACAGCAAGCCCATCGCCATTGCCGGCGTAATGGGTGGCGAACACTCCGGTGTGAGCCCAAAAACCTGTGACCTGGTGCTGGAATCGGCCTATTTCGACCCAATCACCCTGGCCGGAAAAGCCCGTCATTACGGCTTGCACACAGACGCCAGTCACCGTTTTGAGCGCGGCGTAGACTACAACCTGGCCCGCGACGCCATGGAGCGCGCCACCGAGCTGTTGATCAGTATCGTCGGCGGTGAGCCCGGTGAGATTGTAGACGTAACCAGCACCGAGCATCTGCCAACGCCGATCTCCATCGTATTACGCGAAAAGCGCCTGGCCGACGTACTGGGCTTGGCTATAGAAAACGCCAAAGTAGAAGATATCCTTACCCGCCTGGGCCTGGCGGTAGAAGAGCGGTTAGACAACGGCTGGAAAGTCAGCGCGCCCAGCTTCCGCCCAGACATCACCATCGAAGAAGACCTGATCGAAGAAGTAGGGCGCATCTTCGGCTACAACAACTTGCCGGTCACCGAACCCACAGGTTCACTGGGCCTGCGCCCCAAAGCCGAAGACACCCGCCCGCTGAGCGCTATCCGCAACTATTTTGTCGCCAATGGTTACCACGAAGCCATTACCTATAGCTTCGTAGACCCGAAAGTGCAGGAACAGCTAGATCCGCAGAACGAAGGCATCGCTTTGGCCAATCCGATCTCTGCAGAGCTGTCCGTTATGCGTACTACCCTGTGGAGCGGCCTGCTAAAAACCGTGGTCCACAACCAGAACCGGCAGCAGCCACGCATTCGCCTGTTTGAAAGCGGCCTGCGGTTTGTGAAAGATGGCGAGCGCATTCTGCAGCAGCCTATGCTGGCAGGCGTCGTCACCGGCAACCAAAATTCTGAAAACTGGGTAAACGGTCGCAGAAACGCCGATTTCTTTGATGTAAAAGGGGAGTTGGAAAGTTTGTTCCGCTTGCTAGGCATCACAGTGGAGTTTCGCGCTGGAAAACACCCAGCGTTGCACCCCGGTCAGAGCGCCGAATTGCTGCGCGACGGACAGCCAGTAGGGTGGTTGGGCACCTTGCACCCGCAGCTGCAGAAAAATATGGAACTTAATGGCACAGTTATAATGTTTGAGCTATTCTTGAACCCAATCGTTACCGGTTATGTGCCTAATTTCAAAGATGTTTCAAAATTTCCAGAAGTTCGTCGAGATTTGGCTATTATTATCGGCAGCGACGTGAAATTTGCGGACGTCGAGCGTGTGGCAACATCCCATGCCGGCGAGCACCTGAATGCACTGCGTGCATTCGATGTATACCAGGGCGAAAGCCTCGGTAAAGGTGAGGTAGAAAGCGAAGGCAATCGTAGCTTGGCACTCAGCTTGTTCTGGCAGCACCCGCAGCGCACACTGACTGAAGACGAAGTGCACGGGCTGTTTAACGGCGTAATAGAAGCCCTGAAAGCTGAACTGGGGGCAACACTAAGGAGTTAACGGATGGCGGCTTTGACAAAAGCGGAAATGGCCGAGCGCCTGTACGACGAACTTGGCCTGAACAAGCGTGAAGCCAAGGAAATGGTAGAGGCCTTTTTCGACGAAGTTCGCGGCGCACTCAGTCACAACGAACAGGTGAAATTGTCAGGATTCGGCAATTTTGACCTGCGCGACAAAAAAGAGCGCCCCGGCCGCAACCCGAAAACCGGCGAAGAAATCCCTATCTGTGCCCGCCGTGTGGTCACCTTCCGCCCCGGCCAGAAGCTCAAGGCAAAAGTCGAAGCCTACGTTGAACCCAAGCCATAACCAGATTTTAAAGATGTGAACAGACTCTAGACCAGGGGACGGACTTCAAGTCCGTCCCCGCTTTAAGACTAGGGGACAGACTTCAAGTCCGTCCCCGCTTGAAGCCCGTCCCTGGTTCAGCCAGACCGAAACCGAGCAACAACTATGTTGGAACCCAGCAATAACAACGAACTGCCAGTCATCCCCGGCAAACGCTATTTCGCCATCGGCGAAGTAGCTGAACTGTGCGCCGTAAAAGCCCACGTACTGCGCTACTGGGAACAAGAATTCCCCCATCTCTCCCCGGTAAAGCGCCGCGGCAATCGCCGCTACTATCAACGCGCCGACGTCATCACCATCCGCCAGATCCGCAGCTTATTGTACGACCAGGGCTACACCATCGGCGGCGCCAAGCAGCAACTGTCCAGCGTGGAAGCAAAAGACGATATTTCCCAGTATAAGCAATTGATACGGCAGATGATTCGGGAGCTGGAAGAAGTGCTGGCCGTTATGTAGTTGATGAAGTCAGTTGCTTCACAACAGATTACAAATTTCTGCAATATCCCCTATCAATCAGACCCTCTGCAGCACGGTTTTGCAATTCAGAAGTTACCTGCTATTTACCCTAATGTCCCGCGTTAATGTCGTATTTTTTAGTCACTAATTGTATAAATAGTCTTTTATGTCTTATGATTAGTACATTATATAAGAGATATTGGTCATACTTCGGCTTCGGCTTCGGCTTCGGCTTCGGCGTGGAATTAATGTATCATTACTGGTACTTTAAGCCCCTAAAGCCTCATTAGTGAGTGAATTTTGTAACATTATGAGCCAAATTAAGCGCAGCATGTCAGACTTGGCCATCCTCAATGAGCTGGGTCGGCGCCTCAAGCAAGCCCGACTGGAGCAAAACATCACCCAGCAGCAGATCGCAGAGGGCATGGGTGTCAGCCGAGCAACGTACATCCGGCTTGAAGACGGTAACGGGAAACTTGAAGTCCTGGTTGCTGCCCTGCGTGTTCTCGGAAAACTCCCGGCGTTGGATGCCTTCCTGCCAGATGAGCCTTATTCACCGATCGAGGCATTAAAGAGTGCTGGCCATATTCGCCAGCGTGCACGCCCCGGTAATGATCCCAAAAAGCTCATTCAGCCCGGTTGACCGCCTCCTATACACCGGCAACCGTGGTATGGGCGGATGGAATATGCCTACTACCTGATGGCCAAGGACGCAGGCATCAATATGGCACCGTCTGAACTGATGACCATTGCCCGAACACTCGGGTTGCCACGGGTAGACGCAATCGAGATCTTCAGGCGTATGGTCTTCAACGTCATTGCCCGGAACCAGGATGACCACACCAAGAACTTTGGCTTTCTGTTGGATCATTCAGCGGCCGGTTGGCGTTTGGCACCGGCGTTTGATATCGCCTACAGCTACAAACCCGGTTCATACTGGGTAGACACCCATCAGATGACCATCAACGGTAAACGGGACAAGTTCACTCGCGGGGATATTCTCGCAGTCGCAACCCAAATCCCCCGTTTCGAGTCAGATGCCCAGGCCATTATTGGCCAGGTAACTGAGGTGGTGTGCCAATGGCAGGACTATGCTCGCCGAGCGGATGTCCATTCGGAGCTGTCGCAGGAGATTCACTCAAACCTCCGGTTGACCTTGTAAGTGTAACTTTCTGGTTAGGGGTGTAGTGGTCAGCAAGAGACTAGGGGACAGACTTCAAGTCTGTCCCCGCTTGAAGTCCGTCCCTGGTACAGCCAGATCGAAACCCACCAACAACAACGACCTACCGGCCATCCCCGGCAAACGCTATTTCACCATCGGCGGCGCCAAACAGCAGCTGTCCGGTGTAGAAGCGAAAGACGATATCTCCCAGTACAAACAGCTCATTAAGCAGATGATTCGCGAGCTGGAGGAGGTGCTAGTGGTGCTTAACAAGGCTTGACGGCTCAAAAAGATAAAAGCCAATGAGCTTAGCCACGGACCCACACGGACAAAAGATTTAAAGAAACCAACGAATTGTTTTAATGTAGTTTTTCGTCCGTGCGTGTCCGTGGCAAAAAAATTCCTACGTCATTAAAAGAAAGCTATCGTACCTGCCCAAAAAAACCTAGTCGTGTTGATCTCCAGGTTTGAAATTGAGTCATAAAACACCCATAATATCGTCAAATGGTTTTTGGGTGACTCAAATGGCAAAAACTTCTGCACACACATACTCCCGATACAACCGCGCGGCGCTGCAGCTGCTGGCTGCGTTGATTCGTTCGGAGCGGCTAAAACAGAAGCTCAGCGCGCAGGAAGTGGCTGACCGTGCCGGAATCTCTCGCAGTCTATTGCAAAGAATCGAAAAAGCAGATCCAGTCTGTGCGATTGGTTCTGTCTTCGAGGTGGCTACCATTCTATCAATCCCTCTGTTCGAGCAGGATTTAAAAGCTCTCGACAGAGCCTTAACCACTGCACAACAAACTCAGGCCCTACTGCCAAAATCAGCTCATAAACCACGGAAGGAAGTAGACGATGATTTCTGAGAAAGACACGGAGGCTTTCGTTTGGATCTGGCTTCCGGGCGAGGTAGAGCCGGTTGTGGCTGGTAAGCTGGAAGCGAATGGCGGCAGGCTGCTGTTCAACTATGGTAAGAGCTATCTGGAGCGAACTGACAAAACCCCGCCTGCTATTTCACTGTATGAGCCGGAAATCCCGTTGGAAAAAGGCGTGCAGTTGCCGCTGGAAGGCCTAGCAATGCCCGGCTGTATTCGTGATGCCGCGCCGGATGCCTGGGGTAGGCGGGTAATTATCAATAAACAGTTAGGTCGTCAGGGTGCAAATGTTGACCCTGCGTACCTGAACGAACTGACTTACCTGCTTGAATCCGGGTCGGACAGGATAGGTGCACTGGATTTTCAGCACTCAGCCACTGAATATCGGCCGCGTTCAGCTCAAAACGCCACTCTGTCAGAGCTTCTGGCCTCAGCCGAGCGCGTAGAGCAGGGCATTCCGCTTACGCCGGAGTTAGATCAGGCACTTTTTCATGGAAGCTCCATCGGGGGCGCTCGTCCCAAAGCACTGGTTGAAGATAACGGTATTAAGTACATCGCGAAGTTCTCCTCAACCACAGACCTTTTCAGCGTGGTTAAAGCTGAGTATATTGCCATGCGCCTAGCCAGCCTCGCGGGGCTCAATGTTGCGCCAGTCCGGCTGACTAGAGCGGCCGGTAAAGACGTTCTTCTCATCGAGAGGTTTGACCGTGAACGAAGGGAAAACGGATGGCTCAGAAAGCCGCTGGTTTCAGCGCTGACCATATTAGGCCTGGATGATATGATGGCCCGATATGCCAGTTACGAAGACTTGGCGGAAGTCATTCGGCACAGATTTACCAAGCCCCGCCAGACTTTGCGCGAACTCTTCAGTCGGCTTGTATTTAACGTTCTGTGCGGCAACACCGACGATCACGCCCGCAATCACGCTGCCTTCTGGGATGGTTGCCAGCTTGAACTGACCCCGGCCTACGATATTTGCCCCCAAGGCCGCACCGGCCAGGAGGCTTCCCAGGCGATGCTGATTGCTGGCCAAAATAACCTCAGCCAGTTATCCACTTGCTTGCTAGCCGCCCATAATTTTTTGCTGGCAGAAAATGATGCAAAAGAGATTTTTGCCCACATCACGAGTACGATCACAAATAACTGGGAAGTGGTTTGTGAAGAGGCGGAGCTATTTCCGGTCGACGCAGAACTCCTATGGCGCCGGCAATTTCTCAACCCATTCTCCGTAAATTGAAGTAAGTACAAACTCCACGTTCTGCAGGCTGTGGTTGACGAAGGGCGCTACACTGATGAAGAATTGATCGGCAAGGAAACGCCGTTAAGTGGCATATTTGGCGTTGAGAACGCCGGTCATAGTTGGGAAGCTCTGCAGCAGGCGGTGGATCGGATTGTTGAAATTATTAAAGCTGACCCGAACAAAGATCGGGTGGACAAAATCATTACTCGTTGGACCAAGCGCCATTTACAGAGAGTGGCTCCTAAGGCCAGGCTTGATTTGGATCGGTTGAGCAGTTTGGTGGAGGATAGAGATATGTTGGCAGAAAATCTTGAAAATCTGGTTAAGAAGGAGCGACTTGAGGGCATGCTGGCAGGGCGCCAAGAAGGGCGCCAGGAAGGTGAACACATGAAGGCTGAACAAATTGCCCGTAACCTGATTGCGATGGGTCTGCTGACCGATGCCCAAATTGCGACAGCTTCTGGCTTGTCCGATGATGAGGTCAAGGTATTTCGTAAAGAGCAGAAACACTGATAACTCTGCTACTGCAGCTGTTCCCTCTAATGAAAAACCTTGGCGTGGTATAATGGGATTCGTTGAATCAGGAGGATGCATGGCAACGAATCACCACGACACCGGTTACAAGGAACTGTTCAGCCATCCGGAGTTTGTTCAGCAGTTGATCGAGGGATTCGCACCTTTCGAGATCGCGGATCTGATGGATTTCAGTACACTCAAGAATCACAGCGGCAACTACATCACACCGCTGTTTGAGGAAAAGTTCGAAGACGTAGTGTGGTCGGTGGAAGTGAACTGGGAAGGCATCACCCAGCGGGTGTTTTTATACATCCTGTTGGAGTTTCAGTCCAAAGTAGACAGCACCATGCCACTGCGGCTGATGCACTACGTGGCCTGCTTTTACGATCACTTACTGAAAACCCGTGAAACAACGCCGCGACAGGGTTTGCCGCCTATCTTTCCAATGGTTCTGTACAACGGCTCAAAACGTTGGTCAGCCCGTCAGGACATTTACGAGATGGTACAGCCGGAGCCACCGGAGTTTTTGCGAGCGTACCAGCCACACCTTCGTTATTACCTGATTGACGAAGGGCGCTATACTGATGAAGAATTAATCAGCAAGCAAACGCCGTTAAGCGGCGTATTCGGAGTTGAGAACGCTGGTCATAGCTGGGAAGCCTTGCAGCAGGCGGTGGATCGAGTCGTCGAGATCATCGAGGCCGACCCAAGCAAGGAGCGGGTGGATATAATCATTACCCGCTGGATTAAACGCCACTTGAGTCGTCTAGGCGCGGAAGTGGGCTTGGAACGGTTGAATAGTTTGGTGGAGGACAGAGATATGTTGGCAGAGAATTTAGAGAATCTGGTGAAGAAGGAGCGGCTGGAAGGACGTCAGGAAGGACGTCAGGAAACCGCACGTAACCTGATCAACCGTACTGAAATGAATGACCAGATGATCGCAGAAATTGCTGGTTTAACGATTGATGAGGTCAGCCAATTGCGTTCAGCGATCAAGCACTGACCGCAATTCAATGTGAGTTAAAAGCATGACAACCGCAGCCAAAGTATGCGACGACGCATGGGCAGGCACTCGTTCTTGCTGCGTTCTCGGAAGTCATGGACAGGCACTCCCTTCTTTTTTCTTTTCTTCTATCTTCCGTAACCTTACGGCAGCATAGCGCAACTTCCTGCTGAGCTTCTGATTCAATGAATGCCTCAACCCGATCAGGAGGCAGTCATGATTCCATCAGCCCCCGTCGTTCATAAATGTTTCAGCCTATCCTCTGGCGCTGTGGTTCGCCGCCAACGGGTGGCGTTTGAGGTGGGAGCCCAACACCGTCAGTACTTTGATGCTCCGCGTTAATGTCGTATTTTTAAGTCACTAAGTGTCTGAATAGTCTTTTATATCTTATAAGAGTGCTGGCCATATTCGCCAGCGTGCACGCCCCGGTAATGATCCCAAAAAGCTCATTCAGCCCGGTTGACCGCCTCCTATACACCGGCAACCGTGGTATGGGCGGATGGAATATGCCTACTACCTGATGGCCAAGGACGCAGGCATCAATATGGCACCGTCTGAACTGATGACCATTGCCCGAACACTCGGGTTGCCACGGGTAGACGCAATCGAGATCTTCAGGCGTATGGTCTTCAACGTCATTGCCCGGAACCAGGATGACCACACCAAGAACTTTGGCTTTCTGTTGGATCATTCAGCGGCCGGTTGGCGTTTGGCACCGGCGTTTGATATCGCCTACAGCTACAAACCCAGTTCATACTGGGTGGACACCCATCAAATGACCATCAACAGTAAACGGGATAAGTTCACTCGCGGTGATATCCCCCTGGTACAGCCAGATCGAAACCCAGCAACAACAACGAACTACCTGCCATCCCCGGCAAACGCTATTTCACCATCGGCGGCGCCAAACAGCAGCTGTCCAGCGTAGAAGCGAAAGACGACATTTCTCAGTATAAGCAGTTGATACGGCAGATGATTCGAGAGCTGGAAGAGGTGCTGGCAGTCTTATAGTTGATAAACTCATTGTTTAACAAGAAGTTACAAAAACCTGCAGCATCCCCTGTCAATCAGACCCTCCGCCAAGCGTTGCCACTTGAAAGCTTGCGCCAAATGCGTAAAATTGTCGCTCTCATTATTTTTTCCAATATGTACGGTTTTGCGCGGCTTTAATGACGCTTTTCGTACGTAGACAAATTTCGCCCATAACACTGGAAGCTGGTCGGTGGGGCGGTAGCTTGCTTTTTCGACCTATTCTAATTTAACGGATTTAAACGAATGAATAATTCCTATCCCCATTCACGGGAAGAACAAGACAGGTACTCGGACGAAATCAGCCTGGTCGACTTGGCAACAACGTTCATTCGCAGGCGCAGGGTTTTTTATGTTGTGTTTCTGTTATGCACTCTGGGTGGCTTGGCTTATGCGCTGCAAGCGTCGAACACGTATACGTACGTCAGCCTCGTCCAGCTAGCTCAGAAAGACAGTGCAACATCGCTACAGGCTCCCGCTGCAACCATTGCTACATTAGAAAACCGTTGGCTCCCCGAAGTAAAAACGACCTATCGCACTCAAAACGAAGAGAATTTACCATTTGACGTCAAATTCGTGAATCCCGAAAATACCGGGCTCATTCATGTATCGACTGAAACAACAGAAAACCAGGCTGAACAGGTCGAAGAAATACATAAGCTACTCATTCGAAATCTGAGCCAGTATCAGCAAGCTTTGGTAAAGCGTGAACAGGCAAGTTTAGATCGACAGATCAGCTCGTTATCAGTAGTTGCCGATTCGCTGAGAGGACAACTCGAGTCTAGTGACGCTTTCGCCGCAGCGCTACAGAGATCCTCAAGTCTTGAGATCGCACGGCAAAATTTGGCTGGTGTCGAAGTTCTCGTCAGCGCTCGTCAGAGTGCAGAGAAAACAGGCCCAAAGCGCAGCCTTATTGTGGTTTTGGCAACGCTGCTAGGCGGCATGTTGGGATTGTTCATGGTGTTTATGGTCGAGTTTGGCTCCAGTGTCAAAAGACAGCTCGCTGAAGATGGCCAAAAGTAATTGATCATTAAAAAATTGCATTTTAAGTAACCAGGGAAACAAAAGATCTAAATGAGCACTCTAGAAACCACTCTCGCAAAGCTCCGAAATAAAGAAGCGGTCATTGGCATAGCGGGCCTCGGCTATGTTGGCCTGCCGCTAATGCTTCGTTACGCTTCCGTCGGCTGCAAAGTTATCGGCATCGACATAGATAGGCGATAGGAAACTGATAAGCGGCCCTTATCGGTTATGAAAAACCTATAATGATCAAACGGTTAATTTTTTAGGTTTCCAGCTTCAGAAAGGCAGTTCTCAAAAAGTCGCAGGTATTATTGGGTAAGACGTGTTTCCAGCTCTGGAAACAGAATCTGGTCACTTTCCAACGTTGGAAACATACTTTCCAGGTATTCTCACAGATTGCGGCCCAAAAGCCGTTTCCAGTTTAAGAAAGTTACTGTCTAATTTTGGAAATCCAGTAATTATTGAGCTGTCATGCTCCGCGCTGATGCAACCGTGTGAACTACTGGAACCACGGTGATTTTCAAACGAATTGTGTGTGCCGCAGCAATGCGGTTCGGTTTTACAGGAGAAGCCGCGCGCTCAATAACTAAGTGCAACACCCTCTAATAGTGCAACACCCTCTAATAGAGTACCGTGTCGCCATGGAAAAATACCATCATCACCTCAGTACCAACGACCGCGTTACGCTAATGTCCCTGAAATGCCAGGGCCTCAGCCTTCGTGCCATTGCCAGTGAGCTGAACAGTTCACCCAGCACCCTGAGCCAGGAGTTGCAGCGGTGTGCGGGTAAACCTATGATGCTGAAGCAGCAGGACTCCCGGCGCGTTCAGCGCGTCTGCACTGACGGCCCCGGCGCAAATTGGTCGAGGGCACTGACCTCTATAGGATGGTCGTCGACATGCTGCGAAACAAGTGGTCTACTCAGCAAATCAGCGGCACACTGAAGGCTATGTTTCCTCATCATCCTGAGTTTCAAGTCTCACATGAGACCGTGTACAAAGCCATTTATGCCCAGCCTCACGGCGAGCTGCGCAAGGAGCTGATTACCTGCCTGCGCCAAGGCCACACCAAGCGCCGCCCCGTGCCGGCGGGGTTGATCGTCGCCAACAAATTCCAGATTTGGTCAGCATCCACTTGCGACCGCCGGAAGTCGAAGAACGGCTGCTGCCTGTGCACTGGGAAGGCGACTTGATCAAGGGTGCCTTCAGTCGCTCAGCTGTTGGCACCCTGGTGGAGCGTGTCAGTGGTCTGGTGTTCCTGGCTAAAATGGACAGTGCCACCGCCACAGCGGCCGTTCAGGGTTTCAGTGCTGCGTTGAGTCGGGTACCGCTGGAGATGCGCCAGACTTTCACTTACGACCAGGGCCGCGAACTGATGCATCATGCTGGGATCACCCAAAGGACCGGTACGACGATCTACTTCGCTGACCCGCACAGCCCCTGGCAACGAGCTGTTAACGAGAATACGAACGGCTTGTTGCGGCATACATGCCAAGGGAACTGACCTGTCTGTGTTCAGCCAGGATGAGCTGGACGCTTTTGCCTTCCAGCTCAACACTCGGCCTCGAAAGAGGTTAGGCTTTAAACCACCGCTGGAAGTGTTTATGGATCTGATCAACCGTACCCAGGAAGCGCCATTAGGCGTTCATTAAACCGAGTGTTGCACTTGGAGTTGGAGATCGCCGTGTCTGAAGTTTCGGAACTCGCTCCCTCCGGTTCAAATCGATCCCGAAAAATGGAGGTTATTCAGACCCTTCCCTAGACGAAAAACTGCAAGTCTATGAAGTCATAATCAAATGGATGTTATAAAATGTGTGGTATAGCGGCTTTTTCTGCAACGTCGGAGTCTGAACTTGATTTGGGACCACTGATTGAAAGCATGATCAGCCTAATGCATCATCGAGGACCTGATTTTCAGAATTTCAGTGTTGATAAAGAAGCCAAGGTGGGAATGGCGCATGCACGTTTGGCGATACTAGACCTATCGGACAAAGCGAATCAACCGATGATCAGCCAAAGTAAGCTGCTCTCGATTGTTTTCAATGGAGAAATATATAACTGGCAGGAGCTGCGGAAGAAGCTAGAAATGGCGGGTGTCGGTCCGTTTGTTACTCAGTCCGATACGGAGGTCATTCTTCGTGCCTATGAGCATTATGGGACTGATCTTCCTATTCATTTGCAGGGAATGTTTGCCTTCATAATTTTTGACAAACGTAACAATAGCCTCTTCTGTGCGAGAGATAGGGTAGGTAAGAAACCACTTGTCTATACAGAAACAGACAATGGTATTGCACTTGCTTCAGAGATTCCCCCACTCTTATTAGCCTCGCCGAAAAGCATGCTAAATAAAAGCGCGCTCGCAACAATCTTGCTCCACAACATGCGTCACGTTCCGGATCCTGATACGGCATTCAGTGCAGTATCCAGATTAAGAGCAGGACATGCCATGACGATCCAAAAAGGACGAATTGAAAGGATCTGGAGTTATTGGCGGCCGACTATAAAAACAACGCCTGTATCAACACAAGATCTTCGTGGAGCCATCGAAGCCGCCGTTAAGCGTAGAATGATTGCAGATGTTCCTATAGGAGCGATGCTTTCCGGTGGAGTTGACAGCACCGCTGTGGTTGCATTAATGGCGAAGTTCACCGAGCGACCTGTCCAAACCTACGCACTTGGTATGGACGCTGATGACGAAGATCTCCGACGGGCCCGGAGTGTAGCGCGCCAGCTAGGATGTGAACATAAAGAATATTATTTTGACGCAGAGCGACAATTTGAAATATTCCGTGATATTCAGAAAACCTATGGCGAGCCTATAGCTTTGCTGCCGCTGGTCCACAGTTATGAGCTTTGCTCCGCGATACGGGAGGACGGTATCAAGGTTGTTTTAACGGGCCATGGTGCCGATGAATTGTTTTATGGATACACGGGACATGCTAGAACGGCTTTGGTTACCGACGCGTTGCGCTATTTGGGATTTCTCCGTCCCTTGGCTAGACTACTACCAAGGACTCTACGCAGTGGCCCAGTAGCTTTACTTGCTGAGCAACCTGGTCGCCGAAAAGCTGCGCTCTATCGAGGTTATGAGAGAAGAGATTGGAATCAGGTAATCCAGCCAAAAGCCAGAAAGGCTCTCCTTAACGGAGCGTTCAGGGAATGCGAATATTGGGGCGCTATGCTGGCGAAGCCTGAGTATATTGATGAATCGAATTTTATTGCATTAATGATGGAAAATAGTCACTCAGTTACAACTGCTGCGGATCTACCTGCGATGATGGCTTCAGTTGAAATGCGAGCGCCGTTTCTTGATCAGGAGCTCGTTGAGATGGCACTTTCAATTCCATATCGCCAAAAGGTTCCCAATTCTAGGGACTTATCACGACTAAAATATGCTCTGAAGCTTGCGGTTGAGGACTTGGTTCCTAATCACCTTCTATACGCGCCAAAACGTGGTTTTGGTCATGGAATCCAGGAAAAAGATGTATTGTTGGGCCCATGGCGGGGCATTGCAAATGATGTGTTTGCTAAAAGTTTAGACGCAGAGGGCCTTTTTGATACGAAGGCGATTCAAAAACTATGGAATAGGCAGATCGCAGGAGATGAAACAGTTTCTTGGGGATTTATAGCGAAACTGTTCACGATACAGCTATGGTTGCAGGAACAATGAATTTAACAGAAGAAGCAAGATCAGCCTGGGGAGATTTCCTTAACAGCCAAGCCAACCGAGGGCATGTTGGAAGAGCAAATCAAGGCCGAGAGTTAGACGAGTACTTTCAGTTGGCACTTAAGTCCGCTCGCGAGACAGTAGCGATGGTTGCCAGAGAGTTGCCTGACGCGGAGCCGCGTAAAGTTCTGGAAATTGGATCTTCAACAGGAGTTAATTGCCTTGCGCTACAACAACATTATCCGAGCGCGGACATTATCGGCCTTGAGCCAGAATCTGAAGCCATAGAAGTTGCAGAGCAATTGGCGAGAATGTGTGGTCATCCCCAACCTAGCTTTGTGTGTGGGGTAGGTGAAGAGATTCCCCTCCCTGATCAATCAGTGGATTTGATTGTTTGCAGTACCGTGATTGAGCATGTCTACGATGTTGAAAAAGTCATTATGGAAATGGGTCGCGTCCTGCGACCGGGCGGAAATCTTTACTTGGCAGCACCTAACTACGTCTGGCCGAAAGAGCCTCATTTGAAAATATGGGGTTTGCCCCTTTTAGGTAAACCGCTCCTCAGACTTGCGGCGCGACTTCAAGGAAAAACAGAACAGATCGGATTTCTGGATCATTTACAACTGGTTACGCCATGGAAAATTGAACGGTCTTTTCGTACCGCTGGCTTATCGTATACTAATTACAACAGGATCAAAGCGTTGCGAGTAATGGAACGTAGCGAGAGCGTGAAGGCGTATCAGAAGGTGCGGACACTTTTGTTATTCCTGAACCGGCTTGGCATTGCGAAGCCGGTTGTAAGCCTTGCCATTTCAGTTGGCGTTTATCCAAGTTTGCTTTACTTCGCGAAACAGCCCCTTGCCCCCGAGCGGCTTCCGAGGGGGGAGCGGCGTGGGTAAAGCCGCGCTGGGAGCCAAAAAACTTAATCAATTTGTTTATCGGTTGCTCGAATCCCTACTGGGCAGCAGACCCTCGATGCCGGGATATATTTCCGCGGTCCTCAGTGGCTACGGAGTGGTCGCAGTCAATATTGTGGTGCAGCTGCTACTTGTGCCTCTTTATTTGAGCACGCTGGGTAAGGCAGGGTTTGGTTTTCTGATGTTTGTGCTCGTCATTGTCAATTTTGCGGCGTTTGGAATTGGGTGGATGTCAGGCGGTAGTATAAGAGTACTCGGTGAATTTTACGCGAAAGGAGACGGACAAGGGTTTCACCACGTCTTTCGATGGATGAGGCGGGCATTTTGGGCTTATAGCGCAGTCGCCGCCGCTGTCATTCTGATTCTGGGAGCGCTACCGTGGTCGCCGCTAATAGAGCGTTTCGCGGATCTTCCCCCCGAAATCGTGAGAGTGACCAGCCTGCTGACTGCCGTGTATATAGTAGTCTACTACGATTTCACGGCGCTGCGACAAGCCTTAACTGCGATGGGTAAAAAGTCACTGGCAAATTACGCGACTATCGTTAGCTTGGTTGTTTTCTGCTTATGGGTTGTCCCTTGGTTGTGGTTATACGAGGGAGGCCTGCCGGGCGTCGTAGCGGGGCTCATCGTTGGCGCCATAGTGGCTCGTTTCGTTGTCGGTTTTTCTATGAATAGGCACAGACCCTCGCTTGTAGGAGCTTTACCATCAAATTTTAAAGTTCATGAGGTGCGAGGTTTCTTTTTTGGTAAAAAAGGGGCCGGATACGCTCTTTACGGAGCCTTGTTATTAATACTCCAAGCTGATGTAATGATTGTTGGCTGGTTGGGCGGCGCCAATATGGCGGCTGATTTTGTGTTGGTCTGGAAGGTGGCTGAGATTGCAGTACTTATACTTTGGCGAATTCCCGAATCGCTTCACCCCTACATTGTCCACATGGATACGCAAAGAAACACATCAGAGCTGGTCCTTTTATACAGAACAATGCGAAAACGGATGCTTATATTGGGCGCTCTGGCTGGAATAGGGTACGCAGTTTTTGGACCTTATGTTGTGCAACTCTGGTTAGGTTCGGAAAGCGCACCGGATGATAGGGTCGCTTTTGCCTTGGCTGGTGGATGCCTTTTCTTTCTTGTTATTTCAAGAGTACCTTCAATATTCTCTTATGCTAGAGTCTTCCTAAAGCCACTGTTATTTATTATAGGCATAGAAGTATTCCTAAAAATAATTGGGACGGTATTGCTAATTCCTTACATTGGCATAAACGCCCCTCTTCTCTCCTTTATTGTTATTCATGCTTTTGGCTTAGTATTTGCATATCAGTATTTGGGTGTTCGTTCGTTACGCCTTTAAGTAACATGGTATTTTTGCCAGCGGACTTTTGTGTAGCTGCCTATTAAATAAAATTTTTATGAAAGGATGAATCTGTGATAGCAGGTAGCCTACTCTTAATCGCGTATATAGTTCTTCTACTATTGATAATGGCTACCTATAAAAAGAACCTTTTTCATCCAGTGCCGGTATTATACGCTTACTGGTTTATTACATTTCCTTTCAAGTATTATCTTTATGAGAAATTTCCTGAGTATGCAGTCGGGGGGTACATTAATGATGTCACTATACGAAATGAGGCGTTGGCCTGGTCTTTTGCTTATATAACGGTAGTCATCTCATTTTATTTTTTTTTGGGGTTCGTGTTTAAACGTCGAAAGACAGGGGGTAGGCCCGGCTCCTTGATGGCGATTAAAGCAATTTGGCTGATGTCTGGAGCGATATTTTTATCTTTTAATATTGAGAAAATTGTTACTGGAGATATAGTAAATTATCTTTCAAATCGGAATGAAACATATTCTGGAGATGGATTCTTTAAGGTCTTTGGGTCCACTTTCTTTTTTATGTCGACTGTTGCTATTCTGGCAAGTGCATATGTAAAATATCATAAGGAAAAAAGTTCTTCAGCGTTAAGGAATATCAATGTTTGGATTGCTATCGCTATAGTAGTGGGTATAACTTTTTTAATACTCGAAATGGTTAGAGGCAAGCTACTTATAATTATTTTCTCGATATTTTTTCTTAGGCATCTGTATATTAAGCGTATGGGGTTGGTAACCATAGCAAGCTGTGCGTTAGGTGCGATATTTTTAATAGGAATGTTGAGCCAAGTTAAGTATCTGTTAGTGACAGGTCAATTTTTTAGTTTCGGTGAGTCGGGAATATTTAATAGATTAGTCGGTGGAGTTTTGGTTAGCTTTGATTCTATGGATCACCTAAATCAAGTTATATTAAAAAGTTCGCAGTTTAATGTCAGTGAAACATTGCTGCAGCCGTTTTTAGATCCTGTTGTTGCAAATATGCCTAGAATTTTATGGGAAGGTAAGCCTACATCTTTGGGTGGAGTTGCTCTTCAGGAGTATATATATCCAGGGCTCACTACCGAAAGCGGTGTAGTTAAATCATATTACTCAGTAAGTGCTGTAGGCGAGGCATTACTTCTAGGTGGTTGGTTTGGCATCCTCATTTATGGTTTTTATCTTGCGTTTATTCTAAGAGTTTTTTCAAGATCTGGAACTATGAATCCAGTGTCAATAATGTTCACCATTATCTTAGTTATGAGTTTATTTAATGTTTGTCGTGCTGGAATTTTCGGGTTGAACTCGGTTCTGATGAATTTCTTTCTGTTCTGGGTAGTCTACGTCGTTTTAAAGACGTTCCTTTCATCGTTCAGAGGCTCTACGACCAAGGTGATGATATGAAACTCTACTTCTATCCCCATTTTTATTTAAGAGATCGTCAATTGGATACAATCAGAGAGTGGCCCGAAAATGAGGTGATCAACAAGGAAATTGCTCTACAACGACGAGGCAGTCAGGTTTCCAGAGAGGCAGCCACCACAAAAAAGAATAAGCTGAACTGGAAGCAGATTCTCCCTCTAATTAACGTCAAACGTCGCCCGAAAGACTTACACCCAGGTGACATAGTTTACTTATGGGGAGGTCTAATGCTGAGTGGCAAATTCATCGTGGACCTTGATAACCCCTGGTCCTTGGTTGGCTACAATCCCTCAGCCATGCGGCTCTATCGGGGGATTGTTAAACGATTTCTGCTATCGGAACGCTGTGAGCAAATTTATTGCATCAGTCAGGCGTGTAGACAGTCGTTGAAGTTACTCTTCGGGGAAATCGTTTTCATGAAGGCAGAGGTACGGTATCCGACACATGGCATTAGCGTAGAAACGCCCTCACGCTCCGTTAGTGAAAGTAACCATACTAGATTTTTATTCGTCGGTAGCCAGTTCGAGATTAAGGGCGGCGCAGCACTGCTCGAAGCTTACCAGAGAGTTCATAAAGAGAACTCAGACGTCTCTTTGACAATTATTACTCACCTGCCCGCCGAGTACCGAGCGTTGGTAAGCAGTTTGCCCAATATTGAAGTATTTGCTCCGGAATTTGATCGACAGGAGTTGTTCCAGCGGTTCTTCTCCAAATCGGATGTTCTGGTCCACCCTTCATTTATGGAGTCGTTCGGTATGACCATCCTGGAAGCTATGGCACATGGTGTGCCTGTGATCAGTAACGATATTTATGCTATCAGCGAGATGGTTGTGGACGGAGAGACAGGCTACCTCCTGGTGCCGCCAATATCTAAATGGTCTGGCTTTTTGCCGAATGATAACTTTACGAAAAAAGAGCAGTTCGTAAGCATGATAAGACGAATGGATCAGGGGCCCTATATTGAAGCCCTTTCAGATAGAATGATTAAGCTCTCAAGGGAACCGGCGCTTCGGCATTCTATGCAGGACAAGATGCTATCGCGATTTAAGCAGTTAGCAAGTTCAGCCCATGATTGAACAAAAGCAGCCAACCTTTTCCGTCATTTGCGCGACCTACAATCGCGCGAGTTTGCTTCCAAGAGCGGTGGAAAGCGTGCAGGCGCAAAGCTTTGGAAATTGGGAGTTGATTATTGTCGATGATGGTTCATCGGACGGCACATCTTCATTAATCCAGGCCTACCTTGCGGATTCTAGGATCAAATATATTGCGAATGAAACCAACAGGGGTGTCGGGCATTGCCGAAATATCGGTATACGAGAATCGCGTTCACGATGGGTAGTGCTCCTAGATTCGGACAATGCATTATTACCCACCGCGCTTGAGTGTGCAAATATCCGGATTGAAGAATATCCCGAGGTCCGAATGCACAAATTTTGCGTCCGCACTTTTGAGGGTGCTGACATGGGCGGTGCCGTTACCGAATCTACGATCATTGACGGTTTTGCTTTTTTAAAGGACAGATTTATTGGCGAGTATCACTCTGTTACGGATTGTTCTTGCCTTATTGAGCACCCTTTTTTTGAATCAGTAAATGGCGGCGAGGGAGTTATTTGGAAATTGATAGCAATGGATATTGGGTCCATCGCGTATCATCCAGACGTGACCCAGTTATATGACTGTGGTGGTGAAGATCGCCTTTCTGTACGGTCTAAAAATACGCGTCGGCTCCAAAAAGTCTATTTCTTGGATTTAAAGTATCTAGGGTGTCATTATGCTAGGAGATCTCCGAAAAAGCTGATGGTAAATCTTCTAAAGTATATTGCCTACTCATCTATTGGATTTTTCAGAAAATGATTGAAATAAAATCGCGAAAGTTTGCCCCACTTTCCGGCTCTCACAGTACTTACCTTCTGGCTGAACCTAATCTTGTTTCTGAAGTTGACGAGGCGTCAGTTCTCGCTATGGGAGGGCTTAGTGTCGATTTCCCATCGATTGCTCACTTGCTGGATTCAGGTGCAATACCTTGGACGTCATCGGTGTACCGAAATTTTCACATTTTGAATGGAATGCATTCGGGAGAGGTCGGCCAAAATAATAAAAGACTCACGGTGACAAATAATTTTCCATATCTTCGGAAATATAGTAAACAGAATAGTTATAATCAAATTGAGTTCATGAACAGGCTGTATGCGGCTGTTGAGAGAAGTATAGACAACAGTCGGCAGTCAGTTTTGTTCCTAAGTTCGGGTAAGGATTCTGCAGCTTTGGCGGTTGCCATGGCTGAGTGCTGTGATTTGGCGTCAGTGCATGCGATCACTTATAGCGCACCTAATAACGACGAGAGTGAGGCTGCAAGTCGGATAGCAAAGAGGTTTGGGTTCTCACACGAAATTATCAATGTTGATAATTATTACTTGGAGGAAAAGTTGCTTAAGGTCTTTTTTACAAAGCAATTTATCCCGTCGCTTGACCTTTGTTCAACGGCATATCTCCATTGCGGCTTGGAGGCTTATGAGGGCTGTAATTTAGTCGATGGTATGGGTAATGATCAGTATATTGGTCATATCCCGCCAAAAAATGAAGCAACAGTGGCGCAACTCCAAGGGCTGGTGCCATACCCGATAAAGAGAGCAGTCGGGGCGCTGCGTAGCTACCACAGGGCGTTGGCAATCGGTTCGAAAACACGTTCGGAGATGGTCGGGTTCTGGTCTTTCCTAAGTCATTCCCCTCTTATAGACGAATTACTTTCTTTTTCGGATCGACGCAAGGTTTGGTACGAAATCGATCGTGGTTATCGTAACTATGATTATTTGGACCTACGAGCAGAATTGCGTGGATCCTACATAGACTTTGAGAAGTTTATTCGAAAAGTTAAGAATGCGGCGTCAACATATAAAATGGCATTAAGTCTACCTTGGTGCGATTTTGAGTTGGCTAGTTACTGCCATAATCTAAAAGATGACGATTTATTTAGTCGGTCCAAGCTTATTAATAAATGTTTTTTACGGGAATTTTTAGGGAAAAAAACTGGTATTGATTATTTTAATGAGCCAAAATTTACATTTTCTTATGATTTTTCTCGGTTTGTGTTAGATAATTACGATTTCGTTAAATACGTTTGTTTAAACTCGAATTTATTTAAGAGGGAGTCGGTGGAACGTGAATTTAAACGCTTCGAAAAGTTTGATGCATACGGCTCGATCTACCAACTTTTTCTGATCAGCGGTTGGTTTAAATATAGTCAGTTTGTTAATCGCCTTTAATAAATTCGTTATCACCAACTGGGTTAAACGACTGGGGCTATATTTGCGGTTCATCAGCTTTCCGATTTTCATGTATTTGAAGGCTATATTTATATAAAGTTTAATATTTTTATCTCGTGTCGCAAGCATATATTAGTTCCAGGAAATGGTACAGATTATTGAAAAATACCGCCTTGGCATGACTTTTAATACCCATGAAATACCGCCGCCGACAAAGAGTTATAAGACCAGATTCATTGATTTAATACTCCCACAATTGCCATTTCCGTGCAGAAAGCTTTTTTCTTCAAGGAATATCCTGCGAAAATAGCAGAATATCGATTATAATAGGGATCTGTTTTGAACCGTAAAGTACTACACATTATAACCGGACTAAACGACGGCGGCGCCGAGGGAGTATTGACTCGGTTATGCCTGCACAGTAAGCAGGCAGAGCATACAGTGATATCGCTAATGGACGCAGGCAAGTACGGTCCAATCCTGACTGAGGCTGGTGTTACTGTGTATTGTCTGGCTATGAACCCTGGTAAGCCAAGTGTATTCAAGTTTTTAAAGCTGATTCGGCTGATAAAGACAGAGCAGCCCGACGTAGTACAAACCTGGATGTATCACGCGGATCTAATGGGTGGCATTGCGGCAAGGCTGGCCGGCGTGAGGCGGGTGTTCTGGGGCATACGTATGTCCAATCTAAAAAAAGGAAAATCAACACCGCTCACTCTTTGGATAGCTCGGTTGTGTGCCCTGCTGTCCAGGTGGGTGCCTGAAAAAATAATATGTTGTGCGAATAAGGTTCTGGCTGTTCACGAGGATATTGGCTATAACGCATCAAAACTGCTGGTGATACCGAACGGTTACGACTTGTTGCGTTTCAAACAGGATGCAATCGAGGGTGCCAGGCTCCGCAACGAGTTGGGGTTTAGTGCTGACGAGTTTGTCATTGGCAAGATCGGGCGCTTTGATCCACAGAAGGACCATTTCAATTTGTTGCAGGCGTTGGCGTTGGCCGCGCAGAAGGTTGACGTCAAGTGTCTACTGGTTGGCAAAGGATTATCGCCCGATAACGACGCCCTGATGTGCTGGATCTCGGCATTAGGTTTGCAACATAGGGTGGCGTTGGCTGGTCAGCGTGCCGATATACCGTCAGTGATGAACACACTTGACCTGCACGTTCTTTCAAGCGCGTTTGGTGAAGGGTTCCCAAACGTGCTCGCTGAAGCCATGGCCTGCGGAACTCCCTGTGTTTCTACTAACGTAGGAGACGCCATGGAAATTCTGGGTGATGCAAGCCTGTGTTGTCCAACGGAGAATCCAGGCGCTTTAGCCGATTTGATTATACAAATGGTAAATGAGTGGAAACAAGATCCCGCGGCTTGGCAGGCGCGGCAAATAGCAAGCGCCCAACGGATTGCGGCTCAGTTTTCGATTGAAGGCATGGTTGATGCCTATGAGGCCTGCTGGTTTGGCGAAAAGCGGAGTTTAATCTGATTATGTGTGGGCTGATCGGATTCACTCGAAGCTTAAAGGTATGCCACTCAGACGAAAATGAAGTCGCCGAGAAGATGTGTGCTGCCATAACCCACCGGGGGCCAGATAGTGAAGGCATCTGGTGGGATGAATTCGCGCCTTTGGTCTTAGGGCATCGCCGCTTATCCATACTTGACCTTTCCCCCGCTGGCCATCAGCCAATGCTTTCGGCCTGCGGGCGTTACGTCATTGCCTTCAACGGCGAAATCTATAATCACTCGGCACTACGCGAAGAATTGGCTCAAAAAGGAGAGGCTCCTAACTGGCGAGGTCATTCCGACACGGAAACCCTGCTGGCCTGTCTTGCTGCCTGGGGTCTGGAGAAAACTTTTCAGGCCTCAGTCGGGATGTTCGCCATTGCCGTCTGGGACAAACAGGAACAGGTGCTGACCCTGGCGCGCGACCGAATGGGTGAAAAGCCGTTGTACTGGGGCTGGTGTGATGATGTGTTGTTATTCGGCTCTGAGCTGAAGGCACTCAAGGTGCATCCGGCGTTCAATGCGGAAATTGATCGCAATGCGCTTACCTTGCTGCTGCGCCACTGCTACATACCGGCCCCTTACAGTATTTACAAGGGCATTCAAAAGCTGTTGCCGGGGCATTGGGTTAGCGTTTCCCTGGGCGGCCCCGTGGCGATAGCCAAAAGCGCCGAGCCAGTTGCTTACTGGCGGATGAACGATGCGGTAGAGCAGGGTTTGGCCAATCCGTTTTCGGGTAGCGCGGAAGCGGCGGTTGATGCATTGGAAACGCAACTGACGGCCAGTATTGGAGAGCAGATGCTGGCGGATGTACCATTGGGCGCGTTTTTAAGTGGCGGTGTGGATAGCAGCACGGTTGTTGCGCTGATGCAGTCGCAAAGTCAGCTGCCGGTACGCACCTTTACTATCGGGTTTGACCAGAGCGGATATGATGAGGCCATTCACGCTAAAGCCGTGGCGGATCACCTGGGCACAGATCACACAGAGTTATATGTGCGTTCGGAAGAAGCTTTGGCAATAATTCCGAAATTGCCATCAATGTATTGCGAGCCTTTCGGCGACAGCTCTCAGATACCGACCTTTCTGGTCAGCCAGATGGCCAAGCAGCATGTAACCGTGGCCTTAAGTGGTGACGGTGGTGATGAATTGTTTGGTGGCTATAATCGGTATATGGCAGCGCGTAAGGTGTGGGGACCTGTGCAACGGCTGCCTGTTTTTACCCGCCACGCTGCTGCCGGATTGTTGCGAGCGTTGCCCCCGGCCACCTGGGACAAGCTTTTCGATTGGGCGAAGCCGGTTTTGCCCAAGCGTTTTCAACTTTCTATTCCGGGTGAAAAGGCTCGCAAATTAGCGGATGTGTTGACGCTCTCTGATGGACGTGCTTTTTATCGTCAGCTCACCAGCCATTGGACAGACCCGGCGAGTATTGTCATTGGCGCATCGGAGCCGCAAACGCTGTTCACCGATGCAGCGGCTTGGCCCAAAACCGACAGCCTGGAACACGCCATGATGGCGATGGATGCGCAAACCTATATGGCCGATGACATCCTCACCAAGGTTGACCGCGCTGCCATGGCGGCAAGCCTGGAAACCCGGGTTCCTATGCTGGACCATCGTGTGGTCGAACTCGCTTGGCGGATGCCGCTGAATTTCAAAATTCGGGATGGGCAGGGCAAGTGGCTTCTTCGACAGGTGCTTTACCGGCACGTACCGAAAGAGCTCATAGAGCGCCCGAAGGCTGGTTTTGGTATTCCTTTGGACAGTTGGCTGCGTGGCCCTCTTCGCGATTGGGCTGAGGCACTGCTCGACCACCACCGACTGGAGCGCGAGGGCTTCTTTCGTCCGCAGCCTATTCGGACGATGTGGAACGAGCATTTGAGTGGGAAGAAGAATTGGCAGTATCATTTGTGGAACATCTTGATGTTTCAAGCTTGGTTAGCCGAGCAATAACCCCCTAATTCGACGTTAAATGCGGTAAGAATATGATTCAATATCGAGAAGTCTCTGAACAACTCGCGTCTACTCCGTCAACGTGGCTTATAACTGGAGTTGCGGGTTTTATAGGCTCTAATCTTTTAGAACATCTGCTAACGCTTAATCAAAAGGTGATAGGTCTCGATAATTTCGCAACGGGTCACCAGCGTAATCTGGATGAAGTGAAATCGTTGGTCGGCCCAGAGCAATGGTCGCAATTCACCTTCATTGATGGCGATATTTGTAACTTGCAAAATTGCCAGAAGGCTTGCGAAGGCGTCGATTATGTCCTGCACCAGGCGGCTCTTGGTTCGGTGCCGCGCTCGATTAATGATCCTGTTGCTACGAACGCAACCAATATCTCCGGTTTCCTAAATATGTTGGTTGCTGCGCGTGATGCAGAGGTGAAGAGCTTCACTTATGCTGCTAGCAGTTCAACCTACGGCGACCATCCTGCGCTGCCAAAGGTTGAAGAGAATATTGGCAAACCGCTGTCGCCTTATGCGGTGACCAAGTACGTGAACGAGCTGTATGCGGATGTTTTCGCCACAACTTACGGATTCAAGACAATTGGCCTGCGCTACTTCAATGTGTTCGGTAAGCGCCAGGATCCCAACGGAGCTTATGCGGCGGTTATCCCTAAGTGGACAGCGGCCATGGTGAGTGGAGAGGATGTGTTCATCAATGGCGATGGCGAAACCAGCCGGGATTTTTGTTTCATTGAGAATGCGGTTCAGGCTAACATTCTGGCGGCGACGGCTGATGAGGCTGCGAAGAATGAGGTTTACAACGTGGCGGTCGGGGATCGCACTACGCTGAATATTCTGTTCAATTCGCTGAAAGAAGCGCTGGCGGAAAACGGCGTGGTGTACGAGAAACCGCCGGTGTACCGTGATTTTCGTTCTGGAGATGTGCGGCATTCTCAGGCAGATATCAGCAAAGCGGCTAATAAACTCGGGTATGCGCCGGACTACCGTATTAGTGAAGGTATCGCTAAGGCGATGCCTTGGTATCTTGGCCACAAAATCTGATATCACTCGATAGTTAATTTCCAATGTTCATCACATCTGTTAACGGATAAGTGCCATGAAAAAAATCGCAATCATTGGCCTTGGCTACGTGGGCCTGCCCCTAGCTGTGGCTTTTGGTGAAAAACGACAGGTTGTTGGTTTCGATATCAACACGAAACGCATTGCCGAGCTTAGAAACGGCGAGGACTTCACTCGCGAAGTTTCTCCAGAGGAGATGGCAGCAGCAGCTCAGTTATCATTTTCTGACTCCTTGGACGATATTTCCGATTGCACGATATTCATCGTTACCGTGCCTACGCCGATAGATGACTTCAAAACACCCGATCTCACGCCGCTTGTGAAGGCCAGTGAAAGTGTGGGTAAGGTGCTGAAAGCCGGTGATATCGTGATTTACGAATCCACGGTTTATCCCGGTGCCACTGAGGAAGTGTGTGTGCCGGTGCTGGAGCGCGTATCTGGCCTTAAGTTCAATGCTGATTTCTACGCCGGTTACAGCCCGGAGCGGATCAATCCTGGGGATAAGGAGCACCGGGTGACCACTATTATGAAGGTCACCTCCGGCTCTACACCTGCCATTGCCGAGGAAGTGGATGCCCTGTACGCGGATATCATCACCGCAGGCACGCACAAAGCCAGTTCCATCAAAGTGGCGGAAGCCGCCAAGGTGATCGAGAACACCCAGCGGGATCTTAACATTGCTTTGATGAACGAGCTGGCAATGATCTTCGCGCGGCTTGGGATTGATACTCACGAAGTGCTGGCAGCGGCTGGCACCAAGTGGAACTTCATGCCGTTTAAGCCGGGCCTGGTGGGTGGCCACTGCATCGGTGTGGATCCGTATTACCTGACCCATAAGGCACAGGCGGTTGGCTATCACCCGGAGATTATCCTGGCAGGCCGACGGGTAAATGATGGTATGGGGGCGTACGTGGCTTCTGGATTGGTGAAATCCATGATTAAGGCTGGCCACACCGTCGCTAATGCCCGAGTGCTGATCATGGGTTTTGCCTTTAAGGAAAATTGCCCGGATCTGCGCAACACCCGTGTGATTGACGTGGTGAAAGAACTGAAGGAATTTGGGTGCCAGGTGGATATTACCGATTGTTGGGCCGACAGTGCTCAGGCTGAGCATGAATACGGCATCAGCCTGACGGAGCAGCCTAGGAAGAGCTGTTACGATGGTGTGATTCTGGCGGTTCCGCACCGGGAGTATGCGGAGATGAGCGCGAGTGATCTGCGCGGCTATCTGACAGAGGGTGGCGTGCTTTATGATCTCAAAGGCGTGTTGCCACTGGGTGAGGCGGACTTGCGGCTTTAATGATGACTTCAAAAAAAATTCTTTTTGTAGTGAATGCGCCCGAATTTTTCCTATCGCATCGTTTGCCCATAGCTGAAGCCGCTCGGAACCAAGGTTATAGCGTTCATGTGGCAACAGGCGCCGGTATAGCGGTGCAAAAAATTGAAGATTTGGGTTTTACGCACCATGCTATCGCGCTAGCTCGACGTGGCCAGAATCCATTGAATGAGCTGGCGACACTTTTTGGTCTCTTTCGGCTAAACCAGAAAGTAAAACCCGATATCGTTCATTTGATTACGATAAAACCTGTTTTGTACGGAGGCATTGCAGCAAGGCTCAGCGGCGTTCCAGCTGTGGTTGCTGCGGTATCGGGTTTGGGCACTGTGTTTTTAGGACAAGGCGGCTTGGCGGGGGCTCGCCGCAAGTTGGTGTCGCTACTCTACCGACTTGCGTTTAAACAGCGCAGGCTTGCCGTCATCTTTCAAAATCCGGATGACCGTGACACTCTGCTTGCGATGGGGTCACTGACCGCTCAACAGGCGCGGATGATCCGCGGTTCCGGAGTTGCCCTCGCAGACTATCCGGTTCTTCCCCAGCCAACGGGGATACCAGTCGTTGTTATGGCTGCCCGGCTTTTAAAAGACAAGGGTGTGTTCGAATTCGTGGATGCTGCTCGGTTGCTAAAAGCTCGCGGAATTGCGGTTGTCATGCGCTTGATCGGCGATCCTGATCCGGGAAACCCAAGTAGTGTCAGCGAAGGCGATATGAAGCAATGGCGTTCCGAGGCTTTAGTTGAGTTGCCTGGCTTTTTGAGCGATATCTCGGCCCAATACGCTGCGGCCAATATTGTTTGCCTGCCGTCATACCGTGAGGGTTTACCGAAAGGCCTTGTCGAAGCTGCTGCCTGTGGACGTGCCGTTATAACAACGGACGTGCCAGGGTGCCGTGATGCCATCACTCCAGGTATCACTGGTGTATTGGTTAAAGTAAAAAATGCGACGGATTTGGCAGATGCCATTCAGAATTTAATTGAATCGCCCGATCAATTGCTTCGTATGGGTGAAGCCGGTCGGGAACTGGCAGAAGACGCTTTCACAATCGAAAAAGTTGTCGATCAACACATGCGCATATATCAGGAATTGCTTGTAGATGTCTGAGCTTAAGACTGTTCTGGTGACAGGGGCGGAAGGTTTTTTGGGCGGAGCCTTAATCGCAGAATTACCGCAACGCGTTCATTCTGTGGTCGGTAGCGTTCGGCGCGTGACTGATAAGTCCGAATCAAACGTCGTGAGTTCTGGTGCCATTTCGGGCAAAACCGACTGGTCTGGCGCATTAGCTGATAAAGACGTTGTCATCCATTGTGCCGCGCGCGTGCATGTTATGGACGATAGAGAGGGCGAGCCGCTCAAAGCCTTTCGCGAAGTCAATGTCGTGGGTACCTTCAACCTTGCTCGCCAAGCTGCCGCCGCTGGTGTAAAGCGGTTTATCTTTATTAGCTCCATCAAGGTGAACGGTGAGCAAACCTTGATAGGCCAGCCTTTCTTTTCACACGATGGTCCTTCACCAGAAGACTTCTACGGTACCTCCAAATACGAAGCAGAGCAGGGCTTACGCGAGCTGGCTGCCGAGACGGGTATGGAAGTTGTTATTATCCGCCCGCCTCTGGTGTATGGCCCAGGGGTAAAAGGCAACTTTGCCAGCATGATCAAGCTGGTTGGCAAAGGCCTGCCGCTGCCACTGGGTGCGGTTCATAACAAGCGCTCGCTTGTCGCTTTGGACAACCTTGTTGACTTGATCGTCACCTGTATAGATCACGCCGGTGCGGCAAATGAGACGTTTCTGGTGAGTGACGATGAGGATCTGTCGACAACGCAGTTGCTTCAAGGCGTTGCGGCGGCTATGGGTAAGCCATCGCGGCTTATTCCGGTTCCTGCGGGTTTGCTGCAATTCGGCGCTACGCTGCTGGGAAAAAAAGCCGTTGCTCAGCGTTTATTGGGATCTCTTCAGGTTGATATCAGCCACACTCGAAAGTGTTTAAACTGGATTCCGCCTCTTACAGTGAAGCAAGGCCTTCAACGTTGTTTTCCCAATCAGCAGGATTGAATTTGTGATTCGTACTTTGGATTTTGTGTTTTCGTTACTCGGCCTGGTGTTTGGTTTCCCGGTGTTGCTGGTGCTTTGTGTTATTGGCTTATTTGACACCGGCTCCCCTGTTTTTCGGCAGGAGCGGGTAGGGCGGTATAAAAAACCGTTTACGTTGGTGAAATTTCGCACTATGTCTGTTGATACAGCGTCGGTGGCTAGTCACTTGGCGAGCAGCTCCTCCATCACCAAGTTTGGGCATTTTTTGCGCCGTACCAAGCTGGATGAGCTGCCGCAGCTTTGGAATGTGTTGAAAGGTGAAATGAGCTTGGTTGGGCCGCGGCCTTGCTTGTTTAATCAGGAAGAGCTGATTCAGCAGCGTGAACAGCGCGGTGTGTTAGGCGCTCGGCCGGGGGTTACCGGTTTGGCGCAGGTGAACGATATTGATATGTCGACGCCTGAGCTTCTAGCAACAACGGATGCCACAATGCTGGTGAATCTGACTGTTTCGGCGTACTTCAAGTACATTTTTATGACGGTCTCAGGCAAGGGCTCTGGTGACCGTATTCCAGGTCGAGAGTAGCTTTGGCACATTCGTCAGGAAGGCAAGAGGTTACTATGTTCAAGGCATTCCTTCAGTTGTCCCGCTTTAAAAAGCGCGTAATCTCCCTGTTTGTGGATTTTGCCGTCCTTTCTTTTGCACTTTGGGCGTCTTTTGCGTTGCGCCTGGACGTGGCCTTGTGGGAACCAAACAGAACTCAGTTGCTGATTTCACTGCTTACCGTGGTGTTTACGCTGGCGGTGTTCGTTCGGCTTGGTTTGTATCGTGCTGTTATTCGCTACATGAGTGACCGGGCTTTTATAACCATCATCACCGGCGTTGCTGCCTCGACGCTGTTGCTGGTGTTACTTAGCTACAGCTTGAATGTGTTTGTTCCCCGTTCTGTTCCGCTAATCTACTCTGCGCTGGCGTTAATTTTTGTGGGTGGGAGCCGTATGAGCATGCGTATGCTGGTGCAGTACTCTTCCGGGCGCGACAAAGAGCGCGTGGCGATTATAGGTGCCGGTCAAACCGGTGTGCAGCTGGCCAAAGCGTTACAGCAGGGTGACGAATACCACCCTGTCATGTTCATCAGTCTGATACCTGCCAACCACAAAACGTTGGTGGTGGGTTTGCCAGCGTTTGCGTTGAGCCATTTAAAAGACGCGGTGCGCAGTCTGCGTGTTGAGCGCCTGCTGCTGGCTGTGGATGCAGACATGGATGTAAATCGTCGCGAGTTGCTGACGCAGCTGGAAAAGCTGAATCTTCCGGTGCAAACGGTGCCGTCGTTCAGCGAAGTGATTGCTGGCCAGGCTCGCATTAATGACATTCGCGATCTTGAGATTGAAGACCTGCTGGGCCGTGATCCGGTGCGGCCAGACAACGCCCAGGTGGCGTCGTCTCTATTCGAACGATCGGTGATGGTGACCGGCGCAGGTGGCTCGATTGGTTCGGAATTGTGTCGGCAGATTATCCGCCACCAGCCCAAATGCCTGGTGTTGTTTGAGCAGTCTGAATTTGCCCTGTACGCCATTGAGCGCGAGCTTCAGCAGATCAATCTCGCGGAAGGTCTGAACGTACGTGTTCACCCACTGTTGGGCAGTGTGGTGCACCGCCGCCGTTGTGAAGCGGTAATGCTTTCGTTTGGGGTGCAAACGGTGTATCACGCGGCGGCGTACAAGCATGTGCCGCTGGTAGAGCACAATGTGATTGAAGGTGTGCAGAACAATGTGTTCGGCACATTGCACGCGGCTGAGGCTGCGGTTGCAGCGGGCGTTGAGTTGTTTGTGTTGATTTCTACCGATAAGGCGGTACGGCCCACCAATGTGATGGGCGCCAGTAAGCGTATGGCGGAGTTGGTGTTGCAGGGGCTGGCACAGCGCCAGAGCGATACGGTTTTCTCTATGGTGCGTTTTGGTAATGTGCTGGGCTCATCGGGGTCTGTGGTGCCTTTGTTCCGGGATCAGATCAGCAGCGGTGGCCCGGTGACGGTCACCCATCCGGACATTATTCGCTATTTCATGACCATTCCCGAAGCCAGCCAGCTGGTGCTGCAGGCCGGTAGTATGGGGCAGGGTGGCGAGGTGTTTGTGCTGGACATGGGCGAACCGGTAAAAATTGCCGATTTGGCTCGCAAGATGATGCACTTAATGGGCCGCCGTGAAAGAACCGCCGAGCAGCCGGATGGCGAGATTGAATTGGTGTTCAGTGGTTTACGCCCCGGTGAGAAACTATTCGAAGAACTGTTGATTGGTGATGATCCCCAAGGCACGACACACCCGCGCATTATGATGGCCCGTGAAGTGTGTATGACCTGGCCTGAGGTGGCGGACACGGTAAAACAGCTGCAACACGCAAGTCAGAAGTTTGATTGTGAGGGTGTGTTGTTGATTCTTAAAACCGCGCCTACGGGGTTCGCGCCTAATGGAGGTGTGGGGGACCTGGTTTGGAATCTGAATCCGCGGTCTGGGGTAGCCCGGGCGACTGATAAAGCCGGTACAGCCGGGACAAATTTGAAGTCTGTCCCCAGGGAATAAGGTCCTGAACGGCTAGTCCTCCAGTTCAAACTGAAAAGCAACCTCGAAGTCTTGTCCGCCGTAAAAAACGCCCAAGATGAAAACATGCTTGTCATTCACAGCAAATGCAATTACGGCCCGCTTGCGGTAGTTTGTGATTCGCAGTCCGGGCCGTATGTCGTCACGTTGGTTTCCTCAATGTGGAAACGTCTGTAGATCTTCACAGTGGGTTACGATGGCGTCTGTATAGCGTTTAGCAATTTCCGGTGAAGCCTTCGTGGCAATATAGCGATAGAGCACCGCCAGCTGTTCCATCGCTTCCGGTGCAAACTCAACGGTGTACACCATTACGTTTGTGAAGTGGAGTTCTGGTGTTCTGCTGATAACCGGGCGCGCACTTGGTCGACATTGAGCGCGCGCGTTGGGTCAGCCTTCAATGCATCGTAAGCAGGGGCTACTTGACCGAAGAGCCAGTTCTCCAAGGCACGGTCACGGGCTAGTAGCGCCCGCAAACCATCGCGAATCACTTCGCTTTCAGTGGCGTATTCGCCAGCGGCAACCTTGGCTTTTACTACGTCGGCCATCTGGTTGGGTAGAGTAATGCTGAATTGTTGAGTGGTACGCATGACGGGCCTCCCGCATAAGATAGGATTTAATCCTACTTCATCCTGCGGAGATAATCACTGCAAAAGCCGGGACAGATTTGAAATCTGTCCCGAAGGCGAAAAACGAAAAACAGGGACGGACTTTAAGTCTGACCCTTGCCCCAGCCAACCGGCAACAAGGACGTTGTTATGATCAAGATTTCCCACCACGGCGCCGTTTCGGGCGTTACTGGCTCCTGCCATGAGCTGAGTATTACCCCTTCTAACCGCTCAAATCCTTCCGCCGGCATTCTGATTGACTGCGGCCTGTTCCAAGGCGCAGATGCCACTGGCAGGCGCGCACGGGGACAGATTTCTAAATCTGTCCCCGCTTTGGCTCATCAATCTGTCCCTGCTTCGGCGAGTATTGCCGCCCTCGCTATCGATTTCCCCATTGATCACATTCGTGCGCTGGTGGTTACCCACGTGCACATTGACCACGTTGGCCGCATACCGTATTTGCTGGCGGCAGGGTTTGATGGGCCGATTATATGCTCTGGGCCTTCCGCCATTATGTTTCCGGAGATTCTGGAAGATGCTCTGAAAATTGGTTTTACGCGGGATAGGACGTTGATTGAGCGAGTGCTGGGGCTGATTCGCCAGCGCCTGGTGCCGGTGCCTTATGGGCAGTAGCACTCGGTGTTTGTGGCGGATGACGAAACCGGTGGTTCTCTGGATATTCGTTTTCAGCCGGCAGGTCACATTCTGGGCTCGGCGTATGTGGAGTGTGATGTTACGGCGGCAGAATGTGGTGGAGAGCATGATAGGGCGCACGATGGTGAACACGAAAGCGAGGGTGGGAGTGAACAAGCTGGGCCGATTAATGAACGCATCGTGTTCAGTGGTGATTTAGGCGCTGCCCACGCGCCGTTGCTGACGGCACCGGTGTCGCCAGAGCGTGCTGATCGGCTGGTGATTGAAAGCACCTATGGCGATAAGGATCACGAAGACCGCACTACACGCCGTTTGCGTTTAAAGCAGGTGTTGCAGAGCGCCCTGGCTGACGGCGGTACCGTTATTGTGCCGGCGTTCAGCATTGGCCGAACTCAGGATTTGCTGTACGAAATTGAAAGCCTGATTCATGAATTTGGTGGTGAATCGGTGGCGCCGGGTGTGCAGTGGCAAGATTTGGAGATTGTGGTGGATTCGCCCTTGGCGGCAGAGTTCACGCGTATCTACCGCCAGTTAAAACCCATGTGGGATGCGGAAGCTCAGGAAGTGCTGAGCCAGGGACGGCATCCGCTGGGTTTTGATCAGCTTACGCTGATTAACAGCCATGCGAGTCACCTTGACGCCGTTGAGTATTTGGCCAGTTTCAAACGCCCGGCGGTGGTGTTGGCGGGCTCTGGTATGTGCGCTGGTGGCCGGGTGGTGAATTACCTGAAAGCGATGCTGGGCGACGCCCGTAATGATGTGTTGTTTGTGGGCTATCAGGCCGCAGGTACGCCAGGGCGGGATATTCTGAAGCACGGTAGCAAAGCCGGTGTGCGCGTGCCGGATCAAGCTGGCTGGGTGGAGCTTGACGATAAACGTTACCCCATCTGCGCGCGCATTCATCAGATTGGCGGTTACTCCGCCCACGCCGGGCAAAGTGATTTGCTGAATTTTGTAATGGGCATTCCCGATGCGCCCAAAGAAATTCGACTGGTGCACGGTGATAATGATGCTAAGGCGGCGTTGAAAGTTGTGTTTGAGCAAGCGCTTAAGGCGAAGCCGGAATCGAGGGTGGTGGTTGCTGAGTGATGTCTCGGGCACACCGGTGACAGATTTCAAATCTGTCACCAAGAAAACCAAACCGGAAAACCGGGGACAGATTTGAAATCTGTCCCCTTTACCCCGTACCTTCAAGCCCCACGGACAATCGCAGTAAGCCATCAGTGATGCCCCTTTGTGCCCGGTCTTCGGGTGTCAGGTGGTAGTGGCTGGTGGCGATTGGTTGACTGACCAGGCTTTTTACGCCGATCGAGCTCGCTTGCTAGCAGAGCTATCAATGAGATATAGTGCAAAAAATAGCACAAATTTTTGTGCAAATTATTGTTGGAGTGGGTTATGACAACGAACTCTATTTTAGCGGAAAAGTCGGTCAGCATTTCTGCATTGCGCAACAATCCGGCGCAGTATTTCCAAAACGAGCCTATTGCGGTTTTGAACCACAACAAGCCAGCAGGCTACATGATTGGTGCAGAGCTGTTTGAGAAGATGGTTCAGTTGATTGGGGATCAGGAAGAATCGCGTACGTTTGTGGGACGTTTTCGTCCGCGAGGCTCTGAGCTTGCTGACCTCTGTAAAAAGGGAGCTGACTTAATGCTGGAAACGACCCGAGAGGACATGGAGGGCTTCTCTGAGTGATACGTGTTTTCAGGTCAGTCACGATCCAAAAACTGTTCAAAGAACAGGATTTAGACGATCTCATCAACGACTTTCGGAAATACAAGGAAAGTGGTCTTTGCCCGGAGTATTTTGGGCGGGATGTCGCCTATGATCACCCGCATACTCCATCGCTAATTCGGCAGGAGGATGTTCGTCACGTTCACCTATCAGAATTCGGCGCCTGGCCGGTTCGGCTAATGCAATTTAATCGCACGAGTGATCGGCACTTGGTTTATTGTCAAGGCGCCATCCACAGAGAGTGCTACCTGCTCATCACACTTCTTAGCCCTGATGCCCATGAGCAAGCCACCGTCAGCAATGTCATGCGCAAGATTGGAGAGCAAGCCGAAGTTTTCCGAATGAAGTACTAGCGTGTCTGGCATCTGGCGTCGCCTTCAATAACGCGCTGTTCCATTGATTTACTCCTTATTCGCGTATTGTTAGCGATACCGGGGACAGGTTTAAAATCCGTCCCCGGTGTGAAAAAAAAGGGACGGATTTGAAATCTGTCCCTGTGAACAGGGTCACTCCGCCAAGCTGTCCAACGCCTGTTCTAAATCTGCAATCAAATCCCCTGCATCTTCAAGCCCCACGGACAATCGCAGTAAGCCATCAGTGATTCCCCTTTGTGCCCGGTCTTCGGGTGTCAGGCGGTAGTGGCTGGTGGCGATTGGCTGGCTGACCAGGCTTTCTACGCCGCCCAAACTGGTGGCTAGCAGGAAGACTTGCAGGTGGTCTTCGACACATTCTGCGGCTTTTCCGCCGCCTACGATATCAATACTAAGCATGCCGCCAAAGCCGTGCATTTGCTGTTTGGCGACTTGGTGGCCGGGGAAATCTGGCAGGCCGGGGTAGAGTACGCGGCTGACTTTTGGGTGCTTTTCCATGGCAATGGCGACGGCCATGGCGTTTTCGTTGTGCTGGCGGACTCGTACATGCAGGGTTCGTAGGCTGCGCGACAGAAGCGCGGCCATTTCCGGTGCCAGTATCTGGCCCAGGCTTTTGCGCCAAGCGGCGACGGGTTCGGCGAGTTCTGCGCTGGACATGAAGGCGCCGGCGGTTAAGTCGCTGTGGCCGGCCAGGTATTTTGTGGCGCTGTGCATGACCAGGTCGGCGCCCAGTTCCAGCGGGCGCTGGTTGATGGGGCTGGCAAAGGTGTTGTCGACGGCCAATAAGGCGCCCTTGGCGTGAGCACGGCGGGCCAGGTCGGCGATGTCTAGTATGGCCATGGTTGGGTTGGCCGGGGTTTCGCAGTACACCAGCATGCCGGGCTTGGTTAGATGCTGTTCCATTTCATCCAGCTGTTGGTTCAGAAGGAAGATAAAGTATGTATGTACTTGGACAGGCACTCGTATTGGTCAGAAATCCGTATTTCTTTTTGCATTGCGCCCTTGTAGTCGAAGAACTACACTGTGTTAATGCTTGATATTAAACAGACTGATACCTATCGAAAATGGGAGCGTAAACTCCGTGATTCACGTGCCAAGGCACTGATTGCTGCCCGTATCTTTCGGCTCGCCAATAACCTTGCAGGTGATGTAAAGCCGGTGGGGCAGGGCGTCAGCGAACTGCGCATCCATCATGGCCCTGGGTATCGTGTTTATTTCAAGCAGCGCGGTAACGAGATGGTCATTTTGCTTTGTGGCGGGGATAAAAGCACCCAGCAAAGCGATATCGACACGGCGCAACGCTTAGCAGTTGAATGGGAGGGGTTATGAACGACAATATTTATGACTACGATCCGGCGGCGGCGCTAGACAGTGAGGATGCCATTGCGATATTTCTTGCTGATGCACTGGAAACCGGTGATTCTGGTTACATTGCTAAGGCGATGGGGGTAGTGGCACGCGCCAAGGGTATGGCAGAGCTGGCACGTGAAACCGGCCTTTCCCGTGAACAGCTATACCGCTCATTCAGTGGGCAGGGCAACCCTACGCTGAAAACCATGCTTGCGGTAACGCGAGCGTTGGGCGTGGACTTGACGACTCGCCCACACCAAGAACCTGTAGTGGTGCAAAATCCCCAGGCGTGAGACCGGTTCAGCAAAAAAGGGTCGTCCGGGTACGCCGCTAGGCCACTCTTCGGCGTTCTTTGCGATAGTCGCCTCAAAAACCGTGGCCCGCTCGCACAAATGTAACAAACGTATGGCGTCTAATCACGGTTGAAAAAGCGGGGACAGATTTGAAATCTATCCCCGTCACTTAAAGCCGGGACAGACTTGAAGTCTGTCCCGAATGCACCAAAGCCAGGGACAGACTTGAAGTCTGTCCCTGGCTGGCCGGCTTCTGGAGTCGGCAACAAGGACGTTGTTATGATCAATATTTCCCACCACGGCGCCGTTTCGGGCGTTACTGGCTCCTGCCATGAGCTGAGCATTACCCCTTCTAACCGCTCAAATCCTTCCGCCGGCGTTCTAATTGATTGCGGCCTGTTTCAAGGCGCAGATGCCGCTGACAGGCGCGCTCGGGGACAGATTTCTAAATCTGTCCCCCCTTTGGCCCCTCAATCTGTCCCTGCTTCGGCGAGTATTGCCGCCTTCGCTATCGATTTTCCCCTTGATCACATTCGTGCGCTGGTGGTTACCCATGTGCACATTGACCACGTTGGCCGCATACCTTATTTGCTGGCGGCGGGGTTCAGCGGGCCGATTATTTGTTCTGAGCCTTCCTCCATTATGTTGCCGGAGATTCTGGAAGATGCTCTGAAAATTGGCTTTACTCGGGATAGGGCGTTGATTGAGCGCGTGCTGGGACTGATTCGCCAGCGCCTGGTGCCGGTGCCTTATGGGCAATGGCATTCGGTGTTTGAGGTGGATGATGAAACCAGTGGCTCTGTGGATATTCGCTTTCAGCCGGCAGGGCACATTCTGGGCTCGGCGTATGTGGAGTGTGATGTTACGGCAGCAGGGCAAGAGGGAGCGCGTGGTGGAGAAGGCGGTCGAGGGCGTGGGGGGTGAGCAAGCTGGGCCGGTTAATGAGCGCATTGTGTTCAGTGGTGATCTGGGCGCTGCCCACGCGCCGCTGCTGACGGCCCCGGCGTCGCCAGAACGGGCTGATCGGTTGGTGATTGAGAGCACCTATGGCGATAAGGATCACGAAGACCGTACTACTCGGCGTTTGCGCTTAAAGCAGGTGTTGCAAAGCGCTCTGGCTGATGGTGGCACGGTGATTGTACCGGCGTTCAGTATTGGCCGAACTCAGGATCTGCTGTACGAAATTGAAAGTTTGATTCATGAATTTGGTGGTGAATCGGTGGCGCCAGGTGTGCAATGGCAGGACCTGGAGATTGTGGTGGACTCGCCCTTGGCGGCGGAGTTCACGCGTATCTATCGCCAGCTAAAACCCATGTGGGACGCGGAAGCCCAGGAAGTGCTGAGCCAGGGGCGACACCCGTTGGGTTTTGATCAGCTTACGCTGATTAACAGCCATGCGAGTCACCTTGACGCCGTTGAGTATTTGGCCAGTTTCAAACGCCCGGCGGTGGTGTTGGCCGGTTCAGGCATGTGCGCGGGTGGCCGGGTGGTGAACTACCTGAAAGCCATGCTCGGCGACGCCCGCAACGATGCGCTGTTCGTAGGCTATCAGGCCGCGGGTACGCCAGGGCGGGATATTCTGAGGTACGGCAGTAACGCAGGTGTGCGAGCAATTGATCAGGCTGGCTGGGTGGAGCTTGATGATAAGCGTTACCCCATCTGTGCGCGCATTCACCAAGTAGGTGGTTACTCCGCCCATGCAGGGCAAAGTGATTTGCTGAATTTTGTACTGGGCATTCCCGAGGCGCCCAAGGAAATTCGGCTGGTGCACGGTGATGATGGCGCTAAGGCGGAGCTGAAAGGCGTGTTGGAAAATGCTTTGAAGGCAACGCCGAGTTCACGAGTGGTGATTGCTGAGTGATGTTCCAAAGAAAGTCTAGAGGGGACGGATTTCAAATCCGTCCCCGGTGTTCCGTCCCCGGGAACACGGTCACTCCGTTAAGCTGTCCAGCGCCTGCTCCAGGTCCGCAATCAAATCCCCCGCATCTTCAAGCCCCACTGACAATCGCAGTAAGCCATCGCTGATTCCCCTTTGGGCCCGGTCTTCGGGTGTCAGGCGGTAGTGGCTGGTGGCGATTGGCTGGCTGACCAGGCTTTCTACGCCGCCCAAACTGGTGGCTAGCAGGAAGACTTGCAGGTGGTCTTCGACACATTCTGCGGCTTTTCCGCCGCCTACGATATCAATACTAAGCATGCCGCCAAAGCCGTGCATTTGCTGTTTGGCGACTTGGTGGCCGGGGAAATCTGGCAGGCCGGGGTAGAGTACGCGGCTGACTTTTGGGTGCTTTTCCATGGCAATGGCGACGGCCATGGCGTTTTCGTTGTGCTGGCGGACTCGTACATGCAGGGTTCGTAGGCTGCGCGACAGAAGCGCGGCCATTTCCGGTGCCAGTATCTGGCCCAGGCTTTTGCGCCAAGCGGCGACGGGTTCGGCGAGTTCTGCGCTGGACATGAAGGCGCCGGCGGTTAAGTCGCTGTGGCCGGCCAGGTATTTTGTGGCGCTGTGCATGACCAGGTCGGCGCCCAGTTCCAGCGGGCGCTGGTTGATGGGGCTGGCAAAGGTGTTGTCGACGGCCAATAAGGCGCCCTTGGCGTGAGCACGGCGGGCCAGGTCGGCGATGTCTAGTATGGCCATGGTTGGGTTGGCCGGGGTTTCGCAGTACACCAGCATGCCGGGCTTGGTTAGATGCTGTTCCATTTCATCCAGCTGTTGGTTCAGAAGGAAGATAAAGGGAATGCCCAGGGGCTCGAAATGATTCATCAGCAGTTCCTGGGTGCCGCCGTACAGATCGCCCACGCACACTATGCCGTTGCGGCCATGGGCAAATAGGGTGGCGGAGATGGCCGCCATGCCGGAGGCAAACGCCAATCCGGCCTGTGCTGATTCCAGCTGCGCCAGGCCCTGTTCCAGCTCTTTAATGGTGGGATTGGTGCCCCAGCGGGTGTACAGGTTGCCGTCGTTTTCACCTTTTACCACGGCCAGCTGTTCGGCGGTGGTGTCGAAACGGTAGGTGGTGGTGTTGTATACCGGCGAGTAAGGGCTGCCTTGCTGGTCCCGATGGCGCCGGTTGTGAATGATTCGGGTGGCAGGGTGGTGATTGGGTGATGGGCTGTGCTCGGGCATGGCTGAGGCTCCTTTTTGGGGGAGCAGTTTCTCATAAAGCTTACTGCCGGGACAGATTTCAAATCTGTCCCCTGGTCCCAAGACGGGGACGGATTTGAAATCCGTCCCCTGAGGGTGTCCGTCTTCAATCCCCCTCTTTAGCGGCAGTTCAGCACGGCATCGGCGATGCTTTGTTGGAACTGCTCATAGCCTTCGGGCGTGGCGGGTATGTCTGTGGCCAGTGGGTCCCAGGTGCTGAAGGTGATGTCTAGGCCTTCTGTGATGCTTGTCCACCATTGAGTGTTGAACTGGGGTTCGGTGAGCAGGCAGGCGCTGCCGGCTTGTTTTAGCTGGTTTTGTACTTCGGCGATGTGTTTTGCGCCGGGGCTGAGTGCCGGGTTTAGTGTGAGCACGCCTTGCAGTTGCAGGCCGTAGTGTTCGGCGAAGCGGGTGAAGGCGCTGTGGTAGGAGAACAGTTTCCGGTCTTGCAGCGGTTCGAGTTGCTCGCGGATGCTGGCTTCGCGGACATTCACGCGTTGTTCAAACGCTTGCAGGTTGTGCTGGATGGCCTGGGCGTTGGTGCCGTCCAGTTTTGACAGTGTTTGTGCAATGGCGCGGGCCATTTCAAGGGCGAGTTGTGGGTCTACCCAAATGTGTGGGTCGTCACCCGTGCCGTGGTCGTGATTGTGTTCATCATTAGTCTGGGCAGGCTCGTCGCTGTGTTCGCTGTGTTCGCTGTGTTCGCTGTGTTCGCTGTGTTCGCTGTGTTCGCTGTGTTCGCTGTGTTCTTTTTTGCCAGTGTGACTATTGTGTTCGTCTTCGTCAGCCTGGTGTTCGTGATGGTCAGTATGCTCACGGCTTTGATCATCGTCGGCGTGGGGAGCTTCTTCGTTATGGTTGTTGGTCTGGCCCATCAGTTGATGGGTTCTGCCGCTGAATTCGTTATTGGCCAGTAGGCGGGTAAGAAAGCTTTCCACCTCTGGCCCGACCCAGAAGATGGCATCGGCCTGCTCCAGCGCGCGGCGTTGGGACGGGCGCAGGGTGTAGTTGTGCGGGCTGCCGCCTGGGGCGACGAGGCTGGTAACAGTGACGTCATCGGTGGCTACGGCGCGCACCAGCAGCTCCAGCGGTTTGATGGACGTGACTATGTTTGTGTCGGCGGTTGCGGGTAGGGCAGCGGCGAGTGTTATCAGGCCGGTCATAAAAGCGGCACGGGGCAGGCGCAGTTGGGTGTTCATGGCTTGGTGTTCCATTCAGATTTTTCAGAGTAGGCGGCGGGTGGCCGCTGAGTGCTTTAAGAACGTTATAATATTACATTAAAGAGGTGCGGCGCAAATGCAGTCTTAAGCGAAAGCGTTGGTGGCAATGCGGTTTGCCGGTTTGGTCGTTATAATGGGGAATAACTGACGATTAACGGCCACTTTCTAATCTTTAATGCTCTTATTTTATTCTCTAATGCTCTTATTCCCCGGCTATTCTCGGGAATTTATTTCAGGAATCACCCATGACTTTAGTACGTACCCGAATTGCCCCGTCGCCCACTGGCGATCCGCACGTTGGCACCGCTTACGTGGCCTTGTTCAACCTGTGTTTTGCGCGCCAGCACGGTGGCCAGTTTATTCTGCGCATTGAAGACACCGATCAGGCCCGCAGTACACCGGAATCTGAACAGGAAATTCTGACCGCGCTGCGCTGGCTTGGTTTGAATTGGGACGAAGGCCCGGATGTGGGCGGTCCCCACGGCCCTTATCGCCAATCGGAGCGCAAGGATTCTTACGCCCAGTACGCGGAAGACCTGGTGACGGCCGGTCACGCGTTCTATTGCTTTCGTACGCCGGAAGAGCTGGATGTGATCCGTGAAGAGCGCAAGGCCGCGGGCCTGAATCCGGGTATTAAGGGCAACCTGGAGTTGTCACAGGAAGAGGTGCACCGTCGCCGGGAAGCGGGCGATTCCTATGTCATTCGCATGAAGGTGCCCAACGAAGGCGTGTGCGAAATTGACGATATGTTGCGCGGTACCATCGAGATCGACTGGGCTCAGGTGGACTGTCAGATTCTGTTAAAGTCTGACGGCATGCCCACGTACCACCTGGCGAACGTGGTGGACGACCACCTGATGGAAATCACCCACGTGCTGCGCGGTGAGGAATGGATTAACTCGGCGCCCAAACACAAGCTGCTCTATGAGTATTTCGGCTGGGACATGCCGGTGCTGTGTCACTTGCCGCTGCTGCGTAACCCGGACAAGAGCAAACTGTCAAAGCGTAAGAATCCTACCAGCATCAATTTCTATGAGCGCATGGGCTTTTTGCCGGAAGCGGTGACCAATTACCTGGGCCGCATGGGATGGTCGATGCCGGATGAGCGCGAGAAGTTCACGCTGGACGAGATGATCAGTGATTTTGATATTCAGCGAGTGTCGCTGGGTGGCCCGGTGTTTGATGTTGAGAAACTGCGCTGGTTGAACGGCCTGTGGCTGCGGGAAGAGCTCAGCGATGAGCAGTTTCTGCAGCGTATGAGTCAGTGGTGGTTCAATCAGAACGATTTGGCGGCGCTGGTGCCGTTTGTGAAGGGCCGTGCCGACGTGTTCTCGGATGTAGCACCCATAGCCCAATTTATGTTCAGCGGCATGTTGCCGTTGACGCCAGGAAGCTTCGCCCACAACAAATTGGAAGAAGGGCAGGTGAAGCGGGTACTGCAGTTCACATTGTGGCAAATGGAAGCTCAGCGCCATTGGAGTAAAGACAACATATTTGCCGATGTGAAGTTTCTGGCCAAGGCGATGGACCTGAAAATGGGCGATTTCATGTTTGCTGTGTTCGTGGCAATCGCCGGTACGCCGAATTCCTGGTCGGTGATGGACTCCATGGAACAGTTGGGGCCAGACATGACCCGTGCGCGTTTGCGCCATGGGTTAGAGGTTTTGGGTGGTTTTTCCAAGAAGGAAACCAAAAAGGTAGAGAAAGAATACGCCGCGTTGATTGCTGAATAATCAATCTGTTCAATCGGTAAGCGCTATCTGGTTAATTATTAAACGCGAGCGGCAGGGATGCCGGCGGATTTCGACAGACCTGAAAAAAGTGACAGAAAAGGGTTGACGGTTCAGGGGTCGATCCTTAATATACGCATCCGTTGGGGGCCATAGCTCAGCTGGGAGAGCGCAACACTGGCAGTGTTGAGGTCGACGGTTCGATCCCGTCTGGCTCCACCAATTTTTTTCTAGTCCCCTTCGTCTAGCGGCCTAGGACTCCGCCCTTTCACGGCGGCAACAGGGGTTCGAACCCCCTAGGGGACGCCAATACGGCTTGCAGGTTTAGTCCACCGGCAAGCCATCAAAAAAACCACCTTCGGGTGGTTTTTTTGTGCTTGAGTGAAAGGAGGCAATCTATTAAAGGAAGGCTTGAAGTCTGTCCCTTATCTGTCTTTGCGACTATATTTAGTTGCAGTATCTGTGTAGCGATAATATACTTTTCATACTCAATAAGGATGTTGAGATGAGTAAGCAAGAAAAGCGGCTGGCCAGTTTACGTGATGCGAACACCACTTTTCCGTGGGTAGAGCTGGTCAGTTTGATGACCCATCTTGGCTATCAAATGCAAGAGAGGTCGGGTTCGCGTGTACGGTTTTACAATGCGGTTACTGGCAACATGATTCGATTACATAAGCCACACCCTGAAAATTATTTAAAAGGTGGGGCGCTGAAAGCCGTGCGTCAGGCATTGATGCAGGAGGGCTATTTATGACACACCTGAGTTACAAGGGTTACTTGGGCACGATTGAGCCCGACTTAGAGGGCGGCACTCTGTTTGGTAAAGTCGCTTTTATTCGGGATCTCATCACTTATGAAGCGAAAAACCTGAAAGCTTTAGAGCGAGAGTTTCGGTTTTCGGTGGACGGTTATCTGGAGGATTGCGAAGAATTAGGCAAGTCTCCCGATAAGCCCATGAAAGGCTCTTTTAATGTGCGCACAGGGCCAGATCTGCACAGGGCAGCAGTGATTGCAGCAAAAGGCGTATCGCTGAATGCTTTTGTGTGTGAGGCGATAAAAGAGAAAGTCGAGCGCACTGAGAGCGCTACGACTTAACTCAATCAGCGGACAGACTTGAAGCCTTTCTCTCCACTGCCGCTGTGAGGTTTCTCGAGGCTGGAAGGCGGTTCAACAGACCTACATTCAGCAGTATGCCTACGCAAAGTCAGTTTTTGCTGTTGATCGGCTTCGAGGGCATCGAAGCCCTCTGTAAGTTCTTCAAAGAGATTTCGCTTTACTGTTGTCATGATTTTTCATACTTGCCTGTTGCTGTTGCACAAAAGAGCCTGATGTCCTAGCGCGACGCCATGCCCCCTTTCCCAACACCCTCATAGGCCTTCACCCGAACCGAATCTTCAGGAAACTCCTGCTTCAGCTGATCGGCGATGTGCCCGGCGATCAGTTCCACCGTGGTGTCTGTGTCCATCATGTACACGCGGCTGGCGGGTAGGGTTAAGGCGAACTCGCCCTGGTTGGCTTCGTATTCGAAGTGGATGTATTCGGTGCCATGGTCGTCTACAAAGCGGCGACTGACGTCTTCTTCGGTGCCCACGTAGATGTCTTTCCAGAGTTTGGCCCAGAGCGCTTCCAGAGCTGTGTCTCGCTGTTCGTTGCGATGGATGCAAATGGGCGAGCGATGGCCGTGGGCGATGCGCTGGCAGTTGCCCAGGTGCTTTTTCAGGCCGTGCACGTAATGGTAGTAAGGCCCTTCAAGCACTTCTTCGCGCAGGTGTACGTCTACGGATATCACGTTTTTTGGCAGTACGGCTTTCAGTTCGTGTTCCAGCAGCGTGGCAACAGCCGCTTTGGTGACGGTATCGCCTGCCAGCCAGAGCACGGCTTCATCCGGGCCAGTGTGGGCGATCTGTTCACCGTTGGTGAGCGGCCACACAAAGTGCTGGGGTGTTTGGTCATTCCGCAGCAATCCCGGGTGGCCTTTTGGTACGACTAGGCGGTGGTCTACCTGGGCGTCGATCACCTGCTTGATCACCCGTTTGACGTGTGAAAAATCGAACACCATGCCCTGTTCGTCCAGCTCGCCGCCCAGAACAATATCGGCAATCCAGCTTTCACCCACTAAGCCGCGGGTTGCGTCCAGGTAGGCGAAGTCGATGACGGTGAGGTTGTCTACAAACAGGTGATTCATGGAGCTTCCGCAGTGTTGGAGGGTGTTTTAGATAATAGGCTATTCGATGCCGTGCTACTGGTAAGTGTGTTTGGTGATGTGTTTGGCGACGTGCTGAGTGCCGCGTCGGTTGTGCTGTATTGGTGCTCCCAGGCGCGCATGTAGACGTCGGCTTCGTATTCATAAGGCGAGTGGAACGGCGACAGTACAAAATCAAAGATCAAAAAGAAGCAGCCGATAGACGCCCAGGCAATCACCAAGGTACTGAGGGTGTTGGCTTGAAGTTCCGGATTGCTGCCGGTGAAGTCCTGCAGTAGCGCAATCATATCATTGGCCAGTACAACCGGATTAAATTGGGCCAGCACTAGCGGAATCCAGAAGGCGAAAAACACCGGAAAAAATCCGAATGACCACAATACCCGCCGCAACAGATAAACCGCCATGGCTCGCCAGTAGTGATGGCGCACAGCCGGTGTTTTGCGGATGCTTTTCAGGTAGCGCCTGCGTTCATCCCAGTAAGCGGCGACTTCACGGGCCGGAACCGGGTCGCCAGGCGCCTGGCTGGTGCTTAATGCCAGGGACGGTTTTGGTGTTTGTGAGTCTGCGGGGTTGCCGAGGGTATTTTCTATTGGGCTCATAGTGATAGCAATAACCTTGTTGCACCGGGTGTGCTGCATGATAACGGATAACCCGTGTTACGCTGTACCTTTGCGCTTCTTACATCGTATCTGTTCATAACGTACCACCTTGGAACAGCGTCAGCGTGTAACGATTTTACCGCGCAACCCATAATTGGTTCATCTCTCGATTCGTCTCTCGAGTCAACTATAGAGTCAACAACAGGACAGTTTGAATGGCTGCAACATCTGATAACGCAATGCACCCAGCGTTTGAAAAAATCCGTTCCCACCACATCGGCACCCTGAATCTGGATGTTGAAGAATATCGCCATATCAAGACGGGCGCGCGCCACCTGCACATGGCTGCAGATAACGACGAAAACGTGTTCTTTGTGGCTTTGCGTACGTTCCCGATGGACTCATCCGGCGTGGCTCACATCCTCGAGCATACCGCACTGTGCGGCAGCGAGCGTTATCCGGTCCGCGATCCGTTCTTTATGATGATTCGCCGATCGCTGAATACCTTTATGAACGCCTTCACCAGCAGTGACTGGACCGCGTACCCGTTTGCCAGCATGAACCGCAAGGATTTTGACAACCTGCTGGACGTGTATCTGGACTCGGTGTTTTTTTCCAAGCTTGATAAACTGGATTTTGCCCAGGAAGGCCACCGCCTGGAGTTCGACAAGCCGGAGGATCCGACCAGCGATTTGGTCTATCGCGGTGTGGTTTACAACGAGATGAAGGGCGCTATGAGTTCGGCCACGTCTCAACTATGGCAGAATCTGTCCAGTCATCTGTTTCCCACCACGACCTACCATTACAACAGCGGTGGCGAGCCGGATCACATTACCGATTTGTCCTATGACGACCTGTTGGCGTTCTACAAGCACCATTACCACCCCAGCAACGCGATTTTTGCGACCTACGGCAATATTCCGGCCGTTGAGCATCAGGAGCGCTTCGAAGAGCTGGTGCTCAAGCGTTTTGACAAGCTGGATGTAAAACTGCCGGTTTACGATGAAAAGCGCATGTTCGCGCCGCTGCGGGTTGAGCAGGCTTATGCGGTGAACGAGGGCGAACCAACAGAGGCTAAGACCCACATTGTGATGGGCTGGCTGTTAGGCCACAGTTTTGACTTGGAAGAAAACCTGGAAGGCCAGTTGTTGTCTTCGGTGTTACTGGATAACAGCGCGTCACCGCTGATGCGCGCTTTGGAAACCACCGAGCTGGGCCAGGCGCCTTCGCCTTTGTGCGGGCTGGAAGATTCCAACCGTGAAATGACGTTCGTGTGCGGTATAGAAGGCAGCGAGCCCGAGCAGCAACAAGCGCTTGAGCAGCTGATTGAAGACACCTTGAAGAAGGTCGTTGAGGACGGCGTTAGCAGTGAACGATTGGAAGCGATTTTGCACCAGTTGGAATTGCACCAGCGCGAAATTTCCGGTGACGGTTTCCCCTACGGTCTGCAGCTGATTATGTCCGCCATTTCGCCAATGGTGCACGGCGGTGACCCGGTGGATCTGCTGGATCTGGAGCCGGTTCTGGCTCGTCTGCGGGAGAAAATTCAGGATCCACAGTTTGTGCCGAACCTGATTCGTCGCAAGTTGCTGGACAACCCGCATCGGGTAACTTTAACTCTGCGCCCGGACGACAAGCTGGAAGGCCTGCGTACCGAGTCTATTCGTGCGGCCCTGGCGCAGCGCAAGGCCAAGCTGAGCGACGAAGAAACAGCACAGATCGTTGAGCGTGCCCAAGCCCTTGAAAGCCGCCAAACCCGCAAAGACGACGATTCCATTCTGCCAAAAGTGGATTTGACCGATGTGCCCCTGCAGATGCCGGAGCCAGAAGGTCGTTTTGATGGTGACCTGTCGGCCACGGTCTATGCCCGCGGTACCAACGGATTGGTTTATCAACAGGTGGTATTGCCACTGCCGTCGTTGAATGAAGAAGAGCTGGCGCTGATGCCTTATTACACCACGCTGATTTCAGAAGTGGGCTGTGGTGAGCTGGATTACCTGCAGATGCAGGACCGCATCTCCGCAGAGACCGGTGGCATTTCGGCCAGCTTTGTCAGCAAGGGCAAGATTGACGATGTGCAGGATATGTCTGGCTATCTGGTGTTCAGCGGCAAGGCTCTGGCGCGCAACAGTGACGCATTGGCGCGTTTGCTGAAAGACGTTTACAGCAACGCCCGTTTTGATGAAACCGGCCGTATTGCGGAAATTATTGCCCAGGTTCGCGCCCGTCGTGAGCAAGCCGTTACTGGCAGTGGCCATGCTTTGGCCATGAGCGCTGCGGCCCAGGGCATGAGCTCGGGCGCTTGGTTGAGTTTCCGTCTGGGCGGGCTGGAAGCCATTCGCCGCACCAAATCATTGGATAAATCTCTGAAAGAGCCGTCCGAACTGAAGGCGTTTTGCCAAAAGCTGGCGGATTTGCATCAGAAGGTGGGTAAGCAAAGCCGCCAGTTCCTGTTGATTGGTGAAGACGAGCAACTGCAGCCGATGTTGGACGACGTGAAAAGCCTGTGGCAAAACGCGGAGTCTGCGCCAGACACCCCGTGGCGCATGGAGCCGGTGAATTACATCACCAATGAAGCCTGGCTGACGTCAACCCAGGTGAACTTCTGCGCCAAGGCCTATCCCACGGTGGCGATTGATCACCCGGATGCGGCCGCGTTGACGGTGCTGGGCGGATTCTTGCGTAACGGTTATTTACACCGTGCCATTCGCGAAAAAGGCGGTGCTTACGGCGGCGGTGCAGCGCAGGACAGCGTGAACGGCACGTTCAAGTTCTTCTCTTACCGCGACCCGCGCTTGGCCGATACCCTGGCGGATTTTGACAAGGCTCTGGAGTGGTTGGTGGAAACCGATCACAGCTATCAAGATTTGGAAGAGTCTATTCTGGGCGTGATCGGCCAGCTAGACAAACCCCACTCGCCGGCGGGTGCAGCGCGCCATGCGTTTCACAGTGCGTTGTTTGGCCGCAGCGCCGAGCAGCGTGGGCGTTTCCGCGAGCGCGTTCTTGCGACCACAATTGACGACCTGAAACGGGTGGCTGCAGCTTGGTTGGCGCCAGAAAAAGCCAGCACTGCGGTGGTCACTAGCGCCGACAATCGCGCGCTGGTAGAACAGTTAGGCCTGGCTGTTCAGGAGCTGTAAGGCGGGCTTTGGCAAACAAGTAGCCCGGGCTCAGCGATTTCGTTTGAGCCCGGTCGATACCATAATGCGGGTCGATATTTCTTCCACCGAGTAAGCCGTGGTGTTCAGATACGGCACGCGCTCGCGGCGGTAGATAAGCTCTATTTCCTCAATTTCATGCATGCATTGGCTGATGGACGCGTAGCGGGAGTTTGGCTTGCGTTCGTTGCGAATGGTGGCTAGCCGTTCTGGATCGATGGTCAGGCCGAACACTTTCTGTTTGTGGGGCCGCAGTGCTTTTGGTAGCTGCTGGTCTGTCAGGTCTTCTTCGGTAATCGGGTAATTGGCCGCTTTCACGCCGTATTGCAGGGCCAGATACAAACACGTGGGTGTTTTGCCGCTGCGGGATGCGCCCACCAGAATCAGGTCGGCTTCGTCGTAATGGCGAATGCGCGCGCCGTCGTCGTTATCCAGTGCAAAGTTCACTGCGTTTATACGGCGTTCGTAATTGTCGCCGTTCACAATGGAGTGTGATTTGCCCACGGTGTAGGACGATGCAGACTGCAGTTCCTGTTCCAGCGGGTTTAAAAACGTTCCGAATATATCCACCATAAAACCGTTTGCGGTAGACACAATTCTGCGGATATCGCTTTTTACAATGGTGTCGAACACCAGTGGGCGGGCATCGTCGTTTTCAGCGGCAAGATTGATGCGTTCCACAATTTCGTGGGCTTTGTTTTCGTCATCAATATAAGGAACGGTGATGCGTTCAAAGTCGATCTTCTCGAACTGAGCAAGCAGCGCGTGTCCTAGCCCTTCGGCAGTCAGGCCTGTTCCGTCTGACAGAAAGAATGCGGTGCGTTTCATGTTGGAGCGGTTCCCTAGGTAATTGCCACAATTTCCAGTATTATACACTCCAAATTAAACGCACCACATTGTACGCTCCAAATTCGACACCCCAAATTCGACACTCCGCAAAACCGACTCAAGGGAGATGCATTTTGCACGATTACATCATTTGGTTTGAACACCTGGGAATGTCTGATGTGGACCGGGTAGGCGGAAAGAACGCTTCCCTCGGTGAAATGATCAGTAATCTCGCCAATGCTGGCGTGACTGTGCCGGGTGGGTTCGCGACTACCTCTCATGCCTACCGTGAGTTTCTGGCGACCAATGGCCTGAAAGACAAAATTGATGAAACCCTGGACGCGCTGGACGTTAACGACGTTAACGAACTGGCCCGCGTTGGCGCGAAGATCCGCCAATGGGTGATTGATACGCCTTTCCCCGCAGTGCTGGATAATGCACTGGCTGAAGCCTATGCCCAACTGCAGAACGGCAACTCTAAAATGGCGGTGGCGGTGCGTTCCTCCGCCACCGCGGAAGACCTGCCAGACGCCTCTTTTGCGGGTCAGCAGGAAACCTTCCTGAACGTGGTGGGTCTGGACAAGATTCGCACGTCGGTGAAAGAAGTCTTTGCCTCTTTGTTTAACGACCGCGCGATTTCCTACCGTGTTCACCATGGCTTCGACCACAAACTGGTCGCCCTGTCGGCAGGCATCCAGAAAATGGTGCGCAGTGAGACTGCCTCCAGCGGCGTTATGTTTACTCTGGACACCGAATCGGGTTTCCGCGGTGTGGTGTTTATCACCGGCTCTTATGGGCTGGGCGAAACCGTGGTGCAGGGCGCAGTGAACCCTGACGAATTCTACGTGCACAAGTCCACGCTGACCGCTGGCCGCCCTGCGGTGCTGCGCCGCAACCTGGGCAGTAAAGCCATCAAAATGATTTATCACACAAACCCGACCGAAGGTGAGTTTGTGGAAACCGTGAAGGTAGATGCCGCCGAACGTGGCCGCTTCTGCATTACCGATGCGGAAGTGGAAGAGCTGGCCAAGCAGGCGATGATTATTGAAAATCACTACCAGCGTCCGATGGACATCGAATGGGCCAAAGACGGCGACGATGGCCGTATTTACATTGTTCAAGCGCGCCCTGAAACCGTAAAAAGCCGTGCTTCTGCCAACGTGATGGAGCGCTACTTGCTAAAAGAGACCGGCAAGGTGCTGGTGGAAGGTCGCAGTATTGGCCACAAGATTGGTGCCGGCCCGGTGAAAATCATCACCAGCATCAATGAAATGGACAAAGTGCAAGACGGCGATGTGTTGGTTACCGACATGACCGACCCAGATTGGGAACCGGTGATGAAGCGCGCGTCCGCCATCGTTACCGACCGTGGCGGCCGTACCTGCCACGCGGCCATTATTGCCCGTGAACTGGGTATTCCTGCAGTGGTTGGCTGTGGCGATGCCACCGACTTACTGAAAAATGGCCAGGAAGTGACGGTTTCCTGCGCTGAAGGCGACACCGGTTTTATTTATGAGGGTGCGCTGGACTTTGAGCTGCGCGAAAACACCATAGAATCCATGCCCAATATTCCGTTCAAGATTATGATGAATGTGGGCAACCCGGATCGCGCCTTCGATTTCCAGGCGCTGCCAAACGGAGGCGTTGGCCTGGCCCGTCTGGAATTTATCATCAACCGGATGATTGGTGTTCACCCTAAAGCGCTGTTGAACTACGACACTCTGCCGCGGGATATTCAGCAGACGGTCGACAAACGTATTTCCGGTTACGCCTCGCCGGTGGATTTTTACGTTGACAAGCTGGTGGAGGGTATTTCGACCCTGGCAGGGGCGTTCGCACCCAAGAAAGTGATTGTGCGCATGTCAGACTTTAAGTCTAACGAGTACGCCAACCTGATTGGCGGCGCGCTTTACGAGCCGGATGAAGAAAACCCGATGTTGGGGTTTCGCGGTGCATCGCGCTACATCTCTGAAACCTTCCGCGACTGTTTCGAGCTGGAATGCCGTGCCATGAAGCGGGTGCGTAACGACATGGGCTTCACCAACGTAGAGGTGATGATTCCGTTTGTACGCACCGTAGGCGAAGCGGCCCAGGTTATGGACTTGTTGGCGGAGAACGGTCTGAAGCGGGGCGAAAATGGCCTGAGGGTGATCATGATGTGCGAGCTGCCCAGTAACGCTCTGCTGGCGGATCAGTTCCTGGAGCACTTCGACGGTTTTTCTATTGGTTCTAACGATCTTACCCAGCTTACTTTGGGCCTGGACCGGGATTCCGGCATTATTGCCCACCTCTTTGACGAGCGTAACGACGCGGTAAAAGTGCTCCTGTCGAGCGCCATTCAGGCTTGCCGGAAAGCTGGTAAGTACATTGGCATTTGTGGACAGGGCCCGTCTGACCATCCGGACCTGGCCAAGTGGCTGATGGAACAGGGCATCGACAGTGTGTCTTTGAACCCGGATTCGGTGCTGGATACCTGGTTCTTTCTGGCAGATCAGAAACCAGACTTATGAGCAGGCGCCGCCTACACCGCATTCATTGCACCCGCAATCGATGCAGGCGGCGTGTTTGGTTCTATCACGATACGTTAGAGCGGCCCCACACTGATAAAAGGAGTGAACAAATCGTGTCTGAGAATGTGTCTGATGTTGGCCGCGTGGCCACTGCAACGGTTATAGCCGTTATAACCCCCGACCTGTGCGACGAATTTCCTGAAGTACAGGTGGTTGAACCGGGGTTTCGTAATTTTGGCGCCATCGACAACTTTGGCGGCGAGATTGTTACCGTGAAGTGTTTTGAAGATAACTCAGTGGTGAAGCAGCAGGTAGGCTTACCGGGCCTTGGCCGGGTAATGGTCGTCGACGGTGGTGGGTCAAAGCGTAACGCGCTGCTGGGGGATATGCTGGCGGAAAAAGCGGCCAGTAACGGTTGGGCCGGGCTGATTATTTATGGCTGTATCCGTGATGCCGATGTGATCGCTAAAACCCCTCTTGGCGTGCAAGCTTTGGGCACCCACCCGCGCAAAACTGAAAAGCGTGACGTTGGCGATTTGAACATTGCCGTGACTTTCGGTGGCGTTACCTTCCACCCGGGGCATTTTTTGTACGCCGATAACAACGGCATTATTGTGTCGGAAAAAGCGCTGTTCTGATTGGCAAACTACGAATCGGGGACACACGAATAAGGGACAGATTTCAAATCTGTCCCTTATCTTGGTTCCTTATCTCGCTAGTCAGTCACTTCGGCAATGTTCACACCTAACAAAAAACCATCACTTTCGGGCTCGCAGCGCAGCACCTCGCACAGGGTTTCCAATGGCGGAAACTTGTCGCTGGTGGGGTGCAAGGTGGTGCGCAGCTCAGAGCCTACAGCCATTCGCTGAGCGACCAGAATCTGCATTCCCGAAGCGCTCAGGTCACGGCACACGCCGGCAAAGGTATTTCCGTGACTGTCTATAATCTCAATATCCGTGTTCACCTGCATTCGATGAAAATCACGCTTTTCTGAATATTCCCTCATAGCAGTCAGGCCCAATTGTCGCTTTTACGGGTGGGTTTTAGCATCGGTACCAGCAGTGCCAACAACACACCGCCTAGCACCAAGCCGGCACCGAGCAGCATGAAATCCGATTCTTTACCGGCTTCCATGCGTTCGTTTTCAGCTGTCAGTATTTCCAGTTCATTGTGGATTTTTTGATTTTCTTCCAGCAACTCGCCATTGCGGCGCTCAAGATTAATCGAATTAGCGGCAATATCCTTGATACGTTTGAGTTCAGCCATCAGTTCGGACGAGCGGTCAGCCAGGCTGCTTTCAGAATTTTGCAGGCTGTCGCGTTCACCGGTCACGCTTGCCAGTATGTCCTGCACCTGGCGTACTTCCGCCTGTGCGGCTTCCAGATCCTGTCGCGCCTTTTTGAGCTGTGTTGCGGCAATCGGTGTCGAACTCAGATACTGGCTGGAAACCCAGCCCTCGGTGCCTTTGGTGGTGCGTACTTTGCTGTAGCCATTTTGGTCGGATTCCAACAGCTCCATAGCGGTGCCACTGGGAACGGCGTTTTCAATAATCCGGAACTGGCTGCCTGCGCCAGAGCGCACCGGCAGGTAGATTTTGTCGTCTACCCACACAGTTCTGGCTTGAGCCGTGGCAATGGACGAGAATACAAAAAAGAGGACAACAAGCAGACGAAAAGGGGTCACTGGGCGGGGTTCCTGAAAGTTTCTGTTTGAACAAAAAATGGATAAGAACGTAATTTTGGCACACTGGCTTTGTCGATCAAGCGTGTATTCATTACCAAACGCTCATGGCGACTATTACTCGGCATTTGTTGCAAAGCACTAGGGCAATACCCGTTTGAACGGTTTGACCTTTACCTGCTGGTAAACCCCGGCGCTGACGTAAGGGTCTGCGTCCGCCCAGCTTTGCGCGTGTTCAAGTGATTCAAACTCGGCGATTACCAAGCTGCCACTGAAGCCGGCATTGCCCGAGTCATTGGTGTCTATGGCCGGGTGCGGGCCAGCGACCAATAAGCGGCCTTCATTGGCCAAGGCCTGCAAACGCTCCAGGTGAGCCGAGCGAGCGCTTTGGCGAAGTGCCAGGCTGTCATTGATGTCTTCACTGATAATAGCGTAGTACATAAGGGAGCGCTCTTCGTTTAGATTCGGCGTTTAGATTCGGCGTTTAGGTTTGGTGTTTAAGCTCGGTCGTACCGGCGATGGCTGTTATAGTGGGTTGCTTTTCGTTTTTTACCCTTCCCCGTAATCAGGAATGCTTGTGACTATTATGCAGCAACAGCCAACTCAGCAGCATGACGCGACTATACCGCAACAATCACCGTTGTGCATCGACCTGCATTGCCACAGTACTGCCTCAGACGGCGCTCTAAGCCCCGCTGATTTACTGGCCCGAGCGCATGAGAAGGGCGTTAGCCATCTAGCATTAACCGATCACGATACCCTTAACGGCTTGGGGTCGGCGCGCCTTGCCGCTCAGGATTACAACATTGAGCTGATTTCCGGCGTTGAACTGTCTTGCGTCTGGAGAAGCCATACCATTCACATTGTAGGTTTGGACTTTACCGAAGATGATCCGCAGTTTCTTGCGCGATTGCAGCAGCAGAATGCCAATCGTCACGCCCGTGCCGGCTTGATTGTCGAGCGTTTGACCAGGTTGAAGGTTGATAATCTGCTCGAACACGCGACCAAACACGCCGGTGGCGATGTGCCAGGGCGCCCACATTTTGCCCAGGCGTTAGTGGATGCCGGTGTGGTAAATAATATCGCACAAGCTTTCAAGCGTCACTTGGGCGCAGGCAAGCCGGGAGATGTAAAAGCGTATTGGCCGGAGTTGGAAGAAGTGGTGCGCTGGGTAAACGACGCTGGCGGTATAGCAGTGCTGGCGCACCCGCGTAAGTACGACTTGAGCGCGACCAAACTGCGGGCCTTGGTGGCGGATTTTCGACGTGCAGCTGGCCGTGGTATGGAGGTGTGTAGCCCGGGCCAAACGGCGTCTGATGTGAACTTTCTGGCGCAGCTTTGCCAAAGCGAGGGATTGTGGGCATCTCAGGGCAGTGACTTTCACACGCCTAAGGCGCCTTGGGCAGAGCTGGGGCGCATACAAAAAATGCCAGAAGGGCTTTCACCCGTCTGGCATCATTTCAACCAACCCATCGCGCTTTAATTCTGGCCGATTAACGCGCCAAATCAGTCCGGCGCGTGGAACAGCAAGTACAGGTCGGTAAGCGAATCGGGGATCGCTTCTGCCATCTGTGTCGACAGGGTTTCGCTGTCGCGCACGTTCTGGAAGTCTTCATCTTCGAATAAGCCCGACAGCGCCAGCATGGGCAGAATCAAATCGCCCACTTCTTCTTCGCTGGCGGCTTCCATCCAGTCGTCTTCCCGTTCCATAAAGGTTTCAATGAATCCGGCGCACCAGTTTTCCAGTGCGTTCATGGGGTCATCGTCTTCGGGCTCGGGCAGCTCCAGAGCCAGGCCCATATCCAGCGCGTTGGCCATGGCACCGCTCAGTTTCTGCACACAGCGACTGAACACGTCTGGCACCTTGCCGTCAGGAAGGGCGTCAACGCCTGTGGCCAGCAGAAACAACTCGTCTACCGAGAAGTCCACCGGTCCTACAACGCTGGCACACACCAAACCGTGGAAGCCGAAGAAGTCTACTGCGTCTTCACCCCAGGGCTCTGCAAACAGAATTTCTTCCAGGGCTTCAATGTCAGCGTCGTTCAGCATAATTACTCGCTCCCGCCATTTTTGGCAGCGTCCGCTGCACGCTGGCGCATACGTACTTCACGTGGGTCGTTATAAGCGCGGCCTGGTGCTACCGGTGCTGCCGGGGTTTCGGATGCTGCGTCGGCTACCGGTGCTGCTGCTGGCGGCGCTACGGCAACGTCGGCTGCAGTTGCATCGTTGTCGCTGACGCCAGTGTTTGCGGGCTGCACCTCTTGCTCATCAGCGGGTTCTGTTTTCGCCGCTTTGGCTTTGCGAGCCGGGGTGCGCTTGCGGGTTGGCTTGGTTGGCCTATCCGCGCTTTCGTCCTCTGCGTCGGCTGGCGCAGCCTCAGAGGTATGAGTCTCAGCGTTGGGGGCTTCAGCCTCGACAGCGTCGACCGGTGCGCTATCTGTGTCCGAGCTGTCTACTTCAGGTGCGTCGGCTTTTTCGGCCTTTTCTGAAGCCTTTCGGGTGCCGCCATTGTAGGCATCTATCCGGGAAGGTGCGGCTTCGGCAGCAGGAACATCTGCGCTTTCCTCGGCTGCCTCAACAGGCACTTCGGATGCAGGCGCAGCGGGTTTGCTTACCTCTGGCTCAGGCGATTGTTCTACTGGCTTGACTGCAACGGGCTGCTCGCTGGTTGTTTCAGGCGATGCATCGGCCGGGGCTTGTGCAACCTGCGGCGCTGCTTGCTCGGCAGGTACTGCCATGGCTGAAGGCTGTACGTGCGCATCTGAGGGCTTCTCAGCGGCCTTGGCCTTCGCTTTGGCGCGCTCTTCTGCGTCACGGGTTTCCGGCTGCGTGTCTTGCTGATGAATCTCACTGCGAGCTGCCTTACGCTCAGCCGGGTTTGATACCGGTTTCTCCGCCGGTGAACCATCACGGCCACGGCTGCGGCGAGGCTTGCTGCGGCGTTTTTCGTCACCGCCGGCTTTGCCTGCGACTGCGGGGCTTTGCGCATCGTTCTGGTCGTTATAGCTCGGGCTCGGGCTTGAACTGCGGAGTTCTGCAGATTTCTGCTCTATAGCCGGCTTCTGATCTGCCTGTTCAGCATTTGGCTTATTGCCATCGCGGCTTGTGTCACGACTTGAATCGCGATTGGAGCGGCTACGATTCTGGTTGTCGCGGCGACCATCGCGGCGGGTGTCGTTGCCGCTGCTTTGGGTGTTGCCGTTCTGTGCATTATTGTTCTGGGCGCTGCTGTTCTGTGAGTTGCTGCTCTGGCCGCTGCTGCTTTGAACATTGCTGTTCTGGCTGCCAGCGTTGGTTTTGTCTTCGCTGCGACCTTCACTGCGAGTTCGTCCGCGGTTGTTGCGGCTGCGGCTGTCGTCGGTGCGATTGCTTCGGTTATCGTCGCTGAGATTGCTGGACCCGGAGCTACTGTTGCTACTGCTGCTGCGTTCGCCACGGCTTCGGTTGTCTTGCTGGTCGTCACGGGCGACGCGTGTTTTGCGACGTTCCGGGCGATCATTGCGGCTTGACGCGGGGCGCTGCCTGGAGCGGTCGTCGCCGCCTGCCTGTTTGGCATTGCGGCTACTGCTGCTAGCAACAGCAGGCTGGCTTTCTTCTTCACCGTTGAAAAAAATCGCAATTTTACGCCCTAAACGGCTGAACATGCCTTCGTCACGGGTTTTCTCTGCGGCGGCTTTAGCGGGTTTTGCTGCCGGTGTTGTTGCAGGCGCAGGCGCAGGCGAGGCGAGGCGCACAGATTTTACGGCGGCCTGTTCGCGCACGGGTTTTTCTTGCACGGTCACGTCAGCGACTTCCTCTTCGCGCTCGCTGTATTCCTGAGCCACTTGGTGGCTGGATACGTGCTCGGAGCCGGCTTCGTCGTCGCGCATGCGGATGATTTCAAAGTGCGGGGTTTCCATTTGCGGAACCGGCACGATAACAATCGATACTTCCTGATTGGCTTCAATTGTCGCCAGCTGCTTGCGCTTTTCGTTCAGCAGGAAGGTCGCCACGGATACCGGCACAACGGCACGTACCTCGCCGGTTTTGTCTTTGGAAGACTCTTCGTAAATCAGGCGCATGATGCTCAGCGCCAAGGATTCGATACCACGAATGGTGCCTTGGCCTTCACAGCGCGGGCAAACCTCGCTGCGGGTTTCACCCAGTGACGGGCGCAGACGCTGGCGCGACATTTCCAGCAAGCCAAAGCGGGAAATCTTGCCGACCTGAACACGGGCGCGGTCGATTTCCAGGGCTTCGCGCATTTTGTTTTCTACTTCGCGCTGGTTACGGGCCGGGGTCATATCGATGAAGTCGATAACAATCAAGCCGCCCATATCCCGCAGACGTAGCTGGCGGCCAATTTCTTCAGCGGCTTCCAGGTTGGTTTGCAGCGCCGTTTCTTCGATGTCGTGGCCTTTTGTGGCTCGCGAGGAGTTGATGTCGATAGACACCAGCGCTTCGGTCGGGTCAATCACGATAGAGCCGCCAGACGGCAGTTTTACTTCACGCTGGAAGGCGGTTTCGATTTGGCCTTCGATCTGGTAGCGGCTGAACAGCGGGATTTCGTCGCTGTACAGTTTGATTTTGTTTTCAAAGGTAGGCATAACAGCGCGCACAAAATTCAACACGTCTTCGTGCACGGCGGGGGCGTCAATCAGCACTTCGCCTATGTCTTGGCGCAGGTAATCCCGCACGGCGCGGATAATTACGTTGCTTTCCTGATGAATCAGGAAAGGTGCTTTACGCTCGCCTGCGGCCTGGGTAATGGCTTCCCAAAACTGAACCAGGTAATCCAAGTCCCATTGCAGCTCTTCGCTGTTGCGGCCAATGCCCGCGGTGCGAACAATGATGCCCATGGCCTTGGGTACCTGAACCTGGTTCATGGCTTCTTTAAGCTGGGCCCGTTCTTCGCCTTCAATTCGGCGGGAAATGCCACCAGCACGGGCGTTGTTGGGCATCAGCACCAGGTAACGGCCAGCCAGCGAGATATAAGTGGTCAGCGCTGCGCCTTTGTTGCCGCGTTCTTCTTTATCTACCTGAACAATCACTTCCTGGCCTTCGGCGATCACCTCTTTGATGTTGACCTTGCCTTCGATCTGGCCGGGAGATTTTTTGAAGTATTCCTTGGAAATTTCTTTTAACGGCAGAAAACCGTGACGATCAGCACCAAAATCCACAAATGCGGCTTCCAGGCTGGGCTCTACGCGGGTAATTTTACCCTTGTAGATATTCGCCTTTTTTTGCTCGCGCGAGCTGGATTCGATATCGAGGTCAAACAGACGCTGGCCGTCAACCAGGGCGACGCGCAACTCTTCGGGATGAGTTGCATTTATAAGCATTCTTTTCATGGAAAGGATGAATTCCTGTCGTTTGATTTAAACAGAAAACCATCGAGAAAGGCATTAGCGAAGTGGAGGCTGCCAGACGAATCAAGCCCTTACGGGGCTCAACTCTGTTGGTTCTAGACCACCACCGATGACTCCGGTGCCCGCAGGCAGGAAAGGATCGGTTAAGGTGATTGTCTGTAGGCGCATGTTATCCGTTTTCAGGTTCACACAAGTGCTTGGTCTTACGTCGTATTCGTAAACTGGACGGCCCGGCCTTGCATGGCAATGAATCTTCGTTATGTCGTCCCCGGCGGTGTTCCGCAAGGTTTGTTTCGGCTCCCGTGCCAGTTGGCAGCCAATTTTGGATCTGCACCGGGGTGTGGGGAGTCTTTCGTTGCCCAGGCTGTAACGATTTAAGAGCCCGGCATTGCTATTGCACTTCAATCTAAAGAGCTACTTCATCTCAAACTTGCAAGCCACTGCAATTCAAACTCGCAAGTAGTGTCGGTATACTACAACCGCTCCGGCTTCTGACTGAAACCTGTCAGGCCGTAAACAAACGACGTAGCACATCGGAATATAGCAGTATTTCCCGGGCTAAGCAACGCTGCCCGCTTCATTTTAAAGGAATTTCATGTCGCAGAAAAATCCGTCTCTGGAGACTCCACGCCCAGCTGTGTTGTGGGTAACCGTAGATGAAGACAATGACGGCCAGCGTCTGGATAATTTCCTGATGGCGCAACTGCGGGGTGTTCCTAAAAGTATCATCTACCGCATCGTTCGCAAGGGCGAAGTTCGAATTAACAAGGGCCGCGTAAAGCCTGATACTCGGGTAAAAACCGGCGATCAAGTGCGCATTCCTCCGGTGGTACGCAAAGAAAAGGTGCCTCAGGTCGCGCCGGGCGATAGGGTGCAGGCGGTGATAGAGGCGGCTGTCGTGTTTGAGAATGAACAGCTGCTGGTGGTGAATAAACCGTCGGGTATTGCGGTGCATGGCGGCAGCGGCTTGAGCTTCGGGCTGATAGAGGTGCTGAGGGCCGGGCGACCACGGGCGCGATTTCTGGAATTGGTGCACAGGCTTGACCGGGATACCTCGGGATTGGTGATGGTGGCGAAGAAACGCTCGGCGCTGCGTTACCTGCAAGATGAACTGCGGCACAGGCACATTCGTAAGCACTACCACGCCCTTGTCTCTGGCGATTGGCCGGCAGGGGTGGGCAAAGTGGCTCAACCGTTGCTGCGTTATGAGATGCCTAACGGCGAACGCCGGGTAAAAGTGGACAGTTCCGGCAAAGAATCGCTGACGTTGTTTCGCTGCATCGAGCGCTATTCCGGTTACAGTTTGGTGGAGGCGTCACCGGTCACCGGCCGTACTCATCAGATTCGCGTGCACGCCGCCTTTGCCGGCCACCCTATTGCCGGTGACGACAAATATATGGACGATGCCAGTTTGAAGGCATTTCGCGCATTGGGGGGGTCGCGTCTGATGCTGCACGCACGGGAGTTGGAGTTGAGCTTGCCGCCCGACAGCGAAGGCGAAAGCCCTGCGCTGAAGTTGGAAGCGCCTTATGACAACGCCTTCGCGGCGGCCTTAAAGAAACTTGCAGCCCGTACAGGACGCAATTCATGAACGTGAAAGTGGTTATTTTCGATTGGGACGGGACCTTAGTGGACTCGGTAGAGCACATTGCCGAGAGTTTGCACCTGGCCTCGACCGCCTTGGGTTTTCCGGCGCTGGAGCGCGAGGCTTACCGGGACATTATCGGGCTTGGCATTGAAGAGGCACTGCAGAAGTTATACCCCGGCATTAGCGCTGCAAGCATCGCGGGTATGCGTGAGAGCTATCGTGAGTATTTTTTCAAAAAAACCACAACCCCGCAAAATGTGTTTGCCGGTATTGCTGATACCCTGACGGATTTGCGCGGTGCCGGGCGTCATTGTGCCGTAGCCACCGGTAAAAATCGGAGTGGGCTGGATTCCGCGCTTAGCACCAGCGGTTTGGGTCCGCATTTTGGCATCACCCAGTGCGCCGATGAAACCCGCTCAAAGCCAGATCCAGCGATGTTGGCGCGGATTTTGGAGTTTTATGGTGTCAAGCCTGAACAGGCGGTGATGATCGGCGATACTCGCTACGATCTGGACATGGCGCAACGCATTGGTATGCCATCCATCGGCGTGGAGTGGGGGGTGCACAAGCGTGATGTGCTGGGCCAGTATTCGCCCCACGCCATTGTTGAAACGGTCACAGATTTGCGTCAGGTTTTGGGTTTGTAAAAATAAGGCAGTCATCATAGAGGGTATGTAATGAGCGAATGGGATTCAGGCAAAAACGACGGCAAACCAGGCTGGAATGATCAGCCAGCGGCAGTAGCCGACGCAAGCGAAGGAAAGCAGAGCCGTCAGGACCGCAAACTGATTGATAAACTGGTCATGTCGATGCAGGTGGAGCAGCGCCGAAGCCGGCGTTGGGGCATCTTCTTCAAGTTTTTGACTTTTGCGTATTTGTTCGGAATCGTATTGCTGTTCAAGTTTCCGCTGGGGCAAGGGCTCGAAAGTGCGACCGGTGGCATGCACACCGCAGTGATAGGCGTAGATGGGCCTATTGCTGCCGATGAGTTGGCCAGCGCCGATAATATTGTCAGTTCGTTGCGCGCGGCGTTTAAAGAGCCTGACGCCGCTGCGGTGATTTTGCGCATCAATAGCCCGGGTGGCAGCCCGGTGCAATCCGGATACGTGTATGACGAAATCAAGCGCTTGCGGGCTGAGCATCCCGATAAGAAAGTGTACGCGGTCATTTCCGACATCGGTGCCTCGGGTGCTTACTACATTGCGTCCGCGGCCGATGAAATTTACGCCAATCGCGCCAGTTTGGTAGGTTCCATTGGCGTGGTTGCTGGCGGGTTTGGTTTTACCGAAGTGATGGGGAAGTTGGGGGTAGAGCGCAGGCTGTACACCGCCGGCGAGAGTAAGGGTTTTCTAGATCCGTTTTCTGCCGAGAAGCCAGAAGAGGTGGCGTTCTGGCAAAGCGTTCTGGAAAACACGCACGGGCAGTTTATTGCGGCCGTGCAGGAAGGCCGAGGTGATCGCCTGGCAGACGACCCAAGAGTGTTCAGTGGCCTGATCTGGAGTGGTGAGCAGGCGTTGGAACTTGGCTTGATTGATGGCCTTGGCAGTGCCTCCCATGTGGCACGGCAGATTGTCGGCCATGAGAATCTGGTTGATTACAGCCGTACGCGCTCGCCGCTTCGGAATCTGGTGGATCAGCTTGGCGTTTCGGTGGGCCATGGTGTGGCGCAATACGTCAGCGAGCAGCGCCTGGAATTGCGGTAAAGAGCTGCGTTAATGAGTGTTGAGTTTGAAAGCCTGCGTTAATACGCTGGCACTCACGCGTTAGCGGACGTTTTGCAGCAGCGGGTTGCAGTGCCAGTTAATGAGCATTCGGTTGAGAGCAATCAGAGGCAAGCCAATCAGCGCGTTCGGGTCTTGCCCCTGCAGGCTATCGAACAAAGTGATTCCGAGGCCTTCCATCATAAAGGCGCCAGCGCACTGGTAGGGTTGCTCGCGGCGCAAGTAGGCTTCTATTTCCGCCAGGCTCAGGGAGCGGAACTGCACGCTGAATGGCTCGCAATGCTGCTGGCTGGCAGCGTTAGAGCTGTCTAATAAATACAGGCTGGTATAAAAGGACACCTGTTGCCCGCTGCTGCGGATGAGCTGGCTCACGGCGTTGCTGTGTGTTCCGGGTTTGTCGAGAATTTCGCCATTGGCCAGGCAGGCGACCTGGTCCGAGCCGATAATCCAGTGGTGCGGGTAGCGTTCAGCCAGGGCTTCGGCTTTTTGCCGGGCCAGGCGTAAAGCCAGTTTTTGCGGTACTTCGCCGTTGGCCGGGCTTTCATCAATATTCGGGCTGGCACAGTCGAAATTTAGGCCTAGGCGCTGAAGCAGCTCCCGCCGCCAAGGCGAAGACGACGCCAGCACCAGGGTGGGCTTAGCGTCATTGTCGGTTTGCTTGGCGTGGTCGCTGTGGGGTAAAGATGCGTTTACCATGGTGTATCCTTGTTGGGCTATCTGTAAAACCCGGCCAAAAGCCGACGAAGTCTTTGACACGGGGCCATGTCGCCCCTAGAATTGCGCGCCTATGTCAAATGCGATAAATCCCAAGCTACCCAAATCCGTCGATCCATACAAGTTGGCGGAACAGCATACGGTTCTGGAAGGCGAAGTGCCTACCGGGGCTCTATTGCGTTTCCGCGAGGCCGTTATGGGCCTGGACGACAACGCTGTTTGCAGCGTTCGTCTGTCCTTTCGGATGGACCCTGAACGTCGCCGTGTCGTAAGTGGAGAGCTGGCGGCTCCGGTACAGCTGCAGTGTCAGCGTTGCATGGGGCCAATGCAGGTAACGTTGCGTTCACACTTTGAATTGGGGCTAGTAACCAGCGACGAGCAGGCGCAACGGCTACCGCAGAGCCTCGAACCGTTTTTGACAAACGACTTCAACGCGAACCTCTGGTTCATGGTTGAAGACGAACTGCTGTTGGTGCTGCCGCCGTTCCCGCTCCATGAACGCGACGAGTGCCCGGCGCGGGAAGATCTTGAAGCCTTGGAGCCTGGCGGCAATGCAGAAAAGCCGGCCAGAAAATCCGCCGAGAATCCGTTCAGTGTGTTGGCGGGTCTGAAGAACACGAAGCATTGAAAGCTTTTTTTGAACGATATTTTCGAACCATTGTTTTAAAATCGGTTTTCAGCGCATTTTATTTTCATTATTAACCATACGCATGACTTGCAGCGTTTTAGCTCAGGATTGCGTTTACAGGTCAGGAGTTGAATCATGGCTGTACAGAAGAGTCGTAAAACCCGTTCCGCGCGTGGCATGCGTCGTTCACACGACGCGTTGAGCGCCACTGCGCTGTCTACCGACGTTACTACTGGTGAAGTACATCGCCGCCACCACGTGTCGCCTGACGGCTTCTACCGTGGTAAGCAGGTAATTGAAGCGCGCGACGAGTAATTCCGTTACGGAATGGCTTTGATCTATGCTTGAAACACACACGGTGAAGCCTGTCACAATTGCGATTGACGCCATGAGCGGTGATCGCGGGCCTGCGGTGACTGTTTCGGCGGCGTTTCAGGCAGTGCACGAAAATAAAGCCTTGAGCATCATTCTGGTGGGAATCCAGAGCGAGCTCGAGGCTTTGTTGTTAAAGAGTGCGCCACAGGGTCACAGTCGCATCCGTGTTGAGGAAGCGGCTGACGTAGTGCGAATGAATGACCGCCCATCGTTCGCCCTGCGCCACAGGCGAAACTCATCGATGGCAGTGGCTGTGCGCCTGGTTGCCGAGGGTAAAGCCGGCGGTTGCGTTAGTGCCGGCAACACCGGAGCTCTGATGGGTTTTGGGCGCAGTATCATTGGCATGTATCCGGGTATCGAGCGCCCCGCGATCGCGAAACTGATACCGTCGTTAAGGGGTCGCTGCTACGTGCTAGACCTCGGCGCCAACGTAGATGCCAGCGCTGAAAATCTTTACCAGCACGCGCTTATGGGGTCTTTGTTGGCCTCCGCTGTAGCCGGCAAGTCTGAACCCCGTGTGGCACTTTTGAACGTGGGTGAAGAAGAGATCAAAGGCAATGAACAGGTGCGCCTTGCATCCCACTTACTGGCCCAGAGCGATACCATTAACTACATTGGCTACGTGGAGGGCAGCGATCTGTTCCGTGATGTTGCCGATGTCGTGGTGTGCGACGGTTTTGTAGGTAATATCGCCCTGAAAACCGGCGAAGGTGTGGCCGGGCTGTTAATTGAGCTCTTAGAGCAGGCGTTCACGCGCTCGTTGTATGGGCGTTTCGTGGGCTTGCTGGCTAAGCCGCTGCTGCGGAAACTGTTGCGGCTAATTGATCCGTCGCGTCACAACGGAGCCAGTTTGCTTGGCTTGCAGGGGGTAGTGGTTAAAAGCCATGGTAATGCCAATGAGCGTGCTGTGCTGGCAGCAGTTCGCCTGGCAGTGCGTGAGGTTGAGTGCGAGGTACCCCGGCGCATTAACGAACGGCTTGATGAAATCCTGTTATAATCAAGGCGCAGAATCTGCGTTGACCTGGAGCATAGGCTACACTGCGGCTAAATTGATTTTGCCCGGTACTGGCCAAGCACGCATAGCCACTCTGGCGTGTACGACTTGGCTTGCACTAATGGCTAACTTCCGCAAACCTCTAAAGACGATAAGATTCGCCCTATGAAATCAGCCTTTATTTTCCCCGGCCAGGGTTCTCAGTCTATCGGCATGTTGTCTGCAGTCGCCGAGACTTGGCCCATTATTAACAAAACCTTTGACGATGCGTCGAACGTGTTGGGTTATGACTTATGGCAGCTGTGCCAGAAAGGCCCCGTTGAAGAGCTGAATCAGACCATGATTACCCAGCCTGCATTACTAACCGCGAGCGTGGCTCTGTGGCGTCAGTGGTGTGTTGAAGGTGGTGTTGTGCCGGATTTTTTCGCCGGCCACAGCCTGGGTGAATACAGCGCATTGGTCGCAGCTGAGAGCCTGGATTTTGTGGAAGCCGTTAAGCTGGTGCGGCTGCGCGGCGAACTTATGCAAGAAGCGGTGCCCGCCGGTGAAGGTAAAATGGCCGCTATTCTTGGCCTGGAACCCGCCGACGTAATTGCGGCTTGTGCCGGTGCGGCTCAAGGGCATGTGGTATCGGCGGTGAATTTTAACGCTCCGGGCCAAGTGGTTATTGCCGGTAATACCGCCGCTGTCGATCGCGCGATTGAAGCCTGTAAAGAGAAAGGCGCGCGCAAGGCGATGGTGCTTCCGGTCAGTGTGCCATCACATTGCGCGCTGATGAAAGGCGCGGCTGAAGAACTGGCAGAAGCCTTAGACGCCGTAAAGTTCAGCGACGCCCGTGTACCTGTTATACAAAATGTTAACGCCGCGGCCGAGACTGATTCCGCCAAGCTTAAGTCAAACCTTTTGCAACAGCTCTATTCGCCAGTACTCTGGACCGATTCGGTGCGCACTCTGGTTGATAATGGTGTAGAAGTGGCCGTTGAATGCGGCAGCGGAAAAGTACTGGCAGGGCTGATCAAACGCATAGATCGTGATTTGGCGGTATACCATATTGAAGACGAAGCCAACTTGAAAAAAGCACTGGCGGCGTTTCCTAAAGCCGGATAGCAGGCTGGATCTGTTGATTATTCAACTCTAAATTCGTTCTGAATAAGGAAGCATTGCATGTCTCTGGAAGGCAAAGTTGCACTGGTTACCGGTGCTACCCGGGGAATTGGTAAAGCCGTGGCCCGGGCTTTGGCAGAGCAGGGTGCCGAAGTAATCGGTACCGCCACAACCACCGCAGGTGCTGAATCGATCAGCGCCGAATTGCAGGCCGGTGGCTTCAAAGGCTACGGTTTGGTGATGAACGTTGCCGACTTGAAGAGCATTGAAGACGGTCTGAAAACGATCGCCGAAAAATCCGGCGCTCCGCTGATTCTGGTCAATAACGCCGGTATTACCCGTGATAATCTTTTATTACGTTTAAAAGATGATGACTGGGCCGATGTGCTGGAAACCAACTTGACCAGCGTATACCGCACCAGTAAAGCGGTACTGCGTGGCATGGCAAAAGCGCGCTGGGGCCGGGTGATTAATATCAGCTCGGTCGTTGCCAGTATGGGCAATGCGGGTCAAGGTAACTACTGCGCGGCCAAGGCCGGTGTTGAGGGGTTTACCAGAAGCCTGGCAAAAGAAATGTCTGCCCGTGGAATTACGGCCAACTGTGTGGCTCCCGGGTTTATTGATACTGATATGACTCGTAAACTGGACGACGGTCAGCGTGACGCTATGCTGAACGTTATTCCTGCGGGTCGTTTGGGTGAGCCGGAAGAAGTCGCGGCAGTTGTCGCGTTTCTGGCATCAAATGCAGCTGCCTATGTGACGGGTGAAACCATTCACGTAAATGGCGGTATGTACATGGGTTAAGCCCGCAGGCGGGCATGTGCGGTAAACCCTTGGCGCACAATTGGTTACCAACAGCCGCTGCTTGTTTGCAGTTAGGCTTTACACTAAACTGGCAGCAATTGGTTGCTTGGTTGACACACAAAGTGAGGACATTATGAGTACAGTTGAAGAGCGCGTTAAGAAGATTGTTTGTGAGCAGTTGGGCGTTAAAGAGTCCGAAGTTCAAAACTCATCTTCTTTTGTTGAAGATCTGGGCGCTGACTCACTGGACACCGTTGAGCTGGTTATGGCGTTGGAAGAGGAATTCGAAACTGAAATTCCTGACGAAGAAGCCGAAAAACTGGCCAGCGTTCAGAATGCCATCGACTACATCGTATCGCACACCTGATACGCTGACGTTCGATAGGCAGTAAAAAAGCCGCTCTTGGTAATTCAAGGTGCGGCTTTTTTATTGGCCAAAATCGGCTCGAAAGCGGAAGCGGAAAAAGAGAAAGAATCGAAAGTGGGAGCTGGCAGGTGGTGAATGTTGTTTGGGCAGAAGAGGGCGGGCTGGCGGCAAATGACCGCGGGCTGGCCTACGGTGACGGACTGTTCGAAACCATTCGCATGCAGGGCCGGCGTGGTGCACTGCTGGGCCGCCACCAGCGCCGACTGCTAGCCGATGCCGAACGCCTGGGTATTACGGTTACCCACGATGCCCTGAGCCGCGCCTGCCAATTGGCGACGGAACGCTATGCTCCGGGTTTTGGTGAAAAATCTGACGCCCATTCCGGGACAGACGGTTGGCCCGGGCAAGGTGGCTGGGTGCTGAAGCTGATTCTTAGCCGTGGCCCGGGCGGGCGCGGTTATCGCCCAGACAGTAACAGCCGCCCGCAGTTGCTGATCAGCGCCGGGCCGTTGCCGCCACTGCCGCCCGCAACGGGCGTGGTCGCGGATATTGCACGGCAAAGATTAACGGTTAACCCACAGTTGGCTGGTATGAAAACCCTGAATCGCCTGGAGCAGGTGATGGCGGCTCGTGAACTGACCGATGGGGTTTTCGAGTTGATCATGCGTGATCACAACGATTGTCTGGTAGAGGGCACAAGAACCAATCTACTGGTAAAGACCACTGCCGGATGGATAACGCCGCCGGCAACGGCTCTGGCGGTAGACGGTGTGATGCGCCAGTGGGTGCTGGATTGCCTGCGCCGCCGCGGTGAACCGGTATTGGAGCGTTCGCTCGGGCTGGCTGACCTTAGGGTGCCCGCCTGCGAAGGTCTGTATTTGCTCAGTAGCGTGCTGGGTGTGGTGCCGGTTTATCAATTGGCTGATGCTCATTTGCCTGTCACCGGCGGACTTGCGACAATCTGTGACCTGCTGACTACTCTGGAATAGATTCCTTGTTTAAAAAACTGTCCTTGTTGAATAAATTAATTCTAATGATGCTGGGAGCGGCGATGCTGACAGCGGCCGGGACGGCGCTGTGGGTGTCCCAAGGCCTGGAAACTCTGGATCTGCCAAGCCAGCTGGAACAGCCGCAATTGTTCGCCGTACCCCAAGGTACCGCTTTTAGTCAGGTGGCGCGGCAGTTGGAGCAACAGAACCTGGTGCCCGATAGCCTGTGGTTGCGGGTATACGGCAAGCTGCATCCGCAGCAAACCTTGGTTAAGGCCGGTGAGTATGAATTTATAGACGGCCAAAGCCCGAAAAACATGCTGCAAATGATGATTGACGGCGACACCAAGCACTGGGCGCTGCAATTTATCGAAGGCTGGACCTTTGCCGATGTGCGCAAGGCGCTGGCCGCGGCTCCGCGCCTGCAACAAAAAACAGCAGACTGGAGCAACGCTGAAATCATGACGGCTGTAGGTGCCGAAGGCGAGCATCCCGAAGGTTGGTTTTTCCCCGATACCTATTTGTTTATCAGCAGCAACTCTGACCTTGATGTGCTGCAGCGCTCGTTCGACCGAATGCAGAGCGTGCTGGCGGAAGAGTGGGCTGCGCGGGCCGCGGATTTGCCCTACAAAACGCCTTATGAAGCTCTGATTATGGCGTCTATTGTCGAGCGTGAAACCGGCGCAGCGCACGAGCGTAAGCAGGTAGCTGGCGTGTTTGTGCGGCGCATGCATAAGGGCATGCGCCTGCAAACCGACCCAACGGTGATTTATGGTATGGGTGACCAGTATAAAGGCCGTATTACTCGTAAAGATCTGCAGACGCACACGCCTTACAACACTTACCGAATTGACGGCTTGCCGCCCACGCCCATTGCCCTGGCCGGTCGCGAAGCTATTCACGCAGCTCTGCAGCCCGCTGATGGTAAAGCGCTGTTTTTCGTGGCTCGCGGTGATGGCACGCACACGTTTTCCCATACTCTGGCTGAACACCAGCGGGCAGTTCGGCAGTTCCAGCTGAACCGGCGTAGTGATTACCGGTCGTCTCCGGCGCCCGTTGCGCCCGAGGAGGACGCCACCGAGAGCAGCTCCACACAACAGGAAGTACAGGAAAAACAGCCATGAGTCAGCGGGGCCGTTTTATAACTTTTGAAGGCACCGAAGGGATGGGGAAGTCCACCCAGTTGGCCACTGCTGCGGCCAGCTTGCGCGCTGCGGGTATAAATGTTCTGGTCACTCGCGAGCCCGGCGGTACACCGATGGCCGAGGCGATTCGTGAGCTGCTTCTGGCGCCGCGGGATGAACCGGTGCATGAGCTGACCGAGCTGCTACTGATGTTCGCCGCTCGTGCCCAGCACCTGCATACACGTATACTGCCGGCGCTAACCGCTGGGCAGTGGGTGCTGTGTGACCGTTTTACCGATGCAACCTTCGCTTACCAGGGCGGTGGCCGCGGCACGCCTGCCGAGCGTATCGGATTGCTGGAAACGCTGGTGCAGGGCGAGCTTCGCCCTGACCATATTGTGCTGCTCGATGCGCCAGTGGAAACCGGTATGGCTCGCGCCCGCAAGCGTGGAGAGTTGGACCGCTTTGAACAGGAAACCGTTGAATTCTTCGACCGCATTCGCGCGACCTATTTGCAGCGTGCCCGTCGCGAACCTCAGCGTTATCACATTGTTGACGCCGGCCAACCGCTGGCGCGGGTCAGTGCCGATGTGAAACGCTTGTTTCAAGACATAGTCAGTCTTTGAATATTGGCGCGATGACTGCTTTACTTTAGGGGTACGCGGATACTCCGTGCACACGAGTGAATCCTGAAAGGCGCTAATCCGCGTCAAAGAGCGGAACTTATGCTGACCGCAAAGCTGTTGAAACTGCCTACCGCTTCGCACCAGCATCGCCACGAACATCATCAGGTGGTTGTGGGTGTGCAGGGGGAAGCTGATCTGTTCGTTGACGGCAATGCGTCCCACATTGATGCCTGGCGAGCGTGCCTGGTTCCCACGGATGCGCGCCATGATTACAGCGGCGACCAGCGTAATCATGTACTGGTGATCGATGTCGATCCTTATATACCCAGCGTTGGCAGTAATGCTCACAGCCACTATCAACGCCTGAAGCCTCTGTTCCGGCAACCCAGCACCCTTAGCCTGGACAACCGCCTTCAGGGCCTGGTGCAGTTTGCCGCAGACGAGTTTGACCGGGCTCCGGAAAACAGCTCACTGCACCAGCACTTCGCGGGGACGATTCTGCATTGCCTGGCTCAGCGCCTGGCAGAAACGCCGCGCCAACCTGCGCCGCTGCGCAACGCTGTGAACCCGGACATGGTGCGCCGTTTTTTGCTTGAAAATCTGCATCGTGACATCGGCGTTCGGGACATGGCTGCTGTTTCTTGTTTGAGTGCAAGCCGCTTTCACGATCTGTTCCGTCAGAGTACCGGCACCACACCGCACCAATTTCTGTTGCAAATCCGACTCGATCAAGCCTCGAAACTGCTTGAGAGAACGTTACTGTCTGTGTCTGAAATTAGCCACCGCACCGGATTTTCTTCTCAAAGCGCATTGGCTAACGCGCTGAAAAAGTACCGCGGAACGACCGCGAGTGCTCTGCGTGCGCGGCGTTAAGCTCCGATTTACTTCCGATTTACTTCCGTTTTCCTTCAATTTCCCCCAATGGCGTCTGATTTTTCGGGTTTTTAGCGAGCGAAGTCAATTTCCGCAGGATTTTGTAAATAAACAGTAGAAATTTGCAAGATCGAGATCCGTAGTAATACTAATGTATAACTATTGGTATTGATAAACAGCCTATCGATTTTTTTGGTGTGCCTGAATTGGAGACAAACTTGCTCCCGGGGTATCCGTTTTTGGCAGAGGTGTCTTTATGTTTCGTGCGAGTAAGGTTCTGGAGCCGGCGTTTCAAGAGCAGCCGCGTTCCTTCTTCTGGCAGGGATTAACGGAAAACTATCAGGTAGACGAAGTCGCCTATCTGAAAGAGCTGATACCACTTGCACAGAGTGACGCCTCCGAGCACAAGGCGATAACCGATACCGCCAGTTCGCTGATTGGGAAAGTGCGCGCGCAAGACGGCGCTGTGCACATGATTGACGCGCTGCTTCAGGAATACAGCCTGGATACCGAGGAAGGTATCCTGTTGATGTGTTTGGCAGAAGCGTTGATGCGTATTCCGGACAAGCACACGGCTGATGCGCTGATCAGAGACAAAATGTTGAGCGCTGACTGGAAAAAACACGTTGGGCGCAGTGAATCGACGCTGGTTAACGCCTCCACTTGGGGTTTGATGCTGACCGGTCGTGTGGTGAAGATGGACAAACGCCTCGATGGTTCACCGTCGAACGTCTGGAACCGCTTGGTTAAACGCAGCGGCGAGCCAGTGATTCGCGGCGCTATGAACCAAGCCATGGCCATTATGGGCAAGCAGTTTGTATTGGGCCGTGACATCAACGAAGCTCTGAAACAGGCCCGTGATGACCGCAAAATGGGTTACAGCTATTCCTTCGACATGCTCGGCGAAGCCGCGATGGCGCAAGACGATGCTGATCTCTACCTCAAAGAGTATTTACAGGCGATTGAGGCGGTGGGCAACGATCCTGATCCGCAAAATAACGCTCCGCGGCTGTCGATTTCCATCAAGCTGTCAGCCCTGCATCCACGTTATGAAGTTTCCCAGGAACACCGGGTGCTCACCGAACTATACCGTACCGTGTGCGACCTTGTGCAGTTCGCCCGTGACAGAGACGTGTCTATCACCATAGACGCTGAAGAAATGGACCGGCTGGAGTTGTCACTGAAGCTGTTTGAGAAAATCCTGACGTCACCGGCTGCATCCGGCTGGGGCGGTTTCGGCTTGGTTATTCAGGCCTACTCAAAGCGCGCTCTGCCGGCGCTGTGTTGGCTGACCAAGCTGGCGAAGGAAACCGGTGACGAAATTCCCATTCGCTTGGTGAAAGGCGCCTACTGGGACACTGAAATCAAGATGTGCCAGCAAATGGGCATCGAAAGCTATCCGGTATTCACTCGCAAAGAAGCCACCGATACGTCCTATCTGGCGTGCCTGCGGTTTTTGTTGAGTGATTACACTCAGGGTGCTCTGTACCCGCAGCTTGCGAGTCATAACGCACACACCGTTGCGGCGGTTCTGGCTATGGCCAAGAAGCGCAATCGCAAAATTGAGTTCCAGCGCCTGCACGGTATGGGTGACGCTCTGTACAACAGCATTCTCCAAGAACACGACATTCCGGTTCGTATCTATGCCCCGGTGGGTGCCCATAAAGATCTACTGCCGTATCTGGTTCGCCGGTTGCTGGAAAATGGCGCCAACTCCTCATTTGTACATCGCTTGGTAGATGCCAGTACCCCGATTGAACACCTGGTGCAAAACCCGGTGCAGGAACTGCAGAAATACGACTCGCTGGCGAACAGTCGCATTCCTCGGCCTATGGATATTTTTGGCGAGCAGCGCCGTAATTCCCGCGGCATTAATATTCACGTGGCATCCCAGCTAGAGCCGTTAATAAACAATCTGCAGAAGTGGAACAGCACCCGTTGGCACGCTTGCCCGGTCATTAACGGCGAGCGCCGCAGCGACGGCGATAAAACCGAAGTGCGCGCGCCTTATGACCGAAGCAAACGGGTAGGCGACGTCGTTTGGGCTAATGAAAAACACGCGGAAGACGCCTTAAAAGTGGCCTTTGCCGGCTTCCGCAAATGGAATGAACGCCCGGTTGAAGAGCGCGCTCTGTGTCTTGAAAAGTTTGCGAACCTGATGGAAAAGCACATGGAAGAGCTGATGGCTCTGTGCTGCCAGGAAGCTGGAAAAACCATGCAGGACGGTATTGACGAAGTGCGTGAAGCCGTCGATTTCTGCCGCTACTACGCCAACGATGGCCGTGCCCGCTTTGCCAAGGCCATCGCACTGCCAGGGCCCACCGGGGAAAGCAACGAGCTGTACATGGAAGGCCGCGGCGTTTTCCTGTGCATCAGTCCCTGGAACTTCCCGCTGGCTATTTACACAGGGCAAATTATGGCGGCTCTGGTAGCGGGCAATACCGTGATTGCAAAACCCGCAGAGCAGACCAGTCTAGTGGCCATGCGTGGAATGGAGCTGATGTTGGAAGCCGGTTTCCCGGCCAATGTGCTGCAGTTCTTGCCGGGCGACGGCGCCAAACTCGGTAAGGTGCTGACGCCAGATTCACGCATTGCCGGCGTCTGCTTTACCGGTTCGACCCAGGTTGCACATTTTTTGAACCGCACGCTGGCGCAGCGCAGAGGTGCTATTGTGCCGCTGATCGCCGAAACCGGCGGCCAGAACGCGATGATTGTTGACAGCAGCGCCTTACCCGAACAGGTTGTGCGCGACGTGGTGCAGTCTGCGTTCGCCAGTGCAGGTCAACGCTGTTCAGCACTGCGGGTTCTCTACGTTCAACAAGACGTAGCCGGTCGCGTGGAAACCCTTTTGGCGGGCGCTATGAATGAGCTGGTGGTCGGTAACCCGCAAAGCCACAGCACTGACGTGGGCCCGGTGATCGACCAGAAAGCCAAAGAGAATCTTGAGAAACACTTGGTCAATCTTGAAGCCAACGCTCGGTTGATTGGGCGCAAAGAGTTGCCAAGCGATTGTTCCGCGGGCTATTTTGTAGTTCCGTCTGCCTACGGTATTAACAGCATTAACGATCTGGACGGCGAGCATTTCGGTCCCATTTTGCACGTAGTACGTTACGAGGCAGAACAGCTCGACAACGTCATCGACGAAATCAACGCCACCGGTTACGGCCTTACCCTGGGCATTCATAGCCGTAGCGAATCCACCGCCGCCTACATCGAACGCCGGGTAAAAGTTGGCAATTGCTACGTCAACCGTAACCAAATTGGTGCGGTGGTTGGGGTGCAACCATTTGGTGGGCGCGGGTTGTCTGGCACTGGCCCGAAAGCGGGTGGCCCACACTACGTGTTACGTTTCGCTACCGAACGTACTCGCACGATTAACACCACAGCGGTAGGCGGTAACGCATCGTTGTTGTCACTGGGTATTGAACAGGTTTGAGGGGTTAGATGCTCTTAAATCAATAGGGAATGGAAACAGCACGAAACGAAAAAATGAAATGAAACGGTAGGGAGGCAGTAAGTGTTGTGATGTCGAGGCATACGTTGTAGGTAGTCGAGCTTTATCAGGCGAAAACAAAGAAAGTAAAAAAACAAACGGTGCGACCATCTGAATTTACCAGGTGAATGCGCCGAACGGTCGGAGTTGATTCCGTCCTATTTGAACTGGAGGAGTTTCATGGCTATTGGCGTTTGGATCAGTCTAATTGGTTATTTTGCGCTCATGATTGCTATCGGCATTTATGCGATGCGCACATCTACGTCCTCATCCGAAGATTACATGTTGGGCGGGCGATCGCTCAGTCCAAAGGTGGCGGCCCTTTCGGCTGGCGCTTCGGACATGAGCGGATGGTTACTTCTGGGTCTTCCGGGTGCGTTGTACGTATCTGGTTTGGCCTCAGCCTGGATCGGTATTGGCCTGTTTGTGGGCGCGTTCGTAAACTGGACGCTTGTTGCGCCCCGACTGCGCGAACAAACGGTTCATTATGGTAATGCCATTACCATTCCATCCTTTCTGGCAAATCGGTTCCCGACTCAGGCGCTGTCATTGCGCACGGTGTCGGCAATCGTTATCGTTATCTTCTTCGCCGTTTACACCGCGTCTGGCCTGGTTGCTGGCGGTAAGCTGTTCGAAAGTGCGTTTTCCGGCATTTTCAACTTCGGTGGCCTGAACGACTACGCCGTGGGTATTATCATTACACTGGGCGTGGTACTGGTGTACACGGTTATCGGTGGATTCCTGGCAGTGAGCATGACCGACTTTGTTCAGGGCGTCATCATGATGCTGGCGCTGGTTCTTATGCCGGCGGTTGTGCTCTTTGGTGAAGGCGGCGGCGGTTATACGCAAGCGGCTCAGACCTTGAATGAAATCGACCCCACGCTCCTGTCCTGGACAGAAGGGCTGACCTTTGTTGGATGGCTTTCTGCGGTTACCTGGGGCTTGGGTTATTTTGGTCAGCCTCATATCATCGTGCGCTTTATGGCTATTCGTACCCTTAAAGATGTTCCGATTGCCCGTAACATCGGTATGGGCTGGATGGCTATTTCGCTGATCGGTGCCATTTCTCTGGGTGTCTTTGGCCGGGCTTATGCTGTGCGCAATGGTATAGAGATCGATGATCCGGAAACGCTCTTTATCATCTTGTCTGACCTGCTGTTCCACCCGCTGATTACGGGTTTCCTTTACGCTGCGCTGTTGGCTGCGGTTATGAGTACCATTTCCAGCCAGCTTCTGGTGTCCTCGTCTTCTTTGACTGAAGACTTCTATCGCCTGTTCCTACGCAAAGAAGCAACTGATCGCGAGTGTGTGAACATTGGTCGTTTTTGTGTGGTTCTGGTTGGACTGGTTGCTGCGTTTATTGCATCTGATCCCGACTCTCAGGTTTTGGGGCTGGTCAGTAACGCCTGGGCAGGCTTTGGTGCAGCGTTCGGTCCGCTGATTCTGCTGTCGCTGATGTGGCCGCGCACTAACGGTGCCGGTGCCATCTCTGGTGTAGTTGTAGGTGCGGTTACTGTTATGGTCTGGATTTCACTGGGCTGGGGCGGCGAGTTCATGGGTGGTCCGGGCGTTTACGCGATCATTCCTGGCTTCATCGCTTCCTGGATTGCGATCATGGCTGTTAGCAGCATGACGGCTGATGCCGGTGAATATCAGCACATCGAGCGGTAAACGAAGAGGATAGGGGGCAGATTTCAAATCTGTCCCCTATTGGTGATAAAAGGGGCTCCTTCGGGGGCCTCTTTTTTTGTGTCTGGGCATAAAAAACGCCAGCCTGAGAGCTGGCGTTATCAGAATAGGGGACAGATTTCAAATCTGTCCCCGGTTTGGCTTGATCCCCGGTTTGTTCCTTACAAAGGCTTAAGCGATATCGGCTTCTGCAGCTTTGCTGGTGTAGTTGTCCATCTTGTCAAAGCTCAGGTAGTTGTAGATCTCTTTCGACATGCTGTTCAGGTTTTTGGCGTACTCCATGTACTCAGCCGGTGTTGGCAGTTTGCCCAGAATCGCACCTACTGACGCCAGTTCCGCTGAAGTCAGGTACACGTTTGCACCATCGCCCAAACGGTTGGGAAAGTTACGGGTGGAAGTAGACAATACGGTGGTGCCAGCGCCTACCCGCGCCTGGTTACCCATGCACAGCGAACAGCCCGGCATCTCGGCACGCACACCGGCGTCGCCGTAGATTTTGAAGTAGCCCTCTTCTATCAACTGGGACTCGTCCATCTTGGTGGGCGGAGACATCCAGAGGCGGACTTTCAGGGGTTCTTTGTTCTGCTCCAGCAGTTTGCCGGCTGCGCGGAAGTGACCGATGTTGGTCATGCACGAACCGATGAACACTTCGTCGACCTTGTCGCCGGCGACATCGGACAGAATGCGGGCGTCGTCCGGATCGTTCGGGCAGCACACGATCGGCTCTTTGATATCGGCCAGATCAATTTCGATGATGTGAGCGTACTCGGCATCGGAATCGGCGCGCATCAGGCCAGGCTTGGCCAGCCAGGCTTCCATACCCTGGGCACGACGCTCCAGAGTTCGCGCGTCGCCATAACCTTCGGCAATCATCCAGCGCAGCATGGTGATGTTGGAACGCAGATACTCGGCCACCGACTCTTCTGACAAGTTGATGGTGCAGCCAGCAGCGGAGCGCTCGGCAGACGCGTCAGACAGCTCGAACGCCTGCTCTGCGGTCAGGTGCTCTAAACCCTCGATTTCCAGCACGCGGCCAGAGAATTCGTTGATCTTGCCTTTCTTCTCTACGGTCAGCATGCCTTGCTTGATGCCATAAAGGGGAATGGCGTGCACCAGGTCACGCAGGGTAATGCCGGGCTGCAGTTCGCCTTTGAAACGCACCAGTATTGATTCCGGCATGTCCAGCGGCATAACGCCGGTGGCAGCGGCAAACGCGACCAAGCCAGAACCGGCCGGGAAGGAAATGCCCATAGGAAAACGGGTGTGGGAATCACCACCGGTGCCTACAGTGTCGGGCAGCAGCATGCGGTTCAGCCACGAGTGGATGATGCCGTCGCCCGGGCGCAGAGAAACACCGCCGCGGGTACGCATGAAGTCTGGCATGGTGTGCTGCATTTCCACGTCAATCGGCTTGGGGTAAGCGGCTGTGTGGCAGAATGACTGCATGACCAGGTCGGCCTGGAAGCCCAGGCACGCCAGATCTTTCAATTCGTCACGGGTCATCGGGCCGGTGGTGTCTTGGGAACCCACGGTGGTCATTTTCGGCTCGCAGTAGGTGCCGGGGCGAACGCCTTGGCCTTCTTCCAGTCCGCAGGCTTTGCCGACCATTTTTTGCGCCAGGGTGAAACCCTTGGTGCCAACTTCAGGGTCGTCTGGCAGGCGGAAGATGTCGGTAGCGCCCAGGCCCAGTGTTTCACGGGCCTTGGTGGTCAGGCCGCGGCCGATGATCAGCGGAATACGGCCGCCAGCCTGAACTTCGTCCAGAATCACGTCAGACTTGAAACCGAATTCAGCGATTACATCGCCGTTTTCGTTCAGAATTTTGCCTTCGTACGGGCGGATATCAATTACGTCGCCCATGTTCATGTCGTCAACCGGCGCTTCGAATACCAGCGCGCCCGCGTCTTCCATGGTGTTGAAGAAGATAGGGGCAACTTTGTTGCCGATACACACACCGCCGCCGCGCTTGTTCGGCACGCCAGGGATGTCGTCACCGAAGAACCACAGCACCGAGTTGGTGGCGGATTTACGGGAAGAGCCGGTACCTACAACGTCGCCTACGAAAGCAACGGGCAGGCCTTTGGCGCTGATGTCGGCAATCTGGCTCATGGGGCCGGTAACACCGTGTTCTTCGGGGTTCAGGCCATCGCGGGTCATTTTATAAGCAGCGCGGGAATGCAACGGAATGTCAGGACGTGACCAGGCATCGGGTGCTGGTGACAGGTCGTCGGTGTTGGTCTCGCCGGTGACTTTAAACACCACCATTTTGATGCTGTCGGCAACTTTGTTACGCTTGGTGAACCATTCAGCGTTAGCCCACGATTCAATCACGTCTTTGGCGACGGCGTTGCCAGCGTCCATTTTTACTTTCACGTCGTTGAAAGCGTCGAACATCAACAGAGTGTGTTTGAGCTGAATGCCGGCAGGTTCGGCCAGTTCGGGATCGTCTAACAGGTCTACCAGGGTGGTAATGTTATAGCCGCCCTGCATCATTCCAAGCAACTGAATTGCTTTGCCGTTGTTAATCGCTGGGGAATTGGCTTCGCCTTTCACAAGGGCGGTCAGAAACGCGGCTTTTACATAGGCGGCTTCATCCACCCCGGGCGGAACACGGTTTTCCAACAGGTCAATCAGTACGTTTTCGTCTTCGTTTTCAGGGGCGGACGGCTTTTTCAGCAGTTCCACCAGTGCGGCGGTTTGTTCGGCGTTCAGAGGCTTGGGTGGAATACCCAGAGCTGCACGCTCGGCAACGTGTTCACGGTAGGCTTCTAACACGGTTTGACCCTCATCGGTTGAAGTGTTCCGCTTGGTTGGCGCAAGGCGCCTGGCGGAAATGTTATGGTAAAAAGGCTTTAAACTGGCGTTGCAGTGTATAGGAAAGCCCTTATAAAGTTAAATTGGACAGAGGTCGGAGAGATTTGTTAGCTGCGCTATACTGACGCATCAATTTTAATCCAATATTCGGGATGCCATGAACGACGCCCTGCAGAGCACTATTTACGGCACTATCAACAGCAATATCGATAGTACTATCGAGACTAATATCGACAGCACTAACGAACGTATCCACAAGGGTGCTCATGATAGTATTAATGACTTTTTGTTGTGTCGGACGCCTCAGGCTTGGATTGATAATGCTTTGGCGAATCAGGACTTGCTGCTGATTGACCACGCCCACTGCGAGAAAAAAGCAGCTTCCACAGCGCTCAGCCTGATGTACCGTTATGTGGATAACGCCGATCTGCTGCACAAAATGTCGCGATTGGCACGGGAAGAGTTAAGGCACTTTGAGCAGGTTCTGGCTCTGATGACGGCGCGCGGAATTAGCTATCGTCATTTAACCCCTGCGCGTTATGCCGCAGGTCTGCGAGCCGCAGTGCGCAGCAATGACCCTGGGCGTCTGGTCGATTTGCTGGTGATAGGCGCCATCATTGAAGCACGTTCCTGTGAGCGCTTTGCGACCCTTGCACCGTATCTTGATATCGAGCTCTCAAATTTTTATAACGGACTTCTGAAATCTGAAGCCCGCCACTATCGCGACTACCTGGCTTTGGCCGAACAGGCCAATGGAGGCGCGGTTGATGACAGAGTTGCGGTATTTTTGTCCATCGAACAAGAGTTGATTGAACAGCCAGATTCCGAGTTTCGTTTTCACAGCGGTCCGCTGAGGTAGCCGCTCGCTAACAAACACGCTATTCCTATCTAACGCGAATTGACACAAGAGGGTGAAATGAGCAATTTGATTAAAGAAACCGTCACCAGTGTGCATCATTGGAACGATACTCTGTTCAGCTTCAAAACCAGTCGCGATCCCAGCTTTCGTTTCAAGAACGGCCACTTTGTGATGATTGGCCTGGAAACGGAAGGAAAACCGCTGATGCGCGCTTACAGTATCGCCAGCGCAAATTATGAAGAAGAGCTCGAGTTTCTCTCCATCAAAGTGCAAGACGGCCCGCTAACGTCCAGACTACAGAAAATAAAAGTAGGTGATGAAATTCTTATTAGTCGTAAGCCTACCGGTACGCTAATTCTAGACAACCTGCTGCCAGGAAAAAATCTGTGGCTGATTGCCACCGGCACCGGTCTTGCGCCCTTTATGAGCATCATAAAAGATCCGGACGTGTATGAAGCCTTTGATAAAGTGATTATAACTCACGGTGTTCGCTACGTTACCGAATTGGCATACCAGCATGAAATCGAAACCCTGCCACAGAACGAGTTCTTTGGTGAAATGGTGGAAGGCAAACTGCTGTATTACCCGACGGTAACCCGCGAACCTTTTCGCCACACCGGGCGGCTGACACACGCTATGGAAAGCGGCAAAATCACCCAGGATTTGGGCTTGTCAGAGCTTGATGTCGAGAATGATCGCTTCATGATTTGCGGCAGCCCCAGTATGCTCAAAGACACCTGCGCCATACTCAACAGCATGGGCTTCAAAGAAGCTCGTGGGGGAGATATGGGGCATTACGTTGTCGAGCGGGCGTTTGTGGAGCAGTAAGGTTCTTTTAAGGTTTTCTGCCCGCCGATTGCGTCGGTCAGCTCCACACATTCACTTCGCAATTCGGAGGGTAAATAATGTCAGACAACATTTACACACCGCCAAAGGTATGGACTTGGGATAAAGCCAACGGCGGTGCTTTCGCCAACATTAACAGGCCGGTTGCCGGTGCTACCCACGATAAGACGCTGCCGATAGGCAAGCATCCGTTTCAGCTGTATTCACTGGCGACGCCCAACGGCGTAAAAGTAACCGTGATGCTGGAGGAACTGCTGGAACTGGGTTTTGTGGATGCCGAATACGACGCCTGGCTGATCAACATTGGCGAGGGCGATCAGTTTGGCAGTGGTTTTGTCGAGATAAATCCCAACTCCAAAATTCCGGCGCTGCTGGACCACTCTGCGCAACCGCCGCAGCGGCTGTTTGAGTCAGGCTCCATGCTGTTGTACTTGGCCGAAAAATTTGGCGCACTGTTGCCTGAAGACGCCGCTGGCCGCACCGAAACCCTGAATTGGCTATTTTGGCAGATGGCCAGCACGCCGATGTTGGGCGGAGGTTTCGGCCACTTCTACGCCTACGCACCCGAAAAATACGAGTACCCAATTGACCGCTACGCGATGGAAGTAAAGCGCCAACTGGATGTGCTGGATAAGCAGCTGGCGCACAATCGCTACATTGCGGGTGACACCTACACCATCGCAGACATTGCGATTTGGCCCTGGTATGGAGCACTGGTAAACAATCTGGTTTACGAAGCAGCAGAATTTCTGGACGCGCAAAGCTATACCCACGTGCTGCGCTGGGCCGCAGAAGTGGCAAAGCGCCCGGCGGTACAGCGTGGCCGTATGGTGAATAAAGTGACCGGCGAGCCTCACAAACAGCTCCGCGAGCGCCACCACGCCAGCGATTTCGAACTGCGCACAGAAGACAAAACAAACCCTAGCGGGGGCGCCTGAACGTTGGGCCAAAATAGTCTTCGCAGGCAGTGTACGTATCGCAGTCGAGTGCCTGCACCTTTAGCCTTGATGCTGGTGGGTACTCTGGCGGCACTGCTGTATGGCTGCGGAAAAAACGCTGATATCGGGCTGGTCGGGCAGAGCGAAAATCCAGCGCCCGAGACCCTGAGTGCGAATCAGCCGCAGACAGACGGCGGGGGCGTTAGCGACATTTCTCTGGTGTTGAAGCCCGCGCAGCTTGATTGGATTGGTCAGCAGATTTTCCACAACGAATGTGCAGGACAGTTTCGCTGCCTGGTGCACTGGAACGACGGCGAGGCGTTTCCGTCACTTGGTATCGGCCATTTTATCTGGTACCCAAAAGACGTTGAAGCTGGATTTGTCGAGAGCTTTCCCACACTGATCGATTACATGGCCCAGCGCCAGCGGCCTATTCCGGACTGGCTGCGGGACCTAAAGCCGTTTGATGCACCTTGGGAAGACCAGGCTGCCTTTGATGCGGTGGAGAATTCACCCCAGGTCGCACAACTGAGAGAGTTTTTGGCGGGCACTCAGGGTGTTCAGGCCGAGTTCATATTTCGTCGCGCGCAAGCATCCATGAAGATCGTTGTTGAGGCGGCACCATCGGCCCGGCAGCTTGCGGTAAGCAATAACCTGGCGCAGCTGAGCCAAACACCGGGCGGAGTTTATGCGTTGGTGGATTATGTGAACTTTAAGGGCGAAGGGTTAGCAGTGTCTGAGCGTTATCAAGGTGAGGGCTGGGGCTTGCTGCAGGTTCTTCAAACCATGCCGGAGCAATCTGCCGATCCGGTGTTGCAACAGTTCCGCGAAGCGGCCGATAAAGTGTTAACCCGCCGCGCTGAGCTGGCGACTCAGGCGCGCGAACGCGAGCAGTGGTTGCCCGGCTGGCGCAAGCGACTGAACACCTATCGCGAGCCGGACGTAATGGCATTGCCGGAATCATGATCGCCAGCCAGCTGGATGCACTTTTATAATCTAGTCATTAAAAAAGCCGGAGTTCATACACTCTGGCTTTTTCACTTTAGGCTTTTCAGGGTTTGGCGTTAGCCCATGAACTGGCCGCCGTTGACCACGAGGTCTGCGCCAGTCACAAAGCCAGCGTCGTCGGCGGTCAAAAAGGCCACCGCGCGGGCGATGTCGTCTGGCTGTCCAAGGCGGCCCACCGGAATGTCCGCAACAATACTTTCCAGTACTTTGTCAGGCACTGCGCGCACCATTGGGGAATCGATGTAGCCCGGCGAAATCGAGTTTACGGTCACGCCTTTACGGGCGCCTTCCAGTGCGATCGATTTGGTGAAGCCGTAAACGCCGGCCTTGGCAGCAGCGTAGTTGCTCTGCCCGAACTGGCCTTTGCCACCGTTAATAGAGGATATGTTTACAATGCGGCCAAACCCACGGTTGCACATGCCCTCGAACGCGTGGCGGCACATGTTAAACATGGAGTTCAGGTTAACATTGATCACCTGGGTCCACTGATCTGCTCCCATTCTTTTCAACGGTGCATCGTTGGTGATGCCGGCATTATTGACCAGCACATCGACAGGTCCGAACTCTTTTTCCACGCTTTCCATAAAGACTTTGCAGCTGTCATAGTCGGCAACGTCTACCGGCATAATGTTAACGGTGTAACCTGCTTCGGCCATGATTTTTTGCCACTGTTCAGCTTTTTTGCGCGGCTCGTCGCCTGGGCGGTGAGTGGCGATAACGGTACGATCCTGATCGGTCAGCTGTTTGCACATTGCAGTGCCCAGGGCTCCGATTGCACCCGTCACAATGGCGACACGATTTGGCATATGATTCTCCCTTGGGTTTTATTTCATATTCCGTTAATTCAGCCCAGCAAAAATTTGTGTGTCTGCCGGTTGGTATTTTTTAGTAGTCTGTTTCAACGATGAAAATCAGGTTACATTTTCAGTGTAGCAGGGCAATATAAAAGTGCTGTTGGGCTTTAGTTGCATACCCGTTCTGTTGTTGGAACGCTTTACGTGTGTGTTTGCGCCGGTGTGCGGTTTCCCCGGATTTTTCTGACCAAAAAAGAGATCACGATGGACGAGTTACACGGTTATTATCTGGAAGATTTGGAAGTAGGCATGACAGCCAGCGTAACCAAAATTATCACCGACGCAGACGTTGTGCAGTTTGCCGAGTTAAGCGGCGATAACAACCCGGTTCACCTGAACGACGATTACGCCAAAACCACTCCGTTCAAAGCCCGCGTTGTTCACGGTATGTTCAGCGCAGCGCTGATCTCGGCGGTGCTTGGCACGAGGTTACCTGGGCCGGGTGCGATCTACATTGACCAGCAGCTGCGCTTTAAGGCGCCGGTGTTTATTGGTGACGCCGTTGTGGCGAGTGCGGAAGTACAGGAAATTGATTTGAGACGGCGCCGGGTCAAGCTAAAAACCGTGTGTACGGTCGATGGCAAAGTGGTTACCGAGGGTTACGCCACCAATATGGTCGATAGCCGCCCGGTCTGAGTTAAAGCGCCTGTTTGTTCAGCTGCAGCGGCTGGTCCGCTGCGGCTTCCAGCCACCAAACGTGGCTGTCCCAATCCCCTAGCACAATCCGCTCAGCAGGCTGATCATTCACCTGCAACGGATGCCGGGCCGGGCGATGGGTGTGGCCGTGAATCAACTGCGGCACATGATGCTGTTCCATCACCCGCACCGCTTCTTCTGGTGTCACATCCATAATGGCTTGGGTTTTGCCCTTGTTCTTGGCCATACTCAGTTCGCGCAGTTGGCGAGCCATCAGCTGGCGGTCTTTCAGCGGGCGAGCCAGCAGCATTTGCTGGGTTTTCGGGTTACGCATGTTGGCGCGGAATTTCTGATATTCCACATCGGCGGTGCACAGGCTGTCGCCGTGCATCAGCAGCGTGGGGGTGCCGTAAAGATCAATCACGGTCGGGTCGTTCAGCAGGGTTGCCCCAAGCCGCTGGCAATAATCCTGGCCCAGCAAAAAGTCTCGGTTGCCGTGCATCACATACACAGCGGTGCCGCCGTCGCTGACCGGCTTCAATGCGGCAGCAATCTCTTCCTGCAAGGGCGTGTGCTCATCGTCGCCAATCCAGGCTTCAAAGAAATCGCCCAGAATGTACAGCGTGTGAGCACTCACCGCGCGATCGTGTAAGAAGGCAAGAAACGCCCGGGTAATGTCCGGGCGTGACTCTTCCAAATGCAGATCGGAAATGAACAGCGTGGTCACGCTGCGTCTCCGTCCTCAAGCACTTCGGCTTTTTCGATGATCACGTCGTCAGCAGGAACATCCTGGTGGCCGGCTTTCATCGTGGTTCGCACTGCGCGAATTTTGTCGACTACGTCCATGCCTTCGGCCACCTTAGCAAAAACGCAATAGCCCCAGCCTTCCGCAGTTTTGGCGGAATGGTCCAGAAAACCGTTGTTTTCAACGTTGATGAAAAACTGCGCGGTTGCGGAGTGCGGGTCCATGGTGCGGGCCATTGCAACGGTGCCGGCCATGTTGTTTAGGCCGTTATCCGCTTCGTTCTGGATAGGCGCGTGGGTTTTGCGCGGGCTCATGTCCGGCTCGAAGCCGCCGCCCTGAACCATGAAGTTGCTGATTATCCGGTGAAATATCAGGCCGTCAAAAAAGCCCTCGCGCACATACTTTTCGAAGTTTTTAGCGGTTTCCGGTGCTTTGTCATAATCCAGCTCCAGCTTGATAGGGCCGTGGTTGGTTGTCAGTAGAATCATCGGGTTTTCCTGTTTTTTGGGGTAAGTTTGCGCGCACTGCGCGCGTTGTCTGCCATTGTACGCAAGACTTTGGTGTGGCGCATGAGTCTGCTGTGTTTTTATGCGTATAATAGCTCGCTCAGATCCACCTCCTTTTTGCAGAGATTGTATGAGCGCCGAGCCCAAGAAAGCCCATAACTTTATTCAAAGCCTGATTGAAGACGCTGTCGTCAAAGGCGCGCACACAGGCACGGTAGTGACCCGTTTCCCGCCGGAGCCCAACGGTTATCTGCACGTTGGGCACGCCAAAGCCATTTGCCTGAATTTTGGCATTGCCAATACCTTTGGCGGCGAATGCAATCTGCGCTTTGACGACACCAACCCGGAAAAAGAAAGCCAGGAATACATCAACGCGATAAAAGCGGATGTGGAGTGGCTCGGTTATCAATGGCAAGGCAAAGTGCACTTTGCCTCTGACTACTTTGATGCCCTGTACAACTTTGCGGAAGAGCTGATTGAGCGCGACCATGCTTACGTGTGTGCCCTCAGCGCCGACGAAATGGCGGACTTCCGCGGCAGCCTTAAAGAGCCTGGCCGCAACAGCCCATATCGCGAGCGCGCGGTGGAAGAAAACCTGAAACTGTTCCGCCAGATGCGCGACGGCGATTTCCAAAACGGCGAAATGGTGCTGCGGGCGAAGATTGATATGGCGTCGCCCAACATCAACATGCGTGACCCGATTCTGTACCGTATCCGCTACGCTGAGCACCACCAGACCGGCAATAAATGGTGCATCTACCCGATGTACGACTACACCCATCCGATTTCAGACGCGCTGGAAGGCATTACCCATTCCCTGTGTACGCTGGAATTTGAAGACCATCGTCCACTGTATGACTGGGTGCTGGACAACATCAGCGTACCTTGTCACCCGCGCCAGATTGAATTTGCGCGGTTGAACCTGAACTACACTATTACCAGCAAACGCAAACTCAAACGTTTAGTGGACGAGCACATCGTTGACGGTTGGGACGACCCGCGCATGCCCACCATTTCAGGGTTGCGCCGCCGCGGTTACACGCCTGAGTCTTTGCGCACCTTCTGCGACATGATCGGCGTAAACAAAGCTGGCGGTACCGTAGACGTGGGCATGCTGGAGTTCGCCATTCGCGAAGATTTGAACATACGTTCGCCCCGCGCTATGTGCGTGATGCGTCCGTTAAAGGTAACTCTGACCAACTACCCAGCTGACAAAACCGAAACCCTGGTGCTGCCGGTGCATCCGCAAAATCCGGACATGGGCAGTCGCGAAGTGACCTGGAGCCAAACCCTGTTTATTGATCGCGAAGATTTTGCCCTGGAAGCGCCACGCAAATGGAAGCGACTGGCCCCGGATCAGGCCGTGCGCATGCGCGGTGGTTATGTGATGACTTGCCGCGAAATTATCCGCGACCAGAGTGGCGAGATTGTCGAGCTGAAGTGCGAGTACGACGAAAACACTCTGGGTGTGAACCCTGAAGGCTACAAGCCCAATGGTGTGATTCACTGGGTATCTGCAACGGACAGCGTGGAATGCGACATCAACGTGTACGACCGCCTGTTCAACGCGGAAACGCCAGACAGCGATAAAGAAGGCGATATGCTGGATCACCTGAACCCGCAATCTTTGGTGGTTTTAAAAGGCGCCCGCGCCGAACGCAATCTGGCGTCGCCGGCAAGCGATCTGCCGTATCAGTTCGAGCGCGAAGGGTATTTTTTCTTCGACCAGAAGCTGACGGAAAATGCTGGCAAGCCGGTGTTCAATCGCACCGTCACCCTCCGTGATTCCTGGGGTAAATAATCGACCACGAGCCGGCCTTTTAAAAGGTCGGCTCGTTGCGTTCAGGCCCGCAATGGAACAGTAAACGAGAGTATTTTGTGATTAGAATCTATAACACCCTGAGCCAGAAAAAAGAACAGTTCAAACCCATCGAGCCGGGTAAAGTGGGTCTGTACGTGTGCGGCATGACCGTGTACGACTACTGTCATCTGGGCCACGCTCGGATATTGGTAGCGTTTGATGTGATCACCCGATATTTGCGCCACAGTGGTTTTGATGTGAACTACGTGCGCAACATTACCGACATAGACGACAAAATTCTGCGCCGCGCCGCTGAAAACGGCGAGGTGTACACCGACCTGACTGAGCGCATGATTGCTGCCATGCACGAAGACGAAGCCCGTCTGGGTGTGCTGTTGCCTAACGCTGAACCCCGTGCTACCGCATTCATTAGTGACATGATCGCGATGATTCAAACTCTGATTGCCGGCGACCACGCCTACGCGGCAGACAACGGCGATGTGTATTTTTCGGTATCGTCGTTTGCGGGTTACGGCAAGCTCAGCAAGAAAAAGCTGGAAGACCTGCTGGTGGGCGCCCGGGTGGACGTAGAGCAGGCAAAACGCAGTCCGGCGGATTTTGCGCTGTGGAAAGCGGCGAAGCCTGATGAAGTGTTTTGGCCTTCGCCCTGGGGCAATGGTCGCCCGGGTTGGCACATTGAGTGCTCGGCCATGGCCAATCACTGCCTGGGTGACACCTTTGATATTCACGGTGGTGGGCCAGACCTGCTGTTCCCCCACCACGAAAACGAAATTGCCCAATCAGAATGCGCCACCGGTCACACGTTTGTGAATACCTGGATGCACGCCGGCGCCATTCGGGTGAACAAAGAAAAGATGTCCAAGTCACTGGGCAACTTTTTTACCATCCGCGAGATTATGGAAACCTATCCGGCGGAAGTGGTGCGCTACTTTTTAGTGTCTAGCCATTACCGCAGCCAGGTGGATTACTCAGAAGACAATCTGATTGAATCCGGGCGTAGCCTGACCAAACTTTACAATGCGCTGCGCGGTATCACTCCGCTAGCCAGCGATGCGGTGGCGCAGACTGCACACGACACTCTGTTCGCCAAGCGCATGGATGACGATTTCAACTGTGCGGGCGCGATGGCGATTTTGCACGCCATCGCCGGCGAAATAAATCAGCAGCGCCGTGACGGTGACGAACAAGCCGCCGCTGCCAGCGCTTCGGTGCTGGTACGCCTGGGCTTGGTGCTGGGTTTGTTACAGCAAGACCCGGAGCTGTTTTTCCAGAGTGACAGCGGCAGTGGGCAGGGCAATGAGTTGAGTGCCGAGCAAATCGAAACGATGATTCAGGCCCGTGCGGATGCCCGCAAAGCCCGTGACTTCGCCGGCGCAGACCGGATTCGTAACGAGCTGTTAACACGGGGAGTTATTCTGGACGATTCTCGCGAGGGTACCAGCTGGCGGCGCGGTTAAGCCGCCTAAACGCTGTATAAGCTCTGCTTTATTAGGATCGTGCCCCGAGCGAAGGATTCATTTGGGGTATGATCCGATACGCGATATCACGTAGAATGTTGCGTTTGGGAATTTCTTAACTTAGTGAGGGAAATGCGATGACATCACGCGTACAGCTTGACGGTCTTCAGGTTGCCGGGAATTTATACGACTTCATCAACAGCGAAGCGATTCCTGGAACGGGTCTGGATGCAGACAAATTCTGGGCGGATTTCGCCAAAATCGTCAACGATCTTGCGCCTCGCAATCGTGAGCTGCTAGCCAAACGCGATTCCCTGCAGGAAAAACTGGACGCCTGGAACCATAATCACCAGCACCAGACTCCGGATATGCACATCTATAAAGATTTTTTGAAAGAAATCGGCTATTTGGTCGACGAGCCCGCTAATTTCAGCATTTCCACTGTTAACGTAGACCCTGAAGTAGCCATCATGGCGGGGCCGCAGCTTGTTGTGCCAATCATGAACGCGCGCTTTGCCCTGAACGCAGTCAACAGCCGTTGGGGCAGTTTGTACGATGCGCTTTACGGCACCGACGCGATCCCTGAAACAGACGGCGCCGAAAAGACTGCAGGCTACAATCCGAAGCGCGGCGAGCTCGTGATCGAGTTTGCCCGTGACCTTCTGGACAGTTCAGCACCTTTAGCCTCTGGCAGTCACAAAGACGCAGCGCTCTATCATGTTGTCGGTGGCAAACTGGTTGTGGACCTGCAAAACGGTGACAGCATCGGTTTGAAAGATGAAACCGGTTTTGTGGGTTACACCGGTTCGGCAGACGCTCCTACGGGCATTCTGCTGGTTAAGAACGGCATGCACTTTGAAATCCAGATTGACGCTACTCATTCCATTGGCAAAACCGATGGTGCTCACGTTAAAGACGTGTTGATGGAATCGGCGCTGACCACCATTATGGATTGCGAAGACTCGGTAGCCGCAGTAGATGCAGACGACAAAGTCCTGGCTTACCGCAACTGGCTGGGCCTGATGAATGGCAGCTTGGAAGAGACCTTTGATAAAGGTGGTAAGCCGTTAACCCGCAAGATGAACGCGGATCGCGTTTACACCGCCGCCGACGGTAGCGAGCTGCAACTGAAGGGCCGCAGCGTGATGTTCATCCGTAACGTGGGCCACCTGATGACCAACCCGGCGATTCTGCTGGCAGATGGCAGCGAAGTGCCGGAAGGCCTGCTGGATGGAGTGATGACATCGCTGATGGCCATGCACGACCTGAAAGGCAACAGCCGGTTTCAGAACAGCGCCCAAGGCTCGATGTATATTGTTAAGCCGAAGATGCACGGCCCGGAAGAAGTTGCGTTTACCAACGAGTTCTTCGGTCGGGTGGAAGATGTTTTGGGCTTGCCGCGCTTTACCTTGAAAGTGGGCATTATGGATGAAGAACGCCGCACCACGGTGAACTTGAAGGCCTGCATTCACGCCGCGAAAGATCGCGTGGCGTTTATTAACACCGGCTTTTTGGATCGTACCGGTGACGAAATTCACACCTCCATGAAGCTTGCGCCATTTATCCGCAAAGGGAAAATGAAGCAGGCCACGTGGATTGGCGCTTACGAACAGTCGAACGTAGACATCGGTCTGGAAACCGGGTTTCGCGGTGTGGCGCAAATTGGCAAGGGCATGTGGGCCATGCCGGATTTGATGGCTGATATGCTGGAACAGAAAATCGGGCATCTAAAAGCCGGTGCCAACACCGCTTGGGTTCCATCACCGACCGCTGCCACCCTGCACGCCACGCATTATCATCAGGTGAGTGTGGCTGATATCCAGCAGATGCTGGAAAGCCGCAAGCGTGCAAGTGTGGATGATATTCTTACGGTGCCCATCAATCTGAATTCAAAAGATCTGACCGCTGCGGAAATTCAAGAGGAATTGGATAACAACGCCCAAAGTATTTTGGGCTACGTGGTGCGCTGGATCGACAGCGGCGTAGGTTGCTCCAAAGTGCCTGACATCAATAACGTGGGCCTGATGGAAGACCGCGCCACCCTGCGAATTTCGTCGCAGCTGCTGGCGAACTGGCTGTATCACGGTATCTGCAACAAGCACCAGATTGAAGAGACCATGAAGCGCATGGCACTGATCGTGGACAAGCAGAACGCCGGTGACGCAAGTTATCGCCCAATGGCCGATAACTTTACCGACAGCATTGCGTTTCAGGCGGCTATGGATTTGGTTCTGAAAGGCGCCGAGCAGCCTAATGGCTACACAGAACCGTTACTGCACGCATACCGGTTGAAAGCAAAAGCGAAATACGGACAATAATTCGCCGTCGATGCAGTTTCTACCGCCCAGAAGTCTATGTGGTAGGAACTGCATGTTTCTTGATTTTATTGGGTTATTGAGTCGCGGGCATTTTGAATTGGTTCCCGTGACAAGTCGCTGTACGCCTTGACCCGTACCGCGAAATCGCCAAAATTCTCGCCCTGAATCAGCACGTGTTGCCGAAGTCTCTCCTCCGCTAGTGCCGCATCCCCCGCATTAATTGCTGAATAGATATTGCGATGCTCTTTAATGGAGTCTGTTACGCGACCACGAATTTGAAGCTGTAAGCGACGGTATGGCTTCAAGCGTTGTTTGAGTTGACGTGCTTCGGTGGCAAGGAATGCATTGTGACTGGCGTTGTAAATACAATTATGAAAGTGTTCATTTTCGTAATAGTAGTCGTCAGGGTTTGCTCGAATAGCCGGGTCTTCACAGCGCAGTAACGCACCCTTCAACACAACCAGCTCATCTTCCGTTATGCGGCGGGCGGCCAACCGTCCGCACATCCCTTCGAATTCTGCCATCACTTCGAACATTTCGATGAGCTGATCGAAGCTCACCTTTGCGACAAAGGTGCCTTTTTTCGGTAATACCACCACCAAGCCACTGGTAGAAAGCTGCTGAATCGCCTCTCGGATAGGGGTTCTGGACACGCCGAACTGTTTTGAAAGTGCTTCGGGATCCAATTTCTCTCCGGGTAGCAGGCGGCCATTAATGATGGCGTCTTCTAGGAAATCTTTGAGCTTTTGAGTATTTGGACGCTTCATGCTGGCTTTGCTCCGGCGGTTGTCAACACAGATTTTGCCTCGTGGTCTCTCGCTGTTCATTACGCCACATTGACAATAGTACACATAAAGGATAATGATATATATATCAGCTACGCCTGATGGATATTACAAAAACAAAAGCTTCGGAGAAGATCACTATGAAACTGCCTTTCGCAAAACTGGCTATCGCTGCCAGCCTCTCGTTTTCACTCATTGGTGCAGCCGCAGCCGATACGACATTAAGAGTGTCGCATCAGTTCCCAGGTGGCAAAGGTGACGTCAGGGATGAAATGGTCCAGCTCATGGCCCGTGAAGTAAAAGCCGCGGATGTTGGTCTGGAACTACAAATTTACCCCGGTCAGTCACTGTTCAAAGCAAAAGAGCAGTGGGGTGCGCTCGTTCGCGGACGGCTGGATATGACTTCTCTGCCGCTGGACTACGCCAGTGGACGTCACCCGGAATTCTCAGCAACCCTGATGCCCGGTTTGGTTCGCAGCCATGAACGCGCCCAGCGGCTGAACGACTCTAAATTTATGGATATGATTAAAACGGTTATTAACGATGCGGGTGCCCGGGTACTGGCAGATGCTTGGTTAGCCGGTGGATTTGCATCCAATAAGCAGTGTGTGACTTCGCCCGATACTGTCCAGGGGCAGACCATGCGAGCGGCTGGCCCCGCATTTGATGAGATGCTTGCCGTCGCGGGCGCATCAATTGCCTCTATGCCATCGTCCGAAATATATACTGCAATGCAAACCGGCGTGCTGGACGGAGCCAACACCTCTTCAGGTTCGTTTGTCTCTTACCGCATCTACGAGCAGGTAACTTGCCTGACTGCACCCGGGGCCAACGCTCTTTGGTTCATGTATGAGCCAATTCTGATTTCGGAGCAAAGCTGGGGAAAACTCGATGAAGCCCAGCAAAATGCCCTGATGGCTGCTGCGGACAAGGCCGAAGCGTACTTTGCCAAAGAGGCTGCGAATCTTGACCAGAAGATGGCTGACGTTTTTGCAGAGAATGGTGTTGAAGTCGTGAACATGTCATCTGAGAACTATCAGGCGTGGCTCGATATTGCCAAAAAGAGCTCCTACAAAACGTTTGCTGAAAACGTACCAAACGGACAAGCCCTGATTGACGCGGCGCTAGCCGTCGAATAAGCCATTAATAGACCATCGACCGGGGCTTCAGGCCCCGGTGCCTTTGGTGTCAATCCGTGACGCCCCGCTGCCGGGGCGATGCCCATATTGCCCGTCTTCGGGGGTCCCATGTCCCAATCTCAATCTCAGCCTTTAATCTACCCAAAAGAATCGCGGAACAGTTTAATTGCAAAGTATATCCGTCTTATGGACACGCTTTCCATTGCAACGGCCGTGCTCGCCGCCACTTTACTTGCGCTCGGAGTCTTGGTGGTTGTTCATATGGTTTTTACCCGCTACGTACTTAGTGAAAGCACTGTTTGGCAAACCGAATTTACGACTTTTGCTATTACTGCTGCCATGTTGCTGGGAACGCCTTACGTTTTGAAAACGGGCGGCCATGTTGCCGTGACCGTGCTGCCTGACTCCCTGAGCGGGCTACCCAAGCGCATCATGCGCCTGATGGCCTCGCTGGTTGGGCTGAGTTTCTGCCTGGCCCTAGCCTATGGCTCTTGGTACTACGTTTTTGAAGCCTACAGCATGGATTGGACCACCGGTACCGTGTGGAACCCACCCCTGTGGCCCGCGGTGTTGCCCATGGCAGTTGGTATCAGTCTGTTGTCGCTTCAGTACGTAGCCGAAATTCTTCGTGGAGAGACCTGATCATGGATCCCGTGACAAGTGGTATTCTGGTTGTTTTGGCGCTTTTAATTCTAATGGCCATAGGCACTCCCATCGCGTTTGCTCTGGGCGCTGTTTCCCTTGGCGCTTTAATGTTGGACCGCGGCATCGGTGAGCTGATCTATTTTGGCGAAACCTTTTTCGGCAATGTGGCTTCGTTCGGTTTCGTTGCCATTCCTATGTTTATCCTGATGGGTGCGGCTGTTGCCTCTTCCCCGACCGGCCGCGATCTGTATCGCTCACTGGACCTGTGGATGGGTAAGCTGCCGGGAGGGCTGGCGATCTCAAACATTGCCGCTTGCTCAATTTTTGCAGCCTTGTCCGGCTCGTCGCCGGCGACGAGCGCAGCGATCGGCAAGCTTGGTATTCCTGAAATGCGAAAGCGTGGCTACCCAGATGGTGTGGCCGCAGGCTGTATTGCAGCCGGTGGCACCCTGGGCATCCTGATACCGCCCTCGGTCACAATGATTGTGTATGGCATTTCCACTGAAACATCGATTGGCCGGTTGTTTATAGCAGGTGCCATTCCAGGACTTATGTTGGCCGGCCTTTTCATGGTTTGGACGCTGATTGCCTGCAAGCTTCACGGTGGTTATGGCAGTTCCAACCCAGTGGCTCAAGCCGCCGCCCAAATGAAAGACAATGTTGAAGGCAATATGAAAGCCCTGATACGGGTGCTGCCTTTCATGGTTGTAGTGTCAGGTATTTTGTTTGCTTTATATGGCGGCGTTGCGACACCTTCCGAAGCGGCCGGCGTGGGCGCATTCCTGTGTCTGGCGCTTGCTATCATTGTGTACAGAATGTGGCAGGTCAAACCGATCACTATCATTATGCGGGACGCGCTACGTGAAAGCGTGATGATCATGTTGATCATCGCTTGCGCCGAGATTTTTGCTTTTGCGTTGTCGTCTTTGTTCATCACTCAAACCGTCGCTGGCGCCATCGCCGACCTTGAAGTTAATCGATGGGTGCTGATGGGCATTATTAATCTGTTCTTGTTGGTGTCGGGTTTTTTCCTGCCGCCAGTGGCCGTTATCGTGATGGCGGCTCCTATTTTATTGCCCATTATATTGGCAGCAAATTTTGACCCTTACTGGTTTGCAGTGATCCTGACCATCAACTTGGAAATTGGTCTGATCACACCGCCGGTTGGTTTGAATCTGTTCATTATAAAAGGCATAGCGCCTGATATTGCGCTGCGCGACATCTTACTGGGCAGTCTGCCTTATGCTCTATGCATGGTGCTTGGCATCGTACTGTTGTGCTTTTTCCCGGAAATTGTCACGTGGCTTCCTGACCTGATTATGGATTCCTAGCTCGCCCTTTAAATTTCCGGTATCTCTGAGGAAAGGCGTTATGAACATGAGTTTTCTGCAAGAGTTGTTTAACAGCATTACCCAGCGAGAAGCTTCTGTTTGGCGGCGCATTGGCGGCATTGACCATTGCACCCACAGTCAACTGATAACGGCCTGCCAGGCACTGTTGCAAAGCGACGGTGAGGCTTCAAGTATAAGCCTCGCTAGTCGGGCGCTGGAAATTTATGCCCGTTTGGACGATGACGAAAAGCGTTCTTTTTTTGAACAGTTGGCGATACTTTTTTCAGCCGAGCCTGAGCAAATTGATCGAGCTTATCTGGCTTATAAAGCATCACGAACCAATGAAAATCTTGAGACTTTGTTTGAATCCTGCGAGCCACGGCGGCAAGAGTTATTAAGACGGCTTAACCTGTCCAGTGGTGGCACGCACAAGCTGGTGAAAATGCGCGAGGACATGCTCGCCTTGATGGCAAATAGTGCAGATCTTAAAGCCATTAATTCGGATTTTATTCACCTTTTTGGCTCGTGGTTTAACCGGGGCTTTCTGGTGCTGAAGCGCATTGACTGGAACACGCCTGCCAATATCCTGGAAAAACTTATCCGCTACGAAGCGGTGCATGAAATTCAGGACTGGGACGATCTTCGGCGCCGATTGGATGCCCGGGATCGCCGTTGTTTCGGTTTTTTCCACCCCGCTATTGGTGATGAACCGCTGATTTTTGTTGAAGTTGCGCTCAACAAAGGATTGCCTAGCCAGATTCAGCCTATTCTGGATAGTGACAGCTACGATATTGACGATCCTGAGTCCGCTGATACGGCGGCTTTCTTCGGTATCAGTAACTGTCAGGTTGGGTTGCGGGGCATTTCATTCGGTAATTTTCTGATAAAGCAGGTGGTGCAGGAACTGAAGCAAGAGCTACCTAACTTGAAATACTTTGTGACTTTATCGCCGGTGCCCAATTTTCGCATATGGTTGGAAACGACCTGCTCCGATGATGCGGGCATGCTAAGCCCAGAAGCCCAGGCAACACTCAAACATTTGGATGATCCTGCGTGGCAAAAGAACGAAGAGCTTTCGGAGCGTCTCAGTAGCGTCATTAAACCGTTGGCGGCACGTTACTTACTGAAAGAAAAAACCACTAACGGCCAGCCACTGAACCCGGTTGCCCGCTTTCATCTGGGTAATGGGGCTGAACTGCACCGCATCAATTGGCTCGGCGATACGTCGGCCAAAGGCATGAAGCAATCTGCCGGGCTTATGGTTAATTACCTGTATGTACTCGACAACATTGAACGCAATCATGAGCAATACAGCACCAGCGGCACCACTGTGTGTTCATCAGGCGTTCGTGATCTTAGCCGCCGGAGCCGCAAGCTGCTCAAAGGAGAGTCTGAAAAATGAGCCATAACCTGTTTGAAACTTTCTCAACCCGTATGCGCGCTCGCCAAAATGCAAATTTTATCGCCACACCAGAAGGGCGCAACTACACCTATGCTCAGGCACTCGATATGAGCGCCACTCTGGCCGCTACTTTGATATCTTTGGGGGTCAGTTTAGGCGATCGGGTGGCTGTGCAGGTCGACAAAAGCCCAGAGGCCATCTTGCTTTACCTTGCTTGTTTGCGCATGGGTGGTGTGTATTTGCCCTTGAACACGGGTTATACCGCGTCAGAGATCGGGTACTTTTTAGGCGATGCAGAGCCAGCTCTGTTTGTTTGCCGGCCCGATTCCCTTGAAGCGGCCAGCCAGGTTGCGGCAGATACCGGCTGCCCTCAGGTGGTCACTCTGGGTACAAAGGGTGACGGCACGTTGATGGAAAAGACCGCCGGCGCGACACCGTTTTCAGGTATTGAAGCCAGGGCTGATGGCGATCTGGCGGCTATTCTTTATACTTCTGGTACGACTGGACGCTCCAAAGGCGCCATGTTGACCCACGGTAACCTGGGCTCTAATGCCAAAACGTTGGCAGAGGCATGGCGTTTTACCGAAACCGACCGGTTGATTCATGCCCTGCCTATTTTTCATACTCACGGTTTGTTTGTAGCCTGCAACGTTGTGCTGATGTCCGGCGCCAGCATGTACTTTTTGCCCCGGTTTGACGTCGACAACGTTATTGGCGCTATGGCGGATGGCACCGTGCTCATGGGTGTGCCAACATTTTATACCCGCCTTTTGCAGGACCCACGCCTGACCCCTGAACTCACCGCTAATATACGTTTGTTTACGTCTGGTTCTGCACCCCTGACGGCCGACACTCACAATGCATTCCGACAGCGTACCGGGTTCGCCATTCTTGAACGCTACGGGATGACTGAAACCAATATGATTACCTCGAATCCTTACGATGGTGAGCGTCTTGCTGGTACCGTTGGCATGCCTTTATCCGGCGTCGAAGTTCGAATCACCGATGCCGAGACTCACAAGACAATCGCGCCCGGCGATATTGGTATGTTGGAAGTTCGCGGCCCTAATGTGTTCAGCGGTTATTGGCGTATGCCCGAGAAAACCCGCGCCGAACTTCTTGATGACGGCTTCTTCGTAACCGGCGATCTCGCCATGCTCGATGAGCGCGGGTACATCCATATAGTTGGTCGTGACAAAGACTTGGTGATTTCAGGTGGTTTCAACGTTTATCCGAAGGAAGTTGAACAGGTTATCGATGAAATGGTTGGCGTTGTGGAGTCGGCGGTGATCGGTGTGTCACACCCCGATTTCGGCGAGGGTGTGACGGCCGTATTGGTTTTGAAGCCGGGTGCCAAGGTCGAAGAAGCCGATGTGCTGTTTGAGTTGTCTGACAAGCTGGCCAAGTACAAGCAACCTAAACGGGTGTTTTTTGTTGACAGCTTACCCCGCAACACAATGGGCAAAGTCCAGAAAAATCAGTTGCGGGATCAATACAAAGACATTTACGCCGACGCCTAATCCATATTTAGCGCAAAGAGATGTTCATGATCAATAAAAGCTATCGTATCGGCCAAATTGTACCGAGTTCCAACACCACGATGGAAACGGAAATTCCTGCTATGTTTCGCGCGCGCGAAGCGGTTGCATCGGAGCGCTTTACGTTTCACTCCAGTCGCATGCGGATGAAAAAGGTTACCCGCGAGGAGCTGGCGGCCATGGACGATGAGTCCGGTCGCTGCGCACTTGAGCTTTCTGATGCCCAAGTGGACGTGATGGGTTACGCCTGCCTGATCGCGATTATGAGTCGTGGTGCGGGTTACCATCGGCAGTCTCAGCGACGGTTGCACGAAGTAACCATTGATAATGGTTTCCCGACTCCGGTGATCAGCAGTGCAGGTGCCCTTGTGGAAGGCTTGGCGACATTAGGAGCCAAAAAAGTGGCGATTATTACGCCCTATATGAAGCCACTGACGCAAATGGTAGTGGATTACATTCAATCCGAAGGCATTGAGGTGGTCGATAGCATTGCGCTGGAAATTCCTGACAATCTTGAGGTTGGGCGTCAGGATCCGCTGAATTTGTTGGAGATCGTCAAGCGTCTAAAGTGGGTCGATGCAGACGCGGTAGTGCTGTCCGCCTGTGTTCAAATGCCATCACTGGCGGCCATTCAGCAGGTTGAAGACAGCATCAGGTTACCGGTGGTGTCGGCCGCCACCTGCACGACTTTTCAGATGTTAAAAGCGTTGGGTCTGGCGCCCATTGTGCCCAACGCCGGCCGCCTGCTAAGCGGACAATATACATAATAGTGCAGGCAAGGGCTCTCTACTGAGCAACTTGCAGGGCAACGCGAAATGGTATTGACGAGGGCAGTCGAAATGTCATGCCCAGGCAGATTTTTTTCGGCTGCTCTCTCTGTAATCGTGAGCAAGAGTGCCATGCAATTATTCGTTGTTCAGAATGTTTGCTGCGTGCAATGTGTTCTGCAGCAAAGTAGCAATGGTCATAGGGCCAACGCCACCTGGTACCGGAGTAATGTAGGCGGCGCGCTCCGATGCAGCGGCGAAATCCACGTCGCCCTGCAGAGTGCCGTCTTCCATCCGGTTAATGCCCACATCAATCACTGTCGCACCCTGTTTTACCCATTCGCCTTTGATCAGCCCGGGTTTGCCCACCGCGGCAATCAATATATCGGCGTCACGCACAAAACGCTCCAGATCCGCTGTAAAACGGTGGCACACGGTAATGGTTGCGCCTTTCAGTAGCAGTTCCATGCTCATGGGGCGGCCAACGATGTTAGAAGCGCCTACAATGACCGCGTGCTGGCCTTTGTAGGGAGTGCCTATGCTGTCTAGTAGGGTGATAATACCGGCCGGTGTACACGGGCGTATAACGGGTCTGCGCTGACTTAGGCGGCCGACGTTGAACGGGTGAAAGCCGTCAACGTCTTTATCCGGTCGAATCTTCAGCAAAATGGGGTCGGCGTCCAGTTGGGCGGGCAAGGGCAGTTGCACCAATATGCCGTCTACCAGTGGGTTGTCATTCAACTCGTCGATCAGGCTTTCCAGAGCTTGTTGCGAGGTATCTGTCGCTAAATCGTAAGACAGCGACACAATGCCTGCCGCCTCGCAGGCTTTGCGCTTGTTGCCCACGTAAACCTGTGATGCAGCATCGCTGCCCACCAGAACCACCGCCAGGCCAGGCGCCCTAAGACCTTTGTCGAGGCGGGCTTGTACACCTTCGGCCACCTGATGGCGAACCTGGGTGGCAATCTTTTTTCCATTTATCAGTTCGGCGCTCATGGTTCGTCTTTATGGGTTGGACGTGAATTGGTCGATTAAAAAGACTCAGTATTGTCGCATGCTTCCGGGTTCAGGCCAATTAACGCCCGGATTCTAAAGGCTTGGGCGCGTTCACTGGGCGTTTTTTTAACAAACTTTTCAAATGATGGTTGACGAAGGCCCTCGTCGCCGCTAATATCTGCGCCAACTTTGCTGACACACGTTGTTGTGCAGTTCAGACGGGGTATAGCGCAGCCTGGTAGCGCGCCTGCTTTGGGAGCAGGATGTCGGGAGTTCGAATCTCTCTACCCCGACCACTTTTCTGACTGTTCAGGTGGGCAAGCGGTTAATGCGCCTGTAGCTCAGCTGGATAGAGCACCAGCCTTCTAAGCCGGTGGTCGCAGGTTCGAGTCCTGCCGGGCGCACCATTTAGCTTCGGTCAGGGGCAGCAAAGTCTTCCAAGTGGTTTTGATGGTGTTTCACGCTTCTGCGTGTGTATATGGTGGGCGTAGCTCAGTTGGTAGAGCTCAGGATTGTGACTCCTGCGGTCGAGGGTTCGATCCCCTTCGTCCACCCCATTTTACCGCTTCGAGCCAGATCCGGACCTTGCAACAGCGGGTTTCCGGTTTTTTTGTTTTAGTAGAAGTGTTGGATCTGCGGCAGCCAAAATCAGGCGGGTGCAAAAGAATTATGCGGGTGTGGTGGAATTGGTAGACACGCCAGATTTAGGTTCTGGTATCGAGAGATGTGGGGGTTCAAGTCCCTCCACCCGCACCATTATTTGAAAGCCCTGCAGGTTCGCGCCTGCGGGGTTTTTTTGTGGTTTCTGAAGAAAAGGTTATATAGACCAACGTATCGGATATAAAAGAACCGGTTTTTTCGTATAGTAAGCATTCTTTAAATAGCCGACGTAATTCTCGGCTTATTGCTGAATGTACTATGTAGGTAGCCTTTTATGACGAATTCTAGCGTTGCATTACAAGATTCATCCACGCCAAACGGTCAGTGCTTCGGCTGTGGGCCGCTTCACCCAGAGGGCTTGCAGATTAAAAGCCACTGGAGCGACGATGGCGAATCGGTCATCTGCCGGTTTACACCCGACACGCGCTATAACGGTTGGCCTGGGCTGGTTTACGGTGGCCTGATTGCGATGCTGGTTGATTGTCACTCCAACCACACCGCGATCGCCTATCATTACCTCCAGGATGGCCGTGCCGCCGGCGACGGCGAAGAGCCCATTGAATGCGTCACCGGGCATCTGGGTATTGGCTATAAAAAACCAACACCTATGGGCGTTGAACTGACTTTAAAGGCCTGGGTAGAAGGTGAAGTCGGTCGCAAGTCGCGGGTGATTTGTGAAGTCTGGGCCGGCGACATTATGACCTGCCGTGGCGACTCCGTGTTTGTGCGGGTGCAGGCCGACAAACTGCGGGCCCAGGCCCGAAAAATGATTGCAGACCTGGGTATTCCCGGTGACGTCTGATGGGCGTTTGTGCGGTCAACAGTTGCTTGTTGCAAACAGGTGATTCTCTCGGCACGGCAAACCGTGATAAACTGCCGGCTTTAATTTTTCAGTGCTTCTGCGGCCGCGTGTCGCCGAGAGCTTTTAAGCGTTAAATTCATCCATTGTCCGAACCTGATTTTGAGGATTCTCCATGCAAGTGTCTGTTGAAACGACTTCCAACATCGAACGTCATATGACGATTGGTGTGCCCGCCCAAGAAATTGACCAGGCGGTTCAGAAGCGCCTGCAGGAAACTGCGCGCACCGTACGCCTGAATGGTTTCCGCCCGGGCAAAGTGCCTATGAGCGTGGTAAAGCGTCGTTTTGGTGAGAGCGTGCGTCAGGAAATTGTTGGCGAAATCATGCGCGACAATTACGTAAAGGCGTTGAAGGAGCAGGACCTTAATCCCGCTGGCTGGCCACGCTTCGAACCCAAGACTATGGAAGAAGGCAAAGACCTTGAGTTTGTGGCCATCTTCGAAGTGCTGCCGGAAATCGAGCTGGGAGACCTGTCTGCAGTTACTATCGAGAAGCCCCAGGCTGATGTAGCCGACGCAGACATCGACACCATGATTGACAACCTGCGCACCCAGCAGGCCACCATGAAGTCTGTCAAACGCAAGTGCAAGAACAAAGACATCGCCGTTATTGATTTCAAAGGCACCATCGACGGTGAAGAATTCGAAGGCGGCACGGCTGAAAAACATCGTTTGACTCTGGGCTCTGACCAGATGATCCCAGGCTTCGAGAAAGCCATCGTGGGCAGTAAGGCCGGCGAGGAATTGGAAATTGACTTGACGTTCCCCGAGGATTACCACAACGAAGAGTTGAAAGGTAAGCCGGTCAAATTCCAGATCACGATCCACGAAGTGGAAGAGCCGCAGCTGCCAGAGCTGGATGCCGAGTTCTTCAAGAAGTTCGGTATTGAAGCCGAAGACGAAGCTGCGTTCCGCGTTGAAGTGAAAAAGAACATGGAGCGTGAGCTCAAACAGGCGGTTTCCAACAAGGTCAAAAATGACGTGGTTGACGCGCTGCTGAACAGCACAGAGTTTGACGTTCCGGCGTCCTTGGTTGATCAGGAAATTGATCGTCTGCGTCAGGACGCGGTTCAGCGTTTCGGCGGCCAGATGGACTTCAAGCAATTGCCCAAGGAAATCTTTGAAGAGCAGGCCACGCGTCGTGTGAAGACCGGGTTGTTATTTCAGGAAGTGGTTAAAAAGAACGAATTGACCGCCGACGCGGAAAAAGTAGAAGAAAAGATCCAGGAAATTGCGTCTACGTATGAACAACCTGAGGAAGTGATTGCACACTTCAACAGCAGCCCGGAGCAGAAGTCCCAGATAGAATCTACCGTTCTGGAAGACGCAGTGGTTGAATATGTGCTGAGTCAGGCCCAAGTAACTGAAAAGGCCATGAAGTACGAACAGGCCATTCAGGCGGGTCAAACCCAGCGTTGATGGTTGGCCGGTTGCGAACACTAGCAGCCGGCGCAAACGATCATTGCAAGCAGTCGGCATGTCCGGCTGTCTTTTCTAGGTTGGCCCAAGTGGTCGTTGCCCGCTTTATAAACGCCCGTAGGCTGTTGTGGCTACAGGCCGCGTAAAGTGGTGACAACGGTTCACGCCCATTGTTCATAAGGAGTTCAGGCGCATCATGATGCAAAAACCGATTGACGGTCCCGCAATGTCTACCAGTGCCGCTCTGGTGCCGATGGTTATTGAACAAACGGCGCGCGGCGAGCGTTCGTTTGACATTTTTTCCCGCCTGTTGAAAGAGCGGGTTATATTTATGGTAGGCCCGGTGGAAGATCAAATGGCCAACCTGGTGGTGGCACAGTTGCTGTTTCTGGAATCAGAAAATCCGGACAAAGACATCCATCTTTATATCAATAGCCCGGGTGGTTCGGTCAGTGCAGGTATGTCGATTTACGACACCATGCAGTTTATCAAACCCGACGTTGCGACTTTATGCGTGGGCCAGGCGGCCAGCATGGGTGCATTCTTGTTGGCGGGCGGCGCTGCGGGCAAACGTGCTTGCCTGCCCAACTCGCGGGTGATGATTCATCAGCCGCTGGGTGGCTATCAGGGCCAGGCAACGGATATCGAGATTCACACCCGTGAGATTCTCAAGATTCGCCACACCCTGAATTCCATTCTGGCGCACCATACCGGCCAAGATCTGGAAACCATTTCACGCGACACCGATCGCGACAATTTTATGGATCCGACCCAGGCTAAGGCCTATGGCCTGATCGATTCAGTACTTGATAAGCGCGTACCGAATAAATAATACTTGGGTAACACGCTCCATCCGTGGCCGGCGCGGCGTTCTGTTTTTAATCGCCGCCGGCAAACAGAGATCAGAGGTATTTCAATGGCAGACGAAAGAAACGGCAGAGGTGACGATAGCAGCAAGTTGCTGTACTGCTCGTTTTGTGGAAAGAGCCAGCACGAAGTCCGGAAGCTCATAGCAGGGCCTTCGGTGTTCGTCTGCGACGAGTGCGTTGACCTTTGCAACGACATTATCCGTGAAGAAATTCAGGAAAATGCTCAGGAAGAGGCCAGCGATCGTCTGCCGACACCGGCCGAAATTCGTGAAACACTGAACGAGTACGTGATCGGCCAAGACCGGGCTAAAGTGGTTCTGGCAGTTGCTGTATACAATCACTACAAGCGTTTGCGCTACGGTGAGGGTAAGGCCGAAGTCGAGCTGGGTAAAAGCAATATCCTGCTGATTGGCCCTACTGGCAGCGGCAAGACTCTACTGGCTGAAACTTTGGCGCGGGTACTGAATGTACCCTTTACCATCGCCGACGCTACCACCCTGACCGAAGCCGGTTATGTGGGGGAAGACGTTGAAAACATCATTCAGAAACTGTTGCAGAAATGCGATTATGATGTCGAGAAAGCCCAGCGTGGTATTGTCTACATCGACGAAATTGACAAGATTTCCCGCAAGTCTGACAACCCCTCCATCACCCGGGATGTGTCTGGTGAAGGTGTGCAGCAGGCGCTGTTGAAGCTAATCGAAGGCACCGTGGCTTCGGTACCACCCCAAGGTGGCCGCAAGCATCCGCAGCAGGAATTCCTGCAGGTGAACACAAGCAATATTCTGTTTATTTGCGGTGGTGCGTTTGCCGGTTTGGATAAGGTGATACAGCAACGTTCCGCGCGTTCATCCATCGGCTTTTCAGCAGAAGTGGCGAGCAAGGACAACATCAAATCCCCCGGTGAGATCATCAAAGATGTTCAAACCGAAGATCTGGTGAAGTTTGGCTTGATTCCAGAGTTTGTCGGCCGCTTGCCGGTTGTGGCGACCCTGACCGAGCTGGACGAAGACGCCCTGATTCAGATTCTGACCGAGCCCAAGAACGCTTTGACCAAGCAGTACCAGAAGCTGTTCGAAATGGAAGGTGTAGAACTGGATTTCCGTGAGGAAGCCCTGCGCGCGGTGGCTCGTAAAGCGAAAGAACGCAATACGGGTGCTCGTGGTTTGCGCTCGATTATGGAAGCAACGCTGCTAGACACCATGTATCAGATCCCGTCGGAACAGGATGTGTGCAAGGTAGTGGTTGATGAAAGCGTGATCAGCGGTGAATCTGAACCGTTCAAGATTTACGCCAACAACGACTTGGCCAAAGTTGCGCCGGACGATTGATTTGCTAAATCCGCGTAATGACTGAAAAAGGGGCTGATTAGCCCCTTTTTTTATGCCGCAGATGCCCCAATGATTGATGTAATGCCGATTAAAACTCTCTATTGATACCCCGTCAGAGGATTCCCTATGACCCGGACACCCGAAGAAACTGTGAAAGTTTACCCACTGCTCCCGCTACGCGACGTGGTGGTGTTCCCGCACATGGTTGTGCCCCTGTTTGTGGGCCGAGAGAAGTCTATTCAAGCGCTGGAAGCGGCGATGGAGCGCGGCAAGGAAATTCTGCTGGTTGCCCAGCGTGATGCGGCCACAGACGACCCCGGTGTGAGCGACGTTTTCAACATTGGCACCCTGGCCACTATCCTGCAGATGCTGCGATTGCCAGACGGCACCGTGAAAGTTCTGGTAGAGGGCAACGAACGTACCGCGCTAGAACAGATCGAAGATGGCGACTACCTGATAGCACACGCCAGAATTCTGCACGAAGAACCCTTGCCGGAGCGCGAAGAAGAAGTGCTCAGTAAGACCTTGATGGAAGAGTTCGAGAAGTTTGTGAAGCTTTCCAAAAAGGTGCCGGCCGAGGTCTCTGGTGCGCTCAACGGGATTACCGGCGTAGAGCGCCTAGTGGATACCATTGCTGCCCATCTGGACTTGCAGATCCCGCAAAAGCAGGAGCTGCTCGAAGCGCTGGATACCCGTGAGCGAATTGAACTGCTGTTGGGCAAGCTGGACGGTGAAATTGACCTGATTGAAGTAGAAAAGCGCATCCGTGGCCGGGTCAAAAAACAGATGGAGCGCAGCCAGCGCGAGTATTACCTGAACGAGCAGATGAAGGCCATCCAGAAAGAAATAGGCCAGATGGGCGACGGTAATAACGATTTTGAGGAACTGGAACAGAAACTGGAAGACGCCGGTCTACCGGAAGAAGCCCGTAAAAAAACGGAAAGCGAGCTGAACAAGCTGAAAATGATGTCGCCGATGTCGGCGGAAGCCACAGTGGTTCGTGGCTATATCGACTGGATGTTGGCGGTGCCCTGGAAAAAGCGCAGTCGCGTGCGCCACGATATCGATAGGGCCCGTGAAATACTCGATGAAGATCATTATGGTCTGGACGAGGTAAAAACCCGGATTCTGGAATACCTGGCAGTACAAACCCGGGTGAAGAAGATCAAAGGGCCGGTGTTGTGCCTGGTAGGGCCTCCTGGAGTGGGTAAAACCTCTTTGGGGCAGTCCATTGCCCGCGCCACTAATCGCAAGTACACCCGTATGGCCTTGGGTGGCGTGCGTGACGAAGCTGAAATTCGTGGCCATCGCAAAACGTACATCGGCGCCTTGCCTGGCAAGCTGCTGCAGAAACTGGCCAAAGTCGGGGTGAAAAATCCGCTGTTCCTGTTTGATGAAATTGACAAGATGGGCATGGATCAGCGCGGAGACCCCGGCTCTGCCCTGCTGGAAGTGCTAGACCCGGAACAGAATCACACCTTCAACGATCACTATCTGGAAGTAGATTACGATCTGTCGGATGTGATGTTCGTGTGCACCTCGAACTCGATGAATATTCCGTCGGCGCTGCTGGACCGGATGGAAATTATCCGCATTCCAGGTTACACCGAAGATGAAAAAGTGAATATCGCTCTGCGTTACTTGGTGCCCAAGCAGACAAAAGCCAACGGTCTGCGCGACAAAGAACTGGATCTTCCGGAAGAAACCCTGCGCGACCTGGTGCGTTACTACACCCGCGAGGCTGGAGTACGTGGACTGGAGCGCGAGATTGCCAAGATCTGCCGTAAGGTGGTGCGTGAGCACGTCTCAAGCGGCGATAAGAGCCAGGTAGCGATAACGCCGGCGATGCTGGAAGACTATTCTGGCGTGCAGAAATTCAAATACGGTCTAGCAGAAGAAAATAACGAAATTGGCCAAGTGACCGGTCTGGCCTGGACCCAGGTGGGCGGCGAATTGCTGACCATCGAATGTGCGCTTACGCCGGGCAAAGGTCGGGTGGTGAAAACCGGTTCGCTGGGCGACGTTATGCAGGAGTCTATCCAGACGGCATTAACCGTTGTGCGCAGTCGCGCTAAAGCGCTGGGTATTGCCGATGATTTCCACGAAAAACACGATTTGCACGTGCATGTGCCCGAGGGCGCGACGCCAAAAGATGGCCCCAGCGCTGGTATCGGTATGTGTACAGCACTGGTGTCGGCGTTAACCCGTAACCCGGTGCGCAGCGACGTTGCCATGACCGGTGAAATAACCCTGCGGGGTCGCGTTCTGCCCATTGGCGGGCTTAAGGAAAAGCTGTTGGCAGCGCACCGGGGAGGCATCAAAACGGTTCTAATTCCTGATGAAAATGTCAGAGATCTCAAAGAGATACCTGAAAATATAAAAGAGTCTCTGGAGATTCGTCCGGTTAAATGGATTGACGAAGTGTTGGACATTGCGTTGGTGTATTCGCCGGAGGTAATGGCGGGTGAGATCGCTGCAAAATCGGCCGCCAAGGCCGGTTGTGGTGACGACGCAGAATCGAACGAACGCCCAAATACGCACTAAACCCGACATGAATTGTTGACACACGGAAGAGCCCATTGGTATAACTGTTTCGCCGTGAAGCAGCCTGTACCAAGGGCTCCCGCGTTTCATAATGTTATTCCGACTAACGGTTTACCGCTCCGACTACCGGATTGTTGCCGCAAGGAATAAAAGTAATTGCCGAATGGAATTCTGTAAACGCATGTGCAATAGTCTCTGCGTTTGAGATCCACCGACCTATAACATCTTCAACCTGAAATCGAAGGGGTTTAGTGTGAACAAGTCCGAACTTATTGATTCAATTGCAGAGTCTGCTGATATTTCCAAAGCCGCCGCTGGCCGCGCTCTGGATGCCATGACCACCTCCATTACCAGCGCCTTGAAAAAGGATGACCAGGTAACGTTGATTGGTTTTGGTACTTTCTCCGTGAAAGAACGAGCTGCCCGTACTGGCCGTAACCCGCAGACAGGCGCCGAGATTCAGATTAAAGCTTCTAAAGTGCCTGGTTTTAAAGCAGGTAAAGCCCTGAAAGACGCCGTTAAGTAACGGGTTTTTTGACGGCAGCTCCGAGTTTTGGAGCTGCGCCAGAGATATTAAAGGCGCATTCCACACTGAATGCGCCTTTTCACGTTAAAAGCGATAGATTTACGTCATCAACGCCAGAATGGCGTTGATGACGACGAAAAATCCGCCGGCATTCGCTGGCACAGCACGACCTTGAACAGGGATTCGGGAGACACATGCTTCAAGATATGCGGGAAAACGCCCAGGGCACCATTGCCAAGGTTATTATCGGCTTGCTGATTTTATCGCTTTCCGTTTGGGGAATGGACGCCATTATTGGCGGCTTCGGTGGCGAACCGGAAGTGGCTACGGTGAATGGCCAAGACATTACTGAGCGCGAATTTTTGCGGGTGGTGCAGCTGGAAAGCCAGAATCGCCTGTCCCGTATGGAACGGCCGGATCCTTCTCTGTTGGACGAAGATCAGATTCGAGTTGACGTACTGCAGGCACTGATTGAAGAGCAGGTGTTGGCGCAGGATGCCGACGAGCAGGGTCTGGCGTTGTCGGACGCCGATGTTGATACGCTGATCACCCAGATGTCGCAGTTTCAGGTAAACGGCCAGTTCAATCGCGATCAGTTTGTTGCTGTCGTCCGCAATGCGGGTATGGGCGTTGGCGAATTCCGCAGTGCCATGCGCAAGCAAACCGTTGTCAACCAGATTCGCGCCGGTATCGTCGCCAGCGGCGTTGTCACCAGCGATAGCATTACGCGGCTGATGAAGATTCAAAATCAAACCCGCGACTTCCGCCTGCTGAGTATTTCGGCCAATGCCGTGGCTGACCAGGTGAACGTCAGCGCCGATGACATACAAGCGTTTTACGACAGCAACCCAAACTTGTTTCAGCAGCCCGAACAAGTCGATGTCAGCTATGTTGTGTTATCGCTAACCGCGCTGGCTGACGCCATCGTCATCAGCGACGAAGAGTTGCTGACTTATTACCAAAGCCGCGAAGCCGACCTGGCTCGCGAAGAGCGCCGAGCGGCACATATCCTGATTGAAGACACCGCCGATGCAGACGCCTTGGTTGAGAGTATCCAACAGCGCCTGGCTGACGGTGAAGACTTCGCAGCGCTGGCGCAGGAACTGTCGATTGATACGGTTTCTGGCGAGCAGGGCGGCGATCTGGGCTTTGCCGGCCGTGGCGTTTACGACCCGGCCTTCGATGAGGCTCTGTTCAGCCTTGAACCCGGCGTTGTTTCAGACCCGGTGCGCACCAGCTTTGGCGTACACCTGATCAAAGTGAACGACGTTCGCCGTTCAGACGTGCCCGCCCTGGCTGACGTTGCTGCGCAGTTGCGTGACGATCTGGCCCGCGAGCAAGCGCGTGAAGCTTATGCCCAGGCACGTACAACATTGGCGGACTCGGCTTACGCGGCCGACAATCTGGAAGGGCCAGCGAAAGACCTGAATCTTGAGCTTCGCCAGGCTGACAATATTACCCGTAACGGCGGCGGTGAGCCGTTTGACCATGCCGGACTGGTGCGCCAGCTGTTTTCGGAAGACGTATTGAGCGGTGGCTATAACACCGAGCTGATTGACGTTGCCGACAATCGCGCTGTGGTCGCCCGCGTGCGGGTTTATCGCGGGGCCGAGATGTTGCCGCTAGCCGGCGTAGAGGACGCTATTCGCAGCAATTTGGAGGCCGAAAAAACCCGTACCGCGCTGGTGGCCCGTGCCAGCGAAATGGCCGCGCAGTTACAGGCCGGCGAATCGTTGCAGGATATCACCGACGACAGCTGGACGACGTACATCGAACAGCCGCGCAGTGCGCCGGAATTAGGCGGTGGGGTCATGCAGACGGTTTACGCGTTGCCGCGCCCACAAGCAGGTGGCGTCAGCTATGGCCATACTGTTACCGGCAATGGTGCCGTTGTAATCGCTCTGGATAAGGTTAATGAAGGCGAGGTCAACACCGACAGCACCGAATACGTGCAGTTGCAGGAGTTTCTGGCTTCACTGGACGGCCAGCGCGAATATACTGCTTACCAGCAGTGGCTGCGGAATAACGCCGAGGTGGAGCGTCCGTAGTACAGTTTTAGTCCGCAGCTAGAACAAAGCTAGGGAAACGCCAGGGCCGGATGACGCCCAAGGCGAGTAAAAAAAACCCGAACCGGCTATCCGGTTCGGGTTTTTTTTCTAACGTCTACGTTGCTTTAGCGCATGTGCTGTCAGGGTTGCGTCAGTGGCAGGCGAGTAGGGCGCAGGCTTTCTTTAATCTTTTTTAAGTGGCTGAGAAAATCCGGACCGCGTTTTAACGTCACCCCAGTAGCCAGAATGTCGATGACGGTAAGCTGGATAATACGCGACGACATGGGCATATAAACTTCGGTATCTTCCGGCGAAATCACCGGTAACACCACGCTGGACACTGCCGCCAGGGGCGATTGAGGGTTGGTAATGCCAATGACTGTGGCGCCGTTATCGCGGGCAATTTGTGCTATTTCCACGGTTTCTCGGGTGCGGCCGGTGTAAGAGATAGCCACAATCACATCGCCCACGTGGGAGCCAGCAGCCACCATTCGCTGAATCAAGGCGTCGTCGTAAGTCGTAACGGGTATGTTGAAGCGGAAAAACTTGTGCTGGGCGTCCATCGCTACCGACGCCGAGGCACCCATGCCAAAGAAGCTGATCTGCTTGGCTTGAATCAGCGAATCGATGGCCTGCGCCAGTGCCTTGGCATCCAGCGTCTGGCGCGCCTTATCCAGGCTCGCCATGGTGCTGAGTATGATTTTGTCGGAAAACTCTGCCACCGTGTCGTCGGGCTCAACGTTCTGACCGACATAGGGAGTGCCGGTGGCAATGCTTTGTGCCAGGCGAATCTTGAAGTCGGGAAAACCGGTGGCGGAGAACCCGCGGCAAAAACGGTTTACCGTTGGTTCGCTAACGTCAGACGCCCGCGCCAGCGCGGCAATACTGTAACGCGTTGCGGCGCTGGGGTCGCGCAGGATGGCCTCTGCCACCTTGCGCTCGGATTTGTTGAGCTGCTCCAGCTTCTGCTGAATATCCTCAAGCAGATTGTCATCCCGGCGGGAATGGGTGAGGGTAGTTGCAGCCATGCCTGAAGCTCCCTGATTACTATGGTTGATACGAAATGTTTGATGCGAAATTTTAAAAATTATACCCTGTTTGACGGGTTTGGGGTGTAGTAAAAGTGTCGGAAGTGGGGTTAAATGATGAGATGCTCACATTTTAGCGACGATTATTGGATAAAATTACTACAATGACCAAATCAGACCATACTCGCTGCGACTTGATGATTTTTGGCGCCTTGGGCGACCTGGCCAACCGCAAACTGTTTCCGGCGCTTTACCAGCTTGAGCGCGCGGAATTGCTTGCTGAAGGAAGCCGTGTTCTGGCACTGGCCCGGCACGAGCACAGCACTGCCGACGTGCGCCAGCAGATTGCCGATAATTTGCGCCAGCGGGTTCCGGCTGAAGAATTTGACCAATTGGTTTTAGAGCGTCTGGTGCAGCGGGTGGAATACCGCAGCCTTGATTTCAGCTGCCGCGAGAGTTACCCGGAATTGAACGGTTGGCGCGACAGCGTCAATAACAATCTGATTGTGTACATGGCGACACCACCGTCGTTGTACGGGGTGATTGCGCGCAATCTACGAGATTCCGACTGTTGCAGTGAGAACATTCGGGTGGTGGTTGAGAAACCCATTGGCCATGATCTGCCATCGTCGCGGGTCATCAATGATGCACTGGGTGAGGTATACGCTGAAAGTGAGCTGTTCCGTATTGACCATTATCTGGGCAAAGAGACCGTACAAAATCTGATTGCCCTGCGTTTCGCCAACAATCTTTTTGCCTCCCAGTGGGATCAGAACCACATTTCCCACGTGGAAATCACTGTGGCAGAAAGCTTGGGTATTGAAGGGCGTTGGGGCTATTTCGACAAGGCCGGGCAATTGCGTGACATGATTCAGAACCACCTGTTGCAACTGCTGTGCCTGATTGCCATGGATCCACCATCTGATTTGTCGGCAGACAGCATTCGCGATGAAAAAGTGAAAGTACTGAAGGCTCTGCGCAAAATTACGCCCGCCATGATGGAACATTACGCGGTGCGCGGGCAGTACACTGCAGGTTCCAGCGAGGGCAAGGCGGTGCCCGGATACCTTGATGAAAAAGGTGCTGATAAATCCAGTGATACCGAAACCTTTGTCGCCCTGAAAGTAGAAATCGATAACTGGCGCTGGTCCGGTGTGCCATTTTACATCCGCACAGGCAAACGGCTGCCTGAAAAGTTTTCCCAAATCGTAATTCATTTCAAACCGGCACCGCACTATATCTTTGACCCGGACCAGAAACATCTGGCCAACAATAAATTGATTATCCGCCTGCAGCCAGACGAAGGTATGGCGCTGAAAATACTCACCAAAGACCAAGGCCTGGATAAAGGCATGCGCCTGCGCCAGGGGCCGTTGGAACTGAGCTTCGCCGAAACTTTTGCCAAGGTTCGCATCCCCGAAGCTTATGAACGGCTGCTGTGGGAAGTCATGAAAGGCCACCAATACCTGTTTGTGCGCCGCGACGAAGTTGAACATGCCTGGCGCTGGATAGACCAGATCATCACCAATTGGCAAGACAGCGGCGAGCCACCAAAACGTTACGCCGCAGGTGGTTGGGGACCGGTGGCATCGGTGGCTTTAATAACCCGTGACGGACGAAACTGGTACGAAGATGTTTAAGCCCCTATTGCCTAATGGCGTATTTTGGTACCAGGCTGCAACACCGGCCGACCTTGCCCGGAAATTGGCAGAGCAAATTGCGTTGATTCTGCGCCAACGTCTTGAAGCAGCGCCGCGGGCTAGCGTGGCGTTGTCTGGCGGCAGTACACCGATTTTGCTGTTTAAGGCTTTGGCCCAGCAAGTTCTGGACTGGCAGCGGATAGACGTTGTGCAGGTAGACGAACGCTGGGTAGATCCGTCGCACCCAGACAGCAACAGCGCCCAGATACGCGCGCATCTGTTGCAGGGAGGGGCTGCAGTGGCACGTTTTCATCCACTTTACGAAAACGTCGCAAGTCCTTCAGCCGGCCTGGGTGCGGTTGGCCAGCGGCTTGAATCTCTGAACTGGCCGCTGGACGTGGTGGTGTTGGGTATGGGCAACGACGGCCATACCGCATCGTTATTTCCGGATGCGCCGGAACTGGTCGCGGCCATGGCGGAGCATAACGGCAGTAAATTGGCGGCGATAACCCCACCACAACAAGCCCAGGCGCGAATCACTCTGACCCGTAGCGCCATTGCCGGCGCCCGTAATTGTATTCTGCACATTCAGGGCGACGACAAACTGGCCACTCTGAGCAAGGCATTGACCGAACCTGATAACTGGGCGCAAATGCCAATCCGCGCGTTTCTGCGGTCGGGTTTGCACATTTTTTGGAGCCCCGCAAAGTGACCTTATTGATGAATGCTCAAGCGCAAGCCCAATGCCAGCGGTTAGACGACATCGTCAGCCTGTCGCCGCTGCTGCCGGTGATCACCATTAATCACCCAGACACCGCAGTGCCTCTGTGCGAGGCGTTGATGCAGGGCGGGCTTAAGGTGTTCGAGATCACTCTGCGCACTGAATACGGTCTGGATGCCATTCGTGCTCTGCGTAAGGCGCTTCCTGACGCCTTTGTAGGCGCTGGTACGGTGTTAACGGTAGAGCAGTATAAGCAGGCAGAGGCGGCGGGTGCGCATTTTGTCGTAACACCGGGAATCACACTGCCGTTGCTGAAATACGGGTTGCAAACTCAGGTGCCGCTGCTGCCAGGCATTGCTACAGCGTCAGAATTAATGAGTGGTTACCAGTTGGGATACCGCCGTTTCAAGTTCTTTCCAGCAGAAGTGGCCGGTGGCACGGCTGGCTTGCGAGCGCTAAGTGGACCGTTTGCCGGAGTTCGGTTTTGCCCTACCGGCGGTATTCGCCAAAACACCGCAGCGGATTACCTGGCTTTGGACAACGTGATGACCGTGGGCGGAACCTGGCTGGCGCCGGAAGACGCAGTGGCCACCGGCGATTGGGCAAGAGTCCGCGAACTGGCCAGGGCAAGCCTGGCCGAACTAGGCGCGTGGAGTAGCGTAACTGAGACGTAAAGTTCACACGAATAGGCCGTGAACAGACACAAAAAAACGCCAGCAAGCCGGCGTTTTTTTGTGTCTGAATAACCCGCGGTTTAGTGCAGATGTTCACCAACACGCAGAATCTGCATGGAGTTCGTGCCGCCTTGGGCATTGGTAAAGTTGCCTTTGGTAACAACAACCAAGTCGCCGTCTTTCACCACGCCTTGTTTTACCAGTTGCTCAACCGCCTGGGTATTGGTCTCTTCGGCTGCAAAGTTTGCAGCATCAAAGGGTACGGTTTGTACGCCACGGTACATCACGACCCGGTGCTGGGTGGTGTGATGGCGTGAAAACGCGTAAATCGGCAGGCTGGACTTGATACGAGACATTAGCCGCGGGGTTGCACCGGTTTCGGTCAGGCAGATGATAGCGGCTATGCCGTTCAAGTGATTGGCCGCGTACATGGTAGACAGAGCAATGGCTTCGTCTACTTGTCCCATGGATTCGTGCATCCGATGTTTGGACTGGTGCATGGAGGGGTGTTTCTCCGCACCGATGCAAATTCGCACCATGGCGGCTACCGCTTCCTCCGGATAATCACCCACAGCAGTTTCTGCCGACAGCATCACGGCGTCAGTGTAATCCATCACCGCGTTAGCCACATCCGACACTTCGGCGCGGGTGGGCATAGGGTTGGTGATCATCGATTCCATCATCTGGGTGGCCGTAATCACCGCGCGGTTGAGGATTCGAGCGCGCTGAATAATGTGCTTCTGCACACCGACCAGTTCGGCATCGCCGATTTCCACTGCCAGATCGCCGCGGGCAACCATGACCACGTCAGACGCTTCGATGACAGCATCCAGTGCGGCGTCATCGTGGGCCAGCTCGGCGCGTTCAATTTTTGCAACCAGCCCCGCTTCAGAGCCGGCCTCTTTCAGCAAACGACGGGCGGTGTGCATGTCTTCGGCGTTGCGAACGAAAGAAACGGCAACATAATCGACGCCCAATCTGGCGGCAGTAACAATGTCTTGCTTGTCTTTCTCGGTCAGCGCCTCAGCCGACAGGCCACCGCCGCGCTTGTTCAGGCCCTTGTTGTTAGACAAGGGTCCACCAATCAAAACTGTGGAGGTGATGCTGTGATCGTCTACCGCGTCTATCTGCATTTCGATACGGCCGTCGTCCAGCACCAGAATGTCACCGGGTTTTACATCGCGGATAAGCTGTTCGTAATCGATGCCTACGCAATCGGAGGTGCCACTTTCTTTGTCCATGGTGGCGTCCAGCACAAAGGTCTGGCCGGCGGTAAGGGTGACTTTATTGTCGCAAAAGCGGGCAATGCGCAATTTTGGTCCTTGCAGGTCGGCCATAATAGCGACAAAACGGCCCTGTGCCTTGGCGGTGTCGCGGACCAGGCGCGCGCGCTTTTCGTGATCTTCCGCAGTGCCGTGGGAAAAATTCAGGCGGGTAACGTCGACACCCGCAGCAATAATAGCGCCCAGAGACTCGGGGCTATCAGTAGCGGGACCAAGGGTGGCAACAATCTTTGTACGCCGGAGCATGGTGGGTGTCCTTTCAGAATGGGAAGGTGTTTCGCTTATGCGGTTTGTCTGGCTGTCGGCTTTTGCCTTCATTGGCTGGCTTTTATAAGTGCAGCAGCATTATCCAGCATTCGGTTCGAGAAACCCCATTCATTATCATACCAAGCCATGACTTTTACATGACGCCCGATCACGCGGGTGTGGTTGGCATCAAAAATACTCGAACGAGCGTCATGGTTAAAGTCAACGCTTACCAGTTTTTCCTGGTTGTATCCCAGTACGCTGCTTTTTTCAGCCGCGGCTTTTACCGCCGCGTTAACTTCCTCTACGGAGGTGTCGCGGTTCGCAATAAAGCCAAAGTCGACCAGCGACACATTAATGGTCGGTACACGAATCGCCAGGCCGTCCAGCTTGCCGTTCAGCGCCGGAATGATTTTACCAATCGCGGCGGCGGCACCGGTTTTGGTGGGGATCATCGACTGGGTGGCTGATCGCGCGCGGTACAGGTCTGAATGGTACACATCGCTTAAATTCTGGTCGTTAGTATAGGAGTGAATGGTGGTCATTAATCCGCTTTCAATTCCGACCGCATTGTTCAACGCTTCTGCAATCGGCGCCAGGCAGTTAGTGGTGCAGGAGGCGTTTGAAATAATGTGATGGTCGGCGTTCAGAATCTGGTCGTTTACACCGAAAACCACCATGGCGTCTGCGTCCGGGCTGGGTGCAGAAATAATCACTTTGCGGGCCCCTGCTTGTAAATGGCCCGCGGCTTTTTCACGTGTTGTGAACAGACCCGTGCATTCCAGAACCACGTCTACGCCCAGATCTTTCCACGGCAGGTCGAGGGGGTTGCGGATCGCGCTGATGGCAATGCGGTCGCCGTTCACGCTGAGGGAGTCGGCATCGTGGCTTACGTCTGAAGCAAAACGCCCGTGAACACTGTCATACTTGAGCAGGTGAGCGTTGGTTTCGGCATCGCCCAGGTCATTAATAGCGACTACCTGCATCTGCTCACGATAATTGTTCTCGTAAAGAGCGCGAAGCGTGTTGCGGCCAATGCGGCCAAACCCGTTAATTGCGATTCGGATGGTCATAATGTTACTCCTAGACGGATGATCTTTTTTTCGAAATACGATTGATGTAGTAAATGTATCAACAAAACGCACAAAAATGAACACTGAAACCGGTTAAATGTAAGAAATCGAACTTAAAACTACGTTCTTAGCCAAAATAATCAAATAAACCTGCTGCCCGTAGAGCTTGCCATGAACCCGACCGTTGATCGCGGAACCCAAAGAATTATTGAGCGCAGCCGATTATTGCGTCTGGATTATCTTGCCCGTATGTAGGCGTTGAAGAACAGTTCGCCCCAGCGCGGCACTCTAGGGTTGAGCGACATTGTGCCCTCCATGACCCGCATTTATCCCAATGGCGAAGCGGATATCAATGCCTTCCACGACGCCGGTGGCATACCTTTTTTGATTCGCGAACTACTCAGCCACGGCTATTTGCACAACGATGTACAAACCGTGATGGGTTTTGGTCTTGAGCGTTACACCCGGGGGCCTGCGCTGAAAAACGGCGAACTGACCTGGCAGCCGGCACCGGCAAAGAGCCTTGACCCGAGCGTGCTGAGTAGAGCGGCCAAACCGTTTGCCGAAGGCGGAGGCCTGAAGGTGCTTAACGGCAACCTTGGCCGTGGAGTTATAAAAGTGTCGGCGGTAGCACCTCAGCATCACAAAGTGCAGGCGCCAGCAGTGGTATTCAACGACCAGAACGAACTGAAAGCCGCGTTTGATGCCGGTGAGCTGAATCGGGATTGCGTAGTGGTTGTGCGTTTTCAGGGGCCAAAAGCCAACGGCATGCCGGAGTTGCACAAGCTGACGCCCTACCTGGGTGTTCTGCAGGATCGCGGTTTTAAGGTGGCGCTGGTGACCGATGGGCGTATGTCTGGCGCCTCGGGCAAAGTGCCAGCGGCCATACACGTTTATCCGGAAGCACTTACCGGTGGTGCCCTGGCCAAAGTGCGCGATGGTGACGTTATATCCCTGAATGCAGGTACCGGTTCGCTGGAGCTTTTGTTAGACGAACAGGTTCTTGCCAGTCGCGAACCGGTAAAACCTAACCTGGCGGCATCCCATCACGGCCATGGCCGTGAACTGTTTGGTTGGATTCGCCGCAGCCCCAGCAGTCCGGAACAGGGCGCCAGTGTGTTCTGGAATTATGACAGCTAAGCTGACACATAGGACCGCGGTTATGTTTGTTTTCGTACAAAACTACTTTAAACGCGTTATTAGTAAGTTCGCTAACGAATTTATTTCATTTTTTTTATTTTTCAATAAGTACCTATAGAACAATATTTTAATGTGATTTCACGGGTGATTAGCGCATCTAAAGTCACGCAAAACGAAAATTACTTCGATCAAAAACTTTCCATTTTGTCATTCTACGGTTAGATTTGTTGTGTTTCGAATATTCTGATTGAAACCGAAATAAAAATATTCGTTCACGAACTGGGCTGTTGTGCTCAAAAGTAAGCGCCTCCGGCGTTGCGACGGTACAGCAGCCTGAGATCTGGCACTAATAACAACAGGAAGCTGACATGATCGAACATAACGCATTTGCGGAAACTCCCAGCCGGCGTCCATTGCGCAAGGCGCCTTTGGCGGCTGCGCTATCACTTATGGCAGCAGGGATGGCTTCACCGGCGATGGCGGAAGTTGCATTTGAATCTGATAACGGTTGGAAAGTGGGTGTTAATGGTCACTTGCCAGTTTTTGCAATATTTGGAGATTATGACGAAAGGGCTGATGGTGATTTCCTGGACGGGGAAGACTCATTTTCCATTACTACCGGTTTTAACCCTGCAACACTGCAAACCAATATTTACGCCCCAGAGCAGAATGGACTTCGAGTGTCTGGTCATTTCCAGATGAACGCGAGTATTGCGCCGGGCGATGCGGATGAAGAGTTCCGTAGTCGGGTGTCTGAAATTGCCGTGGCCGGTGATTTTGGTAGCGTCAATATTGGTAAAGGTTTTGGTATCTTTGGAACGCCTGCGATCGGCGATAATGGCAGTGCGTTGGGTGTTGGTTTGATCGGGGCTGGTCCTGACCAGGTAGCGGCTACTGCGGGGCGTATCGGCAATGGTTATTTCTACGCTGACTTCCAACCACGCGTGATGTACACCTCTAATAACTTTGGCGGTTTTCAGTTCAAGGTTGGCGTGTTTAGCCCGTCGAAGGTAGCGAGTCAAGCTGATGCGGAATATGACACGCCCCGGGTAGAGGCTAACCTGGTGTACTCAGCGGATAACTTCTCGCTTTGGTCCAGTGGTTTCACTCAAGACGTAGGCTCCAAAACGGGCACTAACGAATACACTATGTCTGGTATCGACTTTGGTGGTTCGGTCTCCTTGGGTGACCTGGCTGTCCGTGGTAACTACTCAATGACCTCAGGCACCGGTAACGGCGTGTTCGCAGCGCGTTTTGATCCAAACGAAGAAGACGCAAACCAGTGGTATGTTGAAACCACCTATCAGATTAATCGCACCACCCTGGGTGCGAGCTACGGTGAAGGCGAAGATGACTTCGAGGAGTTGAATGGTGCGGGTGCTGGTGATTCAGACCTGACGATGTTGTTCGCCCGCTATGCGGCTACGGATAACTTTACCTTGTTGGCGGAGTATCAAATCTACGGCACCGGCGATGGCGATGGCGAATACAATGCCATCATCTTCGGCTCACAGCTGACGTTCTAATTCTGATGTTTTAAAGGGATAAGGGTTCTAGCCATAGAGCCCGTGGATGAAAAGATTGAGGGTTCGTCCTCAATCTTTTTTTTGCCTGATTTTTTATCTGAATTCTAGGCAAAAAAACTCCGAACGGGATAATCCGGCCGGAGAAAAGTGCCTGAGAAAGTATCAGGCGCTGTGGTGGAGAGGGTTCAGGCTTCTTTACGCAGCCGCTTTGTCTGACAGATAAGTGTCTAGTGCTTCAACTTCGCTGTCTGAGGCGTAGAGCCCTTGCTTGGTACGGCGCCAGAGGATGTCTTCGGAGGTCACGGCCCATTCGTTGTTGATCAAGTGCTCTACTTCTTTCTCATAGAGCGTGCCCACGAAGAGCTTGCCAAGATCATCTACGCTAGTGCAGTTGTTCAGAATATCCTGCGACGTTGTACCGTAGGTGCGCACGTAGCGGCTGACCAGTTTTTCTGGCAACCAGGGATAGGCCTCATTGAGTGAAGCGGCCAGATTAATCTGGTTATCAAAGTCGCCACCCGGAAGCACAGCATTTTTGGTCCAATGGCCCTGGGTATTTTTGAAGAAGTGGCAAATTTTATCGGTAGCCGCTTCCGCCAGCTTGCGATAGGTGGTGATTTTGCCACCAAACACCGAAATCAACGGCGCTTTGTTTTTCTCTTCGCTGACTTCAAAGGTATAGTCGCGGGAGGCTTTCTGTGCGTTCTCTTCTTCCCCGTCCATCAGCGGGCGCACGCCCGAATAAGACCAGACCACGTCAGACGGTTGCAGCTGTCGCTTAAAGTGCGAGTTCACAATTTTCAGCAAATAGGTGGTTTCTTCCGGCGAAATTTTGGCATCTTTCGGGTTGCCTTCGTATTCAACGTCGGTTGTGCCAATCAGCGAGAAGTTATCTTCGTAAGGAATGACGAACACAATGCGGTCGTCTTCGTTTTGAAGAATATAGGCCTCTTCTTCTTGGTTCAGGCGGGGCACCACAATGTGGCTGCCTTTTACCATGCGGATCATTTTCGGCGCCGGCATCGACAGACTCTCACCAAACAATGAACTCACCCAAGGGCCCGAAGCGTTCACGATGCACTTGGCAGAAATTATCTGATCTGTGTTTGTGTCAGTGTTACGAAGGGTAATCTGCCATTCGTCGCGACCGCGTTCTGCGTGTACGCACTTGGTGCGGGTCAAAATGGTGGCGCCGGACTGCTGGGCTTTTTTAGCGGTCAGTACCACCAGTCGTGCGTCGTCTACCCAGCCATCGGAATATTCAAAGCCGCGGGTGATATCCGGTTTTAACGGACCGGACTCATCAAAACGGATGGATTTGGAACCGGGCAAAATTTCCCGCTTGGCCAAATGGTCATACAGAAACAACCCTGCGCGAATCATCCACGCCGGGCGTAAGTGCGACCGGTGTGGCAAACGAAAGCGCATGGGCCACATGATGTGGGGAGAATTGCGCAAAAGAGACTCGCGCTCGGCCAGTGCTTTTTGCACCAGGCGAAATTCATAGTGTTCCAGGTAACGCAGTCCGCCGTGAATAAGCTTGCTGCTGCTGGATGACGTCGCCGAAGCCAAATCATTCATTTCGCAAAGCAGTACTTTCAAGCCTCGGCCTGCAGCGTCCATTGCGATGCCTGTACCATTTACGCCGCCGCCAACGATAACGACGTCATAACGTTGGTGATCTGCAGTCATAGTCGGTCATCTCCTGATGCCATTCGAAAGGGCGCTTTCTGGTTATGCGCGCTTTTCAGAGTTCATACGCGCTAAAAAATCTAGTATGCGGAAGCTCGATATATTCGTAAAGGAAAAAATAGAAAAAAAGCGAAAATAAAAGGACATATAAAGCAACAAGCCACTAGTTGCACAAAAATCAGACTAAATGAAGAGTAACATCGTGTTCAATGAGCAGTCGCGAGATTTCCGGGGGGGGTGTCTGGTCAGTGAACACGTGATCGGCCTGGGTGATGTTGCCCAACCGAACCATGGCATTGCGGCCAAACTTGGAGTGGTCCGCTGCCAGTAAAATTTGACCGGAATTGGCAATAATTGCCTGGGCGACTCGAACTTCGCGGTAATCAAAATCCAGTAGTGAGCCGTCGTTGTGAATGCCGCTGATGCCGATAATGCCAAAATCCATCTTGAACTGATTGATAAAATCTCGGGTGGCTTCGCCTACAATGCCTCCATCGCGACTGCGTACTTCGCCACCGGCGATAATAACGTGAAAGTCATCTTTGGCGGATAAAATAGAGGCTACATGCAAATTGTTGGTTACAATCTGTAAGTTGTTCTTTTCAAGCAAGGCTTTAGCAATGGTTTCAGTGGTGGTGCCAATGTTGATGAACATCGAGGAATTGTCGGGAATCAGCTTGACCATGGCTTCGGCGATGCGCTCTTTGGCCTCCAGGTCCATAATCTTGCGGGCCTGATAATCGGTGTTGACGGTGCTTGAGTCTATGCCCGCACCGCCGTGATGGCGCCTTAGCTTTTTATGTTTGGCTAGCTCGTTCAAGTCCCGGCGAATGGTTTGCGGCGTTACTTTGAACTGGTCTACGAGCTGTTCGGTGGTTACAAACCCGTTGTGCTGGATCAGTTCCATAATCAAATCCTGTCGGCGCCGCTGTGCCATTCAACATCCTCCACTTGGGGTTCTTTTTATATGACTGTGTGTTTAATTGAAAATACTACGAAAGTTTAGTCGTTTTCGATGTTTTATGCAGCCGTTCGGGCCCAATAGACGTGTGCAGAGTGCGGATATAGGCGAAACTTCTTGGCATTCATGTTCAAAAAAGTAAAAATACGAACAAATAAGAAAACGAGGTCTACAAAAAATGAGTCAATACATACTTTCCATAGATCAGGGAACCACCAGTTCCCGCGCCATTCTTTTTGATTTGCGTGGCAATATTCATGCGGTACGGCAGCAGGAGTTTCCCCAGCATTTTCCTGACAGTGGCTGGGTAGAGCACAAGCCGGCAGACATCTGGTCGACGGTGAAAAGTACCTGCGGCAAAGTGATGGCAGAAGAGTTCGGTGCAGATGACGAAGTAATCGCAGTGGGCATTACCAATCAGCGTGAGACCACCATTATATGGGATCGGAAAACCGGCGAGCCGGTTTATAACGCGATTGTCTGGCAGGATCGGCGAACTGCCGCTTACTGCAAAACAATGAAATCGTCCAGCCATGAACCCGCAGTGCATAGCAAAACCGGACTGCTAATAGACCCTTATTTTTCCGCCACAAAAATCCGTTGGATACTGGAAAATGTTCCAGGCACGCGAGAGCGGGCAGAACGTGGGGAACTGGCTTTTGGAACCGTTGACAGTTTTCTGTTGTGGAAGCTCACCGGGGGGCAGGTACACCGCACCGACGCTACCAACGCCAGTCGCACTTTGCTGTTTAATATTCATACCCAGCAGTGGGATGAAGAGCTACTGAAATTATTCGACATTCCCGCGTCCTTGCTGCCCGAAGTGATGGACTCGTCAGACGATTTTGGCAAAATCACGGAAGGCGGTGCGCTAAACGGCGTGTCTGTTTTAGGTGTTGCCGGCGACCAGCAGGCGGCGTTGTTCGGCCAGACCTGTTTCGAGGTCGGTATGGCGAAGAGCACCTACGGCACCGGTTGTTTTCTCATGCTCAATACCGGCGATAAAGCGCTGCAATCCGAGCATCGCTTGCTGACAACGGTCGCCTACCGTTTGAATGGTAAACCGACCTATGCGATAGAGGGCAGTATCTTTATTGCCGGGGCAACGATTCAGTGGCTTCGCGATGGTTTGCAACTGATCAATAACGCATCCGAGGCTGAACCCCTGGCGGAAGGCACGCCGGTAGATCACGGCGTTTATCTGGTGCCGGCGTTTACCGGGCTGGGAGCGCCTTACTGGGATCCTAACGCTCGCGGCGCCATTTTTGGCCTGACCCGCGACACTGGCATCAAGGAAATTGTGACCGCCGGTTTGCAGTCGGTGTGTTATCAGACCAAAGATCTGCAGAAAGCCATGGAGAAAGACGGTATTCGTCCAATCACTTTGCGGGTCGATGGCGGCATGGTCAAAAACAACTGGGTGATGCAGTTCTTGGCAGATATTTTGGGCGCTACCGTCGATCGGCCGTCGATGGTAGAGACCACTGCCCTGGGCGTCGCTTATTTGGCGGGCTTAAAAGCCGGTGTATACGGTTCGCTGGAAGAGCTTGCCGAGTTATGGCGCTGTGAACGCCGCTTTGAACCGATGATGTCGAAATCAGATCGCGACCGATTGTATGCGGGCTGGATTCAGGCGGTGCACAAGCTTTGAGCAAAGCGGGAATTATAAACCTCGGTTGCGCGCGCTAGCGCACCCCCAGTTCCCGCAGGCGCTTGTAGAGTGTGTTGCGGCTGATTGATAGCTCCCGCGCTGCGCTGGAAATGTTGCCCATGCATTTTTGATAGACCTGCAAGGTGTGAGTAAGGGGTTCTGGCGTGACTTTTTTCAGTTCGCCAAACGTGGGCCCCGAGCCGCTCTTGCCGTTGGCGGAGTTAACTGCACCTGGCAGGTTTGCGGTAGCGGTAGCATCAAGCTGGGCCAGAAAATCGGCGGGCAGATGCCATATCTGGAGATCTTCGCCGTCGGCAATGGCAACAGCTACCCTGATCACATTGACCAGTTGGCGAATATTTCCGGGCCACGGGTGATGGGTCAGGGCTGCCAGAATTCGCGGCGACAGTGCCTCGCTTTGCACTGGATCGCGGTACTGGCTGTAAATATGTTGCACCAGCTTGTGTTTGTCAGTGCGATCACGAAGTGCTGGCAGCTCGACACACAGCCCGTTGATGCGATAGTAAAGGTCTGCGCGTAATTGTCCCGATTCAACGTGTAAGGCCGGTGCACGGTTCGTGGCTGTTATCAGTAGAATATCTACCGCAATACTGTCGGTGGCCCCAACCGGTGTTACCACCCGTTCCTGAAGTACCCGCAATAACCTGGACTGTGCCGATAATGGCATTTCGCCAATTTCATCCAGAAATAAAATGCCTTTGTGAGCTTTACGAATGAACCCCAATGAACCTTGCGCTCGTGCTCCGGTAAAGGCGCCGGCTTCGTAGCCGAACAGTTCCGACTCCACCAGCTCCAGCGGAATAGCCGCGCAATTAACCGCAACCAACGCCTGCTCTTTGCGCTGTGTGGCCTGATGCAGTGCTTTAACCAGCACTTCTTTGCCAACCCCGGTTTCCCCGGTAATCAGCACTGGCACGCCGCGCTCCAGCACTTTCAGGCTTTGCTCGGCGCAGCGGCGAACGGTTGCGTCGCCGTATTCGAGTGTTGAAAAGTCGGCGCTATTCGTATTTGTCGCCTTGCTTTGAGGTGCTACTGCTGAAGGGGCCCGGGCGGACGGCCGTACCTGAGCAACCGTGGGTCGTTGGACTTTCGCACTCAGGCGCACCCGATTTTTAGTGCTGAGTTGTAATGCAGATTGCGCTGGGTGCCCAAGGATGTGATTGCGATGGGTCGAAAACAGGTCGTCTAGCCGAACCCCAACGGTCGTTTTACTTAACAGTTGGTCGGCTCGTTGATTGCTGGCCACGACACGCCCCAAATCATCGCAAATCAGTATGCCAGACCAAGGGCTGTCGAAGTTGTCTGCGGTGGTACTGAGTGTCAGCATGAAATGGTCGCGTTCAAATTGCCGCTTTAGCAGGCGATTGTCTACCGACTGCGCCAGCAACCGAACCACGCCCAGAGTGTGAGCCTGGGGCAGGTAGGCGTCACTGAATACGCTGAGTACGCCGACCAACTGCTTGTGTGCGTCAAAAATAGGCGCGGCTGAGCCAATCATGCTGCGATTGAGTTTTAGAAAGTGTTCGTTGCGCTGAATCTGCACCGCTTTGTTGGTGGCAATCGCAGTGCCTATGGCGTTTGTACCACAGCGCTCCTCCTGCCAGTTTGCGCCTTGCTGGAACCAGGGTTTCAACTGTGCCTCAGTAACGCGCTCGTCCCCCCAGCTTTTAAGCACCGTTGCGTGCCGGTTTGCCAGCAGAATCAGGCAGCGGCTACTGGAAAGCACGTTGCGATAGTACGGCAGCACTTCGGCTTCGGTACTGGCCAGTAGCTCGTGATATTGGCGTTCCAGCTCATCTACCTGTGCCGCGCCGGGTGCCGGTGGAGTGGGTTCGAAGTCGTGATCAAGACCCCAGGCTATGCAGCGATCCCAGGATTGTTCGACCAGACTGCGTTCAATTTCGTATTTGGTATTTTTCATTAAGCCGCATCTCTGTGTTCGTTTTCGAGTTATTCGGTGCCGATGTGCGAAGCGGGTTGGTCATTATTGCCCTAAATACTGTTCAATAATCTGTGTAATTTACGTTGAGGTCAATGTTCAAGTTGAACAAAGTAGTGTTAAGCGAACATCTTTAATTTCGATTTAGAAAGAACGGGAATAAAAAAAGTCTATATAAATCAGAGATATAAGTATTTTTACGTAGAATTACGAAAAGCTGGTATGGCCTTTGCGTTGCTTGACTCGCAATCAAAAGATTGGGTGCGATCATTTGCTCAGATGTGTTTCCACAAGAACAACAAGGAACAGATATGTCCTTAACTCTGGAGAACCTCTCCCACAGGGTCGACGGTGTCGACTATATCCGGAATGCCAATCTCACCTTTCAGGCTGGCTCTTTCAATGTGCTGCTAGGTCGAACGCTCTCGGGCAAGACCTCGATGATGCGCTTGATGGCCGGGCTTGATAAACCCAACGAAGGTCGGTTGATCTTCAACGGCCAGGATGTAACCGGACAGAGCGTGCAAGCCCGGAACGTCTCGATGATCTACCAGCAGTTTATCAATTACCCAAGCATAACGGTGTATGAAAACATTGCGTCGCCTTTGCGCCTGGCGAAAATGACTGAGTCTGAGATTGACCGCCGGGTGAAAGAAACCGCGGCCATGCTGCAGATTAGCCCTCTTCTGAAGCGCTATCCTCTTGAACTTTCCGGTGGCCAGCAACAGCGTACGGCGATGGCGCGAGCATTGGTTAAAGATGCCACATTGGTGCTGTTCGATGAACCCTTGGTCAACCTTGATTATAAATTGCGGGAAGAACTGCGGGCCGAACTGCGCGACCTGTTCCGTGAACGCCAGTGTATTGCGGTATACGCCACCACGGAAGCCAACGAAGCCTTGGCGTTGGGCGGTACAACCACGCTGTTGCATGAAGGGAGTGTGATTCAGAACGGTCCGGTTATGGATGTGTACCGGTCACCGGTAAATACCCTGGCTGCGCAGCTGTTCAGCGAACCGCCGATGAATATGATCCGCGGACGCGTGACAGACACCGAAGTAACGTTTGATGAATACTCCCATCATGCTTTGACTCAAGAATTGTCCAAACTGATGCCAGGAGATTACTGGTTCGGGGTTCGCCCTAGCCACATCGCTCTGGTGCCGGCCAACGACGACGATCTTGAAATTTCGATGGAAGTCGCGCTGAGCGAAATCAGCGGTTCGGAAACGTTTATACACATCGAAAACAGCCATTTTGAAATGGTGATGCAGCTGATGGGTGTTCACCAATACCACACAGGTGCCCCGGTTAAGGTCTACCTGCCCATCAACAAGCTGTTCGTTTTCGACAGCGCCGAAAAGTTGGTGCAAACACCATCGCGGATACCAGGAGGGGCTGTCTAATGGCTGAAATTCAATTGAAATCACTGGCTCACAGCTACAGCGACACACCGAGCGGGCCAGAAGATTATGCGATTCGCCAGCTCGACCACGTTTGGCACAAAGGTGGCGCCTACGCTCTGCTGGGGCCATCCGGTTGTGGCAAAAGCACCATGCTGAATATTATTTCCGGCCTGGTCCAGCCCTCCGAAGGTGAAGTGTTATTTGATGGCAAGCGTGTCAACGAGCTGTCACCGCGGGACCGAAATATAGCCCAGGTGTTCCAGTTCCCGGTCATTTACGACTCCATGACGGTGTTTGATAACCTGGCCTTTCCATTAAAAAATAACAAAATTCCAAAGTCGCGGATCAAGGCGCGGGTGCATGAAATTGCCGCAGTGCTGGAAATTGAAGACAAGCTGTACAAAAAGGCCAAAAATCTGACCGCCGATGAAAAGCAGAAAGTGTCCATGGGGCGCGGTCTGGTGCGGGAAGACGTGTCGGCGATTTTGTTCGATGAGCCGCTAACGGTCATTGACCCACAGCTGAAGTGGAAGCTGCGGCGCAAGCTCAAGCAGATTCACGAGCAGTTTGATATCACCATGGTGTACGTGACCCACGACCAGCTGGAAGCCTCTACCTTTGCCGACAAGATCGCGGTGATGTACGGCGGCCAGATTGTTCAGTTCGGCACGCCCACCGAGTTATTTGAACAGCCCAACCATACGTTTGTTGGTTACTTCATCGGTAGCCCGGGTATGAATCTGATAGAAGTTGAGCGTTACGCCGCGGGCGTGCGTTTCGGGTCTACTCAGGTAGCACTTGATTCCTGGCAGGTTGAGCTTTTAAAACGCCTCAAATCCAACAATATAAAAATCGGCATTCGCCCGGAATTTATCGAATTGTCTCCGACGGCTTCCGACGATACCTACGAGGCCGAGATTTTGGATATGGAAGACCTCGGTACCTACAAAATTATCACCGTGCAGCTGGATCAGCAGGAAATGAAAGTGCGGATGAGCGAGGAGTTCGAGGCGGAGATTGGCAGTCGCACGCACCTGTCGTTTCCGCAGCAGTGGCTGAAGCTGTATGTCGATGAATACCTGGTGCAGGAGAAACAATAATGCAAAAAATCCAGAATAATCGCGCCTGGTGGCTGGTGCTGCCGGTATTTTTGCTGGTCGCTTTTTCAGCGTTAATTCCGCTGATGACCGTTGTGAACTATTCAGTACAGGATATTTTTGGCCCCGGACAGGCGTTTTTTGTCGGCACCGAGTGGTTCAGAGAAGTACTGGGTGACGAGCGTTTGCAGGATTCCCTGATTCGGCAGTTCATGTTTTCCGGCGCTGTGTTGGTGATTCAGATCCCTTTGGGTATCGGCGTTGCGCTGATGATGCCGAAGTCTGGCATTAAAGCGTCCCTGTGTTTGATTCTGATCGCTATCCCGCTTCTGGTTCCCTGGAACGTGGTAGGTACCATCTGGCAGATTTTCGCCCGCGGCGATATCGGTCTGTTTGGTTGGGGGCTTAACGAACTTGGCTTTGACTACAACTATACGGCCAACACCGTCGATGCCTGGTTAACGGTTCTGTTGATGGATGTGTGGCACTGGACGCCGCTGGTGGCACTGCTTTGCTATTCCGGTCTGCGCGCCATTCCTGAAGCTTTCTACCAGGCCGCTGAAATTGACCGCGCGTCCCAATGGGCGGTGTTCCGTTATATTCAGCTGCCACGGCTGAAAAGCGTGTTGATCATTGCGGTACTGTTGCGCTTTATGGACAGCTTCATGATCTATATCGAGCCGTTTGTACTGACCGGCGGCGGGCCGGGTAGCTCAACCACCTTCTTGAGCCAGACATTGACCACTATGGCCATCGGGCAGTTCGATCTGGGGCGTGCATCTGCTTTCTCGCTGATCTACTTCCTGATTGTGCTGTTGATTTCGTGGCTGTTCTTTACTGCCATCACTCAAGCTGACAAAGAACAATAAGGAGAGTGAGATGAAACAAACACGTTCCAAAAATCTGGGAATCACCGTTTTTATAGCGCTTTTGCTAACGCCGGTTTACTGGTTGTTGAACATGTCGTTCAAAACCAACCAAGAAATTCTGGGTAGCCTTACGCTGTTTCCAAAAACCTTCACGTTTGACAATTATGCGGTCATATTCAGCGACCCCAGTTGGTACAACGGCTACCTGAACTCGATGACCTATGTTGCCATGAACGTGGTTATCACGTTGCTGGTGGCTCTGCCTGCGGCTTACGCATTCAGTCGCTACAAGTTCCTGGGCGACAAACATCTGTTTTTCTGGCTGCTGAGCAACCGGATGGCGCCGCCGGCGGTATTCTTGTTGCCATTCTTCCAGCTGTACTCCTCGATTGGTCTGTTTGATACACACATTGCTGTTGCACTTGCGCACTGTTTGTTCACCGTACCTCTGGCGGTGTGGATTCTGGAAGGCTTTATGAAAGGTGTACCCCGTGAATACGACGAGATGGCCTTTATTGACGGTTACAGCTTTCCAAAATTCTTTATCAAAGTGTTCCTGCCGATGATTCGTTCTGGCATCGGCGTAACCGCGTTCTTTACCTTTATGTTTTCATGGGTAGAGCTGTTGCTTGCCCGCACTCTGACCTCTGTAGACGCTCAGCCGATTGGCGCCATCATGACGCGGACCATTGGGGCCAGCGGTATTGATTGGGGTGTGCTGTCGGCCGCCGGTGTTCTGACGATTATTCCCGGCATATTGGTGATTTGGTTCGTTCGTAACCATGTGGCCAAAGGCTTCGCTCTCGGACGCGTATAAGGAGAACACTGATGATTGACTGGATGAATTGGACCCCTACGGTGGTAATCTTTTTTGCGGTGATCGCTTCGATTCTCGCGTTTATGACCGTTTACGAAATTGTCTCGCCCTGTAAGGAACGTAAAGGATTTCTGCCTATCGAAACCACTCGTGGCGACCGTTTGTTTATTGGCTTGCTGTCGACCGCTTACATTCATCTGACCTTTCTTGCGGTCAGCGACGTGAGCTTGTGGGTAGCGTTAGCGGTCTCTGTAGCCTGGGTGGGCGTGTTGCTGCGCTGGGGTTAACCAAGACAGCCCACGCAAAAATGCAGTGTGTCGTAAAATAATGCTAAATAATTGGTTAAAAGTGGTTGTAAAGAATTCGTAAACGAACTATTTTTAGATCAATGATCGAAAGCGATCATTGGGCGCTTATCGAACACATTGTTTAGTTAGTCGAGTGCTGTGCGTAATGTTAAGGTAAAAACGGAGTGCGGTTTGATCCGGCTCCATCCATAAAAAGTAAATGAGGTTGGGTATGTTCAAAAATAACAAACATCCTAAAACTCTTATACTCAGCGCCGCCATTGCCGCTGCCAGTATGAGTCTGAGCCTGCAAGCTTATGCCGATCAATATTCGGACGCGGCTGAAAAGTGGGTAAGTGAGTCATTTAAGAAGTCGACTCTGAGCAAAGAAGAGCAGATGAAGGAAATGGCTTGGTTTACCCAGGCTGCGGAAGAATTCCGCGGAATGGAAATCAACGTGGTTTCAGAAACCATCGCCACTCACGAGTACGAATCCAACGTTCTGGCTAAGGCATTTACCGAAATTACCGGCATCAAACTGACCCACACCCTGATTCAGGAAGGCGACGTTATCGAGAAGCTGCAGACCCAGATGCAGTCAGGCCGCAACATTTACGACGGTTACGTCAATGACTCCGATCTGATCGGTACTCACTTCCGTTACGGTAAAGTGGTAGCGATTGACGACATTATGGCCGGTTCTGGCAAAGACCTGACCCTGCCAACACTGGATCTTGAAGACTTTATCGGACTGGATTTTACCACTGGACCTGATGGCAAGCTGTATCAATTGCCGACTCAGCAGTTCGCTAACCTGTACTGGTTCCGAGCCGACTGGTTTGAACGTGAAGACCTGAAAAAGCAGTTTGCAGACATTTACGGTTATGAATTGGGCGTTCCGGTTAACTGGTCTGCTTACGAAGATATTGCCGAGTTCTTCTCGGTTCACGTGAAAGAAATTGATGGTAAGAAAGTATACGGCCACATGGATTACGGCAAGAAAGATCCGTCTCTTGGCTGGCGCTTCACCGATGCCTGGTTCTCTATGGCCGGTGCTGGCGACAAAGGCCTGCCTAACGGCTTGCCGGTAGATGAGTGGGGCATTCGGGTTGAAGACTGTCGTCCGGTCGGTTCCAACGTGTCCCGCGGCGGCGCTACCAACGGCCCGGCAGCGGTTTACGCGACCACCAAGTACGTGGAATGGATGCAAAAGTATGCGCCGCCCGAAGCAACGGGTATGACCTTCTCTGAATCTGGCCCAGTACCCGCCCAAGGCGCCATTGCCCAGCAGATTTTCTGGTACACGGCCTTTACCGCCAGCATGATCGAAGAAGGACTGCCGGTTGTAAATGAAGACGGTACTCCGAAATGGCGTATGGCGCCTTCGCCCCGCGGCCCTTACTGGGAAGAAGGCATGAAGCTGGGCTATCAGGACGTAGGTTCCTGGACCTTCCTTGAATCAACTCCTGAGAAGCGTCGCCTGGCGGCTTGGTTGTACGCCCAGTTCACGGTTTCCAAGACTGTGTCTCTGGAAAAAACCGTCGCTGGCCTGACGCCGATTCGCGAATCTGACCTCAACTCTGACGTAATGTCGGAAATGGCGCCGAAGCTCGGTGGTCTGGTTGAGTTCTATCGCAGCCCGGCACGGGTTCAATGGACGCCGACTGGCACCAACGTTCCTGATTACCCGAAGTTGGCCCAGTTGTGGTGGCAGTACATTGCCCAGGCAGCCAGTGGCGAAGCGACTCCTCAGGAAGCTTTGGATGGCTTGGCAGATGCTCAAGATCGCGTAATGGAGCGTCTGGAGCGTGCCAACGTACTGGAAACCTGCGGTCCTAAGCTGAACGAGCCGCGTGACCCGCAGTACTGGCTGGATCAGCCGGGCGCACCCAAGCCCAAGCTGGCCAACGAAAAGGTACAAGGCGTAACCGTACCTTACAATGAACTGCTCAAAACTTGGGAAGACGCTCGTAAGAGCTAATTTCTGAAGACCGATGCCTGCCGCAGTCGAGTACTTTGATTGCGGTAGGCGTTTTACTGTGTGATGGTAATTCCGGTTGATTTTCTACTTCCCCCAGTCATAATAATTCCAATTATCTCCTCTGGCCTACGCGTTTTTTAGTTGGCCTTTTCTGCTCTTTTACCCAGTTTATTTTGAACTAGCGGTCGGAGTAAAAGAAACATGAACAAAATCTCGGTTATTCACCGGCTCTATGCTGGTTTTGCAATTCTTTGTTTAATCATTGTTTGTTGGGGCGTGTTTAACAGTCGCATTATGTCGTCTTTCTCGGACACCACCCACGAGCTGACATCAGACTACTTTCCCCTCGCTGCTCAAATCCAACAAGTTGACACTCACCGGGCTGAAGCCGGAAAGCAGGCGCTTTCTATAATGGCTGCAGAAGACCTCGATATATTGGCCGTTAGGCTGTCCGCGATTAAAACAACTATAAATACATTGAACACGTTAGCGAGTGGCATTTCTTCACGGGACAACATGGAAAAATTTCCTGTGATGCAAACTCGAAACCAACGTGTTGCACAGAATGTTATCGCACTGAAATCATCCGTTGATCAGCTAGGCGAATACAATCGTTCGGTACTGGAAGTTTCCGAAATAGTCAGTGAAGGTTTGTCCGCATTTTTAGCGAATAATGCAGAAATGAAACGGCTCTTAGTGAGAGAGGGCACGGAACCCGCCGGTGACGATATTTATATCCGGGACTTGTTTACTACGATTATGGAAAACCTGGCGAACATTGAACTGCTCATTATGCAAATGGTCAGTACCGACGATGCAAATAAACTCGCGAGTGTCATCGAGAATCTGCGGATGAATACCCAGATCATTGAACCGGATATTAATGCGTTAGTGTCAGAAGTTCCGCGACTGGAAGGGCTACCCGTTTTGATCCGTAATTTTATGGCGGCGGTGAATCAAGATGACGGCATCATTAACCAGTACTTGGGTTATCGTCAGAATCGCCTAAAGCTGGCTGAGGCCGGGCGGGAAGTGGATCAGCACTTGGGTGATCTTGCGGATAATCTCGACGGGATGAGAGTGGCGGTTTCAGACCGGATTACCCAAACGGTCGCGGCGCTTGATGAGTCTGCCAGACGTTCTGAACAGCTGGTTTACTGGTTGTTATCGCTGGTTGTTTTGTTCGCTTTGGGCACTTCTGTGTGGCTTGCCAGAATGATCAGTCTGCCCCTTAGGGCCACACTTTCGCACTTGTCCAACATGGCAAAGGGTGATTATTCGCGCCGGCTGGAGTTCAACGCCAAGGGTGAGTTTATTGACCTTAAAGCTTCCGTGAACCAGCTGTCGGACGCTATGGCGACTGTTATGGGAAGCCTGCAGCAGGCGGGTAGCGACATTGCCGTTATTGCAACAGGCAATGCCCGGTTTGCCCGGGACTTTAATGAACGGGTGCGTGGACAGTCTGAAGAGCTCAGTGCCATAGCGGCGGCGATGACCCAGATGGAGGCGTCCGCTCGCGAGGTAGCGGGTTCAGTACGGGGAACTCACGATCTGGTAGGTGAGATAAATCAGCAGGTTGCGGAGAACCTGTCCGACGCAGAGCGTGGAAGCCTCTGTGTGGCAGAGCTTGAAACCCAATCCGGGCACACGGCGGCCAAGCTCCATGAGCTTGAAAAAGCGTCTCAGGACATCGGGCGAATTACCGAAGTGATCGATGGTATCGCCAATCAGACGAATCTACTGGCATTGAACGCTGCGATTGAATCTGCTCGGGCCGGAGAAGCCGGGCGCGGCTTTGCGGTCGTTGCCGACGAGGTTCGAGGTCTGGCCCGGAAAACCACGGAAAGCACCGAGACCATCCGCACTTTGGTAGAGCGTCTTCAGGGTGAAGCATCGGAATCCGTCCGCTCAATGAACAATAACTTTTCGCAACTGGCGGCAGTCAGGACACTGATGGCCAGTGTTTCCGAAGGCGCCGGCAAAATCCGTAGCGCCATGGATCGAATTCATCAGGGAGCCGACCAAACCCGTCTGGGGATGGATGAACAGGAAAGCGTAAGTAAGTCGGTTGCTCGCCAAGTAAACGAAATTAGCAGCTCTGCTAACGCCAGCCTTGATGAAATTGACGAACTGGTTGCAACTTGTGACCGCCTTGAAGCCTCCGTTGGCAATATCGAAGCTCTGGCGGGGAGATTCCGGATTAATTAATTTTGCCGGAGGTGATTGAATTTTCGTTGGTTTGTCGAAAATTTGGATTCCCTCCGGTTTTCTTTTGCTTGATTATGTTCGTTTTCAAACATTATTATTGATACTTTGTTCGAAAAAAATGATGCATTCATAAACAAAAATAACTTATAGGAAGGTTGCTATGGAAAAGATAATTCAGATCACGGCCCGTGAAATACTGGATTCCCGTGGTTTTCCCACAGTGGAAGTTGATGTTTTGCTGGATAACGGCGTGGTCGGTTGCGGACGTGTGCCGTCGGGGGCGTCTACCGGCTCTCGCGAAGCCTTGGAAAAACGTGACCTTGATAGCCCGCGTTACAACGGCAAAGGCGTGTTGCAAGCGGTCAACGCGGTAAACACTCGCATCGCGCCGGCTCTTGTGGGATACGCGGTGTTTGAACAGTCGAAAATTGATCACCTGATGTGCGAATTGGACGGTACGCAAAACAAGGCTGAATTTGGTGCCAACGCAATTCTTGCTGTGTCACTGGGTGTAGCGGATGCCGCAGCTAAGGCCCGCAAACTGCCGCTTTTTCGATATCTTGCCGAATTATACGGTTGTGCGTCGCCCAGCGTGTTGCCGGTGCCAATGATGAACATCATCAACGGTGGCGCCCATGCGGATAACAACGTCGATATTCAGGAGTTCATGATTCAGCCGGTGGGAGCTCCTAGTTACAGCGAAGCATTGCGTATGGGAGTTGAGACTTTTCACGCGTTGAAAACGCTGCTAAAAGAAAAAGGCTTGTCCACAGCCGTGGGAGATGAAGGCGGGTTTGCCCCCGATTTGCAGTCTAGCGAAGAGGCTCTTGACCTGATTCTTGCGGCTATTGAAAAGGCCGGTTACCGCCCAGGTTCCGACATCGTTCTGGCGTTGGATTGCGCGGCCTCCGAGTTTTACTACGATGGTTGCTATGACCTTAGGGGCGCCGGGAAAAAGTACAGCTCGGAAGAGTTTGCTGACTATTTGGGGTCATTGGCTAAAGCTTATCCCATTGCTTCTATTGAGGATGGCATGGATGAAAATGATTGGGCCGGTTGGAAGTTGCTGACCGACAAAGCCGGTGAGCGGGTTCAATTGGTGGGTGATGATCTGTTTGTTACCAACACTGAGCTGATTTCCGAAGGTATCCAGAAAGGCATTGCCAATTCCGTGCTGATCAAGTTCAACCAGATTGGCACGCTGACCGAAACTCTTGAGGCCATTGCCATGGCGCAGGGCGCAGGCTACACCGCAGTGATTTCACACCGCAGTGGAGAAACCGAAGACACCTTTATTGCCGACCTGGCCGTTGCCACCCGTGCCGGACAGATCAAAACCGGTTCGGTGTGCCGTTCTGACCGAGTTGCCAAATACAACCGTTTGTTGTGGATAGAACAGGAGCTGGGTGCGCACGCTTTTTATCCCGGTATTGGCGCCATTCGCTGCGCGCTTGATAACTGATTGTATCCTTGTTGGGAGAATACCCATGAGAAAGCCGATTTTGATTGGAAACTGGAAAATGAATGGCAGTCTGCAGTCTAATCAGGCTCTGATTACCCGGTTGTTACCGCGACTTAGACCGCTGCGCAAGGTGGTTGATATAGCGGTTTGTCCGCCTCTGCCTTACCTGTTTCAGGTACGCGATTTGCTGGGTTATACCGGTATTACTCTGGGCGCTCAGAATGCGTCCGGGTTTGTATCCGGCGCCTATACCGGCGAATCCAGTGCCACCATGTTAAAGGAGATGGGTTGCGTCTACGTGCTGGTGGGGCATTCCGAAAGGCGCAGCTTGTACGGTGAAACCGACGCCGACATTGCGGCGCGCTTTGCTGCCGTTCGTGGCCTGGGAATGACGCCGGTGTTGTGTGTGGGCGAGTCATTACAAGATCGTGAGTCAGGCCGCACTGTCGAGGTTGTACAAGCACAGATTCAGGCGGTGATTAACAAAGTTGGGCTGGCTGGCCTTGCCGAGGGCGTATTGGCCTACGAGCCAGTCTGGGCTATTGGCACTGGCAAGACAGCCACTCCCGAGCAAGTGGCAGAGACGCATTTTGGTATTCGTCAGTTCATTGCTGGCTGTTGCGAGCCCAAGGCCAAGGTGGTCAGCCAGGCATTGAGGATTCTTTACGGCGGTAGCGTCAAACCGGCGAATGCGGTTGCGATTTTTAGCTTGGACGATGTCGACGGTGGGTTGATTGGTGGCGCGTCACTGCATGCTGATGACTTCTCCGCCATCGCGGAGGCTCTTGTGACCACGTGTCCTGAGGCGGTGGGCGAGAGTGAATCTCACTAACGTAAAATAATGAAGACCGTTGGAGACTGTCATGCAAAAAAAAACAAAATCTGGATCTGATACGAGCGTTGAACCCGCAAACTGGAGCGCTAACGATTTTTTTCCAGACATCGAGGGTGTTCCGGAGAAATTTCGCCAGAAGGGCGGAGTGTCCATCACCGAAACCCTGGTTAATGGCCAGTTGAAGCCTTGGCCAGGCCCTTTTGCAGAAGTGCGCAGCCCGATCTGTTTACGTGCCACGGGCACAGAAGAACCTCAACCACTGGTGATCGGCAGAACGCCGCTAATGGATGGGCACGCCGCGCTTGAAGCTCTGGACTCAGCGGTTGAAGCATACGGACAGGGCCGTGGAACTTGGCCGAGCCTGTCGGTTGCCCAGCGGATTGAACACGTTGAACAGTTTCTGGTGGAAATGCGCAGCCATCGTGAAGCGGTGGTGGAGCTGTTGATGTGGGAGATTGGTAAAACCCACGCCGATGCCTGCAAAGAATTCGACCGAACCGCAGACTACATTCAAGACACCATTCACGAGTTGAAAGTACTAGACCGGCGTTCGTCGCGTTTTGAAACCGTCGGCGGTGTGGTCGCCCAAACTCGCAGGTTACCCGTAGGCGTTGCTCTGTGCATGGGCCCTTACAATTACCCGTTAAATGAAACCTTCACCACGCTTATTCCGGCTCTGATCATGGGTAACACCGTGGTTTTTAAACCGGCAAAATACGGCGTGCTGCTGATTGGGCCGCTGTTGGAGGCGTTCCAGAAGGCGTTTCCCGCCGGTGTGATTAATATTATTTTTGGCCGCGGCCGCGATACTATCGGTCCACTGATGAAGAGCGGCAAGGTTGATATGTTCGCGTTCATTGGCACCCACAGCGGTGCGTCGGCGCTGAAACAGATGCACCCTAAACCCCATCGCCTAAAAGCGGTACTGGGCCTGGATGCCAACAATCCGGCCATTGTGTTGGCAGATGCAGATATGGATCTGGCCGTGAGTGAGTGTGTTGCCGGAGCCCTGTCGTTTAATGGCCAACGTTGCACCGCCTTAAAACTGCTGCTGGTGCACGAGTCGCTGGCAGACGAGTTTGTAGCGCGTGTGTCCAAGGAAGTAGACAATCTGGTTGCAGGCATGCCGTGGCAGCCCAATGTGTCGTTAACGCCGTTGCCCGAACCCGGCAAGATCGACTATCTGAAAGCCTTGGTGAGCGACGCTGAAGCTCTGGGCGCGCGCGTTATGAACACTGGAGGCGGCCAGGCAAACGGCACTTATTTCCACCCTGCAGTTCTGTACCCGGTGACCACCAAGATGCGCGCTTACCAGGAAGAACAGTTTGGACCGGTTATTCCGGTGGTGGCGTTCAGCGATGAGTCCGAGGTGATTCGTTATGTTCGGGAATCCGAATTTGGCCAGCAACTGAGTATATTTGGCAGTGACCCTGCTGCCATAGGTGGGTTGATTGATGTCCTGGCTAACCAGGTAGGGCGCATCAACTTGAACAGCCAGTGCCAGCGTGGGCCCGATACGCTGCCGTTCAACGGTCGCAAAAATTCGGCGGAAGGAACACTGTCGGTATCAGATGCACTGCGGGTGTTTTCAATTCGCACCACGATTGCTGCCAAATCCAGTGAATCCAACCGCGACCTGGTCACCAGCATTGTGCGTGAGCGTCATTCCAGAACTCTGACCACAGATTATCTGTTCTGATTACGCGGCGGCCGAATTTTGCGCCATACTGCGTTTCTACGCTGGCGTAAGAAGAGGGAGGTCGCTATGTCATCATCTCAAGTCGCAGAGCACATCACCTGGCAATCAGCGCAATGCTATCTCGGCCAGGTGCTTGTGGCCTGCAGTGACAAGGGTGTGTGCGCTTTGCTGACCGGGCAGACACTGCCACCACTAATGGAGCGATTGCGCAGTCGCTTCCCACGCGCTCAATTATGCCAGGCAGAGAGTGCTTGCCCGAGTTGGCTGGGCAAAGTAAAAGCCCAGCTGACAGACGGCCGTAGCGCGGAACCCCTGGCTCTGGATTTGCGCGGTACGAAGTTTCAGCAGCAAGTCTGGCAAGCGTTACAAAGCATCCCCAGTGGTGAAGTCATCAGCTACGCCGAGCTGGCGCGGCGGGCAGGGCGCCCAAATGCTGTGCGCGCCGCCGCCAGCGCCTGCGGAGCCAACCCGGTGGCCGTGCTGGTGCCCTGCCATCGGGTATTGCGCAGCAATGGCGACTTGGGTGGCTATAATGGCGGTGTTGCTATCAAAAAAGCGCTGCTGGCCCATGAGCAGACGCTGTCTGACCGCTAGTTTCGTTTTTTTGGCTTTCGGCGTCTGTAAATAAGCAAATGGCGTTACGGCCGGCGCGTTTGGCCGTATACATGGCCGCATCGGCCCGTTCCAGCAGCTGCCGGGCGGTGTCTACTTCGCTCGAATACAGGCTTATGCCTACGCTGGCGCCGGCACTCAGGGTATGGCCATCAATGTGATAGTCCTCGCGGTGCTTGTCCAGCAAGCGCTGCGCAATCATTTTTGCCGCTTCGGGACCGTTCAATTCTGGCAGTATCACCACAAACTCATCGCCGCCAAGGCGAGCTAATGTGTCGCCCTCGCGAAGGCAGGTCTGTGCTCTTTCGGTGAACTGAAGTAGCAAAGAATCGCCTACGTGATGCCCCAGAGTGTCGTTAATCTGTTTGAAATGATCCAGGTCGATGAACAGCACGGCTAGCACCAGTCGGTTGCGGTGGGTCTGGCGGATGGCGTGTTCCAGGCGGTCTTCCATCAGACGGCGGTTGGGAATGCCGGTGAGTGCATCGTAATAGGCCAGCTGGCGAATGCGCTCCTCGTTGCGGCGGTTCTGGGTGATGTCGGTAAACAGGGCAGCGTAGTGGGTTATGATGTCGTTATCATCGGTTACCGCAGTAATGGTCAGCAATTCCAGATACAACTCGCCGGTTTTACGCCGGTTCCAGATTTCGCCGCGCCATACGCCTTCCCGCGCTAGGGCTTGCCACATCTGGTCGTAAAAGGCTTTGTCATGGCGACCAGATGAAAACAGCGCCGGCGTTTTACCGATTACCTCGTCCGCGTTGTAACCGGTCAGTTGGGTAAACATGGGGTTAGTGAATTCTATACGCGATTTGGCATCGGTAATCATGATGCCTTCCAGTGAAGAGGCAATCACCCGCTCAGCCAGTTGTAGGGTTCGCCGCGACTGGGCCAGGGCCGAATCCCGCCGCTCCAGCGCGGCGCGCAAATCCTTCATATACAGCTGGTCTACACCGGCAAGCATTTGACCGTAGCCCACCAGGCCGATCACCTGGTTATTGTCATTGACCACCGCCAAGTTACGGATGCGCAGGTTCAAAAGGCGATCACGGGCGTGAATAAGCGGCTCTTCCTCGTGCACGGTTATCAATGGGCGGCTGGCCAGGGGGCCGACCACTTCATTACCGGTATTGCGGCTGATAAGACGGACTATGTCGCGCTCGGTAAGAATCCCCAATCCCAGCTTTTCACAATCAATAATCGCCGCATGAGCGTGGTTTTTGTACATGCTGGCCGCAGCTTCCGCCAGGGTCTTATCACCGTCTATAGACAGTGGCATTGTGGGGGTAGCGGAGCGCACGTCACGCAAACGCAGATAGGGTTCAATACCCTGGTTTATCGCCATGTCAGTTTGCGAGAGAATACCGGCCGCCCTGCCGTCGGCGTCGACCACCAGAAAGTGACGTTTGCCAGTTTCGCGGAATTTAACCGCGGCTTCCTGCATGGGCATGTAGGTGGGCACGGAGATAACCGGCGAGCTCATTACCGAACTGACCGGCTGGGCAAAGATAGAAGATGATGTAAAATCAATGGCCAGGGCATCGCGCTCTGTCCAAATGCCCAACACGTCGTCATTGCGAATAACCAGAATGGAACTGACACTTCGCTCCGCCATCATCGCGGCGGCAGTGGCTATAGTGGTATCAGGATCGCAATGCAGAAGGACACCGCTGTGCATCAGTCGGGAAACAAGAAGTTGCGGTACCATACGAATAGAATCCTGTTTGCGGTGCCACGCTGAAGGCATGAATTTACAGAAGAATTTGATCAATTATGCCTCAATACGGGTTGATCTACCAATAGCACCTGTCGCTATTTGTGTTGTGTATGGAGTGTTTGGTTTTACATCGGTGTCTTAACATAATGGAACAGATGATATGAGTAATCAGCCATTGTCAGTGGCGCCGCCGGAAGGTTTGCCGCGGAGTCAGGTGATCGGGTTGGTGGTCGGTTTGGCGGGCTTTTTGGCGTGCCTTATTATACCGCCGCCTGGTGGTATGTCGGTCCAAGCATGGGCTGCTGGGGGCATGATGTGGTTGATGGCCACCTGGTGGTCTACCGAGGCGATTCCGATTCCTGCCACGGCGCTCTTGCCAATTTTGTTGGTTCCGGCATTGGGCCTGGGCAGCATTGGCCAGGCTACAGCACCTTACGCCAATCCCATCATCTTCTTGTTTTTGGGCGGCTTTACCCTGGGCTTGGCGATGCAGCGCTGGAATTTGCACCGGCGTATTGCGTTGCTAACGCTGCGGGCCATGGGTGCTAAACCAAAAAATCAGATTGCCGGTTTCATGATGGCTACTGCGTTTCTGAGCATGTGGGTGAGCAACACGGCAACGGCGGTAATGATGTTGCCCATCGGCTTGTCTATCATCGCCATGACTCAGAGCGATAACGAAGACGGCCTGCGCCGCTTCGGCACAGCGTTACTGCTGGCGATTGCCTACTCCGCCAGTATTGGCGGTATTGCTACCTTGATTGGTACGCCTCCCAACGCCTTGTTGGCGGCTTATTTGTTGGATACCCAGGGTATTGAAGTGGGCTTTGCACAATGGATGCTGCTGGGGCTGCCGGTTGCTGTGGTGATGCTATTGCTAGTGTGGTGGTGGCTGACCCGAGTCGATTTTGGTATCGGTCGCGCTGATGACAGCAGCGAAATGATCCGCCGCGAGCTCGAGGCCCTTGGACCTCTTGGCCGCGGTGAAAAACTGGTGGGGCTGGTGTTTGTACTAACGGCGAGCGGCTGGATATTCCGCCCGTTGCTGTCGGCGAACCTGGCGCCCTGGCTGAGTGATACGGGTATCGCCATTGCCGCTGCGTTGGCGCTGTTCCTGATTCCGGTGAACACCCGCGAGCGCAAATTTCTGCTGGACTGGGCGAGCGCTGAAAAATTGCCTTGGGGTGTATTGCTGCTGTTCGGCGGTGGCCTCGCCATGGCTGGAACTATTAGCAGCTCTGGCCTGGCGAGTTGGATAGCCGAAGCCATGGGTGCAGCAACCCTGTTGCCGGCGTTGTTGATGGTCGCGTTGGTAACCCTGGTGATTATTTTCCTGACCGAAGTCACCAGCAACACGGCCACCGCTGCTGCCTTTTTGCCTTTGCTGGGCGCTTTGGCAGTGGCCCAGGACATTTCACCGTTGCTGTTGACAGTTCCTGCCGCCATTGCTGCCAGCTGTGCCTTCATGATGCCAGTGGCCACACCGCCAAACGCCATTGTGTTCTCCAGCGGCCATATGCGGATCGGCGATATGTTACGTGCTGGCTTCGCCTTGAACCTGATGGGCGTGGCAGTGGTGACTGTGGCCAGTTATTGGTTGATGAGCTGGGTGTTTGGCCTGTGATGTCTAGACGCCAGCTGTGGCGGCGCTCAGGCATTTAATCTTCTGGCCGGGATAAATCCAGCCAGGGTTGGGACAGCCAATAAAAGCGTCCGTCGCCTGCGGGGTAGGTGCAGTTATAGCGAAAGCGGCGGCTGCTGAATGCAGCGGGCGCCTGAACATTCGCCTGCTGTGCGTTGGCGGTTACCTTGATTCGGCCCTGGCCGGAGCCAAAGCAGGTCAGTTTATCTGGCGTGAATCCACTCGGCAGAGTCATCCGCAGGTGCGGCGGGTTAGCGCTGACAATACCGTCTGGAAGATCCTTGGCCGGCACGGGTAAAGCCTTACTCAGCAACTTGTTCTCCAGGCCTTGTAGCTGCCCATAGGCGTTGGCCATTGGGAATCGTGGCAGTCGGGTGCGGCTTGAGGTTGCGCCGACGGGGCCGGATTGCTGCCCGAAGGCCAGCCAGCCGCGCTGGTTCATTTGCTGTTCCAGTGCTGCATCAAATTCGCCATAGGGGTAGGCAAACATTGGTGGGGCACTGCCAAACTCTCTTTCAAGCAACGTTTGCGCGCCATCAAGGCTTTGACGAACACGCTCTCGCCACTGCTCCACTTTCTCGTTAGGTGCTTTGGCCAGGTGCCCGTGGCCAGCGCTGTGGTTGGCAATGGTCGCCAGGCCCGTAGACGCCAGTTCCTGCAGCTGCTGTAACGTCATAAAACCGCTGTTGCCGATGGTGTCGGTGTTCACAAACAGGGTGTAGGGATAGTTCAGTCGCGTCAATATGGGTGCTGCGTTGGAATATACAGAACTGTAGGCGTCATCAAAGCTCAGGGCAACGGCATCGCCGCCATCACCCGCCAAGGCTTTTTGTGTTGCCTCGAACAGTGGTTCAACCGCCAGCCCGAGTTGTTCGATCATTTGCAGTTGGGCTTGAAACAGTGCCGGCGACGTACTGGTGGCGCCCGGCGTGTTATTGCTGATGTGGTGGTATTGCAATATGGCCAGATCTGCGCTGGCGCCCGCAGGCAATGCCAGTGCGATAGCCAGCGTGGTGGCTACAAAATCCTGTCGGCGCATGTAAAATACCTTCATTTTAAAGGGTGGCCCTCACGCTGCTTACCGCAGCGACTTAGTCGCGCCCGCGATAGTGCTGTCTGATAACGGCAAAGGCTGCGTTAAGTTTCTGGATTTGCTCGGTGCTGCCGCCTCTGTCGGGGTGCGCCTGCATGACGGCACGGCGAAAACGCTGTTTTACCTCGTGAAAACAGTCTGGCATAGGCCTGTCGCCATAGCCCAGACAGTTCGCGGCTGCGGCAACCTCCGATGTGTCGTGATAATGATTGGCACCCCGATGACCGGCGTAGAAGTTGTCAAGCATGGCGTGGATCTGCGCTGTGGATAGCCGGTATTGATTCAGATCCAGATAGAATGCCCGCAAAGAATCTGCCTGGACTAGCGGGCTCTGGTCAGACAGCTTGTGCCGAGGCTCTGCGGAGCGGTTTTCAAGGCGGGTCAGCATGGGTGATATCGCCAGGGTTTCGCCGTCTTCTGCCAATTGATCGCGCAGCTTATAGAGGGTGTGAAACAGCAAGAAGTGAACCTGGTATAACCGCTCGGGTTGATCGAAGCGCACCTCACCCAGAAGTTGCCAGGGTGGCTGCTGCAGTTTTTTGATCAGGGTATATTCACTCAGCCCGCCAGATGCTTGGCGCAGCTCGTGCTCCAGAGCAACTTGCAGGTGAGCTATGTGGCTTTGCAGAGCCTCATGAGGCCGAGGATCACCAGGGTGGGTAATGGCGCCGGGCTGTTTGGGTGTTGAGGTGTTGGTCATGACATTATGGTAGAGCAAACAAGGGTCCGCCTGCCAGCCTGATGGCACCTATGTGGTCCTGTGTCAGTGTAAACAGCGGAAGGTGACGGGTATAATCCGGCCTAACATTTTCCAACGTTGAAGCTACTATGCACCCAGTAACCGATGCGCAAAAACCCGACGCGCGGCACGAGCAACAAAAACTGCAGAAGCGTCTGCAACGGGAAGCCGGGCAAGCGATTGCGGATTTCGCGATGATCGAGGCCGGCGACAAAATTATGTGTTGCCTCAGCGGCGGGAAGGATTCCTATGCGATGCTGGACATTCTGCTGAGCCTGCAGAAAAAGGCACCGGTGCGCTTTGAAGTGATTGCGGTCAATCTGGACCAGAAACAGCCAGGTTTCCCGCAGCATGTTCTACCGCAATACCTGCAGGACTTGGGCATCGAATACCATATTATCGAGCGCGATACGTACAGCGTCGTTAAAGACAAAATTCCCGCCGGCAAAACCACTTGTGGTTTGTGCTCACGCCTGCGGCGGGGAATTTTATATGCGTTTGCCGAGGCCAATGGGGTCACCAAAATTGCTCTTGGCCATCACCGTGACGATCTGCTGGAAACCTTGTTTCTAAATATGTTCTACGGTGGCAAACTCAAGTCGATGGCGCCGCTGCTACGCAGTGACGACGGCCGGAATACGGTTATCCGACCGCTGGCTTACTGCAGTGAGAAGGACCTCGAGCGGTTCGCCGAGCTGCGAGACTATCCCGTCATTCCCTGCAACTTGTGCGGCTCTCAGAAAAATCTGCAACGCCAAGTGATAAAAGACATGTTCAAGGTTTGGGATGAAGAGCACCCCGGGCGTCTGGAAACCATGTTCAGCGCTTTGTGTAACGTAGAACCGTCACATCTGGCAGACCCGCAGTTATACAATTTTGCTGACAATTCTAGAAAGTCGGCGCCGCGCTCTGTTGCTCCGAATGGCGCCGCAAAGAAGGGCGTTACATCGGTTTCAGGCAAGGCTGCGGAAGAGTTCGGGCGCCTTGACGTCCTGAATCTGTGACGCTGCAGGTTCTGGCTAGTGTCCGCCACCGGTGCCCAGCAATGCCATCAGCGGCAGGGTCCAGATCCCGAACACAATCAGCATCACGCCGCTGAACTTACGGAACAACCGGTGGCTTTGCAGTCCGCGCACCCAGCGAGCGGCATAACCGGTGGCCAGCATAGAGGGCAAGGTGCCAAGGCCAAAGAAAAACATGGTCAGTGCCGCTGAGGGCACGGTTGGCTGCAGTGCTGCCCAGCCAAGAGTGCTGTACACCAGGCCGCAGGGCAGCCAGCCCCAAAGCGCGCCCAACGCCAGTGCCTGCAAGGGGTTATGCACCGGCAGCAGTTTGTGGGTTAGCGGCGACAGTTTTTTCCACACCGGCGCCCCCAGTTTTTCCACGTAGCGAATGCCCTGCCACCACTGCGCCATGGACAGCCCCATAAAAATCAGTAGCAGCCCTGCCAGAGTGCGTAATACTAACCCCATTGACGCCCATTGGCTTGCCGCCGAGGTGCTCAATAATGCCACCAAGGCGGCAATTAGCGCATAGCTGCCAATGCGCCCGCCGTTGAACGCCAGCAGCGTTAGTGTCTGGCGCAGGCGAAACCCCTGGCCTACTGGCATGGCCATGGACAGCGACGCACTTATTCCACCACACATGGCCAGGCAATGAGTGCTGCCGAGAATGCCAATCAGAAACGCGCTGGGATAGCTAAGGTAAAGTTCGCCCGCCATCAGGTGCTGCTATTGCCGCGATTGCTGGCCGCTTCATCGGCTTTCGATGGATCTGCGTCTCCGTCTGCGTCAGTTTCGGTGTTGGTTTTCGGCTCGTCTTGCGCATCACTGGCGCTGCGCCGGGTTTTTTCCAGCCCGGTGATGGCGTCTTCCGGAATCAAGTCTTTGTCGTCGTCATACAGAATGCGGTGGGCGGGCCCTTCGAGGTCGTCATACTGGCCGTTTTTGACCGCCCAGTTGAACAAAACAATGCCACCAGTGACCAGCATCAACATTATTGGCACAAGCACCACAACAATTTCCACAATGCACTCCCGGAGTTTGGGGTTAAAAAATCAGGCTGTCAGGGTAACGCCATGCTACTCACTAATGGCCGTGACTCGCGCGCGGGCGTTGGCATTTTGCCCAGTCGCAGCGCGTTTAATACCACCACCAGAGAACTGGCGGACATACCGATGGCCGCCAACCAAGGTGGCACCAGGCCTGCCGCCGCCAAAGGCAGCGCGGCAAGATTGTAAATCAGTGCCCACCACAAGTTCTGGCGAATAACCTTGCGGGTCTGGCGACTTGTGGCCAGACCTTCCACCAGTTGCATCAGTTGGCCATTGAGCAGAACGGCGTCGGCTTTAAGCTGTGTCAGATCTGCCGCCGAGCCCATGGCCACAGACACCCTGGCACCGGCCATAGACGGCAAATCGTTCAGGCCGTCGCCCACCATCATAATCTTGCAGCCTTCGGCATTGAGTTTTTGTAACACCGCCAGTTTGTCTTCTGGCGAGGCCTGGCCAATGGCTTCACCAATACCCAGCTGCCGCGCAATCTGCTGCACGTGTCCGGAGCGGTCACCGCTGAGCAACAGGGTGCGAATGCCGAGCTCGTGCAGGGCCGCAATGGCGTTGGCCGCATCGGCACGGGGTTGGTCGTCAAGCTGGAAACGGGCCAGCCATTGCTGGTCTGAGGCCAGCCAAATGGCGATACCTGTGCATTCAGGCGCTTCTGGCAAGGCCAGGCCGCTGTGCTCGGCAACAAATTGTGGATGGCCGATGTACAAAGTTTGGTCGCCCCAGTGGCCAGACAAACCGCCGCCCAGGTAATTTTTGACGTTGCTGACCTGGGCTTTTGGCAAATCGTGAAACACCCTGGCAATGGGGTGCTCAGAAAACGCTTCCAGGCCGGCGGCCAGGCGCAGGCACTGGTCAGCATCCAGAGTGCCAGCGCTGTGCTGGCTCAACAGACTGAGCTCACCACGGGTCAGAGTGCCGGTTTTATCAAACACCACGGTATCGACATCGTTCATGGACTCAAGGGTATGGCCGCGGGTGGGCAGCAGGCCCAGTTTGCGCAGCTTTACGGTGGCCGCTGTAATGGCCGTGGGCGTTGCCAACGACAACGCGCAGGGGCAGGTAACCACCAGCACTGACAGAGTAATATCAAACGCGTTATCGGCGCCGTACCACCACCAGCCCAGCCACACTAGCGGCGCCAGAATCAGCACTCGGCCGACAAATTTGCCAGCCATCTGGTCGGCCATGCGGGCTGCCTTGGGTTTTTCCGACTGCACTCTGTCAAGCACCCGCAGAATACTCGACAGGCGGGTTTGCGCGCCGGCACTCACCACTTTGATATCCAGCGGGTTTTCGCCATTAACGCTGCCAGCGTTCACGGTATCCCCGGGTATTCGGGTTTCCGGAAGATACTCACCGGTTAACGCGGCTTCGTTGAGGGTAGACTGGCCGCGAAGTATTTCGCCGTCGACGGGTAGCGTTTCGCCCGGGCGAATGCGCACCACGTCGCCGGCTTTCAGGCTGTGGGTGGCAACAATGCTGGTTTCACTGTCTTGACTGCTAACAAGCGTAGCTACTCTGGGCTGAAAGCCCACCAGAGCGTTACCGGACAGGCCGGCACGATAACGCGCCTGAACTTCAATATAACGGCCCAGCAACAGGAAAAAGGTGAACATGCATACCGATTCAAAATAGACTTCGTCGCCGCCCATTACCGTTACCCAGGCGCTGGCGCCGTAGGCCAGGCCGATGGCAATAGCGACCGGCACGTCCATGGTCAGGTGGCGGCTCCGAAGGTCGCGGCTGGCGTTCTGGAAAAACGGTTTGGCACTGTAAAACACCACCGGGGTGGCGACCAGCAGGCTGAACCAGCGGAAGAAGCTGATAAAATCCGACGATAAGCCGCTGACCATCTCAAAATACATGGGAAACGCCAGCATCATGCTCTGGAACGAGCCAATGCCCGCCACGGCCAGGCGGATCAGCATAGAGCGATGTTCTACTTTTAGTGCACTTTCTACTTCGTCTGCGTGGTAGGGCCGGGCGGTATAGCCCAACTGGTGCACCGCTACCAACAGGTCGCTGAGCCGAACTTGATCTGAGGCCCACACCAGTCGCGCGCGTTGGGTGGTGTAGTTGACGGTAAACGACAGCACTCCGGCCTGTCTCTGCAGGTGGTTTTCAAGCAGCCAGATGCAGGCTGCGCACGTAATGCCGCCAATTAAGATCTGGGCTTCCTGGCCGGCTTTTACCGGGCTGACAAACGATTGTTGAACTAAAGGATGGTCAAGTTCGCGCAGGCGCCCAAGTTCGGCGTTGGTCAGTTGTCGCGGAGTAATAGCGGGTTCTGTACGAAAATCGTAGAACCCGGTCAGGCCTTCCCGATGGATGGTTTCACAAACGGCTTTACAGCCCTGGCAGCAAAAGAGCCTTTGTTGGTCATCCAATAGCAGGGTAATAGGCGGCTCACCGTTTGCCGGCTCGCCGCAGTGGAAGCAAGTCAAGGGGGTCACTCTGTGATCAGGCCCGCTTTCAGCCTGAGTCCCTTCTCTGCTGGCAGCCAGGCTTCGCCTTTCAGTCGCCATTCGTTGGTAGGCCCGCGCAAATCGTAGTACCAGCGCCCTTCGATGTTTTCATTCATCTGCGCCGTATAGTGGCCCAAGCTCTCGCGGCGGAACTGTAGCACCCGATCGTACTTGTCCAGGGTAGGGTGGAACAGGTTCAAAACCAGATACGGAAAATCCTCGGTGGAGGTCAGGTCCAGGGACAATTGGCGACCATTAAACTGGATGTCGGCGGCCAGTTTCAGTTCGGTGGCTTTGTCGTCACGGGCTAATTCAAGGTTGATACCCCGACCTTCCTTCGAATAGTCGTCTGACACCATGCTGTCTTCCATGTTAACGGCAACGACCAGCATGGTCATACTCCACGTAATGGCGGCCAGTGGAGCGATGGTCAAAAACCAGAACCAGGGCTGGCGGTACCAGGGTGCAACGGGTGTTTCAGCGGTCATATAGTTATGTCTCGGTGTTAAATTCAAACGCGGTGCGTTGCGGCTCAACGGCCGCTAGCGCGTTGGACCGACAAATCGGCTTTCAGTTTCAAGCGTCAGAACAATTTCGTCATCAGAAACGGCGGTGAAGACAATATCGCTGTTGCTTTGGCTAATAGATTCCGGCGGAACGTCCACCACGGTCGGCAGCGAGTATTTTTCGCCGCTTGTCACGGTGATCTGGGTCGGCGTCAGAATCTGGATGTCGTCCATGCCACTTACGCTCAGGGTGAAGATTTGCGTTGCTTCAGACATATTGGCCAGCTTCAGGGTGTAGGAATTTTCGATCCGACCCTGGCCGTTAAAGCTGAACAGTGCACCACGATCGCGCAGCACATCTAATTGCGCTGGAACCCGGCTGGCTACCGTGTAGCCCATAGCGCAAAACATGAGCGCTAGCATAAAGCCGTAACCGAAGGTGCGCGGGCGCAGTAGCTTGGAGGTTTTTCCTTCCAGCTCGTTTTCGGTGGTGTAGCGAATCAAACCGCGCGGATAATCCATCTTGTCCATGATGTCGTCGCAGGCATCGATGCACAGGGCGCAGCCGATACACTCGTACTGCAGGCCGTCACGAATGTCGATACCGGTCGGGCACACCTGAACGCACTGGCCGCAGTCGATGCAGTCGCCCAGGCCGACTTCATCGGGTTTGACTTCTTTCCGGCGGCCGCCGCGAGGTTCGCCACGATTAGGGTCGTAGGACACAATACGGGTGTTGGGATCAAACATAACCGATTGGAAGCGTGCGTACGGGCACATATACAGGCATACCTGCTCGCGCATCCAGCCGGCATTCAAGTAAGTGGCGATGGTGAAAAACGCCACCCAAAAGTAAGCCCAGCCATTGGCCTGCAGGGTAAAAAGATCGACAACCAGCTCACGAATTGGATAAAAATAGCCAACGAAGGTCAAACCCGTTGCCAGCGCAATGAGCAGCCAAATGACGTGTTTGGCGGTTTTCTTTGCGACTTTTGAGGGGGAGTTGGGCGCTTTGTCGAGCTTCATACGCTTGTTGCGGCCACCTTCGATGCGTTCTTCCACCCACATGAAGATAAAGGTCCATACCGTTTGCGGGCAGGTGTAACCACACCATACGCGACCTAAAAGGGTGGTGATAAAAAACAGACCAAAAGCACTGATGATCAGCATGCCTGACAGTAGAAAGAAGTCTTTTGGGAAGAAGGTAGCACCGTACAGGTGGAATTCGCGGGCTGGCAGATCAAAGTGAATCAACGGATCGCCGTTCAGCGTCAGCCAGGCGAACAAAAAATACATACCCATCAACGCCAGTAGGCTGAATGTGCGGATACGCTGGAAAAAGCCCTTTATTTCTTTGACATAAATCTTGTTGCGACTTGCGTAAAGGTCAACAGATTCAGACCCCTTCTTGCTGGAAGACTCGTTCGCCGGGTCAATTTGTTGTACCGGAATCTTTGTGCTCATCGATTTCTCCGATGAAGGTAAGCGGGGAGCAGGGCGCGAAGGGTCCTGGGAGTGAATGCTTGATTTGTCTCAGGTGGATTACTTGTTTGATCACTTCAAGTCTGTGCCCGCCAGCGGCAGACACAGAGTTGAAAAGACCAGGCCGGAGCGAGCTCCGGCCTGGTCTTTTCAGTCGGACATGCTGTAAACGTAGGCGGCGAGTATCTGAATCTGATCTTGAGATAAACGACCACTCTGCGAGGGCATTTGGTTTTGCCGACCGTAGACTACCGTTTGACGGATCCAGTCGAAGGTAGAGCCGTACAGCCACACGTTGTCAGTCAGGTTGGGCGAACCCAGGGCTTGCATACCCTTACCGTCGACACCGTGACACGCCGTGCAGGCCTGCATGAACACGGCCTTGCCAGCTTCAACAGACGCTGGATCTTTGGCGCGGCCACTGAAGCTCAACACGTAGTTGACCACCTGATCGACTTGGATGTCGGTCATGTTGGGCATCACGCCTTTGGCCGGCATAGCGCCCATGCGACCGTTGTTCAGAGTATGCAGAATGGCTTCCGGTGAACCACCGTACAACCAATCAGTGTCGGTCAGGTTAGGAAAACCCACTTGGCCGCGCGCCGCAGAACCATGGCACACTGCGCAGTTGTTGGCGAACAGGCGTTGGCCGAGCTTCATGGCGTCGTCTATTTTGGCCAGCTCGGGTACCGCTGTTTGGCCATACTGTGCGTAGATCGGGCCGTAAAGCGCGTCTGCTTCGGCAACTTCTGCTTCCCACTGGTTGACAGAAGTCCAGCCCAGCAGGCCCTTGTAGTTACCAAGGCCCGGATAGAGCGCCAGATAGCCCAGCGCGAACACAATGGTGGACAGGAACAGATAGAACCACCACTTCGGCAGCGGATTGTCATATTCTTCGATGCCATCGAAGGAATGACCCATAGTACGGTCGGTTTCTACATCGGAGGTCTGGCTTTTGCGAGTTGAAAGCAGCAACCAGGTACACCCGAAAATAGTACCAAGCACGATGACCGTGACCCAAATGCTCCAAAAGGTACTCATTGTTTTTTCTCCATTTTTTCCCGCTCAAGAGTACGCTGTTCGACGTCGTCGTCATCAAACGGAAGGTGCGATGCTTCTTCGTTCGCCTTCTTGCGGTGGGCGCTGAACGCCCACCAGATGATGCCGATAAACATCGCCATTATGATCAGGGTATGAATGCCGCGTAAGTCGTTAGTGTCCATTAGATCACCGTTTGTTTGGAAGCACGGTGCCAAGCTGCTGCAGGTATGCAAGCAAAGCTTCGATTTCAAACTTGCCCTCTACTGAGGCGGCCGCTGACGCTATTTGTTCGTCGGTGTAAGGAACACCCAAAGTTTGCAGCCCCGTCAGCTTGGCAGCAGTACCGTTGTGATTGACAAGATCTTCGAACAACCAAGGGAATGCCGGCATGTTCGATTCAGGAACCACACTGCGCGGGTTATACAGGTGCTGGCGCTGCCAGGCATCGGAATAGCGACCGCCAACGCGGGCCAGGTCCGGGCCGGTACGTTTGGAGCCCCACAGGAACGGACGGTCGTAAACGAACTCGCCCGCAACGGAGTAGTGGCCATAGCGCTCTGTTTCCGCACGGAACGGGCGGATCTGTTGGGTGTGGCATACATGACAGCCTTCGCGAATGTAGATGTCACGACCTTCCAGTTCCAGCGCTGCCAGAGGTTCCAGGCCATCGATGGGTTCGTTAACGCTCTTCAGGAAGAACAACGGAACCACTTCGGCTAGAAAGCCACCACTGATGGTCAGCAGGATCAAGACAATCATCAGGCCAAGGTTTTTTTCAACTATTTCATGTTTCATCTAATATCTCTCCGTTACGCTGCCTGGGTTGCGGCGTTATTCTCGGCAACGGCGTCTTTCTGACGGACAGTCATGTAGACGTTGTAGGCCATAAACAGCATGCCGCTCAGGAAGATTACACCGCCCAGGAAACGGACGAAGTAACCCGGGTAAGAAGCTTCCAGAGCTTCTACAAAGCTGTAGGTCAGGCTGCCGTCTTCGTTAACCGCGCGCCACATCAGGCCCTGCATAATGCCGTTGACCCACATAGAGACGATGTACAGAACGGTGCCTACCGTGGCCAGCCAGAAGTGAACGTTGATCAGGTTTGTGCTGTGCATCTCTTTCACGCCCCAGAGTTTTGGAACCAGGTGATACATAGCGCCAATACTGATCATGGCAACCCAGCCCAGAGCACCGGAGTGCACGTGACCAATGGTCCAGTCTGTGTTGTGTGACAAGGCGTTAACCGTCTTGATCGACATCATCGGGCCTTCGAAGGTAGACATGCCGTAGAACGACAGGGATACCACCAGGAAGCGGAGGATAGGATCGGTACGCAGTTTGTGCCATGCGCCGGACAGCGTCATCATGCCGTTGATCATACCGCCCCAGGACGGCGCAAGCAGAATCAGAGACATAACCATGCTGGCGGTCTGGGCCCAGTCTGGCAGGGCGGAGTAGTGCAGGTGGTGACCGCCGGCCCATACGTAAGTCGCAATCAGCGCCCAGAAGTGAACGATGGACAAGCGATAGGAGTAAACCGGACGACCAGCCTGTTTGGGAACGAAGTAGTACATCATGCCCAGGAAGCCTGCGGTCAGGAAGAAACCGACGGCGTTGTGACCATACCACCATTGCATCATGGCATCGGTAACACCGGCATAGGCCGAGTAAGACTTAAACGCGCTGACCGGCATAGCCAGGTTGTTACCAATGTGCAGAACAGCGATGGTCAGTATGAAGGCACCGTAGAACCAGTTAGCCACATAGATATGCGGTGTGCTGCGTTTGGTAATTGTGCCAAAAAATACCAGAGCGTATACCACCCAAACGATGGTGATGGCGATGTCGATCGGCCATTCCAGCTCGGCGTACTCTTTAGAGGACGTAAAGCCCATTGGCAAAGTGATAGCCGCTGAGACGATAATCGCAGTCCAACCCCAAAAGGTGAAGGCTGCAAGCTTGTCAGAAATCAAGCGCGCCTGGCAGGTGCGCTGAACGACATAGTACGACGTTGCAAACAACGCACTTCCACCAAAGCCGAAAATAACGGCGTTGGTATGCAGCGGCCGCAGACGGCCGAAGTGGGTAAACGGTAGGTCGAAATTGAGGGCCGGCCAAACCAGCTGTGCTGCAATTAGCACACCCAGAGCCATGCCAACAATTCCCCACACGACCGTCATGATGGCGAACTGCCTTACCACCTTGTAGTTGTATGTCAGGTTCGGATTCAACGTGCTCATAGCCTTACCATTGGGTTAGAAAGGGGTTTATGCGGACGTAATTATGAGGAATGCATTAGGCCTTTGCAATGATTCAGGTCAACTCCTGACACGCATAAAAAGTGGCGGAAATAGATGTGCGGCAAGGAGTTAAGTAATTAGGTGGTAATCTGGATTGACTATTTTACCATTGTACTTACGCCACTTAACGTGACTCTTCGGAGAGAAATATGAACAAAAATACATGGTTGCCCAGCGTTGGTTTCTACGATGCTCCCACGATCGCTATGGTGATTGCTCACGGTGCCGGGTCGCCGGCGGATTCTGACTATATGGAACAACTGGTAATGGCGTTGAATGACGTAGGTATTTCTAGCGTCAGGTTCGAGTTTCCCTACATGCAACAACGCCGCTTTGACGGACGCAAACGCCCGCCCGACCGGCAACCGGGCTTACTGGACAGCTTCGCTTTGGCGTTTGAGCGAGCAAAAGAGGAGTTGCCGCCGGGTTGCTTTGTGATGGCTGGCGGAAAATCCATGGGCGGGCGTATGGCCAGCTTACTGGCTCAACCGGCCAGCATAAGGAAAGGTTCTGACCCGAGTTTTAATAGCAACCTGCTAAAGAGCAGTTTAATAGACGCGGTGGTCTGTTACGGCTACCCGTTTCATCCGCCGGGTAAGTTTGATCGCTTGCGCACTGAGCACTTGGCGCACATTACCTGCCCGCTGCTGATTGTTCAGGGCACCCGTGACCCGTTTGGCAAACCGGCAGAGCTTGAAGCTCAAAGCGCCGCTCTGGCTAACGGGGAATTGCGTTGGTTGGAGGGTGGCAATCACGACTTTCAACCCATGGCGCGCCAGCCAGAAATCCAGAACGATTTAATTCGCCAGGCGGCGCAATTGACTCGGCAATTCGCAGACAGAATCATCGCTGAACGCTGACTCTTATCGGGTAATCAGGATCCGCTCTGTTCGAGTATGGTGATTATTTCCTCGCGATCCATCATCGGTATCAGTTCTGCCATCAGTTCTTTGCGCTCTTTAGATCGGTACCACCGGTCCCAGTGACTGACCGAGCGCCAATTCGAAAGTATAAAGCGGTTGTTTGGATCGTTTCGATTGCTTAGGGCTTCACCGGATATAAAGCCCGGGGCAGCAACCGCATTTTGCAAAACCTTGCGCGAGCGTGTTTCGTAAGCGACTTCCAGGGATTCGGCAATGTGCCGTTCAATTAATACTCGGATCATGGCGAGCCTCGGTTGTTGTGGTTCGAATTCTGGTGTCCAATACCCAGTAAGTTAACAGATTTAAAGGTTGAATCGACCCATTTTCAGGAGCTAAACCGTGGAAAACCCAGAATTTGACGCAGAACTCGATGCTCGGGGCCTGTTCTGCCCGGAACCGGTAATGATGCTGCACAGTCGTATTTTAGACGTGCCGGCGGGCGGCATTCTTCGGGTAACGGCAACCGACCCTTCCACTGTGCGGGACATTCCCCGGTTTTGTCAGTTTCTCGGCCACGAACTTCTGGCTCAGGACCAACCTGATGGTGAGTTCCATTTTATGATTCGCCGCGGCGGCTGATGTTTAAGACGGTTAGCCGCGAGTATCAACGCCGTTTAGGTGCTGCAGAAATTCGCCACGGTTCATCTCACCCAAAATACGTTGGTGACCGATTTCCTGACCACCGATGTTGTAAAACAGGATGCCCGGCGGCCCGAACAGGCCTAGCTCGTCCAGTAGGGCCTGCTGCTGCGGCGTGTTAGCCGTCATATCAAGCTGTATCAGACTGTAAGGTGCCAGGGCTTGAACAACCTCGGCGTCGCTGAACACGTTGCGTTCCATCACCTTGCAGGCAATGCACCAGTCGGCGTAGAAATCCAGCAGTGCGGGTTTGCCAGCGGCTTGTGCTTGTTGCAAAAGCTGGCGTATCTGCTGCGGTTCGCTGGTGCGCTGAAAGTTGGCGTGGCTGGCCGCACTGCCGGCACCGCTGCCGGGGTTGCCAGCCGTGAACGGCGCCAGCGGCTGCAGCGGATCGTTGGCACCTGCCAGTGCACCTGCCAACAGAGCCATACCCCAGGCAAAGGCCACCAGCCCAAGCCCTTTTCGGGTGCGCTGCCAGCCCGCTTTGGCGGCGTCGAAGGCGCCCAGTTGAACGCCCACCAAGGCAATCAGCAAGCCCCACAGAGTCAGAGTAAGCCAGGGCGCAAGCATCCGTTCCAGCAGCCAGATAGCAATGGCTAGCAGCAGAATGCCGTAACCGTGTTTGACTGTTTTCATCCATACGCCCGATGTCGGCAGAATTTTGCGCCCACCCACCGCCACAGCAATCAACGGCACGCCCATGCCCAGGCCCAAGGCCAGCAGCGCCAGACCGCCGATGACCGCGTCTTGGGTTGCAGAAATGTACAAAAGGCCGCCCGCCAACGGGGCCGACACGCAAGGCGATACCACCAGCGCCGACAGCGCGCCTATGCCAAACAGGCTGGCAATGCGCCCGCCGGACAGGTTTTGGCTGGCATTGCTGAGCGGATTGCGAATAAATGCCGGTAGCTGTAATTCAAAAACGTCAAACATGGCCAGCGCAAACACAATAAACAGCGCGGCAAAAACGCTTAATACCACGGGCGACTGGAGTTGTGCTTGCAGGTTAAAGCTGGCCCCCAGCAAACCGGTCAGCACGCCGGCTGCGGCGTAGGTCAGCGCCATGCCCAACACGTAACTAGAGGCAAGCACCAGAGCATGGGCGCTGGAGCGGGTATTCTGGCCAGACACCAGTGAGGCAATAATGGGTACCATGGGCAGCACGCAGGGAGTAAACGTCAGCCCCAGGCCCAACAGGAAAAATACGCCAACGATCAGCCAGCTTGGCTGCTGGCTCATGAAGCCGGCAAGCCCACTGGCACTGCGAGTGTCAGGCACAGCGTCCGCCGGGTTGGGGCGGCTGTTGCTGGCGTCAGAGGTGGCATTGGAATTGATTGCCTCGCCGGGCGCAGCAGTGCTTAAGCCATTACTGTTGGCGTAAAACAGCAGGTCGCGGGTTTGCGGCGGGTAGCACAAGCCGGCACTGGCGCAGCCTTGATAGCTGACCTGAAGCTCGGCTTCGGTGACCCCGGCGGGCAGCTGGATGGGTTGCCGAGCCTGGATAGGGTCGTAAAACACCGCCATTTCACCAAAAAACTCGTCGTTGGTGATAACGCCCGGGCGTTCAAACTCAAGCTCCCCGAGGTTAATGCCCGCGCTGACCGGGGTTACGGCAATTCGGCTCTTATAAAGATAGTGTTCCGGGGCAATGTCCCATTCTAGTATGAGCGCGTCACCGTCGGTGCGGTAACTAAAAGGCAACGCCTGATCGACAGGAAGAAAGTCACCTTGGCCAGCGGAACTGCCGCCAAAAAAGCTTGAGAAGGTGGCATCCTGTTGAGCGGACGCGGTGTTGTGCGCCAGCAAAAAAACCATCAATGCGACAAGTGCGCTTAGCTGGCAAAAAGCCCGAGGGCGTTGCCGGGCTGTGGCAGTAACAATCATGTTGAGCCTTTATTGCAAACGAATGAGTGAAAACCAACAGCGGTGTAGAGGGCAAATGTTGCGCCAAGTTCCCCGGGTGTTTGCCGGTGCAGCATTTTGTACCTTGACGCAGGCTCAAGATCACGCTGGCATTGGGGCTGTTAAAGCCGCACAATAGCGGCCCAATGATGCACTGTGCAAACGATATTATCATGCTATTTAATGGTTTGTTCGGTCAGCCTTGCCAGACTGTTCTGGTGCGTGGCGACAACGAACCGGAATATTTGCCTGCTGGCCCAGGCCCGGCACAGGTGATCTTTGCCCATGGCTATTTTTCCAGCGCCTTGCACGAAATCAGTCATTGGTGCATTGCCGGTGAATACCGCCGCACACTGCAAGATTACGGCTACTGGTATTGCCCTGACGGTCGTAGCCGTGAGCAGCAGTTTGCTTTCGAACAGGTTGAGGTAAAACCCCAGGCTTTGGAATGGCTGTTTGCTTTGGCCTGTGACGGGCGCTTTCATATCAGCGTTGACAATCTGGCGGGGCAGGGCGCGGCCGACCCGCAACTGTTTGCCAGCCGGGTTGCTTGCCAGGCGATAGCGTATCTTGCACCGGATGCTGCTGATGCCGGTGCGAGCGGATTTGAGAATAGACCCCTGAGCGGCTTTAACAGCAGCATACCCTGCCGTGCAGCGAATTTTTTACACGCGCTAATGCGTTTTTATGGAACCGAGGGCTCGCTTACAGAGGCCTTGCAAAAAGATGCACGGCGAGTTGCGCCATTATGGGCGGCTGTCGGTTCTGACTCCCGGAATACCAAGGACACCGAAACCGTATGACCATTGATAATAATTCTACTGACAGCAACCCGACGTCTGCTGCTGACAACAACATCTCCAGTGCTAGTGACAGTCCCGTTATTGACAGTCCTACTGTTGATCGCAGCCACACCTCTGATTTGCGTTTTAGCGATCTGAATCTGGATCATCGCCTGCAGCAGGCCATTGCCGCCATAGGCTTTGAATACTGCACTCCGATACAGGCCGAAACCCTGCCTTGGACCCTGGCCTGCCAGGACCTGATCGGCCAGGCTCAGACTGGCACCGGCAAAACCGCCGCGTTTCTGATTACCGCGATCCAGACCATGCTGGAAACCCCGATTGAAGACAGCAAGCGTTTTGCCTCGGAGCCGCGGGTTCTGGCGCTGGCGCCTACCCGCGAGTTGGCGATGCAAATCGCCAAAGACGCCGAGCAGTTGTGTGCCCATACCGGCCATAAAGTCGTGACCGTGGTGGGTGGTATGCACTACGACAAGCAGCGTGATCAGTTACAGAACGAAGTCGTGGATATTCTGGTGGCAACGCCGGGCCGGCTGATCGATTTTCTGGGGTCTCAGGACGTGTTTCTCGACCAAATCGATATTCTGATTCTTGACGAAGCCGACCGCATGCTCGATATGGGCTTTATTCCTGATGTTAAGCGCATCATTCGCAAGTGTACGCCAAAGGAAGATCGTCAAACGCTGCTGTTCAGCGCGACGTTTAACCAGGATGTACTGAATCTTGCCTCTATGTGGACCCAAAGCGCCGAGTTTGTGGAAATTGAGCCGGAACAGAAAACCGCCGAGCGGGTTGAACAGACCGTGTACCTGGTCGGCGATGATGAAAAACTGAGGGTGCTGGTGAATTATCTGAAGCGCCCGGAAGTGGACAAGGCGCTGGTGTTCGCCAATCGCCGTGACCAGTGCCGTGATTTAGAAGAAGACCTGCGCAATCAGGGGGTCTCTGTTTCGCTGATGTCTGGCGAGATTGCCCAAGCCAAACGCCTGAAAACCCTTGAACAGTTCAAGGCCGGCAGCATTCAGGTGCTGGTGGCTACAGACGTCGCAGGCCGTGGTATCCACGTTAATGGCGTAACCCATGTGTTCAACTATAATCTGCCAGACAACGCCGAAGATTACGTACACCGTATCGGCCGCACCGGTCGTGCCGGCAGCACCGGCGTGTCTATCAGCTTTGCCGGCGAAGACGATTCTTTCGCCCTGCCGGCGATTGAAAAGTACATCGGCCAGAAGCTTGCTAACGAGGTTCCAGACGAAGCGTTGATGGTGCCGATGGACAACGCTCCGATCGCCCGTAAACGCGGTCGTCGGCCACAGGGCACGCGCCCGACCGGTAACCGTAGCAGCGGCAACCGCAGTGGCAATAGCCGGCCGCGCAGAAGCTGATTCAGGCGCACTTTTAGAAAGACCTGACCACAGCTCTGACAGAGACGCTGGGCACAAAAGCTCAGAGATAACGTTTAAGACACAAGGTTTGAGATACAACGGTTTAGACCCATACCAGTTTAGATAAAAAGGCGGACGACCGGCATGTTGATTGTTGCAGACGAAAACATTCCGTTACTGGACTCGTTTTTTTCCGATTTTGGTGACATCCGCCGGGTCAGCGGCCGAGAGCTCAGCCCAGACCAGGTGCGCGACGCCGATGTGTTGCTGGTGCGTTCGGTTACCCGGGTAAATCGCGACTTGCTGGAAGGCAGCCGGGTGCGTTTTGTGGGTACCACCACCATTGGTACCGACCATATTGATCAGTTCTGGTTAGAATCTCAGGGTATCCATTTTTGCGCCGCCCCCGGCTGCAATGCCAACAGCGTGGTGGAGTACGTTCTGGCTGTGGCTTCGTTGCACGCATCCAGGCGCGGGCTCAGCAACTGGGCGCGCCAGAGTGTTGGTATTGTGGGGGCTGGCAACGTTGGCGGGTTACTGGCGCAAAGGCTGGAACGCTTGGGCTTTACCGTTGTTCTTTGCGATCCACCAAGGCAGCAGGCCCAGTTCGACGGGCTGGACGAGCCCAGCGCGACCGAATTTTCCAGCCTTGAGCGAGCGCTTGAGTGTGACTTGGTAACGCTGCACACTCCGCTAACCCGCGATGGCGAACACCCAACCTATCACCTGCTGGGAGCGCAAGAGCTTGCGACACTCAGGTCCGATCAGCTACTGATCAACAGCGGGCGAGGTGAAGTGATCGACAACGCCGCTTTGCTTGCCCGGCTTCAGCAGCCAGATGCGCCCACGTTAGTGTTGGACGTGTGGGAAAACGAACCTAAAATAGACCCGCAGCTGCTGCAGCAGGTTTGGCTGGGCACGCCGCACATCGCCGGTTACAGTCTGGAAGGCAAAGTGCATGGCACCGAAACCATATACCGGGCGCTGTCCCGCTTTCTTGGCTTGCCCGTGCGCAAACAGGCAGGCCAGTATTTGCCCCAGCCTCCTCTAAGTAAGCTGGCATTCACCAGTAGCGCCGGCGACGATGCGGTGCAACTGGCTTTGCATAACTGCTACGATCCGCGCCGTGACGACGCCCGCTTGCGGCTGAGCATGACGGGCGACGAACAGCAGCGCGCCCAAGCCTTCGATCGGCTTCGCAAGGAATATCCGGTGCGCCGTGAATGCTCTAGTCTGAAAATCCAGCTTAAGGGCAGCAGCAAATCCATGGGAGAGCAGTTCCGCTCGCTGGGATTCAAAGTCAATATCTGATGTCCGCTTTACCGCTCACAACCAAAACAGGCCCATTAAGTCCTGTTCTGGTTTTGTGAAAGTCGAATCCTGCAGGCCAATCCCGACGGCCGCTGTTTAAAAGCGGCGCCTTAGCGCGCAGCAGCCAAAGGTTCGGAGTGCACTTCTCCCTTGGCCAGCATCTCGCCGGTAGCCGCCCCTGACACTTCGAACACGTGATAAGCCTCGGCGCCCAGCGTGTCGATGGCGGTGTCTACATAGTTGTAGTGAATGGGTACCGGTTCTCCTGAAAACGTCACAACGAATTGCCGCACCACCGTTGCAATGTCAACACTCAACGGCTGTTCAACCCACAGGTATACGCACTTGTCGGGCACTACGTATTCGCAGCGCACCGCTCTGTAGCCCTCTCGCAATTTCAGGGTGTTGATAACCTTACCGCCTTCAAGCCGAAACTTATGGATCGTTTTCATGATCGCCACTCCTGGTGTGGTGCACGTTGCATGGTGTAAGACTTGATCATCCATTAATTACGGCTCGAAAAAAATAAAGTTTCTTCGGCCTTATACATCGGAATTTTCGATGCTTTTCACGATGGCCATAGGTCCTTCAATAATAGCCTGCACCGCGGCATCGTGGCTGCCGTGATCGCGGGTGATGGCGAACAGCGTGTCCTGAACCTCGTCAATGGTGGCAATGTGGGTAACTTGGTATTGCCGGCACACTTCGTCACGAATCACCGTGGGTGCGGCGAAGTAGCCCACACCCTGGTGGCCGAAGACTTTGATCAGGGCACTGTCGTCAACTTCGGCCACCACATTGACCGCAATGTTGCGACTGGCAAACCAGTTTTTCAGCGCAGTGATGTAGGGTGCATCCAGAGCGGTGGCCAAAAACGGCTGATGATTCAGGCTCTGGGGAAAATCACCGGCCAGGCGGAGGGCCAGTTCGGGTGCCGCAAACAGCGACATGGAAGAACGCCCCAATGCGTAGCAGCGCACTTGAACCGCGTCTTTATCCGCAGGTGGTCGGTCGCTGAGTATAACGTCGAGGGAGCGTTGGTTCAGGCGTTTTAAAAGTTGTCGTAGATCACCCGTTTGGCAACGCAGCCTTACGGTGCGAGGCAGTTCCAGCGCCGGTTTCAGCAAACGATAGGCGATCAACTTATGAATCGAGGCGCAGATACCCACTACCAGCCGCAGCGGGCGATCCCGGGCAGGCTTGCTCACCAGATCAGACAGCGCCTGTGCAGTCTTGAACATTTCGTTGGCGTAGCTGAACACGGTATGTCCAAAATCGGTGAGTTGCAAAGCCCGGTTGGCGCGGAGGAATAGAGCCCCTCCCAGCTGTGCCTCCAGGCTTGCCAGCTGGCCGCTAAGGGTTTGCGGCGTCAGCTCTAAATGGTCGGCTGCCGCCACCACAGAGCCCAGGCGGGAAATCACCCAAAAATAATGCAGATGGCGCAGATTCAGATTGTTCAGAGTTGCCTCCGCGGTAAGGGTCAGGTTTTGGTACGCATAAAACGCCTGAGAATGTCTTCCACGTCTATCAGCATTGCCAGTACACGATACTTTTTTTAAAGCTTGGCCTGCTGTAACGCCTCGATGCGCCGTTCTAGCGGCGGGTGAGTCATGAACAAAGCACTCAGGCCACTCCGATGGCCCCGGTTGATGGCAAACGCTTGCAGGGTATCGGGCATCTGGTCTGGTACTTGGCTTTCTTGTTTTAGTCGTCCCAGGGCACTGATCATGGCTGCGCGGCCGGCCAGTTGGGCGCCGGCGATGTCGGCGCGAAATTCCCGGCGGCGAGAGAACCAGAACACAATGGTGCTGGCCAGAATGCCTAAAACAAGCTCTGCCACCATGCTGACAATAAAGAAGCCCATACCGTGGCCGCTTTGATTCTTGAACACTACGCGGTCGACAAAGGAACCAATAACCCGCGCTGCGAAAATAACAAAGGTGTTTACCACGCCTTGAATCAACGCCAGGGTCACCATGTCGCCATTGGCTACGTGGCCGATTTCATGGCCCATCACAGCGCGAACCTCGTCTTTGCTGAACCGGTTGAGCAGGCCCTCACTGACCGCCACCAACGCTTTGTTTTTGTTCCAGCCGGTGGCAAAAGCGTTGGACTGACTGGCGGGAAAAATGGCCACCTCAGGCATGCCAATACCGGCGTTTTTGGCCAGCTCGGCCACGGTTTCGAGTAACCATCGCTCCACCGGTGTGCGCGGTGTGTCGATCACCCGGGCTTTGGTGCTCCATTTCGCCATGGGTTTTGAAATCAATAGCGATATAAGAGAGCCGGCAAAGCCAAATATGGCCGCAAACACCAGCAGAGAGCCGTAATCAATACCGTTCTGGGCCAGATAGTTGTCTACGCCCAGTAATCTCAAAGTGAAACTGGCTACCAGGATTACCGCTAGGTTGGTGGCCAGAAACAGCAGTATTCTCATAGCTTCCTTCTCTTGTAAATGAACCCGCGCCTGCGAATGTGCCTATAAAAAAGCCTGTGAATCAGGCCGGCCAAAAGAGGTGACAGCCTTACTGCTTGTATTGTTCCAGGAATCGCCCCAGGCGGCCCACGGCATCGGCCAGAGTGTCTTTGCGCGGAAGGAAAACAACCCGCAGATGCTGTCTGTCTTTTACATTAAAAGCGGAACCCTGCACCAGCAGTATCTTTTCCTGAATCAGCAGGTCTAGTACCAGTTTCTCATCGTTGACGATGGGGTAGCGCTTGGGATCCAGTCTGGGGAACAAGTAGAGTGCACCTTGGGGCTTTACGCAACTGACGCCGGGAATGTCGTTGAGCAATTCCCACGCCGCCTGGCGCTGCTCGAACAGGCGGCCGCCGGGAATCACCAGATCGTTGATGGATTGGTAGCCACCCAAAGCCGTCTGGATGGCCAGCTGGGCTGGCACGTTGGCGCACAGGCGCATGTTCGAGAGCATTTCGATGCCCTCAACCAGGTCGGTGGCTTTGTGTTTGGCGCCGCTGATGATCATCCAGCCGGATCGATAGCCTGCAGCACGATAATTTTTCGACAGGCCGTTGTAGGTGAAAAATAGCACGTCATCGGCGAGGGACGCGGTAGAAACGTGCTTCACGTCATCGTAAAGAATTTTGTCGTAAATCTCGTCAGACAAAACGATCAGGTTGTGGGCCCGCGCCAGTTCAATCACCTGGTGCAACAGCTCGGTGGAATAGACCGCGCCGGTAGGGTTGTTGGGGTTAATCAGCACAATCGCCCGGGTGCGTTTGGTGATTTTGCGGCGGATGTCATCAATGTCTGGAAACCAGCCTTGCTGTTCATCGCAGTGATAGTGCACGGGCTTGCCGCTGGAAAGCGCTACCGCGGCGGTCCACAGCGGGTAGTCAGGGGCCGGAATCAACACTTCGTCGCCGGTATTGAGCATGGCCTGCATAGACATCACGATCAGTTCGCTGACCCCGTTACCCAGGTAAATGTCATCAATGTCGACTTTGTCGATGCCGCGCTGCTGGCAATAGTGCATGACCGCTTTGCGTGCGGAAAACAGGCCTTTGGATTCCACATAGCCCTGGGCCAGGTGCATGTTGTAGATGACGTCTTGCTGAATTTCTTCAGGTACATCAAGCTCAAAGCTGGCCGGGTTGCCGATATTCAGCTTCAGTACGCGATGGCCTTCTTCTTCTAGGCGCCGCGCTTCACGCAGAACCACGCCGCGTATGTCGTAGCACACATTGTCCAGTTTGGCGGATTTGTGATAATTCTGCATGCCCAGTCTATCCTTTCTTTAACGTGTGTTGCGGCGAATAAAAAATCAGGAAGTCGCGGTCTATTCTAATGGAGCGGGAGCCCTGAACAACAGTTGAATTATGATGAATAGTGCCAGCGTCCCGTCTGGCTATTCGCCAGACGGGACGCTGGGTTACGGCAGATTCCGCGGTTGCTTGTGAAATAGTAATTTGCCCGCAGGCTGGCAACGAGTGCTAAACTTGGTGCCCCAGTATTTCACCGTATTTCAGATAATATTTCTTTGTATTTCAGATAGAAGGAACAACGCGATGGCCGGCATATACGATTTTGAAGTAGCAGACATTCGCGGTAACGCCCAGAGCATGGCGGTTTACCAGGGCAAAGTCTTGCTGATTGTGAACACCGCCAGCAAATGCGGTTTCACGCCACAGTTTGAGGGTCTGCAGTCGCTTTACAGCGACCTGGCTGATCGGGGCTTGGAAGTGCTGGGTTTTCCCTGCAATCAGTTCATGAATCAAGATCCGGGCAGCAACGACAGCATCGGACAGTTTTGTTCATTGAACTACGGAGTCAGCTTTCCGATGTTTGCGAAAGTTGAGGTAAACGGCGATAACACACATCCGCTCTACCGCTATCTGAAGCATGAGGCCTCGGGGCTGCTGGGGTCCGAGCAAGTAAAGTGGAATTTTACCAAGTTTCTGGTGAATCGCGACGGCACGGTGCTCAAGCGCTACCCACCCACCACTAAGCCTGCCGATATTCGTGCTGACATCGTAAAGGCGCTGGGTTAGTACCCCCTCTTAATCGTCGTAGTTGGTTTTTTTCTTCCAGTTGTCGTTTTCCAGAAGGGTATCCCACTCTTCATCCTTCTTGCGGTGCGCCTCAAGGCTTGCGCTGTCGGTTTCTGTGCCGGTCAGCGCTTCCAGTTCTTTGATGCGGATGCGGAAGCTTTTCACGGCTTCTATGGCCACGGGATTATCCGCAGATTTGCCCATTTCGGTGCTGGCCAGATGGTATGCGTGAATGGCTTTACGTATTTCGTTCTGGCCCACACAATCCCGAGCCTGAAAAACAAGCAGATCAGTCTGGGTTTTGTGTACCAAAAACAGCACGTATTTCAGGTTCTTCTGCGCTGTGGCGGCGTCTAGCCGGCCGGCCTCGTGCATCGCCTCTAACAGGGCGAACAGGCCTTGCAGTAGGTCTTTGACGGCGGTCGCTTTTTGCGGTAAATCTATGGGTATCTGCACTGTTTTGTCTGCACCGTCGCGTATCTGTTGCTTCAGCAGGACCAGCGCATCGCGCCGTTGATCAATGGGTAGGGCTGTATTCAGGGTTGCGAGGCTATTGCAACTGTGTTCCATTTGTTTGATAAGGATCAGCTTCAAATCACTGGTCAGATACTGGCCCGGCAGTTCCGATAGCAGCCGATTGGCGAGTTTGTAGTTCTTTTCCAGCATGGCAATGTGGCGAACGCGCTGAATGCGGGCTTTTTCACGCAGGTGGCTGATGGTAACCACCGTAATCGCAATGGCAACCACGGCTATTAATAGCAGAACAAGTGTTGAAGGTTTCATGACGTACGACGCGACTCCGTAGGCAAGCTAGCGCAGGTTTAATAGTAAAAAAAGGGTATCAGAAATAGCGTCCTAAGAATGTTTTTAAATGTGAAGGAGAGCAGGCCTTGGATATTTCCCGCGTAGACCTGAATCTGCTGGTATACCTGGACGTGCTGCTGCGAGAGTGCAATGTAACCAAGGCAGCCAACCATCTGGGCATTACCCAGCCCGCCATGAGTAACGGCTTGAGACGGTTGCGCCAGTTGTTTGGTGACCCCCTGCTGGTGCGCACCAGCGAAGGCATGACCGCCACTGAAAGAGCCCGGGAGTTGCAGCCAGTGGTGCGTTCGATTGTGTCCAGCATCGAGCAGGTGATGCAGGATAAAACCCCGTTTTCCGCGATTAACAGCCAGCGTGTGTTTCGTATTATGGCCAGTGACTACGCTGAGTCCTGCCTGATGCCGCGAGTACTGCGGCGGATACGTCAGGAAGCTCCGCAGGTAACTCTGGATGTACTAACCCCCAGCGACGTCAGTTTTCTGGATGTGGAGCAGGGCCGGCTGGATATGGCCATCAACCGCTTCGACAAGATTCCCCAGTCGTTTCACCAGAAAACCCTGTGGAGCGAATATTTTGCTTGTTTGATGAATGCTGAAAACCCGATTTTGAAACAATCTTTTGTCCTGGAAAGTTATCTTCAGGCCAGTCACATCTGGGTCAGTAAGACCGGGTTTGGCGTGGGGGTAGGGGTGAACCCCAAAGACGTGCAGCGCCTGGGCTGGGTTGATGAAGCCCTGGCCAAGATTGGCCATAAACGGCAGATTTCAGTGTTTACCCGCCACTATCAAGTGGCCATGCTCTTGGCTGAGCAACACGATCTGATTGCCACGCTGCCATCACGGGCGGCCTGGCTCCAGCGCGACAACCCGCACCTGGTGTTCAAAGTGCCGCCCTTCGATATTCCGCCGTTCGATTTGAAAATGGCCTGGAGCCCGCTGCTGCAACACAACGCCGACCACCAATGGTTGCGCCGGCTGATCGCCGAGGTGGCTGAAGAAGTAGACGCAGAGTTTGCCGAGTTCGGCACACCCTTCGAACGCGGCTGATTCAAAAGATGGCGCGCCTGCGGCTGCGTTAAACGCTAGAGCGCCTGCGGCTACGTTAAATGCTAGAGAGAAAGCACCCGTAATTCCGTCGACTGCTGGCTGGTGTTCCACATTTGCAAGAAGCGCTCTTCCAGGCGTTTTACCCGCCCGCGGTCGGAAAAGTTGGCGAAACCCTGGCTGCCGCCAACTCCATGTCGATAAAGCACACCTTGGCGGTCGGCCAGCAAAAAGGGTTCTTTTTCTGGTGGGTTTGCATCGCTTACCAGCCGAAGTTCGATGTGGCTGGGCAACCGTCGCATTAACTCAACCAGCCCGTGCTGGCGTTGAGTCAAGGCTTTGTCATCTTCAATCAGTAGACGCACATCGCTAAGCCTATGGCGCCTGGCTATTTGCGACACCAACTCGCAAAAGCGCGGCTGGCCGTAAAGGTCAAAGTCCAGCGAGTTGTCGTACAGCCATAATCGCTGCCGCGCCTGTCCCGCTAAGCTGTGCATCAGCTCTACCAGTTGCCGCGGCTGCTCGAATAGCCAGCTGCGCGAATCGTCGCCAAGGTTCATTGGGTATTTGCGAATTCCAGGCCGTTTCTCGACCGGTTCCGCCGCCAGGTCTTCGGCCAGCACCGAAGGCGCCAGGCAGCGCATATCAAAATGCGCTATGCCGGCATCGTCATATTGGTCTGAACAGAGGTGGAAACCGGCACGCCGATAAAATTCGACAGCGTGCTGCTGCGCCGAAAGTTGCAGCTGAGAGTAGTGTGCCGCGCCTTGGCAGATCAGATGCTGCAACAGTGCCTGGCCAATCCGTTTGCCGCGGTATGGCGGCAGCACCGCCATACGTCCGATGAAGCCAGTGGCACCCGGAATGCCATACAGGCGCGCCGTGGCGGCGGCTTTATTGCCATCTACCACCACCAGAAAGTGTTCGCCGCTTTGGTCGGTGGCGTCCCACTCCAGCTCCGGTGGCACGTTCTGCTCCTCAACAAACACCCGCTGGCGGATGCCTCGGATTTGCGGCGGGGCACTGTTCCAGTTGTATTTCCGAATGCGCAAATTCATCAAAGCCCCGTGCGGCCGTTTATTCGAAATAGACCGAGCCCTGATTGTACAGATTGGTGAGCAGCCCAAGTATCGCGTCGTCTTCGGCAAATTCTGCCAAAGCCTTTGTGTCAACCCGCATGCCAGCGCACAACAGCGGCGCAAACGGGCGAGCATCGCCGCGCAACAGGTATTGCTCGCCGTCTACAAACAGTGCGGTTTCGTTGTCCAGTTCATGAAAGGCAAAGCGAGACCCTTCGTTCCAGCGAACCTGTTCACCGGCCTGTATTGCGGCTTGAAGGTCTTCGCTGGCGGCAGGCTCATCGGCGGGTACCACCGTTTCAGCGCTCTTTGGAGCGGTGGCAAATTGGCCAAACCACAGTGAGAGATTGCGCCGGTCGCCTATTTTTTCCTGTATCAGGGCTTCCAGGCGGTCAATGACCACCGGTGCGATGGTGCCGGGATTGTCCTGCACCGCCAGATCCGGGTCGTTCATGTGTTCGGCCGCATTGGGCTGGTTGCACAGGAAGTCGGTAAAGCCGGTGAGCAAATCGTCGACTGTGGGTGCGCGAAAGCCCACTGACAGAGTAATACAGTCGCCTTCGGCTACTCCGTGATGGCCGATGGCAGGCGGCAGGTACAGCATGTCGCCCGGCTCTAAAACCACGGTTTCCTCGCCCTGCCAGTCACTTAGAATACGCAGAGGTGTGCCTTCCAGGCGCGGCGACTTAGAGCTGCATTCACCGCCAAACGTCCAGCGCCGGTTGCCCCGGGCCTGCAGCAGGAACACGTCATACTGATCGTAATGGGGACCTACGCTGCCGCCTTTAGGCGCGTAGCTGGCCATAATGTCGTCCAACCGCCAGTTGGGTACAAAGCGGAAGTGCTCCAGTAAATCGGCGACTTCCGGCACCCAGTGGTCAAGGCCCTGCACCAGCAGGGTCCAGTTTTGCTCTGGAAGCTTGCTGAAACGCTCTTCGGTGAACGGGCCGTTATGTACTTGCCAGGGTTTCCCGGCATCATCTTCAATCACGATGCGCGACTCTACGGTTTCTTCGCAGGCCAACCCAGCCAGCTCGTCGGCCGTTACGGGGCTTTCAAAGCCTGGAAGCGCCTGGCGGATAACCAGAGGCTTTTTCTGCCAGTAGTCTCGTAAAAACTCTGCAGAGGTTATTCCGCCAAGCATGTCCATGGTGTTACTCCGGTGTTCAGATGTTGCGGGCTTGGTTTATGGCGTTGCCAATGTAGCTGCCGGGTGTCATCGCCATGAGTTCGGCCTTAGCCTGTTCGGGAATGTCCAGGCTGCTGACAAAGCTTTGGATAACCTCGGCGCTCATGGCTTTGCCGCGGGTTAAGGCTTTTAGCTTTTCGTAAGGCTTTTCAATATTGTAACGGCGCATCACGGTCTGAATCGGTTCCGCTAAAACTTCCCAGGCCTGGTTTAGGTCGGCGTCTAGGCGCGCTGCGTTCAGTTCCAACTTGCTCAGGCCTTTGAGGGTAGATTCATAGGCGATAAGACTGTGGGCAAACCCCACTCCCAGGTTGCGCAGCACGGTAGAGTCGGTCAGATCGCGCTGCCAGCGCGAGATTGGCAGCTTGGCTGACAAATGGTTTAGCAAGGCGTTGGCAATGCCCAGGTTGCCTTCGGAGTTTTCGAAGTCAATGGGGTTAACTTTGTGCGGCATGGTGGACGAACCGACTTCGCCTTCGACTGTTTTCTGCGTGAAATAGCCCAGCGAAATATAACCCCAGATGTCGCGGTCCAAATCGATCAAAATGGTGTTGAAGCGGGCAACCGCGTCGTACAGTTCGGCGATGTAATCGTGAGGTTCAATCTGGGTGGTGTAGGGGTTGAAATTCAGCCCCAGGCCTTCAATAAACGTTTCGGCGGTTGCGGCCCAGTCGATGTCCGGGTAAGCGGATAGGTGAGCGTTATAATTGCCCACGGCGCCGTTGATTTTACCCAGCAACTCCACGTTTTGGATCTGCGCCAGCTGGCGCCGCAGGCGGTGTACCGCGTTGGCCAGCTCTTTACCCACGGTAGTGGGCGACGCGGTTTGGCCGTGTGTGCGCGACAGCATGGGCTGGGCAGCGTGGTCGTGTGCCAGCTTGGCGATCTGGTCTATGACTTTTGTCATCACCGGCAGCATGCCGATGTCCAGGCCTTCGCGCAGCATCAACGCGTGGGACAGGTTGTTGATGTCTTCCGAGGTGCAGGCAAAGTGAACAAATTCGGTGACCGCGTGAAGTTCGGCGTTGTCAGCGATTTTTTCTTTAATAAAGTATTCCACCGCTTTTACATCGTGATTGGTGGTGCGTTCAATATCTTTTATGCGCTGGGCATCGGCCACACTGAATTCACTAACCAAGGTGTTCAGGGCGGCGTCTGCTTCAGTAGAAAATACGGGAACTTCCTGAACTTGCGGATGAGCAGCCAGTTTTTGCAGCCAGCGGATTTCGACGGTTACGCGGTTTCTGATCAGGCCATATTCACTGAAAATATCGCGGAAAACGCTAACTTTGCTGCCGTAGCGTCCGTCCACCGGGGAAATGGCGGTCAGGGCGGTGAGTTCCATCGAAAACCTCTCAAAAATGTTTGAAGCGGGGGCGGTAAAAGTCAGGACGATATAATACACCAGCGGCCGGTCGGAATCAGCTCAGCAGGCTGGCGAATTAGGCAAACCGGGCACTATCCGTTTTTCAGCAATTCGCGGGCGTGGGCAATCACGTTTTTGCGGGTAAAGATAAGTTGCCAGCGGCGCCCGCCGGTCTGCCGCCAGAGCACTGCCGAGCGAATGCCGGCCAACAGCAACGCCCGTATTTTAGCGGCGTTTTCTTCCTGCTGCAGAATAGCCGGCGTGCCGCCGACTTGAATGCGCTGGCGGTAGGTGCTGATGGTGTCGGCATACACTGACGCCAGATTGCTAATCAAATTGCTGTGTATATAACCGAAATGACTGGCAGTGTGCCGTGCCTGCTCAATCCGGCTGCCCAGCACCGACATCATGTCTTTGCTGCTATTGAGTTTGGACTCCAGTTGGAGCAGGTTGAGCACGTAGCGCAGTGTTTCGATGTCGGTGGGCTTGCGTTGCTCGCCGAGCACGCGAACCATCGTATTCAGCCCCAGGCTCAAGTCGCGCAGTTCTCCGCCGTATACGTCCAGCGTGGTGGCCGGGTCAGTGGCGAACAGTGAACGTAGGCAGGTTTCCAGGTCGGTTGCGTCGCAAACACCGTCATGGGCAATCTGGGTAACCAGATTCGCAGCCTGAAAAACGCCGGCCAGGGCCAGGGTTTGGTCGTGAAGTGTGCGGCTCATAACGGCACTCCGTCAGTTGGCTCAGTGGTCAGGCGCGCTGGCAGTGGTTCGCCATCGCGCCAAGTGTGTTCAATGACGCCGCCGCCCAAGCAAATCTCGCCGTCGTAAAATACCACCGATTGACCAGGCGTCACTGCACGCTGGGCGTCATCGAACACCACTATTACGCCACCGTCGATGGCTGTTACCTCGCACAGTTGATCAGGCTGGCGATAGCGGGTTTTGGCCATGCAGCGGAACTTTGCGCTCGGAGCCTCAGCGGCAACCCAATCGACGGGGCCAGAGACCAGGCCGCGGGAAAACAGCAGTGGGTGGTTTTTACCCTGAGCTGCAATCAACACGTTACGTGCCAGGTCTTTTTCCGCTACGTACCAGGGTTCATCGCTGTAACCGTTCAATCCGCCAATACCAAGGCCTTGGCGCTGGCCAATGGTGTGGTACATCAGGCCCTGATGGCGGCCAACAATGTCGCCTTCCGGTGTTTCAATGGTGCCGGGCTGGGCCGGCAGGTACTGCTTCAGGAAGTCAGTGAACTTGCGCTCGCCAATAAAGCAGATGCCGGTAGAATCTTTTTTATCGTGGGTAACAAACCCTTGCGCTTCGGCAATGCGGCGTACCTCTGGCTTCTCAAGTTCGCCTACCGGGAACAGAGTGCGGGCGATGCGATCGCCGGATACCGCGTGCAGGAAATAGCTTTGATCTTTGTTGCCGTCGAGACCTTTGAGTAGCTGAACCTTGCCGGAACCGTCATCAAGCGGGCATTGGCGAGTGTAGTGCCCGGTGGCAATGTAATCGGCGCCCAGTGTTATCGCGTAATCCAGAAAAGCGCGAAATTTCACTTCCTTGTTGCACAGAATGTCTGGATTTGGGGTGCGGCCGGCTTTGTATTCGCTGAGAAAATGCTCGAATACCCGGTCCCAGTATTCCGCCGCAAAGCTGGCGGTATGCAGCTTTATACCGATGTGGTCGGCCACCGCCTGGGCGTCGGCCAGGTCGGTCATGGCGGTGCAATATTCGGTGCCGTCGTCTTCATCCCAGTTCTTCATGAACAGGCCTTCTACCTGATAACCCTGTTCTTTTAGCAGCCAGGCGGCAACGGAGGAATCGACACCGCCGGACATGCCGACGATAACGCAGCTCATGTTTGAGCTAGTGCCAGGGACGGTACCCGGGGTGGTATTTGCGGCTGTATGGAACTCGGTCATAACGGCTCTGTGTCAGTAAAAGCGGAGTATTTTATCAGCTTGCGGTCGTCACGTCTGTGGGTCGTGAATCAGATCCAGCGGCAGACGCCGGCCACTTTGAAAATCTTCTATACACTGAAGTACCAGCGGGCTGCGCAGCTTGTCACCCAGGCCGGCTATGTGTTCCGGTGTGAGCCAGTGAGCGGCAATAATGTCGCTATCAAGCTGCTCTGACAATTTGCGCACTGCGCGGGCGCTGTAACAGAAGCGGTAGTAGGTAACGCCGTTGGTCGGCGCTTTGTAAACGTAAATGCCCAGTAGATGCTCTGGTTCTACCTCCCAGCCGGTTTCTTCCAGGGTTTCCCGGCGCACCGCATCGAGCAAGGTTTCGTTTTCTTCAATGTGCCCGGCAGGCTGGTTGAACACAATTTTGCCGTCGCTGGACTCTTCAACCATTAACAGGCGGCCTTGGTCATCTTCAACAATGGCGGCGACGGTTGCGTGGGGCGTCCAAATCATGACAATGTTTGACTCCGGTGAGGGCGGTGGCCGCGGTTTGCTTTTGGTGATGGACGGCTGCCAGTGGGTTTGCGACGTGGCGCTGGGGTCGCGGTCATGTTCAGGGTTGTTAAGCTATACTGACCGGGTTCAAGTAAGCCAAGGCTCCAGTCACCAATGCGATAGCGGATCAGCCGCAGTGTCGGAAAACCCAGCGCCGCGGTCATCCGCCTTACCTGGCGATTACGGCCTTCACAGATGGTCAGCTCCAGCCAGCTAGTGGGAATGTTCTGGCGGAAGCGCACAGGGGGGTTGCGTAGCCAAATGACAGGTTCTTCCATGGCCCGAGCAAGGGCTGGGCGCGTCAGGCCGTCTTTTAGCGGTACACCTTGCTCCAGCTGGCGCAGAGATTGAGGGTTCATTGTGCCTTCAACCTGGACCCAGTAGGTTTTTTCCATCTTACCCTGGGGCGAGGCTATGCGATGCTGTAGCGGGCCGTCTGAGGTCAGTAATAGCAGGCCTTCGGAATCGTAATCAAGGCGGCCGGCAGGGTATATGCCGGGCTGGTTGATCCAGTCGGCCAGGGTAGCTCTCCGAAGCTTGTCGCCAGGTTGCCGTTCATCCGTAAACTGGCTGAGTACCTGAAACGGCTTGTTGAACAGGATTAATTCGGCCATAGGTAGTCTGTGTTGCTATTAGGGCTAGCCGCAGAGACTACCCCAGATACAGGATTTCGCAACCGCCAGTAGCCGTGGATGCATAGAAATTTGGCTGGTTTATCGTTCAGCCAGACGGGACACTGTGATTTGGTTGCAGCAGCGGCATGATGTTGATGGCGTGAACACCGTCATCCACCGGTTTTTTCTCGAAACTGACTGCCTGTCCGGCTTTCAGAGTTTTATAGCCATCCATTTGAATGGCCGAAAAATGAGCAAAAAGGTCGTCATTGTAGCCGTCTTCAATGATAAAACCGTAACCCTTAGCGTTGTTGAACCATTTCACTTTGCCGCTGGGCATGTTGAACTCCCCTGTACCTGTGCTGTCATTGATTATTATTGTTGAATTCTGGAGCTGAGCAACATTTTTTTACATCGCTATGAACTTTGGTTCAATACTGAGTTGCAGTCAACTGCTCGCCGTAGAGGTTTTGAGTGGTTGAAGGCAGTCCGGAACCGGTATCATGTGCGTACTTATATAAAAGAAGGCCTGCTTGAAAAAGCGGTGACCCACACCCACATTACTAGTAAGTCACCGGTAACTTCGGTAAAGAATGATGCGAATGATTGAAAATTCTCAACTAATATGGAATCAAGGAGACGAACGTGAGCCAGGTCGTCATGATCAGGTCAGCGTGGCGCCGGAAAAGCCAGCCCTGAAGCGGCCTGCGCAGTTCAGGGTGATTCTTTTAAACGACGACTACACTCCTATGGATTTTGTGGTGGAAGTGTTAACGACTTTCTTCGGAATGAATGAAGAAAAGGCAACACAGGTAATGCTTCTCGTCCATACGCAAGGCAAAGCCGTATGTGGTGTGTATTCCCGGGATATCGCAGAAACCAAAGCAGCCCAGGTGAATCACCATTCGTCAGAATGTGATCACCCGCTGTTGTGCGAAATTGAACGTGCAGATTGATAGCTGTTGGAGTAGCCCATGCTGAGCAAAGATCTTGAACTTACATTGAATTCGGCCTTCAAGAATGCCCGTGACAAGCGTCACGAATTCATGACAGTTGAGCATTTACTGTTGGCCCTTTTGGACAACGATTCGGCGGTGGGAGTTCTGAAAGCGTGTGGCGCAGAGTTGGGCCCGCTGGAACAGGAACTGCGTGAATTTGTTGATTCCACAACGCCACTCATTCCGGATTCTGACGGCGATCGCGAAACCCAGCCAACTCTGGGCTTTCAGCGCGTGCTGCAGCGTGCGGTTTTCCACGTACAGTCTTCCGGCAAAAAAGAGGTAACCGGCGCCAACGTGCTGGTGGCGATCTTTAGCGAGCAGGAAAGCCAAGCGGTTTATCTGCTGAAAAAGCAGAATGTAGCGCGTATTGATGTGGTCAATTTTGTGTCTCACGGCATTTCCCGAGTGCAGGGTGCCGAGGATCAAGAAGGCCGCGAGGCTGCTCAGGAAGAGAACGGCGAAGAAGCCGCGCAATCTACACCGTTAGACAATTACACCACCAACTTGAATGAGCAAGCGCGCCAAGGCCGTATTGATCCGCTGATCGGGCGTGAGCACGAAGTTGAGCGTGTGGTGCAGATTCTGGTGCGTCGTCGCAAAAACAATCCATTGTTGGTCGGTGAAGCCGGCGTTGGTAAAACCGCCATCGCTGAAGGTCTGGCCAAGCGCATTGTCGATTCCCAGGTGCCGCAAGTGATCGCCAATGCAGTGGTCTATTCGCTCGACTTGGGAGCGCTGCTGGCGGGTACCAAGTACCGCGGTGATTTTGAAAAGCGTCTGAAAGGTCTGCTGTCGGATCTGAAAAAGCAGGAACACGCTATTTTATTTATCGATGAAATTCACACCATTATTGGCGCCGGTTCGGCATCCGGTGGCGTGATGGACGCGTCGAATCTACTCAAACCGATGCTCGGCTCGGGTGAGCTGCGTTGCATTGGCTCGACCACCTATCAAGAATTTCGCGGTATATTCGAGAAAGATGCGGCTCTGGCTCGCAGGTTCCAGAAAATTGATGTCAACGAACCCAGTGTCGAAGACACGTATCTGATCCTGAAAGGTCTGAAACCGAATTTTGAGAAACATCACGATTTAACCTACACCGATCAGGCCCTGCGGGTGGCTGCTGAACTGTCTGAACGCTACATCAATGACAGGCATCTGCCTGACAAGGCCATAGACGTGATCGACGAAGCGGGTGCCCATCAGCGCTTGATGAGTGAAGACAAACGCAAGAAAGTGATCGATGTCGCAGAAATTGAGGAAGTCGTGGCCAATATTGCACGTATTCCACCCAAGAGCGTGTCCACCAGTGACAAAGACCTGCTGCGGACGATGGAGCGGGATCTTAAAATGGTGGTGTTCGGGCAAGACCCGGCCATCGAATCCCTGTCTACGGCCATTAAGCTGGCTCGCGCCGGGCTGAAATCACCGGAAAAACCGGAAGGTGCGTTCCTGTTTGCTGGCCCCACCGGTGTGGGTAAAACCGAAGTCACCAAGCAGTTGGCCAAGGTGTTGGGTATCGAGCTGGTGCGCTTTGATATGTCTGAGTATATGGAGCGCCATACTGTGTCGCGCCTGATTGGTGCACCGCCGGGCTATGTCGGTTTTGACCAAGGTGGTCTGCTAACCGAATCGGTGAACAAGCATCCGCACTGCGTTCTGCTGCTGGATGAGATTGAGAAGGCTCATCCAGAGGTGTTTAACCTGCTGCTGCAGGTAATGGACCACGGCACGCTGACGGACAACAACGGTCGTAAAGCCGACTTCCGCCATGTAATCCTGGTGATGACTACTAACGCCGGTGCTGAAAGCATGGCCCGTCGTTCCATGGGCTTCAGTGAGCAAAACCACCGCAGCGATGGCATGGAAATCATCAGCAAGACCTTCACGCCGGAATTCCGCAACCGTTTGGATGGCATCATTCAGTTCGCGGATCTGGAGCGCCAGACCATCACTCACGTGGTGGATAAGTTCCTCACCGAACTGCAGGCGCAGCTGGATGACAAGCACGTGGTATTGCACGTAGACGAGCCTTCAAAGCTGTGGTTAGCCGACAAAGGCTACGACGTGTCCATGGGTGCAAGGCCGATGTCGAGGCTGATTCAGGACAAGATCAAGCGGCCACTGGCTGAGCAGATCCTGTTTGGTCGATTGGCCGAGAAGGGTGGTGAAGTGTTTGTGCGTCTCGAAAACGACGAACTGGTGTTCGAATACGAATCGGAACCCGCAGAAGCGGTTTAACCTGTCTGCTTAGTCTGGTCCGGTTGGACCAGGCTGAGCAGAACTCATTTTGATATTTCCCCTCTTCCCTTTCTTACTGCATTAATTGGTCTTCGATTTCGAGCGTTAAGGTTCCTGTCAGGTTGGCGTGTTTTGATGCATGTTATGCCAAGCCGGCATATCACCTGAACACGACAAGGAAATCTGCATGAAGATTCGTTATATTGCCGTCGCTACCGCCGCTCTGTTGTTCACCGGGGCCGCTGTCGCCGGCCCGCAATGCACCGACGCCCCGCAGTCCGAATGGATGCCTCAGGACACCATGAAGCAGAACCTCGACGATCAAGGTTACACGATCAAAAAGTTCAAGGTGACCAGTGGCAACTGCTATGAGATCTACGGCATGGATAAGGGCGGCGTTAAGGTCGAGATCTATTTCAGCCCGGTTAGCGGTGAGGTGATCAAGGAAGAACGCGATGACTGATACTCTGAAAGCGAGCACTGTGAGCCAGGGTGGCCGCGTCAAGGTATGGGACCCGGCGGTGCGAATCTTTCATTGGGGTCTGGTGGCGGCGTTTTGTGTGGCTTATTTCACCGCCGACGACTACCGGAATATCCACGAGTGGTCGGGCTATGTGGTGGTGGGGTTGATAGCTTGCCGTTTGGTATGGGGCGTGATCGGCAGTCGTTATGCGCGCTTTAGTGATTTTGTACCGAGGCCTAGGCGTCTGACCGATTATGTACGTCTTGCGCTAAAGGGGCAGGAGCCGCGTCACCTCGGTCATAATCCGGCAGCGGCGATAATGATCCTGTTTTTGTTGTTGGCGAACGGTGTGATTGGCATTAGCGGCTGGCTGCTTACCACCGATTGGGGTTGGGGCAACGGGGTGCTCGAAGAAGTGCACGAGATATCGGTAAACATGACTCTTATCGCAATTGCACTGCACGTGAGTGCGGCGATCTATGAGAGCTTTCACCACCAGGAAAATCTTATCCGCTCAATGTTTACAGGCTACAAACGGCGCTAGCCGGCTACGACAATCAGCAATTTTCCAGAACAAGCTGAACCATAGACACAGTATGCGGAGCACGCTGTGTCTATGAAATTTTATAGCAGACATGTAAAGCCTATCCAGAGAGATGGCTTTTGGTAGAAAAATAGAACATGGCTGTACCCCATCTTCGGAAAGTGTAAAAAGAAGAGCTCGCTAAGGCGAGCTCTTCTTTTATGACATTTAAAGATACGCGGGTTACGACGATACTATTTACAAAAAGCTGGCGGCTTGTTCGCTAGACATTAACGCGCGCGGTAAACGATGCGGCCTTTGCTTAGGTCGTATGGCGTCAGTTCCACTTTAACTTTATCGCCGGTCAGGATGCGGATGTAGTTCTTGCGCATCTTTCCGGAGATGTGTGCGGTCACAACGTGGCCGTTGCTCAGCTCTACACGGAACATGGTGTTTGGTAGCGTATCAATAATAACGCCTTCCATTTCAATGACATCTGTCTTCGCCATTCAGTAAAAACCTCGTTTTGGAATACTTTCCGTAATTTTAAATTGCGCAATTCTGCCTGATTTTGAGCCGTTTAGCAAAAGTCAGTTGCTATCGAGTGCTTGCCAGCGGTTATCCGTGAACTGCTCGATGGGTTTAAAGTTGCTTTTGTAGTTCATTTTGCGACATTTCAGAATCCAGTACCCCAGATACACATGGCTGAGCTGCTGGCGCCGAGCCTCTTCAATTTGCCAGAGTACCGCGAAGGTGCCCAGGCTGCGATGATCCAGGTCTGGTTCGAACACGGTATAGATGGCCGACAGGCCGTCGTCCAGACGGTCAACCGCCGCCAACCCGATAAGCTCACCGTGCAGGGTCATTTCCAGAAACCAGGAATCGGTCTGGCCTTCCACCAGAAACGCCATGAACTGCTCTCGTGATGGTGGGTACATGTCGCCGTCTTTGTGGCGCAGTTCGATGTAGCGGGCGTAAAGCCGGTACCATTGTTCCGAATAGGCGGCCGGCACCAGCGCGCAGGCCAGATCAGCATTTTTCTTCCACACCCGGCGTTGGTTACGGTCGGGGCTAAACTCCGCGACGGGTACCCTGACGGGAATGCAAGCCTGGCAGTTTTCACAGTGGGGGCGATAATAGTGCGAGCCGCTGCGGCGAAAGCCAAGCGCTGTCAGCTCGCTGTAAAGCGTGCGATTAATTTCTGTTTTAGGATCTACAAACATGGTGGTGGACTGGCGACCTGGCAGATAGCTGCAGTCGTGAGCGGGTGTTGCGAAGAACACCAGTGCTCTCAAATTGCTCATTCACCCTCCGGGCTCGGCCAGCGCCATTGAAACTGCCAGTCTGCCACTGCCGGTGATTGTTTTGTATAGCGGCCGAGCATGGCCAGAAACTCCGTTCGCGGTATGGTTTGCGCGCCCATGCTCAACAGATGATCGCTGGCTACCTGACAGTCAATAATCCGGTATCCCCACTGCCGCAGCTGGTTGGCAAGGTGCACCATTAATACCTTGGACGCGTTGGTTTCCAGCGAGAACATAGACTCGCCAAAAAAACAGCTGCCCAGCGCTACGCCGTACATGCCGCCCGCCAATTCGCCGTGCGGGTTCCAGACTTCAATAGAGTGGGCAATGCCCTCCCTGTGCAGCTTGTTGTAGGCCTGAAGCATGTTTTCGGTAATCCAGGTTCCCTCAGCACGGGTAGATCCACACAGGCGCATAATCCGGCTGAAGGCCTGATCTGCGGTTACCGAGAAATAGTCTTTGTTGAGGCTGCGGCGCAGGCTGCGGGAAATGTGGATATTTTCCGGAAAAATGACGCAGCGCGGGTCGGGTGACCACCAAAGTATGGGCTGGTCGTCGCTGTACCAGGGAAAAATACCGTTTTCATAGGCCAGCACCAGTCGCTCGCTGCTCAAATCGCCGCCGGCAGCCAACAGGCCATCTGGTTCCGCCAGCGCGCTCTCGGGCGAGGGGAACCACAGCGCATGTTCAGGTAACCAGGGCAAAGACGTCATAGTGTGTTCGCTTTTCAGCTCAACGTTGTGGCTTCAGTTTAGCTTTGTTGGTCCAGATAGCGCTCGGCGTCCAGCGCCGCCATACAACCAAAACCGGACGACGTCACTGCTTGGCGATACACGTGATCGGCAACATCACCGGCGGCAAACACGCCGGGTACGGTTGTTTGGGTCGCCATTCCGTCCAATCCGGAGCGGATGTGCAGGTAGCCGTTTGTCATTTCAAGCTGGCCTTCGAACAGGCTGGTGTTGGGTTTATGGCCAATGGCGATAAACACACCGGAAAGCTCCATGTCCTGCTTGGAGTCGTCTTTCATGCTGCGGATGCGCATACCGGTTACGCCGGTGCCGTCACCCAGCACTTCGTCCAGGGTGTGATCCCAAATGATTCGCACATTGCCGTTGGCGGCTTTTTCAAACAATTTGTCCTGCAGAATTTTCTCTGCACGCAGGCTGTCGCGGCGGTGCACCAGCGTCACTTCGGCCGCAATGTTGGACAGGTACAAGGCTTCTTCCACGGCGGTGTTGCCGCCGCCGATAACCGCTACCTTCTGGTTGCGATAAAAAAAGCCGTCGCAGGTTGCACAGGCCGACACGCCCTGGCCTTTGAATTTCTCTTCCGACTCAAGCCCCAGATACATGGCCGAGGCGCCGGTAGAAATGATCAGTGCATCGCAGGTGTGCTCGCCGCTGTCACCCTTGAGGCGAAACGGACGCTGGTTCAAATCGACTTCATTAACTGTGTCGTAAATGATTTTCGTTTCAAAACGTTCCGCATGTTTCAACATCCGTTGCATTAACTCTGGCCCTTGCACGCCGTCGTTGTCACCGGGCCAGTTGTCGACGTCTGTGGTTGTGGTCAGCTGGCCACCCACTTCAATACCGGTGATCAATGTTGGCTTCAGGTTGGCGCGGGCCGCGTAAACGGCAGCGGTATAGCCGGCAGGGCCGGAGCCTAGAATAATCAGGCGGGAATGTGTGCTGGTGCTCATGCTGTTCTCACTTAATACGAGTGTGGTCACTGTGCCCGCAGCTCGTTATGGCGGCGGCACGGATTTTAAAGAGTTTAAAATGTTTAGAAAGTTTGAAAAGTTTAGAAAGTTCAATAGGAAGATACGAAGGCTATCATGAATAGCCGGTACGCTTGCCAGTTGTTTTGGCCAATTCTGCTGATACGCCTGCTCTATGGGTTCAGCCGCCAGGCAGCCAACAGACTCAGTCGCCAAGCACCGATACGCCAGCTAGCAAGCGTTGCACCCGCTCCTGGCTTTTGCCGCTTTCGCCCTGTTCCAGGCGATGCTCTGCCACCGCCGCAAACACCGCTTGCACGTCGTCTGGCAGCACGTGATCACGGCCCTGCATCAGCGCCCAGGCTTTCGCTGCGCGCAGCAGGCCCAGACCGGCGCGCGGAGACAGGCCGTAAAGCAGGCCCGGAATGTTACGGCTGGCTTCCAGCAAGCGCTGTACGTAGTCGAGCAGCGCGGGGCTGGTGCTGACCTGCAACACCGTTTGTTGAATGCGCGTTAATTGCTCTTCAGCTAACAGGGTGGGTAGGCGCTGGGTCATGCTGCGGCGGTCTTCGCCCTCCAGTAATTGGCGTTCTGCCCGGGAATCAGGGTAGCCCAGGTGCAGGCGCATAAGAAACCGGTCAAGCTGACTTTCTGGCAGCGCAAACGTGCCACCTTGTTCGATGGGGTTTTGGGTGGCAATCACAAAAAACGGCTGGGGAAGGGGTCGGGTTTCGCCCTCAATCGACACCTGCCGTTCTTCCATTGCTTCCAACAGAGCGCTTTGGGTTCGCGGCGATGCGCGATTTATTTCGTCGGCTAGAATCAACTGGGCAAAAATCGGCCCCGGATGAAAAACAAGACTGCCGGCAGCCTTGTCGTAAATCGAATAGCCCAATACGTCTGCCGGCAACAAATCGTTGGTAAATTGGATGCGTTGATAGCGCAGGCCCATTATGTGTGCCAGAGCGTGGGCAAGTGTGGTTTTACCCATGCCAGGAATGTCTTCAATCAGCAAATGTCCGCCTGCGAACAGGCTGCAAAGCGCCAGGCGCACCTGCTGGTCTTTGCCCAGCAGAATGCCATTGAGTTGGTCGACGATCTGATTTATCGCTTTGTTCATAGTCTGATTAACCTCCTGCCTGTGTGAAATGTCTGAGTACAGGGCAATACGCCGGCCGCCGGAAAAAGAGCAGGTGCGGCGCTATTCGGTCGCAATGCCCGCAGGCAATTGCATTGTTACGCAGTGCAGGCTGCCGCCTTGCCGCAGCAACGGGCGACAGGGTATGGCGATTATTTCACGGTCCGGGAACAGATTCTGCACTGTGGCGATCGCTGCGGTATCTTGGGGTACATCGTATACCGGCAGTAATACCGCGCCGTTGATGATCAGAAAGTTGGCGTAAGTGGCCGGCAGGCGCCGGCCTTTTTCATCATGGATAGCGTCTGGCCAGGGCAGGGCCGTCAGACGGTAAGGCTCACCATTGGCTTGGCGGAATTCGCGCAGGCCCTCTGCCATGGCGCTAAGAGCGCCATAGTGCTCGTCGCTTTCATCAGGGCAGGCGACATAACAAATGTGGTCGGGTGCGCAAAACCGCGCCAGAGTGTCTATATGGCTGTCAGTATCGTCGCCGGCCAGGTAACCGTGATTCAGCCAGAGCACCCGGCGAATGCCCAGTAACTGGCCAAAAAGTCTCTCCATGGCGCTGCGGCTGTAGTCGGGATTGCGGCTGGGGCTTAGCAGGCATTGGCTGGTGGTCAGCAGAGTGCCTTCGCCATCGGTGTCGATGGCGCCGCCCTCCAGAATGAAGTCGACGCTTTTCAGTGTGCTGCCGTCAAACGCACCGGCCGTGAGCAGCTTGTTGTTCAGGGCGTTGTCTTTGCCCCACGGAAACTTATTGCCCCAGGCGTTAAAACTGAAATCGACCAGCCTGGAGTCGCGGTAAGTGAGCACTGCTAAAGGACCGTGGTCGCGCGCCCAGCTGTGGTCTGACGGCGCAACCAGAACCCGTGCGCGGAATGCCACGCCAGCGGTTTCTACATAATGGTTTAGTTGTTCCTGCAATCGCTGCGCCTGCTCTGGGTCTTCGCAGCTGATCAATACCGCTTCGAAGCGCAAAACCGCGCGCGCAATCGCCATAAATACCGGCTCTGTCTGTGCCAGATGGCTGGCCCAGGCGGTGTTCTGATGGGGCCAGGTCAGCATCACCGCACTCTGCGGCGCCCACTCTGCGGGCAATAACGGCTTCGATTTCACTGGGCCAGTACCTTTTTCCTATTGAAAAAAACCAGTCTAACGGACAGGCGCCGACACGTCAGGGTCTACTGGCAAAACTTTGCGGCCTTTTCTGTATCTGTGTCAGGGCGTGCGCTTTACAACCGCGCGAATAACCCGCTCGCTCTCAAAATACACCACAAAAGCCGGGTAGTGCCACTGGCTGATGGGCGGCTGGCCTACCGGGCCGCGGGTAGACTCGGGTGAGCCCCAGCGCACGCGCACGCGTTCGGCTTTCATACCGGTCTGTGGCAGTGATATGGCATCGCGGTTGCCCTGTTGGCCGAGCGGAATGAACAGTTCCTGAGTGCTGGCAGGCATCACCGACAAGGTCGTCGCCAGAACGGCAGACAACAGGCCGGCTCGTAGCAATGGGCGCCAAAAGCGATGGGTCTTCATGGTCAGGGTGACTCCGCAGGAGAAATGGATAAAACGTAATTTAGTTTGCGCTTTGGACATTTGCCCCGACAGTTTCGGTGTTTGGTTGCTGGCGCTGGCGAATTTGCCAGCGCATGATGTGGCGCGCCAGCTGTTGGCGATCACTGTCTTCCAAACGCACAAAGCGGGTGTGAATCCATGTGCCGTCGCGGTCTTCGGTGTTAACGCCTACGACTTCGCCAATGGCCCGGGGCTGAAACAGTTCCGGCGGCAGAGTCAGGCGCATGGCAATATGGTCACCCACCTGCAAACTTTCATCGTTGCTAAAAAAGGCAACACCACCCTCGCTGAGCGTGGCTTGGTGCCAATGCTCTGGTTGCAACGGATTTTGCTCAAAGGCCATAATGCGCGCCAGAATATCCAGCTTGGAGTTAAACGCTTTTAACAGGCTTTGCAATGCCCGATCGCGCTCGCTTAAGCCGGCAAGTTGGGTTCTGATGTCTTGGTCAAGGCGTTTGAATTCTGCCTGTAAGCTGGTGAACGGGGTATTTTCGAAGGCGCTGAAATCGTCTTGGGTACTGGGAGGTAGTTTGTGCACCTCCAACCCAATCCGATCGTTTATTCTGAAGTAATTCCGCCGTTCGCGTTGTTTCTTCGCATTGGCGCTGTCATCGTTGCGCTGGGTCATTGGGACTCCGATACGGACGTTCGTTTGTAAGGTGAAGTTTAGCAGTTCCCGGCGCGGCATTAACACGACTGGGTTCAATCAATCACGAATTAGTCGCAGCCAGCAGCAGGCAAGGCTTTATGTTTAAACCTTTATCATTTTATATCGGCTTGCGCTATATCGCTGCCAAACGCCGTAATCACTTTATCTCGTTTATTTCACTTACCTCTATGATCGGCTTGATGCTGGGCGTTGCGGTGCTGATTATTGTGCTGTCAGTCATGAACGGTTTCGATCGCGAGCTGAAGCAGCGAATTCTGGGAATGGTGCCCCACGCTATTATCGAGGGTTCCGGCACGATTGAAAACTGGGAAGCGGTAGACGCAGCCGTCGAGAAACACCCGCGAGTGTTGGCGGCGGCCCCATTTATTAAGGGCCAGGGCATGGTCACCGGCGGCGGAGCGGTGCGCGGCGTGCTGTTGAACGGCATTTTGCCAGACCAGGAGCGAACCGTATCGATTATTGAAGACCACATGGAACAGGGCAGCCTGGACGATCTGAAGTCGGGCGAGTTCGGCATTATTATTGGGCGCTTTTTGGCGTCCAGCCTGCGCCTGCAGTTGGGTGATAAAATAACCGTGGTGCTGCCTGAAGCGTCGGTAACGCCGGCTGGCGTATTGCCGCGATTGAAACGTTTTACCGTCAAAGGCGTGTTTAGCGTGGGCGCTGAGTTAGACGGCAGCTACACGTTGATACACATGGACGACGCCGCCAAGCTGATGCGCACAGACGGCAAAGCCCAAGGCATCCGTTTGCTGGTCGATGACCTCTTCGCCGCACCGCGGGTAGCCGAGCAAGCGGCGCAACTGCTTTCAGGGCGCTATTACATATCCGATTGGACCCGCACCCACGGCAACCTGTTCCAGGCCATACGAATGGAAAAAACCATGATTGGCCTGTTGCTGATGTTCATTGTGGCGGTGGCGGCATTCAATATTGTGTCCACTCTTGTCATGGTGGTCACCGACAAAACCGCAGACATTGCCATTTTACGCACCATGGGCGCGACACCCGCGCGCATCATGCGCATTTTCATGGTGCAGGGCGCGGTTATCGGCATTTTCGGAACGCTGGTGGGCACGTTGCTGGGCATTCTGGGTGCACTCAATATCAGCGCGTTCATCAGCTGGCTGGAGGTCGTACTGGGCCATCAGTTCCTCAGTGCCGACGTGTATTTCATCAGTTACTTGCCGTCCCAGTTGCTATGGGAAGACGTCATGATCATCAGCGGTAGTGGTTTGGCCATGAGCCTGCTGGCCACCATTTACCCGGCCTGGCGTGCGTCTCGTATTGACCCGGCAGACGCGCTTAGATATGAATAGAGCCAACCTATGAGCAAAAGCATAAAAGACGTAACGACCAACACCGCGAACTGGGTTATTGATTGCAATCAAGTGACCCGTACCTATAACCAGGGCCCGGAAAAGCTGACGATTTTTTCCGACATCTCGCTGCAAGTCACCGCCGGTGAAACCATCGCCATTGTCGGTAGCAGCGGCTCCGGAAAAACCACGCTGCTGAATTTGCTAGGCGGGCTAGACCGACCGTCAACGGGCGATATCAAAATTTGCGGTCAGGAAATTTACAAGCTGTCGGAAGCCGCGCGGGCACGCTTTCGCAACAAGCATCTTGGGTTTGTGTACCAGTTTCACCATTTGCTGCCGGAGTTCTCCGCGCTTGAAAACGTGATGATGCCGTGCGTGCTGGGTGATGTCAGCGTGGCGGCAGCGCGTAAGAAGGCCGCTTTTCTGCTGAACAGTGTAGGCTTGGGCGCACGCCTGGCGCACAAGCCGGGCGAGCTGTCTGGCGGTGAGCGTCAGCGCGTGGCCATAGCCCGGGCCCTAGTGAACGAGCCCGACTGTGTTTTGATGGACGAACCCACCGGTAATCTTGATGAGCACACCGGTGCCGGTGTGCGCGCACTGATCGAATCGCTGCGCGATCAATTTGGTATGGCGTTTGTGATGGTCACTCACGATATGTCGATGGCGAGAAGTCTGGGGCGGGTGATGCGGCTGGAGCAGGGGCGTTTGGTACACGAGGGTTAGTGGCGGCGTTGCCCCCGGCGCAGACGCCAGTTGGCGCGAACTCTTCTGCGCCATAACAACTGAATGATCAAATAAGCGAAGCAGGCAGACACCGTAGCCACAACGAGCGAGCCCAGGTAAAGCGGTATGCCAATATCCAGCAGGCGTTCGCTGATCCACGCCAGTGACGGCGAGAATTCAAAATCCAGTAGTGGCCTGCTCAGCATCCAGGCCCCCAGTTTGTAGTTGAAGTAGAAAATCGGGGGCATGGTAACCGGGTTGCTGATCCACACCAGCACCACCGCCAGCGGCAGGTTGGCGTTGAACCAGATCGCGAACAGCGCCGATGCAAGCATCTGGAAAGGCATCGGAATAAAGCAGAACCACACGCCTATCAGAAACGCACGGGCCACACTGTGGCGGTTGATATGCCACAGATTGGGTTCCTGTACGATGTCGCCCAGAAAATTCAGCGATTTCATTTGCCTCACCTTTTCCGGAGACGGCAAATAGCGTTTCATGAACCTCTTTGGCATAAGAAGTTGTTCTGCCTATAGACGTTTAAACGACCGGTGTTAGGGACAACGCCGGTGCTATAACTCAGGAGGACAAGGAATGTCCGGCGATTTTTTCAGTGGCGGCTCAAACCGCCCGCTGTCTCGCAACCCGCGAGGCTTTATGGTCGGGCCTTTGCTAATCGCGTTCTGTTGCGGCGTTATCTTACTGTATCGGTTGTCGGTGTTGCCAGCGTGGCAATGGTTGTTTGCGGCGATGGCAGGTTGCAGCGTGCTGGCGCTGTTGCTCCCTCAGCGCTGGGGTCGCACGGCGTTTATTCTGTTTGCGGCGCTGCTAGCGGGCACCGCCTGGGCTTCATGGCACTCCAGTCAGCGCCTGCATGAGCGCCTGCCGGCGGCATGGGAAAAGGTGCCGCTGGAGGTGTCCGGTTATGTTTGCAGTCTTCCCGCTCGGGGCAGTTTTGACAGTTTAAAGTTCGATTTCTGCCTAGTGGAAAACGCTTACCAGCATAACGCGCAAGCGCCACTGCCGGCGCACGCTTTACCCTCCCGCTTGCGTCTGGCCTGGTACGGCGACCATCCGGACCAGTTACCCGGTCACACCCTGACTATAACGGTTGTGCTTAAACGCCCCCACGGTGGCTTGAACCTGACCGGTTTTCGCTATGAAGACTGGCTGTTCCGTCACGGTTACCGCGCCACCGGAAGTGTGCGCACGGTCGTGTCGGATGCCAGTATTGAATGCGGCTTGCACTGCCGTTACCGCTACCAGCACCGCCGCCTGCTGGACTGGGTGACGGCGAAGTTTGGCGAAGCCAGGCACTTTCCGTTGTTGGCGTCTTTGCTGATTGGCTATCGCGGCGCCATGACCCCCGCCCACTGGGACACTCTGAAAGCCACCGGCACCATTCACTTGGTGGCGATTTCGGGCTTGCATCTGGGCCTGGTGGCTTTGGGCATCGGAGGTGTGGCGCGCCGGTGTGCAGTGCGAGTACCCGAATCCATTTTGTCTGAACGTGCCAGGCGGCGCCTGATGTTTGGCGTAGTGATGATTGGCTGCCTGGCCTACGCGTTGATGTCCGGCTTTACGGTGCCCACCCGGCGCGCGCTGCTAATGATCGCTGTGCTGGGCTGGGCGCTGCTGCAAGGCTGGCATATATCGCCCTGGCGCAGCCTGCTGCTGGCGCTGACAGTGGTGTTGATTGCCGATCCATTTTCGCCGCTGGACGCCGGCTTCTGGCTGTCGTTTTGTGCGGTGGCGGTGTTGATACTGGTGTTCTCCGGGCGCCTTGGCATGGTTCAGGGCGTGCTGGCGCTGGTGCTGGCGCAGACTGCCATGTTCGCCGGATTATGGCCAGGGCTACTGCTAATGGGCCAGAACCAGCCGCTGGCGGGGTTTGTGGCCAATCTTTTTGCCATTCCGTGGGTGTCGATGGTGGTTATGCCGCTGCTGTTGTGCGGCGCTTTGCTAGTGGCGCTTGTACCCGCCAGTAGCGTGTGGGTGACGCTGCTTCTGGACACCGTATTGGGGGTTTTATGGCAAGGATTGCAGTGGCTGGGGGGCTGGGGCAGCCCGACAATTCATCTGGGTGTTGCCGCTGCCATCGGATTGGCGGCGGTCGTACTGTTGGCTTTGTGGTATCCGCAACGGGGCTTTCGCCTGACGCTGGTGTTATCACTGGGGTTTTGGTCAGTGTCGCACGGGTGGCTTCAGGTGCCGGTTGGTAATCGCCTCGTACCTCTGCCACAGGTGATTGTATGGGATGTTGGCCAGGGCCTTTCAGTTCTGGTACGCCATCAGCAGCAGGCATTGCTGTATGACACTGGCCCAGCCATTCCCGGTGTGTTCTCGGCGGTAGAGTCGGTGATACTGCCCAACCTGCGGGCGTTGGGGGTGCAGCGCCTGGATACGCTGGTGGTGAGCCATGCCGATGGCGACCACAGCGGTGGTCTGGAGCAGCTTGTTACCGAATTGCCGCCAGCGCGCTTGATCGGCGGTGAAGCGGCTGACACAGCCGATCGCCTGGCGCAGGCCGGGCTGGTCAGAAACGTGACAGACTGCGGGCGGCAAACTCTGATGCTGGGTCGACTGGAGCTGAATTTCTGGCGCTCAGATCGCGCCAAAGAGGGTAACGGTGCTTCCTGCGTGCTGCGCATTCGTGACCCGGACTCGGCGACCGAGTGGCTGCTAACCGGTGATATTACCGTCAGGGAAGAAGCCGAATACTTGAGTTATCTTAACGATCAACCGGTGCAAAAGGCGCGTAATGCCATTACCCGGGTGTTGTTGGCGCCCCACCATGGCAGTAAAAGCTCGTCTTCCGACGCTCTGGTTCAGGCTCTTTCGCCCGATACTGTCATTTACACCGCCGGCTACCGCCATCGCTACGGCCACCCACACCCGCAGGTAACCCGCCGTTATCAATTAGAGGGTAGCCATCAAATCAACACTGCCTGCGCCGGAGCGGTGGTTATGGCGGTAAAATCTGCTGGGCTGGTTATCCGCCCGATGCAGCAAAACGCGCCGTTCTGGATCAGTGGCCCTGGTCTCGCACGGGCGCAGTGTCTCGAACGGTTGCACAACACCACACAATAGCCGCTATGCTAAAAATGCCGACAGCTATGCTAAAGTAGCGCGGCTTGTAATTGACCAGGAGACCGAGCGTGTTCGAGCTTTTAAAAGCGGGTGGCATTTTGATGGTGCCCATACTGTTTTGTTCTGTGTTGGCATTGGCCATCATCCTTGAACGTTTCTGGAGCCTGCGTGACAGCCGGATCGCACCGCCAGAAGCGCTGAACGAGCTGTGGCGTTGGATCAAGAAAAAAGAGCTGAACGGCAGGCGTCTGAAAACCCTGCAAGCGTCGTCACCCATGGGGCGTGTGCTTGCCAGCGGTTTGCTGAACGCCAAGCACGGCCGTGAGGTAATGAAAGAAAGCATCGAGCACGAAGCCAGTCAGGTGGTTCACCAGCTCGAGCGGTTTCTGAACCCACTGGGCACCGTTGCAACCATAACGCCGTTGCTGGGCCTTCTGGGCACGGTCATTGGCATGATCAAAGTGTTTGCGGAAATTCAGTTGGCCGGTGTCGGCAATGCTGGCAATCTGGCTGGAGGTATTTCCGAGGCCCTTATAACAACAGCCTCTGGCCTCAGTGTGGCCATTCCAGCGTTGATTGCCCATCGCTATTTTATCCGCCGGGTAGATGCCCTGGTGGTCAACATGGAGCAAGAGGCCATCAAGCTGGTGGAAGTTGTACACGGCGACCGCGAAATTGACGTAGAAGGAGCCTGAACCCAGTGAAGTTCAAGCGCCAGCGCAGCCAGCATGTGGCTATGGACCTGACACCGCTGATCGACGTGGTGTTTTTGTTGTTGATTTTTTTTATGGTGTCGACAACGTTCACCCGGGAAAGCCATCTTCAGGTGGAATTGCCGCAAGCCAGCGGTAATCCGGCGGCGCCGGCAGAAGCGGAACAGATTGATGTGGTGATTAGCGCCGATGGCCAATACCTGCTGAACGACAAACCGCTGGTGAACAACCGCCGCGAAACCCTGGAGCGAGGCATTCGGGAGTTGGCCAACACAGACACATCATTGCCGTTCATTATTACCGCCGATGCCCGAACTCCCCACGAGTTTGTGGTGCGGGCGATGGATGCGGCCGGTCGCCTGGGTTTCGCCAAACTCAGCATTACCACCGAACGTGAGGCCCAACCCCAGTGAGTGCAGCAAGTTCACCAGGCCCGACAATCCCAAAAATCTCCTCAGGCCCAGAGTCTGAAGGCCCGGGTAAGATTCCAGAGGGCAGTTGGCACACCTACAAGCGCCTTTTACGCTATGTGAAACCGTTTTGGATAGCGTTTACCCTGGCGATAATCGGCAACGTTATCTACGCCGCGGCGTCGACCGGCATGGCGGCGGCCATGGAATACGTCATCAAGGCCATTGAAAATCCGACCGATCAGAATCGGCTGATTTTAACTCTGCTGATTGTTGGGGTGTTTGCGTTTCGCGGCCTGGGCACCTTCATGAGCCAATATTTCATCAGTTACGTGGGTCGTAACGTCATCAATGCCCTGCGCACCGATGTCTTTGACCGCATGCTAACCTTGCCGTCGCGCTACTTTGATGACAACGCGGCCGGCCGATTGGTGTCGAAGCTGACCTTTAACGTGGAACAAGTGGCTGAAGCCGCAACCGACGCTATCACCATTACCTTTCGCGAAGGCCTTACCATTGTTGGGCTGCTGGGCTACATGCTGTATACCAACTGGAAACTCACGCTGGTCTTTCTGGCGGTCGGGCCGCTGATCGGAGCGGTGGTCAGCTACGCCAGCAAGCGCTTCCGTAAAATCAGCAAACGCATTCAGGGCTCCATGGGCGACATTACCCACGTTGCGTCGGAATCGATCAGTGGTTATCGGGTGGTGCGCACCTTCGGCGGTGAAGACTTTGAACGCAAGCGTTTTCAGAAGGTCAGCGAAAGCAATCTGAAGCAAAGCTTGAAGATGTCATCTACCCAGGCCATCAGTGTGCCTGTGATTCAGGTTCTGGTAGCAATTGCGATTGCGGCACTGGTGTGGACCATGTTGTCGCCGACGATTCGCGGCGAAATGAGCACCGGTCAACTGGTTGCCTTTATTACCGCAGCAACAACGATGGCCAAGCCTATTCGCCAAGTGACTTCCGTGCATTCGAAAATCCAGAAGGGTCTTGCGGCAGCCTACGATGTGTTTGAAACCCTGGACGAACGCCCGGAGCCGGATTCCGGCATCTTTGCCCCGCAGCGGGTTAAAGGCGACATCGAATTTCGTGACGTGGGCTTCAGCTATCGCGACCAGCTTGACAAGGTGTTGAACAATATTTCGCTGACGGTTCCGGCGGGGCAGAGCGTTGCTCTGGTTGGTCGCAGTGGCAGTGGCAAATCTACGCTGGTGAGCCTTTTGCCGCGGTTTTACGATTACACCGACGGCGAAATCCGTATTGATGGCCACTTGCTGGAAGACTTCACGTTGCAGGCCCTGCGCGCGCAGATTGCCCTGGTTACCCAGAGCGTGGTGCTGTTCAACGATACAATTGCAGCGAACATTGCCTACGGCGCGCTGCGCGATTGCAGCCCCGAGGCCATCCGTGACGCCGCCGACAAAGCGCACGCTCTGGAATTTATTGACCGCATGCCCGAGGGCCTGAATACCATGATTGGCGACAATGGCGTTATGCTTTCCGGGGGCCAGCGCCAGCGCTTGGCCATTGCTCGGGCGCTGCTGAAAGACGCCCCCATTCTGATTCTGGACGAAGCCACATCGGCGCTGGATACCGAATCTGAGCGCTACATCCAGAACGCTATGGAAACGGTGATGAAAGGCCGTACCACCTTGGTGATTGCTCACCGCCTGTCAACCATTGAAAACGCCGATTGCATACTGGTGATGGACAATGGCCGCATAGTGGAATCCGGCCGCCACCAGGACTTGCTGGACCAGGGCGGCGCCTATGCCCAACTGCATCAGATGCAGTTTAGCGAGCACGCATGACCAGCGGTAAGCGGGTATGAGTTCGCTAGTAGACCGGTTGTGGTATAGCCAAAATCGCCCGCTGAGATTTCTGGCGCCACTGGCCTGGCTATACCGGCGCATTGCTTCATTGCGCATGCGCAAAGCGTTGAAAGATCGGGCCCCGGCGTTAACGGCTCCGGTGGTGGTGGTGGGTAATATTACAGCCGGTGGCACCGGTAAATCGCCGCTTACGGCCTGGCTGGTAACGCAATTGCGCAACGCCGGCTGGCATCCGGTCATCCTTAGCCGCGGTTACGGTGGCAAGTCCAGGCAATATCCGCTTTTTGTGAATGCTGATAGCAACGCCAGTATCGCCGGTGATGAACCCGTTATGCTGGCACGGGCCACTGGCTGCCCGGTGGTGGTAGATCCACAACGGCTGCGCGCGGCGCACTACGCCATTGATCAGAGATTGGGCGATGTTCTGGTGTGCGACGACGGTCTTCAGCACTACGCTCTGCCCCGTGATATAGAACTGGCCGTATTCGACGCCAGCCGCGGCTTGGGCAATGGCGCTAGCATACCTGTGGGGCCGCTGCGGGAGCCGGCAGAACGGCTAAAATCGGTCGATTATATTATTCTTAATGGCTCTACCGGAGCGCACGTTCGCCGCCACAGCCAATTTGCCGGCGTGCAACATAAGGCAATCTACACCATGAATCTTAGCCCGATGCATCTTCTGCACCTGGCCAGCGGTGCGCAGGTGCCGCTGACAAAGCTGGCGGGACAAAAGCTGCTGGCAGTGGCGGGTATAGGGAACCCGGCGCGATTTTTTGCCACTCTCAGCGCCCTGGGCGCAGAAGTAAGGCCGCGGGCTTTTGCCGACCATCACCGTTTTAAACCGGGTGACCTGAAAACCGACGCTGGTGAATGGCTGGTGATGACCGCGAAAGATGCGGTGAAGTGCCAGGATTTTGCACCCGACAACGGTTACGCTCTGATGATTGAAGCCCAGTTGCCCGCCGAATTTGGCCGCCGGCTGCTGACCCAGTTGGCCGGTTGGCGCCAGCTGCACCCGAATAAAAGCGGCCCGCTGGCGGCTGCTTCCGTTGCAACAGAACGAGACCACCATCATGGATAAAAAACTGCTGGCACTGCTGGCGTGCCCGGTATGTAAAGGCGAGCTCAAGCTCAACGATGAAAAAACCGAACTGTTGTGCTATCTGGACGCCATGGCGTTTCCCTTGCGCGAGGGTATTCCGGTGATGCTGGCCACCGAAGCCCGCACCCTGAGCACCGATGAGCGCCTGCATAAAAGCTGAGCGAGGAGCCATTCATGCCCTTTACCACGCCCTTTACCGTCGTGATTCCGGCGCGCTTCGGGTCAAGCCGCTTGCCGGGCAAACCGTTGGCAGACATTGGCGGCCAGCCGATGATTCAGCATGTGTGGCAGCGAGCACAGGAAAGCCGCGCCGGGCGAGTGGTGATTGCCACCGACGACGCGCGGGTACAGCAAGCCTGTGAGCGCTTTGGTGCCGAAGTTGTTATGACCTTGGCCGGTCATGTCAGCGGTACCGACCGTCTGGCTGAAGTGGCACAGGCCTTGAATCTGGACGAAGACCACCGGGTAATCAATGTACAAGGTGATGAACCACTGATCCCCAGCGTGTTGATTAATCAGGTGGCAGACAATCTGGACTTGCACCCCGAAGCGGCCATTGCCACTCTGTGCGAGCGCATTCACGATGCGGAGTCGGTGTTTAATCCCAACGTAGTGAAAGTGGTTTTCGACCGGCAGGGGATGGCACATTATTTCAGCCGCGCGCCTATACCCTGGTATCGCGATGGCTGGGACGCCGCTACGGCGGTCGGGGCAAACCGCACTGCAAATCGGGATCTGCCGGACAATTTTGGTTATTTTCGCCACATCGGCATTTATGGTTATCGCGCCGGCGTACTGGCCGATTTTGTGCGCTGGCCACCGGCGCCCGCCGAACAGGTGGAAGCATTGGAACAGCTGCGTGCGCTTTATAACGGCGCTCGCATTCATGTTGACTTGGCGGCCGTCAGTCCGCCAGCCGGGGTAGACACCGAAGCGGATCTGCAACGGGTAAGGGCTTTTTTGAACAAGCAGGAGATAAATTAATGGCAGCCTCTGTTAGCGTTTTATTTGTGTGCCTGGGTAACATTTGTCGCTCACCCACCGCCGAAGGCGTGTTTCGCAAACAGGTAGCGGCCGCCGGCCTTGAACAGCAGGTACGTATTGATTCTTGCGGCACCGGTGATTGGCATATTGGCAAAGGCCCAGATCAGCGCGCGGTGACCGCGGCCGGTCGAATCGGGATTGATATCAGTGGCCTGAGAGCGCGTCAGTTCGAGGTCGAAGACCTGGACAGTTTTGACTATGTATTAGTGATGGACCGCCAGAATCTGGCAGACGTGAAAGAAATCTGGCATCAGAACGGCGGCACCGTGCCCCGGCTGTTCTTGAACTTTGCTGATTTTGACGACCAAGAAGTGCCAGATCCGTATTTCGGTGGAGACGATGGTTTTCAACATGTGCTCGAACTGATCCACCAAGCCGGTGAAGGTCTGCTGAATGACATTCGCGGGAAGCTGGGATGAAAACCCTGCCAGAAATACGGGAAAGGGTAGATTTAACGCCCTATAACTCTCTGGCCATTGCGGCCAGTGCCCGCTATTTCGCCCGCATTACCCATCGTGAACAGGTTGGCGCCACGCTGGCTTGGGCGGCTGAAAAAAATCTGCCGGTGCTGATTGTCGGCGGTGGCAGTAACCTGGTGTTTCGCGCCGACATTGAGGGCCTGGTTGTGCATATGGCTCTGGCAGGGCGGCACTGGCGTGATATCAGCATTGAGGCGGCCACGCTGGTGCTGGGTGCTGGGGAAAACTGGCATGGCGCGGTCTTGTACGCTGCCCGCAGCGGCTATCGCGGAATCGAAAATCTAGCGCTGATTCCGGGTACCTGCGGCGGCGCACCGGTACAAAATATTGGCGCTTACGGCGTGGAATTGGCAGATACGCTGGTGTGCGTCACCGCTCTGGATCGCAGTAGCGGAAAGTCAGTGACTCTAAGTGCCGAAGCGTGCAATTTCGCCTACCGTGACAGCCTGTTTAAACAGCAGCCCGAACGGTATCTGATTCTGGACGTGCATCTGCGCCTGTCCCGCAACCGGCCTTTCCAGTTGGGTTACGGCGAGCTGGCGGCTTACTTTGGCGATACGCCGGTGTCAAAATTAAACGCTGAAGATGTGGCCGAGGCGGTCATGGCCGTTCGCCGCCGCAAACTGCCAGACCCGCAGCGCCTGCCAAATGCTGGCAGTTTTTTTAAAAACGCGGTGGTCAGCCAAAAGGTGTTTGATCAGCTACAAAGCCGTTTTTCAGACCTGGTGGCTTATCCACTGCCACACGGTCAGGGCATGAAGTTGGCGGCGGGCTGGTTGATTGAACAGTGTGGTTGGAAAGGCTACCGCAACCAATGGGTGGGCGTGCACAATGTCCAGGCTCTGGTGCTAATCAACCACGGCGGCGGCAGCGGTGCACAGCTGCTTGCGCTGGCTCAGGAAATTCGCGAGTCTGTTCAGGCACGCTTTGGCGTTGAGCTAGAGCAGGAGCCTCTCACGCAGCCGGCCATCAATTAGTCAGACCGATCGGTCACGAATAAAAAACCCTGGTGCGTTTCGGCGACCAGGATTTTTTAATGACGCGTTTTTGTTTTTAAAGCGGCGAAACACGCTTCAGAAAGGAAATCGCATCCGCCAGGGCAACGTCCTGTTTATCGGCATCGCGGCGGCCCTTGTATTCCAGAGTACCGGCTTCCAGCCCGCGGTCAGACACCACAAAGCGATGGGGAATGCCGGTCAGCTCCATATCTGCGAACTTCACCCCGGGCCGCTCGTTGCGGTCGTCTAGCAGCACGTCGTAACCAGCCTGTTGCAGCTGTTGGTAGAGTTTTTCACCGGCTTCGGCCACCGCAGGTGATTTGTGGCCGTTCAGAAGTACCACGGCAACCCGGAAGGGCGCGATAGCGTCGGGCCATATAATGCCGCGATCATCGTGATTTTGCTCGATTGACGCTGCCACAATCCGCGACACGCCAATGCCGTAGCAGCCCATAGACATCGTGGCGGTTTTGCCATTTTCGTCCAGCACCGTGGCGTTCAGTGCCTTGCTGTATTTGTTGCCCAGTTTGAATATATGGCCCACTTCAATACCACGGCGAATTTCCAGGGCGCCCTGGCCACAGGGGCTGGCGTCGCCTTCCACCACGTTGCGCAAGTCTTCCACCCGTCCCAGTGGCAGGTCGCGTAGCCAGTTTACGCCGGTCAGGTGCACGTCATTCTTGTTGGCGCCGCAGACAAAGTCTGCCAAGTGCGCGGCGCTGCGGTCGACAATCACCGGCACCGACAAATTTACCGGCCCAATCGAGCCAGGTGCGCAGCCGGTGGCGCGCTGAATTTCCTCATCCGTGGCCATCGTCAACGGGTCGGCCACGCCGGCCAGATTTTCTGCCTTGATCTCATTCAGGGAATGGTCGCCGCGCAGAATCAGCGCCACCAATCCTGGGTCACTGCCTTCTTCGGCATCGGCTTCAGCTTCGGCTTTCACCAGCAGCGTTTTCACGGTTTGGGTGACGTCTTCTTTCAGAAACTCGGTAATGTCGGCAATTGTCCGTTGGCCCGGCGTCGCCACTTCGGTCATCGCCTGGGTGGGTGCGGGGCGCTCGCCGCCGGGTGCCATGGCTTCGGCTTTTTCTATATTCGCCGCGTAGTCGCTGCCGGTGCTGAACACGATGGCGTCTTCACCAGAGGAGGCCAACACGTGAAATTCCTGGGAGCCACTGCCGCCAATGGCGCCGGAGTCTGCCTGCACGGGGCGGTAATCCAGGCCCAGGCGATCAAATATAGCGCAGTAGGTGCGGTGCATCAGCTGGTAAGTTTCGTCCAGTGATTCAGCACTGATGTGAAATGAATAGGCGTCTTTCATGATGAACTCCCGTGCACGCATCACGCCGAAACGGGGGCGACGCTCGTCACGGAATTTTGTCTGAATCTGAAAGAAGTTGGCAGGCAGCTGTTTATAGCTTTTCAGCTCGTTGCGGATCAGGTCGGTAATCACTTCTTCGTGGGTAGGGCCAAAGCAAAACTCGCGGCCGTGGCGATCGTTCATGCGCAGCAGTTCGCCGCCGTATTCGTCCCAGCGGCCAGATTCCCGCCACAGTTCTGCTGGCTGTACCGCCGGCATCAGCAGTTCTTGCGCGCCGCTGCGGTCCATTTCTTCGCGCACAATGCGCTCAACTTTGCGCAGGGTACGCAGGCCCATGGGCAGCCAGGTATAAAGGCCGGCGGCCAGTTTGCGGATCAAACCGGCACGCAGCATCAGCTGGTGGCTGATAATCTCGGCGTCGGCGGGTGTTTCTTTTTGGGTGGCAATCAGATAACGGCTGGCTCGCATTTTGGGTTCCGTCAGGAGTGATTCATGGAGAGGCCGCAGCCTCAAAAATAATGGCCTCTATTGTACGGAGCCGCAACAGGCAGGTACAGACACCCGCCCGGTAAAGTTGGGTTTGCCCGGGCGTAAAAGCGCACAGCCCGCAAGGTCAGGACAAATAGCCTAAGGGCAGGGCCGTGTTATCCAGAACCCGGCGTAGCACAAAGCTTGAATGTACGCCGCTCACCCCGGCAATGCGGGTTATCTGGTTCAGCAGAAAGTGATGGTAATGGTCCATATCCGGCACCACCACTTTCAGCATGTAGTCTGCGTCGTGGCCGGTAATCAGATAGCACTCCAGCACCTCCGGATAGGCGCTGACGGCCTCCTCAAACGCCGCAAAACGTTCCGGTGTGTGGCGGTCCATGCCGATCAGAATGATGGCGGTGAGCGCCAGCCCGAGTTTTTTGTGATTAAGAATGGTTGCCGTGCGCACAATCACGCCGTTTTGCTCCAGCGCACGCACCCGGCGCAGGCAGGGCGACGGCGATAGCCCGACTTTGTCGGCCAACTGTTGGTTGGTGAGTGAACCGTCTTTTTGCAGATGGTCCAGAATTTTTCGGTCGGTTTTGTCCAGTGCGATCAGGGTTTCGAATTTATTAAGCATTTTCTGCTACTAACCTCGGTTTTAACGATATTTAATGGCTCTATAGTCCGGTTTGTAGCCTCTATTAGCAATCACCTGCGTCGACTTTTTGTGTAATCTTGTGTTCTGTAACCGGCAATCTGCACACGCAAAAAGGAAACCATTGTATGGCTTTTGATCATCGTAAATACGCCGCCTTCAAGCCCATCGCTAAAACCAATCGGCGCTGGCCCGATCGTGTGATTGAGCGGGCGCCCACCTGGTGCGCGGTTGATTTACGCGATGGCAACCAAGCTCTGGTAAAACCTATGTCGGTCAGCCAGAAACAGCGGATGTTTGATTTGCTGGTAAAGCTGGGCTTCAAGGAAATCGAGATCGGTTTCCCCGCAGCCAGCCAGCCGGACTTTGATTTCTGCCGCAAGCTTATCGAAGAAGGGCGTATTCCTGACGATGTAAAGATTCAGGTGCTGACCCAGGCCCGGCCGGCGCTGATCAAGCGCACTTACGAAGCGTTGGAAGGCGCCAAAAATGCCATTGTCCACGTTTATAACTCCACTTCTATCGTGCAGCGCGAGCAGGTGTTCGGGTTAGACCGTGATGGCATCCGTGATATTGCAGTAGAGGGTGCGCGTTTGGTGAAGGAGCTGGCCGCCGGTTACCCGAACACCCAATGGACCTTTCAGTATTCGCCGGAGAGCTTTACCGGTACCGAGCTGGATTTTGCCGCTGAAGTCATCGATGCAGTGACTGAAGTGTGGCGCCCGGACCAGGGCCAAGCGGTCATTATTAACCTGCCTGCCACGGTGGAGATGGCCACGCCCAACGTGTTTGCCGATCAGATCGAGTGGATTTGCGACACCATTCAGCGCCGCGAACATCTGAGCATCAGCGTGCATACTCACAATGACCGGGGCTGTGGCGTAGCCGCGGCCGAACTGGCGGTCATGGCGGGCGCTGATCGGGTGGAAGGAACGCTGATGGGGAACGGCGAACGCACCGGTAATATGGATCTGGTGACCATGGCGATGAACCTGTATTCGCAGGGCATTGACCCAACCCTGGATTTGTCCGGCATGGCTGACATTACCGAGGTGGTTGAAGCCTGCACCGAGATTTCGACTCATCCACGCCACCCCTATGCGGGTGAGCTGGTATTCACCGCGTTTTCTGGCAGCCATCAGGACGCTATCCGCAAATGTCTGGCTCAGCGTAAAGAAGGCGATGCCTGGAATGTGGCCTATCTGCCGATTGATCCGTTCGACCTGGGCCGTCGCTATGACGAGGTGGTGCGCATCAACAGCCAGTCTGGCAAGGGCGGTGTGGCTTATGTGCTAGAGCGGGATTACAACATCAGCTTGCCACGTTGGCTGCAAATTGAGTTCAGCAAAGTGGTGCAGCGTGAAGCGGAAAACAACGGCGGCGAGATCGATTCGGTGAGCATTCACCGCCTGTTTGAAGCTCGCTACCTTGCGGTGCCGGCAGACTGGGCGTTACGCACTTACGATCTTCATCGCAACGAACAAGGGGTACGTGCAGATTTGGTGATCGGTAACGAAAACAGCCCGGTAACGCTGCAAGGTTATGGCTCAGGGGCGGTGGAAGCCGTGGCAGCGGCGCTGGCCCAGCGTTTTTCCATTACCCTGGCGGTAGAGGCGTATGACGAGTTCGCTCTGGGCGCAGGCACTTCGGCCAATGCCATGGCGTGTATTCGTTTGCAGGCCAACGGCCAGGCGTGCAGCGCAGCAGCCCTGGCGGAAGACACCACGTCGGCGACCTTACAGGCATTATTGAATGCGGTGGCTCAGGTTGTGCCCTGTGTTCACGCTGGCGCAAAAGCGGTCGATGAAGTGTTAAGCGTCTGATCTTAACATTAGCCATAAAAAAACGGGCCGGTGAATCATCGGCCCGTTTTTCTGACTGGTCACGCTTTATCAGCGACAGCCCTTATTACACAGGCGTTACGTTCTCTGCCTGCGGGCCTTTAGGGCCGTCGGTTACAGTAAACTGCACTTTCTGGCCTTCAGCCAGGGTGCGAAAACCGTCTGCGTTGATGGCACTGAAGTGAACGAACACGTCACTGCCGTCTTCCTGGGCGATAAAGCCAAAGCCTTTTGCTTCGTTGAACCACTTCACGTGGCCAGTTGTGGTCTCAGACATCGATCTTTCCTGTATTTCACATGAGCTCCTATGAACGGAGCTTTTCTGATTTCCCCCCGTAGGGGCTTAGATACTGCCACCCCAGTATAGACCCAGCGAAGGCGCCGTCAACGCCCTTTCGGGCGCTGTTTTGGAAAATTTACCGAGGCCGGAACTGGTCGCTGATTTCTTCCAGAATGGACGGGTCATCAATGGTGCTCGGTACATTGTAGGCCTCGCCGTCTGCAATCTGGCGTATAACCCGGCGCAGAATCTTGCCAGAACGTGTTTTTGGTAAGCGGTCAACCACCATGGCCCGCCTAAAGCAGGCAATGGCGCCGATCTTGTCACGCATCATTTCTACCAGCTCGTCTTCCAACTCGTCATGGTCAATGGTGGCGCCATCTTTTATCAGCACTAGCCCGATCGGAATCTGGCCTTTCATATCGTCATGGGCGCCGACCACGCAGCATTCAGCGACCGCCGGGTGAGACGACACCACTTCTTCCATTTCACCGGTAGATAACCGGTGGCCGGCTACGTTAATGACGTCGTCGGTGCGGCCCATAACGAAAATATAACCATCTTCATCTTCAAAGCCACCGTCACCAGTGCTGTAAAAGCCGGGAATAGCGTCGAGATAACTTTCACGGAAACGCTCATCATTGCCCCAAACGGTTTGCAAACAGCCCGGTGGTAGTGGCAGTTTTATCGCGATTTGGCCCTGTTCACCCGCTGGCATCTGATTGCCGCGTATATCAACTATCTGAACATCGTAGCCGGGGGACGGCATGGTGGCGGAACCGGGTTTAGTGGTCATCATTTCGATACCGGTGGGGTTACAGCAAATGGCCCAGCCGGTCTCGGTTTGCCACCAGTGGTCAAGGACTGGCAAATGAGTGTGCTCACGCAGCCAGTCGTAGGTGGCCGGGTCCAGGCGCTCGCCGGCCAGATAGATGCGCTTCAGCGAGCGGATGTCATATTTCTTTAAAAAATCTGCTTCCGGATCTTCTTTGCGCACCGCGCGAAAAGCGGTCGGGGCGGTAAACAGAATATTGACCTTGTGATCCTGGATCACGCGCCAGAAACCGCCTGCGTCTGGGGTGCGAACCGGTTTGCCTTCATACAGTACGGTGGTGCAGCCGGCAAACAGTGGCGCGTAAATAATATAGCTGTGACCCACTACCCAGCCCACATCCGATGCGGTCCAGAACACATCACCGGGGCTGGCGTCGTAGACCAGCTTCATGCTGTATTTCAGTGCCACGGCGTGGCCGCCGTTGTCCCGCACCACACCTTTGGGTTTACCGGTGGTGCCGGAGGTGTAAAGAATGTATAGCGGATCGGTCGATTTGACAGCGACCGGGGCTGCTGGCTCGGCGTCGCGAACAAGTTCGTTCCAGTCCACATCTCTGGGGCTTTGCAGGTTGGCTGTTGCTTCCGCGCGCTGATACACAACACACAGCTCAGGTTTGTGTTTCGCTTGTGCCAGAGCCTTGTCCACCAAAGGCTTGTAGGCAATCACCTTGCTGACTTCGATGCCGCAAGACGCGGTAATGAGCGCCTTGGGCGTTGCATCGTCAATGCGAAGGGCCAGTTCGTGAGCCGCAAAGCCGCCAAATACCACCGAATGAACCGCGCCAATACGGGCGCAGCCCAGCATTGCGATAACCGCCTGGGGGATCATCGGCATGTAGATAACGACGCGATCGCCTTTTTCAATCCCGCGGGCCTTTAATGCGCCGGCAAAACGCGCGACTTCATCGGTCAGCTGATTGTAGGTGTAGCTTTGTTGGGTGTTGGTCACCGGTGAATCGTAAATTAGAGCGGTTTGTTCACCACGGCCGGCGCGAAGGTTGGCATCCAGGGCAATGTCGCTGGTGTTCAGCTCGCCATCGGTAAACCAGTCGCCGTGGCCGTTGTCTTTGGCCTGCCAGATGGTATGCGGAAATTTAATCCATTCGATGTCGGCGGCTTTTTCACGCCAGAAATCGTCCGGTTTGCTGATCGAGCGTGTAAATTCTGCGTTGTAAATCATTTACTCCACCTCACCGTGTCAGTGTTTATTCTTAGTGTGCTTGTAAACCACTTTAGGCCGTTTCGGTTACGCAACCAGTAGACCATGGGCGTAGATTTGCTGGCGCAAGCCTGAATTAAAGCAATCACACGACAAAACGAGGTGTTTTTAAGCGTTGCTACGCTTCATAAAACATGTGTTGCACTGCATTAAGATTCATCGCAACTCGTCACCTGGGCGTGAACGGTGCCGCTGGCCACTCGGGCACTGATAGCCTGGCCAGCTTCAAGCTGCCCGGCATGCCGCACAATCTTGCCCTGGTGGTCTTTCACAATGGCGTAGCCCCGTCCCAGAGTGGCCAGCGGGCTGACCAGATTCAGGGTTTGCGCTGTGTAATCCAGTTGATCATGGCGGCTTTTAAGTGTTTGCTGAATGGCCAGATTCAAGCCTGTTGTTGCCCGCAACACACGTTCGCTGGCGCTGGCAAGTTGCCTGTTAGGTGATTGCATGGCCAGGCGCTGCTGCAAATAGTCGGTACGCATGTGCAAACGCTGGGTCAGCTGCGCCATTGCGCGGCTCAGGCGAAGATCCAGCCCATCCAGGCGCTGCCCTTTTTCCTGCAGGCTGCGGCGCGGATCTTTTAATCGCGTGGAAAGCTGCAGTAGTCTGTTTTCAAGCGCCGTGTGTTGGCGCCCCATGGCAGCCTGCAGGCGCTCGCCGATGGCCTGTAATTGGCGTAACCAGATGCTTTGATCTGGCGATATTTTTTCCGCCGCTGCCGACGGTGTCGGCGCCCGCAAATCGGCTACGTAATCGGCAATGGTGGTGTCTACCTCGTGCCCCACGGCGCTGACGGTGGCTATCGGGCAGGCGGCAATGGCGCGGGCTACGGCCTCTTCGTTAAAGCACCACAAATCTTCCAATGATCCGCCGCCGCGGCCAATAATAAGCACGTCCGCGCGATTGTGGGCAACAGCCCGGCCGATGGCAGCGACTATGTCTGCGGTTGCGGCCTGGCCCTGCACCGCGGTTGGGTAAAGTGTGACTGGGATTCCCGGGCAACGCCGAGCCAACACCGTGAGTATGTCGTGAATCGCAGCACCGGTTGGGGAGGTAACCACGCCAATATGCCGGGGCAGGGCGGGTATGGGTTTTTTGCGCTCGGTGCTAAACAAGCCCTCGTTGAAGAGCTTTAACTTCAACGCTTCAAACGCCTGCTGTAGGGCGCCTGCGCCGGCTGGCTCAAGATGCTCGACAATAATCTGGAAGTCGCCGCGGTTCTCGTACAAGGTCACTTTGCCGCGAATTCGCACCAGTTCGCCTTCTTTTGGCGCCGCGCGAACCCGCTGATTAGCGCTGCGGAACATTGCACAGCGAATCTGGCAGTTACGATCTTTCAGAGAAAAGTACCAGTGCCCGGAAGAAGGGCGTGAAAACCCCGACAATTCGCCTTCAACCCAAACCTGCATAAAGCTGGTTTCCAGCAGGTGACGTGCCTGATGATTCAGCTCACTAACGCTGAGCGCCCGCGGCCGGGTGTCCTGAAAGGCATCATTCACCGAAAACTCCCCATATTTTTATACGCAATAGCCGAATAAATTGGATGTAAACTGCTTAAAATTCAGATGCATGCAACCTTTGGTGGGAAACTGTGCGGTTTACTGGGCTGCAACAGATCTTTATAATAGGTCGATTAAGAATTCTACTTTGCAGCGGCACTTGCTATGCCCTTGCCAAGGTTTAAATTTAGCACGTTCAAAAGGCCGATCCCAATGCTGCGAATTGACGAAGAAGCTCTCACATTTGATGACGTATTGTTGGTGCCCGGTTACTCCGAGGTTCTGCCCCACGAAGCCGATCTTCGCACTCGCCTGACACGAACCATCACACTCAATATTCCGCTGGTGTCGGCGGCCATGGACACAGTAACAGACGCAGAGCTGGCGATTGCCATGGCCCAGGAAGGCGGCATTGGCATTATGCATAAAAATATGAGCGCCGAGCAGCAGGCCGCCGCGGTGCGTAAGGTGAAAAAGTTTGAAAGCGGCGTGGTAAAAGACCCGATTACGGTCAAGCCCGAGAACACCGTACGCGAGCTGGTTGAAATTACCATGGCCAATAATATTTCCGGCCTGCCGGTAGTCGACGGCAGCGAGTTGGTGGGTATTGTAACGGGCCGGGATATCCGTTTTGAAAGCAGCATGGACACGCTGGTGCGTGACATCATGACGCCGAAGGAAAAGCTGGTTACGGTGAAAGAAGGCGCCGATCTGGAATCGGTTAAAGAACTCCTGCACCGCCACCGCATTGAGAAAGTCCTGGTGGTAAACGATAACTTCCAGCTGCGCGGTCTGGTCACAGCAAAAGACATCCAGAAGTCTAAAGACTACCCGCTGGCGAGTAAAGACGATCAGGGCCGCCTGCGGGTTGGCGCGGCCGTCGGCACCGGCAGCGACACCGAAGCCCGCGTGATCGCTCTGGCGGAAGCCGGTGTTGATGTCATTGTGGTGGATACGGCCCACGGTCATTCTCGCGGTGTGCTCGATCGTGTGCGCTGGATTAAGGAACATTACCCCGAACTGCAGGTGATTGGTGGCAATATCGCCACCGCTGAGGCCGCCCTTGCCCTGGTTGACGCCGGCGCAGATGCGGTGAAAGTGGGTATCGGCCCGGGTTCTATTTGTACCACCCGCATTGTGGCTGGTGTGGGTGTGCCGCAGATTTCAGCGGTGTCCAACGTGGCTGAGGCCCTGAAAAACAGTGACGTTCCGCTGATTGCTGATGGCGGTTTGCGCTTCTCCGGTGATATTGCCAAGGCCATTGCGGCCGGCGCCCACTGTGTGATGATCGGCAGCCTGCTGGCCGGCACCGACGAAGCCCCGGGTGAAGTTGAACTGTTCCAGGGCCGTAGTTACAAGGCTTATCGGGGCATGGGTTCAATCGGCGCCATGGGTCAGGGTTCCAGCGATCGGTATTTCCAGGACGCCAGCAAAGGCATAGAGAAGCTGGTTCCCGAAGGGATTGAAGGTCGCGTGGCGTGCAAAGGCCCGATGCGCAATATTATTCATCAGCTGATGGGCGGCTTGCGTGCCGCGATGGGTTACACCGGCAGTGCCACCATGACCGATATGCGCAACAAGCCTCGGTTTGTGCGCATCACCGGTGCCGGGATGCGCGAGAGTCACGTTCACGACGTGACCATCACCAAGGAAGCACCGAACTACCGCGTTAGCTGATTACAGGTTGTTTTTATGCGGCCCCATTGTTGGGGCCGCATTGCTAATTTCCCCGAGGATTCCATGGCCCACGACATTCACAATCACCGCATCCTGATTCTAGATTTCGGTTCCCAGTACACCCAGCTGATTGCCCGCCGGGTTCGAGATATTGGTGTTTATTGCGAAGTACGCGCTTTTGACATCACGGCTGAAGAGCTCGACGCGTTCAACCCCAAGGGAATTCTGCTGGCCGGTGGTCCTGAGTCGGTCACCGAGCTGGGTGGCCCGCGTGCGCCTGATGGCCTGTTTGATCGTGGTATTCCGGTATTGGGTATTTGCTACGGCATGCAAACCATGGCAGAGCAGCTGGGCGGCCGAGTGGCCAGCTCGGAAAAACGCGAGTTTGGTTACGCCCAGATAAAAGTGCGCGCCAAGGGCCCTCTGCTGCAAGGCATCACTGACCACCTGACCGCAACCGGCGAATCTCTGCTGGACGTGTGGATGAGCCACGGCGACAAAGTGGTTGCCATGCCCGACGGTTTTGAACTTCTGGCCTCTACTGAAAGCGCGCCGATTGCAGCCATGCAAGATCTGTCGCGCCATCTTTACGGCCTGCAGTTCCATCCGGAAGTGACCCACACCTTGCAGGGCAAGCGTATTCTGGAACACTTCGTGATGAACATCTGCGGCTGCGAAGCCCTGTGGACGCCGGCTAAGATTGTCGACGACGCCGTGCAAAAGATCCGCGAACAGGTCGGCACCGACAAGGTGCTGCTGGGCCTGTCTGGCGGGGTAGATTCCTCGGTGACCGCGGCACTGCTGCACAAAGCCATTGGCGATCAGCTAACCTGCGTGTTTGTTGATAACGGCCTGCTGCGCCTGAACGAGGGCGACCAGGTGATGGACATGTTTGGTAGCAGCATGGGTGTAAAAGTCATTCGCGCCGACGCCGAGGAACGCTTCCTGACCAACCTCAAAGGCGTCAGCGATCCCGAACAGAAGCGCAAAGTGATTGGTAACACCTTCATCGACGTGTTCGATGAAGAAGCCACCCGCATCCAGAATGTAAACTGGCTGGCCCAGGGCACTATCTATCCGGACGTGATTGAATCGGCTGCGTCCAAAACTGGCAAGTCCCACGTGATCAAATCCCACCATAACGTGGGTGGCCTGCCAGAAACCATGAAGCTGAAATTGGTAGAGCCGCTGCGGGAACTTTTCAAAGATGAAGTGCGTCGCATCGGCCTTGAGCTTGGCCTGCCTTACGATATGGTGTATCGCCATCCGTTCCCGGGTCCGGGCTTGGGTGTGCGCATTCTCGGCGAAGTGAAAAAAGAGTACGCCGACATCTTGCGCCGCGCTGACGCCATCTTCCTGGAAGAGCTGCACCGTGCCGATTATTACCACAAAACAAGCCAGGCCTTTGCGGTCTTCCTGCCGGTGAAATCGGTAGGCGTAGTCGGCGACGCCCGCCGATACGAATGGGTGATTGCACTGCGCGCCGTAGAAACCATCGATTTCATGACCGCACGCTGGGCGCACCTGCCTTACGAGCTGCTGGAAACCGTGTCTAACCGCATTATTAATGAAATCAGCGGCGTATCACGGGTGACTTACGATGTGTCGTCCAAACCGCCGGCGACTATTGAGTGGGAGTAACGTGGGTTAGACAAATCGCATGACAAAAAACCGACACAGCTGTGTCGGTTTTTTTTACCCGTTTGCCCAATATCTGCAACAGCGTTTCGTGCAGTCTAGTAAACTCCTGCGAGACCGGACAGCGGCGCTGTGACACACTCACTCGGGCTTACAGGGGGTTTGGCGTGTTTGGCGCGATCAAGCCGTCAACAGGTGCGAGTGAGCGGTTAACCGACGTCAGTCTGTTAGGCCGAAGCCCAAAAAATTGTCAGAGCAAAATAGAACTCCAGGGAACTGCATATGAAAAAACTCAAAATTATCCTGATCGGGTGCTGCCTGACCGTTATGGGTCTGGCCCTGCATTATGTGTTGCCGCGTGTCTCCGTTGTCGAGGTGGTCGGCGTTGAGGTCAAGCGCACCGATGTAGAGGTGGGAACCCGAGACGTTTACATGATTCAAACCCGGGTGATCGGCGGCGACAAAGTCCGCGTGTTTCGCAACGAAGACGCATGGCTTTATTTCAAGATCAACTCCGCGAACCTTCAGACGCAAGCGGCTGTCTTTGCCCGCGAAGAGAAGGGCACGTCCGTTGCTATTCGCCATTACGGCTGGCGGCTCCCGCTTTTTTCGATGTTTCCGAATGCGACGTCAGTCTGGCCTGTCGAGCCCGGGTACCGTCATATCCCGATTTTCAACATAGTGATACTGGTGTTCCTTTTAGGCTTGGCGTTTATAGCGCGCCGCGCATTTAAGCGAGCGTCCGGTAAGTTGACAGAGTTGCGCGCCCGCCATACGCCTGGGCGTGCGGATAATGTCCCGTCGTCTTCGCCCTCCTCATCCTCAAAATCATCCCCGGCAAGCGATGCCGCTCACGATGAATGGCTGCAGAGCGACCAGCAAACGTCGAGCCGGTCCGATAAGTCGGGGAGGGACGACTGAGCGGATGCAACAAACACCGGTTATCACGCGACATCCTCTGAACACGGGGGTTCTTGAGCTGCGAACCCTCGCCGCTCCCACAGACGGCGAATTATTCCGGATTGCGGAGCGAATCAACCCGAAGCGCAGCTTTCTTTTTGTCTCCACTGTGCTGGGGCGCCATATCCCCGTCAGACCACGGGACCATTTTGATGCGGTTAACGGAATCGTCGATCAGATTCCCGATGCCTTGCTTGGCGGCCCTCTTTTGGTGATGGGTTACGCGGAGACTGCGGTTGGAGTTGGAGCTGCCGCGGCTCGACGGCTCCGGGAGCGACGGCCCGAAGCGGACCTGCTCTACCTGTCGACCACCCGCCACCCGGTGGCGGGTCGGGAATGGGTCAGCTTTTCGGAAGGGCACAGTCACGCCACCGCACATCATGTGATGGCGCCAACGTCGTGCGAGCTTTTAAGCGGGCCTGCAAAAACCCTGGTTCTTGTGGATGACGAGACGACCACGGGAAACACCTTTGCAGCTTTGTTCAAGGCGGTTCATGACGGTGGGGTAGACGTTAAACGTGTCCTACTTCTGACCCTGACCGACTGGTCCAACGGAGGTGCCGCCGAGGCAATCGCGGAGCTCTGCCCTGGAATCCCGGTGGACGCGTTCTCTTTAGTTCGAGGGGAATGGCGGTGGGAGCAAGACGCTAAAGCAACGCTTCCGGCTGTCCCGATCTGGGCCGGGGAAGCAGCACTTCCGGCCTGGGTTCCGAACCCGAATCCTGTGCCGAACCCGCTGTTTCATGCGCCGCGGCTGGGGCTTCAGATGGAGCCGATTGTTGAACCGACGATCGAATCGACGATCGAACTAATGAGGCCCTTGATTCCGACTGCTCTGCCGGCGGTGGCCGCAGGCGACTCCGTTCTTGTGATCGGGACCGGCGAGCACGTTTGGGGCCCGATGCTGCTGGCGGAACGCCTTGAGCAGGAAGGGGCGGATGTAACGTTCGTTGCAACCACCCGTTCGCCGATCCTCAACGGAGAGGTTATCCGGCACAAGGTGGTGTTTCCAGACCATTACCGGGTAGGCGTACCGATGTATCTTCACAATGTCCCCGAACGCCCCAGCGCTCGAGTCATCATCATGACCGAAACAGGCGATGACGGGATCTGCCCCACGCTCCGGGCCTATCTTGGACGCGGACACATCATTAACGGAGCCGGCCAAGTGACGGAGTTCGAGACGTAATGGGCCAATGTATCTACTTGACGGATCTTGACGACACTCTTTTTCGATCCTTTCACAAACATCCCCAGGGCGAGGCCCTTACGCGCGTAACCACCGCGACCAATGGCCACCACGGCCACATGAACCCGGCGCAGCAGGGCCTGCTCTCGGCGTTGAGGGCAACCGGGGTGGTGATTCCGGTGACCGCCCGTAGCACCGACGCCTTTTCCCGGGTCCATCTCGATTTTGGTACCCGGCGCGCTATCCTGGCCAATGGGGCGGTGATTTTGAACGGCGAGGGCATTGCAGAACCGGATTGGCTCGCGCACACAGCGCATATTGGGCGCAGCGCAGAAGCCCTGCTGCTCGACATGTCTGCGCTTATCGGTGCGGAGTTCGGGACTGCAGCCCGCAGTTGGATCGTCGAAGAGTACGGCGCGCCGGTCTATTTCTGCGTAAAGATGAACGCGTCCGCGGCGGAAGACGTTCGGATCGGAATCAGTGCCGCAGCGGAGCTCCTCGCAAGCCGGTTCGACTTGTCCGGTCTGCAGCAGCACGCCAACGGCAATAATCTCTCGTTTACGCCAACAGGCATTTCAAAGCGGGACGCCTGTTGGCATCTGATCGACAGCATCAGAGACGGCAGCGGAGCGCCGCTGATCGGCATCGGAGACAGCCTGACGGATCTTCCGTTCATGGGTCTCTGCGATTTCATCATGACCCCGTCCGGGTCGCAGATTGCAGGCCTCATGGCGCGAACGTCCGATGAGGACCTAACACCTTGAACCGCCCATTGATCGATACCGAAAAACGCCCTTTTTCAGGCAGCTATCTGTCGACAGACGTGGAATTTCTGTTGAAGCCGGTTGCGCTTGAACCCACTCCGGTGGAGGAGAAAGAGCGCCGAATTCAGGCCGGCGTGACCCATTACTCGGAAATGATCTCCGAGGAGCGGCGTCCAGACGCCCGTTACCTGTCGCTGTTCGAGGAGTCTTGCCAGCTTGGAGTGCCGCGGCTCGCCCGAGACATCCGTTCCCTGGCGGGGCAAATCCTTGAGCTGGTTCAGCAGGGCCGTTTGAACCGGGAAATCACCTTGTGCAGTCTTGTTCGGGCCGGTGTTCCTTACGGTGTGCTGCTTAAGCGCGATCTGGCCCGGTTGGGCGCCGACGTCACCCATTTCGGGATCTCGATCATCCGCGATCGGGGCCTTGACGAGGCGGCCATGGGGGACGTCCTTGCGCGGCGACCTGTTGACGGGGTGATCTTCGTCGACGGGTGGACCGGCAAAGGGGCCATCACGGCGGAGCTGACGGAGTCTTGGCGTGCTCTCACTGATCGGGATCCAATGCTCGCTGTGATTGCCGACCCTTGCGGCCGTGCAAACCTTTGCGGATCCCGCGAGGACTGGCTGATCCCCTCCGGCATTCTTGGCGGTAACGTGTCTGGCCTTATCTCTCGCTCTATCCTCCGATCCGACCTGATAGGTCCCGGGGACTATCACGGCTGCATTGTGCTGGATCACCTTGCTGACATTGACCTGTCGCGCCCGTTCGTCGATCGGGTAGATATGGCGTTGTCGTCGCTGGCAGACAGGGTTGAGTTGGACCCAGAGGCGGAGTTGTCTGCGGCTGCCCGGTTCCGCACCGAGGCGGATCGCACCGTTGCGGCGGTTGCCAAGCGGTTTGGGGTGCAGAACCGCAACCGCATCAAACCAGGAATTGCGGAGGCCACAAGGGCGGTTCTGCGGCGCCGGCCCGATTGCGTTCTGGTTCGATCGCTCGGCCAAGACCCAGACCTTGCCGCGCTCATTCATCTTTGCCGTCAGGATGGGGTCGATCTTATTGCGGCGCCTGAGCTCACCGGGCCTTACCGGGCGATTACGCTCATCAGGGAAACTAAATGACTGACTTTGGGTCTCACATGTTTTCGGCTTATAAGTTGGGGGCTACCCTCTACATGCCCGCCATACATCCGAAGGTGCCAGACATAGTGTCAGGATTGGCACCGTCGCCAGCTTCATCGATTGTCCTTTGCCTGGAGGACGCGATGCGTGAGGAGGACATTGAGCAGGGCATCCGAACCCTGACGGAACTGCTAAAGACCCGTCTTGGTAGCGTTGACAGCCGGCCACAGGTTTTCATCCGGCCCCGGTCTTATGATATGGCGTGCCGGCTTCGGGCAATTGACGGCATAACTCAGATTGACGGTTTTGTTCTGCCAAAGGCTCGGCCTGAAACCGCCCCGGACTGGATTTCGCTGTTGTCAGGAACCACCCTGAAACTCATGCCAACGCTTGAGACGCCGGAATTTTTCGATCCGGCCCGGCTGATTCAGTTTCGGGATTTACTGTTGAGCGCTGGTCCGGACCGGATCGCCGCGGTCCGGATTGGTGGAAACGATCTTCTGGGTTCGATGGCGTTGCGCCGAGTGCGTGGCATGACGGCCTACGAGGGGCCGCTTGGCTGGTTTTTGTCGATGGCGGCGTCGATCCTTATCCCGGCTGGGATTCCCGTTTCCGCTCCGGTCTTTGACATCATTGAAGACACGGAGACGTTGCGCCGTGAGGTGGAACGCGATGTGCAAATGGGATTCGTCTCAAAAACCGCCATCCATCCGGCCCAGGTCCCGATCATTGAAGGCGCGCTCTCTGTATCGGAGGAGGACCTCCGTGCAGCCAAAGCAATCCTTGATCGGGATGCGAGTGCCGTGTTCCAGATTGGTGGGGTCATGTGCGAGCCTGCAACCCATGCCGCTTGGGCACGCCGCACACTGGCGCGCGCGGATCGGTTTGGGTGTCACTCGTATGGGCACGCTCGTTATCAGCGAGAAACCGGTACCGGTTAAAAGGTTAAATTAGGATTAATTAAGGAATGGAAAAAGCATTGCACAACAGATGCAGAAAATTGTACTGTTTTTCAAAGCCATAAAAGGAATTAAAAAATGAGTATTTCTTTATCGAAAGGTCAGGCGATAAGTTTGTCAAAAGACAATCCGGGGCTGTCCCGTGTTTTCATGGGGCTGGGTTGGGATCCGGTGAAAAGCAGTGGCGGCTTCCTGTCGAAGCTGTTTGGCGGAGGCGCCTCGTCCATTGATCTGGACGCAAGCGTACTCGTCTTTGACAGCGCGAAGAACGAAATTGACAGAGTCTGTTTCACCAAACTCAAATCATCAAACGGTGCTATCACCCATGACGGCGACAATCTGACCGGTGAAGGCGACGGCGATGACGAAGTGATTCGGGTCGATCTGTCCCGCCTGGACGCAAAGGCTGCGCACCTTGTCTTCACCGTCAACAGTTTTCGCGGTCAGACCTTCAATGAAGTCGATAACGCAGTCGCGCGGCTGGTAGACGACACCAACCAGCGTGAAATTTGCTCCTATACGCTGCGCGAGCAAGGCGCACACACCGGCGTTGTTATGGCGTCTTTGTCAAAAGGCAGCGACGGCTGGAGCATGACAGCCCACGGCGTTCAGGCCACCGGTCGTACCGTTGACGATCTGGTTGGCGTTTCAAAATCTGTCATTTAGCAGGAGCTTAACTATGTTGAACTGGTTGAAAGACAAAAGTAACGAAGCCCGCACCCGCCTGACGGCGGAAGTGTCGAAGTTCCGCAATCGCACCTTTATGGAGGCCGTTGTGTCCTCCTGTGCCCTGGTGGCGGCGGCGGATGGAACCGTGTCCTCTGACGAAAAACAAAAGATGGCGGGGTACATGCGGAACTCGGACGAACTCAAGCATTTTGAGATGCCCGACGTAATTGCCTACTTCGAGAAGGTGATCGCGAATTTTGATTTCGATTCGGCGATCGGCAAGGCCGAGGCACTCAAAGTGATTGGCCGCCTTCGTGATAACGAAGAGCAAGGCAGGGTTATGGTTCGTGTTGCCTGCGCGATCGGTGCGTCAGACGGAACCTTTGATGATGATGAAAAGGCTGTCGTGCGCGAGATTTGTGTGGAGCTTGGGCTAAAACCCGCCGATTTCGATCTTTAATCAGCCATTCAACGAGGGCGCTCATGCCGCCCTCATTTTTTTGACAAACGGAATCATAAATGGACGGATTAACCACCTATCAGCTCGCGGTCATTGCGCTGGGTGCTATTTTTTTCGGGGTATGGCTTCTTGTTAAAGGTGGCGATCTCACGATCGATTCATCGGTTCGTATTGCTGAAAGGTCTGGCCTTTCGAAGATGTTCATTGCGGCGACCATTGTTGCTTTTGGTACCTCGGCGCCGGAGCTGTTCACATCGGTGAACGCAAACATCAGCGGCTTTGCAGGCATCTCGGTTGGCAACGTGATCGGGTCCAACATCGCTAACGTGTTGATGGTAATTGGTATCTCGGCAATGATCGCCCCAATCGTGTTTGACCGTAAAAAAGCTCAGGTCGACACTCTGGTGATGATTTTCGCCACCGCCGCTATGGCAGCAGCGGTCTGGGCCGGGATTCTTCCTCGCTGGGCAGGTCTGACAATGGTTTTTGCCATTGTTGCCTACGTAACCTACCAGTACAAAGCCAGTAAGATTGAGGTCGATGAAGACGACGAGGGCGAAGACGCGAGCCCCGGGAATCCTTTTGTTATGGTCACGATCGGCATTGCAACGCTTGTGATCGGGTCGGAAGTGCTGGTTCAAGGCGCGGTGGCCGGCGGGTTTGCGCTTGGCGTCCCCGAAGCGGTAATCGGGATGACCGTGATTGCATTCGGCACCTCCTTGCCTGAGCTAACAGCCTGTGTAGCGGCGGCTCGTAAGGGGCAGTCGGACATGATCATTGGCGGAATTGTTGGATCGAATATTTTCAACATCCTGTCGGTGATGGCGATTACAGCAGTAGTGAAGCCACTGGTGATCGATCCGCGGTTCGGCCAGTTTGACCTGCTGATCGTTCTTGCCGTAACGTTTGTGTTCGCGCTGTTCCTGCTGTTTGTCGGTCGAATTGGCCGCATTGCTGGTGGGATCATGGCCGTTTCTTATCTTCTGTTTACTTTCGCTCAGTACAGCGGAGTGGCTGACGCATTCGTTGGGGTCGCAGCGCCTTGATGTACAACTGTTTATAACGATGTACAAAGAGTTTGGTAGCAACCTGTAATCTATACCCGTCTGATTCGGGCGGGTTACAACTTACATTTCGCAAAGGAAAACGACATGGCAATTTCTCTTAGTAAAGGTGGCAACGTTTCGCTTTCTAAAGAGGCTCCGGGTCTCACTTCCATCCTGGTTGGTCTTGGCTGGGACCCGCGCGTTACTGACGGCACAGAATTTGACCTGGACGCGTCAGTGTTTATCTGCGGTGAAAACGGCAAGGTGCGTTCCGACGAGGATTTCATTTTCTACAGAAATCTGGTTGGGCTTGGCGGCGCTGTTGAGCATCTCGGCGACAACCGCACCGGTGAAGGTGAAGGTGACGACGAGCAAGTCAAGATCGATCTGTCAAAAATCCCGGCGGATGTAAAAAAGCTGGTTTTCGTCGTGACGATTCACGAAGCCGAAAAGAAAAGTCAGAACTTTGGCCAGGTTAGCAATGCGTTTATGCGCATTCTCAATCAGAACGGCGGCGCTGAACTTGCGAAGTACGACCTCTCCGAAGACTACTCAACCGAGACCGCTATGATCTTTGGTGAGATCTATCGGCATAACGAAGAGTGGAAAATGAAAGCAATTGGCGCCGGCTTTGCGGGCGGCCTAGGGCCATTGGCCACGGCACACGGCGTGAACATCGGCTAGTTCGGGGGCGGGTCGCCATTTTGGGGTGGCCCGCACCGGTTTATTAAGGAGTTCCTGATGACTGTCTTGGGCCCTGGCGCAAACGCGCCCCTTACCTCGAATGACCTAACCGTTCTGATCCGCCATGGCACAATACCGGGTGCGGATATCGATGTGTCCGCTTTTCTGGTCACTGCGTCAGGCAAAGTTCGGTCAGATGGGGATATGTGTTTCTACGGGCAGCCATCGGTTGCCGGGGGCGCTGTGGCGTTTACTGGCTCTGAAAACGGCGAGTCCCGTTTTACTGTGGGGCTTGGCCAAGTTCCAGCCGGGGTAGAAAAGGTGGTGTTCACGGCCACGATTCACGAGAATCGAGCCTCTTTTTCCCGAGTCCCTGAGATTACACTGGATGCGGGCGGAGTACGGGGTGCCATTCCCTGCGCGGGTATGACAGAGACGGCGCTTATTTTGGCCGAGCTTTACCAGCGCAATGGAGCCTGGAAATTCAGGGTTGTTGGGCAGGGGTTCAACGGTGGGCTCTCCGCGTTGGCGAAACACCTTGGCGTTGAGATTGCCGAACCGGCGCCGCCTGCTCCTACCCCGCCGCCGGCGCCTGCTCCGACACCCGCGCCTCCTCCACCCCCGGCGCCTACTCCCACTCCCACTCCGACTCCGACCCCGGCTTCAAGTCCAGCCCCGACTCCCGTTCCCCCGCCGTCAACAAGTTCGGTCAACCTTTCGAAAGTGAGTCTGACCAAGCAGAACAACACGGTTTCTTTGACGAAAGAGGGCGGTCGCTTCGGAAAAATGCAGATCAACCTGAACTGGAATCAAAGCCAGACCCAGAAAAAGACCGGCTTTTTCTCCAGAGGCTCAGTCGCGATCGACCTTGACCTGGGCGCGTTCGTAGAGACGCGAGACGGGAAGAAACATGTCATTCAGGCGCTTGGCAACGGCTTTGGTGACTTCCAGCAGGCTCCCTTTGTGCGATTGCTCGGGGATGATCGTACTGGCTCCACTTCAGACGGAGAGTGGCTTGAGATCAACGGGGACCGTTGGGCAGATATCAAGCGCGTTCTTGTTTACGCATTTATTTACGAAGGCGTCCCGAATTGGAAGGAAACGGACGGCATTGTTCGAGTGTTGGTTCCCGGGCAGCCGGAAGTCGAAATCCGGATGAACGAGTTCGAACAAGACGGCAGCATGTGTGCTGTGGTTGGCATAGACAATCACAACGGTCAAGTGCGCGTCTCCCGGCAGGTCACTTTCTTCAGTGGCCATAAGGCTTTGGACAAACAATACGACTGGGGATTCCGCTGGACCGCCGGCCGTAAATAATCGGGCGCTCTCTCAAATTTTCAGAACGGCGGGCGCGTAAAGTTTTGAGAACGGCTGGCGCCTAGACCGACCAGAACAGCTCGCGCCGCGCCGCCTGTATTTCCCCGGTGACACGGGCCGGCAGATTCGACTTGGTTCCGTCGATGGCATCAAGCAAAAGGGCGGGTAGGTTGACGTCTGTTAGCCCAGTCATTCCAATTCCGCCCGAGGCGCGGGTATTTACTTCCATCAGCCTTTGCGTTCCGCCAGTGTCCTCGATTGTCTGTAGGTTCAAAATGCCTGTCAGTCTGAATGTCTGCGCCACAAATTGAGCGAGTTCTTCACCGTAAGGGTCATGAAGGAGTCGTTGCGAGGTCCCCGCTTTAACCCGCGTCACCGTTCCGAGTAGGCGCCCCTCATGGCATGAGAAATCAACGCTTCTTTCTAGTCCCTCTAGGAATGGCATCAGCATCATCGGCTCGGGCCGGCGCAGGGCGCCTAGTATTGCCCGGAACGCTACATCCGGTAATTCCAGCGTTGATAGGCCGGAAAGTGGGGCCATGGCGGGCAGCTCGTCTCGAATTATCCGAAATCCGGCCCCGTAAATGCCAGACGCGGGCTTTACGCACAGCGGGCCCGGGTGATCTGGGAAGAGTTCGCCTTCCCCGCGCAGACGTCCGTATTCTTCTGCTCCCTCAAAACGCCTGAACGGAGTGACCGGAACGCCAGCCGTCTCCATTCGGGAAAGGAATGTCGGCTTTTCCTCGAGAAACCCCATCGTGTTCGAGTCTGAGGCGGTCAGTAGCCGGATCCCGCGCGCGGTGAACCAGTCCCGAAACCCGGCCAGCTCCTCACGTCGCCGATAAGGTAGAACCACGTCTGCCCTCTCTGTAAGCGCTACCTGCAATAGCCAGTCGGCATAGGCGTCCGGGCTCATCAGCCGGGTTTCGGCGGGCTCAGGCAATAGCTTGTCCGCCGCCAGGGCGATCGGGGTGTCGCGCCGCTCATGGGTCGCGATAACGTGAAGGTCTGGCCGGGCGCGACGCATCAGGTCGATCAGGTCCGCAGCACCAGAGATGTTGTGATTAAAGAGGATTCGCAAGAGGGGTTCCTATCTGTTGATGATCGTCCAATATTGATACAGGACTCCCGCCCAATTTCTGGCGGCATTATATCTAGGGGGCTGTGGCCGCGTAAATGGCAGAATTTAGGCTATCATGTCGCCTCGGCACTCATGGGTCACGTTCTGGGTGGTACCGGTTGGTTTGCGATGCTGGCGTAGCGCCTGGCACAGGAGGAAATGTGATTGAACCCGTGATTCAATCGTCCGCGAACGATGAATACTGGATGAACCGAGCTCTGGCGCTGGCGGCACAGGCCGCCGCTCTGGGCGAGGTGCCGGTGGGGGCCGTAGTGGTGATTGACGGCCAGGAAGTGGGCGCGGGTTTTAACAAGCCCATCAGCAGCTGCGACCCGACCGCCCACGCCGAAATCTGCGCCTTGCGCCAGGCCGCCACTTACCTGAACAATTACCGGTTAAGCGGCGCCACGCTTTACGTTACACTAGAGCCTTGCACTATGTGCGTGGGCGCGATTGTCCACAGCCGCATCAGCCGAGTGGTGTACGGCGCCACCGAACCCAAAGCCGGCGCGGTGGAATCGGCCCGGCGAACCTTTGACGAGCCTCACCTTAACTGGCGTGTTGAAACCCGTGGCGGTTTATTGGCAGAGCCTTGCAGTCGTATTATCAGTGACTTTTTTAGCCATCGGCGTGAACTCAGGCGCCAATTAGCCAAAACGGAGTAAATGGACATGAAAGTTCTCGTTACCGGCGGTGCCGGCTACATTGGCAGCCACGTTGTGCGCCAGCTGGCTGCTGCCGGCCACGACATTGTGGTGTTCGACAATCTTTCCACCGGCTATCGCTGGGCCGTTACCGCCGGCGAACTGGTGGTGGGCGACCTGGCAGACGCAGAGGCCATTGACGCCGTATTCAGCCAGCATCAGTTTGAAGCCGTACTGCACTTTGCGGCCAACATTGTGGTGCCGGAATCGGTCAGCAATCCCTTGAAGTACTACGCCAATAATACACGCAACACCCTGAATTTATTGCAGGCGGTTGAACGCCATAAAACGCCTTATATGGTGTTTTCGTCCACCGCTGCCGTTTACGGTACACCAGAGCAGACCGTGCTCACCGAAGACCTGCCGTTAGTACCCATCAATCCGTACGGCGCCTCTAAAATGATGAGCGAGCGGATGATTATGGATCTGGCCGCGGCATCGGCACTGAACTACGTGATTTTGCGTTACTTCAACGTTGCCGGTGCCAACCCCGAGGGCCTTCTGGGCCAGGCCACGCCGGAAGCGACCCACCTGATTAAAGTCGCCTGCGAATGCGCGACCGGCCAGCGCGAAGGCATGAGTGTATTCGGCACCGACTACGACACCCGCGATGGCACCTGCGTGCGCGATTATATTCATGTGGAAGACCTGGCCAAGGCCCACGTCATGGCGCTGGATTACATGGCCCGTGGTGGTCAGTCACAGGTGATGAACTGCGGCTACGGACGCGGATTCACCGTTGATGAAGTCATCAGCGTGGTCAAACGCCTCTCCGGAGTCGACTTCCCGGTTCAGCGCAGTGGCCGCCGTGCGGGCGACCCCGCGGCGCTGATGGCGGATAACCAGTTGATCAAACACACCCTTGGTTGGCAGCCGGATCACGACAATCTGGATACCATTGTGGGCACCGCGCTGGCGTGGGAAGGCCTCTGGCAAACGCGCAAGCGCGAGCAATAGAACCGGGTTGGTAAAAATCCACAGTTACCCTTAATTTGCTGAGAACGGTAGGAAACGATTTATGAATATAACGATTTTTGGCACCGGTTACGTAGGGTTGGTAACGGGCGCATGCCTGGCGGATGTAGGCCATAACGTGCTGTGCATGGATGTGGATCAGGCCAAGATCGCAAAGCTGGAAAACGGGCAGATTCCCATCTACGAGCCTGGCCTGGAAAACATTGTGCGGCACACGGTCGAAGCCGGGCGCTTGTGCTTTACGACCGACGCTGAAAAAGCAGTAAGACACAGCAGCTTGCAGTTTATTGCCGTGGGTACGCCCCCAGACGAAGATGGCTCGGCAGATTTGCAATATGTCACCGCGGTCGCTCGCTCCATCGGCCAGTACATGGACGATTACACGGTAGTGGTTGATAAATCTACCGTACCTGTCGGCACCGCCGATAAGGTTAAAGCGGCAGTGCGTGGGCAGCTGGATAGCCGCGGCCTGGAGTTGGAATTCGATGTGGTGTCGAATCCGGAATTCCTCAAAGAAGGCGCAGCCATTAACGATTTCATGAAGCCGGACCGCATTATCATTGGCTGCGACAGTGACCGTGCCGCGGACATGCTGCGGGAAGTGTATTCCCCGTTTAACCGCAATCACGATCGCATGGTATACATGGACATCCGCTCCGCCGAGCTGACCAAGTACGCCGCCAACGCGCTGCTGGCGACCAAGATCAGCTTTATGAACGAAATTGCCAACCTGGCCGAGCGCCTGGGCGCCGACATTGAAGCGGTGCGCCGCGGTATTGGTTCAGACCCACGTATTGGTTACCACTTTATTTACCCCGGCTGCGGTTACGGCGGTTCCTGCTTCCCCAAAGACGTGCAGGCTCTAGCCCGCACCGCTGAAAGCATCGGTTACGAGGCCAAGCTTCTGAACGCAGTGGAATCCGTCAACTACGCCCAGAAGCACGTGCTGTTTGACAAAATCAGCCACTATTTCCGTGGCGATCTGGAGGGCAAGGTTGTGGGCCTGTGGGGCCTGGCGTTCAAGCCCAACACCGACGACATGCGCGAAGCTTCGGCCCGGACCCTGATGGAAGACCTGTGGAAAGCCGGCGCTACCGTGCAGGCGTTTGACCCGGAAGCCATGGAAGAAACCCAGCGTATCTATGGCGACGAAGCACGCCTGACCCTGTGCGGCACCAAAGAGCAGGCTATTAAAGGTGCCGACGTGCTGGCGATCTGTACCGAATGGAAAGAATTCCGCTCGCCAGATTTTAAGGCCATTGCCGAAAACATCAAACATCCCGTTGTATTTGACGGCCGCAACCTCTACGAGCCGGAAATGTTGGAACGCCATGGCCTGTTGTATTACGCCATCGGCCGCGGCCGCAACCAGTTCCACAGCGAATAACAGGAAGCAACATGGCAAGCATCAACGGCTTTAATCTTCACGAACGCCTGGCGGCTGACACGTTAAGCTTAGGGCGTAGCCGTTTGTGTGAGCTTCGTTTAATGAACGATAGCACCTGGCCATGGGTGATTCTGGTGCCAATGCGGGCCGGCATTGGCGAGATCTACCAGCTTGATGAAGCCGATCAGCAGCGCTTGTTGTGGGAGTCGTCTGAACTCAGCCGCGGCATGATGGTGTTGTTTGCCGGCGACAAAATGAATGTAGCGGCGCTGGGCAATATGGTGCCGCAGCTCCATCTGCATCATATCGTTCGCTTCGAGGGCGATCCGGCCTGGCCCGCGCCAGTGTGGGGTAAGCAAGCGCCAGTGGCCTACGATGACGCAGGGCTTGCCCGCGTACGCGAACAGCTGGCTCCAGTGGCAGCCAAGCTGCAAAGCTAACGTTGTACAGGGCTAAAATTGTACAGAGCTAAAATTGTACAGAGCTAAAGTTGTACGGAGTTGTAGGATAGGTTGGCAGGCTGTTCAGAGGCCGCTTTAGCCTCTGGCGCCCATCTCTTGGGCGCCTAACAATACCATTCTCAGCTCAACCTTCAGTTTAACTTTCAGCTGTTCCTGAATCTCTGTACTGGCATCCAGCGCTTCCGCTCCCTGGCTGAAAACCAGCGCCACCATAGCCTCGGCCACCAATTTTGGCTCTGCAAGACGGCGGCCTTCTGCGGCGGCAAAGCGGCGCAAGTCCACCGCCAGTTCCGTTGCCACATGATCAATCTCGGCTTTAATCGCCGTCCGAAAATGCTCCGACAGCCCGGTGCGTTCCCGTAGCATCAAGCGGAACAGATTGGCGTTGCCCTGCAAATATTCCATAAAGGTATCAATAGATGTCGCGATAGCGCTGCCATCATCGCCGTTGCGAACGATGCGCCGGCGGGCCTGGCGCATCAGCTGGCGCAATGCCACGCCGCCTTCGTCCACCAGAGTCATGCCCAGTTCGTCCAGATCTGTGAAATGGCGGTAGAACGACGTAGGTGCAAGCCCGGCTTGGCGCGTCACTTCACGCAGGCTAAGACTGCCAAAACTGCGGTCTGCGCTTAACTGAGCCAAGGCAGCATCCATAAGGGCGCGGCGGGTACGGCTTTTCTGCTCAGCGCGGGACGACAAAATAGTGACTCCAGGTAGGGTTCGAACTGCATATTCTAGCCAGCTACCGAGGCTGCGTCACTTAACTGTAAGTCGACAATAACGTTGGCCTTCAAACGGGCCTGATTTTCACCACCATTCTGTTTATAATGTCCTACTTTTGCAGTATCGTACGCGCCTCATTTTGCGTGCCAAAACCAACTTGACAGCTCGCGCGCACGGCTGCTTGCCCGACTTTGCCGGGCCAACGCCAAGCACAATTCTAAACAGCCAAATTTAAACATCAGACACCACATATAACGGGAACCGGTATGCGCAGTCATTATTGCGGTGAGATCAACGAATCTCACATCGATCAGGAAGTTACACTCTGCGGATGGGTACATCGCCGCCGTGACCACGGTGGGGTTATCTTCCTGGATCTGCGCGATCGGGACGGACTTTCACAGGTAGTGGTAGACCCAGACGTTCCCGAAAGCTTTGCCCGGGCGGAAAAAGTCCGCAGCGAATACGTGGTGAAAATTACCGGCCGTGTGCGTCGTCGTCCCGCTGGTACCGAAAACAGCAACATGGCCACCGGCCAGGTTGAACTGTTGGGCAAAGAAGTGATTATTCTTAACGCTGCCGCCACGCCGCCGTTTCCGCTGGACGAACACGTTGATGTGGGCGAAGACGTACGCCTGCGCTACCGTTTTATAGACCTGCGCCGTCCGGAAATGCTGAATCGCCTGCGCTTCCGCTCGCGGGTTACCAGCTACATCCGCAATTATTTAGACAGCAACGGCTTTATGGACGTGGAAACCCCCATCCTGACCCGTGCGACTCCGGAAGGCGCCCGTGACTATCTGGTGCCCAGCCGCACCCACGAAGGCTCTTTTTTCGCGCTGCCGCAGTCGCCGCAGTTGTTCAAACAGATGCTGATGGTGTCCGGTATCGACCGCTACTACCAGATCGCCAAATGCTTCCGCGATGAAGACCTGCGTGCTGATCGCCAGCCGGAATTCACACAGATAGACGTCGAAGCGTCGTTTGTGAACGAAGAAGACCTGATGAATCTGAACGAGGGCATGATTCGTGCCCTGTTCAAAGACGTCATGCAAGTAGAGCTGCCAGACTTCCCGCGCATGCCGTATTCCGAAGCTATGAACCGCTATGGCAGCGACAAGCCGGATCTGCGTATCCCGCTGGAACTGCAAAGCGTAGACGACCTGGTTGCCAACGTAGACTTCAAAGTGTTCGCTGGCCCTGCCAACGATGACAAAGGCCGTGTTGCTGCACTGCGCGTGCCCAACGGTGGCTCACTCAGCCGCAAGCAGATTGACGGATACACCAAGTACGTCGGCATTTACGGTGCCCGCGGCCTGGCGTATATCAAAATCAACGAGTTGGCCAAAGGCGCTGAAGGGCTGCAATCGCCTATCGTTAAGTTCCTGGGCGCGGACGTTGCGCTGTCGATTATTGAACGCGTTGGCGGCCAGGACGGCGATATCGTGTTCTTTGGTGCCGATAAAACCAATGTGGTGAATGAAGCCCTGGGTGCGCTGCGGATCAAAGTCGGCCACGATCTGAATCTGCTGACGTGTCAATGGGCGCCGATGTGGGTGGTGGATTTTCCCATGTTCGAAGAATTGCCTGATGGCGGCCTGACCGCTATTCACCACCCGTTCACCGCGCCCTCGTGTTCGCTGGAAGAGCTGGCGGCCAACCCGGCCACCGCGCTGTCCCGCGCTTATGACATGGTTTTGAACGGCACCGAATTAGGCGGCGGTTCCATCCGTATTCACAATCAGCAGATGCAGCAGGAAGTGTTCCGCATTCTGGGTATTACCGAAGAAGAGTCGCGCGCCAAATTTGGCTTCCTGCTGGACGCACTGAAGTTTGGTTGCCCGCCCCACGGTGGTTTGGCCTTTGGCCTGGACCGCCTGGTGATGCTGATGACCGGTTCCAGTTCCATTCGCGATGTAATTGCGTTCCCGAAAACCCAGAGCGCCACCTGCCTGATGACCCAAGCGCCGGGTGCGGTGGACGAAAAACAGCTGCGTGAGCTGCACATTCGCCTGCGTAAATCGGCTAAGGCTGTCGAGGGCAATATTGCGGACACTGACCGTATCGTCGACAACAGCAACGTCGACGGTAACGCCTGATCCGTGCCCATAATCCTCGGCGTTGACCCCGGCTCGCGCATTACCGGCTACGGTATTGTCCGTGTCGAGGGCAGGCACACTGAATATATCGACAGTGGCTGCATCCGTGTGGGTGAAAAGCCCATGGCGGAGCGGCTACGAGTGATTTTTCAAAGTCTGGTCACGCTGATTGCGGAATTTCGCCCCGAGGAATTTGCCATAGAACAGGTGTTTATGGCTCGCAACCCGGATTCTGCCCTGAAACTGGGGCAGGCCCGCGGTGCGGCTATCGTAGCCGCAGCCACTAGCGGTCTGGAAGTGCACGAATACTCGGCACGCCAGGTAAAACAGGCGGTGGTGGGGTCAGGCGGCGCCGAAAAAGCTCAGGTGCAGCATATGGTGCAGGTGCTTTTGAGCCTCTCGCGCAAGCCTCAAGAGGATGCTGCCGATGCCCTCGCCATAGCGCTTTGCCACGCTCACATGAATCAGAGCCTGTTGCGCGTAGCCGGGCAGGGCGGCAAGGCCCGCAGCGGGCGAATGCGGCAGCAATAACCGACACCTAACCGGCACCCGTGCCAGGAGCCTTGATGTGATTGGTCGTATCCGCGGCATTTTGCTGGAAAAAAAACCGGCCCAGGCGATTGTTGAATGCCAGGGGCTGGGTTATGAGATTGATATCCCCCTTTCTACTTTCCTTAACTTGCCCGATCCGGGGCAGGAACTCACACTACACACTCACTTTGTTGTTCGCGAAGACGCTCAAAGCCTGTTCGGTTTTTCCTCCAGGCTGGATCGCGACCTGTTTCGCCTGCTGATAAAAGTGAATGGTGTGGGTCCCAGAATGGCGGTGGGCATTCTGTCCGGGTTGAGCGTCGACCAGTTTATTCGCAGCGTGCAGGCACGAGATACCAGCGCCCTGGTAAAACTGCCCGGTGTGGGCAAAAAAACCGCCGAACGCCTGCTGATCGAGATGACAGACAGGATAGGTCAGCTGGAAGGGCAATTTGAACTGACGGCCACGTCCGCTTCTGGTGTAACGCTGCCCGCTGACGGTATGCCGGCGGCGAACGACCCCCGCGAAGAAGCCGAAGCGGCCCTGATAGCACTGGGTTACAAGCCTCAGGAAGCCGCCAAGGCCATCAGCCGTATTGCCGAAGTGGGCATGACCAACGAACAGCTGATTCGCATGGCGCTGCGTAACATGATACCAACGGTATGACACGGCTTTAATGTACAGGGCACTGGCGCCGAACCTTGCGTCAGCGTAACGTGACAGCCTGCACAACCTTTGTACAATTGCCACGCTTTCAAACAGTCCTGACAAAAGAGCCGCTTACACAATGATCGAATCTGATCGCCTGATTTCGGCTAAAACCGCCGACTACGAAGACGTTCAGGACCGCGCTATTCGCCCCACATTGCTGGCGGACTACGTAGGTCAGCCGTCGGTACGCGAGCAGATGGATATTTTTATCTCTGCAGCCCGCAACCGTCAGGAAGCGCTGGATCACGTACTGATATTTGGTCCGCCCGGGCTGGGTAAAACCACTCTGGCCAATATTATTGCCAATGAAATGGGCGTGGCGATTAAAACCACTTCTGGTCCGGTATTGGAAAAAGCCGGTGATCTGGCGGCCATGCTGACCAACCTTGAAGCCGGCGACGTGCTGTTTATCGATGAAATTCATCGTTTGAGCGCAGCGGTTGAAGAAATTCTGTATCCGGCGATGGAAGACTATCAGCTCGACATTATGATTGGTGAAGGCCCGGCAGCGCGCTCGATCAAGCTCGATTTGCCGCCATTTACCTTAATAGGCGCCACCACCCGAGCAGGCCTGCTGACGTCGCCCTTGCGGGATCGTTTTGGCATCGTGCAGCGTCTGGAGTTTTACAACAACGCCGACCTGACCCGTATTATTCTGCGTTCGGCGCGGCTGTCGTCGGTGCATATTGACGAAGCCGGTGCGTTTGAAATGGCGCGCCGTTCCCGCGGCACACCGCGTATCGCCAACCGCTTGTTGCGCAGGGTTCGGGACTACGCCGAAGTGCGGGCAGATGGCCGTATTACCGCCGACATCGCCGACTTGGCGCTGAACATGCTGAAAGTGGACGATCAGGGATTTGATCACATGGACCGGCGTCTGTTACTGGCTATGATTGAAAAGTTTGACGGTGGCCCGGTGGGCGTCGAAAGCCTGGCCGCTGCCATCAGCGAAGAGCGCGGCACGATTGAAGACGTGCTGGAACCGTTTTTGATTCAGCAGGGTTTTATGCTACGCACCCCTCGCGGGCGCATGGTCACCAACCACGCTTACCAGCATTTCGGCGTAGTACGGGGTGAAGTAAAGGGCGAAATCGGTAAAGAAATGCAGGGCGAAGATGCAACGCGTCAAGCCGGAGCGGCCGCTGATGACTGAACTTATCAGTAACAGTTTTGTTTTACCGATACGGGTTTACATTGAAGACACTGACGCCGGCGGCATTGTTTTTCACGCCAACTATCTGAACTACATGGAGCGTGCCCGTACCGAGTGGCTTCGCAGCCATGGCATTGGCCTGCGTGCCGGCCTGGCCGACAACGTCAGTTATGTGGTGCAGCGTATGGAACTGTATTACCGCGCGCAGGCAAAGCTTGATGACATGCTGGAAGTTCGCGCTTTGCCAATTGCCTTTGGTAGGGTGTGGATGAAGTTTCGCGAACAAGTCGTGCGCCAGTGCGATCAGAAGCTTTTGTGCGAGGCCAGTGTAACGATCGCCTGCGTCACTATGGATACCGGCCGGCCCCAGCGTTTACCGGCTAATATGATCAGCCTGCTGGAACAGCAGGTGCAGCAGAACCCATAGCGCACAGAGCGCAAAGCTGCTTTAGAAACGCTTCACGATGCATCCGAATCGTTATTTAGAAAGCGGGTTGAGCAAGTGTTTAAAGAAGTAATCAGTGAATTCTCTGAAGAATCATCAAAATAACCGGGAGTAGAAGGTGGAATCTGAAATTTCGGTCTGGTATCTGATTTCCAACGCCGGTGTGCTAGTGCAGTTGGTGATGTTGTTATTACTGTTGGCGTCGGTAGCGTCTTGGGCGCTGATCCTGCAACGCGTTCAGGTATTTCGTAAAGCTCAGCAGTCACGGCTGGCGTTTGAAGAGCGGTTCTGGTCAGGAATGGACCTGGGCCAGCTGTACCGAGAGGTAGCTGCCGAGCCCACGCCGTTTTCTGGCATGGAGTCTATCTTTCGCGCTGGCTTCCGCGAGTTCTCCCGCCTGCGCCAGCAAAGTCATGACGGAGACGCGGTAATGGACGGCGCCCAGCGCGCCATGCGAGTCGCCTTTGCCCGCGAGCAGGAGCGGTTGGAAGCCAGTTTGCCATTTCTGGCAACGGTCGGTTCTACCAGCCCCTACGTGGGTCTTTTCGGCACGGTTTGGGGCATTATGAACTCCTTTCGCGGGCTGGCACAGGTGCAGCAGGCAACGCTTGCCACCGTGGCGCCCGGTATTTCCGAGGCCTTGATTGCTACCGCCATGGGCTTGTTCGCCGCCATTCCTGCGGTTATCGCCTATAACCGTTTTGCTGCGCGCTCCGATGCATTGCTGAAAAACTACGAAACCTTTGCTGAAGAGTTTTCAAGCATATTGCACCGCCGTGTTCACAGCGGCGACAGAGCTGCACTGTGAATTTCAATTCGCTGAAGGCAAGGGTGTAACCTTATGAAAGGTATGGGGATGATGCCGGAAAGCCGGCGCAAACCAATGTCTGAAATCAACGTGGTGCCCTACATCGACGTGATGTTGGTGCTGCTGGTTATTTTCATGGTAACCGCGCCCATGCTGACCCAAGGCGTAAAAGTGGACTTGCCGCAAACCAGTTCCGACCCGATCCAGGCCGACAAAGACGTGGAAGCGATTATCGTGTCGGTAGACAGCAACGGCGCCTATTACGTGGAAGTGGGTGATCGCGGTAGTGACCCAATGGCGCTGGAAGAGCTGCAGTCAGAAGTCGCCAAAATTTTGTCCCAGCGCAGCAACAGCGAAGTATTGGTGCGTGGCGATGAACAAGTACTTTATGGCACGGTGGTACGCTTGATGTCGGCGCTGCAAATGGCTGGCGCGGCCAATATTGGGCTTATTACTGAAGCGCCCTTGGACAAACCATGACAGCAGTGCAGGCGGGTTTGCGGTGAGCGGACGGGAGCGCGACCAGAATAATGCTGGAACACCTGCCTGGAAGTCGCCCGTGGCGTTTTCCGTTGGCTTGCACCTATTGATTTTGGTGGTAGCCATAAGCGGCTGGAGCTGGAGCAGCTCTAACTTCGAACCACCACCGCGCAGCATTTCTGCCCGGCTGATCAGCCCTGAGCCACGGCCGGCACCGACCGTAACCGAGGTAGACCAGCCTGATGAAGCCGAGCAGCGCTTGGTAGAAGATCGCAAGTTGCTTGAACAACAGCGTGAGGCGGAACAGCAACGCAAGGCCGAAGAGCAAAAAGAAAAGCAGGAAGCGGACGCCCGCGTGCAACAGCAGGCGGAACAGAAACGCGAGGAACAGGCGCAGGAAAAAGCCCGTGCACAGGCTGAAAACAAAGCGCAGGCAGCAGAGGCTGCAAAGCTGAAAGCCAACGCTGAAGCCAAAGAGCTGGCCAGGCAGAAAACGGAACAGCAGGCAGAGCGCGAGCTTCAGGAAGTAAAGCGCAAAGCCGAGGAGCAAAAGCAGCTGGAAGAGCAGCGTAAAAAGGCAGAAGCAGAACGTCAGAAGCGCGAAAAGCAAGCGCAGGAACAGGCCGAGCAGGAACGCGTAGAAGCTGAGCGCAAACGCCAAGAGGCGGAACGTAGACTGCGTGAGCAGAATTTAAAAGCATTGGCGCAACAGGCTTCAGACGCCGAAGCCGACCAGGCGCGCAAATCACAACAGGCCGCCGCCGCCAGAGCGCGAGAAGCGCAAATGCTGACCGATGCAGAAAAGTACCAGGCGTTGATTCGCGACAGCTTGAGCCGGGCCTGGTATCCGCCGTCGTCAGCGACCGAAGAGACGACAGCACGACTTCAGATTTTTCTACTGCCAACCGGCGAGTTGGTGAGCGTAACGCTGGTGCGCGGTAGTGGTAACACCGCGTTTGATAACTCGGCCCTGAGTGCGGTGCGTTCACTGAACCGCTACCCTGTGCCTAAAGACCGAGACACGTTTGACAGCTATTTTCGCCAGTTTACCATCGAGTTCAACCCCAGTCGGTTGCGCTAGAATACGAGTAACAATATGACACAGGCTCTGAACATGACGTCGTTAACGATCCTGACCACCTTGATGACATCGAGTAGAATCGTCGTGCGCGCGGGAATGGCGCTGGTTTTTTTGCTAGCAACCAGCTTGCCGCTGCGCGCCGAGCTGCTGATCCGCATCACCGAAGGCGTCGATTCGGCGCTGCCCATCGCCGTCGTGCCGTTTGCCGAAAGTGGCGCCATACCGCCGGGCGATACCTTGGCCGAAATTGTGCAGTCCGACCTGACCATGAGCAGCGAGTTTCGCACTCTGCCAGCGGAAAAAATGCTCAGCCTGCCGTCGCAGCGCTCCGAGGTGCACTTCCGTGACTGGCGGCTGTTGGGCCAGCGCTATGTGTTGGTTGGTCAGTTGACCCGTCAGGGTGATCGTCTCGAAGCTCGCTATGAGCTGTTTGATGTGAACCGCGAGGAACGCATTTTGGGCGAGAGCGCGGGTGCGCCTTTGGGCAATCTGCGGACCTTGGCACACTACGTCAGTGATCGAGTTTATGAAGCCATTACCGGCGAGCCGGGGGCTTTTTCGACGCAACTGGCGTATATCACTCGGGAAAATGTTGGCGATAAGGTTCGTTATCGCCTGCAGGTCAGCGACATTGATGGTAAACGTTCGCGGGTTCGCCTTGAAAGCGCTGAACCGATTCTGTCGCCGGCCTGGTCGCCGGATGGCAGTCGCCTGGCGTATGTCTCGTTTGAAACCGGCAAGCCGGCGATTTATGTGCATGAACTGGCCAGCGGAAAACGTACCAAAATAGCTGATTTTCGTGGTTTGAACTCGGCCCCGGCCTGGTCTCCCGACGGCAAATCTCTATTGATGACCTTGTCCAAAGACGGCAATGCTGACATCTACCGGATGGATCTGGCCAGCCGTGATCTGACCAAACTCACCGACCACTGGGCCATTGAAACCGAAGCCACCTACAGTGCCGGTGGCGATGAAATTTTCTTTACCTCTGACCGCTCTGGTGGTCCGCAAATCTACCGCCAGAAAGGCAAGGGTGAGCCGCGTCGGATCACCTTCGGTAGTCGCTATAACGCGCGCGCAAGGCCAGACCATAAAGGCGAGTTTGTGTATTACGTGCACCAGCGTAGCAACGGGTTTCACATTGCGCGCACCAATCTTAAAAGCGGGGAAGAAACCGTGCTTACCCGCACCGAATCCGATGAATCACCCAGTGTCTCCCCCAATGGACGCATGCTGATCTACGCTACCCGTCAGGGTGGTGCCAGCGTGCTGACGGTTATCTCGGCGGACGGCGGCGCAGCTTATAGCTTGCCTGCTACCGAAGGTGATGTCCGTGAGCCGGCGTGGGGCCCGCTGCCTCGGTAACTGTCTGGCCCAAAAAGGTCAGCCAGTGAGTTATGAAGTGAACGCAGTTTTGATCAATTTACGACCATGTTACAAACCATTGACTACTCATTTTTAACCCATTGACTACAAGGAAATACTCATGAAGTTTTCAGTTCAGTCCAAAGCCATTGCCATGCTGTTCTCGGTCGGCCTCATTGCCGGTTGTAGCTCCACGGGCGACCAGATGGAAGACGCCAGTTTTGGTTCAGACGTGTCAGCAGTAGACCAGCAAGGTGGCTCCACTGTTTACAGCGATGGCACTCGTGACGGCGTATCGTCGGAACAGCTGAGCGATGAAGAGCGTATGGCCGCACAACAGCAGTCGCAACAAATGGCACTGCGTGGCGTTACCGTGTTCTACTTTGATTTTGACACCGCTGAAATCAGTGCAGAATCTCGTGATGTACTGGTTGCCCATGCGCGTTATCTGTCTGCCAACCCGTCAATGAACGTACGCCTGGAAGGCCATGCGGACGATCGTGGCACCAGTGAATACAACCTGGCTCTGGGCGAGCGCCGTGCTAACGCAGTGCAGCGCTTTTTGATTGTAAATGGCGCTTCCCGTGGCCAACTCGAAACCATCAGCTATGGTGAAGAGAAGCCAGCGGTGCAAGGCATGAGCGACAGCGCCCGTTCCCAGAACCGTCGGGTAGAGCTGATTTTCCGTTAACCGTTGCTGTTAGCATCTACAGGAACTTTTAGTATCCAACAGGTACGCCCATGACTAAAAAGCTCATGGCGGCTGCCACCCTCCTGCTTGCGGTAACGCAGGCAGGAGTGGTGCTGGCACAGTCGTCGACACCGGCATTTCAGAACAACACGTCTGAGGCCAGCCGTCAGGCCGGCAATAATCAAGCGAGTTCAGAACTGTTTTACATGCTTCAGCAGTTGCAAGGAGATGTGCGACGCTTGCAGGGTGAGGTGGAAGAGCAACGCCATCTGGTAGACCGCCTGGAGCAACAGGGCCGCGATCGCTACATTGATCTTGACCAGCGTATTCTGAAGCTGACCGCAGCGCAGCAGCAGGCTCAGGCGGCCGCCAGTGCCGCACCTGCTCCCGCACCTGCCAGCGTGCAGGCGAAAGACTATCGTCAGCCTTCTGCTGAAGAAAGCAAAGCTTACAACGGTATTGTTGACCTGATTCGTAACCAGAAAAAATACGATCAGGCGATCACCCAAATTTATGAGTTTCTAGATACTTACCCCGAAGGTGACCTAACCGTGAACGCCTATTACTGGCTCGGTGAAGTCTATTTGGTAAAACCCCAGCTAGAGCAGGCTAAGCAGGCCTTCAGTATTGTTGCCACGCGCTTTGCCGACCACCGAAAAGCACCAGATTCAACTTACAAGCTTGGGGTTACTCTAGACCGGCTGGGCGAAAAGGATGAGGCCAGTCGGCGAATGCAAACGGTGGTAAAAAACTACCCGGAAAGCAGCGCGGCGAAGCTGGCTCAGAGCTATCTTGACGGCCAAAGCAGCGGCGATTGAAGCTCAGTGTTTGGAAAAAATGAAAAAAACGGGCGCAAGGGGTTGATCACGCCTGAAAAATCATTAATATGTGCGCCTCGCTCGGGGTCGTTAGCTCAGTTGGTAGAGCAGTTGGCTTTTAACCAATTGGTCGATGGTTCGAATCCATCACGACCCACCAAACACCCGTCAGGGTCTTGCAAACGCAGTGTGTTAGCACAGATTGCTGTTATAGAGATTCTTGGCGGTAAGCACTGAAGTGTTGCAGTGCTGCGGTGGTTTAAAGCAGTTTCAACGCGCAAGCACGCCGACCAACAGGCTGTTTGTTATTCAGTGAGCAATTTAGGGTCGTTAGCTCAGTTGGTAGAGCAGTTGGCTTTTAACCAATTGGTCGATGGTTCGAATCCATCACGACCCACCATTATTCAAGATCTGCTGCAAAGCAGATCTTTTTTTTGTCTTTTTTTTGTCTTTTTTCACCTCTGACTCATCACTCCCGGCGTCTTCACTTGTTCTCCGTCGTTTTTTGCCCTGCTGCCAGGCGATACACCGGAGTTTGAAATGATATACTCGTTTGCCGAAGGTTACTGCCAGAAAGCAATTGAGAGAAGCTGTACATGACGAAAGCTGAAGACCGTATCCGTGTTCAGGAATACCTGGCCCATGCCGCGGAGCCCAAGCTCCTCAGCGCTGAAGAAAAAACGCGGCTTGAAGCTCGCATCAAGGCTGCTTTAAAGGAAAAAAACGCTGTTCTGGTGGCGCACTATTACACCGACCCAGACATTCAGCGCTTGGCTGAAGAAAGCGGTGGCTGTGTCGCCGATTCCCTGGAAATGGCCCGATTTGGCAATCAACATCCCGCGTCTACCGTGGTGGTGGCCGGCGTTCGTTTTATGGGCGAAACCGCTAAAATCCTGAATCCGGAAAAAACCGTTTTAATGCCTACCCTTGAGGCCACCTGCTCGCTAGATGTCGGTTGCCCGGTGGATGAGTTTTCAGCTTTCTGCGATGAACATCCAGACCGCACTGTGGTGGTGTACGCCAACACCTCGGCGGCGGTTAAAGCCCGTGCCGATTGGGTAGTCACCTCAAGCTGCGCCCAAGCCATTGTCGAATTGCTGGACGCCCGCGGTGAAAAAATCCTGTGGGCGCCAGACAAACACCTGGGCCATTGGGTGCAGAAAACCACCGGCGCCGATATGCTGCTGTGGAACGGCTCCTGTATTGTGCATGAAGAGTTCAAGCACCGGGGCCTGGAAGATCTGAAGGCGCTTTACCCCGATGCCGCCGTACTGGTACACCCGGAATCACCAGATGCGGTAGTGGAATTGGCCGACGTTGTAGGGTCTACCTCACAGCTGATCAACGCCGTACAAAACTTGCCGAATGAACGCTTTATTGTGGCGACCGACAACGGCATTTTTTATAAAATGCAGCAGCTGGCGCCTAACAAGATCTTGATTGAAGCGCCCACCGCCGGTAACGGTGCGACCTGTCGCAGCTGCGCCCAGTGCCCGTGGATGGCCATGAATGGGCTAGAAAACTTGCTGGCCGTGCTGGAAGCGCCAAAGGGCCAGACCAGCAATCAGGAAGTGCTGGTAGACGAAGCCCTGCGTGAAGACGCTCTGCGGCCTTTACAGCGCATGCTGGATTTTACCGCCAATATGAATTTGAAGGCCGTCGGCAACGCCTAACAGGGTTTGACCTCAGGCTACCTGCGGGTTTTTGCTGCGGTGGCGAGCGTTCTCTCTATCAGCCATTACGCCGAACATTAAGTTCGGCCGTAATGGCGCTCAGGCGTTCGGTGACAATCTGGCGCATGGGCGAGCCGGCTGTCAGTTTTTCCTGGGCTTGGCGTAATTGGCGCTGGGCCGATTCCAGGTCGCCCATTAATGCATCGTATTCCGCCCTTGCCCTGTGCACTCCCACAATATTGCGCGCCATGCCTTCGGCTTCCGCCAGCTGAAACCACAAGTGTTCCTGTTGCGGTTTGTTGCGAGCCAGCTGCGACAGCAGTTCCGCCGCCGCTGCGCCGTTTTCCGAGGCCAGTTCCAGCTGTGCCAGCGTGTGGGTAATCGGGTAGTTGCCCGGGTTGCGGGCCAACGCCCGCACCAGCAGCGCCCGAGCTTCGGTCAGGCGCCTGGCGGCAATCAAGCTTCGTGCCAGGGTCACCTGAAAAGTAATGCGCCCTGGATTGGCCAGCAATAGCTGATTAAGCAGAGTCTCGGCTTCAGGGTATTGACCATCTTTAATATAAGCCACCGCCAGCCCATAGCGAATGGCCGTATTGCTGGCGTTGCTGCCGAGGCTGTTGCTAGAGCCGGCATTTTTTGATTCGTTGAGCGCCGCCCTGAAACTGTCAATAGCAGCTGCCGCAGAGACCGCATAATGCACCTGCAGGCGGGCCCGTATCAGATGGTATTCCGGGCTGTCTTCGATGTGCTTTAACGGGTATTGTTCTGCGCGGTTCTGAGTGTCAGCAACCCGGCTTTGGGTTAGCGGATGGGTAGACAAGTACTCTGGCACGCGGTTGCCTTGCAAGCGGTTTTGCCGCGTCATAATTTCAAACATTTCCGGCATTCCCCGCGGGTCTAGCCCAGCATTGGCAAGAATGTCCAGCCCGACCCGGTCCGCTTCCTGTTCATTGGCGCGGCTGTATTCCAGCATGTTCTGAATCGCCAGGGCCTGAGTACCGACAATGGCGGCAATACCAATGTCAGACTGGGTAATGTCAGACTGGGTAACGGCGGTTAGTACAATACCGGCAATCAGGCCGGCGATGGTCAGTGGGGTGCTGGTTTGCTGCTGTTCCAGGCGGCGGGCAAAATGGCGTTGGCTAAGGTGGGCTAGCTCGTGGGCCAGCACCGATGCAAACTGCTGTTCGGTGCGGGCAAACAGAAACAGACCGCCGTTTACCCCCACAATGCCGCCGGGCACCGCAAAAGCATTGATGGCAGGGTCGTCAATCAGCGCCAGCGTCAGGTCACGGTTCTGTAGCGGCGCCGCTGGCACCAGGCGGTAAAGAATGGCGCTCAGGTAGTCATACACCAAAGGGTCAGTAATCTGTGGAGCAAAGCGCCGCAGTGACACCAGCACCTGGCGGCCGATATCGGCTTCCTGCTGGCCCGCAATCAGGCCGCCACCGGTGCCGCCAATGGTGGGCAGCGTGCTACCCTGACTTTGGGCAGCAGCGCCTGTACTGACACTCATAGCGGTTAACGTCAGTGCCAGCAGCGCACAAAGCAGGGTATTGAAGCGAAGGTGGCCATTCAGGCTGTTCATGTTCTGGGTCTATCCTGTGTCGGAATATCCTGAGCGTCACATAACCAATGATTGTAATGCAATACAATAACACTGGCGGCATAATGCCGGCTCATTAATCAAACGCTGTTACGGGTTAACGTTTAACATGGCTGATCGAACTCTGGATGTATCGGGCCTGCAATGTCCGATGCCTCTGCTAAAAACCAAACTCGAACTGAACACCATGGCCCCCGGCGAACAGCTGGTAGTGGTTGCTACAGATCCTGGATCAGCCAGAGACATTCCGGCGTTTATTGCCTTGTCTGCCCATCAGCTGGTGGAGTCTGCCGTTGACGGCAGCCAGTACCGTTTTGTTATCCGCTGTGGCGATTCAGTAAGGCGGAGCCAGTAATGGTTAGAATATTACGAGGATTCGCCCACAAATACTTTTCAGATGAAGAAGCCGTCGTCCTTGGGCTGATGCTGATTATCGGCACCATGTTCGTCATCTGGTTTGGCGCTATGCTGGCCCCGGCCATTGCTTCGCTGATTGTCGCCTTTATTCTTCAGGGCCTGGTGACCAAGATGTTGGCCTGGAAAGTGCCGGAACCGTTGGCCATCCTGATTGTGTTCTTGCTGTTTCTCGGTATTTTGGCCGGCGCCATTTTCGGCCTTATGCCGCTGGTGTGGACCCAGCTGTCCAATCTGGCCCGGGAAACACCGCGCATTATTGGTGAATTACAGTCCTATCTGGAACTCTTGCCCGAGCGCTACCCGCAGTTGGTGTCGCTGGATGCCGTAGCGACTATGTACCAGCAGGTGTCGACCGAAGTCGCGCAGGCCACTCAGTGGTTGGTGACAGCATCACTGTCCAGCATTCCGGACCTGTTCGCACTGTTGATATACGCTGTTCTGGTGCCCATACTGGTATTTTTCTTCCTGAAAGACCGTGATGTTCTATTGGGTTCTATTGCTCGCATGTTGCCACCGCAGCGTGCAACCATGCGCAAAATCTGGCACGAAGTGAATCTCCAGTGCGCTAACTACGTGCGCGGCAAAGCCTTGGAAATTTTGATTGTTGGAACCACCACCTATGTAACCTTCAAAATTTTGGGTATGCCTTACGCTGCTTTGCTGTCTTTGCTGGTGGGTCTGAGCGTGGTTATTCCTTATATTGGCGCCGCCGTTGTTACAGTGCCAGTGGCTATTATCGGCTTGTTTGCCTTTGGCTGGGGTAGCCAGTTTATCTGGCTAATGGTGGCATACGGTGTCATTCAGGCTCTGGACGGCAACGTGTTGGTGCCGGTGCTGTTTTCTGAAGTAAACAACCTGCACCCGGTGGCCATCATTGTCGCGGTTCTGTTTTTCGGCGGGATCTGGGGGCTCTGGGGCGTGTTTTTTGCTATCCCGCTGGCCACAATGTTGAAAGCAGTGGTGGCTGCCTGGCCGGTGCGAGAGTTACCTCCGGCACCGGCCAATCGCTAAAGGCAGATAACGACTACAGTGCTTTGACTGCAGTGAGCACTTCATCAACATGGCCCGGCACTTTTACGCCGCGCCATTCCTGGCGAAGTACGCCTTTGGCGTCGATCAGAAAGGTGCTGCGGTCAATACCCATGTATTCTTTGCCGTAGAGTTTTTTCAGCTTGATGACGTCAAACAAAGAACAGAGCTTTTCGTCTTTGTCGGAAATCAGGTGAAACGGCAGTTCGAATTTGCCACGGAAATTGTCGTGGGATTTCAGGCCATCGCGGGACACGCCAAAAATCTCGGTGTCATGTTCGGTGAAGGCTTGCATGTTGTCGCGGAAGTCCTGGCTCTCGGTGGTACAGCCGGGTGTGTCGTCTTTCGGGTAAAAATAGATCACCACATTGCGGCCGCGTAAATCGGCCAGGCGAACCGTCTGGTCGCCGGTAGCAGCCGCTTCAAAGTCAGGTATGGTTTTGTTCAGTTCTACGGATGGCATGACATCTCCTTTAATTCCCTTGTGTCAGTTCGTAGCCAACATTACCATAACGGTTTTATTCGGACGGAGCTTTTATGATTACGGGTAGCCTTGTCGCACTGGTCACACCTATGCACCCAAATGGAGACATTCATTGGGAGCACCTGGACAAACTGGTGGACTTTCACATTGAAAATGGCACTCATGGCATCGTTGCCGTGGGCACAACCGGCGAGTCTGCGACTCTGGACCCGGAAGAGCACTGTAAAACCATCGGCCACATCATCAAACGGGTGAATGGTCGCATTCCGGTGATTGCCGGAACCGGTGGCAACAGCACCCGCGAAGCCATTGCGCTTACGTCTGCGGCCCACAAGCTGGGAGCCGATGCCTGCCTGTTAGTGGTGCCTTATTACAATAAGCCAACCCAAGAAGGCCTGTACCAGCATTTCCGCACCATCGCCGAAGCTGTCCCGATGATGAAGCAAATGCTTTACAACGTCCCTGGTCGCACCGCCTGCGACATGCTGAACGAAACCGTGGTTCGCCTGGCCGATATTCCCAACATCATCGCCATTAAAGATGCCACCGGCAATATTCCCCGCGGCGCTGAGTTAATTCAAGCGGTAGAAGGCCGTTTGGACGTTTATTCGGGTGACGACGCAACCGCCATGGAACTGATGCTGGCCGGCGCCAAAGGCAACGTATCGGTAACGGCCAACGTTGCCCCCCGGGCCATGGCCGAGTTGTGCACGGCTGCCGTTGCGGGCAATCGTGAAGAAGCCGAACGTCTGAACGAACTGCTGATGCCCCTGAACCGCAAACTGTTCCTGGAAGCCAATCCGATTCCGGTAAAATGGGCGTTGCAACGCATGGGTATGATCGGTGACGGCTTGCGCTTGCCATTGACTGTACTCAGCGAACCATTCCATGGCGAAGTGGAAGATGCCCTGAAAGCCTCAGGCGTACTCTGAACGTGCTGAACCCGTTCCAATACCGGAGTAAGTCCATGCAGGTTCTCTCCAGAACCCGTTATTCAAGGTGCACCGCGTCTTTCAAGACGGTGGCCTGTAAGGCGCTGACTTTCAAAACCGAAGCCTTCAAATCCCAAACCCTGAACATTCAAGCCTGTAAACCCCTGGCCACCGCCGCAGGCTTTGCACTGTTGGCGGGCTTGGGAGGCTGCGGTGTGTTGTCGGACCGTTCCGCGGATTACGTCAGTGCGCCTGAGGGTGAAACCATTGAGCTGCCCGCAAGTGCCGACGAATCCCGTTTCCGCCAGATTATGCCGGTGCGTGATATTAACCTGGCCAACGCGGGCAAATTTTACCCGGACGGCATTCCAACGCCGCCGGACATGACCTCTGAAATTCTGGATCAGAATTATGCGGTAGAAACGCTAGACGGCCGCGCATGGCTGTTGGTGAACGACGTTCCAGGCCGCTTGTGGCCCGCAGTCACCGCGTATATGTCTGACCGACGCCTGGGCGTTGCGTTTGACAGCCCGCAGCTTGGCTTGCAGCAGAGCGAATTGGTGAACTTCAGTCTTCGCGCTCGTGAACTGGTGCAGCTTGAGGGTGAAGCCAGCGCAAGCGAACCCAAAGTACTACTGCAGGTACGCATTGCACCCGGTGTTCGCCGTAAATCCACGGAAATTCAGGTGCGCAATATAGTGGTAGCTGATCAGCCCGAGGCTTTGCTGAGCTGGGATGCCACCCTTGCTCCAGACTCCGCTGACCTGGAACTGCAAAAACGGGTTCTGGCCGATATGGGCGAGTTTTTAAAAGCCGGGGAAGAGAACAAATCCTTCTCGCGTGCGGCTTCGGGTATGACCAGCAAACCCTTGGTAAAACTGATATCCGAAAACGAGCAAGCCAGTGCCATCGAAATGCAGCTCGATTACGGTCGCGCCTGGGCGGAAGTCAGCCGCGCACTTAAAGAATCCGATATGACCGTCATAGACCTGAACCGCAGTGCAGGCTGGTTGCAGGTAGACTATCGCAGCGCCGACGAGCGCGAGTCGGGCTGGTTCAGCTGGTTTAGCGATAACGAGGTTCCGCGCCACACCCATACGGTGAACGTTACCCGCGGCGAACAGGCGGTGCAGGTCAGTGCGGAAACCGCCGTTAATGACAGCGGTGAACAAACACCTTCCGCGCTTCTAAATCGCCTGTTTGACTATCTTTATTAGCGGCCATGAGCGTTATTAACAGCCGCAGGCTTTTTCAGTAACCGCGGGCTTTATTGATGATAACCGGGCTGGCTTGGGCTGGCCTGTTTTTGGAGAATTCCATGGAAAAGCGCGAAGAACTCTACGCTGGCAAGGCCAAATCGGTGCACACCACTGACGATCCTGAGCGTTTTGTACTGGTATTCCGCGATGACACCTCGGCCTTTGACGGCGAGAGAGTAGAGCAGCTGAATCGTAAAGGCATGGTGAACAACAAGTTCAACGCCTTCATTATGGAAAAGCTGGAAGCTGCGGGCATTCCTACCCACTTCGAAGGCTTGCTTTCAAACACTGAATGCCTGGTGAAAAAGCTCGACATGATTCCGGTCGAGTGTGTGATTCGCAACATCTCCGCCGGCAGCCTGTGCCGCCGTATTGGCGTAGAAGAAGGCCTGGAGCTGAACCCGCCCACCTTCGAGCTGTTCCTGAAAAACGACGCATTGCACGATCCCATGGTCAACGAATCACTGGCGATCACCCTGGGCTGGGCCAAGGCTGACGAACTGGCACAGATGAAGACGCTGACCTATAAGGTAAACGACGTGCTTAAAACCCTGTTTGCAGACGCCGACATGCTATTGGTGGACTACAAACTGGAATTTGGCCGTAGCCATGGCCAGATTGTGCTGGGCGACGAATTCAGCCCCGATGGCTGCCGCATATGGGATGCCGAAACCCGCAATAAAATGGACAAAGACCGTTTTCGCCAAGGCCTTGGTAACGTGATTGAAACCTACGAAGAAGTAGGCCGCCGTTTGGGTATGTCGTTTGACTGATACGAGTTCAAAAATACGGAACATCAACTATGCGCAGATTATTCACGATTTTGGTCGGATCAGCCGTTCTAGCAGCGCCTGCGGCGCAAGCAGACGTGTTCGGGCTTGGGGCTCAGATAGGTTACTGGGATTCGGAACTGTCTGGTGACGTTGCAGCCAATAGTGGCTCGGTGGACGTCAAAGACGAGCTCAACCTGAACGGTGAAAGCAGCAATCAGCTGAGCTTGTATCTGGAACACCCGGTCCCTCTGCTGCCCAATGTGCGCGTGGCTTATGTCAATATTGACCAGACTGCCCGCGGCCGGTTGAGCGGTGACTTCGATGGTATTAGCGCCGGCTCAGACGTACGCTCTGATCTGGAACTGGAACAGCTGGACATCACCCTGTATTACGAAGTATTGGATAACTGGGTTAATCTGGACCTGGGCCTGACCGCGCGGGATTTCTCTGGCGAGTTGCTGGTGCGAGGTAGCGGCCAGAGTAGCCGGACGACAGCCGATGTGGTTGTGCCCATGGGCTATCTGGCAGCGCGTTTTGATCTGCCGTTCAGCGGTGCCAGTGTTGGCATTGAAGGCAATGCCATTGCCTACAGCGGTGACTCCCTGCACGATTTCAACGTGTACGGCCAGTATCAGTTGTCATTACTGCAGTTGCGCGCCGGCTATCGCCAAATGGCGGTGGACTACGAAGACGGTGACGACCGCTTCGATGTAAAAATTGATGGCCCGTTTATTAGCGCTGGCGTGATGTTTTAAGGAGAAAGTCTGTTGAAAATTCTGGTCACCGGTAGTGCCGGTTTTATTGGTTTCCATCTTGCGCAACGCCTGCTGGATCGTGGCGACGAAGTCATCGGTGTTGATAATCTGAATGACTACTACGATGTGAACCTGAAAGAAGCTCGCTTGGCAAGACTAACGGGCAAAGCCGGCTTTACCGAAGTGCGCCAGAATATCGCCGACCGCGACCTAATGGCTGCGCTATTTGAAGAGCACAAACCTGAGCGTGTAGTTCATCTGGCGGCCCAGGCTGGGGTGCGCTATTCCATCGAAAACCCCCATGCCTATGTAGACGCCAACCTGGTGGGCTTTATGAATATTCTGGAGGGCTGCCGCCGCAACGATGTGCAGCATCTGGTGTATGCGTCCAGTAGCTCGGTTTATGGCGCCAACGAAGCCATGCCGTTCTCGGTGCACGACAACGTAGACCACCCGCTTAGCCTTTACGCTGCCTCGAAAAAAGCCAATGAGCTGATGGCCCACACCTACAGCCATCTGTACAACTTGCCCACCACCGGGCTGCGCTTTTTTACCGTGTACGGTCCTTGGGGCCGACCCGATATGGCGCCGTTCATCTTCACCAAGAAAATTCTGGCCGGCGAGCCGATTGACGTATTCAACCACGGTCATCACAAACGCGATTTCACGTATATCGATGATATCGTGGAAGGCGTGGTGCGCACTCTGGACCAAATCGCGCAACCGAATCCCCAGTGGAGCGGCGCTCAGCCAGACCCAAGTACCAGCCGCGGGCCTTATCGCATCTACAACATCGGCAGCAACAATCCGGTGGAATTGGCCCGGTTTATTGAAACCATCGAACAGTGTACCGGCAAAAAAGCCGAGAAAAATCTGCTGCCCATGCAGCCGGGTGACGTAGTCGCAACCTACGCCAACGTCGATGGCCTGATCAATGATGTCGGTTACAAACCCGAAACCCAGCTAGAGCAGGGTATTGAACAGTTTGTTCAGTGGTATCGGGATTTCTATCAGGTTTAACTACGTTTCGCGTCAGCAGATTCTCGTAAAGAGCTTCCTTCCGGGAACTTTTGCAGGGTTTCTAAGCCCAGCTGCTTCAACCGTTCCGGCAACTCCAAGGTCATTTTTGACTTCGCTAGCGGGCAGTTGAATTGCAGATAATACGCCAGCAGTTGCAAGGGTACGCCAGCGGCTGAGCCATACAGCCTGTCGGCCACAATCGGGTGGCCAATACTCGCTAAATGGCGGCGAATCTGGTGTTTTCGCCCGGTTTTAATGCGCACATTCACTCTGGAAGTGTTGGCCTCAGTATCCTCGGCCTTAGTATTGATGGAGCTGGTATTGATGGAGCTGGCATTGATTGAGTTGGAATTGATGGAGCCGGCATTGATATAAAGAGTACTCACATGGCTAATCGCGGCTTTACCGTCAATGTCCCCGTCAATCGTCTGCTCCTTCACATCCAACACGCCTGTTACGTCTGCCAGATACTGTTTGATGATCGTGCGCCCGGCAAACAGCTGTGACAGTGCTGCAGCCGCTTTTGAATCGTGAGCAATCAGCATTAAACCAGCGGCGTCGGCATCCAGGCGGTGAATCAAAAAGCAGGGTCGGTTTAACTGCACTTCAGCCACGCGCAACAAACTGCAGTGATCACCCCATTGCGAGCCTTGTGCCAGCAGCCCGTGGGGTTTGAACCACACGCTGTAGCGGCTCTTGTCTTCCAGCAACTCAGCCTCTGGTGCCTTGCGCGCCAGAACCGCCTCGTCATAGTATAACTGCATGCGTGTGCCCGCTTTCACGTCGCGCTTGGCTTTGCGCAGCCGCACAATTTTACCTTTCAACGTCCACCAGCAGGCGCCTTTCGCCATGGCGTCTTTGATGCGCTGCTTCGGCAGGCCAGAAGCCTCACTCAGAATGTCCACGGCCAGGCCGAGGGTTTCTACGGTGATATCAACGGTGATTCGCATAGCGGGCCTGATAGAAAAAGTGAGCAGCCGATTATAGAAGATATAGCTGGCTAGACAAACCGGGGACGGATTTGAAATCCGTCCTCAACCTAGCCATCAAACCGGGGACAGATTTAAAATCTGTCCCCTACCATGCTGCCCCAGTCCGTTGATTTCCGGATCCGTCAGCTAAAACACCAGCATCAGCGTAAATAATCCGTAAACGCTCCCCTGATGTCTGGTTATTTAAGCCAATCAGGTTAGGCTATGCCGCTTGCTTACGATTATTGAGGTTTGAAGTTGTGGATTCATCGAGGTTGTCTTTTTCTCGTGTTCTTGTCGTTCTGATTTTTGTTGCTGTACTTGCGGGTGGTGCCTTTTGGGCGTATCGCCACTTTTACGCGGCAAGTAATAACACAGCTGACGTGACCACCACAGCCGTCAGCCGAGGCGACATAGACGTTTTGGTGAGCGCCACCGGCGTTTTGGAACCCAGCAACTTTGTGGATGTGGGCGCGCAGGTGTCCGGGCTGCTAGACGTGATTCACGTCAGAGTGGGCGAACAAATCAGCAAAGATCAGCTACTGGCAGAAATTGACCCGACCATCTATCTGGCCAGGGTAGACGCTAATCGTGCCCAACTAAAAAATCAGCAGGCCCAGTTGGCCGATCGCAAAGCCCAGCTCACTCTTGCCGACATACAGTTCCAACGCCAAACCAATCTGTTCCGTGAAGACGCCACCACCCGGGAAAACCTGCAAATTGCCGATGCTTCGCTGGCGTCTGCTCAGGCTCAGCTAGCCATGTTGCAAGCGCAACTGGAACAAACGGCATCTACCCTGCGCGCGGAAGAAGCCAATTTGGATTACGCCCGCATTTATTCCACCATGGAAGGCACCGTCGTATCCATCACAGCTCGCCAGGGCCAAACCCTGAATACATCACAGCAAGCACCGGTGCTGATGCGCATTGCCGATCTGTCTAATATGAAAGTCCGCGCCCAAGTGTCCGAAGCAGACGTGGGCAGGCTAGCCCCGGGCGACAAGGTGTATTTCACCACTCTGGGCGAACCTGGCAAGCAGATTTATGGCCAGCTTGACTACATCGAACCCACTCCCGAAGTGCTCAATAACGTGGTGTTATACAACGCATTTTTCAGCGTGCCCAATGAAGCAGGGCGTTTATTGCCAAGCATGACGGCGCAGGTATTTTTTGTGGTGGAACAGGCGCGGGACGTATTGCGGGTGCCCGCGGCGACCGTTGCGGGCGGTCAGGTTTGGCTGCAGCAGGGTTCCGGCGAGCTGGTAGAACGCAAAATTGAAGTAGGTATCAGCAACCGCATTTATACCGAGGTTCGCGACGGTCTGGCCGATGGCGATCTGGTGGTCACAGGCGGAGCACCCTCAAGGCAAGCAGCGTCTTCGGGCATGGGCGGGGGCTCACGGTGACAGCGCCACTGATTGAATTGCGCCAGATTACCCGGACCTTCGGCGCGGGCGACTTGCAAGTGCCTGTGCTCAAGTGCATAGATTTGAGTATTCAAGCAGGGGAATTTGTTGCCATTATGGGGGCATCCGGGTCTGGCAAGTCCACCTTGATGAACATTCTTGGCTGTCTGGATGTGGCAAGCTCCGGGCACTATCTGTTTCAGGGCAAAGACGTGTCAGGGTTCAAACGCGACGATCTGGCTCGTGCCCGCCGCGAATCCTTCGGGTTTATATTCCAGAGCTACAATCTGCTGCCCGGGATAAGCGCGTTAGACAACGTCGAAATACCGGCCATCTACGCCGGCCTTGGTAAAAAGCAGCGCCGGGAGCGGTCTACCTTACTGCTTGGGGAACTCGGGTTAAGCGATAAATTGCTCAACACCCCAGCCCAACTGTCGGGCGGGCAACAGCAGAGGGTATCCATTGCCCGCGCGTTGATGAATGGCGGTCAGATTATACTGGCGGACGAACCAACCGGCGCTCTTGACAGCGTTAGCAGCAAAGACGTTATGCGGCTGCTGCAAAGCCTGTCAGACCGCGGTCACACCGTTATTCTAATTACCCACGACGCCAAAGTCGCCCAGGCGGCAGATCGCCTGATCACCATTGCTGACGGGTTGATTACCCACGATACCGGCGCCGTTCAGAACAACGCTGTTGCGTCAGAACCCCCCCTGGCTGCGCACAAAACAACCGACGTCAGCGGCGCTTCCGGTTGGTTTGAGGCGCTAAAAAGCGCGGTGCATTCCCTCAGTACAAACCTGTTCCGTACGGCGTTGACCTTGCTGGGCATTGTGATTGGCGTAGCGTCGGTGATCACCATGCTGGCGATCGGTGAAGGCGCACGCCAAGACATTGTTGACAGAATCAGCGCCATGGGCAGCGACCTACTGCTGGTGCGCCCTGGTGGCCCAGACCAGAGGGGTGGACGTTGGAGCGTCACTACCCTGGTGCCGTCTGATTACCACGCCATCCGAGACATACCCGGCATTCGAGCGGCGGTTCCGGAAGTCACCGGTGGCCAAACCCTGCGTTTTGGTAATCGCGATCACCAGACCGAAGTTAATGGCACAGCCTACGAATTTCCCGCCGCACGGCAATGGCCCGTCGTCGCCGGTACCTTTTTTAACGAAGTCGACGAAAACCGCTACGCCGCGGTGGCGGTGTTGGGCAAAACCGTGGCCGAATCTCTATTCCCCGAACAAAGCCCGTTGGGCCACTACCTGATGGTTAATAACGTTTTGTTTCAGGTCATTGGCGTAATGGATGAACGCGGGGCATCCCCTTGGGGGCAAGACCAAGACGACGTTGTGCTGGTGCCTTACACCACCGCCAACCTGCGCATATTTGGCCAGAAACATCTGCGCAACATCACCGTTGCGGTGGCAGACTCCGCCGACATGAACGCGGTGCAAGACCAAGTTCACAGCACGTTGCTCACGCGCCATGGCAGCGAAGATTTTCAGATTCGCAATATGGCGTCACTGATCGATACCGTGTCAGACACCCAAGACACCCTGACATGGCTGTTAGGCTCTATCGCCGCGATTTCGCTGCTGGTGGGTGGCATTGGCGTCATGAATATCATGCTGGTGAGCGTGACCGAGCGCACCCGGGAAATTGGTATCCGCATGGCCACAGGCGCTCGCACCCGCAATATTCTTCAGCAGTTCCTAACCGAAGCCTGGCTGGTGTCGGCCATTGGTGGCGTTATCGGCGTCATCCTTGGCATAGCAGCAACTCAAATCGTAGGCTGGTTTGACACACCCGTTGTGGTCACCATATTCCCCATGGTGCTGGCGTTCAGCTGCGCCTTCGGTACCGGGCTTCTTTTTGGCTATTTGCCCGCGCGTAAAGCGGCTCATCTGGACCCTGTTCAGGCCCTGGCCGCGGAGTAATCTTATGATCCATCGCTCACAACAGACACTGGACCGGGCAGCAAAGCCTAAACGGCGGCTGGCATTGTGTGTGTGCACGTTAACGGCCGGCCTTGCCCTGGCAGGTTGTGCTACCCAGGTGGCCACACCGGTGGCCGTGCCGATGAACGGCGCATCTCTGCATGTGTTGGCTTGGGCGCCAGAGCTGAACTCAACAGCTTTAACCGGGCCCGCTGTCACTGACGAACAATGGTGGCAGGCATACGGCGATCCCAACCTGCTAGCGTTGATTGAAAAAGCGCGGGCGGCCAATCCAGACCTGGCCATTCTGGCCGAGAATCTGGTGCAGGCCGATTTACAGCTGCAGAACGCCGGCGCCAGCCTGCTACCGGGCATTGGTTTAGGCGGCAGTACCGGCGAACAGACGAGGCGCCCAAGCGGCGGTGACTGGCTGAGCAGTGGCTCCACGTCAGTCTCCACATCGATCAGTTACGAGGTGGATCTTTGGGGCAGGCTGGGCGCAGCAGAAGACGCGGCTAGCTTCCGCCGCGATGCCAGCACGTTTGATTTCGCCGCCGCGCAGCTCAGTCTTTCCGGCGCAGTGGCCAGTAACTGGTTTCAATTGTTGGAGTTACGCCAGCGCCTGAGCATCGCCCGGCAAAACCTGGAACTGGCAGAGCAAACCTTGCGCATTGTGGATGCGCGCTACCGCAACGGCGTTGCCGACCGCTCCGAACTAGCTCGCCAACGCACCACCGTGCTGGTGTTGCGTAACGCCTTGCCCACGCTAGTGTATGGCCTGCGACAGAGCGAAGCGGCACTGCAGGTGCTTAGTGGCGAGCCGCCCTGGATGGAAAGCGCCAATGCATCCCAAGATGCACCTGGAGAGGTACACGAGGGTGAACTCTTAGGCCAATCCGGCGGTGAATTAAGGAGTGAATTAAAGGGCGAGCTACAAAAAATCCGTATTCCGGACATCAATGCAGGCTCGCCGGCAGAGCTGATCACCCGAAGGCCAGACCTTGCCGCCGTCGAAGCCCGCTTGCAGGCGGCCGACGCCGACATCGCCCAGGCCCGAGCTGCGCTCTTACCGGCGGTGTCATTAAGCGCGGCCCTGGGACTCTCTTCCGATGGGTTGCTCAGCCTATCCAGTCCGCTGACTACGGCCAGTGGTTTGCTCGCCCTTAGCCAAACCCTGTTCGACGGTGGTACTCGAAGCAACAATGTGGCGCTCAGCGAATCGCGCCAGGTTGCCCTGGTACAAAGCTATCGCTCATCCCTATTGAGCGCGTTTTCAGAAGCGGGAGACGCCATGGCGCGCATCAATCTGTTCCGGGAACAGGAACAGCGACTGGCGGAAATTGAACAGCAGGCAGAAGAAACTCTGCGCTTGAGTGAAGTTCGCTATCGCCAGGGCGCAGAAGACCTGATCACCCTGCTAGACAGCCAGCGCACGTTGTTCGATGCCAGAGTACGGCGCAGCGAAGCGCGGCTGAATCATCTGCTGGCAAGCGTGGATTTGTACAAAGCAGTCGGCGGTGGCTTTTGAACCACCGCCGTGGCACGACGGACGTGCGGGAAGGGCGGTTTAGCGAATCAGGCCGGTTCGAAGCGCTGCTTCAGCCAAGCGTTGATGTCGTTGGATTCGTACAGCCACTGGTGGCTGCCGTCCGCTTTGGCAATCCGCAAGCAGGGTACTTTCACGGCACCGCCGCCGGCTAAAATCTCAGCGCGGTGCTCAGTGTTATGCTGGGTGTCACGTAGTTCAATATTCAAACTCATGCGTTTGATTTCTTTACGAACTTTGACGCAAAACGGGCAGGTTTTGAACTGATACAGCGCCAGGTCCCGGCACGCTTCGTCTACTTTCTGTTGCTCTTGGGCGTTACGCTGCACGGGTTTGCCACCTCCGATTTGCTCGTTGAGCAGTACAAACGGGGTCAGAATAAGCCGCAAAGTGCGGAAAAAATAACGAATGACAATTCTCATGAAATAAGCCTTGGCGGTCAGTATTAAAATATGTTTTCGCACTTACTTACGATCGATTCGCAACTAAGGATCGACAGGGTATCAGATTTTTTGCGCTCCGCGCAGAATCCTGTGACCATTCCGGAAATGACAAAGCAGAGTGATAAGCGCATGAACAGCCGCTGGCGGGTAGGCATCGATCTTGGTGGAACAAAAACCGAAGTCATCTTGTTAGATGGCGCCAACAAAATCCATTTCCGCGCTCGCATCGCAAGCCCTCAGGGAGACTACGAAGCCACCTTGAATTCCATTAAAGAACTGGTTGAAGCCGCTGAATTGCGGGTCGGCGGAGCTTCATTACCCGTAGGTGTGGGCATTCCCGGCTCCGTCTCGGGCCTGACAGGCCTGGTCAAAAACGCCAACTCGACGTGGCTTAACGGCCAACCCATGGCCGCTGATTTAAGCCACCTGCTGCAACGCCCGGTTGGCTTGACCAATGACGCCAACTGCCTGGCCCTGTCGGAAGCCAGCGACGGCGCGGGGCAAGGCTACAAAGTTGTGTTCGCGGTCATTTTGGGTACCGGCTGCGGCGCTGGCATCACCGTTAACGGCCAGCTGCTCACCGGCCCGAACGGTCTTGCGGGCGAATGGGGCCACAACCCCCTGCCATGGACACCACAAACAGAACTAAACCAGCGCCCGTGTTTCTGTGGCCGCTTTGGCTGCAACGAAACCTTCTTGTCTGGTACCGGGCTGGCCCTAACCCATCGCTTGCTGTGGGAGCAGCCGTTGGATGCCCGAAACATCGTTGAGTGTTTTCAAAACGATCCCCGCGCTGCCCGCTCACTCGACGATTACGCAGATCACCTGGCCCGCGGCCTGGCGGCAGTCATCAACTTGCTGGATCCAGACGTCATCGTACTGGGCGGCGGCATGTCAAACGTACCGAGCCTTTACGACGAGTTGGCAACGCGTTTGCCGGCGTATGTTTTAGGGAGTGAGTGCGAAACACCCATACGCCAAGCGATACACGGCGATTCCAGTGGCGTTCGCGGTGCCGCTTGGCTAGCCCAAGACAAGGGACGGATTTAAAATCCGTCCCCGCTTTCCGTCGCCCTAATTCCGTCTTTTTCTCATCGAAGCTCGAATAGCTGAGCTGAGCACGCCCCAGCGGTTCACGATCAATGCCGCAAAAATCAAACCGCAGCCGGCCAGCTGAACTGGGGTCATGATTTCATCAAACCATCCTGCTGCGAACAAAGACACCCAAACCGGTTCAATCACCAGAATAACGGCGCCGTGACTATGCGTAGACAAGCTCTGCGCATACGTTTGGGCAAGAAATCGCCCTGCGGTGCCCACAATTGCGCTGGCAAGAATCCACCAGATCAGAAGCGGTGGCGGGTCACTGAACGTTGGCTGCCAGGGTTCTGTAACCAGCGATTCCACCAACGTCACCAAGCCGACGGTAAGCAGCGCAATAGCCGTCAGCGGCAGTGCTGGAATACGCTGTTTTGCGATGGTGTTGCCATGCCGGTTAACGGCAGTACGTTGATTTGCAGCGCGGGTGTTCAATGTAAAATACAGCGCAAAAATAGAGGCGGCCATTGCGAAAAAAATCTGCGCAGGCTCTGGCTGAAAACCGTTACCAAGCGACAGAAACGCCAGCCCGGCTACCGCGACGGGAATGGCAAACCAAGTGCTGGCAGGTTGTGCCTCTTTAAAAAGGAGGCGAGCAATAATGGGAACAATTACCACGCCCAGGCTCGTTATAAATGCCCCTTCACCCATGCTTTTGGCATGAAACAGGCCCATCACCCAGCAACTCATGGCAACGCCGAACACCAGGCCAACACCCACGCCGCGTTTGACTTGATCCCCACTCAAACGTGCCAGTGGCCGGTAAGCGAAAACCGCTAAAAAGCCACCTGCGATCAAAAATCTCAGCGCCATAAACAACAACGGCGGCATCAGCAATATAGCTTCTTTAGAGAATATCCAGCTGGTGGCAGCAAGCAGCGTAACACCAACCAGAATCAGGTCAGGTTTATGAACGTTCGTCATGGTGAGGCTCAGCTGTCAAGGGATAGGGGGCAGATTTCAAATCTGTCCCCAGTTTGCGAGTAATGTATAGTTTGCGAAGTAAAAAAGGAAGAAGGCTTAGTTAAAGGCGCCAAAAGTTGCCACGTGACTAAGGACAAGGACGGGTTTTAAACCTGTCCCTTATCTTAAAAACTCGCCCCGCCGGCAATCGCCTCAGAACAGCACACACGATTTCGCCCTAAGGCCTTGGCTTCGTAAAACGCCTTATCCGCTCGATTGACGGCATTCTCCACCGATTCCATGGTGGTATTCACTTTCGCAACGTCTGTGTTTACGGTAATACGCACGTCCAACCCATTGCCGGCATCAGTGGCATGCCTTTCAACGCCTTAAGCGCCGGGCAAAAGAATCGCAAACTCTTCACCTCCAAATCGGGCGACCAGATCCCCGTCCTGGCTGTACCGTTGGAAAATGACGGCTATGTCAACCAATACCGAGTCGCCAAAAGGTCCCTGGTACATCAGGGGGTGGAGTGGTTGTATTGGTAAAAGTAGCCGTTTTACTTATAAGCGCTGGTATCTTGGATCTTTGAGGATCTATTAACCTTCTACTGGTGAGGCAAGGCGGCTTTGCCGCACGCTTCTTAGAAGGTGATAGGCGTCTGGAACCTAAGGTCGAGTATACTGACGTCGGTTTACATTGAGCTCTTTCTGCTATCAATCGAGAAGCTCAAAGACGATATCCTGCGCACCTTCCCACAAGACTTTGGTGCCGAGTGCGCGCAAGTGTTCTTTTCCTTCGACGATTGTCAGGTAGTGGTTACCAGCCAGCGGCCCCATTTTGCTGGCGAAGCTGCAACTGCCGTACGCCATGATAATTTCTGTCTCGCTAAATCCGCCAGGGTAGAACAACACATCGCCTACCGAGGGATGGCAGGTATGGTTCTCGAATCCTATGCCAAGCTTGAATTCGCCCATTGGAATCCAGCAGGCTTCGCCACTCCAGCGCACATGAATCAGTTTCTGTCGGTAGGGGAGCAGCTTTAGGAACGCGGCTACGGTTTCGGGCGCTTCGGGATGAGTCTCCGCAACAAAGCGGAACTGCCCGACGGTGATGGCGATATGAGTCATAATGAAAAATCCTTGGTTTATTTGTTGTAGCATTCGGCGCAAAACTCACCCAAAAACGGGTGAATCGCGCCCTTGAAGTGAAGACGACCCTACACTTGGGCCTCGTCAAAAGTTAGATTAAAGGACGTCCAGCCACGGAGTTGGCCGGCCGAAATTGGGTTTCGGCTTTGCGGGTGTTGGCCGGTCGCAGCGTTGGAATGCACCGAACCCTTTGCTACCGGTGAATTCACCATCACGATAAACAACCGTGCCTCGGCACAATGTTAGCGCCGGCCATGCGCAAATTGACCGACCTTCATACGGGGTGTAGTCGACGTTATGGTGTAAGCGATCATTGCGAATTGTCGTATCGAGATCTGTATCCCAGATCACAATGTCGGCGTCTGCGCCAATGCAGATCGCGCCCTTACGCGGATAAAGGCCGTAGATCTTTGCAGGTTCAGTAGCGGTAACGGCGACGAACTTGTTGATGTCAATGCGACCGGTCATCACGCCTTCCGAGAAGAGCAGTGGCAGTCGCGTCTCGATTCCGGGAATGCCGTTGGGCACGCGCGTAAAGTCCCCCTGCTTGCCACCGACTTTTTTGCCCTGTGGATCGTTGTAGCGGAACGGCGCGTGGTCCGACGAGAATACTTGAAACGTGCCATTGGCCAGCCCATCCCAAATCGCCTGCTGGCTTTTGGCGTCGCGCGGCGGCGGGCTGCAAATACACATTGCACCACCAAATCCGGGCTGGTCCAGGTCGGACGCCGTCAGGAACAGGTATTGTGGGCAGGTTTCCCCATACACACTTAAACCGCGACTCTGCGCATCGCGAATCTGGGCGGTTGCCTCCTCGCTTGATACGTGTACGATCAGCACTGGCGTGTCAAGAAATTCGCCCAATGAGATGGCTCTATGCGTGGCTTCACGTTCGACCACGATCGGACGCGATAAACCGTGATATAACGGTGTGGTCAGGCCTTTTGCCAGCATGCGTTCGGCCAGCCAGGCGATGCAATCGGTGTTCTCGGCATGGATCATCGTCATGCCGCCCTCGCGCCGGGCTACTGATAGCACGTCGAGAATCTGGCGATCGTTGAGCTTCAAAGCATCGTACGTCATGTACAGCTTCAGCGACGTATACCCGCGCTCGATCAATAGCGGCAGTTCACGCTCGATTGCGTCGGTCGTCGGGTCGGCCACAATCAGATGAAACGCATAGTCGACGCAGGCTTCGCCGTCGGATACTGCATGATAATCGGCTACTGATTGCTCCAACGTCGCGCCTTTTTTCTGCAGCGCGAACGGCATCACCGTCGTAGTGCCGCCACAGGCTGCCGACCGCGTGCCCGTGAAGAAATCATCGGCGAAGACCGAACCGTCATCTGTCGGTTGCGCGAGATGGCAATGCGCATCGACGCCGCCCGGCAACACCCAGCGGCCGGCGGCGTCGATCTCTTCTTTTCCGGGTGGCAAGCTCTGCGCCAGCACCACAATACGGCCATCACGAATACCGATGTCCGCGTCGAAGATATCTGTTGCGGTTGCAATATGTGCGTTGCGGATTACCAGATCAAATGTAGTTTGTTCCATTAAAAATTCTCCTGAAAAAGTGAGCCCCAGCCGGTCAGGCGTGATGTGTCCACACCGGCGAGCCGGAGTGATTTCCAAACAACGGTGGAAACGGTGTCGTAAATCGGAATGCCCAGTTCTGCTTCCAGCTCGGCTGCCAGCGGCGCCCCGCGCAGGTTGGTACAGAAAATCGTGATGGCCTGGGGCTTGGCAGTGGCGACTTCGCGCACCATCCGGCGAATGTCGTCGGCACTGATTTGTGAGAAAGAGAAATTTTCTTGCTGGTCGAGATGGCGTTCGGCCACGCAGTCGAAACCGGCATGACGGTAGTTGTCTGCGATGTGGGTCTGAACGTTATCGCAGTATGGTGTGACGAGGCCAAAGCGCACGATGCCTTTGTGCATAAAGATCTCGTTCAATGCCAACACTGACGTGCAAGCCTTGACGCCCGTGCGCGCTTCTATTGCCGCACACAGCCGTTCGTCGGTATCGAATCCAAGCCAGCCGGCGGACGTGCCATTCCAGCCGATGGTGTTCGGCCGACAATCGGCCAGTAACGCTGCAGCTTTCAACATTGCCAACTCGTCAAACTGTGCGAACGCCGAATCTGAGAGCGCGATTTCAGTGACGGGAAATCGAGCAAAGTGTGCGCTGGATTCTGGCAGATCTTGGAGCATGGCCGACGTGACCGGCTCCAATATCGTGTTGGAAGAGGGGGTAAGCATACCGAGGCGTACGAGTTTTTTCATCAGAGCTCTCCGGTTAATAAAGGATGAAATAAGCGCGTCAAACCTGCTCGAAGATGTTGGTACGCATCATCGGGGCGTTAAAGTCGCGGCTCAGCAGATGTTCGATCTCGGCGCCAAACTGCAGGACGTGTAGGTCGGTATAACGCGGACCGACGACCTGCAACGCCACCGGAAGACCGTGGGCACCGAACCCACAAGGAACCGACAGCGCCGGCACATCGCACAAGTTAAATAGTGGTGTAAAAACCGCATGGGCCCGCGGGTCGGCGCTTTGGCCATTGATGGTGCCGGGCGCCAGGGAGTCGCACGGCCATGGCTCGACGGGCACGGTAGGGCACAGCAGCAAGTCATAGCACTCAAAGAAGGCAGTAAGTTGCGCACGGGCGCGATGGCGGCGGAACGTGACGTCGGCTAGTTCGGTCGCCGTGATTGCCAAGCCGTTCTGAATCTGGGCGGCAATAACTGGATCAAACTGTGCAGGATCGTCATGCCACTTTGTTCCGAAAAGCGTCGCCAATTCGGCCTGTTGGCGTACCGCATAAGGATAGCTGATGACGTCGTTGCTCCAATGCGGACTGGCATCGTCAATCTTCCAGCCGGCGCTACGCAGTTGGGCAACTGCCAATAGCATTTCCGAGGCCACATCGTTATCAACGGCAAAACCGCAACCAAGGTCGAGCGACCATGCAATGCGTAGCGATTTGTCCGGTGTATTGATGACGGCACGGGTAAATGCCGATGGCAAGGTCATCTCTGTCGGTAGCGGGTGCGATAGTGGATCGCGTGGATCGTAGCCGGCTAGGACGTCCATCATCGCCGCGCAGTCGATGACGTCTCGGGCAAGAACGCCGATCGATCCCATATCACGGCAAGGCTCGTCGAAGCCCCAAGGATTAGGGATCAGGCCGGAGGTACATTTGAATCCTATCAAGCCGGTATGCGCCGCCGGTCGCCGGGTTGAACCGCCGGCGTCTGTGCTTAGCGCAATCGGACTGAAGCCGGCCGCGACTGATGCTACCGCACCGCCGGACGATCCGCCCGGAGTCAGGTCGAGGCACCACGGATTGCGCGTTACCCCATGCACGAGATTGGATGTCACTCCTTTGCAGCCGAATTCCGAACAATTTGTAGTGCCAATGCAGATAGCTCCGGCTGCCTTCAAACGTGTGACGCTCCACGAATCCTGTGGTGCGATGAAATCGGCAAAGAGTTTTGAACCGCAGGTCGCCGGCCGTTGCTCTACCCACAGGTTGTCCTTGACGGTAAATGGCACCCCGAGCAACGGCAAACGACTGCCGGCCGCTGCTAACTGATCGGCCTGTTCAGCCTGTGCAAGCGCTCCGTCACGGTCGACGTCGACCATCGCCCCCAGATATGGATCGATGGTGTTAATTCGTTTTACCAGATAATCGATTAGATCGACGGCGCTCAACATACCGGAGCTAATGAGCCTTGCAATGTCGCGCGCGCGCAACAGATGCAGGGCTGGGGGCTGCGTCGTGCCGGGCGGCTGTCCTGCTGTAAGGTTTCCTTGCTGGCCCATCTAAATGATCTCTATATACACGCATGAAATGTGCGCAATTTTCTTGAATTTTGTATAAAATTAGCGGCCAAATTGCGTGCTACTTGTGATCTTAACTAATGAAAATGAGAAAAAAAATTGATCAAGCCATTGAAAAAGAAAGTTTTTCGAAATCTAGCCGCATTGGGCATCGATAATGCTGCACCTACCACTACAGCTGTCCGAACGAAGCTCGTATTGACTAGCGATCAGCTCTACCGAAAAATTCAGCAGGCAGTTTTGGAACACCGTATCGCGCCCGGAACCAAACTTGTCGAAGAGCGCTTGGTTGTTTTGTCTGGCATGAGCCGTTCGAAAATTCGACCAGTGCTCGCGCGGTTGGCCTATGAAAAATTGGTTGAGCTCATACCGAACCGAGGCGCGTTTATAGCCAGCCCGTCTGTAAAAGAGGCACGTGAGCTGTTCTTTACTCGCCAGCTGATCGAGCCGGCTATTATCAAGTTGCTGTGCGAGAGCGCCGAGCTTACGGACATCAAGAAGCTCAAACAGCACGTGCAGAAGGAAGTTAGGGCGCGGCGAGACAGCGACCGCATTGCGATCATCCGTCTGTCGGGTGAGTTCCACATTCTGCTGGCTGAATTGGCTGACAACGCTATCCTTGTGAAGATGGTGCGTGAACTGACAGCACAAACGTGTCTCGTCATTACACTTTACGACAGCGCAAATACCCCGGCTTGCCCCGGCCACCATCATGGTGAAATCATCGAAGCAATCGAAGCCAAAGACGTGAACCTGGCAACGCAACGCTTGACCAAACACCTGCGCGAGGTGGAAAACACCCTGCGGCTGGAAGTCGATGTCGAAGCGGAAGTTGACCTGTCGGTGATTTTCGCCTGAACGTACTTTGGCGCTGTGTAGTCATTGGGTAGTCGGTACTGAAAAGTTCTCCACAAAATCCACAAAAACTCGCGATGCCAGTGCGGCATCTTCAGCTGACATGGTCTCGCCGGGGTTGTGGCTGATGCCGCCGTTGCCGCAACGCACGAAGAGCATTGCAATCGGTGCGATAGTGGCGATAATCATGCCGTCATGGCCTGCGCCCGATGGTAAGCTGCGTGGCGTACAGCCATTACGCTGCATCGAATCGGTCAAGCGTTGTTGCAGCCAGTCAGCACAACTGACGCTGACTGCTTCGTAGGTTTTATTGATGTTTGCATGGATGCCACGACGTGTGCAGATATGTGTGATCTTCGCCTGGATGTCGTCAACAGCATCGCTTCGCAATGCATCCGCGCCTGCGCGAATATCAATCGACATCACTGCTCGACCGGGGATGACGTTGCCAGCGCCGTCAGGAACATTAAACTGCCCCACCGTACCGACCAAGCCCGGTGAAGCACTACAACGCTGTTCGATGTAGAGCGCGACCTCGGCGCATGCCATCGCCGCGTCATGGCGCAATGTCATGGGTACGGTCCCGGCATGGCCAGCTACGCCTTTCAGCTCCAGCATGAAACGACTCGAGCCGGAGATTGCGGTGACGACGCCAAGTGCACGATTCTCTTCCAGCAACACCGGGCCCTGCTCAATGTGAACCTCGAGGTAAGCAGCGATACTGCCCTTCGACATTGCGGCGCACGGCAGTTGCGCCGGATCAAGGCCTTCAGCCAGCATCGCCTCGCGCATAGTGACACCGTCTTCATCGACGTTATCTAGGACGCGATTGTCAAAGGTACCAGCGATGGCGCGGCTGCCGAGCAGTGGCGCCTTGAAACGCACACCTTCCTCTTCGCAGAATGCCACCACTTCAATTGGAAATGGGAAACGCCTCCCTTGTCGGCTCCAGCCGGCAATACAACCGATTGGCAGCAGGATGCCGAGTGGCCCATCGTACTTACCGCCATTGCGAACTGTATCGAAATGTGAGCCTGTCATTACTATGGCGCTGCTGGGGTCAGTTCCTTCATAGCGCCCAATGACATTGCCAGATGCGTCGCACCGTACAGTCATACCGGCCTCGCGCATCCATACCGCGATCTGACTAGCGGCACCGCGATGCGCTGCTGTTAAATAGGTGCGCGTCATTATGCCTGTTTGCTCGGTATGTAATGCCAATGTCTCGACGCGCTCCATAATATCGCTACCCAGCGCGGTGTAATCGATTGCCGGAGCGTTGCTCGAATTGCCTTCAATATCACTAAAGATCGTAGTCATAATTGTTTTTCTTTGTGCTTGTGCGTTTAGGGCTGCAGCGCAGCCGGATATGCGAACAGTGCGGCCAGCGCTGGATCAATGTTTTGTAATTGTGCAGACGCTGGGACCGCGTAGCTACCGGATTTCGGTTTGGGGAAATTCAATCGAACCAACGATTCCAACATGCCAATTCCACAGGCAATGCCGTCGATCAAAGGCACAGAAATTTCAGGTTGAATCCTGCGCTGCAAGCCGACCAGTGCGGCACCCGCAAGCACCACCGCGTCGCAGCGTTCTTCATCAATTAGTGCCTTCGCGGCAATACGAATCGAGCCAACTGCGCTATCGGGATCTGCATAGAGTGCTGCAGCTGATGAACCGATAACGCGCATACCTGCGAGGCGTGGTTCAAAACCGCAGGCGACAATGCGTTCGCGGTAGATTGCAGCGTTTCGCTCACCGGGTAAAACGACACCGAAACGTGACCCAACCATCGTCGCGACATGGCATGCAGCTTCCGTCATGCCAATGACTGGCACCGAGAGTAGCTCGCGTAGTGCTGACACGGCCGTGTCAAAAGAGATCGCCACCAGCACGGCGTCATAAGGCTCTTTGAAAGCTGCGATCGCCTCAATCATTGCGTTGGCCGCAACGACTTCTGCCGAACGGCTGGCGACAACTTCGGCACCACGTGCGCAGCGCGTAGCCACGATTACAGTATCTGGCGCTGCGCTGCGCTGCGCTTCCGCGACCAAAGCCTGCGTGATGCTTTCGCTAGTGTTGCCATTGAGTAGAAGAATGCGCATTGGTTTCCTATTTAGCATACTGGGTAACAACTACCAGCAATCGAAACTGGCCAATTGATTCATTCGATAGGAAAGGTGCAGCTGAGAATAAATCGCATGCGTCCTATCGTTAATCACTCTTTCTTGGGTTTAACATGCAAGGACCCAGCCACTTATATATTTTGTACACAATTCGATAGATAACTCTTTAATTACGGCAAATTCTGTTCGCAATTTCTACTTTGACTTCCTGTGTGGAAACGCACTTTTCGTACAAAAATGCACCAAATGCGCTCCGAGTCTGCATTTTTGCACATATAAAGTGCACAATAATATAATTTATTGTCCACACTATCTTTATTTATTGTAGACAAAATAAAAATAATAAATTCCTCTGCAGGTAGATTGGCTCTATGTTTGCGTGCATTTACTCTTTTTAATTCACAAAAAATTTAAGGTCATGGCACGGCGATTGCGTTCAAAAAAATGATGCAAGCTCAAGACTATGCCAATAAGTGAAGTGAAAATTTGGGCTTGTGAAGGATGCTGATCGCTTCTGTCGAAGCGAAGAGAATTCTTAATACCTATTTCAAATGAGGGGAATTTGATATGTGTGATCGGCATGGAAACTATATGCAGAACGTCGAAGAGTTGAAGTCAAAGTTGAAGTCAAAGTCACGTCGAACATTTTTGAAAGGCGCTTCTGCGGCAAGTGTTGCGGCATTGTTGCCAATGAGCTTTGCAGCTGCGCTGAATCCAACTGCATCCTGGGCTGCTAGCAGTACAGTGATCAAAGCAACGCACGGCACTGGCTTCTGCAATCTGGGTTTGTTCCTTGTCAAAGAACGTGGCCTGACCAAAGAAGATGGCGTGGATCTTAAATTTGTCGTGACGCCTTCAAATGCCGATATCGTTACGCTGTTTGGCGCCGGCCTGGTCGACATATCAATGATTCCCTATTCCCAATTCATAACCTTGTACGACGCTGGCGCACCGGTGAAGATTGTTGCAGGTGGCGGTGTCGAAGGATGCATGATCGTCGTGAAGGAAGGTATCAAGTCTGCTGCTGACCTGCGCGGAAAAACACTGGGAACGTTTCAGGCAGATACGCTGGAAGTGCTGCCTTACGATTATCTGAAGCAAGCTGGCATGACCTTTCAAGACTTAGATGTTCGCTACTTCAATACGTCGCCTGAAATGGCGCAGGCATTTATTAACGGTGCTATCGATGCGATGTGCCATATCGAGCCATACGCATCGCAGTCGCTTACTTCGCGTGAGGGTGCGTCAATCCTTTCTGACGGCACTGATTTATATGGGAAGGGTTATGCGGATTGCGTTCTAGCTGTGCGGACATCTTTGTTGGAAAAAAATCCAGCGGCTATCAAAACTATCATCAAGGCAATGTTAGTCGCACAAAGCCAGGCCGAGACCGATCCTGAAGCAGCATTAAAAGACACTGTCGGTAAGTACTACAAAACGTCGATGGAAGCTGCGCGCGATGCCAGTAACAAGCAACCGGTCAAGATTGATCAGCGCGACCAAACCACGTTTATCCTGGAGCGAGGTCAGTCTCTGAAGGAGCTTGGCTATATCAAAAAGCTGCCGGATGCTAATGCCATTGACTGGACGCTCCTGGAGGAGGTCATTGCGGAAAATACAGCGCTTTATGACAGCTTGAAATTGAAATCAGCTGGTATTGCCTGATCGCCGCTGGCGATCTAGTCAGTCAGTAGTAAAGCGCGGGCTGCAGCCTCAGCCTGCGCTTTTTTTCGATCGAGTAGTCGGGTTTATAGCGCATGAATAATTCTGAATTAAAACAGGAATGTATCTATGGCTGTGCCAGCTATTTCTTGTAAACAAGTTTCGAAAGTATGGAATCCCGAAGGGTCGTCGCCATTGCTGGCGATAGACGAGCTTTCGTTTGAAGTCCCCCGCGGCGAGTTTGTAGTTCTCTTGGGTCCGTCCGGCTGTGGTAAAAGCACGTTGCTTTACATGATTGCGGGGCTGTTGCCGGTGACCTCCGGCACAATAGAGTGCGACAAGCTGCTGGTGACGGGACCGAGTTCAGAGCGCGGTATGATTTTCCAGGAAGCGTCGCTTTTCCCATGGCTGACCTTGTCCGACAACGTCACCTTCGGGCTTGGCTTGCAGGGTAGGGGGCCGGAATATCGGCGCAATGCGGCCAGTAAAATCATGAAAAAAGTTGGGCTCGGTGACATGCTTGACAAACGTCCCGATGAATTGTCCGGTGGCATGCGCCAACGGGTTGCGGTTGCTCGTGCACTTGCCATGCGGCCGACGGTGTTGATGATGGACGAGCCGTTTGCTGCGCTCGACGTTCAGACACGCGCTAAAATGCAGGACTTTCTGTTGCAGATCTGGCGCGATAGCGGCGCCTCCATCGTCCTCGTCACGCATTCGATCGATGAAGCAATTTCGTTAGCCGACCGCATCATTGTTTTCACTTCGCGCCCCGGCCGTGTCAAGAAGATTATACCCGTTGACCTCGAACGACCGCGTAATTCGCGCGACCCGGCCTTTCATGCATTGCAGGATGAGTTGTTCGACCTGATGGCCGAGGAAGTTGATCGTGCATTTGCTGACCAGCAGCTTAGTGAAACTGGTAGCCACTCGGTGTGAGTCGGCTCACAAACAACGGAGGTCCGATGAAAAGCACCGATGACGTTTCTGCGAATCTGGCTACGCGTTCAATAGATTCTTCCGTTCCAAATTCGGTCGCCAGTAGGGTATTCAAGCCGAAGAGTTCGACGAAAGGTCTGTCCGGTAAAATGAAACATCGAATCGAAACCGCCTTTTGGTGGATTTTGTCGATCAGCATCTTTGCGGGTATCTGGGAATTCTGCTGGTACATCGGCTGGGCCGATCCCTTGCTGATGCCACCGCCGCATATTTTTCTGTCCAATCTGTCGGAACAGTTCAAGTTTTTTGATCGAGGTAATATCGTCGGTTCCGAACAGACGGGCGCCAGTTTCTTCGGTGTGTTGTCGGTCCTTCTGTGGACAACAATGCGCGTGGTGGCTGGCCTCGGAATTGGCTTCGTACTAGGGGTTGCCACTGGGTTGCTAAATCGTTACAACCCAATCTTTGGCAACCTGACTCTACCGACAATCACCTTGCTGGCGCCAATCTCTCCGGTGGCGTGGTTGCCAGTTGCGATCTTCCTTTTTGGAATCGGCAATATGCCGGCGATCTTCATGGTTTTCGTTGCCGTGTATTTCATTATCGTGCTGGCGACTTTGAATCAAATCGACAGCGTACCGGTCAGCTACATCCAGGTAGCCCGCATCATGGGCGCTACCAAGCGCCAAATCTATACCAGGGTGATCCTGCCATCAATCTTGCCAGGTCTGTTCATGACACTGCGCCTGAACTTGTTTGCGGCATGGATGGTAGTTCTAATCGCCGAGGCGGTCGGTGTTGGCAGCGGCCTTGGCCAGATCGTCATGTTAGCGCGCAACACCTTCAATTCATCCCTAGTGTTTTTTAGCATGACGCTGATCGGTCTGCTTGGCTTCATGTTGGATCAGTTGCTGCGCATTGTGCAGAAGCGTCTGCTGTGGTGGATAGATCAGGAAGGGCGCAAGTAAAAAAGACACTCAGTTTCAGAAAAATTATCAAAAAACAAAAGGCTATTGTCCCAATATTCCAGGAGCGGAGTACCATGACAGAATCAATCTTTAAGGCAAAATGGATCGTCCGTGGTGCCATCGATCGCGACCACGCAGATGTGCTTGAAAATGGTGCGTTGTTTCAACGTGATGGCGTTATCGTTGATATTGGCCCGCTGGCAGAAATTGAGGCGCGATATCCTAATGTCGAGGTCATCGGAACGGATGATCACACGATCCTTCCAGGTTTTGTTAACGCACATCACCACGTCGGTATAACACCGCTGCAACTTGGTTCGCCCGATCATCCTTTGGAATTATGGTTCGCCAGCCGTATGTCGGCACGTGATATTGATCGGTATCTTGACACACTGTATTCGGCCTTCGAAATGATTGCGTCAGGTATCACTACCGTGCAACACATTCATGGCTGGATGGCGGGTCCGCTGGAACAGATCAACCATAACGCTTTGCAAGTAGTGAATGCATACCGCGACATTGGCATGCGAGCATCATACTGCTATGCAGTGCGAGAGCAGAATCGACTTGTCTATGAGCCTGACGAAGCGTTCGTCGCGCGCCTGCCGGAAGACCTGCAATCGTCGGTCGCAGAGCATTTAAAGAAGCAGGCGATTCCTTTTGAAGATAACTTATCGCTGTACGACAATCTCGTGGCAGAAAACAAGGGTCAATCGCGCACCCGGATTCAACTAGCGCCGGCCAACCTGCACTGGTGCTCTGACAATGGTTTGAGCGCATTGGAAGAGCGCTCGCTGCGGGACAACGCACCAATGCACATGCACTTGTTAGAAACCGCTTACCAGAAAGAATACGCACGGCGTCGTACGGGTACTTCCGCTGTGAAACATCTGGCCAAGCTGGGCATTCTGAGCCCTCGACTGACACTGGGTCACGGTGTCTGGTTGACGGAAGAAGATATCGAAATTGCCGCGCAGCACGGTACTTGCATTTGCCACAACTGCAGCTCTAACTTTCGGCTGCGCAGCGGCGTTGCACCCCTGAATGTGTTTGAGAAATACGGCATGACCGTTGGTATCGGGCTTGATGAAGCTGGCATCAACGATGACCGTGACATGTTGCAGGAAATGCGCTTGGTACTGCGTGCGCATCGCGTGCCGGGGATGGATGACAATGTGGTGCCGACCGGCCCGCAAGTACTGCGTATGGCATCTGAACACGGAGCGATGACTACACCGTTCGGCAAAGACATCGGCCGCCTCGATGTTGGTCGCATGGCCGACTTTGTTGTCATTAATCATCGCAAAGCCTTTTGGCCCTATCAAGATGACCAGATCCCGATTCTCGATGCGATAATGCAACGCGCCAAGACACAATCAGTCGATAAGACCGTGGTCGGTGGCGAAGTTATATACGAAAACGGTCGATTCACGCGTGTCGATCGCGATCAGATCCTAACTGAGATTGCCGATCGATTGTCAAAGCCACGCACCGCAGAAGAGGAAAAACGCATCCAGCTATCGAAGGCCGTCTTCCCGCATGTGAAGAAGTTTTACGACGGTTATCTGGACGGCCAGAAGTGCGAACCGTTCTATGCGCCTTCATCTCGCACCTGACTTGCATGCAGATGATATCAACCGGCAATATCAGGAAATTCGTGCTGTGACGGCTTCTGGACCTAACAGCATCGCACTGCTTTCAGCACAAGAAATCGCATCGGCAGTGCAGCGGCGCACGCTGTCTGCAGTCAAGGTGTTTGAGGCAACACTAGAGCGGATCGAGCGTCACAACGGGCAACTAAATGCGATCGTGCGTTTTGATCCAGAAGTTGGGCGTTCTCAGGCTCGCGAAGCCGATGCGCGTGCGACAGCAAGAGAAAAGCTGCCGCTGCTTGGTGTCCCCTTTACGGTTAAGGACAGCTTGTGGGTGCGCGGTTCTCTGGCAACGCAGGGCTCCAAGTTGTTTGAAAACTTCATCGCGCCACAGGATTCACTCGCAGTCGCACGGTTGCGTTCTGCGGGTGCTGTCTATATCGGGGCGACGAATTGTCCGGAATTTGCGGCAAAGGGTGTTACCGAGAACCTGTTGTATGGTGTTACGCGCAACCCGTGGCGTACCCAGGATGGCAAGTGCTGTACAACTGGCGGATCTTCTGGAGGATCTGCCAGTGCTGTAGCGGCCGGCTTCGGTTCGTTCTCGCTCGGAACCGATGCTGGCGGATCGATACGGCGCCCTGCCGCTCATTGTGGCATTGTCGGCTTTAAACCGTCTCATGGCCTGGTCCCTGATCCGCATGGTTTTACTGATGCCAGCATGGGCCTTTCTGTTGTTGGACCGATGGCTAGGACGGCAGGCGATATTGCTCTGATTCTGCGTTGCATCATGGGTTACGATGCGCGAGACCCCCAATCGATACTGCTGCCTGAGCACATGACTGCGCTTGACGTCATGCGGCCGCCATCCACAGGGCTACGCATTGCGTTTAGTCGTGATCTTGGTTGCGGTTTTTCTTGCGATCCTGACGTGATGTGTGCGGTAGAATCTGCCGTCGCAATGTTACGGCAGCGCGGTTTTCAGGTGGAATCTACAGATCCGCACTGGCCGGCTATCACTGCGACCTACGAAGAACTCGCGTGCGAGGAAGCTGGGCTGGCGTCTCTCTATGGTGACGCGTGGCGCGCCGGCTCGCCCAAGATGGATGTGACCATCGGCCAACTTATTGATACCGGGACCCGCCGCAGTGGGGTCGAAATAGCACAAGCAATGTTGCGACGACGCCCGATCCATGAATCACTTGCCCGCTTTTTCGACGAAGTCGACTTACTTATATGCCCTACAGCACCCGTAACTGCGTGGCCTCTGGACGAAAACCTGCCGCAAACAATTGGCGGCAAACCGGCTGGCTTTCGCGGGCACGCTGCTTTCACACCGCTGTTCAATATTTGCGGCGTACCCGCGTGTTCAGTTCCGGTAGGCTTTGTTCGTGGCTTGCCGGTTGGTTTGCAGATTATCGGCCCACGTTTTTCCGATGAACGAGTGTTGCAGATGGCTCGTTTTATTGAACAACTTTTGCCGCAACCGTCTTGTCCGCTGGCATCGCCGGACATCTTCATCGATAAAACGGATCGGCGTGACGAGATATAACCGCACGACTGATTAATCCAACTCAGGACACGGCACATGATAATTAAAGTCATCAACCCAAATACCACGCAGTCGATGACCGATAAGATCGGCGCAACGGCTCGCCTGGTTGCGGCCGCTGGAACCGAAATCATTGCTGTCAGTCCGCGGTTCGGCCCGGTGTCAATCGAGGGTCATTATGACGAAGCGCTTAGTGTCGTTGGCGTGCTCGATGAGATTCGCTCCGGTGAAGCGGCGGGTGTCGACGCTTATGTAATCGCCTGCTTCGGCGATCCGGGTTTACTGGCGGCACGCGAGTTGGCGAGCGGCCCGGTCATTGGCATTGCAGAAGCTGCGATGCACGCTGCCAGCGTATTGACGACAGGATTCTCGGTAGTAACAACGCTGGTGCGTTCCTGCATCATCGCTGAGCATCTCACGCATAACTACGGCATGGCGAAATTCTGCCGGGGCATTCACGGCACTGATTTGGCTGTACTTGACTTGGAAGAGTCCGGTTCCGATGCCTACCAGATCGTACTGAATAGCTGCCGTCAAGCGCTGGCGACCGACCGTTCCGGGGCGATTGTCATGGGCTGCGCTGGCATGAGCGATCTGTGCGTCAGGCTGCAAGACGAGCTGGAAGTTCCAGTGATTGACGGTGTTACTGCTGCTATCAAATGGGCGGAAGGCATGGTAGCGATCGGGCTTAAGACAAGTAAGAAAGGTGATCTGGCGCTGCCGATCGGGAAACTATTCAGCGGCGATTTAGCGCGCTTCGGCAAGTAAAGCTATCCATAAAGAGCGCATTGCAGCCTGGGGGCCTGGTGTCGATTGCGAGTGAAATCGCATACAAACTATTGCGGCCGAGGAGTTAATAATCGTGGCGCTCTCTCAACGCAATGATGAACTCACCTCCTAGTATGAGTGACACAGCGATATCCTTGTTGGCGTATGGCGTTGGCTGAGTTTGAACGCCGGAGGTTTCCGCTTACTGTCTTTGGGGTAGCTATGGCACTAAGCCGTAACCCGAATGTTGTGACGGAGTCGAAGGAGAAGGGTCACGAGATAGCTTGTCATGGTTTTCGCTGGCTCTCTTAACAATCAGTAACTGAAGCTGAAGAACGCTTACACCTGCGTGAGGCTATAAAAATTCATACTGAGCTGAGAGGGTCTCGTCCTGTAGTTTGGTATACCGGAAGGGACAGTCCTAGTACTCGCCAATTGGTCGTGGAAGAAGGAGGCTTTGAGTATGACAGTGACTATTATGGAGACGATTTAACTTTCTGGACTGAAGTGAGCCTGCCAGCAGGCCAGTCAAAAGGACACTTGGTTGTTCCCTACGCATTGGATACTAACGACATGCGTTTTGCGATGGCGCAAGGGTTCAATACGGGAAGTCATTTTTTTGAATATTTGAGGGATGCATTTGATGTGCTGTATGCCGAGGGAGCTGATAAGCCAAAAATGATGTCAATTGGCTTGCATTGCCGGCCAAGACGTTTCATGGCGCTGCAGCGATTTCTGGACCATATCGAAAAGCACGACAGAGTTTGGGCGACCCGTCGCATTGATATTGCCCGCCACTGGGCAGATCACCACCCCCTCGTGCCGAATATTCAGCCATGACAAAAAAGTCGCTCGGAGCGTCAGCGCACTATTTCCCTCAGGGTGGCCACCCGCCGAAAACGCAGTTGACGTCAGCTCGGGGGAGTGATTCCATTTGCAGAAACCCACGTGATAAAACATGGGCTATATGTGCTTGAGGGCAAAGCTGTGTTCCTTCTCAATCGCGACTGGGTGGGCGTAGAGGAGGGCGACTGTATGTGGTTAAGGGCTTTTTGCCCATAGGCTTGTTATGCGGGTGGACCGGAGCCATTTCGGTATCTTTTGTATAAAGATATGAATCAGCACATGAACCTAGATGGATTTGGTGGCCGACGCTGGCCTTTGGCGTGAACGTGGTTGGTCTTGGTCGGTGTCCCTATTAGCAAATTAGTGAGGATTGAGAGTATGTACGAAGAGAAGTTCATGGACTACGTGGTGAGTCTCAGTCGTAAAGCCCTTGATTTGCCCGGAACGCAGCCTTTTGGAGCAATAGTGATACGTGCGGGCGAGATTGTTGGTGAAGGAATTAACCAGGAATTGGCCCACAAAGACCCAACTGCTCATGGTGAGGTTGAAGCTATTCGCGATGCCTGTCAGAGACTGGGGACGAATGACTTAAGCGACTGCTCGCTTTACGCAATCGGTGAGCCCTGTCCTATGTGTACGGTTGCTATACGATTGGCCGGTCTTCGTCACGTTTTCTATGGTGCAACGCACCAAGATGCGATGAACGCTTATAAGGGTTTGGCTGATACACCCTATGCAGATATCGATGTGGAGTCTTTGAAGGTTGAGGCGAGTCTGCCAACAAGTCAGAGATCAACATCCTACAGTCAGCATAATGCGAAAGTCTGCGCAGAGGTTTATCGCGAGTGGTCTGAAAGCATGCAGAAAAAGTTGGGGCTTTCCCGGTGACTCAATACCTGTTGGAGACAAAACGTTGAAATGAATTTGTTTAACTAATCCAAACATTACTAAAGCCACGACGGTAGTGGCCAACTAATCGCCGACGGTATTTTAAGCTTTTCTTCTACAATCATCGGTATATCCGTGCACCCATTTTTCGTTAAATTTTTACCTACCGTTTTTGGTTCCGCCTGTTTTGCCACTTGTTGGAGCGATACTGCCCCAATTTGATGCATTTTTGAGCAAATCAGTTCCAGCGGGTTGCTCGAGATTAAAAGTTAAATTATTGAATATAAAATAAAAAATCAAGTTGGCCCGACTTGTGTATGTAGTATTGCAGTAGCGCATGAAAGCCCCAGCGGCTTATCAAGGTTGGCGTGCCTCCCACTTCAACCGATGTTGTGGTTGCGATATGTCAAAAATGTTTGCGTCATCCCATTCTGATCAGAAAACCCACTATCCTGGCGGGTTGCACATTTCCGAATTGAAAATTTGGTTTGATACTCCGGCCGGCCCTTTACGTGCCGTGGATAATGTCAGCCTATCTGTCGAAGAGGGTGAGATTGTTGCGTTGGTTGGTGAGTCTGGGTCGGGCAAAAGTGTGACGGCGCTGGCCGCTCTCCGACTGATCAGTTCACCGCCCGGTCGCTTTGTGTCTGGTTCAGTCACCCTTAATGGCCAAGACATTTTAGCCATGTCTGAGGGTGAGCTGGAGGCAATTCGCGGCACCGCAGCCGCAATGCTGTTCCAGAACCCCCGTGGCAGTCTTGACCCATCGTTCACGATTGAAGAAGCGTTTTTAGAAACGCTGGCTCTGCACCGACCAGAAATGACCAAAGCAGAGTGCTACCGATTTGTGGAGCAGGGATTACGGGAAGTCGGTTTTGGTGATTGGGAGCGAGTAGCGGCCTCATACCCTCACCAGTTGAGCGGTGGCATGTGCCAGCGTGTTTCTCTTGCGATCACTTTTGCTTGCCAGCCGGCATTATTAATTGCAGACGAGCCAACAACTGCGTTAGATGTTGGTATTCAAGCGAAAGTATTGTTTCTCCTCCGTAAATTGAACCAAGAGCATGGGTTGCCCATTTTATTGATTACTCATGATTTTGGGGTTGTGCGCGCTATTGCTCACCGTGTGGTTGTGATGTATGCCGGGCTTGTTCAAGAGGAAGGCGACGTTCAAGAGGTTTTGAAGAGCCCTCTGCACCCCTATACGAAGGCTTTGATTCGTTCCGTTCCTGATAACGTCAACGATGACGAAGCGCTCTACCAGATCCCTGGAATTCCGCCGGATCTGGTCGATCCTCCCTCCGGGTGCCGTTTCGCTGATCGCTGTGTACACGTCACTGACGTTTGCAGAAATGAGCTGCCAGAACTAAAAAAAATCTCGGAAAGCCGAGCGGTAAGGTGCCATCGAGTTGATTCGGAGGGAGGTATTGTATGAGTCGACCTTTGCTTTCTGCGCGCAACATACACCTTAGCTACACAACGACGAGCGGTTTTCTTCGAAAGAAAGTTATTGCCAGTACCAAAGCGGTAGACGGCGTAAGTTTTGATATTTTTCCCGGAGAAACAGTAGGACTCGTTGGGGGATCCGGTTCGGGAAAATCAACATTGGCTCGAATAGTTTCCAGATTAATTGAGCCTGACCAGGGAGAGGTTTGGTTTGATGGCGAACTTTTGACTGAGGTCAATTCAGACCGAATGCGTCTTTTTCGGCGCGATATTCAAGTTGTTTTCCAAGATCCGCTGCACTCACTGAATCCCCGTCGCACGGTGGGAGACAGCATTGCACGACCGTTGCTTAATTTTTCAATGCCTAAAAAAGCGGCTCTGGCTAAAGCCGAGAGTCTGATGGAGCTCGTTGGCTTAGACCCAGCTGCAACATCTCGCTACCCCCATGAATTTAGCGGTGGCCAGTGCCAGCGCATCGCGATTGCTCGGGCGCTGGCGCTGGAGCCACGGTTGCTGATTCTCGATGAGCCTGTATCTGCATTAGATGTGTCCGTTCAGGCGCAAATTCTCAATCTCTTAAAAGAGCTTCAAAGCAAACTGGATATTGCGTACCTCTTCGTTTCACATGATTTAGGCATAGTCCGTTATATGTGTGACCGCACGCTAGTCATGTATCGGGGCCAAATTCTGGAAGCTGGGCGAAGCAACGAGATTCATAAACTGCCAGCTCATCCGTTTACAAGAAATTTCTTGGACACGATTTTAACCATGGATGGCGACGAACGCTGGTTGAACGCAGCGGCTGCTATTGAAGACGTTGAAGAGGGTCGCATTGACGAAAAAGGTTGCGTATACCATGCCGCCTGCACGCATCGTCTTCCCCAATGCAAAGACACAACGCCTTTACTGAAGTCGATTGACGGGAGCAGAAGTGTGGCCTGTCATTTGTACGAGGAGGAGACAGGCTTTTGCCCGTCTGACTTAAACGCGAAGTACGAAGGAGCTACATCATGCAAAAGCAAATCATGAAGAAACTAAAGCGAGGCGCTATCGGGCCGGCTAGTGCGCTTGCGATTGCCATTTCAGCATGTGGCTTGGCAATTATGCCAGAGCAGGCAATCGCGCAGGCCAGTCCAGCCGACACAGTTGTTATAGCTATCGAAGCGAATCTGTCCAGGCTTGATCCGCACGCATCCACTACGTGGAATACGTTCCGTGTAATCATGCACGTGTTCGAAGGCTTCGTTGCCGAAGACTTGACTCGGGATGATGTCACGCAACCGCCTCTTGTACCTGCATTGGCTGAATCGTGGGACATTTCGGATGACGGCCTCACGTACACGTTTAACTTGCGTAAAGGCGTTAAGTTTCATGACGGTACAAATTTCGATGCAGCCGCCGTAAAGTTTAATATGGATCGGATGTTAGACCCTGAGTTTGAGTACTATCAGTCGATTGCCAGCGGACTAATGCGCTGGATGTGGCAGGATCTCGAAAGTTATCGTGTTGTCGATGACTACACCTTTGAAATCAAACTCGAAACACCCAACATTGAATTTCTCCGTCGGCTTGCGATGGGCGGCTCGGGAACACCGAGGTTTATAAGTCCGACATCTATTCGAGAGAATGGTAATGACAGTGTTGAGACCAATCCTGTTGGCACCGGTCCATATAAGTTTGCCAGCCGGTCGATCGGTGAACTTACTGTACTGAAGGGCAATTCAGAATACTGGGACGAAAATCGAACGCCGACTATTGAGCGACTGATGTTCAGGCCTATCTCCGAAGTTGCCACGCGAGAGCTCGCATTACGCAGTGGTGAGGTCGACATGATCTCCTCGCCATCTCCGGACTCCGTTGAGCAGCTTGAAGCAGCGGGTTTGGATATCGTAAGCAGTCCTGTCTCCACCATCTACATGATGTGGGTGAACTTTAAAGAAGAGGCTTTGAGTGATGTCCGGGTGAGGCGCGCCGTCTGTATGGCGTTGGACCGCGATGGCATGGCTGAATTTCACCGCAATGGGTTCGCCAGACCTGCCACGGGAATTCTTAACTATGGCGGTCCGGGATATGACCCCGACTTCAAAGACTGTGAATACAATCCCGAGGGTGCAAAGGCACTGCTGGCAGAAGCGGGCTATCCCGATGGGTTTAAAACCCGGCTTGACTGGACTATGGGAGGCGGTGGCGACGTGAACACCGTCGGTGACGCTGAATGGATTCAGCGTGATCTGGCTAAAATTGGTATTGATGCTTCCATAGAGGTGTTTGATAACGGCACATACTGGGACATGCTTGGTGGGGGCATTCGTGAGGGAACCGGTTTCATGTCGGTATCCTGGGGTGAGACCAGTTTCTTTTGGCTAGATCAGGTTATTGCCAGTGCTGCCACCCCACCAAATGGGTTTAACGCTGGCTACTACAACAATCCTGAAATCGACCAACAACTTGCCGACGCGCGATCGTCAGCTTCCGAAAGTGAAATGCTCGGGCATCTGGCGACTCTACAACGGACAATTGCTGATGATATGGCCTTCATTCCTTACTATACGCCGATTGCGATCTACGCGATGCAACCCAATATTTCCGGGTTCGTCCTTGCGCCCCAGCATTGGCATGATTATACCGGCCTCACGAAGAAATGAGGCATTGACTTGACCAAAGGGCCGCCGACTCACCGCTCAGATATTTCTGGGACGGTGAGTTGGCAAAGTCGGAGTTTGTGTAATGCCTCATTTTGTTGTGATGCGGTTACTGCAGATGATTCCTGTAATGTTGGGAGTCAGTTTTGTTGTGTTTATTTCTGTTTATCTCGTGCCAGGAGATGTTGCTCGAACGGTTTTAGGTAATCAAGCTTCAGATGTTGCGGTGCAAGCACTTCGAGAAGACCTGGGTCTTAATCGTCCATTACTTGTCCAATACGGTATCTGGTTGTGGGATTTACTGCAGTTTGATCTTGGTTACTCGATATCCCAGCGTGTTGAGGTAGCGTCTTTACTCGGTGATAAAATTGTGAATTCCTTTATCCTGATGGGATTTAGTCTGTTTCTTGTTGTCGCTGTGAGTTTTTTGTTGTCAGTCTTTTCTGCAACTCATTTCCGCAGTTTGGGGGATCGGCTAACCATTTTTGGAACGCTTTTGTTGGCGTCCGCACCGACGTTTTGGCTTGGTATTTTGCTGTTGTATGTATTCAGCGTTAAATTCCCACTTTTCCCAACTTCCGGTATGTACAACTTCTACGATCCGGGCGGATTTTGGCAGTTAGTGCACCATGCAACATTGCCTGCGATTGCAACGGCGGCATCGTCCATTGCAATAGTTACAAGGGTTTCGCGATCTGCAATGATTGATGTAACGAACAAGACTTATATGACGGCGCTTCGCTCTCGAGGAATTCGGCGCAGACGGCTGAGCTATGTACATATGGTACGAAATGCATTGCCTTCCTTTGTGAATATCAGTGGCCTCCAGGTCGGTTATCTTTTCGGCAGCGCTATTTTCAGTGAAATTATTTTTAATTGGCCAGGTATTGGGCTTCAGCTTTACAACGCTATTTTGCAGAGAGACGTTCCAATGATTCAGGGGTGCTCAATGGTTATTGCCCTTACTTTCGTTATTAGCAATTTTCTCGCGGACTACATAGTGAGGGCACTCGATGCATCCAAACGCTGAAATGACTGTCACCCATCGACGTGCGAAAAAACCACGCTCAAGTGTTTTCTTTATCTGGCGCGGAATTCTTGCTGATCACTATGCAATGTGTGGTGCATTGATCCTGATATCGGTCATGATAGCGGCGGTTTTCGCCCCCTGGCTTGCGCCGTTTGACCCTACAGTCAGCTTTCCGAGACTAAGATTGGAGGGCTTAGGTACACCAGACCATATTTTGGGCCTTGATCATCAAGGGCGGGATATGCTCTCTCGGCTGATATGGGGTGGACGGACAACTCTGTTTGCCGGTATCACGCCAGTTTTGCTGAGTGCTCTGTGCGCAATACCCCTGGGGTTGGTGGCTGCCTGGAACGACCGGCTGGGGTCGGTCATCATGCGGGTAATGGATGTTCTGTTTGCCTTCCCGATGGTTCTGCTTGCCATCATGCTTGCTGCATTTATGGGCCCGGGAATGTTGAATATGATCATTGCGCTGACCATCGTGCTCTTACCTTACAACACACGAGTTGTTTATGTGGCTGCTCAGCAGGAGCGGAACAGTAGCTACATAGAAGCTGCCATCGCTGCCGCTACGCCTACACCCAAAATTCTTTTTGTCGAGATGCTTCCCAATGTTGTTGCAGCGTCGATCGTGTACAGCACCACTATTGTTGGCAATATCATCATTACTGCGGCGGGCCTTAGCTTTCTAGGTTTAGGTGTTCAGGCGCCCACCGCTGAATGGGGAATTATCACGAGTGATGGTCGCCAGTATCTTTTCAATGCCGCCCACATATCGCTATTACCCGGTATTGCAATTATGGCGGTAGTGATCGCTTTTAACCTTTTGGGAGACACCCTCAGAGATGCTCTCGATCCCAAAACCCGGCTGGCGTTGACTAGCAGGAAATAGCTTCGTCAATACTTACAACAGGAAACCTGTAAACATGGATATCATTATTCGTAATGCCCGAATTCTGACGATGGATCAAAACGACACTGAATACGAACGTGCTGACATTCTGATTGCTAACGGTATTATTGAAAAGATCGGCCCAGATGCGGCAGCTAGCGTTGAACCAGGTAACGCTCGCATTATTGACGGTGAGGGCAAACTAGTGATGCCAGGGCTCATCAATGCGCATTTTCACTCTCCGGTGAATTTCCTGAAAGGTGCACTTGTCGATGCGCCGCTCGAGCTCTACATGCTTTACGAGGTGCCGCCTCTTCAGTGTAAAACAGTGGACAGTGAGTTTGCATATGCTAGGACAATGTTGGGGGCGGTTGAACTTTTAAAACAGGGCGTTACCACTAATCACGATGACTGCTTCTTCGTCCCAGTACCTACTGATGAAGAAGTAAATGCCGTTATGAATGCCTATACTGATGCAGGCATACGCGCATCGGTAACGCTTTGTCAGGTTAATGTCAGGGAATATGAGAAATACCCCTTCCTGTATGAGCTGCTGCCGGACGATATTCGCAGTGAGATGGAAAATGTACCACTGCTATCTACGGAGGAGCTGGTTGGCCACTACGAAACCTTCATTAATCGTTGGCATGGCACTGCCGATAACCGTATACGCTGTTCCATCTCGTGCTCAGCGCCACAAAGAGTGACTCCCGATTGCCTTCGTGCACTTGATGATTTAAGCAGAAAGTACGATATCCCCTATAAGATGCACATTCTTGAAACCAAGCTGCAGAGGGTACTGGGGCAGGTAAAACACGGCAAATCCTTCATACAGTATGTAAAGGACGAGGGTGTGCTGACTGATCGGTCAGTTGTGATTCATTCGGTCTGGGTTGATGATGATGATATTGCGGCTATGGCGGAATCGGGCTGCTCTGTTATTCATAACCCTATTTCCAATTTGAAAATTGGCAGTGGCGTGATGCCTTTCCGCCGCTTGAAAGAGGCCGGCATCAATATTGCGCTGGGAATCGATGAGGTCCCCGTTGATGATGGCTGTAATCTTTGGACTGTGGGCAAGACCGCCGGACTGGTCCATAAAATTGCCGATCCTGAGTATCGCAACTGGCCCCATGAAGACGAAATTCTGGATATGCTGACTCGTGGCGGTGCGCGATCAATGGGGTTGCAGGATCAAGTCGGGATGCTCGCCGAGGGCTACCGCGCAGACATGTTGCTGATTGATCTTGATACCCTGCCGTTCACGCCATTGCACAACCTGAAACGTGCGCTGGTGTTCTGTGAGAACGGAGGGTCTTTGAAAATGACGATCGTGGATGGTCGTATCGTGGTAGAAGATGGTGAGGTATTGAACGTGGACGAGGCCGCGCTTCGAACGCAGATCCGTGGCTACGCCAGCCGACTCAAAACCGAGCTTGAGCAAATGACTGTTTCAGCTGACCGCCTTGCGCCCTACTACCGCGAAATGTACCTGAAAGCGGTCAGCTGTGATGTTGGAATGAATCGCTGGGCCGGGCCGATGATGCCTTGAGTGCCTGAAGAAACACATAAGCTGGCTTTCGACTGACTTGGTATTGGATTTGCTCGCGATGAAATCTTCGCTACTGAAGTGGACTTTGCGGGTACCAACTCTAAATCCCGCTGAGGCGAGTCCTGGCGCGATGTTTACGGCGGCATAGAGGTTTTTCGGGGAATTACACCGGGGTCTTGGCCCAAGGCAAACCCTAGTGTTCAGGGAAAACTTTATCGCACCTTCATCGCTGATGCTTAGGCTGTCGGAGCGGTTCAACTTTCAGGGCTTCCACAGGCTCAAAATAGGTAGCTGACGCCTTGTTCCGCAACGGCTACTTCCCGATGGACCTCAACTGGACAACGGATGCCGATCTGATGACGTCGGCTCGAAGCGCCGAAAAGGCAAGCGACTATGAAACCTGGTTAGGAAAATAGGCCCGTCTGGATACCCAGCCCAGTCTGAACGTCAGCCGGCTATTACCGGATGCTTTGAAACCCTCGATTCGCTGGCATCTGGACCATCCGGTTTCCGGGCAACTATTTGTTGAAGACGAGACCATGATGGTGGCTGGCTGGCTGGGTAGTGACTTTCGGGGACTATCAGCAGTTGTTGCAACTCTATGTTGAAACGGCCCGGGGGCGTCGCCTTTTTGAATTCGACCGGTCACGGAAGGATGTGCTGAATGCCGTGTTCGGCCGCCTGGAAGCGACGCCACCGTTTTGGCAAGACCAGCACTGCGGGTTCAGTTTTGAAGTAACCAAAGAGGGTGTGAACTCGGGTTTTGAAACCGGTTTGGTAGTTAACCAACAATCCATTCCGTTAGCGCAGTTGCCTTTGGAAGGCGCTGGTAATGGCGGTTCACGGCGCCTGTGCGCCCGGCTGTTGAAGCAGTTCCGCAAGCTATGATACTAACCCTATTGAAATGCGCCAAAGTTGGCCCTGCATGAATACTTTTGCAATTGAGCCTTAAAGCGCTGACCGTCGGTATCTGATTGACGCTAACCAGCCTGCCAAAAGCCGTACGTTATGTGTTTGGGCCGTTATCCGTTTTTACTCACATGAGTGCCGTATTCCGCTGCCGGCGAGCTTGAAAGGGCGCGTGTTTGAGTTGATACCGCGGCCGAAGGCCGAACACGAATTGGCGATAGACATGGAGAATGAGAAAGAGCCGATGGCTTTACTCTTGGGGTAATATCCAACCTGGCGGGTTGGTATTGGATTTGGCGTCGTGTTTGTGGAAGCTTTCAAAGGCTGGAAAACCCAAGCGCTTGAACTTTGGCTGCCGCGAGTTACTTTTTAAGCTGTTTGGCAGTTACCGTATGTTGGGTTCTTTGTGCTATTACTTTCCCGGGCTTGAGTGTGCTGAGTGGCGGGATCATTACTGGTCGTGTACGCGTGCGTTGCAACAGCGGCTGTGTCGGCATGTGAGTCGCATTAAGGCTGGCCAGGCTGTTGTTCCGGTGCTTGTGGACGCACGCCAGATGCCAGGCCAAGCCGACGCGTCGATTAATGCTCAAATAGGGTCTTGGGCCGACGTTCGCGTGTTGACGAGCTCGCACGATGATTTGCCACTCAACAGCCTGAGCGGTTGGGTGCTTTACAGTCAGCCGGTGCAAAAGGTGGAACCTTGGGCGCTTGCGAATTTTGCCACGCAATAGGATGCGCAGGTTCAAATTCTGCTGGCTGTGTAATATTTCGAAATGGCTCTACGTGGAAGCATACCCCCCCCCCCTTCTGTATTCGAATAATATTCACAGGTGCGAACAACTCTTAATGAAAAAAGCATAAGTGACGCGTAACTTTTTCAAACTAACTAGTCGAGTAGGATCGGTATAAGCGTCATAATCCTGAGCAGGCGTGACCGTTATCAACAACAATCTCAGACCCTGTCATTGCCCTCCCTGCATCAGAAGCAAGCAACAATAGAGCGCCATCCAAATCTTGAACTTCGCAGAACTTACGCGCTGGAATCCGTTTTTTCAGTTTTTCGCCGACATCGCTTTCCAGCAATTCCCGGTTTATCTCAGTCATAACGTAGCCCGGTGCTAGCGAGTTAACGCGCACGCCGTAACGTGCAAGCTCTAGGGCCAACGAGCGGGTTAAATGAGCCAGCCCAGCCTTGGCAGCGCAATAAGGGCCGACACCAGCCGTTACACGGCTGGACAAAATTGAAGTGACATTTACGATACTACCACCGCCGTTTTTGACCATCCTGCGCGCGCCCTCTTGGGCGACCATCCAGGCACCTTTGAGGTTAGTTTGTAAAATGTTGTCCCAATCGTCATCGGTGTAATCCAGGGCCGCCTTAGTGTCACTGACTCCCGCGTTATTCACCACAACGTCTAGCCCGCCGAACTGATCGTTAAGAGCGTCAAGACAGGCAATTACGGACTTACGTGACGATACGTCTAAAGCCAATGCGATCGCTTCACCCCCATCAGAGCGAATTTCCTCGACTAACGTCTGAAGCCGATCCGTCCGCCGCGCCCCAACTGCAATTCTTGCACCCGCTCGTGCCAGCGTTCGCGCGAAATGTCGCCCAAGCCCGCTTGATGCACCCGTGACCAATACACGTTTGCCCGCCATGCTAAAAAGATGATTAATATCAGACATGATTATCTTTCTGCCTTATCCGACTCACGAGCAATAATCTTTCGCGCCAAACTCATCCGATGTACTTCGTTTGGTCCATCGTAAATTCGGAAACCCCTAGCGTCTTTAAAAATTCGTTCTACAATATTCTCGCTTGAAACACCCTGTCCCCCAAGGATTTGAACACTTCGATCGATTACTCGCCAAATAGCCTCAGAACTGATGACTTTTGCCATGCTGGACTCGCGATTACCGCGCTCACCTTTGTCTAATATCCAGGCGCAGTGCAAGATCGAGAGACGTGTGGTCAACATATCCATTTCATTGTCAGCTAACATAAACCCAACGCCCTGATGCTCGCCTAAACGCTTGCCAAAAGATTGTCGTGTCCGAGCATACTGGCACGCCTCATCGTGGGCCCGCTGCGCAGCTCCCAGCCAACGCATACAATGCGTAAGGCGCGCAGGCGCCAAACGAATTTGCGCGTAGCGAAACCCTTTTCCCAACTCGCCAAGTATGTCGGTTGCTGGTACCCGTAGATTCTCGAAGCGAACAACCCCGTGCCCGCCAGTAAAGCAGGAGTCCATAACGTCCATCAGCCGTTCAACAATGAACCCGGGGCGGCTGGTGTCGGTTAAAAACATGGTCGCATTGCCATCTTCTGTTTTGGCCATTATGATTGCGAAGCTGGCTCCTTTCGCACCTGTGATAAACCATTTTTCGCCGTTAATAACGTAGTCATCGCCGTCACGAACCGCTGTTGTTTCCAGCATTGAAGGGTCAGATCCTGCGCCGGGTGCGGGCTCAGTCATCGCAAAACAAGACCGCGTCTTGCCTTCAACCATAGGGCGAAGCCAGCGCTCTTTTTGCTCTTCCGACGCCACTACGTCCATCAGATGCACGTTACCCTCATCTGGCGCGTGAATGTTCATCGCCGTAGGGCCCAAAGGGGAATATCCGGCCTCTTCAAAAATCACTGCCTTTGCAACATGGGACAGCCCTGCACCACCCATCTCCCGCGAGGCATGAAGAGTAAGCAGCCCGTGTTTACGCGCACTAGCAACCAGCTCGTCGCGTAGAGCTTCGGTTGGCCCATGTGGCGTTTGTCGCGAATCAGACTCCATAGGCATCACTTCTTCAGTAATAAAGCGGCGTACCTTTGCTTGCAATGCTTTGATGTCGTCACTCAATTCGAAATTCATGTTGATCTCCTGATCGCTTGATCCATTAATTATTGATGCGCTAATACTTTATTGAATTTCACATCCGCGACATGGACTGAGCCAAACGCTCCATCACAGTCGAACGTTCGCCAGTCTTGAGGGGGTTGTAGGGTGTAAAATTCAGTAGGCGCAAATACGCCGTTATTGAAGAGTCATCGCCAGAGCGATCAATATCGACGATATTAATGCAGGCGTGATCTTGCTCAAGAAGAGGTAGCGCGGATAAATTTCCATTCATCAGCCATGAAATAAGGACACGGTTCACCGCGTCGTGACTGGCGATCACAAGGTTCTGCCATTGCGAATCAGCAAGTATCAAGCGAAACCAAGCCAAAACTCTCTCGCCGAAATCGTTCCATCGCTCGCCCCGCAAAAAACCTGCTTCAGGCTGAAGAGACAGGTGATACGCTCCGGCAACTTCCGTGCTGTAAACATCGCGCGGTATTTGGCTGAGGCGGCCCCCACGAATCTCTCTTAACTCAGGAGTTGTTTCAGTGGAAACATGGGTGGGAGCTCCTGATAACGCCATCTCAAGTGTTTGCATGGCTCTTGGGTAGTCAGAGCTGATGGCTCTATCAAAGGTTACGTCTTTTAGAACATCACTCAGAGCCAACGCTTGGGCTTCACCGTCAGCTGACAATGGCACACTGCGAGGATCCAGTGGGCGACCCGAGTCGTCAAAGTAACTCACATGCCCATGCCTAATCAGGTACAACCGGCGACGCCCTGAATCTGCATAATCTTTTGAATGCGACGTCACTATCGCTGCCCTCCCGATGATTGAGCGGCTTTCGGATTACTGATCATTAGCGCGTTGTAGACCGTTTTCGCTAAAGCTACCTGTAGCCTTTCTTGCTGGGCCCCGGGGGTATCAAACACACCGGCTCGAATAGCCTTCGCTATGGTGCGGCGCGCGTCGTCTGAAGATGAAGTGCTACCAGCAATAGACTCTGGCAGAACCCCGGAAAATAGCGCGGCCTCAGTCTGACTTTGAGCCGCAGCTTCGCGAGCCGCAATTCCCATAGCACTGGCGATCATGCGTACTTCATAACGTAAGTGTTCGGGAATCGATGGAAAAACATCGTTCATAAGTGTTTCACGAGCGGCAGCAAGCAGCTCCGGCGCATCTGGACGATTCATCAATAATCTCCAATCAAGATCAGAATATTATGTTCAAGCTCCGGAACCAGGCGCCCTGTTAGCGCAAGCTCCAGCGAATGTTGCTGGCCTGATAGATGACGCTCAGCTTGTTGAACAGCAATTATGGCCCACCGAACGTGTGCCATAATTTGCCAGTAGCGAAGTTCTTCCGGCGATATTTTACGTGGGCATATGTCGGAATATCCCGCCATCAGATCGCCCACATCCCCAATCCCCCCGGCCACGTTGGCGTTATTGCCAAAGCGCCAACACTTTGCGGTTAGCCATCCAATGTCTTCGCGCCAATCTCCCCAAGCAGTAAACTCCCAGTCCAGAATCCCAGAAATAGATCCCTGATCAACCATGAAATTACCGGTTCGAAAATCACGATGGATAAGACAGGGTTCGATGGGATTCGGTTTGTTTGTGTGCAACCAACGTAACCCCCATTCGATAACAGGGAACGCTTGAGGCAGCTCATCCAAAAAATCAAGATACTGCTCAATAATTGATCTTGCTGGGTCAGCTCCAGGGGCAGGTAGAAAAGCGAGCGACTCTCTAGGGGGGCGTATGGTATGAAGCTTTGCCAGATTTCGTCCGAGCTCACGGCAGAGGGCGGAGCGATCCGGGACCAGTGAATCGTCTTTCACTAAACGGTGACCAGTGGCTGTACCATCCACAGCCTGCATCACAAAAAACTCACGCCCAATAACATCCAAATCACTACAGAGCCACAAAGGCGCAGGCACCTGAACACCAGCTTCGTAAACAGTTTTGAGAACAGCGTATTCATGCCCGCGAGACATACTCACCTTTACAACAGACGAAGAATCTGTCCGTAACACCCACCTATTCTCGCCAGCGGAATCACCGCCTTGCACAAGAACACTTAGCAGCCAGTTCTCTTGAATGGCGCCGCCAGAAAGACGCTTCATATCAGTGATCGTCGCTTTGCCATTCAAAACGACATTTGAGAAATATCGCTCCAGGCTTTGCTGCCAACCCTGTGGCGCCTCCGGAATATCCTGTTGTGAAGCTAAGCTATTCTGCGAAATGTTCATTAGCTACTCTCTTTGAAATCATGTTTCCATACCCTGGCAATGTGCAAGTACGGTGCCAGCTGCCAAGATTTATATTTTTTGTTTAAATTCAAGCTTCTGAAATCGGTCGAAAGAATAGAATAGTAAGTTCAAATATTGATGGTTCATCAATGAAACGTTTAAAGTCACTTTTGAAATACTCGCACTGCAGCTAGGATGGAGCCTAAATCCAAGACCAAAAGAATCAAACATGGCCTTTGCAAAACGCAAACCACTGATCGTTACCCTTATTAACCACCTCACATTCGATGGCAATCCCAGCAAGCTGGCGCGAATCCTCCAGGAAATAATGCCTCGCTATGAACAGCAGGCGGAAATACGCATTGTAGAAACATCGGTTGATAAATTATTAGAGACGGCTAGAGCCATAGAGTATGAGCAGGAAGCGGATATCCTGCTTTGTTCCGGCGCATCCGCGGAATTTTTGCGTAAGAAAATCTCAACAACCACCTTGTCTTTCAGAACGGGTGAATACGATTTGATTCGAGCCCTTAACCTGGCTAAAGAGCGCGGCACTAAGGCAGGTATTCTGACCCACCAGCACACATTGAAAGACCTGGATGAGCTGTCCAGCTTATTTACCGTCGAGGTGTCACAGGCTGTCTATACATCCTTAGAAGATGCCCGCCAGAAAGTTCAAACTTTCGTTGAGCAAGGCTATCGAGTGATTATCGGCTCGCCCACGGTCGTTGACCTAGCAGAAGCTGCAGGGGCAGAGGGCGTGTTTGCAATTAACGCGGACGCTGTGCGACGTACGCTGGATGAGGCTCTTGCCATTTGCCGCAGCAGGTCACAAGAAAAATGGAAGCATCAGCGTATTCACTCCGTATTGAAGCACCTGAATGAGGGTGTAATCGCTCTGGACGCACTGGGGAAAGTGTTCTCGGTGAATACAAGCATGAACAACTTGCTAAAACCTATTCGGCCGATCGCCATCGGTGAAACCGCTGCAGAGCATTTCCCGGATGTCGATATAAGTAAGGTGCTGAGCACTGGAACCGCCATTGAAAATCGCTTGAGCATCCGGGGAAGCCAGCGGCTGGCGATCAGCGTCATTCCAATCTTGGAAGAAGGGTTGGTCGACGGAGCGATTCTGACATGCCAGGAAATTAATGAAATTCAACGCGCAGAGAGGAGGTTACGCTCTCAAAGCCGACCCAGCCACTTCATAGCAAAGTATCACTTTGACCTGATATTAGGACAGGATAGCCACTTCAAAAGAGCCGTTCAGTTGGCAAAACTTTACGCTCATTCAGACTCCACCGTTCTGATTACAGGTGAAAGCGGAACGGGCAAAGAGCTATTTGCACAAAGTATTCACAATGCCAGTTACAGGCAGAAGATGCCCTTTGTTGCCATCAATTGTGCCGCCTTCCCTGAAACGCTGCTGGAAAGTGAACTCTTTGGTTACGAAGATGGGGCGTTTACCGGAACCCGAAAGGGAGGTAAACCGGGCTTGTTTGAAGCCGCGCACAACGGCACGATCTTTCTCGATGAAATAGGTGACATGCCGACTCACCTCCAAACTCGGTTACTTCGAGTGTTGCAGGAGCGAGAGGTGCTTAGATTGGGGGCATCCGAACCGACGCCCCTCAACATTCGGGTTATTGCTGCCACACACCAGGATCTTCAACAACAGATCATAAATAAGCGTTTTCGGGAAGACCTGTATTATCGACTGAATATTCTCAGGGTCTCCGTTCCACCCCTACGCGAGCGAACGTCTGACATTAATTCTCTTATGATGCGAATATCGAAAAACCTCGCCCAAGGCAACGTTGACCAAGAGAAGGCAACGAATCAGGTTTTAAAGGCCCTCACACCTCAGTTGGTTCAACATCCTTGGAAAGGGAATATCCGCGAACTAGAAAATCTCGTCGAACGAGCTCATCTAGTGAGCCAGTTTCCGAACCAGAACCACTCAACAGAAGCTCTTTTTCCTGAGTTATTTTCAGACTCATTTAATCAATCTGTCAGTTCAAAAAAACCAAAAGAAAGCTTAAAAGCCTCCGGTAAGGCGGCCGAGATTGTGCACATCCAAAAGGTTCTCGACTCGCATAACGGTGATTTGGCCAAAACGGCAAAAGCACTGGGTATTAGCCGCTCGACACTCTGGCGCAGACTTCGCTGATGACGTCCAAAAACATAGCTGCGTTGTGAATCGCACGTCCAGCCAATGCGACAAGAGTTTCAAATGTGAAACAAATGGGGGTCAACCCCGCACCTACTTAGATCTACAAAACCTCTCCCGAAGCCTCTGTTAGAGTCAACAGAGGCAAGCTGGCATGCATCCTGCTCAATCACCTTCATTACATCACTTTATCCATCGTTTCGTGGTGACATACGGTCGCCCAAAAAAATTTATAATCGGAGGCCTATCTTGCGAGGCTTAATGATGGATGCTCCGCTGAGCATCACAACAATAATGTGTCATGCGCAAACGACCTCAGCGAATACCAAGCTTATTTCCCGCCGGGCAGACGGCAGTGTCTGTAGGCTGACGTATCATCAGGCTTTTGTAAGAATCGCAAAACTGGCAAATGCGTTGGATTGCCTAAATTTGAACTCTGATGCGAGAGTGGGAACCTTAGCCTGGAACGACAATCGGCATTTTGAACTGCATTATGCTGTTCCGTGCAGCGGCCGTATCTGCCATACGATCAATCCGAAATTATTTTCTGAGCAAATCAAGTTTATAATTAACGATGCAGAGGACGAGGCGCTTTTCATTGATCCTCAATTTATTCCTGTAATTGAGAATATGATGGATCAGCTTCCATCTGTTAAACACTGGATAGCGCTTTGCTCTGCTGATAGTTTACCTATAAGTAAATTGCCAAATCTGAAGTCTTATGAAAGCCTTCTTGCTTGCGAAAAAAGCATCTATGACTGGCCACTTCTAGACGAAAATAGAGCCAGCAATCTCTGCTATACCTCGGGCACCACGGGTGATCCCAAGGGTGTTCTCGGCAGTCATCGCAGTATTGTTTTGCAATGCATGTCTCAAAATATGGCCAGTAATCTGGGCCTCACATCTGAAGACGCAGTAATGCCAATGGTGCCAATGTTCCATGTTAATGCGTGGTGCATGCCATATAGCGCACCGATGGCCGGCGCTGCACTGGTTCTTCCTGGCCCGAATGTGTCCGATGCCTTCGCAATGGTTGACCTTATCAATCAAGAGAAGGTTACGTTTTCACTTGCTGTGCCAACCTTGTGGAGTGGCATCAACCAATATCTGAAAAGCTCAGGCGTTAGCATACCCAGCCTTGTTAGAGGTGTTATTGGTGGTGCAGCAGGCTCACTCAAGCTGTATGAAGAAATGGATAGCCACGGCGTCACGCTGGAGAATGGCTGGGGAATGACCGAGCTCAGCCCTATCGGCAGCTACAATCGACAATTATCTTGGCATCATCAGCTCCAAGACGACGCTCGTATAGAACAGCGCCTCAAGTCTGGACGGCCTCTGTTTGGCGTTCAAATGCGCATTGTTGATGAAGACGGCAACAGCTTACCTCATGACGGCCATACAACTGGCGTGCTTGAAATTCGTGGCCCATGGACATGCAGTGCCTATTATGGAAAAACCCAGGAACACGACTGGTTCAACACCGGTGACGTTGCAACCATCGATCCTAACGGCTACATGCGCATAACAGACCGAGTGAAAGATGTGATCAAGTCGGGCGGGGAATGGATTAGTTCTATCGAAATAGAAAACGTAGTTATGTCTCATCCTGGAGTGCGCGAAGCGGTTGTGATTGGAATAGCCCACCAGCACTGGAGTGAACGTCCCCTCTTGATCGTAGTCCCAAATGATAATAATCAAGTATTAACACCCGGCGAGCTGCTTAGTTATCTGGAAGGAAAAGTTCCAAAGTGGTGGATTCCAAACGCGTGCGAATTTGTTGAAACACTGCCTCATACAGCCACAGGAAAGGTAAGTAAAAAAATGTTGAGAGAGGATTTCAACCATTACCAGTGGAGCTAGTCCCCAGCGACAGCTGACATGAATGGGCCACACAAAAATAATAGAGCAGAATATGAACCCCATAAAAATCATCGAAGCAATAAATCTAGCGGTTGGAAAACTATTTAGTTTTTTTGTCTTCATTGGCATGGCGATCGTTGTTTACGAAGTGATAGCCAGATACGTTTTTAACGCTTCTTCTGTGTGGGCGCCACGCTATACACAACGTGTATTCGCGGGTTATTTTATTTTAATTGGAGCCTATACCCTTATAAAAGGGGGCCATGTGCGGGTTGACATTTTATTAAAAACTCGGTCACCTGAAGCGATGAATCATGAATAAGTACAAAAAATTTGACAGAACACGCGCCAATTTTTCCGCGCTGACACCACTTACGTTGCTACAGCGCTCGGCAACCGTGTATCCGGATAAACAGGCCGTATTCGATGTTGATCTGGTGCTTTCCTATGGTGAGCTATACCGACGCTGTTGCCAGATGAGTGATGCGCTGCGGCGCAGGGGCGTTAATTCCGGTGATACGGTCGCTATACTAAGCCCGAATAGCCACGAGATGCTTGAGTCTCACTACTCCGTGCCGATGGCGGGTGCCGTCATCAATACGATTAATATTCGCTTGGATGCCGCAACGCTTGCCTTTATTTTAGAACATGGTGAGGCGCGCATACTGTTCTATGACACAGATTGGGAGAATGTGGTGCGCGCAGCGGTTTCGGGGCTGGACGTACCGCCACTGCTGATTTCTATCGAGAGTAAAGCGGGCAAGAGTGACGGGCTTGCGCAACAGGATTATGAAAGCTTTCTGCTAGAGGGGAGTGCAGAGACCTGTTGGCAGCGCCCTAATGACGAATGGGATGCTATTGCTCTGAACTATACATCGGGCACCACAGGTAATCCAAAAGGCGTGGTTTACCACCATCGTGGTGCTTTTCTGGCCGCGATGACGAACTCCATGGTGTTTCAGATGACTCCTGAGACGGTCTTCTTGTGGACGCTTCCGATGTTCCATTGCAATGGTTGGGCCTACACCTGGGCGATAACGGCCGTAGGTGGAACCCATGTGTGTCTCCGGAATGTGGACCCGATGAACATCTATCGCCATATCGAGACGTACGGAGTGACCCATATGTGTGGGGCTCCGGTGGTCATGAATATGTTGCTGCAGGAGCTCGGGCGAGAAGAGCTGAAGCTGTCCCGTTCGATCCAGTTCGCTTTGGGTGGTGCAGCACCCCCGAGCAGTGTGATTCGAAAAGCGGAAGAGATCGGTTTTCAGATTACTCACCTCTACGGTTTGACCGAGACATTTGGTCCATCCGCATTGTGCGTGCCTCAGCCCGATTGGCAGGCTCTTCCCCTGGAACAAAGAGCATTGAAAATGTCCCGTCAGGGCGTTTCCACACATGGGCTGGATGAGATTGCTGTTCTCGATATGGTGAGTGGTGAATACGTGCCTGCCGATGGCAAAACCATGGGTGAGATCTGTATTCGGGGAAACACCGTGATGAAGGGTTATTTGAAAAATCCGGAAGCCACAGCCGATGCTTTTAGTCATGGATGGTTTCACACGGGCGACCTGGCGGTCATGCACCCTGACCATTACGTCGAGATTCGGGACCGGGCCAAGGATGTCATTATATCTGGCGGAGAGAACATCTCCAGCCTTGAAGTGGAGGAGGTGCTTTACCGGCACCCGCAGGTTTCCGAGGCTGCTGTCGTGGCAATAGCCGATGAAAAGTGGGGGGAGGTACCCTGTGCTTTTGTCAGTCTGACTGACAATAGTGAAGAGATAACATCCGCTGACATCATAGCGTTTTGTAGAGAGCACATGCCGCATTTCAAGGCGCCCAGGAAGGTCGTGTTTGGTGAATTGCCGAAAACCGCTACTGGTAAGGTCCGCAAAAACATTCTCCGGGACTCGCTGTTCCCATAACAAGTCTGACCGTGGTCAGAAGGAGGTTGCGATAGCAACTAGAACGCTTTTAAGCCATTAAAAATAAAGACAATAATGAAAGGGCATTACAATGATAAAAACACATGTAAAAAAAATCCTAGTTGCGATAACCGCAGCCGCTGCGATGGGTGCCGCAAGCACCAGTTACGCGGAGGAGCCAATTCGCATAGGGGGAATCTACATTCTCTCTGGCAGCGCTGCGACCTATGGTGAGTTTGCCCAGAGGGGCATTAACCTCGCGGTCAATGAAATTAACGCCTCTGGCGGAATTCTGGGCCGTCAAGTCGAGATGGTCTACGAAGATAGCCAGGGTAAGGCGTCGGTGGCCATACAAGCAGCCCGCAAATTAGTGTACTCGGAAGGTGTTGACGCCTTGGTAGGGCTGGATAGTTCCGGTGTAGCCCAGGGCATGGTGCCGACAATGCCTGAGTTGCAGAAACCACTCATTATTACCCATGCAGCCACTCCCGATGTCACCGGAAAGCTGTGCAATGCGTTTACCTACCGTATCAGCGTAAACGTTGCCCAGAACATGAAGGCCGCTGCTCTGGTGGCTGAAAAACTTGATGCCACTAACTGGACGACGATCGGCCCTGACTATGCTTTCGGTCACCAATCCTGGGAGTTTTTCGGAAACTACCTGAAAGAGCTCAAACCTGACGTCAACCTGATGTCGGAGACCAATTTCCCACGTTTTGGAGCTGAAGATTTTACGCCCTTCATTGATCGAGTGATGGATTCAGATGCCGACGGTGTTCTTATCTCTGTTTGGGGTGGCGACTTGGTCAACTTTGTTCGCCAGGCCAACAATCGCGGATTCTTTGAAAAAGACCTCGAGCTGCTCTTTACCGTGGGTGCAGCAACCGAAGTGCTATCGGCCCTGGGCGACGAGATGCCAGAAAGCGTACACCTTTCTACTCGGTACTGGTTCGATGGTTATGATAACGACATCAATACCCGTTTCGTTAAGGCTTATGTCGATGCCTACGACGGCCCTCCTAGCTATAACGCAGAAGGTGCCTATGCGGCGATTTATGCCTATAAAAAAGCAATGGAGACAGCTGGCACTACCGATGGCCTTGCGGTTGCAAAGGCACTTAGTGGTATGAGCATAGAAGCTCCGAACGGAACGGTTACTTTCCGAAAAGGAGATAATCAGGCAATGGTCGGTCCGAACTGGGGCATTTCAGGCCCGATGCATCCTGAGTACGGTATCCGCACACTGACTGATCTGCAGATCTTTAACGGCGAGGATGTGGCTCGCTCTATCGAAGAGACCGGTTGCAAGCTCTGAACTAACGGTTGTCAAAATGCTTGCCGTGGTGCCCTTGCAGGGCGCCACGAAACCGGCTCTAACGAAATGAGGTAATTCATGTCTGGCATCGGATCAGCATTGCTGAACAGTCTGGATATCGGGCTTCTGCTGTTCATTATCGCAGTGGGACTGAATATCGTGTTTGGTGTTTTAAACATCATTAACTTTGCTCACGGAGCGCTCTACATGCTGGGGGCATACCTGGCATTTACCCTGATCAACATAGTAGGAATGCCGTTTTGGGCAGCGCTGCTATTGGCTCCGCTTGGCGTGGCTATATTGGCGGTTCTTATCGACCGATTTTTATTACGGTATATCTATTCCAGAGATATAGCAGACAGTTTGTTACTCACTTTCGCACTTCTGTTAATTATTAACGAGAGCGTGCGAATGATCTGGGGCAGTGGAATTCAGGTTGTTCAACCACCTCAGCTGCTGGCCGGGTCGATGGATATTATGGGTAGTTCCATACCGACATACAGCCTGTTTGTGATTGTTATGGGCCTGGCGCTACTGGCTGGCCTCTGGCTCCTGTTTAACCGGACCCGAATCGGTCGAATCATGCGTGCTGCCGCGCTGGATCGCGATATGGCAGAGGTCTTGTGTATCAATACTCGGCTGGTGGTGACGGGTGTGTTTGCCTTTGGCGCCTGGCTTGCGGCTGTCGGCGGTGTAATTGCAGCACCGATGCGTGCACTGGATCCTGGCATGGGTGACAAGATTATTATCGAGTCCTTCATTGTGGTGGTTATTGGTGGTCTTGGAAGCTTTCCAGGCGCCTTGCTCGGGGCCATTATTCTCGGGCTGATCCATGGCTTTGGTGGTCGTTATTTTCCAGAGGTAAACATGCTTTTGCCATTTTTGGGAATGGCGCTGGTTCTGCTGTTTAAACCGAATGGCATTATGGGCAAAGGGGCAGCTGCATGAAGATCAAGATTTTATGGGCGTTGCTAGCTTTGGTGATTGCGGGGTTGATTGCGGTGCCATGGATTGCCTCTTACTTTTATATTTTCATTTTTACCGAAATTCTTATTTTAGGATTGTTCGCAGCCAGTTTTAATCTGATTTTTGGCTATACAGGAATGCTGAGTTTCGGGCATGCAGCCTTCTTCGGTATCGGCTCCTACGCGATGGCGCTGGTGCTAATCCATCTGGAGTGGCCGTTCGTCGTCGGCCTGCTGGTATCCATGGGCGTCTCCGCGCTACTGGCCTTGATCATTGGTTTTTTCTGCGTTCGGCTGAATGAAGTGTATTTCGCCATGTTGACTCTGGCCTTTGGCATGATGGTTTTTGCTATTGCATACCAGTGGCGCTCAGTCACCAATGGCAGTGACGGACTAGCTGGCTTTTCCCTCGGCTCATTCGGGCTCGGGCTGGATCTGACTCTGGCGAATCCAGCTGTCTACTATCACGTGGTGCTAGCCATTGTTGTTATTGCCTCGGCGTTGCTATATCTGGTTTGTAGTAGTTCATTCGGCATGATTCTGAGGGCTATTCGCCAGAATCCTGAGCGGGTGTCATTTGCCGGCCTGAATGTGCGCACTTATCGGTTGGTGGCCTTCGTGATTGCAGGCTCTTTTGCTGGTTTAGCAGGTGGTCTAATTGCTCCATTCCTTCGAGTTGCGAGCCCTGAACTGCTGCATTGGTCGATGTCTGCAGAACCGATACTGATGGCTATCCTGGGTGGCACAGGCTACTTTTTGGGACCATTCGTTGGCTCGGCGGTGTTTGTACTGCTGGAGACTTGGATAACCAGCTTTACAGAATCCTGGATGCTTGTTCTCGGTATTATCCTCGCCCTAATGGTTATTTTCTTCCGCAAGGGCCTACTAGGTACGGTCCTTGACTGGTGGATGGAGATAAAGAAATGACTAATCCAATTCTCACCATATCAAACCTTACCAAACGTTTTGGCGGAAACGCTGCGGTTTCGAACATCAATCTGGACGTCATGCGGAAGGAGACCATGGCTATCATCGGCCCCAACGGCGCTGGCAAGACGACGTTTTACAACATGGTTTCTGGTCGGATGCAGCCCTCTGAGGGCAATATCACGCTTGACGGTAAAGACATCACTGGCCTACCACCCCATAAAATTAGCAAATTGGGAATTTCACGCTCTTTTCAGATCAACAACATTTTTCCTGAGATGACGGTCCAAGAGAACGTTGAAGTGGTGTTGTCGGCTTATCACGGCCACAGTCGCAAGCTGTTTAATATTGCCTCTCGTAACGCCGGCATCCAGCAGGAAGCGGTAGAACTCCTCAAGCGCCTGGGTGTTGATAGCCTCAAGGATCGACGTGCCGAAGTCATCAGTTATGGCGACAAGCGTCTGTTAGAGATAGCTATGGTTCTGGCGACGCGTCCAAAATTGGTTCTGCTAGACGAGCCAACGGCAGGGATGACGCCGGAGGAAACCCGACGAACCACAAAACTGATCAAAAGTCTGGCAGACAGTGGCGACTATACGTTCCTCATCACCGAGCATGATATGGATGTGGTCTTCGATTTAGCGGATCGTATTCTCGTCATGCACCGTGGTGAAAAGTTGTTTGCAGGCACTCCAGCGGAAGTGAAGATCCATCCTGAGGTTCGGCGTGCCTACTTGGGTGAGGAAGAAGACGAAGTGACCGGGGAGACCAGCGCATGATTCTTGATGTTCGCAATATCCAGACGTTCTATGGCGAAAGCCAGGCGCTTCAGGGCGTTACTCTTCGACTGGAAGAGGGGGAGACTGTTTGTCTACTCGGCCGGAACGGAGCCGGAAAGAGTACAACACTAAAAAGTATCATTGGCTTAACGCCTCCGAGATCTGGTGAGGTGATCTTCAACGGCAAGCAAATCCAGGGTTTTCCGCCGCACCGAATTGCCCGTTCAGGCATTGGTTATGTGCCGGAGGATCGCCGAATTTTTCCCAGTTTGAGCGTTCGAGACAACCTCGAAGTGGCCGCGTATCAGCGCAAGGGGAGTGCCACACACTGGACAGTGGATAATATCCTCAAGAAATACGAAATGCTGGGAGAGCGAGAAGACCAAGACGGAGCTACTTTGTCTGGCGGACAGCAGCAAATGCTGGCGGTAGCTCGTTCGTTGATGACTCAGCCACGGTTGCTGTTGCTGGATGAACCCAATGAGGGGCTGGCCCCGGTTATTGTGCAGCAGATCGGGGAGTTGATTGACGATCTTAGTCAGACCACGACCATACTATTCACTGACCAGAATGTTCGATTCGCACTGAAACATTCCCAGAGAGCCTACATTCTGGAAAAGGGGCAGGTTGTCCATCAGGCCACTAGTGACGAACTGCGAGCTGACCAGGCCACTCAGGAGAGGTTCTTGTCGGTCGCGTAATCTGGCCTGGAATCATCGCTGCAGGAGCAGACATGATTGAACACTATTTGCTTTGGAAACGTTGAATCTCCCTTGTGAGGACTGTAATGACTATTAGTTTAGCGAACCCGAAACTCTTGTGTGAAAGTGCTTACGTTAACGGAAGTTGGGTTCAGGCCCAATCCGGTGAGGTTTTCTCGGTTATCAATCCTGCCAATGGAGAGTGCTTGGCCACTGTGCCGGACATGGGTGCGGAAGACACGGCGTTGGCAATTCGAGCTGCGGAGGCTGCATGGCCGGAATGGCGCGCACGAACAGCCAAGGAGCGTGCGGGTATCCTTGGCCGATGGTTTGATCTGGTGATGCATCATCAGGAAGACCTGGCACGGCTGATGACCGCCGAACAGGGTAAACCACTTGCGGAAGCACGGGGCGAAGTGGCCTATGGGGCGAGTTTTATCGAGTGGTTTGCCGAGGAGGCCAAGCGAGCCTATGGCGATGTTATTCCGGGTCACGGTCGGGATAAGCGAATTATTGTTATCAAGCAGCCTATAGGGGTGGTAGCCGCCATCACGCCGTGGAACTTTCCAGTGGCGATGATTACTCGCAAAGTAGCGCCCGCGCTTGCAGCGGGTTGCCCTGTTGTCGTCAAGCCTGCGGAAGATACACCTTTGTGCGCCCTCGCGTTGGCGGTGCTGGCAGCGGAGGCGGGAGTTCCAGCAGGAATTTTCAATGTAATAACCTGCTCTAAAGCCCGAGCGCCGGAGGTGGGTGAGGAGTTAACAACGAGCCCGATCGTTCGCAAAGTATCGTTCACCGGCTCAACGCCGGTTGGCAAGTTGCTGATGCGCCAGGCTAGCGGCACTGTCAAGAAAGTGAGCCTGGAGCTGGGCGGCAATGCCCCGTTTATCGTCTTCGACGATGCGGATCTTGATGCGGCAGTAAACGGGCTTATGGCATCCAAATATCGCAATACCGGGCAGACCTGTGTCTGCGCCAACCGTATCTATGTCCAGTCCGGAGTCTATGACGCATTTGTTGAGAAACTAAAGATTGCTGTCAGCAAGATGGTTGTCGGTGCCGGTCTCGACGGTGAGACGCATCAGGGGCCGTTGATCAATCAGGCAGCTCTGGACAAGGTCAAGCGGCATATTTCTGATGCGACGACTAAGGGAGCGAAAGTCGTTTTGGGAGGGCAAGCACACACGCTTGGCGGGACATTTTTCGAGCCTACCATCCTTACGGATGTGACGCAGGAAATGGTGATAGCCAGTGAAGAGACGTTTGGCCCAGTGGCGCCGCTGTTTCGGTTTGATACTGAAGAGCAGGCGATCGCCATGGCCAATAACACGGAGTTTGGTTTGGCTGCCTACTTCTACAGTAATGATATAAGACGCATATGGCATGTGGCTGAAGCTCTTGAAACTGGCATGATCGGTATCAACGACGGGATTATTTCTACAGAGGCGGCCCCCTTTGGCGGTATTAAGGAAAGCGGACTTGGCCGGGAAGGTTCACGATACGGCTTGGATGAGTTCATGGAACTCAAATACCTATGTCTCGGTAGCATGCGTTAGGTGCGGGGTTTAAGGGGAACTGAATGTCAGGCTCTCCCGTCGCACGCTCCGCGGGCTGGACTGTAGTGGTTCAATGATTTCGGACACCAACGTAGGTGGTAATATTGCCGCCATAAGCGAGGTGTCTGATGGCCATAAAGCGACCTCTTTTAGGCGAAAGGGACGGAGGCAATCGATGCTCAAGCGATTTGGCTTTTATTGAAACGATAGTGATTTTATCACTTCGTTTTCAATCTCAAGACGAACTCAGTGTGGTTGGTTGCCCTACGATGAAGTGGTGGTAATGTCTTCGTTAACGTAGCTTTTTTTAGCTTATCGGTAGAGGTTGTGATTTGTTGAGCTGGTGATAACTGTGCCCGACAGGGGAGAGTTTCCAAATTCAGGGCAGGGGTCTTAGCTTCAGGAGTAAGAAAAAGCCGTTTAAAATTTTGGGCACTCCCAGGGCACCGTTAGGGCACAGCCAATAAAAAAAGCCTCACGCTTTCACGTAAGACCTTGCAACTATGGTGCGCCCGACAGGATTCGAACCTGTGACCACTGCCTTCGGAGAGCACCGCTACAGTGCGTTTGTAAGAGGGTTTAATCGTCCTAAATCTGGAAAATCAAATACTTAATTCAAATCCCAGTGCAATAAAAAATCCCTATTTATCAGTATTTTGACCGATTAGCACCAATTTTGGCACAAGAATGATAGGGTTTCATTGTCCGAAAACAGGACATTTGATCGGTGCCCAAGGTTGTCCTCGGAGCTAGTTGTTAGGATTTTACGCCTTGGAGAGTGGTTCGCAACTGTTAGGTAATGAGTGTCCGGAATTCGGACATCCAAGGATTCGGTGAGTGCAGTATGTGGTTGTGCTGAATTAACAATCACAGCCTCATAATGCAGGGTTCTGTGCCCTTTTAACAAGGCAATATCGTAGCCGTCCAGCAACCAGTTGATCTGCTTCCCCGTCAGTGGCATCAGCTCATCTGAGGCCTTAGGCCACTTGAACTTCTCCTCGGCCAGCGCCTTGTAATAGAGTACAAAACCGTTGTCTTCCCACATCAGGCACTTGATCTTATTCCGCTGCCGGTTGGTGAAGGCGTAAAGCGCTCCGGTAAACGGATTGTGGCCCAGCTCCTGTTCAACCAAGACCGCAAGGCCCTGGGCCTGCTTGCGAAAATCCACGGGCGCCTGGTACAGATAAATCTCTGGCAACGACAAGGACGGGCGCAAATATCGGTGGCGCATCACAGTTGCCTTAACACAGCGCCAGGAGCAGAAACGACCTGAGCGAACCCGCTGACCGTTTGCGCCTGCTTTGGAGGGTCTTCAGTCGGGGTTAGCTTCTGGCGCCAGTAAACAAATTGATGGTAAACCAGCGACTGTTGCTTGCAGTAACCGCCGCCGGACACGCCGGAGACTTCCCAGTCAGCAATATGCTGCTGCCAGACCTGTGGTCGTTCGGTTGGGGTCATGCTGATTCCTCGTGGAATGGGTGAGGACGTCAGTGTGTGCAATCGGTGAGCCGGAATGTAGGTGCTGATTTATTGGCGCTTACAAATCAGAGACTCAAGCTGAATTAATCAACCTTTCCCTAGGGATTTTGCAAGATCTGCTCGCCTATGTAGATTACCAGTGATCGTTATTCCCAATCCAGTGAGCTACCTTTGGACGGTTGTCCGCATACAGATATTAGAATAATTAAAAAATATCATCTTAAATTGGGGATGTATCCGCATGATTAAACCAAGCCATCAGTTACTCTTGAATAGCAATTAGCGTCAGCTGTACCAATAGTTAAATTAAGTCTGTTTGCCGAATTCAAAATATGTCGACGCATTGCGCTATTTGCTACAGTAATATCTTTGTTAACTATGGCTTTGTATATGCAAGTATGCTCCTTTAATACTTTTTCGGGTATATTCTTTACTTTTGCACTGTTCGCTCTTCCTTTTTTGATTGTTATTCTGAAGTTTTCATCGAGAAATATAATTAATTGTTGGAAGCAAGAGTTGTTGGTAGCATCAACTAGAGTTTTATGAAAATTAATATCGGCAATAATGCTACTCTCACTATCAGGACTTCCTGCATTTATTTCATTTTCCATTACATCTAAAGCTTCTTTCATACGACGAACATGATTGTCAGTTCTATTAGCTGCGGCTAATTCAGCAGCTGATGACTCAATATACATGCGTAGTTCAAACAATGAGCCGAGGTATTTTTTATTTCCCAAATCATTGGAATATGTACTGAATGAACCGGGCTCAGATGTTTTCGATGCATATGCACCAATATCTTGCTTGGAGCCTATGAAGCCAGAAGTTTTAAGGGTTGATATCGATTCGCTAATTATGGTCTCAATTAACCCCATTTTATCTGAAAGTTGTTTTTTTGTCGGTAAACTCTCACCTAACCTAAGCGATCCTTCTCTCATTCTCTGAGTTAATATTTGAGCTGATTTTTGTAGGAACCGTACAGGTCTATCAATTTTGTCACTCATCTTATATTTTCTCGCTATTTATATTTTTATTTTAGCTACAAATATATAGTTTTAATTATTTCTTAATTAGTACAGGGCGCCCTTAGTATTTTGGCATGAGAAGGTGCAAAAAAATGCCGTATCCCCAATGCGATAAAATTCGCTGTTATCAACAGTAAGAACTACCCCTCTCCTCCGAGTCGCGATCCTGTTGAGTTATTCAGCTTGCCTCAAGGACAGCTCATCCGCTTTAGGCTGTAGCGTTTCGCGCAAGAGGTCGATGAACAGGCGTACCTTGGCGGACAGGTTCAGCCGCTCTGGATAGACTGCATAGATGCCCGCCTCATGAGTTTTTTCGGGTAACACCACCTGCAATCGTCCTGTACGCACATGGCGCGCGATATCCCACTCCGAACGCAGCATAATGCCGCGTCCTTCCAGTACCCAACTCACGGCGATTTCCCCGTCATTGGTGGACAGCTGGCCGGTGGCTCGGACGTGCTCACCGTCATCAAATCGCCAGATGTCATACGCCTCACGCTCCTGGCGCAGGATGATGCATTGGTGCTGGGTAAGGTCTTCAAGTCGCGTCGGCGTACCGTGCTTTCGCAAGTAGGAGGGCGCCGCGACCAGTACCCGTTGGTTGGGCAGGAGCCGTGTCACAATCAGGCGGGAAGACGATGGCATTCCAAAACGTATGTTCAGGTCGTAGCCTTCCTCGACCATGTTCGCCGGCGCATCCGATAGATCCAGTTGTACCTGAACTTCCGGATTCGTGCGCGCAAAACGGGATATGGCCGGAGCAATATAGTCGCGGCCAAACTGGAAGGTAGCATTCACCCTTAACAGTCCCTGCGGCTCAGCGCTGGCTCGCGATAGCGACTGTTCTGTTTCCTTGATCCGGCCAATGATGTCGTGTGACGCCAAAAGAAAGACTTCGCCATCGCTGGTGAGGCTGAACCTCCGCGTTGTGCGGTTCAGCAGGCGCACGCCGAGACGATTTTCGAGGCGGGTGAGTCGTCGGCTGACGGCTGAGGCGGTGAGACCCAACTCCAGTGCCGCATTGGACAGGTTGAGGCGGCGAGCAACACAGACAAAGAATTGCATATCACTGTCGCTGCTCATTGGAGTCATCTCTCTTATGAACTGTTCCCAAAAATCAATAATGTTTTGTTATTTGTGAAATTACAATCATAAAAAAAATGAATTACTGTGTTATTGCCTCGGGATTTTGACCCGTGGCGCTGGCGCACAGTGCCAAATGCGGTGCGATCAGGGGGGCGAGGGATTGCGGCACTCGCGAACTGGCGAGCGGTCTCCACTGGCAAATCTCCTTTCTTCATAAAGGCCTAAATGGCATGACCCATGCCAGGCAAAATAAAATCTGGGAGGAACAGATGTCCATCAAAAAGAACCTAATAGCTACAAGTCTCGCGCTAATGGTGGCTATGCCCGCTTTGGCACAATCCGATTTCCCAACCAAACCGATCACCTACATTATCCCCTTCAACGCCGGGGGGGAGTCTGATCTTTCCGCGCGATTCCAGCAGGCAGAGTGGAAGGAGCACACTGGAGAGGACGTGATCATCCAGTATCAGTCCGGCGCGGGTGGTGCGCAGGCTTGGTCGCAGTTGAACTCGATACCGGGTGATGGCTATACCATTATGGGCATTAACCTGCCCCACACGGTTCTGCAACCCATGGAAGGTTCTGTAGGCTACAAGACTGATGAGCTGACCCCGGTCAACTACTTCCACTACACGCCAAACGCGATCTTCGTCACCAAGGACAGCGAGTACAAGACCCTCCAGGATCTGATCGACTACGCCAAGGAGAACCCGGGGGCCGTGACCCTTGCAGGATCTGGTGCCAAGTCGGCAAATAATCTGGGGCAGTTGCAGTTTGATGAACTTGCGGGGGTGAAGACGACCTACATTCCATTCTCCGGTACCGGACCTTCGATCACTGCCGTATTGGGTAGCCAGACCACGGCCGGCTTCAACTATGCTACTTCGGGGGCTAACCAGGGTGACGCACTGCGCATGCTGGCGGTTGCATCCGAAAAGCGTTTGCCTGCCTTCCCGGACGTTCCGACGTTCAAGGAGCTCGGTTTGGACATCGTGGGCGGTGCCTATCGTGGGGTGGCGGTGCCGGATTCAGCTTCCGAAGAAATGCGTCAGAAAATTTCGGATATTGTGACCGAGATTAATCAGGACCCTGACTTTATCAAGAAAATGGAGGACGGCGGTTTTGTACTGACCGACATTGGTTATGAGCAGATGCCGGAATTCATGAAAAAGATGAAGGCTGAATACGCCGAGAGCGCTGCAGCGCTTGGTATCGGCAACTAAGGAGCAGTCGTATGGAACTGCTTGGCTACTTTCTCGATGCATTGACGCCGTTTAATCTCATGCTCGCACTGATTGGTGTGATCCTCGGCACGGTCATTGGGGCGCTACCGGGGCTCTCGGCCACGATGGCGGTAGCCGTGCTGGTTCCGTTCACATTCACTATGGAGCCCGCCTCCGGTTTGATCGCGCTTGGCGCGATTTATACCGGGGCAATTTACGGCGGGGCCTTCGCGGCAATTCTTGTTAATACGCCCGGAACTCCCTCGGCTATTGCGACGACATTTGACGGCTATCCGATGGCCCGCAGGGGTGACGGAGGGCTGGCGATAACATTGGCGAACCTGGCATCTGTCTTCGGTGGTCTGGTCGGTGCAATCGCGCTATTGCTACTTGCGCCGCCGCTGGCAAAGGTCGCATTGGTTTTCGGCCCGCCCGAATATTTCTGGCTGGCTGTTTTCGGGCTTACACTGATTTCCGCGCTCTCTGTTGGCAACACGCTCAAGGGACTCGTCGGCGCCTGTCTTGGGCTGATGTTATCGATGGTGGGCGTTGCCGTCGTCGGTGGCGACGTGCGTTATACCCTGGACATTCCAGCGTTTCTGGGCGGGATCGACATCACCTCTGCACTGATTGGTCTCTACTGCGTACCGGTTATCCTCGATCTGGTTTCAACTCGTGCCGCTCACCTGAAGGTCAACGCCGACGTCGCTAAAGGCGGGCTGCGGTTGCGCGAGGCGATGGGTATAGCTTGGCGGTCAAAATTCAACGTGGTCCGGTCGTCCGTCATCGGCACGGTCGTTGGCATTCTCCCTGGCGCCGGGGGCTCGATTGCCGGACTGGTGTCTTACACAGAGGCGAGGCGTTCATCCAAAAACAGCGCGAATTTTGGCAAGGGAGAGCCGGATGGCGTGATTGCCACCGAGGCGGCGAACAATGCCACCGTGGGTGGCGGCTTTATTCCGACGCTGGTTCTGGGTATTCCTGGGACGCCGCCGGATGCCATTATCTTAGGCGCTTTATTAGTCCAGGGCATCAAGATCGGGCCGAGGCTTTTCAATGACGAAGCCCAGGTTGTGTATACCTTCATCTTCGGGCTGTTGATCGCCACCGTATTGATGTTGCCCACAGGGTTGCTGATTGGGCGGTATGCGTACAAATCAGTGGTGTCGTTTCCGAAATCGCTGCTGGTACCCACTGTTGCTTTTATGACGGTCGTGGGTTCTTTCGCCATTCACTCCAACATCCAGGATACCCAAATGATGTTTGGTCTTGGTGTGATGGCCTGGGTGCTCAACCGCTACGGGTTCGCCCCGTCTCCGATCGTTCTTGGGCTGGTGTTGGGGCAGATCGCCGAACAGGGCTTCGTGCAGAGTTACCTGATTGGCAATGCCACCGGTAATATCAGCGGCATGTTCTTCGGCCGGCCAATCAGTATCGGCATTATCTTTGCGGCCATACTGACACTGGGCTATCCGTTCTTTACCGAATGGCGTGCCCGCAAACGCGAGGTACAGCCGTTGACCGAGCGAGCGATGGATGCAGAAGCAGCCCCGGCGAATCTCCAGCCGAAGTTAGCCACCCCAGGCGCACCCAGAGGCCTCGATGCGGGCACGATCCTGCTTGCCGTTGTGTTTGCGGCACTTGGCATCATGGCCTACGTGGCTACCAACGCCATGTCACCCATGGGCGCGGTATTTCCCGCCACCATCTCGGTTTTGCTGGTGGTGTTCTCCATCGGCCTGGTTATTTTCGCACTCCTGCGAAAGGGGAGCCCGTCGGATAAGGGCGATCCTGCAGCATCGACTACGCGCCGGATACTGCTCACCATCATCTTCGGCTTGTGGGTATTCCTCATTCCTGTGCTTGGATTTTTTGTCGCGGGGCTGGCTGCATTCGGCTCGATGATGGTGCTTGCCGAACACGAGCGTCGCCCGGCAAAGACTTGGTTGATACGCGCGATCACCGCCGTTGCGGTGGTGGCTGGCTTCTGGTGGATGATGGCTGACGTGCTGTTGTTACGGATGCCGATGGGACTATTTTTCTAAGGAAACTGATGATGAAAACTTACAAGATTGCGGCCATCCCGGGTGATGGTATCGGCATTGAAGTGATTGATGCTGGCCTGCGTGCACTAACAGCGCTGGCCGAAAGCGATGGCGGATTCAAGCTGGATGTGACGAACTTCGACTGGGGTAGCGATCGCTACAAACGGGAAGGCACGTTCATGCCCGCAGACGGTGCTGACCAACTCAAGGCCTTTGATGCCATTCTGTTTGGCGCGGTGGGCGCACCTGATGTGCCTGATCACCTGACACTATGGGGGCTGAGGCTGGCAATCTGCCAGCCGCTCGATCAGTACGCCAACGTTCGGCCTACGCGGATACTGCCTGGCATAAAGAGCCCACTTGAAGGCGTGGGCCCCGGCGATCTGGACTGGGTCATTGTCCGCGAGAACTCTGAAGGTGAATACGCCGGCCAGGGCGGGCGCAGTCATCGAGGGCAATCCCATGAGACGGCTACCGAGGTGTCAATATTCACAAGAGTTGGGGTCGAGCGAATTATGCGCTATGCCTTCAAACTGGCTCAGTCCCGGCCGAGCAAGTTGCTGACGGTCGTCACTAAATCCAACGCGCAGCGCTATGGCATGGTGCTTTGGGATGAAGTGGCCGCTGAAGTCGCCGGCGACTATCCGGACGTGAAGTGGGACAAGATGCTGGTAGATGCCATGACAGTGCGGATGACGATGAAGCCAAAATCCATCGACACGGTGGTCGCCACCAACTTGCATGCTGACATCCTTTCGGATTTGGCTGCGGCGTTGGCGGGCTCGATTGGTATTGCCCCAACCGCGAACTTCAATCCTGAAGGCGCGACGCCGTCCATGTTCGAGCCCATTCATGGGTCTGCCTTCGACATTACCGGGCAGGGCATCGCCAATCCGGTGGGCACTTTTTGGAGCGCATCAATGATGCTCGAACATCTGGGTGAGACTGCCGCGGCCAGGCGCATGATGAATGCTGTTGAAATGGTGACGGCCGATCGGGACCTGCATACACCCGACCTGGGTGGCAGCGCCACAACCGATCAGATAACCGAGGCGGTGATTGCCGCGATCCGCAACAACTAAGGAGACTAAGATGTCAGGCAGTACGATGAAAATTGCGGTGATTCCCGGCGACGGAATCGGCAAGGAAGTCATGCCCGAAGGGGTGCGGGTGCTGAAAGCCGCCGCCTTGAAATACGGATTTGATATTTTGTTTACCGACTTCGAATTCTCATCCTGCGAATACTACCAAACCCACGGCAAGATGCTTCCGGATGACTGGAAGGATCAGATTGCAGGGCATGATGCGATTTTTTTTGGCGCGGTAGGGTGGCCCGATACGGTACCGGACCACGTTTCGCTATGGGGTTCGTTGATCCAGTTCCGGCGTGAATTTGACCAATATGTGAGTCTGCGTCCCGCGCGCCTCATGCCCGGAGTGCCATCGCCGCTGGCTGGCCGCAAACCAGGCGACATCGACATGATGATCGTGCGCGAGAATACCGAGGGAGAATATTCTTCGATAGGCGGCAAAATGTTTCCCGGTACTGATCGCGAAATCGTGATGCAGGAAACGGTGATGACCCGTACGGGTGTGGACCGGATTCTGCGATATGCGTTCGACCTTGCAGAACGGCGCAGCGGTCGATTGACGTCAGCCACCAAATCGAACGGAATATCCATCACCATGCCCTATTGGGACGAGCGAGTGGCCGAAATGGCAAAGGCCTATCCCGCTGTCAGTGTTGATAAATACCACATCGATATTCTCACGGCGTTATTTGTTTTGCACCCCAATCGCTTCGATGTTGTGGTCGCCTCGAACCTGTTCGGTGACATTCTGTCGGATCTTGGCCCTGCTTGCACCGGTACGATTGGCATCGCACCCTCTGGAAATATCAATCCTGAGCGCAAGTTCCCGTCCTTGTTCGAACCGGTACACGGATCAGCACCGGACATTGCCGGGCAAGGAATCGCCAATCCAGTCGGGCAGATCTGGGCAGGCGCGATGATGCTCGACCACCTTGGTCATCCCGAGGCTGCAGCTGACATCGTCCGTGCGATTGAGAAAGTACTGGCCGAGCCGGGAATGCGTACTCGCGATTTGGGTGGCACCGCCGGGACGACAGACTGCGGTAAGTCAATTGCTAACGCGCTGAACTGAGGAAGAAAGCGATGCGGATTACAGATATACGCGAAAAAACGGTCTCAATTGCGTCACCAATGGCCAATGCTTATATCGACTTCTCCAAGATGACTTGTTCCGTTGTGGCGGTCGTCACGGATGTGGTTCGGGACGGTAAGCCGGTCATCGGATACGGGTTTAATTCCAATGGTCGCTATGGTCAGGGTGCACTGATGCGAGACCGCTTCATTGCTCGTGTGCTGGAGGCGGATCCCGCGACTCTGGTTGACGAGGCTAACGACAACCTCGATCCTTTCGCCATCTGGCAAGCGCTCATGACGAATGAAAAACCAGGCGGGCATGGCGAACGTTCCGTCGCGGTGGGCACCATCGACATGGCGGTCTGGGACGCGGTTGCCAAGATTGCAGGGGTACCGCTGTATAAACTGTTGGCGGATCGGTATCGCGGCGGTGTGCACGATGAGAAAGTCTGGGTGTATGCAGCGGGTGGCTATTATTATCCTGGTAAAGACCACGCTAAACTCCAGGACGAGGTACGTAGCTACCTGGATCGCGGCTACAACGTCGTGAAGATGAAAATCGGTGGTGCCTCGCTGCAGGAGGATCTTGCAAGGATCGAAGCCGTGATCGGCGTGGTCGGTGATGGCAGCAGGTTAGCGGTTGATGCCAATGGGCGCTTCGATCTCGAGACCTCCATCGCTTATGCAGAGGCACTGAGGCCCTACAAGCTATTCTGGTATGAAGAAGCGGGCGACCCACTCGACTACGCACTGCAGGCCGAACTGGCAGCGCATTATGACCTTCCAATGGCCACCGGCGAAAATTTGTTCTCCCACCAAGATGCGCGCAATCTATTACGTTACGGCGGAATGAGGCCAGACAGAGACTGGTTGCAATTCGATTGCGCCTTGTCGTATGGGCTTGTGGAATACCTGCGTACGCTGGACGTTATGGAATCCATGGGCTGGTCATCGCGCAGGGTGGTGCCGCATGGTGGTCACCAGATGTCGCTGAATATTGCCGCAGGGTTACACCTGGGCGGTAATGAGAGCTACCCTGACGTATTTCAGCCTTTTGGCGGTTTCGCGGATGGAATTGACGTGATCGATGGTTACGTTGGGCTGCCGGATATTCCTGGCGTAGGCTACGAGGCAAAGTCGTCGCTCTATGAGCTGATGAAAACGCTCACCGACTGAACAGACATCGTTCGCTGTTTGCCGACGATCTTTCATCGCAGCAGGCGCAGATTCTGATGGCGCTCGCAATTCAGCATTTTAGCGATCGTGAGAAAATTCAGGGCAAAGCAGCCTCAAAAGTTGTTGCTGCTTCTACAGGTACCATGGCGGCTCAGTTCGTTCGGAACAGCTGTGTTTCGCGATCCTTGAAGGCCTTGAACTCCAGAGCATTGCCAGAAGGATCGTAGAAAAACATGGTGGCCTGCTCGCCCGGCTCACCTTTGAACCGTATGTAAGGTTCAATTTCGAATTCGACTCCATGGTCGCGAAGTTTCGCGGCAAGATTATTCCATGCATCCATTTCCAGCACCACCCCAAAATGTGGAACTGGAACACCGTGACCGTCTACCGGATTTTTGTGGTTGTCTGCGGGCCTCTCTTTCAACGCAGAGTTGAGATGGCAGACAAATTGATGACCATACAGGTTGAAGTCGACCCAGCTGTCGGATGAGCGGCCTTCAGGGCAGCTCAGAAACTCGCCATAGAACTGTCGAGCTTCATCAATATCGCGAACCTGAATGGCGAGATGGAATGGATCTTGTACGGCCATAATGCGTGTCTCTTTAAATAGTTATGAAACGAACAACTGAGCCTGGCAGCACAGGCTTCTACGATGCAACCTGAGTTGTGAATTCGAAAGCGCCGTCCAGACTAAAATGCAGCGTCGCCCCACGGGGCAGGATACCAACGCCTGCCGGCGTCCCGGTCAAAATAACGTCGCCTGGCTCCAGCGTGAAGTGGCGGCTCATTTCTACCAGCAGCTGCGGTACCGAAAATAGCATGTCTGAAGCTTTGCCGATTTGGCGCAGTTCTTCGTTGATCGACAGGCTAAAACTCAATGAGTCCCAGTTCGGCACGTCTCGCACTTTTACGAAGGAAGAGAGAGGGCAGGCCCCATCGAAACCTTTGGCAATTTCCCATGGATGCCCTTTTCCTTTTAGCTTTGCCTGAACATCGCGCAGGGTCAGATCAAGGGCCAGTCCAAGCCCAACAACAGCACCCTCGGCCTGCTCTGGGGTAGCATTACTGAGCGGCTCACCAATCAACAGTGCAAGTTCCGTTTCATAGTGCACTTCACCGCGAATGGCCGGTGCGGTAATCGTATCTTCCAGGCGCACAGCGGCTGTCGCCGGTTTGATGAACAGAATTGGTTCAGTGGGCACTGGATTGTTTAGCTCTTTGGCATGCTCAGCATAGTTTCGTCCAACGCAGACAATTTTGCCGAGCGACTGTCCAAAGTGTGAGTTATCAAGAAAGCGAGGGATAAAAGTCATAGCGATAAAATACCGATTCAAGTGGAACGATGCACCAGACGTCTCTGTAGTATGAGAAGAAGGCGAGCACTCTTCCGTGTTTAAGGATTGCCAGAGTAGATGTTTCAGCTTTTTGGCCAGCTGGCTGGCTATCGTTCGAACCGTTTTCGATACAAATCAATGTAAATCTTTTTTGAGGGCAGAATGTGATCGCGACAGAGTGCGCAAAGCCTGGGGCGATCTTGCTGCTTGATGGCATCGATCATCGCCTGGTGATCGTCTCTGGCCTGCATGCGACTTTTGGTGTCCGTAATTGCGATAAAACGAATGCCATGAGCTTTTTGGGCGAATTCGTTAATAGTCTCGGACAGTAAAGCGTTCCCGGTAAGGGAAAATAGGGCGTGGTGAAAAGCAATATTCAGACGAAATACACCACGCAGGTCCTGATGTTCCACCGCGTTAGTGTAGCGGTAGTGTATATCCTCAAGTTCTTCGATCATTTTGGGCGGAGCCGGCAACGGAATAGACGATGCGCCTGCCAGTTCGAGAATTTCACGCATGGCGTATAGATCCTCGACTTCTTTGGGGGAATAGGCTTTGACGAATGCCCCTCGATTTTTGATGCGCTCTATCAGGCCGATACTTTCGAGCTGGAATAATGCTTGACGGACAATGTGGCGTTTGCAGTCAAAGCGCTCGATCAGGTCTTCCTCCACCAATCGTTCTTTGGGGTGAAGGCGTCCGAGTACTATGTCTTCTTCTACAGCAGCGACGATGTCATCGACACCGAGTGGTAATTTTTGTAGTTCATGTTCTTGTGTCTGCAGTTCTGTCATGGCTACTTATCCGCTCGGCGTTCTGGTGACTATTGACGCTATGGGTGGAAATTGGCGTCAAAATTTACAGATCTGACACGTGTCAGTGTACCAATTTTTGCCAATATCATGCATCCCGGCTCATCGTGGGACCTTGGACGTTAGAGGTGGGCGGCAGAAACGGAAATCGCATCCTTCTTCGGCTTGCAGTATCTGCTCCAGAAACATCTTTCTGTAACCAAGCACGTTCTCTGTAGGCGTTTCGAAAGTTGTTTCCTGGCGGCGCTTGTCGAGTTCATGGTCACTAACCTTTAAAGCGATAACCCGGTTCTCGACATCCAGCTCAATCAGGTCGCCATCACGCACCAACGCAAGAGGCCCGTTGTGGGCAGCTTCTGGTGAAATATGCAGCACGATAGTGCCAGAGGCGGTGCCACTCATTCGGCCATCAGATATACGCACCATGTCTTTGACTCCCTGTATTGCGAGCTTCTTCGGGATTGGAATCAGTCCAGCTTCAGGCATGCCCGGTGCGCCCTTGGGGCCTATGTTCTGCAACACCAGAACGTCATCGGCATGAACGTCAAGATCCGGGTCGTCAATCCGGTTGACCAGGTCCTCCATCGATGTAAACACTACAGCGCGTCCGGTGTGTTTCATCAGCCGAGCTGAAGCCGCCGACTGCTTGATGATAGCGCCATTGGGAGCCAGGTTGCCTTTCAGCACCGCTATGCCGCCCTGACCAAAGATCGGATTTTCACGCGGGCGGACAACGTTCTGATTCAGAATGACAGGCACTGAATCGATATTTTCCCCCAGAGTGCGCTTGTTGATGGTTATGACATCAGTGTGCAACAGCGGGCGGATTTCACGCAGCAGTGCAGCCAAGCCTCCTGCATGGTGAAGGTCTTCCATGTAATGGTCACCAGAGGGCTTGAGATCAATCAACACCGGTGTCTCACGACTCATCCGGTCAAACGCCGCGAGATCGATGTCGATCCCTAAACGACCCGCTATTGCGGTCAGATGAATCAGGGCATTGGTCGAGCCGCCTAGTGCGAGCAGAACCCGCAAGGCATTCTCGAAGGCCGCCTGCGTCATGATGGTTTCTGGCGTTATCTTCTCCAGAGCGATGCGAACCGCTTCGGTGCCGGTTTGTTCGGCAAATCTCAGGCGGTCAGCAAACACAGCTGGCGCAGTAGCGCTGCCAGGCAGCATCATGCCGAGTGCCTCTGCCAGGCAGGCCATGGTGCTGGCGGTGCCCATCACGGAGCAGGTGCCGACGGTGGGCACAAGTTTGTCGTTCACTTCGGCAATTTCCTGGTCGTCTATTTCTTGGCCCCGATAGGAGGACCAGAAGCGTCGACAATCGGTGCAGGCGCCTACGCGTGTACCACGGTGCGAGCCGGCCAGCATCGGCCCGGTAACCAACTGGATGGCCGGGGTGCCCGCACTCGCTGCAGCCATTAGCTGGGCAGGTACAGTCTTGTCACAGCCACCTATCAGCACCACTGCATCCATAGGCTGAGCCCGGATCATCTCTTCGGTGTCCATGGCCATGAGGTTGCGCAGATACATGCTTGTAGGGTGAGAGAAAGACTCGTGAAGCGATATGGTCGGGAAATCTATCGGTAAACCACCAGCAAGCATGACACCACGCTTCACACTCTCTATCAGTCCTGGAACATTGCCATGGCAGGCGTTGTAGCCACTGTAGGTGTTGGCAATGCCAATGATCGGTCGCGACAGTGCGTCGTCGGTATACCCCATACCCTTGATAAAGGCCTTGCGCAGAAAAAGGGAAAACCCTTCATCACCATAGCTCGTCAAACGGGTGGACATGCCTTGTTTGGAACCGTCGCGGCTCATGAGATTCTCCTGACTGAGCGCCCTATTGGAGCGCATGTTGCTTATTATTCGTGGTTTCAGGTTGCAGTATGACTGTTGATAATATTATTGACAATCTTGTTGGAAAAGAAATATTCTGCATGGGTACACAATAAATACAACAATGAAGAAGGGTATCAAGATGAAACTTCTCAGCGCATCTATCCTAGCTTTGGCAGTTGCCACCGCCCCAATTGCCGCTAATGCCGAATATTCGGCAGGCGATGAAATTACAGTCTTGCAGGGTTTCAAGGCGGGCGGGGGTAGTGACGCGCTTGCCCAGCTGACCCAGCCCTTCCTGACCAAGTTGCTCGGCGTCGACATGGTCAACCAGTACATCCCTGGCGCAGCGGGTGCCATTGCATGGACGCGCCTGGCGAAGCAATCAAAGAACGATGGCGGCACGGTCAGCATCACCAATACCCCGATGCTGGTGACGAACTACATCATGAACGACGCGATTACCTATTCGATCGATGAGCTCACCCCCATTGCCAATGTAGTTACTGATCCAGGCATTATCGTCGTTCCCAGCGACAGCCCTTTTAAGACCGTTGAAGATTTGTTCGCGGCTGCCAAGAAAAGCCCTGGCAGGATAACCGTGGGTAACTCAGGTGTTGGAGGCGACGATTTCTTTTCCGCCATTCTTGTTGAACAGGCTGCGGGTGTGAAATTTCAGAGCGTGCCTTTCCAGGGTGATGGCCCTTCGGCTACCGCAGCTATGGGTGGCAAGATCGATGCCAGTTTTAACAACTTAGGTAACGTCTATGGCTTTGTTCAGTCAGGCGACCTGAGGGCCCTTGCGATATTTACGAAAGAGCGCGTCGACTTTTTGCCGGACGTACCAACGCTCGTGGAAAAAGGTATGAACGTGGTGGCTGGTTCCTCGCGCGGCTACAGCGCGCCTGCTGGTATCCCTGAAAAAGCCCGCGAACAACTGATAGCTGCATTTGAATCTCTCAAAGAGAACGAAGAGTTCAAGGCCATCGCAAAGGAGCGGGCGCTTGTTCTCGATATCGTCACTGGTGATGACTATCTTCAGATGATGAAAAGCATGGAAACCGATTACAAGAAAATCTGGAAAGAGATCAAGAGCGACGCTGCCAAATAGGTCTGATACCCAGCTCTTTCTCAGAAATTGGATGAGGTAACGCAATGAACACGAGTCGCTTGGTTCTGGGGATTTTTTGCGTAGGCATCGCGGTGGTTTTTGCTATCGACTCCACGGGATATCCTGATCAGGCGGCTCGGATGCCTCTTATATACTCGGTGGCGGTAGCACTGCTGTCACTGGGAATAGTTGCTCAGGAGCTGATCAGTTTGCGCCGCCACCGTACCGTGACTGTGGAGTCCAGCGACGCCCATTCAAATGATGATGCCAATAGCGACAAGAGCGAAGCCCCGAGTCGCTTAGTGGCCGTCTTTATCACATTTGTGCTGGCCATCATCTATGCAGGACTCATCAATTACGCTGGCTATTTGCTTTCTACGGTAGCGTTCATGCTGGCTGTACTGTGGGTAACTCGTACGGTTTCGGTCGTATTTTCCCTCATCGGTATCGCCGCGGTGGTCGCCGTCATCTGCATCGTTTTTATTGCTTTTCTTGGGCTCCCCATACCTCTTCTCCCGACGTTTTTCTGACAACTACTTTTGATGCCTGAATGGGGTTGATTGATCATGGATACTTCTCTGATCCTTGTGGGACTGGTTAATGTCATCACATTGACAAATATCTCGTTGATTCTTGGCGGTACATTACTGGGCCTTTTCGTTGGGGCTATGCCTGGTCTGTCTGCAACCATGGCATTGGCATTGTTGCTGCCGCTCACTTACAACATGGACCCGGCGTCGGGCCTTAGCATGCTTGCGGCGCTCTATGTTGGCGCATCCTATGGTGGCTCGATCTCGGCTATTTTGCTGCGAACTCCGGGCACCCCGTCAGCAGCCGCGACAGTGCTGGATGGCTATCCGCTGTCGCAGCAGGGTCAAGCAGGCAGGGCGTTGGGGGTTTCGCTGTTTGCGTCCTTCGTCGGGGGCCTTATGAGCGGATTGGCGCTGTTGACGGCGGCGCCGCTGCTGGGCGTTGTCGTGCTTGAGTTCGGTCCGGTGGAAATGTTCGCAATTGCGGTGCTGGGTATCACCATCATCGGCTCGCTTGCCCAGGGTTCGATGATCACTGGGCTACTGTCTGGTGCCTTGGGTTTACTGGTGAGCACCGTGGGAATGGATTTTCTCACCGGGACACCACGCATGACCTTTGGTCAGATCAACCTGTTTTCCGGGATTGAGTTCGTCGTAGCGTTGATTGGACTGTTCTCCATTCCACAAGCGCTGAGGTTGATCGAGAAATCCAATGGGGTCGCGAAGATCGCCAGCAAAATAACCGATCGCTTGATCCCGAGTTTTCGTGAACTCAAGCAATTGATGCCCAATATTTTACGGTCCGGATGTATCGGCATCATTGTGGGTGTGATTCCCGGCACTGGCGGCGATACAGCGAGCTGGTTTGCCTACAACGAAGCCAAACGGTTTGCCAAAGATAAGAGCCGTTTTGGCAAGGGCGACATTGCTGGGGTTGCGGCGCCGGAGTCCGCCAATAACGCGGTAGTCGGCGGCGCGCTGATTCCCACTATTGCGCTGGGTATTCCCGGTAGTTCTTCCACGGCTATTCTGCTCGGGGCATTGATGGTGCAGGGCATTCTGCCGGGCCCCAATCTGCTGACCGACTACGGTGATGTGACCTATACACTGATCTGGGCGGTCATCTTCGCCAATGTCGGCTTGCTGTTGGTTGGACTGATGTTCACCAAGGCATGCGTCAGCGTGACCAAAGTACCTGATGCATTCGTCGCTTGTACCATCATCACGCTGTGCATTATTGGCTCCTTCGCCATCAACAACAGCATCTTTGATGTTGGTCTGATGCTCGGTTTTGGACTCTTCGGTTACTGGCTTAGTAAAGCCGGCGTTTCGCCAGCACCTATGGTGATTGGTTTGATCCTGGGACCGGTGATGGAAAACAGTTTCCATCAGTCGATGTTGATCGGCAATCACAGCTTTGCGGTCTTCCTGGATAGCCCAATCGCCATCGTGCTTTTGTGCATCGCTGTCCTGTCGGTTTTTCAGGCTACCCCCTTGTTCGGTTGGCTCAAAACGTTACGCCGTCAGCGACCTGCAAAAAACTGAGCACCAAATACAACTTGAAGGAGAAACGTCATGACACGTATTACTGAGATTCGGGCGAGAACTGTGAATGTTCCACTTACTAATCCAACCAGTTTCTCGAATCGCCAAGTGCTCAAACGCGATTATGCGTTGGTCGAGGTGACGGGTGACGACGGAGTGAAAGGCATTGGCTTTTGCTACGGCGGAAACAATGCAGGTGCGTTAGTCACTCAAGCCGTCAGGGATCTGTTGCGCCCGATTCTGATCGGAGAGGATACCCACAGGGTCGAAGGACTCTGGCAGGAGATGTATCAGGAGTCGCTTCTGCACGGGCGTACTGGTTCTGTCATGCGGGCAATTAGCATCATCGACATGGCTCTATGGGACCGTAATGCGCGGGCTGCCAAGCTGCCACTCTATAAATTTCTCGGTGCTACCGAAACCGACAGCGTGCCGGCCTACGCCAGCGGCGGTTACTACCTTGAGGGCAAAACGCCGGAAAAACTGGCGGATGAAATGAAAGGCTATGTGGCGAAGGGCTTCAAGGCCGTCAAAATGAAGGTCGGCCGTGAAGACCTGGCCGGAGAAGAAGCGCGTCTGGCAGCGGTTCGTGAGGCCGTGGGCTCGGATGTGCTGGTTATGCTGGATGCCAACAACGCATGGTCTGACCTGCCATCGGCGCTCCGATTTATGCGTATGGCTGAACCGTATTCACCGTACTGGATCGAGGAGCCGTTCAGCCCGGATGATATCGATAACCATCGTCGTCTTGCTGCGCGCACGCCGGTGCCGGTGGCAACCGGCGAAATAGAGGCTGGGCGCTGGCGTTTCAAGGAACTGCTCGATAAAGAGGCAGCCATGATTTTGCAGACCGATGCAGCCGTGTGTGGCGGCATTACCGAGTTCCGACGCATCGCGGCGACCGCAGCCAGTTATGGTGTCGAAATTTTTCCCCATTGGTTCCACGATCTGCATATTCATCTGGTGGCATCTACACCGAACGCTGCGATGGTCGAGTTTTTCGCCGATGATGAAGTGCTGAATTTCCGCAAACTCATCGACACCCAGCTCGAATTCGATGGTGGGCGCCTCAAGCTGCCTCAGACACCGGGTCTGGGCTTTGGGTTCGATGAAGATGTCTTGACACGTTATGCAATTGATTCATGGAGATGAGTATGTCCATGTCACAAGGAAGCGTATGGTCACCCGTGATTACCCCTTTCGGCAGTGATCTCAGCCCGGATGTCGAGCGCTTGGTGAGTCATTGTCGCTGGTTAATATCTCAGGGGGTCGGTCTGGCGGTGTTTGGTACCAATTCGGAGGCAAATTCGCTGACCGTAGTCGAGAAGGTGGAGTTGCTGGAGGCGCTGGTGGCCGCCGGTATTCCTGCCGATCGGCTTATGCCGGGCACAGGAAGTTGCTCGATAGGTGACACGGTGACACTGTCCCGTCGTGCTGTGGAGCTAGGCTGTGCTGGCGTGTTGATGCTGCCGCCCTTCTACTACAAGGGCGTCTCGGACGAAGGCCTGTTTCGCTACTATGCTGAGGTGATTGAACGCATCGACGATGCTCGATTGCGTGTTTACCTCTATCACATTCCGCCTGTTGCTCAGGTTTCAATTAGCCTGCCGCTGGTAGACCGTCTCATCAAGGCCTATCCGAGCACCGTTGTTGGCATCAAAGACAGTTCCGGTGACTGGTCGAATACTCAGGCATTAATCGATAAATTTTCTGAGCGAGGCTTTCAAGTCTACGCAGGGAGTGAACGTTTTTTACTCGCGACATTAAGAGCGGGCGGCGCTGGCTGCATCAGTGCTACGGCTAACGTCAACCCTGAGGCAATAGCCAAGTTGGGAAAAACGTGGCAGCAGTCTGATGCGGATGAACAACAAGCCAGTCTTAACCGTGTTCGCGCTGTGTTCGAGCAGTTCCAGATGATTCCCGCCCTTAAGGCGGCAACGGGTTATTATAGCGGCGAAAAAGATTGGCTTAGAACCCGGCCGCCTTTAGTCGAGCTTAGTGCCGATAAGAGTAGAGAACTCTTTTATCTATTGGACGCAGAGCATTTTGAGATGCCTGATCTGCAGTCCACCGGGGTTTAATATATGAAACAACGCGTTGTTGTAGTGCGTCGTATGGACGAAGATCACCTGGCGCGTTTACGCCAGCTGTTCCATGTGAATTATTTCGACACTCTGGGGCGGGACAATCAGCAGGACTATACTCGGGCTATGCGCAGCGCCCATGGCCTGATAGGTGGGAAACTCGTCATCAACAGAGAGATTCTGGACGAGGCGCCCCATCTGAAAGTGATTTCAACCATTTCCGTAGGCTATGACAATCTTCCGCTGGATGAACTTACGCGACGCGGAATACTGCTCTGCAATACTCCCGATGTGCTTACGGAAACAACGGCCGACACCGGATTTGCGCTGATCATGTCGACCGCTCGTCGTGTGGTGGAGTTGGCCGAGCTCGTTAAGCTGGGCAACTGGGTGGAGCATATCGACAAACCGCTGTATGGTCTTGATGTGCACAGTAAAGTGCTGGGCATTATTGGTATGGGACGCATAGGTGCCGCCGTTGCCAGGCGTGGTGCACTCGGTTTTGGTATGCGCGTGCTCTATTCCAATTCATCGCCTAAACCAGCCCTTGAAAAAGAGCTCGGCGCCCTGCGTTGCGACATGGACGAACTCTTGGCCCAGTCGGATTTCGTTTGTATCACCGTGCCGTTGACGGCCGAAACTCATCACATGATTGGTGCCGACGCATTTTTGAGGATGAAGTCCTCGTCGATCCTTATCAATATTGCTCGAGGTAAGGTGGTTGATGAAGCTGCTTTGATCGCTGCGCTCAACGAAGGCCAGCTTGGTGGCGCTGGTCTCGATGTATTTGAAGAAGAGCCGGTGTCCGCTGAATCTCCTCTCCTGCAGATGCCAAATGTTGTGGCCTTGCCTCATATTGGCTCAGCTACTCACGAAACCCGTGCGGCGATGGCCAAACTCGCCGTTGAAAACCTGATTCTGGCGTTACAAGGTAAATCACCGAGGAACGCGGTCAATGAGCAGGTTCTGTTGGCCAAGTAACATCACAAGGAACTTTGGATGAAGGATCAGCACAGGCGATTGGCTTCAATTCTGAATCTGCATGATTTTGAAAAAGCTGCACGAGGACATCTTCCACGTCCCATCTTCGGTTACATCTCCAACGCAGCAGAAGATGGCAAGACGCTGCGCGCCAACCGGAGCGCTTTTGATAATTACTGTTTCCTGCCACGTGCGCTCGTTGATGTCTCGAAGGTCTCATTGCAAACGGAGCTTTTCGGTAAGCAGTACGCTGCGCCCTTTGGTATTGCTCCCATGGGAATCAGTGCTCTTTCGGCCTATCGTGGCGACAAGGTCTTGGCTGAGGGGGCGGCTAGAGCCAACATTCCTATGATCATGAGTGGCTCCTCGCTGATTCCCATGGAGGATGTCAGTGGGCCAAATGGCACAGATTGGTTCCAGGCGTATTTACCCGGTGATGAGGAAAGCATCGAAGCACTGCTTGCACGGGTTGAAAAGTCGGGATTCAAGAATCTGGTGATCACGGTTGATTACCCGGTTCCGCCCAATAGTGAGAATCATGTTCGTAGCGGTTTCTCATCACCATTGCGGCCCAGTGTAAGGCTGCTTATAGACGGCTTGCTGCGGCCACGATGGCTATTTGGCACCTTTATCAGAACCCTGATAAATTTCGGCGTGCCTCATTTTGAGAACAATTACGCTACGCGTGGCATTTCCGTTATTTCAAAAAACGTCAATCGGGACTTTTCTGGTAGAAGCCACTTGAACTGGGAGTCGCTGGCGCTGGTTCGCAGGCTCTGGCCCGGGAATCTGATTGTCAAAGGCATACTGCACCCTCAGGATGCCTTCAAGGCGGAAGCTGCCGGTGCCGATGGCATTATCGTCTCGAATCATGGTGGGCGTCAGCTCGACGGCACCATTGCACCGATGAATGTTTTAAGCGCAATTGTAAAAGCGGTGAGCCTGCCGGTCATGATTGACAGCGGGTTCCGGCGTGGGAGCGACGTGCTCAAGGCGCTGGGTCTGGGTGCTAAATTTGTGTTTGTCGGCCGATCCTTTAATTATGCGGCAGCTTATGCCGGCGAGGAAGGGGTTAGTCACACCGTGAAATTGCTCTCAGCAGAGATCCAGCGAAATATGGCGTTGCTGGGAATAAACAGGGTAGAGGACATGAATTCTGAGCGAATGTGTCTGAACGACGGACGGCCTCTTGTCGTTTCATCATGAGTTAGTTACGTATTTTTACAATCACTGGAGATGAAGAAACGGCCTGAATGACTATATTAAAACCGTCGCGTTATTTTGCCTTGGCCGGCTTTCTGCCGGCCGGGGTCGTCTTCTTGATGGTCTCATTCGAATACACGGGCTATTCGGCATTCGCAGTGGCGGCTTCGGTGTTGGCCGCGATCGCAGTCGCTATTTTCAGCTTTGGCGTCCGCGCCTCTCGGGTCGTATTCGTGCTGATCTCAATCGCATTGGTGCTTTGGGCCGCGCTGACGAATACGGGGTGGATGGCAGCGACCGCATTAGCGGCGCAGCGCGGTGCGATGGTGATGGCGTTGTTCACCGCCCTGACGGCTATCCGCAATGCCGCCATAAGCGCGCCGGCAATCGTCGAATGCGGGCGTTTCCTTGCACGGCAGCGTTCGGGGTTGCGCTACACCGCACTGACCATCGGCGGGCATCTGTTCGCGCTGGTTCTGCTTTATGGCTCAATATCGTTGCTGGGGACCTTGGCGACCGAAAGTGCGGCGCGCGAGCCAGACCCTGAGATCCGCAGGCAACGCACCCGGCGCATGATGATTGCGATCCAGCGGGGCTTTGCGTCCACCCTGTGTTGGTCGCCCCTGGGGTTTTCGATGATCATCAGCGTGTCCGTCGTGCCGGGTGCAAGCTGGAGTGCTGCTGCTCTGCCGGGGCTGGTCAGTGCGCTGATGATGCTGGTGATCGGATGGGGTTTGGACGCACTTTACAAGCCGCAAGTGAAATCGAATACACGCCCGCTGGAGACCGAGCGATGGGTGACTCAGTTGAGTCCACTGCTGGTGCTCCTGGGTCTTGTGCTGGTTGGCGTCGCGTTGTTGCATACCGTCACGGGAGTCGAGGTGATCGGTGCGGTCATGTCGCTGATTCCAGTCATTGCCATTCTGTGGATCGCAATGCAACAACCCCCGGCTGGTTTGACGCGCAGCGTCAACGTCCGGCAGCGCGCTCGGCTGTTCGTCACGCGCGAGCTGCCCAGTTATCGCGGTGAGATCGTTTTGCTGTTCATGGCCGGCTTTATCGGCAGTTTGGGGGCATTCCTATTGGAGCCGCTGGTGCAGGCACAAGGGCTTGATCTGACAACGATCCCACCCTGGATTATTGTCGCCGCGATGGTTTGGATTATCCCCGTTACCGGGCAGCTGGGCATGAACCCAATCCTTGCCGTTTCGCTGCTGGTGCCCATTCTGCCTTCGCCTGAGGTTATGGGAATTCCCCCTACGGCGATGGTCGTGGCGATCACAGCCGGATGGGCGCTAAGCGGGGCGACCTCACCATTCACCGCTTCCGTCATGCTGGCTGCGTCCTTGGGCGGAGTGTCACCCCTGAGGGCCGGGTTGGGCTGGAACGGGGTGTATGTTCTTGCGGCCGGCGCTGCGTTGACTCTGTGGGCGCTATCGCTTTTCTATCTCCTTTGACCCGAGCGCATCACACTATATGCTGCGATAGCGCTCGACTGCCTCAAGCACGGATATAAACCCAGCCTTCGACCTGTCTCTCGGCCAGGGTGACCACGGCCGCCTCGACCTCAACGAGCCCTCGGGTATTATCAAGCCCTTGGGCAACGAGCGAATTGCGGCACAGTCGCAGCAGCGAGTCGGTCGCGTCAGGAGTGGCCAGGGCGGTTGCGACGGCGGCGCCGTTAGCGATAATCAGCACCTCGGCATCGGGCCGAGCGCTTTGAAGGTTAGCGGCGTTACGCCGGCCGCGAGCCAGTGCCTCGGCCGTAGGCGCATGAAGTAGCACGCGAAGAGGTGTCATGATGATCTCCAGGAGTGATGTCGTTTTCAGTGGTTGCCGATGATTGCTTCGACACGCTGCACCAGCGGCGCGAAGTCGGGGAGGTCGCGACGCTCGTCAAGCGGTAGATTGACGCTGAGGGTCTCAACAACCCGAGCGGGCTGACCCGTCTCCTGGTTACCCAGTATCATCACCCGGTCGGCGAGCAGTACCGCCTCTTCTATGTCGTGGGTGACGAAGACAATGGCGGCCTCGGTGCGTTGGCGCAGGGCGATCAGCTCCTGTTGCAATCGCCGGCGAGTGATGGCATCCAGCGATGCGAAAGGCTCGTCCATAAACAGCACTCTGGGCCGCACGGCCAGTGCCCGCGCAATGCCAACCCGCTGCTGCTGGCCACCCGACAGCGTATGTGGCCACCGATCGGCGTAGGCATTCAGGCCAACCAACGTCAGCGGCTGCATGGCCCGCTCGCGTCGCTCGGCACGCGACAGCCCGAGGCCTTCTAGTCCCAGTTCCACATTGGCGCGTACCCGTCGCCATGGGAACAATCGCGGGGCCTGGAAGACCATCGACCAGGCGCGGGTGCCGTCGTCCTTGCCGGCAGGGATATCTACCTCGCCGGTCTGCGGCGCAAGCAGTCCGGTGAGAGCTCGAAGTAGGGTTGACTTGCCCACCCCTGAAGCACCTACGACTGCCACAAACTCGCGCGGGTACAGCGCTAGATTGACACCGGCCAGCACGGTGGTGTCATCAAAGCCGAGGCTGAGGTTTCGAGCGTTGAGTACCGGTTCCGCGAAGCTGGCACGTGTCGTCGCGACGCTGGGGGGCGTTATAAAGGTCATCATAGATGTCGTCACGGCTGCCACCTCAGCAGTCGGCGTTGCATCAGCATGAACAAGAAATCGAACAGCGCATATAGTCCAGCGATGGTCAGCATGTAGACCACCACGATATCAGTGGCCAGGAGGCTAGAGGCCTCCATCATGCGCTGGCCGATGCCGGGGATGCCGAACAACTCGGCGGCGACAACGGTCATCCATCCCTGGCCGAGGCCGGCGCGCAGACCGCCTAAAATGCCGGGGGCCGCCGCCGGCAGGTTAACCTTGGTGAGGCGGGAAACGAAGCGGCGCTGGCCGAAGGCCTGGGCCACCTCGTCGAAACCGGGATCAATCGAATGCACCGCACTGTAGCTGGCGAAATAGTTGATCCAAAACACCCCGATACTGATGATAAACGCTGCCGCCGAAGGGTTGATGCCGAACCAAATGATTGCGAAGGGGATCCACGCCAACGGCGGTATCGGCCGCAGCAGGCGAGCCAGCCAGGCATGCAGTGCATCAAAGCGCGGCAGCAGCGCTGCCGCGACCCCAACGGTAATGCCCAGACTAGAGCCCAGAAGCAGTCCTACGCTGTAGTGGCCGAGACTTGAACGCACCACGTCTAGCCAGATACCGTCGATCAGCTCGTACCAGAACACCTGCGGAATCGAGGATGGTAACGGTACCAGGCTACCTGGCAGCAGACCGCTGCGCAGTGCTAGTTCCCACAGCAACACGAAGGCAACGAGGCCCACGGCGCTCATTAGGCTACGCCGAGAACGGGTCATGGTCAGGCTCATTGCGCGGACAGCACCGCGCTTACCTCATCGAAGAGCCGTGTATCGAACAAGGCGTCGAGATCCACTTCTTTGCGCAGGGTGCCCTGGCTCAGCTGGAAGTCGTGCATGCGACGCGTGCCTTCGCGGATGGCGTAAGGGTCGCTGATGTAGTTGGATGATGGCGAACTCAACGCGGCCTCGACGGTGGCCAGGTCGATCAGCCGGCGGCCGACGAACTCGCGCACATGAGGCGCCGCACGCTTGGGTTCATTCAGCAGCAGGTCGGTGGCCCGTAAATGAAGTGCCACCAGCTTACGCATCGCCTCGGAGTGTTCCGCCAGGGTAGCCTCACGGGCGGCCAACACGGCACCCGGCTGGCCCGGCAACATTTCGGCGGCACGCACGACCACGCGTGCGCTAGCATCGCGCTCCTGAACCGTGGTGAGAATAGGTTCCAGAATCGAGGCGGCATCTACCGCACCGGCTAGCAGTACTTGCTGTACGCGGTCGGCGCCCATGCCGATAACTTCCACTGCATCCAGGCCAACGCCCAGCTGTTCAATCAGCCAGTAGCGCAGTACGGTGTTAGGCACCGAACCCTGAGGGAAGGTGGCAATCTTAGGCTTGCGACCCTGCTCTTCGGTGAAGCGGGCGATGGCTTGGGCGGCATCGTTGCTTTCGAAGGCCACAGCGAAATCGCCGCGTGCAACCAGGCCGATCTGCTCTTGAATGCTTGCAGCCAACACTTTGATAGGCACGCCGTTGGCACGCGCAACCATTGCCGGACCAATCCCGAAATACATGACGTCCAACTCTCCGGAGGCCAACGCTTGAACCATAGCCGAACCGCTTGTGAAACGGGTCAGTTCCAGATCCAGGCCCGCCTCCTTGGTCCAGCCCTCGCCCTCCATAACGAACAGCTGCGCGACGGGCAGGATCGGCATGTATCCCACCTCAAGAGTGGTAATGTGTTCGTCGGCCTGGGTCAGGCCGGAGAAAGCCAGCAGACCGGCGAACAGGGCTGCTAAGGGAGTGCGAGCTGGCATCACAAGGGGAGCTCCATCAGGAAACATTAATTCCCATTATAGAGCCTTTTTATATATAACTAAATAGAATTTAAGAACCAATCATTATAACTATATTGCTATAGCTTGATCTTAGCGGGCGAAACGGATCGAATCAGAACGCTGGCCCGGCGGCGCCAAGTAAGCCCATAGGTCAGCAATTCAGGGTAGGGGTCGTAGCTTCAGGTGTAAGAAAAGCAGTTTAAAGTCTTGGGCCCACCACGGGCACAGTTTGGGCACCGCCAATAGAAAAGGCCCCACGCTTTCACGTAAGACCTTGAAAAATATGGTGCGCCCGACAGAATTCGAACCTGTGACCACTACAGAGGGCGCCGCCACAGCGTGTTGATAAGCGGGTTTAATCGACTAAAATATGGAAGATCAAACGCTTACGCCGAAAGCGCGTAATATAAAAAATGACTCTTATAACCTGGATGCCATTATTTCCGTGGGCTATCGAGTCGGCTCCGAACGCGCAACCCAATTTCGCCAGTGGGCGGCGCAAGTTTTGAAAGACCACTTAGTTTATGCTCATGCCCTCAAGTAAAACCTTCCGCCATTAATACCGAAGCGATGCGGCGCATTGAAGAGGGGCTGAGTGAGGAAGAGCTCGAAACACTTAGATCCTCAAGAATGCCTGCCTGGATGAGTGAGGCGTTCAGACAATACGAGGCGGGGCGCCCATGACTGAGCAAACGTTTCTTGAGCTGGCAACCCGCGAACTGGGGACTTAGAAAACCAAACGGCAATACTGTTTAGGCTCAAAGATCCGAGACGGTTATTTTCGAAAGGTTATGCACGCTGATGTAGAAAATTTGAGCTGTGACCACTGTATACGCGGCCTTTTTGAGAAAATATTGAGAAAGACATTGCAGATAACACGTAAGTCATTGAAAAATGGTAGGACCAGGCAGATTTGAACTGCCGACCTCTGCCATGTCAAGGCAGCGCTCTAACCAACTGAGCTATGGTCCTGTTTTGCAACGCAGCAAAATATACTGATTCGGCTGCGATGCGTCAACTTTTTATTGGCTTAGGCTATAAGCCTTTTTTATAGATGTTTTCGTAAACATAATTGGTCGCTTCTACAAAGCCGTCTATACTGCCGCAGTCAAAACGCCGGCCTTTGAATTTGTAGGCCAGTACGCAGCCCGTTTTGGCTTGTTCCAGCAGGGCGTCAGTAATTTGCATCTCACCGTTCTTACCAGGCGGCGTGCGCTCCAGAATGTCGAAAATATCCGGTGTCAGAATATAGCGACCGATGATGGCCATGTTGCTGGGTGCGTCTTCTGGTGCAGGCTTTTCCACCATGTCCGTTACCCGGAACAAGCCGTCTTTCATGCACTCGCCAGCAATTACACCGTACTTGTGGGTTTCGTCGGCCGGTACTTCTTCAATGGCCACAATAGAACAGCGGAACTGGTTGTAAAGCTTGACCATTTGCGCCAGCACGCCGTCTTCGCCGTCAGGGCCCACGCAGAAGTCGTCGGCCAGCACCACGGCGAAAGGGTTGTCGCCCACCAGGTTGCGACCGGTCAGAATCGCATGGCCCAGACCCTTCATTTCGCTCTGGCGGGTAAAGGCGAAGGTGTTGTTGTCAATCAAATCGCGGATAGAGGTCAGCATACCCTCTTTGCCAGAACCCGCAATTTGGTGCTCAAGCTCGTAGCTGATGTCAAAATGATCTTCAATGGCGCGCTTGCCGCGACCGGTAACAAACCCGAATTCGTGAATGCCGGCATCTGATGCCTCTTCAACACCGTACTGAACCAATGGCTTGTTGACGATGGGCAGAATTTCCTTGGGCATGGCCTTGGTGGCTGGTAAAAAGCGGGTGCCATAACCGGCAACGGGAAACAGGCACTTCTTGATCATTTCAGCGTCCTTATGAAAGTCAGTATTGGCAAAGTTTACCCAAGTTGATGGCTAAAATGCAGTTTCACCAAAAGAAATATTGCTGTCTGCCCGTGATTAGGCGCGGTGAAGAGTATTAAAACCGGTTTCTTGCTTGATGAACAAGCTCTTACAGGCGTGTCACATAAGGCGCGACAACACCGTGGTGTTGTATAGTCACAACAAATTGAATTGAACTCAGGGAATACCATCCATGCTTGCAAGGACAGCCCGTGTTGTAAACGGGTGCATTGTCGTATTTTGCCTAGGCACCAGCGCTCCGGTTTGGAGCTTTGATTTTGACGATGTCACTAAAAAAGCTCAGGCGCTGGCGCAAAGGCCATACAAAGCGCCCAGCGCAGTTCCCGACTTTCTAACGTCTTTGCCTTACGACCGCTACCAGTCAATCCGCTTCAAGCCCGAAGCCAACCTTTGGCGCCAGCCGGCTAGTGCGGACAAAAAGCACTTTGAAGTCATGATGGTGCCCACCGGCAGCGTATACCGACACGCGGTTACCTTGAACGAAGTGGATCAAGAGGGCGTAAGGCCGCTGATTTTTAATCGCGATCACTTTACCTACCCCTCGCCTGATCTCGCCAAGCGTATTCCAGCCGACCTGGGTTACGCGGGCTTTTGGCTGACCTGGCCCTTACAATCATCGTCCGCAATTAAAAGCGCCGAACGCCAGGGCAACCAGTTCCTAGTGTTCGGCGGCGCCAGTTATTTTCGCGGTGTTGGGGCCGATAACGGTTTCGGCTTGGCAGCCCGGGGACTGGCCATAGACACCGGCTTACCTTCCGGCGAAGAGTTTCCGGCGTTTACCGAGTTTTGGTTGGAACGGCCAGCCGCCAACGCAGCTACCATGACGGTTTACGCGCTGTTAGACAGCCCCAGCGCAACCGGCGCTTACCGTTTTGTGATCAGCCCGAACACGGTCACCGGCATTGAGGTCAGTGCCCGCCTGTTTGCCCGCAGCAATATCGATCAGATTGGGCTGGCGCCGCTAACGTCCATGTTCTACTACGGCGAGAACACACGTCAGCCAGCGGGGGAATGGCGGCCCCAGGTTCACGACTCTGATGGCCTGCTAATACGTGACGAAAAATCCGCTGACGTGACCGAGTGGGTATGGCGGCCATTACTGAACCCCACCAGTTTGCGGATGAACTATTTTCAAGTGACCAACCTGAAAGGGTTTGGGCTGATGCAGCGAGATACCCGCTTTGATGATTTTTCAGACGCAGAAGCTCACTACGAAAAGCGCCCGAGCGCGTGGATTGACAACACCGACGATTGGGGTTCAGGTGAAGTTGTGCTGGTAGAAATCCCCACCTCCTCAGAGGGCAACGACAACATCGTGGCCTTTTGGAAGCCGCGTCAGAAAATCGAGCAGGGCGCAGAGCTGAATTTCCAGTACCGCCTTAGATTCGGAGACCATACCGCGTTTGACGGTAATATTGGCCGCGTTGTGGACACTTGGGTGGGTGCTGGCCGAATTAATGGCGCTAACCAGGGCGAAAACAATCGCAACCTGCAAGGTACCTGGCGGGTGGTCGTCGACTTTGAGGGGGAAACCCTGAACGCCGCTAATGTTCCGGTTGTCAGCGAAGTGGGTACCAACGACAACGCTGAAATACTGGAACACTTTGTAGAGCACCTGCCAGAGCAGGGCATCTGGCGCCTGTCGATGCTGGTGAAGCCTGCGCCCGATAAGGACACACCTCTAAGGGCGCGATTATTGGCAGGCCCGAATGCGGTGTCTGAAACCTGGTTGTATCAGCTGCCTGACTTAGCCCAGGCGAGGGACTAAGCGTGGAGCAGCTACCGTGCCAGAAGGCACTGGACCGGGTAATAGCCTACCTTCGCGGCAGCGGAATCAAACCGGGTGTCAATGAATGCCGCACCGCGCTTGAACTGGTTGGTCACGCGTTGCAGCAGGCCCCCGATGGCGATTATCTAAAGCTGGTGATGGAACTGCTGCCCCAGTATTTCGAGTTGCCACAACCAAAACTGTCGCTTGAAGCCGGGCCAGAGCTGCTCAGGGGAAGCATGGGTTATGAATGATCGGGCTCCCCAGAAACTCTGGCGCTGGCGCACGGTAGCCAGAATAAGGCGCAGCTTGCTGGCGCTGCTGGTATTTGGCCAAACCGCGGTGGCCAGCTATTACTTGTTGTGGATCATGCCCTACCACGGAGGCACCCCGGTAGAAATCGGCCTGCTGGTATTGTTTGCATTGCTCTACGCCTGGATAGCCGTGGGTTTTTGGACCGCGGTGGTCGGATTTGTATTGCGGCTGATGGGTGGCGATAAGCACTCGCTGCTGAACCGTTACAGCAGCGATGAACTGGAAAACACCCCGCTGGTCAAAACCGCTATTGTGCTGCCTGTTTACCACGAACCGGTGCACTGGACGTTTAGCGGACTGAAAGCGGTGTATCACGAGCTGGAGTGCAACGGCCAGATTGAACACTTTGAATTTTTCATATTGTCAGACAGCCGGAACCCGGAAATATGGTTGGAAGAACAAGCAAAATGGCACCAGCTGTGTGACGAGTTGAGTGCCCACGGCCGTTTGTTTTACCGCCGCCGCGGCGTTAACCTGAACTATAAAAGCGGCAACGTCGCCGATTTCCTGCGGCGTTGGGGCCGGCGCTTCAAATACATGGTGGTGTTAGACGCAGACAGCTTGATGAGTGGGCGCACCATCGTGCGCATGGTTCAGTTAATGGAGCGCGAGCCACAGGTTGGAATACTGCAAACAAACCCCTCCATTATTAACGGCCAGTCGCTGTTTGCCCGTCTGCAACAGTTTGGCAATCGCCTGTATTCCTCACTCTTTGCGACGGGCCTCGCCGCTGTGCAAATGGGCCATGCCGCTTTTTGGGGCCACAACGCCATACTGCGCGTAGAGCCGTTTATGCAGCACTGCGGTTTGCGTAAATTACGCGGCTTTGGCGTGTTTGAAGGGCCGATCATGAGCCACGATTTTGTCGAGGCTGCCTATATTGGCCGCGCCGGTTACGAAGTCTGGCTGGAACCCGGTTTGGGCGAAAGTTTTGAAGAGTCACCGCCCACGCTGGCGGATGAACTGTCACGTGACAATCGCTGGGCCAAAGGCAATCTGCAGCACCTGTGGATTCTGTGTTTTGGCCGCCGCATCCGTTTGGCGCACCGCATGGCGTTCCTCAACGGCATAATGGCCTACGTGGCCTCGCCCTTGTGGCTAGCGTTCCTGGCGTTAACCACAGTGGCTGCCGCGGAGTTAACGTTGTCGCCCATCGAGTATTTTCCTGCCGGCCACGAAGGGCTCTTCCCACTCTGGCCGGAATGGCGGCCAGAGTGGGCGCTTACTCTCGCCCTGAGCACATTGGCCTTGCTGTTCGTGCCAAAATTTCTGGCCATTATCGACGCCATCATTCACGGCTTAGCCAAAGGCTTCGGTGGCCCTTGGCGGCTGTTTTTAAGCGTGTGGGTAGAAATTGTATTCTCGGTATTACTGGCACCCATCCGTATGCTGGCCCACAGCCGGTTCGTAATCGCGTCTTTGTTAAACGTCTCCCTAAGCTGGGCCGGGCAAAATCGCACGGAAGAAACCGGCTGGCGCGAGGCATTAATAACCCAGGCACCGGGATTAATAATGGGCGGTAGCTGGGCGGTGTTCGCCTGGTGGTTAGATGTCAGTTTTTTCATTTGGTCTCTGCCCGTTGCTGTGCCTTTAATACTTGCCGCGCCCACCTCGGTGCTGCTTAGCCGGGTCAGAGTCGGTCAAGCCATACGCCGCGCCGGGCTGCTACTGATTCCTGAAGAGCTGGCACCGTTGCTTTTGCTGAAAAACGCCGCTGAAAATCGAGCCCAGCCGGCCAGCCGCTGGAGTATTGGCCACTTTGAGCAGGCTGTTCTGGTACCACTGGTTCACCAGCAACAACTTGCGCTGGCCAGGCCGAACCGCCATTCCAGTCGAGCCGTAAGGCTCAACAGCCTGGTGGACCAATGCATCCGCACCGGCCCGGCGGCATTGAATAAAAAACAAATCAGCGAATTGTGTCAAGACCGAGTGGCCCTGGCCGAGCTTCATCGCCGCGCCTGGATCGCGCCAACGGAGAGCTATTGGGGCCAGGCGATCGCCCGCCTTTAACAACGGGCCCGTCTTTAACAATTAGATAGTGACGAATAAAGAACTCAACCAATAACTGACTATCGACTAAAAACAGAACATCGAAAACCTACCAAGATGACTTTTGAGGTTTAATAATGCGCCGTCGCTCTCTTCTAAAAGCCGTATCTGCTGCTGTTTTGGGCGTGTTACCCATACCGGCCTTACTGCAGGCGGGTGAAGTGGCTCGCAGCACAAAACGCAGCGGGTCTTTTGATTACGCCTGGCTCAAAGGCCACGCCCGCCATCTGGCCGACAAAGCCTACCAACCGCAATCCAGCGGCATCCCCGCAAGCTTGAACACCTTAAGCTGGGATGACTACCAAGCCATCCGCTTTAAGCCCCAGGATGCGCTCTGGCGCAGCGACGATTTGTTGTTTCAGGTGCAGCTTTTCCATCTTGGCTTGTACTTCAAAAAACCAGTGCAAATATTCGAAGTGGATGGCGGTATCGCCCGGGCCCTGGAATATCGTCAAAGTAACTTCGACTACAGCGGCAAACAGGCACTGGGTAACTTGGAATCGAATCTCGGTTACGCCGGCTTTCGCTTGCACTTCTACACCAATTTTCAATTAGATCTGGCGTCTTTTCTGGGCGCTAGTTACTTCCGTGCGGTGGGCGAATCCATGCAGTACGGTTTGTCTGCCCGCGGCCTGGCCGTAGACACGGGCATGAGCAGGGAAGAAGAATTCCCCGACTTCACCACCTTCTGGCTAGAGAAACCGGCCCCGGGCCAGGACTTTGTCACCGTCTGGGCTTTACTGGATTCTCCCAGCGTTACCGGCGCCTATGCCTTCCGTATTCAGCCTGGGCAAAATACAGTGATGGACGTGGATGTGGCGCTCTACCCGCGAAAAGCCATCGAACGGGTGGGCATTGCGCCGTTAACCAGCATGTACCAAATGGGCGAAAACGATCGCCGCATGGCGTACGACTGGCGTCCGGAAATTCACGACTCAGATGGCCTGGCGATTCAAAACGGCAACAACGAATGGCTGTGGCGGCCGTTGATGAACCCCCGCAACGTACATGTCAGCAGTTTTGTTGACAATAACCTGAAAGGCTTTGGCCTGTTGCAGCGCGACCGTAACTTTGAGCACTACCAAGACGACGGCGTGTTCTACAATCGCCGGCCAAGCGCCTGGATTACGCCAAAAGGCGATTGGGGCCCAGGGCAGGTAATGCTTACTGAAATCCCCACCGGAAACGAAACATTTGACAATATTGTGGCATTTTGGAACCCACAAAAGCCTTTGGCTGTAGGCAAAGAACACCTGTTTTCCTACACTCTGACCTGGGGTGAACAGCCGCCGATGCAGCCAGAAAAATTGGCTCAAGTGCAGGCCACTCGCACCGGTCTTGGCGGCGTTATAGGCCAGCAGCGGGAGGTATTTTCCTGGCGCTTTGCGATTGATTTTGGTGGCGGTGGTTTGAGTATGTTGGCGGCCGATGCGGAGCTGGAAGCTGTCATTACAACCAGCAGTGGCACGGTAGAACTGGCGTCTGTGCGGCCTCTGGACTCGATTAAGGGCTACCGCGCAATGTTTGATTTGGTGCCCGGTGAATCGGGCGATCCCGTCGACATCCGTTTGCAGTTGACGCTCAGCGGGCAACCGGTCTCTGAAATGTGGCTTTACCAGTACACGCCGCCGCCTCTGGCAGAGCAAGCCCGATTTTTGGAGTTGTAATAGGTCAGATTTAACGTCTTATGCTGAAGGATTGTTGACAATCCGTGTGATGGGGCGTAATTTCGCAACATTATCCACAGGATTGTTGACAAAGCATGCTGGAAATCGTCCCGCAAGTCTATACTCGTGCCGATGAAGCCTTCGATTGTCTACAAACAGCGATTGTGAAAGGCGACCTGATCCCGGGCGAAAAAATTGGTGAAGTTGAGCTCTGCTCCCGCTTTCATTTAACCCGCGGGCCGCTGCGTGAAGCGCTGGGCCGCCTGGAATCGCGAGGCTTGCTAGTACGGCGCCCCCACGCAGGGGTGAAAGTGGTCGCCGTAAGCGCCGACGAGTTAATAGAGCTCTATCGCATACGTGAACTGATGGAAGGCCTGGCCGCACGTCAGGCCGCGGAACGCATGACAGACGCCGAAATTGCCGCCTTGCGTGCCACCCTCGATACCCACGAAACCATGATCGAACAAGCTCAGGGCCAGGCTTACTACCAGGCCGAGGGCGACTACGATTTTCATCACCGCATCGCCACTGGCAGCCGCAACACCAAGCTGACTCAAATGCTCCTGGGCGACCTATACTACATGGTGCGCATGTACCGCTACCGTTTAAGCACCTCGGCCGGACGCCCGCACATGGCGTTGGGCGAGCATCGCAATATTGTTGATGCCATTGCCAGCCGAGATGGCGAGCTGGCGGAATTTCTGATGAAACGCCACATTCACGCAGCACGAAAAAATATTGAACAAAAAATCCGCGACGGCGAACTGACTATCTAATTAATCAGCAAACCATCGTTATCTTTATCCAAAGGAGGCATCATCATGTCCAGCAAACTTTCCCCGGGCGCCCGTTTTCGTAAAGCCCTGAACGACAACACGCCCCTGCAGATTGTTGGTACCATCAACGCCTACGCGGCCATGATGGCCGAGCGGGTAGGGCACCAGGCTATTTATCTGTCTGGCGGCGGTGTTGCGAACGCCTCCTACGGTCTGCCAGATCTGGGCATGACCAGCCTGAATGACGTAGTAGAAGACGTGCGCCGTATTACCGCCGCCACGGATATTCCGCTGCTGGTAGACATAGACACCGGTTGGGGTGGCGCATTCAACATTGGCCGTACCATTCAGCAAATGGAAAAAGCCGGGGCAGCCGCCGTTCACCTTGAAGACCAGGTCGCCCAGAAGCGCTGTGGCCACCGCCCGAACAAAGAAATTGTCTCCAAAGAAGAAATGGTAGACCGCATAAAAGCAGCCGTTGACGCCCGCGCCGACAAAGACTTCTTCATTATGGCCCGTACCGATTCGTTCCAGAAAGAAGGCCTGGAAGCCGCCATTGATCGCGCCAAAGCCTATATAGAAGCCGGCGCCGACGGCATCTTCGCTGAAGCTGTCAACGAGCTGGGACACTACAAAGCCTTCTCCGCCGCCCTGGGCGATGTGCCGCTGCTGGCGAACATCACCGAATTTGGCGCCACGCCTCTGTACAACCGCAAAGAGCTGGGTGATGCCGGTGCCAGTATGGTGCTTTACCCCCTGAGCGCCTTCCGCGCTATGAACAAAGCCGCCGTAACGGTTTACCAGAACATTCTGGAAAAGGGCGACCAGAAAGACGTTGTCGACCTGATGCAAACCCGCATGGAATTATACGACTACCTGAACTACCACGATTTCGAACAGAAGCTTGACCAGCTCTTCCAGCAGACCAAAAGCTGAGACAGGGGACGGTATAGGGGACAGACCTAAGGTCTGTCCCCGGTGTCAAACAACTAAGTAGGGGACGGATTTCAAATCCGTCCCCGACCTGACAATAGGGGACAGACCTTTGGTCTGTCCCCGGTCTAACATATTAGGGGACAGATTTTAAATCTGTCCCCGGTTTTAAGGAAAAGCACCCATGGCTGAAGCAAAAAAATTAAGTGGCGCAGGACTGCGTGGACAAGTAGCCGGTGAAACCGCACTCTGCACCGTCGGCCTAACCGGAACCGGCCTCACCTATTGCGGTTACGACATTAGCGACCTGGCAGACAACGCCCAGTTCGAAGAAGTGGCCTACCTGCTGCTGCAAGGCAAACTGCCAAACCAGCAGGAACTAGACGCCTACAAAGCCAAGCTGAAAAGCCTGCGCGCTCTGCCAGATGCACTGAAAACCGTGCTGGAAAATATCCCCAAAGACGCCCACCCGATGGACGTGATGCGCACCGGCTGCTCCATGCTGGGCAACCTGGAAACCGAGCAAAACTTCAGCCAGCAAGACGACAAAATCGACCGCCTGCTGGCCGCGTTCCCGGGCATCATCAACTACTGGCACAGCTTTGTTCATAAAGGTGTGCGCATTGACACCAACAGCAGCTCCGATTCCATCGGCGGCCACTTTTTAGAGCTGTTACACGGCAAAAAGCCAAGCGAGCTGCACGAACGGGTCATGAACGTTTCCCTGATTCTGTACGCCGAGCACGAATTTAACGCGTCTACCTTCGCGGCCCGCGTTTGTGCTTCAACCTTGTCTGACATCCACAGCTGCGTAACCGGCGCTATCGGCACACTGCGTGGCCCGCTTCACGGCGGCGCAAACGAAGCGGCAATGGAACTGATCCAGAAATTCAAGACCCCGGAAGAAGCCGAAGAAGGCCTGATGGGCATGCTGCAGCGTAAAGAAAAAATCATGGGCTTCGGCCACGCGGTTTACAGTGTTTCCGACCCGCGCAACGTGATCATCAAGAAGTGGTCTGAAAAACTGTCAAAAGAAGAGAACGATACCGTGCTTTACCCGGTGTCTGTGCGCTGTGAAGAAGTCATGTGGCGCGAGAAGAAACTGTTCTGCAACGCCGATTTCTTCCACGCCTCTACTTACCACTTCATGGGCATTCCTACTGAACTGTTCACGCCTATTTTTGTGATGTCACGGGTATCCGGCTGGACCGCGCACGTTAAAGAGCAGCGCGCCAACAACCGCATCATCCGCCCAAGCGCCGAATACACCGGCCCCGAACACGCCGAATGGCTGCCGATCGAAAAGCGTTAACGCCAGACTGGTGGCAGATTGCCGACGGGGACGGATTTGAAATCCGTCCCCTATATCGAGGTCAGCCGGGGACAGAATTCAATTCTGTCCCCAACCACATTGCCCAACGTCAGACCGGGGACGGATTTCAAATCCGTCCCCTATCGCCCAACCCCCCTATTGCGTAGAGAGTCAAAAACATGAACACCCACTACCGCAAAAACCTTCCAGGCACCGACCTGGACTATTTTGACACCCGCCAGGCAATCGAAGACATACAGCCTGGCGCCTACGCCAAACTGCCGTACACCTCACGCGTTTTAGCGGAGCAACTGATTCGCCGCGGCGAACCCGACATGCTCACCGAATCGCTGAAGCAGTTTATCGAACGCAAGCAAGACCTGGATTTCCCCTGGTACCCGGCCCGCGTGGTCACCCACGACATCCTGGGCACCACCGCTTTGGTTGACCTGGCCGGCCTGCGCGACGCCATCGCTAAAAAAGGCGGTGAGCCGTCAAAAGTGAACCCGGTCGTACCCACACAGCTGATTGTGGACCATTCCCTGGCGGTAGAAGCCGCGGGTTTTGACCCAGACGCGTTCGAAAAAAACCGCAGCATTGAAGATCGCCGTAACGACGACCGTTTTCACTTTATCGAGTGGACCAAAACCGCGTTTAAAAATGTCGACGTGATCCCCGCCGGCAACGGCATCATGCACCAGATCAACCTGGAGAAAATGTCTCCGGTGATCCAGTCCCGTGACGGCGTCGCCTTCCCGGACACCTGCGTTGGCACCGATAGCCACACCCCGCACATCGATTGCCTGGGCGTTATCGCCATTGGCGTCGGTGGTTTAGAAGCAGAAACGGTCATGCTCGGCCGCCCGTCCATGATGCGTGTGCCGGACATCATCGGTGTGAAGCTCACTGGCAAGCGCCAGCCGGGCATTACCGCGACTGACATCGTGCTGGCCATTACCGAATTCCTGCGTAAAGAGCGCGTGGTATCCGCCTACCTGGAATTCTTTGGCGAAGGCGCGGAAAGTCTGACCATCGGCGACCGTGCCACCATTTCCAACATGACCCCAGAATTTGGTGCCTCTGCCGGCATGTTCTACATCGACCAGCAAACCATCGATTATTTGAGGCTGACCGGTCGCGAGCCAGAGCAGATCGCATTAGTAGAAACCTACGCCAAGCACACTGGCTTGTGGGCCGACGCGCTGGTCGAAGCGGAATACGAGCGGGTACTGGAATTTGACCTGTCTACCGTTGTGCGCAACGTGGCTGGCCCGTCTAGCCCTCATCGCCGCGTCGCGACCAGCGATCTGCACGCCCAGGGCATTGCCGGTAATCTGGAAAGGGCCTTGGCGGAAGAAGCCGAGGGCAAAATGCCAGACGGCGCGGTGATCATCGCCGCGATTACCTCCTGCACCAACACCTCAAACCCCCGCAACGTGGTTGCGGCTGGCCTGATTGCGAAAAAAGCCAACGAGTTAGGTCTGGTGCGTAAGCCCTGGGTGAAATCTTCTTTTGCACCGGGCTCCAAGGTCGCCCGCCTGTATCTGGAAGAAGCCGGCCTGCTAAAAGAAATGGAAAAGCTGGGCTTTGGTATCGTCGGCTACGCTTGCACCACCTGCAACGGCATGTCTGGCGCTCTGGATCCGGAAATCCAGAAAGAAATTATCGACCGCGACCTATACTCCACCGCGGTACTGTCGGGGAACCGTAACTTCGATGGCCGAATTCACCCCTACGCGAAACAAGCATTCCTGGCCTCGCCGCCGTTGGTTGTTGCTTACGCCATCGCCGGTACCGTGCGTTTTGATATTGAAAAAGACGTCCTGGCCAAAGATAAAAACGGCAACCCGGTTACCCTGAAAGACATCTGGCCAAGCGATGAAGAAATCGACGCCATCGTAAAATCCAGTGTTAAGCCCGAACAGTTCAAACAGGTCTATATCCCGATGTTTGATCTGGGCGCGTTCGAAGAGGCTGAAAGCCCCCTTTACGATTGGCGCCCAAAGAGCACCTACATTCGTCGCCCGCCCTATTGGGAAGGTGCACTGGCAGCCGAGCGCACCATGAAAGGCATGCGCCCGCTGGCGATTCTGCCGGATAACATCACCACCGATCACCTGTCGCCGTCTAACGCCATCATGATGGACAGTGCTGCCGGTGAATACCTGCACAAAATGGGCCTGCCAGAGGAAGACTTCAACTCCTACGCAACCCATCGCGGCGACCACCTGACCGCCCAGCGCGCCACCTTTGCCAACCCGAAACTGATGAACGAAATGGTTCGGGACGATAAAGGCGAGATTATCCAGGGCTCTATGGCCCGCGTAGAGCCGGAAGGCAAAAACCTGCGCATGTGGGAAGCCATTGAAACCTACATGGAACGCAAGCAGCCGCTGATCATCGTGGCCGGCGCCGACTATGGCCAGGGTTCCTCCCGCGACTGGGCCGCTAAAGGCGTGCGCCTGGCCGGTGTAGAAGCCATCGCCGCCGAAGGCTTTGAGCGTATTCACCGCACCAACCTGGTCGGAATGGGCGTATTGCCACTGGAATTCAAGCCGGGCACCACCCGCCTGACTTTGAAGCTAGACGGCACCGAAACCTACGACGTAGAAGGCAAAATGAGCCCGCGCTCCACCATGACGTTGGTTATTCACCGTACCAACGGCGAAACCCTGAACGTGCCTGTTACTTGCCGTCTGGACACCGCAGACGAAGTGTCTGTGTTTGAAGCCGGCGGTGTATTGCAGCGCTTCGCTCAGGACTTCCTAGAGGCAGAAGGGGCGGTCGCATGAGCGGTCTTATGAGCAAAGCACCACAAGTAAAAATCCCCGCCACCTATATGCGCGGCGGCACCAGCAAAGGCGTGTTCTTCCGTTTAGATGACCTGCCCGAGCGCGCAAGAACCCCGGGCCCGGCCCGGGACAACCTGCTGCTGCGGGTGATCGGCAGCCCCGACCCATACGGCAAGCAAACCGACGGCATGGGCGGTGCTACCTCCAGCACCAGCAAAACCGTGATTGTGAGCAAAAGCACCCAGCCGGATCACGATGTAGATTATCTGTTCGGCCAGGTCAGCATAGACAAGCCCTTTGTGGACTGGAGCGGCAACTGCGGCAACCTCACCGCAGCGGTCGGCGCCTTTGCTATTAACAGCGGCTATGTGGAAAAAGACCGCCTGCCTGAAAATGGCGCAGGCAGTGGAATAGTCACCGTGCGCATCTGGCAGGCCAACATCCGCAAAACCATCATCGCCAAAGTGCAGGTCACCAACGGCGAAGTGCAGGAAACCGGTGATTTCGAGCTAGACGGCGTCACCTTTCCAGCCGCCGAAGTACAAGTGGAGTTTATGGACCCGGCCGACGGCGAAGGCGCCATGTTCCCCACCGGCAACCTAGTGGACGATCTGGAGGTACCAGGCGTTGGAACCCTGAAAGCCACCATGATCAACGCCGGTATTCCCACGATTTTTATCAATGCAGACGCAGTAGGCTATAACGGCACCGAACTGCAGGATGCCATTAATGGCAACCCCGAAGCGCTGGCCATGTTCGAAACCATTCGCGCCTACGGTGCGGTAAAAATGGGGCTGATTCAGAACATCGAAGAAGCCGCCGCGCGCCAGCACACACCAAAAGTCGCGTTTGTGGCACCGCCTTCGGATTACAATTCCTCCAGCGGTAAAGCCATTATCACCAATGACATAGACGTGCTTGTTAGAGCCTTATCTATGGGCAAACTGCACCACGCCATGATGGGCACAGCGGCCGTTGCTATAGCCACTGCAGCGGCTATTCCCGGAACGCTGGTAAACCTGGCAGCAGGCGGCGGTGACCGTACCTCCGTCACCTTCGGTCACCCGTCTGGCACCTTGCAGGTGGGCGCAGAAGCCAAACACGAAGACGGCCAGTGGACAGCCAAAAAGGCCATCATGAGCCGCAGCGCACGCATTTTGATGGAAGGCTGGGTACGCATACCCGGCGATAGCTTTTAACGTTGCGGCGACGTTTAGTGATTCAGGGTTGCCTCAGGGGCGGCCTCGTGTTGTCGAATAATTTTACAGATTGGCCCAAGCCAAGCTCGACCTGTAAAGGGTCATTACATCTAACTCGCTGATCGTAAAACAAAAAACGGAAAGCGAAAACTTAAGGCATCTTTCTTGCTTCTTTTATGAAGCAGTCTGGGGATACGTACAATTCAGATACTGGCAGTAATTGTAGATCCCTTTCTTCATAAAGGGAGTGATGCCATGAAATCGTTATTCAGGCGAGTGAGTACAACCGCTGTTGCAACAGTGTTCAGTGCAGTTGGGTTTGGTGCGTCTGCCGCAACTGTGCCTGTAGATTTGTCCAGTTGGACGGCGCTAACAGTTGATTATACAGGCGGTCAGCCAGCAGGTAACTGGGTTCGGTCTGCAGACAACACATCTGTTGTGCAAACGGTCAATGCCGATCCGTCGTTCTTTCTGAACAATCTTAACCAAACGCAATACACAATACAGGGAAGCTGGCAAGTCAACACAACCTCCGATGATGACTTCATGGGGTTTGTATTTGGCTACCAGAACTCCAGCAATTTTTACATGTTTGATTGGAAAAAGGACGCTCAAAGCTATTCAGGAGCGAGCGCGAATGAGGGAATGACGGTCAAGAAATACGAGGGTGCCACGGGAAATGCCCTCAATGACCTTTCCCTTGGCCAGTTCTGGGAGAACACAACAGATACCTCAGACATGACGATCCTTGCCCAGAATCATGGGTCCGACAAGGGATGGCTCAGTTCGACGGCCTATAACTTCTTTCTTGACTTCAATAACACGGCAAACAGCTTCAATATTATCGTCAAACAGGGCTTGATCGAGCTCTGGAATACTACGATTGTTGACTCAACGTTCACGTCAGGCCAGTTCGGGTTTTATAACTACTCCCAATCGACGGTCGCATATGCCGGGTTCGAGCAGGAAGGCGGGGTGATTGTCATTCCGGTTCCGGAGCCGGGCACGTTAGCCCTGCTGTCGCTCGGCCTGGCGGGTCTGGCCGCTCGGCGCCGTTTCAGGCAGCAACCGAAAAAATAGATAGTGACCGGCTCCTTCCGGTGTTTGGGTGTTAAGTTTGCTAGGCTGTAGTAAGTAGACATCCAAATTGAAGGAGCCGGTATTATGTCCGCAACATTTGATTTCAACGAACGCCCGGATTACGACGACATCCTGCAAACCATCGCCGACTACGTCCTCAACTACCAAATCAAAAGCGACGAGGCGTGGACCACCGCCCGCCATTGCTTGATGGACACCTTGGGCTGTGGCCTGCTGGCCTTAAAATTTCCGGAATGCACCAAGCATTTAGGCCCGTTGGTAGAGGGCACCATCGTACCCAACGGCGCGCGAGTGCCTGGCACATCGTTCCGTATGGACCCTGTCAAAGCCGCGTGGGACATTGGCTGCATTATTCGCTGGCTGGATTACAACGACACCTGGCTGGCGGCCGAATGGGGCCACCCGTCGGACAACCTGGGCGGCATACTGGCCGTAGCCGACCATCTATCGCAAAAGCGCGTGGCCGAAGGCAAATCTCCCATCGCTATGAAAGCCGTGCTGGAAGCCATGATCATGGCCCACGAAATCCAGGGCGTGCTGGCGCTTGAAAACTCGTTCAATAGGGTAGGGCTAGACCACGTTCTGCTGGTGAAAGTGGCGTCGACTGCTGTGGTGGCTCGGCTGATGGGCGCCAACCGCGACCAGTTGCTGTCAGCGCTGTCACACGCCTGGGTAGACGGCCAATCCCTTCGCACCTATCGTCATGCACCCAACGCAGGTTCCCGCAAATCCTGGGCAGCAGGGGACGCCACCTCCAGGGCCGTTCGCCTTGCGGATATTGCCATGCGCGGCGAAATGGGCATACCGGGCGCGCTCACAGCACCCCAATGGGGCTTTAATGACGTGCTGTTCAGCAAAACCAACAAAGACCAAAAAATCAAACCTGCGGACAAGTGTCAGCTTTCTTTACCTCAGGCATTTGGCTCTTACGTGATGGAAAACATCCTGTTCAAAGTGTCTTTCCCGGCAGAATTCCATGCCCAAACCGCCGCGGAAGCCGCCGTGACACTTCACCCACAAGTCAAAGACCGCCTGCAAGATATTGATAGAATCGTACTGATCACCCACGAATCTGCCATTCGCATTATTTCTAAAGTGGGCAGCCTTGCCAATGCCGCAGACCGCGACCACTGCCTGCAATACATGACAGCCGTGCCGCTGATATTTGGCGACCTCACAGCCGAGCACTATGAAGACAGCTTTCACAGTGCCCACCCAATGATTGATCAGCTAAGAGGCAAAATGGAGGTTGTCGAAAACGAGGCTTACTCCGCGGATTATCTGGACCCAAGCAAGCGCTCAATCGCCAATGCGGTACAGATTTTCTTTAAAGATGGCACAAGCACAGAAAACATCGTCGTTGAATATCCAATAGGCCACCGCCGCCGTCGCGAAGCCGCGATTCCGCTGCTTAAACAAAAATTCCAGCAGAACCTCGCAACCCGCTTCCCCGCTGGCCAATGCCAGCGAATCTCCCAGGCGTTACAAAGCCAGGCGGAGCTGGAGTGCATGGCTGTTCATGAGTTTACGTCGCTGTTTGTGATTTGAAATAAGCAGGCGACTATCTTTTTCAGCTCAAAGAGTGAGCGGGGAAACATTAATGGTGTATCCATGAAATCTGGGGCGTACAGGCAAATATTACCAAGCGGACCGGATGTGTATAGGGATACAACAGCGCGCAAGCGGCTATTTCTTCCAGAAGGGTGTGAGTGGCTTCACATTGTCAGCGGAACCAACGGGTTCTTTTTGTGAGGATTTCCCCTCTGGTGACATCTTAGCCAAACGGTCATCAATGCTCTCAAGAGCACTGGCGATACGCTCCAGAGTTTTTGACAGGTCACCGAAGCCTTCGGCTGATTGCGCGCTAACCGGGGCGTAGGATGCATCTCTATTGCGCAGTGCGTTCTTCGGCTGCTTTGCCTTTGGCTCGTTGTCTTCGCCCATCAAATCCTTGCGGATGTTTTTTAAGTCATGGGGGTCTATAAACGGCCGGTCTTCGGCGTAGGCGCACATCATCATGCCGTCGCACAGTTTGTTAATCAGCCGCGGAATGCCGCGGCTCAGCTCGTGAATTTCTTGAACAGTGTCTTTATCAAACAGCTTGTTACCACCGTGGCCAGATACCAATAAACGGTAATCAATGTACTCAGCCGTTTCTTTTGGCGTTAGCCCTTCCAGATGGAAAAACAACTTTACCCGCTGCGACAGCTGGGGAATGGAGGTAACCGCCTGTTTCAGTTCAGGCTGTCCCAGCAAAATTACCCGCATGGATGGCCCGCCCATACTTTCCATGCCAGCCAGCATGCGCACGTCTTCCAGGTTTTCCCGGGTCAGGTTCTGGGCTTCATCGATGGTCAGCACTACCGGCGTGCCATCGGCGGCCATCTTCTCCAGATATTCCGTAATCTGGAACAGCATGCCCACCTTGCTGTCGTCTTCGGCCTTTAATCCCGCCTTACGCAGAATCAGGTTGAACAGGTCTTTGGATTCCAGGTTGGTGTAAGCCACGTTCAACAGCTTTAAATTCTCATCCATATTTCGGATGGTTTTCTTTAGCAGGGTGGTTTTGCCAGAGCCAATTTCGCCGCTGATCACCACAAAGCCTTCGGAACTCCAAAGAGCTGATGACATATATACGTAAGCCCGCGAGTGCTGCTGGCTCATGTAGATAAAGTCGTCTTCCGGCGTAATCCGGAACGGGTGCCTGTTTAAGCCGAAAAATTTTAAATACATGGGCAATCTCTGTCAGTTTCAGGCCAGTCCGACCATCTGTTGCGTGGTCAGCCGTGTGCTCGGCTGAGAGCTCTCGGGTTTATACGCATCGTAGCTTTGTGACACTGTACCAAAGCGGAAGTCTTGCATCAGCCTTTGCAGGCGTTGCTCACACTTATCCAGATTGGTGTAATGGCGGAAACGGGAAAGCCAGCTGGCGTTGTTGTAGCGTGGCTGGCCTGGGTCTATCTCCCAAGGGTGCAGATAAAACATCTGCGGCCGGCTGCCACCATCAGAGGCGTTATCGAACAAATAGCGGAAAACAGGGTAGGGGAACTGGCGAAAATAGCCCCCGCCCGCAGCCGGTATAGACAGCCCGCCGATTTTGGCCGTAGTCAGAGGGAACTCCCGCAACAAATGGCCTTTTTCAGTTTCAATGGTATAGGGCGCACGGGGGGAACCCGGAATGCCGTAGTTGTCATGGCGCACCGGGAAAATACTGGAATCCCAGGTAAACCCGCATTCCGCCAGAATATCCAGTGCCCACAGTGATTTGTGGGTGATCGAATAGCTGGCAGCGCGATAACCGCTCACCTCCGTCCCAATAATATCTTCCAGCAGGGCTTTTGAGCGCACAGTTTCTTCGCGGAACACGTCCGGCGTCTGGCTGTAAATCAACTGGTGGCTGTAGCCGTGGGACGCCACTTCGTGACCCCCAGCGGCAATTTTGCGCACTAATTGCGGGTACTTCTCGGCCACCCAGCCCAATACAAAAAAAGTGGCTTGCACGTCATTGCGCTCGAACAGTGCCAATAAGCGCTCGGTATTTTGTTCTACACGGCTGGGCAGGCTGCCCCACTGGTCTGGGCGAATCACCTTTGCCAAAGCGGCCACGTGAAAATAGTCCTCCACATCAATACTCATGGCGTGCAGCGTTCTCGCATCGTTTTTTATATCGCCAGATACGGCAAGAGGTGGGCTGGATTCACTATTTTGCCGGTCTGACATGGGCACGGGCATCCTTATTGCAAGTATATTTTTAATTCTCACCTACTGCAGGTTCAAAAACAATCGCCTTACCCGTAATATCGTTCCCACAGTTGTAGAGTTGTAGAGTTGTAAAGTCTTGTTACATAAAGATACAAATGGCTTGAAGTTGACCAGAGCACAGCGTCGATTTTTTGATTAAACAGTCTGCAGGCGGCAAGGAAGTTTGGTGTGTCCTATATTCGTTTTCGGAAACAGTTTTTGCACATTCCGTATCTGTTGCTTGGCGTGTTGGAATTTTGCCTGCTGTTTTTTGTGTACCGCCTGCTCGCGTCCGGCGTTTATCCGGTTATTTCTCTACCGTCTGAACTGGCGTCTGGCGCTTTAGCTGCGCTGGTTTTTTCGTTGATGCTCAGCGCCGGTACCCTTTCTATGGGCGGCTATTCGTCCCTTGCCAGTGAAAACGCCGCTTCCCTGTTTTTCCGCACCCTGGTGGCTTTCTGCTTCGTAGGCGGCCTGGGGCTCACCATCATCTACTTATTTGTGCCAGCGCTAGACCCGGGCAGTTCCGCGCTATTTTATGCCGTTGCTCTTTCCTCGTTAATGGTCATTCTGTGCCGGCTGGTCTTTTTAAGAGTGGTAGATTCAGAACAACTGGTGCGCCGGGTAGTGGTGTTTGGCGCAGGCTCGTTTGCCGCTAACTTAATGCATGAGTACGAACAGCACATGCGCGCCATGGGCGTTCGCATCATCGGCTGCATTGCAGACAACCCGGACCAGGCCGCAGTGAAAAAAAATCAGTTACTGCCAACCCCCATCAACTTCCACGAGTTTTGCCGCCACAACAAAGTGTCTGAAATTGTGATCGCCGCACAAGAACGGCGCCAAGCCCAGGGTGGCTTTCTGCCTATGGCGGGCCTAATGGAGTGCAAACTGCGCGGCATCACCGTGACCAGCGGGGTGGATTTTTACGAGCGCGAGCTGAAAAAAGCCAAACTCGATATGGTGCATCCGTCCTGGATCCTGTTTTCCGACGGTTTTAGTGCTTCTCGGCGCCGTGCGTATGCCAAGCGTTTTGTCGATCTTGCGCTCAGCCTCGCGTTGCTGGCCATCATGTCGCCTTTTATTATACTAACCGCTATTGCAGTATTTCTAGAGACTGGCCGCCCAGTGCTCTATAGTCAGAAAAGAACCGGCCTGCTGGGTAAAGAATTTCGCATCTATAAATTTCGCAGCATGCGTCAGGATGCAGAAAAAGACGGCAAGGCCCGCTGGGCTTCGGCGAACGATAATCGCGTCACCCGTGTCGGTGGGTTCATACGCAACACCCGGTTAGATGAGCTGCCACAGATTTACAACGTGATCAAAGGCGAAATGAGTTTTGTCGGGCCGCGCCCGGAAAGGCCGGAATTTGTCTCTGAATTGAAAGAGAAAATACCGCTTTACGACACACGGCATTACGTAAAACCTGGCTTAATGGGCTGGGCCCAACTTAAATACCCTTACGGTGCCTCGGTAGAAGACGCCAAAGGCAAACTGGAATACGACCTTTATTACTCGAAAAATCACAGCCTGCTGATGGACATACTCATCATGATTCAAACAGTGGAAGTGGTGCTTCTGGGCAAAGGCGTGCGATAGCAGCAACGACAAAAAAACAGGGATCTGGAGAAAATTATGGGCAGGTTTAAAGCGATTGCAGCAGTATGTACGGCATTGTTCACACTCGTGTTGGCGGGTTGCTCCGGCCTGCCGTCTTCCGCACAAATGCCTCCGTCTTCCGAAATGGACGTCGAAGCCTATGAAATCGGTGTGGGCGACACCATCGCAGTACACGTGTGGCGTAACCCGGAACTGAACCAAACCATTGTGGTACGCCCGGACGGCTTTATCTCTATGCCCCTGATGGGCGATGTGAAGGCCGATGGCAAGCGCCCTGAAGAACTGGCCACCGAAGTGGGCACCGCCCTGAGCGAATTCATCCGCACCCCCGAAGTCTCCGTTATGGTTACCTCACCGGCCAGCAAAGAATTCCGCAACCGCCTACGCATTACCGGCCAGGTAGCGTCGCCGCAGTCTGTTGCCTTTCAGCCAGGCATGACCGTACTGGATTTGGTACTCATCGCCGGTGGCGTGACGGACTTTGCCGCCGACGGCCGCGCAGTGTTACACCGCCAGGTTGACGGTGAATACAACAGCTACGGCCTGGATCTGGGCGCCATCCTCACTGAAGGCGATATGAAAACCAACCACAACTTGCAGGCCGGTGACGTCATCAGCGTGCCCCGCAAACAGTTGTTCCGAGGCGAGCTCTGATGGATCTACAGTTCATCATCGACACCCTGCGTGCGGTAAAGCTTGAACTTTATCGTCACAGGTTGGCGGCGGCTGTTATCTTTATGTTGGTAACCGCTGGTGTTTTAACAATGGGTTACGTTACACCTAAAAGTTACACATCCGAGGCGGTGTTATACGCCGACCAGTCTAATATTCTTATACCATTACTGCGCGGCCAAGCTGAAGTCACCCAACTTGACCGCATTAACGAAGCCCGTGAAATGATTCAGAGCCGGTCGTTTCTGGAGCAAGTCGCTCTAGACACCGGAATGATCAACGGCGGCGAAGCCGATGAAACGCGCAACGGCATCATTAGTGAGTTGCGCAAAGAGATTCAGTTACGGGTGTCTAACCGCAGTTTTCTGGAGCTTAACTACACCAGCGGTGATCCAGACAAGTCTTTTCAGGTTCTGAGTGCGGCGTTAAGCCGATTTGTTGAGCGCTCCGTGCGTAAAAAGCGCTCTGAAAGCCAGGGCGCGTTTGAATTTATTGACTCCCAGGTAAAAACCTACCAGCGCCAGCTGGAAGACGCCGAAGAGCGGCTGAAAGAATTCAAAAGTGCCAACCAAGACGGCAGCGAAAGCAGCGCCATGGCGCGCATCGAAAGCCTGCGCGGCGAAATCGAAAATCTGAAGTTGGAACTGCAACAATCCGGGGCTGAAGTACGCTTAACCCGCGAACAGCTGTCTCAGGAACAACCGGTGCGCCGCATTACCGTAGACCCCGGCAAGTCCGCGGCAGAGCGCCGTTTGGCGTCGATGCGAATAGAATTGGACTCGCTACTGCTGCGCTATCAAGAGCGCCATCCAGACGTGATCAGCACTCAGGCACAGATTACCGACCTGGAACGTCAAGTGTCGGGCCAGAGTGATTCCTCCCGCGAAGGCGGGGTGACCGAAGTTATGGAAAACCCGGTCTACGAGAACCTGAAAATCCAGCTCTCGGACGGCACCACTCGCTTAGCGGTGCAAACCAACCGACTGGCATCGCTTGAGCGGCTGTTAGAAGAAGCCTTTGAACGGTCTCAGCGCGTCGCTGAAAACCAGGCTCAGTTCTCTGAGCTGACGCGCGATTACGACGTCACCCGCGGCGTATACGACGACATGCTGCAGCGCCGCGAGCGAGCAAGGTTATCTATGACCCTGGACGTACAAGGCGAGGGCGTAAGCTACAAAATTCAGGAACCAGCGACTTATCCCACCACTTGGGACGGTCTGCAGCTTTACCAGGTTGGCCTGGCCGGCCCGTTTTTGGGCAGCACCATGGTGTTAGGCCTATTGGTTATGCTGGTGATGTTTGACCAGCGCCTGCGCTCGCCGCGAGCTTTGCAACTGTCATTGCCCGCAGGCCTTCCGGTGCTGACCAGTATTCCCCACTACCGCAGTACCTGGAAAGATCGCCTGTTACGCAAGGACGTTATGGCCATACTGTTTATTTTGGGTGTGTTCATGGCGGTATACCTGGGTGTACTGCTGTTCAGCGTAATGGGAATCACCCCGGAACAGTTGATCAACAAAGCCCGCGAGTTAACCGGGTTCGGGGGCCGTTAATGGACGACAACAAGCTTTACAACGCGTTGTTGAAAAATCAGAAAGAACGTCAAGGCTCGTCCCATTCAGATGGCGAGGCACGCTCTGAAGACAACTTTCGCAAGGAACGGCCTTATGCCAGTGTAGAAGTGCCACGGCGCCAACTGGGTGCGGTACAAGGCGCAGATTCACAGAGCCGGCCCACCGTCTACGACTCTGCCGTTTCGCTGGAGCTGATTGGAAACCCTGATCCCTGGAGCCGAGAGCAGTTGCGGGAAAAGAAAATCATCTATCCAGGCATGCCAGACAAAGAAGTGATGGATGCCTATCGCGAACTGCGAATTCAGCTGCGTAGTCGCCACGGCGAAGGCAATTTTGCAGTTATGTTCAGCTCACTGGGGCAGGGCCGCAGTTCCGTCGCCACCGCCTACAACCTGGCGGCGGCCTTTGCGTTGGACTCGCACACGTCTGCGTTGTTGGTAGATTGCGATCCGTATAATAACAGTCTGCAGAATTTGGTGTCGGCAGCTCTTGGAGCCGGCGTGACCGACTTCGTGGCCGACGGTTCTTTGAAAATAAGAGACATCCTGTACGCCAGTGGCGTAGCCCGTTTGAGTGTGATTCCAGCCGGTACCCAGGCGTCATCGGCGGTAGAGCTGTTTGCCGCAGTGCGCATGCGCGAGCTAATCAGCGAGTTGAAAAATCGTTACCCGGATCGCTGCATCGTTATCAACGCTCCGGCGTTCCGGAATAATACCGAAGCACGCATACTCGAACGCTTTGCCGACCAAGTGGTTATGGGTGTGCCTTTTGGCGAAGTAACAGGCGACGAAATCGCAGAAGCGGTGAGTCTGTTAGAAACGGACAAATTTGCTGGGCTGGTTTTTCAGGAGTAAGACATGGAACGCAGAGCAGGGAAACGATTTGGCCGCTCGTCGGTGGCACTCATTGCAGCATGCGGTTTACCACTGCCATTGGCGGCACAGGTGGCCGATGGCAGCGCACTCCAATCCATTTCTGGTTCCGCTTCCGTCTTTACCGCAGCCACCCACACCCGAACTGACAGTGTCGGCGGCACAGACACTCGCACGGAACCCAGCGTGGGTGTATCTGGTCGTATTGGTGGCGCGCTTGCCAGCGGGGCAAACTCTCTAGCACTGCAATACGGTGGCACCCTGGAAACAAGGCGCGACACCTCCGTTGGCGACCAAACGGACACCAGCTCCATTTCAGGCGCGGCCAGCTACGCCTACTTCGATCCGGCTCAGCCTTTAGATTTTAATCTGGGCCACACAGTCAGTTCGGTGCGCAACAACACCGGCTTTGTGGTCAACCCGTCCAGTTACGAAACCCGAAACACCTTAAGCGCCGGGGCAGGCTTACGTTTTAATGCCGGCAGCCTATCTACCTTGCGCCTGTTCAGCCAGGCCGGCCAAAGTTTTGGTGGCGGTGACCTGAGTAATGAAAACTCCTTAACGGCAGGCGCCGAGCTAACCCGCAGGCTTAGCGAGCGCTCCAGTGCCAGCCTTAACGCCAACCGTAGTTGGTCTGATGGGAGCAGCGTTGACCAAACAATCGACAGCGCCCAGCTGGTGTACCGGCGCGATCTGGAAAACGGCTCGTTCAGCATCGGTGGCGGTCAAAGTTGGGCAACAACCGAGTATTCAGACAATACCGAAACCGACAGCGATGCATTAACCGGGTTCCTGGACCGCAGCTGGGTGGCCGACCAATACCGCACCTCGGTTCAGTACAACCGAAGGCTGTCCGACAGCGCCACAGAGCTGTCGCTGAATTTACCGCCCGAATTTGATTTTTTACCGGAAACAGTCGAGCTGCGAGATTTGGTGGTTAGCGATTCCGTATCGATATTCCACAGCACCGATCTGCTGTGCAACGCTTGCACGCTCAGCGTGGCCGCAGAAGCCGCCTTGCTGAAATCTCAAATCAGCGGTGACAAAACCCACGAATACCGCTCCAGCGTTAGCTTGGGTGTGCAGTTAACCGACCTTCAGCGCATCACTTTCGGCTACAGCTGGCAGGGCGATGCGGAAGACCAGGCCGGTACCATTGTTGATCAGATACACCGGTTTGATACCCGCTGGTCACGGCAACTGGCAGAAAACACAGAATTCGCGGTGGCGTTTAACCAGTCCTACCTGCGCAGCGACTTGGGTAGCGGAACGGGCAGCGATGATCGCGATCAATACGTTATCCGCTTAGAACTAACCCACGGTTTTGCGTTAAACGGCCGGCGCTAGGCGGCAGGCTTTATGACACAGGGATTAAGGGACGCACCTATGTTTTCACAGCGCCAGGCCATCAACCTGCCATACGAATTGCCACCGCAATTAATCATAGTGATCGACACCGAAGAAGAATTTGACTGGAGTGCCGAGCCAAACGCCCAGGCAAATCAGGTGTCGGCCATGGCGCATATCGACCGGGTACAGAGTATTTTCAACGAATACGGCATTTGCCCGTGTTATGTGATTGATTACCCGGTGGCCAGCCAGCCCCAGGGTTATGAATTATTAAAGCAGTTTGCCCAGGCAGGGCAGTGCGAAATTGGCGCTCAACTGCACCCCTGGGTGAACCCGCCGCAAACCGAAACTGTTAACCGCTTTAACAGCTACCCGGGCAACCTGCCGGCTGAACTGGAGCGCCAGAAGCTGAAAATTCTTCAGCAAACCATAGCTGACAACCTTGGCGCCAGGCCCACCACCTACAAAGCCGGGCGTTACGGTTTCGGGCCAAACACCACAGGCATACTGCAGGAACTGGGTTTCAACATCGATTTTTCCGTGTGTCCACCCTTGGATTGCCGCGCAGACGGCGGTCCGGATTACACGCGTTTTGACGCCCACCCATTCTGGTTTGGTGGCGGCAGTGGCGAGCGCATTCTGGAGATTCCCTGCAGCGGCGGGTTTATCGGATGGGCGCATCCCATGGCGATTCCGTTGTTTGGGACTGCGCAGCGCTTGCACAAGTTTAAAGCGGCGGGAGTATTATCCAAGATTGGCGCGGTAGACAGGCTCATGCTTTCGCCAGAAGGATTCACGCCTGCAGAACACATTAAGCTTACAAGGGCGCTTTATAAACAGGGCGTGCGCACATTTACCTGGAGCTTTCACAGCCCTAGCGTTGTGCCCGGAAACACGAGCTACGTTCAGAGCGAGGCGCAGCTAAGGGTGTTTCTGGACAGTTTCCGGCAATTTTTTGATTTCTTTTTTGAAGAACTGCGTGGGCAGGCTTCATCACCAGTGGGCATGCGTAAGCTTTTAGAAACTTATGGGTGAACGTGTCGAGTTTGATTCCAGGGTAAAAAAATTGCTGAAAGTAGAAATAAAGCCCGCAGTTGCCTGCGCAACATTGCGTGAAGACTGGTTGGATCTCGAAAATCGTGCGGACGCCACCGTGTTTCTTTCCTGGCAATGGCTGGGGCACTGGCTAAATGTCTACAAGCCAAATGCCATCGTTCTTCACGTTACGGAAGGAGATAGGTTGGTTGGGCTCGGGCTAGTGGTAGAAGCCGACGAGCGCCGCCACGGTGTTCTGAAATCCCGGTGCCTGCGACTGCATCAGACCGGCCACAAACTGCTGGACCAGATCTGGATCGAATACAACGGATTCCTGGCTGAGCGGGGCAAAGAAGATGCCGTTGCCAGAGCCTGCCTGGAACACCTGTGCAGTGCCATGCCGGGCTGGGACGAGTTCATTCTTGGCGCCATTGATGCCGATGAAGCGGACCGATATGCCCGGATTACTGGCTTGTACAAGCATTTGCGCTGGGAAGCACCCTGCTTTGGTGTCGATCTCGATGGCCTGCGCCGAAGCGGTGACCACTACCTAGATACGCTCTCACGCAATACTCGTCACCAGATCAACCGAGCTCACCGGCTTTATGGCGAACGCGGCGAAGTGAAACTGGTACGCCCGGATTCGGTAGAGGGCGCGCTGGCCGTGTTTGATGCCATAGGCCCCAGGCATCTGGAGCGTTGGGGGCATGGCCCTGATCAGAGCGGATTTGCCAACCCGGATTTCGTGCGGTTTCATCGTGAATTGATTCGTGAACAGTGGCCTGAAGGGGGTGTTGATCTGATTTCTGTGATGGCTGGCGATGAGCAAATTGCCTGCTTTTATAATCTGCTACACAATCAGGTGGTGTACTTTTATCTCGGCGGCATGTCTGTAGAAACCGATAATCGCCTCAAACCCGGCTTGGTGGGCCACAGCCTGTGTATTGAAGACTATCGTTATCACGGTTTCCATTATTACGATTTTATGGGTGGGTATGAGCGATATAAAGTCAATCTGGGCCATTTTCACCGCAACCTGGTTCAAATCGCCTTACAAAGGCCTCGTTTCAAACTGAAGCTTGAAGACGTTGCGCGGCGGGCAAAAAACCGTTGGCTCGGGGAGGCTAGCGCCGGTAATGAACGCTGAACTTCAGGCCCGGGCGTCAAGATTCAACGCTTTCCCGGTAAGCGAATACGACCAGTATGTGGCTGGCCACCCCCAGGCAACGCCTTATCACAGCAGTGCCTGGCTGCACGCAACACAGCGCGCCTATGGCCATACCGGCTGGTTGATTACTGTTCATCACAATGGGAGATTGTGTGGTGTGCTGCCTTTGGTGGAGGTAAAGCCGCCCCTCGGAGCCAGAAGCCTGGTTTCTCTGCCATTCTGTGACCTTGGCGGCGTACTGGCGGACAACGCTGGTATTCGGGAACAGCTGATTGCAGAAGCAAGCAGATTGGCAAAAAAAAAGCGCATTAAAATCCTGGAAATCCGAGCCGGCGGGGCGGCGCTGGAAACCGAGCAGGCCATCGAGGCGCTACCAGCACATACGAAAGTGCAAATGCTGTGTGAACTACCTGAAAATAGTGAAGCCTTGTTCAAAAGCTACAAGCCCAAGTTGCGCAGTCAGATCCGCAAAGCGGAGAAAAACGGGCTCAGGGCGGAGTTGCTCTCTGAAGCGGATGCCGTGAACCTGTTTTATGACGTGTTCAGCCAAAACATGCGCCGGTTAGGTTCACCCGTTCATAGTCTGCAATGGTTCAAAGATCTGAAGGCCGCTTATGACGATCACATGCTGATTGCCGTTGTTTTCCAGGATGCTAAACCGGTAGGTGCGGGCATCGTCCTGCTCGGTGGCAAACAGGCCTGCATTCCCTGGGCATCGACACTGGAAGAGTTCAACCGGCTGGCTCCCAATATGCTGCTCTACTGGACACTGCTCAGCCACGTGTGCGATCTGGGCTACACTCTGTTCGACTTTGGCCGCTCCTCCCTGGGAGAGGGCACGTATCGCTTCAAAAAGCAGTGGGGTGCTCAGCCCCACGAACTTATATGGAGCGAATACCACAATGGCGCGCAAAAGACAGCCAGTGTTGATTCAAACGGTACCGGCGCATCGGGCCTATCCCGGCTAAGGCCCCTTATCGAACATATCTGGCGGCGGTTGCCGCTGACAATGACTAACTGGCTCGGCCCAAAACTCAGGCGCTACATCACCTTATGACATTTGTACTGTTGTTAACACTGCTTTGCCTTGCCGTTCCCGTGTACGTGTACTTCGGATACCCGGCGTTACTGTGGCTGCTCACCCGAGGCCTGCCAGACATCACTCACCGTCGCAGCGAACAGAAGCCTTCTGTTGCTCTGGTTATCTCCTGCTACAACGAAGAAGGAGTCATCCGGGAGAAACTGCAGAACGCTTTGGAGCTGAATTACCCGGAAGAATTGCTACGGATTATTGTAGTTTCAGATGGTTCCGATGATGGTACCGATGACCTGGTTCGAGAATTCCAGAATGACCGGGTTCTGCTTATCCGGCAGGAAGGTCGCCTTGGTAAAACCATGGGCATCAATCTGGCCATGGAACAGGTCACTGAAGAGGTAACAGTGTTCAGTGACGCGAACGCCATGTATGAGCCCGATGCCATTTCCAGACTTGTAAGAAACCTGGCTGATCCGCAGGTGGGATATGTAGTCGGTGCAGCCCTTTATACCGATGCCCACACTGGGGCCAGTGCCTGGATTGAGGATCTTTATTGGCGCAATGAGTTTGCAATAAAAGCCCTGGAGTCCAGGCTGCATTCGATGGTGGGCGGGGACGGCGCTATCTACGCTATACGGACCGGACTCTGGGAGACTTTGCATCAAAAGGACATCAATGATTTTGTGAATCCACTGCAGATCATTGCAAAGGGTTATCGGGGTGTTTTTGACCCAGAAGCCAAGTGTTATGAAGAAACCGCCGGGGAATTCAGCCGGGAAATCGCCCGTAAAGAGCGCATCGTCAACCGCAGCATCCGTGGCCTGATGCGAGTGAAAGAAGTTATGAACCCGACAAAAACAGGGATCTTTGCCTGGGAGGTCATATCACATAAATTTCTGCGGTGGCTTATCCCCCTGTTTGCCGCCGGGGGCCTGGCTGGCAGTGCGCTGCTGGCGGCCCAGGGTCGGCCATTTTTTCAGATGGTCACCGCCGGCTGCCTGGGGCTGCTGCTGGTTGCCATGCTGGGTGCGCGCAACCCAGATAAGAATAACCTCCCGGGCTGGCAGTCTTTCCCCTATTATTTTCTAATGGTTAACATCGGTGCCCTCAAGGGGGTAATTAGTGCCTTGCAAGGACAAACCCGGGTTACCTGGAGCAGCTTCCGGAAAGAGGAGGGCAGCGAACTAACAGGTCAGGAAAAGGTATCGCTGCATCCTTTGTGGTGGGTTGCGACCGGCGGCCTCGCTCTAGCGTTGTTGGTAGGTTATGTCTAAATTTGCGCTGCTATTCATGCTCATTTTCTTAGGAGGTATCGGAGCAACCTTTATGGTGAGCGGTGCCTCCTCGTTTATCCTTTACCAGTTTATCTATTTTTTAAATCCAGATAACCGATGGTGGTCGGCGGCCATTCCCGGAATTAGCTATTCTTTTGTTGCTTCCATTTTGATGATTGGAGCACTCGCCGTGAAATATCGCGAGTGCTCCAATCGGGCGCCTTGGGCAGAGGTCTCAGCGTTCAAGTGGATGATCGCTTTACTCGCTTGTTATTATCTGGCCTACCTGTTCGCACTGGATTCTTCGATACATGATCGGTTTACCTTTGAATTCACAAAACTGGTTGTAATCGTGCTGGTTGCTTACAAACTGGTTAATACACCGCGAGCGCTGGATGTTTCGCTGTGGGCCTATATTTTAGGCGCTACTTATATTGGCTATGTTGCGACGATAACTGGACGTAATTCGGCAGGCAGGATTGAAGGCATCGGCCCGGTTGATGCTAATGATGCCAATGACTTAGCTGCAGCTTTAGTCCCGGCCACTGTCATCTTGATGTACTACGCGTGGATGGGCAGTAAAAAAGTTAAGCTTCTTTGTGTTTTTTGTGGCGCGTTTATCGCCAATGGGCTTGTCCTGATCAATAGCCGTGGCGCTTTTCTGGGAGTTGTCGCTGGAGTGGGCCTTTATCTTGTCTACATGGCGTTTTCTCGCTACCGGAGGAAAGGGCAGCGGGGAATGGCCATCATCATTGTTCTTCTGGGAATTAGCGGCGGCCTTTATGTAACGGATGATTTGTTCTGGGAAAGAATGTCGACACTCAAGGATGTACAAGACCAACAGACTAGTGGATCTAGTCGGGTTAACTTCTGGCTCGCCACTTTTGACATGATGGAAGATTACCCCATGGGCATGGGTATACATGGCTTTAACACTGTTTCTTCATTTTACTTGTCTGAAGAGCACGTGGGTGAAGGCGGGAGTAAAAGTGTGCATTCCATGTGGTTCCAGGGGCTTTCGGAAGTAGGCTGGCATGGCATGTTTATCTTTTTTGCTCTCCTGGTTTCTTTGGCAAAGTTCTCTCGGAAGGCTAAACAGTGGGTTCTGGAGAAAGATGAAAATATAATTTATTTCAAGCTTCTGGCCCTTGAGTGCGGCCTTTTGAGCTATCTGGTTGCCGGCACTTTTATTAACCGGTTTCGCGCCGAGATTCTTTACTGGATGATCCTGTTAATTGCCATTGCCATTAACGTCTATTTCCTCCAGCGGGTTCGTCAGACCAAAGCTACAAAAAGTCTACATCCATGACAGCCGCACTCACCTATTAAGGAGCAGCAAGCCCGATGCAAAACCTGAATGTTCTGCAGTTTATTACCCCCACAGGTTTTTATGGAGCTGAGAGATGGGTTCTTGCGCTTGCCAATAATATGGAGCAGCCGGGAATCACCTGTGATCTGGCGGTTACTAAGGAGAGCAACACCCAGGATCTCATGTTGGCAGAAGTATACCCCCCAGATGCAGGACGGGTGCATTACCTAGAAATGACCGGTCGATTTGATTTGAGAGTGCTAAAGAGCCTATGCCAGATAATCCGCGATCGTAATATCCACGTGATCCACACCCACGGCTACAAATCCGACATTCTGGGTTTCCTAGCCGCAAAACGCACTGGGATTGCCTGCGTCAGCACTCCCCATGGATTTCCGGTCAAACCTGATCTGAAACTGGCAGCGTTTGTAAGGGTTGGCACGTTTCTGCTGAGATATTTCGACGCAGTTGTTCCTCTGTCTGAGAAGCTGATGTCCGATATGAAACGCCTGGGTGTTCCTGACAATAAGACCCGCTACATAAGTAATGGTGTTGATCTGAAGGAAATAGACCAGACGCTCTCACAGCCTGGCGTGGCCAATCAAAATGAACGTCCACGTACTGGCAAAACGGTTGGATATATCGGTCGGATGATACCGCTAAAGGGATTGGTCGATTTATTATCGGTCTTTGAAAGCATGTTCAAGACAGATCCGGAGTTGATGCTGCAGATGATCGGAGATGGCCCCCAGCGTCCGGAGTTGGAGAAGCAGGCTGAAGCGCAAACTAGTCACCGTGCAATATCTTTTCTGGGGTTTCGTAGCGACAGACTGGCGTTGTTGAACGATCTGGACCTCTTCGTCATGACTTCTTCGTCAGAGGGTATTCCGCGATGCCTGATGGAGGCCATGGCCGTAGGTGTGCCCGTCGTTGCTTACGACATCCCCGGTGTTGACCTCCTGATTGAACACGGAAAGACGGGAATGCTTGCACCGCTCGGTGACAAAGTCGCGCTTGAGAAATGTTGTCTGGAGGTACTGGAAAATCCGGAAATGGCACAGAGTCTTGTTGACAATGCCCGTAGGCTAATCTTGGAACATTTTTCGGCTGCAAAAATGGCCAAAGATTATCATGGTCTTTTCGAAGAACTCGTGGCTAAAACACGGCTATCCAACAAAAACCCGGGCCAGGTTCGCTGAGTATGTGTGGTATCGCAGGTTTTTTGAGAACACCAACAACTCCACAACGTGAAGCTCATGCCGGGTGGGCGCACGCCATGGGGCAGGCCATTGTTCATCGCGGGCCCGATGCTGGCGATATCTGGCTGGACGACTACGTTGCGCTATCTCATCGTCGATTGAGCATTCTCGACTTGAGTGAGGCTGGAAACCAGCCAATGATATCGGGCAGTGGTCGGTATGTTATTTCGTATAATGGGGAGATCTACAATTATCCTGAGCTGAAAGCCGCGCTTGTAGATCAGGGGATCTCATTTCGTACCCGTACCGACACTGAAGTGCTTTTGGCGCTTTACGAGCTCCATGGGCCCAGTTGCCTTGAGTTTCTAAATGGTATGTTTGCCATTGCCATCTGGGACCGGCAGACCAGGCAGCTGTTTCTGGCAAGGGATCGCTTGGGAAAGAAACCATTATATTACTACGAATGTGATGACCAGTTCGCATTTGCATCTGAACTAAAGGCGCTGTTGCCAGTACCGTTTGTGCGCACTGAAATCCGCCATGATGCCATTCGCGACTATTTTGCGTACCAGTATATTCCGGATCCGAAGACGATTTACAAACATGCCTATAAGCTGCCCCCCGGATTCTGGATGCTGACCGATGGAAAAAACACTCAGCAATCCCGCTATTGGGATGTCAGTTTCTCAGAGCAGTCCTCCAGTTCAGAGGAAGAGCTTGCGCACGGCCTTCATGAGTTGATCGATGATGCCGTGCGTCTTCGCATGGTAAGCGACGTGCCTTTAGGGGCCTTTCTTAGTGGGGGAGTGGACTCTAGTGCTGTCGTGGGGCTGATGGCTGCGCACTCGAGCCGGCCGGTAACCACCTGCTCGATCGGGTTTGATTCGAAACGGTTTGATGAGGTCGTCTGGGCCCGGCAGGTGGCCAAACAGTTCGGAACTGATCACCATGAGTTTACCGTTCGAGAAAATGTCGCTGATAATCTTCAGCAAATTGCCCGTTATTTCGACGAACCATTTGCCGATTCCTCTTTTGTGCCAACCTATTTTGTGTCCAAGCTTGCTCGCCAGAAGGTGACGGTAGCGCTGGCAGGTGATGGCGGTGACGAGAATTTTGCAGGGTATAGCAAGTACAATACTGACCAGACCGAAAACAGGCTCAGAGCGCTATTTCCCAAGGCAATGCGGCGGCTGGTTTTCCCCGGGCTTGCGCAGATATGCGGTTCTTTACCCGGGAATTTCCGAAAAGCCGGCTCGTTACTGGATACCCTGTCAGTCGAGGCTGACGAGGGCCTGTACCGCACCAACTGTTTTTTCAGGCCCGAAGTCTGGAATCAACTGGCTATTGGCGAATTGCGAAGGGAGACCGAGGGTTACGACCCAGGGGAGATAACCCGCAGTCTCTACCGGAACGCAGACGCCAGCGATCATCTTTCGCGGGTACTGTACACGGATATCAAAAGCTATTTACCAGGCGACATTCTTGTCAAAGTCGACCGCATGAGCATGGCTAACTCATTGGAAACGCGCGCGCCACTGTTGGATTATCGGGTGGTAGAATACGCGGCCAGTATTCCGTCTGCATTGAAACTCCGGGGCCGGGAAAAGAAGCATATTCTGAAGCAGGCCTTTAACGAAATGCTCACAGAAGACATTCTGTACCGAAAAAAAATGGGTTTCGCGGTTCCGCTGGCGCAATGGTTGAGCAACGAGCTTAATCCTTTAGCATCTGACATGTTCGCCTCTTCGGACAGTGTCCTGAAGGACTGGTTTGATATGGGAAAACTACACCAGCTTTGGCAATGCCACCTCAGTGGTGACCATCGATACACCCAGGAACTTTGGGGCCTGCTGTCATTCGGGTTGTGGTGCCGGGAATGGGGAAAATGAATTACATGACGTTTTTCGACCCGCGTGTAAGGGCTTCAGGATGTGGAAGGGAGTCAGAATAATGCAGGGGCCCAGTACCAGGCAGATCCGTGTTTTGCACGTGACCCTCAACATGGGTTTTGGTGGCACCGAGGCTGTTATCCGGGAGTTAGTTGCCTTGGATGATGCTGGAAGGATCCAGCACGAAGTAATCTGCATTGATGGTTTAATCGGTGCTATTGGTCAGCAGTTGCTCAGCCGAGGTGTAGCCGTACAGGCACTTAAGCGCCGCCCCGGATTCGATTGGGCGCTCATTGGCGCTTTAAAAAAACTGATTGTTTCTCAACGCTTTGACATAGTCCATTGTCACCAATACACCCCGTGGGTATATGGGTGTCTGGGCAGTATTGGAACACCTGCAAAGGTGCTGTTTACAGAACATGGCCGATTCCACCCAGACCGCTATCGCTACAAAGCAATGGTGGTCAATCGGATTCTTGCTCTTTTCACTCATAAAATAGTTGCTATATCCTCCGCAACCCGTAATGCCCTTGCCCGATACGAGTTTCTTCCCAGGAATCGAATTGATGTGATATATAACGGGATAAAGCCGCTTAATGTTGAACAGACCGCCGCCGCAAAAATTCGAGCTGAGCTGGGCATAAACAAGGATGACGTCGTGCTGGGGACAGTTGCCCGGCTGGACCCGGTAAAAAACCAGTTGATGATGTTAGAGGCCTTTGCCCTGGTTAAATCTCGCCACCCCAGTGCGAGGATTGTTATTGTTGGTGATGGTAGCGGGCGAAAAGCGCTGGAGGCTAAAGCGGTAGCTCTGAATATTGCCGGTAGTGTGATATTTACGGGTTTTTCGGAAGCCCCGGGGCCGTATTTCGCGGCGATGGATCTTTTCCTTTTGTCTTCTGATACCGAGGGAACATCTATAACCCTGCTTGAGGCAATGAGCCTGGGATTACCGGTGGTCGCCACAGCGACCGGAGGTACGCCGGAAATAGTAGATCATGATGTTACCGGTTTGCTAACACCTATTGGTGACGCCGATGCGTTTGCGACAGGTATCGAAACGCTGCTTCAAAACCCTGACTGGCTGAAAGCAAAAGGTGAAGCTGGTTTAGTGAGATTCCAGAAGAATTACTCTATTGAATCCATGGCTGGCCAATATATCGCTGGCTACGACCAACTCGTCGAAGGGTCTCGTTCACTCAAAAAGGTATATCGTGTCTAAAATCCGAAAGGCGCTGTTTCACTCTTCGGTTTCCCAATATGGAGCAAATCTCATTGCGCTCGTCAGTACGATGATTGTGGCGAGATTGCTGACACCTGATCAGTTGGGTGTCTTCGCCATTGCGAGTGGCCTGGTAATGATATTGAGTGAGTTCAAACTGTTGGGTGCCGGTGAATACTTGGTCAGGGAAGCTCAATTGTCAGAAAACAAGATTCGTAGCGCACTGGGTTTAACTGTACTGATTTCCTGGAGCCTTGGGTTGGCAGTTGCTGGCTCCGCTGAATGGATGGCAGGTTTCTATCGGATACCATCGCTGTCTGACCTTTTTTACATTCTGTCTGTGACCTTTATTCTTAGCCCCTTCATAAGCATAACGGTTGCGCAGGCAAACCGAAGCTTCAATTTCAGTGTTTTGCTTCAGATGAATCTTGCTGCTTCTTTGCTATCTCTTGTTGCAACAGTTGTTTTGATAAGCCTGGGATTTGGCATCTATTCTCTGGCCTGGGCGCTTGTGATTCGGACGTTGGTTGAAATGTTGGTGGTTATGCTTAATCCAGCAACTACTGTTTTCTGGCGGCCGGAATTCCGGGGAGTAGGCAAAATTGCCAAATTTGGCGTGTTTAATTCCACGGCCAATGTGGTCTCAAAAGGGATTCAGATAGTGCCCGATATGGTTATCGGCAAGCTGGGCACAACAATGCAGGTTGGTCTGTTCTCGCGAGGGCTCGGATTCATCGACTTTATTGGTAGGACCATGTTAATGGGCATATCGCCTGTTGCTCTGCCGTATCTTTCGGAAACGCTTCGCCAAGGTGGTGACGTCATCGTTGCTTACACCCGTGCTTGTGTATTGTTGAGCGCCGTGCTCTGGCCGGTGCTGACCGTGGCAGCCATTGCCAGCTTGCCAACGATACGGGTTTTCTTTGGGCCACAGTGGGATGCAGCGGCGCCCATCGCCACTTTTATGGCGATCTGGTTAATTCTCAGGTCTACACATGGTCTTGCTAACAAACTTTTTGTCGCAACCGGTAATGAGAAAATAACAATGGTAAAAGAGCTGGTTCTTCTGATCCTTGCAGTCACTTTTGTAATCAGTGCATTTCCGTTTGGATTAAACGCGATAGCATCATCTTTTGTGCTGCTTGGGATCATCGAGCTGGTGCTGGTTAGCTGGCTTTTGAAGCGGTTTTTGGCTCTGGATTATATTACTTTTTATAAACAGTTTTTTCCAAATGTTTTGATTTCTGTTATCTGCGGCCTCACAACATGGGGCATTTCCTTTTTTATATCCTTTGAGTCAGAACCCGCATGGAAACCGGTGCTTGCCATTTTCTTCTGTTTGCCTGTCACGTGGTTGGGGTCCCTTTTCTTGTTTAAGCACCCACTGGCATCCGAGCTTGGCAACCTAACCAGGCGAGCGATTTCTTGAGATTCAAAATGATGAACCTGAAAAGTTTGGCAACCCATTATTTGCGGATATTAAAGTAATGAGAAAAATACTTTTGTTAACAGAAATTTTTCCCCCTGTACATGGCGGCAGCGGCCGTTGGTTCTGGGAAATCTATCGTAGGTTTCCGCACGGCAGCGTAGAGGCTCTCACTGACGATCTACCAAACGTTTCTTTAACCGATGAAAGTTTTCCTCACCCGATTCACCGCACCAGAATGGCTAAGGATCGTTTCGGCGTAGCTTCCCTGGCGGGGCTTCAGTATTACTTCCACATCTGGAAAAAACTGGATCTTCTCGTGCGAACTCGTGAAATCCAACAGGTTCATTGCGGCAGATTGATACCCGAGGGAGTGCCGGCACTGCTCAATAAATTCCGTCGTGGTGTTCCTTTTACCTGTTATGTACATGGTGAGGATGTGGAAATTGCCAGGACCAGTCGTGAAATCAGCATGCTGACACGATGGGTGTTACCCCGGGCAGAGAAGATCGTCGCTAACAGCAACAATACAAGGGATCTTCTTACCAGATGGTGGAAAATCGACGAAGATCGTATCGTGGTGATGACGCCAGGAGTCGATATTGAGCATTTTCATCCATCTCACTCGAAAAAGCGCAGGGAATCCTGGAACCAGAAAAAAGTGATTGTGACCGTTGGAAGGCTGGTCCCAAGAAAAGGGCAGGACATGATGATTCGTGCATTGCCCCTGATTCGGGAGTCGGTTAAAGATGCGTATTATTGCATTGTAGGTGGCGGGGCAGAAGAGCAGCATCTCAGGGATCTGGCCGATAGCCATGGAGTCAGTGACATCGTCGAGTTTGCGGGCGAGTTAACAGATGATCAGATGCTCGCCTGCTATCAGGATTGTGACTTATTCGCTTTGCCAAACCGACGGGTGATGAACGATGACGAGGGTTTCGGCATGGTGCTACTGGAAGCCCAGAGCTGCGGCAAGGCAGTGCTTGCCGGCGATTCCGGTGGTACACGTGAAACCATGCTGCTTGGGGAAACAGGGGTTATCGCAGACTGCACTACCCCTCAGTCCCTTGCAAAATCTGTGGTAAATTTGCTTCAGGATACGGCTCGGCTGCAACAGATGGGACTGAACGGGCGTCAGTTCATGGAAAGGTCCTTTAGCTGGACAGAATTGGCTCAGACGGCAATGGAAAGGCTTAAATAGGTTATGAAGGACATCTTGAGGCTGGCTAAGCAGTTACTGGCTCGAACTTTTGTGCGATTTCTGAAAACAAAAGAGGCGAGGCAGTGGGTTATCCGCGAGTTCCCTGATTACAAGGAAATTCGCAATGAACTGTTAAACATCGAGAATCCATATTACTCCCGACACGCCGTCAGTCAAGCTACAGACAAACCCGTTATTTTTGTAACCGGTCGATACCGCTCCGGTTCAACGCTTTTATGGAATATTTTCCGAAAACTCGAAGGGCATACGGCCTACTATGAGCCATTTAATGAACGCAGATGGTTCGATTCCAGTTCCCGTGGAACGCGCGTGGACAGCACCCACCAGGGCGTGGAGGATTATTGGTCGGAGTATAGTGGCCTAGAACACCTCGGTCGCTACTATGACGAAGATTGGACGCGTCAAGAACTGTTCATGGGGCCTGACGTTTACGCGCCAAAAATGAAAGCCTACATAGATGAACTAATATCTGCCGCCGAAGGAACAGCGGTACTCCAGTTCAACCGGATTGATTTTCGGCTGCCATGGATAATGAAAAATTACCCAAACGCCAAAATTCTGCATATTCATCGTAATCCGCGAGACCAATGGTGCTCAGTGTTGGGCGATTTCCATTCATATCCTTCTTCGGCGCGAACGCGAGAGGGATTTCAGGACCGCTTTTACCATTGTTCTTGGGTCAGAGACCTTTCCCGTCAATTTCCATTTCTAGAAGATTATGCGACCAGCCATCATTACTACACGTTCTACTTCCTATGGAAGCTGTCGTTTGTGTTCGGGAGCAGGTTCGCTGACTTAAGTATTGCCATGGAAAGATTAACCGAAAACCCGAAAGATTCTTTTTCGAAAATTATCACGGCAACTGGGTCAAATTTAAACTTTGAGGATCTCGACTTGAGCTTTGTAAACCGAGCTTCGAGTCGATGGCAAGATTATGCTTCTGATAAGTGGTTCACAACTATAGAGTCCGAGTGTGAAAGAGTCCTAGATGATTTTTTCTACGGGGAAATGAGGGAAATGTGAACATAAATATGTATTAATGAAACGTGGACACTACTTGTGAAAAAAATAATGGAATTCCTGAAAAACCCACACATACCCTGGGTGATCCAGAGGTGCATTACTCAATTACGAAATGCTGGTCATTTTTATCTGAACCTGGCCGCCAACCTACGTCAAAACCATGATTCTGAAACCTCGGTTGCCTTTATCTGCGGGTATCATGGAAATTCGGGGGGGGCAATCGCCATAGCCAGCATAGCCAACTTATTATCCCGCCACTACAAGGTTATTTTCGCATCGTACCCATCAAGCAACTACAACCGGAAGTTATCAGCTACGGTAAGTGTGACCCGTGAAAAAGTCCCGGAATCCGATATCTATTTCTGTGATGCATCCTGTGATCACGAGACACTGCGTGCACTTCGTGCAGCCGGGAAACCGGTTATAGTGTCGTGTCATGGTCTCCCTGAAGAGCTTCACGGTATGGCGCCCGGGTATATCCGGCAAAGCCTGAAGCTTGCGACGCGGGTTCACTTCGTCAGCCCTGTTCAGCAAAAGGCTTTCCGGCTCGAGGAAAACAAGGTTGTTATCATTCCCAATACATCAACTGCTGTCCAAAAAAAACGGATTACCAATAATATCGGAACTGTCGGTAATCTCGACGAGCCTAGGAAGGGCGCAGCAAAAACCATTGAGGCCGGGATGCTCTCCCACGCAGATGAAATTCACTTGTGGAGTACCCAATCTAACCATTGGCATAATAAAAAAGTCCGGCCCCACCGTTGGGAAGATGACAAACAGAAGATCTATAACTCCTTTGACGTTCTCGTATTCATGGGCGCTCAGGAGACATTCGGGCTTGTTGTTATTGAAGCTATGAGCGCTGGCGTACCATGTCTGCTCAGGCGATTGCCTGCCTTTGAACCATATGGCGCCTGCCCCGGAGTAGTCCTTACAGACTCGGAAGACCCCGAGGAACTTGCAGGGCACATAGACGAATTGCTTCGGGACAAGAACAGCTATCGAGATGGCATGCGCGTTTTTTTCGACCGCCACTATTCTGGTAAGGCGATACTTTTTCGGTGGCAGGCTACTATACAAGACCTCTTGACCGACCCGAAGTGCGATGTAAGCGATAGCGTAGAATAGAAGTAGAAGTAGACCGGAAAACAGGGAATACTGAGCAGGAGCTTATGTAAAGCGAATAAAACGGCATCGGCCGAGATACTGAAATTGATCGCCCAGTTATTCCTCCGGTCACGACGGATGAAGAGCGCGATTTAACTAATTCGTTGGTTCGTTGCCAGCAGCTGCGCAGCATAGCGTGCGAATGATCTTGTCGAGTGCCGCGGGGAATACGAAATGATAAAAAATTCAAGGAAAAGTGACAAGCTAATCACGTTTAAAAAGCAACGTGAGCAGTATTGTGGAAACCAGATTTTAAGAATTTTAGACGGGGGGGGGGCATTATGACTTGTCGCATATTCCAGTCTTGGCTAAAAGCAACAGTTCTAATAATTTTTAGCCCAGTTGCTTTTAGTGAGGTTTTGTTTGAAGAAAAATTTGACGATTTGGAGGATTGGAGCAGCACAATGTATTCGGACAAAGAATACCAAGCTGTTTGGTTGGGAGATCTTCTTCCTGGGGAGTGGGATACTATTTATCAAAGCGGTTATTACCAACCGCCATTCGCACATGACTCCTTGGAAATACTCAGAACTAACTCGGAGAAAGCTAGGGGTGGCACTGGAAAGTCTGCTGTAAACTGGCGTGAGTTTCATACAGATCCTAATTGGATTAATCAATGGAAATCAAATTCAGCCCTTGGTATGCATTTAGATGGGTTACAGGGAGGTTACGAGCAACTCTACGTAGAGTTTTGGATAAAATTTGATCCGAATTGGACCTCAAGTAATGGATCTGGATCTTCGAAAGTATTCCGGGTATTTAGTTGGGATGAAGTCGGAAGTTTTTGGCAAGCATTTCAAGGCGGTTCTCAAGGACCACTAGTTCTATGGGATTATGGCTTTGACAGCACATATGGTGCTAGGAATATAGTGAGTTTCCGTGGCGGACCTCACGGAGAAAACTACAAGATGACCGATTCGGAAGTTGATGATTTACCCAGGTATTTAAATGGACTGGGAGACATGTCTGCCAACTTCACCTCAGATCTTAAAAATGCAACATACTCTGGTGATGCGACAATGGAAGACAAGGTTAATTTGTCTCCGATGCCGGATAGTGGAGTCGTTTCTCATGAACAGGTATGGGGGAAGTCGGATAATTGGACGAAAATGGGATTTTTTGTAAAAATGAATTCTGCACCAGGTGTAAAGGATGGTGTTTTTAAGCAGTGGATAAACGGCCAGCTTATGATTGAGACTAATAAAGTAGAGTGGGTAGGTCAAAATGCTGAGAATAAAATGGTTAAATGGAACGCTGTTGGTATTGGTGGAAACGACTATTGGGTAGGCGCGGGAAAAGAAAATGCTGATCGTTACGAAGAATGGTACGCAGTAGATGATCTTGTAATTTCAACTGAAGTCTTACCCGGGAACAGTAATGGAATAGATTCTGGGACTGCGCCCAGTCCACCGACAGGGGTTTCAGTGAAACCATAGCTTTTGAGGTGATATTTTTATGGATAACCAGTTTATGACTTCTCAAGATATCTACATGCACGTTCAAAAAAAATATGGTGATAGTGAGTCGATGGGATGGTCCCCAAGAAGGCGGATTGCGTACGGTTACACGCTCCCTGGAGATGTATATGAGTGCTTTCTTGAGAAGGTTGTAAACAAGGATACGCGTTGGGTAGATGTCGGTGGCGGAAGATCAGTATTACCACACAACACCAGCCTATCCGAAGAGCTGTCAAATCGGTGTTCGTCGCTATCTGCTGTAGACCCTAGTGATAATGTCTTCGATAATCCATTTGCTCATGAAAAGATTCGCGCTTTTTTTGAGGATATGCAAACTTCGAAAACATTCAACCTGGCGACTTTCCGTATGGTCGCAGAACATGTCGAAAAGCCTGAAAGGGTCTTAGAAAAATTAAAGGTATGTGTGGACCCAGGCGGATTAGTTGTGATCTACACTATAAACAAATATTGCCCTATACCACTTTTGACTCGTATAACTCCTTTCTCATGGCATCATCAGGTCAAGAAATTTATTTGGGGTGGAGAGGAGAGGGACACATTCCCGGTTGCTTACAAGATGAATTCACGAAAAGAGCTTAATAGTCTTTTTCTTTCAGGAGGAAATTTTGAGTTGGTTATGTTTCAGAAACTTGATGATGTCTCTGCGACAATAAATTTCGATTTAATTAACAGAATCGAAATGATTTTTTGGAAGCTTTTCAATGTGCTCGGCGTCCGATATATAGAAAACAACATCTTGGCAGTCTATCGTCGAGTCAAAGAATAAATGATCTTGCTTGCCGATTTTAAGATTCCCGCAGCCTTTCCAAATATGTATATAAGATCTAATATATAAATTTGGATAACTTCCCTGATAGATGAAATTTTGAAATGCGAATAAATTATCCTTTTTGTTGAAAAAATTGTTGGAATTAGTAGTAACAATGAAGTCGTTAGGAAGGTAATTTTAAGGTTTCCGGAAAAAATAGCTCCAATTAAAACCAGTATTAAGGTAAGAAAAAAAGCACAGAGTATAAAAGTTGGGTCTTTAAATGAATCTTTAGGAAATTGTAGATAATTCTCAGAGTGCCAAATCTGACGTTTAAAAAACGTCCATAAGCGATTTGGATTTCCCAGATGCACGACTGAAAGCTCTTCCTTTATTGCAATTTCATATCCTAGATTACGGAATCTCCTTGATAAATCAGAATCTTCACCTGAGGTCATTTTTTCGTCAAATCCATTCACTGCGAAAAAATCAGCTTTTTTTAATATTATACACCCGCCTAGAAGGTCTTTTTGCAGCGTGGGACGCTGAGGGTTTTCTAGCAGCCAATGCCGTTCTACCCAATTAGCATCACTCCGCCTTTTATACCCCCCCCCAGCTATAATTTTTCCCGAAAGTACAGTTTTTAGACCTACATTTATCCAGTTAGACGGAACAATACAATCTGCGTCGATAAAACAAAGAATTTCTCCCTTCGCCTTTCGCGCGCCAAAATTACGAACAGCACCTACATTTCCATTTTTTAAAATAAAGGCTTGATCTGTGAATTGTGCTGCTTTCTGAAAGGTGTTATCTGATGAGTTGTTGTCTATTACAATTACTTCGAGACAGTCCTTAGGATAATCTAATCTTAATATTGAAGAAAGAGCTAGTGATATATAAGTCTCTTCATTAAATGCTGGTATGATTATGCTAGCGATCGGATTTTTATTATTTTTAGGAGTTTTTTGATGGAGATTTTGTTTTTTTTGCATGCTGACGTGTCGCTGTTTATGTTGGTAGTTGATAAAGTTTATTTAAGTGCGTAAAACGAATTTGAATTTTCCATTTTCACTTCTTGGTATCGTCTTTACTGATTTAAGCGTGACATTGATTTGATCCCCTGTTCGACTTTTAAAGTTATCTTTGAGTTGATCTAATCCAGTGTGGTTACAGTTGCTTGACAAAACTACGTTAATAGTGCAATGAGTTAAAAGGTCTTGAATAATTTGGGCTTCTTTGATTCCTTCTATTCCCTTAAAAATATGGTCGAGGCGTCCTATTCTTCGTCCGTCAGGTGTCTCGATATAGTCGTCGACGCGACCGTCAATCCTTTCAAGTTCGTGCACAACAGAGTCGTCGTTCGTAGGGCTGACCGGAATCCCGGTGTCGCCAGTCTCATATCGTAATAAGGGCATGACTCTATTGGTCAAAGTGGTAGCAACTAATCTTCCTTCTGTCGCAGGCTCGCCCGCGTCATTCAAAACTTCAGTGATGCCTATTATCGGATTTAGGCGGTATTGGCCATTTTCACCTTGTCCGGCAAATAGCACGTACTCCGCCGTACCGTAGTAGTCGTAAACCTCGCAATCAAAAGCCTGTTCTATGTTAGCCCTCTGCCACTCTAAAAGGGTTTCTGAATTGGTTATTATTGCTTTTGGTTTAAATCCCGGCATGGTGCCGGTGTTCAGGTAGTGAGAGGCCAGGTCAGAAATAGCCGATGGATATCCGATCAGTTCCCAAGGGCGGAAACGGTCCAACTCCTTTGCGTACCATTGAAAAGTGTTACTGTTTAGGTGATAGCTTGAAAACAGCATCTGGTTTTCGGCCCGGTTATATCGGGCAAACGGAGCAGTTAGGCGGCTCGCTGGCTGCACCATTCGACCCGCAAATGTAGCCCTCGGTGCGCCCAAGGGGACACCATGGGCGTTTTCATGGTCAACAAGCAGCGCCATCGCGAGTTTGTAGGTGTATTCGTCTACTTCCAGTGCCAACGGCGTTCCGGTGCTACCGCTGGTATGCTGGAGTATAAAAGTACTTTCTGAAGTCGACCGGAATGGTTTCGTGTCTTGTCGCAAAGTCTCCTTCTGCAGAATGGGGAGCTTCCGTACATCCTGAACGCTGGTAAAATCTTGTTCGTGCAGGCCATGATCAGAAAATAGTCTCTGATAATAAGGAACGTTTTGCCGGCAATGCCGCACAATGTTGTGCAAGTGTTCTGCCTGCCAGGCTTCTGCCTCATGTCGACTCCAGTTTCTTGATTGTTTCAGAAGCGCCAGGATGTCATGGAATATACCCTGGTACCGTTTTCGATAGAGGTGGTAACCGTAGGCTGAGACCAAAAGATTTTGCACCCATACCGGCGAAGCGTCGTAAACGCGTTCCTTCATTGAGCTCATTGATGCGCTTCCGTGACTGGGGTAGATGCTTGCGAATCCTCGAATCGGTTGCGTAAAACCCTTGCGGGGTTTCCTGCAACTATATCGCCGCTTTGCACGGCGTTCACTACAACGCTGCCTGCCGCGATAATGCTTTTTCCATCTATAGGTGACATTACGCTTGCATGATTGCCAATCCAGCAATCGCTTCCAATTGTGATTTTTTCAAACTGCCCTCCCTGTTCCTGAATCGGTTGGTCAATATCGCTGAAATTGTGCTGCTTACTACCGCTAAGGATGTGGACACCACTGCCGATCATGGTATTTTCGCCGATCTGACACATTCCGATATTGCATTGTGAGCCTATATATACTCCACGGCTAATACTGGTGTCTCGGTGGGACAGGGTTGTAAGGAAGCCTATGGAGATCTCGTCGGAGGTTCCCGGGCAGGCCAGGCTGTAAAAGGCGGCCCTTAGATACACGCCTACCTTGCCAGGAACCAGGCTTAAAAGCTGGGAAAAGGAGGTGAAGCTCTCTTCGGTTCGCGTTATGGCGCGGATGGCCAAAAAAGTAGCGAAAAGAGGCAAGGCTGCAACCAGAAAAAGTACTTTGAAAGAACGTTTGGCTATCGCACGGATATTCATTGAAAACTCACGCTGTCATTGGTCTTAATCTCTTGGCGATCGCCATGCAACACGAGCTTAGAGACCGAGTCGTTTCGAAACGGAAACCAATTAGTCAAGAGCCCGTAAGCCCTGTGCAGGACGGTTTGTCTCCGGTATGGTATTAATGGTGAATTCATGATGCTAATCATTTCCAACTCCTTCTATACCGGCGTAAAACTTCCAGTTGCATTGTGCCGCACCCAGATATTTTACCGGGGCTGAACAAGTTTCAGAAGCCCTACTTCAAATTCCTTCTCGCAAGGCTCACGACCTGCTGCCATTCCTCCCGATGTCGCAAAAATAACCAGGCAAACATAATAGTCAGGCCTGCAGCCAGAGCTACAAATGCTGATCCTCTTATAAGAAATTCCAGCAACGCGGAAAACATCGGCACTGACAGCCGCGTCACAGACCAGGCTGCAATGCCCGAGGCCAACATCACTGGTAGGCACAAGTAAAATAGCTGTAAAAACCCAAAGCCGGTCTGACGATTGAGGAACGCGAGCAGGACACCTGTGGTGGCTACTGCTAGCCAGCCCCTTAGCCAGGCCATGCTTTCCAGGCTCGCTGTGCCCCAACGATAAAGGATGAAAACAATGGCAACTGTGGATACCACATCAAACAAAAAAAGCATCTTTACGCGACCCTGCGCAATGACGGCATCGCTGATCAGTTCGAATAAGCAGAAGGTGAAGAAAAACAGGCCGAATGGCTTTAGCAGGGGTGCGTATGCCTCCCATTTTTCTCCCAGAAGGACGGTAATGATCAATTCCGGATAAAGCATGATGAAAGTGGTGAGCGGTATCAGCGCTGTGATCATTAGTGCCAGGCTCAAGCGGATGCGGTAAGCCAGAATGGCAGCATCATGCTTGCCCTGGGCAATGGCGGCCAGCAGGGGTTCACTCATGGGCAGGATGGCCGAAAGGGCAGGGAGAAGGGCCACTTCACGAACCAGATTGTAACCGCCCAGCTGGCTGGTACCGAAGAGCTTGGATACGAACAGATTGTCGATCTGTGATCGGGTGAAACCTACTACTCCACGCATCAGGAGCCACTGGGAAAAATTCCACTGCTTGCGCGCGCGTATAAATGTCCATGACGGACGGTAGCTGTGGACGCTATAGGAGCCAACCGCCAGGATGAATGCGGATACGAGATTGCCAATGATAATGGCCCAATGACTGGGCTCTACGAGCGCGATGGTCACGACGGTGACAAACGCCAGGCCCTTTTGCCAAAGGGTAAGCTTGAATATGGGGCGGTAGCTGATATTTCTGGCCAGCAACATCATGCCAGGGGTCTTTAGAGCACGAATTGGGAGGGCCAGGGCGCCAACGCTCAACGCCAGAGTCAATTCAGGTGTTTCAAAGTAGGTCGCAATGGCAGGAGAGCAGACGATGATCAGAAGAGCCATGGCGCTCTTGATGGCCACGTCTAGGCTCCAGGCAGTATTCAGGTCTTGGTCGTCAACCTGCTCTTTCTGAATGATGTACTGTTGATTGCCAGTTTGAACAAGTACTTCGAAAAAATTCAGCGCAATGGTTACAAGGGCAACAATGCCGAAATGCTCTGGCGTTAGCAGGCGGGCCAGAATCAACGTACTGATTATTCCAAGGCCCCTCTGGACTACTTGGAGGGTGAGCAGAAGTCCTGCACTTTTTACAACTTTAATACTGGCGGACATGCTACTGGGGATTCCTGAAATTCAGTTTGTTTTGGAGGGAGTAGGTGCCAACCTGTCTTGCGATCGGTTTCGCTTGACTCGGTTCATTCGCTTGCCAAGGCGGATGGCGGGCTCTTCAATCCATCGATATGATAACGCAGCCAGCGCCAGGCTCCCACCAAATGCCCAGACGCAAACCCAGAGGGTCCTGGCCCAGTCGCCCTGTATTTCAAAGTGAATTAACCCCAGCACAGCAACGGCGATGAGCAGGTTGTGATATAGATACAGGCTGTAGGAAATCTTGCCCAGATAAAGCGCGGGTTTTAGAAAAGGATCTGGTAGCTTGATATTGCTGAATAATACGATGCTGACCAGTGCTACCCCGCAGAGCCCATAGAATACCCATTCGCTGGGAATTATCCGGTAAACCTCGATTGGAACAATATCGTTGGACATAAGTGAGGCGAGTGCAGTAATTACGGCTACCAGCAAGAGTGCTAGTGCGCGATTCAGGCGGAACGACCATCGAGTGTAGACGTGACCAAGCACCATGCCTGCAGCAAATGTAAACCCGAGTACCATAACAAGGTTACTGTCTAAAGGAAGAATTCCCGAACGGCCGAGAAAGAACAGACCGCCGGCTATAAGCACTGGCCCAAAGATAGACAGGGCTCGCATGGAAAGCAGAAAGAGCGGAAACATTAAATAGTACTGAAACTCAACCGGAAGGCTCCAGAAGGCATTGTTATAGAGCTCTGCGGGGCCGGTTATATTGAATACTAGGCCTAGATACTTCAGCAGATCTGTAAGGCTGGCAGGGGTGAAAAACTGGGTTTCTACCCAGTGCCCGAGCGGCTCGCCATAAAGGCTCTGGAATAGTGGCCCGAACGCCAGGTAGGCAAGCAGAGCGACGGCATAAGCTGGCCAGATGCGGAAAAACCTTTTCGCATAGAAACCGGTTAATGCCCGGCCAGATCTGATTGAAAGCTTTGAGTTGCTCAGGGTAAGCGTGCAGCCGCTGAGAACGAAGAACAAGGCCACACCAAGAGAGCCCAGACTTAGGGCATGGAGTGCCCCAAAACCTGGTAGTTCGTCCGCTGGATGGTAGTGGACATCCAGTGCCTGCATGCTGTGGGATACCACAACAGATAATGCGGCAAGCCCGCGAAGCCAGGTCAGGGATTCGATTTCAGAGCGATTGGTCATCACTGATGTCCCTTTTTCCTTCTTTTATGTCTCCGGTGACCTCTTTGATGACCAGTTGGAGTTGCTCTAGCCAGATCGCGTTTCCCAGTCGGTTCAGGTGAAGGCCGTCACCGGTATGGTATTGCCTCGCAAGGTTCCCGTTGGCGTCGACAAGTAACTGGCCCGCGTCTAGACATTGAACTCTTTGGTTCGTCGCACAGATCTCTTCGAGACCGAGATTCACCAACGTGACCTTCTCTGAAAGGCCGCTACGTCGCAGGTCTGTCTCATTGACTGGCATGATCTTGCTGATGATTACTGGCATAGTTCCCGGGATACTTTTTAAAAATTCCTGGTAGGCGGGTAAGACCTGATTCGCGTTTTCCCGGGCTATATCGTTTATACCAACTGCGATCACAATAGCTGCGGCTTCGCCGGTGTTGCGGTGTTCACTGAGCTGCTGGGCAACATCCTGCGAAGTGGCGTGGCCAATTCCGTAATTTACAGCTCTGTTATAAGCATTCTGGACGGCAAGCCCCTGCACCATGCTGTCCCCGTAAAAAAGTACAGCATTTGCGGGCATATTAAGGTCTTTACGAGCGTTGAAAGCCATCATCTGTTTAACGTAGTACTCGGAGGCATAGTCGTTAAGGTAGCTGTACCAGGCTCGTTTTAGGGGGTCCCGCGCCAAAGAGGCCAGAAGCAGCAGGCACGCAATACTGATGGAAAATGCTGTAACGAGTCGCTTACGAGACATTGGGTGGTAATTTCCCCATTTTTAGAAGGCTTAAAAAGTAGAGTTCAGGCCACCATGGCGGATTTCGAAGTAATAGCGTTATTGCACCAATATTTGAATCCAGGATGTAAATGAAATAAACACCACTAAAAACTCCAAATCATAGGAATCAGCGTCACGCTCACGGCACCGGCAACCAAGCTCAAAGGCACGCCAATTTTTACATAATCTGAGAACTTATACCGTCCCGGCCCATAAACCATAAGGTTGGTCTGGTATCCCAATGGAGTAATAAAAGATGCGGATGCAGCGAACATGACGGCAACCGCAAAAGGCAACACACTTACGTCGAGCTGCTGTGACAAAGCCAGCGCGATCGGAAACATAAGAACTGCAGCGGCATTGTTAGTGATCACCTCGGTAAACAATGCTGTCAATAGATATACCAGAACCAGAACTTGCCACGGGGATAGATTCCCGAGCCCTAACAATCCACCAACTACCCAATCCGCCGATCCGGTGACGGTCATGGCATTGCCTAGCGCAAACGATGCAGCAATAACGACCAACACAGGCAAGTCCACACCGCGCCGGGCACGACTCGCCGTCAAACAGCCGGAAATGATCATGCCGCCCGCTGCCAGAAACGCAGCCTCCATAATGGGCAAAAAGCCACTGGCGCTAGCCAACACCATCAGCGCTAGAATACCTAAAGCCATAGGAGCTTTGCGAAAGTCCGGAGGCGTTGAATCATTCAGTGCGCTAACCAAAAGAAAGTCGCGCCTAAAGCGATATTGCTCTACAAACTGGTGGCTGGTTTCAAGCAGTAAGGTATCGCCCATGCGAAAGGTAATATCACCAAGTTTACCGGGAACTCGCTGCCCCTGGCGGGCAAGCGAGAAAATAACGGCATTAAAACGTGTACGAAACTGACTGTCGCGTATGGTTTTTCCAAGAGCGGGAAACTCCGGCCCCAGAACGACTTCTACCAAACAGCGCTGATGGTTAGCCACATCCAGTTTATGCACATTGCCATTGGCAGGCCTCAGCCCCTGAATCCGCCGCAACTCGCTAGCACATTCCGGTGCACCAATGAAATACAGCTTGTCGCCGGCCTGCAGCACACGGTCAGGCTCAACCGCGGTAATAAGCCGGCCATCACGATCAATTTCGGCCAGATAACCATAGTTCAAGGCGCGCAACCCGGCTTCAGCGATCGATTTTCCGACTAACGGCCCAGGGCTGACAACCTCAACCTCAACCCCGTATTTCCGAACCTGATCTAACTCTTCCCTGACACCACCGCGGTCTGGCAGCAGCTTTGGGCCAAACATGACAAGGAAAGCCCCGCCGATCAGTAACAGCGGCACGCCGACCCAGGCCAAATCAAACAGCCCTAGGTGGATGCCGAGCTCCGTTTGCAACATTCCATCGACAACCAGATTGGTACTGGTGCCAATCAATGTACAAGTTCCGCCCAGTATGGCCGCGTAACTGAGAGGTAAAAGCAGTTTCGATGCAGGAATTCCAAGCCTCAGGGCCCAGTCCTGAATAGCGGGGATGAACATAGCAACAACGGCGGTATTGTTCATGAACGCACTGAGGATACCCGTTGGCGCAATCATCCGTAACTGGGCACCTTGCGCCGTTTTGGGATTGCCAAGCAAGTGCCGTGCAATCCACTGAACCGCCCCGGTTTCCTTCAAGCCCGCAGCAACAACATATAAAGTGGCAATCGTTATAACCCCCGGGTTGCCAAAACCAGCCAGGGCTTCTGAGGGGCTAAGAACTCCCACTATCAATAAAAGAGCCAAGGCTGCCATCAGCACCAAGTCGGCGGAATAGCGTGTCAGCATAAGAATAGACAACACCGAAAACAGCGTTGCCAGCGTGAAAATGCCTTGCCATGCCATAAAGTACCAAGTCCCTTTCGTAGGAGAGTGGAGCGGTGGTTAGCCTGAAATCAATTTCCGTTCAAGAAGGTAATTGATCAATGATTCCACACAATCCTCCACCGAAGAGCTGGATGTATTCAGGCTGACTTCTGGATGGGCTGGTGCTTCATAAGGCGAATCAATACCTGTAAAGTCACTGATCTCGCCGGCGCGCGCTTTTTTATAAAGCCCCTTGGGGTCTCGCTCTTCGCACGTTGCTAGAGGTGCATCCATATACACTTCAATGAACTCACCTGCTGGCAACAGTTTTCGCACCATTCTCCGATCACTGTTGAAGGGAGAAATGAACGCGCTTAATACGATCAGCCCGGCATCCGTAAACAGCTTACTTACCTCACCAATGCGACGGATGTTTTCCACCCGGCCCCCATCTGAGAAGCCTAGGTCTTTGCACAACCCGTGGCGAACGTTATCGCCATCCAGCAAGAACGTATGATAACCGCGATTATGCAAGGCCACATCCAGAGCATTGGCGATGGTGGACTTTCCGGAGCCACTTAGCCCCGTAAACCAAAGCAGGCAAGGCTTCTGGTTTTTGTTCTCAGCGCGCTGGGAACGGACAACTTTGTGATCGTGCCAAACAATATCGTTTGCCAAAACAGAATCCCTTTGGAATTAAACAGATTTACAGGCCCACTCGGGGTAGTTTTCACGGATGAACCTGTTGAGGTTGCGCTCCGATTCTGTGTATTCCCGCGATGATAAGTCCCCCGAGCCATCCAGCGCACGCTCCACCATACCCGCTGCCACGGTTACGTTGGTAAGACGGTCAATCAGGATAAAAGCGCCGGTGCCTGGATGGCTCTGGTAGTTTTCCATCACCACCGGTTCTGTCAACTGAAGGTCACACAAGCCGATTGCGTTCAGCTCCAGCCCGCCGGCAATCTGCTTATGGCGCTCAAGTGTATTTATGTCGACTTCTTCCAGCACCTCATTGACGAAGCAGCTGGTCACTTTGGTGCCTATCTTTATTCCATATTCACGCCCCGGGACCAGCGCTCTCTCGTTCATCCATACCAAATGGGCGGCGAAGCGCTCGCCCATGGCAGGTTCCTCGCCGGCATGCACTAGCAAATCACCCCGGGAAATATCGATTTCATCTTCCAGGGTGATGGTTATTGCATCACCCGGCCATGCAAGGTCAATCTCGCCTTCATAAGTATGAATGCCCTTTACTCTAGAGATTCTGCCCGAGGGCAAAACCGCTAGGCTGTCACCTTTATGCACCACACCACTGGCCACGGTGCCGCAGTAGCCACGGAAATCGAGGTTAGGACGGTTCACATACTGCACTGGGAAACGTAAATCTGTCACGTTGTGGTCTTCACGCAGCTCAACCTGCTCTAGAATGTTCATCAGCGTCTCGCCGTGGTACCAGGGCATGCCTTCGCTCCGGTTAACCACGTTATCACCGTTCAGGGCAGAGATGGGCACATAGTAAACATCTTTCAGGCCCAGTTGCGCCGCGAGTTTCTCGTACTCGGCACGGATTTTATGGAACACTTCCTCGGAGTAATCCACCAGATCCATCTTGTTGATGGCGACAACGATGTGTTTCAGGCCCAGCAGACTGACAATGAAGCTGTGCCGGCGGGATTGAGTAAGCACCCCCTTACGGGCATCAATAATCACCACGGCGAGATCACAGGTGGATGCACCCGTTACCATATTACGGGTGTACTGCTCGTGCCCCGGGCAGTCACCAATAATAAACTTGCGTTTGTCGGTGGAAAAATACCGATAGGCGACATCAATAGTAATACCTTGCTCGCGCTCTGACGCAAGACCATCCACTAGCAACGCTAAATCAAGCGCTTCACCGGCATTGCCCTGGCGTTCATTGTCTTTGTGAAGTGACGCCAGGTGATCTTCAAAAATGAGCTTGGAGTCGAACAACAGCCGACCGATCAGCGTCGACTTGCCGTCATCGACGCTGCCGCAGGTTAAAAAACGCAGCAGGTCTTTGTTTTCGTGCTGATCCAGGTACGCGAGAATATCAGATTCAATCAATTCAGATGCGTGTGACATAACAACTCCTCAGAAGTACCCTTCGCGTTTTTTCTGTTCCATGGAAGCCGACGAATCGTGGTCAATCACACGGCCCTGGCGTTCCGATGTTTTGGTCAGAAGCATCTCCTGAATAATCTCTGGCAGGGTGGTTGCTTCAGATTCAACGGCGCCGGTTAGCGGGTAGCAGCCCAACGTGCGGAAGCGAACCATCTTCATTTCTGGGGTTTCGCCGGGTGCCATGGGCATTCTGTCGTCGTCTACCATAATCAGAGTGCCGTCACGCTCAACAACCGGGCGTTTGGCAGCTAGGTACAAAGGCACGATATCGATGTTCTCCAGGTAGATATATTGCCAGATATCCAGCTCGGTCCAGTTAGATAAAGGGAATACGCGAATGCTCTCGCCTTTGTTGACCTTGCCGTTATACAGATTCCAAAGTTCTGGACGTTGGTTTTTGGGATCCCACCGGTGGAACTTATCCCGGAATGAATAGACCCGCTCCTTGGAACGGGATTTTTCTTCATCACGTCGAGCACCGCCGAAAGCCGCATCAAAACCGTGCTTTTCCAGCGCCTGTTTGAGTGCCTGAGTCTTCATCACATCTGTATGTTTGGCGCTGCCATGGGTAAAAGGTCCAACACTTTGCGCTACGCCTTCCTGATTGGTGTGTACAATCAGCTTCAAGCCTAGTCGCTGTGCCAGTTCGTCGCGGAATTTGATCATCTCGCGGAACTTCCACGTGGTGTCTATGTGCATCAGTGGAAACGGTAATTTACCCGGGGCGAAGGCCTTTATGGCCAGGTGTAGCATGACGGCTGAATCCTTGCCAACCGAATACAGCATTACTGGGTTATCAAATTCAGCCGCTACTTCGCGGATGATATGGATAGATTCGGCCTCAAGCTGTTTGAGGTGGGTTTTCTTGGGAGGGGTTAAGGTCATGGTAATCCGTTAGCTCCAGAACTCAGCGATTGCACTCAGGAAATTATCCAGTTGATTTTTCGGCAGATTGTTAATGCCAGCGGCTGCTTTTCGGCCGCCCCCAGTGCGGAACATGCGTGCTAGCTCATCTGCACCGGTGCGGTTATTTAGGGGCGCGCGAATACTTACCAAATAGCTGCCGTCGGCAATTTCGGTAACGATGCCACAGGCCTTATCTGGGTTGCGGTTCGCCAGTTCATTACCCAACACGCCGCTAACTCGGCGGGCCCAGGGTTCATCTGGGAGCTTTACCACCAGAGAGCTATTATTCTCAGCTAGCACGGGGGCCGCCAGGCCACTGGCCATGTCTGTTTCGTATCCATTTCGCAGTTTCTGCCATGCCAACGGCTCCGAAGCAATTAGCTCAAGGGGATCCTCAAACTTTACAAATTCACGATAAAGATCTGCCGGATGGAAGTGCAGGTCGTCCACTGTTGTGCCGTAGCCGTTGTAGTTGATGCACACACCGAGGGACCTGAGCGCTTGCGTCTGCTTTGCAGACAATCCGGCTGCTTTCGCGAGACCGTCAGCGACGGCGTTGAGGTTGTCACCAAAGGCCGCAACAATCGCCCAGTTATGGAATTGGCCGCCCAAGTGTTTATTAACCAGCAAACTGGTACACGTGGTGGGCTGCGTATCGATCAGAGCGGTAAAGTTGGGCGCGTTTGGCAGCAATTCGCCCGGGAAGTGGTGATCCACATAAAATACCGCACTGCCAGCAGCCAAAAGTGCATCTACAGCTTCCCGATTTCTGTCGAGGCTGATATCAAGAATTGTCGCCTTCACAGGCTCTATGTTTGGAACCTGACGCACAAGAGCAATGTCTCGCTTAACCCCGGTAATCAACGTCGTCACCATGGGCTTGGCCAGTCGCAGCTGTATCAGGGCGCAAATACCATCGGCATCGCCGTTAAACACATCGTATGCATTCATATCAAGTCACAATTCAGTAAGTACAAGTGATGGATAACCGGCTTAATTTGCAATGCGTATGCGATGGTCGTAATCAGCGGATCAGGAACATTACTTGACGATGTACTCCAAGACTTCAGTCGGCTGACTATAAAGATCATTGTAGTCATAAGTGCGCAACTGGAAATACCACGTTCCTTTATCCAGATTTTCAACCGTATAACGGGTTTCCTGCCCTATAATTTCAACTTTTCTATCCAAAGAACCGGGTTGCAGGCCGTAGTTTAGCTCGTAACCTTTGATATCCCCCAGCGCCAATGAGTTGCCATCAACCCTCGTAAGTGGGGCTGTCCATGTCAGGGTAACTGATGATCCAGTTGTGGAAGTTAGCGGTGGTGGGCTGATTACGACGGGTGGCGTATCGATCGCTTCATCAAGCGGCTCTGTTGTCCACGGGCTCAAATTAGCTTGAAATGCCTCGAGGTTCGAAATACCTGCGGCATTGTTAACAACCGCCGAGTCGTCGACATAAGGATTTGTGCCTTGTTTTTGTTCCCAAGTATCAGGAATACCATCATTATCACTATCAACAGATTGATTAGACGAGACAGATAAATCTAATACCGTGAAAATGTCTGATGCGTTCAGCATCGCGCCCGTCACAGTGTCAATAAACTGCACAGCGAGATAGGCGTTGCCTCCCCCTTCATAAAATTCGATACTTAGTGGGTAACTTTGCCCAGCGCTCGCAGTAATCCCCAGAGTAACTGGACCTTTCCGATACATCCATTCATTGATAATAAGGTTGCCATCAAAAATTACGCGCACACCATCGTCTCGATCGATGATAACATCATAATTTCTTTCTCCATTTGCGTGAGGCGGAGTAAATTGTGTTACATAACGAGCACTAAAATAATTGATGGGAACGCCTGGTGCTGGAGAGCCTGTGCCCCAGTTAAAATTCAAGTCAGGTTCCATGCGCGCCACAATAAATTTTAAAAAGTTCTGTCCTGCAAAATACTGAGCCCATACGCCTGGCACGCGATTCGCTATTTGAACTGGCATATCTTCTCTATCTGTCAAATCTGAACCCGCTTCATACTCATCAAGGTTGCTGAAACCATCATTGTCGAGATCAGCCCGCGCGTCAGCAGCGTCTAATGGGTCTAGGCCGTAAGCAAACTCGGCCCCATCAGGTATTCCGTCCCCATCCGAATCAGCGTTAGTCGGGCTGGAGCCCACCCAAAATTCGTCGTAATTCGTGAGAATGTCATTGTCATTGTCGGCGTTGCTGTCATTCGGGTTGGTAGCATCCAGCCCATAGAACGCTTCCCAGTTGTCGTATAGACGGTCTTGGTCGTTATCTAGCGGTGGGTAGGCTGGCGCAAAAGGCAAAGCTTGTTTTCCATCAAAAAAACCAACTCGATACCCGAGTTCATAACCGGTAACGGATTGAGCATCGTCAGGGTAGACCTGCGACCCTTGTGAAAACGATGACAGGTACTGCCCATCTATTACAGACCGACTAAAGCCTGGCCCTTGCCAAGCAACAGCAAATTGATCGCCACCGCCGGCTTCACGGTACCGCATCTCAAAATAATAGCGTTGGCCGGATGACAGCGTTATATCGCCAGAAGTCTGAGAACTGTACTTGTTGAATTCTCCGCTTCTGGCCCAGCCCGGAACAGAAGCTATAATACGTGTCTCACTGGGTGAGGTAGAGTTGCTCAGTAAGAACTGTCCGTCATCATCGCTGGTCACAAAAAAGCGATATTGCCCATCAGCGGGTGCCGTGATGTAACCCCGCACCAATCCAGCATATCGGTCACCCCTGTTAGTGGGGCCTTCTAATCGATTAAGCCGTAACACTTCGTCTGGATTGTCGGGGTATCGCGCTAGGCTATCTAAACCACTTACAGATGAAATAGTTACGTTGTTGTAATACCAAATCTCAACAATGCCTTGCTCACTTTTTTCAGGTAAAGCAGCCGGCGCGGGCAAGGTATCGATATCCCGAGGCGTCAACGTGCTACAGCCAGAGGTTATAAGTATAGAAATACAAATAACAAGAAATTTTTTGTCGGCCTGCATGGCGGCACCTCTAAATTCACCTTGCGCGCAAAAAAAGTTTTCGAGCGCTTAATTAACCATCATGACTTTAGCACAAATTAAAAAAATGGATGACTTAATGAGCCGAGCTTGCGCCATAACATTCCTGGTACTGATCAACCATCTGCTCTACCGAAAATTCATCCTTAAATCTCGCTTTTGCGGCGTTGCCCATTTTTTTTCGTTCTTCTGGCTGATTCAGTAAGTTCTTTATGGCGCGGGTAAATGCCTCCAGGTCATCACTTTCAATCAGACAACCTGTTTCTTTGTCTTCGACAATTTCCGGTGTTCCGCCTACCCGCGTGGCTACCGTGGGAATGCCAAGGCTCATGGCTTCTAGCAGGGTCATGGAGGTGCCCTCGGTGAAGGACGGAAGAAGGAATATGTCCATCAAACTGAGGTAGTCCGCAGGCTTGGACTGGAACCCGGTAAACATAACAGCGCTGGTGAGCTCTAACTGCCGAGTTATTGCTTCCAGGTTTTCGCGCTCGGGGCCGTCGCCGACGAGCAGCAGGCGCACTTTATAACCTTGATCGATCAGGGCGCGGGTGGCTTGCAGCATCATGGGTTGGTTTTTGACGGTATCTAGCCTTGCTACGGTGCCTATAACAACGTCGCCCGATTTAATGCCCAGTTCCGTTATGAGTTCCTGTTTGCGGTCGTCCTTCACGGTTAATGGCGTGATGCCGTTGTAAATGACCGCGATTTTGGACGCTGGCAGGTATTCGTATTCAATCAGTGCTTCACGGGTAGCCGCTGATATGGCCACCAGGCGATGAGAGGTGAGGGCGATGAGGGGGTTTATCAGCCTTGCTTTTTTTCGGTGCTGGTCTGGGTGAAAACGGCCGTGTTCGGTGAACACAATTTTTGCGCCGGTGCCCCAATGTGCGAACCAGCCGTAGGTGTAAGGCGAGTATTGGTGACAATGCACAAAGTCGAAACGGCCGGATTTAATGAGTCGCCGAAGCCAAAGGATTGTTTTCCAGTCTAGCCCTGGCCCCCGCTGCCTGAAATGGATAGTGATGCCGTTGTCTGCTTCCATGGCTTTGCCGATGGCGCCGACTTCGCCATCAATGCAGGCAATTTCGCACTGGAACCGTTGTCGGTCCAGGTTGGTGACCAGTTGGCGAATAACCTGTTCGGTGCCGCCGAAGCCCATATTGAAGGTAATGTGCAAGATGCGGGTTGGGATGCGGATTGGAGAGTGATTGTCAGCCACGGGCAGAGTCGCTTTGTGGGGCAAAAGGTTTCATCACGCTCTGCCGTATTGATCTTGTAAACGCACAATGTCGTCTTCGCCCAAATACGAGCCGGATTGCACTTCAATCAATTCCAAAGGAATGACGCCCGGATTTTCGAGGCTGTGAATCTCGCCAATGGGAATGTAAGTGGACTGGTTCTCGGTGACCAGGTACTGCTTTTCGCCATTGGTGACCATGGCGGTTCCGCTGACCACAACCCAGTGTTCTGCCCGGTGGTGGTGTTTTTGTACCGAGAGCTTCGCACCGGGGTTCACGGTTATGCGTTTTACCTGATAACGGTGGCCGTTGTCGATTGAATCAAACACGCCCCAGGGCCGGTACACTTCGCGATGATTTATGTGTTCGTGGCGCCCGTCTGATTCAATGGCCGCGACCAGGGCTTTTACATCTTCTACGTGGTCTTTGTGGGCAACCATAATGGCATCTTTGGTTTCGACCACGATAAGATTTTCAACGCCGACCAATGCAACCAGCCGGTGGTCGGCGCGAACCAGTGAGTTGCTGGCGTTGTGAAGCATGACATCGCCGTTGCAGGCGTTGCCGTTCGCATCTTTGTCCAGTTTTTCCCAAAGTGCAGACCAGGATCCGATGTCACTCCAGCCGGCGTCCATCTCGATGACTACGCCTGCGCCGGTTTTCTCCATAACGGCGTAATCGACGGATTCACTTGGGCACGCACGAAACGCCTCTTCGTTGATTCGAATAAACGTTAGATCCGGCACGGGGTTTGCCATTGCTTGTGTGCAGGCATCAAGGATATCCGGCCGCCACTGCTTAAGTTCTTCCAGGTATCTGTCGGCCCTGAACAGAAACATGCCGCTGTTCCAGGTGTAGTTTCCTTCTGTCAGATAGCTTTGTGCGGTCTCTTTGGACGGCTTCTCTACGAATTCGTCTAATTCACAGGCAGCCGGCCCCAGGGTTTTTCCTGCGCGGATGTAGCCATAGCCGGTGTGGGCCATGTCTGGTTTTATGCCAAAGGTAACGAGCTTTCCCTGGGCTGCATAGTGGGCGGCGTTTTCTACTGCGGCGCGAAAAGCCGCTTCATCATCTATAACGTGATCGGCAGCCAGAACCAGCAATACTGCGTTTGGGTCTTCTTTCATCAGAGCCAGTGCGGCCAGGGCAATGGCTGGCGCTGTATTGCGCCCGACAGGTTCCAGCAGAACTTTAGCATCGTTTATTCCGGCGGCCCGCAGTTGCTCGGCGGCCAGGAAGCGGTGTTCGTTGTTACAGATGATCGTTGGTGGTGCGGTCTCCAAGCCCTTCAGGCGCGCTATTGTGGCTTGCAGCATGGAATTTTTGCCCAGCAAGGGTAGAAACTGCTTGGGGTGCAGTTGCCGTGATAATGGCCATAAACGTGAGCCGCTGCCGCCTGCAAGAACGATTGGGAAAAGCATAAAAATGACCTTGTAAGCTGGGGGGTGCCGTTGTGTGCCGGCTTCAGATTTGCTGGTAGATCCACTTCATACCCGCGCGGGTGATCTGGTTCAGTTCACGGTTGGTGTTCCACGAAAACGTCTTTCGCCCGCGGTGCTGGGCTTCTAGGTGAGCCAAGAAATTGTATACCAGATTGGCTCGAAAATAAGCGCTCTCGGCAATAAGAGGTGGTAATCCGTAGGCTTTCAGAAATCTGGCTGGTAATTCATGGAACAGGCTATGACGGGTGCGGTTGGTTTGCGCGATGGCCCAGAGGGTGCTGTAGAAACGTGCCACGTCTTCCAGGTTGCTTGAAATGCGGGTTTTACTGAAACCCAGTGTGTGCATGTTCTGCTGACTGTCCACCAACACGTTATAAAGCATAAAGTTGCCATGGATTTGGCAAGGAAAGGCGTTATTGAAGGACAGGTAGTCGGGAGAGGTGAGTTTTTGCAATTCGGCGTTGCATTTTTTCTCGACTTTTTTGAGCTTAGCTTCAGGTATTAGGTTGCTTGCCCGGATTTCGCGAATTTTTTGTGCAAATTCTGTTGCCAGCCAGCTGCCATCTGCGCCTTCTGGTGTGAGCCCAGCCGAGCTGTCGTGATACTTGCGTAGCCAGGTGCCGATTTCTGTAATGCGACTGACCAGAGTATCTGGATTTTGCAACCGGTGACCTTGCAGGCGGCCGAGCAGATTGGTTGGGTTCCAGAGGGTATGAAACAACGCCTGACCGATGACCTTCTGTGTGGTCAGGTGGTTTTCGACTTCGTCAAAGCTAACAAGTTCGATGGCCTTGACGTGGGTTGTTTGAACATTCAGGTGCTGGCAGCGGATGAGCTCCATCGCCTCTGGCTTTAGGCTGCGTTCTAGGGAGTGCTTTGTATAGGTGTAAGGCGACAGGGTGCCAGTGCTGCTTGCGTTGCTGCCTAGTTTGCCGCGTATATCGCCCTGGTTTGTGCTCATTGGGCACGGTCGTTTGTCAGCGTGAACGATTGAGCTTGCAGCGTCGTTTTTTGATTAATAACGGCGTTGTAAGCGCTTTCACAACTTCGCTGCTGGCAAGAGGCTTGAAGGGTCACCAGCGCAAAGCGCGTTGCACCCTGAAGCCGCGCCGGTATCTGCAGCAGTTTGGCGTTGCGGTAGCTTTCGGCACGGTAGTCACCCACTTGATACCACTGCGCCATAACCACCTGTTCCCGGGTGAGTATGTTGCGATAAACCGTTGCGCCGGGCTGTTGATTGCTCTCGCGCAGCCATTGTGAGCGGTCGAACTGTGCTGGCAGGTAAGGCACCAGCTTGTCGTCGGCGCTGGTGCGCTGGCTTTGCGCCAATAATACCCGAGTGCCTGCGGTGCGCCAGGCTTGCTGGTTTAGGGCTTCCGGCATGCTTAAGGGAATTGGTAGTGCCTGCAGTTCGGCTTTTGAGCCGTTCGCGATGTTCAACGACCAGAGCCCGGGTTGGGTGGTTGTGGTGGTGGTTGCCAGCGTTAGGGCAACGGGGCCGATCAGCACGGCAACGGCGATGGCGATGTAGCCTTTTTTATTGATGTTTGCTGGCTGGGCTTGGCTGTCGGGGTTGCGCTTCATGACCGGTGAGAAGTACATAACCGGGATGATGAAGGCGCCGTATACCAACCAGCCCATCAGTTCGTGGTCTGTCAGCAGGTCGCTTTGCATTTCGGATTGATAGCCGACTACCACGAGGATGGTAATGCGAACCCAGTTTACGATGAGCGCCAGGGTAATGGCGACGGCCAGGCTGACAAGCCAGCCGCGCCAGCGGTAATCGTTCAGGATGGATGTCATGGCGGCTAGCAGAATAGAAATGGCGAAGTAGCGAATACCGGAGCAGCCGTCTTCAATGACCAGCCGGCCGAAGGGCACGGTAATGCTGTTACCTTCTATGAGTGCTGGCATATCCATCCAGCGTACCCAGGTACCCACTACGGCGCTTGCAAGGTGGACGAGTGCCGGTACTAAATCGGCCCAGAACGGTAACGATAGTGACAAAACCAGAATGTAAGGCAAAAAGCTGATTAGGCGCTGCCAGCCCAGTAACGCCCAGGTTACGCCAGCGATGCCCGCAGGCAGGGCAAAATAGGCGAGGGTGTCGATGCGGGCAAGTTCCAGCACGGCCCAGCCCAGGGTGATCACAATTAAGGCCAGTGCGCCGGTTTTGTAAAAGGGCCTTTGCTGATGGGTTAACGCTTTATTGGGCGCTGGCGGGTGGGTGATAACCAACCAGAGAAAAATGAGTGCGGTTGCCAGGCCGTGGGCGAGGACTTGTTCGAATTCTAGCCAAGCTTCGGCAAGCCTGATCCAAGTGGGCAAGAAGATCAAAACTGCGATTGCGGTAGCTAGCAAATAGGGTTTTGCTACCGGGATATTTTGTAGTGTTTTCCGTAACATCGCGCGTCCACCGGGTGTTATACCAGTATTCAGGATACTGGGTATTCAGGCTTGGGCAAACACAAAAACAAGATAAAAAAAGGCCAGCTAAAGCTGGCCTTTTGCAATGCTGAACAATCAGGCTTTCTGACGACGACGGGCTGCGCCAAGGCCTGCCAGGCCGAGGCCGAGTAGGGCTAGGGCGCCGGGCTCGGGGACGTCGGATGTTATTACTTCCAGTACTGAATTACCGACCCAGAAATCGCCTCTAGTGGATGTTACAGACACATCCAGGAGGCCGTCAGCATTGAGTGCGGCCAGCGCATTTATCTCGAGGGCGCTGAAAAAATCACTTTTTCCGTTGGTAGTGCCGCCGGTGTCGAAGTCAAAATTTTCTACGGTAACCAGCCCGCCTTCACCCAACTGGAAAGACCAGAATAAAAGCCGAACCGTATCAGCGTTGTCGTCATAGATGTTAATTCTGAGAGTACCGCTTAGTGCGCTACCCAATGTAAAGAAATTATCAGTGATATCGTGTTGGTATGTGTATGAGTCAGGACCCAGAATGCCTAAAATCCCGGCATCAAGGTACTCATTTTGCACTACGGTGTCAGTAATCACGCCAGCCGTTGCAGTAGAGGCCAAAATAATTGTACCTGCGAGTGCAAACCCAATTTGCTTAAACATACCGAATTTTCCTTTTTTTTAAATGTAGCTTTAATTTCATAATGTAATACGCATGAATTGAGCCAAAATTTAAAAACATGCTATATTTCAATAATATGAGATTTTTTTTTCTTGAGTTAATTTCTTTTGTGTAAATAAAGTTGACGTCATTAAGGATGATTGCTCAAAAGAAGAGGTAGGTTGCCTGATGTCTTCTCTAACACCGTTTGTACGCCAGGCTACCAAGGTAGGGGACAGATTCGAAATCTGTCCCCTGTCTGGTTCTGGTCAATAAAAAAGCCAGCCGAAGCTGACTTTTTCAAACGCTCTGTCGTGATCCAGCTTTCTAATCCCGTCAAACGCTCAACGGTTTCAGGCAGCTTTGCGACGGCGTGCAGCGCCGAGGCCGGCAAGGCCAAAACCCAGCAGGGCCAAGGTGCCTGGCTCTGGTACTGCGCGGGCGACTTCAAAGGCCACGCCATTTGTGCTGCTTAGTACTACCTTGTCAAAGTCACCGACGAAAGAAGGTCGCCCTCAGTGCCAAAGTTGTTTGTGCTACCTGATGATCTAGTGGCCAAGAAGGCATCGGTGCCAGTATAGGTAACAAAAGCATTATCCAGGTAGAAGTCCACTATGTTGTAGCTATCAATCGAATCCCAGTAAAAATCGAAGGCACCTATCAATCGGGTAATAGTGATCGGGTCTAGCGCAGAAGCGTCCGGCCTTGGGGCTGAACTCGTTACGTTGTAAGAAACGACTGCTGCGCCATTGCCGGTATCGTCATCTGGGCGCTTTGCTGCCCCTGATACGCTGGTTGCTGGAGAAATGACAGCTCCTCCGGAAACTCCGGTCATAGTGCTTCCCAGAGCTGCGTAGGTTATTGCCTGGTAAGCCTGGCCCTCGAAGGTGGCCGTGAACGTAGGTAGCGCATTTGCTACCGAGCTCATACCTAAAGCCACGGCAGCAACAGCGCCGGCAATGAGTAAGGTTTTTAGTTGTACTTTTTCATAATAATTTCCTGTTTTTTGCCAATCCCTGCGCTAAATACGGGCTTTAGCCGGGAAGTTTCTGCTCATTAACATTAAGTGGCTAGTAGCTTAAGAAAGCAAAAAAGTGGCCAAGTTACAAAAGTACACAAAATACAAAAGAGTATAATCGGTTAAAAGTAATCGAGAGCGCGAGGGTATGATGGGTGTATAAAATGTTGCCGTCGTGAGTTTGGAGTCCTTGCATGGGGAGCGTAATTCGCTAGGGAATACAGCAATGTCACCTTTACAGAGGGATTTTCGTTTTCGGCAGCTGCATTGCTCTATCGCTCGTTCAAGTTGCGAGAGTTCTCCATGACAAGTTTTAAAATCAATAGGTTGAGGTAATGAGCGACAGCGTAAAGAAAGTCGACGCTTTTTACTGGGGTTTTAATAGTGCTGAGGCAGGTGCTGGTTATTCAGAATTGGAAATACACAAATTTAAAACAAAAAAAAGCCAGCCAAAGCTGGCTTTTTTCAGGCATGATTAAATCAAGACTTCTGGCGGCGACGGGCTGCGCCCAGGCCGGCAATACCAAGACCTAGTAGAGCCAAGGTGCCTGGCTCTGGTACTGTGGCAAAAGCGTGGTTATCAGTTTCAAAGGCGTTGCTGGTACTGGTCAATTTAATGCCGTCAATAAGGTCATTGCCGAAGAAGAATTCGACATACCTATTGTCATCTACATCTGTTTGATTGCCCTCAACCAGAATGGCAGGATCGTTGGACTTGAGATCCAGTCCGCTGACAGATCCGACTGACGTGCCGCCCAGAAAAAATTCGATGGTGTTGTAATCATCGATTGATGCCCAAAACATTCCGAAGTAGTTTGCGGTGGTGCCAAACCCGAAAGTGGCAGACCCGGAATTGGATGCATCAGGAACAGTCAGGAAATCGCCGCCATCTTCTTGGTTAGGCATGGCGGGTGCGGCGTATTGGCCGGCAACAGAGCCATTGACGACGTTAAAGTCACCACTGCTTGAATTGTAACCGGCGTTTGAGGCAATGGTTTCGCCAGTGAAGTCGAAGGTAGTTGCACCAGCCACTGAGGTGTTGAAAACACCGGCTGCGTTTACAGTGGTAGTAAGCGCATTAGCACTTGCAATGGAACCTAGGCTGATGGCGGAAACGATGAGCGTTGGTATAAGTTTGCGCATGTGTAATTTTCCCTTTCTTAGTAGGGCCAATCCATGTTTTTTCACACTTCTCAGCCGGATCGGTTTGGTAGCTTTCTTTTGTGACACGGTATTGTATGAGCAAAAATTCGGCCAAGTTGCAAAAGTATAATAAATACAAAAGGTTAAAATCTGTTAAAAAGTAATCAAGAGCGCGAGGGTATGGTAAGTGTATAAAATGTCGACACCGTGCCTGTCGTGAGTTTGCAGTTCTTGCATGGGGAGCGTCATTCGCTAGGGAATACAACGATGTCACCTTTACAGAGGGATTTTCGTTCTCGGCAGCTGCATTGCTCTATCGCTCGTTCAAGTTGCGTGAGTTCTTTATGACAAGTTTTAAAGTCAATAGGTTGAGGTAATGTAGGGTGATGAACGACAGCGTAAAGAAAATCGACGCTCATTATGAAGAAAGCCGCTGAATGTGTGATTCAGCGGCTTTTTGGGTTATGCAGGGTAGTTGGTGCTGGGCAGGTTTTGGTGGGGTGTTAAATAGGGGACCGATTTGAAATCTGTCCCCGGCTTTTTTGTCCCTGGTTTCGGTTTGCAAAGACTGCAAGGTGTCAGGTTGTTTTACAGTGCCTCGTTTATGGTTTTCAAGTGTCCCTGAATTTCTGCGTTATCTGGCGCTAGCGCCAAGGCCTTCTCAATGATGGGCTTGGCCTCTGCGTGGTTGCCGCCCAGGTGCAGAACCCATCCGTGGGTGTCGAGTATGTCTGGAGCTTCGGGTGCCAGCTCGCTGGCGCGGCTAGCCAGTTCTACGGCGCGGCTGTTGTTCTTTTCACGTAGTAGCCAGGCCAGGTTGTTCAGCGCCACCACGTTGTTGGGCTGCGTTAACACAACTTGTTCATACAGCTCGGTTGCTGGCTGGTCCTGCTGTTGGTTCATTTGCAGGTCGGCCTGGGCCATCAGAATTGCGACGTGGTTGTTGTGGGTTTCTGCGGCAGCTTGAAGTGCTTCTAACGCCTCAGCGTTTTTACCTTGAGTGATGAGTATGCGCGCGGGCAGCAGCGCGAAGCCGACGTTTTCGGGCTGGATGGCAATGGCTTCTGCTGCTTTAGCCAGGGCCGTTGAGTAATCTTCGGCCTGTGCGCTTAAAACGGATTCTGCGGCCAGTAGCTGTCCGTAGGCTCTGTAGCCGATGGGGTTATCTTCGTTGGCCATTGGCTTAAGAATCGTTCGTGCCTGTTCTACATCCCCTTGTTGTATGTGAATCAACGCAGATAACAAGCTGGCGTTTGGTGCCAGTGGCGGATGTGTTTCACCAACGGTGCCCAGCCACTGTTGAACTTCTTCCACGCTGTGGGTGGTAGCGTATAGCTGGCCGGCCTGCTGAAGCGGTCCGATCACATCCGGGGTGATAACGGCGGCGGCCAGGAATTGTTCAACGGCTTTGTCTGGGCTGTTGGTCGAGGCGTACAGATTCGCCAGGGCCAGGCGCGCCTGCTGCATATCTGGGTTGTCTACTGTTAGTTGCTCAAGGCGAATCATAGCGAAGTCGGAGTTGCCCATGCGCCCGTCGGCGATTGCCGCCAGCAGGAGCGCTTGAGGCTCGTTGCCGTAGCCATTGACCAGCGAATCGCGTACGTCTTCGGCTTCGCGGGTTTCACCGCTTTCGATCAGCAGGCTTAAATAGATAGCTGTGCTTGCCCAATCTGCTGGCTGGGCGGTAAACGCCATCCGCAATTGGCCCAAGGCTTGTTCGGTTTGCTGGTTATTGATGTAGTGCCGGGCCAGCGCAATCCTTAAACGGGTGCGATCGGGTTCGTTGCTAATAGCTTTGCTCAGGCTGGTTACGCCCGCGGCTTCCTGGCCGGGCATGCTCAGGGCCAGAACGCCGTGCATGGCCAGCAGATCGTTGTCGTTGGGGCGGGCTTTTACGGCACGTTCCAGAGTGGCCAGTGCTTCTTCCCGTTCGCCCACGTCAATCTGGGCCATGGTAGACGCCCGAATAAAGCGGGTTGGGGTGGTTTCCGGGTCCAGATTTCCAGACAGCAATTCGGCGCCTTCTTCCAATTCACCGGTACCTGCAGACAGGGTGCCCAGCATTAAGGCCAGCTGTTCGTTGTCGGGGTCTAGCTTGCGCATGTCCCTCAGCATAGTTTTGGCTTCGTCAAAGTTGCCAGCTTGAATGGCGGCGATAACGGCTTCGCCCTGTTCGCGAGCGCCTGAGTCGGTTTGTTCGGCCAAAATGCGGCTGTATACCTGGGCTTCGGTGATTTTGCCCTGCTCAGTCAACACCCGTGACAGCAGCGACAGTAACTTGCCTCTTAATGGCATGAATATGTCGGATGCTGGCATTTGCGTAACGGCGTCAGTGAGTGTGGCTGTGGCGGGCTCTAGTTCATCAAGCTGATATTGGGCCAGGCCTTTAAGATAGAGAACGGCTGGCGTGGTTTCGTGGCTGGCCAGCCAATCGTTGGCGGACCCGAGCGCCGTGCGGGCATTGCCTTGTTGAATATGGCTCTCTATTAGGCCCGTTATGGCATCCACGCTGGTGGAGTAATTGGCGCTAATCTCTCTGTAGGCGGTGACTGCCCCGTCCACGTCGCCAGACAGGCGCATGGCTTTGGCTTCGATCAGGGACGCTTCGAGTTTTTCATCGGAGCTTACGGGGTTTGCTAGTGCCAGGGTTTCGATGGCAGACAGGTGTTTGCGTTCTTCCACATAGGCCCGGGCCAAAGGCAGGGCTATCGCTTGCGGATAGTCTATCAGCCAGGGTTCCAGCAGCTCAACGGCCTGCTTGTTAGCGCCCAACTTCAGATAGAGCTCGCCCAGCCGAGCGATGTGGCTGGCGTTTTCTGGTTCGGTCTGGATCGCGTTTTTGATTTCCAGAATAGCCGAGCGGTATTGGCCCTGCTCGGCGTAGGTGTCGGCGCGGCTCAGGTGCGACAGCGCTTCTGAGGTGTCCGGACCGCTGTTACAGGCGCTCAGCAAGGGCAGTATAAGGCTGCCCAGCAGGATCAGCCGTGGGAGTTTTTTCTTTGATGTTGTTATCGACATCGTTTATGGCTCCGATGAAGGTAGGGGACAGATTTCAAATCTGTCCCCGGTTTTAGGTAAGGGGACAGATTTGAAATCTGTCCCCGGTTTGATCTGTAGAGTAGGGGGCGGATTTGAAATCCGTCCCCGTCCCCGGCACCAGCGGCGTCCGCGATGTCCGGGTTAGCTTTCTGTGTCATCGGCTGAGGTATTAATCCGGTATTTGTCAGTCAGGTTATACAGCGTGGGGCGGGTAACCCCAAGAAGTCGCGACGCTTGCGTCATGTTGGAGTTGCTGCTTCGCAAGGCTTGAACGATGGCAGCGCGTTCGGCATTTTCACGCACTTTGCGCAGGTTCAGCTGGCTGTCGCTGGCATCTGTGTTGTCGGTGTTTAGGGGCAGCTGAAGGTCATCTGTAGTGATGCGTTTGCTGTCGGCCATAATTACCGCGCGCTTTATTTTGTTGATTATTTCGCGCACGTTGCCGGGCCATGCGTAGTTTTCTATGGCGCTTATGGCGTCCTCAGAGAAGCTCAGGCCGGGCCGATCTAGCTGTTTGCTCAGGCTCTTCAACAGTGATTGGGCAATAACCAGGGCGTCGCCGTCGCGGTCACGAACTGCGGGCAAATCCAGGGTGATTTCGCTGATGCGGTAATACAGGTCTTCGCGAAAAGTGCCTTCTTGAATCAGTTCGTTCACATTGCGGTGGGTAGCACACACCACACGGACGTCTACGGGCGTGGGTTTTAGTGACCCGACCCTGTCGATTACTCGTTCCTGCAGGAAACGCAGCAGTTTGGCCTGAAGCGCCATGGGCATGTCGCCAATTTCATCCAGAAACAGGGTGCCGCCGTTGGCGCTTTCAATTTTGCCTTTTTTACTTTGGGCGCCGCCGGTGAACGCGCCTTTTTCATAGCCGAACAGTTCACTTTCCAGCAGGTTATCTGGAATGGCCGCGCAGTTGATGGCGGCGAAGGGCATGTTTGCCCTTGGGCTTAGATCATGCAGGGCGCGGGCCAGTACTTCTTTGCCGGTGCCAGTCTCGCCATTGATCAAGGTAGTGATGTCGGTAGGGGCAACCTTTTCAAGAGTGCGGCACACCGCCAGCATTTGCGGGCTGGCCGCGATAATGCCTTTCACGCTGGTGACGTCGCAGTTGGCCAGTTCAAAGTTTTCTTTTTCCAGCTCGGCCAGACGGAAAGCGCGGTTAACCACGAAGCTGAGAATGTCGGCGTCTACCGGTTTTTGGTAGAAGTCGGCGGCGCCCATGCCTATGGCTTTTACCGCGTTTTCTTTTTCTTCGCGCCCGGTCACTACAATGACTTTGGTCATGGGTGCCAGGCGCAGTATGTCTTCCAGCAGGGCGAAGCCTTCGGTGCTTCCGCCGGGGTCTGGCGGCAGGCCCAGGTCTAGGGTTACCACTTCAGGTTCCAGTCGTCGCAGCAGGGCAAGAGCGGTTTCGCGGTCGGCGGCAACCGACACTTGCAGGTCGTCAGTGAAGCACCAGCGCATCTGGCTTTGCAGACCCGGGTCGTCCTCTACAATCAGTAATTGTCTCGTCACGGGTGTGTTCGTTCCTTGTTAACGCATGTATCTGTTTTTAGAAGTCTTAACTCAAAGCCCGTAGTTTGCAACGGTTGTGTGTGCCAATTCACGCTTTTAAATCGACATGTATTATATGGCGTCTTATTTTTATTGATTTGGTTGAGTTTCTTTTGTTGCGGTCTTGGTGGCCATTGAAGCTGCGGCGTCGGCCAGCGGTAGGCGCATTGAAAAGCACGAGCCTAGGCCTGGTTCGCTGGTGACATCAATGCTTCCACCAATCTCCAGCAAGTATTCCCGAGTTTGATAAACGCCTATGCCCATGCCTGTCAGCCCCTTAGTGCTTTCGAAGGGCTTGAACAGGCGGTTACGGATGAATTCTGCGGTCATGCCGCTGCCGGAATCTTGAATAAACACCAAGGCGGTTCCGCGGGCCACTTTTAATGTAATGGTAATGTCGCCGTCTGGCGGCGTGGCTTCCTGGGCGTTTCTCAGCAAATGGCCCACTACCGTAATCAGCTGTTCGGCGTCTGCCCTTATCCACACGTTGCCATTTCGGTGAGCAAAATGCGGTTGCGGGTTGCGTCTTTTGGCGTCGGCTATAGCGCGACTAAGTACGTCTGTCAGGTTGATTATTTCTGCGGTTTGCCCCTGGCTGTCCTCAGGCTTTTGGATGTGGGTAACCAGATTCGACATTTTGTTCACCGCGTGGTCTGCGGTTTGAATCATGTCGTCAATAAACGCCGGGTTATCGCGGTGCCTTGGCGCGTTTTTGACCAGCAAGGACAGCTGCGCGATCACGGTTTTCAAATCGTGCAGCATGAATGCAGACGCTTTGCTGACGGCTTCAAACTGCATGGCCCGCGTTAGTGCGCTCTGGGCATCGGCTTGGGCCAGCAGGTTGCCGGTTTGGCGGGCAACCACGCGGATTAAATCGAAGTTCTCCCAGTTCAGCTCTACCTGGGTGAGGGGCGCGCCAATCAGTGCCATACCGTAAAGCTCGGTGCCTTGGTAAAGTGGGATTATCAGCCAGCCACTGGGGCATTGGCTGATAATGTCTGGCACTTCTAGTAAGTCATAGGCAACCGGATCGTCTTTGTACACGTTCAGGTCTATGATCCATTCTTTATCACGGAAATAGCGCGCCAGGTCGTCATTGGGGTCAATCAGGGTGTGACGATCGAAACTCATGTTGATGGTTGCTTTTAACTGATAGCGGCTCTGATCGTCTTGCAGCCAGATGGCGCCTGCGTTGCTTTCTACCAAGTCTGCCAGAATGCGGATAACCCGTTCCGGCAGGGGCGGCGAGTCGGTCAGACTGGCCAGCTCTTCGGTCATTTTCAACCATTCATTGCGGTAGTCGTATTTGTAGTCAAAAAAGTTCTGGCTGATGGCAACCATCATGCGGGCCCGTAACCGGCGCGAAAGCAGCAGGGTAGCCAGAAACACCAGTGCCAGAGTGAAGAACAGAATGCGCAGGGCGTCGCCCCAGCTGCCGCCCACGGTTTTGATGTAGTAGCCGGCAACCGACAGAAATGCCAGATAGGCGCCGGCGAACAGCAGGGTGCCAACGTGAAAGGCGGCGCGCCGTGATACCCGGAAATCTATGGGTTGTTTGCGGGTGTTAACCACGTTTACCGCAAACAGTGGCACCAACATTGCGTTGGCGAGCCCGCGGGCGTCCCAAAAGTTCGGGTTGATCTGGCCAAACAGCAGAGCATCGGCGTACATCACAAAATCAAAAATGAAGATGGTGGCTACGCCGGTGCACATGTATTTAATGCTGTAGCGACGAAAGCCCAGTGAATTACGCCAGATTTGTTCGATCAGTAGCAGGCCGATCAGCGACAGCGCCAGCTGGCCCACTATTTTTGTTTTGCCGGAAAGTATGTGATTTACGTCAAAATGTTCAGCAGTGCTGCTCAGCAGCAGTATCACCAACAGGCCAATAACCGCGCCTGCCAGAAATTTTTTGATTTTTCGCGCGGTGCCGTCGTTTGGCAATGCGCTGCCCAGCAGGGTGAAAATAAGTGCGATCCAGGCGCCGTCGCGCAACAGTTCCAGCAAGTAACGCATGGCAAAATCCGGGAATCCCCAGATGGACTGTGTCACCAGAGCCGCTGCCCATAAGGTGGATACCAGCGCGGCAAAGAACAGGGCCCGGTCGGAATTTCGGCGCATGTAGCGGGCGGCAATCAGAATCGCCAGTAGGCCGTAAGTGATAAACGCAACGGCGTGGCTGAGGGCGTTGAAATCGTTAAACATAGACTCTTCCGGGTTTTGTTCTGGCTGCTGCTGGTGGCTATGAACGCAGGTTAGATGAAGAGTAAATTAAAACGCCCGGTTGGGCGAGCCCGCACGGCCTTGTAGTACCCCGTGGCGTTTGTTATTATGCGCGCCGCTTTCAGGGAAACATTCTGGAACGCCGTTATGGTGGCCCTATTGGTGCCTTCGCAACATGAAACCGTGAACCCGGTCAGACCCGGAAGGGAGCAGCCGCAGCGGTCGATATGTGTGCCGGAGTGTCGCTAGTGGGGCCACCACCTATCTTGGCCCCGCTTTTCTGTTATTGCCCTTCTCTTCACTACCTAGCTACTATTTCGCTTATTACTTTTTCGATTACGTTTTATTCATTCTTCATTAGCAATACCCTCTGTTTTTCGGTTTTAGCATCCATGCTAGACTTAATGCTATTTTTCACGGCAATTGGCGAACTATGAGCTACCAAGTACTTGCCCGTAAATGGCGCCCCCGCACCTTCGAAGACATGGTGGGGCAGGAACACGTGCTTCAGGCGTTAATTCACGCGCTGGAAAGCCAGCGCCTGCACCATGCCTATTTGTTTACCGGCACCCGCGGTGTGGGTAAAACCACCATTGGCCGCCTGTTGGCCCGCTGTTTGAACTGTGAAACCGGCATTACCGCGAAACCTTGCGGTGTTTGTGGCAGCTGCCGCGAAATTCAGGAAGGCCGCTTTGTTGACCTGATTGAGATAGACGCGGCCTCGCGCACCGGCGTTGACGACATGCGTGAGCTGACAGACAACGTGCAGTATTCGCCCACCCGTGGGCGCTTTAAGGTGTACCTGATTGACGAGGTGCACATGCTTACCACTCAATCGTTCAACGCCTTTCTGAAAACCCTGGAAGAGCCGCCAGAACACGTTAAATTCCTGTTGGCCACCACCGATCCCCAGAAGCTGCCGGTAACGGTGCTATCGCGCTGCCTGCAGTTCAATTTGAAGCGGATGACTCCGGAACACATCGCTGGCCATTTGAACCACGTGCTGACCTCTGAAAAGATTCCTTTTGAAGAGCCGGCCCTGTGGCTACTGGCGCGCGCAGCGGACGGCAGTATGCGCGATGCCTTGAGCCTGACCGACCAGGCTATTGCGTTTGGTAACCAGCAACTGGCGGCAAGCGATGTCAGTTCCATGCTGGGCACGATTAATCAGCGTGATATCGAAAGCCTGGTAGGCACTTTGGTTGGCCGTGATGGCCCGGCATTGCTAACAGAAATTAGCCGTATTGCTGATTTTGCGCCGGATTACGGTGTAATTCTGGCGGATCTGTTGTCGCTGTTCCACCGAGTGACGATGGAGCAGGTGGTGCCTGGCAGTGCGGACAACGCCTTGGGCGACGCGCACCAGATTCATGCGCTGGCTAAGAAGCTGAGCGCCGAAGACGCCCAGTTGTTTTACCAAGTGGCGTTGATGGGGCGCAAAGATCTGGCGATAACGCCGGACGCGCGCATGGGATTCGAAATGACGCTGCTGCGTATGTTGGCATTCCGGCCCGGAACCGCTCGCCGGGAACCGCCCACGGCGATTGCTGCGGAGTCGGCACCGGCCGGAAACCGCGATGAACCAGACCCTGTTGCTGCTAGTTCGAATCAACCTGCAGCGCCAGTACCCGCAAAGCCGGAGCCTGTGGCCCCGGCAGTTTCGCCGCCGCCGCCACCAGCAGCAGCAGCACGAATGCCGGTTGAGTCGATTCCACCTTGGGAGCCTCAGCCTGGCACAGACGTAGATTACCCTGACGACGGTGCCCTTTACGGCGCTGATGAGGCGTTTGAGGCTTCTGCCCCAGAGCAACAGCCGCTGCCCGCAGAGCCCGAGCATCAGCCAGCTCAGCAGAATCAGTCAGAGCCGCAATCTGCTGTTCAGCTAAAATCGCAGCCTGATGACCAGCCACTGCCATTGGCCAGTGAATCGCCAGCGCAGCCAGAGGTAGCGGAGGAGACATTACCGGCGGGTGAATTTGTTTGGCAGCGGGATTTTCGCAGCCTGAATATTGCGGGCATGCCGGGGAATCTGGCCAGCCACGGCTCTATGCTGCACCAAGGCAATGACGTGCTGCTGACCATTGATGAGGGCCACGCGCGGCTGCTGAACGCCCGCCACGAAGAAAAAATTCGGGCCGCCTTGAGAAATCGCTTTGGCGCCGCCACTGAATTACGTATAGAAAGAGGGCAGCCAGACGATACGCCGGCTGCCTATGAAGAGCGCCAGCGCAAGATTCGGCAGCAGGTGGCAGAGCAGGCCATTCGCACTGACCCGCTGGTACAATCGATTGTGGATCGGTTTGCTGCCCGTGTAGTGGAAGACAGTATTCGACCGATTGAAGTCCCCAAAAAGCGCCCGGCCGACGACAAGAGTCAGGCCGATATAAAGATCCCGGCCGGCTCAAACAGGAGATAACGTTATGACGGATAACATGGGCGAACTGATGAAAAAAGCCCAAAAAATGCAAGAAAACATGCAAAAAGCCCAAGAAGAAATCGCCAAGACAGAAGTGACGGGCGAATCCGGCGCGGGGCTTGTGAAGGTGGTGATGAACGGCCGCCACGACGTTCTTAAAGTGGAGATTGATCCGTCGTTGCTGAGCGAGGAAAAAGACATTCTTGAAGACTTGCTGGCGGCGGCGGTGAATGACGCCGTGCGCCGTGTGGAAGCCAATCAGAAAGACAAAATGTCTGGCATGATGTCGGGCATGGGTCTTCCTCCCGGCTTTAAGATGCCTTTCTAAATTATTGAACTTTTGGGATTATTATGGCGTTCAGTCCTCTGGTGGATGAGTTGGTTGAAAGCTTGCGGGTGCTACCCGGCGTAGGCCAGAAAACCGCCCAGCGTATGGCTTTTCATTTGCTGGAACGCGCCCGCAGTGGCGGTAGCCGCCTGGGTGATGCTTTGGGCCGGGCCATGGACGGCGTGCGCCGCTGTGATCGCTGCCAGAATTTTGCTGACACCGAGGTGTGCGGCATTTGCGAAAACCCGGAACGCAACACCGGTGTGCTGTGCGTGGTGGAAAGTCCATCAGACCTGTTGGCCATCGAGCAGGCCGGTGACTACCGCGCCGGTTATTTTGTACTGATGGGGCATTTATCCCCCATTGATGGCATTGGGCCGGAGCAGATTGGTATTGACCGGCTGGTTCACCGGGTGCGTGATGAAGGCGTAACCGAGTTAATACTGGCCACCAATCCCACCGTGGAAGGCGAAGCTACGGCGTACTACATTGCCGACCGCCTAGCCGACAACAACGTACTGATTACCCGGCTGGCCCACGGCATTCCTGTCGGTGGCGAGTTAGGTTATGTCGACGGTTTTACCCTGACCCACGCTTTCCGCGGCCGCAAACCCTTAGCTGGCTAAGCCATTTCCCGATCAGGCAACTTTATGAATGCGAATGAACTTCCCCGGCTAACAGCGCCAGTGCCATCCGAACCGGTACGATGGCTGAAAACCCCTGAGCAGCTGGACGATTGGCTGGCGGCGCAGCCCACTGAGCCTTTGACTCTGGATACCGAATTCGAGCGGGTGAGCACTTATTACCCCATTCCGGGCCTGGTGCAGCTTGGACTGGCCGATCAATTTCGCCTGGTGGACCCGGAAGTGGCTGAGGCCTCTGCCGGTTTTCGCGCGGCGCTGGAAGACGACCAGCGTTTGAAGCTGCTGTACGCGGTGAGTGAAGATCTGGAACTGTTCCGCCATTGGTTGGGCATTCCCATGCAGGGTGTAATTGATCTGCAGTTGGGCGTGGCATTTGCCGGGCTCGGGTTTTCTATGGGTTACGCCAAATTGGTGGAAAGCCTGTTCGGTGAAAGCTTGGACAAAACGCTGACCCGCTCTAACTGGATTTCACGGCCTTTGAGCGATTTACAGCAGCGATACGCCATTGATGATGTGCGCTTTTTAAAGCCAGTTTACGACTGGCTGCAAGAAGTTTTGGCCGGGCGCGGGCTTCAGCAGGCTTTAGTGAAAGAATCCGCGCGCTTTGCTGCGGAGCTGGCAAGCCAAGACGATTCTACCCGGCATTATTTAAAGCTGCGCGGCGGTTGGCCTCTAAGCGCCCCGCAGCAACAGGTGCTACAGGCGTTGGTTAGTTGGCGCGAACGCGAATGTCATCGCCAGGACAAGCCCCGTAATTGGGTAATGGCAGACCCTTTGTTGCTGGCAATGGCCGAGATGCAGCCCAAAACTCTGAACGCTTTGTCGGACATTCAGGGCCTGGCATCCGGCCAGGTTCGGCGCCACGGTGATACTCTGTTGGCGCTGATCGCAAAAGCAGATGCCGCCGACGATGTAACCATAGAGCCGATTCCGGCGCCTTTGACCCGAGACCAACAGGTCTTTTACAAGCAGTTGAAAAAACACTTTGTGCGTGCTGCGGAATCGGCTGATATTCCTATAGAATTGCTGGCGCCACGCAAGCGCCTGGAGGCCGTTGTGCAGCAACAACAGCTGGCGGGTAACCCTTTTTTTGAAGGCTGGCGCAGCCAGATACTGGCTCCGGTTCGGGGCGCAATCGAGGAGCTGCTTTCGTGACCAAAACCCACGACTTTGTTTCTGTTTTTCGCAGCAGCAAAAAGCCTGACACCTATCTGTATGTGCGCCGTGGTCAGCTTTGGGATGACTTGCCGGAAACCCTGCGCACCTTGTTTGGTAAGCCGGTGCACGCTATGGATTTGGTCTTGACGCCCGAGCGAAAATTGGCTCGCACCAGCGCCGAACAGGTTTTGGCGGGGATTGCCGACAAAGGCTTTTTCCTACAGATGCCGGAAGAGCAGGACAAGGCAATTGTTGAGCTTAAGATGAAGCTGGGGCAGCGCAACCGATGATTGCCCAGGTGCCATTCTGGCAGCGTAAACGCCTGCACGAAATGACACCGACCGAGTGGGAGTCTCTGTGTGACGGTTGCGGGAAGTGTTGCCTGAACAAGCTGGAAGATGAAGACACCGGTGAGGTATACCATACCGATTTAGTGTGCCAGTACATGGATACAGACACCTGTGGTTGCACGGTTTACTCTGAACGGTTGAAAAAAGTACCCGGATGCACACTGATTACGCCGCAAACCTTGCCTGATTATCACTGGCTGCCCTATACCTGCGCCTATCGAACGCTGGCAGACGGTCGCCCATTAGCCGATTGGCACCCGCTGCGCAGTGGCGATCCGCAATCCGTGCACGATGCGGGTATGTCGGTGCGCGGTAAGGTGGTGTCAGAGGCAGCGGTGGCCGAGCAAGACTGGGAAGAACATATTATTCACTGGGTAATGACATAATGGATGCGGAATTACAGAACGTGTACTGGCTGTTTTGGGGCGCCTACGGTGTAGGGCTGGTGTTGTTTTTATGGATGATGCAGCGGTTGTTGCGATTTTTGCCGTTTTACGGGTTGCGTACACTGTTGTTGGCCGCGTTGGCGGCTATTCTGGTGGCACCGGTGGAGTCTGTAGATATAGCCGGTTGGTGGATTCCGGCATGGTTGTACGGCGGTTATGAACTGATTCTGGGTGACAGTGTTGCGGCCAGCGCTGCCTTGTTAAATCTTGCGCTGGCCGGCATGGTTTTGCTGCTGGTGTGGATTCTGGACTTGGTGCGTTATCGGATGAAACGCTGAGCGTTGAACAATAAATCGGAGGCTGTACATTTTACGGCCGTTTTACACAGGGAAAACGTGGTGGGACGCTGCATGAAATCAACTCTGGTAACGCACAAAACACTGTGGCTCGCGCTTGTTATTACGCTGGCGGCGTTTTCGGGCATGGCTCAGGCTCAGGCAGAGCAAGCGGATAGCCCGCAGTTGCCGGGCGCGGTGGACGTGCGCATTATTGTTGATATTTCCGGCTCTATGAAGCAAAACGATCCGCAAAACCTGCGCCGCCCGGCGGTGCGTTTGCTGGCCCGATTGTTGCCTGATGGCGCCACGGCCGGTGTGTGGACCTTCGGCCAGTACGTCAACATGCTGGTGCCCCACCGCGAAGTCAGTGATGCCTGGCGTGATATGGCGATTGCGCAAAGCGAGGCGATCAATTCTGTGGCCATGCGCACCAATTTGGGTGCGGCCATTGAAACCGCCAGCGATGGTTACTTTACCGGTGGCGTGCTGAGGAACACCCACTTTATTGTGTTGACCGATGGCAAGGTGGATATCAGCCGAAACCCCAGTGCTAATAAAGCCGAGGCTAACCGCATTCTGGACACTTTGGTTCCGTCGTTGAAGCAGCAGGGCGCGCGTTTTCACGCGGTAGCGCTGTCGGCCGAGGCAGACACCGAGTTTCTGCGTAAACTGGCCTCCGATTCAAACGGCAGCTTTCACGTGGCAGAAAATGCGGATGATTTGAGCCGCGCCTTCCTGGACGCTTTTAACGCCGCCGTGCCGCAAGAGCAGACGCCCATAGACGACGACGGCTTTATGGTAGACGCCGGTGTAACCGAATACACCGCGCTGATTTTCTGGGGCGACAATGAAACATCTGACAACCGCGCCTTGGCTTTGAAAGCGCCCGGTGCAGCCGCGACCACCTTGCAGCAGCACCCGGACAATATTCGCTGGGCTCGCGAACCGGGTTATGACCTGATTACCGTAACCGACCCCGTAGCCGGACGCTGGAGCCTAGACGGCCAGCTAGGCGAGGGCAGCCGTGTAAGCGTAGTGAGTGATTTGCGGATGATTGTGAGTCCCATTCCCGGCATCTTCTCCATTGAGAAACCGCTGGCGATTCGAATCGGGCTTTTTGACGGTGATGAACCGATTACCAATGCCGATTTTCTGAGTGTGCTGACCGTTGACCTGACGCTGGCAAATGAAGATGGCCGTAGCGGTACCAAGGTGTTGTCAGAGCAGAGCCCGCCAGCAGATGGCGTGTATCGCTATAACATTGCCGAAATGCCGACCGCTGGCCAGTACCAGGTGGTAGTTGAAGCGCGCAGCAGCACCTTTGCGCGCAAGTTCTCCGGAACCACCCGTTTTGAACCTGCCGCCGGTGCCGAAGCTTCCGCCGCAGACGCGCCACTGTTTGCGCCTGAAATGGACGCCGCTAATCCTTTCAAAACCGCCACTCCTGCCAAGCCCGAACCGCAGCCTACTGCTGCGCCTGCAGTTGATGAGGCGCCCGCGCCTGCAGTCGCCAGCGAACCTGTTGCAGAAGTTGAGCCTGTCGCAGAGCCCGAGCTCACCCCAGAACAAGCTGTACAACTGATACAGCCAATAGACGTTGCTGAATTGGATCAGCCCGAGCCGGCAGAACCCGAAAACGCAGATTCGGCAATAGCGCCGTGGATGATTGCGGCCGGCGCGGGCGCTCTGTTGGTGCTGGCCTTGTTGACCTGGCTGTTGCTGCGCAAACGCAAAAACACCGATGAAAGCGATGCTGAAGCGGACGTGGAAGTAGAACCCGCTGCGCCCGTCCCAGCCCCGGAAGTGGCTGCCGTGCCGGTGATTACCGATATTGATGAGCCTGAAACTGTACCGGAATTAAGCCCGGACGACCTGATTGAGTCAGAGCCAGAGTTAGAATCAGTGCCGGAACTTCAGCCTGAGCCTGAGCTTGAAACGGTGCCAGAGCTAGAACCCGAACCCGCTGCAGAGCCCGTGGTTGACGAAACCCCAGTGCCTAGCATTGAGCCAGAGCCGGATAGCACTGCCGAGGACTTGCCCGAGCCCGGCGAACCTGAACCACTGCTGGAAGACGACATACCGCTGATAGACCCGGACGAGAGTGAACCTGAACCTGAACCTTTGGCTTTTGATGACGATTTCGAACTGTCGGTCCCTGATGACGAGTTAGAAGCGGCGCTGGATGACGTTGACCTGGAAGAATCGGCCGATGACGAGTTTGGCCTGGACGACTTTGACCTGTCTGAATTTGATGACCTGCCAGACACAGAAACTGACAAAGGCGCTAGCAAAGGCGGCGCGCCTGAGCCAAAAAATACGCCCGACAATGATCTCAAGAAGTAACCTACAGGACCCAAAACATGAAATTTACCGGCACCGATAAATACGTCGCCACCGACGACCTGCAAATGGCTGTAAACGCGGCGATTACGCTGCAACGCCCGTTGCTGATCAAAGGTGAGCCCGGCACCGGCAAAACCCTGCTGGCGGAAGAAATAGCGGCGGCTTTGGGCAAGCGTTTGATTCCCTGGCACATCAAGTCCACCACCAAAGCTCAGCAGGGCCTATACGAATACGACGCGGTGTCGCGCCTGCGGGATTCCCAGTTGGGCGATGAGAAAGTAAAAGACATCAGCAATTACATTATTCCCGGCAAGTTGTGGGAAGCTTTCGAATCCGAAGAGCAGGTAGTGCTGTTGATTGATGAAATCGACAAGGCCGACATTGAGTTCCCCAACGATCTGTTGCAGGAACTCGACCGCATGGAGTTCTACGTTTACGAGACCCAGCAGTTCGTAAAGGCCAAGTATCGGCCGATCATCGTGATCACCAGCAACAACGAAAAAGAACTGCCCGACGCCTTCCTGCGTCGCTGCTTTTTCCACTACATCAGCTTTCCGGACCAAGGCACCATGCAAAGCATTGTTGATGTGCATTTTCCGGGCCTTCAGCAGCAGGTAGTACGTGACGCTCTGGAAGTGTTTTTTGACGTGCGCAAGGTGCCCGGCCTGAAGAAAAAGCCGTCTACTTCTGAGCTGATTGACTGGCTTAAGCTGCTGATGGCCGATGAGCTGTCTGCCAAGATGCTGCACCAGAAAGACAGCAGCAGTGCTTTGCCACCGTTATACGGTGCGCTGGTGAAAAACGAGCAGGATGTTCATCTGCTGCAGAAGCTGGCGTTTATGGCGCGCCGTCGCAGCTGATGGTGGCGAGTTTCGCAAGAGTGCAGTGCTCTTACGGGGTGCTCTTGTCGGTAGCTATTAAGACTGTTTTGGCCCGACGCGTTCGTGCGGTGGTTTAAAGGTAGGGTTTTATGCTGATTAATTTTTTTCTGGAAGTGCGACGGGCGAAGGTGCCGGCCAGCCTGCGGGAGTTTCTCGATTTGCTGGAAGCTCTGCAGCACCGCCTGGCCTTCGCTGACATGGAAGAATTCTATTATCTGGCGCGCCTGTGCCTGGTTAAAGACGAGCGCCACTACGATAAATTCGACCGTGCTTTTAAAGTGTATTTTGAGGGCATCGAGCATCTGGACGAGTTGCTGCAATCGCTGATTCCCGACGATTGGCTGCGGGCCGAGTTTGAAAAACATCTGAGCGATGAAGAAAAGGCCAAAATTGATTCCTTGGGTGGCCTGGAAGAATTGATCGAAACATTCAAAAAACGCATGGAAGAGCAAAAAGAGCGCCACGCCGGCGGTAACAAATGGATTGGCACCGGTGGCACCTCGCCCTTTGGTGCGGATGGCTACAATCCGGAAGGCTTTCGTATCGGCCAGAAAACAGGCCGCCACGGTCGCGCGGTAAAAGTGTGGGAAAAACGCGAGTTTAAAGACCTGGATGACAGCGTTACCCTGGGTATTCGCAACATCAAAGTGGCGTTGCGCCGGTTGCGCAAATTTGCCCGCCAGGGCGCGGCAGATACCCTAGACATGGACGACACCATTCGCTCCACCGCCCGTAACGCCGGATACCTTGATTTGAAGATGGTGCCCGAGCGCCACAACGCGGTAAAAGTGCTGATCTTTTTTGATGTGGGCGGCTCTATGGACCCGCACATTCGCGAATGTGAAGAGCTGTTTTCAGCGGCGCGGCTGGAATTCAAGCATATGGAGTATTTTTACTTTCACAACTTCATTTACGAGAGCGTGTGGACCCAGAACGTTCGGCGCGCCAAAGAGGTAACGCCGACCTGGGACCTGCTGAATAAATACAGCTCGGATTACAAGGTTATTTTTGTCGGAGACGCCACTATGGCGCCCTATGAAATAAGCCACCCGGGCGGCTCCATCGAGCACTGGAATCAAGAATCCGGCGCCACCTGGTTTCAACGTATTACCGATCATTTCCGCAAAGTGGTTTGGCTGAATCCCCTGCCAGAGGCCTTCTGGGCGCAGGGCGGCTCTATGGCCATGGCCCGTCAGCTGGTGGATAACCAGATGTATCCCCTGACGGTGGAAGGCTTGGAAGGCGCCATGAAACAGCTGAGTAAATAGCGGTAATTTGCAGGAAAATGAACAAGGTGGTGGGTAGAAACTGCTATTTGCTTGCGCTCAAAACTGCTATTCTTGCGTCAATTCTGCGACTTAGACTTTTGTCGACTTGATTTCAGCAAAGAAACTCGGTCGCACGACTTGACAGGCCAAATATTATAACTAGAAAAGCCCAGACAGGAGTTCGAGTAATGATGAGTTTCGAGCAGTTCTACCAGGATAAGTACCCACAGGGTATGGCCCTGGGTGTCGATCTGGCAAAATACTCCAGCATGGTTGACGTGTTCAACCATGCAGTGACTAAGTACGCGGGTCGCCCAGCAGTATCTGCCGTTGGTGTTACCCTCAGTTATAAAGATCTGGATGTTCAAAGCCGTAATTTTGCAGCCTGGCTGCAGAACAAAACCAACCTGAAGCCGGGTGACCGCATTGCCATTCAAATGCCGAACGTGTGCCAGTATTTGGTGGTTATATTTGGTGCCATGCGCGCTGGGCTGATTGTAGTGAACACCAACCCGCTGTATACCCCCCGTGAAATGGAACACCAGTTTAATGATTCGGGCGCAAAAGCGCTGGTGGTGCTGGCTAATATGGCCGCCAACGTGGAAAAAGTGCTGCCCGATACCAGCATTGAACACGTGATTGTGACCGAAGTGGCGGATATGCATTCGACCTTCAAGCGCACGCTGATGAACATGGTGGTCAAGCACGTCAAGAAGATGGTGCCTGCGTACAATCTGCCTCAAGCCCACCAATTACCCGTGGTGCTGGCAGCCGGTGCCCGCGAGAAGTTCACTCCGGTTGAATGCAAACAGGACGATATCGCCGTGCTGCAGTATACCGGTGGCACGACTGGCGTGGCCAAAGGCGCCATGCTGACCCACGGCAATCTGGTGGCAAACCTGCTGCAGATTCGGCCGATGCTGGAAGACAACATTGTTGAAGGCAAAGAAGTGGTGATTGCACCGCTGCCGCTGTATCACATCTACTCGTTCACTCTGAACTGCGGCACCATGTTGGAAGCCGGTGCCCACAACGTGCTGATTCCCAACCCGAGGGATATAGACGCCTTTGTGAAAGAGTTGCAAAATCATGAATTCACGGCGTTTCTGGGTTTGAACACGCTGTTTGTGTCGCTGTGTAATAACGAAGAATTCTGTAAGCTGGACTTTAGCCATCTGAAGCTGACAGCTTCCGGCGGCATGGCGCTTACGTCCAAGGCGGCTAAAACCTGGAAGCAGGTGACCGGCTGCGAAATTTGTGAAGGTTATGGCATGACTGAAACCTCGCCGGTGGTGAGCTTTAACCCGCGCAGCGCTATTCAACTGGGCACCATTGGTTTGCCGCTGCCGGGTACCTTGCTGAAAACCGTGGATGACGATAACAATGAAACGCCCTTTGGCGAGCGCGGCGAGCTGTGTGTTAAGGGCCCGCAGGTCATGCGCGGTTACTGGCAGCGCCCGGACGACACCCGGAAATCCATGACCGACGATGGCTATTTGCGGACCGGTGACGTGGCTGTTATCCAAGAAGATGGCTACATTCGCATTGTGGACCGTAAAAAGGACATGATTATTGTTTCTGGCTTTAATGTCTTCCCCAATGAAGTCGAAGACGTGATCAGCGGCCACCCTAACGTGCTGGAATGTGCCGCGGTGGGCATCCCTGACGAAAAAAGCGGTGAAGCCGTAAAGGTGTATCTGATTGCCTCCAAAGAAGGTGTGACCGCCGGTGAGCTGAAAGAGTTCTGTCGTGAACGCCTGACCGCCTACAAAGTGCCGCGGCATTTTGAATTCCGTACCGAGTTGCCAAAAACCAACGTTGGCAAAGTACTGCGCCGCGAACTAAGGGATGAAGCAAGTAATCACTAAACCTTACACAGACACGCTTTCTGACGCGGCGGGAGCGGCAACGCCCCCTGAACCCAGCGCGGCAACACTCGCTGACTCGCGCGCGGCTGTTCGTGCCGCTGTTCATGGCATTACAGAACAGCTTGGTGTTTGTGCTCAGCTTGAAGCCGCCCGCATAACCCGAGCTCTCGCCCGAGCCAAAGGTCGTCCTGGCACCAAAGAGTTGGAAAAAATTGGCCGCTGGCTGCAAGCCGGGCAAGAAAAAGTGCAGTCTCGCCAGCGCTTGCACAAACCGGCCAGCTTCCCTAAGGGCCTGCCGGTTTCGGATCGGGTAGACGACATAGCCGCCGCTATTGCGGACAATCAGGTGGTGATCATTGCCGGTGAAACCGGCTCTGGTAAAACCACCCAGATCCCAAAAATTTGCATGAACGCCGGCCTGGGTATTCGTGGTTTGATTGGCCACACCCAGCCCCGGCGTATTGCCGCCCGCAGCGTGGCGGCGCGCATTGCCGAAGAACTGGGTGAACAGACCGGCCGGCAAGTGGGTTACCAGATTCGTTTTACCGATACCACCTCTGAAGATTCCCGTCTGAAAGTGATGACTGACGGTATACTGCTGGCGGAAGTCCAGCACGACCCGTTTTTAGACCGTTATGACACGCTGATTATCGACGAAGCCCACGAGCGTAGTCTGAACATTGACTTTCTGCTGGGGTATCTGAAACAGCTGCTGCCAAAGCGGCCCGACCTCAAAATCATTATTACCTCCGCCACCATCGAGCTGGGGCGCTTTAGTGATTTTTTCAATAACGCCCCGGTGATTGAAGTCACCGGCCGTACCTTTCCGGTAGAAGTGCGCTATCGCCCATTAGTAGGCGATGACGACGACCGCGATCAGGGCTGGACCGACGGCATCTTGCAGGCGCTGGAAGAAATTGAGCAGCATGAACGCAGCGCCAGCCAGCCTCCGGGCGATGTATTGGTGTTCATGCCCGGCGAGCGGGAAATCCGCTCCTTGAGCAACGTGCTGCGCCACGCTGAGCTGCGGCACACCGAAGTGCTGCCGCTGTATTCGCGGCTCAGCAATCAGGAACAGAACCGGGTGTTCCAAAGCCATCGCGGCCGGCGCCTGGTGTTGTCTACCAACGTGGCAGAAACGTCGCTGACGGTGCCGGGCATTCGCTACGTGATTGACACCGGTGTGGCGCGCATCAGCCGCTACAGCGTGCGCTCGAAAATTCAGCGCTTGCCTATAGAACCGATTTCCCAAGCCAGCGCCAACCAGCGCGCCGGCCGCTGCGGGCGGGTGGCGCCGGGTATCTGTTTTCGCCTGTATGACGAAAACGATTTTATCAATCGCCCGGAATACACCGATCCCGAAATTCTACGCACCAATCTGGCCTCGGTGATTTTGCAGATGGCCACCTCGGGCCTGGGTGATATTCGTCACTTTCCGTTTTTGGAATCGCCGGATAATCGCCAGATAAACGATGGCTACAAACTGCTTGAAGAGCTAGGTGCGGTCACCGACAAGCGCCGGGTAACTGCGGCTGGTCGCACTATGTCGCGCCTGCCCCTAGACCCGCGTCTGGCACGCATGCTGGTGATCTCTGCGGAGCAGGGTAGCCTGAGTGAACTGCTGATTATTATTGCCGGGCTGAGCGTGCAAGACCCACGTGACAGGCCGCAAGACAAACAGCAGCAGGCCGACCAGGCCCACACGCCTTTCAACGACAAAGAATCCGACTTTGTTACCCTGCTGAATATCTGGAATTTTTACGAAGAGCAGCGTCAGGAACTGTCGCTAAATCAGCTAAAAAAAGTCTGTCAAAAAAGCTTTTTGAGCTGGATGCGCATGCGCGAATGGCGTGATGTGCACCGCCAACTGACGCTGATTTGCCGCGAACAGAAGCTTAAGCTGAACCCCCAGGCTGCCAGCTATCAGTCAGTACACACCGCGGTGTTGGCGGGTTTGTTGGGGCAAGTGGCAACAAAGTTTGAAAACCGCGAATACATGGCCACGCGCAATCGCAAGTTGCTGATATTCCCGGGCTCGAAAGTAGCGAAAACCGCACCCAAGTGGATTGTGGCCACTGAAATTGTGGAAACCAGCCGGGTGTTCGGGCGCATGGTGGCGTCTATTCAGCCCCAATGGATAGAGCCCTTGGCGGCCCACGTGGTAAAGCATCACTATTTTGAGCCGCACTGGGAGCAAAAGCGCGCCCAGGTGATGGGTTTTGAGAAAATCACCCTGTATGGCCTGGATATTGTTCCGCGCCGCGCCATTGTTTACAGCGACATTGACCCGGCCGCCTGCCGCGACTTGTTTATTCGCCATGCGTTAGTAGATGGCGAATACCGCTCAGGAGCGCCGTTTATCGAACTTAACCGGTTAATGCTGGAATCGGTCGAAGACCTGGAAAAGAAAACCCGTCGCCGGGATTTGCTGGTAGATGACGAAACCCTGGTGGCCTTTTACGATCAGCGCTTGCCGGCCGACATCGTCAGCGGTCGCCATTTTGAGCACTGGTGGAAAAATCTAGAAGCGGCCGAGCTGAAAGCTCTGGAGCTGACCGAACAAGACGTGCTTCAGCGCCCGCTGGATGCCCAGGCGGATGCCCTCTATCCGGATTTTTTGGAGTGGGAGGGGGTGAGGTACCCGCTGGATTACGAGTTTGAGCCCACCAGCGAGCGTGACGGCGTAACTCTTCGGGTGCCATTGATGGCACTGAAACAGATTCCGGCGCGTCGCCTGGAATGGCTGGTACCCGGTTTGCTGCGGGAAAAGTGTATTGCACTGGTGAAAGGGCTGCCGAAATCCCTGAGGCGTAATTTTGTGCCGGTGCCGGATTTTATCGACGCAGCTTTGGCCAACCTGCAGCCTTCTAATGAGCCGCTGGCGTTGCAACTGGGGGCGCAGTTGCGGCGCATGACCGGGGTGCAGATAGACCCGCAAGCCTGGCAGCAAAACGATCTGCCGCGGCACCTGCGAATGAATCTGCGAGTGACCGGCGACAAAGGCGCTGTTATCGCGGAAAGCCGTGAAACCGTTGATTTGCAGAACCAGCTTGAGGCCAAAGCCGAACAGGCTCTGGCGTCGATTACTGCCACCGACAGCAAAGACGAGACCACCACGGCGACTCATGCCAGCTGGCAGTTCGGCACCTTGGCGCAGCAGGTGCAAACCGAAAAAGGCGGTATGCAGGTGACGGTTTACCTGGCCCTGGAAGACCTGGGAAAAGACGTGCGGCAAACCCGCTGTCTGGACTCGTTAACGGCAGAAACCATTACCCGCAAGGCCATCGCGCGGCTGATTCTGAATCGTTTCGGCAACACTCTGGACGATCTGGAGCGCAAACTGCCGAAATTCAAACAGGCGGCGCTGATGTTCGCGCCGGTAGGGCAGGCGCGGATTTTGCTGGACGATTTGTTGCTATCGACCGCCATGCAGCACTTCTTGGGTGGTTCATTGCCACGCAGCCCGGAGGCGTTCGATGCGTGTTTCAATCAGCACCGGGGTGATTTCATTCCAGCGCTCGAAACCGCGGTGGAGCACCTTCACCAGGCTATGCACGGCTACCAACAGGTGGCAAAACGGCTGAAGGGCAAGATTAATCTGGCCTTGGCTAATTCCATGGCTGACATTAAGTTTCAGATGCAAAATCTTGTTTATCCGGGATTTTTGGTAAACACACCGGCGCAATCTCTGGCCCAGTTCGGGCGTTATTTTGAAGCGGCTCTGGCACGGTTCGAGAAGATGTCGCGTGAGATGGGCCGCGAGCGGGAGTTCCTGCATACCATTGAACCGCTGTGGGCGCGTTATGCCACCAAGCTTGTTGAGCAGCAACGCCAGGGTGTTAAAGACCCGGAGCTAGAGCTTTACCGCTGGATGCTGGAAGAATACCGGGTATCGTTTTTCGCCCAGCAGTTGGGTACGCAGATGACGGTGTCCATCAAGCGCCTTGATAAACAATGGCAGGCTACCCGGGTGTAATGGGAGCGCGGGCAAACGCTTGTGTCTGTGGTACTCTTTTTCTTTTTACCTTTCAGATTCTCAACATAACATGGGATTAGCGTGATTAAAGCCATCATCAGTGGAACCGGTCTGTACACACCACCGGCAACCATCAGCAATGACGAACTGGTTGTAACGTTCAATCAGTTCGTAGACCTGCACAATGCCGAGCATGCCGATGCGATTGCCCGCGGTGAGCAGTTGGCTCTGGAGCATTCGTCTTCGGCCTTTATTGAAAAAGCGTCCGGTATAAAGCGCCGCCACGTCATTGATAAAGTGGGCATTCTGGACCCCAAGCGGATGAAGCCGAATATTCCGGACCGCGCCAACGATCAGCCTTCGGTGCAGTGCGATATGGCCGTAGCGGCCTGTCGTGAAGCTCTGCAGCAGGCGGGTAAAACCGTGGATGACGTAGACGCGGTGATTGTGGCTTGTTCCAACTTGCAGCGGGCCTACCCGGCGGTTTCGATTGAAGTTCAGAGCGCGTTGGGCGTTCAGGGTTTTGCTTACGATATGAATGTGGCATGCAGCTCTGCCACGTTTGGCTTGCAGGCCGCGGTGAATTCGGTGGAAAACGGCACTGCCCGCGCGGTGCTGGTGGTTAGCCCTGAAATCTGTTCCGGCCACCTGAATTTTGGCGACCGCAACAGCCACTTTATTTTTGGCGATGCCTGCACCGCTATTCTGGTGGAGCGGGAAGACGCGGTAGCGCCGGCCGCCGGCTTTGAGATTTTGGGTACTAATCTGAAAACCCTGTACTCCAACGCCATCCGCAACAATTTCGGTTTTTTGAACCGTGCCGACGACAGCGGTATTGGTCAGCTAGACAAGTTGTTTGTGCAGCAGGGTCGCAAGGTGTTCAAGGAAGTGTCACCGCTGGTTGCCGACACCATTCAGAACCATCTGCAGAGCCTTGGGCTGAGGCCGGGTCAACTGCGACGGATGTGGCTGCACCAGGCTAACCTGAGCATGAACCAGCTGATTGCGCGCCGGGTTTTGGGCCGCGAAGCCACCGAAGACGAGGCACCGGTGATTCTGGATGAATATGCCAATACCAGCTCCGCCGGCTCCATCATTGCCTTTCACCTGAACAAAGACGACCTGTTGTCCGGGGATGTTGGCGTAATATGCTCGTTTGGCGCCGGCTATTCGATTGGCAGCGTGGTTGTGCGCCGCCGCTGACAAAAAAGCGACGGGTGATTTGCCCGCCGCCGTTTTCTTTCAAACCATTCAGGCCGGTCAGGCGTTTGTGGCAAGCGCGCGCAGGGCGTCTGGCAAAGGGCAGGAACTGCGGGTGTTGTGATCAAACCATACCAGCTTTGCGTATCCTTCCGCGTAGAGTTGTCCGCTGTCTGCGCCTTTTATCTCGTGGTAAGTGTCGAGGCTGGTGTTGCCGGCTTTGTCGGCGTAGGTGGTGATCACCAAGTTGGCGGGGTGCTTCAGTTCCTTTAGAAAGGTCGCACTTGTCTTTATAATGATGGGTCCAGTAGGACCGTCCATTCCGATATTGATGTCGGCCAGCCAGACAATTCGAGCTTCCTCAAAAAAGCGGAAGTACACTGTGTTGTTGGCGTGCCCGTAGGCGTCCATATCACCCCAGCGTAGGGGAGCGGTGATTGTGCTGACAAGATTTCCCGGTACCGACATCGATTTCTCCGTTTATAAATATAGAATGCAAAGAGCTTAATATGATTCAATTTAGTCTCCGGCCCTGCTCACGGTTAGTGTTTTCCTGTGGTGCCTTGATAACGCTGACTTTAATGCTGTTATTCGCATCCGGCCAAGCCCAAGCCCAGGAATCGACACAGACAGCAGACCAACGGGTGAGTGCAGGGTTTACTGAATCTGCGCCCTTGACTACGAACTCTAGCAAGCACAAGCGCGATCCCTATGAAAACTGGAACCGCAAGGTATTTGCGTTTAACGAAAGTCTGGATCGCTGGTTGCTGAAGCCGATCGCCCAAACTTACCGTGCGATTATGCCGGAGTTCGCGGACCGTGGCGTTACCAATGTGTTCAGTAATTTGGGTGAACTTGGCAATTTTACCAACAGCGTGCTGCAGCTCAAGCTGGAGTCGGCCGTCGTGGCTGCAGGTCGTTTTACCTTTAACACGGTATTCGGGCTAGCGGGCGTGTTTGATGTGGCCACAGCCTGGGACTTGCCCGAGCGACCGGAAGATTTCGGCCAAACCCTGGGCCACTGGGGTGCGGGCGCCGGCTCCTACTTAATGCTGCCCGTGCTGGGGCCATCCAACCCGCGAGATTTTGCAGGCTTTGGTGTTGACAGCTTTTTGTTGCCATCCAGCTGGGACGAAATTGAAAACCCATACAACGGGTACGCTCGTGGCTTGCAGCTGGTAGATGTGCGGGCTGACTTGATTCCGGTTGAAAAGCTGATTTCTGGGGACCGTTACGTGTTTTTTCGCAATGCATATATGCAGCGCCGCGACTTCCTGATTAACGACGGCAAGGTACAGCGGGACCCGTTTGCCGCCGACGACAGTGACGACCTGATGCTTGATGACTTCTAAAAAGAGTTAAGGAGCCTCTCGCTCAACAGGTTCATGAATTAGCCAAACGGGATATTAGCGTAACCATGTATTACGACTTCTTCGGTTTTCGCGAGCCCCCCTTTTCCATAGCGCCTGACCCGCGCTATTTGTACCTCAGTGAGCGTCATAAAGAAGCCCTCGCGCACCTGATGTATGGCATTCCCGGGCAGGGCGGTTTTATTGTGATTACTGGGGAAGTGGGCACAGGAAAAACCACCATTTGCCGCTGTTTTATTGAAAATGCGCCGCAAAATGCCGACATTGCGTTGATTATCAATCCGCGTCTGTCTGCGGCTGAAATGCTGATGGTGATCTGCGACGAGTTGGAAATACCCCACCGCGACGACGCCAGCATTAAACAGCTGGTAGACCTGATCAACCACCATCTGCTTCAAGCCCACGCTGACGGTCGGCACAAAGTTCTGATTATTGACGAGGCGCAGAATTTGTCAGCGGGTGTGCTCGAACAGTTGCGCTTGCTGACCAACCTTGAAACCGCCGAGAAGAAACTGTTGCAGATTGTGCTGCTGGGCCAGCCCGAGCTGCAAACCATTCTTGCGTTACCGCAGCTGCGGCAGCTGAATCAGCGCATTACGGCGCGTTATCACCTTAAAGCGATCAATCGCCAGGAGTTGGCCGCGTATTTGCGTTACCGGCTCAGTGTTGCCGGTGTGCGCGGCGAATTGTTTAGCCGCGCTGCCAGGCGGCGGTTATTCCGTGAAAGCCAGGGCATACCGCGACTGATTAACCTGATCAGTGATCGCGCGTTGTTGGGCGCCTACGCCGAGAGCGAACACGAAATTACTGCGCTTCATATCCGCACTGCGGCGCGGGAGGTTCGCGGCAGCCATCCTTACAGCGGGCTGGGAGTATCCAGGCTCCGAAGCCTCGGCCCGCTTCTGGCGTCCCTTTTGTTGGCCGTTGTGTTAACCCTGTGGGCCGTACAGCGATGGAATAATGGCGATTTTGACGGGCTTATTGCCTCCCCGGCTGCTGAACAAAGCCCAGTAGCAGCATCGGCACTAGCGGACGACGAAGCGACTCAGCGCAATGGGCGTATAAAACGCGATACGGCCGCGCCGGCAACGGTTGCCGAAACAGCCGGCAGTGCTGATGGGCTGACAAAGTTTGAACTACAGGTACACAGTCTCGAACTTTCGGCGGCGTTTGTGCAGTTATTTCGCGCCTGGCAGATTGATTATCAGCCGCAACAAGCGCCCATAGCCTGTTTTTTTGCCCGGACCGAGGGGCTTGGCTGCCTGGAACAAACCGGAACCCGGCTTAGCCTGGAGCTGATTGACCGGCCGGCCATATTAAGATTAAGGGGCGGATTAAGGGGCGAATCAGAGAGCCGCTCGCAAAGCGTTGCTGGTGATACCGGCGAACGCTACGTGGTGTTGCGGCGTTTGCATCAGCAGCAGGCCGACCTGCTGACGCAGCAGGGGCCGGTGAGCGTTGCCTTTAGCGATCTGGAACCGCTATGGTTCGGGCACTATCGAGTATTGTGGCAGTACCCGGAATACCTGCGCCCAAACAGCCCTTTCAGCGGCGTCAACGGCGAAAACCTGTGGTTGAGCGCGCGCATGATGGAATTGGTGGACCGTTTGACCGCTGACGACGACGCACTCAATGCCGAGCTAAAGCGGCGCTCCAGCAAAGACCAAGTGCGCTGGTACCAGAGCCGGAAGGGTTTGACCGAAGACGGTGTGGCCGGCACCATGACGGTGATACAGATGCACAATGACCTAAACGCAGCGGTGCCGCGCCTGCAAGGCAAAGGCGATGCTCTGACCACTAATACAGCGGCGTCCGCGCCGCCGGAGGGCTAGCGCATGTCGTATATATTAGACGCGCTGCGTAAATCGGAGAGCGAGCGCCATCAAGGCAAAGTGCCGGATTTGGGGCGCCAGCTGCAGCTTATTCATTTCCCGCCAAAGCGGCACTGGCCGGTTCAGGCATTGTTGGCAGCGGGTTTGCTGCTGAATGCGGGGATACTGGCCTATGTGTTTTGGCCCTCGCAAGACGACGCCGTGACGAACCTGACTGCGCCGGAACAAGCGCTGGCTGCTGTCGCCGTAATTTCTGCGCCGGCAATGGGCGAGGGTGCTACGGCAAAGATTCTTGTTGACGAGAGCCTTGTTAAAGAGCGCCTTGTGGACGAGTTTTCAGCGCCGCAGCCGGCAGACGTTCAATCAGCGTTTTCTTCAGAGTATCAATCACCGACGGTGATTGTGCCGTCGGGCTACGGCAGCAGCGGTGCGGTTGATCGCAATAACCAGGGTCGGGGCCAGATTGGCCCGCCGGCTTCTTCGGGCGCCGAGGCGTCTGCAAGCAGCGCGAATGGGGTGCGTGTTCCGCACTTGGTTGAGCTGCCGCTGTCGTTCCAGCGCAGCGTGCCGGATTTGACGGTAAACAGTCACATATTTGCCTCGGTGCCACAGGCCCGCAGGGTAATGATCAATAACCAGAATCTGCGGCCGGGCGATAGCTTTGAAGGCCTGCGGGTGGAAGAAATTACTGAGGATGGCGTGGTGTTAAGCAGGCAAGGGCAACAATTTCGACTGGGTATAGTGCGCGACTGGATGAGCCCGCGCTGATGGCTCTGAGCGAACAGACCAAACAGCAAATCCAGCAGGCTTACCGCGATATGTTGGCGGGTAAGGAGGTGCGCGCGCGTTATGGCCAGCGCCTGATGATTGCCGAAATAGCCCGCTATATGGGCGACATCACCGACAACGATGGCCAGCGTACGTCACCGCCTTCGGCCTGCGTGGTAGAAGCCGGTACCGGTACCGGTAAAACTCTGGCCTACCTGATTGCCGCCATTCCGGTGGCTAAAGCCCTGAACAAAACCCTGGTGATTTCCACTGCCACGGTTGCGCTGCAAGACCAGATTGTTCTGAAAGACCTGCCAGACCTGAAAAAACACAGCAAGCTGGATATAAACTGGACCCTGGCCAAAGGCCGTGGCCGCTATTTGTGCCTGTCTCGGTTGGAAGGTCGCTTGCACGACGAAGGCAATGGCGACAGTGACACCATGCCGCTGTTTTTGCTGGATGCACCGGGTAAAGAGGAACCCGGTACCCGCGCGTTTTTCGAGGAAATGCTGGCCAGCTACGGCGCGCGCAAGTGGGACGGCGACCGCGACCACTGGCCGGAGCAGATTCCGGACGATATCTGGCGCCAGGTAACCACCGACCATCGCCAGTGCACCAATCGCCACTGCAGCTATTTTGACAGCTGCGCGTTTTTTGAAGCCCGCAAAGATCTGGACGCCGCCGATATAGTCGTAGCGAACCACGACCTGGTGCTGGCGGACCTGGCCTTGGGCGGCGGTGCGATACTGCCAGAGCCGGAAAATGCCCTGTTTATATTTGACGAAGCCCATCACCTGCCAGACAAAGCGCTGAATCACTTCGCCGCATCTATTTCATTGAACTCTACTCGCAGCTGGTTAAAACAGCTGTCGCAGATGCTGGTAAAAATGCAGCCTTACCTGAGCCCGGGTACCCAGGGGGCAAAAACTCTGGAGCGCATCAGCGAAGCCGCGCGGGAAGTCGATCTGGTGGTCACCCGGGTATACGAATACTGCGAACACAATATTACCTGGGAATTCAACGACGAGCGCCGCTCGGCCCAGTGGCGCTATCCCGAAGGCCAGCTGCCGGACGACATGGCGGAACTGGCGGCGGAAGCGCGCATTGCCAGCGCTAATTTTTCGCGCCACCTGGGCGCTCTGGCTGAAGAGCTCCAGGGTGCCTTTGACGAGCGCAAAACCCACGATATTGACCGTGAAACGGCAGAATCCTGGTATCCAGTGATTGGCTCGTTCCACAGCCGCTCCGAAGAGCAGCTGCGCCTGTGGGCGGCCTGGTGCGAGGAAACAAAAAGCCCGCCGCCGGCACGCTGGACAGTGCGCCAGCGCTGGGACCACGGCGAGGACATCACCCTTTACAGCTCGCCGGTTTTAGCCGACGACCTGTTGTATACGCGGCTGTGGTCGCGCGCCTACGGTTCTGTATTAACCAGCGCCACGCTGACTGCTTTGGGTAAATTTGATCGCCTTCGCTCCCGCGCGGGATTGCCGGAAGACGCCCGCTACCTGGTGGTGCCCAGCTCGTTTCGTTACCAGCAGATGGCCACGGTGGAAGTGCCGGCCATGAAGGCCATGCCCACTGACGACGGTTTTCTGGAAGAGCTGATTGAGCGCCTGCCCACGCTGTGGCAAGGGGAAACTGCGACCCTGGTGTTGTTTACGTCGCGGCGGCAGATGCATCAGGTAAGGGACGCTCTAGCCGGTGACTACCCCGGGCTGATTATTACCCAGGACGACATGGCCAAAGGCGAAGTGCTGCGCCAACACTGCGCGCGGGTGGATGACGGCCGGTCCAGCGTGTTGTTTGGTGTTGCCAGTTTTGCCGAGGGCATAGACCTGCCGGGTAAGTATCTGCACCACGTGGTCATTACCCGTTTGCCGTTTTCAGTACCCGATGACCCAATCGATGCAAGCCTGGCGGAGTGGGTGACCCAGCGCGGTGGTAATCCGTTTATGGAGATTACCGTGCCAGAAGCCTCTATTAAGCTGGTTCAGGCAGTAGGGCGCTTGCTGCGCACCGAGGAAGACACCGGGCGGGTGACCATTCTGGACCGGCGCATTGTGGCGCGGCGCTATGGCCAGCTGTTGCTGGATTCGCTGCCGCCGTTTCGGCGGGTAATTGAGTATTAATTATTCTAAAAAAGAATGAAAAATAATTTTCTTATGCGTAAAATGCTGGTCGTCAACCTTTAAATCAGTGAGTGCGAATCGGCCCGTTGCGCCGGTCGTCCAAGGAGTACCCAGCTAATGAAACTACAACAGCTACGCTACATCTGGGAGGTTGCGCACCACGACCTGAACGTGTCTGCTACTGCGCAGAGTTTATTTACGTCGCAGCCGGGTATTTCCAAGCAGATTCGCCTGCTGGAAGACGAACTGGGGCTTGAGATTTTTGCCCGCAGTGGCAAGCATCTGACCCGCATTACCCCGGGCGGCGAGATTATTGTGCGCGAAGCCGGCGAAATTTTACGCCGCGCCGAAGGTATCAAAAAGATTGCCCAGGAATTTAGCAATCAGCGCGCCGGTGACTTAAGCATAGCAACCACACACACCCAGGCACGCTACGCCTTGCCGCCGGTAATTCGTGGGTTTTTGGACGCCTATCCAGATGTGTCTCTGCACATGAACCAGGGTACGCCCACCCAGATTTCAGAAATGGCCGCCACCGGCACGGCCGATTTCGCCATTGCCACCGAAGGCATGGAAATGTTCAACGATCTTATTATGATGCCTTGTTACCGCTGGAATCGCTGCATCGTGGTGCCCAAAGACCACCCGCTGGCAGCGGAACCGGAGCTTACCCTCTCAAAGTTGGCGGAATATTCCCTGGTAACCTATGTATTCGGCTTTACCGGCCGCTCGCGGCTTGATGAAGCCTTTAAAAGCGCAAGCCTGACTCCCAAGGTGGTGTTCACTGCGGCCGACGCCGATGTGATCAAAACTTACGTGCGCCTGGGGCTTGGCGTGGGTATTATTGCCAGCATGGCGTTCGACCCGAAAGTAGACACTGACCTAGTTGTGATAGACGCCAGCAAGCTCTTCGACAGCAGCATTACCCATATTGGCTTCCGTAAGGGCACATTTTTACGTGGTTACATGTACGATTTCATCCAGCGCTTTGCTCCCCACTTGACCCGCGACGTAGTGGATCAGGTTGTGTCTAAACAGAGCAACCGCGCTGAGATTGAAGCGCTGTTCGAGAATGTAGAGCTACCCGTGCTCTGACGGGTTGTTTGCAGAGCGATGCAGTTCTGGGCAGTTTTTTCTAACATAGCGAACCAATGCGGGTGCGGGGCACTGTGACTGCAACCGAATCTTCCCTTATTGATAAAACAGGAGAGCACTGTGGAACTGGCATGCCTTGATCTTGAAGGAGTATTGATCCCAGAAATCTGGATTGCGTTTGCGGAGAAAACCGGCATTGAAGAACTCAAGGCAACCACCCGCGATATTCCTGATTACAACGTATTGATGAAGCAGCGCCTGAAGCTGTTAGACCAACACGGTTACGGCCTGCCACAAATTCAGGAAGTTATTGGCGGGCTGGACCCGCTGCCCGGTGCAGCAGAATTTCTGGACTGGCTGCGCGAGCGCTTTCAGGTGGTGATTCTGTCAGACACTTTCTACGAATTTGCCATGCCGTTGATGGCCAAGCTGGGCTATCCTGCGCTGTTGTGCCACAAACTGGAAGTCGCGGACAATGGCCGGATTACCGACTACCTGCTGCGCCAGCGTGACCCCAAACGCCAGTCGGTTCGCGCCTTCCAGCTGCTGAATTATCGGGTGATTGCCGCCGGCGATTCGTACAACGATACCACCATGCTGGCGCAGGCTGAGGCCGGTATTTTGTTCCACGCGCCGCAAAATGTGATCAATGAATTTCCGCAGTTCCCGGCCGTGCAGACGTTTGACGATTTGAAACAGGAATTCTTGAAGGCCAGCCTGGTGCACAGCGCCTGATTGCTTTTTAAATCTGGAACCGGGATTTGTGTTGTACGAGGGCGGGCCTATATACCTCCTACCTATATACCTCCGACCTATAGCCCGCCTTCTTTTTCCAGGCAGTCCATCAGCGGTTTTACCTTGGTCAGGGTTTCCTGATATTCGCTCTCGGCTTCTGAATCCGTGACGATGCCGCCGCCGCCCCAGCAATGAATGGTGCCGGTGTTGTCGCACACCAGGGTGCGAATGGCGATGCTGCTGTCTAGCTGGCCGTCGAAGTTGCGATGGAATACTGAGCCGCAGTAAGGGCCGCGCCAGTGCGGCTCCAGTTCCTGAATAATTTCCATGGCGCGAATTTTTGGCGCGCCGGTAATTGAGCCACCCGGAAAAGCATCGAAAAATGCCCGCAGCGGTGATACCCCGGGCGCCAGCGTTGCGCGAATGTGGCTTACCAAGTGGTGCACATTGCGGTAAGACTCCAGCGCAAACAGTTTATCCACACGCACAGACCCCGTGGCCGCGTTCAGGCCCAGATCGTTGCGTAGCAGATCCACAATCATCAGATTTTCTGCCCGGTCTTTTTCTGAATCCATCAATTCCTGCGCTAGGGCGCGATCCTGCTCGGTATCTTTGCCCCGTGGCCGCGTGCCTTTGATGGGGCTGGTCCGCACGGTATCGCCGCTGATCTGAAGAAAACGCTCCGGCGAGGCCGATACAATGGCCTGGTCGCCAAGCCGTAAAAAGGCGCCGTAGGGCGTAGGGTGCGCGCTGGCAAGGGCCTGATAGGCGCGCCAGGGGTCGCCCAGGTACTGCCCGCTGAACTGCTGGGACAAATTGGCCTGATAGCAGTCACCCGCCAGAATGTACTCTTTCACCCGTTCAACGCCGGCCATGAAATCTGCCGCTGATTGCCGTGGCGCAAAGGCTTGGGTCATGCGCCAGTGTTGTTGGGGCAGGGGCGAAGCTGCGGTTTTTTGTTGCCAGTCCGCAAGTTGCGCCCGAGTTGCCGTTGCGCACCGCGGATGAATCCACAGGTAATATTGTTCGCTTTGCCGATCGCAGCTGGCCATCCACAGGTACAAACCGGCTTGCATGGCTGGCAATGGATTGAGGTCGGCGCTGGGTGAAGTGGTTGTTGCCGTATTCGTCGGAGCTTTCAAATTCCGATACCCCAACTCATAACTGGCAAAACCCAGCCAGCCGCCATTTAGCCAGGGTGTCGTTTGCGACGCCGGCTCGTCTACCTGCGAATGCTGACTTTCCATCTGCGCTAGCTGTTTTTCCATAAAGTGCGCAGTGCGGGCCAGAGCGGCTTTGTCGGCGTATACATCGCTGCATGTGAGCGCTAAGGTCTGAGCTGCCAGTGCGGTGAAACCAAAGCGTTCACCGCGGCCAGTTTCCGCTCCGGGAGCTCCCAGGCAAATAAAGTCGCTGCATTGGCTGGCATGGGCCTGAAGCCGGGCAAATTGATCAGCGCTGATGGGTGTAGCCGCTATCAAGGGGAAAACCTCTCGTATTCTTTTAAAGGGAAATTTCTTCGACGATTTGTCTATACGCTGGCGATTCGCGAAAGGCTGTTACGTATACTGGATTTATGACAATGAAGAAACCGACAATCGATGGTTTTTGGCAGCGCTGGGTGAATCGACGCCTGCCCAGATCTGATCGCCAGACATTCAGCCAGAAAAACCTGTTCATTCTGCCTGCCGGTGCCGGCGTGATGTTCGGTGCGCTTCTACTGATTATGCTGATTACCGGCATCAACTATCAAAACAGTCTGATTTATATGCTGACCTTTGTCCTTGGCGGAGTGTTTGTCGGCGCCATGCACCAGACCCACCGTAATCTGGCAGGTTTGACTCTGGCTTTGAGCCGGGCGGGAGAGTCGGTTGCTGGCGGCACAGTGCCGTTCAGCTTGCGCCTGACCGCTGGTAAAGACGACGCCATTGCGGTGCAGGTTAGCAGCGGGGGTTCTTTGCCGGTGTGGGTGAGTATACCAGCCGGCCAAAGCCGTGATGTGTCTGTGCTGGTTTGGGCGCCACGCCGTGGTTATGTGCGTCCGGACCGAATTCGAATAGAAACCCGTTATCCCTTTGGGCTGTTGAAAGCTTGGTCCTGGTTGCGGCCGGTGTCAGCCGGCTTGGCCTTTGCAAAACCCATCACTGCGCCCGAACTGAGCGCCACAGCCGAGGACGGCGAAAACGAGGCGGTGGCGAGTGTTCAGGCCGGTTCAGACAGTGCCGATTTACGGCCCTGGCGCGAAGGCGATTCCAGCCAGCGCGTACTGTGGAAACGATTTGCCCGGACCGGGCAGTTGGTAGTGGCAGACTGGCAAGGGCAAACCGGTGACCCGCAATGGTTGGACTTTCAAGCGTTTATAGGCGCAAGTAGCGAAATGCGTTTAAGTTATCTGGCGTTTCTGGTGGATGACCGCCAACGTTTGGATGTGCGCTACGGGCTGAGTTTGCCGGGGCAGCTGATAGAACCAGACAGCGGCGCGGCCCATGCATTGAGATGCCAGCGCGCGCTGGCGGTGTGGGGACGAGAGAAACCTCGTGACAAAGAGCCTCGCCGCTTTGGCAGTCGCTTGAAATCTACTGGCGCTGACCTGGAATCGCTGGATGTCGCCAGCAACGGGAGCTCGCAATGACCCTCCGCCGACGTAACAAGCAGCCTTCGCCAACCTTCGGTTCAGGCGTACAAGTGCAGGCTGCGCAACTGCCTGGCAAGGCGCTTTTATGGCTGGTTGCGGCGTTTACACTATTGCTGGTGCCACAGTGGGACCGACTGCCGGCCTGGCTGTTGGTGGTGTGTGTTGCGCTTATGGCTTGGCGCTGGCTGGCGCGCCTGGGCCGTGTTCGCTTACCTGGGCGAGGGTGGCGAACGGGGTTGGTGGTGGTGTTGGGCGGATTGTACGTGGCCACCGTAAAAAGCCAGTTCACGGTAGACACTGCCGCGTCATTTTTTGTGCTGTGCGTGGCGCTTAAGTGGCTTGAAACCCGCTGCGCCCGCGATTTTTACGTGCTGTTTTTCATATTGCTGTACATGGCTGCGGTGAATTTTTTGTTTCATCAGGCCATACATTGGACCCTGTTAAATTTTACCGCGGTGGTGTTACTGCTGCTGGGTTTGCAGGTGCTGAACGCGCCTGAACTGCCCGCGGGCGTGCGCTCTGGCGGCCGCCGCCTGGCGGGTTTGCTGCTAAAAATGCTGCCGGTGGTGATTGTGCTGTTTGTGTTCTTTCCGCGCATGGCGCCGCTGTGGAGCGTTCCGCTGGTGTCGGGCCAGGCCCGAAGCGGGATAAGCGACCAGATGACCCCGGGCGATATTTCCAACCTGGCCCAGAGCAGCGAGCGTGCGTTCCGTGTGAGCTTCGGCGGGCAGGCACCACCCCAGGCGCAACGCTATTGGCGCGGCCTGACGCTGGATTATCTTGACGGCGCAACCTGGAAACAGTCTGCACAACCAGCTTTCCGGCGTTTGGGGCGGGTTGAAATCGAAGGCGTTTCCGGGCCCCTGGCCGCAAACCAATACGAAATATTGCTGGAACCCACCGATCAGAGTTGGGCGTTCGCGCTGGCGGATTCGGTAGCGGCATCGCCCAATATTGAAGAAATAGACCAAGATCTGTTTCGCTTCCGTCGCCCCGCGGACACCAGTGTGCGCTATCGTCTGGCCCTGGAGACGCCTTCAGTTAACCCCGACGTGCAACTGCCACCGGCGCAGCGTCGTCAATTATTGCAACTGCCCGGCCGAGGCAATCCGCAGGCGAGGGCTTTGGCTGATGAACTGCGCAGTCAGTATGACGACCGTGGAATAGCCGCTGCGCTGCTGCAACGTTTCCGCGAGCAGCCCTACTTTTATACTCTGCGGCCGCCCGTGATGCCGGATAACGGTATTGATGCCTTGTTGTTCGATGTAAAACGCGGTTTTTGCGCCCATTACGCAGGTGCCATGACTTTTGTGCTGCGTGCTGCCGGTATTCCGGCGCGGGTGGTGGTTGGGTATCAGGGCGGTGAATCGGGAGCTGGCGACGATTACCTGATTGTGCGTCAGTACGACGCCCACGCCTGGGTAGAGGGCTGGTTTGAGGGTGCGGGTTGGATTCGGCTTGACCCGACCGCGGCGATTGCGCCGTCGCGCATTGAATCCGGCCTGCGCGAGGCGGTGGCGGAAGAAGGTTCGTTTCTGGAAAACAGCTGGTTGTCGCCGCAAAAGTACGGCAACTTGCCGCTGCTGACTTGGGCCAGCCTGCAGTTGGACCGCATCAATTATCAGTGGCAACGCTGGGTGGTAGGGTATCAGGGCCAGAGCCAGATGGACCTGCTGTCGCGCTTGCCCGGTGGCCTTACCATGCGTGACCTGGGTTATATTAGCGCCGGCACTGTGGCGGCCGCACTGCTGTTGGCCGGGTTGATCAGTGCCTGGCGCGGCCGGCAGGGCGGTCGCCATACCGGCGTGGCGCGCCAACTTCAGCGTTGGCAAAGGTTTTGCGAGGGTGTTGGTGTACCCGTACGCCAGGGAGAAACGCCCCTGGGACTGGCTGATCGGCTGGCACGGGCGGAACCGGCGCTGGCGGATTCTGCCAGAGTTTTTGCCGGTGTGGTCAATACTCATTACTATAGTCGCCAAACGGCTGATGCAGTTGCGCAGCCGGCGTCGGATATCCGCCTTCTGCGGCGCTTGCTGGCCGGTATGAAACGGCAGCGCCGGCAGTCGGGTCTCCCGCGCAATCGAGCGAATCATTCTAAGCGAGCAGCGAGGCAACGGATTGATACACCAGGACACCGATATGGCGACCGATATGCCCTGGCTGGCAAAAGCCTGGCGCAGCGTGCAGAAACAGCTGACGGAGTCGCGGCTGCCACACGCACTGATTATTAATGGCGAGCGCGGTGTTGGTAAACGTGCCTGGGCAGATGCGGTTGCCGTTTTGTTGCTGTGTGATCAGCTGCAAACCGACCCGCAGGGAATGCCCCAAGCCTGTGGCCACTGCAAACAGTGTGAATTGAAACGTGCCGGCAGCCATCCCGATGTGCGGGTATACGCCCCTGAAAAATCGCGCATGGTGCGCATTGTTCAAATCAGGGAATTGATTAATTTTGCATCTGCGTCACCTCAGGTAGGTCATCGTAAAATCGCGATTATCGATCGCGCCGACCAGCTCAATATCAACGCTGCCAATGCCTTGCTGAAAACTCTGGAAGAACCCAGCGGTGATACCGTGCTGTTGCTGTTACAGGAAAGCGGCCGGCCGTTGTTGCCGACGATTCGCTCGCGCTGTCAGACTCATACGTTGCCGGTACCCGTGGCAGCTGACGCCGAACGCTGGCTGGTGGGCCAACTGGCTCTGCTACCACCTGAAAATCAGCCAGATAGCACTTCGGTGGCGAAAGCGTTGATGTTGGCTGGCAATGCCCCGAGGCTGGCTTTGGATTATCTGAACAGCGGCTTCATAGCGCTGCATGACGCGGCTTTTTGCGGTTTTCGCGACTTTATGAAAAACCAGGTGACCCTGGCCGATGCTGCCAAAGCCTTCAAAGCCCTGGGGCTTGATGAAACCCTGTGGCTGTTTGAAGGCTGGGCGGCAGACCTGGCCCGGCTGAGCGCCGGGGGTGAGCCGGCGCACCACGAAGCCGCGGACATGCTGCGCTTCCTGGCCGGCTGCAATCCGCCCTGGCGCGCCCATGAATTGCTGGGCATGGTGCGTGAAGGGCGTGAAGCCGTTGTATACAATGCCAACCCGGAGCTGGAAGCCAGCCGGCTGCTGCTGGCGTGGCAACAACTGATGCCCAAACGACAGCGTGCCGGTTGAGGTAGTCGCGCAGGCTAATGTTGCTTGAAGAGCCTGCAAATTCCCGTATCGGTCTCGCTACTGTTATGATTAACCAATATTTATTGATACGTTTGCCGAAACGTTTATTGATACACCACAGACAAGGTATTTGTTATGGGGCCCGGATTCGGAAATCGCAGTGGCATATTAACCCTGACCATTAAAGACAAAGCAGTACTCTACGCTGCGTATATGCCTTATATCCGCCAAGGTGGCCTGTTTATTCCCACCCAAAAGCAGTACCAGCTTGGTGACGAAGTGTTTTTGCTGCTCAATCTGATGGACGAACCGGAGAAGTTGCCGGTATCTGGCAAGGTTATCTGGATTACACCAAAAGGCGCACAAGGGAACCGCGCGGCCGGTATTGGCGTACAGTTCAGTGTTGACGCCGAATTGGCCAGAACCAAAATCGAGTCGTATTTGGCGGGTTCGCTGAGTTCTGACCGCCCCACCCATACACTCTGAGGTACCCGATGACCGAAGCTGCTGCCGCGTTGGCGGATACAGGTACAGAATTTGCCGCCGGGCGGGAAGCTCTATGGCCACTGGAGCACATCACGCTGGCGGGCTTAAGCTGGCCTGCACAGCCCGAAGCCGCGAACTTGCGGCCAATGCTGTTGCTGCACGGCTGGCTTGATAACAGCGATACATTTACCCATCTGGCACCGGAACTGACCGATGTTGGCGACGTGTACGCGTTTGATTTTGCAGGCCACGGCCGTTCTGGCCATCGCCCGCCGGGGCAATATTATGTGTTGATGGATTACGTAGCGGATCTTGCCGAACTGATTGAACTTCACTTTGACGCTGACAAGACTCCGTTGGACTTAGTTGGGCACTCTCTTGGCGGCATTGTTGCGGCGCTTTACGCTGCGGCATTCCCCGAGCGGGTACGCAAACTGGTGCTGATTGACAGCCTGGGCGCGCTCAGCCGTCACGAACACGATGTGATTCCCCAGTTGCGCCGTTCCATCAGCAAACGCCTGGCGGGTTCTAGCAAGCCGGCGTTGTATCGGGACTTAGCGACAGCGGCGAAGGTACGGGCCGGCGGCCTGAGTCCTTTGAGCCCGGAAGCGGCTCTAGCCCTTGTACCTCGTAATATGCAAAAAGTGGAAAGCGGCTGGTTGTGGCGCACCGATGCGCGGTTGCGGCACCCGTCGTCGCTGATGTTGTCAGAACAGCAGGTGCTGGCGTCCTTAGCGGCGCTGAGCACGCCAACGTTATTTGTGCGGGCGCAATCCGGATTGTTGGCAGACAACGCCGACACTACCCACATCCGCGCCCAAGTGATTAAAGATTTTCAGCAGGTTGATGTTCCCGGCGGCCACCACTGTCATCTGGATGGCGATACCCGTCCGGTGACCGAGGCTGTTAAACGATTTTTGAATCAATAGGTGATGCTGTGTTGCATAGTCAATGTGCGAAAAGTTTTGTTATTGGAGCTACGTTAACACTTGGAGCGATGCTCGCTGTTGCCAGCAAACAGGCGCTGGCTGCATTTCCGGAGACAGCTCCAGAGCCGTTTCCTTTGTCACAGCTAGAAGAAACCCGGCCGCTGGAGTCGGGCGGGCACCTTGTTCTGTTCAGCCCGGTGCGGGAAATTAACAGTGAAATTCGGTCCGATGTGATGGCACGGCTGCCGGTGTCCGGCAACAGCCTGCTGTATCGCATTAACACGGACTCCAGCCGGGTCAATGCGTTGAATTACTATCGCCAGGCGCTGTTGGACTCTGGCGCTAACATATTGTTTGAATGCTCGGGCGTGCGTTGCGGTCGCAGCAACGTGTGGGCCAATCAGATTTTTGACAAATCCATGCTGCTTGGCCGCGACACTGCACAGGATTACTTGGTGACGGGCACCGTCAGTGAAGACGGCCAGCGCTGGCTAACCCTGGTATACACGGTTACCCGCGGTAACCAGAGCGAATACGTCTGGGTAGAGCACTTCGAGGTTGGCTCGGGCGCCGTGGTGCCGGGCCTGGGATCTCTGGAAAGTCGCATTCGCGGGCCTTTGACGGTGGCCTGGCGAGACGGATTTATTGTGCGCTTTGACTGGCAATCACAGGACCGCCGCATGTTACTTGACTGGGCCGATGCCGACGGCAGCACCGTGATGCTGATCACCTACTCGGAACTAGAAGGCAGCGAGCCGCTGGAAGACGCCATGGCTCGCGCCCGCACGGCTGGTGAATCGATGTCTGATTTGCTGGTGCAAACCGGCATTGTAAAGGAACGCCAGCAGTTAGTGGTGGTGGGCCCGAGCATTATTCAGTCAGATCCGAACCGCAACGGCAACCGTGTGGAAATTGTGGTGATTTCAAGGTGATGTGATGACATCTAAAAACGATGACAAGACGGTTGCTGACAAAAGCCTGACGGCAGGTTCTGTGAAAACCGCCGCGAGCAGCAGTTCCGTGGTGGTCGAAAGCGGCGGTCTGGCTTCTGCCGCTGCGTCGGAAACCGGCAAAGACAAAAAGCTGGCGCGTCGGCAAAAGCGCACTACTGTTGCCCTCGCCTTGGGCAGCGGCGGTGCCCGCGGTTATGCCCACATTGGTGCCATTGAAGTGCTTAACGAGCGCGGCTATGAAATTATTGCGATATCCGGTTGCTCTATGGGAGCCCTGGTGGGCGGCATGTACGCTGCGGGAAAGCTGCAGCAGTACAAAGACTGGGTAACGGGATTAGGGCAGTTCGATGTGCTTAAGCTACTGGACGTAACCTTCAGTGCGGTGGGCGCTATTCGCGGTGAGAAAATCTTTTCTATCGTCAGCGACATTCTAGGCGATACGCGCATAGAAGACTTGCCCATTGCGTTTACGTCGGTAGCCACAGACCTTCTGGGCCATAAAGAAATCTGGTTTCAGGAAGGCCCGCTGGACCAAGCCATACGCGCGTCGGTGGCCATTCCCGGTGTGGTGACGCCGCTGGTACTGAACGGCCGGGTGCTGGTTGACGGCGCCACCCTGAACCCGCTGCCGATCATTCCGACCATTTCGGCCCATGCCGACCTGATTGTTGCGGTGAACCTGGCGGGTGAAGAAGAGCGCAGTCAGCGCCTGTCGGATGCGGCTTTTACCAGCCTCGACGATGATGACGACAGTGAAGAGTGGATGAGCGCAATGCGTGAAAAAGCCTCGCGCTGGTTTGACTGGGATACGCTGAAAGGGTTGGCCGGCGGTAAAGTCGACGGTGAGCCCGCGGAAGATAAAATCAGCCGCGAAGTGCAAAAGCAGAACGCCAAAAAACAGCGTAAGCAGGCCGAAGAAGAAGCGGCACAAAGCCTGAAATCAGCCGAGCCGACAAGCACCAGCAAAACTCAGGACGAAGGCCAGACCATTAACTGGGAAAAGCTGGGTATTGGCAAGTTCGAGGTGATGAACCTGGCCATTGAAACCATGCAGAGCGTGTTAGTACAGTACAAAATTGCCGGCTACCCGCCGGACCTGTTGGTAAATATTCCAAAAAACGTATGCCGCAGCTACGATTTTCACAAAGCACCAGAGCTGATTCAGCTGGGTCGCGAGCGCATGGCCGCGGCTTTGGACCGCTATGAGCAAGACCACAGCAGCTCAGGCCCGCTCGCGGTTTAAGCCGGTTTAGGCCGCGCGCAAGACAGCCAAAACACGTATACTATTTGCCCATTTTCCGTTCAGACAGGACTCTTTTGCCGTGACCAGCCCCGTTGATGATTTGGCCACCGTACGCGACTTTTTGCGTTACGCCTGCTCCCGTTTTGCCAAGTCGCCGCTGTACTTTGGCCATGGCACCGACAACGTTTGGGACGAAGCGGTACAGCTGGTTATGCGCAGCCTGCATTTGCCGCTGGAAAACAATAATCTGTTTCTGGATGCGCGCCTGGTGCGCGAAGAGCGCGAGCTGATTCTGGAGCGCATAGAGCGCCGGGTAGAAGAGCAGGTTCCGCTGGCCTATCTGTTGGGCGAAGCCTGGTTTATGGGACTGCCATTTAACGTAGACCCGCGGGTGCTGGTGCCGCGTTCACCGCTGGCAGAGCTGCTGGAAAATGGCTTGCAGCCCTGGCTGGGCGATGTTTATGTTGAGCGTATTCTGGATTTGTGTACCGGCAGCGGCTGCATTGGTATTGCCGCAGCCACGGTGTTTGACAGCGCCGAGGTTGACCTGGCGGATATATCCACCGACGCGCTGGCGGTGGCCGATTCCAATATTGCCTTGCATCAATTGGGCGAGCGGGTGCGTACCGTGCAATCGGATGTGTTCAGCAATCTGAATGAACGTTACGATGTGATTCTGAGTAACCCGCCCTATGTCAATGCACGGGATCTGGCCGACATGCCTGTGGAGTTCGGCCATGAGCCAGTATTGGGCCTGGCGGCCGGTGAAGACGGCCTGGAGATTGCCCATCGCATATTGGCCGGAGCGGCTGATCGGCTGACCGACAACGGTCTGTTAATTGTGGAAGTCGGTAACAGCTGGCCAGAGCTGGATGCGGCCTACCCTCAGCTGCCGCTGACCTGGCTGGAGTTTGAAAACGGCGGCGACGGGGTGCTCGCTATTGTCGCTAAAGACTTGCGTAAATATCTGTCGAACAGCTGAAAAAATCTTCGCATCTTTTTTATAACAACTTGATAAGATACTGAATTATGTCTGGAAACACATTTGGCAAGCTGTTTACGGTGACCACGTTTGGTGAAAGCCACGGGGCCGCTCTGGGGTGTGTGATTGATGGCTGTCCGCCGGGGCTGGAGCTGTGTGAAGACGACATGCAGTACGATCTTGATCGCCGCAAACCGGGCACGTCGCGCTACACCACCCAGCGTCGCGAAGCCGATGAAGTGCGCATTCTTTCCGGCGTATTCGAAGGCCGCACCACCGGCACTCCTATTGGTCTGCTGATTGAAAATATCGATCAGCGCTCCAAAGATTATTCAAAAATCGCCACCCAGTTTCGCCCGGCCCACGCCGATTACACCTATCACCACAAATTCGGTGAGCGGGATTATCGCGGTGGTGGACGCTCTTCGGCCCGCGAGACCGCCATGCGTGTGGCCGCCGGCGCCGTAGCGCGGAAATTCCTGCTGCATCGCCTAGGCATTACCGTGCGTGGCTACCTGAGCCAATTAGGCCCGATAAAAGCCGAGACCCTGGATTGGGAGCAAGTGCACCAGAATCCGTTTTTCTGCCCGGATGCCAGCAAAGTGCCGGAAATGGAAGCCTACATGAAGGCGTTGGTCAAAGAAGGCAACTCTATTGGCGCCCGTATTAACGTGGTAGCCGAAGGCGTACCACCGGGGCTGGGCGAGCCGGTGTTTGACCGGCTAGACGCAGACCTTGCCCACGCTTTGATGAGCATTAACGCGGTAAAAGGCGTTGAAATTGGTGCCGGTTTTGGTTGTATTGACCAAAAAGGTACTCAACACCGTGACGAAATGACACCGGAAGGATTTTTGTCGAACCAAGCTGGTGGCATTCTGGGCGGTATTTCCTCTGGCCAGCCTATTCTGGCCAGCATTGCGCTCAAGCCGACCTCCAGCCTGCGCTTGCCGGGCCGGAGTATTGATGTTGACGGCAACCCGGTCGAGATTATCACCACTGGCCGCCACGATCCTTGCGTGGGCATTCGCGCGACGCCCATCGCCGAGGCGATGATGGCCATTGTGCTAATGGACCACTATTTGCGCCATCGCGGCCAGAACGCTGATGTGCGAGTAACCACCCCGGTGCTGCCTCAGCTTTGATGCACCAGGGATGAGACACCGGGGACGGATTTGAAATCCGTCCCCGCTCCTCGCTCATCAGGGACGGATTTCAAATCCGTCCCTACTGGCTCGAAAATGGTACTGAAAGGTAGCGTCGCGAATCAAAGGTAAGGGATAACAGTGACGCACTGGCGCCTGTCGAATTTGTATTTCTGGTTCTTCGCCCTGCTGGGCGGCATGCTGCCTTACTGGTCGCTTTACCTTGATGGCCGCGGCTTTTCTTATCTGCAAATCGCCAGTTTGATGGCGACCATCCAGCTTACCAAAATTGTGGCTCCCAGCGTGTGGGGCTATTTGGGCGATCGCACAGGGCAAAGAGTGCGCCTGGTACGCTTCGGAACCATCACCGGTTCTCTGTGTTTTGCTGGCGTGTTCTTAGAGCCCGGCTTCACTGGCCTGCTGCTGGTTATGTTGGCGTTCACTTTTTTCTGGAACGCGGTGCTCCCTCTTTACGAAGTCATCACCCTTCAGGTTCTGGGTTCGCAGCGGGATCAATACGGTAAAATCCGTTTGTGGGGTTCGGTGGGTTTTATTGCCGCCGTGGCGTTGATTGGCGTACTGCTGGAATGGGTGGATATTCGCTATTTGCCGATGCTGCTGATTCCGCTGTTTGCCGGCATTGCGGTGTCGGCCTGGATGCTTCCGGTTGAAAAAATCGTTCGCACCCAGAAGTCCCCGCGGGGCAGCCTGAAGGCTATTTTGACTCATCCTGCGGTAATTGCGTTTTTTGTCATGAACTTTTTGCTGCAAGTGGCCCACGGCTCTTACTACACGTTTTTCAGTATTCACCTGCAGCTGCATGATTACGGCAAGCTGGCCATTGGTCTGTTGTGGTCACTGGGGGTTATCGCCGAAATTGTGCTGTTTATGGTAATGCATCGCCTGGGCGCGCGTTTCAGCGTGCGAAACATTGTGCTGGCGGCCTTGCTGCTAAGCCTGTTGCGCTGGTTGCTGATTGCGGAAATGGCGTCGGTGCTGCCTGTGCTGATATTTGCCCAGCTGTTGCATGCGGCGTCTTACGGCGCGTTACATGCGGTGTCGGTGCAGTACATTCAAGGCTTTTTCGGCCGCCATCACCATGGCCAGGGGCAAGCACTTTATAGCGGTTTAACATTTGGTGCCGGTGGGGCTTTGGGTGCCTGGGGTGCGGGGTTCCTGGTAGACGGCATTGATACCTCCGCGGCCTTTCTGGGTAGCGCGGTTGTCACCGCCTTGGCGTTCGCCGCGGCCTGGCGCGGTTTGCGACCACCGCCCCCGCCGCCTGAGCTGGAGAGAGGTAGGGGACAGATTTGAATTTTGTCCCCGCTTTGCCGGGAATCTGAGGATAGGGAACAGACTTCAAGTCTGTCCCCGGTGTGCGGTGGGCAGAGGGCAGATTTCAAATCTGTCCCCTGCTTTAACGGTTACCGCGCCGGGCTTCTTCCTGTTGTTCCACAATCGCCAGTAGAGCCTGGGCGGCACCGCTCAAGTTTCTTCCTGACAGGCCAATAGCACCCATCAGCCGCGCCACTGAATGTGCTACCGGCACTACCCGCAGGCTGCTGTCCAGCATGCGCACCGGCAATACGCTCCAGCCAAGACCCACACTGGTCATCATTTTCAGGGTTTCCAGGTAATTTGTGGGCATCTGTGAGTTTAACGGCAGGTTGGCCTCCATAAATAGCCGGCTGACTATCCGGTAAGTTCCCGTGCTGGTGTCTGGCAATAGCGCCGCGTGGCCAGACAAGTCCGCCAGAGTAGGCTGTTCCAGCGCTGCCAGCGGATGCTCCGGCCCGACCACAAACGCCATTGGGTCTGGCCATTGGGCGTACACCTTAAAGTTCGGGTCTATACCATCGCTCAGGGTCACAAACGCCAGTTCGGCGCCGCGTTTGCGCATCTGAGCGTAGGCGGCGTCTGATTCCATAAATTGAAGATCAAGGGTGACTTGCGGATGGTCGCGTTTGAAACGCCGCAGCCAGCTTGGCAGGTGGTGCAGGCCAATGTGATGGCTGGCAATAATCTGTAGTTCACCAGCAACTTCGCGGGTGCTTGGCGACAGGGCAATGCGGGCGTTGTGGATTTCATCCAGAATTCGCCTGGCATGGGGCAGTAGCCGAGCGCCGGCGTCGGTTAACTTAAGCTGGCGTTGGCTGCGATCAACCAGTTCGGCGCCAAGCTGGGCCTCTAGGGCGGCCAGCCGCTTACTAATGGCAGGTTGGGTAATGTGCAGCTGCTCGGCGGCTTCAGAGAACGAGCCCTGGTCAACAATGGCCAGAAAGGCGCGCAATGTGTTGGAATCCATAAGTATCATGACTGCCGTCGGCTAAAAGTGCTTTTTAGAACACCTTGAAGCGTTTCATTCTGCTCAATAGTATTCCAAACAGGAATGCTATGCATAAAAAACATGAATTGAGGTTATTGGTCAGGCACTTTAAACTGTTTAAACAATCAGAATTCTAAAGCGCGTAGCCGCACCAACGGCGATGAGTTTTGTTTAAAACCCAAAAACGATGAGAGAGCGATCATGGCGGGTAAAACCTTATACGACAAATTGTGGGACGATCATCTGGTAAAACAGCGTGATGACGGCTCTGCGCTTATTTACATTGACCGCCACCTGCTGCACGAAGTGACGTCGCCGCAGGCGTTTGAAGGTCTGCGCCTGGCCAACCGAAAGCCTTGGCGGATTGATGCCAATCTGGCAACGCCCGACCATAACGTGCCTACCACTGACCGCGCCATGGGAATCGACGGCATTGTAGACCCGGTGTCGCGCATTCAGGTAGAAACCCTGGACAGCAACTGCGACGAGTTCGGCATTCTCGAATTCAAGATTAAAGACCAGCGCCAGGGCATAGTGCACGTGATCGGGCCCGAGCAGGGTGCAACCTTGCCCGGTATGACCATTGTCTGCGGTGATTCCCATACCTCGACCCACGGCGCGTTTGGCTGCCTGGCCCACGGTATTGGTACTTCAGAAGTGGAACACGTGCTGGCTACCCAGTGCCTGGTGCAGCAGAGAATGAAAAACATGCTGGTGAAAGTGAATGGCCAGTTGGGTAAAGGCGTAACCGCCAAAGACGTCGTGCTGGCGATTATTGGCAAAATCGGGACCGCTGGCGGTTCCGGCCATGCCATCGAGTTTGGCGGCGACGCCATACACGGCCTGAGCATGGAAGGCCGGATGACGGTGTGCAATATGGCGATTGAGGCCGGCGCCCGCGTTGGCATGGTGGCGGTAGACGGCACCACTATTGATTACGTCAAGGGTCGGCCGTTTTCACCTGAGGGTGAAGCCTGGGATGCAGCTGTTGTTCATTGGCGTACCTTGCACAGTGATCTGAGCGCCGAATTCGACAAAGTGGTTGAGTTTGACGGTGCGGATATTGAACCTCAGGTTAGTTGGGGCACATCCCCGGAAATGGTGGCGAATGTGGCCGGCCAGGTGCCAGATCCGGCTAAAGAAACCGACTTGATCAAACGGGAAGGGCTTGAACGTGCGCTGAAATACATGGGTCTGCTGCCCAATCAGTTGATCACCGACATCAAGCTGGACCGGGTATTTATTGGTTCCTGTACCAACAGCCGGATTGAAGACCTGCGCGAGGCGGCGCTGGTGGTTAAAGGCCGCAAAGTGGCGGGTAGTTTGAAACAGGCCATGGTGGTGCCGGGCTCGGGCTTGGTGAAGTTGCAGGCCGAAGCTGAGGGGCTGGACAAGATTTTCCTGGAAGCGGGCCTGGAATGGCGTGACCCCGGTTGCTCTATGTGCCTGGCCATGAACGCCGATAAGTTAGGGCAGGGCGAGCATTGTGCGTCTACCTCTAACCGTAATTTTGAGGGACGTCAGGGCTTTGGTGGACGTACCCACCTGGTTAGCCCGGCTATGGCAGCGGCGGCAGCGATTGCCGGCTATTTTGTTGACGTTCGTGAAATGCTGAACTGAGCTACAGGAGACAATGACCATGCGCGCATTTACCCAACACCAGGGCCTCGTAGCCCCCATGGACCGTTCCAACGTGGACACGGACCTGATCATTCCCAAGCAATTTTTGAAGTCCATCAAACGCACCGGCTTCGGCCCCAACCTGTTTGATCCATTGCGTTATCTGGACGAGGGTGAGCCTGGTCAGGACAGTTCCCAGCGCCCGTTAAACACGGATTTTGTGCTGAACCAAAAACGTTACAGCGGCGCCAGCGTGCTGTTGGCCCGCACCAATTTTGGTTGCGGTTCCAGCCGTGAACACGCGCCTTGGGCGCTTGAAGATTTCGGCTTTCGGGTGATTATTGCTCCCAGTTTTGCTGATATTTTCTATAATAACTGCTTTAAGAATGGGCTGTTGCCTATTGTTCTTGATGAAAAAATAGTTGACCAGCTGTTTGTTGAAACTGAGGCCAGCGAAGGTTATGAACTGACGGTGGATCTTGCAGCCAACACCGTTATCACGCCGTCTGGCGAATCTTTCAGCTTTGACGTAGACGGCTTTCGTCGCCATTGCCTGTTGAATGGCCTGGACGATATTGGTGTGACGTTGGAAGACGCCGATGTTATTCAGCATTACGAAGATGCGCGCCGCAAAACCGCGCCCTGGCTGTTTGGTGCCGGCCAGTAATTTGGCTGCCACACCCATGTCGAAACCGATATCAAGGAACCCGAAATGTCACGAACCATATTATTGCTGCCGGGCGATGGCATTGGCCCTGAAATCATGGGCGAGGCCGAAAAAGTACTGCGCCGGGTAAATGAGTCGTTCAAGCTTGATTTGACCTTTCAGCACGGCCTGGTTGGCGGTGCTGCGCTGGACGATTCCGACACCCCGCTGCCGGATGAAACCCTGGAGTTGGCCACCAAGGCCGACGCGATTCTGCTGGGCGCCGTTGGCGGCCCGAAGTGGGACGCCCTGCCGATGGCCAAACGCCCGGAAAAAGGTCTGCTGGGCCTGCGTTCCAACCTTGAACTGTTTGCCAATTTTCGCCCTGCTATTCTTTATCCGCAGCTGGCGTCTGCTTCTTCGCTGAAACCGGAAGTGGTGTCCGGGCTGGATATCATGATTATCCGTGAGCTGACCGGCGGCATTTACTTCGGTCAGCCCCGCGGTGTGCGGCAGCTGGAAAGCGGTGAGCGCCAGGGCTATAACACTTATGCCTACACAGAGACTGAAATTCGCCGTATTGGCCGGGTCGCGTTTGAAACGGCCCAGCAGCGCGGCAAAAAACTGTGCTCGGTCGACAAGGCCAACGTGTTGGAAGTGACCGTGCTGTGGCGTGAGATCATGAACGAGCTCAAGCTCGAGTATCCGGACGTAGAGCTGTCCCACATGTACGTGGACAATGCCGCGATGCAGCTGGTGCGCGCACCCAAGCAGTTTGACGTGATTGTAACCGGCAATATGTTTGGTGATATTCTTTCTGACGAAGCCGCTATGCTGACAGGCTCCATCGGCATGCTGCCATCGGCTTCGATGAATTCGGCGAAGCAGGGCATGTACGAGCCTTGCCATGGTTCGGCACCTGATATTGCCGGCAAAGGCATTGCAAACCCGTTGGCGACCATTCTTAGCGTTGCGATGATGCTACGCTATAGCCTGGATGAAGGCGCCGCCGCCGCAGCCATTGAGACTGCGGTTAGCAAGGTACTGGACCAGGGCTTGCGCACGGCGGATATAATGTCGGAGGGCTGCACCCGGGTTTCTACCCGTGAAATGGGTGAAGCGGTACTTGCGCAGCTATAATTGGACAGTGTGCTCAAGTCGATAGTATGTTAAATCGACAGCATTTTAATTGGCAGTAATGCAGCGTTGTTACTGCGTAAAAATTCATCTTGTCTGCGCCAGCGACACCGGCTGCTGACAGGTATAAAAGAGGTTCAAAAGCCGCATGAAGCGAGTTGGGCTTGTAGGTTGGCGTGGCATGGTGGGCTCTGTCCTCATGCATCGTATGCGTGAAGAAAACGATTTCGCGGATATCGAACCGGTATTCTTTTCCACGTCGCAAACCGGGCAACCGGCGCCGGATGTGGGCCGCGATGGCATTCTGCCGCTGCAGGACGCCTTCGATATCGACACACTAAAGACCCTGGACGTGATTCTGACCTGTCAGGGCGGCGACTACACCTCGGCGGTGTATCAGAAATTGCGAGATGCCGGCTGGAACGGCTATTGGATAGACGCTGCGTCTACCCTGCGCATGGTTGACCATTCTGTCATTGTGCTAGACCCGGTTAACCGCAACGTAATTGACGCTGCGCTCGACAAAGGCGTGAAAGATTACATCGGAGGCAACTGCACGGTGAGCCTGATGATGTTGGCCTTGGACGGTTTGCTAGAGCAGGACTTGATTGAATGGGTATCGCCCATGACGTATCAGGCCGCTTCCGGTTCCGGCGCGCAGAACATGCGAGAGTTGCTGAACCAGATGGGCGAGCTGAATGGCAGCGTTAAAGCCGAGCTGGACAGCCCGTCTTCTGCGATTCTGGAGATTGACCGCAAGGTGACCGACACCATGCGCAGCAACGAGTTTTCGACCGAGCACTTTGGCGTGCCGCTGGCGGGCAGCCTGATTCCGTTTATCGACAAACAGCTCGAAAACGGTATGAGCAAGGAAGAGTGGAAAGCCGGTGTTGAAACCAACAAGATTCTGGGCCGCAGCGACAATCCGATTCCCATTGACGGTTTGTGCGTTCGAATTGGTGCCATGCGCTCACACAGCCAGGCACTGACCATAAAGTTGCGCAAAGATCTGCCTGTTGCCGAAATCGAGAAGATTCTGGCCGCCGGCAACGATTGGGTGAAAGTTATCCCCAACGAGCGCGAGGCCAGCATGCACGAGCTGACACCGGCAAAGGTAACCGGCACCCTGAGTATTCCAGTGGGCCGTATACGCAAATTGACCATGGGGCCGGAGTACATTTCTGCGTTTACTGTGGGCGATCAGTTGTTGTGGGGCGCGGCAGAACCGCTGAGGCGCATGCTGCGAATTCTTCAGAGTCGTTGATTTAATGCCAACTGCGTCCGGTTTCAAACAACCGGTGAGGGGCGAAGGCTGCTTTCAGCCTTCGCCCCTGTTATTTTTAGAACCATAAAAGCCGGTGTCGCCTCAGTGCCCGCAGTGACTTTATGTTTGTAATGGCTATACGTTTACGGTGAAAAATTGGCAAAGTAGCGTAGCAGTGCACTGAAGAACGTTGATTCATTGATAAAATGATGCTTATCAACAATACTGGCCGAGGTGAGAATTAAAGTTCCGCCACACTTATACAACACCCAGACGGAAGTCATCCAACCTCGTCCGAAACTGCTTTAACGCCGCTGTGCACCGAAGCAGGTACGAATAACGGAGACTGGAAAGGAAAAAGCATGAAGGTACGCAAGCTTGCGGTTGCTCTGGCACTGGCTGGAGGTCTTGGCTCTGGCGTTGCACAAGCCCTGGGATTAGGGGAGGTGGAGCTTCAGTCCTACTTGAATGAGCCTCTGGATGCACAAATTGTGCTGCGCCAGAGCCGCGGCATAAGCCCTGGTGATGTTTTCGTAAATGTGGCTTCGGAATCCGCTTATCAGCGGGTCGGCCTTAATCGCGGCCAGTTTGCCAGTAAGTTGGAATTTCAGGTGGTTACCCGCAGTGATGGCAGCCTGGCGGTAAGCGTGTCTTCCCGCGAACCATTACGAGAGCCGTACCTCAGTTTTCTGCTGGAGTTAACCTGGCCCAGCGGCCGCGTGCTGCGTGAATATTCGGTGTTGGTAGACCCACCCGTGTATGCGGCAGAGACAGGAACCCGGGAACCGCTTGTCGCGGCATCGTCTGCCGGCCGCAGCAACTCATTGCCCAGCGCAGAGAGCGGCTCAGTAAGCCGCTCTGAGTCAGCCGGTTCTGGCGCTGGTTCTGGTTCTGCGCAGTCTCTTGCGTCTGGCAGTGTTTACGGCCCTACAACGTCGTCTGACACTCTGTGGAGTATTGCCATCAGGATGCGCCCAAGCAACAGCGTATCGGTGCAACAGGTTATGCTGGCGATTCAGGACCTTAATCCTGATGCCTTCATAAACGGCAATATCAACCGGCTGAAACGCGGTGAAGTTCTTCGCGCACCTTCGCTTGCGCAGATTGAGCGACTTGGCCAGGGCCAGGCAATCCAGGCTGTGCGAGCCCAAAACCAGGACGTCATCGCAGCCCGTGCAACTATTGATGCCAGTGCAGCGGCTGTGCCCCCTGCGCCCGCGGCAATAGACGGCGGGGATGCGGAACTGAAACTGATTGTGGCCGAGACCAAAGCGCCGCAGGCCGGTAATACCACTGAACAGAGCGGGTCTGCCGGTACTGACGGCAACCAGGCGGATGGCGCAGATGCCGGCACCATGGTAGCGCTCGAAGAGCTTGACAGTGCGCGCCGTGAAAACAGCGAGTTAAATACCCGTGTTAATGCACTGCAAGAGCAGATGGAAACTCTGCAGCGGTTGCTGGAGCTGAAAAACAGCCAGTTGGCCGACATGCAGCAGGCTGGTATCAACGGCGAGAGCGCGGTTGACAGCATGAACCAAAATGCAGCCGATGACCCCGCAGTTGCTGATGATGTCGCTAGTGCCAGCGTGGCGACAGAGCCGACAGCTGATATCAACGCTGCTGCCGAGACTGGCGATACAGCGAATGCTACCAACGACCCCGCCGTTACTGCAGAGGATGACGCCGAACCGGCTGCTGAGGTGGCAGCGCAACCTCAGCAGGACGCACAACCACAGGCGACGCAGCCTGATGCGGTCGAAGCAAGCGTGGCCCCGAGTGGTTTGGTCGACAGCATTATGAGCAACCCGCTGTACCAGATGGTTTTGGGCGGCGGTTTGCTGTTGCTGTTGCTACTGTTGCTTCTGGTGTCTCGCCGCAAATCTAAAAACCAGGATGTAGCCGAGAACGATACCGACTTTGATCAAGCGCCCCCGGTTGAACCCGTACCAAGGTCCAACTCGTTTGACCTGGACCTTGTCGATCACGAACCGTCAGTGCCTGAAGCTGGGCCAGACGTTCTGGCAGAGGTTGATTCCTACTTGGCTTACGGTCAGCACGAACAGGCGGTAAATACTCTGGAGTCTGCGATTTCCCGCGAGCCTAGCCGCACCGACCTGCGCCTGAAGTTGCTGGCGGTCTACGCGGACGCCCAGAATAGAGTGGCTTTTGAACGTCAGTATGGCGAGCTCATTGCTTTGGATGATGGCGAGGCCATGGCCGAGGCTGATCGTTTGCTGACAGATCTGGAACAGGCGGAAGCGGCACCCAGCATCGATGATCTTGAATCCGAATTGCGCTCCGGTTCCTTTGCAGGCTCTTTTGGGAGCTTCGATGAGGAAGCAGAAGACGCAATAGACAGCACCAATCCGACGTTAGACGATCCTATAGACTACGATCTGGCCACTATTGAAGACTTGGGCGACAAGGGAGAGCCTGCAAAGTCGGACGTGTCGGAAGATTTTGACGACTTTGACGATTTTGCGTTGTCCGACGAATTCGCCAGGGAATTTGCCGATGAAGACGCTGTGCCTTTGGCTAAGGCTAACGAATCTGTAAACACGGCCGGCAAGACATCTGACGATGATGATCTAAGTCTGGACGAGGCCTTCCTGGACGAGTTGGATGCAGAACTTGATAAAGACGACCCCGAGGCTGAACTCAAGCCTTTTGACATGCAAGAATCGGATTTGGGCAAGCTGGATCCTGATCTGGATAAATTGGACCTGGAAATTTCGGACGAAGACCTGGCGCTGATGGGCGAATTTGCCGATAGCGCAGATAGCACCAGTCTCACTGGTGGCGATGAAACCGAATCCGAAGCAGAAGAACTGCCGGAAATGACCGACGCAGAACTGTTGGCTTTGGAGCTGGGTGACGATCCGCAAGCCGAGGAAGAGCTGGGCGCTCGGTTGGCCGAGAATCAAGACGACGAAGACGACATTAGCCTGGACGATCTGGAGACGCTGGAATTGCCCGAAGAAGACCTTCCTGCGTATGACCTTCCTGAGGACGACCTGTCGGAAGACGATCTTCCAGAAGTGGATTTGTTGGAAGAGGATCTTTTAGAAGACGACCTCCCCGTTGTGGCACCTGGTGCGCCTCGATCGATCGACGAGAGCGATCTGGGTGACGACGATGATTTCGACTTCCTGGCTGGCACCGACGAGGCAGCAACCAAGCTGGATTTGGCGCAGGCCTACGTTGAGATGGGTGATGTTGACGGTGCGCGCGACATTTTGATGGAAGTGGAACTCGAAGGCACCGCCGAACAGAAGGCAGAAGCGAAGGAACTGCTTAAAAATCTGTCCTGATTGGTTATAATCCATCAAGTAAAGCCGGTGCTCAGAGCCTTCTGACCGCCGGCTTTGTCTTTTAACACTCAGATCACACATCGAGCTGACTCTTGTTTCTTGAACCCCAGGCGCTTACAGCGGATACACCCATTGGCAACGGCCGTGTGGCATTGGTCTTGGAATACGATGGCCGCGAATTCCACGGCTGGCAGCAACAAAAATCCGGTATTCGCGCTGTGCAGCAACAGTTGGCAAAAGCCGCCAGTAAAGTCGCCGATCACGATGTGGAACTGGTGTGTGCGGGCCGCACCGATGCCGGTGTTCACGCCAGTTACCAGCTGGTTCATTTTGATACGCCGTCACTGCGCACGATGCGCTCTTGGGTGATGGGTATTAATACTGCCTCGCCTTTTGATATTTCCGTACGATGGGCTGGCCAGTGCCAGGGCGACTTTCATGCCCGGTTTTCCGCGGTTTACCGTCGCTATCGCTACATTATCTACAACAACCCGGTGCGCCCAAGTATTCAACGCGGCCAGGTTAGCTGGAACTTTCAGCCTTTAAATGCCGAAAACATGCATCAGGCGGCCCAGGCGCTGGTTGGCGAACACGATTTTAGTGCTTTTCGTGCTGCTGGCTGTCAGTCTCATAGTCCAATTCGATTTTTGCAGAACATCAGCGTAATGCGCAAAGGCGATTATCTGGTGATTGACGTTCAGGCCAATGCGTTCTTGCATCACATGGTGCGCAATATCGCCGGGGCCTTGATGGCCGTAGGTTGCCAAGAGCAGGCGTCGGATTGGATTGGCCAAGTTCTGGCGACGAAGGATCGCAGGCAAGCTGGCGTGACCGCACCGCCTGATGGTTTGTACCTGGTAGACGTGGGTTACCCCGCCGAATTCGGAATACCCCAGCCCAGTTGTGGCCCGGCGTTTGCTGAACCATGGTTTAGCGCGAAGCAGAATCGGCCGGTTTCGGCCACCCATATTCACCGTAAACAGAGGCCGTCCAACTGTGGCTAGCCGTGTAAAGATCTGTGGCCTGACCCGCCCAGAGGATATCAACGCCGCAGTGGCTGCTGGCGCTGACGCAATTGGCCTGGTTTTTTATGACCCAAGCCCGCGGGCTGTCAGTATTGATTTAGCGCGGCAACTGGCAGCGCAGATACCGGCGTTTGTGAGCGTAACGGGGTTATTTGTGAATCCGCAGGCGGATTTTGTAAGGCAGGTGTTGCAGCAGGTGGCTCTGGACCTGTTGCAGTTCCATGGTGACGAAACGGCTGCTTTCTGTGAGCAGTTTCAGCGCCGCTGGATTAAAGCCATACGGGTACGGCAGCAAGGGCAGATTGAACAGGCCTTTGAGAAGTACAAAAAATCAGCTGGTTTGCTGGTTGATGCCTGGCACCCTGAGCAATACGGGGGCACCGGCCACGGATTTAACTGGTCACTGATTCCTGAACAACGGCCGTTGCCACTGATATTGGCCGGTGGCTTGCAACCTGATAACGTTGTTGCAGCCGTGCATCAGGTACGCCCTTGGGCGGTGGACGTCAGTGGCGGCGTGGAAATCGGCAAAGGCATCAAATGCGCCAAAAAGATGGCAGACTTTGTGGCCGCGACCAGAAGTGCTGGGTCTTGGTAGACTTACGGATCGGTTAAATAGAGCGCGGGTGCAGGGTACGCGATTGGAAAGATTGGGCCAGCCCGGCGTTGTATGTACTATGTTTCATTAAATGAGACGTTTACACAGCATGGCATGCTGCCAGAATAGGGTCATTAAACACGCTATCCGAGGGTGTAATTGCTGGCCGCTAGCGGGTGTTTGCAATAGAACGATCAAAACAGGTTCTACAGACGGGATTAAATCATGAGTAGTTGGCTAGATAAAATAATGCCGAGCAAGATCCGCTCGGAATCCAAGACGAGGACCGGTGTTCCGGAAGGCCTGTGGAAAAAGTGCCCGAAATGTGGCGCCTTTTTGTACAAGCCCGAGCTGGAAAAAAACCTGGACGTGTGCCTGAAGTGTAATCATCACTTGCGAGTGGGTGCCCGCCGCCGCCTTGATATTTTTCTGGATGCAGACGGCCGCGAAGACATTGGCGCAGATCTGGAACCTTGGGACCGCCTCAAGTTCAAAGACACCAAGCGTTATAAAGACCGCCTGACGCAAGCCCAGAAAGCGACGGGCGAAAAAGACGCCTTGTTGGCCATGAAGGGCACTACCATGGGGATTTCACTGGTGGCTTGCGCCTTCGAGTTCAATTTTCTGGGTGGCTCTATGGGCCAGACGGTTGGGGAAAAATTTGTACGGGCGGCCAATGTGGCGCTGGAAGAGCGTATTCCTCTGGTGTGCTTCTCTGCCAGCGGCGGCGCGCGTATGCAGGAGGCCATTCTTTCGTTGATGCAGATGTGCAAAACCGCCGCTGTTCTTGAGCGTATGAAGCAACACGGCGTGCCGTATGTTTCGGTAATGACCGACCCGGTATTCGGCGGCGTGTCGGCCAGCCTGGCTATGTTGGGCGACCTGAACATCGCCGAACCTAACGCACTGATCGGCTTTGCCGGGCCGCGGGTGATTGAGCAGACCGTGCGTGAAAAGTTGCCCGAAGGATTCCAGCGCAGCGAGTTTTTGTTAGAGCATGGTGCTATCGATATGATTCTGCACCGTCACCAGATGCGCGAACGAATTGCACACCTGCTGGCAAAATTCGGCAATTTGGAAAAACCTGAAACCGAAGCACCCATTGAAATTGAAGTGACTGAAAAGCCGGACGAAGATGCCTCAGTCGCATAAGCCGGATCAGCACGCGCCGAAAATAACGGCCCCCGGCGCCGATGCCAGCCTGGGCCAATGGCTGAGCTACCTTGAGGCCATTCACCCAGTTGAAATCGAGCTGGGACTGGACCGAGTGATGGTGGTTTTGCAGAGACTGTTTCCGGATAAGCCCAAGGCCCGCATTATTACTGTGGCTGGCACCAACGGCAAGGGCAGCACCGTCGCAGCCCTGGAAGCTCTGTTGCAGGAAGCAGGGCGCCGCACGGCGGCCTACACGTCGCCGCATCTTCAGGTGTACAACGAGCGCGTACGTCTGCTGGGCGAGCAGATTTCAGACGCGCAAATGATTTACGGGTTCGAAAGGGTTCAGGAGGCCAGGGCAGAAGTGTCGTTGAGCTATTTCGAATTTGGCACTCTGGCGGCGTTTGTGGCCATGTCCGAAGCCGATGTAGATGACTGGATTCTGGAGGTTGGTCTGGGTGGTCGTCTGGATGCTGTGAACGTGTTAGACGCGGATTTTGTGATTCTTACGTCGATTGACATCGATCATGCGAGCTTTTTGGGTAACGATCGTGAGTCTATCGGCTTTGAAAAAGCCGGGGTGTTGCGACGGGGTATCCCTGCGGTTTACGCCGATTTTGATCCTCCGCGTTCGGTATTGCAGCAAGCTTTATCGCAAGAGGTAGACTTGGCGTTGCTAGGCCGTGATTATCAGTTGGTGCAGTGTTCAAGCCAGCCGGCGATGGTGAATCTGGAGTTGGGAGACGAAGAGTTTCGCCTGCCAGATTTTGCCCTGCCGGTAAAAAGTCTGGCTGCAGCGGTTGTTGCGTCGCGCACCCTAGCGCCCAATCTGGGTGTTCAACAAATCGAGCGAGCCGTGGCTGGAGTGTCTGTGCCCGGGCGTTTTGAACAGGTAGCCACGTCGCCGCTGGTGATTCTGGATGTGGGGCATAACCCTCACGCGGCTTGCTGGCTGGCGAGTCGGTTGCGCCTGCTACAGCACCCGGAAACCCGCATTCATGCGGTCTACGGTGCGCTTGCGGATAAAGACGTGCAAGGCGTTGCCAAAGCGATGGCCAGCGTGGTTCACAGCTGGTATCTGGCCGGCTTGGTGAAGGAAGCTCCCCGCGGCTTCAGCGCTGAGGCTCTGAATGCGCAGTTTGAGCAATGCGGTATTGAGCCTGCAGGTTACTGGCACTCGGTGCCGGAGGCCCTGGCTGAAGCCCGCGGCCAAGCCCGTGCTAATGACATCGTGATTGTGTTTGGTTCGTTCTTTACTGTGGCGGCGGCCCGCAACCTTTTGTATCCAGACGCCGCCGTTACCAACCCGGGAGCATGATTGTGGACGGATTAAAACAGAGGATCATCGGCGCCCTGGTGCTGATTTCACTGGCGGTTATTTTTGTGCCGATGATCTTTGACGAGCCCCATTCCGGGCGCAACTCCACCTCGATAAACATTCCCGAAGAACCGCCATTTCCGGAAGTGAGCACCGAACCACCACCGCAGACCGCCATGCCGGAATATCAGAACGTTTCTGGGCCAGCCCCAGCGGACCGTGCCAGCGGGTCTGGGGACTTTAAGCTGATTGAAGAAGTGACGCCTGAGCCGCCTGAGCCGGCAACGCCGACTGCGGCCAGCAACACTGTTACGCCGCCACCGGTGGCCGAGGTTAAGCCGGCACCGGCTCGGCCGGAGCCCAGTCCGCAAACCGAGGAAGAGTTCAGTCGCTCTCTGGAAGGCGCTTGGGTTGTTCAGTTGGGCAGCTTTAGCGATGCTGATAATGCCCGACGTTTGCGTGATAGCGCCCGCGAAAAAGGCTACAGTTCACATCTTCAAGAGTTCAGCCGCGGCGACACCCGGCTGACCCGGGTATTTAGTGGGCCTTTCGCCAGCAAATCCGAATCCGAAGCGGCCAAAGCGGCCCTTGACAAGGCTTTTAGCCTAAACAGTTTGGTCACCAGCCCTGATTAATAAGCCGTCCAGCAAGGTTTTATCGCAACGGTGGTTTGGCAGAGCGCGGTTTCCTGATAGAATCCGCGCTCTCTATTTGCGTCGCCCGGGTGTTTCATGGATGCGTTGATCTGGATTGACTGGGTCATTATTGCGGTTATTACCATATCAACGCTGATCAGCCTAAGGCGCGGCTTTGTTCGCGAAGCCTTGTCGTTGGTTACGTGGATAATGGCCTTCATTGTTGCTCGCACATTTCACCCCCAGATGCAGTCGCTACTGGCCAGCACCGTGGAAACGCCCATGGTGAGGTCAGTTGCGGCATTCGCGATTCTGTTTATTGGTACGCTTATCGTGGGCGCTATCATTAATGGCATTATCGGGCAGCTGGTGAGGGCCACAGGCTTGTCCGGCACTGACAGGGTTCTGGGTATGGGCTTTGGCCTGTTGCGTGGGGTGCTGGTTGTGGTGGTGGGTATTGCTTTGTTGCGTTACACACCGGTGTCTCAAGACATCTGGTGGCAAGAATCGCTGATGATTGACCGGTTGTCGGTGTTAGAAGACTGGTCCCGCCGTACCTTCGGTGATGAGCTTTCCGGATTCCTTACTCCCCAAAGCGCAGAGTAGGGCATCTTGTAAAACCCGGTTATTCAAACGCCAGGCGCTGTATCAGGCAATCTGCCTGGCGTGGCTTTCATTCAGTTTTAACACTCGGAGAATCTCTATTCCATGTGTGGCATCGTCGGTATCGTCAGCACTTCGCACGTGAATCAGTTGCTTTATGATGCGCTGACCGTTCTTCAGCATCGGGGGCAGGACGCAGCAGGTATTGTGACCTTCGAAGACGAGCGTTTTTACCTGCGCAAAGATAACGGCTTGGTGCGCGATGTATTTCATACCCGCCATATGCACCGGTTAGTGGGCAACGTCGGTATTGGTCACGTTCGTTACCCTACCGCGGGCAGTGCGAGCTCTGCCGAGGCCCAGCCGTTTTATGTCAACAGTCCTTACGGCATTACTTTGGCCCATAACGGCAACCTGACAAACTCTGACGAGCTCAGTACCGACTTGTTTCGCACTGACCTGCGCCACATCAACACCAATTCAGACTCGGAAGTGTTGTTGAACGTGTTCGCTCACGAGCTCCAGAAACTGGGCAAGCTGCACCCGACCAAAGACGATATTTTTGCCGCCGTGCGTTCTGTACACGAACGCTGCCGTGGTGCCTACGCGGTTATCGCGATGGTTACCGGCTACGGCATCGTTGGTTTCCGCGACCCCAACGGCATTCGCCCGATCTGTTATGGCGTGCGCTTAGCCAGCGACGGCCGCAAGGAATATATGATTGCGTCTGAAAGTGTGGCCCTAGGCGCCTCCGGTTTCACCCTGGTGCGCGACATTGCGCCGGGCGAAGCGGTGTATATTGAAACCGACGGCACCTTTCACAGTGAGCAGTGCGCCAAACAGCCAAAGCTCTATCCGTGTATTTTCGAGCATGTGTACTTCGCTCGTCCGGACTCCATCATGGACAAAGTCTCGGTTTATAAAGCGCGTTTGCGCATGGGTGAAACTCTGGCGGATAAAGTGCTGAAGGATTTCGCCGATCACGATATCGACGTGGTTATGCCGATACCAGACACCAGCCGCACCTCGGCTATGCAGATGGCTCACCGTCTGGGCGTGAAATTCCGCGAAGGCTTTATTAAAAACCGCTACATTGGCCGTACATTTATTATGCCTGGCCAGACCATGCGGAAGAAATCGGTACGCCAGAAACTAAACCCCATTGATCTGGAGTTCCGCGGCAAGAACGTGATGCTGGTCGACGATTCCATTGTGCGCGGCACTACCTGCAAGGAAATCGTGCAGATGGCCCGCGATGCCGGCGCCCGCAAAGTGTATTTCGCTTCGGCCGCGCCCCCGGTGCGTTATCCCAACGTGTACGGCATTGATATGCCGTCTGCTAAAGAACTGATTGCTCACGATCGCACTGTGGAAGAAATACGCGAATTGATTGGCGCCGACTGGTTGCTGTATCAGAACCTGGAAGACCTGATTACCTCTGTTAGCGATGTTAATAGTGACATTGATGGCTGGGAATGTTCGGTGTTTACCGGTGAATACGTAACCGGCGATATTGATCGTGCCTATCTGGATCGCCTGGATGGCCAGCGTAACGATGCAACCCGCTCCGGCACTGTGACGAACGACACCGAAAACGGCAGTATAGACATGCATAACGACGATGACTGATGCTTTAAACAGCACAAGAATGCAATGACCAGCAGAAAACCATGACCAGGAGAAGACAATGACATTTTGCCGCGAAGAATCGGTTTTGATACCAGAATCAGACCTGGACGGCATGTCTGGCGATACCCTGGCGGTGCGCGCGGGGCAGGTTCGTACCGGTCAGCTGGAACACAGCGACGCTATATTCCCGACGTCCAGCTTCGTTTACGCCAGCGCGGCGCAAGCGGCCGCGCGTTTTTCCGGTGAAGAGCCCGGTAATATTTATTCGCGCTTTACTAACCCCACGGTGACCGCCTTCGAAAACCGCATTGCGGCGATGGAAGGCGGCGAACGGGCAGTGGCAATGGCTTCGGGTATGGCCGCTATTACCAGCACCTGCATGGCGCTGCTGAAGGCGGGTGACCATGTGGTGTGTTCACGGGACGTATTTGGCACGGTGAATTCGCTGTTTCAGAAATACCTGAGCAAATTTGGTGTTGAAACCACCTTTGTAAAATTAACAGACGAAGCCGGCTGGGAAGCGGCGATGCGGCCCAACACCCGGATGTTGTTTTTGGAAACGCCGTCTAACCCGCTGTGCGAAGTGGCAGATATTCGCAAGATGGCCGATTTGGCCCACGCCCACGATGCGCTGTTAGTCGTCGACAACTGTTTTTGCACCCCGGTGCTGCAGCAGCCGCTGGCGTTGGGCGCAGACCTGGTAACCCACTCCGCCACCAAATATCTGGACGGCCAGGGCCGTTGCGTAGGTGGCGTCGTTGTAGGCCCCCACGAGCTGCTGGAAGAAATATTCGTGTTTTTGCGGGCAACAGGCCCAACCATGAGCCCGTTTAATGCATGGGTGTTCATGAAGGGCCTGGAAACCTTACCAATTCGTATGCGAGCCCACTGTGACAATGCGTTAGAGTTGGCCCAATGGCTGCAGCAGCAAAGCGCGGTGGAAACGGTATTTTACACCGGCCTGCCGCAGCATCCGCATTATGAACTGGCCAAACGCCAGCAAAAAGCCTTTGGCGGCGTATTGTCGTTTCGGGTAAAAGGGGGCAGGGAAGAGGCCTGGCGCTTTATTGACGCCACACGCATGGTGTCTATTACCGCCAATCTGGGCGATGTGAAGACCACCATCACCCACCCTGCAACAACGACCCACGGGCGATTGTCGCCCGACGATAAAGAGCAGGCAGGTATCAGTGAAAACCTGATTCGCCTGTCGGTAGGCATTGAAGCCATTGACGACTTGAAAGCCGATCTTGACCGGGGTTTTCAGGCCCTTCAGAACCCCGGTCATGGCAACATCTGAGTCTTCATGGCCGCAAGCGCAAAAGCAAAAGACACATCGGCCCAGCCGTTGACTGATAAACAGCTGCGTTTTCGCAAACTGCTGTCCCAAGGCGCCCGCGAGGGCGCTGTTATTGCGCTAATTGCCCTGGCAATTTATTTGTGCATGGCGCTGTTCAGCTTCCACGCCAATGACGCCGGTTGGGCCAGTGTGGGGCACGATGCCCAGGTGCTGAATCACGCCGGCCGCAGTGGTGCCTGGCTGGCCAGCCTGCTGCGTAATTTCTTCGGCTACGTGGCATGGCTTTTTCCAGCCATGGTGGCAGGCTACGCGCTCCTGCTGATCCGCCTTCGCAATCGATCCCAAGACGTCCACTGGCCGCTGTTAATCGTGCGTTTTGGCGGGTTTATTCTGATTCTTCTGTCGGCAACCAGTCTGTTGTCGCTGTATTCTCTTTTCGGTCTGGGTGAATCTTCCGGCGGCGTGATGGGCGTAGCGGTAGCCGATGCTATGGTGCGGTTTTTTAACCTGCCAGCCACCACCTTGGTACTGATTGCCATATTTTTGTTTGCTCTAACCGTTACCACTGGGCTTTCCTGGTTCTGGCTGATGGACCAGTTGGGCGGCATCGCTCTGAGAGCAATCACCCGGATACAAGACTGGTTTAAAGGTCGCAGTTCGGCCCGGGAAGACGCTGAAGAAGCCGCCGACGATTATCAGCCACCGCTTTTAAACTATAGGGTTGAAGGCAAGTCTTCAAACCAGTTTGATGCCGAGATTCGCGCGGACAGAGCGAGTAAACGAGTGCGTTGGTGGCAGCGCATTCCCGGGCTTGGCGGCCGTGGCCAATCTGAAACGGAGGGCAGCGATGACTCCGAAGACTGGCTTGACCTGAGCGCCGATTCGGACGACGAGCCGGCGCGTATTGAAAGTTTCAGTGCCCATAATGAGAGCGCCGGCGGCAACGACAGCGATTTCGAACGCAGTAAACCCGCACCTGCATCGCGACCACCAGCGCGTAAATCCGCAGCGGCTGCCGCTAACAGCACGCCTCAAGGTGGCTCCCAGGGCACCGGCCGTTCATTCAAGATCGCGCCGTTTAAAAAAGACGATCAGGGCAAGCCCGGCGGCAGTAATGGAGCCGGCAAGCAATCTTCGCTGCTGGAAGATATCGAGAGCCCGATTCCACCGATCTCGCTGTTAGACCCGCCAGAGGAGCAGCAGGAAAAAGGCTACACCGAAGAATCCCTGCAACATATGTCGCGGCTGCTGGAAGAAAAGCTGGCCGACTTTGGGGTCACCGTCGAAGTGGTTGAGGTGAATCCCGGCCCGGTGATTACCCGTTTCGAGATTAAGCCGGCGGCGGGCGTTAAGGTCAGCAAAATTTCCAACCTGGCGAAAGACCTGGCGCGTTCGCTAGCGGTGCTGAGTGTACGGGTGGTTGAAGTGATCCCCGGAAAATCCGTGGTAGGCATTGAGATTCCCAATGAATACCGTCAGATGGTGCGGCTGAGTGAAGTATTGAGTTCGCGGGTATTTACCGAATCTACCTCCGCGCTGACCATGGCTCTGGGCAACGACATTGGCGGCAACCCCATAGTGGCCAACCTTGCGAAAATGCCCCACCTGCTGGTGGCAGGTACCACCGGTTCCGGTAAATCGGTCGGGGTGAACGCCATGTTGCTGAGCATGTTGCTGAAGGCCGGGCCGGAAGACGTGCGCTTTATTATGGTAGATCCGAAGATGCTGGAACTGAGCATCTACGACGGCATTCCCCACCTGCTGTCGCCGGTGGTTACAGACATGAAAGAAGCCGCCAATGCACTGCGCTGGTGTGTGGCTGAAATGGAACGGCGTTATCGCCTGCTAGCCACCTTGGGCGTGCGTAACCTGGCCGGTTATAACCGTAAGGTAAAAGAAGCGGCGGAGGCCGGTGAGCCCTTGCGAGACCCATTCTGGAAGCCCGACGAATACTTGGATAACGACGAGCAGCAACGGCCGGAACTGGAACCATTGCCGTCTATTGTGGTGGTGATTGACGAATTTGCCGACATGATCATGATTGTCGGTAAAAAAGTGGAAGAGCTTATCGCGCGAATTGCCCAAAAAGCTCGCGCCGCCGGTATCCACCTGATTCTGGCTACTCAGCGGCCGTCGGTAGATGTCATTACCGGTTTGATAAAGGCCAACATTCCCACCCGTATCTCGTTTCAGGTGTCGTCAAAAATTGACTCCCGTACCGTGCTCGACCAAGGCGGTGCGGAGCAGCTGTTGGGCCACGGCGATATGCTGTACTTGCCACCGGGATCTGGCTTGCCTGTGCGGGTACACGGCGCCTTTGTCGACGACGATGAAGTGCATAGGGTGGTTAGTGCCTGGAAAGCCCGAGGCGCGCCAGTATACATAGACGACGTTCTTAATGGCGCCGAAGGCGAAAATCTGCCTGGCGTGCCCAGCTTGAACGACGATGACAGCGAAACGGATACCTTGTTCGATGAAGCCGTGGCGTTCGTGACAGAAGGCCGCCGGGTGTCAATATCGTCGGTTCAACGTAAATTAAAGATTGGCTATAACCGTGCCGCCAACCTGGTCGAGGCAATGGAAGCTTCGGGGGTTGTCAGTTCGGCAGGCCACAACGGCGCGCGGGAAGTATTGGCTCCGCCGCCTCCACGGAACTAGTGCCCAGGAGCAGGCAATATGGCGAATAAAAGCACAACGGGTGTTCTGAAACAGCTGGCCACAGCGCTGTTTGCAATGATTCTGACCAGCGCGGCAACGGCGGCTGTCAGTGACGATTTACAAAAAGAGGGACTGCATAAAGACGCGGCGACTCAGCTGGCTGCGTTGTTGAGGGGTTACCAGACATACCAGGCTGACTTTATCCAAATTGTGGTGGGCAACGGCGGCGAACGCGTTCAGGAAAGCCACGGCTCTATGAAGGCCAAGCGTCCGGGACTGTTTTACTGGGAAAGCAAAGCGCCTATGGCCCAGTACATCGTCAGTAACGGCGATGAGGTGTCGGTGTACGATCCAGACCTGGAGCAGGTTACCGTGCACAAGCTAAACAGCGATGTGCAGGCCACGCCGGCTTTGCTGCTGAGCGGTGAGGTGGATAACCTGGCGCAGACCTATGACGTCTCTACCCGCAGGGTGGGCGACAACATCCGCGAATTTACGCTAACGCCTAAAAGCCCGGATTCACTGTTCGTCGCGTTGCGGATGTCGTTTTTTGACGGGCAGCTGCAGGAAATGCGAATGGAGGATTCCCTGTCGCAAATCAGTATTATGAGCTTTGATGACATTGTGCTGAACGCGGATATAGCAGCGTCGGTATTCAAGCTGGACTACCCGGCCGGTGTGGATATTATCCGTGACGGTAGCTAATGCAAGATAGCCTGTTTGCCATCAGCGGCGGATTTCGCCCGTTGGCCGCACGCATGCGGCCAACCCGGTTGGCAGACTATGTGGGTCAGCCCCATCTGGTTGGGCCCGGCAAACCGCTGCGGCGGGCGGTGGAACAGGGCCAGCTGCATTCAATGATTTTGTGGGGCCCGCCCGGGGTGGGCAAAACCACCTTCGCCCAATTGCTGGCTAACGTGAGTGACCTGGCCTTTGAAAGCGTATCTGCGGTACTCAGCGGGGTAAAAGACATACGCGCGGCTGTCGAGCGTGCGCGGGTACGCAAGCAGGGCAGCGGTCAGGACACCTTGCTGTTTGTGGACGAAGTTCACCGCTTCAATAAAAGCCAGCAAGACGCCTTTTTACCGCACATTGAAGACGGCACCTTTATTTTTGTGGGTGCCACCACCGAAAATCCGTCTTTCGAGTTAAACAGTGCGCTGCTGTCCCGCACCCGCGTTTACGTATTGAAAAACTTGGAAGATGACGATATTCAGCGCCTGCTTATCCGCGCGTTAAGCGCCGAGGAAGGCTTTGGTGGTCGCCTGCGGGTAGCCGAGGACGTATTGGCGATGATGGCCAGCGCCGCCAGCGGCGATGCCCGCAGGGCACTGAACATTCTGGAAGTGGCCGCCGATCTGGCGGAGCCAGACGTTGATGGTGTCGACAGCGTCAGTGAAGACCAGCTTGAGCTGGTGATGCAAACCAGTCTGCGCCGTTTCGATAAGGGCGGCGACGTTTTTTACGACCAGATTTCGGCGTTGCACAAGTCGGTAAGGGGGTCTGATCCAGACGGCTCGCTTTATTGGATGTGCCGTATGCTCGACGGCGGCTGCGACCCGCTATACGTGGCCCGCCGGCTGGTGCGCATCGCCAGTGAAGACATAGGTAACGCCGATCCCAGGGCGCTGCAGCTGACCCTCGAAGCTTGGGATACCCAAGAGCGCCTGGGTTCACCCGAAGGTGAACTGGCGCTGGCGCAAGCGGTGATTTACCTGGCTATGGCGCCAAAAAGCAACGCTGTTTATAAGGCGTTTAACCAGTGTATGGCTGACATCCGCCAAGATAAAGATTTCGAAGTACCGGTACATCTGCGCAACGCACCTACCCAATTGATGAAATCCATGGGCCACGGCGAATCTTATCGTTACGCTCATGACGAGCCCGACGCTTTTGCGGCCGGTGAAGGTTACTTACCTGAAGCCATCAGCAAGCGCCGGTATTATGAGCCGGTGGCTCGCGGCCTGGAAATCAAACTCGCTGAAAAACGCCAGCGCCTGGACCAGCTGAACGCCGCCAGCCCACGCAAACGCTATAGCTGAGGCACTGGGCTTTCTATCAGGGTGGCCTGTGGCTGAAGCACTGGCTACGGGCTGCCGTGACGGTATAATGGCGGCCTTTCATAAAATCATTGTTAAACCGACCAGTCAGGATAATCATGCTCGACCCAAAACGCGTCCGCAGCCAAACCGAAGACATTGCCCGCCGTTTGGCCATCAAAAACTTCACCTTTGATACCGCCGCCTTTGAGCAGCTGGAAGAGCGCCGCCGTGGCCTTCAGGTGCGGACCGAGACCCTGCAAGGCGAGCAGAATAAAAAATCCAAGTCCATCGGCAAAGCCAAAGCCTCTGGCGAAGACATACAACCGTTGCTGGATGAAGTAGACGATCTGAAAGCCCGTAAATCCAAGGCCGAAGACCAGCTGCGCGAACTTCAGGAAGAACTGAATCACTTTCTTGCCGCTATCCCGAACGTGCCGGATGAAGGCGTGCCCGCGGGTAAAGACGACGATGATAACGTTGAGCTTCGCACCTGGGGCACGCCTCGCGTGTTTTCGTTCGAGCCGCAAGACCACGTTGCTCTGGGCGAAGCTCTGAACGGAATGGACTTTGAGACGGCGACGAATCTGGCGCACTCGCGTTTTGTGGTGATGCGTGGTCAAGTGGCCCGCCTGCATCGCGCATTGGCGCAGTTCATGCTGGATTTGCACACCGAAGAGCACGGCTACACCGAAGCTTACGTGCCTTATCTGGTGAACGCCGAAGCACTGTTTGGCACCGGCCAGCTGCCAAAATTTGAAGCAGACCTGTTCCGTGTAGAGAGTGAAAAGCCGCTTTACCTTATTCCCACCGCGGAAGTGCCGGTGACCAACCTGATCGCCGACAGCATTCTGGATGCCGCTGAATTGCCGTTGAAAATGGTCTGTCACACGCCTTGTTTTCGCAGTGAGGCTGGCTCTTACGGCCGTGATACCCGTGGCATGATTCGCCAGCACCAGTTCGACAAGGTAGAGCTGGTTCAGGTTGTGCGGCCTGAAGATTCCGACGCGGCGCTGGATGCATTGACCGGCCACGCTGAAAAAGTATTGCAGCTGCTGGAGTTGCCTTACCGCACCATGGCTCTGTGTGGCGGCGATATGGGTTTTTCCGCTGCTCGCACTTACGATCTGGAGGTATGGCTGCCAGGGCAGCAGAAGTTCCGTGAGATTTCTTCCTGTTCCAATACCCGGGACTTTCAAGCCCGCCGTATGCAGGCGCGCTGGCGCAACCCGGAAACCGGCAAACCAGAGCCAGTGCACACCCTCAACGGCTCAGGTCTGGCCGTTGGCCGTGCTTTGATTGCGGTGATGGAAAACTATCAGCAGGAAGACGGCAGCATTACAGTGCCGGACGTTCTGAAGCCGTATATGCGTGGTCTGGACAAGATCGGCTAACTCAAATTAAAGCCGGGTACACCGCAGGGACAGATTTCAAATCTGTCCCTGCGGTGCTAAGTTGGACCCTTATCTTAAGCCCTGGCGCGTTTTGGCAGCACATCTTTGAGCTTGTTACGCATCTCGTGAACTGCTTTTTCGGTGGTGTCCCAGTCAATACAGGCATCAGTAACCGATACGCCATACTTCAGGTCTGCCAAATTCTGCGGGATCGACTGGTTACCCCAGTTGATGTTGCTTTCAATCATCAGGCTCTGGATGGAGGTGTTGCCGTCCAAAATCTGGTTAGACACGTCGTTCATTACCAGGGATTGAATAGCCGGGTCTTTGCTGGAGTTAGCGTGGCTACAATCCACCATGATGGCTTTTCGCAGGCCAGACTTCTCTAGAGCCTGTTCGCACAGGGCCACGTTGACTGAATCATAATTAGGTTTGCCACCACCACCGCGCAGAACCACGTGGCCGTAGTTGTTGCCCTTGGTGCGAATAATGGCAACCTGGCCTTGCTGGTTTATACCCAAAAAGCTGTGGGGGTGAGACACGGATTTCATGGCGTTTACGGCAACGTCTAGATTGCCATCGGTGCCGTTTTTAAAGCCAATGGCCATAGACAAGCCGCTGCTCATTTCCCGGTGGGTTTGCGATTCGGTGGTGCGGGCACCAATGGCCGACCAGGAGATCGCATCTTGAAGATATTGCGGGGAAATGGGGTCTAGCGCCTCAGTGGCCGTGGGCAGGCCCAGTTCGCTGATATCAATAAGCAGTTTGCGGCCGATGTGGAGGCCCTGCTGAATATCAAAGGTGTCGTCCAGCCGGGGATCGTTAATCAGACCTTTCCAGCCAACGGTGGTGCGCGGTTTTTCAAAATAGACTCGCATCACAATCAGCAGTGTGTCACTTACTTCGTCAGCCAGCTTTTTCAGGCGCCGGGCATAATCCAGAGCGGCATCAACATCGTGAATGGAGCAGGGGCCTAACACCAGAAATAGCCGGTGATCGGTGCCGTCCATAATGTTGTAGATATCCTGGCGACCTTTCGCCACGGTGGCGGCTGCTTTGTCTGTAAGCGGCAGATCTTGTTTAAGTGTTTCAGGCGGCATCAGTGTTTCCTGGCTCGCCACGTTCAGGTTCTCTAATTTCGTGCCTGACATAGTTATGATTATTCCCTGATAAGAGCACCGGAGGTTTTCGGTAAAGCCTCGGCTAGTCCGTTATACTGCGTTATTTATCCGGCCTTTTCAACGCTCTTGAAAGTGGGAGACCCATGCCTTTAAAGCCGTCACAGCTACCCGCCAGTCAGGCGAAGGCGACAGATTACGGTGCAACGGAACAGGTGCTCAGCAATATTCGAGTGCCGGATTTACCGTATCCGATGAGTGGCGACTGCGATACTCAGGCCGATGCGTGGCGCGCGTTGATGGCTCAGTTCTGGCAACAGCAAAGCGATGCGAGGGTGAACGACCTGATCAGTGCCGAAGGCGGCGTGTTTAGCGTACGACAGGTTAATGCAGCTTACTTGGCTGATCGGTTGATGGATGTCTTTCTGACCAGCAGTGGCTTTCATCTTGAACTGGTACGCCGCCTGGCTCGCACACGTTTCTATTTAGCCTGGCAGCTGAATGAAACGGGTTCGGCGGCCTTCAGTGACAGCTTGCTGGCTGCGTTTGACGGTTTGCAGTATTGGCGTGGCTGGAACCCCGGCGCCGGACGTTCGGCGCGGGTGCTGGCTGACCAGCTGGGCGACATGACCGTCGCCATAACAGAGGCGTTTGCGCAGCAAGAAATCGTAAATGCGGATGATTTTTTTCGGCGCTGGAGCGAACTGACTCGGCGTCAGAAAAATCAAACCAACCATTTACATGATCGACTGTTGGCCACGGAGCAGGGTGCGGCCCGCCAACGTTATGCCGACCAGACCGCGCGGGCGCTGGTTAGCCGGGCGTTGCACGGCCGGCGCTTGCCAGCCGCGTTCAATGAGTTTATTGAAAAGTATTGGTTGCCGCTGTTAATCCGCGCACTGCGCGATGGCGGTATGGACGGCAGCGATTTCCGCCACGGGCGCAAACTGTTGGAATGGTTGGTGTGGCTTGGTGACCCGGCGCTATCTGATGGTCAGCGCGACCGCCTGTACCAGGTGGGCGAACAGATGACAGACCGTTTGCTAGACGTGTGGCAGTGCATCATGGACTCGGCGCTGTCAGCCAACACCCTTTACGGCATCCAGCTGGCGATGATGGAACGCATGCGCGAGAACAGCAACGGCGAGCTACATTCTACGGACGCGTGCATTGTTGCTATAGCGGCTGACCTGCGCTGGTTGAGCTTAAAAACCCCGTCAGCCACCGAAATAGACGCAACCTCCGGGCGCTGGTACGAAATACATCAAGATAGTGCCGAGCAACGCCGTTACTTTTTTGCTTTTCTGCCCGACACCGCCGAAATTCTGTGGACCAACGGCGCAGGTGTGAAGTTGGGTTTTCAGGATTTTAGCGAGTTTTGTGCTCAGCGCGAGCGCGGCCAGATTAAACCTTTACAAGACAGTGTGGCGTTCAGCTGTGTGCTAAAGCAGATACTCGCGGTTCTGGCCGCGGCAGCGGCGCGCCAGAAACGCGAGCGGACGACTGCGGCAGCGTTAGCGCACGCCCGGGCAGAGGCGTTGCGTCGCGAGCGACAGCAACGCGAAGAGGAGCACCAGCAACAACTGGAAGCGCGCAAAGTAGAAGTGGAGCGCTTGCAGCTTCAAGCTGAAAATCAACGCCTTGACAAGGCGAAGGCGCAAGAAAAAATGGCTTGGCAGGAGCGCCTGCGGACGGCTGAAAAACAGGTTTTCGGGCTGAAACCGGGGCACTGGATTATGATTCTTGACCCCTTGATTACCGAAGCCGGCGTTGAGCGTATGAAACTGGCCATGCGCCTGAGTACCCGCCATAAAATGGTGTTTGTAGACCGTTTTGGGCTGAATCAACGTGAGCTTCAGGAGCAGGAACTGGTTGAGTACATTGCGGCCGAACAGATTCGCGTACTGGACAGCGGTGTGAATTTTGATGACACGCTGAGCGACGTTGTTGGCCGCATACGGGGAGGGCATTACAGTGGCTGACAAGGACTATACTTTCGGCCTGGCGAATGACGCTCGGTCTCCGGATAATCGTTTTGATTATCGCCTTTGCGCCCGGGCTAAAGCGGTGATCCATCTTGAAACCGGCGAGTCTGGGCAATACACCGACTGGAAACAGGTTCTGGCCTGCCCGGTGCGGGACCTGTCCGCGTCTGGGTTGCGGTTATGGAGCGCTTATTCGTTGCCTGTGGGGGCTTTTGTTCCGGCTGTGATTCACTTGGTGGACGGCCAGCCAGATTACCATTTGATGTTGGAAATTGTCTGGTGCGAGCCTGAACTGGCAGATGCTTCAGAGCCGCCCACCGGTTACCTGGCTGGCTGTCGGGTGCTTGAATCGGGCGGTACAGAGACAGAGGCATGGCTGGAGGCGGTTGCTATGGCGATGCTGAAAGCCTGATCGCACGTTATTAGCTTGCATCACCCTTCGTCACTTTTTATTAGGCCCGTCAGGTTATTAGGCTCGTCAGGAACGGAATAATGCAAAACGCCGGCATAAGCCGGCGTTTTGCATAACTGATCCCAATCGATCAATTCTTTAAATCTCTGCGTCTTCCAGTTCACCCATACCCGTAATGTTGAATCCGGCATCGACATACATGATTTCGCCAGTGATACCGCTGGACAGGTCGGAACCCAAGAAAGCCGCGGCGTTGCCGACTTCATTGGTGGTTACGTTGCGGCGCAGCGGGGCGCGCCTTGCGTTTTCGGCCAACATTTTGCGGAAACTCTTGATGCCAGACGCCGCCAGAGTTCTGATCGGCCCGGCAGAAATACCGTTCACGCGAATGCCGTCGCGGCCCAGGCTGGCGGCCATGTAGCGCACGTTAGCTTCCAGAGACGCTTTTGCCAAACCCATAACGTTGTAGTTCTGCAGAACTTTCTCTGCGCCCAGGTAGCTCAGGGTCAGCAGTGAGCTGCCTTCGTGCATCATGCCGCGAGCACCTTTGGCCAGAGCTACAAAGCTGTAGGAGCTGATGTCGTGGGCAATGCGGAAACCTTCACGCGTGGTCACGTCGACGTAGTTGCCGTCAAGCTCGTGGCCCGGGGCGAAACCCACGGCGTGAACGATGATGTCGATGTTGTCCCAGTGCTTGCCAAGTTCAGTGAACACGTTGTTGATTTCGTCATCACTGGCAACATCACAAGGGAAGGTGAGCGTGCTGCCCCATTGTGCGGCGAATTTCTCGACCCGCGGCTGCAGTTTTTCATTTTGGTAAGTGAAGGCCAGTTCGGCGCCTTCGCGGGCGAAGGCTTCAGCGATGCCGTAGGCAATCGACAATTTGCTTGCAACGCCAACGATCAGGGCTCTTTTGCCACTGAGAATTCCCATGGGTGTTCTCCTTATATTAATGCGTTACGCTTTGTAAACGAATGACGCTATGTTCAAGATTTGCGGGCATTATCCCGGTTTGATGGCTGGGCGTAAGGCTCAATTAGTCTAAAGTTTTCTGATAAAAGAAGGCTGCACTCAGCAGCTCCCGTGTGTACGGTTGTTCAGGTGCGGCAAATATCTCGGCGGCTTTGCCGTATTCCACAATACGGCCATGCTGCAACACCAACAGTTTGTGGCTCAGCGCCCGAACCACCGCCAAGTCGTGACTGATAAAAATGTAGCTTAGCGCATATTTTCGCTGAAGCGATTGTAACAGCTCAATCACTTGCTTTTGCACGGTTCGGTCCAGAGCCGAGGTTGGCTCGTCCAGAATGATCAAATCCGGCTGCAACACCAGAGCCCTGGCAATGGCTACACGCTGGCGCTGACCGCCGGAAAATTCGTGCGGGTAACGGTGGCGATCTTGCGGGTTTAAACCAACGTCCGTCAGCGCCTGCACCACCAGCGCATCTTGGGCTTCGGGGGTATCTGGCGTATGAATTTCAAGCCCTTCCTGAACAATCTCGGCAATCGACATGCGCGGGCTAAGACTGCCAAACGGATCCTGAAAAACAATCTGAATGCGTTTGCGGAAAGGGCGGAACTGTTTCTGGTTCAGGTTCGCTAAGGGCTGGCCATCTAGATCAATATGACCGCTGGCCGCTGTCAGTTTCAGCAGAGCGTGGCCAATGGTGGTTTTGCCGCTGCCGCTTTCGCCTACAATGCCCAAAGTCTGGCCCCGCTCCAGCTCGAAACCAACGTCTTGTACCGCATGGAAGCTCGATTTTACGCGTCCTAGCAGGGTTTTGGCCGTGGTAAAACGCACATTCAACTCACGAACCCGCAGTAGCAGCGTTGCATTTTCAATGTCGGACCTGACGGGCGGTGATTCGGGTGGTTCGGCGTCTAGCAGGCGCTTGGTATACGGATGCTGTGGCGTTGTAAACAGAGTTTCAACTTTGGCCTGTTCCACTAACTGGCCTTGTTCCATCACCACCACCCGGTCGGCGTAGCGGCGCACAATGGTCAAATTGTGGGTGATCAGCAAAATGGCCATGCCCAGTTTTTTCTGCAACTGCTGCAACAGTTCCAAAACCTGCTTTTGGACAGTTACGTCCAGTGCGGTGGTGGGCTCGTCAGCGATCAGCAATTCCGGCTCGTTGGCCAGCGCCATAGCGATCATTACCCGCTGTTTCTGCCCGCCAGATAACTGATGCGGGTAGCTGGCCAGGCGGCTTTTCGGATCGTCTATACCGACCAATTGCAGCAGCTCGATGCAGCGGGCCTTGGCCTGGTCACCGCGCAGGCCTTTGTGCAAGGCCAGTGTTTCGCTGATTTGTTTTTCCACGGTGTGCAGCGGGTTCAGCGAGGTCATCGGCTCCTGGAAAATCATACTGATCTGGCGCCCGCGCACCTGGCGCAGACGGTTTTCCGGGGCTTTTAGCAGGTTTTCACCGTGGAACAGAATCTCGCCGCTGGGATAACTAACGTGGCGGGCATCCAACAGGCGCAGTATAGACAGCGCTGAAATGGATTTGCCAGAACCACTTTCACCGACCAGAGCCAGGGTTTCTCCGGCGTGTACCTGAATGTCCAGGCCTCGCACCAGCGGCGGTTGGCCGTTAAAGCTGATAGCCAGGTCATTAATGGATAATAACGGCTGTGTTTTTTGACCCGCCATATCAGTTTTTCCTCGGGTCAAAAGCATCGCGCACCGCTTCGCCGACAAACACCAGCAACGTCAGCATCACCGACAGGGACACGAACGCCGAGATACCCAGCCAGGGGGCGTGTAGATTGGCTTTGCCTTGGGCAATCAGTTCGCCCAACGACGGCGAACCGGAAGGCAGACCAAAACCCAGAAAATCTAGCGAGGTCAGCCCGGTAATGGCGCCGGTTAATATAAACGGTAAAAAGGTGAGAGTGGCCACCATGGCGTTGGGCAGAATATGGCGGAACATGATTTTCCGGTTATCCAGCCCCAGTGCCCTTGCCGCCTTCACATATTCAAAATTACGCGCGCGCAAAAATTCGGCACGCACCACATCTACCAGCCCCATCCAGCTGAACAGCAGCATAATGCCCAGCAGCCACCAGAAGTTTGGCTGCACAATGCCAGACAGAATAATCAGCAAGTAGAGCACCGGAAGGCCGGACCAGATTTCGATAAAACGCTGGCCGAACAGGTCCACTTTGCCGCCGTAAAAACCTTGCAGTGCGCCTACGGTAACGCCTACAACGCAGCTGGCCAGGGTCAGAATCAGCCCGAACAGTACGGAAATGCGAAAGCCGTAAATAACTCTGGCGGCAACGTCGCGGCCCTGATCGTCTGTGCCTAGCCAGTTTTCGGCGCTGGGCGGCGCCGGCGAAGGCACGTCCAGATTGTAATTGATGGTGTTGTAACTGAAGCGGATGGGTGGCCACAGCATCCAGCCGTTGGCGTTTATTTCATCAGCGATAAACGGGTCGCGGTAATCTGCAGTGGTGGGCAAAAAGCCGCCAAAGGTTTCCTCTGGAACATCCTGAACAACTGGGGCGTACAACTGGCCCTGATACGACACCAGCAGCGGCGAATCGTTGGCAATGACCTCTGCTACCAGAGCCAGTCCGAACAGCAGCAAAAACACCCACAGCGACCAAAAGCCGCGACGATTGGCGCGGAAGTTAGCGAGCCTGCGCTTCTGTATGGGGGTAAGCTTTGAGAACGATGCGGTCAAGGTTGCCACGGGTCAGGCACCTTCCCGGCTTTCGAAGTCAATGCGCGGGTCTACCAATACGTAGGTGATGTCGCTGATCAGCTTCAGCAACAGGCCCATCAGAGTAAATATGAACAGAGTGCCAAATATCACTGGGTAATCCCGGTTCAGGGCCGCTTCAAAGCCCAGTAGCCCAAGACCGTCGAGGGAGAAGATAACCTCAATCAGCAAGGCTCCGGTGAAAAACAGCGACACCAGAACCCCGGGCAGACTGGCGATCACAATCAGCATGGCGTTGCGGAAGACGTGGCCGTAAAGCACCTGTTTTTCTTCCAGTCCTTTTGCGCGGGCAGTGACCACGTAGTGCTTGCCGATTTCATCCATAAACGAGTTTTTGGTGAGTAGGGTGAGCGTGGCAAAACCGCCAATCACATTGGCCGTCACCGGCAGCGCCAGGTGCCAGAAATAGTCGCCCACTTGCTGATACCAGGTCATTTCATCGAAATTGCTGGAGGTAAGCCCGCGCAGGGGGAACCAGTCATAGTAGCTGCCGCCGGCAAACAGTACGATCAGCAAAATGGCAAACAGGAAGCCGGGAATGGCATAGCCAATCACAATTGCCGAACTGCTCCATACGTCAAAGCGTGAGCCGTCACTGACCGCTTTACGAATGCCCAGGGGAATAGAAATCAGATAGATAATAAGCGTGGACCAGAGCCCGAGGGAAATGGACACCGGCATTTTGTCCACAATCAGTTCCAGTACGCTTTTATCACGAAAAAACGAGTCGCCAAAATCGAGAGTGGCGTAGTCCTTGAACATCTTAAAAAAGCGCTCGTGGGCGGGCTTGTCGAAGCCGTACATGACTTCGATTTCTTTCAGCAATTCGTCTGGAATACCACGGCTACCCCGGCTATCGTTGCTGGTGACGACTTCGCCGCTGCTGTCGCCGCCTCCGGCACGGGCCAGAGTGTTGCCACCGTGGCCCTGCATTTGGGCAATCATTTGTTCAATCGGGCCGCCCGGAGCCGCCTGAACAATGACGAAATTGAGCAGCATAATGCCGATCAGAGTGGGGATAATCAGCGCCAGCCGGCGCAGAATGTAAACGCCCATTTAGCGTTCTACCCACCAATTGTTGATGTCGACGCCGTTTTTCGCAGCGTGTCCCGGGTGCTTGAGATATGACCAGTAGGCTACTCGGTCACTGGCCAGATACCAGTGTGGCACAACGTAATAGTTGTTTAACAAAACCCGGTCCAGGGCGCGGGTGCGGTACACCAGTTCTTCGCGGTCGGGCGCTTGAATCACTTGCTCGACCAATGCATCCACCACCGGGTTATTCACGCCAACGTAATTGCGTGAGCCGTTTACATCTAGGCTATTGGAGTGCCAGTAGTCGCGCTGCTCGTTGCCGGGGGAGTCAGACTGGCCAAATACTTGGGTGGTCATGTCGTAATCAAACGAGCGAACCCGCTGCACGTACTGATTGCTGTCTACCAAGCGTACAGTAACATCTACCCCCAGGCGTGCCAGGTTGTTTTTGAACGGCAATACCACTCGCTCGAACGTTTTCTGAAACAACAGCACTTCAAAGGCCAGTGTTTCTCCTGTTTCGCTGTGTACCATCTTGCCGTTCTTGATGCTGTAGCCGGCGGCGCGAAGTTCTTCCAATGCAATCTTGAGGTTGGCGCGCACGCCTTGTTGGCCGTCGGTCACTGGAGGCTGATAGGCTTGGCTGAACACCCGTGGCGGTAATGAATCGCGGTAGGGTTCAAGAATTTCCAGCTCGCGGCCTTCGGGTAAGCCGGAAGACGCCAGGTCGCTGTTGGCGAAATAGCTGTCGCTACGAATGTACTGGTCGTAAAACAGATTTTGGTTGGCCCACTCAAAATCGAACGCGTAGGTCAGCGCTTTGCGTACTCTGGGGTCACTGAAAATGGCCTTTCGAGTATTGAACACAAAACCCTGCATGCCGGCCGGCCGCTGGTGGCCAATGGCTTCGGTGATAATTTCACCGCTTTCGAGGCGTTGCCCGGTGTAGGAGGTAGCCCAGTTTTTGGCTGAAGACTCCAGGCGAAAATCAAAATTACCCGCTTTGAACGCCTCCAGCGCGACTGTGTCGTCATTATAGTAATCATAGCGAATTTGGTTGAAGTTGTAGCGGCCTTTGCGCACGCCCAAATCTTTTGCCCAGTAGTCCTTCACCCGTTCATAAGTTACTGACCGCCCGGCATCGAATTCGGCAATCCGATAGGGGCCGCTTCCCAGTGGAGGCGTTAAGCCGCTGTCGCCGAATTCGCGATCGGCCCAGTAGTGTGCCGGCAGTATCGGCAGCTGTCCCAGAATCATCGGTAATTCGCGGTTTTTGGTGGTGTCGAAATCAAATCGTATGCGCTGGGGACTCTCCACGGTTACGTTGCTGACATCGGCGTAATAGTTGCGGAAAAACGGGTGGCCTTCGGTAACCAGTGTGTTAAAGGAAAATGCGACGTCTTCGGCGGTAATCTGTTCGCCGTCTTGAAAACGGGCTTCGGAGCGCAAGTTGAACACCACGTAGCTGCGGTCGGCGGGTGTTTCAATGGATTCGGCAATCAGGCCGTAGGCTGAGAATGGCTCGTCGGCGGATGACTCCATCAGGGTGTCGTAAAGATAACCACTGATGCCAGCCGCCGCCACTCCGCGCAAATGAAACGGGTTGAAAGTGTCAAAACCGTTGGCTACGACTGCAAGGCGCAAAGTGTCGCCTTTCGGGGCACTAGGATTGACGTAGTCGAAGTGGGGAAAGCCCGGCGGGTATTTGGTATCGCCATGCATGGCGATACCATGCTGGGGGGTGTTAAAGGGCACCGAATTTTGGGTTTGGGGTGCTTCGCTGTTTTGTGCCATCAGGGGCGTTGCGAGCATGACCAAGCCTATGGAGGCGGCGCAAAGTAAGTGGTTAAAAAGCTGGGCCAATGATGTATTCGAGCGTTTTTTTATCATGGGTACCTTTGTTGTTTTAACCACGTTTATGGTGACCCGGTTATGGGCTGTTACGGATGTCCACGTAGAGTACCAGACTTTGCCCAGGTTGCAGATAATGCTCGGTATTTAGGTCATTCCAGCCAGCGATGTCGCTGATGTTCACCGAAAAGCGCCCGGCAATGGCCGCCAGTGAATCACCTTTGCGCACGCTGTAGCCGATTTTGCGCACCAGGGCTTTGATCCGCGCACTGGCACTGGAATCAGAACTGGCCACCGTGGTTTCGGCGTTCTGCGACCAGATCACGAGCTTCTTGCCCGGGATCAGTGGGTCGCCGGGTGCCATGCTGTTCCAGGCAGCTAGTTCACGCACTTTCACCCGGTGTTCTCGGGCGATATCCCAGAAGGTGTCCCCGGACCGAACGTGGTAGCTGACTTTGTCGCCATCACGCGGCCGCGACTGTTTCTTTTCCAGACGCTGGGCGGCGCTTAGGGCATAGGTTTCGCTGTCGCCGGTTGCAGATGGGATCATCAGGCGCTGACCGATACGGATTGTGTCGCCGTTGAGTTTGTTGAGCTTGCGGATGACCGGTGCGGTGGTTTCAAAACGCTGGGCTATGGTGCTTAGACTATCCCCGGAGCGCACCCTGTAGTTACGCCAGGACACACGTTGATTGACTGGGTAGGTTTTCAGGGCCTTGCGAAAGCGTTCTGCGCTGGCCACGGGCACTAACAACCGGTGTGGGCCATCGGGGTTGGTGGCCCAGCGGTTAAATGACGGGTTTAGCAGGTACATTTCGTCTATATCGGTTGCGGCCAGTTCGGCGGCTTTGGCCAAGTCTAGCTGCGAGCCGGTTTCAACCACGGCGAAGTAAGGCTCGTTGGCCAATGCTGGTAGATCGATGCCATAAGCTTGCGGATCGGCGAAGATTTTCGCCAGAGCCAGTAGCTTCGGTACGTAGTGACGGGTTTCTCTCGGCAGCTTCAGCGACCAGAAATCCGTTGGTTTGTCAGCGTTTTGATTACGACGTATAGCGCTTGAAACAGTGCCGCCGCCGCTGTTGTAGGCAGCCAACGCAAGCGTGAAGTCGCCGTCAAAACGTTTACTCAGGCGTTCGAGATAGGTTAAAGCAGCGTCGGTAGCAGCGATGACATCGCGGCGGTCATCGTGCCACCAGCTTTGGGTTAAGCCGAAGTATTTTCCGGTGGCCGGTACAAACTGCCAGAGCCCCGCGGCGCGGCCGTGGGAGTAAGCGAACGGGTCAAACGCACTTTCTACAATGGGCAGCAAGGCCAGTTCTGTGGGTAGGCCACGGCGTTCGGTCTCGCTGACGATGTAGTGAAAGTAGCGGCTACCGCGCTCCATCACCCGCTCAATGTAGCGAGGGTGACTGGCAAACCAGGCCAGTTGCTGTTCCAGCCGCGGTTGGTCTACCTCATGATCCAGCGCAAAGCCATCCCGCAGGCGTTGCCACAAATCGGTGTTCTCGGTCCTGGTCCCGTTTTCGAACGCGTTATCGGCTAGTGTTGCGGGCTGTTCAATATTGGCGGCGTTTAGCTTACTTCGAGCGGTTCTGGCCTGGGCTTTTAGCTCCGGGGCAATGGCGTCGTCTAACGGGTCATCTTGGCTGGCATCGGTTTGGCCTCTGATGACCGCCTCTTTAAGGTTGCCATCACCCCTGGCGACGGCTACATGTGTGGAATCGAGAGGGTCGTCAGCGCTGCTGAGGGAGCGTTCACTGGCGCAACCAGCAATAAGAGCGGCGCTAAGCAGGCAAGTTAATAATCGGTTGGGCAACATAAATACACGTTCCGAGAAAATAGCGGGCCAAATCAGTGGCAAATTGCGCCCGGCGATTTTGGATGCTAATAGAAAGGTAGAGGGAGTTTATGGGTGTGGTTTACCAGCGGTCAAGAAACCGATTGTTACCGCTGCGAGAGGATCGTACACACTAGGGACAGATTTTAAATCTGCCCCCAGTCTTGCCGAGCCAAGAACCACGAACCAGGGACAGATTCTAAATCTGTCCCGATCTTGATCTGTTAGCCGCGAAAGTGATCCTTGCTGTGACGAATCGCGGCGAATACGTCGTCTGGGCAGTTCATGGGTAGTTTGTGCTCACCAGCATAGCTTTCTGCAACATGAATCACGTCTGGATCGTCCCAACGCAGGAACAGGTTCAGGCGTTTTTCCTGAGCCAGGGTGGACGGCACTGTTGCCTTGTTGTTCGCCCGTGCCTGCTCGCATTGCTGTTCAAACTCGGCCAGTGCACTTGATTGTGGTAACCAGCTGCGGGCAAACCTGAGATTCGCCAGGGTGTACTCGTGAGCGCAATAGACGGCTGTGTTATCAGGCAACTGACGCAGGCTTTCCAAGGATTGGCGCATCTGCGCCGGTGTTCCTTCAAAGAGCCGGCCACAACCCGAAACGAACAGAGTATCGCCGGCGAACAGCAGCGGTCGCCCGGTTATGGCTGTGTCGTCGGTAAAAAAGGCGATATGGTCCAGCGTGTGGCCCGGGACCGCCATGCTGGTGAACGTAATGCCCTCCCATAGCGCGGTGTCGCCAGGATAGATGGGGTTTGTGCTGCCTTTGAACGGGCTGTCGGCTGGACCAATTATGCGGCAGTCGGGATATGTTTCGCGCAGCGCTTTAACGCCGCCAACGTGATCAGGGTGGTGGTGGGTGATTAGAATGACGGTAAGCGTCAGGCCCTGTTGCGCCAGGTGGTCCAGAACCGGTTGCGCCTGGCCCGGGTCCACGATCAGGGCGTTGTGCCGGTGCGGGTCAGCGATACACCATATATAGTTGTCATTGAACGCCGGTATTGCAGAAATCGTCAACATAACCCACCCATGTGCTTAGCTAATGTGGCTGCTATGATAAAGCATTCATCGATTTACCCCAAAACTTGCAGGCCCGGGTGGCGTGCGACGGCTTAGCTTTAGAGTTTAAAAGTGGGGTTAAAAAGCAGGGCCAACAGGAGCAGCAGTATAGTGAAACTCGAAGAAGCTATTGATTACCAGGCGCGCCATGACAGCTTCGAGCAATGGTTCCAGACGCCGCTTGGCCGGGCTCTGCTGGCAGATCAGCGCCAGTACCTGGACCACAAATTGGCCAGCCACACCGGCGTCCGTCAGTTGCAGGTCGGCGTCAGCCATCGCCTGCCGTTAGCCACCGGCACCGACTTTTTGCAACGAATTATTACCGTGCCGCAATGGCATTCGGATATTTCTGGCGGGGTTGCGGTTTGCGACGCGGATGAACTGCCATTTCCCGGTGATTCGATGGATCTAGTTATTTTGCCCCACACGGCGGATTTTTCCCGTTACCCCCATCAGGTTCTGCGGGAGTCGGCAAGGGTGTTACGGGGAGAAGGCTGCATTGCCATTACCGGTTTTAATCCGTTCAGTGTTTGGGGCCTGCGCCGACTTTTGTCCGGGCGCTTTGGCAGGACGTCGGGCGGTCCTTGGGGCGGGCTTTTTATGCCAGCAGGGCGAATGGAAGACTGGTTGCGGTTATTGGGCTTTCAGATAGAACATTCGGTGACCCGATTTTACGGTCTACCGTTACAGCGCTGGGCACGTAATCCGGTGCAGCGGCAGCCTAGCGGATTTATGCCGGGCGGCGCTTATTACTGTATCCTTGCGCGCAAGCGCGAACTGGCACGCACGCCTGGCCGACGTGCGTGGAGTAAAAGCAAGGTTATACGCCTGGCGGGTCGTCGCCCGGTGGGAGTGGCGCGTACTAGCCATAAGAATGATCAGGAGAGTGAATGAGCGGCAACGTAATTATGTACACCGACGGCGCCTGCAAGGGCAACCCAGGGCGCGGTGGTTGGGGAGTGGTGCTACGCTGGGGCGAGGTTTGCAAAACCTTGCACGGTGGCGAGCAGCACACCACCAATAACCGCATGGAGCTGATGGCCGCGATTGAAGGACTGAAAGCGCTAAAGCGCGATTGTGACGTAGAGCTTTACACCGACTCCCAGTACGTGCGCAAAGGCATCACCGAGTGGTTGGCCGGCTGGAAACGCAACGGTTGGAAAACGGCGGCTAAAAAGCCGGTTAAAAATGACGATCTGTGGAAAGCTCTGGATCAACAAAGCGAGCGCCACAGGGTAAACTGGCACTGGGTGAAAGGGCACGCCGGCGTGCCGGATAACGAACTGGCCGACCAGCTGGCGAACCAGGGCGTTGAAGAGCTGACCGGTTAACCGGCTCAACGTAAAAGGGTAAAAGGTAACTGCATGCGACAAATTGTACTGGATACCGAAACCACTGGTATTGATCCTAACGAAGGCCACCGGATTATCGAAATTGGCTGCGTAGAGCTGGTTGAGCGGGCGTTAACCGGGCGCAACTATCATGTTTACGTAAATCCTGGCCGCCAAGTAGAAGCCGAAGCCGTTGCCATACACGGCATCACCAATGAGTTTCTGGCCGACAAGCCGTTGTTTGCGGTTGTTGCTGATGAATTTTTTGAGTTTATCCGCGGTGCGGAGCTGGTGATCCACAACGCAGCATTTGACGTTGGCTTTATGGACGCCGAATTTGGCCGTCTTGACGGCGGCCGCAAAACCGCCGAACACTGCGGAATTGTTGATACTCTGGCCATTGCTCGCAAGCGCCACCCCGGTCAAAAAAACAACCTGAACGCGCTGTGCAAACGCTACGGAGTAGACAACAGCAATCGCGAATTGCACGGTGCTCTGCTGGATGCGGAAATTCTAGCCGATGTGTACTTGCTGTTAACAGGCGGCCAAACCGCGCTGTTGCTGGATTCCGGCTCAGGTGAGGGTGCCTACGGCGATGGTATCCGCCGGGTGCAGGCCGCCCGCGATGCACTGCAGGTGATTCGTGCCAGTGCAGATGAGGATCTAGCCCATCGCGAGTTTATGGCGATGATGGAAAAGAAAGCCGGCTCGACTGTGTGGAGCCAGGTTCTGGGTGCAGAATGAGAATTGCATCAGGAACTGCGTGGCAAACTGGGTAGAAAGAAATTACCTGACCCTGACGCCTTGGTTGAGTGGCGTGAAAATTGTGTTATAACTTAAGAGTGTTACGACATTTTTTGATGTAATCGGTTAAACAGCGTGCGGTGCCACCGCAGGGTCAACAGGGAAGCGTAAGTTATGGTGCAATCGTCTCTGGCAACGAAATCGCAGTCATTCGATCTCGTTAAAAGTGAAATCGAGCAAACCATCCGGCAGGCTGAAAACGGCCTTGCGCGCTTTCAGGAAAACCGGGAGAGTGAAGAAGATCTGCAAAACTGCCTGGACTGTCTGAACCAGCTGCGGGGCATCTTCACTCTGGTGGAGCTGCGTGGCGGAACCTTGCTCTGCGAGGAGGCGGTAAGTACCTGCAATAACGTTCCAGTGGGTGCAGCCACCGACAAAAATATTCTGTTAACCACGCTCAACAAGGCCTTATTTGTACTGCGCCGATACGTGGAATACCACCACAATCATCGTCAGGACCACCCCAATCTGCTGTTACCGGTGATCAACGAACTGCGCGAAGCGCGCAACGAAGCTGTTTACTCGGAATCCTGGCATTTCAAGCTCGACCTTGCGCAACGCCCGGACTTTTGCAAAGGCATGAAACTGCGGCCTGTCGCCGACTACACCAAAAACTACGACATTATGGCCCGGCGCATGCGCTTGACCTACCAAGTGGCGCTGCTCGGCATTTTGCACGAACGCAACGACGCAGTCACAAAGAAGCTCATAAGCCGCGCCGCTCGTGGTTTTGCGCGGCTGTGCAACGGCAAACCCCAAGGCCAGCTATGGTGCCTGGTGGAAATTGTTGCCGATACCATGCTTGACCGTGCAATGATGTTTTCCAAGGCTCGTAAACGCCTGTTCATGGCGGTTGAGAAATACGCCCGCCAACTGGTTTACGTGGGTGCTGATTCTGCCAATAAACCAATACCTGACGACTTGCTTACCGATCTGGTGTACCTGTTGCATTGCAGCGGCTCGGCCAATCCCGAAGTCGCGCAGGTGCTTCAAGCCTTTCGCTTGGCGCCTGCAGAATTTTCGGACGCGATTCTGGAAGCTCATTCCCGCAAACTTTACGGCCCGGGCAGTGACGTGCTCAAGTCCCTGTCAGAAGCAATGCAGGATGAGCTAAACCAGCTAAAAGACAAACTGGACATTATTGAGCGTGGTATCGAGCCGGACTTGGCCGAACTGGGATCGATTGCCGAAACCTTGGAAAAGTTGGCTAACACGCTGGTTATGTTGGATTTGAAGCGTTTGGCTGCAACCGCCAACAAGGAAGCCGTTAAGCTGCGCCAGCTGGAGCGCGAAACGCGTCTGCCAGACGAAACCGAACTGCACAGTCTGGCGGACTCTGTGCTTGGTATTGAAGAAGTTGTGTTACAGATTGCCAACCGTGGCATTTCCAACGATGCAGACATGGCAAGCGTCAACCCGTCTGATAGCCGTGAAGAGTCACTGTGCCTGCGCGAAGCCGTGTGGGTGGTGGCGGATGAAGCCCGTAACGCGCTGACTCTGGCCAAACGAGCGATAACAGCGTTCATTGAATCGGATTACGACAAACTGCACCTGGCTAACGTGCCCACCACCCTGCACACCATTTGGGGTGGACTGGTGATGATTAACGACCCGGATGCCGCTGAATTGCTGGAGCGTGTTGGTGACGCCATACAGCACCAGCTTTTGGACAACAGCGAGCCGCCATCCGAACAGGTGCTGGAAGCCATGGCGGATGCTTTGACATCCCTCGAATACTACATTGGCAACATTGGCAAGCACGAGCCCGGAAATGCCGACCTGTTACGCCTGGCGAAAACGTCTTTGGACGAAGTTCGTCTTTAAAACCGACGATTTGGCAAACCGGGAACGAAAAAAAACCTGCCGACATGGCAGGTTTTTTTAAACGCGGACAGACTTAGCCCATTTTAAACAGGTCGCCGAGTTTGGTCGCCAGCATCATGTCGCCTTCGGCGCGCAGTTGGCCAGCCATGAACGCCTGCATGCCGTCAGTTTCACCAGAAACGACGTCTTCCAGGGTTTCGGAGTTCATGATCAGGGTAACGGAAGGGTCGTCGTGGGCGCCTTCGTGCAGCTTGCAGGTGCCGTCGTTAATCACCAAGTGGTAGGTTTTGTCGTCTTCAATATTGAACTGAAAAACCAGGTCCAGACCTTGCGCGGCTTCGGCGTTAAAACTCTGTTCCAGCTTCTCAAAGATTTTCTCTACGGACATAAATTTATCCTTTAAATAGTTGTGATGACGGCGACACAGCCTGACTTATTTGCTGACTTTATGGCCGGTAGCGGCAGCTGTCAAGTGCATTCAAACGATTGTTTTAATTTATGCCTGGGTTATCACCCGATGAGCTCTGGGTTACACTTATGTGCTTATCTGAACCTATGGGAGAAAATCTTTGGAATTCCTTGCAGACTATGGTCTTTTCCTTGCTAAAGCCGTTACCTTGGTGCTGGCTGTGGTGGTGGTGATTACCCTGATTATCTCCGCTGCCCAGCGGGAGAAAAGCAGTGAACACGAAGACGGTGAACTGCGCATCCGCAAACTAAATGACAACTACCGAAAATTGCGTGAGGGCATCGAAGCGCGATTGATGACGGACCTCGATCGCAAAGCCTTCGCCAAGTTGCGCAAAAAAGAAGAGAAAGCCGAGCGCAAAGCTGAAAAGGTAAAAGCCAAAGCTAAAAGCGCAAAAAGCGACACCACTGAGATCGCGGACGACGCCGTTAAAACCCGAGTGTTTGTGCTGGATTTTGATGGTGACATAAAAGCCAGTGACACCGAGGGCTTGCGCCGTGCTATCACGGCGGTACTCAGTGTGGCCAAGCCGGAGCAGGACGAAGTGGTCGTGCGTCTGGAAAGCGGCGGCGGCATGGTGCATTCCTACGGCCTGGCCGCAGCCCAGCTGGACCGCATCCGCGCCAAAGGCCTGAGTTTAACAGTGTGTGTCGATAAAGTAGCCGCCAGCGGTGGCTATATGATGGCCTGCGTAGCAGACCGCATTGTGGCGTCGCCGTTTGCGATTCTGGGTTCCATCGGCGTGGTGGCGCAGCTGCCCAACGTGCACCGGTTGCTGAAAAAGAACAACGTGGACTTTGAAGTATTGACGGCCGGTGAGCACAAACGCACCCTTACCGTGTTTGGTGAAAACACCGACAAAGGCCGGCAGAAGTTTTTGGCAGACCTTGAAGACATTCATCAGCTGTTCAAAGATTACGTGGGTGAACGCCGGCCCCAGCTAGACATGGCAGCGGTTGCCAACGGTGATATCTGGTTTGGCCGCCGTGCGTTAGACGTAAAGCTGATTGACGCTATACAAACTTCAGACGAGTATTTGCTGGAAGCGGTGGAACGCGCAGATGTGGTGTCGGTGACGTATCAACGCAAACGCACATTACCGGAAAAACTTGGTCTGGCAGCCAGTGCCGCCGTTGAGCATACGGTTTGGCGCTTGTTAAGCGTATTCCGCAACCAGAACTTGCATTAAAAAGGCCCTGTAGGTAATGCCTTACAGTGCCCCAAACTAGGAGTCGTCAATGAGTGAATCTCAGAGCAAGCCGCAGCAAAATGGACAGGCTTATCAGGCCTGGCAGGTTAGCGAGCAGGATGGCGGTTATCGCGGCTGCGAAACGACGCTGAGTACAGCCGATTTGCCGACTGGCGACGTGCTGATTCGGGTCAGCCACTCATCACTCAACTACAAAGACGCGTTGTCTGCCTCCGGCAATAAAGGCGTTACCCGACAGTTCCCTCACACACCCGGTATTGATGCTGCGGGTGAGGTGGTCGAGTCGGCAACTGGCACGCCCGTGGTCGGCAGCCAAGTGCTGGTGACCGGTTACGATTTGGGCATGAACACCGCTGGCGGATTTGGTGAATACATTCGCGTGCCCGCAGCGTGGTGTATTGCCATGCCTGAGGGCTGGATGGCAAAAACCGCCATGATCTATGGTACTGCAGGGCTTACGGCCGGTCTGAGCGTCCACAAGCTGCTGACCATGGGCGCAACACCCGAACAGGGTAAAGTGGCTGTTTCGGGCGCCAGCGGCGCGGTAGGCAGCGTAGCAGTGGAAATTCTATCGGTTCTGGGTTTTGATGTGGTGGCTATTAGCGGCAAAGCCGAGCAGGTAGACACTTTGCGCACCTTGGGTGCGGCTGAAATTTTGGGCCGTGATGCGCTGGAGGCGCAAAAGAAACCGATGTTGAAACCGGCGTTCGCCAACGCGGTGGACACCGTAGGTGGCGCACCGCTGGCAGAACTGCTGAAGCAGGTACAGCCCGGCGGATCTGTCAGCTGTTGCGGCCTGGTGGCCGGCATTGAACTGCCTATCACCGTGCTGCCGTTCATATTGCGCGGCGTGAACCTGTTGGGTATCGACTCGGTAGAAATTCCGCTGGCGGATAAACACGTCATTTGGGACAAGTTGGCCGGCCCTTGGGGCTGTCCGCAAACGGAAAAGTCCGCCAAGGTCATCGGGCGCAGTGATCTTGCCAGCGCACTGGAAGCATTTCTGGCAGGCAAGTCCAGTGGCAAGATTGTGTTGGAACACGGTTAATTAATCCGAAGAGTGGCAAATAGCGCGATTCGTGCTTAACTGTGAACAGACCTTCTTACAGTTAAGCACGGGGAAATGGAAATGAGTAAATCTGTACGCAGTGATAGCCAAGTCGACGCCATTGCGGCCGTTGTGTTGATAACACTAGCAGTCGCTTTTGCGGTGATCTGGGTTTCTGGCCAGTAAGTTGCTACTGGATATAAGCGATCAGGCGGTGGCTAGCACCACATTTACAAGAAGAATCAAGCCGCCAATCAACAAGACCGTAAACAATATCCCGCCAACAATGTAGGCCCATGGGCTCGGGTTGGCGAAATCTTCTTGGTGGCGCTTGCTGGATTGAACGCCCAGAGCGCCCGCCGAAATGCTCTGCATCACTTTCAATAAGCTCGGCCGCGGCAGCGCTTTGCTGCCGGACTGAGCGCCTTCATCCTTGCTTTTCGTGTCCATAACAGGTCTCCGCTATTTACATCAGAGCGTTATTCCGCTGGATCGTACGCCAAGCTGGGTTGTAACCAGCGTTCGGCTTCGGCTTTGGTTTGGCCGGTACGATCAGCATAGTCTTCAACTTGATCTACGCCAATACGACCGACGGCAAAGTATTTGGACTGCGGATGCGAAAAGTACCAGCCAGAGACCGCAGCGGCCGGGAACATGGCAAAGTGCTCGGTCAGGGTGATGCCGGTTTTGGCGGTTGCATCCAGCAGGGTAAACAGTGTGGCCTTTTCAATGTGGTCAGGGCAGGCGGGATAGCCGGGTGCCGGACGAATACCTTGATAACGCTCTTTGATCAGCGCGGCGGTGTCCATGTTCTCGTCACTGGCGTAGCCCCAGAACTCCGTGCGCACGCGCTCATGCAGGCGCTCAGCGAAGGCTTCTGCCAAGCGATCTGCCAAAGCTTTTACCATAATGGCGTTGTAGTCGTCGTTGGCGTCTCTGTACTCATTAGACATTTCTTCAGCGCCGATGCCGGTGGTGACCGCAAAGCCACCTACGTAATCAGGGTGTTCATAACCTTTGGACGCCACGAAGTCTGACAGCGCCATCATCGGCTTTCCGGGTGCCTTTTCATCTTGCTGACGCAGGTGGTGCAGCACCGCGAGCTCTTCAGTGCGGCTTTCATCAGTGTACACAACAACGTCATCGCCACGCCGGTTCGCCGGCCAGAAACCAGCTATACCGCATGCGGTTACGCGCTTTTCATCAATCATTTTGCGAAGAATAACCTGAGCTTCGTCGAACAGGGTTTTGGCGACTTCACCGCGCTTGGGATCGTCAAAAATCTGCGGATATTTGCCTGCGATATCCCAGGAAATAAAGAACGGTGTCCAGTCAATGTAAGGCACCAGTTCGTTCAGATCGTATTCTTCGAACAAGCGAGCGCCCAGAAAGGCCGGCTTGGGGGGCACGTAGTTGTCAAAGTCGATCACCGGAGCACGGTCGCGAGCTTCTTTCAACGACACCAGCTTGGTGCGCTCGCTGCGGTTTTTGCGGCGTTCGCGGATTTCGTCGTACTCCTCCCGTGCAGCTTTTACCAAGTCAGGTTTAGCGGTTTTACTCAGCAGTTTTGAAGCCACGTTAACGCAGCGCGAGGCGTCTGACACGTAAAGGGCGATGTCGTTTTTGTAGTGCGGCTCAATTTTCACTGCGGTGTGGGCTTTGGAGGTCGTAGCACCGCCGATCATCAGTGGCAGGTGAAAATCCAGACGCTGCATCTCACGGGCTACGTGTACCATTTCGTCCAGTGACGGCGTGATCAGCCCGCTAAGGCCAATAATGTCCACGTTGTGCTCTTTCGCCGCGGCCAGAATTTTGTCGCAGGGCACCATAACGCCCATGTCGATCACTTCGTAGTTGTTGCACTGCAACACCACGCCCACAATGTTTTTGCCGATGTCGTGCACATCGCCCTTCACTGTGGCCATCAGGATTTTGCCCTTGGCCTGTTGGCCTCCGGATTTTTCCGCTTCAATAAACGGAATCAGGTGGGCTACCGCCTGCTTCATGACACGGGCGCTTTTGACCACCTGAGGCAGGAACATCTTGCCGTCGCCAAACAGATCGCCAACCACGTTCATACCGTCCATCAACGGACCTTCAATGACATGAATGGGGCGATCTACCTCTTGCCGGCAAGCTTCGGTGTCTTCAATGATGTGGCTGGTGATACCTTTTACCAGGGCGTGTTCCAGGCGTTTTTTGACAGGAAGATCACGCCAGGCCAGATCTTCTTCCGGGGTTTTTACGCCCTGGCCTTTGAAACGCTCGGCAAGTTCCAGCAGGCGGTCGGTAGAATCTTCGCGGCGATTCAGCACCACATCTTCTACAGCTTCTTTCAGTTCCGCCTCAATGTCGTCGTAAATCACCAGCTGGCCGGGGTTGACGATGCCCATATTCAGGCCGGCTTTGATGGCGTGGTATAAAAACACCGAGTGAATGGTCTCGCGCACCACGTCGTTGCCGCGGAACGAGAACGAAACGTTACTGACACCGCCGGAAATCGAGGCGTGGGGAAGGTTGGCGCGAATCCAGCGGCAGGCGTTGATGAAGTCCACCGCGTAGTTGTTGTGTTCTTCAATGCCGGTGGCAATGGCAAAAATGTTCGGGTCAAAAATAATGTCGCCCGGTTTAAAGCCAATGCTCATCAATGCGTCGTAAGAGCGCTTGCAGATTTCAGTTTTACGCTTGAAGGTGTCGGCTTGGCCTTTTTCGTCAAACGCCATAACCACCACGGCGGCGCCGTAGCGCATACAGTCCCGGGCTCGCTTGAAGAATTCTTCCTCGCCTTCTTTCAGGCTGATGGAGTTCACCACGGCCTTGCCCTGAATGCAGCGTAAACCGGCTTCGATGACGTCCCACTTGGAGGAGTCAATCATGATGGGTACGCGGCAGATGTCTGGCTCTGAAGCCACCAGATTCAAAAAGGTGACCATCACCTCTTCCGAATCCAACAGGCCTTCGTCCATGTTGATATCAATGATTTGCGCGCCATTCTCAACCTGGTCCCGGGCTACGCTTAGAGCTTCTTCGTAGCGTTCTTCTTTGATCAGGCGTAAAAACCGCTTTGAACCGGTGACGTTGGTACGCTCACCCACATTGATGAACAGGGTGTGTTCATCGCCGGTAAAAGGTTCAAGGCCCGACAGGCGCAGTGCTGGCTTCGGCTGCGCGATTTTCCGTGGCGGGTATTTGGCGACGGCGTTGGCAATGGCTTCAATATGGTCGGGGCGCGAACCGCAGCAACCACCAATAATGTTAAGAAAACCATCGCGGGCAAAACCTTCGATGATGTCGGCCATTTCCTCCGGGGTCTGGTCGTACTCCCCGAATTCGTTGGGCAGACCGGCGTTGGGGTGAGCGCTGATATAGGTATCCGCTTTAGCCGACAGCTCTTCTATATATGGTCGCAGGGCGTCGGCGCCCAGGGCACAATTAAGACCGACCGAGATGGGTTTGGCATGGGCAATGGAATTCCAGAAAGCCTCGGTGGTCTGGCCAGATAGCGTGCGGCCAGAGGCATCGGTAATGGTGCCGGAAATCATAATGGGCAGCTCGATACCGCTGTCTTCAAAATATTGCTGGGTGGCGTAAATGGCAGCTTTGGCGTTCAGTGTGTCGAAAATGGTTTCGATCAGAATCAGGTCGCAGCCGCCTTCAACCAGGCCTTCTACTGCTTCGTAGTAGTTATCCACCAGAGCCTGAAAATTTACGTTGCGATAGCCCGGGTTGTTCACATCCGGTGAAAGCGAGGCGGTACGCGACGTGGGGCCAACGGCGCCGGCCACGAAGCGCGGTTTCGCGGGGTTTTTGGCAGTAAATTCATCGGCGATTTCTCGCGCCATTCGCGCGGCAGCCACGTTCAGCTCTTTGGCGATGTCTTCTAGGCCATAATCCGCTTGCGACAAACGTGAAGAGTTGAATGTGTTGGTTTCAATAATGTCTGCGCCCGCATCCATGTAATCTGCGTGAATATTGCGCATAAGCGCGGGCTGGGTCAGGTTCAGCAGGTCGTTGTTGCCCTGCAGATCGCTTGCGTAATTGGCAAATCGTTCACCCCGGAATGCTGCCTCGTCCAACTTCAGTTGCTGGATCATAGTGCCCATGCCGCCGTCTAGAATTACAATGCGTTCTTTAAGGGCTTGGTGCAGTTGTTTCAGGCGGGTGGTGCGGTCGGTCATGGGGTTCTCTTTCGTCGATTGTTTTAAAACAGGCGCGGGCGTGGCTGTGCATTTTCGGCGGCAAATCATAGCAAACTTAGCGCCTCTGGCGTAGTTCATACGCTGGACAATCCGCTCTGGAGCAATAGCGGAAAGTAATTATACCGCATAAAGACCAACCAATTTGGTTGGTCTTTCATGTTGCCTTCATCTGCCGTAAAATAGGATGAAATTCTTAAGCGAGTTAAAAATATGTCCGTGGTAACTGTGACTGACCCCGCGCGGGATTATCTTGCGGAACTGATTTCAAAACAGGACGTTAAAGGTATGGGTGTGCGCATTTTTGTCACCCAGCCCGGCACCAAAAATGCCGAAACTTGTCTTGCTTACTGCCCGCCTAATGAAATTGTGCCGACAGATGAGCAGTTCGATCTGGAAAAGTTCACTTTGTATCTGGACCATGCTTCTGTTCCATTTTTGGAAGAAGCCTACGTGGATTATTCCAAGGACCAAATGGGCGGACAGCTGACAATCAAGGCGCCGAACGCCAAGGTAGCTAATGTCGATGAAAACGCGCCCCTGCCAGATCGGGTGAATTACATTCTTGCGTCGGAAATCAATCCCGGCCTGGCGTCCCACGGCGGTGAAGTGTCGCTGGTTGAAATTGTCGACGACTCCATTGTGGTACTGCGTTTTGGCGGCGGCTGTCAGGGCTGCTCTGCGGTTAGCCTTACGCTGAAGCAAGGTGTTGAAACTACGTTGAAAGAACGGGTGCCGGAAGTGACTGCCGTGCGCGATGTGACGGATCACACCGTGACTGAAAACGCGTATTATCAGTAACGTTCCGCTCAATATAGGGGACAGATTTGAAATCTGTCCCCAAGTCGCAACATAAGGGACAGATTTCAAATCTGTCCCCTATATCCTCCGCTTCAAAACCTGTCCTCGGTTTGTCTGACCCGTTACAAACAATTGGTGGGCCTTGGCAAACCGGCAACGCGACAGGCGCTTTTGGCCGGAGTGCCGGGGAACAGCTGCATAAGGTAGATACTATTGCCTTTGTCTTCACCCAGAGCTTCTTTTACCGCCTTTACAAACAGCCGGTTTGAGGGCGGTGACATAGCGTGCTGCTGATAAAAATCCCGTAAAAACTGCACAATTTCCCAATGGGCCGGCGACAGTTCCAGACCGTTATCGGCGGCTATTTGTTCAGCGATCTGCGACGTCCAGCTGTGGGCATCGTCCAGAAAACCTTCATTGTTACGTGTTGGCGTGTTGATCATGATTTCACCAGCTGATGATGCGTGTGGCCAGAGCGCTCAATTGCACCATGTGCTCGTAGCCTATCTGTGGTGTAGCTCCCGTCGCCTCGGCACCCGCCCCGGATTTGGCAATCAGGCCGCGGGCGCGGGCGTCGGCAGCCAGCATGAACACCGGGCAGGGCGCCGCAGTAGCCACTTCAAGCGCGCTTAATACCGCGTTTTCAATCAGCAGCAACGTGTCTGCGGTGGCCAGCGTTGCCATGCACTGTGCAGCCCTGGGATGCTCCGCCGTTTTGTTCAGTATGTGCAGGGTATGAATGTGTGCGGGTAAGTCTGCAACAGACTGGCTCATAAGGTGGTCCAATGGTTTTCGCCCTAACAGGCGGTTTATCAATTCGCGAACGGGGCGGGTGTTGGTCGCCGTTGATCAGCCGGCGAACGTCACTTTTTCGAAGCCCATCATAAACGTCTGGTCAGGTGCTATCAGGGTTACGCCAGCAATTATAGCGTCATTCGCCAGGCCATAGCGTTGGCAAGCCCGGGCATCGGCATACAAAGCTTCAACGCCAAAAATGGCCGCTGCACCCAGATTTTGCGCCACGGACTTTTGGCCAAGGCTGTTGGGTTGCTGTCCGGCGCGAAGCCAGTTTACACCGGCACCGCTGAACAGCAGGGCACAGCTTTGGTCAAAAGCTGCAAGTGAAAACGCCATATCCAGGCCTTCGCGCCCGCTCCAGCTGCCATAAGGCGCGTGGTCAATCACAATTAACTCAGTCATGATCAAGCCCCGCTGTGGAAATAGATAACTTTACTGCAAGTACCGGCTTCCACCCATTCGCCCAGTCCGGCGATTTCAAATGGCGTCCTTATGTTGTGTGCGGATAACTCGTAACGTGTTTGCTCGCCGCTGTCGATGAGGCCACGGCGTAGGGCCGAGGCGACACAGGCTACGGCCGGGATCTGGTGCTCCGCCAAGAACTCAGACCATAGCCGAGGCCAGTGGGGCTCGTCAGAGGGCGGGCATATCAGCGCCGAGGCCATGTGAATGCCATCGCCGTAGAGGAAGACACGGTCAATCTGGTGGCCTGCGGTAACAGCCGCACGGGCAAAGTCCAGCGCGGTTTGAGGGGCTTGGGATGAGTAGGGAGCCCCGGTTATGACCAGTGTGTAGGTTTGCAGAGAAATGTCAGCCATGATTTGGGATCTTGTCTGATAACAAAAGCCCCGGCAAGTGCCGGGGCTTCGGGTTACGTTAACGTCCGATTAAATCAGTCGTTGCCACCGAACGCACCCAGCAGGTGCAGCAAGGCTAAAAACAGATTGTAAATGTTCAGGTATAACCCGGTGGTTGCCATGATGTAGTTGGTTTCGCCACCGTTAACGATACGGCTTGTGTCGTATAAAATGAAACCGGACATCAGCAGCACGATAGCAGCGCTAAGAGCGAGGCTGAAGGCCGTTATCTCAACACCAAACATACTGGCTACTATGCCACCTACGGCCGCAATCAGTACCACAACCAAGCCTGCAACCAGCATGCCGCGCATGAAGCTGAAGTCTTTTTTGGTGGTCAGAACGTAGCCGGAGAGCGCAAAGAACACCACAGCGGTTCCGCCAAGAGCTTGGGTTATAATCTGCCCGCCGTTGGAGAACTGAAGGTAGTGAAGCAGAATCGGGCCTAGTGAAAGACCCAGCAGGCCCGTGAATGCGAACACTACGGCAATACCGGCAGAGCTGTTGGCGGTACGTGGCAACACAAACCAAACCAGGGCAATGGCACCCAGGCTACACATCAGGCTTGTGCCCCGGCCCATGCCGACCGACATTGCAACAGCCGCCATAACGGCACTGAATGCCAGCGTCATTGCAAGCAGGGTGTACGTGTTGCGCAGAACCTTGGTCGCTGCAGCACTGATAGGTGCAGTCGCGGACCCGCGGGCAGTCTTGTCGCTAGCACTCTGTGGAACGTTGTACTGTCTGTTTTGCATTGCTATCTCCGTTTAAAGCGACTGGGTGCTTTCTAAACCAACTGTGTATTATTAACAAGGGTCAGATGCTATCTCAAAGGGTCATTCACTGTAGTCTATAATAATGTCGATTTCACAACTTTCAATCATTAAACGGCTAATTTTGTCCGGTTTTTCGGTAACTACTGTGACAATCACAAGTTTGAAAAATTTCATTAAGTTGACGTAACTCTTGTTCAACTATTGTTTAATTCTGTCGCGGCTCTAACGTAACTTTAGAGCTGACTTTTCAGTTTCTAGTGCTGAATTTAGCGCAGAGCGTTGACAGAGATAAGAATTCCGGTATGATTCCCCCGGCTGTCGCTAGGCAGCAAAGGAAAGATGTGGTGGGTTGGCAGAGTGGTTTAATGCAGCGGTCTTGAAAACCGCCGAAGGTTAATAGCCTTCCCGGGGTTCGAATCCCTGACCCACCGCCATTTTCTTCTCAAGTTAATATTCCCCAGCAATAAAATCCTTTCGCCCCGCAATTGCAACTGCCTATATTAATACGTTTGAATTGCTTCCCTGGTTTTCTGAATTCTCTGGCTGTTTTACACAGTTGCAGTAATAAACTGGACAGATCTATGAGTCCCTGCCAGTTTACTTCGTTTGTGTTTACCAAGGAGTCTGGTCTATGTCTAATGATCGCCAAGTGGCCCTGGTGACCGGTGGAGCTCATGGCATTGGCCGGGGCATAGTGTCTTACCTGCTGACGCAGAATTGGCGCGTTGCTTTTTTCGACCTGGATGACACTGCCGCGAATGAGATTGCCACAGCGTTTGGGGACCCCGCCAACTTGCTTTACGTGCGCTGCAATGTGGCAGATGAGGGCGACGTTAAGTTGGCGTTGCGTCAGCTTATAAACTGGGGAAGTAGGCTGGACGCGCTGGTGAACAACGCCGGCTTGGCTGATCCCGTGACCGGCGCGGTGGAAAATCTGTCGTTGGCGGAATGGCAGAAGCGACTGGATGTAAATCTGACCGGTCCCTTTCTAATGGCGAAACACTCAGTACCGCACCTGCGGCTTACCCTGGGGGCCATCGTCAACATTGCCTCTACGCGGGCGATGCAGTCTGAAGCCAATACCGAAGCCTACGCCGCCACCAAGGGCGGACTGGTAGCCCTGACCCACGCCCTTGCGATCAGCCTGGGGCCGGAGGTAAGAGTTAACTGCATCAGCCCGGGGTGGATCGATGCCCGCGAGCCGGAGGCAAGCGAGGAGCCCGCGCCCCTAAGCGCACTGGACCACGCCCAGCATCCCGCTGGCAGGGTCGGCAAACCCGACGACATTGCGGCGATGGTGCATTATCTGATTTCCCCTCAAGCCAAGTTCATCACTGGGCAAAACATCGTGGTGGATGGCGGCATGGTGCGCAAGATGATCTACCAAGAGTAGGGGCATCCTTGCTGCCGACCAAACCAAAGGCAGACTGCGATTTTAGCGTTCTGCGCCAGCCGCACGCCGCTCATAGGCGCTAACAGCTTTGAAACCGATACGGCGGAACGGTTCTGGCGGCATCCATCCCGGCTTGTCCATCAGTTTTGCTACATCAATGTGGGGCTCGCCGCAGGCGTAATTTGCTAACTGTTGGCCGAGCAGGGTGCCTTTAATGATGCCGACGCCGTTACAGCCGATAGAAACGTAAAGTCCATCCTTTAATTCTCCCCAAAGCGGCGCACCGTTGGCAGTGAGAGACGTTGTGCCGCCCCACCAGTCCTCCAGGCCGTAAGCTTGAAGTTCAGGGAAGCGTGAAAACAGGCTAGTCGCCAGCATGTCTTTTACCGAATCATTACCCTCGCTTTCGTACCCATATAAACCCCTGATTAATATACGGTTGTCATCAGTTGAGCGTAAAGTAGAGCCCAATCGATGGGCGGGCAGAAGGCCCCACTGGCCGTGCTGTGAATAACGGGAAAAAATGGCGCCTGACAGCTGGGGCGTTATGCCGGCATAGGTAAAAATCTTCACGCTGTATGCGTTTCCGTAGCCTAGAGCAGAGGCAAAGGCGTTGTTCGCCAAGAACACCCTCGGCGCGCGCAAGGCCCCTTTGGGTGTCTGCGCTTGCCACATGCCCTGTTCGCGAAAAAGCCGAATCGCCGGGCTTTGTTCGTAGAGGGTCACCGATGCGGGTAAGTTTCGCGCTAGGTTAGTAATCAGGTCAAACGGGTTCAGCAAGCTGTTGCCAGGTAGTTCAATGCCTGCTTTGTAATAGCGGCTGCCCGTCAGTTCAGTCATGGCGCCCGCCGACAGAGGTGCAAACGGCTGTTGGCTTGCGTTCAGGAATTGTTCGAGCGTACGCAGGGCTTTCAGCCCTCGTTTTGTGGCGGCACCTTTGAAAATGCGTGCAGGTTGGGCCTTTTTGTCGCCCAAGCCATTTTGCAACAGAGTTTGATGGGTGCGGCGATAATGTTGATAAAGCTCAGACGCCATGCTTGGACTTGTCGCGCCAAAAGCGTGTTCCAATAAAAAGCCGGAGTTACGCCCTGGCGAACCGGATCCGATGGTTTCGGCTTCCAGAATCCTGATATCGTCGTTTGGCCGCAGCGTTTGTAGTTGGGCGGCTATGCCGATGCCGGTATAGCCGCCACCAATAATAATCGCGTCGCAGTCGCCATCGTTTTCAAGCAGTGGTCGTGTGCGCTGCAGATTACGAGGATGCGTCCAGCCGCAGTCACGTTGATAGTGCGGGTATGAGTCTTGGTTCATGGCGGTGGCTATTGTCTCCGGGCAGAATGTCAGGGGCTGTAGAATCGACGAGTGCTTGCAAAATATTATGTTACCGCGTTAATGAAAAAACTGCCCTTCAGAGAGTAAAAATATACTCAAATTTCACGCCTAAAAATACATATAGAAATTTAGTATTTATAAGTAAATAACTTGTTTATTTTTAAGGTTCAAATATCAATAAACATGTGCTTATATGAGTTTTATATTCATAAAGAGACAATCCATGACCTCGTTTATTGAAGCCAGTGACTGGCAAGGTCGGTCTGACCCAGAAGACGGCGACGAGTCGATACGTTGGCATCAGCGAGTGGTAACTCGAGCAGGGGCTGACAAACAGGCTCAGTCCGGCTTGATTGGTTTTGCGTCTGACGCCGGCGTGGCTCGTAATAAAGGCCGCATTGGTGCTGCGCAAGGGCCGTTCGTGCTGCGCGACCAGTTAAGAAATTTGGCCTGGCATGGAGGTAACAGGCAGGTTGTGGATTTTGGAACTGTCACCGTTGACGAAGGCCGGTTGGAGGCGGGGCAAACAGCGTTGGCAACGGCTGTTTCCCGAGCATTGCCCAAGGTTTCCCGGCTGCTCGTTGTCGGTGGCGGCCATGAAACGGCCTGGGGCACGTTCAACGGTTTGGTACAGGCTTTTGATCCGGCGGCGACCCGCATTGGCATCATCAATCTGGATGCTCATTTTGATCTGCGAAAGGTAGGCGAACAGGGTCCGTCATCTGGCACACCGTTTTATCAAATGGCCGAGCAGTTAGGCGCTGATAACTTCCATTACTGTTGTCTTGGCGTATCACGCACCAGCAACACGTCCGCACTATTTCAGCGTGCTGACGATCTAGGCGTCAGCTACATGGAAGACTGGCAAATGCAGCTAGATCGAATGTCTGACATAAAACAGCGGTTAAGAACTTTTTGCCAAAGTCTGGACCTGATTTATCTGACCATAGACCTAGACGTACTTCCACATTACCAGGCCCCAGGAGTGAGTGCGCCCGCGGCTCGCGGTGTGCCGCTGGTTGTGGTTGAAGAAATTATCGATGAAATTCTGAGCATCGTGCCTTCCCTGCGTCATGGCATGCCAGTGGTCGAGATGTGTGAATTAAACCCTATTTACGATGTGTCCGGTATGACCGCCAGAACAGCGGCGTTGTTAGCCAATACTCTGCTGTGTTCCAGAACCCTCACATGAGGGTGACTCAAAGAAGTGCAATCAAAATAAGAGGAAATAAAAAATGAAAATGATGAAGCTTAAAACGGTACTGCTAACGGCAGCGCTGAGTGCGGGCCTTGTAGCTGGCGCAGTGCAAGCGCAGGAAAGAGTCTTTTTCGGCATCGCCACGGGCGGTACAGGCGGCACTTATTATCCATTAGGCGGCATGTTGGCCCAAGTGATTTCGAACAACGCCGATATTGAAGGCAAGAAGCTGTCTGCAACGGCGGAAACTGGAAACGCTTCCGTGGCTAACGCCAGCCTGCTGGGCCGCGAAAGCATCGAGTCTGCCTTTGTGGCCGCTGATATCCTGGACGCCGCTTATAACGGCCGCAACCAGTTTGAAGGCAAGGCCATGAAAAACTTGCGCGCGCTCGGAGCGCTTTACCCAGAAACTGTTCAGCTGATCGCCCAAGAGGGCATTACCAGTTTTAACGATTTAGAAGGCAAAAGCATCAGCTCTGGTTCACCCGGGTCAGGCCAGTGGCAACTGCTGGGCGACCTCTTGGCAGCCCATGGCATGTCACGTGACAGCGTAACCGAGGATTATTCATCATTTTCCCAGTCGGCTGAAAAAATCAAGGACGGCAATCTGGATGCGTCGCTGATTACCGCCGGTTCGCCGACGTCGTCTCTTGTTGAGCTGACAAACAGTCATACTGTGAATGTAATTCCGCTGTCCGGTGCAGCAATCAAAGAGCTGCAGAAAACACAACCTTACTACGCATCAACCATCTTGCCGGCTGGCACCTATAAAGGTATCGACAAAGACGTTGAGACCATTGCGGTTCGCGCAATCTGGGCTACTCACTCTGGTCTGTCAGACGAAATTGCGTACGCCGTGACCAAGGCGCTTTATGAGAACACCGAGACGCTGGGCAAGGTTCACGTAAAAGGTAAAGAAATCACCTTGGAAAGAGCTCTGGAATCGGTATCCATTCCGTTACACCCTGGCGCCGAGCGTTACTATCGTGAAAAAGGCATTATCGATTAAGTCGAAACAATGTTTGCCGCTGGCCGCCGGAATGCTGTGCATTCTGGCGGCTACAGCCGATGCTGCCGCAGCATCGGCTGTAGCCCCGAACACGATCGGTCTCAGTATTTCTGTGTACCGTGAAGGCAAGCCACTTGATTGCGTTGCACTGGAGCAATCGACATTCGAGCTGTCTTTTATTCACTCGGTATCGTTAACACCGGTTACCGATTATTACACGGTTGTACAGTTGCCTATGGGTTTTCAGATTGTGCAAACCTCTGAAACGTTTTTCGCACACGGTCAAGGGCTGCCTTCGTTAGTGAATGAGCCAGATGCCACGGATTTCAGGATTGAGAACGGGCAATTTGTGCTGACAATGTCCCGCCTGATTGAACAACTTATTGTTCGTACCGATGTGCGCTACGAAAATCGACTACATACAAGGTCTGAGACGACCAACCTGAATCGCTGGCCAGACAACGGTTTGTTGCTAAAGCCGGTTTCCAGCTGTCCAAAATAACGCTGAGTAAACGCGCATGACCCAATCCAACGCAGTCGGTGCCGATCGCTTCGATTCAGCCACGCCTGAAATGCACCAGGCTGAACTTGATGGCCTAATCAAGAAGTTTGATAACGAATCCAACTTTCGCGATCTAAAAGGCGTGCTGAAATGGCTGGTAACCATTACCTGTGTCGTTTTGAGCGTGTTTCATATTTACACCGCAGGTTTTGGCCTGCTGAATGAGATTTCCCACCGCACGGTGCATATGGCCTTTATTATGGGCCTTTTGTTTATCGTGTTTCCGCGTCGGCCGCCAAAGCATTTGCGGGTGAATGCGGTTCTGAGCTTGGTTTACGGTGCTTTTTACCTATTAATCGCCTACCAGCTGGTTTCAGCCCTCGACGGGATGATCCCAGCCTGGTGGGGCTGGGGTATTTACGGCTTTGCTCTGTTGATGTCCATTTCAGCGCTGCCGATTGCAGCCTTGGAGGGGCGTAACAAGCCCAGCTGGATTGACTGGCCACTGATGCTGGCCGGCGCGGGTTTCTCGGCCTATCTGGTTATTTTCTTTAAAGACATCTTCATTGTTAATATTGGCTTCCCAAAATCGTTCGATTACCTGATGGGTGGTATCGCCATCATGCTAGTGATTGAAGGCGCGCGCCGCACCATGGGTGAGTCGCTTTCGATTATCGGCGTTCTGGCTCTACTGTATGCCATGTTCGGTACCCAAATGCCGGGCATGATGGCGCATCGCGGCTACGACATTATCCGCCTGGTTGAGCACCTTTATCTGGGCACCGAGGGTATCTACGGCATCGCTATTGGTGTGGTCGCCACCTATGTATTTCACTTCGTCTTGTTCGGCGTTTTGGCGCAAGCGTCTGGTTTGGGACAGCTGTTTATCGAACTGGCCACGGTAGTTGCAGGCCGTTACGCCGGTGGCCCGGCAAAAGTATCGGTGGTGTCTTCAGGCTTTTTTGGCATGATTTCCGGCTCTCCCGTGGCAAACACCGTCACGACCGGTGCATTCACTATTCCAATGATGAAAAAGTACGGCTTTAGCGCGCGTTTCGCTGCTGCCACCGAAGCCGCATCGTCTTGCGGTGGGCAGGTAACGCCGCCCATTATGGGCGCCTCAGCGTTTGTGATGTCCGAAATGCTGGGCGTGCCGTACAACGAACTGATCCTGATCGCTATTATTCCCGCGGCTTTTCACTACCTGGCAACTTTGTGCATGGTGCACTTTGAAGCGCGCCGTTTGAATCTGAAGGGCATGCCAGCGGATCAGATTCCGCAGCTGGGCAATGTACTGGCGAGGCATTGGCACCAGGTTATTCCGCTGGTGGTTATGGTGACGTTGCTGATGATGCAGTTCACGCCCTTTCTGGCAGCGTTCTGGGGCATCATATTAACCATAACCTGTTCTTACATTCCGCTGATTCTGCGCCCGCTGGGGTTTCTCAGGCTGGATCATAAAAGTGTGCTAACACCGAAGCGCTTGGTTGCTGCGTTGGAAGAAGGCTCTAAGCAGTCTATCGCCATCACCGCAGCTTGTGCCTGTGTAGGCTTCTTGCTGGGTGTGACGACGTTAACCGGGCTGGGCTTTAAGTTCTCCGGCGCGATTGTTGGGCTGGCGGTCGACTTTGGCACTACATTGAGCGCGTTCATCCCGTTTGACTTGATCACCACTGACAGCCTGACGTTGTTCATTGCGCTGATTCTGGTGGCGCTGGCTTGTATTTTGATGGGTGCCGGTATTCCCACCACGCCAACGTACATCATTTTAGCGGCTATAGTAGCGCCTGCACTGGATGACTTTGGCATCGCGTTGCTGGCTTCACATTTCTTCATCTTCTACTACGGGGTGCTAGCGGATGTGACGCCACCTGTGGCGCTTGCCGCCTATGCGGGAGCCGGTATATCTGGTTCAGAACCGATGGCCACCGGTGTTACGGCGTTCCGCTTGTCGATGGGTAAGGTGCTCGTGCCGTTTATGTTCATTTACGCCCCAAGTCTCTTGTTCCTTGACTTCACGTGGACCGAGTTCATCTTGGCGATGATCAGCGGCATCACGTGTATTGTCGCGTTGTCGGCGGCTTACATTGGCTTCTTCAGTGCACCTTTGTCGCGCTTGGAAAAAACAGTGTTAAGCCTGGCTGGTCTTTCACTGGTCGCACATAACCCGTGGTTCTTGGCTATTTCGGGCGCTTTGGTTGTATTAATTTTGGGGCGCAACTATCGTATCGGACACTACCAGCAGCCAACGGCGATCGAAGTTAAAGGAGTATGAACAGTGAGTGCCAAGGACTATACGGTGCCGGCTCTGCAGAAAGGGCTTAAGATTCTTGAAATGTTCGACAGTCAATGTCGCACGTTGAGCCAGGTTGAAATGGCTCAACGTCTGGAAGTATCCAGCAGTTCGTTGTACCGGATTGTGCAAACACTGACGGCGATGGGGTATTTGAACAAAATCGGAACCAACACCTACACCCTGGGCTCACAGGTTGTTTCCCGCGGTTTCAGTTATTTGGGCAGCCGAGAAATTGTTGAGGTCGCAGCACCGCTGATTACAGAATTGCGTGACAATACCAGTTTGTCCAGCCACATCGGTATTCGCGATGGCGTAGAGGTGCTTTACGTATTTCGTGCGCTTGCCTTGCAGCGGGTATCTGTAAATGTGCCGATAGGCACACGATTTCCGTTGCACACTACGGCGATGGGGCGGGCTTTGCTGATGGGCATGTCGCCGGCGGACTTACAAAGCTTGTTTCAGGGCCAGCGTTTGGATGGTTACCCCAAACCTGCACCGAAAACCATGCCGGAGCTGCTCACATTGTGCGAAAAAGAGCACAGCCAGGGCTGGAATATGCACTATTCGGATTACTCCACGGCATTGGCCGTGCCCCTGCGCAATTTTACTGGCCAGGTGATTGCGGCTATTAACATCAGTGGGCCAGATCCGGTGATGAGCTCTCCGGGTGACCAGGAGATCCTGTTAGGTCAGCTAAAATTGACTGCCAAAAAGATTATGCGCAGATTAGGTGGCGTGTAACAAAGCATAATGAGCCTTAAAAAATTGTAGACAGATTTAAAATCTGTCTAAAAGTGAAGCCAGTTCGCTGCTGTTTTATTAAACCAGCCACTCCACTATCTGGTCATGCACGACTTTGTTGTCGAGCAGCGCCAGATGATTCAGTTTTTCGAATACCCGGCAGTCCTCCGGGCGTATTCGCAATTTTTTCAAACCATCAGAATGATGCCCTTTTGCGCTATCCAGCCGCACCAGAAGATCTCCCACCATTGTGCTGGAAAAGTCTGTCGGGTGATCGCCAATGGTGGCGGCCAGGAAGTAGTGCCTGGTGCCTGCTAGCAGCGGGACCGGTTTGCGGATGTCGAGGTGAAACTCATCCTGATCGATACCTTCCCAGTCATCGTCAAGCAAATTTCCATATCGTAGGTCTTTGATACCGGCGCTGGTGTGTTGCGCAAGCGCAAAGGGGCTGGCGTAGCGAAACTTTTGCATGACGAAGGTGAGTAGATGCCCGGCTTTGGCCAATGCGGCGCCGTGATGGGGTGAGCCGAGGTAAAGCGCTTTTTTGACCAATTGGGTCCAGGGTAATTTCGGCTCGCTGCCATACCAGCAGGCGCTGCGGATAACCAGCCCGCCCATGCTGTGGCCAATCAGAAGCAGCTCTTCAACTTCGATCGGCCAAGCATCAATCAATATCTGAAGTTGTTCGCTTAACTCCCTGCCGTTACGGGAAATATGCCGGCCCGTGTTGTAGTTGAGGTACAGCGGTGTAAAGCCATGGGCTCGATGCAGCTCTATACCCAAGTCTGCTTCGTTGTGGCCTTTCCAGTACTCGTGTGACAGGCATAAGCCGTGAACCAGTACCACGATACGCGGGCCAGCGTTGGGAAACGTGGCGCCCATGCTGCTTGAGTCAGGTCTTAGTTTTGCGCCCTGGCTATTTCTGAAGTGCATGGTAATCGCGAGGGGATTGTTACTGGCTTCGAGGTGATCACCACAGACACCGTTCAACGCAGCTGCGACTTTCTCGCTTTGTACCGAGTGTGGGGGTTCGTCATCCGCCGAGAACCCGTCAAGGGATCGATGCAAGCCTTGTTGCCATGAAGACATGGTTGATTGAATAAACCGATATGTTTGGCCCTCCCGTTCCTTAGAGGGCACTCCTGCAATGTCACGCAGCCGGTTTAACGGGTTTATCTCCCGGACAATGGTGCGATGTGTCCGTTCGGCTATGCGGGTAACGCCACCAGCCACATCCAGAAGCAGTTGGGCTGAGCCGTGTAGCGATTTGACGGATACCATGGTGTTGGCCTCTTAGCATATGCTCAAGATTCTGACACAGGTAAAATGATGGGGACAGATTAATAAGCGGGCAAATTAAATAGGGGACAGATTTGAAATCTGTCCCCGGGTACAAGGGAAGCTCTGCGCGCGCAAGCTGCTACAGTTTTGCGGTTTCGTGGGGATACACCGTTGCCTGCTGCGCATCGGCCAGTGCCTGACGCTCAGCCAGATGTTGCGGATTGTTCAACGGTATTTGCCAGCCTTCAATATTCTGCTCGATCAGGGCGACCAGCGCATCAATGTGTCCCTGCGTTGCGTTCAATGCCGCAATGTAATTAAACGCCTCACCGCCGGATTCCATAAAATACTCGCGGTTTTCTTCGTCGATTTCTTCTACCGTTTCCAGACAATCTGAAGAAAACCCAGGGCAGAATACATCCACCGATTTGACACCTTGGTCGGGAAGTGATTTCAGAGTTTCGTCGGTATAGGGCTTCAACCATTCTTCACGGCCAAATCTGGACTGGAAGGTGGTCATGTATTCGTCTTTTGCCAAGCCCAGACGCTCAGCCAGCAAGCGCGATGTCTTGTGGCATTCGCAGTGGTAAGGGTCGCCCTTGGTCAAGTATTTTTTCGGCACGCCGTGGTAAGACAGCATCAGCTTCTGGTTGCGCCCGTGCTCAACCCAACGGGCTTCGATAAGCTCAGCCATGGCCTCGATGTACGGCGGAAAATCGTGGTAGTGAGAGATAAATCGAAAGTCTGGCAGCCAGCGGCGCTTGGCAAAATCCTGGGCAATGGCGTCAAAAGTGGAAGCCGAGGTAGAAGCGGAGTATTGCGGGTACAGCGGCAGTACCAGCATCTTACGCACGCCTTGCCGTTGCATTTCGTCCAGTGCGCTGGTCACGGATGGGTTGCCATAGCGCATGGCAAACTCCACCACCACATTGTCGCCATAACGGGCTTTGAGCTCTTCGCGAATGGCGCCCGCCTGGTTGGCTGTGTGAATCATTAACGGCGAGCCTTCTGGCTGCCACACACCGGCGTAGGCTTTGGCACTGCGTGACGGGCGAATGCGTAGGATGACGCCGTGCAAAATCAGCCACCATAAAGGGCGGGGCACTTCTACTACGCGAGGGTCCCACAGAAATTCCCCCAGATAACGCCGCAGCGCCGAGGCGGTTGGGGCATCGGGTGTTCCCAAATTTGTAACCAGCACGCCCAAGCGTTCCGGCTGGCTGTGGCGGAAGTTTTCGGAACCTTTGAATTGCATGAATGAATCCTGACTGATTGCCTGTTCGAGTGGGGGGATGTCGGCTTGTTAGCTGTTTTTCTGAGCCTGCTGAGCCAACCGCGGCGCAATTCCGCTGATGTCGTAACCAGCGCTTTGGGCCTTTTCGAATATTTCCTTTGCCGGGGTCTCACCAGCCGAACTGAGCGCCCACAGAACAGTGCAGCGAGTTCCGGAACGGCAGAAAGCCAGTACGGGAGCGTCGGCTGTGCGGATCATTGCGCCGAAGCGTTCCACGTCATCATCGCTGATGTTGCCAGAGGCCACCGGCATATATACCCACTGCAGACCATGTTCACGTGCGGCTTCTTCGATACCCGCCATAAGTGGCTGGCCAGGTTCTTCGTTATCCGGGCGATTGGCGACCAGCGTTTTGAAGCCCAGGCTGGCGATGGCGGGTAGGTCGGCTATCTGGATCTGCGGTGTTACTGAAATACGATCATCAATTTTTCTGAGGTCCACGGCTTTATCTCCCGGAATCGATTTTGAAAACAGATGGCCATAATCGCATACCGTGGCGAACATGCAAAAGAAAGCCGCAGCGCCAAGCAGTAGGCTCACGGATTAGTCAGACGGGACACTAGACTGCAATCGGGCGCCGCCTGTAATACAATTGGCGCATTGCTGTAACTCGCGCTTCGGCGCCTGCCTGGAGGTTTTGCCATGACTGATGAGCACGACAAAAATACGGATGCGGATGCCCAACTGCCGGACAAAATAAAGGATTCCGATGCCCAACTGCCGGGCAAAATAAAGGATTCGGCACGACAGATCTGGTTGGCAGGGCTAGGCGCCTTCAACAAGGCCGAAGAAGATACCGGTCGTTTTTTCGAACGCCTGGTCCAGGAAGGCGAGCAGATGGAAAACCGCACCCGCGGTGTGGTTGAGAAGCAACTGAAGTCGGTGGAAGATCGGGTAGAGGGCGTACGCGAGCGCGCCACTGGCACCTGGGATAAATTAGAGCATCTGTTCGATCAGCGGGTATCCGGCGCTCTGCGTCGCCTGGGAATATATCGGCAGGAAGATATCATGAGCTTGCAAAAGCGGGTAGAGCGCCTGGAAGCAGAACTCGATCGCGTTAAGAAATTAACGCCTGGCTATAATGAAGAAGAGTGACACTCTCACCAGAGCCCACTGTTTTATAGATAACTTCTGCTGATCAGCAATGCCTGCTCTTTTTCCTCTGCTGCAAGGTAAGGCAACATCAGGCACATGGTCTGGTATACGCCGCGACCAGGGTCCACCGCATTACGATCATCGAGATGTGAAAGCGTATCAAAACTGCTCCAGTAGCAAGTGGTTAGCGTTAACTGGTCACATAAAGTCGCTAACTCTTCGGTGCCGATGGTCATAAACCCCTGGGCGCTGAAGCTGGTGCAGATGGTGTGGAACGCGGTGTTTTTCAGCTTCAATATTTTGCGAAATTTTGGCTGTAGCCGAGGATGGCGCGACAGCACATTGACAAGATCCTGATACAGAAAACGGTAGCGGGCTACCGCTTCGAACAACAGGTGCAAAAAGAAATTTTGCTGGTCCAGGCTTATGCTGACGTCAGCAGGCACGGTCAGCAGGTCGTGCATCTGAAGCTCGAAGCTTTCAAACAGTTCACTGACAATGTTGCTTTTGTTGTTGAAGTGGTAGTAGAGGTTGCCCGGGCTGATGTCCAGTTCATCGGATATCAGCAGCGTGGTTACATTCGGCTCACCCAGGGCGTTGAACAACGCCAGGCTGGTATCGAGAATGCGATCGCGAGTTTTGATCTTTGCCATAACGCGCGACCACCTCCCTGGTTGACGAAGAAAGAATCAGAGCGTGAATCTAGCCCATACCGGAGCATGATCAGAAGGCCGATCCATAGCCCGAACATCATAGCTGACGCCGGCGCTTTCCGCTTGGGGCAGCAAGTTGTCACTGGCCATTATCAAGTCAATGCGCAGTCCGCGTTTTGGCTCGCGATCGAACCCTTTGCTGCGGTAATCAAACCAGCTGAACGTATCCGCCTCGTTGGGGTGAAGGTGGCGAAATACATCGGTATAACCACGGCTTTCAACCTCACCCAGCCATTGGCGCTCCTCGGGTAGAAAACTGCATTTACCGCTACGCAACCAACGCTTGGCGTTATCCGCGCCAATGCCGATATCTTTGTCAGTCGGGGAAATGTTCACATCGCCCATCACCACCACTTTGGTGTTGCGCAGCTTCAACTCATCCAGATAGCTCATCAGATCCGCATAGAACTTCTGCTTTGCTGGAAACTTCACCGGGTGATCGCGACTCTCGCCCTGGGGAAAATAGCCGTTGATCACGGTCAGGGTTTCACCATTCACAATAAAGTCTGCGGTAATCAGTCGGCGCTGGGCGTTGTCCAAGTCGTCAGGAAAGCCTTTGTAGACCTTGTCCGGCGCCATTTTTGACATAAGCGCCACGCCGTGATGGGTTTTTTGGCCGTGGAAATGCACGTGGTAACCCAGCGCTTCAATGTCTGCCAGCGGAAAATCTTCATCGCTGACTTTTGTTTCCTGCAAACCAATAAAATCCGGTTCCAGCTGCTCAATAACAGCGGTAAGCTGATGTAGGCGGGTACGAATGCTGTTAACGTTGAATGACACAAACATCATGGGGGACGGTTCTCCGACACAAGTTTATCCCTAGTTTAACACATTGAAAGGGTGAGGGAATGGGGCTTGGTTGTCGCCATTGGGAATGGTCTACGGTGCCAGCAGCGGACAGGGGGGATACTCAGTTACGCTGTAGACGATATCCGCTTGAATATTTTCCTGCTGGTTGAGACGGATATTGGCCAGGCCGGAATAATGGGTCAGGGCACCTTGCTGGTTATAGCCCAGTAAAATAGGTTCCACTATTAATCGTAGAAACAGGCTGGTTGGGCGAATCTGAATCAGATGATCGGCGCGAATGCGGTCGTTGTCGCTCTTACTATCGGCCGGTTCCAGCACAAAACCATAATAGCTGCCGCGGGTTGGCGCTAGAAACTCGAAGTTTACAGAACCGCCCTCAACCACGGTTTGCCAGTTTTGACGGACCAGATTGTCAAAACCGGAATCCACCACCAGGCTGTTATTGCTGTCCAAACGAAACTGTTCAAGTTCTTGGGCGGGTGATTGCCATTCGATGGCAACACTCCCTGAATCATAGCCGACCGTCAGGCGCTCGTTGAATCGGGGTTGAACAAACTCCACGTCAGGGCGCAGCAGGCTAGGCTGGTTGTCGCGGTCATAGCGAAGCTGTTTGAAAGCGAACGGGGCATCAGAACTGGCGTAAAAATATTCGACCCTGTGGCTCTGCGGTTTGAACTGATTGCCGCTGCAGACTCCCTGTATTACATGTTGTTCGCGGTAAAGCTCGCTGCCAGCGTTTGCGCTGTCCAAGGGGCGAGCGCTGCCGGTAAAGTGGAACTCAGCGCCGGCGTTGGCTATCGCAGGCGCCCAGGCCAGCGTTGCGGCAAAGGCAGTAGGTACACTCCAGCCAAGTTTTGACTTGGCTTTACGGGCGTTCATCGCGCAAGCCTTGGGTACAGAAAGTCGCGCAGAGACAGCAGAGCTGGAAACAACACCAGCCACCCCACAGCTAATGCCAGTAAAGACGGCAGCAAATTGGGGAGGGTGACGGCTCCAAGTGCGCTGGCGGACCAGTAGGCAAAAGGCCCGGCAATGGGCACTACCAGCAACATCAGCAGCCGGTTGCTGCCCAGCCACTTCAGGGAATGGTTAAGTGAGGTCATAAAGATTGCCCAAAGCGCAACCAGCCATAGCGGCGTTGTGATGGCAGCGCCACTGGTGTCGGCAAGAATGCCGGTGCGCAGCCAAAGGCCATCCAGTAAAGAACCTGCCAGAGTACCTATAACAATAAATTTCAGTTCGTCCATTTTGTACTGACTGACCAGAACAAAATGCACCAACAAGAATACCGCCACAATGATTAGCGCCCAGGCCTGCGAGAGCAAAACGCAGGCCAGCCAACCAAGCTCGAACATTACGAAATTCAGGATGTTGCGATAGGTTTTTGAAGAAATCATACGCTATGTATGGGCGCGTGTTTGCTGCCGGGTTTCGCCATAACAATTTGTGCTACGCCGATAGCTCGTTCACTAAACCCCGCTTCGCAATACGCAAAATAGAAGTGCCAAAGGCGCTGGAATGCGTCGTCATAGCCTCGTTGTTGAAGATTTTGGCTTTGAGCCTGAAAGCGTTGACACCAGTCATCAAGAGTACGGGCGTAATGAAATCCCAAGTCTTCAACGTGGGCAAGCACTAGGTCTGTTTGCTCGCGCACCGCCCCCACCATGGCTCCAAAAGAGGGAATGAAGCTGCCGGGAAAGATATAGCGCTGAATGAAATCAACGTTCTTCAAGGCTCGCTGGTAACGCTGCTCCGGCATGTTGATGGCCTGTATCAGCGCAAGGCCGTCAGGTTTTAATAACTGGCTGATTTGGCCGAAATAACTGGGCAGAAACTGCGGGCCAACGGCTTCAATCATTTCGATAGACACCAGTTTGTCGTACTGGCCGCTCAGGTCGCGGTAGTCATCAAATAGCAACGTAATGCAGTCTTGCAGGCCTTCCGCTTCGACCCTTTGTGTTGCCAGTGCCAATTGTTCAGCCGAAATGGTGGTGGTGGTCACGTGGCAGCCATAATGCTTGGCAGCGTGGATAGCGAAACCGCCCCAACCAGTCCCGATTTCAAGGACTTGGTCGCCAGGCTTGAGCTTCAGCTTGCGGCAGATAACATCGAGTTTATAGGTCGAAGCTTCGTCAAGAGTACTTTCTGGCGTTTGATAGATAGCCGATGAATACATCAAGGATGGGTCTAAAAACAGCTCGAACAGGTCATTGCCGAGATCGTAATGGGCACTAATATTTTTACGCGACCCTTCGGGGGTATTGCGATTAAGCCAGTGCAATCCCTTCAGGGTGGGCTTCGTTACCCAGCTGAAACGGTCTTCAAACCTGTTCATCAAATCAATGTTGCGGCTGAAAAAACGCAGCAGGTACACCAGATTGGGGGAGCTCCAGTCGCCGGCCACGAAGGCTTCAGCCGCCCCAATACTGCCGCCGGTGAGTAAGTCGCGCCACGTACTGTGATTATGGATGACCAACTCGGCAGCGGGGTAGGCACTGTTGCCATCCCCTACGGTGACATCGCTGGCGCCGGCTTCACGAATAACCAGTGTGCCTTGTTGTAAGCGCATTAGCTGCTGCATTACCAGCGAACGCGCCACTCGGCTAGCGATAGGAGAGGGCCGCAGAGCGGATGTTATTTTCGCCGAAACCGCTGAGGACGTATTCATATTCTCCATGAGCTTACTTTTCCACTTGTCCCTTGGGATCGTGCATTCGATTGCTCTGGCACAAGATCCAAGCCGCAATCCTCTTGCCCCAGCCTGAACGCCGGATCGTTGAAGTCCAACTTGTCCGGATGGGTGTAAAAAGGTGCACCTTTCAGTTTTAGTTTCAGCGCATGCCAATATATTCCGACGCTGACTTTAAGCGCTTCCAACGGAAACTGGCGTAAACTGTCATGCAATACCTTACGACTGAGCGGCTTGCGTTGGACCACTAGGGTGGCATCAAATTGACGGGTATTTTCTTCCGTCACGCTCATGTGAACGCGCAATTGCGGTCCACGAAAGCTGAAGGTCCAGCGGTAATTCTGATGCATGCCGTTGAACGGTGACACGTGGAAGCGTTTTTCGAACTCGAACAGCTCGCTACGCCAGCCGGCCTTGTTAGGGGGATGGCCGACAGTTTCGAGGCAGTAGGCGTGGCGTTCATGCCAGGGCGTATTGGTGATCTGCGCGATAATGACCCGCGGTACCGCGCCGGTTTCAGCGGTATCACCCTTGGCGTAACAGAAATAGAAGCTTACCGGATTGAACACATGACCAACGTAGCGCGGGTGGGTGATCAGCTCGATTTTGCCATCGGGAGTCCAGCCTGTCGCCTCACAAACATAGTCCCGCAGCGCCAGACCCAGACGGCCGTGGTCTGGCCTAAAGTAGTCTTTCCGATATAACGACAGCCAGTTAAACCGTTCCACAGAAAACAATGGGCTAACCGTGGTGGCTAACTGCCAATTGTCGACGTCCAGCGCCAGCATACCGGTGTGGTAGCTGAATTCGTGTTGCACCGGATGTTGACGCCGGTGGCGTATGCTGCCTTCCAGCCAATCACTGCTCATAGTTATTCTTCAGGTAGGTACTTTTTAAATAGTTACTATTCAGGTAGTGACTATTTAGATAGTGACTGTTCAGGTTACTGCGCATGGCTAGAGCTCCACACCAAAGGCGCGAGTTACCCGCAACGCACTGTTTACGCCGTCTTCGTGGAAGCCGTTGAACCAGTAGGCACCGCAGAAGTGGCTGCGGTTCTGGTTACCGATGTCATCGTAGCGTTTTTGCGCCGCGACAGCCTCCAGGGTGAACACCGGATGAGCATACTCAAACTTTTTAATGATCTTGTCGGGCGCTATGTCGTGGCTACGATTCAAGGTGACGCAAAACGTTTCTTCCGCGCTGTGGAAATTCTGCAGAACATTCATATTGTAGGTTACCGACACCGGCTCGTGACTGCTCGCCGGGATCAGATAGTTCCATGCCGCCCAAGCCCGGCGATTCGATGGCAGCACACTGGCGTCTGTGTGCAATACCACATCGTTATTCTGGTACGCGATGGCGCCAAGGATCTGTTGCTCAGCGTCGGTGGGCTGCGCCAGCATGGCCAGCGCCTGGTTGCTGTGGCAGGCAAATACAACTTGGTCGAAACGTTGCTCTTCGCCTGCGCGCACCACGGTAACGCCGTCTGCGTCACGTTTCACTTGCTGCACCGGGCTATTCAACCGAAGGCGACCGTCCAGGCGGTCCATCATTTTGCCCACGTATTGTGCAGAACCGCCGGTTATCACCCGCCAGGTTGGCCGGTCATCAACCGACAACATGCCGTGATTGCTAAAAAATTGCAGAAAGAAGCGTATCGGGAACCGCTCAAGTACTACCTCGGGCGCCGACCAAATAGCTGACCCCATAGGCACGATGTAGAACTGTCGGAAGTATGCCGAGTAGCCGTTGCGGTCCAGGTAGCTACTCAGGGTTTCGCTGTCGTCAATGCTTTGATCAGCCAACTGCTGCTGGGTTTCCTTGTTGAAACGCAAAATTTCGCGAATCATTTTCAGGAATCGAGGGTTTAACAGGTTGCGGCGCTGAGCAAACAGAGTATTCAGGCTCGTGCCGTTATACTGCAGGCCCGTGCGGCGACTGTCGACACTGAAACTCATGTCGCTGACTTCTGACGCCACCCCTAAGCGATCCATCAGTTTGATAAAGTTCGGATAGGTCCAGTCGTTGTAGACAATAAATCCGGTGTTTACCGGCCAGAAACGACCTCCCGAGGAGACTTGTTCGGTATTAGTGTGACCTCCGGCGTAATCCGCTGCCTCGAAAACTTCGATATCGTGGTGCTCTGCCAGCAGCCAGGCTGCTGTGAGGCCGGACACTCCGGCACCAATGACAGCAATTCGCTGACGCTGAAAACTCATTCAATATTCGCCTTATGCCGAGATTGTGTCAGATTATTTGGAAGCGTTAGCGGCGGATTGTCGCGCCATGGCGGCTGCCATTCTGTCGACAACCGGTTGCGGCATTGCGCCCAAGAGCTTCATGGCCCAAGTGAACCGTTTGGGGAAGGCAATATCACGATGACCTTTCTTCAAGCCGCTGACAATGCGCTCCGCGGCTTGTTCTGCGGTCACAATAAAGGGCATGGGGAAATCATTGACGTCGGTCAGGGGCGTTTTCACAAATCCAGGCGATACCACGACGACATCAATGCCTTCTGGTGCCAAATCGGCTCGTAGGCAATAGCCCAAATAGCTGAGCGCCGCCTTAGAAGCACCATAGCCTTCTGCCCGCGTGAACGGCAGCCACCAGGCTGACGAGCTAACGATGACCAGAGTCGCCGGTTCGCCTTTGGCGCGAGCCCGTCGCAGCGCCGGCAATGCGATGTCCAGGCTGCGGGCGGTACCCATCACATTGGTTATTATGTTGTTACCAATAACGTCGCTGCTGTAGTTGGCAATGTCGACGTAGTCACAGGTGCCCGCGTTCAAAATGGCCATATTTAGCGGGCCGTGGTTTTCTAAAACCGGTGCAATTGTAACCAGGTCATCGCTACTTGTGGTGTCGGCGGCAGCAACGCTGATACGGTCTGAAGCCAGCTGTTGCAGGCTTTCCAAGGGCTCCAGGCGGCGGCCGGTAAGCACCAGCTTATGGCCGTCGGCCACAAGCGCACGGGTCAGTGCCTCTCCAATGCCAGAGCTTGCGCCTGTAAGCCAGATATTGCTGCTTTTTTGAAGCACGTTTTTCATCCGGCGTGATCCTTTATCTTGCGAATAATACCGCCCAGCAGTGGCAAATTTTCATAGAGCATCTGGCCGGCATCGAAGTAATCACGATGATAATTCACTTTGCCACAGTCAATGTGTAAATGGCTGATGCCTTCTACTTGAATTTCTCTGCGCCCATTGATGCGCTTGTGGCGCAGATACATAGTCCAGGGAAGGGCAACGGTGCCTTCGTCAACGACTTCTTGACCAAATACAAAGTGGGAGGCGATGACGTTCTGGTACGAGCTCGCAAAATAACGAGTCAGCTCATCCAGGCCACGAACTTCGCTCAGAGGATCTTTGAAGTGGATGTGCTCAGCATAAACGCCGGCTAGCTTGTTCAGGTTGCCTTTGTCCAATGTGTTAAACAACTCTCGAAAGCGATTAACAACGTGAGGCGTGGCCGCATATTGTGAGCCCACCTCGATTGTTGACGCGATGGTCATGACTGCATTCTCCTAATGGAATCTAACTTGCGAGTTTCTTCCTGAACGCTTTTCGGAATTGGGTTCAGATCCCAAATAATACCCAATCGGGCCAGTAACCACAGTCCATACCAGGTAATGTCGATTTCGTACCAGCGAAAACCTTGGCGTACAGACTGCGGCCAGCGGTGGTGGTTGTTATGCCAACCCTCACCCAAAGTAAGCAACGCCAGCCAGAAGTTATTGCGGCTGTCGTCTCCGGTTTCAAAACGCCGCTTACCCCACACATGCGACAGCGAGTTGATGGACACAGTGGCGTGAAACAGCACCACAGTAGAGACGAAAAAGCCCCAAACCAATAACTGAAGGCCATTCGTTCCCAGCCCGGGCGCCCAAGCTGCCAAGCCTTCACCTATGCCGTAAACTATCAGTGCCGCGATGGCAGGTACCAGGGCGTCGAACCGATTAATAAAGCGCAACTCGGGGAATTTCAACCAATCGCGTACTTTGCGTTCGTTCATGGCAAAACCAGCGTCACACGTGAACCACCCTGCGTGTGCCCACCAAAAACCGCCTTGCTGGGGCGAGTGCAAGTCTTGCTCTTGGTCTGAATGCTGGTGATGATGACGATGATGTGCCGCCCACCAAAGTGGCCCGCGTTGCGCCGAACTGGCACCTAAGACCCCGAAAATAAATTGGGTAGTTCTGCTTGTTTTAAACGTTTTGTGGGCAAAATAGCGGTGATAAAATCCGGTAATCGCAAACATCCGTATCCAGAAAAACACCAGAGCAAACATCACCGCAAAGGTGCTGGTGCCGGTAAAATATACCAGCAGACATGACAGATGCAGGGCAATAAATGGTATAACGCGGACTAGGTTGAACGCCCGTGAATCACTGTCGAGGTTGTCCGCGCCTGCGTCGGAATCAAACCATCGAACGATATTTAAGAGCCAATGTCGAGCTGGGGTCATACCCTTTAAGCCTTTAATTACTGATGGAAATTGCAACACTATGGACCAGAACAACTCTTCTAACGGAACCGTAAGCACTATTAACGACACTATACGCTCTGTTGCCATTGTTGGTTCAGGCGTGGCGGGCTTGACCGCAGGCGTTTTGCTCAAGGCTCAAGGGCACACTGTGACTCTTTTCGAGAAAAGCCGCGGCCCCGGTGGCCGGATGTCTACAAAACGGGTAGCCGGGACGTCAGTGGACATGGGCGGCCAGTACTTTACAACGCGGAATCCGGATTTTCTGCCGTTTCTACGCCGGCATGCCGGCGAGCAAACCGTTGTTCCCTGGCACGGGCTGCTCGGCTATCAGCAGAATAACGGCGACTGGTCAGAATTTCCCGCCGAGCAACGTTACGTCGGTGCACCCAGAATGACCGCCATTACCCGAGGCTTGTCTGCAGGCTTGAATGTTCAGGCGCAGACCCGGGTAGCAAGGCTACACCGCGACTCACAGGTTAAAAAATGGCATCTGCAGGACGCTGATGGCCAGAATCTGGGCGCATTTGACCAAGTTATTATTACCGCTCCGCCGGCACAAGCTCGTGAGCTGCTGGAAGACAGCAGCGCGGCGCAACTTGCCACCGAACTGAACACGGCGGTGGCACAGATTTTACCGTGTTGGGCGGTAGCGGTGAAGTTCAGCACTAACCCCTGGCCGCGCTTCCAGGGTGCCCGAGTCGCCAATTCACCCCTGTTCTGGGTAGCGGATAACACCAGCAAGCCGGGTCGCGAGAACGCATCTGATGAATCTGCTGCGGGCCATTGGTGGGTGCTGCATGCAACTCCCGAATGGACAAATGCCCACGTAGATGACGACCCCCAGCAAGTGGTAAACGCTTTGATAGCGGCCTTTGCCGAACTGAGCGGTAACGCCGAGCCGGCGCTTGAAACTTTAACCCATCGCTGGCTTTACGCCCGTTCGGATGCCGGTGGTGAACCTCAACCTGGCCACCTCTGGTTCGCCAGCGAGCAACTGGGATTGGCCGGCGATTGGCTTTCAGGTGGGCGCATAGAAGGCGCTTACAACAGCGCCGTAGGCCTCGTGGAAGCTATCGGTGGATCGGAGCAGGCGTAAACGGCCGTGTGTAAAAGTGGGTGATGATGCCGTCGCCAAACTTACTGAAAAAAGCGCTGACGTCGGTGATTTTCTGTAGCGACCTGCGTCGGTTGACGGGGTTGCGCATAAGCACCTTTATGCCGTTGAAATTATCCTGAATATTGGAAAAACGTGCATACATCGAACAGGTCACCACATTGGCCGGGTTAAGCGCCAGCTGCCCGGCCAGCCATTGGCTGTGTTGGGCGATGGCGTCTGGGTTCAGATCTTCCCGGGTATCAAGATGTTTCAGCTTTACCCGGTTCACGATGCAGAATGAAAAGCTTTCTGGCTGGCGTCGCGCTACTTTACGAAACGCTTCCCAAAAGAAGTTGTCCGTTAGCTCCGCAAACCACTGCATATTGCTCAGGCATGTATCAATCCAGTGAAAACTCTCTTCATCATCCAATACTTCGTTGATGGCCTCGCGCAGCAGCCAGTCAAAACCCAGCGCTGTTTTGTGGGCATACACCTTGCGATACATCTGATAACGGCTGTAAACGAAGTCCTCCAGCGCGCCCAGGCCTTTCTGGGTAATGGCCAGTCCCAGCCACGGCTCATGAGGGCTCCAGCCAAAGCGCAGGTTGCTCAACAGGTGGTCCAGATTGAAGCCGCCGATGGTGACAGACGAGTGAAAACCGTCTCGTAGCATGTAATCGGCCCTGTCAGCATCGATTTCGCCGGATACGATAGACGACAGCAAGTTCATGACCATCCCCGGAATATCGTTTTCCACAATGGCGCCACCGTGAGCATCGGCCCCGGCGATAAACTCCCAGAAAGTCACTGCGTGCTTGCAGAAAGTGGGGCTTGGCTTTACCTCTGTGGTTTCCATAATGCCGATAACGTCGACCGCGTTCAGCCCGGCGGCGGCCAAATCTATTGCGCCCAGAACATCGTGCGCCACGCGCACCGAATAATGCTCGTGCTCAAGTTCCTCCGGTGGCTGCGGGTGGTACTGGCGAAAGTCCACATCGGCCCACAAATCCTCAAATCTTCCGGGCCGTGACATCAGTTCGCGAATGTGACGCGCTTGGGTAAACTGGTGAGAAAAGCTGGAGTGGCCGCTGTCGTGAAGCAGGCAGCCCAAGCGAATGGTCTTGGCCAGATAATCGATAGCGTCAAGTTGGCTCAGGGTCAGGTCGGTTTGTTCACTGAGTTGGCGCTCGCGCAGATAGGCGTCGATCATCGCGCGGAACATGCGTGTGCCCACGTGCATCACACCAATGCTGTGTAAGAATCGCGAGTGGGTGGCGCCGGGAAACACCAGGCTGAGAATGTCGTTCTGGCAGATATTGCGCAGGCGCTGGAACAGCGGGTGATCTATCACCTGTATTTCATGGCGGTACAGGGGAATGGCCCCGTGAACCGGATCCATAATCAGTTTGTCGTAGGCTCCGAGCAAGTCGTTTACGGCGCGCCTCATAATCGGCTTTCCCTAAAATTGATGATACTCTTGGCTTGGTGATGATTTCGTAATGATTTTGTAATGGTCTCGTATCGGTTTTTGTACCGGTTGTTATATCACAGAGGAATGTCAGAATAAGCTTTGTATCCTCTGTTTTCCGCTTCTCGTCAGTCGTTTAGGGCAGCTGCCATGGTTTCGCGTACTCAGCGCATTCTGATCATTGATTCCGACGCAAGTGCACGTGCTGAACTGTCCCGTTATCTGGAGGTTCGCGGCTTTTACGCGTTGGGTTATTCAAATCCGTCAGCGGCCATTGCGCTTTACGATGGGCCAACACCCGACATCATATTTGCAGATTTACCGCCAGACGCCATTCGGGAAGTGGCAAACCACCTTGAAGACAGCGAGTATTTTATACCTATTGTGGCCTGTGCTGAACAGGCCACAGGTGCTGATGTTGTTGCGGTCATGCGGGCCGGTGCCTCAGATTTCCTGCTAAAACCCTGCAGTTCAGACCGTAACGCTCTGGACGATGTGATTGCAAAGCTGCTTGAGCGAGCACGGATCAATCGCTTGAATCAGCTATACCGTCAAGAGCTGGAAGATGCCAATCGCGAGCTGCGATCGGGTATGTCCGAGCTCAGCGCGGATCACCGGGCCGGCCGTAAAGTGCAGATGAAAATGCTGCCAGAACACAACATGGAAGTGAACGGCGTGGTTATTGATCATCTGATCAAGCCATCATTGTTTCTGAGCGGCGATTTTCTGGACTATTTCAAGTTAAACGATGACAAAGTTATGGTGTACATCGCGGATGTGTCTGGCCACGGCGCCAGCTCTGCGTTTGTTACGGTATTACTGAAAAATCTGACCAGCAGGCTGCGGCGGGACTTAAGGCGCGGATTTAATGATGAAATCATGCATCCTGAGCTCTTTTTACAACGTATAAATGCAGAACTATTGGATACCGGCTTAGGAAAACACGTCACTATTTTCATGGGCATCATTGACTTGAAAACACGGGTTTTGAGCTACACGGTAGGTGCTCATCTCCCAATGCCTATTATTGCGTTTGAAGATCAGCCGGCAAGATTTTTGGAAGGTAGTGGGCTCCCCGTCGGGCTGTTTGAAGAGCCTGAATGGCAGGTATTTGAGCTGGCGCTGACGGCGCCGTTCCGGTTGCTAATGTTTTCAGACGGTATCCTAGAGGTCATACCGGCGAAAAGCTTGGATGAAAAGGAGCGAACACTACTTGAACTCGTATCGGGAGGTAGTCACACTATCGCCTCTTTGAACGAGGCTTTGAATCTCGATGAGACGACGGAATTACCTGACGATATCGCTATAGTATCGGTCACTGACACGTTGCGTGATTCAGAAAACCCGTCGTCCTAAACAGTGGCAGTATGGAAAATGGCTGGTTATAAAATTCTGCAAGCGGAAGAAAAGGGCATTTATGTCTTGAGGTTTGTTGGTGAAATACGCCTGAATTTGTGCTCGACGCTGGACAACCTGGTTGAATCCATTACTCAGGATCCCAATTTCAGAACCGTGGTCATCGACTTGTCTGAAACGGAAGTCATCGACAGCACAACCCTGGGACTTTTGGCAAAAATAGCACTGGCCGCCAAAAAACAGAGCGGATGCACGCCCAGCCTGATTTCCACCCACCCGGATATCACACGCATCATCGTTTCGATGGGTTTCGACAGTATTTTTATTATTGTCAGCGAGCCGGTCTCCAGCATGGAGCGCCTGGAAGAAATTCCGGAGTTGAAGGCGAGTGAACAACAGGTTCGTGACAAAGTACTGGAAGCCCATAAAATACTGATGAGCATGAACAGTCACAATCGGGAAGAATTCAAAAATCTGGTTCACGCCCTGGAATGCCAAGAAACCAGCTGAGCGAAAAACGGAATGATCATTCCTGCAAAGTGAAAAAACCTATGTCCGAAAACACAGCAGCGCCCGCGCAGGGCAACTCTTCCAGTCTGCCAGTCTGCCATGACGTAGCGGTGCTCGGCGGCGGCAGTTTTGGTACAGCCATGGTCAAGGTGCTGGCTGAAAATGGCCATAGGGTCCATTTTTGGATGCGTGACCAAGCTCAAGCCGACAGCATCCGCGAAACCGGTCAAAATGAGCGTTACATGCCCGGCATTGCGCTGGCTGGTGATATAGAGCCCACTACAGATTTTCCCGGCGCAGTTGCCAGCGCTGAAATTGTCTTTGTTGCCATTCCATCAAAAGCCTTCCGTGACGTCATTCACCAGCACGCCGGTTGTTTTCGCGATGGCCAGATAGTTGTTAGCCTGACCAAAGGTATTGAAGCCCAGGGTTTCAAGCTAATGAGCGAAATACTGCAGGATGAAATTCCTCAATGCCGTATTGGTGTGCTCAGCGGCCCCAATTTGGCAGCGGAGATTGTAAATCGTGATCTAACCGCCACCGTCATAGCGTCAGAAGACCCAGAAGTGCGCGCCTCCGTTCAAAACGTGCTGGGCTGTGAGTATTTTCGGGTTTACGCCAACGTGGACATGTACGGTGTGGAGCTGGCGGGTGCGTTGAAAAACATTTATGCCATCGTCGCCGGGCTAGGCTCGGCTCTGGAGATGGGTGAAAACGCCAAAGCCATGCTGATTACACGCGGCATGGCGGAAATGAGCCGCTTTGCGGTCAGTTTGGGGGCCAATCCTATGACCTTCCTGGGGCTGGCCGGCGTTGGTGATCTGATTGTTACCTGTACATCGGCCAAAAGCCGGAATTTCCGTATTGGTTACGCCATTGGCAAAGGCAAGCTGCTTGATGAAGCCGCGGCGGAGTTGGGGCAGGTTGCAGAGGGCATTTACACTCTGAAACTGGTGCGCGAAAAATCCGAGGCCATGGGTATTCAAATGCCGCTGGTGCACGGCTTACACGAAATTCTATATGGCAATGCGTCTGTAAAGGCCGTCATCAGCGGCTTGATGACGGCCGCGCAGAACTCCGATGTGGAGTTTATCCTGCCGCGCACCATTGTTTAATAGCGATCCAATATCGACGTTTTTAATGTTAATCAAGCGTTTAGAGGTTATTGATGAAGCTTCTTATCATGCGCCACGGCGAAGCGGGCCGGCACTCACAGGATGATCAGCGCGAGCTTACCAACGCGGGCAGGCAACAGGTTGCTCGAGTGGCTGCCCAGCTAGCGGAAAGTGATAGCCGCCCTGAGCTTATATGGTGTAGCCCCCTGGTTCGTGCCCGGCAAACTGCTGCGATAGTGGCTGAAATATTGAATTGTCCGGTTGAAGAAAAGCTGTTTATTACGCCAGACGACGATCCTGCTCATTGCCTGGGCGCCTTAGTAGCCAATACGGCTTCACCGTTATTGCTGGTATCGCACATGCCATTGGTAGGCGTGCTCACCAGCCTGTTGACAGAAGGCGACAGGCGTGGCGCAGCGTTCATGACAGCCCAAGCCGTGCTGCTGGATATGGCCACTGTCGGCCCCGGCTGCGCTGACCTGAAAACCTGTTTTTCCCCTGACCTTCACCGCAGCGATCCCTCAAGGGAGGTGTCTATGAGCCAACAGTCGATAGATCTGGAGCCGCTCGCAAAGTCTGTTCCTGCCAAAGGTTTACCGCCACTTCAAGACTGGCACCCGCCGCTCTCCGGCGATATGGAAATGCGCATAGATCGCAGCTGTCAATGGTGGTTTAAAGGGAATCTTATAGGGCGCGAGGCGCTGGTGAAGCTGTTTTCCAGCATATTACGGCTAGAAGACGACGGTGAGTATTACCTGATTTCACCGGTTGAGAAATGGCGCATTCAAGTGGACGACACACCGCTGTTGGCTCATTCGTTAACGGTGAGCGGGCAGGGCGAACAACAAACGTTAACGCTAACCACCAATGTGGGAGAAATCCTCAGTATTGGCGCCGACCACCCGCTGAAAATCGAGACTTACCGGGAAACCGGTGAGCCCCGACCGTTGATAACGGTGCGCCATGGCGTGCACGCACGACTGGTGACGGCGGCTTACTACGAATTGGCGGATTTGGCCGTTGAGCGTATAGTGGAGGGAGAAACCGCGGTTGGTGTGTTCAGCAAAGGAAATTTCTTTAAATTGACAGGCAACGGTTGAAAACTCTACCTGCGCCCCAAAAAATGACGAGTATCGCGGTTTAGTCGTTGTTAAGCTGGGTACACATGAATTCAATACAGTCATTTAAGACAAGCAAGGAGATCACATGGCACAACCCCGCGTTGTATCCATCCACTACACTCTCACCAATGACCAGGGAGAAGAACTGGATTCCTCCCGCGTAGAAGGTCGGGAGCCGCTGTCTTACCTGGAAGGCGCACAGAACATCATCGGTGGGCTGGAAAGCGCACTGAATGAAAAAGCCGTCGGTGACGCCATGAAAGTGACAGTGGCTCCTCCTGAAGCCTATGGCGAAAAGAACGACGAGCTGGTTCAGCCGGTTCCTCTTAGCGCATTCGAAGGCGTAGAGTCCATCGAACCGGGTATGCAGTTCCAGGCAGAGACGCCGAACGGCCCTCAGGTGGTACGCGTAATTGAAGTAGGTGACGAAACCGTCACTATTGATGCCAACCATCCCTTGGCTGGCGAGACCCTGCACTTTGATGTTGAAGTTGTTGAAGTTCGCGACGCAACAGACGAAGAACAGGAACACGGCCACATTCACTGATCCATTGTGAACTGTGCGTAAAAAAGGCTCCCGAGGGAGCCTTTTTTTTGCCTGATACTATTACATGTTCGGGTAGTTTGGACCGCCGCCGCCTGCTGGCGTTACCCAGGTAATATTCTGGGACGGGTCTTTAATGTCGCAGGTTTTGCAGTGTACGCAGTTCTGCGCGTTAATCTGGAAGCGTTTGCCGCTGCCATCTTCCGCTGCAACCACCTCATACACGCCCGCAGGACAATACCGCTGAGCCGCTTCGTTGTACTTCGGCAAGTTGTGCTCTATCGGGATGCTTGGATCTTTAAGCTGCAAGTGAACCGGCTGGTCTTCTTCATGGTTGGTGTTAGAGATAAACACCGAGGTCAATTTGTCGAAGGTCAGTCGATTGTCTGGTTTCGGATAGCTGATCGACTTGCAGTCAGCAGCCAGTTTCATCGTATTGTGATCGGCCACAGTGTCGTGCAACGTGAAAGGCAAGCTGCGGCCTAGAATATTCTGCTCCAGATATGCCAAGCCACCGCCTATAATCGGGCCAAATTTGTGAATGCTGGGGCCGAAGTTACGGTCTTTGTAGAGCTCTTTATAGAGCCAGCTGTCTTTGAAACGGTCTTCAAAGCTGGTGATTTCCTCGCCGCTTTTACCTGCATTCAGCGCTTCAAATACCGCTTCTGCGCCTATCATTCCAGATTTCATGGCCGTGTGAGAGCCCTTAATCTTGGAGAAGGTCAGGGTTCCGGCGTTACAGCCCAGTAGCAGGCCTCCTGGGAAACTCATTTTGGGAAGGCAATTAAAGCCGCCCTTGGTGATAGACCGGGCGCCGTAAGACACGCGCTTGCCGCCTTCCAGATGCTTTTTGATTTCCGGATGGTGTTTGATCCGCTGCATTTCATCAAACGGGCTCAGGTGCGGATTGCTGTAGTTCAAATCGGTAATCAGGCCCACATACACCTGGCCACCCTCAAGGTGATACAGGAAGGAACCGCCGGTAGAGTTACTTTCACTCAATGGCCAGCCCGTGGTGTGCACGACCAGGCCCGGTTCGTGTTTGGCTGGATCTATGTCCCACAGCTCTTTAATGCCAAGACCGTAGTGCTGGGGATCCTTGCCAGCGTCTAGCTTGAATTCGTTGATCAACCGTTTGCCCAAGTGGCCGCGGCTACCTTCTGTGAACAAGGTATATTTAGCGCGCAGCTCCATTCCGGGCATGTAACTGTCTTTATGGCTGCCATCCCGGGCGACGCCCATATCACCGGTAATAATGCCTTTCACCTGGCCGTCTTCAACAATTGTTTCCGAAGCCGCGAAACCGGGATAGACCTCAACACCGAGCTCTTCGGCACGCTCACCCAGCCAGCGGCAGAAATTACCCAGGCTGATAATGTAGTTGCCGTGGTTGTGCATGTTCTTTGGCACAAAAGCATTGGGTATCTTTGTGGCCTTTTCCTGGTCTTTAAGCAGGAAAATATCATCACGGGTGACCGGAGTATTCAACGGTGCGCCCAGCTCCTTCCAATTTGGAAACAGCTCGTTCAAAGCGGTTGGCTCAAAAACGGTACCGGCCAAGATATGGGCGCCGATTTCGGAGCCTTTTTCCACCACGCAAACCGTTAATTCCTGGCTTGCATCCTGGGCGAGTTGCATTAGGCGGCAGGCCGCCGAAAGGCCAGCAGGACCACCACCGACGATTAGGACATCAAACTCCATCGATTCGCGTTCCACGTTAGTCTCCTCAACCATATTTTTTTAAATGTTGGACAGTCACGACTGAACCGGGCTCTTCAAAATCTGTGCGCTATTATACGTGTAAAAAACCCTGCAGACGACTGCGTGCTGCTAAAGTTAAGCTTGCGTTGTATCTATGGTAACTCTTATTGCGTCTTTCTGGTACGCTAATCAAACGTTTGTTTTAATTGATTTGTGGGGATTTTCTCCCTGTTCTCAAGCCGCTACGGCTGTGTTGGCATGACCTAAACGGCGCCATTTGTATTGACCCGCTTTCGCTTTATCGGCAGAATCGACGCACTCCTGCAGCAAATAGTTCCATTGAATTTGCTGATACGTCTTTAAACACATCGTAGAAGAACGAGGAATCTATGAAGGTTCTGGTTGCTGTAAAACGAGTAGTTGACTACAACGTAAAAGTGCGTGTAAAGCCGGACAACACCGGCGTTGATCTCGCTAACGTCAAAATGGCAATGAACCCATTCTGCGAAATCGCTGTTGAAGAAGCGGTTCGGTTGAAAGAAAAGGGCGTTGTGAACGAGATTGTGGTGGTTTCTATTGGTCCCAAGGCCTGTCAGGAGCAGATCCGCACCGCTCTAGCGTTGGGCGCGGACCGTGGCATCCACATTGAAACAGACGCAGAGATTCAATCTTTGCAGGTTGCCAAGCTGCTAAAAGCTGTGGCTGACAAAGAGCAACCCAATCTGATCATTCTGGGCAAGCAGGCCATCGACTCAGACAACAACCAGACTGGCCAGATGTTGGCCGCGCTGGCAGGTATGAGCCTAGGCACATTCGCGTCTGAAGTTGTGATCGACGGTGACAAAGTAAACGTAACTCGTGAAGTAGATGGCGGCATGATGACCGTTTCACTGACGTTGCCCGCGGTTGTTACCACGGACTTGCGTTTGAACGAACCGCGTTACGCGTCGTTGCCTAATATTATGAAAGCAAAAAAGAAGCCTCTAGAGTCCATTAGCCCGGCTGATCTGGGTGTTGATGTCACTCCGCGCCTGACAACTGTCAACGTGGAAGCCCCGGCTTCACGCCAGGCCGGTATCAAAGTGGCAGACGTGGCAGAGCTGGTTAACAAATTGAAGAACGAAGCGAAGGTGATCTGATGAGCATCCTTGTAATTGCTGAACATGACAACAGCAGTCTTAAGCAGGCGACCCTGAGTGTTATTGCGGCCGCCAAGGTTATCGGTGGCAACATCGATGTGTTGGTCGCTGGTGAAAACGTGGGCGCAATTGGGGAAGCCGCAGCAAAAGCTGACGGTGTTAATAAGGTGATGGTTGCTGATAACGCGGTTTATGGTCATTTTTTGGGTGAAAACCTAAGCCAGTTGATTGTTGCGCTGGCCGAGGGTTACACCCACATCCTGGCAGCTGCCGGCAGCACGGGCAAAGACACCATGCCCCGCGTAGCGGCATTGCTGGATGTGGCCCAGATTTCTGACATCATTCGAGTTGAAGCCCCAGACACCTTTGTCCGCCCGATTTATGCGGGTAATGCCATCGCCACTATAAAATCCAGCGATAGCGTTAAGGTGATCACCGTGCGCCCAACCGGCTTCGACCCGGTAGCAGCAGAAGGTGGCTCCGCATCGGTGGAACAGCTGGACTTGGCCAAAGATGCAGGTTTGTCCACGTTTGTCAGTGAGCAAAAAGCCAAATCGGACCGCCCTGAACTAGCTAGCGCCGGGATTGTTGTCTCTGGTGGCCGCGGCATGCAGAACGGCGAAAACTTCAAAATGCTGGAGCAGATCGCCGACTTGATGGGCGCCGCTGTCGGTGCATCCCGAGCCGCTGTTGACGCTGGCTTCGTGCCCAACGATATGCAGGTAGGTCAAACCGGAAAAATCGTTGCGCCACAGCTGTACATTGCCGTTGGTATCTCGGGTGCTATTCAGCATCTGGCGGGTATGTCGGACTCCAAAGTGATCGTTGCGATCAACAAGGACGAAGAAGCACCTATCTTCCAGGTAGCAGACTACGGTCTGGTTGCGGATCTTTTTGAAGCAATACCGAAACTTGAAGAAGAACTTAAGAAAGCGTAATAAAGTATTGTTTCTATTGAAAAAGGCACCTTATTTGGTGCCTTTTTTTATGAAGTTACATTTAAAAACGCAGGTAGGAAAAGTGATGAGTGCAAGTAAACAGCCCCCTTACGATCTGTTGGTGTTCGGCGCAACCAGTTTTGTCGGTCAGATTCTGACTCAGTATTTGTACGACACCCATGGCGTGGGTGGTGATGTTTCCTGGGCCATAGCCGGCCGCTCACAGTCAAAGCTTGAAACACTCAGAAACCAACTGGGGTCAGGCGCTGCCGATTTGCCGTTACTGGTCGCCGATGCCACCGACGAGCCAGCGCTGCAAGCATTGTGCATGCGCACCCGGGTTATTATTTCTACGGTCGGCCCTTATGCGATTTATGGCGAACCACTGATCAAAGCCTGCGTCGAAACCGGCACTGACTACTGTGACCTTACCGGCGAAGTACAATGGATCGGCAAAATGGTGTCGCGCTATGAAGCGGCGGCGAAAGAATCCGGTGCACGCATCGTTCATTGCTGTGGTTTCGACTCTATACCGTCAGACATGGGCGTCTGGTTCCTTCAGCAACAGGCAGAGAGCGCTTTTGGCAGGGTGTGCCTGGATGTGCGTATGCGCTTGAAAGCGGCCAAGGGAACGCTCTCCGGCGGCACAGTCGCGTCAATGATCAACATTGCCAAGGAAATGGCCGCCGATCCCGAACTGCGACGCTCTATGGCGAACCCGTTCTCCATCAGCCCCGCTGGCCATCGTTCAAAAACTCGCCAGCCTTCGCTCAAAGGCCCGGGGTTTGATAAAACCCTGAACAGCTGGCTGGCACCGTTTGTGATGGGTGCCATCAACACTCGCGTTATTCACCGCTCCAACGCTCTGCAAGATACACGCTACGGCCAGGAATTCACTTACGACGAAGCCGTTATGACCGGCCGCGGTGTGAAGGGCCGGTTGGCTGCTTACGGCATAACCGCAGCATTGGCAGGGTTTTTTATGGGTTCTGCGGTGAAACCAACGCGCTGGGCTATTGAAAAATTCGTGCCACAGCCAGGAGAAGGCCCAAGCCCGGAGGCCCAGAAGACCGGGTTTTTTGACATGCGATTCGTGGGAAAAACAGATGACGGGCGTACGATCATTACCCAAGTTAAAGGCGATCGTGACCCGGGTTACGGCGCCACCAGCCGCATGATCGGCGAAGCAGCAACGTGCTTGGCATTTGATGTTCCAAAAAATCAGGACGGTGGTTTCTGGACCCCGGCATCCTTGCTAGGCCAGCCACTGCTGGAGCGTTTAACCAGACGTGCCGGTTTGAGCTTTGACGTACTGGAAACCCGCTAAAGCGGGGCTCCAGTCAACGGCATGTTGCTGGCCTACCAGAGATTCTCGTAAAGCACGGCGATCTGCTGTGCCGTTGGCACTCGCGGATTGTTGCCGGGGGACCCCGACGCCAAGGCCTGTTGAGCCATTGTCGGTATTAACTCAAAGAATTTGGCGCGATCAATTCCAAAGCCGCCAGGGGTGGGTACCTGAAGCTCTTCATTGAGCGCATAGAGTTCTTTGAGCAGTTTCTGATTAGCGCTGTCGGTGGTGTCGGCCTCGTCAGCAACGCCCATGGCTCGAGCGCAGTCTGCGTAGCGTTCGGGTGCTGAGGGGATGGAAAACTCGGTAATGGTCGGTAACAGCATCGCGTTCGACAAACCGTGCGGCACATGAAACGCAGCGCCGATAGGGCGGCTCATGCCATGCACCAACGCCACGGACGCCGCCGAAAATGCGATGCCCGCCAGGGTTGAACCCAGCATCATGGCCTCACGGGCCGGTTTGTTGGCGCCGTCTTTATAGCTGGTACGCAGATTGGGTCCCAGCAAGCGCATGGCGGCCAACGCCTGGGAGTCGCTGTACAGATTCGCTTTCTGACTGACGTAAGACTCCATCGCGTGAGTCAAAGCGTCTATGCCGGTATCGGCGGTGGTTCGGGCAGGTACGGTCAGAGTCAGGTTGTAGTCCACCAGCGCCGCAACCGGCATAAAGCCAATGCCCACACAGAGCATTTTTTCATCACTGGTTTCATCCGTGATGATGGTAAAACGGGTGGCTTCCGAACCTGTACCGGCGGTGGTTGGCACCGCAATTACTGGAATACCGCTTTCATTGACGATGCGCGGAAATTTGTAATCGCTCATTACCCCACCGAAGCGGGCTAATATCGAAATCGCTTTGGCGCTGTCAATCGGACTGCCACCGCCCAGGGCGACAATGCAATCGTAATCGCCGTTGCGAACCTGCTCAACGCCGGCTTGAATAGAGCCCACTGTAGGTTCCGGGACGGTATCGCTAAACACATCTGCACTGATCGAACGCTGCAACAGGCACGCCTTGAGCGACTCTGCATAGCCCAGTTCGACCATCATCTTGTCGGTAATAATCAGCGGCCGGCTGCAGTTAAGGCTGGCGAGCACATTGGGTAATTCTTCGCTGGCGCCGGCGCCAACCTGCAGAATGCGTGGAAGTATTATTTGCGAAGACATAGTAGATCCCGAAATTTTTATATTTGTATTAAAGTGCAATCGTAGCGGTGCCACCTGCCAGTGCATCCACACTGTGAGCCAGGCTGATCACCGTACGGCCCGCCAAACGTTGTTCCAAACGGCAGCATATGCGGTCGCGCAGGGCTTTGTCGACACCGGTGAATGGCTCGTCCAGCACGAACACGGTCGCAGGGCTTAGTAGCACTCGCGCCAGCGCGATGCGCCGGGCTTCGCCGCCAGACAGCAAATTGCCGCCACTGCCCAGCCAGGTGTCCAGCTGGGCCGGCTCCTCGCCAAAGCGGTCTCCCATCTCGACCAGGTCCAGCACTTGCCAGAGATCGTCATCGCTGGCCTCCGGGTTGGCCATTTTCAGGTTCATGCTTAAAGTGTCGTCAAACAGATAGGTTTGCTGAGTCAGGTAAGCAACCGGAAGGCTGCTAACGCTGCCGCTTGATGGGTGTATTAGCCCGCTCAAAGCGTCTGCCAGAGACGATTTTCCGCTGCCTGACCGGCCAGTAAAACCGAGCCACTCCCCGGGCTTAAGCTTGATGCTGAGAGGGCGAGCCAGCAAAGGCTGACTGTCGCCGTAGCGCAGCTGCAAATCATCAACCGCGACCGCAAAATCGTCGTTCTCAGGCGTTTCCAGGTCAGTTGTCTTCGCCAAGGTGACACCGCCGTGCCCGGCGCCTTCTGCGGTATCGCGGTTCAAGCGCCGGGCAGAGGCCACTGTGCCGCCAAGGCGGGAAAACGCGTCGGGCAACACGCCATACACCTCGCCCAATCCCAATAAAGCGATGGGCAGCAAAACCAGCACCGGGCCCGACAGCATTTGCTGCTGGTACAGGCTAAATCCCATCCAAAGAGCCACCACCACTGCCAGGTTTATCAACAGGTTTGCGCCTGCCAGGTGCCAGCCCGCCCGAGCCTCAATAGTGCATTGCTCGCTGGTTAACTGCTCGGCCTGCTGCATCAACAAGGCGCTGTGGTCACGGGCACGGCCTGCAGCGGTGAGCTCTGCGTAACCCTCAATGTGCTGAACCAACTGGCTGCGCAGCGTGTCTTGGCGCTCACTCTGAGCCTGAGCCAGGGTATGGGTGCGCAGGTAGACAGCGCCCGTTGCCAATGCAAAAGCCAGGCCCAGGCACGCAGCGACCAAAACGCCGGTTTGTACACTAAACACCGTCGCGGCCAGGATAATAACCCCAACACTTACCAGCGCCGCCAGGGACGCAGGAGCAAGTAGGCGCAGGTAAAGTGTATCCAGTGCGTCTACATCGGTGAGCAAGCGTGACAGCCATTGTGCGCCCGTCATTGGCGAGCGCTGGCTGCGGGGCACAAAGGCCAGACGTTTAAATAGGGTTACCCGAATGTCTGCCAACAGTCGTAGCACGGTTTCGTGATTGTAAATTCGTTCCAGGTAGCGGAATACGGTACGCGAAACCGCAAACAGGCGAATGGCCGAGCCGGGCAGATACAGCTCGATCGTGGCCTGAATACCCATGGCGATCAATAAGCCAACCAGAGCTGTTCTGGTGATGAACCACCCAGACAACGCCAACAGAGAGATACCCGCAAGCAGCGTAACTAGAATCAAAAAAGCGCCAATCAGTAAGCGGTTACGGCGGTGGAAAACCAACTGCAACCAGGGGCGCAGAGCATCAATCATGGTGACCTCCTTCAGCAGTGGCCTGCAACCGGCCATCTACCACCTGCAGTACCTGGTCAGCCAGTGCGAGCAACGCCGTGTGGTGGCTGGAAAACACCAGGGTTTTTCCTTGCTGCTTCAATTTGGACAGGGTTTGCACAATGTGCTGTTCGCTGTCGGCATCCAGCGCTGCCGTGGGCTCATCCAGCAGGATTAGGTCATAATCTGCCACCAGAATACGCGCCAGGCTCAGGCGCCGTGACTGCCCACCCGACAAGCCCTGGCCATCTTCCATTACTTTGCTGTAAATGCCCTCTGCGCGTTCAGCAAGCAAAGGGCCCAGGCCAACCTGTTCCAGCGCGCCAGCTATATCGCTGTCACTGGCCTGCGGTGCGGTTAAGCGCAGGTTATCGGCCCAGGTGCCATCAATCAAAAAGCCTTTTTGTCCTAACCAGCCAAACGCTTGCTGGCCCGGGGCTTCGTCAAAAATGGTAATGGCACCGCTTTGTGGGGCAATAAATCCCGCTATCATATTCAGTAACGTGCTTTTGCCACCTCCGGAGGGGCCCGTTAGCGCAAGAGCCTGGCCGCGGCCAACGCTGAACGACACCCGGTCAAACAGCAGCTTGTTTTTGCTAAAGCCAGAGCCGAAGCTAACGCTGACGTCTTGAACCATCACCCCGGTGCTGTTCTGCGAAGGCGCAGGGCGAACCCGCTGGCCAGTTGACTCTGACGCTTTAAGCCGGCTGAAAATTTCAGCGCCCGCACCCAAGGCGGATGCACGATCGTGATAGTGCTGTGACAGCGTGCGCAAGGGTTGAAAGAACTCCGGTGCCAGCAGCAACACCAATAAACCGGAAAACAGCGTTAAATCCGCTGCCGGGCCAAAAACGATGGAGCCCAACAGACCAAAGCCGATATACATGGCTATAACGGCGATGGCCACAGACGAAAAGAACTCCAACACGGCTGACGACAGAAACGCCACTCGCAGGGTTTTCATAGTGATAAACCGGTATTGGTCCGAGCGCTGTTGCAGAACCTCGGAAGCGGGGCCAGTTTGTTGAAACAGTTGCAAAGTGGTCAGCCCGCGCACCTTATCCAGAAATTGGCCGGACAGGCGGCTGACGGTTTGAAAGTGCTGCTGATTCAGTGATTCAGCGCCCATACCCACCAAGGCCATGAACAACGGAATCAGGGGTGCCGCCAACATTAAAAATATTGCCGCTAGCCAGTCTAACCAGAGTACAAACGCTAGAATCATCAGCGGTAGCAGGGTGGCAATCAGCATTTGCGGCAGAAAACGTGCGAAGAAGCCGTGCAGAGCATCAACGTGGTCGAGCCATTCGCGGCTATGAGTGCCAGCAGAGGACTGGTTCAGGCTCACCGGCCCGGTGGCTTGCCAGCAATCATTAAGTTGCTGACGTACCTGTTGGCGCACCTGCTGGCTGCAGCGCGACGCCAGAGTGGTTTGCCAGCCTTGAGCCAGCGCCCGCACCCCTAATGTGGCCAATAATCCCAGAAAATAAGGGGTTAGTGCGGCCAAAGCGACTTTTTCCACCAGACCCTGGTGAATAATCGTGGCCAACAAAGTCATTTGTACAATGGTAGCAAAACCCGCAAACAAACCAGCTACCGCCGTTTTGATGACGCTTTTGCTGTGTGTCTTGGCCAAGCCCTGTAACCATTTATTCACCTCTGCACTAAGTGGTGCCGGCGACGAATCACCGGTACCACCGTTATTCAAGGCGCTAGAGTTTCGCGCATCGGGTTCAGCCACTTAGTGGTATCCCTCGGCGCGCACTTTGCCGCGGAATACCCAGTAGGTCCAGGCGGTGTACACCAGCACAAAGGGAATAACAATCAGCAGACCGACCAGCAGGAACAACTGCGAACTGTAGGCCGACGCGGCATCCCACAGGGTGTAGTCGGGCGGCACCAGGTAAGGCCAGCGGCTCACAATCAGCCCCAGATACGTCGTGATGAACAGCCCCATGGTGGCTACGAACGGCATACCTTCAAGCCGGTTGCGCACAGAGCGGAAAATCTGAAACGCAAACAACAAGGTCAGAAACGGCAGTACCCAAATCACGGTCAGGTTTTCGAACCAGCGGTTACGCACCATGTCATCCACGAACGGTGTCCATACACCAATAATCCCGAACACAACCAAAACCGCCGTAAGAAGAGGCAAGGTGATCTTGTATGCCCATTCTTGCAGCCGACCTTCGGTTTTCATGATCAGCCAGGTGGAACCCAATAGTGCATAACCGGCAATCAAGCCAAGGCCAGTCATAATGGTGAACGGCGTTAACCAGTCCATCGCGCCACCGACGTAAACTCGATTGGCGGTTTCATAGCCTTGAATGTAACTCCCTACCACCACACCCTGCGCAAACGCTGCCAAGGTAGAGCCACCGGCAAACGCCCAATTCCACAAATAGCGCGAGCTCTGCGCCTTAAAGCGAAATTCGAACGCAACGCCTCGAAAAATAAGCCCGGCCAGCATCAGGAACACCCCAATGTATAGAGCGGGCAGCAATATGGAGTAAACCAGAGGAAATGCCGCAAGCAGCCCGGTACCGCCAAGCACCAGCCAGGTTTCGTTACCGTCCCAAACAGGCGCCACCGAATTCATCATGGTGTCGCGATCGGGCTCCGAGGGCGCGAAGGGGAACAAAATCCCCACGCCCAGATCGAAGCCGTCCATCATCACATACATGATTATGCCGAAACCGATAATAAACGCCCACACCAGTGCTAAATCAATCATTCCCATGATCAGTGTCCTCCCTGGCTAGCTGGCTGCCCATTGATTTTACCAATTTCAAATTGAGTGTGCGCCGCAGACAGAGGACGCTTCGGCCGCTCGGTCAGTGATTCAGGCTGTTCATAGTCTGCCTCAAGGCCTTCAAACAACACCCGCATCAAGTAGTAAAGACCGGCCGAGAACACCATCGAATACACCACCACATAACCAATCAGAGTGAACAGCGCCATTGTGCCGGTCAGTGACGGTGTAATGGCTGCTGAGTAATCCAGCATGCCGTAAACCAGCCAGGGCGAGCGACCAGTCTCAGTTACAAACCAGCCCGACAATACCGCAAGAAATGGTGTAATACTCATGACGCGCAGACTCTGCAGAAACCATCTTGTGCGCCAGAATTTGCCACCACGACGCAGGACCAAGCCCGTCAGCGCGACCAGAATCATCAGCAGACCAAGGGCTACCATCACCCGGAACGACCAGAATACGATCGCAACCGGAGGCTGTTTATCAACCGCGACTTCATTCAGACCCAGAAGCTCGCCGTTCCAATCATGGGTGAGCACGAAGGAGGCCAGGCTGGGGATACCGATTTCAAAATGGTTGGTCTGGTTTTCCTGATCTGGAATAGCGAACAGCAGCAGAGGCACGTTGGTCCCGGTCTCCCAATGACCTTCCATCGCGGCCACTTTCATTGGCTGGTACTCAAGTGTGTTCAAACCGTGGAAATCACCAACGACTGCTTGAGTCGGCGCTACTATTAACAGCAGCCACAGACACATAGACAGCGCTTTACGGTTGGCCTCTACTTCGCGACCCTTGAGCAAATACCAGGCGCTCACGCCAGCGACAACAAAGCCACCCGTTAAGAACGATGCCAGCACCATGTGGGTAAAGCGGTAGGGGAAGGACGGATTGAAAATCGCTTCAGTCCAAGACGTCACGTAAAAAATGCCGTCACGCAGTTCGACGCCTGCTGGTGTGTGCATCCAGCTGTTGGCCGATAGAATCCAGAAGGTCGATATAAAGGTTCCGGTCGCCACCATAATGGCGGCAAACAGATGCACACCGGGCGGGACTTTATTACGGCCAAACAGCAAAACGCCCAGGAACGCAGCTTCGAGGAAGAACGCCGTTATCACCTCATAGGTCAGCATTGGCCCTAAAAAGTTGGCAGTCGCTTGGGAAAAATTGCTCCAGTTTGTACCAAACTGAAACGACATAACGATCCCGGATACCACGCCCATGCCAAAAACTACGGCAAAAATTTTGGTCCAGAACGAAGACAGGCGAACCCAAGATTGATTGCCAGTTTTAAAGGCCAGGCCTTCCAGCACGGCGATATAAGAAGCAAGACCCACAGTAAATACTGGGAAAATAGCGTGGAAAGAGACCACGAATGCGAACTGTATTCGCGACAACAGGATGGGATCGAGTTCCATAGAACCTCCGGTAACTTCTCACACAAGACCACGGGGCTAATGCCCCTGGCGCCGACAGCCTTTGGTACTTTTAGTGTTGTTGTTACCAGCAGGTTATTGCATCGTACTATCTTATACAGACGCGCGCGTCGGACAGATTGTCGCACTCTTGACATAAATTAAGAGCCGAAGGTAGCGACGTGCTGAGACTATAGCTTAGCCAAAGAAATTAACAACTTACGGGCGTGTCACGAATGGGATTTTACCACGAAAAAATACTGCCGCATCTGGTTGCCAAAGTGTGCGCCAGTGACGACCTGATGGCGTTGCGCCAAAGCCTGGTACCCAGGGCAAAAGGAATCGTGCTGGAAGTGGGAATGGGCTCGGGCATTAACCTCGCGCTTTACCAGCCCAGCGAGGTTACGCGGGTATACGGCCTGGAGCCGTCGGCCGGCATGCGTAACAAAGCCATCGAAAATGCCAACCGATCACCAGTGCCCCTAGAGTGGCTGGATTTGCCAGGCGAGGAAATTCCGCTGGCAGACGCCAGCATAGACACAGTGGTGCTGACCTTTACACTGTGCAGCATAGCTGGCTGGGAAAAAGCACTGATCCAAATGAAACGAGTATTGCGAGCTGACGGCAAATTGCTGTTTCTGGAGCACGGCGAATCACCGGATGCCAAGGTTCAGCGCTGGCAACACCGAATAACGCCGGCCTGGAAACGCATTGGCGGCGGCTGCCACCTGAACCGACCCATTGCCGAGCTGATCCGCAGCGCAGACTTTGAAATTGTTGAACTCGACACCTTCTATTTGGAAAGTGTGCCGCGCATTGCCGGCTACATTTATCGGGGTGTTGCGGTGCACTCAAAGCAGATCTTTTAAATTAGAAGCTAATCTGAATTGCGTTAGCGAACGTGGCCTTATACAATTCTCCGCTCAAAAACATCCCCTCGAAATGCTCCGATGGTGGAATAGGTAGACACAAGAGACTTAAAATCTCTCGACCTCACGGTCGTACCGGTTCGATTCCGGTTCGGAGCACCATTAAAATCATAGACTTACCGGTCTTTTGCTTCCTTAAAATTTTAGCGATATCTATCATGTAGACGCTATGTAGACAGTGGAGGCTTGGCAATTTGGTCTATACATTTCAAGCTGTTCACCAGAAATTATTGGGCTGCAGGCGATGCCAGACTCAAAATAATAGGAAAAGGCCTCGTTGCGACTCGGCAGGATGATCGAAGAAATTTAGCGTCGAACACGATAGACTTCTATCATTAGTGTGGGACAATTGACGAGATTTTCACTAGTGAAAAGCTTTACCCAAACCAGAAGTTGAAATAGAGCGTAGGCAGTTATGGCGAGTTCAGAGCATTTAAAGGCACTGATTAAGTCACATCTAGAAGATGATGACGACCGTTTCATGTCCTTAACGCTTCAAGTGGCGGCGCATGAGGCGCGTAGTGGCCATGGTCAATTGGCAAAAGATCTTCGAGATATAGTAGAGCGAGCTAAGAAGAGATCTTATCAGACCTCTCCAGTATCTATTGCGAAGGGCATTTCTGATGACTCGGGGCTTCTTGTTGCCTCTCATCCCAAAAACCGGCTTTCTGACCTGGTCGTATCCGAAAAAGTAAGGTATCAGCTAGATCGCGTCGTAAAGGAACAGCGGTTTATGAGCCGCCTGAAAGACCACGGCCTGTCCCCTCGGCGAAGGTTGTTGCTTGTAGGTCCCCCTGGGACCGGGAAAACATATACTGCCTCGGCGCTCGCGGGGGAGTTAGATTATCCGTTATTTCAAGTTCGTTTAGACTCTTTAATTACCAAGTTTATGGGGGAATCATCGGCAAAGCTACGCCAAGTTTTTAATGCAATTACGGATGTGCGTGGTGTTTATTTTTTTGATGAGTTTGACGCTTTAGGATCGGAGCGCCACGGAAGTAATGACGTAGGAGAGGCTCGGAGAATTTTAAATAGTTTTCTTCAGATGATTGAAGAAGATCACTCAAACAGTTTAATTGTTTGTGCCACAAATCATATTGAGGCGCTTGATACAGCACTATTTCGCCGCTTTGATGACGTTATTAGGTACGCTCTCCCCAGCGAAGAAGAGATAATTAGACTATACAAAGCTCGCTTGTCTAACCACGTCTCAAAAGGTTTTCAGTGGTCAAAGATTCCAGTTTTATGCGAAGGTCTGAGTAATGCTGAAGTTGTTAAATCCGCCGATGAGTCGATAAAAGAGTCTTTAATATACGGACATAAAAACGTAACACTCAACATGTTGAAAAAATCCATATCTGATCGTCTCGAGATGAGAAAATATTTTTAAATTTTGGAGTTGTAGATGCCCAGCAGCAAGGACGAAAGGCGACATTTTTTCTTAGGGCGTACAGGGCAGATAGAAAAATATACCTACCCAAAAAAGGTTGTTATCAAGACTGACATCCCCGCACAGAATCGAAAGCAACAAGCCGATCGACTTAATTCCCAACTAACTGAGGTTAATAAGCGAAGAGCCGCTATTCAGGAAGAGGCTGACCAATATGATCTAGAGTCCTCTTTAGGCCTACAGATTACCTTTGATAGCTTCCCTGGAGTAGAGTTGGCTTTTGAGAGCTTAGCTGATGCAACACAGAAAATTGAACTACTGAATGTCCGTCATCACGATAATCAAGTAACAGCAACAGTCTTTGTGCCAATTGAAAAAATCCATTTCTTCGAGAAAAAAATTCAAGATTATCTAAATGAGCGTAAGAATAAGATAGGCCGGCCTCTAGATAATAGAAAGTTAATCGATACGATTCAGTCAATAAGAGAATCGGCATTTCAGGAACTTTGGAACGACGACGATTCAGCGCTTCCAAAAAACGACGAGCATGCTATTTGGTGGGAAATCTGGCTGCCAGTTTTAGATGATCGAATTGCCGTTCTGCATGACTTCAAGAAAATTGCTCATTCAATCGGAATCAAAGTTTCAGAAAGTGTATTGGAGTTTCCTGAACGATCGATCTTGCTAGCGTTTTGTAGTAAAACACAAATTTCCCAAAGCTCGTTACTAATTAGTAAAATATCTGAGATCAGGCGTGCCAAAGAGACCGCAGAATTCTTCGACACGCTAGGAAAAGAAGAGCAAGCAGAGTGGATGAGTGAACTACTTCAGCGTACCAAGTTTTCAGGTGATGAGCGTTCTCCCTATGTTTGTATCCTTGATAGTGGTGTTAATTCGGCTCATCCGCTAATTTCCCCGCTTCTAGATGAGAGCGACCGGCATGTTATTGACCCTACGTGGAGCCTTTCAGATGAGGATGGGCATGGAACGGGAATGGCGGGACTTTCAACTTGGGGGGACCTCACAGATGCGCTCGAATCAACTGAAAATATCAATATTACCTTCAGAATTGAATCGGTAAAGCTGCTTAGGCAGCCTGGCGATAATAAAGGAAAGCATCATGGAGTCATCACTGCAGATGGCGTTTCGCTTCCTGAGATTCAAGCCTATAATCGCAAAAGGATATTTGCATTAGCGTTATCTGCCACCGACTCCAGAGATAGGGGGCGCCCATCCGCTTGGTCTAGCGCTATCGATAGCCTTTGCGTAGATTATCTAGGGGAAAACCAGTTTCCAAGACTTATGTTAGTTTGTGCGGGTAATACTGGGGACAATCTCGTTGATTTGATGGGGTACCCAGGTTATAACCAAATTCAAGACATTCATGATCCGGGCCAAGCTTGGAATGCAATAACAGTAGGTGGGTATACCCGTAAGGTAAACATTACTGACTCAGGGGCGGATGATTACAAGCCTTTGGCGCCGACGGGCGGACTTAGCCCATATAGCACAACGTCAACAATGTGGGACTCATCTATGCCGATAAAACCTGAGGTCGTTTTTGAAGCTGGAAATATTGGAAAGGATAAATATAACTGTATTGGGTTAAACAGCCTAAAATTACTTACTACGTATCACGATCTGTCAGAAAGAAATTTTTCGACATTCGATGCGACAAGCGCAGCAACTGCTCTTGCTGCAAACTTTTCGGCAAAAATACTTTCTGAATACCCTAGTCTATGGCCTGAAACTGTAAGAGCGCTGATGGTTCATTCTGCTAGGTGGACTGAGGCTATGCGAAACCAGCTTTCTGATCCTAAGAAAACTGACAAGAAAAATGCTCAACAGATAGTTCGTTGTGTAGGCTTTGGTGCTCCGAATATTAGCAGTGCACTTACAAGTTTAAGTAACTCGGTCGTTATGGTTGTTGAAGATCAGATTCAACCCTTTGAAAAAAAACGAGGTAAGTCTCCTTCCACGAAAGATATGCACTTGCACGAACTTCCGTGGCCAAAAGACCTCTTGGCGTCCTTGGGTGAAGTTGAAATAAAGATGACTGTTACTTTGTCATATTATGTAGAGCCAAACCCCTCAAGTCGCAATATCTCTAGTAAGTATCGCTATCCAAGTCATCAACTTCGGTTCGATGTGAAACGGCCAACGGAAAGCCATGAAGAATTCAAATCCAGAATGACAAGAGACGCTCAGCGTTCGGAGGGCGGCAGTACTAACGTCGGAAATAGCGATCCAAACTGGTTACTTGGCGAATTTAGGCATCGGGGATCTATACATAAGGATGTATGGACGGGTAGTGCGATTGATTTATCGGAGCGAGGCCTCATTGCAATTTATCCTGCGATGGGATGGTGGCGGACACGAGCAAAGCTTGAATCTTTTAATAAATCTGCGCGATATGCTCTCATTATTTCAATCGAAGCACCTGAAGTCGACATTGACATTTATGCGGCCATAAAGACCCTTATTGATTCTAAAATTGAAACTGACGTCTCGGTTGAAATTCTAGCCTAGCTAGAGAACGATAGCTTTCAGGGGCATCGTAATCGATTCCCCTGAAACGAAATATCCAAAAATCAACTAGGGAGATGTGTTCAGCCAGCGCCTTTTGAAGATCAGGAGGGGCCAGTGGCCCAGATAGGCCTGAAAATGTGGCGACGATCTGCCAAAACTGTCATCGAAGGGTTTATTTCAATAGAGATCGAGCCGAAGACAACAAATACTTGGCGACGTACATAGCGGAGATCGAGCTTAGTGTTCATGAACAGGCAGTTCACAATTGTAGTACCATGTTGCGTCCGCCGGCTCCCATCCATGACAATCATCAAGCTTGAACTCGCCTGAATCAGCCTGATGATGCCAAGCAGCAAAATCTTCTGCACTAGCATTCAGTCGCGCCCCATTCCTTCGAAATAACTGATTCTGTCGCCAGTGTTTCAGCCATAGGCTTTCCTGCGGTCGCTCTGACCACCCATGACGCTGCGCCCAAGCTATGAACTGATCTTTCTGCTCTCCGTTTTTAAATACAGCTCCATACTTGCTTATCCTTGGCAGAAGCGCGATCTCACGTCTTACACTTTCTAGAGCTTTACCGATGGCGTGGCGTTCGCCTACTGGTGCTGCCAGGATCTGGACTATTTTGCCGGCTGTTATGGTTATTTCTCCGCCATTCAGTTTCTTTTTCAAAAACTCGCGTCGTGCGATCTTCGGGCCGTGTTTGGTTTGCCACTTCTCGTGTGCTTCGGCTAAGAGCCACCCCATGAGGCCAACCTGATGCCGTTCGCACTCAATCCAGCCAGGCGCCCTGGCTCTGGCGCTTATGCCGTAACGGTTGCCTCTGATGTTTCCCTGGTCAGTCTTGCCTTGTGCTTTGCTTAGGTAGCCAGCCGCCTTTGCTACATAGGCTCCGGCTTTTTGCGGGTCTTTAATTTTTTCCAGGTGGGCGAAACCGTTGCCCCATAACGCCTCAATTCGCGACGCCCAAGCTGCAAAATGCTTGAACGGCACTTGCCATTTCATCATCAGGTGAATATGTGGGTTTTCCCCCAGCACTTCGCCGGTTTCCTTGTCTATGGTGTCAGGGCTTTCTGCCACCCACAAATAGGCCAGCGGCTCCGCTGTAAGGCGTATTGGTGTATAGGGCCCATCGGCTAACCAAGTGACTGCTGCGCCTTCTGTCATTGCCGTGCGTCTTTTGGGAACGCATTTTCGAGAACCAGGAACCTTAATTGTTTTTCCATCATCGTCCTGATACTGCCATCCGCGTTGGTACATTTTATTCGCGGCTTCAAAAAACCGGCTTGCCTCTTTTTGCACGGACCACTTCCATCCCATTTTCAGCGGCGTATACAGCGCGCCACTTTCCTCGTGCCGTATTTCTCCGGCCTGGTAGTTTATTTCTGCGACGTTATATCGTGGGGGTTCACTTTCCAAATCATAACGTACCCCCAGCGGGCCCTGTTTCGCCCTGGCGGACTCTAGCGGTATTACCGGGAAACCGGATTCGTTGGCTGGAAACATGGGAACCATAAGGCGGTGCCCAAGTTTTTCACGTGCCTCTTGGCTCAATGTAAGTGTTGCGAACGTTGAAAATCCGCCCCGTTGGCAAGCCATGTAATAACAGGATTCAGATATTTTTCGCGCACCACGCTCTGTGAGCATTGCGGTAACACGGTCTCCCGCGTTTTCCGGGGTTTGTGCCCCGGCACCCGGCCTTGTGTCCATTCTGATCCGGTATTCACCAGCCCACGGTCGATGCTCAATAACGGTCCAGGTGCCCGCCTGATTGAGGTCATGTGCGTATCCTGGCTTCGCCTTTTCCAACTGTATTGGCACCGGCTTGCGCCGGGGTGCTACCCGGTTGAAATATGCTCCGGTCGAACCTGGGAAACGGTCTGTCGGACTTTTCGACGCCTTGACTAGCCTATTAGCTTCAGCGCGCCTTTGGCTCACTTCCGCCAGGAGAGCAGCCTGCTTCGCCTGAACTTTGAGCTTCAGCTCTGGGTGCACGCGATCGATAAATAGCCCATAAGATCCATCAAAAAACCGGGCCGCAGATGCCTGCGCCCGGTCTAGGGTTTCTTTGCTGGTATAGCTGAGTTTCATGTCACACAGCCACCGGTTTAGATAGCTTGTTGAACGAGGGCTCGCCGAATGACGGCGAACCTAAACCTAGTAGGGTTAGGGCCGGGTACGAGGAAGGTAAGGGAACCCGCTCGCCAGCGCCTATTAGGTACAAAGCAGGAGAGGGGAACGAGGTACGCACCCACCGGGTACCTCTTGCGGCGCGTGGGGTCGAACCTATCCAGACAGGTACGTCGGTATCAGAAGCGAGTGCCGCGGACTCGATCGCGTCAGGTGACACTCCATTTTCGCCGCGGATTAACAGGTCAATTGACACACACATGAGAATCGCCAGCAACCAGGCCGGCGGCAAGCGGCTCACGATGCCACCTTTTGGGACGTTGAAAGCCGAACCTGTTTTTCGATGTAGTTGGTGAGATCACTCAGTCGATAACGAACGGCGCGGCTACCTATCTTGATAAAGGGAACGCGGGCACCGGCCCAGCGGTCACGTTCTAGGAAAGCCATACTGACTGCCAGAAATTGAGCGGCTTCTTTAGTGGTATACAGTGAGTGCGTCATGGTTTGCCTCCAACAGGCTGTTTGGTTGTTGGAGACAAATTGACAGTATTTTGAAGGGCGAAATATTCCCGTCTATTCCAGACGGGTAGTTATCGCTCCGAGACGGGTAGTTTTATTTGTTCGCGGGCCGGCCGCCTTTTTTCATTTCTTCGGGTCTTGGATCGAGGTCTTTGATCCACTCACGCAGCGTGTCCGGCTTTGCATAGTAACGGCCACCACCAAAACTCTGGATGGCCTCGTCCCGGCAAATGTCCGCGATAGACTTGTTCGGATTGATTCGCCACATCTCAGCCGCAATCGCTCTACACAAAAGGCGATGTTGTTGCTTCGACGCGAGTTTAGCCCAGAATGCATCGATTTGTGATTGGTTGATACGCGCCCCAAAACCGTCGTCGGCGTCGGGGGAATCTGCATTTTCGAGCCGCTTATTGTGTGTTTTGATCTCTTTCTGGGAGAACCAAAAAGCCGGCAACGGCTGAGCCAAGAGTTCACACATTTCTCGAACCGACTCCTGATCGATATGTACCCGTTCCAGTGCGGTTTTGTCGAACTCCCGATGATCGAAGCACCGAGGAAAGGATTCGACTGCGGCGTTGTGCCGACTCAGCCAATTTTCAGAGAATTCTTCATAGGACTCCCACCGCTCGTCTTCGGTAAGGTCACAGCTTGGGTCTTCAGATACCGAGAGCGCTTGGAGAATCGTCCGCTCGTCGCCATGCGTTTTAGCTTCAGTTTTGGTGATCTCTGATTGCATGAACTCCGGAATGATGAAGTTTTCAAAGCTGACCAGGGTGCGTTCGTTCTTTCGGACGACACCACTGGTGCTACATACCGGTAGCTCGTGCCGGTACTGCAAGCGAGTGATGGTTCGCAGCGAGTCCTGCACGGCCAAGGGTAGGGCTGTTGGATCAGTCAGATTAGAGTCGACATCGTGCCAGCGATGAGCAACCTCCCACACGCTTAAATGGTCAATATCAGTCAGCAGCATGCGCCTCTCCTTGAGCGGTGATTGGGGTAGCTTCAGGGGTAAGAGTTTTCTCGGCAAAGCGCCCAAGAAAGAAATCAGTAATTTTCTGCATGGGAACCCGCAACCGCTCGACGTCAAAAATGATATAGCCGTCGGTCACATCGTTTGGATCTTTGTGGTTCATGAGTCGCTTGAGTGCATAAGCAGGTACATCAAGCCGTTCAGCAGCGGTGATAAAGGTACGCCTGAGGTCATGCGTAGTAAACGTCACCCCAGATAGTGTAGAGACACGTTTGATCGCTGTACGGGGCTCGGAAAGATGGCCGCGCTCTGCGTCGCTGGGAAATACATAGGGACTTTCCTGGTGCTCAGCTCGGCGTTTTAATAATTCTTCGATCGCGTCACTGAAGGGCAGGCGATGAACTCGTCCATTTTTTGTGTCAGTGATGGTCAGGGTCTTCTCTTTGAAGTCGATCTGCTCCCAAGTGAGGGTTGCGGCCTCTGTCCGTCGCAGGCCGGTTAGCAGCACCAAGTGCAGATAATCCCGCGTGGTTTGCGTGTTCAGTTGCATCGTGGCGTCGTACCACGCCTTCAGCTGATGATCTTTGATCAGGGTTTGTCGGCGCTCCACCTTGTACCAGGCGCGCTGATGGCTCAGTACATCGACTGGGTTTGCCACCAAGAAGGGTTTGCCGGAGGCGTCTTGGTATCGCTGTAATGCGTGATTGAACACGGCTCGCAAAATGCGCATCCCGTTGTCAGCTCGTGCGGGGCTGCGTTGCCCATATTCAGCGTGGCGGTTCAGCACCATATCCCGGTTGATGTCTTTAAGGGCTTTGCTTTGCCAATCCTTAAACATTTCCCGCATGGAGCGGTGGTAGTCGTTGAGCGTATTTGGCTTTAGGGTTTTGCGAGTGACCAGGTAATCTTCAAAGGCATCTTTTAACGTGACGCGTTGGGCGCGCTGCTCCTGGGCTTCTCGAATCGGATTTATACCGGTTGCGACTTTGCCCAGATATTTCGATGCTTCCTTGCGGGCTTGCTCAAGCGTCAGGTTGCCATACCGGCCAAGCGTCTTTCGCTTAACCTGGCCATCCACTCGTTTTTCTACGATGAACGACTTGGCTCCGCCACTGGTGACGCGTAAACCAAAACCGGCGATGATCGAATCTCGATAAAACGCTTGGCTATTTTTACCATCTGGACCGATCTCGGGCAGGGGAACTTTGTCGATAAAGCTCTTGGTAATCCTCAAGGTTAGGGCTCCACTGGAATTCGTCGGAAAGTCTCTTGTGTCCTCATGTAGACACTATGTAGACAAAATCGGTCAAATTCAAGCGGATTTCTTCAAACAACTGCAAACTTCGACTTCAAGATGAACGCTATAAGACGCTGTTTTATAGTGCTTATTAGAACATTTTTCATTTAATTCAAAGAAGGACACTAATAACTTAAAATCTCTCGACTTAACGGTCGTACCGGTTCGATTCCGGTTCGGAGCACCATTAGAATCAGTAATTTACGAGCTTTCTCTTCCTTTATCATCTCCTTCGATTTTTTCAAATAAACAGATGGATCTGCATTTCCCTCCGCAAACCTGTTTCCGCCGCACGTAACGGGCTTGGTCAGCAAACCATCCCGCTGCATATATAATTTTACACAAAATCTCCCAGTACTGATCCCGTTGTCACGTCTGCATGGCGTCCATGCCGGCTCGTACTTTCCGAAGCTGTAACGACATACAGTCTTATCGTGCGAGCGAAAAGGAGAGGTCAGGCGATTACTAGGCGACACTGGGAAGAATGAGCTAGGCTCGTATTACCGCACGTATTTAATGCCCTTGGAGTTAGAGAGGGGTGAGGATTTTGCGGAACGCCCTTGTCTGCATTATCGCGAAACTCGGTCTGATCGCTGTTAGGTAAATTATGGATATCATTAATCAACTCATGCGCTATGTATTATCGATTAGTCTGATGGCCATTATGCTAGGAGCCGCGATAGCTGTCGCTCCCATTTCCTTAGACAGTAGTTGGCGAATTATTCGTAGCTGGGGCCAAGCAACGATGAAGATATTTGGGGTCGTAGTCGAAGTTAAATTTGAGAACGGTCAGTCTCATCTCGACGAAGGTGGCGTTATAGTTGTCCTCAATCAACAGAGCTTAATTGTTCCAACGGCTGTATCCTCAAGGAGTGATAAGCGAGTGATGGCTATTTTTAATATTGAGTACGCGCTTATTCCATTCTTAGGTTGGGCTTCAAGCCTAATGGGATGGGTCATTGTTCGGCAATGGCCCGGACAATCTAAGAGGCAACTGCACAAGGCTGCGCTTTACGCAAGAAATGGTGGTTTAATTCTGATATCGGCAGAGGGAAAACGCAGTATTGATGGAGAACTGATGCCTTACAAAAAAGGTGCTGCGGTTTTGCCCATTGAGTCGCAGGCACTTATTCATCCACTGTACATTGCTGGCGCTAGGGATTGCCTTCCGGTAGGTGAATGGAGAATTCGGCCCGGAACAGTTGTACTTCATTACTTAGAGCCAATTCGAACGAAAGGCCTCACCTATGACGATCGAAATTCTTTGCTAGAGAAACTTCGAGCGGTAGCAGAGATTGCACATGCTCAATGTAAACAAGCCAATTAATTGTTCACCTAACAAGGCCAATCATGCTCGCCCACAAAGTAACGAGGGCTTGACTCGTTTCACTCGCCCCTGCTGGCGAAGTTAACCGCCCAACGCCGCCTTCGTTTAAGTTGGAAATTCTCAGGATCGATTCGTTGCATAAAAAACTCTTTGCTTGGTTAGCGCTTCAGGCGTAATGGCCAGAACCGTGTAACGTAAAGGGCTGTCTGCTAACCGGACCATTATTTCAGGAGCGCAATTGTGTCTCAGTTTGAGCAGTTTGCCAGCGACAATTACAGTGGTATTTGCCCGCAGGCCTGGGCCGCCATGGCCGAGGCCAACCGGTCGGACGAGCCAGCCTATGGTGAGGACGTCTGGACCCAGAGGGCCTCTGATGGCTTGCGCACGCTCTTCGATACCGACTGCGATGTCTACTTCGTCTTTAACGGCACCGCCGCCAATTCGCTGGCGCTGGCCTCTATCGGCCAGTCGTTCCACAGTGTGATCTGCCATGAGATGGCGCACATCGAGACCGACGAGTGCGGTGGGCCGGAGTATGCGTCCAATGGTGCCAAGCTGTTGCTGGGGAATGGGCCCGACGGCAAGCTGACGCCAGCAAGCATCGAGCAGCTGGTGACCAAGCGCAGCGACATTCACTTTCCCAAGCCCAAAGCCCTGAGTCTCACTCAGGCGACTGAGCTGGGTACGGTTTACACGCCTGAGGAACTGCGTGCCATCCGGGCCGTGGCCGATCGCCATAAGCTCAGTATTCATATGGATGGCGCCCGCTTTGCCAATGCGGTGGCGGCGCTGGAGGTACATCCTTCGGAGATTACTTGGAAGGTGGGCGTCGATGTGCTGTGTTTCTCCGGCACCAAGAACGGCCTGGCGCTGGGTGAAGCGGTTGTGTTCTTCAACCGGAAACTGGCGGAAGATTTCGAGTGGCGATGCAAGCAGGCGGGACAGTTGGCTTCGAAAATGCGTTTTATCTCCGCGCCCTGGTGCGGTTTGTTGGCGGGCAATGTCTGGCTGGACAACGCCCGCCATGCCAATGCCTGTGCAAAAAGACTAGCCGATGGGCTGGCGGGGCTGCCGGGAGTTGAGCTGCGCTACCCGCGCCAGGTGAACGGTGTGTTCGTGGCGTTGCCGCAATCGGTCGAGACTGCGCTCCGCGCTAAGGGCTGGCGGTTCTATAATTTTATTGGTGGCTGCTCCCGTCTGGTGTGTTCTTGGTCCACCACCGAGGCCCAGGTGGACAAGTTCCTGGCGGACTTGCGCGCACTGGTGTTATAAATCCGCCGTTGTTGAATTGAGAAAAGCAGCTTAACTGGGTTGTCACAAAACGCTTGACCACTGCAGTAAAGCTGCGCCAGTGTTTGAGGCGTTATATTTCAAGGAGTGAATTTTGGAACTCGTCATAGGGAACAAGAATTACTCGTCATGGTCGTTAAGGCCATGGCTGTTTTTGTCGGTTCACGGTCTGGCTTTTAAGGAAGTGCGAATTTCACTGAACCAGGACGACACTCGCGCCACTATCGCTCAGCATACTGATGCAGGGAAAGTTCCTTTGCTTAAGGACGGTGATCTGACTATCTGGGATTCGCTGGCGATTTGCGAGTACATTTCAGAGCAGTATCTGGATGGCGGCGGATGGCCGAGTTCGGTTCGTGCACGAGCAGAAGCAAGATCCTGCAGTGCTGAAATGCACTCTGGCTTTTCAGCGATTCGCGGCCAATTGCCAATGAATTGCCGCGCGATCGGGCGCAAAGTCCCTCTCAATGCGACTCTTGAACGGGAGTTAGCTCGGATAGATCAAATCTGGTCACAGTACCGAGAAACCTATTCGAGTGTTGGTCCGTGGTTGTTTGGTGAGTTCTCTATTGCGGATTGCATGTTTGCTCCGGTTGCGTCGCGATTTAAAACTTATGGGATCAACGTCTCGACGGCATCTACAGAATACATGCACTTCATTCTTGATCATGAACAAATGGGCGAGTGGGTGAGGCAAGCTCAGGCTGAACCTGAAACCATAGACGTGGACGAGGTAGGAATATAACACCAACAGGCACGGCGACGGCGACGGCTACTGCATTTCGGCTTCGCCTCCATTCCGCAGCCCGCAGCCGAGCGCGCTGTTTGCGTCGTTGACACGAAACCTGAACTGACTCTGGATTCGTGAGTATCGGTGACAAGATTTTTGCTGCACTCCCGTCCACCTTGTTGTAAAAAAGCGCCTTCATATTCTAAGCGGCGCAGCAGAAACCCGTCACTGGTCTGGCACCAATCCTTGATGGCCTCAGCAACCCTCAGGTCAGCGTTACGTTTATAACCGCGAGGAGAACGAGCGCCAATGCTGCTGGCCACGGGCTTCGCAACACAACGCCGAACATCGTCAGTGGGATCAGAACGGTTAATGCCGCCAGTATGTGGGGCAATTCTGCCACAGCGCTTGCAGACATACTGGCTACGTGAATAAGCCCTAAAGCGCCGAACAGCAGGGTTAACCAGACATTCCAATTACGACGTTGTGACGACAATTTTTCTTCCCTTCTAGCGTTTCGGTGGTTATCGCTAAGCATTAACGGTCTAAACTCGCTTGTAAAAAGCGGTTTATCTCTCTCGATATACGGTCGCGATTGAGTTAAAGGGTATCGGCTAATCTGGATCAGTTCGGATATGAATACTCATGGACCATCAGCGATGCGTACCATCGGGTCAGTGGAGATGACAGAAGCACCTAAGTAACAGAAGCACCTAAATAACAGGAGCACCTATATGACTGGCCCACTCAACGGCATCCGAATTATTGACCTGACCGCCATGGTGTCTGGCCCTCTGGCTACCATGATGCTGGCGGATCAAGGCGCCGAGGTGATCAAGGTCGAGAATCCGTCCGGCGGCGATTTCACCCGGTCTGCCGCCAACCGGCAGGGCAATGTGTCAGCGTCATTTCTCAATAACAACCGCAACAAGAAATCGGTGGCGCTCAACCTGAAAGAGCCGGCGGGCCGCGAGGCACTGTTAAAGCTGGCAGCTACCGCTGATGTGTTTGTGCAGAATTTCCGCCCCGGTGTAATCGACAGAATGGGCTTGGGCGAGGACGAATTGCGCAAGGTGGCTCCGAACCTGGTTATGGTGTCCATCAGTGGGTTCGGTGACACCGGCCCCTTCGCCCAACGGCCGGTTTACGATCCGCTGATCCAGGCTCTGTCTGGTTTGGCCACGGTGCAGGCCGGCACTGACGAACGGCGTCCGCAACTGGTCAGAACCATTCTGCCTGATAAACTCACTGGCGTTGTTGCTGCTCAGGCCATCACCGCGGCCCTGTTTGCCCGCGAGCGCACCGGTGAGGGTCAACATGTCCGGCTGTCCATGCTGGACGCCATCGTCGCGTTTCTGTGGAGTTCTGACATGGGCAGCCAGACGTTTGTGCAAGGCGAACTGCCACAGCAGGCCGCTGCCAGCTTTCAGGATTTGATCTACGAGACCACTACCGGCTATATCACTATTGCGGTGCAGAATGACCGCGAATGGCAGGCGCTGATCCGCGCTGTGAATCGGCCGGAATGGGCCGAGGACCCAAGGTTCTTGACGGCAGAGCTACGGCAGAAAAATATCGACGCTCGGCTCGACCTGATCCAGTCCGTGATCAGGACAGACTCGGCAGAGCGGTGGCTGGCGCAACTGGAAGAAGAGTCGGTGCCCTGCGCGCCGGTACTGACCCGCACGGAGGTGCTGAACCACCCACAGGTTCAGGCCAATGACTTACTGGTTGAGTACACACACCCGCAGGCTGGCTCTATTCGCCAGACCCGCGCCCCGGCCCGATTTTCAGCTTCGCCAACACAACCTTTGCAAGGTGCCCCGGCCCTCGGGCAGGACACTGCGGCTTTGCTGGTAGGCTGCGGTTATTCCGCGGATGACATACAGACCCTGGTCGATTCAGGCGCGGCAGGCCTGTCAGAGTAAGAGCAGCCACGAGTGATTGCAGTGTTACTCTTCAACGCCTCCAACCCAGACCTTATAGATAGAGTAGGGCGGCTTACCTTGATCTTTATCACCGGTGCCTGCTGTTGAAGCGATTCATTTTCGGTTTATCGCGATCACTGCTGCCAGACAACCTTGCCTTCAGATTCAATTGAAATCGTTTCCCGGTATTTTTCTTCGAGTTCCGAGCGTTTTATTTTTAAGGTTGGTGTTAACAGCCCATTTTCAATAGACCACTGTTCTTTAGTGACCATAATGCGCTCAAGCTTTTCATGTCCTTCAAGCCGTTCATTAACATTAACAAGCGTTTGAGCCAGGCTTTTTTCTATTTCGCTGTTACTCAAACCAGCACTCAGTTCTTCAGCCAGCACCACGGCTGCGACCGGTTGCGGTAGCCCTGAGCCCATAACACAAACCTGTTCGATGATATTGTTTTCGAATAATAGGCTTTCGATCGGCACGGGTACCACGTACTTTCCTTTTCCGGATTTGAAGATGTCTTTTAAACGACCGGTTATACGTATGTAACCATCAGCATCAAACTCACCTTTATCTCCGGTATGTAACCAGCCATCTCTAAAAGCTTCTGCGGTTTTCTTCGGTTCTTTATAGTATTCTTTGATGACACCATCGCTTTTGACCAGTATTTCACCTTCCTCTGAAATTTTGATTTCAGTGCCGTCAACAGGCTTACCGATGGTGCCAATTTTTGCTTTATTAAAAGGTAAATTAACAACAGCAATACATGAGGTTTCGGTCATACCCCATGCTTCACAAATTTCGATCCCGATTTTCCTGAACCACTCCAGGGTGATGGGTGATATTGGCGCAGTGCCGGTCGCATAGAAACGTACCTTGCTGAACCCTAGGTTTTTTCTGATTTTGTTTTTAACGATACCGCTGATGATCGGAATTTTAAGCAGTCTGTCTAGCTTTTTCTGAGGGATTTTTGAAAGAATGCCCATTTGAAACTTCATCCATAAGCGCGGGACCGTGTAGAAGCTCGTTGGTTTACAGCTATTTAGGTCCTCAGAAAAGGTTTCTAATGATTCTAAAAAGGTAACGGTAAAACCTGCATAAAGGCTTTGATATTCGGCGCTTATCCGCTCTGCTATGTGAGCAAGCGGCAGGTAAGACAGTACTCTGTCATCTGGGGTACTTTCTAATAAATTTGCGATCACAAGACTGCCGTATGCAATGTTTCGAAAAGTTAGTACGGCACCTTTGGGATCGCCAGTTGAACCTGAGGTGTAAGAGAGAGTGGCGACATCATCCAAGTCAGGGATGGTTATGTCTTGCAATGGTTCATTAGTCGCGATCAAATCGTCCATACTATGATCACAATCAATCGACGTATAGGGCATTGCTATCGTAATTAACGATCGGCCCTTTAGTGCAGCTTTAGTAGGTTCGTTACTATCCAATTTCCCAATAATAATCGCCTTTGCTTCGCTATGATCTATTACATAGGCAATCGTTTTTTCGCCTGCAGTTGCATAGATTGGCGCGCAAATTAACCCTGCTAATATCGCCGCGAAATCAGCAATGAACCATTCAGCAACATTCTTCGACACAATACAGATTTTGTCGCCAGGCTTAAGCCCTAAATTTCGATAGGCCGCGGCCAACTTTAAACAGCTATCGTAAGTTTCTTTCCAAGTGAATTCTTTATATACCCGATTAACAGACTGCCGAAGGAATACCTTATTGGGTGTAGATTTAGCGTGTTTGGCGAATACCTGATGCGGTAGTGGGTAACTGTTACTAACCATGATTTCGCACCCCTAAATTTTGCTTTTTGTTAACAATCGTTTAAATAGTTTATCAAGGTATGAACGTCAAGCCCTTGTAACTCACATTCTATTGATTGAACTTGCGCGTCCATGAATGAAATATCCTATTGCTTAAGCCGTCGCGCGTCGGTTTCTTTGAGCATAGTGTCGACAAAAGCCAATCCCATGGCACCACCGCCAATAACCAGATAATCCGTTTCATAGTCCATTATTATGTTTCCTTTGATTTTTTTATTAATGGCGTCTCTGGAATTCCTGGCAAAGATGACTAAGATTCAAAAAATTGCTTACCGCGCGCGATTGTAGTCTCAGTGTCCTACCCAAAATCGTTTTGATCAGCTGACTGCCTCTCTCAAGGTCGGGCTTCAGGGACCGTCACTTAATATGCATATGTGAATTGGTGCATATGCTAATAATTATGAGGAATTCGTAACCCCTTAGATAATAATAAAATGGACTAAAGCAACAAATTTTCAGAATTAAAATGGGAATTCGCGAGGCGCATACCGACGTCAGCTCAAATGAGGTGAATAGATGAATCGTCGAAATGTTCTCTTAGGAATAGTGGCTGGCGGGTTTGTTGTTGGTACTGGCGGTTTTGTATGGCTAGGAAGCGGATCCAACGATAGAGCACTGACAATTGATACTTCTCTTCAAACTCTCGATGTCCACCTTCCCTGAGCACAAGCCAGCCCTTTTCAAGAATACAGTTGGCAAACTGGCATTTGATGCGTTTTCTGCAAAAAGGAAAATGACTCATGACTTGAGCGAGGCAATTCCAGGGGCTCCTTTGATCAATGAAAGCGGCGATATTACCTATGCCTATCAGCGGCTCAAGGAGTCGATGATTAAGTTTAAGGGCCATAGTGGGCAGCTGGCAGAGCACTTCGCCTATGAAAGCATGACCAAGCAACATATGAAAAGGCGCATGCAATGCACTTCTCCAATCATCTTTTGGAGATAGAGCTAACAAGTTATTCAAGAAGACGCCTTAATAAACTGTTTAATATGCCTTTATACGCCATGCCTTCGTTGCAGACAGAGAGACGCCTGGCCACCACCTCGCCGCTGGCTTACATCATTACCTCAAAATACGCCGATGGCCTGCCTCTGTATCGTCTGGAGCACATGCTCAAACGCTTGGGTCATGAGGTCAGCCGCACCAGCATGGCACACTGGGTTATCCGTCTGGATGGCGTGTTCAAACCGCTGATCAACTTGATGCGCGAAGTGCAGAACAGTAGCGACTACCTGCAAGCCGATGGCTATTCGGGTTACGGCAAGGTGTGTCGGAATAACGGCATCACCCGGATCGGCCGTTGGGATCACGCCCGGCGCAAGTTCGTGGAGGCCACCAAAGCGGCCAAGCCTCAGGGTAAAGGCGAACCCACGAACGTGTCCAAGGCCGGTGTGGCTCTCAGTCACATCAACAAACTCTACGCCATCGAGCGCAAGATCAAAGAATTGAGTGTAAGCGAGCGTTACCGCATTCGTCAGGACCTGAGCGTGCCCGCATTAAAAACACTGAAGGCCTGGCTGGAGACCAACGAAGGTAAAGTCGCAAAGGGAACCCTGACACGTACCGCAATGGATTATACGATGAACCAATGGCCCACCTTGGTGGGTTACTGTGAACGAGGCGACCTGCAGATCAGCAACGTGCTGGCCAAAAACGCGATCCGTCCGTTCGCTCTCGGTCGAAAAGCATGGCTTTTTGCGGATACTTCGCAGGGCGCACGGGCCAGTGCAACGTGTTACTCCCTGGTTGAGACCGCTAAAGCCAACAGCATCGAACCCTCGATTTACATAGAGCACGTGCTGGCGCGCATTGCTGAGGCTGACACGCTGGAAAATCTGGAAGCACTGCTGCCGTGGAACGTAGATCTAGAGCGGGCTTCAAAAAAAGTGTCGCAGATCGACTGAGGACAAGTGGGTCGATTTAGGGGCGCTTGCGCATCACTTATAAGCCGAGGCCTGTCATAATAAGTGTTTCTATAAACTGCCCAAGAATTCTATCAACAATTTATTAACCTCCATCGGTCTTTCGCGCTGGATCCAGTGTCCCGCCTCGGGGAGAATGTGACAGCCACGCATGCTAGGCAATGTCACTGAGAAATTGTCAATATTAGCTTGAGCACCAGGAAACTTGAGTATGTCATCAGTCTCCCCGGCAATAAACAGGGAGGGTTGATGGATTACCTGTTCTCGCCAAGGTGCCGGTAGTTCCCATGAACGAGTGATGTTGCGATACCAATTAAGCCCACCACGAAAACCCGTTCTCGAAAACTCTGCAGCGTATTCCGCGATGTCTTGTTCGCTCAGCCAAGCGGGCAGTGTTTCAGGCTCCACTGTGTTGTCCAGGATACCTTTACCTGCTTGCAACATGCCAAAGGTAACGGAGTCAGGTCCATTGCCTGATGCACTGTAGTTGAGTCGTCGGATTGACGCCGCGACATCGTATTCCAGTTCGGCTTCAGCCACCCCTGGCGTTTGAAAGTATTGAAGATAAAAATTGTCGATGCCGGTTCGGTGTAGGTGAGACAGAATATCTGTCGGACCAATAGGCACGAAAGGTACGCTCATTCCCACAACTGCTGAAAAAATGTCTGGCCTTAATACTGCACAATTCCATGCCACTGGGGCACCCCAGTCGTGACCAATAATAACACCTTGTTTTTCGCCTAACGCGCTGACCAGTTCAACCATGTCGTCGACAAGATGCAGCATGGTGTAAGCGCTGAGCTCTAAAGGTGCAGTGGTGCCACCATAGCCGCGCATGTCAGGTGCTACCACTTGGTAACCAGCGGCGGCCAAAGCGGTAATCTGACTGCGCCACGAAATAGCCAATTCAGGAAAACCATGACACAACACCACCAATGGTCCGCTGCCCATGCTGGTGATTTTCATAGTTAAGCCGTTGACCTTTAACATTTGAATATCAGGCTTTGGTAACCCAGATTCAGTTGATGAAATTTGATTGTTCATAAATGACAATCCTGTTGTTTAAACAGCCGCCGCCAAACGAAGTAGGTTCTCCACTGCACCTCGGCCATGCTGATGAAGACGTTTAAGTTGACTAATTTTCTTATGATCATCCGCGCTAATTTTTGCTATCAGATGTGAAAACCCATCTAGGCGGCACGCTTCCACCCAGCTGGCTATTGCCTCATGTGCTTGCCACTGCCCCATATTCATCATGTTATGTGCCTGTGATGTTAAGAAGTCTTCTACCGTGTTTGTCATAGGCGTTGGACGGGTCATGGCTTGACGTAATGCATCGTCCTTTATGCTTGCTTCGATATGCGCTATCAAAGCAGCGCTAAAACAGGGCTGGTAAATACGTATACATTGTAGGTTGATTTTATCAAGCTCGAATACTGGCGTGAAATTATTGACGTTATAGCCTAGTCCAGCAGCGGTGCAATCAATATATAAAGTATCTGACTGGCAACTTACCTCACCCTGAGTTAACCGTATTCCTTTAGTATCGATGGTTTCAACGCGTCCAAGTCTAACGATATGGGTGATACGTTGAAGCTGTGCAAGATCCTCTTTGGTGATGATAGCTGCACGAAAGATGGTAGGCCATACATCCTTGTCGAGGCGTAACCAAATTCCTCTGGATTCCATCCCCAAACACAAATCATCAACGGTTGCGGCGCTTGCAAAAACTTCGTTTTGTCCGGCCAGAAACTCCAATGTCTGTTCCAGAAAAGCCTCATCAGGTTGAAATTTGCTACGATCATAAAACCATGAATCCCGAGGAATCACCCAGGTTATATTGTTAGCCGGGTAGTCATTGGCCAGTAGCCAGGTGATGCTGTCGATGCCGGTTTTGCCGCCGCCCAGAACGGTAATGTGCTTGTAGTCTGGTGCTAGTTGGCACAAATGGTTGGGGGGAACGCATTTTACTCCCTCTGCAACCTTAAAATTAGGCGTATGAGTCATGGGGATTTCTGTGGTCACATGAGTGGCGTCCACCACCTTTTTATTCACTGTTACCTTGTGTTCCTTACCGGACATCAGCGAGATGATGCGACCCCCATCTGTATAGTCACATAAAGGAAGATACTGGACACGCTCAGAGGGGATAAACACTTCTTCCATAAGTGAATGGTAGTAGTGATTGATTTCAACACCCGTTGCTAGTTCAAAGTGGTCTCTATTAAAGCCCGTTTCATCCAGTTTATGACGACCCAATGGACGTGAAGCAACACCATAAAATTTTGAAGGCTGGTGTAAACGTACAAAAGGGTAAGCGTCATTCCAGTGACCGCCTACCTTGGGACGGCGGTCGACTATCAAAAATGTTGCGTCGGTTTCTTTGAGCATAGTGTCGACAAAAGCCAATCCCATGGCACCACCGCCAATAACCAGATAATCCGTTTCATAGTCCATCATTATGTTTCCTTTGATTTTTTTATTGATGGCGTCTCTGGGGTTCCTGGCAGAGATGACTAAGATTCAAAAAATTGCGTACCGCGCGCGATTGTAGTCTCAGTGTCCTACCCAAAATCGTTTTAATCAGCTGACTGCCGCTCTCAGGGTCGGGCTTCAGGGAGCGTCACTTAAGATGCATATGAGAATTGGTGCATATGCTAATAATTATGAGGAATTCGTAACTCCTCGGATAATAATAAAATGGACTAAAGCAATAAATTTTCAGAATTAAAATGGGAATTCGCGAGGCGCATACCGGCGTCAGCTCAAATGAGGTGAATAGATGAATCGTCGAAATGTTCTCTTAGGAATAGTGGCTGGCGGGTTTGTTGTTGGTACTGGCGGTTTTGTATGGCTAGGAAGCGGATCCAACGATAGAGCACTGACAATTGATGCTTCTCTTCAAACTCTCGATGTCCACCTTCCCTGAGCACAAGCCAGCCCTTTTCAAGAATACCGTTGGCAAACTGCTAAGGGTTCTCGACCTCATCCGCGACGGGCGCCAACGGCTCGCCATCTTCGTCCAGGAGCTGGTAATCGTACGCCGCCTGCAGGCCGGTTTGGTCTTCAACCTGCTCCTCCTCGGGCTCATGGTCAATGTAGCGCGGGTACAGGGGCGACAACATGGCTACCAGGATGCCGATCGCGGAAAAGGTGGAAAATGCATTGGCGTAGCCAAATTCGCTCACCAGCATGCCGACAACGGGCGAACCAGTTGCCTGCCCGAGCGAGACGGCCATGAATGGCAGTACCGGCCCCATCGACAATCGACCCGGCAACAGGCGAATGCCGGTCATCAGATAGAGCCCCGTGAGGCTCATATAGGCCAGACCGAAGACCAGCGCAGAGAATGCCGCGAGCACCAGCTGATCCGGGCTGGCAGCAAGCAGTGCCAGGCTCGCGGATAACATCACCAGCATCAGTGAGTGTGTGATGGGTGGGTTGTTGCGATCGGCCAGGTCGGCCACCACGGCACCTCCGATGCCGGCAATACCAACCGCTAGCCATAGCCACCCGGTTGCAGAGGGCGGCAGGCCGCCGAGGGTGACCATTAAATCGGGTGCGAAGATCCAGTACGCAGAGGAAACGAAACCCATCACGAATGCAAACAGCGAAAGCCTGAACAGACGCCACCACTGCAGGGCGCTGATTGGCGTTGTCGACGCAGCGTTCGCGGGAATGACCCGAGACACGGAAGGGATAAAGTACCACGCGGCAACGACGCCAATCCCCGCCAGGATGGCGAAGGACAGGTACGCGGACCGCCAAGCGCCAGATAGGAAAAGAACCACAGGTACGGCAACGACGACGCCAATGCTGGTGCCCGCATTCATGACTGAACTGACACGACCATGTACCGCGCGGCTCACCATAGCCTGCATGGCGGCCGTGAGCGCCGGCATCATCAGGCCGGTGCAGATGCCGCAAGCGAACACGCCCACTCCGAGCGACAGAGCATCAGACGCCTGGCTGATAAGCGCTAGACCGACGACGCCGAAACCACACGACAGGACGGCCGTATTGCGGGCACCGAGACGATCGGCACAGAGCGGTGCTACCAACGTCGCCAGAAGGAAACTGACAAGCGGCAGCGCGCCGATGATACCGATTACTTCAGGCGTAAGACCCAGCTCGGCCCGGATAGGGGGTACAAACAGACCAAAGGCGAAGCGCGCGAGCCCATAGCTGATCGCGATCAGCACTGCACCAAAGAGCGCAAACCCTGTGTTCGAGAGAGACTTCATGCCACCTCCGCCAGTCAGGCATTGAGGATTCCCGGAAACAGGAGCGTGGAAACCGGAAGTCGGGTCAGGTTCATAGATGTAATTTGGGCTTTAGTTGTAACAGAAATAGTGTTTAAAAATACACCTGTCCCGGTTTTTCCTTTTACAAAACCAGGAAATATCTATTCTCCTAACGACACAAAACACAGGCAGAAAAAAGATGAAAACGCAGACACCATAATTGCCCATGTCGATAAAGCACTTTATCGAGCCAAGAAGCACGGACGTAATTGCGTTGAAGGTGACAGAGGGGGCAAGCACCAGCGTCTAGAAAGTAAATGATTACATTCGAGTAGTATGCAAGGGATAGTGATCTAACTGGTTGGCGAACCTCGTAATTATAGATGCCGCGAACGTTCCTCACATCGGCAGTATTTTTTGGGGTCTTGGTACGCTTAATTTGGAGATCGTTGACATGAACGAAGCATCGGGGTCTTTTTCAGCGACGCACAACAGTGATCCGCTGAGTAAACATCATACCCCTTCGGGCTTTTCTGACCGCGTGGCCTTTCGTTTAACCAGGCTTCTACGTTTTTTTGCGGACCTGTTTTTTGCCAAACGCTATGGACATCGTGCGGTGGTGTTGGAAACCGTAGCAGCCGTACCGGGAATGGTCGGCGGGATGGTCGGGCACATGCGCTCGCTTCGTCGGATGGAAGACAATCGGGAATGGATCCACACGCTGTTGGAAGAGGCTGAAAACGAACGCATGCACCTGATGACGTTTGTACAAATTGCTCAGCCCAGCTTTTTTGAACGGGTACTGATTTTGCTTGCGCAGGGGATTTTTTTTACCAGCTTTCTCTTTCTTTATATTGTTTCTGGCCGCACCGCACATCGGCTAGTGGGTTATTTCGAAGAAGAGGCGGTGTATAGCTATGGTGAATACCTGGCCGAGGTGGACAGTGGTCGTCTGGAAAACGTCGCCGCGCCGCAGATTGCAATTGACTATTGGAAATTGCCTGCCGATGCGACGTTGCGCGATGTCATTATAGTAGTCAGGCTTGATGAAGCGGGTCATCGGGATGTTAATCACCGCTTTGCAGATAGTTTTGACCATTGATGATGTATTTTGTTTTTAGGTCAAGGTCTTAACCAAATAGTTGGAGTGAATGGGCAGTGCCGCAGCCTCCTGGGGAATGGAATCTTAGGGGCGCGGTTACTCCTGCGGAGGAACCTGAGGCGCGCCGGTATTTTTTTTACGCCCAATCCGGGAAAAAACGGTCCTCGATTTTTGTCCGAAAGAACCAAAACTCTTCTTCGAGGCTTGAATTCCAGCCGCTATACCCGATAGGGCAGATTGCCGGTGACGATTCAGGCCTTCCAGTCCTGCCTTCGCACCTTCGGATACAGTCGTAGAGAAAGAGTTTACGGTTATGAAAACTGTGCTGACACGCTCTATAGCCATCTCCTCACGCTCGTCAATGGCTCCGTCGGCTTCTGCCAAACCGTTAAGAAACGAGATGATCTCGTTAGACATGGATTTGTAGTTGCAGTCAGGGTTGGATTTTTTAAAGCGAGCAAGCTGCTCGCTTATTCCTTTCACAGTGTAGTGATCAGCCTGTAACTCGATCAGCGAGAGTCCCTTATCGACGAAGGTCACGTCATAGCCCCACTGGCTTACAAAATAGAACTTGATAAACTCTCGCTCTTGGTGATTCACCTTGCCATCCATGGAGGCCAGCTTTACCCCCAGCATAGCGATCATGTCGAAAAGGCCAGTGGCTAAAATATCCAGAGGCGTATTGATAAAATCCGGAATCGATTTCACTCTGCCAGACGATCCACGAACAAAATATTTGCCGATAACAATGCTCAGCCCTGCACCAGCAACACCTGCGGCTATGGCCCAGCCAACCGGTGTTGCGGCTGTGCCAATTCCCAGCACACCCAGAAGTCCCGATTGAGTAAAAAAGGTTGAAGCGACCAACGACGACTGGGCAACGGCAACGCCCGTTGTTGCGCCGGTAGCTGCATCAACACTGTCGAGGAAGTGCTTCTTGAGCTTTAACGACGTGTAAGCGTCTTCGCCGATGTCAAGTTTCAGCTTGAATCGAAGGGAGTCCTGAATCACCTTTTCGACGCTTTGCATCACGTCTTCTGTCTGAGAATCGGTCATCGAATTTAGTCTGCCGTTACAGGAAAGGTTGAGATTAATGAACATTCGAACATCGCTAGAAAGGTGACAATCGGTTCGGGCTAGAAGTTGCAGTTATGGTAAAATATTGTTTTATAAAAGACGGTTTTAACTGAGCTGGATTCACCTAAGACTAGGGATTAAATTTTGACCAATAATGATGTTTTACGCCGTGTACGATATATTTTTGATTTAAATGACAGTACTACGATTGAAATCTTCTCTTTAGCTGACTTTACCGTAACCGAAGAGCAGGTCTCTGCTTGGCTGAAAAAGGAAGAAGACGATACTTTTCTGAAGCTCAATGACACGGCGTTAGCTGTTTTTCTTAATGGCTTTATTATTTATAAGCGTGGTAAACGCGATGGTGAGCAGCCAGAGCCAGAGACGCAGCTGAATAATAATATTGTATTCCAGAAACTGCGAATTGCTTTAAATTTAAAGGCTGATGATATTTTGGCCATTTTTCATTTGGTAGAATTTCAATTAAGTAACCATGAATTAAGTGCGCTTTTCCGTAAGCCAGGTAATAAGAATTATCGAGAGTGCAAAGACCAGATTCTTCGAAACTTTTTGCTGGGCTTGCAGCGCCAGGTACGGCCAAACCATGATGCTTCAGACGTTGAATCGTAGCAAAACGCCCAACCACCGGCAGATGAACTCTCCGCCATGCTACTAATGTCGCTTCGACATGATTGTTAGGCTATTCAATACTTGAAGGTGTAACTTAATGTTATGAATAAAAATTGTAAATAAGAGGAGAGCATCATGACGTCTGAATCGGATTCCCTGCTATTAGTCGATAATTTGGACGGCGTCACCACGCTTACACTGAATAATCCGGCCGGTCGTAACAGTTTGTCGATGACGATGCTGCAAGCGTTGCACGATCAGTTGGTGGTATTGGCCGATGATGCCGCCACGCGGGTCGTGGTTTTGGCCGCCAGTGGCAAGGTGTTTTGTGCCGGTCACGATTTGAAAGAGGTGCAGGGTGAGCTTGGCAGCACGCCATTTATGCTGTTGCTGTTTGAGTTGTGCAGCAAGGTGATGCAGCAGATTGTGAATTTGCCGAAACCGGTGATTGCCCGAGTTGATGGCGTAGCAACAGCGGCCGGCTGCCAGTTGGTGGCCAGTTGTGATCTGGCGATTGCCGGTGAAACGGCGCGCTTCGCGACGCCCGGGGTGAATATCGGTTTGTTCTGTTCCACGCCAATGGTGGCGCTGTCCCGCAACGTATCACCCAAACACGCCATGGAAATGTTGCTCACCGGCGAGATGATCAGTGCTGCCCGGGCAGAGCAGATCGGGTTGGTGAATCGGGTGGTTGCCGACAGCGAACTGGATAATGCGGTTGCACAGCTGGCGGGTACAATCGCCGGCAAATCTGGCCATACTTTGAAAATCGGCAAACAGGCGTTTTATCGTCAGCTGGAAATGCCCCTGCACGAGGCCTATGCCTTCACCTCGCAGGTGATGGCGAAGAACCTGGAAGCCGAGGATGCGGAAGAGGGCATTTGCGCGTTTCTGGCGAAGCGGCCGGCTAAGTGGCAGGATCGCTAAGGTTTATTGGCGCAAAGCTCCGGAGCTGTCTGTAAACGATCACCCAAAGTGAATTGATAGCGGCTAAAAAATCCGGCGTTCATCTCTATAGCTTGAACGAATTCGGCGCCCGCCGGGTAAATCGGGCAGTTGGACGCCGCAACGGATTCGCAAGGCTCCATCCGATTAATGGCGACAATGCTCCCTTGCTCGTTTACATAAGCAATGTCTAGCGCTATCAGTGTGTTGCGCATCCAGAAGCTGTTTTCGGCAGATTGAAGGCTGCCGTAGTCAAACAGCATGCCGCTGTGTTCTGCCAGTTTGTCCCGCCCCATCAGGCCGATGCGCCGCTGTTCTGCTGTTTTGGCCCATTCCAGGCTAACAGAAACGCTCTGTTCTGCACTCACAAAGCATGCTGATTGCGCCGGCAACACTTGGGACTCAAGGGCCTGGGCGCCAGTGGTGCAGGCTGCCATCAGCAACGATGTGCTCAGGGCGATGACTCTTGGCTGCAACGAGACCAGGTTCATGGGCGCAGTCTGTATCCGGTTTTGAAAATCCAACTGATGGTCACTAAGCAGGCGGTCAGAAAACCCAGCGTCATAAGTAGGCTAACGCCAATGTGGACATCAGACACGCCGAAAAATGCCCAGCGAAACCCACTGATCAGGTACACCACGGGGTTGAACAGGCTGATGGTTTGCCAGATCTCTGGCAGCATGTCGATGGAATAAAATGTGCCGCCCAAAAATGTTAATGGAGTCACAATCATCATTGGAACAACTTGTAGCTTTTCGAAATTGTCTGCCCAAATGCCAATAATAAAGCCGAACAGGCTAAAGGTGACGGAGGTGAGTACTAAGAAAGATACCATCCAGAACGGGTGTAAAATGCTGTAATCGACAAAAAACTTAGAGGTAGCGAGGATGATCAACCCCAGTATCACCGATTTTGTGGCCGCAGCACCCACGTAACCCAGTACCACCTCGATATAGGATATAGGCGCCGACAGCACCTCGTAGACGGTGCCCGAAAATTTTGGCATGTAAATGCCGAAAGATGCGTTGGAAATACTGTTCATCAGCAGTGACAGCATGACTAACCCGGGGATGATAAATGCGCCATAAGGCACATCGCCAATATCGCCCATGCGAGCGCCTATGGCTGAACCGAAAACCACGAAATACAAGCATGTGGAAATCACCGGCGAGAGTATGCTTTGCATCAGGGTTCGCTGCATGCGAGCCATTTCAAATTTATAGATGGCGCTTACGCCGTAAAAATTCATGCCGTTCTCCGTAGGGTGTTCATTCACGCACCAGCCCAACAAATATGTCTTCGAGGGAGGTTTCCCGAGTTCTTAAGTCGCGGTATTCAATGCCAAGGTCGCCTAGGGTTCTCAGCAGTTGGGCAATACCGGTCTGCTCGTGTTGGGTGAAGGTGTAAATCAGTTCCTGGCCGGACTCTGACAGCTCCAGAGATTCCGCAGCCAATTCGGGGGGTAAAAGCTCGAGTTTGTTCTGCAATTGCAGGCGCAGTTCTTTTTTCCCCAACTTGCTCATCAGCCGGTTTTTGTCCTCCACCAGTATGATTTCACCTTGGCGGATAACCCCGATACGATCCGCCATTTCTTCGGCTTCTTCGATGTAGTGGGTGGTCAGAATGATAGTGACGCCACTTTCCCGCAGTTGGCGCACCAGCGCCCACATATCCCGGCGCAGTTCTACGTCTACACCAGCGGTGGGTTCGTCTAGAAACAGGATGCGTGGCTCGTGGGACAGAGCTTTGGCAATCATTACTCGGCGCTTCATGCCGCCAGACAACGTCATTATGTGATTGTTGCGTTTGTCCCACAACGATAGAGCCTTCAATATTTTTTCAATGTGAGCCGGGTTTGCAGGTTTACCAAACAATCCTCGGCTGAAGGAGACAGCGGCCCAAACGGTTTCAAACGAATCGGTGGCGAGTTCTTGCGGCACCAGGCCTATGGCTTGCCGCGCTTGACGGTAGTCGCGAATGATATCGTTACCCGCAGCCAGAACCTGACCCGACGACATATTCACCAGACCGCAGATAATGCTGATCAGCGTGGTTTTTCCCGCGCCGTTGGGGCCCAGAAGCGCAAATATTTCGCCGCGGCTAATGTCGAGGTTGATGTCTTTCAGGGCCTGAAAGCCGCTTTCGTAGGATTTGTTGAGGTTTTTTATGGAAATTTCCGGTTGCACGGCACCATCCTGTTATTAAAAAAATAAACATTGGCCTGTTTTAAAAAAAAGTAAACACTGGCCTGTTTTCAAATAGGTAAACATCGGCTGAACGATAGCAAGCGATCAGTTTGTCATGACTTCGGTTGCTTTAGAAACCTTTGAATGGGCGGTAGAACTGTCCATAATGCCGTTTTCCCCAGCAAGGCGTGCCAATGATACGTGGGATAAAGGTTTCGGGTTTAAAAGTAGGGTTGATTGTAGGCCTGATTGCCGTCGCTGTTCTTGCGCTGCGCTGGCTGGATAGCTCGAATAGCGAAAAAACTGGGCAGCAGACCAGCACCTGTAACCTGCAACAGAGCAACTGTGACTGGCAGCAACAGGGCCAGAACTGGCGGGTAAGCTTGTCTGACATCACCACGAATAACGACACTGAGAACAATTACCGCCTCGATATTGTAGCTCCTGGCGCGCCTCAGCCGCTATTAGTGGTGTTACGCGGCGAGTCTATGTACATGGGCGAATACCCGGTGCCGCTGGTACGCGACGGCAATGGTTATTACGCCGAATTTTCCGCGCCTTTTTGTACCACCGGCGACGCTATGAATTGGCGCGTAGACTTGCAAAAAGGCATGACGCCGCTGGCCGATCAACCGCCGTTCAGGATGGTGTTTCAGGCCGACTGATCCACCAGGGTTATGTCGGCGTTGGCAAGGGTTTCTTTAACAGCGCCGACAACCGCGGCGTGAGTATAACCACGCTGGCGTAATGCCCTTAAACAATCTTCAACATTGTCCGCAGGTACGCTTGCCAGCAAGCCTCCTGCGGTTTGTGGGTCAAACAGCAGCGGATAAACCGGATGATTTTGCCACTGGCTGACCTGCTCAATGCGGCTGGCTACGCTGCTGTTGGCAATGTGAAGTGTGCTTAAAATGCCCTGGCTGCTGGTTTCTAATGCGCCGTCCAGTAGCGGTATGGTGGCAAGGTTAAGCTCCACAGCACAACTCGATGGGCGTAGCATTTCTGCCAGGTGTCCAAGCAGGCCAAAGCCGGTAACGTCGGTGCAAGCTGTTGCGTGGTGTTGCTGAAAACACTCGGCAGCGCTGGCACTGGACTGCACCATGCAGCGCAGGGCTGCGTCAATCCATCGGCCTTTGGCAATAAGCTTCGCATGTGCGGCCAGCAGAGTACCGGTGCCTATAGGCTTGGTGAGAATAATGGCGTCACCGGGTTGCATTCCGCCCTTGCTCATCAGCACAGCGGGATCAATCAGGCCGTTCACCGCAAACCCGAGAGCCAGTTCCTGGCCTTCGCCGGTATGCCCGCCCACCAAAGCACAACCGGCGTCATTTAACACCGACACAGCGCCGGCCATCATTTGGTAGATTTGCTCTTCCACTTTGCTTTCAATGCCATAGGGCACGGTGGCGATAGCCGTAGCGCTTTGCGGCGTTGCACCCATGGCAAAGATATCCCCCAGGCTGTGATTGGCGGCAATCTGGCCAAACAGGTAGGGGTCATCAATGAAGGCACGAAAGAAGTCCACCGTTTGTACAATGGCTTTGCCCGGAGGCATGCGCAATACGGCTGCGTCATCCGGAGCGTGAAGGCCAACAATGACATCATCGCGGTTCACCGGTTGCAGCTTTGACAGCGCGCGAGACAACACCGTGCTACCAACCTTAGCACCACAACCGCCGCAGCGCATGGTGGCCAAAGACAGCGCTTGGGCGGCGTCTTCGGTGGAACGTGCAGCGGCGGTATTCGGTTTAGCCAGCTTGTTAGGCATGGCCGGCAGCTCTTTGAATTTCTTCATAAAGCGACGGTCGATCTGGTCTTTCCAATGCCACACCAACGCGCCGGATACGCTCAGCTTTCCGCGCGAGGCTACCGCGTAGCGGTCACCGGTGGAAATCAACGCCAGCCATTTTTTCTGTGGGTGATAGTTCAACGGCGTTTTGCCAAGGGCCATCCGGCGCAGATTATCCGCCAGCGGCTTGCCTTGGCGTACGGCAAATACTCCGGCTTTTTCCCGCGGGTGGTGAATCATGTTGGCAATATCGCCAACCGCAAAAATGCGATCGTTGTTTTCAACCTGAAGCGTACTGCGAACTCGAATAAACAAACCGTCGTCCAGTGCCAACCCCGTTTGGGCCAGCCATTTCGGGCCGCCGGCGCGGGTTACCCAGAGCACTTCGTCCGCCATCAAGGGCGTTTTTTCGCCTTCAATTTGTAAGGTTCGGGCGGTTACTTCGGTGACTGCCGCACCCAAATGAACATTCACACCCCGCTCAGCCAGAGTGCGTTCAAATAGGGCGCGTACTTTTGGGTTGTGGGTGGGCAATATCGTGTCAGCGGCATCCAGTATATGCACGTGGAGTTCTACCGCCTGGCTGGCAATGTTGCGTAGTTCGTTGTGCAAGCGGTATTGCATAGCCAGAGCCATTTCAACGCCACCAGCGCCTGCACCTACCACAGCCAGTGTGAACGGGCCCTGGTGTTGTTTTATGCGGTCAAGCAAGTCCAGCCAGTGCTGATTGAAGCGGTTAATAGGTTTCACTGGCACTGCGTGTTCGGCGGCACCTTTCACTCCGGCAGTGCGCGGTGAAGAACCAATGTTGATAGAGAGCAAATCATAGCTGACGGGCGGGCGATCACGGCAGATAACCTGCTGGGTGGCAGTATCCAGGCCGATGGCTTCGTCCCGGTAAAAGCGCGCTCCTGCAAACTCAGCCAGTCGGCTTAAATCGATATGGATGTCGTCATGGCTGTAGTGGCCGGCAATGTAACCGGGCAGCATGCCAGAGTAGGGCGTGTCGGTGTCGCGGCAAATCAGCGTTAAACGCACGCCAGGCACGGGATTCATAGCGAACTGCCGCAGAACCCCGACGTGGCTGTGCCCGCCGCCAAGCAGGACAATGTCCTGTAATACAGGCTGGTCAGGCTGTTGCATTAAACGATTTTCTTGGCTTCAGCCGCCAGCTGGTCAAAGTCCTTTATGCTGGCAAACGCTTTTAGCTTTTCTTGGTCTTCGGCGCTGGGATAGGCAATCTGGCCGATAGTGCTCAATCCGGCTTCTTTCATTTTTTTCTGGGTAGCGGGGCCAATGCCTTTGACTCGGGTCAGGTCGGAGGGATCTGCCAGTTGAGTTGTTTTTGCTTTGGTTTTAGCCGGCGCTTGAGCGGGTGCCTTTGCCGGTGCTTCAGCAGCTGCAGACGCAGGTGAAGGTGCGGCTTTGGCCTTGATTTTTTTCGGGGCTTTTGATTTTGATGGCGTGGATTCTGAGGCTACAACAGACTCAGCCGCAGGCTTTGCCTTTTTTTTCTTGGGTACTGCAGGAGTCGGCAACACCGGTTTCTTGTTGTCTGGCTTATCTTCGTCGGCGTGTCCAATGCCCAATCGTTCCAGCAGGCTGTTTTGCATTTCTTGAAATTCCTGAAGCCGGCGCTCGAATTCGTCGTTGAAGCGCTTCATTTCGCGATCGCGCAGTTCGTCAATGTCCTTACGCAGCTTGTGCACAGGCTGCTTTATCTGGGTTTGCAGATTGTCGAACTGTTTTAGAGCATCATTAAATAGACTTTCAATGTGTGACGTGGTTTTAGCGAATTTCTTGTTTACTTTTTTTACAATTTTTTCGACGTTTTTTGACTTTTCTTTCTTGGCCATGATGTTGTCCTCAGGAGGGTTGGGGCAATAGATTTGCGGTGAATGGCAAAACTGAATAACTGAAAATCAGTACAAAGCCGGTTCAGGCCGTCTTCTGTCACGCTGCGCCGGGGCCTGATGAGCGGCGGGACCGAATGGACTGCTTTCTGGTTAAGACACTGCGAATACGACTTAAGCTATCACTTAGATGGGGGTTTTTTTGCCGGTCCGGATCAACAAACTCAACGGAGTAAAAAAAATTACTACAGTGTTTTCGGCGTTGGATAATTACGCCGTTTATGCCTTGGGCGCAAATTTCGTCTACTGGCATGGTCATCACCAAGTCCAGAATAATGGTGTCGCCGGGTTCGAACACTTTGTCACTTTTCAATACGCATCCGTAAGTGTCTAACTCAAACACTGGAACATCCACACGTTCTTTACGAAACAGCCCATGCCGAAAGTGGAAGCGGGCGCGTAAATCGGGTAATGCCTCATTCATCAATAAAGATTCCTGCCGTCATGTCAACGTTTGACGAACCTTGTTGCTCGCTTCCTAAAGTACTAGGTTCGACCAGTTTTTCAAGCCACTCTTAGAACGGACGTGTTTTTAGCTGATAGAGATCAACCCGGCGATCTTTAAGATTGGTCACCGAACCTTCGTTACGCACCAGCGTCAGCTTTTCCAGGTCCATATCAGAGAACATGATCATTTCGGTGTTCGGAGTGGTTTCAGCCATCACCGCGTCATGGGGAAATCCAAAGTCTGAGGGCGAAAATACCGAAGACTGCGCGTACTGGATATCCAGGTTCTCTACCTTTGGCAGGTTGCCAACGCTGCCGGTAATCACCACATAGCATTCGTTTTCAATAGCACGGGCCTGAGCGCAGTGACGCACTCGAAGATAGCCGTTCTTGGTATCGGTCCAGAAGGGCACGCAAATGATGTCTACCTCCTGCTCGGCTGCCATGCGCCCCAGCTCCGGGAACTCAATGTCGTAGCAGATCATAATAGCGACGCGGCCGGCGTCTGTTTCAAATACTTTGAACTCGTCTCCGCCTTCAATCACCCAGTCACGGCGTTCGTGTGGAGTGATGTGAATTTTACGCTGCTCATCTACGCGGCCATCGCGGTGGCACAGGTACGATACGTTGTAGACCCGGTCATTTTCAATCAGCGGCATTGAACCGGTGATGATATTGATGTTGTAACTGACTGCCATGTCAGACATTTCATTACGGAACTGTTCTGTGAACCCAGCAAGGAAACGCACTGCACGTGTCTGATCAACCTGATCGGTCAGGCCCATCAAAGGCGCGTTAAAAAACTCTGGAAACAGGGCGAAGTCGCTTTTGTAGTCCGACAAGGCATCAACAAAATACTCAACCTGCGTTAACACTTCCTCAACCGATGCAAACTCACGCATCTGCCACTGCACCGCACCCATGCGAACTTGAGTTTTGCGTGTGTTCAGCACTGAGGATGGGGGGACATACAGAATGTTTCGCCATTCCAGTAGGGTTGCATAGCCCAGAGATTTTTCATCTTCCGGTAAATATTTGTGTAACAAGCGGGTTACCTGAAACTCATTGGACAGCTGAAAACTCAGGATCGGGTCATAAATATCTTTACGGCTTACCCGTTCGATGTATTCGGCCGGGGTAGAGTGGTCTTTGTATTTGTGATAATTCGGAATACGACCCCCGGCCAAAATGGCGCGCAGGTTCATGGAGCGGCAAAGTTCTTTGCGGGCCTCATAAAGCCGGCGACCCAGGCGGTAACCGCGGTATTCGGGGTGAATAAAGACATCCAGGCCGTACAGCGAATCGCCTTTTACGTCGTGTCGGAGTTTTTCATCACGCAGAATCAGGTCATCATAAGTGTGCGGATTGCTGAACCTTTCGTACTGCACGCTCACCGTTAGCGCCACGGCTACCAGTTCGCCACTTTTTTCAATGCAGATCTGGCCATCTGGAAACTGTTTTACCAGAGCCTTGATGGTGTCGCGCGGCCAGGCTCCGCCAATATCATGGTAAACCCGGTCCATCAGAACTTGCAGTTGGTTGTAATCATCCAGCGTCAAGTTGCGAAGGTTCAAATGCAGTTCTTCATGGGCCATGAACAGGGGCTTCCGTGGGCGTTCAGTCAGTTGGTGGCGCGGAAAAAACACGCGTTCCCAGAGAGTAAAAGACAATTGAGTCTAACAGAAGCGGAAAATCCAGGCATGACGTTCCGTTCAGACGCGCAAGCTGTTCAGCGTTTGTAAAAACAGCTCCCCGTACTTTTCCAGCTTAGCAGCACCCACCCCGCTGACTTCGGCTAGCGCCTCCAGAGTGGCGGGCCGGCGCTCCAGCATGTCGAACAGGGTGGTGTCGTGGAAAATAACGTAAGGCGGCACACCTTGCTTATCCGCGAGCTGTTTGCGGCAGGCCCGCAGCGCTTCCCAGCCGTCGTGATCTGTAATCTGCTCCCGCACCGATGCAGCGGAGCGGGAGCTGCCTTTTGCCGTACTTTTTGGTGGCTCCGGATCTTTACGTAATTGAACGCTGGCTTCGCCTTTTAACAGGGGGCGGCACTGTTCGGTCAGTTGCAAAGCACCGTAACCGTCTGGATCTGCTCTCAGATAGCCGTTTGCCACCAGTTGGCGAAACACCGATTTCCACTCGTTGGCGGTTAAGTCTTTGCCGATTCCGTAAGTGGACACCTGCTGGTGACCCATTTGAACCAGGCGATCGTTTTCAGATCCGCGCAGCACATCAATCAGATAGGTCACACCAAAACGCTGACCGGTGCGAAATACGCAAGACAGAGCCTTTTGTACGGCAACGGTGCCATCCCAGGTCTCCGGCGGCGTCAGGCAGGTATCGCAATTACCGCAGGGTTGGTCCAGTTCGTCGCCGAAGTAGTTCAGCAGTACCTTACGCCTGCAACCGGTAACCTCACAAAGGCCTAGCATGGCGTCAAGCTTTTGCCGCTCAACCCGTTTGAAATGATCGTTACCCTGGGATGTTTCCAGCATTTGCCGCAGTTTGATCACATCCTGCAGGCCGTAAACCATCCATGCGGTGGAAGGTTTGCCGTCGCGACCAGCACGGCCGGTTTCCTGATAATAAGCTTCCAGGCTTTTTGGCAAATCGAGGTGGGCGACAAAGCGCACATCTGGTTTATCTATGCCCATACCAAACGCGATGGTAGCCACGATAATAATGCTGTCTTCGCGCAGGAAACGGTTCTGGTTTGATGCTCGCTCATCTGCAGCCAAGCCGGCGTGATAGGGCAGAGCGTTGTAACCTTTGCTTTGCAATAGCTTTGCGGTGGCGTCTACTTTTTTCCGAGAAAGACAGTAAACGATGCCGCAATCGACTTCATGTTCAGTTTTAATAAAGTCGAGTAACTGTTTGTTAGCATTAATTTTTGGCATAATTCTGTACTGAATATTAGGGCGATCAAAACCGCTAATAAAATGTCGGGCCTGAGTTAACGACAGGCGTTCAGCAATCTCTTTACGGGTGCGCTCATCGGCGGTGGCCGTCAAAGCGATACGTGGTATGTCGGGAAAAGTTTGCGCGAGCATGCTCAACTGCAAGTAATCCGAACGGAAGTCGTGACCCCACTGTGAAACACAATGAGCTTCGTCGATTGCAAACAGAGCGATGGAGGCATTGTGCAGCAGCTCTATAGTGCGGGGCTGAATCAGCCGCTCCGGAGCGCAATACAGCAAATCCAGCTCACCCGACATCAGAGCGTATTCGGTAGCTCGGGCTTGCTCGAAGTCCATAGTGGAATTCAAAAAAGCGGCTCGAACTCCCAATTCTTTCAGGGCATTTACCTGGTCTTGCATCAACGCTATTAACGGCGACACCACGATACCGGTGCCCGGGCGGACCAGGGCTGGAACCTGATAACACAGGGATTTACCGCCGCCGGTGGGCATTAGCACCAGCGCGTCGCCGCCGGCGCACAGCTCTTTTACAATGTCCTCCTGTAACGGGCGAAAGCTGTCATAGCCAAACACTTCATGCAGCACCTGTTCCGGGGTCTGCACGGCTGTAGGTCGTTCGCTTGAGAGCTGTTCGAAGTCCTGATGGGAGTACATAATAAACGTGTTTACCCGCAAGCCGCCTGAATGGAGCAGCGCCGACCGAGCGGCACTGTGTATTTCTGCGGCAGAATCATAGCAGATTTCGGGGTGGGTGTTTCGCTTCGTGGGATGGATAATAAGCGCCCGATGCCCGTTAAAATACGTATGGTTTGTCATTTGAGGGCACAGGCGCAGCAGAAATTCGCGCAGCTTCATTAACGGTTAAGGAAAATTGGCTTTTAAAACGATACAATAGTGTTAAAAATTTACTGCCTTTGCAAAAGCGTGAGTCTTACCAGGGCTCGCGGCTCTCGACTAACACAAGGTTTTACTATTAATGCAGAAATTTGATGCCATCCGTCCTTACTCGGACGAGGAGAGTTCCGCCGTAATACAACGATTAGTGCACGATCGGGAATTTCTGAACTTGATTGGCCGCATCAAATCGCCCGGGGTTGCACGCTGGGCGCCGGCGATGTTGCGGGGAATCGTGAGTTATTGGTTGCGCCGCCGTTTTGGTGGTTTTACTCGTATCGACGATCTGCAAGCGTCATTGTCGGGCTATGTTGGCGAGCTGGTCGGAAATACCACCACCCGGGTTACCCAGAGCGGGTTGCAGAATCTGGAGCGGGAATCTACCCACCTATTCATCTGTAATCATCGCGACATTGTTTTTGACCCAATGATTGTAAATTTCTTGTTGTACAACAAAGGGTTAAAAACTACTCGTATCGCCATTGGCGACAACTTGCTCGAAAATCGTGTGTTTGCTGAAATGATGCGATTAAACAAGAGCTTTGTGGTGCGGCGCAGCATGACCAGCCCACGGGAAATACGCGACGCTTACCTTATGCTATCCGAGTTTATCACTCACAGCATCGAGACCCACAACGGGGTATGGATTGCGCAGCGTGAAGGGCGGGCTAAAGACGGTATAGATCGCACAGATCCTGCTATTGTGAAGATGTTTCACATGAGCCCGAAAAAATCCGGACTGGATTTCCAAACAGCGATAAACCGGCTGAGTATTGTGCCGGTATCGATTGCCTATGAATTTGACCCCTGTGATCTGGATAAAGCCAATGAGCTGGAAACCCGGGCCCGCACCGGTGCTTACCTAAAAGCAGAAGGCGAAGATACCAGTCAGATTATGCGCGGACTAACCGGCTTTAAAGGCCACGTACACGTGCACTTCGGCGCACCCATCGAAGACGCAGAGGCCAACCCAAAAGCGTTGGCGGCGCGGATTGACAGGGAAATTCACAGCCATTATCACTTGCACCCATCCAATCTGGTGGCGTATCAGTTGCGTGAAGCCGCGGCGGGCAGGGGGCCGATAGAGGCCGGTCTGTTTGCTTCTTTAGCTGCAGCCGATAGCTGCACGCGCCAGGCTTTGGAAGCCGCTGAGAACGAGCTGCAGAAACGTCTAGATGCTTGTGAAGCAGCCGCGCGGCCCTACCTGTTGGACATGTACGCTAACCCGGTAACGAGCGCGCTGAACGCCATGAGCACGGCTGACGTAAGCACTTGATAAGAGTGCTGGAGCTTGACTAGAACTTGGCAGGAATTGACTAGAAAGTACTGAACCGCCGCGCTTGGGCGCGGCACGTTTAACTGCGCCAGAAAGCCGGCGACAGCACCACTACCACACTCAATATTTCCAATCGTCCCATCAGCATACCTACGCCCAACAGCCATTTAGCGGCATCTGGCAGCGGCCCAAAATTCCCGGCAGGACCTATTATATCACCTAAGCCCGGACCAACATTGGTCAAAGCCGTCAGTGCACCGGACAAAGACGTGGTGAAGTCCAGCTGCATAGCGGCCAGCGAAACCGTCAAAATCAACAAGCAGAGCAGGAAGATGAATGTGTAGGCGATCATCGAGGTAATGATCTCGTCGCTGACGGCACGACCGTTGTAATTACGGGTTAACACCGCCCGCGGATGAAGCAGGCGCATCAGATTCTCACGCAGAACAATGACTGACAATTGAAAGCGAAATATTTTCATGCCGCCAGATGTGGAGCCGGAGCAACCGCCCACAAACATTAAAAAGAAAAACACAACAAAGGCCAACGGGCCCCATGCAGAGTAATCTTCCGACGCGTAACCGGTGGTGGTGACCACAGAGGTGACATTAAACAGTGTGGATATGTAATTGCTAACCGGATTGAAGGGAACGGCAGATACCGCCCAGCGATACAGCGTTAACAGCAAGGGTACAATCAGCAGGATGGTCAGGAATAGCCGCACCTGTTGGTCACGGAACAACACGCCACGCTGGCCATGCAATTCCCGCACAAACAGAAAGAAGGGCACACTGCCCAAAATCATAAAAAACGTAGATTCCAAGAGAATCAGGTCGTTGAATTTGCCCATAGACAAATCTGATGTAGAAAAGCCGCCGGTGGAGATGCTCGTCAGGCCGTGGTTAAAGGCATCAAACAATGTCATGCCCGACACCCAATAGGTCAGTACTGCGACCAGTGAGAAAAGTAGGTACACCCCTAATAATCCGCGGCTCAGGGTTTTCATCCGGGGCAGGGCTTTGTCGGTCCACTCTGATGATTCGGTAGCAAACAGGCGCATACCGCCTACCCGCAAAAATGGAAGCACAGCAACGAACATACCGATAATGCCAATGCCACCTATCCATTGCAGAATAGAACGCCAAAGCAGCAGATCACGGTCCATAGTGTCCAAATCACTGAATACCGTTGCACCGGTGGTGGTGATGCCCGAGGTTCCCTCAAAAAAAGCGTTAGCCGCCGATATGTTGTTATCACTCAGATAAAAAGGAAGCGAAGAAAACATAGCGATGAAAAACCAGCTCGATACTGTCAGCATGAACATGAAACGCGGTTTCAAGTCTCTGGACTGGCGATAGGTCGCCAGTATGCCAAACAGCCCCAATATGCACACAATGCCCGCCGATTCCATAAACGCAGCGCTGTTAGGAGCGTCAGAACCTATCAGAATAAGTGGCGGTAACATCATGAAAATACTCAAAAGTATAAACATGGCACTGATGATAAATACAACGGGCGTGAGGTTTCTCAAACGGTACTCGAATCGAGGTTATACGAAGGTTGCCAAGGATACTCCCGAGGCGCCAGCTCCGCAACTTGGCGGGCCGTGAGCGGGGTTGAAAAAGGCCCTGATTACCGGTCAATTACATCGCCGTTAAAGCATCATCGGGCGCTTTTATCATTCTTTATCGGAGGTTATCTTGGGGGCCTTTTATTGCTCGTACACGTTATCTTTCATCAAAAGGGACGCATTATGATTCACGCACGTTTCTTGCTCATCACTGCGCTTGTCACCGCGCTTTCGTGGGCATCCCCAGCCAGCGCCCAAGACAAAGTCAATGGTAAACGCCCCGGCGAAACTCTTGGATTTGTGGAATGGGTGGTAATTCAAGACACCGGAGTGCGGCTAAAAGCAAGGCTGGATACGGGTGCCAAGACGTCATCGCTGCACGCGGTGAATGTTGAGGAATTCGATAAAGACGATGAACGCTGGGTTAGCTTTGAGTTGCCTTTGGGCGACCACGAAGACCAGCCCAGCGAAGGGAAGATAAGCCATGACGAAGTGGTGCTGGAATTTGAACTGCCAGTGGAGCGGGTAGTACTGGTTAAACGCAAGGGAGCACCATCGCAACGGCGCTATGTGGTAAGCATGGATTTTTGTGTGTCGGGCGAAGTGCATACAACCCAGTTTTCATTGGCCGATCGCGCAAAGTTTTCCTACCCAGTGCTTTTGGGTCGTCGTTTTATGAGCGACGACAACATATTGGTTGACTCCACGAATGGCTTTATTGCCGTTAAACAATGTGAGTTTATTAGCCTGGAAAAAATTGCTGAAAACAATAAGGCTCAATCGTAAATTTACACCGCGATGGTTGCGACTAAACGCAGACATCGCGGTGTAAATTATTAGGATTGCAGGTAAATGGGCAACAAATCACTCACTTTTTCATAGTGCCCACGGTCTTTAAGACGCTGGCGACCGCTTCGAGTTTGCACATCGTAGTTTTTCAGAACTCCCAGCTTAATCGGTCGGCTAGGATTCAGCATTAGAATAGGCGTATGGGCTTCGCGCATGTAGGTTTTTGCCGGTTCGCCATCAACCGAGCGATAGCGAAGATTTGCCAACGGGCGAACACGAAGTACGCGGCGCGACCGCAGTTGTGCGGATGCTGGCAATGAGCGAATGGCCATAATTTCTCGATCAATCTTGATGTCCCAGGGAACGTCGTCAATCGTTGAGCGCGGGCGCTGCCGAAATGATTCCAGCCTCTCGCATACCTGATCCGCAGTCATCTTTTTAATCTCTGTTTTTATGCCCCAGGTAAAGGTGCATGACTGCAGTGGGAGAGAGCAGGGCAAAACCTGCAAACGTCGGGTAAGTTGGGCCAGAATCAGCCAGGGAAAATGCCTGTGCAGCAGTTCGAAACGATCATCCCGGTTGCCAAGGCTTGGTATTAGAGACTCTATGGTGGTCTTGCTGCGATTGATCTTAGCCATTCGATCTAGAACCTGACTTTCATCGACGTTGGTTAACACCAATGCACCGGGAACCCGGTTGACAACTTTGGTGCTGTATTGCGGATGGCCATACCAATCAGTCAGTGCATGAAGAGCCGCATGAAAGGCTTCTGCTCCAGAAAGATCGGTGGGATGTATATCGGTAACAGGCTGGCTCTCGTTTTCACGAACAGTGCGCGGGATTTGATAGATGCGGCATTGAACGGGGTTGGCTTGCATCAACAAGCGTTTAGCGTCGGCACAGAGTTGCTCCAGGCATTCAACTGCCAAAACAATTTTTTGAAGAGTGTCTAGCTGTAAAAGCGAATAAGCCATTCATATTTCCTTTTTTGTTAAAACTATACCAACATGCACAAACGTAACAAAGTATTAGCTTGAACTCAACATCTCACATTGACCCAAACAAACAGGTGACCGGACGAACACACGTTAATCAAACAGCTAAAAGCGCGTAGCCAAAGTCTTCATCGCGGTAACTTGCGCAAATTCCTTCCGATTAAGCACGGGTTTACGCTTAAAACAGGCTAGAATACCCGCCGGAAATCTACTGATCAGGCATTAAAGCAAGGAGAAAACAGTGGTTGAGACAGAGCAAAATTATGGGCTGGAAAGCATTATTCTGCACCACTCATTTACCCAGGTGAAGGGCCGGACCATTCGCATCGACTGCCGCGAGCGCACCCACGTAGGCGGCGTGAACGGCGCCGGGAAAACCTCGATTCTGTCTCTTATTCCGGCATTTTATGGCGAAGAGCCCGAACGTATTGTCAGTAAGGGCTCCGGCCGCCTATCATTTTTGGATTACTACTTGCCGAGCCTGCAAAGCCTGGTGATTTTCGAGTACAGCCGCCACCGCGGTACTTGTTGCTCCGTCATGTTTCGGCACCACTCGGGGAAATTGTGCTACCGCTTTGTGGAAGGTTCAGCTGCTGACACTTTTTTTGCGCCAGAAGTCATCGAAATGTTGAAAGCCGGCGCCACCGCTGACGCCGTTTTTGAAAAGCTTCGCGAGTTAAAGCGCAATGTGTCTCGGATAATCGACACCATCACCAGTTACCGCGCCATTATCCAGCGCAACCCTCGCCTATTGAAACGTTCCGCCGCCGATGCGCGCAAACTGCGCGGCCTTGCAGCGGACTTTGGCATGGGTAGTGCCGACACGCACATGAGCAATATTGAACGTCTGACCCACGTGGTGCTGAATAAAAACCGTTTGATGTCCAGTTTCAAAGCAATGATTTGCGAAACTCAATTTGACAATATTCACATTCATGGTCGGCCCAAAACCATCGACGAAAGCGGCCTGGTGAGTGATATTCGCAGCATCAAGGCCTTTGAAAAAGAAGAAGCCAAAATTCGCGAGTGCCTGCAGCAAGAAAATGAGCGCCAGGCCATTCTGGCTGCCAGCCGGCGCACAGTCGCCAGTTTGACGGCGACCGTCGACGAGGCCAATGACAGTAAAGCCGACATTGCCCGCGACATCGCCAAACTGAAAGAACGTATTAACGAGGAAAGCGAACAACAGCGCCAGTCCGACGACGAGATTGCGGAGGTTCTGGCGGACAAGAACTACGAGCTGAAAGTGAAAGAGGGTGACCTTGACGGCATCTATAAAAAGCGCGAGTACTACGATACCGAAAGAGCGCCCGAGCTGACTCAGGATCTTCAGAATATTGGTGAATATCGCCGCCAAAAAGCCGATGCCGATTCGGATCTGGCTGGCCTGACCAGCAAAGTGACTCAGGTCGAAAGCGAGTTCAAGCACGAGATCAGCGAGTTAAAGAGTGCCTTTTCCCGCGAGCAGGGCGATCGCGAGCGGAAGGTCAGCAACGCCGAGACCGCGCGCAAAGACGCGGCTTACCAACATGACACAGCCATCAGCGCTCTGGACCACGAGAAAACCCGTGAAATAGGCCAGCAGCGCGAAGAGCGCAGTCAGGAACGCTCCGCCATTCAAAGCCAGTTGGCCCGCGCCGAAACCCTGCGTGATAATCAAAGTTACAACGATGACGAAACCGGCCAGATAGCCGCTGCCGAGGCGGCCGTGCAAAACGCCGAAGAACAGGCACAGCATGTTTCTGGCGAGTTGATCGACGCTAACCGCAAAAAAGACCAGGCTCGGGAAGATCGCGATACCGCTCAGAAACACCTTCTGCACGCTCAAGAGCAAATCGAGACACTAACGGCGGGTTTTGAAGATTTACAGCGGCAGATTTCGCCAGATAATGACACCTGGCTTTCCGCATTGCGCAAACAAGATCCGGGATGGGCCCACGGCTTGGCAAAAGTGATTCACCCCGACCTGCTGATGCGCACCGACCTTAACCCCTTAATGCACAGCACCGCAGCGGCTGAACGACGACAAGTCATGGGCTGGGTACTGAACACCGATGCGATATCCGCACCAGACTTTGCGGCCTCAGAAGAAGACCTGCAAGCGCGTTTGCACAACATTGATCAAAAACGCCAGGGCGCACGAAAAACCCGGGATGACACAGAAAAAGCCGCGCGTAATCGGAACGATGCCTACCAGGCACGGTGTTCCGCTGTAGAACACATGAACACTGAGAAAAAGCTCACCGATGACTCGCTCACTCGGCAACGTGAGTACTTGAAGACCCTGCGGGAGCAAATCCGCCAGGCGCTGAATGGACGCAAGCAGGCCCAAGGCGCGAAAGTGACTGAACTGCAGAGCCTTCTACAGCAGTTCAACAAAGACAGTGAAATGGGCGAAACCGCCACCATCAGCCAGTTTGCCAAGCGTTTAATGGATTTGCGCGGCCAGTGGGCCGAGCGCGAATCCCAGTTGCAGTTGAATATTGATCACGCTCAACAACGGGTTCAGCAAGCCCTTAGCGAGCACGAACAACGCCTGGAGCTGAAACAAACGGCGTTTAACCAGAAATTAGAAGACGAAGGCATAGATCCAAAAGTGGTGCAGCAAGCACGTGCCAAGGCTGAAAGCCTGAAAAACCGGGTGAAGGAAATCGAACAAGCCGAGCCTTTGGTGCGCGAATACAAAAACTGGCTCGACAAGGACTGGTCACGTAAAGACGGCCTGACCGGCGACTGCAACCTGCTGGAGAAACAGGTAGCAGACATAAAAACCCGACGCAGCGAACGTCAGCGCAAACACCAGGAAAGTGTTAAACAGGTGAATGCGGACATCACTCAGCATCAGCAGAAAATTGGCGCGCTGGCTAAGCAGATCGAGGAAGCCGAAGGTATTCTGAAGAAGTTCGAAGCCGCCCCCAATGACATGGCAATGCCGGGCAACATGGTTAATCTGACCAGCGAACTGCAGGATGCCTACGAGCGTCTGGACAAACTGCGCCGCGAGGTGATGGCTACCTTTAAACGCGCGCTCACAGTGCTAAACCAGTACAACGGCACCCAAATCCAGAGCGCGTGGCAGAAGCTGAGTGAATTCCGCCGGCAGCGGCTGACAGACCCAGCCCAGGAATACGATGAAGCTTTTCAGCTCATGCAAGTGCAAGACTTGCGTTCGCTTCTGGACACCGACATTCCGCAGCTGCGTTCTACCTTGGTGGATCAGTTTACCTCTGAAGCCAACACCTTGTGCCGTTATTTCGATAGCCTGGAAACCATGGCTCGGGAAGTAAAAGCCGTGTCTCGCACTCTGCGCCAGAAAATCAACACCGATCAGCGCATTGAATCCCTAAGCGATATTCAAGTGGTGCTAAGGCCGCGGATTGAAGACGACGAAAGCTGGCAGCCCCTGAAGAGTTTTGTGGTGCAGTGGCGCGATTGGCACACAGTGCACCGCCGCGAAATGCCGGATGACAGCATCACCATGGCGTTCCAGCTGGTCAGCGACACTTTGAAATCGGCCAGCCTGGGTGAAAGCGTGGAATCCATGGTGGATATGCATCTGACCATGAAAGAAAACGGTCGCGAAGCGGTGATTCGTAACGACAACGACTTCCTGACCGCCAGTTCCCAGGGCCTGACGTACCTGGCCATTATGGCGGTGTTCATGGGCCTGACTCGCTACCTGTGCCCAGACAAGAACACCCGCATTACCTGGCCCATAGACGAGTTGGGCACCCTCAGCTCCAATAACATCGCACGCATGGCAGAAATGCTGGAACACAACAACCTGACCATGATCTCAGCCTGTCCGAAACTGGACCGGCCGCTGCGCAAGTTTTTTGAAAACAAGATCAGCCTGCAGCACGGCCGCGTACACAACTTTGAAAGCGCCGCACCAAGCGCGCCGAAAAGCGATTTTCTGGCCAGTGTAACCCGCCCGCGTTCGGCAGTTGATGCAACGGACGACCTGACAGATGATCTGTTTACCAGCGCCATCGAAGGAGGCAACCATGCAAACTAATCCACTGTTCGAACGCACGGTAAGCGCTTTACTGGCCGGTGAAATCATCTGTGAATACAGCCACGATGAACTGTATAACTATTTACTGACGCAACCTGTGCAGCAAAAAGTTTCGGATTTCCTACAGCAGATGAACCGTACTCTGCGCCAAACCAGCAGCCACGATGCCTGGCTATGTTCTTACCAGGATCTGTCGCGCCCCGACGCCAAAGATGCCGTGCGCCAACAATTTCGCGAGGTCGCCAACCACTTGGAAGCCCTGGTGCAATTTTTACGGCTGGTGATGATGGTGGAAGCCGCACAACGCCCAATTTCCGCGGGTGAACACCTGCGTGAAGGCAAATTGCTGGAACGCATTTCCACCGCGCCGTCGCTCGAAGCCAAATTGCGTTCACTGTGTGAAAAAGACCTGTTCCGCACCAAACGCAGCGACAGCGCGGGCCAATTGCGTGTGGTGCTGGAGAACCTTACTAAAACCGGTTATCTAAAACCCATCGGCACCAGCGGCAGCGTGTTTTTGGCGACGGCAAAATGGAGCTGGTTGTACGACGTGATGACCTTCATTCAGGCCCATGAAGGCATCCGCGAAGACAGCACCGAAGACGACCCGCAGCTGAGGATTGTCTGATGGCCAGAACCCACGATGCGCAATCGACCCTGCGGGCGCTGGCCACCTACGGTGACGCAATTCTGGAAGCCCATCTGAACCGTGGCAACCGAATTGCCCTGAACGACGACAACGTTGGCGTACTGGAAACCCTGGAACACCACCGTCTGGTTTGGCGCCTGGGGGATACAGAAGACCTGCAGCTGAAAAATGTTCTGGTGCGGCTGTTAGACCACATCACCGAATCGGAACGCCGACGCTTTGCCAGTGCCCAGGTTGACCGCCTTTGGAGCGATCTGAATAGGCTGTTTGTGGATTATCGCGAAGCCAAAAAACGCGCAGCGTTCACGGACAAATTGCGAATTGAGAGTGAAATCAAAGAATGCCTGTCGGAAATTATTGAAGATATCCGCAACGCCACCGATACCTTCTCGTCTTACATCAGTAGCGGCTTCAGCTACATTACCGATATGGATCTGCGAATTCGCAAGAACCACGAAGTGATCGAGCGGGCAGGGCAACTAAATACCTTGTTTGAAAGCTTTAACACCCAGGATCTGGCCGATCAGGCCGGCAACGATCCGTTCCTGAAACGGCTGCTGCTGAAATATCTGCCGGCGGCGTTGGAACAAGGCCAGAAAAACCTCAGCTATGCCCTTAATCAGCTGCGCCTGACGCTGGTGCGCCTGCGTGAAGATCAGCGTTTGAGTAAATTGGTTGGTGGCTTTGAAAGCTATTTCGCCAACAATCGCGGTTATATCCCGTCTATTGACGACCTGGACCTCGGCCACTGCCCGGCGCCGCTGAACAAGGTTGCGCCTTTCGCAATCATCGCTCGTGGTGATATTTATGACCCAACAGACGATGAAGACCTGATTGTTCTGGCGCAAACCGCTCGCACCTTGGGCACTGACCCGCAAGGCACTGAACCGACAGCTGCTCTGCAAACCGTCGAGTTTGACGTTGTTGGAGCCTCTGACCCCGAAGAAGAAGATCCGGTGGATGAGCTGATTGAACAGTTGGTGCAGTTCGTGGTGGATGGCGATATTGGCGACGGCGAAATTGATGCTTTAGAGGCCCTCAGCGGCAGCGGTCTGGCATTGGATGCTGCCACTTGGCTGTCCACGCTGGAAGCACAGATCAACTCGCTGGCGCCCAACGACCAGAGCCAGATTGCAGTGGAATACAAAAGCCAGCTGGACCCGCTTTACACAGATAATCTCTACATAACCGGCATGACTTTACGAAGAAATAATGAAAGCCGAATTTAAGGCTATCACCACTCTGTTGCAGGGCAGCAAACGCAGCGCCGCCCGCAATAAAGTCTGGACGCGGATTCACCATGAAACCGGCCTGGGCACTGTTAGCGCGCGGGAGTTCCTGTTTTCAGAGGACGAGCTGAACAAATTGCGTCAGTACGGACGCAGCCTGACCGGCGGTGAACTGGACCCCCTGTTTTACAAGCCTGTCGGCCTGCGTATGAACATGGCAGAAGTTCACAACAACGAAAAATTCACCAGCCATTCGGTATTCGGCAGCCTGATGCTCATGGCAACCGCCGGTGGCGCCAGAGTCGTCGTCAACGGCGAACCAAGCGCTACGCAGCCAGGCTCATTACTCGCCGTGAAGCCTGATGCTATTAAACGCGAGGCGCTGACGCAACAAAAGCTGATCGTGATTGAAAACGGGTCATTGATGCCAGACTGGTCTCGCATTGTTCTGCCAAAGGCCTGGCAAGACGCTGTATTGCTGTATCGCGGCCACGGCGAAAACGCCCGCGATGTTATCAAGCTGGTGCTGGCACAGCCGTCAGATAGACTGGCTTTTTATTACGATTTTGACCCAGCGGGCATGGCCATGGCGCTGAATTGGGGCAAGGGGCATATTCTGGTGCCGCAAGACTGGCCGGCGCTGGATTACAGCGCGTCAGGCGGCCTGAGTCAGCGCGGCACCTTTCGCCAACAACACGCATCACTTAACATGTCGCAGGCCGCCGCCCGCACCGAGCAGCAGCGCGGTATTCTGGCGTTTATGGCCAATCAGGAGTGTGCCATCATGCAGGAACATATAACGGCGCGGGCTTTGCCTCTGGTTGCCATTGCAGGGTAGCGCCAACTGCCTTATTTTTTGCCGCTCATCGAGGCCCGCGCAGGTTTTGATCGGGCTGAATGCACATTTAAAACAAAACACTCCGGGCTAATCCGGGCAACGTCTTTTTCGAAGAAACGAGGTATCAGGTGCAGGATCTTCAAACTATTGAGATTGAAACCCAAGCGAACCCCACGGCTGCCGTCATCTGGCTGCACGGTCTGGGCGCGAATGGACACGATTTTGAACCCGTAGTACCCGAGCTCGGCTTACCAGACGGCGCCGCTGTGCGCTTTATATTCCCACACGCGCCTAATCTGCCGGTCACGATCAACGGCGGCATGTCCATGCCGGCCTGGTATGACATCAAAGCCATGGACCTTGATCGTGTCATCGATACCGAGCAATTGATGGCATCGGCCCGCGCTGTCGGCAAGTTGGTGGATCGGGAGATAGAACGTGGCATCGCTTCCGAAAACATCGTGATTGCCGGTTTCTCGCAGGGTGGAGCGGTTGCCTATGAATTAGGCCTGACGTATCCGAAGCGCCTTGCCGGTATTCTGGCGCTTTCAACCTATTTTGCCACCGCAAAGTCGGTGATTCCTTCACAGGCCAACGCCGGTATTCCCATCAATATCTATCACGGAACTTCTGATCCGATGGTTCCGGAAACGCTGGGCCTCCGCAGTTTAGAAGCACTGAAGGACATGGGCTATCAGCCGGCCTATATGACCTTTCCTATGGAACACAGCGTGTGCCTTGAGGAAATCCAGGAAGTCGGCCAGTTCATTCGTAAACACGCCCTGTAATGACCACTTGCAGTCTTAGAGGCATACACTGATAAGTAACCCGACAGGATTCTTTCGTTGAACCATCTTGCCCACGTTTTTCTGGCTCCGGATTCTGCCGAGTGTCGTGTTGGTAGCATTCTCGGCGACTTCCGTCGCGGCGTTGACCTATCTGCGTTACCGGACAAGGTGCAGGAAGGCGTTCGCCATCATATAGCCGTTGACGTGTTCACCGACAGCCACGCCGAGGTGCTCGCCAGCAAACGTTTGTTTTCGGCCCAACGCAGGCGCTTTGCCGGGGTGGCCCTCGATGTACTTTACGATCACTACCTGCTGCGCCACTGGCAGAGTTTTAGTTCAGCGTCACGCGATGTATTTGTGCATCGTGTTTATCAGGAGCTTCAACATAACGAACACCTGATGCCAGCACCGATGGTGAGGGTTGCACGCCACATGGTTCGCCATGACTGGTTCGGTGCTTACCAGAATCTGAACAATGTTGGCGACGCCCTGGATAGGGTGGCCGAGCGTATCCGTTTCCCTAATCAGTTCGCCGGCATTATTGAAGAAATTCGCGCTAACGACGTTCATCTGGAACAGCGTTTTCTGAACTTTTTCCCGCAACTACAGAGCTTTGCCAAACAAACCTAATGTAGCTTCGATCTCTTAGACTTGGACTCCCACGGCAATGAGCAAACTCGAAACCCGGCAAGCCGTCCTGGCTTTTATTGGTTTGATGCTGGTCGCCCTTAATCTGCGTCCAGCCCTTAGCAGTATCGGCCCTATGCTGCGCACGATCGGCAACAGCTTTACTTTGTCGTCTACATCACTCGGCATTCTGACGACGCTTCCAGTACTTTTTTTGGGACTGGCTGCACCGCTGGCGCCTAAGTTGGCAAGCCGCCTGGGTATTGAAAGAACGGTTCTGGTTGTTCTGGCTGTGTTAGCACTGGCACTGCTCGTGCGGCCCTATTCTGGCTTGGCGGGGCTGTTTGCCGGTACAGCCATAGCCGGGGGCTGTATCGGTATTATAGGTGTGTTACTGCCGGGTATTGTAAAACGGGACTTCCCCAACCACGCGAGTTTAATGACTGGCATCTATACCGCTGCACTCTGCTCAGGTGCCGCCATTGCGGCGGGCACAACAGAACCTCTGAGAGAGCTGTTTCATCAGCAATGGCGTCCGGCACTGGCCTTCTGGCTGGCGCCTGCCGTTATCGCCCTTGTGGCCTGGTGGGTTCAGTTAAGTGATAAAAAGTTGGGCGTCAAACCGAGAAAACTCCGTGGAAAATCCATATACCGTGATCGACTGGCGTGGCAAATAGCTCTTTATATGGGTTTGCAGTCGTCATTGGCGTATACCGTATTCGGCTGGCTACCAACTATTTTACAAGACCGCGGCATCAGCGCCGTTGAAGCCGGCCTGGCGCTGTCGGTGTCTATTTTAATGCAAGTGGTTAGCGCCATTGCAGCGCCTTTAATTGCGAGCCAAATGCGCGATCAGCGAGCGATGATTTCTCTGGTGATGTTGCTGGTCATCGTTGGCCTTGCTGGCTGTATTTACGGGCCAATGAATCAGATGTGGCTATGGGTTGTGCTGTTGGGTCTTGGCCAGGGTGGCGGCTTTAGCCTGGCGCTTACCTTACTGGTGGTAAGAGCAAGAGACGCAGATAGCGCCGGGCGCCTGTCCGGAATGGCGCAAAGCTTGGGGTACATCATGGCAGCCTTTGGGCCGCTGCTGGTTGGCGTGCTGCGCGATGTGTCCGGCGGCTGGCAGGCCGCCGGCGGATTTCTCATCGCGATCGGCTTAGGTGCAATGCTGGCAGGTCTGAAAGCCGGCCGCGATGCTTACGTACTGGACGATTAGGGCAAACAGCACATTAATTGAAACTGAATGCCCACGAGCTGGGAACCATTTAACCAATCAACCAAATGCCAATAAGCCTGTCGTAATCAACAAAATCACGATAAAAATAATGCCGGGATGCGCCATGTTGATTGATCCGCCGGATAAAGGTAACTTTTTTGGCCACAGTGGGTGAGCCCGGCGAGTGTGCAAATAATTATTCACGGCGTAGTAGCGACTGCTTAGCATTTGTCCTGCATGAGAGAAAAACCGTTTCCCGTAGTCAGCAAGTACTTCAAAAATAATCACAAGGTCTCCCGCGGGTACAGGTTTTAAACGTGCTACATAGCGGTGGAATCCAAAGTACAACGCCAGTCCTAAGATAAACGGCCACAGCGCACTCCACAGTACACTCCCTGTAAACAGAGCTGGCAAGAAACCTTGTGCTTGCGGCAGCGTGTATAAGATACCAAGCGATAACAGAAGTATGAAGGTATAAGCTGCGCCGGCTGCCCAACTAAGCTGAGAGTCTTTCCCTGCCGTTGCGCTGGCATCTCGCATTAAGCTCATAAATCGGAGCATTAAAAACGTAGTGCCTATTGCCGTAATTGGCAATGCAGTCGCTAACCAACTGATATCGGTAACCGATACTTTGAGTGCTGCTTTTGCCAACGCCCCGCTAGTGAAGGGGAGTCCAGCCAGCGCGAGGGCCGGTAGTAAAATACCGAGCCAGATAAACGGACCGTAACGTTTATGAGACAGGTGTTGGCTAAAGCCTACGCTTAAAAACAGAGCACCTTTAGCCAGGCCATGATGCACGGCATACAATACGATTGCGGGTAAAAGCACTGGCCAAAGTTGGGGCGCCATCAAGCCTGCCCCTATGCCCGCCGTGATAATACCCATTTGACTGAGCGTTGAGTATGCCAGCAGTGTTTTTGGATTGCGTTGCACAACACCGGCGATAATAGTGAGAAAGGCCCCTGTTAAGCCGAGCGTGATGAAAATAACACCAAAATTTACGAAGGCAACGTCACCCAACGGCAGAAACTTAATCCACCCCAGCAGCCCCGCCTTTACCATAATGCCACTGAGCAATGCACTGGCTGGTATAGGCGCGACGGGGTGTGCGCGCGGTAACCAAACATGCAGAGAAAACACGCCTGCCTTAACGCCGAATCCGGCCATCAATAGGCCGATGACCCAACTAGGCTGCGAAACAATATCGAGTTTGCCCAGGTTTTGATATTCATTACTGACAGCCAGCCCGGTCATGCCGGCGAACAGTAAAACCTCGCCAATAATGGCCCATTGCATATACGTTTTACCTGCCCGCCGTGCTTCGTCAGTACCGGAGTGAATCACTAAGCCATAAGCCGCCAGGCTCATCAGCGTGAAAAAGGTGATAAAACCAAACAGGTCCTGGGCCAGAATCAAACCAAAATTACCACTCATGGCCAGTAACAAAAATAACGAGAAACGCACCTTGTGCGGGTCATTTCGAAGATAATCTATGGCATATAGGCCAGCGACTATCCACAGTACGGCTGCTAACAACAGAAAAACCTGCCCGGTATTATCCAGGCTGATAACGCTACCAAAAAATAACCAGGGCAAGAAATTTTCACCCTGAGGATGCACGACTGTCGCAACCAAAGCCGGTACCGCAGCGAGCGGAACCAACCATAGGCTCCATCGTTGTAAGCGTTTTGATAACAGCAATAAGGCTGAGATTAGAGGAATAACAATAACCCACCACAACATGGGTACTAACAGGCTGCTGTTTCGCAGTTCTCCTACGGCTTCGACGCCATATTCCCGAGCGGCAATCAACTTAGCCCAACTAAGGGGGCTAACAGGGGATCCTGCAAACACGCCCACTAAGAGTGCAAAACACGCCGTAATAACCGGTGGCAGCAGCAGCATCCAATGTGTTTCCAACCAGCCTCTGGGTTGCTCTGCAGGCCAGGGGCCTGCTTGAGGCTTAAACCAGGCCGCATAGAGAATCGGTAAAAAATAGAGCGCGTTTAACAGGCTGCTGATCACCAAGACGCCAATAATCCAGTAGCTTTCCACCTCCAAAGCACCCGCACCCAGATACCATTTCGATACAAATCCGGCTGCGGGTGGTACCCCTATCATGCTCATTGCAGCCACACTAAAGGCAATCATCGTCCATGGCATACGTTGGCCGGCACCATCCATTTGGCTGACTTTATGAACGCCCAGAGTCTCTGCGAGATTACCTGCGCAGAAGAACATGGTAATTTTCATGAGTCCCTGATGCACTAAGTGAACGATACCGCCAATAGTGGCTATAGGGCCTGCAATCGCAGTGCCCAAGGCAATATAGGAGACCTGGCTGACCGTCGAATAGGCGAGCCGTTTTTTCAAATCATCCTGAAATAAAGCCCGGGTCGACCCATAAACAATGGTAAATGAAGCTAAGCCTGCCAATGCTATGGTTAGCCCCAAATCTCGAGCAAACTCTATGCCGTAAACATCATAAACGACACGCACAATACCAAATGCTCCCGCTTTCACCACGGCAACCGCATGCAGCAGCGCACTGACAGGTGCAGGTGCCGCCATAGCCACCGGTAGCCAACCGTGTAGAGGTACCAGAGCAGCTTTCACACCAAGACCAGCAATCAGTAAACCAAAGATGATTTGTAAATGAAGTGGGTCTAAGCCAGGCAGGTTCTTCAGTGCGCCAGTCACCGTGAAATCCAATGGTCCCGCAAGAGCTGTCAACCATGCAACACCGGCCAGTAAGAGTGCGCCGCCAACCATGGTGTAGATCAGGTAAGTCCGTCCGGCCTTGAGTGATGCACTATTGCCCTTATGCACGACCAATGGATAGGTTGTCAGCGTAAGTAATTCGTAAAAAATCAAGAAGGTGATTAGATTGCCAGCCAGTGCAACCCCTATGGTTGCGCTGACACAGAGACTGAAAAAACCAAAAAAACGGCTGCGATTGGGTGATTTTTCGAGATAACCAATGGCATAGATTGTTGTTACAAGCCAGAGCACGCCAGATAGGCTGACAAACAACAGCGATAGTGCGTCGGCGTTTAATACCAATTCTATATCTGGCAGCAAGGGTAAACGTGTCTCGAAAACGACACCTTGAGAAACACCAAAAACCATCACGCCGATCAAAATCACACAAGAAAGTGCCGCCACAAGATTAAACAAGGTGCGCAAGCCTCGATGACTCTCATCGATTCGAAAAATAATTAATCCTGGAACCAATGCGCTTAACACAATCAACAAGGGCAGGGTATTTTGCCAGGTCATACGTCGTCTCCAATAGTGACAAGATCGAGAATCAACTCGGCATTAAATCCTAAGACGATAGTGAGCATGGCCAACAAAAACGCACACAAAGACATAATCGTGGGTAGTTTGTTGGTCGGTAGGTTTTTTGGCTCTGTCTGTGCCTTTTCGTCGACGCTGATAAAGGCAATATTAAGCACTCGGAAAACATACATGGCCGCCATCAATCCGCCCATTAAAATAATGATTGCCCACCACCATTGAGCGGTATCAATAGCCACATTGAGTAATAACCATTTTGAAAGAAATCCGGCGCTGGGCGGTAAGCCAATCAAGCTGGCTCCTGCAATCGCAAAGGTAAATAAACTCAAAGGCATATATTTGGCCAAGCCATGTAAACGGGCAATTTCGTCGTGACCAAACGTACGCATTATATTGCCAGCGGCTAGAAACATCGCGGCTTTGGCACAGGCATGAGCCACAATAAAATAGCCGACCGCGCTGACTGCTGGCCCGCTTAAACCAGCTTCACGTGCGTCTTCGTCAGGTGAGAAGAGAGGGAAGAGTAAAAACAAATAGCCCAGTTGAGCGACTGTGGAGTAGGCCACCATTAATTTTAAGCGCGTTGCTCGTAGTGCTTGAATCGAGCCCCAAAGGATTGCTGCCGCGCCCAATACTCCCAGCATAAGCAATCCATAATCTGTGGCAGCAGGGGCGAGGGTGTCCAACCAAAATCGAGCTAATAGGTAAAATGAGGTTTTCACCACTAAAGCTGAAAGTATGGCACTGACCGGGGCGGGGGCACTGCCATGGGCCAGGGGTAACCAAAAATGCAGGGGTACTAAAGCGGTCTTTAGCAATAAACCCGTTGTTATTAGTGCCAGTGCAGCCCAAGTGATTGCAGTCGGTTCTGCTATTGCACTGAGTTGGGCGAGATCGAGAGTACCGTAGGCTCGATATAATAAAGCGACGGCAAGCAAGTAGCACAAAGAACCCAACAGTCCAACTAAAAGATAACGCAGGGCAGCTGTCAATGCGGCGCGGCTGCCGTCCAACGCAACCAGAGATACTGCTGCCAGGCCAATAATTTCCAGTGTGACATAGATATTGAAGATATCGCCTGATAAAAAAAGAGCATTGATACCCATAATCAGTAACCACCACAATGGCCAGAAGCGAGCCGTCTTATCCAATCGAGAGTGTGGTTCAAAGAAGTAATATCGACTATAGACAGTGAGTACTAAGGTAAGCGCTGCTGTCAGCGCAAGCATCAGCGCGGAAAAACCGTCGATGGCCAGGTCAATTCCTAAGGGCGCGCCCCATCCCCCTAAGGAATACCGCTGATATTGGGTTTCTAGGCTTGTACCACTGTTGGACAACCACAATAATAAGGTGGCAACAATGATTAATTGTATTAATGCCATTGCAATACTGATCGAGGCACGCAAGCCAGGACTTTTCAACAGCGTTGTCAGAATCGCCGCAATCAGTGGCACGCCCACGAGCATTGGTAGCAGGATGTCTAGACTAAACAAAGAGTCCATCAATGGTCATCCTTATCAGAGTCTCGGCTCAATGTATGAATTTTAACCGCTAACAATAAAGCCAACGCAGTGCCCGCGATAGCAACGACAATGCCGGTTAAAACCATGGCGTGAAGCACTGGATCTGGTGTGCTATTCATATTGCTGGCACTTACCACTAGCAACATAAATACACCCACGCTCATAATGTTGATGGCGAGTATCTTTCTAAGAATATGGGGTGCAACAATAACCCCATATAAACCAATGCCAAAAAGTCCGATACTCGCTATAATATAGAGTGATTCTTGAGTCATGGCTTTGGACCTTCTGCTGTCTGTGATTGCAGAGTCTCATTTGGCGCTGAGGTCTCACTCAAAGCTGACGGCTGTTTATCAAACACAGAGGGCTCAGACGAACTCTCGAATGTTTGAGTTGCTAGGGTGTTGTATGACAGTAGTAGGATAGCGGCGATTGATAGTGTGGCGGCAGTTTCGATTAATAAAATGAGGGGCGCCGCTAATTCGAGTGGATATTGCAAAATAACCCCCGTAGTTGTAGCAACACCAACGGCGACCACTACAAATGTAATGAGACCGATAGTTAGCAATAATTTCGCCGTTGTCGATGTAAAACAAAACTGGAGTCGCCCTGATAGTTGAGCCAACACACCCGCACCGGCAAGGAGTGCTCCTGACTGAAAAGCTCCTCCTGGCAAAGCGGCACCCGTCCAAAGCATGTAGCCTGCCATAACAATGATCATCGGTATCAGCCATCGCAATAATGCTTCGAGTGGAGGGTTGACATGAGCGCTATTAACGACGGATACCAAGCGACTACCCAATCGATTACCGCCAGGCATATCAGGATGGATATCCAAGTTAAAATTTGAGTTCGGCAGCATTGCAATCGCGACGGTAAGCAACACGCCGATTTCCAGCAAGGTGTCGTAACTTCGAAAGTTCAGTAATACCGCTGTTACAGGATTTTGAACACCACTCTGTGTGAGCTTTTGCTGAACTAACGCAGGCAGTGAGGATGAAATATTGTCAGCCAGTATCAGCGTAACAATCAGGCCAAAACCCAAAGTTCCAATCGCGATAGCACACAATATTCTGGTCGCAACAGGGAGTTTGTTTGCGTGATTGTCTTCTTTAAACTCAGGGGTTTTGAACATTGTCGCCCCCACTATTATTGGGCGTGTCTGCGTCATTATTAGCGGGTGCAACGCGCAGTCGTCGCCAAGTTGCCAGTAAAAAAGCTCCAGTTAATCCTGCGCCAATGGCAGCCTCGGCAATCGCCAGGTCTGGCGCGTTTAATCGTACCCAGGCGATAGCGATCAGTAAGCCTAAGCTGACAAACAAAACAATGGCGGTAAATAAGCTCTTGGTCGCCAGGCACAGGCAAGCGAGGATTAATATTCCGATAACAAGGCATCCGTCGATGAAAATATTAAATTCCATTGTTCGTGCTACCTGTTGATGAGTTGTTTATTGGTTTAATTGATCGCCTCATAGGTACACTGTCAAGAGTGTTTGGTTGAATGGCAGTGTCCTTCGACAAATCTTCTTCGGCTTGATTGGCAACCAGATAGCAACTTACGGCGCCAGATACCATGACCAAAAGCCAAATAATAATTATCTGCAAGGCATCGAAAATAGATGCAGCCTGCGGCAATACACCGAACACAATTAAGCCCAAACTCAGATTGTCCACTTTGGTTAACGCGTGTAGACGGCAGAATACGTCAGGGAAGCGCACTATCCCGATACTGCCAGCGAAAAAGAAAAATAAGCCGCTTGCCGTCATAATTACTGTGAATACATCCAATAGACTCATAATGACTTTTTCCTCAAGCGAATAAAGGTAATCAACGTCAGTGGTGCTAGCAGCGCCAACACAAGAGCAACATTGATCAGCGCAGATTGATTTTGAATGATGGCCAATAAAATGAGTATGGATACACCTGCCGTGCTAAATAATTGTGAGGCAAGCATTCTGTCGGCTGAGCTCGGACCCAACAGTATTCGCCCCAAACCCAGCAAAAGCGCTAACACTAAAAAGCCCACGATGACAGATAGATACTCGATCAATGTAGATCTCCCGAATTATTGGCACAAGTGGACCACTGAATCGATTCACCACTAAATAGCTTGGCAACTTGTTGTTCGCACTGGGTTATGTCGTTGTTATTCTGCGATGTCATATCTAAGGCGTGTATTAAGAGTTGATTGTCTTGCAGTTTGGCGCTGACGGTGCCTGGTAGTAAACTGACAAGATGCATAAAAAACAGGCGTGCAGAGCTACCTTGCAGCCTTAAGTTGTATCGAAAAAATCCGGGATTTATCGGCATGCTTGGGCGAATAGCTAACTTTGCAGTTTGCCAGCCGCCAAGTATTGATTTTAGTAAAAAGAAGGGTAAAAAATAAAAGAGTCGCAGTACATAAATTCGCTGTATTTGGCTGACGGAGTGCGGCGGGCGATTTTTTCGAAAACCAATGTCCTTAAACAAAATCATGCTAAGCCAGGCCGCAAAAGGGACGACAATAATCCCAATCACCCACGAATATACGTCACCTTCGGTTAGCAGCCACCACAGAGCCGCAAAAAAGAGCAGAGGTTTTAAGCTTGTAATAAAACTCCAACTCTTTGTCTCATCCCCCGTGGGTCTATGAGTTTGCGCAGTGTCTTTGTCCTTGGGAGTTGCCATACTTATTCTCCCGCCAGCGGTGTTTTCCGAAGTTGCTGTGCTTTACTCTGATACCGCCAGCGTTTCTCAAGACCAACAATCATTGATATCAGCAAGCCACACGCAAACACTCTTAGCCAAGCCTCAGCGCTTATGGGCGCTGTATCAAACCAGACATTCATAATGGGCAAGTAGGTGAACAGGAGTTGTAGTACAGCCATGGCTGTGATGCCAACCCAGATCCAGATGTTGCTGAATAAGCCGACAGAGAATACCGAGCGTTCAAGTGAGCGGCAGTTCAGCAGGTAAAAAGCCTCACCAACCACAAACATTGCTACTGCTACCGTTCGTGCCTCGGCTTCACTTGCGCCCCATGAAAGCTCAAGCTTGTATAGACCGAATGCCGTGACACACAACAAGGTGGACACTAAAAGAATACGCCACAACAGGACTGAATCTAAGATAGGTGCATTGGGTTCATTCGGTGGGCGCTGCATGATATCAGCCTCTTTTGGCTCGAACGCCAACATCAGCCCGAGAAAAATAGCGGTTGTCATGTTCACCCAAAGAATATGCACCGGTAGTAATGGTAGCGACACACCGAGAACAACGGCTAATAAAATAACCAGGCCCTCGCCGCCATTAGTGGGCAATGTCCACACGATAAACTTTTTCAAGTTATCAAACACACCACGCCCTTCTTCCACCGCCGCTACAACGGTCGCAAAGTTGTCGTCAATGAGCATCATGTCAGCGGCGTCGCGAGCGACAGCAGTTCCATTGAGAGCCATCGCGACGCCTATATCAGCGCGGCGCAAGGCGGGAGCGTCGTTTACACCGTCACCCGTCATTGCAACGACATGGCCCAGCCGCTGAAGCGCCTTTACCAGCTGTAATTTGTTATCGGGAGTAACTCGTGCGAAGACTTTGTTGTTGTTGGCTAGCTCGGCAAATTCACTCTCCGGGCGTTGCGCGAGATCGTAACCGGTAATGGCACCATTAGTGTCGCTGTCAGTAAGAATACCTAACTGCCGAGCGATGCTGGTTGCCGTTAGCGCGTGGTCCCCGGTGATCATCTTCACGTCAATGCCCGCCTGATAACAAGCTGCTACTGCAAGGATGGCCTCTGGGCGAGAAGGGTCTATCATCGCCTGTAGCCCTAAAAACTCAAGCCCGTCGGCGACATGCTCGTGGTTAATGGTATCAAGTGTGCTGTCGACAAATTTACGAGCAAAGGCCAGAACACGGAGCCCACGTCCCGCCATTTCTTCAACGTGCCTTTTGACAACATCAGCATCGACTGGTTGTTGTTCTCCCCGTTCACCTAGCATAAAGATGCACTTGGGCAATACGCTTTCTATGGATCCTTTCAGATAGATACAGCGTTCATCCGATCGCTGATGCAGCGTTGCCATATATTGATATTCTGATTGGAAAGGAATGCTGTCTAACCGCTCCGCGACAACGGATTGAGTGTCGAGTTTTGCTTTTCTTGCGGCTACCAGCAAAGCAGCCTCGGTAGGGTCGCCGGTAATGCGCCATTGCTTTTGATCGCCAACAGGCTCATGTAAGTCGGCGTTATTACACAGTAATCCTGCTTCCAATATAGCTAACACGGCCACATGGGACGCTACATCGACGGCGTTGTCGTTAAAATGAATCTCTCCCTGAGGATCGTAACCATTGCCAGTGACTTTAAAGCGTTGACCCCCGCTCCACAGTTCTTCAACGGTCATCTCATTTTTTGTGAGGGTACCCGTTTTGTCAGAACAAACGACGGTCGTGCTGCCGAGCGTTTCTACTGCCGGCAGATTACGAATCACGGCCCGGCGTTTGGCCATACGCGAAACACCAATGGCAAGCATGATGGTTACTGCCGCTGGAAGACCCTCTGGGATTGCGCCCACCGCCAGCGCTACAGCAGCCATAAACGATTCCAATAGAGGTTGGCCATGGAGCCAGCCGATAAAGACCGTCAAAACAGCGAGTACAACGATGGCGTACAGCAATAGATGGCTAAAGTGTTTGATGCGTTTTGTTAACGGCGTATCCAGGGTTTCTGTGGTGGCGATTAACGTTGAAATTTTGCCGATTTCAGTGTCATCTCCGGTTCCAGTAATGATCCCAATGCCGGTGCCATAGGTCACCAGTGTTGAGGAGAAAGCCATATTGTGACGATCGCCTAGTTGATTCTTATCTGGCAGTTCCGCAGTCGCTTTCTCTGTCGGCACCGATTCGCCCGTTAGCGCGGATTCATCGATTTGCAGATCACGGATTTTAGTGAGTCGCACATCCGCTGAGACTCTATCGCCTGCTTGCAGCACAATCAGATCACCAGGGACGAGCCCTTCAGCGTCGATGGTATCGCGCTTACCGTTTCTAATAACTGTGGCAGTGGATTTCAAGCTACCTGATAAGGCACTTATGGCCTGTAATGCTTTCGACTCCTGCACAAAACCAATAATCGCATTGAGAAAAACGACCGCAAAAATAACCGCTGAGTCTACCCACGCCTGAAGAGCCAGCGTGACAACAACGGCCGCCAGTAGGATATAAACCAGTGGTTGATGAAATTGCATTAGGAAGCGTTTAAGCGGTCCCGCTCCTTTATGCTCAGTGAGCTTATTTAAACCAAATTTTTGTTGTCGATTGACGACTTCATTGCTGGACAAACCGACGTTGATATCGGTTTTGAGTTCTATCGCCGCCGAATCGGCAGATTGGCTGTGCCAAGATTTTTCTTGGTGCATAAAGTACTCCAGTTTTCTGACTGAAGTAATGGTAAATTATTCCATGATTATATAAAAATCGAATAAATATTACTTTTTATTCGTAATATTCGATGTGTTGAACTTACAATGAAAGAACTTCTTAAAAAATGAAACGTATACACAGAGGGTGATTAGATGGATTACCGGAGCTTTCGATCGTTATTTTAGGAGTAGCAATTTGGCAGCATCACAAATTGCGGCAACGGCGGGGTGCCTTACTTTTCGTTCAGCAGATATGGCATAAAACTGTTGTTTAACTTCATTGGTTTCACCAATAACTTTGACATTAAATGCTCTACATACATCATCTGCGATTATGGACGGCATAAAAAAGATACCCATGCCTGCCTGACCAAAAGCCTTCATTAATGCACTATCATCAAATTGACCGCGGATAATAGGATAAATATTTTTTTCGCTAAGCCAATGATCAAATAACTGGCGAATTTCATTTTGTTTGGTAGGTAATAATAACGGAGCATTATTAAGTGAGTAAGGAAAATTATTTTTATATTTTTCAGCCAGAAGTGGAGATGCAAAAAATGTCAGTCCACTTTCGCCTAGCTTGTGATTATAGGCTTTGATATTTAGCGCGCCGGTTACAGGTTTATCGCTCAATACCAGATCTACTTTATGAATGGCCAAGTCGGCCAAAATAGACTCGATCGGCCCTTCGAGACTCGTTAAGTTGATATCCCGATCAATACGCAGCGCTGGTTCAATCATTTTGTAAACAATAGCTTTAGGCAGAGCGCTTGCTGAGCTAACAATAAATTCTGATGGGCCTATGGCTGGAACACCACGCAATACATCGTTTAATTCTTTACCCAGTTCAAAAATTTCATCTGCATAACGCAGGACTAAACGGCCTGTTTCGGTTAAGCGTAGGCCTCTACCGTCTCGCTCAAACAATTCATTGCCCATGCGTTTTTCTAGCAGCGACAGCTGGCCACTGATTGTTTGTGGTGTTATATGAAGTTTTTCACTGGCTTTTGCGATACTGCCTTCATGGGCCACAGTCCAAAAGTAATTCAAGTGTTTATAATTTATTGCATTTGGCATTCAGTGCTGCCTCTGCTGTTCAGTTTTTTACATCAAAGTGACGGTAGTCGAGATCACTTTGATGCCGGTACGCTCTTATTTTTCGCCAATTGTTGCTATTTTATTACTTCGAATTAATCGAGCTTTACGCAAAGTATAAACGTTTTTTAAATTTAGCACATGGGTCCGCTCAAGGTGGCTATACAGAGGGCTGGGCCCCGGTTCAGCATCCAAGAGCAGCCCGCGAAAGCATCGCGGGGATGATATCCACCACGCTTACTTCCATACGGTTTCCGTCGATCATCTGGAAGCGGGACTAGACGCCGAGGGCAAGGCCACCAGCTGGCGCCATCGGACCTTGTCGCCCAGCATTGCGTCGCTTTTCATGCCGGATCCCAAACACAAAGAGGAATTCGAGATGGGCATGGGTTTTAACACCATGTCATTCGATATTCCTGCTATTCGGCTGGAAAATCCACCTGCACCGGCTCCTGTGCGTATTGGCTGGTTCCGATCAGTGTACAATCTGCCTCATGCTTGGGCGATTCAGAGCTTTGCCCATGAAATGGCGGTGGCAGCCGGCAAGGACCATCGTGATTATGTTTTGGACCTGCTTGGGCCGGCCCGGGAAATTCACAACCTGACCGTTGGTTATGGCTGGAACTACGGTGAGGATCCGGACCTGCACCCCACCGATATCAGCCGGTTGCGACGGGTGATTGAGCGCGCCACCGCAGAAGCGGGCTGGGGGCTCAAGATAGAAAAAGGGCGAGGCCTGGGCCTGGCCTGCCGCCGATTGCGCCGGCATCGTGCAACGCCATTTATGCAGCCATCGGGAAGCGCATCCGTCGCCTTCCTGTTGGCAACCAGCTGAGTTAACGCTGATACAGAACCAAGACTCTAGCGAGTCCTTTTAAAATTTGACGCTGGTGAGTAGACCTTTATGAACGTAGTAATCATAGGCGCAGGAATTATGGGCACCACTTTTGCCACCTTGGCGAAAGAGATTGCACCGAATTTGAATATCACCATCTTAGAGAGACTGGACAGTGCCGGGGCGGGAAATTCCTCGCCATTCTGGAACGCTGGCACGGGGCATGAAGCGAACTGCGAGCTCAACTACACACCAGTCGATGAAGAGGTCATTTCGGTTGAAAAAGCGCTGAAGATCCACGCCCAGTTCAATGTCGCGAAGCAGTTCTGGGCTCATCTGGTCGAAAAGGGAGCCATAAAAGACCCGGAAACGTTTATCAACCAAACCAAACACTGCACCATTGTTTCCGAATCTGATATTGAGGAACTGCGGTTGCGGTTCAAGGAAATGTCGGCCCATCATTTCTTTGAGCACATGCGTTACTCAGAAGACTTCGATGAAATTAAGAGCTGGATTCCTTACACCATGGACGAGCGCCCACGCCATGAAAAAATGGCGGCTACCGTCATTGAGACGGGTACAGACGTTAATTTTGGTTCGTTAACGGAGCAAATGGCGGCTTACGCAGCCCAACACCTGGGGGTGAAGTTTGAGTACGGTACCCACGTTAAGCGTGTGCAGAAGAGCCCAACCGGGCGGTGGGTTATCAAGGCTGAATGCAACGGAAAACCTGTTCAACACAAAGCCGATGTGCTTTTTGTAGGCGCCGGTGGGGGCGCATTTCCCCTCCTGAAAAAAACCCACTTGCCGTTCCGAAACCGTTTTGCCGGTTTCCCTGTGGGCGGGCGTTTTCTTCGGGCGCCAATTAGTGAAGAGCAAGCCGGGTATTACCGGGCTAAAACCTATGGCAAAGCGAAAGTGGGCGCGCCTCCCATGTCCGTACCGCACCTGGATTTGCGGGTAGTTGACGGTAAACATTACTTATTGTTTGGCCCTTTCGCCTCCTTTAAGCCCCGCCTCGAGAGAGATCGAGGGTTTGTTGATTACGTCAGGTCAATTCGCCCCCATGACATCCCTGCTTTGCTGAATGTCGCTTTAGAGCATTTCCCCTTGGTTAAATATCTGATTTCAGAGACCTTTAAAGGCGAAAAGACGATGTTCGAGGAGTTGGACAGCTTTGCTCCGGGCTTGAGTAAAAAGTTTGACTGGAAACCGGTTCAAGCTGGCCAGCGAGTGCAGATCATCAAAGACGGCGACCTGCAAATGGGCACAGAAATCCTTGTGTCTAAAGACAAGACTTACGGGACTTTATTGGGAGCATCGCCCGGGGCGTCGGTTTCGCCTGAGGTTATGTTGCGCTGTCTGGAACAGTTGATACCGTCTGTCTTTTCAAAAGAGGAAGCCAGGAAAAAGAAGAGCGAAATTTTCCCCGAGGATGATCTGGACACACTCATCAGTCATCCTGATCGTTACCGGGAGGTTCGCGATGCAGCTAACCAACTGTTGGGAATAATTCAGCCCAAGGCGCAATAAGATCGGCCTACACTCTCAATACTGCCAATACTGCCAACACCGCGGAGAGTAATCTATGGACAGCAGGATTAATGTAACATCGCCTTTGGTCATTCTTCATGGCGATGAAATGGCCCAAGTTGCTTTCGAGCACATTCTCAAGAAATTCGTGACCGCGCGCCTGAACATCCAGCTTGAGGAAATAGATCTGTCCGCGGAACACCGCCTGCTGACAAACGGCCAAGCGGTGATTGATGCCATTGACGCCCTCAAACGCCATGGTGTGGGGGTAAAAAACGCTGGCATGACAGTTAACCGCCAGCAACTGGAAGAATTGCTTCGCAAACACCCAAATGTGGACCCTGACAATCTTCACCCACTGGCCACCAAATCGCCTAACGGCGCCATTCGCAAGGGCATCAGCGGCAATATAACCCGCGAAGACATCCAGTTTCGCAACCTCAAGTTCAGCCGTCCGGACTGGGTCGGTCGCGATATTGAAGTGGACACCATGGAGTTCGGCGGCATCAAAGACAGTTTCAACCAGCTGTCCCAGGTCACAGGCGTGGTCAAGCTGATGTTTGTCGGCAGCAGCGGCGACCCGGTGGAGCTGCACCGCCGTGAGCTTCGCAAGGGAGACCCCTGGCTGCTGGCCACGAACGATGTGGAAGACGTCAAAGCCTGGGCTCACCGCTTTTTCCAGCGCGCCATTAACGAAAAACGGGATGTCTATCTGGGCCTGAAAGACACCGTTATCCCCGGTTACGACGGTGCCATGCGAAAGGTGATTGAAGACATCTACCAAAGCGACTACCGCCAGAAAATCAAGTACCTGGGGTTGAGCTATCAGTACGAACTCATCGACGCCCAGGCCGCGCGCATTGTCTCTAACCCGCCAGCTCGCGCGCTCTGGGGCGTGCCTGACAACACGACAGGGCGCAAGCTGCTCAAACTGGTCAATCAACTGCGGGAGGTCGGTATTCCCAGCCGCAGTGCTCATGTGTCTATTTCTCGCATGAGTGCCGGCGGTGGCGACCAGTACGGCAGCTTCAATATGCCGGCGCAGGAAGATGGCATCCTCAAGGTGATCGTAGACGGCGAAGAAAAGCACGCCCGCCGCGTTGGTAAAGGCGACCCAATACTGTTCATGTCCAATGACCATGAAGCCATAAAGGACTGGGTGGCGCAGGTGTTTCGTGACGCTTCCCGCAAGAACAAAGAGGTCTATTTCGGCCTCAAACGCGAGTATATGGAATACGACGAAGTGTTCAGCAACGTTATCACCGAAGTGCGGCGGGAACTGGCCCGGGAGCACACACCGCCGCCGTCCTTCATGATCATGCGGCCCTCCAGTCAGCTCAAGAAAATGATCACCGATCCCCCGAGAAATGCGCTCTATCCGTCCCAGAATCTGGACGGCGATATCTTCTCGGACATCTCTGCCGCTCTCGGCGGCAGCCTGGCCACTGCCAGCTCTATTATCGAGAGCAAGGCCGGCACTATGCTTTTTGAGGCGCCCCACGGCACAGCTCATGATCTTTACCTGAAATATTTAGAAAGCGACGGCCGCGACGCCCACTTCAACCCCTCTGCGCTGATTTTCGCGCTCGCTAACGCCCTGGAAAACCTGGGCGAGCGCGAAGGCAACGATCCTCTGGTCATGTACGCGGTGAACCTCAAAGCAGCCCTTACCGACACCGTCGACAGGGGTATTGTCACCGCGGATCTCAAAGGCAAGACCGTCGACCCGAACTCAGAGCAGGTGGTGGACATGACAGGATTTCTGGACGCTGTAGAAGGCGCGCTCAAGTAGTTTCCAACCGAAAGATGCGTTCTGACCCAAGGGCACAATTTAAGATTCATATCGAATAGCCATTTAAAAAACGGCGGTGCCCGCCCGTTTTCAGTAGCAGTTCAGTTTGACGTGTTGTGATAGAGGCTGGGGGGAGGATGTCACCCAAAAACTGAATCACCTGTATTTTATCGCTTTTGCTGATTGGCCTGCGGACAAAACAGGCTTGCCGGACGCCAAGGAGTTCGACTCTCCCAACGGAAAAGGTGTCACAGGCAAGATCGATGGCAAAAAGGTGCTGCTGGGCAATCGGTTGCTGATGGAATCAGAAGGCGTCGATACCTCCGTCTTTGAGGAAGAGGCGGACCAGCTTAGAAAGGACGGTGCCACCGTTATTTTTGCCGCATTGGATAGCAGTGTTTGTGGGTTGCTGGCGATTGCAGACCCGGTCAAGACGACTAGGTTGATGGGGCCTGACCTGCTTGCGTTGCTGTTGTTTTGTGTGTTGCCGGGTTACGGGCTCTTTGGTTTTCTTACAGCCCCGTCAAACATAGGCCGCGGCTATCCATGTTACGACCGGTTGGCGCATCAGTTTGAGGTTTCCAAAAAATTTTACCTTGCGCAATGAATACAGTAGAGGCTTGTAGGGTCGACCTCCAGGCGCTTTGGGTTGATGGGCTCGCCACATTCCCGGCAGTCCCCGTATTCATCGTTGTCAATACGAAGGAGGGTGGCTTCAATCAGCCGTAACTGGCGGTCTGCCCGCACCTTTCCAGCTTGGGCTAGTGCCTGGCTTTGCAGAGCATCCATCCGTGAGAGCCGGCCGACGCTTTGTTGGTCCAGGTGAACAGTAGCGCTGGATTCATCCCGCGCCTCACTGGTGGAAAGCAGGTCATCGCGCTGTGCCAATAGTAATTTACGAAACTTCTCCAGGTTTTCAGTTGCCATATCGAGGTTGCCTCATTAAGTAAGTAAGAGCGGGCTCGCAGGCTAGCGCGCCTCGGTTCTAAACTCATCTACGTCTAGGTACAATCATGTTAAAATATGGTCAAACACCTGGCCCACTTCGACTGGCCTTGGTGTAGGCTTGATGTTTAAGACACCGGATTCGAGGCAAAAGCACCATGAGCATACCGCCAGCATCGACCCCCGAGTTTAATACAGCCCCCAGATCTCTGAGGCAGACACTCAGAGCATACTGCAAGCCACACCTGGCACGCAGTATTGCGGAGCTCCTGATCACTGCACTCCCTTTTGTGTTGATCTGGGCTCTGATGTGGTTAGCGGTCAGCGCCGGATACTGGCCGGTGGCGTTGGTGCTGGCTGTCCCTGCGGCAGGATTCCTGGTACGCCTGTTTATGATCCAGCATGACTGCAGCCATAGATCGTTTTTCCATTCACGGCGCGGCAATGACTGGACCGGCCGTATAATCGGTGTGATTACCCTCACGCCTCACGATTTCTGGCGCCACTCCCACAACCTCCACCATGCCAGTTCCGGCAATCTGGATCGGCCGCAAATTGGCGGGCTCGACACCTTCACGGTGCGCGAGTTCCAGGCTTTGCCCCGGTGGCAGAAATGGCGCTATCGCCTCTACCGCCACCCTCTGGTGCTATTCGGTTTTGGCCCGATGTATACGTTCCTGCTGGACTACCGACTGCCTTTCGGATTCATGCGTGCGGGCACAATGCCCTGGATAAGTACTCTGGGCACCAACGTGGCCATTGCGGTTCTGGCAACTGGCGTCATCTGGCTTGTCGGGATGGGACCCTTCCTGCTGGTCCAAATTCCAATCACGCTGCTTGCGACCACCATGGGGGTTTGGCTGTTCTACGTCCAGCATCAGTTCGAGGCCACCTACTGGGAACGCGATGAACACTGGAACGCCCATGACTCTGCGCTGCAGGGCAGTTCCTACTATGTACTGCCGGGTATCCTGCGCTGGTTCAGCGCCAACATCGGCGTGCACCATGTTCATCATTTAGCGAGTCGAATTCCTTGCTACCGCCTGCCCGAGGTGTTGAAGGACTACCCCGAACTTCAAACATACAACCGGGTTACGTTGCGCGAAAGCATCAAGTTAGTGCGCCTGGCGCTCTGGGACGAGAACAAGCGGAAGCTGGTTTCTTTCAGGGAGGCGAGCGTCGGATGAGGCATAAAGCGGGAATGGGGTCAGACCTCACATCCCACAGAACAAGTGGGTACGGCTCAGTAACCCAAACTGATTGTCAGGTTCAGGTTTTGCCCATCGAACGGGAATCTGGCGGCCTCGAACGAAGGTGCACCCATCATGGCGCTTGCACCGTTTGAAAAACCGTAGCCTTCCGTGGGGATTCCTATCCCGTTGGTGCCAAGCTTGCCGTCCATATTTTCATCATGAATGACGGCAAGCGAATACGTTCCCGGCGGGATGCCCACAAAATCGCAACGCACCTGCGTATCCTGAACCTTTGACATTATGATATTGGTCGCTGACTGCAAGAACTCAGTAGGAAAGCCGTCTGACGTTTTGAAAAGCGCGCAAGCTACCACTCCAGCGCTGTTTCTGATGTCCAGAATCTTCACGTGAATGCCAGGGCACGCTGATTGGGCAAAGGTGATTGCGGGAAGATTCGTCAATACTAGCACTGTAAACAAGGCTACAAACCGAGCCCTCAGGGGAGAGGGCAGCGACACTACTGGATGCCTGACCGTGGAGGCCAACACGGACTTGCAATTATTTGACTCACTCATAAGCGTCCTTATAGGTCTGATCTGTAGTTTAGTTGAATCTGCCATGAGAAGCCGTACAGCTAATTCAACGAGAAATAACCTCGTTCACAGAAACGCCTGGAGCACGGCACAGCAAACGTCGATGCAGAAATTAATCAGGGTAGTAGGAAAACCACCCTCCATTATACATTAGTTCTTCTATAAAAATGCTTCAAGTGTTGGGTATACCCTGATTGCCTGCATGCGTGTTGTGACGCTTGACTAAACCTCATTATGTCCATATTCTTGGACATATGGAAACTTTAGAAGCAACAGCAATATTTGGCGCGCTCGCCCAAGAGACGCGATTGGAGGCGTTTCGGCTTTTGGTTCGTCATGAGCCAGAAGGGCTTCCCGCTGGTGAGATCGCAAGACAACTGGGTGTACCGCACAACACCATGTCCGCACATTTGTCGGTGCTTGCCCGTGCAGAGCTTGTTCTCTCCCAGCGCCAGAGTCGCTCCATTATCTATCGAGCAAATTTGAATTGTGTGCAAGAGACGATCAAATTTCTGGTTAATGACTGCTGTGCAGGCCATCCACAGGTCTGTGAGCCGCTCACATCCTCGTTAATGACCTGTTCCACCCAATCGGACGGGCTTTGAGAAATTATGAAATCGTACATTTATCATAATCCTGAATGCGAAACCTCACGTAACACATTGGCAATAATGAGGGCCTCGGGTGAAGCGCCTGAAGTCGTGGAATATCTCAAAACGCCACCCAGTCGAGAGCAACTGGTAACACTGCTTTCGATGATGCAGATAACGCCCCGCGATCTTCTTCGGCGCAAAGGCACGCCCTTTGATGAGCTAGAGCTCGACAATCCGGTGTTGAACAATGCCCAGTTGATCGACACCATGATTGCGTATCCGATTCTGATAAACCGGCCGATTGTCGTGACTGACAAAGGGGCCCGCCTGTGCCGACCGTCAGAGCGCGTTCTGGATATCCTCAAAAGCCCCATTGCGCACTTCACCAAGGAAGACGGAGACGTGATTCGCCATGCGGGAGAAGCACAATGACCCTGTTGCATGACTTGCCCAACATCGATCCTGACAAGCTTCACGCCATCGATATTGAGGCGTTGGTCGGCCCCGGCGACTCTCGGCATGCCCCCCGTATTTTGATGCTTTACGGTTCGTTGCGAGAGCGGTCTTTTTCTCGGCTGGTTTCCGAAGAAGCGGGGCGGCTGCTGAGCTGGCTCGGCTGCGAAGTTCGAACCTTCGACCCTACCGGACTGCCGCTCCCCGATGCCGAGGATGCGTCTCATCCCAAGGTTGCGGAGTTACGCGAACTCGCCGAATGGTCTGAGGGCATGGTGTGGTGTTCGCCGGAACGCCACGGCGCTATGACCGGTATCATGAAAGCACAGATTGACTGGGTTCCGCTGACGCTGGGGGCCGTGCGCCCAACCCAAGGCAAGACTCTGGCCGTGATGCAGGTCTGCGGTGGCTCGCAGTCATTCAACAGTGTGAATCAACTGCGCGTGTTAGGGCGCTGGATGCGCATGCTGACTATCCCAAACCAGTCGTCAGTGCCCAGGGCTTTCATGGAATTCGACGAAAACGACCGCATGAAACCGTCACCCTTTTACGACCGAATCGTCGATGTTATGGAAGAGTTGGTGAAGTTCACCTGGCTGGTACGCGACCGCAACACTGCGTTGACCGATCGTTACTCGGAGCGCAAAGAAAGCGCCGATACACTGTCAAATCGCGTTAATCAGCGCGCCATTTAACGCCAGAAGCTCGATAGCCGCTGACGCAACGCTCACAATGATCAAAGGAAACGAGGCATGACCAAACCTGAAAGCTCACAGTTCCCTAGCGCGTCTGAAGGTATGGGGCTGTTTGAACGTTTTCTTACGCTCTGGGTAGCCCTGGCTATTGTCGCGGGTGTGATGATAGGGCAGTTCGCTCCCGCCATCCCCGAGACCTTGTCACGCTTTGAGGTTGCGCAGGTTTCAATTCCCGTCGCTGTGCTGATCTGGGCGATGATTTTCCCCATGATGGTGCAGGTCGACTTTACGTCGGTTCTCGGCGTTCGCCGTCAGCCCAAGGGGCTAGTCATTACCACGACGGTAAACTGGCTGATCAAGCCCTTCACCATGTTTGCTATTGCCTGGTTCTTTTTTACCGTGGTGTTCGCGCCTTTGATTCCTGCCGAACGAGCCAATGAATACCTGGCTGGCGCTATATTGCTGGGTGCTGCGCCCTGTACCGCCATGGTTTTCGTGTGGAGCTACCTCACGCGGGGCGACGCTGCCTACACTCTGGTTCAAGTGGCGCTCAATGATTTAATCATGCTGTTCGCTTTCGCGCCCATCGTCGTTTTCTTACTGGGCGTGTCAAACATTCAGGTGCCCTGGGATACGGTCATTCTGTCAGTGGTCTTGTATATTGTTATTCCACTGGGCGCAGGCTATTTGACTCGTCAGGCGGTTATCAAACGGCGCGGCATAGACTGGTTCAGTAACGTTTTTATGAAACGCCTGGCACCCATCACACCCATTGGCTTGATCATTACCTTGGTGTTGCTGTTCGCTTTTCAGGGCGACGTAATTATCGCTAATCCGTTGCATATTCTGCTGATTGCGATCCCGCTGATTCTTCAGACCGTGCTGATCTTTTTCATCGCTTACGGCTGGGCGAAGGCCTGGAAGGTGCCCCATTGCGTTGCAGCGCCTGCCGGTATGATCGGCGCCAGTAATTTCTTCGAACTGGCCGTGGCGGTCGCCATTGCGCTGTTTGGCTTGCAGTCCGGCGCGGCGCTGGCAACGGTGGTCGGTGTGCTGGTGGAGGTGCCCGTTATGCTGGCTCTGGTGCGTTTTGCCAACGCCACCCGTGGCCACTTTCCGGTGGCGCAAGATGCTTCGCGTTAAGCCCTTGGTCATCGATATGGTCGTCAAAAATACGGTGTGACGAGCCTGCATTCCATGTCAGTAAACATCCTCCAGGTAACGCCCTTCGGCTCTCAACTCATCGACGTCCATGTGCGATGGTTTGAGGATGGAGTCAAACACCTGGCTTACACCAGAAGCCATATCCCGGCCACCACACACCAGCACCTGGGCGCCTTTCTCAATCAATTGCAGCAACGCGGTTTCATCAGCCATGATGGCATCCTGAACATAGGTTTTTTCTGCTGATCGTGAAAACGCCGTATTCAGTCCGGTAAGACGGTGGTCATCCAGATAACCGCCAAGCTCCGGCTGATAGAGAAAATCCGATTGTGGATTGCGTCCACCCCAGTATAGGTACATCGGACTAAGGTCAGTATTTTTTCGGATAAAGCCGGCCAGTGGTCCTATTCCTGCGCCGGCGCCCACCAGAATAATGGGCGTTGCACCGCCCGCTGGACGAAAGCCCGGGTTTTGCTGGATAAATCCGGTAATACGATCTCCCGGTTTGAGGCTGTGCAGATACCCTGAACACAGGCCGTTGGTCTGTTTCCGGACGCAGATTTCCAACTGCCCATCCGAGGCCGAAGACGCCAACGAGTACGATCGGGCCGTGTTATCCCCCGGTGGCGCAACGCCAAACAGGTCACCCGCTTCGAAACTTGGCAGATGCGGCCGGCTTCTGAAAAACAACACCTGCCATAAATTTCTGTAATCTTGTAGCGGCCTGAAACGCAATATGCTGGTCGGCGCGTTTACCGCAACGCCATAGTCCACACGCTCAACAAGCTCGAATTCAGCAGTGGCGGCTGGCGCGGGATTATGGGTCAGGGCCAATGAGATGCCCATGTGCTGGCTGATAGCCTCGCCCCATTCCCGAAACTGCAGTGCGGAGCCGCGATCAATTTGGGTAACGGGGTGCATTTTCTGCAGGCCTTTGCTGCTGAGGGCGGCATCCACATCCAGCGCATACTGGCAGAATTTCGGGAACTGTTGGTCACCAAACCCCAGAACGACAAACCCTAATCCGTCATCCGCCTGAAAGCGTTCAAGTCGAGTCATAAACTGACTGGCGGAGGAGGGCGCGTCACCGTCACCGTAGGTGGATGTCAGAACAAAAAGCACCAAGGCCTGCGGGTAGCGTTTTGCCAGGTCATTCATCGGCGCGCAATGTACTTTTTTGCCGGCCTGATTGAGCTTTTTTTGAAGATCCCTGGCAAAACCCCAGGTGGTATTACCTTCTGAACCCACCAGAATAACCGCATCCGCCACCTCGATACCGGCACCTTCACCCAGACCGGCGGAGGATGAACGCCGCTGCCACCAGACTTGTAGGCCGGTAAACGACAGTGCCGGAACGGTCAGCGCAGCCATCCCGAGAATCAAACCCAACCACCACAGGCCTTCACCTGTGTGCAGGCGAATCATCCAGTGCTGGAACTGATTACCAGCAGAGCGAGGCTGGTACTGAAGTAGTTCTCCGGTTGCCTGATCAACGAACCCGGAACCCTGAACCGTGCTCAGGGAATAGACGTCGCTGGGATCATTCGGGTATGGGAATACCAGCTCTCGCAGTTCGTTAGCGTCTACGTTTTTTAGCGCGATCAGAGAGCTCACCGGTGCCGGCGTGCCGCCTGAAACCGCCGCCGGAAAGGATGGCTCCGCGGCAGCAGCCTCTGGCAGCAGGCCAAACCGAACGGCAGACATGTAGCTGCCAGTCAGTGCCGAAAGCAACAAACCAATCACCGCAAACCTTGCCAGCTCGGCGTGAATCCGGGGGCTACCGGAACCAGCAATGGGCTTTGAAATGGCTTTCCAACCTCCCATACGTCGAGCCAGCAGAAACATGCCGGATAGGCAGAGCAACAGCATCATTACCGCCAAGCCGCCAGCAGCCATTCGGCCTGCATCATCGATTAGAATTGAGCGGTGCAGGTTTTTTACCCAGCGCAAAAAAGCTGAGGGCTGATAAGGGGCAATACTCTCACCGGTCAGGGGATGAACCAGGTCCGCGCCTGGCTGGCCGTCTCGGCTGTAATAGACGACAACTTCGCCTGAAAGAGAACGTTGTATCTGCTCGGTGCCCGGATAATGCGCCACGACACGCTCAGACAGGTCAGCAACGCTGATTTCACCGGTCGGCGGGATGGTTGCGCCCGCCCGTTCAATGGCGGGTACAACGGACAAAACAACGCCCGTGGTCGCCAGCACCAAAAGCAGCAATGCGGCGACCAGTCCAGGCCAACCATGTAGCTTGCGTAGCATGAAGCTGGCTCCCGTCAGTTACTTGAGGTTATAGACAAAAGACTGGACGTAGTCACGGCCAGCAACCGACTTTCCAGAGCCTTCCGTGGTTAGCGGGACCACCACATCCGAGCGGTTGTCGCGCATATCTTCAACGGCGCTATCCACACGAACCTGGTAGCCGGCATCGATCAATGCGTCATCAAGTTCCAGGGTCACGTTCTGGGTGCGCCCACTGGTCACACTGGCGCCGGTCAGGCCATCATATTCAGCCTGGTTCAAACCGCTGCCCCGGGCCCAATCGCGCAAATGCTTGTAATATTTGCTTTTCTCGCCAGATACCCAGAGGGTCTCATAATATTTTCCATCGGCATCGGTGAGGTAGAGCGCGAGGTAAGCTCCGTCACCGCCGTAATTACTCAGTTGTGTGCTGAAGGTGACTTCCCGGGCCTGTGCCTGTGCGTAGCCCGGCACGGTCATAACAGCCGCGAGGCTTAAAGCGAACAGAATTTTTTTCATGATGTAATCTCCTTAAGTTACTCAACGGTCACCGTGGGGCGGGCTTTGACGGAGCTCTTGCGTGGACGTTCTTCGTTTGCCGGTTCACTGTCGTTTTGAGACTTGCTGCGATGGCCGTCATCGCGATCGCCATCGTGACCATCGTCATCCTCCCGCTCCATTTCTCTCAGCTCAAAGGTCGCTGGTGAGTACTCGGCCTCCACACGATGACCGTCTGGGTCCCTTCCTTTAACCTCGTAACAGCCGTCATCCACCTTAATGCGGAACACCTTCCAACCTTCCGCTTCAAGCTTTTGTCGCAGGTTCTCCCGCGGCTGCCATCCGGCAACCGGGTCATCGCAATCATCGTCGGCCAAGGCGCTGGCGCTCATTAGCAGCAATGAAAAGGTGATAACAATGGGTTTTATATTCATCACATGTCTCCCGTTGAATCCGTTGAGGCCATCTTAAGGTTGCTACCTGACACTGGCCTGAATGGGCAGGCAGGCCAGCGCCTGATCCAGTAAACATCGAATAGCTAACGAAGAGTTCGAGGAGGAACGAAGCCGTAATAACGCGGTTTCAGGCTGCTGTCAGGTAATGGCTGTATCATGATCTGTTGGTGATCACGCGAAGGGTGAGATATGCGGGTACTGTTGGTTGAGGATACAATCGGGTTAGGTGAGGCCGTGCGGGATCAAATCAGCGAAGATGGCCATGCCGTAGATTGGGTGCAGAGCCTCGCTTTCGCTGATACGAGCGTGAAAACCACGCCTTATAACCTGATTTTGCTCGACCTGATGCTGCCAGACGGTCACGGTTTTGATTTTTTGAAAAAACTGAGGGCAGCCAGTGACACAACCCCGGTGATTATTCTGACCGCCAGGGACCAAGTATCAGACCGCATCGCGGGGCTGAATGCCGGTGCCGACGATTACCTGGTGAAGCCCTTTGACTTATCAGAGTTGTCTGCCCGGGTGGCCGCCGTGGCACGCCGTTATCGCGGCAATCCAAATCCGCTGGTGTGCGTAGGGGACCTTGAAGTGGATCTATGTGACCACCGCATCAGCCGCAACGGCCAGCCGGTGGAGCTTACTGCCCGCGAATGGGCGCTGTTTGAGGGATTTCTGCAACGCCCTGGAATACTGCTATCGCGGGCTCAGCTTGAAGACCGGTTGTACGAATTCGGGGCCGAAATTGAGAGCAACACCATAGAGGTTTACATCAGCCGTATGCGCAAAAAACTGGGGCACGATGCCATAGTGACCGTCAGAGGTATGGGTTACAGGCTGGAGCCCAATGAGCACTAAAGCCAGCCTACATAAAACCCTCGGCACCTGGCTTACCCTTGGCGTGACCTTGCTCTGGCTGTTGGGTGTTATCGCATCAGGCGTGGTGGCCCGGCACGAAATGAACGAGGTGTTCGACAGTGCATTGGAGGAAACAGCGCAGCGTATCCTGCCATTGGCGGTGACCGACATACTGAACCGGGAAGGGGACCCAGGTCTGGAGCGGGTATTGGCCCTGAAAGAACACAACGAGTATCTCACCTATCTAGTTCGTAACAAGTCAGGCAAGTTGCTGCTGCAATCCCACGACGCGGACCCCCAGATTTTCGGCGCCCTTCCGCGAGAAGGCTTCTCTGACACGCCAACTCATCGGATCTACGGGGAATCAGCCATCAGCGAAACCCTCTATATCGAGGTTGCCGAACCTTTGGACCACAGGCGCGAAGCCGTTCTGGACACGAGCCTTGCATTACTGTTGCCGCTTATATTTCTGATTCCCATCAGTCTGATTGGGGTGTGGTGGGTGATAAAACGTTCACTTCGCCGAGTGGTTCGATTGCAGCAGTCTATAGAAGTCCGCGGTGGTGGCGACCTTTCGCCCGTCGCAGTCGAGCGTTTGCCGGAAGAGTTTGAACCCATCATGATCTCGGTGAACCGGTTGCTGGAACGTCTGCGTCGCGCCCTTGAAGCAGAGCGTAGCTTTACCGCCAACAGCGCCCATGAATTGCGAACCCCACTGGCAACGGCGCTGGCCAAGCTACAGCGGTTAAAGACGGAAACGCAGGATGCAGGAGTTAAAGCACGAGCCAGCGAGATTGAAGAGTCGCTTCGCACCCTTTCAAGACTGTCAGAGAAGTTGCTGGAACTGGCGAAAGCTGAGGGTGGCAGTGCTTTATCGGAGCAGATTGACAACCTGGTGCCCATACTGCGGATGGTCGCCAGCGATTATGACCACCAGGCGCCCGGCCGACTCCTACTCAACCTGCCTGATGATGAGGTTAGGTCATTACTGGACCTGGATGCCTTCGCCATTCTGGTTCGGAATCTGATCGAGAATGCCCTCAGGCATGGCGCGGACGATCAACCTGTGAATATCAGCCTGACAGATGACGGTATCCTGCGAGTGGTCAATCGCGGTGAGGTTGTATCGCCGGAGAAGCTCGCCTTATTGCGTAATCGCTTTGTCCGCTCCAACACAAAAACACTAGGCTCCGGCATTGGGCTTGCGATTGTTGAAGCCATTGCCAGCGGCGCGGGCATAACCCTGAACCTGCGATCACCCGCCTCGGGCCAAAGCGACGGTTTTGAAGCCGAACTCAATATTGTTGTGGTCGAATGAAAACCGGACGTTTAAGGCTGGTGTCAGGTTAACTCTGCATAATTCAAACAAACCCGAACGGAGTTTGTTTGTGCCCAACCTACGCACCAGTGTCGTCCTTTTTCTGCTTTTAGCAGCTCAGTTGAGTGTCTGGACTGCTGGTCTGAGTTATGAACTGTTATTGGCACTCAGTGGATACCTTGCCATCAACTTCATGTCCATCACTATGCTGCTGGCTACCCGCCCTGGGTGGTTGGAATCCCCGCTGGGTGGTCTGGACAGAATGTATCAGTTGCATAAATGGACCGGCATTATGGCCGTCAGTTTTGCCCTGGCGCACTGGCTGATCGAAATGGCGGATGATGCCCTTGAAGCCCTGTTTGGCTCGGATCGCAGTTTGAAGGAAGCACACCTTTCGGGCTTGCTGGACAGTCTGCAGGATGGCGCTGAAGATCTGGGCGAACCCGGCCTGTATCTGCTGGTGTTTCTGGTTGTTATTACCCTGATTCGCTGGGTGCCCTACGGTTACTGGCGTTACCTGCACCGGGTGATGCCACTGATTTATCTGGCACTGGCCGCCCATGCACTATTGTTGGCTCCGCTGCTGTGGTGGCAACAACCCACCGGCTGGCTGATGGCGCTGTTAATAGTCGGTGGTGCCACCGCGAGCCTGCAATCACTGACCGGAAAGATCGGCCGGAGTCACCGCTACAAGGGACTGGTTCAGGACGTCAAGCAGACCTCAGCGAACATCACGGAGGTTGTCTGTGACATGGGCAAGCGGTGGCCCGGGCATCGCGCCGGGCAATTCGCCCTGGTGACATTCGACCGGGTCGAAGGGGCACATCCTTTTAGCCTGTCCTGTGCGGACAATGCCACCGGTCAGCTCAGCTTTCAGATCAAGGCGTTAGGAGACTACACCCGCAAGATCCCGCAGCAGCTGCACAGCGACCAGGCAGTGACGCTCGAAGGCCCTTATGGTCGTTTTGATCTCGACCGCGGCAGAAAAAGCGCTCAGCAGACCTGGGTGGCGGGCGGTATCGGCATCACACCGTTTCTGGCAGCACTGAACAACCGCCTGATCAATAACGAAAAAAGACATCCAGCCGTGACACTCCACTACTGCACCGCAGGAGCGGTGAATGACCCAATGGTGACTCGCCTGCAACAACTGACGGAGCAACTTCCGGACATATCACTGCACATCTACGACAGCCTGGAGGGGCAGCGATTGACCGCGAACCAACTGCAGATTCATGCCCCCAAGGTCGACGTCTGGTTTTGCGGGCCGCAAGGCCTGGCAAAGGCGCTGCGAAGCGGACTCAAGCAACAGTCCGTGTCGGTGCGCTTTCATCAGGAAAATTTTGAGTTTCGCTGAAATAAGGCTCGTCTTTCAGCCTCGGTCACTGGAGGGCCGCTGGTGTTTGACAACGCACAGGCAGGCGTCGCGGTTAGGCACAGTCTGACAAATTATAAATTGGCGGAAACCCTGCCAGCAATGAGTAAACTAAGATGAGTCAGTATCGTGGAACACAGTTTTTTAGCATCGCCTTGTTCAGCCTTTTACTGTTGACGGCTTGCAATAAGCACCCCGGAAATTTCGAAGGTATACAGCGGAATATCTCGAATGCCGTCAACGTAGCGGATGGCGACGTGACGAAAAATGTCAAGATAGCGCTTGATGATGATATTGCAATAAATGGCTTTGATATTAGCGTGACCACGCGGAAGGGTGATGTGCGCCTGGTGGGTGTCGTTAACGCGCAGACGCAAATCGATACTGCTGTAAAGCTGGCTAAGGGGGCAGACGGCACTCACACCATCAATAATAAACTAACCATCGTGAATTGAGCCTGCTGAGGACTATTCTCTTTAAAGGAATTTTCTAAAGAGTCGGTCTCAATAACCTGAATGATCGGTGCATCGTATGAGCCATATTGAAATCCATCGATCACATCGCGTAGGTTGGCTACGCGCTGCAGTCCTCGGTGCGAACGACGGAATAGTGTCTACAGCCAGCCTTATTATTGGTGTTGCTGCGGCCAGCAGCGCTCATGAAGGCATTCTTCTAGCAGGACTTGCTGGTTTAGTAGCAGGCGCTATGTCTATGGCTGCGGGCGAGTACGTGTCCGTCAGCTCTCAGTCTGATACTGAAAAGGCCGATCTGGCGATTGAAAAAAAATCGTTAGCAGAAGACTTTGAATGTGAAACAGAAGAACTCGCTCTGATATACGAACGTAGAGGGCTTGAGTCGGCTTTGGCGAAGCAAGTTGCTGAGCAGCTAATGGCTCACGATGCACTCGGTGCACACGCCAGGGATGAAATAGGAATCTCGGAAAGTGTTCGCGCCCAGCCTGTTCAGGCAGCATTCTCTTCGGCAGGCACTTTTACCGTTGGTGCGGCACTTCCGTTGGCGGCAGCGTGGTTTGTACCCGGTAGCCAACTTATTTCTGTTGTCGCCGTGTCTTCATTGGTTTTTCTCGCTCTTCTAGGCGGGATTGCTGCAAGGGCAGGCGGGGCCCCGATAGCGTTTGGCGCAATCAGAGTGACATTTTGGGGTGCTCTAGCAATGGCACTCACGGCAGGCGTAGGTCGAATATTTGGTGTGATTGCATGATGCCGGGCATCCTCAAACATCCTGCGTTCAGGATCGCTGTTCCGCTTGTTATTGCGGTGATTGTGATTTTTGCACTTCATAGTTTTGCCTCCCACGTAACATGGAACAACGTGAAAGCCGATCTTGTAGCGGCGTCTCCCGTTTTATTGCTCAAAGCCCTCGCTTTTACCGCGCTCAGTTTTGTCGGGATCTCTTTGTACGACGCTCTTGCCGTCAACTTGGTTGCGCCTTCAAAAGTGCATTTTCGCATTGCCGCATTGGCTGGAGCGGCAGGCTATGCCATATCCGGATTGTTGGGCGTCTCTTATCTGACGGGCACGGCCGTCCGCTACCGTGTTTATTCTTCGTTCGGCCTCGACCTGGCATCGGTCACCGGGATCATCGCGATATCCTGGACTGGCTTTTGTTCGGGGCTGGCGTTGGTGTTTGGCGGTCTGCTGGTATTTCACCCATCGGGTTTGAGCGCGATCTTACCAATAACGCCAGCGTTTGAAACCGGAGCAGGTCTTGCAATTCTGGGAGGGCTGGCTGCCTATCTGTTCTGGCTGGCTACGGGCAAGCGAAAACTGAAGGCGGGAGGTTTCGGAATCCCCCTGCCAGGCGCGAAACTGGGCACGCTCCTGACGAGCGCAGGGCTGCTCGATCTGACCAGTGCTGCGATGGTGCTCTACGTCCTGATGCCTGCGGACTTAGTGCAGAACCTCCCTTATTTCGTGACGATCTTCTTTGGCGCTGTCGCGTTAGGCATGCTCAGCCATTCGCCGGGCGGGTTGGGCGCGTTTGAGGCAACGATCGTTGCGGGATTGGGCGGCACCGGGCGTTCGGACGTTCTGGCAGCACTTTTACTATATCGTGTCATCTACACAATCGTCCCTTTTATCGTCGCGACTTTGGGCCTGAGCCTGATGACGGCCACGGCGCGACGGCGTGAACTGACCGGTGGTGTGCAAATGATCTGGCGCGCTTTCCAGCCGCTGGTTCCGCCCGTTGCAGCAGGAATCGTTCTGCTTGCCGGAGTACTTCTTCTGGTATCGGGCAGTCTGCCTGCCGAATCGTCGCGTCTGGGTGTGTTGCGCAAACTTCTGCCCCTGTCTTTTATCGAAGTATCCCACTTGGTGGGTAGCATCGCCGGGCTTTTTTTGATCGTTGTGGCACGGGGCCTGTATCGAAAGCTTTACCGCGCCTGGTTGATGGCGATGGTGCTGATTGCCTTGGGCCTGCTCGCGTCACTACTGAAAGGGCTGGACTGGGAGGAATCTCTGTCAATGCTTGCCAGTATGGCCGTATTGGGGCTTTTCCGCCCGGCGTTTTACCGTGCTGACAGCGTATCGGTGTTCCGGTTAAACGGGATCTGGATCGTCACCACGCTAGCCCTTCTGGCAGCGGTATTCTGGATCGGGCTTTTTGCCTATTCCCATTTACCGTATCGCAACATGCTCTGGTGGGATTTTACGTGGCACGGGGACGCGTCACGATTCCTGCGGGCCAGTCTTGCGAGTGCAATTACTCTGGCTGTAATCACGTTTAACTCTCTTATGATCGGCAAGGCCAGCCGCAAGCGATTGGAGCCGGTTCCCGATGCGGTGCGCAGGCTTGTTGCGGCCAGCGAAGACACCGAGGCGAGCATTGCGCTAACGGGGGACAAGTCATTTCTCGTTGCCGATGACCAGAGCGCTTTCATCGCGTATGCCGACACCGGCCGTTCGCTGATCGCGAAGGGCGATCCAATAGGTGATGCAATAGTGGCAAGGAAACTTGTCTGGCAATTTCGTGAAATGGCCGACCGGCAAGGAAAACGATGCGCTTTCTATGCGGTATCGCTGACCTACATGGAGGTTTTTCTCGATCTTGGACTGTCGATCCTCAAGATCGGCGAGGTAGCGCGGGTCGACTTGCATGGCTTCACGCTCGACGGCTCGAATAGGAAAGCTTTACGCCAGGCACGCAACCGTTCCGAGCGCGACGGTTATGCGTTTCAAGTGATTCCTGCGGCTAGGCTTGGTTCATCAATGGCGGAGTTGCGATCGATCTCAGATGCATGGCTCGAAAGCAAACAGGGAGAAGAGAAGGGTTTTTCGCTTGGGGCTTTCGAAGAAAACTATATCGCCAATTTCGACGTGGCCGTCTTGCGCAGTAAGGCGGGCGAGATTGCCGCTTTCACTAATCTCTTCAAGGGCGCTAATCTGCATGAATTGTCATTCGATCTTATGCGCCATCGTCCCGGCGGCCCCGGGTTCGCGATGGATGCGCTGCTTGCGGAACTCATGCTCTGGGGTTCGGCCCAAGATTATCGATGGTTCTCACTGGGTGCCGCTCCCTTTTCGGGCATAGAAAACCGCCAGTTGGCACCCATCTGGAACCGCATTGGCGGCTTCGTTTACGAGCACGGCGAACATTTCTACAATTTCGAAGGGCTCCGGGCCTTTAAAGAGAAATTTGACCCGAAGTGGAGCCCGATTTATCTGGCTACTCCCGGCGGACTGGCTGCACCAAAGATTCTTAACGAGGTCAATGTGCTGATTTCGGGCGGGTTTCGCCGACTGATGAAGTAGCTTAATGAAGGGGTTCAGCTTAAAAATTCTTCTGAGATAAACCGCAATCTGTCAATTTTTGACATTTTCCTGATGAAACCTCCACAAAGCCATGACATGGGCTGGGCTATCGTAGGCTTTCAATATCAGGCCGACTTTTTCAGCCGTCAATGTGGTGGTTATTTTCATAATGAACAGATTCGTACCGCTTCAGTTGCAGGGATTTATTGCCGCCGGCGGTCTTGCCACGCTGTTTCACTGGTTTGTGATGGCAGCGCTGATCACCGCAGGACTTGAGCCAACACTGGCAACCGCAAGCGGAAGCGTGTCTGGCGCGGCGCTCAACTATGGCCTCCAACGGCGTCTGGCATTCCGCAATGCCGGTCCCCACAGGGTAACGCTCTGGCGCTATATCGGCTCCTGCTTTGTTGCTTGGCTGTGCAATCTCGTCTTTTTCTTCCTGCTTAATAACTTTCTGACACTTTCCGTACCGCTGTCACAAATCGTGACGACAGCTCTTATTGCTGCACTGAATTACATCGTCTACCAAAGGCTGGTTTTCCATGAACAAACGCGTTGAATTCCCTGCTTTACCGTTTGATGGTCCGTTTGAAAAGCGGCTGTTATCGTTGGTGGTGCCGCTTTTCAACGAGCGCCCGATGCTGCCATTATTCTTCGACCAGGTTTTACCCGTGCTTGCGAAGCTTAATCTGCGCTGGGAAGTCGTGCTGGTTGATGATGGCAGTGACGATGGCAGTGCCCAGTACATTCGCAATGTTATCGACCGAACGCCAGGCGTCCGTTTGATCAAACTAAGCCGTAATTTTGGCAAAGAAGCTGCAATGACGGCGGGGCTGGAACACGCCAGGGGCGATGCGGTGATCGTGCTTGACGCTGATCTGCAAGATCCGCCCGACCAGATTCCGGCTATGGTCAAATGCTGGCAATCTGGTATTGACGTTGTTCTGATGCAGCGCCGTTCCCGGGCGGGCGAAACTGCATTCAAACGCTGGAGTGCACATCTGTTTTACCGTTTGTTGAACCGAACCAGTCGGACAATTATTCCGGTGGATACCGGCGATTTCCGGTTGATGAGCCGCAAAGCGGTTAATGCTTTATTGGGGCTGAAGGAGCGCAATCGGTATATGAAAGGGTTGTTTGCCTGGATTGGCATGCCCACTCAGGTCATCCAGTACGACCGTGAACCGCGAGTCGCCGGGGAAACGAAATGGGATTACCCCGGGTTGGTAGGTCTGGCTCTTGAAGGGTTGACCTCTTTTTCTATTTCACCATTGCGCTGGGCGACCGTGATCGGGCTTATTGCCGCCACTATGGGCGCGGTCTTCGGACTGTGGATTGTGGTGAAGGCCATCATGCTGGGCGATGCGACCAGCGGTTATCCCTCGCTTGTGGCCATCATCAGCTTTTTGGGGGGCATTCAACTGATGAGCGTAGGCATCGTGGGTGAATACGTTGGCAAGACCTATATGGAATCGAAGCAGCGGCCGGTCTACCTGACAGAGGAAGTTTTCGAAAGTCAGGATGGTCTGCGCCAGCAGGCTAACCAAAAAATGACGGAGACGCGTCATGTCAAAGCGGTTTAACGTTTGGTTACTGATACTGGCTGCAATAATGGTCAGTCGCTTCATCGGCATGGCGCTGTTTCCCTTTGCTGACACCACCGAACCCCGCTACGCGGAGATTGCCCGCCTGATGGCCGAAACCGGAGACTGGATTACACCCTGGTTTGAGCCCGGCGTTCCCTTTTGGGGTAAGCCGCCTTTATCATTTTGGGCCCAGGCGGCGGCCATCAAGGTGTTTGGCGTGTCGGAGTTTTCGCTGCGTTTTCCCTCCTGGCTGGCAACGCTTGCAATGGTCTGGCTGGTCTGGCGACTGGCGCGCCAACTTTGGAGTGTTCAGGTGGCTCAATGGAGCAGTCTGGTCTTCGCCACCATGGCCCTGACGTATATCAGCGCTGGCGCGGTGATGACGGACGCCTTTTTAGCTCTGGGCACAACACTCACTTTGGTTAGTTTCTGTTTGGTGATGATGGCGGAAGACGGTCGGTGGCGCTGGCTTTTCTTTATTGGCTTGGTGATCGGGCTGCTGTCCAAGGGGCCTTTGGCCCTGGTGCTGGTCGGAATTCCCATCGTGCTGTGGTTACTGCTCTCTTGGCGGGAAGCCGTCATCAATCTGAGGCGACTACCCTGGTTGCGAGGAACACTGATGACAGCTGTTCTGGTCTGTCCGTGGTACATACTGGCAGAGTTAAAGACGCCTGGGTTTCTGGATTACTTTATCATTGGCGAGCATATTCGCCGTTTTCTGGATCCGGGGTGGGCGGGCGACCTTTATGGCAGCGCTCATGACCAGCCAAAAGGCATGATCTGGATGTTCTGGTTGTGGGCCTCGTTCCCCTGGGGCATAGTCGCATTGTTGAGCCTGGCACTGGCGTGGTTCAGGGGCAAAAGACACGGCATCGTAAGCAGGACACTATCGAGCCAGGGCGTTAGCTTTTTGCTGGTAAGCGCACTGGCACCGATGCTGTTTTTCACGCTTGCAGGTAATACACTCTGGACTTATATATTGCCTTCACTGCCGTTTACCGCCATTTTGATCGGCCGCTGGGTGTCAGAATGTAAGCCTTTCTGGTTGTCTTCTTTGCGTGGTGGCTTGGTTGCGTTTGTGCCTGTCTTACTGACCGGATTTGTGTGTGTTGCCGTCTTGGGCTGGACGCCGCTCAAAACAGAGAAGGAACTGGTAAGTTATTATCAGCAGGTCAGGGAAGCCGATGACAGCCCGTTGATCTATCTGGACGATCTGCCATTTTCAGCCAGATTTTACTCAGGTGGAACGGCTTTGGAAGTCACGAGGAACGGTTTGGCCAATTTCCCCCGCATTGGCGCATTTGAACATCTGTATGTAGCGGTACCCCAAAAATGGTCGAGCGAAAAAGTCGCTGGTTTTTCACCGTCCGCCCGGAAAATTATGGAGAATAAGCGCTATCAATTACTGGTCATTGATGGATTCCGCCGCGATCAGCAATCGGTGTCTGACACCAAGGGAGTTCGCTCGAATGACATCTAATCAAGCTTCTCTTCAAAATTCTGGCCAAAGTTCTAGCCACGTTTCTCGGAAAGCGCCTGTTCAGTCTCCTCTCAGGCTGCTGATTATTGAAGACCAGGTCGATCTGGCGGAAAACCTATTCGAGTTTCTGGGTGAAAACCGCTACAACCTCGACTTTGCCTCGGACGGTTTGACGGCCTTGCATCTTCTGGCTACACAAAGCTATGACGTGATTGTGCTCGATCTGATGCTACCCGGTGTCAATGGTTATGATATTTGTCGGCGTATCCGTCAAGACCTGCAATGTCAGACCCCCGTTATTCTGATGACGGCACTGAGTGCAATGGCCGACAAGGAAAAGGGGTTTGATTGCGGTGCAGATGATTACCTGGTGAAACCGTTTGAACTGCGTGAACTGCAACTAAGGATTGAAGCCTTGCATCGGCGCCATTCGCCTCAGAGACCGGTTCTGGCGGCCGGCGAAATTCGGTTTGACCCGGGCACGCTGGAAGTGGCGCTACGTGGATCGAAAACAACTTTGTCCGGCACGCCGGCTCGCCTGTTTGAATTGCTGGTGCGAGCCTATCCGAGCTTTCTCAGCCACGAGGCGCTAACAGATTCCGTATGGGGCGCTCATCATGGCGAAACCGAAGGCAACAGCCTTCGCACCCATATCTACACCCTTCGAAAATCCTTGCAAGTTGGTTTGGGCAATGGGTTAGTAAAAACAATCCATGGCCGCGGATACAGTCTGGAAGCCCCGGCAACAGAGAACCCTGAGACACAATGAAGTCATCTTTGACCGCACGCCTCGCGCGAACGCTTTTTTTTCTGATTGCCGCCACCACAGCGACGTCGATGTTTATTGTCGAACTGTTTGTTAATGACGTTGAGGACACCATTCTGGGTCTGGAGCTCAAGGCTGAAGCCGAGTATTTCACGGAACAACTTCAGCAAGGGCATTTTCAAACCATTAAAACGGCGCAGCTTGTAGCCGTTTTTCTACCAGAAGGCCAAGCAGACGCAGTGATGCCAGAATATTTCCGGGGCCTCTCTTTGCCGTTTTCCCAGGAAATCGAAGTAGGACAGACAACGCTGCTGATCTACGGCCGGCAGCTTGAAACGCCTTCTGGCAAGCTTTTCCTGGCCAAAGATATCACCATCATGGAGAACCGTGAGAATTTGATTCTTCTCGTCTTGGTGGGTGTGGCTGGCTTAATGCTGCTCATCGGCCTTTTTATTGCCCGCACGGGGGCAAGATATCTTGTACGTCCGTTCAAAAAGTTAACCCATGAAGTGCTGAACACGGTGCCCGGATCCTCAATGCAACAAATTGCAACGGACTACCCGGATCAAGAATTTTGCGATATTGCCGAGGCGTTTAACCGGTTTTTATTCGCGCTTGAACATCATATCGAGCGTGAAAAATCCTTTGTAAAACTGGCCAGCCATGAACTTCGTACGCCTCTGGCCGTGATGAGTGGTGCCTTGAATGTGCTGGAACAACGCCGAAGCTTGTCGGCGGCGGATCAGAAAACTCTTGCCCGTGTCCGTCGGGCCATGCAAACCATGCGTGACGATACCGATGTCCTGCTTGAACTTGCCCGCAGTGAGGCATCCGAGGGCAATGCCAGAACCATTGTGCTGCAGGAGATCGTTCAAAACACCATTGATGACCTCGAACATGGGGATTCGGCCTGCTCCGGGCGAATCACTGTCTCCAACGATAGCAACGGGCTGAGAGTCAAAACCCAGCCCGCTCTGGTGCGAATATTACTGCGCAACCTGTTGCAGAATGCGCTAAGGCATACCCATTCCGGGGTGGAGGTTCGCCTGATCGAAAACCGAATCTCGGTGCGAGACTTCGGCGCCGGCCTTCCCAATGCAATAGCGGAGCACTTGAGCTCTACCGGGGCGCCGAGCGCCATTACCACAACGGCCGGAGAGTTCAGTAACACCACCTTTGGTTTGCTGATCGTGCGGTTGGTTTGCGAACGACTGGGCTGGAATTTGGAGATCGCACAGTCAGACAACAGGGGAACGGAGTTCCTGATCCACGTTCACAATCGTGCCTGACAGGCGCGGCTCGCTAAACAGGCTCCCAAGCTAACCGGCGGGTGCCAGCAAACGATTCAACAAAAGCCGCACTCAGGCTTTGCTAAAGAAAGATCACTAAATTAAGAGGGTGTGTTCTGTAGATGCCGAAAGTGACCATTGAAATGCATGGCCAGGCAAGTAGCGTAAATGGTTGAAAACTGAAAATCTGCCTGGTTTCCCCATTGGGAAACCAGGCAGATTAAGCCAAGCCCTTAAACGTAGAAGTCCAGATCTTCCTGGGCTTTCAGCAGGTCCCGCATCTTGATGGGATCGTCACCTGTGAAGAAAATCAGGCCCCAATGCGTTCCGAAAGCTGACCGGTCAGGAACGGTCTCTTCCGTCGGTGCGACCAATTCGTGAGACTCGAAGTAGGGGTGATCAACCGTTTCGCTGGGCATCTCCAGCTTGCTGACCACACGGCGTCTTGGATACACGCCGAAGCAACCTGCGTAGCATTTCGCATCAACCACTTCCCGCGGGAAAAAGGCGTCTACTTCTTCTTTCGTGCTTTTGGGGTCAAACATCAGCATTGATGCTTGGTAAGCGCTAAACCCGTAAGCTTTCTCAATCAGCTCGAACGCCTTGAATCCGGGCGGGCGGTAAGCAACCTCGCCAAAGTACATTTCGCCGTCAGCCGTTACAAAGTATTCGGGGTGAATGAAACCGAACTGAATGTCGAAGGTTTTAACCAGCAACTCGATCTGCTTGGTGATCGCGTTGCGCCAGCTTTCCAGTTGATCGGTAGCAGGAACAAACACCGAATAACCCAAGGTGACGTATTCGGAAATATTCAGAAACTTGATTTTTCCGTCGTGGATCCAGGCTTCGACGGCAAATTCCCAGCCATCCAGGTGACTTTCCATCAGCAGGGGGTAATCTTCAGCCGGTATGTAGTCGATTTCTTCAACCTTGCGGATCATCCGGTGGCCTAGACAACCGGCCTTGTCGAACGCTTTGACGTGAATCGGGTCGTCCGGGTCACCGTCAAGCTTCAGCAACGTCTGGTTAACACGCTTCATGAAGCGAACGATGTCTTCTTTATCGTGTGCTTCCTCAAAAATCCCGACGCGAATGCCGCCCAGTTGAGCGCGGCGCTTCATCAGTGATTTGTCGCGGAACAAGATGGACTGTCCGAACATGCGGGGGCTGTTCAGCAAGACGGAGTTGATGGCACCGGACCATTCGACGGTTTCTTCGAACAGCGGTATTGCCACATCAACACCTTCCGCCTGGAGCCTTTTTGCGATCTCCAGGGACCGATCATTCAAGCGGAGAAAATCCCATGCGATGAAAGGAATTTTGTTTGCCGTACAAAAATCAGCAGCCCAATCCGGTGCAATTACGATGTAGCGGCGGTCGAACTTTTGCGCGGCCTTGATTGCATTAACACTCCAGCCAAGCAGTGCAATGTAGCCTTTGTTCGGATCTTTTGGAGTTTCGGTCCCTTTAACCGAATCCATTTCTGGGTCGAGCCACGCTGTTACCGACTGGGGTAGCTCTTTCTCAGGTGTCATTGACATTCGACGTGCTCCTTGATGATGTGTCTAAAAACTGCGCTGGATTGGGAGCGCAAAGCGGAAACCGAGCCGTTAAATAATTTCGTTTATGGAGGAGGTTGAGCAACCTGAAATCAGGCGAGACACTTAGACTGAAAACGTTCTCACTGCGCGGCTTTAAAAGGTCACTGGTTGTAATCCTCCGCCCTAATATAGACGGTATAGTCACAAATTGAAACGAAAACGCCGGAACAAATTGCTTCCTTAGCGCCATAAGAGCATCTTTGGGCGAGCCCAAACAGCCCATTGAGTAAGCAAGGAAAATACTTTGACTGTCACCTGTTTTGACCGAGATACCATCGCTTTAGTGGCAAGTTTTGACGAGACGCTGGAACGGCTTGCGCTTGCACGCCAGACTGACCGACTGGCTTCGAACAGGGAGGTACTGGCAGCGGCACTTCACGTTATGGAGGCTCCTGGCGGACTGGATGCGCTTTACGCCCGAGTACCGACAATGGAAACCAAGGGCATATTTACCAACGGTGATTGGGGCCAACCCGCTATTCTGCGACCCGCAATTGCCGTACGCACGCTACGTCTGGGAGCGCCAGACTACACGTCTATCGAAGCCTTGAGTGAGCTTCGCCTCCTTGCTGTGGCTATGGGTGATTACCGTCATCGCGGAATTTCAGCAGAGCAGGCCAGGCGCTTTCTGACTCAGGTGACGGCGTTGAACCTGGACTTGCTGTCTGGCCAGATGAGCGAAGCCGATCGGGAGCGGCCGCAGGGGCTAGGGCAGATCGTCAATTCTCTCTATCAGTATCTGCTAAGCAGGCTTGGCTACGAGAGCATTCTTGACAGCCTGGTGGATGAAGTACGTCGTTTGCTGGCCCAGCGCCCGATACAGACAGACAGCATTAAGCAGATGGTCGGCCAGATTGCCAAATGCTTATTTGATCCGAACATAGAGACCGAAGGGATGGACAAGGCCGCGCGGCTTGTTCGTGCTTTGTTTGGCCCAGCGAAAGGTTGCCGTGATGACCCGGGTTTCGCGGTTTACAGCGAACGCTTGGCCGCCATGGACGAACCAGCACTGTCGGAAGAGGCGCAGGGCTTTGCCAAGGCAATGCATGAGACGGGCATGGTCTCGCCCTACCACCCTATGCTCTTACGGCATCTGCGGGGGCTTCGGGATGACTTTATACCTTTGGCGCTGGGTCTGAGCAGCACTGGCATCGAGGTTCTTCAATGCTACCAAGAGATCGTGTTTGAGCTGATCGACCAGGTTGTACACCCGGAAACACGCCAGGCGTTGTACGGTCTGGCTGTATTTCTTGAACGTGGTGGTCTGTTCACACCGTCTGTAGCGTCGGGCCTGTGGCGGCAGCTTGAACTGAAACTTTGCCCGGCAGCAGCTGGTGCTCTGAGCGAGGTTTTTGGTGACGCCCACCCGCCAAGGGTGTATCTACTCGCCGGTGTATTAAGCCTTCTTGGGCAACCGCTGGGTGTTGGCCAAGGTAATAACCCGACGTGTCAGTCGGTTATTGGTCTTTCCATGTGGGCCTTCAACGACGCCGATTTTCTATTGCAGCTGGTCGCCTGGGCGGCCCGCGATGACGATGTCATCATGCGCTTCGAAGGTCAGCGGATTACCTCACAGCACCTGGAACCAGGTCTTGCCAAAGAGTTGCCCACCGATGTGGACCCGGTTTCACTGATTCTGGTGCCTCATCTTGATCGCATTTATGCGGAGATGGGGCGCTTGTGCGGCGAGCGCGACGATGATTTGCATCGATGGATCAACCCGGAAATGTACGGCTGGTGGGTAGGGCAGGATTTTCTCAGCGTTATTAACTGCGAAACAGGGAAAATTCATGATTATCCGGACTTTATACGTCATTTCTACGCCTGTTATCACCCTTATTACAACGGCAGCATACCCGTAATACATCCACAACCGGCCGGTATTGCGGTCACCGACAGCGGAGGGCGCCTTGTGGGGCGCCACGCTATCACCATCATTCGCGTCGGCCTTGATAGCCATGGCGAGATGCGTATCTATTTTTATAATCCCAATAATGACAGCGGCCAGGATTGGGGGCAGGGGATTAACTGCTCGACTCAAGGCCATGGAGAGCGGTATGGCGAAGCATCGCTGCCATTCGCCGAATTTGCGTCACGTTTGTGCGTATTTCATTACGATTCGAGGGAGTTGGGCGACATTTTGGTGGTCCCGGAAAGAGACGTTACACGCGCGCTAGAGCTTGGCCGAACCAGCTGGGCTGCAAGCTATGAGAATAAGCCAGAGTAGCGTTATAGAAAAACAGGCGCGACACCGGTCGCACCCGCTTAAAGAGATTTGCCCTGATTGGGGGGTCCTCAGATCAATGCAACGACGTCAACATTAACGCCATCCGACCCGGTCAAAAATACGCACTGCTTCTGGATTGTTCTCACCTAACACATTGACGTTGATGTCATCGATGTTCAAATTACCCCATGAATCAAGAACTGGGTTCTTAAGCACGCCCTTAACTGCAGGGTACTCATGGTTGCTTTCAGCAAAGATTTCCTGCGCTGTATCAGACGCTAAAAACTCGAGGAAAAGGACAGCATTTTCACGATTGGGTGCTGTGGCGACAACGCCAGCGCCACCGATATTCGCGTGGACGCCGCGCCCGGACTGGTTTGGAAAAATGATGCCAACACTGCGGGCTACTTCCCGGTCGGCTTCATCAGCAGAATTGAGCAAACGGGCATAATAATAATGGTTACCAACCGCCAGGTCACATTCACCCGCAGCGACGGCGCGAATCTGGTCAGTATCGCCACCTTGTGGAGCCCGTGCCATGTTGTCGACAACGCCTTGCGCCCATTGCTCAGCGCCTTCTTTTCCAAGATGGTCTATCAGGCTTGCCACTAGCGATTGGTTGTAGATGTTGCTAGAGGATCGGATGCACACCTCGCCCTTAAATTCAGCTTTTGTCAGATCTTCAAGGTTACTGATCCGGGCAGGATCGAACGTCGACCGGTTGTAGTAAATTGCTCGCAAACGTTGGCTAAAGCCAAACCAATGGCCTTCCGGATGACGCATAGATTCTGGCAGGCGGCTATTGAGTATGTCCGAACTCACTGGCTGAAAAACACCCTCTTGATCCGCTCGCCACAAGTTGCCTGCGTCTACCGTTATTAGAACGTCGGCCGGACTAGCCACGCCTTCACGCTTGATTCGTTGAATCAATGCGTCTGAGTCACCCTCAATGAGGTTTACCTCGATGCCGGTTTGGTCCGTGAAAGCCTCGTAAATAGCTTGGTCAGAATCGTAGTGTCGGGCCGAATACAAGTTAACTTCATTTGCGGATACACCGCCTGCCGTCATGGTGGCAGCCAAAACAATAGCCATTAGTTTGATTTTAAAATTGATCACTGTGCTGATTTCCTTCTGTTTTGACATCAACAATGTTAATAGTTGTCATTCTCAAGTGAATTTAAAAGGAGTAGCGATCAGAAGTCAACGAATGATTATCATTATTTTTTAGGACTGTTATAAAAAACAATGCGTATTAAGATTACGATTTATATAAGCTAACAATTCCGATACAAAATCTGGTTTTACGTCATGAGTGTTTTTCAAAACAAATCCATTAATAGCCTCGCCATCGGCGAAGATTCAGCTGATTTTGCTCTCATGCTTGACCGTGTTCATTGCCATTTTGGCAGGCACAAAGCAGTGACAGATATCAGCTTGGAGATAAAAGCGGGTGAGGTAGTATGCCTGTTAGGCCCATCCGGCTGCGGCAAAACTACGTTGCTTCGTATAGCTGCCGGACTGCAAAAACCTTCGGAGGGCAGAGTTTATGTAGGCCGTGATCTGGTTTCTGCACCGAATGGGACACATTGGCCACCGGAAAAACGCAACGTAGGCGTTGCCTTTCAGGAGTCGGCCCTGTTTCCACATTTAACGGTGCTTGAAAACGTTTGTTTTGGTATCAGTGTGTTACCAAAGAATAAACGGAAATCCCACGCATTGGATTTGCTGAGTCGTTTAGGGATGGCCTCGTGTGCGGAGGCTTACCCACATACTCTCTCTGGTGGTCAGCAGCAAAGGGTTGCCCTTGCCAGGGCGTTAGCACCGTCGCCGCAGGTAATGTTATTGGATGAGCCTTTTTCAAGTCTTGACGCACGTCTGCGTGATCAAATTCGGGATGACACGCTGCATGTTCTCAAAGAGCTGAATACGGCAACGCTATTAGTGACACACGACCCAGAAGAAGCGATGTTTATGGCGGATCGCATTGCTTTGATGCGCGAGGGTCATATTGTTCAGACAGGCACGCCGACGGATCTTTATTGCAGCCCGGCTGATCCCTTCGTCGTGAATTTTTTCGGGCAGGTGAACAAACACATTGGCGTCGTTCGCGACGGCGTTGTCCGGACGCCATTCGGCCAGCTGGACGCCCGCAATTTTTCTGAAGGTAGTATTTTAAAGGTTCTGATCCGCCCGGAGGCGGTGAAAGTTACGCCCCTGACTGACAAGGTTCACAACGCCCAGAGCAGCCATATTTTGATGTCGAGATTGCTCGGCGCCAGCAGTCTGTTACACGTTTGCGCACACGACGCGGACGGTCAAGAAGCGCATTTGCATGCCCGTGTACCCGGTGTTTTTCTGCCAGAAGAAGGGCAACCCGTGTCTTTGAGCCTGGATATGTCGCAGGTATTTCTCTTCCAGCAGCGCGACAAGCTCTAAGCGTTAGCGTGTGCCGCTGCCGGGACGAGAGTGACGCATTGCCAAGCTGAGAATAACAACAGGAATAATGCCCACAGCGACGATGAACAGCGATGACGTGGCAGATTCGGCCAGCCGTTCGTCAGACGCCAGACTGTAGGCACGTACGGCAAGCGTGTCGAAATTGAACGGTCGCAGGATGATCGTGGCAGGCAGTTCCTTCATTACGTCCACAAATACCAGAATACCCGCGGCCAGCAAACTGCCGCGCATAATGGGCGTATGCACTTTACGCAACGCGCCGCCAGCGGTTTGGCCAAGTGTTCGTGCAGCAGCATCCATGGAAGGGGTCACTTTCCCCATGCTGGCTTCAATGGTGTTGAAAGATACCGCCAGGAAACGCACTGCGTACGCATATATCAACACAAAGGCTGTGCCGGTGAAGATTAATCCGACCATAAAACCATAATTGTCACGTAGAAAAAGATTCAGCCGTTGATCTAGCCAGGCCAAGGGAATCATGATGCCCAACGCGACGACGGAGCCCGGAATGGCATATCCCATCGACGCGACGCGGTTCGCTCCTCTGACCCAGCGGCTGGCATTCAACCTTGCCCCGTAGCTAAGCAACACAGCCAGGACAACGGCGACTAGCGCCGCGCCCGAGGCAAGGCTAATACTGTTAAACGCAAAGGTCAGAAAACGGGTTCCAAAGAGCTTATCTCCCGTAGTGACTGCCATTTCGAGCAATACCAGCGCTGGGACAATGAAACCGATCAGCAGTGGTAAGAAACAGACGGCAAATGCCAGAACGGCCTGTCCGGAACGTAAAGCGTATTCTGGCAGTGCCTGGTAACGAACGGATGCATGGTATTGTTTGCCACCGCGCGAGGCGCGCTCAAGAACTACAACGATGAACACAAACACCAGTAAGCAGGCGGCTAACTGAGCAGCCGCAACCTGCTCACCTAATCCGAACCAGGTTCGGTAGATACCCGTGGTAAATGTGTCAACGCCAAAGAACTGAACCGCGCCGAACTCGTTGAGTGTTTCCATTAACACCAAAGACACGCCACCAATAATGGCGGGGCGCGCCAACGGTAAAGCCACGCGGTTAAACATTTTCCACGGTGTTAATCCCAGGGTCCGTCCCACATCGAGCGCACTGACTGATTGTTCCATAAAGGAAGCACGGGCAAGCAGGTAAACGTACGGATAGAGCACCATGGTGATGAGTAGGGAAGCGCCGCCCAATGAGCGAATATTTGGAAAATAATAGTCACCGTGCTGCCAATCAAACCATTCACGCAAGGTGCTCTGCAGTGGTCCTGCAAATTGCAGAAAGTCGGTATAGGCGTAAGCGATCACATAAGTCGGCACAGCCAATGGCAGCAAAAGAGCCCACTCAAATATGCGCCTGCCAGGGAAGCGGCACATCACCACGAGCCAGGCACAAGCCGTACCAATGAGCGTGCTACCCACAGCAACGCTTACGCTCAGCACGACGGTGTTACTCAGATAACGCCCCAAGACCGTGCTGGCGAGATGTTGCCAGACCTCCCCCGAGGGAAAAAATACATGAGCAAGTATAACAAGCACAGGCAGTGCTACCAGTAAAGCAATAATAAAGGTGCTTATCGCCCAAACGTTAGGAAGCCGGGCGCGGTAGCTTTTCGGAGATGGGTTAGCCATAGAGTTATCGTAAGTCTGTTAAGGCGGTGCACTATAAACCAGTGATTGGGGTAATGATAATAAGTTCACTCCGCTGGCACAGCCCTCGTCAAGGCGTGAGCTGCCACCAGCTACTTCAGTATCAGTGTTGTAAAATCTGGTTCAAAAACTGTTGTGTCCGCGCTTCTTTGGGGTTCGAAAAGAACTCCCCTGGCGGCGCCAACTCCACAATCTCGCCTTGGTCCATGAAGATCACCCGGTCCGCTACGGTTTTGGCAAAGCCCATCTCGTGGGTGACACAAATCATGGTCATACCACTGCCGGCCAGCTCAATCATCACATCCAATACTTCTTTGATCATCTCTGGGTCTAGCGCCGAGGTGGGCTCGTCAAACAGCATGATTTTTGGCTTCATGCACAGCGCCCGGGCAATGGCAACGCGCTGTTGTTGGCCACCGGAAAGTTGACCTGGGTATTTGTCCGCTTGCTCCGGAATTTTCACCCGCTCCAGGTATTCCATAGCGGTGGCGAGGGCTTCCCGCTTGGGTACCTTGCGCACCCAAAGCGGTGCTAAACAGCAGTTCTCTAGCACGGTCAAGTGCGGAAACAGGTTGAAGTGCTGGAACACCATGCCGACTTCCTTGCGCACGGTGTCGATCTGCTTCACATCGTCAGTAAGCTCGACATCGTCCACAATGATCTGACCGCGCTGGTGTTCTTCCAGCCGGTTTATGCACCGGATAAATGTTGATTTTCCTGAACCGGAAGGTCCACAAATAACGATCCGCTCACCTTCTTTCACATCAAGATTCAGGCCCTTGAGTACGTGAAACGAGCCGTACCATTTATGCATGTCGGCGACTTTGATAATGGTCTTGTCAGTGCGCTTGGTCAATTCAACCGGAGCGGTGCGCGCACTCTCCGGGTTTTGTGCCGTGTTGTGCTCAGTCATGTTGGTGTCCCGTCAAGTTTTATGACCAGTGTCGAGTTTTCGTTCAAGGTTCTGGCTGTAACGGGACATGCCGAAACAGAAAATCCAGAAACAGAAGGCCACAAAGACGTAACCTTCCGTAGTGACGTTGCGCCAGGCTGGGTCAGTGATGGTCGACTGCACCGCTCCCAAAATATCGAACAGGCCAATAATGAGGACCAGCGTGGTGTCTTTGAATAAGGAAATGAAGGTGTTGACGATACCGGGGATCACCAGTGTCAGTGCCTGCGGTAATACCACCAGCCCGGTTTTGCGCCAATAGCCCAGCCCCAGAGCGCTGGCAGCCTCATACTGACCTTTCGGGATTGCTTGCAGGCCACCTCGTACCACCTCTGCCATATAGGCCGATTGCCAAAGAGTGATACCGATCAACGCCCGCATCAGCTTTTCAAAGTTGACCCCGTCCGGCAGGAATAGAGGTAGCATTACGGACGCCATGAACAGCACGGTAATCAACGGCACAGCACGCCAGACTTCAATAAAGACGACACACATACCGCGAATAATAGGCATGTCTGAGCGACGCCCAAGTGCCAGTACGATGCCTATTGGCAATGCGGCTAAAATGCCGACATAGGCAAGGATTAACGTCAGCATCAGGCCGCCCCATCGGCTGCTCTGAACTTCTTCCAGTCCAAACCAGCCACCGGGAATCAGGATGTATCCGATCAGCGGCAGGCCGGTCAGCCCGAAGACACCGAACCACTTGCGGCGCGGGAAGCGCTCAATAAACTGAGGTACAAAAGCCACCGCGAGCAGGCCGAACATGATGTCAACGCGCCATTGCAGGGTATCGGGATAAAATCCGTAGATAAAGAAGTTCAGCCGTTGACCGACAAACAGCCAACAAGCGCCTTCACCACTGCAGTCAGCGGCACTTTCGCCGGTGAACGTCGCTTCAAGAATCACCCAGTTCAGCAGTGGCCCCGCACTCGTAATCACCAGATAGGCGGCTACCAGCGTCAGCACTATGTTGTACCAGGTTGAAAACAGGTTTTTACGCATCCAGCCAGTAACACCGAGGTCCTGACGGGGCGGCAATTCCGATGGAAGACTCATCATCGCTCCTGCAGCGCTACGGCGCGGTTATAAATGTTCATGAGACCCGAAATGATCAAGCTGATAGTGAGATAAACAGCCATGGTGATGGCAACCACCTCAACCGCCTGTCCTGTCTGGTTCAAGGTGGTGCCCATAAACACCGATACCAGGTCTGGATAGGCGATCGCGGTTGCCAGCGACGAGTTTTTGACCAGGTTTAGATATTGGCTGGTCAAGGGCGGAATAATGACTCGCATCGCCTGTGGAATGATGACCAGTCGCAGGGTGAAACTGGACCTGAGACCAAGCGCACTCGCAGCCTCCGTTTGGCCACGATCTACCGCCAGAATGCCGGAGCGGACAATTTCCGCGATAAAACTGGCGGTGTAGAGCGACAGGGCAATCCAGAGTGCGGCAAGCTCCGGCAGTATTGAAGCGCCACCGGTGAAGTTAAAACCGGTCAGTGACGGCATTTCCCAGACGAAGGGCCTGCCGACCAGCATGAACATCAGCAGTGGCAAGGCCAGAATCAGCAACGTACCGACCCGTAAAGCCGGAAACAACTGGCCAGTGCGGAGTTGGCGTTTTTTGGCCCAGCGGTGTACGAAAACTGCCGCGGCGATACCCGTAATCAACGCTGCCATTACCCAGCCGAATCCAGGCTCTGCACTTGCAGTCGGGAAATAAAGGCCACGATTACTGAGAAAAAACATGTCAGCTACATCGAGGCTTTGACGCGGGCTGGGAAGAGTCTGCAGTACGGCAAAGTACCAGAAGAAAATTTGCAGCAGGAGCGGAATATTACGAATGGTTTCAATATACACCAGCGCTAACTTGGCAATGAGCCAGTTGCTGGAAAGTCGTGCTATACCCACAACGAAACCGATGATCGTAGCCGCTACAACACCCATGGCGGAGACAAGCAAGGTATTAAGCAGACCGACAAAAAAAGTGCGGCCATAGGTCATGGTGGAGTCGTAGGGAATCAAGGTCATGATGATGCCGAAGCCCGCAGTCTCGTCCAGAAAGCCGAAACCTGTGCTAATACCGCGGCTTTCCATATTGCTGAGGGTGTTATGGAACAGTGTCCAGCCAAACCAGAAAACAGTGCCCAGCGCGAGGGTCTGAAATACAAACATCCGTACCTTGGGGTTGTTCCAGGGCTTTGGCCGCGCGCCGTTTGAAGAAGTTATATTGGATTCGTTCATAGATTAACCCGAAAAATGCCCCTGGTTTCCAGGGGCAGCTGAACGTCAAACATTCCGGTCACGTAGCAACCGGAATGTCATGGCTATCGGGTATTAGCGAACCGGTGGCGCGTACATAATACCGCCGTTATTCCACAAGGCGTTTAGACCGCGGTCGAGCCCAAGCGGGGTGTCTGGTCCGACGTTACGATCGTACATTTCGCCGTAATTACCGACGGTCTGGATGATCCGGAAGCCAAAGTCAGCCGGTACGCCGAGCTTCTCGCCCATGTCGCCGGTGGTGCCGAGCAGACGCTGGATTTCAGGGTTCGTGGATGACTTCATCTCTGCAACGTTGGCCTGGGTGACACCCAGCTCTTCCGCGTTGATCTGCACAAACAGCGCCCATTTCACAATATTGAACCACTGGTCATCGCCTTGGCGGACGACAGGGCCAAGAGGTTCCTTGGAAATGATGTTCGGCAAAGTGATCGCGCTGCTGGGGTCTTCCAGTTTGCTGCGCAAGGCGGCCAGTTGTGAACGGTCAGAGGTTAGAACATCACAACGGCCAGCAGCGAAGCCACTGACAGTCTGTTCGGATGTGTCGAATACCAGAGGGTTAAATGTCATGCCCTTGGTGCGAAAATAGTCCGCCAGGTTCAGTTCGGTTGTCGTGCCCGCCTGAATACAGATCGTTGCGCCGTCTAACTGCTCAGCGTCGTCTACACCCAAACTTTTGCTAACCAGAAAACCTTGGCCGTCATAATAGTTGACGCCTGTAAAATTAAGGCCCAGGGAAGCATCGCGGGTCAGGGTCCAGGTGGTGTTACGGGAAAGCACGTCGATCTCACCGGACTGTAACGCAGTAAAGCGTTCTTTCGCTGTCAGCGGCGTGAATTGTGCCTTGTCCGCACTGCCAAAGACTGCGGCCGCTACGGCGCGACAGGTATCCACATCGATACCAGTCCAGTCGCCGTTTTCATCTGGCTGGGAGAAACCCGGCAAACCGGAGGTAACACCACACTGCACGTGCCCCCTTGATTTAACGTCATCCAGGGTTGCGGCCTGCAGACTTCCTGCCATTAGGGTGCCACCGAGAGTTGTCGCAATAGCGACCAGTAAGAGTTGTTTTTTCATTATCGTAAATCTCCGAAGTTTCAGTTAGTTACACACCCACTGTGCTAAAGCAAAGCGCAAGCCAGTCTGTATAACTTTATGATTATTATAGTAATAAAACTTCATCCCTGAAAACGAGCGTTTATCTTGGTGCTTATTGCCTACAAAAACGCCGCTTATTGGTGCGTTCAGGCCGGACGGTGGTGCACTGTCCGCGAACTGCAACTTCAGAGGCAGATTGTGCATTTCACGAGAACTTTATGGGTATTCAGAAATCCCTCCTACAATTGTCGACTTTTCATAGCGTTTGTACGTGTCAAATTTCAAAAAATTACGTATTAGCGCTTAGTTTAGATGATAATGCCGCATTCTCCAGTAACAAAAAAGCATGTATTTTCTGTCTCGGCAAAGTGGCTCTCATCAGCGTTGAATCTCGTGAATACAACCCGGGTCTAGAACACCAATCCGGACCACTTTGCACCGCTCTGGTAAAGCAAAATACAGTTTATTTTGCGACCGCAGGTTCGAGGGAGATCGTTCCGAGTTTTTTCAGTCAAAACGAACTGAACATTGCGCCTATCATTTTCTGAGCGTATGCGTGTCAAATAACGTTTGGCTTCAATGTTTTTTATTTTCTGTGAAGCCATACCCCGGGTCGTGTCATCGGCTATGGGCAGTGTTAAAGGCGGACGAAGTTCGCGATACGCCCCGGGTAATAGACCCAATCGGCGTTCGCATGACTGTCCAGTTCATCCCCCTTTGGTCAGGTTTTAGCCGTCGCGTTTTTAAACTATCTTGACAACATTATAGTTTCGGAACGATACTATAATACTGCCGTATTGGTGAAGGTCACGAGGCCTTGGTAACCCTTGGGAGGACAAAGTGCTGACAGCGAATGATCTAAGAGACTACATCATCAATGGCCTGACCTGCGATCACGTAGAAGTGCAGGGCGATGACGGCCAACACTTCGAAGCGGTCATCGTGAGCCAGCAATTTGCCGGCAAAAATAAGATACAGCAGCATCAACTGGTTTATCTGGCACTCGGAGATCGGATGGGCTCGGAGATTCACGCGCTGGCCATGCGCACTTTTACGCCCCAAACCTGGGCGCAATCGGGCACCCAATAACGTCGGAGAAATCACGAATGAACGTACAGGAAAAAATTCTTAGTCAGATCACAACGGATACCGTCGTGCTCTATATGAAGGGCAAGCCCCAGTCTCCACTGTGTGGTTTCTCGAATACGACGGTGCAGATATTGAATGCCTGCGGCGTGCGAGATTTTGCTGCTATCGATGTGCTGGCTGATCCGGAAATCCGCGATGGCATCAAGGTGTACAGCGACTGGCCGACCATTCCTCAGCTCTATATTAAGGGTGAGTTTGTCGGTGGTGCCGACATTGTGCGTGAAATGTATGAGCAAGGTGAACTGCAAAAATTGCTTCAGTCAGCGCTGGCTTGATGACCTCAAAACCATTGATAGGCGGGCTTGCAACGATGCAGAGCTTGACTGCACCAGAGCTCGCAGCATGGTTCGTAGATGCCGCGCGCCCGAACCCTGTATTACTCGATGTGCGTGAGCCGTGGGAATTCCAGATCTGTCATATTAGCGGTGCGTTAACGATGCCGATGAATACCATTCGTGACAAGCTTTCCGAACTGGATCTGGAGCATTCAATTGTCTGCATCTGCCACCACGGCGTACGTAGTATGCAAGTTGGGTTGTTTTTACAAAAACAAGGTTTTAAACACGTTAGCAACCTTACAGGTGGCGTTCACGCCTGGGCTCTGCAAATCGACGGCACGATGCCGACCTACTGAGCTTCTGGTTTATCGACTTTCGCAAAATGATGGTAGGCAATAAGCGTATGAACTGGGATTGGTTGTTATTTTGGCGGCAGAGATCAAAGCCACGTTCTCCCCCGTTAATTGAAAATACAAGGAATTTAACCATGCAGAACACTGACCGTAATCAATCTCACGCGCCTGACACGTCATCTGGGTCAGCCGTTAGCGCCGATAAGCTGCCGGGGATACGTCACATCATCGCCGTCGGAAGTGGCAAGGGCGGCGTCGGAAAATCCACGGTGAGTGTAAATTTAGCCCTGGCACTGCAGCGGCTAGGGGCGCGCGTCGGAATCGTAGACGCCGACATTCTTGGCCCCAGTATCCCCGGCATGCTCGGCATCCCAACCGGTGAGAGGCCAGCGACGACCCCGGAGGGAAAGATGATCCCGGCGGAACAGCACGGCCTGAAGGTGGTGTCGATGGGCATGCTCACCGGAGATGACGAGCCGGCTGTTTTACGCGGGCCAATGGTTGGAAAATACCTCAAAATGTTCGTCGACGGCGTGCAATGGGGATCGCTGGACTACCTGATTCTTGACCTGCCACCCGGCACGGGCGATGTCCAGTTGACGCTGGCACAGAGTATGCCGCTGTCGGGCGTGGTGATCGTAACGACGCCACAGACTGTAAGCCTCAAGATCGCTCGCCGAGGCTTGCGGATGTTCGAGAAAGTGCACGTCAAGATTCTTGGACTTGTCGAGAACATGCGCACCTTCACCTGTCCTCACTGCGGCGAGAACACGGATATCTTTCGTCACGGTGGCGGTGAGCAGATGAGCGAAGAGCTTAATGTCCCGTTTCTGGGTGCCTTACCTCTCGATGTCGATGTCGTTACCAGCGGTGATGAAGGTCTCCCGATCGTGGCGGGACAGCCAACATCGGTTAGCTCCAAGGTGTATGCATCCATCGCTACGGCGCTTGTAGAGCAACTTCACGCGTCGATCACCGTACTAAAACCCTTTGTCTGGACATGGGACAGCAACGACGGGGCTCCGGACTGGGCGGAAGATGCGGCGCGGCCGGCTGGATCACAAAACACCCCGATCGGTTTACTGCGTCGCGATCCGCGCACTTTATCTGTTCTCTGGGAGGATGGTCATCGCGATGACTTTGACGTCCGCGATCTGCGCCTGGCATGTCATTGCGCCCTTTGTGTCGAGGAGATGAGCGGACGCAAGCTGCTCGATCCAAAGACGATACGACCTGATGTGACTCCGCAACAGATCGTGAGCATCGGTAACTACGCGGTCAAATTCGATTGGAACGACGGCCATAACAGCGGAATATATTCATTTAACAACCTACGCGCCTTGGGTGCGAGCGCTGCAGCGGGCGATGTTGAAAATGTCTGATTTTCTGCTTGCGGATCAACCGGTCAGTATTCGCGCCGAGTCTTCGCTCGCCGATCCTGACACGTGCAAGTTCATTGTCAGCCGTACCTTGCATCCTGGCGGCCCGTTCTTTTTTGGCAACAAAGAACGAGCCGTGGGTTCGCCGCTCGGAGAGCAACTGTTCGCACTTACTGGCGTGGCTAACGTGCTGATTGCCGATAGCGTGGTGACCGTCTGCAAAGAGCCGACTGCCTCTTGGTCAGGGTTGAAAGCGGATATCGGAATGGCCATCCGTACGCAACTGCGCAGCGGCGTGCCGGCGATCCTGGAGATGCCTGTTGATAACGGCAGGCAAGGAAAAACCGATGCAGAGCTCACGACGGCTGTTCAGGAACTGCTCGATAAAGAGGTCAATCGTTCAATCGCTAACCACGGCGGGAAGATTTCTATTGTGGGGGTACGGCAAGGGAAGCTTTCTATCACCATGAGCGGAGGCTGCCAGGGATGCGCGTCCTCTCAGGTAACGCTGAGGCAGGGATTCGAAGTCATGCTCAAAAGAGTCGCCCCGGAAATCGAGGAGATTATTGATGTGACCGACCACGCAGCGGGAACGCAACCGTTCTACCCGCGCCATAAGGAGTCATTGTGATAAAGCGACCGCCCCAGAAAACCGCCCCTACTATCTCGACGCTCAACGATCTTGCAACGTTGGCAAACTATTCGCTTATGGATTCCCTCAACTGCGACCCTGACGCGACAGTAAATGGACACGACCACGCCCCACGACAAGTTTTCACGGGCCACTATGTTCCCGTCACTCCCACGCCAATCGAAAACCCGGAGTACGTCGCGCATAGCAAAAACCTGTTCCGCGAATTGGGCTTCGCCGACAGCATGGCGCAGTCGGCCGACTTTGTTCGCGTGTTCTCCGGCGACATTGCATTCGTTCCAGAACCGATGCGCAAGGTCGGTTGGGCATGTGGCTACGCGCTTTCCATCTTTGGTACCGAGTACATTCAACAGTGCCCGTTCCAAACCGGCAATGGGTACGGCGACGGGCGCGCCATTTCGGTGCTTGAAGCCGTCATCAACGGTCAGCGCTGGGAAATGCAGCTTAAGGGTGGCGGCCGTACGCCATACTGCCGCGGCGCTGACGGCCGGGCCGTTTTAAGGTCGAGTGTTCGGGAGTTTCTGGCGCAGGAGCACATGCACGCGCTTGGGGTGCCAACATCGCGTTCGCTGAGTTTGTACGTGTCGAAAACCGAGAAAGTCAGGAGGCCCTGGTATTCGGAAGGCTCACATTCAAGAGATCCGGACACGCTGGTATCGGACGCTGTCGCCATCTCGACGCGGGTTGCACCTTCGTTTATTCGGGTTGGTCAACTGGAGCTCTTCGGTCGCCGTGCACGCAAGAAAGAACACCCGCAAGCGATGGAAGAGCTTGAGCAGATTGTGTTGCACCTGATCGACCGTGAATACGGTGACGTCATCGATCAGAACCTGGCAACCAGCGAAAAAGTGGTGTTGCTTGCGCGGGAGTTTCGCGGTCGACTCACATCGCTTGTAGCGAACTGGATTCGTGTCGGCTATTGCCAGGGAAACTTTAACAGTGACAACTGTGCGGCCGGCGGTTTCACCCTCGACTACGGTCCTTTCGGATTCTGCGATGCATTTGATCCGCAGTACCAGCCATGGACGGGCGGCGGACACCACTTCTCGTTCCTGAATCAGCCAGAAGCCGCCGAACGTAACTTCCACACGTTTTGTTCGGCGTTACGCCCGTTGCTGACGGCGCATCAGGACCGTCTAATTGAGCTCGACGAGATCCAAGGTGATTTTCCAAAAGCGATGCAAACGCAAATGAAGAAGATGTGGGCTGCCAAACTTGGGCTCGCCGCCTTTCACCAAGCCTTATTCAGTGAACTCACAACGTTGATGACGCAATCATCTGTTGATTACACCGTTTTCTTTCGCCAACTCTCAACGGTGCCCGACGACATTCGCGTTCTCAAAAAAAGCTTTTATAAAGGCTCAACTTTTAAAACAGACCTCGAAGGCATGGACAAGCGTTGGGAGGAGTGGCTCACAAAATGGAAATCGCTTGCCGGCGTTATCAGTACAACCGACGCAACGGCAACTCCGCCGCGCGCTCGTGAGGAGCTCTCTCAAGAGATGAAACTCGTCAACCCAAAATACAGTTTGCGGGAGTGGTTCGTTGTGCCTGCGTATCAGCAAGCAGCAGCCGGTAACTACTCTCTAGTTCGAGAACTGCAGGAAGTCATGACCCAGCCATACGCCGAGCAATCGCAAGACATAGAGAAGAAATACTATCGACTGAAGCCGCTAGAGCTCTTCGAAGTTGGCGGCTCGTCTTACTACAGCTGCTCGTCATGACCGAAAAAAAAGCATTTTTGACCTGGGAAGAATCGGTGGTGGGTTTACAAACCGACGCTGAACAGGGCTCCGCCCGTGCGCAACGTTTATTGGCGATGCGATACTTGCGGGGCCGTGGAGTGCCTAAAGATGAGACCATCGCTTTTTATTGGATGCAGCTCGCCGCACAACAAAATTTTGCTTTGGCACACCGCAGTCTGGGCGAGCTTTACGAAAATGGCTCAGGTATCGCGCTGGACATGACCCTGGCGGGCCATTGGTATCGTCTTGCAGCAGAGCAGGGCGATCCAATCGCTAAAAAACATTTGCAACGTTTAGCACAGCCAAATACGTGATGTAAAAAACAGTCAAATACCAAAGTACCCGGAGGCAATTTTGAGCATAGTCCAGGAACACACCATAACCCCGCTGTTTCTCAGTGAAAGTGCGGTGTCCAAAGTACGTGAATTGGTCGAAGAAGAAGGCAACGAGAACCTGAAGCTTCGGGTGTTCGTAACCGGCGGCGGCTGCTCTGGATTTCAGTACGGCTTCTCGTTCGATAAGGTGCAAGATGATGAAGACGCGGTGATTCAAAAAGACGGCATGAGTCTTCTGGTCGACCCCATGAGCTATCAGTATCTTGTAGGCGCAATGGTCGATTATCAGGAGGGGCTACAAGGAGCACAGTTTGTCGTGCAGAACCCGAACGCCAGCTCAACCTGTGGTTGCGGCAGTTCGTTCACTATCTAGTGTCGATATGGTTGCGCCCCTGGTCCATCAGTGCCTTCCATTCCATCTTGAACCAGGGTGTGTACTCGGATGGCGCGTCTTCGAGCTCGCGAGTCACTTCTTCGATGGGCACCCAGCGCCAGTCGGCAATTTCAGCCGGGTGCACCCGGGCTTCGCCGCCCGATGAGCCGATGTATACGTGGCACAATTCGTGCTCAGCACCGCGATCACCGAAATCGGCTTGGTAGATGAACTTGTAAACGAATGTCAGCGACGCTTCCAGCCCCAGTTCTTCCCGTAGACGGCGGTGAAGCGCTTGGTCCATTGTCTCACCGCGTCGGGGATGCGAACAGCAGCTGTTGGACCAGTACAGCGGCCAGAGCGGTTTGCCCGCAGCACGCTGCTGCAGCAACACTCGGCCCTGTTCGTCGAACAGGAAAATCGAGAACGCCCTGTGCAGGGTTCCATGGCCCTCGTGGCAGTCGCTTTTTGAGCGATAGCCTACTTCGTTGTCATCTTCATCAACGAGTATAAGGGGCTCGTCATCGAACGATACTTTTTCGCGCATATCCTCACCTATTTTTCGGCTTACCGCCCATTGTAACCTGAATCGTCTGATAGCCGGCTTCACGGATACCCGATTCTATTCGATCGGCAGCGCCGGGTTCCGGCGGACACAGGGCAATGATGGAACCACCACCACCCCCACCGGTGAGCTTTGCCCCGAGAGCACCGTGGCGGCGGGCAATCTGGATCATTTCCTCCAGTTCCCAGCTCGACACCTGCATCGCGTTCAGCAGGCCATGGCAAATTTTCATCAGCTCTCCCAGCGTCTCGAGCTTGTGCCCGACCAGCGCATCCACGCCCTCGATCACCAGCGAATCAATCTGGTTGAAGATAGTTTCGTACAGCTCGGGGTGCGCTTCGCGTGCCTTGCGAACACGCGCGACTGTCGCCGCGGTCAGGCTCTCGACACCGCTGATACCGACGACCAACTGCACGGCCTGATCGATCTCGATCACCTTGCGCAGCGGCGATTCACCGGAACGGAAGAGCATGGTCTGGCCATAGGTCGAGAGCGTGTTATCGATACCCGATGGCGTCCCGTGTGCGATCTTTTCGCACTCGAACGCCAGCTCGTTGACGCGCTCGTCATCCAGGCCGAGTTCAAAACAACGGTCCAGTGCGCGAATGGTGGCCACCGCGATCGCCGCCGATCCGCCCAGTCCCATGGCTCGCGGTACGTTGGGGAAAATTTCCAAACGCATGCTTTCGCGTTCGAGTCCGAGCGTCTTGAAAATAATCGCTAAGGATTTCTCATAAGCATGCTGTTTTTCTGCGCTTCGGTGCAATCGCTGCTCCACGCCCCAGCGCGGAATGATCAGTTCCACGCCGTCCCCGCCGCGCTGCACGTGCGCCTGTATGGCCAACGGTATCGGCGTCGCGATCGCATGCCGCCCGTAAACAACTGCGTGCTCGCCTAGCAGGATGATCTTGCCATGTCCGCTGGATACGTTGCGTTCCTCGTTAGCGGTTTCAGACTGCGGCTTCTCCTTAGCGGCCCTCACGCGAGGGCTGACAACTTGCTCGATCAACTCGTGCGCCTTCCAGATCTTGATCTCGCCGGATTCAATCAGCCGGTCGACGATGGTTTCGAAGATTTTGGGTGTTGCACCGGCCGCGGCTGCCACGCTTCGGGCGTGCAGCGTCATGTGGCCTTGCTGGATGCCTTCGGTCGCAAGCGCGCGGATTGCCGAAAAGTTCTGCGCAAGACCCACCGCGCCCATCACTTCGGCCAGCTCGCGTGCCGAACTCACGCCCAGAAGCCTGAGGTTCATTGCCGCCGTGGGATTGGACTGCAGCGCACCCCCGACAATACCGACCTTGATCGGAATCTCGAGCTCGCCTTCCAACGAGCCGTCTTCGCCCCGCGTCCACTGGGTCAGCGACGTATAGTGGGACCCGCGCGCAGCCCAGGCATGGGCGCCCGTCTCAAGGGCGCGCCAGTCATTGCCTGTGGCCAGCGCCACGGCATCGATTCCGTTCATGATGCCCTTGTTATGGGTCGCCGCCCGGTAGGGGTCGATCGAGGCAAATTCGTTGGCCAGGATGATTCCGTCGCGCACCTGCTCACCATCGAAACCGCGGCCGGCCAGCGCGTCCAGCGGAATCGAGACCCGGGCCTTGACCAGGGCTCGATCGGTCAGATTTGAAAGAATCCGCAGGAACACCTTGCCTTCGGCGATATTCTCGACCAGTGAGGCAACGCCTTCGCACATTGTGTTGACCAGGTTCGCGCCCATCGCGTCGCACGTATCCACCAGCAGGTGGGCGACGACCATGTCACCGCGCCGGCCCGATGATGGGTGAATCAGCACTTGGAGGTCCTTGGCCCCGCCGCCGCGAGCCACCATGTTTGGGTGCAGGCTGTTGGCAAGGTTCAGGATTTCGCTTTTACGCTGCAACAGTGCCGCCTTGGCGCGCTGCGGATGCGGTACGTCAACGACTTGGATCTGGCCAATCAAAATCGGCTCGGAGCTTTCGACCCGGAAGCCGCCGCCGGCCCGTGCGATCTTGGCCGCAGAGCTCAGCGCCGCAACGATCGAAGGCTCCTCCACGACCAGTGGAATGGCGTATGCCTTGTCGTTGATCAGGAAATTCAGGCCTAGCGCCAACGGCAGCCCCATGACACCGATGACGTTTTCGATCATCTTGTCGGCCGACTGGATCGAGAGCGTGTGATTGCCGCTAGCCAGCGCCTGGTAATCCTGGTTCGAAAGCAGGCCCTGCTTGCGAACTTCGCGAACCCGCTGCGAAACCGAAAGTTTGTAGAACTCGGGAATTCTTGCCATGCTCGTTCCTTGTTAAAGTTTTCTGCCCGACTCGGGCTCCTGGCGCCACGCAACCTCTGCGCCAGATTCCGATATTGCCAAGTTTAAGGGAACCCCACCGCAATCTGAGACGCCGAGCTCGAATGCCCGGAGTTTCTCTGCATCACGCGCCAAGGCAATTCCAAGGTCGCCACCACCGGCGCCACAACTCTTGTAGACCACCCCGCACTCGTGTCCATGCTTGGCCAGCCGTCGATGGGGGGCGGTCATGACCTCCTTGCCCATGGCATCGCCCAGCGCGACCATCTCAGCGGCGTAGGCGGCGCAAGCATCGAACAGGACAGCCCCGTCGTGCGCGTTGGCTGCGGCGTGGCGCGCAATCTCGTCCAGGCGGGACCGGATCCGACCTGCACTAACAGGATCCGCCAGCTTCCAGGAATCGAACGCACCGACGAAATCCGTGGTCTGGGCAGCCTGACGGGTCCATATTGCGCGCCAATGTAGATCCTTTGGCCAGTTCGTCGGTGTGCAGATCGCGAATTCGTCGGTGGATCGAAATTCGCTGATACCACCGCAAAACGCCGCGGCAAGGTCTGCGCCACTGGCACGGGCGCCCAGTGATTCGCGATAAACCGGCAACCATCGACGCAGGCGCGCGCGCGGATCCGCCGGACCTGCCGTCTCTGCGAACCACTCGGTCAACGCCACCGCCAGTGCCGCGCAGACGGCCGCACTGGAGCCCAAGCCCAGCTTTATCAATCGTCTGCGGTCGGATTCGAAAAGGGCCTCAGAGTCGATCTCAACGTTCATTGTCGTGATCTCGCTGGGTGACCGGCCCAGCACCCGCATGATGCTCGGTATCAACCGACCGGTCAGGCCCAGCACGGAGGAATCTGCGCCATCGCAGCGCAACACATCGCCCTCGACCCGCATGGCTGCCCGCTCAAATCCGAGCTGAACGGCACTCAACCAGCCCGTACCGCTAGATGCCCGCTGCAACCGGACTTTCACCCTCCGGTCCACCGCCATCACCAGCGCCGGTGCCCCGTCGAGCACGGCATATTCACCAATTAAAAGCAGTTTGCCCGGCGCAGAGGCCTGGACGCAGTTCACATTCACGTCTGACCGTCGTCTATGCTCACCGCACCACTGCCCAGCCCAGCACGCAGAATCTCAGTCACGCCGGGCACATCCTTGAGCGCTGCGGCCACCGTATCTGCCGCTTCCGGTACACATATCGCTTTAACCTGAGGGCCGGCATCGACGGTAAAAAACACCGCAACGCCCCGGCCGCGCAAACGACGTATGCGGTGCAGGCATTCCATGGTCGTTGCATTGAAATACAGAAGACCCGGCCGGGCCGACATGGCCAGGCCGTGCAAGGCCAGTGCGCTCGCTTCAGAAACGTGCGCCAGCGCATCGAAATCACGGGCCGCGATAGCCGTTCGCGCCAGCGCGAGGTCGTTGGGCTGATTGTTCACCCAGGCCGAATAGAACGGTGACGTTTGTGCGGTCCGCTGCATGCCTTCAGTGGATCCCACCGACTTTCGACCGCGCTCGCTAACCGCGATTACGACCGCCAACGGCCAGTCCGCCCCTGCGGCCAAGGGTTCGGCGACGCTGTCGCTGCCGTCGGGGAGTTCGCCGCGGTGCATCTCCACGTATCCACCAAAAATCGAGCGCGCGGCGGAGCCGGACCCGATTCGCGCAAGCTCCGAAAGCCTGGAGGGAGAAAGATCCAACCCGTAGGCGCGATCCGCCGCAGTCACCAGCGCGGCGAAACCCGACGCCGACGAGGCCAGACCAGCACCGGTAGGAAAGTTGTTTTGGCTGAAAACCCGGGACCGGGTTTCACTTCCACCGATGGAGCGCATGCGCTTCAGCAGTGCCGTCACGCGCCCTGAACCGTAGGCCTCAATCTGACCATCGAGCTCGAAGCTGTCCTGCTCCAGCGCCGGATCCAGTTCCACCCGAGTGCGGGTCCACAGCGCGTCCAGCGCGATCGAGATCGAGCCGACGTCCGGCAGGTTCAAGTCCGCATCACGTTTGCCCCAGTACTTGACAAGGGCAACATTGGCGTAAGCGATGGCCCGGGCTCGACCCGGCGAGTATTCGGTGTTCATGAGATTCGCGACAGATCCGTCTCGTTCGTGGCTGATACGGTCATTTCTGGCGGTCCGCATCCGTTCAGCTTCATCGGTCAGCATGTTGGTGCTCCAGGGCAGGACCTAAGTAGGCCAGAAATTCCACTTGTTTCTGATGGTCGCTTCCCTTGCCAGTACTGGTCACGATGCTGGCTCAGATTAGCCCTAGTTCCAGCCGCGCTTCCTCCTCCAGGTTGTCGTAGCTCCAGGGCGGATCAAACACCACATCCACCTTGCCGTCTTTAACATTCGGGACCTGCAATAACTTGTCTTTTACGTCGCCGGCAATAATGGCGCCCATTCCACAACCCGCCGACGTCAGGGTCATTTCAACAAATACAAAGTGTTTGTCCTGGTCAATATCCAGTTTGTAGATGAGACCCAGACCTACAACATTCACCGGAATCTCCGGGTCGTAGACCAGTCGCATCGCATCCCAGCATTGCTGATCACTGATTTTCCCATCCTCAGGAGGTTCGAACACGATGGCGTCTGACTGAAAGCCCAGTTTCCGGGTAACTTCTGGGGACAGTCGATACAGATTGCCCTGGTGGTTAACAGTGAAGCTGCCGCCGAGCGCTTGGGTTATCAAGACAGAAGCTCCCTGCGTTAGCGTGACAGACTCACCGGAGGGCACCTTTAACGCAGGACAGTCTTCTGACAAAACAAATGTCTTGGGCTGCTTTGCCAGTTTTTTCGAGTTCGGTGCCTTGATCGTCGGGGTCTGAAGGCCATCCTCTTCATCAAGGCCGATCTGCATGTCTTGTAGATAAGGCACGCTCGCCGCGTCGAAATAGAGGATCAGGTCACCAAACTCTTTCCTGAAATCCTTGGCTGATTCTTCGCCGGGCGGGCAGAAGGCCAGGCAGGTCTCGGCCTTCTGAGTGCCACCATTTTCCATATAAACACGCACCGTCATTCCAGGCACTGACTGCTTTGCAAGCAAGGACATCAGGAAACCATGGGCTTCTGGTGTTACTTCCGCATTAATGTTCACGAGCTATACCCCCTGTTCTGCGTTTTCACGCCGGCGCTTGAGCTGGTTGGTTTTACACTCGTTGCTTACAGGATCCATCCACGCCAAGTGTTGATCCCAGCTCTCATCTTTACTTTGCTCAGGCTTGTTGCAAGTCATCGTTACCTCCTCTGGCCCTGTGGAAATGAGGGAAACTCTTGACACACTGTCAGCAACGGTCGGGCGTCTACCTCGCGTTTGGTCAGGACCACTTCACGTTCTTGCATGCCTTATCGGGCCTTGTTTGATGTCAATCAAGAGACGGTGAAACTTTCCCCGCAACCGCACTCAGCGGTGGCATTCGGATTGCGGAACAGGAACACGGAGTTCACGCCTTCCGTCACGAAATCGATTTCAATACCGTTGACCAGCGCCAGGTGCTCCTCTTTGACGTAAACATCGACACCGTCAATATGGAAGATTTTGTCGTCCGCTGCGACATCCTCGGCCCATTGGGTTTCATACTTGAACCCGGAGCAACCGCTCTTCCGAATGGCCAGGCGAATGCCTTTGGCTTGCGCTTGCCTGTTCACTTGTTTAAGCACGTGTTTGACCGCGCTTGGCGTCATGGTGACGGCAACGGTTGGTGTGAATACTTCGGTTGTCATGGTTCCACCTCCATCAGGCAAAAAGACGCTGGATTTTCTGCAGGGCCGTGAATAACGGCTCACGCCTCCTGAAACGTTTGATTGAAAAAGTCATTCAGCCGAAACTTCACGGCTTCTCGAACCGCTTCAACAGGAATCTGTTCAACCAGTTCGTTGATAAATGCGATGGTCAACAGGGTGTTGGCTTCGCGACGACCGACACCACGGGAAACCAGGTAAAACAACGAGGTTTTATTGAGCTGGCCAATGGTGGCGCCGTGGGCGCATTTTACGTCGTCGGCGTAAATTTCCAGCTCGGGCTTGGTGTCGATTTCTGCACCGGTTGAGAGCAACAGATTCTTGTTGCTCATATTGGCGTTGGATTTCTGGGCATCCTGATGAATATGGATACGCCCATTGAAAATCGCATGAGATTGGCCCGCAGCGATGTTGCGATAGGTTTCTTCACTGTTGCAATGGGCTGCTATGTGCTCGATTGACGTGTGGTTGTCATAATGCTGCTTGCCCTGCGTGACCACGACACCGTTCAGTTTGCACTCGGCGCCTTCACCTTCAAGGCGCAACTGCAGATCGTGCCGACGCAGCGGGCCGCCAAAGCCAACACAGTGGCTTTCAAAACGCGAGGCAGCCGCCTGGCGAACACCCGTTGCACCGATGTGCTGAACGCTTTCGCCTTCCAGAGTAAGCCTCACGCTGGTTATTCGGGCACCTTCCGCCAGAACAAATTCAGTGACCGTGTTAACCATCACCGGCTCACTACCGCTGGAAATGTACTCTTCTACCAGCGTCATCTGGCTGTGCCTTGCCGCATCGACGTAAATCCGCGGATAGGCGGAACCTACCGACGAAGCGGTGACTTCATGGATGATAAACAGCGGCTGGTCGAGAACGGCTTCTTTGTCCAGCTGGACAAACAGGCCATCCTCAAACCGGGCGGAGTTCAGCCTGGCCATCTGCACGGTTTGGCTGTCCAACGTGTTGTCCAGGCGTTCTGCCAGCGCAGCGACAGTTAGGTCGTCAAGGTCGCAGAACCGCTGAATACGAATACCGTCAAGATCCGGAAAGTCGCTGGCTTCCGGAACCATTACGCCGTTGCGAAAAACTACGTGGTATCCAGCCGTGGACAGGCTGGTGCCTTCCTTGCCACGAGAGGGGAGGGCAACGGCAAGCTCATCCGACAGCTTTAGGTGGCGGACGGAATACTTCCAGTTCTCGGTTTTACGGGTCGGCAATGGCATATCCACCAGAGCCATACCCTTTTTTTTGCGCAATTCGAGCAAAGGCTCGGGCAGGTAGTTGCCGGCTGGCTCAAGAAAGACGCGGGAAAGCGTGGGTGCTGACTTCATTCGGTGTCCTCCTTAGCTGGCTGTGGCTTCTTTGTCTTTCACGTTGAGCCAGCCGTAGCCGCGCTCTTCAAGCTCATAGGCCAGCTCGCGCCCGCCAGATTTGACAATTTTTCCATCGGCCAGCACGTGAACATAGTCCGGCACAATGTGGTTCAGCAGGCGCTGGTAGTGAGTCACCATCAAGATGGCTCGATCTTTAGCGCGCAGTGCGTTAACACCGTCCGAAACCACGTGCAGCGCATCAATGTCCAACCCGGAATCGGTTTCGTCCAGAATGGCCAGCTTGGGTTGAAGCAGCAGCGCCTGCAAAATCTCGTTGCGCTTTTTCTCGCCGCCGGAAAAGCCCTCGTTTACGCCGCGCTTAAGGAAGGCCGGATCCAGGTCAACTTGCATGGATACTTCCCTCGCATGTTTAATAAACTCAGCCGCATTCATCTCCGGCTCGCCACGGTGGCCGCGCATGGAATTGACGGCGGTGCGCAGGAACTGCAGGTTGCTAACGCCTGGAATCTCTACCGGGTACTGAAACGCCAGGAAAATGCCTTCGCGGGCCCGTTCTTCGGTTTTTAGGTCCAGCAGATTTTCACCGTTGAAGGTGACTTCACCCTCAGTGACTTCAAAGTTTTCACTGCCTGCCAGCACCTGTGACAAGGTGCTTTTACCTGAGCCATTGGGGCCCATAATGGCGTGAATTTCCCCGGCTTTAATTTCCAGGTTGATGCCCTTGAGGATTTCTTCACCTTCAACGGACGCGTGTAGATTTTTGATGTTCAGCATGTATTGGCTTCTCTCTGTAATCGCAAATTCTGTTTTTAACCGACAGAGCCTTCAAGGCTCACCTCAAGCAATTTGCCAGCTTCAACGGCGAACTCCATCGGCAGTTCCTTGAACACCTCTTTACAGAAGCCGTTCACAATCATCGAAACGGCCTGTTCAGGGTTGATTCCGCGCTGGCGACAAAGGAACATTTGTTCGTCGCTGACCTTGGAGGTCGTGGCTTCATGCTCGATAATGCCCGATTTATTTTTGCTCTCGATGTACGGGAAGGTATGCGCACCGCAGCGGTCGCCAATCAGCAGCGAATCGCACTGGGTAAAGTTGCGCGCACCCTCTGCGCCTGGGCCAAACTTCACCAGGCCACGATAGGCGTTCGAGCTGTTACTGGCAGAAATCCCTTTGGCGATGATGGTGCTGGACGTGTTCTTGCCGAGGTGGATCATCTTGGTGCCAGTGTCGGCCTGCTGGTAATTGTTGGTCAGCGCCACGGAGTAGAATTCGCCAACGCTGTTTTCGCCCCGAAGGATGCAGCTCGGATACTTCCAGGTAACGGCAGAGCCGGTTTCTACCTGAGTCCAGGAAATCTTGGAGTTTTTACCGATGGCAGCGCCCCGTTTGGTGACGAAGTTGAAGATGCCGCCCTTGCCGTTTTCATCGCCCGGATACCAGTTCTGAACGGTGGAGTACTTGATCTGGGCGTCGTCCAGGGCCACCAGTTCGACCACAGCTGCGTGGAGCTGATTTTCATCCCGCATAGGCGCGGTGCAGCCTTCCAAATAGCTGACGTAACTGCTGTCTTCGGCGATGATCAGGGTGCGTTCGAACTGCCCAGTGTTGGCTGCGTTGATGCGGAAATAGGTAGACAGCTCCATGGGGCAACGCACGCCTTTCGGTATGTACACGAAGGTGCCGTCGGAGAAGACCGCAGAGTTCAGGCCAGCAAAGAAGTTGTCACCCGCCGGAACGACAGAGCCCAGATATTTTTTGACCAGCTCCGGGTGTTCCTGAATGGCTTCGGACATGGAGCAGAAAATCACGCCTGCTTTGGCGAGTGGTTCTTTAAACGTTGTCGCTACTGAAACTGAGTCAAACACGGCATCGACCGCCACGCCTGCCAGCTGTTCACGCTCGTGCAGGGGGATGCCCAGTTTTTCGTAGGTTCTGAGTAGTTCCGGGTCGACTTCGTCCAGGCTCTGGAGCATGTCTTCTTTGCGCTTGGGCGCGGAATAATAGGAAATTGAGTTGTAGTCAATTTTTGGGTAACCCACGTGCGCCCAGTTCGGCTCATCCATTTCCAGCCAACGACGATAGGCCTTTAGCCGCCACTCAAGCATCCATTCCGGCTCTTTCTTAAGGCCGGAAAGGCGGGCAATCACGTCCTCGTTCAATCCAGGTTCGAAAGTGTCTGATTCAATCTCAGTCACGAAACCGTGTTCGTATTCCCGCTTGACCAGCTCGTTCACTTCTTTATCAGTGGTCGCCATGATCGTCACTCCTTATCTTTCATTGAAGGCTCCAAGAGCCTTGGTTTTTGCGGTTTTGATTCAACACCTAAGGTCACCATCGCTGTAACCCTATAAACCGGAGACTACACTCCCTCTCGGACCCACGAACAAACCGTCTCAAGTGCCATAAAGCGTGCTGCGCAAGACATCCTCCGGCTTCGGTGGCTGCAGATATCGAGCGTTTGCCGGCTTCTCGAACGGCCGGGTGACAGCCTCCAGAAGTTGGTGAAACTCACTGAAATCTCCCTCTTGGGCCCGCCGAATGGCGTGTTCTACCAGATGATTGCGCGGTATAACCACAGGGTTTGCCGTAGCCATTGCATGCGCACACTGGCAAGGGCTGCGGCCGGTTAGTGTCAGCCTGAGATGCCAACGTCGGTACCAGTTCAGATAATCACCGGCATCAGCACCGAAAAGCCCTGCCGTGATGCCGCCGCCCTCCACATCCTCTGCCAGGCTCAGGAAAAAAGTGTGGTAATCCACTTTCTGCAGGGCCAACAGCTGCCGCAGATCCTGAATCAACTGGCGGTCCTCCGGCATCACAGCCTCCAGGCCAAGGCGGGCCCGCATCAGGTCTAGCAGATGTTCTTCGTACATTGGCCAGAACTCCTGCACCGCCCGCGAGGTCTGGGCCACGGCTTGGGATTCTGACCCATCAAAAAGTGCAAGCAGGGCCTCAGCCAGGCGAGCAAGGTTCCATTGCGCCGCGAAACCCTGGCTGTTGTATGCATACCGGCCGGTAATGTCGATCGGACTGAACACCGCATCGGGGTCGTAATGATCAAGGAAGGCGCAGGAGCTATAATCCAGGGTTTCGCCGGCCAGAGACATGTTGTCGGTGTTCATCACCCCATGAACAAACCCCAAACTCATCCAGTGTGCGACCAGCTTTGCCTGCCGCGCTACCATCAGGCGCAACAGCGCGAGATACGGATCGGGGTCGATCATCAATTCAGGGGCTATGCGGGCAATGCTGTAATCAGCCAGCTGCCGCAATGGCTGCCACTGTTGACGCCGGGCGAAATACTCAAAGGTACCTACCCGAATATGGCAGCTGGCCACTCTTGCCAGAACAGCTGCCGCCTCCGCTCCCTGGCGGTATATTTTTTCGCCGGTTGTCGTCAACGCCAGTGCTCGGGTAGTGGGAACACCCAGCGCATGCATCGCCTCACTCACCAGATATTCACGTATTGCCGGTCCGAGCGGCGAACGGCCATCTCCACTCCCTGCAAACGGTGTCCGGCCTGCGCCATTCAGTTGCAGGTCACGGCGCTGTTGGCAGCCGTCGATAACCTCACCCAGAAGAATCGCCCGGTCGTCTCCCAGTTGCGGCATAAATTGGCCAAACTGGTGCCCGGCATAGGCCATGGCCAGTGGCTGTGCATTCATCGGCAACCGGTTACCGGCAAACAGTTGCGTTAAGTGATCGCTATTTGCCATCAAGTCTGAATCATCCATCCCCAGTTCCCCGGCCAGAGGTTTGTTCAGTACGAGCAATTCTGGTGCCGCTACTGGGAGAGGCTCACAGTGTTGATAAAAGGTGGCGGGCAGGCGGGCATAGCTGTTATCGAAGCACATTCCCGTCATCATTCGTGACGGGCCTCGGCTTTCTTGCTGATGGCTGGTAAGCGCGCCCATATCGCTTTTTTCCTTAATTAGTGTCGTAACGATACTAAGTAAGCATGGCTAACTTGTCAATATAGTATCGAAACGCTATCGTATTGGACATTATCTGGTTATGGTCTGAATAGTGAAAAGGTGAGCTATCAACGATTTTTATGGCCTCACACCCTTCACGAATACGGCCATATTATGGTATCGCTCCGAAACTACAATCTTGTTAAATTAGTTGTTAATCGCTATTATAAAAAAATTACCGAGGGGGCTTGAAATTAGACGTCACCAAATTGAGTATGATCAAGGAGCTGGAAATGAACGGTCGCGCTAACGCGGAATTGGTCTTTCACTTGGGACGCATAGCGTCCGGCGAGGGTCTCGCAGAGGGGCTGACAGCAGCCCAATGGGCTGCGCTTAGATACTTCGCACAGGCCAACCGTTTCTCGCAAACGCCGTCCGCCTTCGCCGCATTTCATGCTACAACGCGGGGTACGGCGTCACAGACAATCAAAAGCCTCGAAACCCAAGGCTATCTGACACGCATGCGGTCAGAGGACGACAGGCGCAGTGTCCGGCTCGTTCTGACCGAGAAAGCCCGGGGCATTCTTGCGAACGACCCCTTCGAATCTCTGGTCCGTGCTGCGGAATCACTACCTCCCAGTGTCCAAGGTCATTTTGCCAGTGCCTTGCAACGCTTGCTCGGCCAGGTGACGCAAGAAAGAGGCAAGCCTCACTTCGGCGTCTGCACATCGTGTCAACATCTGGAAAGCGACGGCTGCAGTCGGGACGGGCAGGCGCCCTATACGTGCGGTTTCATGAGCGCGCCCCTGTTTTTGGAAGAACTCGACGGAGTCTGCATCAACTTTATCCAGGGCAAACCGGTAACGGTGAAAGGCTCTGTCACCGGAGCTGAACCGCGATGAGCCCTGTTCGGCATCAGCGTTTGCTCTCTTCAGGACTGTGTCATGACTGATATAGCTTCACTGAAGCCCGTTAAGGAATATAATGAAGTCCAAATCGACATTCTTGTCCGCCATCGCCACGGTGGATAAACGCGCCATTTTGCCGCTGCCCGATTCCCGCAACATCCATGAGGAGTGCGCTTTGGAACACAAGCACGACATCGAAGCCAAAATCAAACACGCCCAGCAATACGGCCTTTACAACCCTGCCAACGAGCATGATGCCTGCGGCATCGGTTTTATCGCCCATATCAAAGGCCATAAAAGCCATTCCATCGTTAAGCAAGGCTTGCTCATCCTGAAGAATCTCGCCCATCGCGGCGCGGTCGGTGCCGACAAGTTGATGGGCGACGGCGCGGGCGTTCTGATTCAACTGCCGGATCAGTACTATCGCGACGAGATGGCCAAGCAGGGTGTCGAACTGCCGCCGCCCGAAGAATATGGCGTAGGCATGATTTTCTTGCCGAAAGAAACGACATCCCGTATCGCATGCGAGCAAGAGATAGAAAGTGTGGTGCGCGCCGAAGGGCAGGTCGTGCTGGGTTGGCGCAACGTGCCAGTCGACACCGAGATGCCGATGTCGCCTACCGTGCGTGAAAAAGAGCCGGTGATCCGCCAGATCTTCATAGGTCGCGGGCCAGACATCACGGTGAGCGACGCGCTGGAACGTAAACTGTACGTGATTCGTAAGTCTTCCAGTCACGCGATCCAGGCGCTGGATTTGCCCCACGGCAAAGAGTTTTTCGTACCCTCGATGTCGGCCCGTACCATTGTTTACAAGGGTTTACTGCTGGCAGCTCAAGTCGGTCTTTATTACAAAGACTTACAGGATGAGCGCTGCGTTTCCGCACTGGCACTGGTGCATCAACGTTTTTCAACCAATACCTTTCCGGAATGGCCGCTGGCCCACCCTTTTCGTCTGATTGCCCACAATGGCGAGATCAATACCGTCAAGGGCAATGTCAACTGGATGCGCGCGCGTGAAGGCGTGATGAAATCCACCGTGCTGGGCGACGATTTGCAAAAATTGTTCCCGCTGATTGACGACGTGCAGTCTGACACCGCGTGCTTCGATGACGCGCTTGAACTGCTGCTGATGGCAGGCTATCCGATCGCGCAAGCGATGATGATGATGATCCCCGAAGCCTGGGAAAATCACACGTTGATGGACGACAACCGCCGCGCCTTTTACGAATACCACGCCGCGATGATGGAACCGTGGGATGGCCCTGCCGCGATGGCGTTCACCGATGGTCGTTACATCGGTGGCACGCTGGATCGCAACGGTTTGCGTCCCGCGCGCTATATCGTAACGGACGACGACCTGGTGGTGATGGCATCCGAATCCGGCGTGCTGCCGATTCCCGAATCCAGAATTATCAAGAAATGGCGCCTGCAGCCTGGCAAGATGTTCCTGATCGACCTCGAAGCTGGGCGCATCATCGATGACCAGGAAATTAAAGATACCTACGCCAACGCCAAGCCTTACGAGTCGTGGATCAATTCGGTGCGTATCAATCTGGACGACATTAAGCTTCACGAAACCACGCTCAACGACATCAAGACGCAAACATCGGCAGAAAATACCCGCGCATCCTTGCTTGACCGTCAGCAGGCATTTGGCTACACCCAGGAAGACGTCAGGGTATTGATGTCGCCGATGGCGCTGAATGCCGAAGAAGCGACGGGCTCAATGGGCAACGACTCGCCGCCGGCTGTGATGTCTGACAAGCTCAAACCGCTGTATCACTACTTCAAGCAGATGTTTGCGCAAGTGACGAATCCGCCGATCGATCCGATCCGCGAGGCGATGGTAATGTCACTGGTATCCTTTATAGGCCCCCGGCCAAACCTGCTCGACGTCAATAACAACTATCCGCCGATGCGCTTGGAAGTATCGAAGCCGATTCTGGACTATTCAGACATCGCCAAACTGCGCAACATCAGCGCCCACACCAACGGTAATTTCAAATCCTACGAACTGAACATTTGCTATCCGGTGGCCTTGGGTAAAGACGGCATGGAAGTGCGCCTGGCATCGGTGTGCGCGCAAGCGGTGGATGCGGTTAAATCGGGCCACAACATCCTGATCGTGTCCGACCGAAAGGTGGACGCCGAGCAAGTGGCGATCCCGGCCTTGCTCGCGACGTCGGCAATCCATTTGCATCTGGTTAGTACGGGGTTTCGCACGTCAACCGGCTTGGTAGTGGAAACCGGTTCTGCCCGCGAAACGCATCATTTCGCGCTGCTCGCCGGTTTTGGCGCAGAAGCCATCCACCCGTATCTGGCAATGGATACGCTAGCGGAAATGGCCAACAGATTGTCCGGTGACTTATCGCCGGAAAAAGCCATCCAGAATTTCCAGAAAGCGCTCGCCAAGGGTTTGTTGAAGGTGATGTCGAAAATGGGCATATCGACTTATATGTCGTACTGCGGCGCGCAGGTTTTCGAAGCGATCGGCTTGAATAAGTCGCTTATCGACAAATATTTCAAAGGCACTGCATCCAATATTGAAGGTATCGGCGTCGTCGAAGTAGCAGAAGAGGCGTTACGTCTGCATCAGCAAGCTTACGGCAGCGATCCGGTATTGGCGCATGCGCTCGATGCTGGTGGTGAATACGCGTTTCGCGTGCGCGGCGAAGAGCACATGTGGACGCCGGATGCGATTGCCAAGCTGCAGCATTCGACCCGATCCAACAGTTTTAGCACTTACCAAGAATATGCGCAGATCATCAATGACCAAAGCAAGCGGCATATGACCCTGCGCGGTTTGTTTGAATTCAAGCTGGACCCGTCTAAGGCGATTGCGCTGGATGACGTCGAGCCGGCGAAAGAAATCGTCAAGCGCTTCGCCACTGGCGCAATGTCGCTTGGCTCAATCAGCACCGAAGCGCACGCCACGTTGGCGGTCGCAATGAACCGCATCGGCGGCAAGTCCAACACCGGCGAAGGCGGTGAAGATCCGAGCCGTTATCGCCAAGAGATGAAAGGCATCCCGGTCAAGCAGGGCGAGACCATGGCATCTGTTATCGGCCATGACCAGATTGAAGCCGATATTGTCTTGCAAGATGGCGATTCGGTGCGTTCCAGGATCAAGCAGGTCGCGGCGGGTCGCTTTGGCGTGACAGCCGCGTATTTGGATTCCGCTGATCAAATCCAGGTCAAGATGGCACAAGGCGCCAAGCCGGGAGAAGGTGGGCAGTTGCCGGGCTACAAAGTGTCTGAATATATCGCAAAATTGCGTTTCTCGGTGCCGGGCGTGGGCTTGATTTCGCCGCCGCCGCATCATGATATTTATTCGATCGAAGACTTGGCGCAGCTGATTCACGATTTGAAAAATGTAAACCCTAGCGCGTCGATCTCCATTAAGTTGGTGTCCGAAGTCGGGGTTGGCACGGTCGCGGTCGGCGTCACCAAGGCCAAGGCCGATCACGTGGTGATTGCCGGTCATGATGGCGGCACCGGCGCCACGCCGTTGTCTTCACTCAAACATGCGGGAACACCTTGGGAACTGGGCTTGGCGGAAACCCAGCAAACGCTGGTGCTGAACGGATTGCGCAGCCGCATTCGGGTACAAGCCGATGGCCAAATGAAAACCGGCCGAGATATCGTCATTGCGGCCATGCTGGGCGCGGACGAAATCGGTTTTGCAACCGCCCCGCTAGTGGTTGAGGGCTGCATTATGTTGCGTAAATGCCACCTCAATACCTGCTCGGTCGGCATCGCGACACAAGACCCGCTGCTACGCGCCAAGTTCTCCGGCAAGCCAGAACATGTAGTCAACTATTTCTTCTTTGTAGCCGAGGAAGCGCGGCAGTTGATGGCGCAACTCGGTATACGCACATTTGATGAATTGATCGGTCGCGTCGACTTGCTCGACAAGTCAAAAGCGATTACGCATTGGAAGGCCAAGGGGCTTGATTTCAGCAAGATTTTCTATCAGCCGGAAGTACCTGCTTCGGTACCTCGTTATCACACGGAGGAGCAAGACCACGGCCTGGAAAAAGCGCTTGATCATCAGCTGATCGCGCAAGCGAAAGCAGCGCTCGAAAAAGGCGAAAAAGTCTCGTTCACTTTGCCGGTCAGGAACGTTAACCGCACGGTTGGCACCATGCTGTCTGGCGTCGTTGCCAAAAAATATGGTCACGAAGGCTTGCCCGACGATACTATTCACATCCAGTTACTAGGGACTGCAGGCCAATCGGCCGGCGCGTTTCTGGCGCACGGCATTACGCTAGATCTAGTCGGCGAAGGTAATGATTACGTCGGCAAAGGTTTGTCGGGCGGACGCATTATTGTCCGTCCGAATACAGAGTTTCCCGGTTTAGCAGACGACAATATTATCATCGGTAACACCGTTTTATACGGCGCGATCGCCGGCGAGGCGTTTTTCAACGGCGTCGCCGGCGAGCGTTTCGCAGTGCGTAATTCCGGCGCCATTACAGTGGTGGAAGGCGTCGGCGATCATGGTTGCGAATACATGACGGGCGGCACAGTGGTGGTGTTCGGAGAGACTGGCCGCAACTTTGCCGCCGGTATGTCGGGTGGTATCGCTTACGTGTGGGACCCTGACGGTGAGTTTGCCAAAAAATGCAATATGGCGATGGTCACGCTGGAACCTGTCCTCGCCCGCGCCGAGCAAGAAGCGAAAGTCGATCGCTCGATCTGGCATAGCCTGCTGCGCGGCGACCAAAGTGAGACTGACGAGGCGATTCTAAAGCGCCTGATTGAGCGCCATTTCAAGTACACCGGCAGCACCCGTGCACGCAATTTGCTGGATGACTGGTCCAATGGCCGCAACAAATTTATCAAAGTGTTCCCGAACGAGTACAAACGCGCACTGGGTGAGATGAATGTGGCGCGAGTGGCTATTCGGCAGAAAGAAAAAAACGCAGTGTAAGTTTGCTACGCCAGTGCCTTCCTCCTGTGGGGGAAGGTCAGGATGGGGATTCGACCCCGAACCCTCTCCCTGGCAAGGAGAGTTAGATAAGACAGAGGTAGGCAATGGGTAAAATAACCGGCTTTATGGAATTTCAGCGTCAGAAAGAATCGTATTTACCAGCCGATTCACGCGTCAAGAACTATAAAGAGTTCATCCTGCCGTTGAAAGATGTACAAGCGAAAACAGAGGGTGCGCGCTGTATGGACTGCGGTACCCCGTTTTGCATGACCGGTTGCCCGGTTAACAACATCATCCCCGACTGGAACCAGCTGGTTTATAGTGGCAATTATCGCGAAGCGTTAGAGACACTTCATTCGACTAACAACTTCCCCGAATTCACCGGCCGCATCTGCCCCGCACCGTGCGAATCCGCCTGTGTGCTTGCCATCAACAACGATGCGGTTGGCATCAAATCAATCGAGCATTTCATCATCGATAAGGGTTGGAAAAACGGTTGGGTTATGCCGCAACCAGCAGCTTTCAAAACAGGTAAAAAAATTGCCGTGGTTGGATCCGGCCCGGCTGGTCTGGCTGCAGCCCAGCAACTCGCGCGTGTCGGTCACGCTGTGACTGTGTTCGAAAAAAACGATCGAATTGGTGGTTTGCTGCGTTACGGCATTCCGGGCTTCAAGATGGAAAAGTCGCATATCGACCGCCGCATTGAGCAGATGCAAGCCGAAGGCGTGCAGTTCCGCACCAGTGTGTTGATCGGTGAAGATTTTCCGTCAAACATCATCAACTGGACAAAAGAAGCCATCTCGCCGAAGCAACTCGATCAAAATTTCGATGCCATCATCCTCGCGGGCGGTGCCGAATTGCCGCGCGATCTGCCGGTGCCTGGTCGTGAGCTGAAAGGCGTCCATTTTGCGATGGAATTCCTGCCACAGCAAAATCAGGTGGATGCAGGTGACAAGCTCAATAACCAGATCATGGCTAGCGGTAAGCACGTCGTCGTTATCGGTGGTGGCGATACCGGTTCAGACTGCGTAGGCACATGCAACCGTCATAGCGCAGCCAGCCTGGCGCAATTTGAGCTGATGCCGCAACCGCCGGAACAAGAGGATAAGCCGTTGGTATGGCCGTACTGGCCGATCAAGTTGCGTACCTCCTCGTCACAAGAAGAAGGTTGCGACCGGGATTGGGCGGTTGCAACCAAGCGTTTCGAAGGGAAGGGCGGCAAGGTCGAGAAGCTGATTGCAGCCCGCGTTGAATGGATAGACGGCAAGATGCAGGAGGTGCCAAATTCCGAATTCGAAATGAAAGCGGATTTGGTATTGCTGGCGATGGGTTTTGTGTCGCCAGTGACGCAAGTGCTGGAAGCATTCGCTGTCGACAAAGATGGGCGCGGCAACGTTAAAGCAACCACCGATGGCGACGGTTGCTACCAGACCTCGGTCAACAAAGTATTTGCCGCGGGGGACATGCGGCGCGGCCAGTCTCTGGTGGTGTGGGCAATCCGTGAGGGTCGTCAGGCCGCGCGCGCGGCGGATGAGTTTTTGATGGGTGCCTCTAATTTGCCGCGCTGAAAATAGGATTGCTACATTAACTTTGTGTGATTCCGTAATCTTATCAAAGTTGGGAGAAAGATCATGAGCATGAACGTTACGCAGAAGTTGATCCAGTCGCATCTGTTGCATGGCGACATGAAACCCGGCGAGGAGATCGGGATCCGCATTGACCAGACGCTCACCCAAGACGCCACCGGCACGCTGGTGATGCTGGAGCTGGAGGCGATGGGCCTGGACAGGGTGAAGACTGAGGTGAGCGTCCAGTACGTTGACCACAACATCATTCAGGAAGACTTCAAAAACCCCGACGACCATCTTTTTCTGCGCAGCGCCTGTCAGCGCTTCGGCGTGTGGTATTCGCGACCTGGTAACGGGGTGAGTCATCCGTGCCACCAGGAAAATTTCGGCAAACCGGGCAAGACGCTGCTCGGCTCTGACAGCCATACGCCGGCTGCCGGCGCAATTGGCATGCTGGCCATCGGCGCTGGTGGGCTGGAAGTGGCGCTGGCAATGGCGGGCGAACCGTTCTTCACCCGTATGCCGCTGATCTGGGGCGTGAAGCTCACCGGCAGTTTGCCGGACTGGGTGAGCGCCAAGGACGTGATCCTGGAGATGTTGCGCCGTCATGGCGTCGACGGCGGTGTGGGCCGGATCGTCGAGTACTACGGGCCGGGGCTGGCCACACTGAGTGCGATGGATCGGCACGTGATCGCCAACATGGGCGCTGAGCTTGGCGCGACCAGCACCGTTTTCCCTTCCGATCTGGAGGTGCGCCGTTTTCTGCGCGCCTGGCAGCGGGAAGAGGATTGGGTCGAGCTGGCCGCGGATGCAGACGCAACCTACGATGTGAACGAAGAGATTGATTTGTCCAGCCTGGTGCCGCTGATCGCCATGCCGTCCAGCCCCGGGAACGTGCGCCCGGTCAGCGAGGTTGCCGGCGAGCGGATCTACCAGACCTACATCGGCTCGTCTGCCAATCCCGGCTACCGTGACTTCGCCGTTTCCGCGCTGATGGTGCAGGATCGTAAAGTGAACGACCGCGTATCGTTCGACATTAACCCCACGTCCCGAGCGCAGCTCGAAACCTTGGTGCGCGACGGCCACGTAGCCCACTTATTGCACGCTGGCGCGCGGCTGCACCAGGCTGGCTGCAACGGCTGCATCGGCATGGGTCAAGCGCCAGCCACAAACGAGATTTCTCTGCGCACGGTGCCGCGTAACTTTCCAGGCCGTTCAGGCACCCGCGAAGACAAGGTGTGCCTGGTCAGTCCGGAGACCGCCACGGCGTCCGCGCTCACCGGCGTGATCACCGACCCGCGCACGCTTGGCATCTCCTATCCACGCATCGCGGACCCAGACCACCCGATTATCAACCGCGCGATGTTCATGCAGCCGTTACCGCTTGAGGAGGCGCTGCACGTGGACCTTGTGAAGGGCCCGAACATCGCTTCGCTGCCGAACTTCGAGCCGCTGCCTGATGAAATCGAAGTGCGGGTTTTGCTCAAGGTGGCGGATGATGTTTCCACCGATGAGATCATGCCACCCGGCTTGCGGGTGCTGCCGTTTCGCAGCAACATCCCCAAGATCGCCGAGTTCTCCTTCGACCGACTCGATCCCACCTACGCCACGCGAGCCAAGCAGTTGCCCGGCCACGTGGTGGTGGGTGGCAGCAATTATGGGCAAGGATCAAGTCGAGAGCACGCGGCATTAGGCCCTCAGTATCTTGGGCTGCGCGCGGTTCTAGCCAAGGGTTTTGCGCGAATCCACGCACAAAATCTGATCAATTTCGGCGTGCTGCCGCTGACCTTCGTTGATCCTGAGGACTACGACGGCATTCAAGCCGGAGACGTGTTGCGCCTGAGCAATCTGCGTCACGTGCTGACAGAGGGCGACGAACTGGTGGTCGAAAACGTCACACGCCAGTACAAATTTCAGATGCGTCACACCATGTCGCCGCGGCAAGTGCGGTTCTTGCTTCGCGGGGGGTTGATCAGCTGGATGAAAGAGCGCCTCTCCGCTTTACCCGAGTCTAGCGACACGTGATGGGGTATGGAGCGCAAGGCACACGTTTGGTATTGCCGACATCGAGCAGTTCGCGCTGCGCGTTGGCGGCGACACCAGCCACTGGTTTGACGATTTGTGGTCCTGGTGGCGCTCAACGCTTACTCCGACTTTTAACGGCGACAGCACCAAATCTAATTTTTGGTCTTTCGTAGATCACCGGGGGCACATATGGGTGCGCCTCGGATTGACGAAGGCCGGGCAGGGCAGCGGCCAAACGGCCTCTCAGCCATTTCAACTCTCGCAAGGTTATGCAGGCCGGCGGCCTGCTATTTTCTGATCGTTCTAACTTGCCTAAATATCCCGTCACTATAGTTCATTTAACATAATATACATTATACGCAGTAGGATAGGCCGCATTGATCCGTTTAGAAGCGGTTGGGCTAACAAGGAACCCCCCGCACACGGGCGCCCCCCTTGTTTAGCCACTGGCGCACTAAGCAGGCCGCGAGCCATGTTCTGGCCTGTAGCCCTTGCTACTACTGGAATTCAGGGGTTTTCGGGGCAGTCCTCAGGGCAATCTGTCCGGCAGTTTGGGAATTCCTACCCCCCCTATTAGAGCGAGGGGGGTTGGCCAGCTTGTCAGAGCACCTAAAATCCGGTGTAAACTGCTCCTTCAGTCATTTTTGAGTCTCAGGTCCCGATAGGCGTTCGAGCGCCGATGATTCGGGATTTCTCTTTTTTAAAGCCTGCTTGATATTCCCCCAGGTGAAACGACCACCTGGGGGAATATCAAGCCCGACGTGTCGGGCTGATTCCGCTGTATGCGTGCTCAGGACGGCGATTAAACGCCGTGGCAGTGATTCAGCGACGTTCGATCCATGCCAGCCAACTTCTCAATGACCCAAAAAGAACAGCTCACATTCTTGCGTCTGCCCGTCAAATTGCGGGGGACTTATGTCACTTGGCTGATGGGATACAACCCATATTTCCTGATGTCGCGGGAAACCTACTATCGCCATAAAAGGGAACTACTGTCGACTTTTGGGATTGATATTGCGCATAGGGTGTGACCAGAAAACCCCTTTAAAAACAGACCTCTTAATATACATTATGCGCAGTACAGACTCGAAGTGAGGATTTATTTATGCATGGGTCAGCAGTGCAAGATGCACTGTAGTAAAGTCTCTTGTTCCCACCGTGACACTTGTCAGGAGCATCTCATCGCTATGCGTCATTTCTTGGCCTTCTCAATACTCCTGCTCGCAGGATGCGCCTCTACGGGCAAAGTGCCTCCTGCAGGCGTCCAGTTCAGCCTTGATGGCTGTGCGCCGTTTTTAAACTGCGTGTCGAGCATGTCCACAAATAGTCTCTATTCTGTGGAGCCAATCCGTTTGGCTGAACCACTGAGCCAGTCGTCCTGGGCGCTGATCAGAGCCGTGGCGATCGAACTGCCTGGCGCTTCGCTCAACAGTGCTCGATTTGGGTATGCGGATATCACCTGTCGCAGCGACTTGCTGGGTTTCCCGGACTATCTCGAACTGCTGGTTGATTCCGACAAACAACATCTGGACGTGAGGTCGCAATCGCTTATCGGATTCTACGATCTGGGAGTGAATCGGCGCAGGGTCGAGTTGCTGAGGAGCCGTCTTATAGAACGTGGCATTGCCATTAACTGATGTCGGCAACGTCAAGCCCAACCAGATTTGAGGAAAGGCGTCGAAGGTTGCGAACCAAACCCCTCTGTAGCACTCACTATGCAATGTCCAATATTTAGGAGTATTGGACAAAATGGGCGTATCTGTTCGCCCTGTTCGCCCATTTTCTGGACGACCGCACAAAGTGCTTAATTTTTCAACACAAAGTACTTAATTTCCACGCAAAGTACTTAATCTGGCGTACTACCGTCTCACAACCGAAAGCTATCGGGGTTGGTTGGTTGGTTGGTTGCGTAGCCCTTTTCTAGGCCCGGTCATAAAACTCCTGCGGAGTGTTTAGAAACTCGCGATGGGATTGATTGGCTTAGGACGTTGATTGCACGCTTGGAACACGAAATCATAACCTAAAGGCAAATCGAGCCAATATTGGAGACGTTACCGAGTTTGAATATCCGAAATGCGTTGGTTAATAAGGTTCGTTTGTGACTCTGCAAGATAAAACCTCAACCGTGGTCTACGTTATTACCACTCTTTGATCAAAAATCCGTAATAAAGAACATTATTACGGATTTTGTTTTCGCCCTCTCCTTTTATCTCTGCGGCATACTCGGAGCCTTTCTGATGAGCAAAATCGGCCAAGCACGCGTGGTCACGCCTGTATACTTTTCTCAATTTTCTATACATATTCGTGCCGACATATATAGAACATTGGCCTTTATACATAACTTCCAACTAGGGTGACGGTCAAATTTGACCGCGCCATGCCCCGCTTCCAACTGCCGATTCTCCATTCACCGCATTCTGTGTGCGCGCACACCAATTGCTTTCGCCCTGCCGGCTACCACTTTTTGCCTCCCAATCCCTGCGCTCTTCGGTCAAATTTGACCGCTACTAGCGACACCCACCCTTCACGGTCAGTTTTTACAGGCATAAGCTTTCTTAAAGTAACTTTTTCGTCGCTACAGGTAGTGTGCCGACTGCCAAGCTGCCCTACCGTTTTCTAGTCGTAGATTTTTAGACGCAATTGTTTATCAAAAAACTACAAGAAAAGTTAGTTTTTAAGAGTGCAAAATTAGCGCTCAGAAAACGACCGTTTTCTGATAAAAGCAGACCTTTTTTCAGATAGGGTTTTCCCGGTCCGCTATTTGGAAACAAGGCACGCTGAGGTCGCAAAGCGGACATTCAGACGACGCTGATCACAGTGCGCGTTGTCTGGTTGGCCGTAAACCGCTTCAGGCGGCCTGCGAGTAGGTAACCACTGCGACGCTCCACCAGCGTCACCAAGCCGGATTGTTTGTGGCCCTGGAGTACTGTGTCGTTTTCCCAGTGGCCAAGCGCGGCACGATGCTCAATCTCTTTGGGGCGGCAATCTATTCCGACCCGATTCGGGATTTTACCAAGGCCCGCTTCCTTCGCTCTGCGTTTTCGACCACGGTTATTCCGGTGCCGACAGAAGCTCCAGAGGCGACCACCCAGGAGACGATCACGATGGATCAAGTCATAGACCCACTGGTGACTGACTTGCACTGGAATGTTCTTGCGGCGCATAAAGCCTGCAATCTGTTCCGGACTCCAATGCTCCTTCAGTCGTTCAGTTACCCAGTCCGTCAGCCACTGCACCCGTTTGTGACGCTTGAAGGCGGTTCTACGCCGGGTGTTTGCCTGATGTTGAGCCCTCTCGGGCTCGTAGCCTCGAATGCTGTTCCGTCGCAACTCGCGGCTGATCGTGCTGTTGTGGCAGCCAAGCATTGCTGCGATCTGTCGTTGGCTTTTGCCGGCCACACGCAGGGCCGAAATCTGGTATCGTTGTGTTTGGGTCAGTTGTCGGTACTTCATCACTGCTTCACTTTGGTCGGTAAAGCCCGTGAGGGTACCGGCGACGGCCCTCCCGCCTCTACCTGGTTACGCCAAAATGCTGCAGTTATTATCTGAATTCACGAATAGAGGAGGTGTGTCAGGGTTAATTTGATACCCATACAGAAACCCAGCGTACCAAACCACCATGTTAATAAACTAATCAGTTCCAATATGAAGACTGTGATGAATAATATGACAGCACAACATCGCGTCGCTTGGCGGTCCTTCCCGCCAGGCCCCGTGACAGCAGCGTATAAACGCATGGTGGAATCGGGGGAGGTGCGACGAGATGACGCGCAGGTCGCTCTGGCGGCAAAATTCGATGCCCTGCACGAGTCTCTTACCTCGCTCCCACCAGTATCAGTACGCAGCGACGAACCGACAGAGAGCAGCTTTAAAAACAGCAGTCCACTGTTACGGTTACTGGCGCGATCCTTGGCACACGCTCAGTCTTTTCTTCGAAAGAAGTTCCATTTGTGGTCTTTTGGTCCACCACCGCGAGGCATGTACATTCATGGACCGGTCGGGGTCGGCAAGAGCTTTCTAATGGATCTCTTTTACGCATCGGTTTCTGTTCCTGATGATAATTCTTGCTGTACTAATGACAGCCACAAACACATAAACATAACCAAACGCCGCGTCCACTTTCATGAGTTCATGCTAGACGTCCATCATCGCATCTTTGCCTACAAACAGGAGTACCCACGAGGTGATGCGATTCCCATCATCGCGCAACAATTGGCACAAGAAGCCCAACTCCTCTGTTTCGATGAATTTCAAGTGACAGACGTTGCCGATGCCATGATTTTGAAGCGACTTTTTTCATTATTATTGGATTTGAATGTGGTGGTAGTGGCTACCTCGAATCGCTCTCCCGATGCCTTGTATGAGGGAGGCATTAACCGCTCCCTCTTTTTGCCTTTCATAGACATGTTAAAACACACATTCGACATTATTTCCATGGAGGATTCCAGCAAGGATTATCGACTTGAAAATCGAGCGGATGGTCAATCCTATTTTTGGTCAAACAAGAAAGTTCATAGTGATAATAATAGTAAAAACAACATGCAAGCGCAGTTGGAAAAAATATTTGGTAGCACTGCATCCGGAACTGAGGCCGAGATCATTCCCGTCCTCTTTGGTCGCACCGTCCAGGTGACCCGATTGAATGACCGGTGCGCCTGGTTTGACTTTTCCGAGTTGTGCTACCAACCGCTCGGGGCGGCCGATTATATTTCTCTCTGCCGCCGATTTCCGGTCATCATCATGGAGCGCGTCCCCCAACTGGACGCCAATCACCTCAACGAAGCACGACGATTCGTGACCCTCATTGACGCGTGTTATGAATCTCGCACCCGCTTGGTGCTGGCGGCACAAGTCCCGCTCGACGAGTTGTTTGTTGATTTTGAAGCGCAAGCCGAAAGCAGCGACGGAGATGAAGAATTGATTGTCAATGAAAAGGGAGGAAACTCAAGTTCCTTTGCGACCACCATGATTCGCACCAAAGAGGGAGAATATTATGAGTGGTCGGCGACGGGTCGAATTGGCGTGTCGCTGGCACAATTATCGTCTGCCAATGATCTCGCCTTTTCCTTTCGACGAGCCGCTTCTCGGTTGGTTGAAATGGGAGGAAATGAATGGGGACGGCAATGACTAAAGGTCTTTATCTTGCAAACATATGTCAGGGCAGTTCATGAATCTGATCTGGCCGATGGATTTGGGCTCACTTCAGTTCCTGCCTCTCTGCACAAAAAGTAGGGGCCCGTAATGAAAGACCTCGCATGGCAATACTTGTTTCCTTCATCAACCCGATGCGTTCATCCAATAGCCGGTTATGTGTGCCGACATCATCTTCACCATTCAACCTATTCGCGGCAATTAAGATAGGCAGTTATAGCCAGTGGCATTAATAAACGAGTCACGGCACATACCTTTCGGCATGCCTTTGCGACAGAGTTATTAAGATCTGGAAGTGATATTCGAACGGTGCAGGAAATACTCGGGCACAGCGATATCAGAACAACTGAAATCTACACGCATATATTGGGCGATCGACGGGCGGGAACCGTGAGTCCTTTTGATCGATTGCCAGGTTCATAATGCGCTTCATTTCGATCGTTTTGGTGGGAAAAAAGCCATCATTTTTGATCGTCGCGAATGTTCGCTTTTGTTTAGGAGCGGATCTTTTACTCTGGCTTGATTCTGTGGTGAAACGGTCAGTCGCGGCGACGTAAGAAAGGTCCGCTTAGAGAACAAACCGGTCATTAAGAGCCCTGAATCTTTAGCCGTCAGCTAATGGCCGTTCACGGCAAAGCCATAGGGGATGAATTGCGAATAACTCTGCAGTACTCAATAAACTAGCCGTATACGTCCTTTGAGTGTCCTCTCTGAGACTGCCTGCTCGACGAATGAGCCTTCATCCATTCCAAGCGGCATCTGGCTTCCACTGAGCTACCCATGCGGGGATCTCAGCTGCTGGCATCGGCCGTGCAATTCCATAACCCTGAGCTTGCTCGCAGCCCATCGCTAGCAACTGAGTTCCGTGGGCCGTAGTCTCCACTCCTTCGGCAATGACCTGACGATCGAAGGCCGCAGCCAAGCCAATGATACCCATCACGATCGCACGGTCATCCGGGTCCTCTAGCATGTCCTTGACGAAACTCAGATCGATCTTCAGCAGATCGGCGGGCAAGCGTTTGAGATATGTCAGCGAGGAGAAACCCGTACCGAAGTCATCCAGCGCAAAGCTCACACCAATTTCGCGGCAGGCGTGCATGATGGCTGAAACGTCGGCCATGTCACCCAGAGCGCTGGTCTCCAGTATCTCCAGCTCCAACCAACAGGGTTTTATTTCCGGGTGCCTGGCCAGTGCCTCTGACAGTTTGGCGGCGAAGTCTCGCTGCTGTAACTGCAGGGCATCCACATTGACGCTGACGGGGATATTCAGTCCCATAGCGAGCCATTCGGCCATTTGCGACAAGGCGGTATCGATCACCCATGCCCCTATGTCCAGGCTTATTGGGTGGTTCTCAATGATAGGCAGAAAGTCTCCGGGCGGGACTAAGCCACGTTCAGGATGCTGCCAACGGATCAAGGCTTCGGCGCCGATCACCGCACCGGTCTTCATGTTCACTTTGGGCTGGTAATACAACACGAACTCATCGTCATCGAGGGCTCCGTGGATATGTTCGATACTCTCGCGCTGGGTTTTGACCGATTCGTCGTGATGGACGTCGAACAGGTGGTAACGGTTCTTGCCCATCTGCTTGGCAACATACATCGCCTGGTCGGCATGACGCATGAGCTGATCGGCATCGGCACCGTCCTGCGGGTAGAGCGTGACCCCGATACTGGCGGATACTTGTAACGTTACGCGCCCTACGGTGACAGGGCTAGCCGCCGCAAGAAGCAGCCGCTTCAACGATGGCTCACAATGTTGAATCATCTCCAAATCACCCAGCACAGCGACAAACTCATCACCGCCGATGCGTGACAGCGTGTCTCCTTCACGTAGAGCCTCATTCATACGCTGTGAAAGCATAATCAACAATTTATCACCCACTTCGTGTCCATGGGCATCATTGACGGCTTTAAAGCCGTCCAGATCAAGGTAAACGACGGCCACCGATTGCCCTCGTCGCTCACTCTGGCTCATGGCGTGAAGAAGGCGGTCTGCCAGCAGCACACGATTGGGTAGATTAGTGAGAGTATCGTAATGGACAATATGTTCGAGCTGTTGCTGGTACTGCTTCATCAGCGTGATATCAGAGAACAAAGCCACATAATTCTTGGTCTGTCCATCGGCATCTGAGACTGCGCTGATCGTCATCAGCTCGGCGAATAACTCACCGTTTTTACGCCGATTCCACAGCTCTCCATACCAGTGTTTTTTGCTGAGCAATGAGGCCCACATGTCGGTATAAAACTCTTTTTTCTGGCGATCTGATTTGAGTAATCGTGGGTTTTTGCCGAGTACTTCGCTGCGGCTATAGCCCGTGATGTGGCTGAAGGTGTCGTTGATTTCGACGATGTTACCGCTGCTGTCGGTGATCATTATGCCTTCACGTGCATGGGTGAACACGCTGGCCGCTAGTCTGAGTTGCTCTTCGGCGACTTTACGTTCGGTGATATCAATAAACTCGATGACCCGTGCATCGTAGTCCTTGTACACGATATTCTTTCCCTTAATGGCCAGTGGGTACTTCGAGCCATCCTTGCGCACGCCGACAACTTCGTAACTATGGTCATAGCCGCCGTGTATATTGCCCAGAACGGTCTCGAGAGATTCTGGCGCGATGAGCCCGAGACCGTTCATGCCGACGAGCTCCTGATAGCTGAAACCAGTGATATCGGATAAGCCCTGGTTGCACTCGAGAATCAGTCCTTTGTTGTGAATGACGATGCCGCCATAAGAGGCGTTACTGAGTGCTTTGAAGCGCTCCTCACTCTCTCTTAGAGTGTCTTGAGCATGAGCCATGCGGATATTAAAGAGGTGCAGGTAATAGGCAATGGACCCAGCCGCGGCTAGCAATAGAAGTCCTACGATAAGTACCGGCATCACCCAACCGGGCAAACGACTGGGGTTGGTGTTGTAGATGAAACCATCAAGGGAATCGTATTCCGAGACTAGCCCGACTTTAACGAAGGTTTCGGCCATATGTTGCCAGCGTTGCGGATTCATATGGCCGATTTCGATCAGGTCGGGAAAAATCAACTTGCGCATTTCAGCGGCTTCAAAGCGCAGATGATCGCGGGTCTTATCGACCTGATACTTAGTGATCAACAGATCGATAATCTCTTCCGGGTTGTCCATCGCATAACGCCAGCCCTTCAGCGTCGCGCGGCGAAGTGCCTCGACCCGTTTTGGATGGTCGCGCAGCTCAGCCTCGGACGTAAACAAAATATCACTGTAGAAATCAACCCGATAACTACCCGGATCGATAATGTTGTACGCAATGTTGTGCAGTTTTAGAAAGTACGGCTCGTTGGTGGTGTAGGAGTTGAACGCATCGACCTTGCCAGAGATGAGGTCATCAAGCTGATAGCTACTCGGAATGATGTTGAGCTGCGAGAACGAGATACCTTCGTTGAGCAGCATGGTCAAAAAATCGGCGTCTTCATCTGAGTTCGCCAGCATGACGTTTTTGCCGATGAGGTCGTGCACAGAACTGATCTCGGAACTCTTGAGAGTGAGTAGAACAGAGGGAGAGTGCTGAAATATCACGGCGAGAGCGACGAGTGGCTGCCCCTGTAGGCGCTGGTAAAGGACTTCACTATTACCTTCTGCATACTGGGCACGCCCGGATAGAACTTCAGACACCGGCTGATGCTCAGGATCTCCGGCATGGAGGCGAACCTCTAACCCTTCCTCCTTGTAGAAACCTTTTTCAACGGCAGCATAGTAGCCGGCAAACTGGAACTGGTGATGCCAGCGCAATTGCAGATCAACAATATCCTCTTGCCCTGCGGGTGCTGCAACGGCAGGAGACATCCATGTCAAAAAGAACAGTGCTGAGCAGAAAATCAATGTACGCAGTATTGGATAGATAACGACGTCCTTGGAGATCGATTATGAGCCTGACCTCAGGCCTATATCAGGATAAATCAAAGCGCAGCGGGGGGCTTCCCGTTGAACACTGGTAGAGTTGGATTTTACACCGATGTGCATCATCGTTCGGAAATATAACTGTGCCACGCTATTTCAGCTCAAGTTCAGAACTGGCAAAACCAGTGCCCGAACTATGTGCAAAGGTCAAAAGGGGGTAAGTAGCGCCCATCACCGGCGTAAACTACACTTAAAGTCCCTGAATCGTTAGGGGCTTAGGCCATAGCTCGATTACAGCAGGAAAGGTACGCAAAAATTCGGAAAGTCCGTTGTTAGAGACTGGTGCAGTCGCCGTGCCTGCACTTGATAAAACACTATAAATCACCGGCATCTGTCCCACCCATCTGCTCCAAGTAACGTCATCAGTGATCAACTCGGTCGTGAAATAACCCACGTTTATTCGGCTGGCCTTGCCAGCATCAAATATTACGCTTCGTGTCGGCGATGCATGCACTTCGTACTCAGATACTTCAGCTTCATCAATCAAACCGTCGGGCCGCAATGCCGCCCATTCAACAAAACCGTCATGTGGCCCAATTTGGGTCCGCAAATATTCAGCGGCCTGCTCATTATCGGTGTAATTGGGGGTCAGATGGACATTATTGCTTGGTGAAATGCTCATCTGACCCCAGTTTTCCGCTACGATCAGACAGTCCAGCGACGCGGGTCACGCATGCGCTAAGGGCTTGTCCCTCATTTTATGAGGTAAGACCGGTTAGTGAAGTGCCAGGCCACCTAACTTTTTCAGGAGAAAAAAATGTCGGATACCAACATCGAACTTATTTCCACCATTAGCGAAGACAACAAACTGGAACTTGCCCTGCGCGAGATCGAGATTCCCCAGCCCGGCGAAAACGAAGTGGTCATCCGCATCGAAGCCGCCCCTATTAACCCGTCTGACCTGGGAGTGATGTTCAGCGCGGCCGATATGACGACTGCTAGCCAATCCGGTAGCGCCGATGGCCCAGTCATCAGTGCCGATGTTCCGGCTAAGTTCATGGGTGCCGTTAGAAAGCGGGTTGGCAAGCCTATACCCGTAGGCAACGAAGGGGCCGGTACAGTCGTCGCTGCGGGCTCATCAGAAGCTGCGCAAAGCTTGATGGGCAAAACCGTTGCGGTAATTGGCGGTGGTAGCTACCGCAAATATCTCTGTGCCAATGTGCAAAGCTGTCTGGAACTAGAGCCGGGTACGACTGCAGCCGAAGGCGCTTCAAGCTTTGTTAACCCGCTGACGGCATTGGTCATGGTAGAAACCATGCGCGCTGAAGGTCACAAGGCTATCGTTCACGCTGCCGCCGCCTCTAACCTCGGACAAATGCTCAACCGCATCTGCATCGCCGACGGCATCGACCTGGTCAATATCGTCCGCAAGCCAGAACAGGAAGCATTGCTGCGCGAATTGGGTGCCAAATACGTGGTTAACTCCAGTAGCGACAGCTTTATGGCAGACCTGACCCAAGCACTGATCGAAACCGGCGCGACTATCGCGTTTGACCCTATTGGTGGCGGCAAATTGGCTAGTGATATTCTCACCTGCATGGAAGCCGCCGTCGCTCGCAACATCACTGAATACAGCGTGTATGGATCTGACATCTATAAACAGGTTTATATTTATGGCGGGCTTGATCGCGGCCCCATCACGCTAAACCGCAGCTTTGGTTTTGCCTGGGGTGTGAACGGCTTTTTATTGTTTAATGCGTTAGGAAAACTGGGCAAGGAAACCACCATCGCCATGCGCAAACGCATAGCCGCCGAGATCAAAACCACGTTCGCCAGCCAATACACTCACGAAGTATCCCTGGCCGGTGCTTTACAACTGGATGCGATCGCGGTTTACGGCAAACAGGCTACCGGAGAGAAGTTCCTAATCAAACCACAGAGCTAACGTTTGATCTCTGGCCGCAAGGCCATCCTAGGCTGCTGGAGTCAGACTGACTCCAGCAGCCGGAATCTCTTTTCGTGCTGTTTAAGATACGAGCTGAGGTCAGTCTGTTGTTAGAGACCGGTGCAGTCGCCGAGGCTTTGTTCTCCCAGCAGCAATTCTCGTCGTCGGCAGCTAAACGTGGCTTTACGCCTTGGTAACCAAATGGAAGTATGGAATTGGTCGGGAATGTTCCGTCAGAGTGCTTCACTGGAAGGTCTCGAAGTATCTCCGACAATGGTTGCTGTTTTATTGGGTAGTTCAGGTCAGTACCGGGGCACATAAAACTGGCGGTTTTGCCTTTGAGTGAGCGTAAATTACGATCCAGAAGGGCCAGACTTTACTATTCAGTGAAGTCTTCCGATGACGGTTTACTCGGCCAGACATCTGAACAATTTAAGCAGCACTGAAAGGTTCGATAACAGCCCAGTTAGAATCATGGTCGCGGCCAACCTCTTCGACAGGCGTTGCGACCATTGGAAAGTGGACCTTTTTGCCGCGCCCAAACGGGCTATTTAGGGTGGCCTGGATAGGTGCTCCAACGCCTGCATAAGCAGGGCCTGATAGGGCCTCTTTTTAGAAGTGACAGCAGTAACGGGGTAAAGCTCCTTATTTGCCATACAGCATTTGATGGGCTCGCAGGATGGGTTCATTGACCATTAGCGCCCGTTTGAGTCGTGTTTGAAGGGATGGCGCACCAGACTCCACCTGCAGCAGTGCCGAATGCGCGGCACACAGCGTTGTTGCCGCACCCCAGTCGGAAAACAGGGTCTGTGCCCATTCCCGGAATTCCCTCGCCGCTCCCGCACGTTTTTCCAGCGCAAGCGGCAGCGTGGGATGCAGACTCACAAGGCCTTTCGCGCCCAGTCTTGGGAGCCAACCGGGCAGCTCTGCGTACCCAAAGGTATCGTCCACGTGGATCGCACCCGATTCGGGATGGAACACCAGCACGGATGAGAAGTGCACATTTTCGTTGTCGGAAATAAACACAACGCCCCGGGGCACTGAAAACTCCAAGTCATCACGGTACTTTTCATGAAGGGCATCGTGCTCGGTGCATTCGGATTCCCAGGGTAAATTCGGGAACCGGTTACGATGCCTTGCTGTGCCGTAGAGTTTCGCATGGGGGTAAAGCTCGTGCATTCTCTCGACATTAACGGTGTGGAAGGGGTGTACATTGAGAATGGCCTCTACCCTGGCACCACCAACAATCGAGTTGATCGTCTCCTGCTGATAAGCATCGAAAGCGTAAGCGTCCAGGAACACGAAGTTGCCACTGGCAAGCTGTACCAGGGAGGCCTGCGTTCCGATATCAATACGCCCCCCGAGCTTGAACGACCCACGAATATTCCAGAATGTGTCGGCCACCTTAATGATGGAGTTGTTCATCCCTCTAGTCCCCTCGTTACATGTGAAAAAATCATAACTGATTGAATAAATTGCATATTGGGTTAGTTATACTTTTTCTGGTTTTTCACTACATTTTCCTTTGAAGACTGCGGAACATGTCAACCTCATATGGACAGCTCTTTAAAACGTTAACCTCTATTAGCCCGCTCCAGCGTCTTTCGCACTGCTGGTAACGTTGGGAAGTTCACAGCGGTACTTGTATCACCTTCGAGCGCTTCCGAAGTGATCGGGTTGATGTGGACAGCTTCCGGTTGCGGCGTCGTTTTACGAGAGCGCCTGGCCGGGTCTGGAGCTGTGCTCTGACGTCGTCACCATGCGTATACGGTGCTTCGGTTCAGTCCCAAAGCCTCACAGGCAAAGCGCAACGGAATGTGCGCCGGGCGCGCCTCAAAGGCGGTCATGATGGATCGCTTCCATTGTTCGACAGATCGAGCATCAACAAGGCTTTTTTTTGGAGATCCACACAGTCCTCCGTCACCCGCAAACGGTGCTGCGTCTTGGCCAGCTCTTTCTCTAACTGCTCAATGCGTTTCTGATCCGGTTTTTTTGATGCTTTAGGCTCCGGTGCAGACTTGGATAAAGCAGCCTCGTCCCCGGCTTTCAGCTGCTTACGCCAATCCCGCAATTGGTTGCTGTAGAGGTTTTCACGGCGCAATAAAGGGCCGAGTTCCCCGTGGCCGCATTGATCTGCTTCTGCCAGTATTCTCAGCGTGTACTTCGTGGAAAGCCGACGACGGGTCCGCTTCTCCAACTGACTGTCTGGCAGAATGTGATTATCGGGTACTTGTGACTCAGGTTTTGGCATTGCTTACACTCCTCAATCCGCGCCCTAAAATCTATGTTAACTCATAGACCGGGTGTATGGACTGAGGTTGATAAACAGGGCAAAGACCGTTACCGCCTGTTTCTGAATCTAGCCGACGAATTCAGTACTTTGTGTGGAAATTTAACCGGACCCCGTATGCTAGAATTCACATTAAGTTTCTTTAGTACTTTGCCTGTAATTACCACCCTAAGTTATTGATTTGTAGTTGAAAAAAGTACTTAATCTGGCGTAATACCGTCTAATTACATGATTCTTGTGAACTTGTAAATTTTCAGACATTGATGGATATCTTATTAATTTCGTTTCGGAGGGTGAAGATTAAACCTCGAAATAACCGGGCGATATTCGCACTGACCGCTTGGCGAGTGATCGGAAAGAGTCGCTCGTCCTTCCGAAATTTTCCCATCCACAGTTAGCTCTGGATCCGGGTCTGGACGTCACAATCAAGGATCGGAATAAAGCGTTTGGGTGAGAACTGGAGGCTACGCTTGCTCGGCCGCCCTGCCCCTTTTTTCTGCGTTTTGAGCCATTTGCACCACCGGTGCGCTCTTGAGATTACGCGTGTGCTGGTAATCGATATCCTGTGGCGAGGCCCAGAGGTTGAAGCGGGCCTGGCGAACCAAGCAATCCGGATTTTGCTGTTTTTGTAGCCAAATTGTTTCTAAACTCATTTGACCTGGCGATCGAATCCCATCAGACTACTGTATAAATAAACAGTATTTGGTGTAAATCATGTCCTGCATCTTGCTTGGTGACGCCCAAACCTTCCTCCGCTTGCGCATCCCGCTCTTTCTGGAGCGAGTATCCGCTGGCTTTCCCTCACCCGCAGAGGACTACATTGAGAAAACTCTCGATTTAAATGAGTTGTGCATTCAACACCCTGCAGCGACTTTTTTTGTGCGTGTGCAAGGGGAATCCATGATCGGTGTCGGTATTTTTCCTGGCGATGTCCTGGTGGTTGACCGATCTCTGCGAGCACAACACGGTGACATCATTATCGCCAGCCTGGAGTCAGAGATGACGGTTAAGGAGCTACATCTCAAACCTCTACCAGTTTGCCTGCTTCCAAGAAACCCGGCTTATCAGCCAATCCTTATCGAAGACGGCATGGTGTTAGAAGTGTTTGGTGTGGTCACCAATGTCGTCCGATCGCTTAAGCGGGGACGGAAGTCATAATGACGTCCACCGAGACAACTGCATGAAAACGGTGTTCGCCCTTGTTGACTGCAACAACTTCTACGCCAGCTGTGAAAAGCTATTTCGACCAGATTTGCGGGATACCCCAGTGATCGTACTGTCCAACAATGACGGCTGCGTGGTTGCCCGCTCACGGGAGGCTAAAGCGCTTGGCATTAAAATGGGCGTTCCGGTACACCACATACGGTCGGAAATTCGACTGCATGGCATTCACTTGTTTTCGTCCAATTACACTCTTTACGGTGACCTGAGCCGGCGTGTAATGACGACCCTGGAAACTTTGGCGCCGCGGGTAGATGTGTACTCCATTGATGAGGCGTTCCTGGATCTTTCAGGCGTTGAGCGGGTTGTGCCCCTGAGAGATTTTGGGCACCAGGTGAAAGACATCGTTGTTCAGAATACCGGCCTGCCAGTCTGTGTCGGCATCGCGCCCACTCGAACTCTAGCGAAACTCGCCAACTATGCGGCTAAAAAATATCGGGCAACTGAGGGTGTTGTAGATCTGACCGATACTGGACGGCAGCGACGATTAATGGCTCTGGCGCCCGTGGATGAAGTTTGGGGTGTTGGCCGGAAAATATCAGCCAAGCTCCAGGCAATGGGGATCACCACCGCACTCAAACTCGCTGACGCTGACCCTGCAACGTTGCGTAAACAGTTTTCCGTGGTACTGGAACGCACGATTCGTGAACTGAATGGAATTGCCTGCATACCCTGGGAGGATGCCCCTCAGCCGAAAAAGCAGATTATGTGCTCCCGCTCGTTTGGTTCCCCGGTAAAAACCTTATCCGACCTGGAAGAAGCCGTTGTCCAGTTTGCGTCGAGAGCGACAGAAAAACTCCGGAAGGGGGGGCAGCACGCCGGCGCACTGATGGTGTTTTTTCGAACCAACTCGTTCCGAACGGAGCTGCCTCAGTATTCCAATAGTGCATCCGTAGGGCTGATCACACCCACACAAGACTCGAGAATCATCGTTCAGCAGGTTCTAAGTTTACTCAGGCCTATGTATCGGCCGGGTTACGACTATGCGAAAGCCGGCGTGATGTTGAGTGACTTGGCTAACGAGGCGGTCATCCAAGAGGATTTTTTTGCCAGCCAGTCACCTGGCCAGGGTGACCGAGCCGCCCGGTTGATGTCCGTGATGGACGAGATCAACCGAAGATCACGGACAAAGGTATGCAGTGCCAGGCAGGCAGGCCCAGCGGCTTATGCAATGCGAAAAGAGCATTTGTCGCCGGCTTACACGACGGATTGGAGGCAGTTACCCAGGGTAACCTGAAATTTCAAAAGGGGCCTAGCCTGAGGATTTAGGCCGAGTTATTTCAAATGCTGAGAGTAGTATATGCTAACAAGTTAGAACACTACCATTTTCACATGATGGGTATTATGCGCAGCTATGTGAACACGACGATAAGAGTTAAGTAATTGCTATAAGTAGCGAGTAAAACCGTCGGAATTTGCCTTAGCCCAAACGATCTCTCGGTATTCATTGGTTCGAGTTGCTCTTTGGTTGCTCTGAGTCAATGCGAATTCCAGGTAATGACTGCTTAATCATTTCAGTTTGTCACGCTTTTCGCTCAGTTCTTTAAAACTAACGGACCTCCGTAAGAGCTCCTTTTTATCAGGCCGCTCGCGTTGGTAGACATGCACGAAGACCATGCTTTTCGTGAAGCCCTGACGTGTTAATCCACTCCTGTCACGCTGTTCATGACGTTCAAACTGATAACTACACACTCTGTTTTGTAACGACTCATTGTCTTAAAAAAATCAATGTAACTGTCGTTAACCCCAGTACTAGCCTTACTCGATCATTGACTCCGTGTGACCTTCACGTTCCTATACTACCAATAGTCGACTACACTCAAATCGTATTCGCCCTTATGAGTAGAGCTCACTCTGACTCAATACTTCAGGAATCCGGCGGTCCCGTTGAGCGAGCCTTGCGCCGTCCGGCCTTGAGCAGGGAGAGAAAATGACAGGACTACATGGCCAATATCGGCAGCCTCCACGATTAAAAATAGCCGGCATGTTTGTGGGACTTTTTGCCCTGATTCTGATCGCCATCGGTTTTGCGGTTTCCATTGTTCAGGTACAAGCCGCAGTTGCAGCGTACACGGGTGGCGAAAGCATTTGGTCCAGATCACAGCTGACCGCTGTGATCTATTTAGACCGGTACGCTCGTTCCGGTGATCCCCTGGATTTGGAGCAAGCCAGACGCTGGCTTTCCATTCCGCTTTCTGATCGCAAAGCACGTCTGGCTATGGAAGGTGAATCATTGGATGCCGAGGCGGCCCGAGCAGGCCTGATCGGTGGCAGGAACCATCCGGATGATGTGGATGGCATGATCTGGCTGGTGCGCAATTTGTCCGACATCGATGCCTTCCAGAAGGCTATTGTTGCATGGCAACAAACAGACCCCGGTCTGCTTGAACTCGTTGCAATTGGTGATGCCCTGGAAATGAACTGGTCGGTAGCGCAGCCTGATCTGACTCAAATAGCATTACTGCGTCAACAACTGACGGCAGCAAACGATGGGCTGCAAATATTTACGTTGCAGTTTCGTGAGGCAATGGGCGATGCGGCCAGGTGGGCAGCAGACGTGTTGTCTATTGTAAGCATCATCTTCCTGCTGTTTTTGGCATTTATGGCGTGGCAAATCAGTGCGCGCCTGACACGATCGGTTCGACGCTCCGCACAGAACTTTCGCGCTATATTCGAACAGGCAGCTGTTGGCATCGCTCAGATTAATAGCGAGGGCAATGTGCTTGATGTCAACGAGACTCTCAGCAAGATTTTGGGTTATTCAAAACCCCAATTACTCGCCATGCGTTACAAAGATCTGTTGCATCCCGAAGATTGGGAGTCCGGTCGGCTACAGCAACAGGAAGTGATGTCTGGAAACACCAATAGTTATACTTTTCAGCAGCGTCTGATGAATTCCAGCGGAGGCTCACTCTGGGCACGACTGACCGTGTCTATCGGTCACTACCAAAAAACCCGGACGACCAACTATATCGTTGTTTTGGAGGATGTTTCCGAATCCTATCGCATGTCAAAGGAATTAAACTATCAGGCGAATCACGATGAGCTGACCGGACTGATAAATCGTCGAGCGTTCGAGCGTCACCTGAAGCATGTGGTGAGTCAGGCGCAAACAGAACACGGCGCCCATGCCTTGTGTTTCGTCGATCTGGATCAATTCAAAATTGTAAATGACACATCGGGTCATCTGGCAGGCGATGAGTTGCTGCGGCAAGTCGCTGCTATAGCCCGTCATTCACTGCGTGAGAGTGACGTTCTGGCGCGACTTGGCGGAGACGAGTTCGGCATCATTCTGCGCAACCTTACGATGGACGCCGCGGCGGGCATTACGGAAAAGCTTCGTGCCGCGCTTGAGGACATGGTGTTCACGTGGGAAGGCCGAAGCCATAGTGTGAACTGCAGTATTGGTGTTGTACCTATAACAACCGGAGTTGCAGATATCAGCACGATGCTGCGTGCTGTGGATATCGCTTGTTACGTGGCAAAGAACCAAGGCCGTAACCGGGTATACCTCTCCGTCGTTGATGACGTGCAGATTTCAGAACAACGCATTGAGATGGAATGGTTGAATCGAATCCAAGTAGCTTTGCAGGAAAACCGGTTCTTTCTTGACGCCCAGTTAATAGCGCCAACGGTTAAAGGTGGCAGAGGGCTGAGATACGAAGTCCTAGTTCGGCTGAAAGACGAGGAGGGCAAGACTATTCCTCCCGGTGCTTTCTTGCCAGCTGCAGAACGGTTTGGTATCGCGCACAAGATTGATCGTTGGGTGATTAACGAAGTCTTCCGGCAGCTTGCGGCGCATACAGCGCACCTGAACGAGTTGGACGCGTGCCATATCAACCTTTCCGGTCGTTCATTTGATCAGCCTGATTTCGCTGAGTTCGTGATCGAACGGTTGCAGCATTACGGACTTTCGGGTGGCAAAATCTGCTTTGAGCTGACTGAAACAGCCGCGATTCATAACTTTGCTGATGCCCAGAATTTTATGGCACTTCTGGGTGACTCGGAGTGCAGTTTCGCGTTGGACGATTTTGGAACCGGGCTGTCGTCTTTCAGTTACCTTCGTCGCCTTCCCGTTGATTACCTGAAGATCGATGGTGTTTTCGTGCGGGACATTGCGACGGACCAAACAGATTTGGCTATGGTTCGGGCGATAAACGACATCGGGAAAACTTTGCAGAAAAAAACCATAGCGGAGTTCGTTGAAAATAACGAAACCCTGGAGTTGCTCAAAGAAATGGGGGTGGACTTTGCACAGGGGTACGGGCTCCATCGCCCGTGTCGGTTCCAAGATATGTTGTCCGGTCACGTTGTGGCGCCGCACATCTCATTAAACAATCCGGTGAACCCGACACAAACCAGCCTAGTGTCCCCAGGGCCGACTCTCCGCTAAAAAGACCTAACCCAGCTTCTGACCTCCGAAATGCTTCCGCCAGAAATGACGGGATGGTTTGTGAAAGCGAGTACTACGGGGTCTGAAATCGGTATCGAAGCATGCGCTTAGTCTCATCACTTAGCGCGATCTGTGGATAAAGCAAGAGCCACTATTAAAAGCCGCATCAGTTCTGTTGAGAGTAAGCTTCGGCGGATGGATGATAAGCAAAAAAGTGAATTTATTGACAGTGCCATTCCGAATGAGGATAGAGAAGCCAAGTCCTGCTGGTTTAGGCCATCTCCCAGCATCCAGATTATTCGTCGTCGTCCTGATAAAGCCTAACGCCATTCCGGCCCTCGCGTTTTACCTGGTAGTATGAATCAGTGTGGTTGTCGCCTGATTCATTCAGAGGACAACCATGCCCCATTACTCACCGGAACGTAAGGAAGCCATTCGCCAAAAGATAGCGCCACCCCAGAGCTTGACCGTGGCAGAGCTATATAGTCATGAAGGCATCAGTACCGCAACTCTTTACAATTGGCGGACAGCCGCCAGAAAACGAGGTGCCGTTTTGCCATCGAATTCAGCCATTCCTGACAAGTGGAGTAGCGAAGAAAAATTCCGCATTGTCCTGGAGGCCGCCCCTTTTGTGATTGTTGTAAGTTCAGAAATGGATAGATTGTTGTTCACGCCAGTGCAGCCACAAACGGGTATCTAGCTCAAGTTGATGATAATCAGGCTCCATATGGCAGCACAATTGATAGAAAGCTTTGTTATGCTCTTTTTCTCTTAGATGCGATAACTCGTGCACTGCGATCATTCGCAAAACTCAGGCGGCGCCTCTTTGAATAAGCTGGCCACCGTGATGCTGTTATGTGACTTTAGCTTACTGCCTTGCACTCGTGATTGATAAGTATGAACACCCAGCGCATTCTTAAGCACCTTGAGTTTGCTATTGTAGCTGACTTGAGAAATAGGGTTACCTTTACGCATATACTGATTTTTTAGCTCGATTACATAGTGGTACAGCGCCTTATCGCTTTGTATTTCGTGAAGGTCTGGATATTTTTTTTCGAGATAATTACCTAAGCGACCACTAGTAATTAGCAAACCTGCTTGTGTTTTAATTGGCTCAGAGTAATGTGTTATATACTTTAAGTCAGTCACTGATTTATTCCTCCTGAGCTGTAAGCAGCTAGTTCTATACGCCTACAGAATCCAGAAATTTAGTACTTTCTGTGATTGTTTAATGGACCCGTAAACCTGCTTGTTGACATTAAACTTGAATTGTTTTGCCCAAGTTGAGTCAGATAAAATTCAATGTCCGTAACATCGACTTTCAGAGCATCAGGCGCTACGCTCACGGATAATGGAAGCGTCAACTGCTCTCCGGGGTTTAAGTAGATAGACGCCGGTCCAATCAGATTCAAGCCTTCGAATCCTTTTACACTGACATTATATCTTCTGTTTTGATGACTTTTATTGATTACCTTCAATGTGTAGCTATTCTCTATCTCGCCTTGCGTATTTAAGCGATATAGACCTCTGTCCTTGGCGAAGTCCAAGCTCACGAGAGGCCTCGAAGCTGTGGCCAAGGTCAACGTTATTATCATCGCTATCAGAACGGCGCCATAGCCTACGAGCCGGGGACGAACAATTTTTAAAGGCTCGCCACTGAGTTCTCGCTCACTGGTGTACCTGGTTGCCGGTTTCACCGTTTTACCGTATGGACTTTGCCGATGGCAGCCATTTCGATTAGCAAAGCACCACCGAAGCGCTGATTGAAGAAATTGAGCGTCTGTCGCCGGGCGAGGGCGAGCAATACCAGCACTTTCTGAAAGCCGCTGTAAGTGCCGCATTAACCGACCAGGGCAAACGCTTTTAAACCCGTTCCGCTATCTTATTTAAAAAATGCTGGATTTCAACCCTCGAACCGGTTGTCCGTCTTACCTGCCAATCCACGCAGAATGTGGTCCAGAGAAATGTTGCTGGGTTGTTCGCGAAGGGCTTTCAGCAGACACTCCTGGTCGCCAAATATGACCTGATCGTAACGCGGCTCACGGTCGGAGCCTCGAGTCACAGACTGGACGCCGCCTCCCAGCTTCGAAGACCCTGGCGCAACTTGACTTGCCAAATCTCGTAAATGGGTGGCCAAGTGGGCTCGTTGAGGAACGCTAAGGGCTTCCCAGTCAAGTGCTGCCAGTCCGGTCTGGATAATTTCTATAGTGTCGTCGTCCATCGTGCGCCCAAGCAATGCAAAGCAAGCCGCCAATGCCTCATTACGAAGCATTGGCGGCAATGACGGATCAGAGACAAGGTCATCGAATTCGACAACGGCCTGCCGAACCCGGGTCCCAAGGTCTGCTTTTGGCGGCGTGGGTTCGCTAGCGGGCGTTGCTGTTGGTCTATCCTGCTCCGATCTCCGAACGGCTTTGTACCAATAGGCTGCAATTCCGGATTTTCTGGGCGGCAGTTGTTCCAACCTTATCTTCACCCTGTCTGCCAGTGAGTGAAATTGCCGACAGGACGGGTCTGACTGAGCCAGCAAGGCCACCGGGCGCTGCGTGATCACTGATTGGCGCAGTGTCTCGTCACGCCAGATGGCGCCCAGATAGTGTGGCTGCACGTTCAAGTGACTTTGCGATGCCGCTGCAAAGCGCTGAAATATCGATTGTGCCTGACTGGCACCATGAGCCATGTTAACCAGCACACTCGGGGTACGCCGGTAGCCTTGGCGCTGCAACACCTTGATGAGCGAAAAGGCATCGGTTAGAGAAGCCGGGTCAGGAGTGACCACCACACATGCCATAGCAGCGGAGGCAATCATATGAAGTACAACTGGCTGCAGGCCAGCGGCAGTATCAATAAGAACATAATCGTAACGGCGTTCAAGTGCAGCAAGGCTTTTGAGCAAATCTAGACTGCCGGCAACACCTAAGTCCATGCAGCGTTGCACCCCCGATGCACCAGGAATCACATGCAGTCCCAGAGGCGCCTCCATGATAATCTCATCAAGTGTGCATTCCCGGCGAAGGACGTGTTCCAGAGTGTGTTTCGGATACTGACCCAGCATGATGGCAACATTGGCAAGATCCAAGTCTCCATCGAGCAGCAGCACGCCGTGGCCCTCGCGCGTGAGGGCCAACGCAAGATTGATGGCAACAGAAGTTTTACCGACACCACCTTTACCGCCGGTGACGGCAATAACCCTGGGCTGGGTTGAAATATGCCTCGAATCTGTCATCGGCCTCTCTTTGATACTGACTTCAAAACCACGGTCAAAGAAGTAAAACAGACTAATTTGTGACATCAATTCTACCGCGAACATGCAAGACAATATAGCCAGCGAGACGACACTTCGGGTACTTTCGTTGTATTTCTGACAATCTTTTGAGTGGCAATATCAGGTAGATCACACAGCATAAGTCTAATTAGCGGATTTTCGATTGCCACAATTGTGAGACTCAAATCGAATTTTAATCCATTCAGAATTTAGGAAAATTTTCAATAGCCTGTATTTATTTTATGGAATTGATTGTTTAAGCTCTCATCATTATGGTAATTATGAATGAAGTGTCAGATGTACATGACCGGTAATTCTATGCAAATATCTCCTAATACAGAATTACCCAGCCTCCCCGAAGTCACCCTCAGGGCGCTGGAAGCGTGTCGAAAGGACGACAGCTACCGTCATATCAGCAATATTATCTCGGCCGACACTGCCCTCACCACGCAAGTGCTGGCCATGGCTAATTCATCACTTTACGGCCGGTCAGGAGAAATTCGCTCGGTTGAGCAAGCACTGCTCCGGCTTGGCACTGAACGTTTACGCACACTGATTCTCACTGCCGCACTCCGGCAGTTGATGTTCGATCTTGGTGCAGACCAGTGGCAGCAACTTCGTGATTTCTGGCGCCACTCTCTCACCACCGCACTGACCGCCAAAACCCTCGCCACGCTTACCCGCTACCCCTCGGCGGACGAAGCCTTTATGTTGGGAATGCTCCATAACATTGGCGAACTGATTGCTCTGAAAATGACCCCGGGTGATCTTCAACAGCAGTATCTCGATCACCAGGCAGAGATCGGAGCGCAGCTTGCTCAGGCCTGGGGGCTGGGGCAGATGGCAGCAGATGCCATGCGTTATCAAAAGGCTCCGGCGTCGGAAATCCGTGATGCGGCCCATCTGGTCAAGTTGATTAATCTGTCAACACGACTGGCTCAGTCCGATGCGGCTGGTATCGCTGCAGCAGGCACCATTTTCAGTCTCAGTGAAGATCTCACCCGGGAATTATCACTGCGCATCAATCATGAAGTTGCTGCCCTCGCGCAATCGTTAGGTGTCACCCTTGAACATACCTATGACGGCCACGAAGCAAGCCAGACATTGCGCAATACCGTTATTCGCCAAGCCATGACCGACCAGGCTCTTAGCCCGGCCAACGATTCAGGCCCGGCGCTAGCGAGCACAGTGGTCAACCTCACTCTATTAACAGGTTGCCCCAGCCTATTTTTCAGAGTTGACGATGGCATTCTGATCCTGGCATCGGATAGTCAAGGCGAACCGCCCGACATGACGATTGTTGCCGCTTCCACAGGCAGTGTGCTAACGCAAAGCTTCAGGGATCAAAAAGCTGTGCTGCTGGCTGAACGTTCGCCCAACGTGCTCGACAAACAATTATTGGCGCTACTTAACACATCGTCCCTCATGGCTGTTCCGGTGCTGTTCGAAGACGTTTGTCAGGGCGTTTTTGTGATTGGCACCGATGCCGTAAACATGATGTCGACGCTGGAACTAGCTGAAATGTTCTGCGCGCGATTATCACATCTCACTGCGAGCAAAGAGGCGAAAATTCAGGACGATGTAACAGCAGCTGATATTGACCAGGCCCTTGCCCAAGATAATGTACGACGGTACATTCATGAAATCAGCAATCCCTTAACCATCATTCGGCAGTACATTTATCAACTACGTGGGCGGCTTGAAAATGAACAGGTTCGGGAACAACTGGATATTATCCGGGAAGAGCTTGAGCGCGCTGGCAATCTGTTGGTGCAGATGGGTCAGAGCCAAGAACCCAACCCGAACACCGACGAGCCGACAAGCCTTAATCGAGAATTGAGAGCCCTGCACGCCCTGTTTCAGGATAGTTTGTTCAGGAACGGCGATATTGATTGCGATCTAGTTTTGAGCGAAGAATCAACAGACCTGGCTGCTGGCAGGGCGCCGGTGCGCCAGGTGATTCTTAACCTGATCCGAAACGCGGTCGAGTGCATGCCGGATGGGGGGAAGCTCAGGCTTGAAAGCGCCTCGCCCGTCTGGCAACAAGGCCGGCAATGGATCGAAATGCTGATCGAAGACAACGGCCCGGGTTTACCGAAAGCCATTCAAAGTAGTCTGTTCAAGCCTGTAAAATCCAGTAAGGGCGTGACCCACAGCGGACTAGGGCTGAGCATTGTTAAACAACTCATTGATGACATGGAGGGCATCATTGGATACCGCACGGGGAGTTCTGGCACCAGTTTCAGGCTTCTCCTGCCGGCGGTATCCGATTCCAGCAAAGGTCCGACATAAATCATGGGCGGCACGCGATGACACAGCAACCGATCCATTCACCAGTGACGGACACTATCGTGGCTCGGATACTCGTCGCCGATGACGACCCGAGGCTGCTGAGTAGTCTCTCCTCGCTGCTGGAGCAACAGGGTTATTTTGTTACCTCGGCGTTGGGCGGAAGAGAAGCCTGCAGACAGCTGAACACGCGCACCTTTGACCTCGCCATGCTCGACCTGAGAATGCCTGAATTAGACGGCTTCGAAGTCATGGCCCATGCCGCAAGGGTTCAGCCCAAATGTGGCATTGTTGTAGTGAGTGGAGAGAGTTCTTTCAGTTCTGTCAGTCGTGCGCTGCGCAGAGGAGCTCAGGATTACATCAAGAAACCCTTTGACCCGGACGAAATGCTTACCACGCTGGAAGCTGTATTGGGCAAACAGTCTCTGGTCAGAGCCCATGCCGATGTGCAACAGCGACTTGAAAAGTCCGAGGCACTGCACCGTTACATCGTCAACAACTCCCCCGACATTGTCTTCATGCTTGATGACCAAGGGCGCTTCTGTTTCATCAACAGCAAGATTGAATCGTTGTTGGGCTACAACAGTGAAGAGCTCAACGGAAAGCATTTCCGGCACCTACTTGACGAACAGGACATTGCTCGCGGCACTCATCCCCTCCGGGACCCAAGCGTTACACCTGAAAATCCCCGCACCTTCGAAGTGAAACTCAAAACCCGAGGCAGCCAAAAAGCCAATCGCTATTTCGAGATCACTGCGTTTCCGATTGATCACGGAACCTTGCCTCTGGGAGCCGATTTCAATGCCCGCAATTCTGATCCCAAGGCGCGGTTTTACGGCACCGCAAGAGACGTGACTGAACGTAAGGAAGCGGAAGCCTTCATAAATTTCCAAGCCTATCATGATTTGCTAACCCGGTTGCCCAACCGGGCACTGTTCACCGACCGGTTGAGCCTTGCAATCACCCAGGCGAGTCGCAGCAAACAGAAACTCGCAGTGATGTTTCTGGACCTGGACCGGTTCAAAGTGGTTAACGATACTTTGGGTCACGCCATGGGTGACGTTTTGTTGCAAGTGGTCACCCAGCGTCTGGAGAATTGCCTCCGTAAAGGTGACACACTCTCACGGTTTGGCGGTGACGAGTTCACACTTTTGCTGCCCGCCATTAACAGCAGTAACGATGCCCGGCGTATTGCCAAGAAACTGATTGATGCCCTCAAAGCACCCTTTCAATTGGGCGAACACGAAGTATTTGTCGGAGTTAGTATCGGCATCTCCCTTTACCCGGAGGCCGGCACCTCAATGGATCAGCTGATCCAGAACGCAGATATTGCCATGTATCACGTAAAGGCCCGGGGCAAGGATGGCTACCGTTTTTACAGCGAATCCATGAACATCGACACCGTCAACCGTCTCAGTCTGGAAAGGGATCTCAGGCAGGCTCTCGAGAACAACGAACTGCGAGTTTACTACCAGCCGCAAGTTTGCGCCAAAAGCGGACGCATTGTGGGACTGGAGGCGCTGGTTCGCTGGCAACACCCGGATCGAGGACTGCTCTACCCCAAAGATTTCCTTCCATTGGCCGAAGAAACCAAACTGATTGTAGCGCTTAGCGAGCAGGTACTGGCCCAGGCGTGCCGGCATGTCAAAGGGTGGATACTTGATGGCAACAGGGATTTGAGGCTGGCAGTAAACATGTCGCCGATTCAGGTAGAGCACCCGCGATTTGTCGAAAACCTAATCAGGCAACTCAAAAATGAAGAGTTTCCAGCCAGCCATCTGGAAATCGAAATTACCGAAAATGTCATTATGAATGACCTTAAGCAGATCAGCCAAAAGCTCCAACAACTGGCCGACCATGGAGTCCGCATTGCAATCGATGATTTCGGTACCGGCTATTCTTCGCTGAACTACCTTCACCAGTTGCCTATCCATACGTTAAAAGTAGATCAGTCGTTTATCCGCGGAATTGGAAATGGAGAAGACGACGCCTGCATCGTCAATGCTATCGTGGCCATGGCTCACGGCCTGAGGTTGGACATTATTGCAGAAGGCGTAGAGACAGATGCGCAATTGGTCTATCTGAGAGGGCTTGGCTGCCAGCAGATACAGGGCTTCCTCTACGGTCCCGCTCAGCCCCCCGAAGCCATTTCCAGGATGTTGGATGGTCAGCGAGTAAGAGCCGTAGTCTGACGAATGTCCCATCAAGGTGGTAAAAAAAGCTGTTATTGAAAATAATGGCCAAATCGAACATTAAAAGGATTAGATTAGCGGTCCAATCCAAAAATCATCACTATCAAGGACTAACGTGTCAGTACCCTTTACCGGTGAGCCGCTGTTCGATACTGCTCACTATCTTGAAGATCTGTCAGACTTTCATTGCCATCCATCCATACCGACATTTCTGGCGTCTCTGCCGCAGCCCTTGACTACACTGCGCGATGATTATGAAATTAGTCGCCAATTTCTGATGAAATACGCCGATGTGCCTGGAACGTTTTCACGCTTTCGCGGTGAGGTTCAGCGTTTTCTGAATTATCTTTGGGTAACCACCAAACGCACGTTGGCGCAAACCGACGCCGATGTTGTGACCGCGTATTTCAAGACCTTGAAGAATCCACCCCATAGCTGGATTGCCCGCGGTGTGTTTTCGGCTTTCACCCATGCCAACGGTTTACGCCTACCAAACCGCCAATGGCGTCCGTTTGCGCTGCGCTCCAGCGATGAAAACGCCGTTTACAATGCCAGCCAAGCCAGCCTGAACGCCAGTCGAACGGCTTTACAAACCTTCTTTAAATATCTGGTTTACGGACAATATCTGCTAACAGACCCGCTTAGCGACTTACGCCGCCGTGATCGTCGCGCCAAACCGCAACTGGCCAAAGATCTCGAAGTCGCTGTGCGCCGGCTAACCGATTGGCAGTGGTCCTGGTTGCTAGAAACCTTGGTTACCGAAGCAGATCAAAACCCCAAATGTGAACGACATTTGTTTGTGATTGTTACCATGAAATCGTTGTTTCTTCGGGTTGGCGAGTTGGCGCCGCGTCCGCTAGACGATGGCGCAGACCGGATTCCCGTTTTTGGTGATTTCCGCCGGAAGGTCATTCAGGGCGAGCAATATTGGTCGTATTTTGTGTTTGGTAAAGGCGACAAAGCCCGTTCAGTCACCCTACCCGATGCCTATCTGCCTTACCTGAAACGTTGGCGTGCCTACTTGGACTTACTATCGCCTATGCCAGACCCGGGCGATCATAACCCTATCCTACCCTCAACCCATGGCACAGCGCTGGGCAAACGTCAGGTTCAACGCATTTACGAGCAGGCCGTTATGTTCGCTGTTGCGCGAATGGAGGAAGCCGGTTTTGTGGACGAAGCCCGACAGCTTGAAGCTATAAGGTCAGAAACCCATTACCTGCGCCACACCGGCGCCAGCCAGGCGATCGAATCCGGCGCGGATATTCGCCACATCAGTGAAGAACTCGGCCATGCCAGCGCGGCTTTTACCGAGTCGGTTTACGTTAACTCGGATCAGGCCCGCAAGCGGTTTCAAGGCCGCAATCGGAAAGTGTGAGAAAAGTTGAGGGTTCGTAACCCCCTATTTCTTTCCAAGGCATGATTGGAGCCCGTCCGCGATCTCGATCAATAAGTCTGGGTACAGGTTGGCGCCGGTAGCCAAGCCTGATCCTAATGGGTCAATAACTCCAAACGTGTTAACACCCGTTCCGCCAAAAACCGCTTTAACGATACCTGGGTTGTATTGTGGCTCAGTGAACACACAGCTTACGTCTAAATTTGTCACAACTTCTCTGATTTCTGTAATCCGGGCCGGGCTTGGTTTTGATGCATCCCCGATCGAGATCGCCCCTGCTGCCAGAATGCCAAAGCGTTTTTCGAAATATTGGTAAGCATCATGGAAAACAATGAATTGTTTATTTTCGAGCTGCGCTACGGTGATTTCAATACGACTAACGGCAGCATCAATGTCAGCTTTTCCAATCGCTGAATTTTCAAGGTACTGAGCGGCATTTTCAGGATCTTCTTCTGCCAAAGCCGCTGCGATCACATCAAGCCAGACCTTTCCGTTGGCGGGGTCTAACCACGCATGCGGGTCAGTACCACTGTGTTCGTGATGATGGCTTTCATTATGCTCATCGTCTTTCTCTTCCCCATCTTGGAGGTCAGCATGAGTGTCGTGTTCACCCTCCTTTTCCCCGTCGTGATCGCTATCACTATGAGCATCGAACGTGGCTCCTTCTCTGAAGGCATAGGTCGTTGTGCCCATCGCCTCCAACAACTCGACTTTCGTTGAATCGGGAGACAGTTTATCCAGAGACCTTTCAAGCCAGGGTGTCAGGCCCTCACCTACCCAGAACACGACGTCCGCTTCCTGAAGTGCCTGAGCTTCCGATGGGCTGAGCGAATAGTTATGCGGCGAAGCGCCAGACTGAACAAGCAGATCCGGCCTGCCTACTCCAGCCATTACCTGCGACACGAGGGAGTGAATGGGTGTGATGTCAGTCGCCACATTGGGGACAGCATTTGCACTAAACGGCAAGGTCGCTATAAACGCAGTAGCCATTAATTTTTGGCGCTTTTTCATTCTTTTTCACCCTTTTCGTAATGGAAGCTTTATTGCTTAAATGTTATGTTATAACATTGTTATTAACTAGGAAAGAGGTTTACGTTGTGAAAGCTGAAAAATGCTCCAGACCTGCGCGGATGTGTGTGACCTGCTTTCGATGGAAAAACAAATGAGAGTACTTGCCACCAAAAACCTGTCCGTCAGTTTTGGCGGGAACCGAGTACTGAAAGACATTAATATTCATATAGAGCGGGGCGAAATAGTGACGATTGTCGGCCCGAACGGGTCAGGAAAATCGACGCTTCTGCGCGCGATTATCGGCGCCCAGGCACCCACGTCCGGCAAGGTTGAAATTATCAGTAAACAGATTATTGGCTACGTTCCACAGCGCCTCTATATTGATGAAACACTCCCAATGACGGTTTACCGGTTTCTATCGCTTCCCAAGCGCCAGCAAAGGGACGACATGAAGACTGCCCTCCAGCAAGCGGGGTTGTCTGGCCTTGGCAAACAACAGTTAAGCACCCTGTCCGGAGGGCAGTTCCAGCGTGTTTTGCTGGCCCGAGCTCTTATAGAGAAACCCGATCTACTTTTGTTGGATGAGGCCACCCAAGGGCTGGACCATTCTGGGTCAGCAGACTTTTACCGGCAGATTGAGCGGGTGCGGCAAGAACTGGGTTGCGCCATCCTGATGGTAAGCCATGAGCTGCACACTGTGATGCGTACATCAGATCGCGTTATCTGCCTGAACGGCAGTATTTGTTGCGAGGGCGCGCCTGAGGTTGTCAAGGTCGCCCCCGAATATCGACTATTATTTGGCCTCGATAATGTGGAAATGTTCGCTAGTTGCCATCACCACGACCACCATGACCATGCAGCTCCCCGGCGCGAGGAAGCTATTTAATGTTCGATGACTTTATGTTCCGCGCTTCCCTTGCCGGCCTCGGTGTCGCAATCGCCGCAGCGCCGCTTGGCTGTTTTATTGTTTGGCGGCGTATGGCTTTTTTCGGCGATGCAACCGCACATGCCGCCATTTTGGGGGTAGCTTTGTCACTTACGTTATCCATGCCAATATTTGCAGGGGTTTTGGTGGTATCGTTGTTAATGGCTCTGGCCGTTACAACTCTGAGTGAACGCGGTTACGCCATGGATACTCTGCTTGGTGTCTTGTCGCACTCTTCGCTGGCTTTTGGGCTGGTGGCAGTCTCCTTTTTGTCGGGTATTCGCATCGACCTTATGGCTTATCTGTTTGGTGACATCCTGTCTGTAGGCACCCTTGACCTTGGTGTGATTTGGGGCGGTGCAGCGCTGGTTCTCACATTGGTTTGTTGGCGCTGGTCAGCTCTGCTTACATCAACCGTTAACCCTGAACTCGCTTGCGCAAGTGGCATTTTACCTAAGCGAGAGAAAATGATTCTCACCTTATCGTTAGCGGTTGTTGTAGCTGTCGCCATCAAAGTTGTGGGTGTATTGCTGATTTCCGCCATGCTGATCATACCGGCAGCGACCGCTCGCCCCTTTAGTAGAACGCCAGAAGCAATGGCTATCATTGCAGCGATTATCGGGTGCAGTGCCTCACTTGCCGGCTTGCAAGCGTCTTACCTAATGAACACCCCGACAGGCCCAACAATTGTTTGTACTGTCGCAGTGCTTTTCGGTGTATCCAGCGCTTTTCGATACTTCATCCAGCCACAAAAAATTCATGCCTGACCGGAGATTCTGAGCAGCTAGCGGAGACAGTTCATAATTATGTTATTTCGACACTTTTTTACACTTAACCACAAAACCATACTGTCCCTGGCGATCGTTTTCGTTGCCGTCGCCCTATTAATCCAACTGGACAACCCAGACACCCTGAATGCTAAGCCAAATAGGGATTTGGCTGCTGTGTCTCAGCCCACATCCGCGCCCTCTCCGCCTGACAACAAGCCTGACAAAGAGCCTGAAACACAGAGTTACCAGATCAAAAAAGGGGATACCCTGAGTGATATTTTCGAATCAAAAGGTATTCCTGCGTCTGTGCTGCACCAGATTCTTGAAGCTGACGTCGAGTATCTATCCCTTGAAACGCTGCAACCCGGAAAACGGGTCACGTTCAAGTACGACGGGCACCGAGCGCTTGAGGCATTAGTACTGCGCATTGATGCGGCCAGAACCATTACCTTTGCCCTCCAGGACGATGGCGCATTTGTTGCCCGCAAAGAGGAATCCGAGACCCATTGGCACTCTGCCATTACCCGCGGGGCTATTAAGGGAAGTTTTTATGCCTCTGCTGTCAAGTCTGGACTCAGTGACGCCGAGGTAGCAGAGGTGGCTAACCTTCTAAAAAGCAAGATTGATTTTCGGCGCGACCTCAGGTCCGGGGATACTTTCACTGTTATCACGGGTCGCGAGATGACTCATGATTCGCCAACAGGCCGCCAACGAATTGAAGCGGTATCCCTGCTCCGCGGGCTTAAAGCCTACAACGCGTTTCTCTTCGACGATGGCAACTACTATAACGAGACCGGCGAGAGCGTTTTGCTGGCCTTTTTGCGTTGGCCCACTGAAAAACGCTTCAGAATAAGTTCCCCGTTCAGTCCTGATCGTCTCAACCCGATTACCGGCAGACGATCACCTCATAACGGTGTCGATCTCGCAACACCTGTCGGCACTCCCATAGTAAGTACCGGCGATGGCGTCGTTTCGCGTATTGGCAACCATCCCTTTGCCGGGCGGTATGTCGATATCAGTCACAGTGGAACCTTTGAAACACGCTACCTCCACTTGAGCAAAGTTCTGGTCAAACGAGGTCAAAGAATAAAACGGGGCCAAAAAATAGCACTAACAGGCAATTCGGGACGCTCAACAGGGCCCCATCTGCATTTCGAGTTTCATGTGAACGGCCAACCCGTTAATCCGCTGACCGCGGATATCCCGACTGCCGCCAAAGTGCCTGATATCGAACTTGCTTCCTTTAAGGCACAAGTCAGCAAACAACTGGCGTCCATGCAACCGCGAATCAGCTCCGATCTTATTTTGGCAACCGGGTCGCCGAAATCCACTCGGACTAATGAAGAGAATGAGGGGCGTCACGACATCAACTAACGCAGGCCTTACAGGCTAGAAGGCTCGCTTCGAAGCCTTCAAAAGCCATTTCGTCATTGTCGATGCCTTCGATGCAACTCTCCTGGGCCTCGTCCAACTCCACCTCAGTTAACGCCTGGTCGCTGAAGTTATAGCCAAAAACACCGTCTGACGTAATGAGTATGGCTTTTACCCTCTGTAGGGTAAGACCGGAAAAGAACGCAAACAACCGGCCTCTATCAAACAAAATGCTGGCGTGAAAACGCCAGCCAATCGACGTAAAACCATCAGCCTGTTTTTTGATTGTCATGTAATCACCCGCAGCCAATGGCCTGTGATCTGGACGCTCTGTGGATTCGTGTTGCCCAACGGCGGTTTTTAATAATGCGGGCACCACGAAGCGCCGGGATGGGTCAGGCTCCGGCGCTGCATAAACCGCAGGAGCCGAGAGGGCACTGAACGGAATCTCCCCGAAACTCACTCGATATAACGGCTTTTCGTGACTGGCTTTTTCCACAAGATAAGCCCCCAGAGAAGAAAAATCGTCGTCTGTACACTGATCGGATTTATTCGCCACGAGTACGTCGGCTACTGCAATTTGCTGGATAAATGTAGCGTTCCGGGTATAACGCGAATCTCGTGTGCGCCGAGGATCAATCAAGGTCAGCGTCGCCCTCAAATCAATAACGGTGGCGTAATGCGGCTGGCGCAATGACTTAATGACTTCCTGAGGGTGCCCCAACCCCGTTGGTTCGATGAGCAACCGGTCTGGTTTTGCGGCTATTAATAGTCTGTTCAACGCCATCTGCATAGGCAAACCTGAAACGCAACACATGCAGCCGCCGGGCACCTCACGGATAAAAACGCCAGTTTGAGCTCCCTGGCCTCCAGCCATCAAACCGCCGTCGATACCTATTTCGCCGAACTCATTGACCAATACCGCCCAACGCTCATTGGCGGGTTTATTGGCCAAGAGGTGCAAAATGGCCGTGGTTTTGCCCACCCCCAGGAATCCGGTGATGATATTGGTTGGCACCGCTTTGGTGATTTTCATGCTGATACTCGTTGATTTGGCACTTTTCACTCCACTTCTCGGGGACCGAGCTGGCAAATACTAAGCGGCTGTTGGCAGGATACCGGCCAGCGGATCGTCAGGTGTCGCCTACCGTTAATGTCTGATGCGCCGTAACTGCGTCAGCCGCGCCAACCAGTTACCTTTTTGGGAGTTCGTGCAGGCTTCCTCGCTGTCGAACTGCAGGCAGCTGGAAATAAGGCCTGGGTCCAGGCCGGTTTGTTCAATCGCTTCCAGGGTCCGCCCACGCGCATGCTGTTTAAAGCCATCAACAAGCGCTTGCTCAAGGTTGGCCCGGGTATCAAAAATCCAGGTCACTCGAAGGCCCGCCGGAAACTGATTTGCCCCGTTATCGTGGGTAAGCCAGCAAAAACCGGGTATTTCAGTTTTTGCAGCCTCGCAGGCTTCGGTCAGCGCCACAACGAGCTGGCGTTCCATGTGTTTAAGTTCACGTTTATTAGGCTTCATAGTGTTATACAGTAACATGATGAGCGGGTCAGATTCGCGTTAATCACAAAACAAGGAGCCTCTGTGTCCACCAGCGTCGAAATGAGCGGCATTCACCTTACCTATCCAACGGATTCAGGTGCTGTCGCTGTGCTCAATAACGCGTCACTCAAGGTTCCACCCGGCGAGACCCTGGCGATTATGGGCCCATCTGGAAGCGGCAAGACCTCCCTGCTTCTGCTGCTTTCCGGTCTTGAGCGCCCGGACAAGGGCGAGATCCTGATTGGCAGCCAGCGCCTTGGCGACATGGATTCAGATGCACTGGCCGACTGGCGCAGCAAACACCTCGGCATTATTTTTCAGTCGTTTCATTTGCTGCCGGGCCTCAGCGCGCTGGGTAACGTCAGCCTACCGCTTGAAATTGCCGGGCAAGCACATGCCCGTGAGCAAGCGAGTGCCATGTTGGAGGCCGTTGGGCTGAGCCATCGATTGCAGCACTATCCAGCGCAGCTGTCTGGCGGCGAGCAGCAGCGTGTAGCGATTGCCAGAGCACTGGTACATCAGCCGAGTTTGCTGCTGGGTGACGAGCCTACTGGCAATCTGGACCAGGAAACCGGCGAGAAAGTGCTTTCGCTGTTGTTCGACCTGCATAAGAAAAGCAAGTCTACGCTGGTGCTGGTGACCCACGACAAGCGTGTCGCGGAGCGCTGTCAGCACAGGGTTCAGATGGACGGAGGGCACCTCTATGAAATCTGAAAAATCCACCAGACCGTTCTGGATGCTAACATTCGCGATCTCGGATCTGCGCTCGCGTATCTCTGCGCTCAAGGTTTTTCTGGCCTGCCTCATACTGGGCGTTACCCTGGTGGCTGCCACGGCCAGTCTCTACCGGGTTATCGAGCAGAGTTTACTAGCGGATACCCGCACGCTTCTGGGCGGCGATGTCGAGCTAGAAGCCAGTGAGCCTCTGCCGGATGAAGTGCTTGCATGGATTCGTGCAACGGGTAGCCTTTCGCTGGTTCGAGAGCTCGACACTATGGTCAGTGGAGCAGCGGTCAGTGGAGTAACCGTCAGTGGTGCTAATGAAGCGGGTGATGATAGCGGCGCAAGCTTTGTCAGAGCCGAGATACTGATTCCTGATGCCGCCTACCCGCTTTACGGCGAGCTACAACTGATGCCGGACCAACCACTGGCAGAACTCACAGCACCCAAAGATGGTCTTTGGGGGGCCATTATTGACCCTCTGCTCGCTGAGCGTCTGGGCCAGTCCGTTGGCGATCAAATTCAGATTGGCGCTGCAATCTTTCGCATCAGCGGCCTTATTCAGGCGCAGCCGGATCGTAGCCTGATGGCCAACTGGCGCGGTTTGCCGATCATGATTTCCGAAGCGGCGGTAGAGGCAACCGGGCTGATTCGGCCTGGTAGCCGTGTTGATTACGAATACCGGGTTCAGACTGACCGCGACCTGGACGTCTGGCTGAATGAATTCGAGCAGGCGTTTCCCAAAACCCGCTGGGATACCACAACCTTTGCCGAGCGCAGCGAGCGCCTGTCCGAACGGCTTGACCAGATTGCAACGGCGCTCATTCTGATCGCATTTACCACGCTGTTCATTGGCGGCCTGGGTGTCGCCAACAGCATCCACGCCTACCTGAACGAGAAGCTTGGCACCATCGCCACACTGCAAACTCTGGGTTTACGGCGCAGGCCTTTGGTGGCCATTTACCTTCTTCAGATCGGCCTGTTGGGCAGCCTGGCAGGCATCATCGGCGGCGCCATCGGGTTGGCACTGTCTGCTGCTGCACTTGGTTTAACCGGCGATGCCCTTGCGCTGCCCGGATCTGGCGATACTGGTGTGGCTGGCCAGTGGATAGCTCTTTGGCTTGTGCCATTGCTGTTGAGCTGGCTATTTGCCGTGCTGACGGCCTATGTTTTCGCACTTCCGGCGCTGGCCAGAGCACTCGCTGCGTCGCCGGCCGGGCTGTTCCGAGGCCGGGTTCAGGCGGCCAGTCATGAGCCTCGCAGCTGGCGGATAGCGAGTTATATTCTGCTAGCGGTCTACATTGCGGCCACTCTATTCTGGTTGCCCTCTCCGCAACTGGGGCTTCTTTTCCTGCTGGCTGTCGTACTGCTCTGGGGTTTACTGGAAGGTCTGATCAAGGGACTGCAACGCGCTGCCAAAGCGCTGGAAGACCGCGGCTTTGCCGGTCGAAATTTTGCCCGCCGACTGGCGCTGGCCAATTTGCACAGGCCAGACTCACCCTTGCGGGCAACCCTGCTCTCGCTGGGTACGGCACTGACACTTGTAGTGGCGTGCACTCTGCTTGTGGGCACCCTCCTTCGAGCGCTGGAATCCACAATACCAGCTGAAGCTCCTGCCCTGATCCTGTATGAGGTTTTTTCTGATCAGATTGACCCGCTCAAGTCTGGCCTCGAATCCCTTGATCCGGCCAGCCGGATCGAACTATTGCCAATGGTTCGTGCCCGCCTGGCAGCGATCAACAACGAGCCAATCGCGGATGTTCTGGCCGACAACTCGCAAGCCAGACGCGAGGCCATGGGTGATGAGTACAAGCTCAGTTATTTGTCAGGAAACCCGGAAGATCTAAAGCTGGTCAGTGGTAACTGGTGGTCGTCACCGGCACCAGAGGGTGAGCCCGCCTTCATGGCGATGGAAGATCGAGAAGCCAATCAGCTCGGGCTGACAGTAGGAGACACAGTGGAGTTTCAGGCTGAGGGCCAGACAATTGCCGCCGAAATCAGAGCCATATACCAGCAAAAAGGCCTTCAAACCCGATTCTGGTTCGAAGGCGTTCTACAAGATGGCGCGCTGGCCGAATTGACTGGCAGGTACGTAGGCGTGGTCTACCAAACCGACTCGGCTGCAAAAACGTCACAGCAGTGGCTCGCCAGAAACATCCCGAATGTGATTACCCTGCGCACGGCCGACTGGCTCGAGACCGCCGGTAACCTGCTGAACAAAGCGACAGCCGGGCTCGCCACCGTTGCTTTAGTCAGCCTGACGGCGAGCCTTCTTGTGCTGTCCAGCGTTGTCAGTGTCAGCCGCAGGCGACAGCTTTACGAGGCCAACCTGCTTTACTGCCTTGGCGCCAGGCACCAGGCTATCTGGCAGTCAATGCTACTGGAAACCGGGTTACTTACCTTGCTCTCTACCTTTTTCGCAACTGTACTCGGAGCGCTGATTGCTATTCCACTGGCGAGCCTGTTGTTAAAACTGCCAGCAGGCGATCTGTGGTGGCTTGGCGCGCTAGTGGCGGGCGCCGTCAGTTCGATTGCCCTGCTGGCCGGCCTGCTGCCGACACTGCGGGCGCTGAGGCTGAACCCGGCACTGCTGCTGCGGGAAGGTTGAGAGGATACCCTCAACTCGCAATCAAGCGAACAATAATGGCGCCTACCATAATCAGAGTCAGCCATTTAACCCACTGCGCACCCCGTGGCCCAACATTGACCTTCACCGCAATGATCGCTCCGACAATATTACCTGCGGCCAGGGTCAAGCCCATCACCCAGCGTACTTGCCCACTGCCTGCGAATATCGCCAGTGCCGGGATGGTGTATAGAAGGATGATGAAGACTTTGAGCACATTCACCTGAAGCAGATCTATTTTCAGCATACGGTGCAGCGCGACGATAAACAGCGCCCCTACCCCCACCTGAATAAATCCACCGTAAAGACCCACCACAAACATCGCGCTATAAATCACCGGGCCTAGTCGCTCGGGGGTTAACGGACGAGTGTCCAGCTTGGGAGCGGGGAGCAGCAAAAATGTCGAAGTGGCGATCATGGCAGCAACCAGAACGAATTCAAAAACGGCTGCGGAAACGTCTGTTGCCAGCCAAGCTCCAAGCAATGACCCCAGCACGGCAGGCACAGCTAACCGCAAACCAATACCCAGTTGGCCGTGCCCGTTACGGAAAAAACTGCCAACGGCGGTCATGCTCTGCAACGTTATAGCGACCCGATTGGTACCATTAGCAACCTGAGGCGGCAGGCCCAGAAATATCAGCAAGGGCAAGGTGAGCATCGAGCCGCCGGCGGAGAGTACGTTTATAAAGCCGGCGACCCCGCCCAAGGCAGCCAGCAAAACCATTTCAATGAGTGTCATTCGATAACCGTATCAGGATTGAACCAAGGGTGTGCCAGCTAACGTCGCACAGGATTTGTAACTGCTCTTGGCTTGAACGTTTGAGGAAAGGATAACCGAGGCTGAGACAGCAAAGCTAATTGTCGATTTTATAAAACGTCTGTTTGTCATAATTCAGGTGTATTGCGGTACCGTCGAAGATTAAATCTAGACCCAAATAGCTGTCGCTGCCATGCTTAAGGAGAACAAACTCACGTTCAACCGACAAATCGCTAATAACGCCGCCGGCAAAGACCGGTATAGCATGGCGGATTGACAAAAAATTGATGCTGCAGGATATTACGAATGACCTTCGCACGTATTACCGGCACTGGCTCGTACTTGCCGGACCAGATTGTGACCAATAAGGATCTAGAAAAAACCGTGGACACCACGGATCAGTGGATCCGTGAACGAACAGGCATTGAACAGCGCCATATTGCAGTGAAAGGTCAAACCACGGTTGACCTGGCCGAACAGGCTGCCTTAAGAGCCATAGAGGCCGCCGGAATAAACGCTACGGATATTGATCTGATCGTGTTCGCTACTTCTACGCCCAATAAGATATTCCCAAGCTCTGCCTGTATTCTGCAGGCACGCCTAGGCATTCGAGGTTGTCCCGCTTTTGACATTCAGGCTGTGTGCAGTGGTTTTGTGTACGCGCTGGCCACCGCGGATAAATTCATCAAAACGGGAACCAGCAAAAAAGTGCTTGTCATTGGTGCCGAGGTATTCTCTCGTATTATCGATTGGAGCGATCGCGGTACCTGCGTGTTGTTCGGCGATGGTGCCGGTGCGGTTATTCTTGAAGCCAGCGATGAAACTGGGATTTTGTCCACCCACCTGCACGCCGATGGCAGCTATGAAAAACTTCTTCACGTGCCATGTGGTGTCGCCGAAGACCCTGAAAAGTTTAAGGCCGGCCTTGGCTATGTGGAAATGAAGGGTAACGAAGTCTTCAGGATGGCGGTGAATACGCTGGGTAAAATTGTTGATGAAACCCTTGCTCACAACAACATGAAAAAATCGGATATCGATTGGCTCGTGCCTCACCAAGCCAATATGCGCATTATCGCCGCGACCGCTAAAAAACTGAACATGCCAATGGATCAGGTTGTAGTGACCGTTAACAAACATGGCAATACCTCAGCAGCGTCTATCCCGCTGGCCCTTGATGAAGCTGTACGTGATGGCCGGATCAAGCGTAACGAGGTTGTTTTGCTGGAAGCTTTTGGCGGCGGTTTTACCTGGGGGTCTGCGTTATTACGGTTTTGAGTGGCGGCATTTAAAAAGCTGGCTTAAGCCTATTCCCGATGTGCATCAAGAAAACAAAAGGGAAAAATGATGAGGATGTCACCTCGGGATAGCCAGCCTGTGAGGCTCAGTCGCAGACTTTTACTGGTTGGCTGCGCTGGCACCATGGCCTCAGCGAAAATGCCCATTACATAACCGCCACGGTTGGCGAAACTCTGGCTAAAGGTTTGGACCCGAAAATCTTGATATTCGAGAGACCTGTGCCCGTCCGAGCTCTGAATCAGGTTCTAAGCAGTAACGGCCGAACCCGAAGCCCGCACTTATCGCCGGCTCCGGGGTTTTTTGTCGCTATTTAATCGGATGTACCTCTTCCTCCTCTCTCGCTTATTCCAAAAGTTTATATTTAAGTTATCCTTTATTCTTTCCAGTTTTAACCGCGCTTTGGTAACTTACCCTTCAACACATCATCTGTTTTAGGGGAATGTCATGCAACGTAAACTCAAAGGCCTGGTTACCGGCCTTGCGCTCAGTGCTTCACTTTTTGCACCCATGGCTGTGTCGGCCGATCGTGAACTGCTGAACTCATCCTATGACATCGCCCGTGAACTTTTCGCCGCTTATAACGTGCATTTCAATGAATATTGGAATGAAAAGACCGGCGACAACGTTGAAGTCAACCAGTCACACGCCGGCTCCTCCAAGCAGGCACAAGCGATTATTCAGGGATTGAAAGCAGACGTGGTTACCTTTAACCAAGTCACCGACATCGACATTCTGTACACCCGGGGCAATTTGATTCCGGAAAACTGGGCCGAGCGTCTACCAAACAACAGCTCCCCCTACTACTCCACCATGGCGTTTCTGGTGCGCAAAGGTAATCCGAAAAATATCCAAAACTGGGACGACCTGGTAAAAGAAGACGTCGCTCTGGTTATGCCCAATCCTAAAACCTCCGGTAACGGCCGTTATACCTATCTGGCCGCGCTGGGCTATGCTCAGGACAGTTTTGGTGACGACCAGCAGAAAATCGACGAATTTCTTCGGGATTTTCTGGGTCAGGTGAAAGTATTTGACAGCGGTGGTCGCGGTGCCACTACAACCTTTATTGAACGCGAAATTGGCGACGTTCTGCTGACGTTCGAATCGGAAGTGCTGAACCTGGTTGATCGTTACGACAACGGTGAATACGAAGTGGTCACGCCCAAGGTCAGCTTTCTGGCCGAATTCCCGGTTACCTGGATAGACGAGTACGTTCAGCAGAACGGCACCGAAGAACTTGCCAAAGCCTATCTTGAGCACCTTTACAGTGAAGACGCCCAGCGTTTGCTGGCCGGATTTAATTACCGCGTGCACAACGACACTGTGAAGAAAGAAACGTCTGACCGCTTCCCTGACGTGAAATTACTGCCTATAGACGCCATCGCCGGCAGCTGGGAAAACGCCACCAAAGAGCACTTTGCCAGTGGCGGAAAACTTGACCAACTGCAGCGTCGTAAGTAATCAATGTCCACTGCCAATCAGGCCAGCGTTGCGAAATCACAGCGCTGGCTGCTGACTAAGGGCCGCAGTAAGCGGGTATTGCCGGGGTTCGGTCTGAGCCTCGGCATTTCGCTGTTCTTTATCAGCCTGGTTCTGCTATTGCCGCTGACCGGTCTGGTCATAGAAATGTCCGCCATGACCCTCAGCGAATTCTGGTTTGTAATCACTGATCCACGGGTGGTTGCCTCATATAAGGTAACCGCGCTGGCCGCATTAGCGGCGTCACTGTTTAACGGCGCCTTTGGCTTACTGTTGGCTTGGGTTCTGGTGCGCTATGAATTTCCTGGAAAACGCCTGATTGATGCAGTAGTAGATCTACCCTTTGCTCTACCCACTGCCGTTGCCGGTATTACTCTTGCAACACTGTTCGCCGCAAACGGCTGGTATGGGCAATTTTTGACCAAACTGGGTATAGACGTCGCCTTCACACCCGTGGGCATTGTGGTGGCCATGGCGTTTACTAGCCTGCCGTTTGTGGTGCGCACTGTGCAGCCGGTTCTGGAAGAGCTGGCACCCGAAGATGAAGAAGCCGCCGTAAGCCTTGGCGCCAGCGACGCCCATGTATTTCGCCGAGTCATTTTCCCGGCGCTATGGCCGGCACTGGTCACCGGTGTGGCTTTGTCGTTCACCCGCAGCCTTGGGGAGTTTGGCGCGGTTATTTTCATTGCCGGCAACATGCCTTACATCAGCGAAGTTACCAGCCTGATGATCTTTATCCGCCTGCAGGAGTATGACTACGCCGCGGCCAGCGCGATCGCCTCGGTTGTTCTGCTGGCATCACTGGTGCTGCTGTTTGCCATTACGGTATGGCAAGCGCGTTATCTCAAACGCCTGGAAGGACGCTAGCGCCATGGCAAGCACCCGAGCCCGCTCCACACGCTCCTTACAACACCGTCGTGTTGGCGACAGCCCGGCCATTAAGTGGCTGCTGATTGGCATCGCCATCGCGGTCACCTTTGGTCTTTTAATTATGCCTCTGGTGGTTATTTTTACCGAAGCCCTGAGCTCCGGATGGAGTACGTTCGCTGATAACCTGTTAGACGAGTACACCCTACACGCCATCGGACTGACTTTGTTTGTGGCCGCATTGACCGTGCCGCTAAACCTGGTGTTTGGTGTAGCGCTGGCCTGGCTGGTCACCCGGTTTCGTTTTCCCGGCCGTAAACTGCTGATCACCCTGATTGATATCCCGTTTGCGGTGTCGCCAGTTGTGGCTGGTTTGCTGTATCTGCTTCTGTACGGCCGTAACGGCTGGATTGGCAGTTGGCTGGCGGACTATGACATTCAGCTGATGTTCTCCTGGCCCGGCATTGTGATGGTAACGGTGTTTGTGACCTGCCCGTTTGTTGCCCGCGAGCTGATTCCGCTTATGCAACAGCAAGGCAGCGAGGAAGAAGAGGCCGGAGTGGTACTTGGCGCATCGGGTTGGAGAATATTTCGTACCATTACACTGCCCAATATCAAATGGGCGCTTATCTACGGCGTTGTGCTGACCAACGCTCGGGCAGTGGGCGAGTTCGGCGCGGTGTCAGTGGTGGCGGGTAATATTCGCGGGCAAACCAACACCCTGCCCCTACACGTGGAATTGTTGTACCAGGATTATAACGTTGTTGGCGCGTTCACCAGCGCTTCACTATTGGCCGGCATTGCCGTGTTTACGTTGGCCGCTAAAGGTTTTGTGGAATGGCGGCAGGCTCGTACCCTGATCCGCCTGCAAGCACAGGAGACTGTTTAATGAGTATTACCGTTGATGGCATCAACAAGCGCTTTGGCAAGTTTCAGGCGCTGAATAACGTCTCTCTGGATATTCCCGAGGGCAAACTCACCGCTTTGCTGGGCCCTTCCGGTTCGGGCAAAACGACCCTGCTGCGCATTATTGCCGGGCTGGAGTCTGCAGACAGCGGGCAAATCTCGTTTTCGGGCAAGGATGTTACCGGGCTTCACGTGCGCGATCGCAACATCGGTTTTGTGTTTCAGCACTATGCTCTGTTCCGCCACATGACCGTGGCACAGAACATTGCTTTCGGCCTGGATTCTCTGCCGCGCAAACAGCGCCCGACAAAAGCGGGCATTCAGAAGCGCGTTAGTGAGCTGCTGGAAATGATTCAGTTACCCCACCTGGCCCAACGCTACCCGGCGCAATTGTCCGGTGGTCAGAAACAGCGGGTGGCATTGGCCCGCTCGATTGCAACCCAACCGAAAATTCTGCTCCTGGATGAACCCTTTGGCGCGTTAGACGCCAAAGTACGTAAAGACTTGCGCCGTTGGCTGCGCAATCTGCACGATGAATTCCACTTCACCAGCATTTTTGTGACCCACGACCAAGAAGAAGCGTTGGAACTGTCTGATCAGGTGGTGGTTATGAGCCAGGGCCGTGTAGAGCAGGTGAATGAACCCATAGAGCTTTACGCTCGGCCAGAGAGCCGCTTTGTGTTCGATTTTTTAGGCCAGGTAAATGTAATTTCTGGCCAAGTAAAGCAAGGCAGCCTGAGCCAGGGTAATGCTTGGGTAACGGTGCCCGGGGTGCAACACAAGGGAGACGCCCAGCTCTATCTACGGCCACATGAAGTCCGGCTTGCAACAGCGCCGGTGGCGCATGCCAATTTGCCGCTGCGCATTGAAGCGGTCAGCCTGATTGGCTCGGAAGTACGAGTTGAGTTGCGCCCCGAGGGCTGGCAAAGCGAAGGCTCGAATAACATCTGGGAAGTGGGTATCAGCCATGCTGAATTCAACAGCCAGCGCCCGACTCGCGGCGATCTGCGTTATGCAGTGCCGGAGGTTGGGCATCTGTTTACCGGTAACGACGCTCAGCCCGCAACGGTCAACTGGGCCGAAGCGGAACTGGCACCCCGGGTTCGCTTGATCAGCTGAAGGCTGGTCATACTCAGCCATTGGTTTTTAACCAGTGTGGCGAGCGCCGGGGTGCGCTCCAAAGCCAAATCAATCCGCTCTTGGGGCGCATCAATCAGAACCGTCAAACGCATGGGCTCGTGCCGCCAGTTCGTGCCATCGTGCACCGACTGCCACGGCAAACCAATCCGCAGATCGCTGCCATCACCTTCAATCACGCCCACATTGCCGCCGATCACCGAATGCAACAGCTTATTGCCCGCACCGTAGGTGTCCGGTGCAGTTACCGAGGCGAAATACTGTAAATTAATCCAGCTGGCAACCACCACCGGGCCACCAAATATGGTGGTCAGTACATTTCCATCCTCGTCTGCCTCGGGGTCATAATCGTGCATGAATACCCGGCCACCCAGGTCGCATCCGCGCGACAATGCACGATTGCCAATCAGCATCGCGGCGTTATTGGCCAAACCCCACTCAGGGCGAATCTCTGCCCAGTTCCGGGTACGTCTTTGCAGTTCGGCCAGCAGCGCGTCATCCCCCAAACCGTTTAGCTGAAGTGGTGTCGCTCGCTCCCTCCGCATGCTGGTGCCGGCAATGTTCAGGGCATTTTCAAAACGCGACATGACACCTCTATGACTGTCAGGTAAGGCGCTGCGGCGAATAATTTGCACTTGGTCTGTCACGGTGCAGTGCTGGCCGGCCACCACCCACGTTTCCTGCGGAATAACGATACCTTCTTTTTCCAGACCTGCACGCACCACTGGCTCATTCAGCATATCAGCTACAATCTGCGCATTCAGGCCGCCGTTGCGCCCCCCGCAGGCGCCACACGCCAAACTCGCATGGTGGGCGTTATTGTCGGTGTGGGCGCCGTGGCCCACCAGAACCAGCAACGGGGCAAAATTCCCCGTCAGCGACAGCGACCGCAAAAAATCTGTGCCCAAGCAGATTTTGTCCGCGTCAGACAACGGATCTCCGGTTCCGGCATGATGCATGCGCAGCTGGCCCGGCTCGGGATCTTCACCTTTACTTCCATCGTCTTTATTAAGACTGTCACGCACCAGCTTCCAGACCCAGGCCAAGCCGGTGGTTTCCACCAGGGTAAATGTTGAAAGGCTGCCATACTTGGCGCCGCGAACGGCCTGGCGAACCAGTTCCTGCTGATTGGTTCTGCTTCGCTGTGCATGATCACCCTGGCTGGTACCCGTGGTGTCAGCGGCTATAATCGCCGGCTCCAACAGGCCCGGAAGCTGACGCATACCAGGCTTGTCGCTGAGCGTCTGATGCGCCAGAGCCAAGCCGAAAAAGCCGGCCATGCCCTTGGTTTGAATTCCGCCGTCCGCCTGTTCCAGGTTGCGCCGAATGACTTCCGAACGCACATCAATACAAAATACCGCTTGAACGTCCGGTTTTACCGCGGCAACCGGGCTTGCATCAAGATTCAGGCTTGATAGCAGCTGGCGCTGCCACGCCCGCTCAAACGCCTGTTGCCACAACCAGAGTTGGCCGTCAGTGTTTACGCCGTTATCGAGCCCATCCGTATTAAACCCACTCTTGGCTGCCAGAGACCACTGAACTCGCCAAGCTTTCTGGGTAGCGCTATCGGCAAGCGCCAACCCTGCCCATTCCCATGCCAGCAACACAGCCAATAGTTCGCGACAGATCTTACTGGTGCCGCCTTGATTTTCAGCTCGCCAGTCTATTCCGCGGCACCAGGACGCCCAGCCAATCATATCCAGCAGCAGTCCGTGGCAAAGCGCTTCCAACGCTGCGGGCGGCAGAGCCAGATCGCTGGTCAGTTGTGCCAGGGCCTGTTCGGTCTCTTGCGGCAACCCGGCAAGCATACGTTGTAAGCCTTTGACCCCAATCTGTTTGTCTACCAGATGGCTGGTATTCACATGCTGGTGCCAGGCGGTGTAAAGGCCGTGTTCCTTGTCTGCCGCCCAGCGTGCCTGACGCTGATCAAAATAACGGGCACAGAACCGACCGACCTGGCGCACAACGGCGGCTTGAGAGTTGCCATCACCTGCCGGCGCAAGGCCTTCATGGCTAAGAAAAATAGAGCAGGCCACCCGCGGCTGAACAGAATCACCCACGCGCAAGCGCTTAATCAGTTCTTCAAGCGATGGCGCAGGTTCAGGACCAACCGCCTGCAACACATCCTGCACGTCTTCTGGGCGAATGCGTCCGCCCTCCCAGGCTGACAAGTAGAAAGACGCAGGCATTAACATGCTGATACCACCACGGCGCTGCAACTGATCAGCCGCCGCTGCCACCGATTGTTCCCGCATCCCCCACCAGGGATTAACGGCAATGAACTGGTCCAGAGGCCATATCGGCGCTATGGCCTCGCAAGCCGCGTTTAAAGCCGCCTGTAATTCGTTGGGTACAACCTGCCTAGGGTTCATGACTGCTCTCCTGAACTCAACGGGTTAGCTTTGTATAGGTTGGTCGGTTTCGTGCCGCTAAAGCTCAAACCGCGGGTTTTTCTTGCCAATGCGGCACTGAGCCGGTTCAACGGCAGGTCTAACCCTAACCCTTCGCAGCAGTAATGGTGGAGTGCCTGGCTGACGCGGCTCTGCGGTTTAAGTAAAATCATCAGTGAGCCGGCAGCCAGAGCAGCGACGATGACCAAACCTGCCACTTGTGCTGCAAGTGGAAGCACCAAGTTGCTGGCTGAACCCAGGGCCGGCGACAGCAGCGCATGCAGCAAGCTATACAGTGGTAACAACATCAGGGTACACAGCAGCAGACTGGCGCGAACAGGTGCTTTTACCCAGGCTGGAATGCCCAATGCGGCAGCCGCACAAGCCAACACCAATAGCGTGCCTAGAACCAGTTTCCCTTCTACCAGTGCCGGCACCGCCCACAATATGACGGCCGCGACCACTGCCGCAAGTACGCCGTTTATCAGCTGAACACGCTCCACTCCGGCATACCCTGCCAGCAAATGGCTATCCACCACGGTGCGGTTGCTGGCAAGGAATAAATGCGCCTTGTACAGCGAGTGCGCCAGAAGATGCAGGAGGGCCAGGGTGTAGGCGCCTAAACCAATTTCGAACAACATAAACCCCATCTGCGCTGACGTAGACCACGCCAGTGAGTGTTTCACCGACGACTGCGTCATCATAACCAGCGCAGCAACTACCGCGGTCACACCGCCGACAACAAGAAGAATGCCGTGGCCCGGAGTAAAGCCGTCAAACACCGGGTACAAACGTAGCCATAGAAAACCGCCCAGGTTGATAATACCCGCGTGCAGCAGTGCCGAAACCGGCGTTGGCGCTTCCATAACCCGCAACAACCAGCCGTGAACGGGCAGCTGAGCGCATTTTAGCAACGCCGCTATAGCGAGCAGCACAGACGCAGACTGCAACACCAACGATTGGCCCGCCCCGCTGCTCGCGACGGCCATCATTTCTGGAAGATAAAAGGTCCCGTAATGGTGGTGCAGCAGCAAAACGGCGCTGAGGACACAAACATCGCCTACCCTACTGATTACGAACTTCTGTAAGGCGGCCGCGTTCGCTGCGACGCGCTGGGGATAAAGGGTAAGTAAGTGATGTAATGAAAGGCTCACGCCCACCCAGGCACCCACAAGGACCAGCAGGTGGTTGGTCAACACCAGAACCAGAACGCTGGCCAGGGTAATCAGGAACCAGGGGAAAAAGCGTGCACGACCCGGGTCGCCGCGCAGATAGTCGTCCGCGTACCGAATGATGACCCAGCCAATGAAGCCCACCAGTATAGACATCCACAATGACAGGCCGCTGGGGAACAGACCAAACTGGGCGCCAATTTCCGGCAAACCGGTTGTGAAGCCCGGGCCATCGGCGAACAACATCAGGCCAATAAAACCCGTGATGGCCATCAAGGCAACCAACAGGCTCTTGGCGGCAGTCCAGCAATGGGCAAGTTTGCGTGGGTTGCTGGTCCAGTTGGCGTAAGCTGCGAGCAACAGCAGCGACAACGGGACTAGCAGCCAGCCTAACAGGGCAAGCTCTGCAACGAGAGTGGCAACAGGGTTCATTCAGCAACTCCTTGAACAGCAAATTAGGCAATCGAGCTACTATGCCAATCGTGCATACATTTAAAAAATAGTTTATAAAGAACGTAACATTCACTTTTTAAGAACGAATAAATGAAACTTAATTACCATCATCTTTACTACTTCTGGGAAGTAGCCCGCACCGGACACCTGACCCGCGCTGCGGAGGCTTTGCACATCTCCCAATCGGCACTGTCTGGGCAAATACGAAAACTAGAGGGTAGTTTTGGTGAAGCGCTGTTTATTCGTGAAGGGCGGCGCCTGAAGCTTTCAGAAGCCGGTCGCGTGGCATTCAGCTACGCAGAAGAAATATTTCGCCAGGGCGCGGAGTTGTCCGCTTTGTTTGAAAGCGGGCACCAACCGGCGCGAGAAACATTAAGGGTCGGTGCTGTGGCGACGCTGTCGCGAAACTTTCAGGAGGGGTTTTTGGCTCCGCTGTTAGAACAGGATGATCTGGAGCTCAGCCTACAAAGCGGAGGGCTTGACGATTTACTGCGGCGCCTGTCGGCACATCGGCTAGACCTGGTTCTGTCAAACCAGCCGGTTCAGGGCGACCAACAGAACCCATTTCGCTCTCGCCGCATCGCACGTCAGCCGGTTAGCATTATCGGGCCTCCGAACGCGGCCACCAACGTCGTATTCCCTGACTTTCTCCAGGGTTTGCGGCTGATTGTCCCTGGAGCCGAAAACAATATACGCCACGCTTTTGATCAATTCTGCGACTACCACAAAGTGCGGCCAAGGCTGATAGCAGAGGTGGACGACATGGCCATGATGCGGCTGCTGGCAAGGGACACCCGCTACTTCGCGGTACTCCCCCCGGTGGTCGTTCGTGACGAACTGAGAGCCGGAAGCTTGGTGGATTACGGTGCCTTACCCGGTGTTTTCGAAGAATTCTACGCCATCAGCATCCGCCGCCGATTCGAGCCTGCTATTCTGGCCCGGCTGCTGGCTCAGCCGGTCGGCGATTTTCTTAATCAAATTTAAGGAGTTCGTCAGCCCCCGCCCATACCGCCGAACAGGCTGGTCAAAATAGCCAGTCCAATAATCCAGCCAATCACCGCCGGCCAGAAGTTAACGGATTGCGGTGGCTGCTCGTTCTGCTCGTCTTCCTCGCCCATCATCTCTGGTTCGGGATAATTACGTTCGTCCCGCTGCCGCTCTTTTTCATGGCTGCTATCCGCTTTGCGCAAGCTCGACCATTCAAACCAGTCACCCAAAAATGCCGTTACCGCCGCCGGAAACACACCATTTTCGGCCATCGGCCGCAACTGCGACTCAAGCCGGCTGGCAATGTCAGCGCGCAAAACAGGCTGATCAGCCGGAGGCTCACACAGGATAGCCTTCCACACGTCTACATTTTCCGCCCGAATACTATCGTTCAGAAGCGCTTTGATCTGAATAACCACTTCGCGCGCTACTTGCGCTGAATGAGCGTCTAACTCTTTAGATTGCTCCGGCCCTTGCTCCAGCTGCGCGCCTATCGCGTTTGGCGGCATTTTCGCCTCTATATTGAGGGCCTCTGATGCTGCATCGGTGGCTTCGCGAAAGGCTTGTTCCAAACGCCGCGCTTCATCGCTGCTGGCAAATTTTAGTTGTTGTTGGTAAGCCTGTTCTACGCGCTGGCGATCAGATGTCGGTTCTATTCCAAGTAGGTCCCAGCAATTCATTGCTACAGGTCTCCAATTATTAACGAATGTACATTTACGCAAGACAATCAAGCCTCACTGCAATAGCATACGCGTTACGCTACATAAATCGATTACTTAAACTGCACTACACTGCAAGTATAGAGTGACAATCATGGACGTTACGAATTGCTTCTGTTGCCCGAACAGTGATGATACGAACTCGCGTTTCGCAATAACGCCTTTGCAAATGGCTCCGCTGACGACCGTTGTACGCTGTGCAACCCAGGCTTTCAGAAGCTTGCGGTTATATTTTTGGGCAACCTTGCTGGCAGTCACCGCAGCCGTAGCACCCGCCTTGGCTGTCGGTAATGACATTCCCGGTAAAGTTGAGCCGTTGTCCGGCTTTTACGGTTTCAGCGATGACATCCCCGAAGTGCTGACCACAACCCGCTTGCGGCAGCCCAAAACCCGGGTGCCGGGCACTACTACTGTTATTGAAGGCAATTTGATACGGCAGCTGGGCATTAACAGCCTGGTTGAGATTTTTCGCTTGGTGCCCGGCATGGTCGTGGGTGAGGTGGGCAGCGGTACGCCAGTAACAACCTACCATGGTACCGTGCACTACGAACAAAGGCGCATGCAGGTGCTGATCGACGGGCGCACGGCCCACCGCGCCACGCTGTCGGATATGGATTGGCAAAGCATGCCTGTTGCGCTGGAGCTGATTGAACGGATTGAAATAAGCCGCGGACCCAACTCTGCGGCTTATGGCATAAACGCGTTTCTGGGCAGCATCAATATTATTACCCGGGATCCGGCCGATACCGCCGGTACTGAACTGCGGGTGATGTCCGGGTCCCGCGATTATCGGCGTACGTTTGCCAGCGTCGGCGATGCCAACGCCGACGCTGACTGGCGCATAGCTTTCGAGAAACGCGAATTCGGAGGATTCGATTACCAGAAAGAGGGTGGCGAATTTATACCGTTTCATGATGGCCAGAATCTGAACTTTCTAACCTTCGATTCACGTTTGAAACTGCGGCCAGACTTCAACATAGAATTGCGGGCTGGCGTTACAGACGGCGTTAACGAAGAAGATCAATACAAAACGGGCTACTTCCCGGCGCAAGCCAATCCCGATATTGATGTACGCGATTATTATCTGGATAGCCGCTTTAACGTCATCCCATCAGCCAATCATTTTTTTCACGTCCAGGTAAGTTTCGAGAACTTCAAACGGCGCCAGCGGTGGCCAATTAAGGTACCCACAGAGGACGTTTTGCCTTTATTCAATGGAATCTGTTCAAGCCCAGGTGGTAGTTCCGTCAACTGCTCAAACTTGAACACCGCGCCAGAGCCATTAACAGCTAATCTGAACGCCGATTCAGAAGATTCCCGGTTGGAACTGGAACTGCAGGACACGTTGATTCTGTCTGACACGACTAAACTCGTCTCTGGGCTGGGTTATCGCCACGACACCTATCGTTCGGAAACCTTTTTCAATGGCCGTGGCACCAGTGAACAGTACCGGGTTTTCGGCAATTTGGAATACAGCCCTACAAATTGGCTGACCTTTAATGGCGGTGGCAACTGGGAACATACAGACACCACCGGCCAGGGTTACTTTTCCCCGCGCTTGGCGGCCAACCTGATCTTCAATAATCAACATGCGCTGCGTTTTGTTTACTCTGAGGCCGTGCGCACGCCAGACAGCTTTGAACAGAACCCGAATTATGGTTTTGTGCTGCGCAATGTGAATGCCGCGTATGCCAGCGAACTGGAAGGTTATCGGTTGACCACCGGCGACATAGCGCGCGAGAAATTTTCCGATACCCTGGGCGTTGAATTACACGAAGAGAAAATTCGATCTCATGAAATCAGCTACTTTGGCCAGTTTCCTTTGACACCCGCTTTGCTCACTCTCGAGGTGCGAGGCTTCAAAGACGAAATGCGGGATATGATCAGCGGTGTTATCCAGTTTGAAGAGTGGAACATTGATAACAGCGTAGACATCGACCAGAAAGGTTTTGAAGTAGAAAGTACGCTGGTTTTTCCCTTGACAACCTTGCGAGCGAGTTATGGGTATTTGGATCAGGACACCCGCTATAGCGGTCCGCTAAACTACAACGGCCAGAACCTGCGCGAAGAGGAGGAATCGATTAAGCTGATACTCCTTGAGCGGCTGTCAGTCAGACATTCTGGAAGCATTGCTGCTATTCAAACCTTACCCTGGAATGTGACCGCCGCCAGTGTATTCTATTGGGCAGATGAGTTCCGCAACTCCCAATTTGAACGCTTTGATATACGCCTAGCCAAGCAGATTATTCAGCCACGCTACACAGCGGAACTTGCGTTTGTTATGCAGCACTACCTAAACCGGGAGTTTGATCTGAGCTCTGATAACAATATTGCAAACCAAAACCAGTTTTTTGTCGAAGCAGGGCTACGTTTTTAATGGACGTTAATAGGTAATGGCTCCCATGTATCGATCGATCAGCAAGGTACGCCTGTTCCGGACGACATATTTTATCGCCCCCGGACGTTTTGCGGTTGCTGCGTTTTTTTGTTTTATCCTGATGCTGGGCTCCGGCGCTGCTCGCTCAGACATGACGATTCCGTTGATCTATGTGGTGGGTTCGGGCAACGATGTCTTGGACAACTATTTGCTGGATCAAGTGCGTAAGTTGGTTGGTCAAGAAGTAGCCGTTGTGCCGGTTAACGAGTCTGAATCGGCATTAAATCCGGGCATACCCATAGTGACCATCGGCCGCAGAGCGTTTTCCACGACGCTGGGCAGATATCCGCAGTCGCCGATACTGGCAACACTGATTTCACAAGAATACTATCGCGCTATAGCCAGAGCGCGTTCGGATAAGGAATCGGAGCGCTCTTTATCTGCCATTTACTACGACGTGCCTCTGCTCAACCAAGCGCTTACCGGCAAAGCCATACTTCCCCAATCGCGCCGGATTGCCTTATTGGCTACGCCAAAGAGCACTCACCTGTACAGCGAATTGCTGTCGCAGTTGCCAAAGCACAATCTGGAAGCGAAGATGTTTGTTGTAAACAGTAGTAGCGAGCTCATACCTGCTTTGGTGCGCGCACTCTATTACGGTGATTTCGTGTTGGCAGCTCAAGACCCCAGCATTTACAATCCAAACACCATTAAACACATCCTACTAACCGCCTATCGGCGCAACATTATGGTGATTGGTCCTAGCCAAGCCTATGTCAAAGCCGGTTCGCTGGCCTCAAGCTACGCGCCCTACTCTGCGGTAGCGCAAGCCTTGGTTAGCGCTCTGGAACAATGGTATGAAGAGGGTTTCTTGCCGAAACCGGCGTACCCGACCGATTTTAATGTTCAAATAAACAAGCAAGTCGGACGCTCCCTGAACATCCCTCTGCCGTCAGAGGCCAGCGTAAAGGAACAGGTGATAGAGCAGTTGCGTGAACAGGCGATGCCCGCCGCCAAAGACGCGGCAGCGAATGCTGAAAATAGAGGAATGTTGCCATGACATCTCGGCCACGGTCCTTTAAGGCGCACCGTCCACCTGCCAAACTTGCTCGAAAATTGCTTATCCTTGGCGCGTTGCCCGCAGTTCTAATGTTCGCCGCACTGATGCTGTTTTTTACTTATGTGCGTTTGCAAGACGCCAACGAACGGGTGGCGAAACACAGCCAGATTGTCGCTGACAGCCTGGCGTCCGTATTGGAATATGCGGTCGTATCCGGCAACACCAGTGTGCTCAACGACATCATTTCCGAATCTTTACGCCGCAGCCATGCTGACTGGATACGCGTGACAAACGTTCGCGGCGATGTCATCGGCTTTGTCAGTCACGCCAACGCCGACGCCAGTGAACGTAAGCGGGCCGATGTGGAAGCTCGAATAACGACGTTCGCAGCCCCCGCTTTGGACAAAAACATCTATATCGCTGAGATTCTTCAAAAACCACTAAACATGAACGGTTTAGATACCCCTGAGTGGTTCGATCCAGGTTTGAGCTTCGTCGGTGGAGCCTTGCGGGTAGGCAGCGTGCAGGTAGGTGCTGATCCGGACCTTCTGGCCAGCAAGCGCCGCGGCATCCTTTGGACGTCACTGGCTTTGAGTACTGCCCTGCTGCTGCTGACTATGTTTCTTGTTAATTACTTTCTCACCGATATCCTGCGCCCCATTCGTAGCATCGGGCAACGAATTAAAGCCCTCAGCCACCACGATTACAGCGTGACACCGGTAAATCAATACCGTAATTCTAAAGAACTGATCACCGTAGAAATACGCCTAAACGAGCTAGCGCAACATCTAAAAGAGCAACGAGAACTGCAGGAACACACCTTGAATCAAACCCGCTCTGCCCTGGAGCAGGCTGAGCGCAACAGCCAAGCCAAATCCGACTTTATGGACATTGCGAGTCATGAGTTACAGACTCCTCTGCGGGCCGTGCTGAGCACTGTCAAACTGATCGAGCGCGAAAGCCTGAGTAAAAGCCAGAGCGAATACCTAACGACCGCCAGTCGCGCTGCGCAGGACCTTTCACTGGTGATAAACGATATTTTGGAGTATTCACGCCTCGATCGTGGCACTGCGGTGCTGCGGTCTTATCCATTTGATTTGCACCAGTTGATTCACAACTGCGTGGCGTCCCACAGACACATCGCGGTGGAAGCCGGATTAACCCTGGATCTCAGCTTTCAATCTGGCTTTCCAGACGTAGCGATGGTGCATGGTGATGCTCCAAAATTGCGCCAGATAATAGCAGGCCTTCTGGATAACTCGATTAAAAGCAGTCACGATGGCAATGTACAGATTGAAGCCTGCCTGAAATCCCTTGATTCTGCACAGCTGCCGGATCATCGGAACGATGCCGATCAACTTCCTCCAGCGGTATTATTGAGCATTGCAGTGTTTAGTACCGCTGCTCAGGCTTTATCGCACAGCCTAGGCGCTAGCTTTGACAACTTTGATGACTTCGACAATGTAGGCCAGGGTAACCTGAGTGGAAACACCGGGTTTATGGGCCTGAGTCTGCCGTTGGTACAACGCCTTATCGAACTGATGGGCGGCCAGCTGAAAGTAGAGGCTAACGCCGATGGGCATTCGCTATTACGCTTCGAAATTCCCTTTGAACGATAAATTGTTTAGTACAAGTTTTTTCTTAAAATGCAATTTCCGATTTAAGATATTTAATGAAAAGTGGAGCTAAAGAAATACTAAATGTCCTAAAAAACGGACCCAGCTGTCGTTCTTAGCTCATTAAAACTATCCTTTGCATTAAGGTATATACACAAAACCATTAAATATTAGCGCGCACATTTGGAAAATCCTGTAAAAACGACAAGATAACTCGAAAACTCTCTACTGGGTCCTCATCAAACGGGCTTGCCCAAAAAAAGCCCACCTACGACAATTAAAAGTGAGGGAGGCTTACCATTCTTACCAGCTTAATCAGAACCAACGGACACCCGTGGGGGAAATTCACCTTAAAGGCAACTGGTTAATTCAGGCAGGGTTTTAAATTGATACGCCCGTTAAGGTTAGAGTGATGGAGGGTTGCCTTGTCGTAATTGCTGAGTAGGTAAAACAAAGCCCCGCAGCGCGGGCTTTGTTTTATCAATCAGTTATGACAATGAATAAGATAACGCATATATATCAATTTGGCTGTTAGTTGAATTAGTGGTAATCCGATAACAAGAGATACTATCTAACTCCACACCTAGCGGCTGCCATTTCCTTTTTATGTCCGCAAGTTGGTTGCTCTCGCGTAAACAGATAGCTTCCAATATGCTTTCTTCTGCAATGACACCAAAATTCATTCTTGCATCAAATAAATAGCAGTCATTAAAAACAATATTGTTGCAATTTCCATCTGGCCACTTAACTACAACAGCAACAGTGTCACTGCTACCAGCATTTGAGCGGTCAATATTAATTGATAACAGTTCCGCATCATGCCACGGTAAAGAATTAAATTTAATATCCATACTTAGAACCCCGGATCCATGTCACCTGACCGTGGACTGTAGTGAGCACCTTTACCATTTTTGTGATAATGAGAGTAATTTGGCCCTTTTGACCTGGAGGAGTCGCTGGGTCTATGCGTAAACGCTCTTTAAATTTGCCATCAACAACTTCACCATAATTTCCTGGACGATGTGGGTTTTGCACATAGTTATCTGGAATTTTATGTTTAGCTCCGGGAGGGAGTGCTACACCATCCTTAGTTACATGAATTACATCATCAGCTTTTTTCCCTACGCCCTTTGCAACCCCCCTGGCAATATCATCCGCAGCCGTATAACCACCACCAGGTGCGATAGCTCCTAGCACCCACAGGCCACCCGCAAGCCACTTCTCACCCGCAGAGAGACACGGATCTACAAGCGTAGAGACTGTATCATAAGCATCGTATATCGACAGCCCGACCTCAACGGCGAAGTAAAGTGCGGGAATCGCAAACATCACAATACGTCCGCTGGGGTCTGTGCCGTGTATCGGATTATTCTGCGCGTACGTGTAGAGGTTGGTGTTGCCCGGGAAAGTGCCCAGTGGGTCTTCACTGATGAACCGGCTTGAGACCGAGTCGTAATAGCGTGCCCGGTTGTAGTAAAGCCCATCGCCCTCGTATTCCCGCCCGGCGTACTGGAACGGGTTGTCGAGGGCTGGTTCCGGTGCCTGCAACCGCTTACCAAACGGGGAATAGCGGTATTCCCCGAGGGTTCCGCCGCTGGAGGACGTGCCGACCACGGAGCCAATGTGATTGGCATGGAGGTAGTTGGTTGATGATTGCCCGGTGATAGCAAGGGGTTCGTCGATGGTGGGGCCAAAGGTCACGCGCTGGTTGACGTTGCCGCTTTGATCCAGCGCTGCGATACGATCCGACTGATCGTACACGTAGTCGGTCTTGACGCCATTTTCGGTTGTGGACCAGCGACGGTCGAGCGGTCCATAGGTAAAGGATTTTGTCAGGTTCGGTGATGGAGCATTGTTCGTTGTAAATCGCTCGATCGTGACAAGCTGATCCCAGTCATCCCACTGGTAGGTCGTCTTTTCTCCGGAAACCTTGGTGACCTTTGTGGTGAGGTTACCTTGCTGGTCATACTGATATCGGTAGGTATTGTCTTCCAGTAACCGATTGGCCTCATCAAAGACTTGTGCGTCGCCGATCAAATTGCCGGCGTCATCATATTGATAACGCTCATTTGCCAGTGCGCTATCTGCAGAGGTCAGTTGGCCATCGGGGCCATACCCGTAATTCCAGGAGAAATCCTTGCCCGAGTAGTTACTGATAAGGCCACGAGGGTTATAGCTGTATTGCAGGTTATTTTGATAAGGCCCGGCATGACTGATGCTTGTGGGTTGGCCCGAAACGTTGTAACCGTAAGCGACGTTCTCACCGTTAGGCATCGACATAGACGTGCGTCGTGCCAGGGCATCGTAACCAAAATTATACGGCCCTTCCGGCGCCGTCATGGATGTTAACAGGCCGCGAGAGTCGCGCTCATAGCTGCGGGTTTGGCCCAGTGCCGAAACGGACATCAACTCATTTTCTGCGTTGTAGGTATAGGTGACAGTCTCGCCGTTCACGTTTTCCGTGACTAACCGCCCGGCGGCGTCGTATGTACGTGTGACCACCCCCACCTTATTCGAGGCTTTGATGAGCAAACCACGTGCGTCGTACTCGTAGGTGGTTGTCTGGCTGCCCCTGGACACCGAGACGAGCTGTTTGGTGGTGTCGTAGGTGAACTCAACGACCGTTCCGTCCGGTTCGGTGACGCTTTCAAGGAGGTTGTCAGTGCGGTAGTCGTAGGTGCGCTGCCGGCCGTCGGTGAGTGTCTCGGCGGCCAGGCGGCCATACTGGTCATAGCTGTAGCGGGTTATCTGTCCCTTGCCGTCAGTCAACGACAAGACATCACCCGCCGCATTTCTCTGGTAGGTCAAAGTTATTCCGGACGGCTCGATATTTTTAAGCGCTCTTCCGAGCGCATCCCGCTCAATGGCGTAAACGGCCCCGGTGTTGTCACTCAGGCTGACAATGTGACCTGCGGCGTTATAACCAATCCGGCCGGTTTTGCCGTCAGGCTGAGTCACCGAGACGGGTAATCCCGACGCATCCGTCTCGAACGTCATCTGCTGGCCCAACGCATTTTGGGAGGACTGGATAAAACCTTGCTCACTCCACTCAAATTGCGTGGTCGCATTGGAGGGATCAGTAATAGCCGCGAGATTGCCGTTCTCGTCGTAACGGGCGGTGGTGGTACGCCCTGTTGGCGAGGTGGTCGTCGTCGGGTAAAGCAGTTCTGAGTTGTAGGTCCATTGCTCGGTATTGCCCAGCGGATCGGTGAAGGAAATGCGCCGCCCTTGCTGATCATAAGTAGACGTCCACTGGCTACCCGCTTCGTCAGCGAAGGTGACCAGATTGCCCTCGTCGTCGTAGACGTATTCCTGGCTGGTGCCGTCTCCCGCCGTGACTTTGGTAATCACCGCATCATCGTCGTAAACAAAGGTCCAGGAGGAACCGACCCTGTCGGTTTTGACCACGGTTTTCTGGCTAACGTTGTAGTTGTAGGAGAAAGTGTTCTCACCCGACGTATAGCTCGATACCCGGGTACCGCTATAGGTCACATCAGTGACCACCACACCGTCTGGATCAGTGATTTTGGTCAGTTGGTAATACGTTTGGGCGTCAGCAGGCGGGCTGTATTCCCGGTAGCCGTACGCCCAAACACCCCCTGTTGGTTCCTGTACTTGCACAAGATTGCCATCGATATCGTAAAAATACTGCCATTGACGACTGGCGCTGTCGGTGATGGCGCTGACAAAACCTTGGGGGTCATAGTAGAAGTCGAGGTAGGCGCCAGACGACGCAGCCATCCGGGTTAGTTGGCCGTTGGCGTTGTATTCGTAGCTGATCGACTCGCCCGAAGGTGCTGCATCCTCTAGCAGCTGACCGCTGGCACTGTAAATTCGATAACTGCCCGCCTGTGCGGACAACTTGATGCGCCCTTCAGATAGCAGCTCAATCTGATCGTCGCGACCGACCGGCGATTCGATCTGGCCATCATCACCTACAGTATAGGAGTAACGCTTGCCGTTGGGTTCACGCAGTAGGTAGGTTGTTGACGATAAAGGGGTGCCCTCGGCGCCTTGCTCCCAATCGACGGTTTTAATTGCGATGGAGTCGCAGTTAGAACTCCATCCGTTGCCAAACATGCCTACCTGGGGATCGTTTGAATTGTAAGAGCGTGAAATAGACAGGCCCGGCCGACCCGGGATTTGAACATCCTGTTCACTCCAGAAGAAGTGTCCCGTCGGGATATAGACGGGCGACCCGGTACTCTTACAGGGCTTGCACTCCGACCCCTCGCACGGTCCTCCCTGGTTCGGATCATTCCAATCGAAGGTGTCGTGCCCCTGATCCCAGGGGTAATGGTAAGCTAACGCCTGATTTTGTACCGAGAGTGCGACGAGGAACACCAGCAGGGTAGCGAAGAAGCCACTGGTAGCCGTTCCACCTTTCGTCATTTTGGAGAGTCGTTTCACGTCCATGTCTTACCTCATCGCCGCAGACAGCGAGTCGAATTCCCGCTGCAGTTCATCGTAAGTTGCATCCCAGGAGGGGTGTGCTTCGAGCCATTGATCAATCTCTTGCGCATGACGACTGCCATAGGTCGCGTGCTGGCTCGGGGTTACACCTTGCTCGGCAAAGAGGGCGATCACCTCGTCGCGAGTGCCCTCATCAATTTTCATCAACTCGGATCGGGTCAGCGACGCATTCAGGCCATCGCGTCGGGACTTCATGCCTTCCAGCGTAATGAGTCGGGCTTGCTGGTCGAGGTAAACAAAATCTTCGGCAGCGCCTACGCCGCCCGCTTGTGCAAACGACGTCATCAGTGTGAGTAGTATGATCGTCAATAGTCCATTTCGCGCTGAATGCATCGTCATGCCCTCCTAGTAATAGACCCGTTGCAGGGTGAACACTTCCATGGTTCGTGAACCACGCTCGTCAAGACCAAGGATGCCAATACGGTAGGTTCCGGGGCTGACATACGTTCCGTTGTTGTCCTTGCCATTCCAGGTCAGCGTGTTTTCGCCTTGCGAGAGCCCGCTGACCATTTTTTGTGCCACAAAAGCACCGGTGTCTGCATCGTAAACGGTCATTTCCGCCGCTCCGCCCCGGCTAAGTAGGAAACTGATTGTGGAGGTGCCTTGATTGTCCTCGTCACCGGATCTTGTGGGGTCTACGATTGGAGGCGCGGCGGAAATAGCACTTACATGCACACCGCTTTTGACATAGACCGCGTTGTCCGGAAGTGAGAAAGCGAAGATGCCGAATAGAAAACGATCATTGGCTGGGGGGTGAATAAGTTCGCCATTGTTGTTTTCGCCATGCCAAGTAATGGTGTGGCTACCACGGCCCAACGGTTTGCGCTGGTAGAACGTCACCAAGCGTGTATTGACATTGTAGCGTCCGATGAAGGCGGTCACTTCCGACGCCTCACTCAGGGTAAACGTAATATCCAGCGGGTCGCCGTCAAATGGCGAGAACTGGCTTGGCAGACGATTACGCGGCGGGTTGTATTCCCGGCCACCCGTCGAGAGAACGGTATTAAAGCGCTTTTCGACACCGTCAATACGATAAAACATGACGGCGCGGTAGTCGCCCTCAGACACAAACTCACCGACCGTATTGCGACCATCCCAGGCGTCTGTATAGTCGCCCGCTAGTCTGACTTGCCAGGAAACTAGCGTGGTCACCGTTCCGCCGGCCGAGTCTTGGATCACAACACTGACATCGGTATCACCGCCCAGGGTGGTCTGCACCTGAACATTCTCGGCCAGCTCGGTATCGATCGTGTCGCGCGACAATGACAGCGCAAATGAGGGCAACACCGTCACCTTGACGAAATCTTCACCGGTGCCACCGTCCTCGGCAGTCGCCGTCACACGGGAATAAAAGGTGCCGGGTGTCGGGATAGTGCGGGACACCGAACCACTGTCAACTGAGGTGTAGTCGTCGGTACCATCGCCATCAAAATCCCAGGCCCACGCCGTGATCGGCAAGCCATCCGGATCCGACGCCGTTGCATTATATTGCACCGTCAGCGGCGCCTTGCCCGATGTGGGACTGGCCGTTCCAGATACAGTTGGCGCACCGGTGATAACTCGAATAGATATAGATGGAATTGCTAGGTCTGCGGCAGCACCCAGCGTATCCGTGACGCGGATTCGGGGCTGGAATTGACCTTCACTCGCGTAGGTGAATGTGGTGCTGCCAGTTGAGGTGTTCTCGTCATAGACACCGTCACCGTTGTAGTCCCATTCATAACTTTCGATGCCATTGTCATCGGACGCAGTGGCACTGAAACTGACCACCAGCGGTGGTGTCCCATTAGAAGGTTGCGCTTCGGCGGTGATTTCCGGTGGCGCATTGTCGACCTCAATGGTGACCATGGCATCAACGGTTTCGCCGGCGCTGTCGAGAACCTGGAGCGTTACGGGGTAGGATCCCGGGGCGTCAAATGTGTATGACTGATCGCGGCCAATGGGCTCGCTCCGATCAAAGACGCCATCGTTATTAAAGTCCCACCGATAAACTTCGATGGCCGTATTGGTCTCGATTTCAGGCGAGAAAGATACCGTGAGTGGGGAACTACCGGACAGGGGTTCGGCGTCAATGGTTGCAGACAACCCGGCTTCTGGTTGAACATCATAGACCAGTGTCTGGCTCGACTCGTTAGCAAGGCTATCGCTGAGGGACAGTACAATGGCTAGCTCGCCCTCGGACCATTCCGACTCGGGCACAATTTCGATGACACCGGATTCGGTATCATAACCGGTGATCACAGCCGAACTCGGCGACGCATTGACCGACAGGGTTTCCCAATCAACTCCCACACCGTCGTCCGCCGCTCTGATTTGAAGAGCGGCTGTTGAATCTTTTATCGGATTGCCGGGCGCCGGTGTAACGCGAGTAAATGTCGGGCCCTTGGTATCCATTAAAAAGGAATGCTCGACGCTACCCCGGTTGCCTGACTTATCGGCGATAGAAACAATAAAATGCTGCGGGCCGTCTTCCCAGCTTTGTGCTGTTTTGACCTGAATCGTCCCCTTAATAGGCAATATCCATGGAAACCACTGGCTTAACCCTTTGCGCTCAAATTCAACATTGTCATAGGGCTGGCCATTGAGAGAGACCTGAATGGAACCGCCGTCAAGGCGACTGGTGCGAAGGCCGATGCGCCATGGGTCGTATACGTCAAACTCAACGATTACATAAGAGTTTGCAACCTCGGCGCCTGCTGACGGCGTAACACTATAGAAGACGGGCGCGAGGTCATCCCCAAAGAACCACCACCAACTGGAACCGGCGGCCGTTGCTGAGGCCGGAAACCCGAAAGTGGAAACCAACAGCGCGACCAGCACCCAGTTTCGATTCGCCCTTAAGCGGTTTGCCATCCGTTGTATCCCTACCCATCTCATATTCGATCCCTCTCAAAAAAACTAACGAAAATGCCCATTGACTGGAATGCGTTATTCCTTGACCAGGAACTGAACGGTTTCCACGCCAACCTGACCCCAGAGGCCCGATATATTGACGGTCATCGTGTGGAACCCCGGCTCCACGTCTGCGGACCAGCGCCAACTCAGGGGCGTGTATCCGGTTTCTTCCTCTGACACGAACTGATAGTCGACAAAGAACGCAACTTCATACAGGCTCTGCTTCATCGCCCATTTGTCGCTCTGCGACATATCGACTCGAAAGGTGACGGGACCTCGAACAACCGCAATACCATTTTGGGTTTCATTGGTCTCAAAACTGAGCTGTGTCTCCGGGTTACGCAGCAAGCTGATCGGAATCTGGGACTCGCGAGCGATCCGCTCACCATTTCTTTCGAGTTTGACCTGGCTGAAATCAGCGGTCGGAAGCGCCCAATCGTTCTGCTCACGGTAAGTTCGGTATGAAACGTTGTTATTGCCAACCGTCTGAATCGTGTGATCAGGCAGTGCAATAGCGCGCACGAGAAGCGTCAATTTTGGGTGGGACAGAAGATTTTGGCCGGCGTGGTCGAGACCGTCCCAGGGCTGGCGCTGCCGCCCCTCGGTTTTGGGTACCCAGGTCGCTATAGAGCGCACCAAAGCGCCACCTTTGATGCCGACGCGAACCAATACCCGAGAGGGCTTAGCCAACTGATAGCTGACGGCGCCTGACGGGTCGATCTGCACATTCGAAACTGCGACCGGATACCCACCCGAAGTCTCCCTGGAGTCGACGGTTATCAGCTCTCCGCCACAGACGCACTGAAAGACCGGGGTATACGCTTCATCAGGGACGACTACCCCCGACTCGTCTTTGCCATCCCAGCGCAGCGCATGGTTGCCGGCCTTCGCTACGATTGTCTCCAACACTCTAACGGCATTGCCGTCGCCCGAGTAAAGGGTCAATTGCACCTTGCCCGGCTGTTCCAGCGAAAAGCGAATTGTTTTGACGTCGCCCGCAGAGGGATTGAAACTCTGGCTGTCCGCTGGCAGAGCTTCCAACGGTGCGGGTAATACCAAACCCGGTACAGCGGCGCAGAGTGCTATAATCAAAAGGCGTTGAGTGATTCGAGAGAAGATCATTGGCTCACCTTGAGATCTTTAAGGTCGGAGAAATCGAATGGCAGGGAAACACGCTCAGGCGCACTGGAACCTGCCGCTCGACGCATAAGTGATGCGCCATCGACGGAATGGCGAATAAACAGCAGATCGCCATTCAAACGCACCACCGGCTGACTATCGAATTCGGGGCCCGCTGTCACTGCTTCGCTGGTGCCGCCAGACGAGACGGTCCAGATGTCATAGGTGCCCTGCGCGTTCGACGAGAAATAAACATCGCCAGACGGACCTACAAAGGGTTGCCGAGAGGTACTATTCAGTAAGGTGACTTGCCGGGCGACGCCAGAAACCAGATCACGCATCCATATCTCCTGGATCACACCACCGCAAGCCACGGTGCAAGACACATGACTGAAATAAATGCGGGGCTCGGGTGTTGGGGTAAAGACGGGTTCGAAATGCGCCGAACGCTGCTGATGGATCGGACGGTAGCCGCCTCCTTTAATCACGCCGATCTCAGTGTTCACGCTAGCACCATCAATCAGTCTGACGACGAGCAGATTGCCGGCATCATCGTAAGAGGGGTGAGTTAGCGAGAGTGTGCTGCCATCGGTGATCGATTTAACTTCAAGGCTCGACAGTTCTAGCTCACGAAGTGATCCATCTGCCGTCACGAAGGCGACACGGTTGCCGTTGTTGCTGATCGTTGGCGTTCTGGGCTCACCCTCGACATTGATCGCGGACCAGTCAGCCAGATTGTCCGAGTGATAGAGTGCCCACTGATCATCAACGAGTGCGGTGAGCAATAGTCGCTGCGAAGTGTCGTTTAGCCTGGCAGCGAACGCTCCCTGACAGGCAAGAGCCACCAAGATGGCGAGTGATGCTTTGAGTAAATGAACCATAGACCTACCCATCGGTGAAAACATTTGCATTCCGCTGCGCACGCTCTGCCAGCTTGCAACGCAGCCCGTAAACCGCGTTATTGGCGACCAAAAAAACAATACTGACAAGAATGAAATAATAGACGTACAGCATAATGCCGAGCCGTGTTTCCGTACCGATGTTGACGCCATGCAGGAAGATCAGGCCAAAGGCGACAAACCAAAGCCTATGGCCCCAGCGGGTGAAAACATTAAGATATTTTGAGCGCAAAATGCCCGCCACGAGACCCACAATAAGCAAAGCCAGCGCGATCACGCCGAGGGAGACGTAGAATTTATAAAAACCATGACTGAAGCTTGGTATGAGCACACCGAATGCGAAATGCCCGCTACGCAGGGAAACCGCGTAAAAAAAGAGAAAGACGTGAGCCAGGATCAGTGCCAGCAATGTACTGCCAATGAGTTTGTGAGCGCGGGGAGATAATCGGAAAAATCCGGCAATGTTCGGCGTGCTTTTTGTAAGAGCCGCTACGCACTGAAACCAGAAAAGACTCAGCGCCAGCAGTGCAAAGCCTTTAGAGATAACGTAAAGCCCTTGCCCCGGGGGGGTGTCTTCGAGGAAATAAAATAACGGGTTACCAGTGGTAAGTAGCCACAAACCCAAAGGCACCAGAAATATCATCGATGTTATAAGATATGAAATTTTTCTGCGATCCATCGCACATTACCTCTTCAAACAGTGTCCGGTTGCTGCACAGTCTGTAAGTTGTCGACTGGCTTCGTCCCGAGCCAATGCTCTCTGGCCAGCCACCGGTAAGCCCGAGCTCATCCAGCCCTTGAGGCCGTAAGGATTCATGATCACGGAGTTTTGAGCTCCAGCCCGGGCAAGCAATTTGGCCATTTCATAGCCTCTGAAGTCCTTGACGCAGTAACTGACCACATAATCCGCCGGACCGATCTGACTCAGCGTGGTTTCATTTAGATCGCGAATAGGAATATTCAGGGCGCCCGGTATATGCTGCTCATGGAATTCACTCGGCTCGCGCACATCGACGAAAACCACGCGCTTGCCTCGGTCAATGGCTGATAGAACCGCTTCGAGTTCCACCTCACGAACGTGACTTGGTGTATGAGCATCCGCTTTCGAAGCGGTGGTGACGGCTCTGGAGGACTCGCAACGACTCAGCAGAGCATCAAGTGGAAACAACTCCCCCGAATCATGAGCATTCAGAGTCTGCTCAACGCTATCGAAGAACCGGAGATAACACTGCGCAGAGACGCTCGTCCGCCCGTTCACTTCCTGTAGACGTCGAAAACCATGCTCGACCAAATCGGTTTGCACGGCGGTGTCGGTTTGCCAAAACGCCACCTCCATCTCGTAGATAATGCGCTTCAAACGCTGAATAACCGGAGTGTCAAGATCGTAGTATTGGGCAACGCCCTGGAATGCTGAGATATCACTCGTGCGCTGAAAGGCGGTTCGGGCCTTCGGGTCATCGAAAAGAATGGCGTCTTGCGGGACCGTAGCAACTGACTCAATAACGGAAAGTTGAGACTCTGAATCCACATGCCGGGTAAGTAGCCAGGCCGTCGCCCACTTATCAGGTCCGAGGCCATATTTTGTAGCATAGGTGGTGCTGGCAGCACTGGCAGAAAACGCCACGCTCAAAGTAAAGATAGTGCAGATAACGAAATAACCCATCCTATTCATCGCGTCCTGCGGCATGTCGAATCCCTAAATCTGATGTGCTATGTAAAATACTCTCCACATTAAAATTTATCAACTTTCATTCCAACGTATGAATAAGGCGTCACAAAAACGTGATCATTCAATTTCCGTTAAATAGATATGACTGCTTGCTATGGCATAAATTCATGATGAAGTTTCGCAGTAAAAATAAAAAACGCCAGCTCCGTTCGCCAGAGCTGGCGTTTTGATTTCGCCTTAATCGTCAGTCGGGATCGACCAGCGTCGGCTCACGCATGGTTACAAACTCTTCCGCTGACGTTGGGTGAATGCCCATCGTTGCGTCAAATTGCGCTTTAGTAGCCCCGGCTTTGATCGCAACAGCCAGGCCCTGGGTGATTTCACCGGAGTCTGGCCCCACCATGTGAGCGCCCAGCACTTTGTCTGTGCGTTTATCGACCACCAGTTTCATCATGCAGCGCTCATCTCGCCCACTTAAGATGTACTTCATGGGTCTAAATTCCGAGCGGTAAACCCGCAGGCTATGCCCGGCCAAGCGCGCTTCCTGCTCAGTCAGGCCAACGGTGCCGATGTTCGGTTGGCAGAAAACCGCGGTAGGAATCGCCGCATAGTCCATTTCGCCTTCACCGTCGCCAAACAATCTGCGTGATAGCACCATCGCTTGGGCCAAAGCGACCGGGGTCAGCTGGGGGGTACCAATCACGTCACCCAGCGCGGTAATTGAGGGCACTTCGGTCTGAAAATAGTCGTTTACCACCACATGGCCTGAGTTATTCAGTGCCACTCCAAGCTCAGCCAACCCAAGGCCGTCAACCAGCGCGCTGCGTCCGGTCGCTGCCAGAACGAGCCCGGTGTTAAGTGTTTCTCCATTGCTCAAAAGCACTGAATAATCGCCGCTTGCGCCGGTTACCGATTCGATGGTGACGTTAAACTGCAAATCTACGCCCTTCTTCGCCATCTCTTGGGCTGTAAATGTGCGAATATCGTCGTCAAACCCGCGGAGAAAGAGATCGCCGCGGTACAGCAGTGTGGTTTTAACGCCAAGGCCGGCCAGAATACCGGCAAACTCCACGGCTATGTAACCACCGCCCCAAACCACTGCATGCTGCGGAAGTTCCGGCAAGAAAAACATCTCGTTAGACGTCAGCAGGTGTTGTTTGCCCGGAATGTCAGGCACCACGGGCCAACTTCCAGTGGCAACGGTAATGTGTTTGGCGCTATAGCTTTTATCGCCTACGACCACGGTATTTGGATCACTCAAGCGGGCGATGCCATTAATAACGGTTACCCCAGCACTTTCTAACAGGCGCCCATAAATGCCCTTCAGGCGCTCGATCTCGGTGTTTTTATTTGCGAGCAATGTGGGCCAGTTGAATTTGACGTCGGCAAGGGGCACTTGCCAGCCGTAACCGGCGGCGTCTTCCAGTTCATCGTGAACGTGGGCGCCATAAACAAACAGTTTTTTTGGCACGCAACCCACATTCACGCAGGTGCCACCCAGGTATCGCGATTCCACCACCGCTACTCGCGCACCGCGCTGGGCAGACATGCGGGCCAACCGAACGCCACCAGAGCCGGCGCCTATGACAATCAAGTCGTAATCTACTGAGTCAGACACAAGGTCTCCTGTCATTAATTAATTTGAAGCTGTTTCATTGCATTCAGTTTTACGCTGGCCGGGCGATTAAAGGCCAAGAGTTAAACGCGCAGTTACGTTGCCCTCTTCGTCGGTCTTTTCCAGCGCTGCCTGATCTATTAGAACACCATTTTCGACACTCAGGGTTTCCAGCCAGAAGGCCACATCGGAAAAGGGTACGTTATCCATCCATATCCGAACCGAGTTATCACCGCTAGGCTCAAAGCGCTGCAACACCAACCCGGATTCCCGTGCCGAACGGGTCACCAAGCCCATCAATGCGCGGCTATCTGCAGGTTTTTCAATAGCAGCGTCAGCGCCAGCGTCAACGCGACTGGCTCCCGCAAGTTTGCTTATGCTAGCAGCATTGCTGTTCATCCAGGTCAGAAGCTGGGCGGCGTTTAGCCGCGATGTCTGCGCGCGATCGTGATAACCGGTGGCTGGCAGCCAGAGTGCAAAATACAAAAAACCCGCCAGTAGGGCAACAACGAGCCATTGCAGAGCTTTCTGATCACGCGGGGGGAGTAGCAGATACTGAACTTGAAGTTTGCGAACGCCGGCCTGTTTTTTTAATTTTTCAAGCATCGTCTAACCTCCTGAAACCGTTAATCGCCCGCGGATTTCCCCGGCTTCGTTCACCACCGAACCAATTTGCGCGTCCAGCCCCTGGGCCACAAGCCCATTACGCAACTGGCTCATAAGGTCGTAACTGTCTGCGCGTAAATCCACTACCAGCTCGCCGCGGTCCTGGTTGTAATTCAGCGAATTAAAGCGAATACCACTGCCGCCAGAAACCGCCGCATACTGCTCGCCGGTAAATTTCATCAGAGTTATAAAATTCAAACTAGGGCCGCTATCAGCGTTTTGTCTGAGCTGGCCTTCAACCACCCTGCGCACATTGCCGGGGTGGGTGCGCAGGTCGTTGGGAAATGCCTGTCGGTAAACACTCATGGCCTGTGCCTTCAGGTTGTCAGCCTGATGTTGATAGTACCAGCCTAGCCCTGTTTCCAAAGACAGCTGAAGCACCAGCCAAGCTGCGCCTACCAGAATCAAGGATCGCCAGGGCGCTAAGGCACTTTTTTTCGCCGGACCAGTGGAAAAGTTACCCTGGCATAGATTGATGGCGCCTGAACTCTGGCGCTGGTGAGACAGCGCCAATAGCTCCACTGGCAAGCGCTCGGAATGCTCAGTCGTCATCTCTATTTTATCTTGCGCGACGCTATCCGCCATAAGTAAAGCCAGTTCATCGCCCACCTGCCCCTCAACATACAACGTCAAAGGCACAGCCTCGCCACTGCCGGGTACGGCCAGTGTTTGCAGAAACATGCTTAAATTTGTGGTTTGCACACTTAACCACTCACCGGCCGGGCCCAGCAACATGATCACCTCGTCATCTACGCAGGCACTCCAACCGTCAGCCCTGGGCGAGAGCAACGATGCGTCGGCGTATATGCCACTCAAGGTAAGGTCGCGCCAACCGCTGAACACACTGAACCAGTTGGCCATGCGCTCACGATCAATCGCTGCTACGCGGTAGCCCTGGTTGCCGACGTTGCCGAGCGCCAGATGCAGGGTTTCTATATCTTGCGCTAACTGTTCTTCAACCGCATAAGGCAGTGCCTGAGCAATAAACCGCTGCTGTTTCGCGGGTATATTGGCCAGGCAGAATGCCGCCTCGTCACCGGGAATCAACCCAATTAGCAGGCTGTGTTCAATAGCGTTCTGCGCTAGCGTCTGCTCGATGTCATCCTGGCTATCGGCTTCGCCTCTGGCCTGGCAATGGCCGGCACTGTCCAGCAGCGCCCAACTGTAACGCCGTTCGCCTGGCTGTTGCTCCACAGCGGCAAAGCCTGAAACCGACCGCACGTATAGGCGATAAGACATGGTTATCCTTCCAAGATGGTAAACGGCGCTTTGGTAATTCTGTTTTTTTGCCCTGTGTCCCGGTGCAATGTAGACACCTTACCCTCCGGGTCGCGGTAAACGGTGCTAACCATGTGCACAACACGCTTATCGTAGGTAATTCTTGCAACAACTTCAAAAAAACGGGTCTGCAAAGTAAGGCCCTCTGGCCTCAAGCCTAGACCGGAAAATTGCGGCAGCGCCAGAAAGTCTTTGATGTTCTCAAAGCGTTGTTCTTTTCGCACTTCAATCACCGCATTCACCTGGGCCGCGCTCAAGTCCGGATGCAGGGTTTGTAACACTTCCGCGCTGGCGGTGTTTACATTGATACCCAGGCCACTGACAGGCAGCGCCGCCACGAAGGGCCGAAGCGCCTGATAGCCTTCCTCAGTCATGCCCTCCAGCAGGCGCAGCTCGGTTATGCTGGCAAACTTCTGATTGCCCGCCCGATAACCCGGCTGCGCCAGCAGATATTGGCCGTCTTCGGCACCATAAGTACTGATGGTCTGGTCGTTTGCATCCACCCAGTCAATAAACACATCGGCTTTCAGGCCGGTTATCTGAAGGTTCTGCAGTAATCGGTTCAAGCGTTCACGGCTCACCGGGTCTGGCTCGTTATTGGCACCGATAAGGTCATTTAGATTCAGCCTGCCACCCAAACCGTCCAGCTGTATCTCGGCCACGCCGCCATCATCTAACGGTAGCACAACGGAGTTAGCCGCCCAGAATTCGTCCAAGCTGTCGATCGGTGCTCCAGCTTCTTTATCTTCTTCGTAGTCTGTCATCAGTATCTGGCGGGCAAACGCTTCTGCACCCAACGCCACACTCAGCCCCTGCTGCTGAGCCAGGTAATGCCCTGCCTTGAACACCCGAAGGCTTTGCTGATGTGTCATCCCGGTTGCCAGTATAACCACCAGTGCCATCGCCAGCAGCACCATGATTAACGCCACACCCTGCTGATTCCAGCGCGTCGAAGAAGCTTCACTGTGGCGCATCATTGGCCACCCGCCGGAACCGACGTTTCATCCTCGGCGGCGCTGTCGTTGGCGCCACTTTCAACGCTGCGACTCAGGCTGGCCTGCGCCTTGCCGGCATCGAAATCTGTTAGTACGAAGAGGCGCTCCAGTGTGCCAAAACGGTCGTGCTCTATGATCAACTCCAGGCCCGCAGGCAGCGCGAGCGATTTGGCGCCGGTAGACGGGTCCTGCACCGGCCAGTTGTCCTGCCACTGTCGGTTACTGTCCATAAAACGCAGTTTGAACGTTTTTAACCCGTTCAGCACCTGCGCTTGCCTGCGATTGTCTTCCTGGCCTTGGTCCAGTGCGGGCCAGTAACTGCGCACCAGTACATCGCCATCGTATTCCCATGCCACGCGCTGCAGTTCGCTGCGGCGCTGACCTAGAGGGTTACGCCAGCCCTGACGGGTAAAAAGCAGGCTGAAAGGTTTGCTACGACTGGTCAGTGCAGGCTGAACGTCACCATAAATATCCCGCGCAGGGCGATTAATAACCTGGTTCATGTCTCGTTCAAACAACAGCATGGTTCGCTGAAGCGCTGCAAACTCATCGGCAACTTCGTTAACCCGGTCACGGGCGGTAATCACGCCGTTTAAAACCTGCCAAACGCCCAAGCCAATCACGGCGGTAATGGTAACGGCTATCAGCATTTCCATTAACGTGAAGCCGCGCTGGCCGGCGATCATTTTGCACCCACAAAAGCGGCCAGGCTGTGCACTGTATCGGGGTCTGAGGATTCGTCTCGGTAGCGGCCGACACTCACCTCAACCCGCCGGATGTTAGCGTCTGCGGTGGCTGTTACGCGAGTGATCACTTGCCAGCGGTAAGGCCCAAACTCTTGGTCGCTGGCGGCGCTACTGGTGGCCGGCAAACTACTTTGCAGCCGTATTTCGTTGATCCGGTTTTCCGCTAGCCACGCTGCCAGGGTTTTGTCGCGAACACGTTCGTAACTGGCAATATACTGGCTGCCCACTTGCGCAGCCGCCGTTGCAATCAAGCCAAAAATCAGCAGGGCCACAAGCACTTCAATCAAGGTAAAGCCCCGTGACCGCTTCACGGACCATCCGCCTCAGCGCCGGGCTTTTGCCAGTGTATGAGCGCAATACCGTCAGAATACAAGCGGTGGGGGGCCAATGCCTGGCCCTTTAACATCAACTCAATTTCAAAAGCTGTGTTTTCTCCGCTGGAAAAAAATACAACACTGGGCCGTAACGTCTTGTTGTCATTCGTTAAGCGCGGGGCGTCAGAGGCTACGGTTGCATCCACTGAGAGCCAAGGTGGCAGAGCGTGGGCCTGAAACAGCTGCTCCGGACTGGCTTTCCAAGCCTGGGTTTCATCATCGAACACCACAAACTGGTAGTTGTCAGTATCTATCACCAAGCCCGCTTCCAGATTGTTTAAAACGGCTTGCTCGGACACCACCTGCATTCGCAGATACAAATCCTGAACCACAACTTCCAGCTCGCGCTGCTGCGAGCTGCCGCCCATGGTGAACACAGCTAGCGCAGCCATCAGTCCGACAATGACGAGCACAACCAATATTTCGATCAGGGTGAAACCGTTCTGGGTGGCGTTGCGCGGCACTGTTTATTAGCCCTTGGTGTTCCAAATACTGATGTCGGCGGCGTCGCCCTCACCGCCTTCCTGACCATCTGAACCCAACGAATAAAGGTCATAGGCGCCTTCCGTACCCGGGCTAACGTACTGGTAAGGCGTGCCCCAGGGGTCTCCGGGGGCGTTTTTCAGGTAGCCGTCGGCATTCCAGTTTTTCGGCTCCGGGCTACCCGCGGGCTTGTTAACCAAGGCTTCCAGCCCTTGCTGGGTTGACGGGTAATGGCTATTGTCAAGGCGATACAAATCCAGGGCATTGCCAATATTACTGAGCTGGGTTTGCGCTACTGTGACCTTGGCTTGGTCACTACGGCCCATGATATTGGGCGCCACAATGGCGACCAATAAACCAAGAATGACCATCACCACCATAATTTCAATAAGGGTGAAACCTTGGTTGTGGCGAATATTGGGAGAGTTCGAGCGCTTCATAATAAGACACGTATCCTTGGTTATGGGTCTATTGGGTCTGTTCGGATTGCGCTTCAAGAGCATTTATAATTTAGCCCACTAGATTACTCATATTCAGAATCGGCAGCATAATGGCCATCACGATAATCAGCACCACTCCACCCATCAGCAACAGCATCAATGGCTCAAACAGGCCAACGATCGCGGCAATTTTTGCCTGCAGAGTGTTCTCCTGCATTCTGGCCGTGCGCTCCAGCATGCTGTCTAGCTCGCCACTGGCTTCGCCGCTCGCAATCATGTGCAGCATCATCGGTGGAAAATAACCGCTCTGATCCAGAGCCCTGTGTAATGCTCCGCCCTCACTGACTTTACGCGCAGCATCTTTTAGCTCCTGGCGCAGATAATCGTTACCGAGAACCTCCCCTGCAATGCGCATGGCGTCCACCAGCGGCACACCGCTGGTGGTCAGTATACTCAAGGTACTGGCATAGCGGGCCGTGTTAACGCCCCGCACCATACCTGCCAGTAGTGGTAAGTGCAGCAGGCGCTTGTGCATGCGCAAGCGAAATGCCGGTTTGCCCATCGCAAAACGAAACGCCACCAGCCCAGCGCCCAGAGCCATTAGCAGATAGATACCGTAGCTCAGCAAAAAATCCGACATGGACAGCATGGCCCGCGTCAGCAATGGCAACTGTTGTCCCTGGCGTACAAACACAGCAATAATGTCCGGCACTACATAGGTGAGCAAAAAAACCACAATGGAGATGGCGACGACGCTCAGAATAATCGGGTAAATAGCCGCCAACTGAATTTTCTGGCGAGATTCCTGGCGGCTTTCGGTGTAGTCCGCGAGCCGGTTCAATACCAGGTCGAGGTGGCCGGCGTGTTCGCCAGCAGCCACGGTTGAACAGAACAGCCGCGGAAAAGCCCGCGGGAACTCGCCTAGGCTATCGGCGAAGCTATAACCCTCCATCACCTTGGCGCGAATGGCAATTAACATACTGCGAATACGCGGATTACTCGACTGTTTTGAGGTCACACTCAGGGTCTGCTCGATGGGAATCCCGGACTGGATCAAGGTCGCCATCTGGCGCGTAACCAAAGCCAAATCTGCTGCGTTCAGTGAGCCTCGCGCATTCAATGATGGGCCCCGCCCCGATTTTTCCACAGCTGGCTCTACTTCCAGTGGCGTCAACCCCTTTTCCCGCAGTTGCTGGCGTACCGCCCGCGGTGCATCGGCTTCAAGTACGCCTTGTTTCTGTTTTCCTCTAGCGTCCAGTGCTTTATATTCAAAAGCCGGCATGATTTATTGGTTCCGGTGGGTAACGCGAAGCACTTCTTCCACGCTGGTGATGCCTGCCAAAATCTTGGCTACGCCGTCGGCGTGAATGCTGGGACTGTGCAAACGGGCTTCCCGCTCCAAAGCTAGCTCGCCGGCGCGTTTATGAATCAGCGCACTGAAGCTTTCGCTGATCCCAACGGTTTCGTAAATACCGATTCGGCCGCGATAGCCCAAATTGTTGCAGTGTGCGCAGCCTCTGGCTCGAAATATTCGCGGAGGATTGGCTGGGTCCTGCTGCAGAAACTCACATTGTTCCGGCGTGGGCTCATAAGCTTCACGACAATAGGGGCACAACAGTCGCACCAAGCGCTGGGCGACAATACCCACAATACTCGATGAAATTAGAAAAGGTTCGATGCCCATGTCCATCAATCGCGTTATCGCACCTACAGCAGAGTTGGTGTGCAAGGTAGATAACACTAGGTGGCCAGTCAAACTCGCTTGAACCGCAATTTCCGCCGTTTCAAGGTCTCTCACTTCACCAATCATCACTACGTCAGGGTCTTGCCGCAAAATTGCACGCAGGCCGCGGGCGAAGGTCATATCCGCTTTGGTATTAACCTGGGTCTGGCCAATACCCGGCAGGTTGTACTCAATGGGATCTTCCACCGTCAGAATATTGCGGCTGCGGTCATTTATTTCCTGCAAGGCCGCGTACAAAGTGGTGGATTTACCGGAGCCGGTTGGGCCTGTTACCAGCAAAATTCCGTAGGGTCGATAGATTAACTTGCGCACTTTTTCCAGGTCGTAACCGCCCATGCCCAGAGATTCCAAGCGTATAGCGCCAGCTTGCTTATCGAGCAATCGGAGCACCACCCTTTCACCGACCGACGAAGGCATGGTCGACACGCGAATATCCACTTCCCTACCAGCAACCCGCAGAGCAATGCGGCCATCCTGAGGAATGCGCTTTTCGGCAATATCGAGTTTGGCCATAACCTTGATTCGTGACACCAACAAAGGCGCCAGCGCCCGCTTGGGCTGCACAATCTCGCGCAGAACGCCGTCTACCCGGAAACGTATAATCAATCGTGTTTCATAAGTTTCAATATGAATGTCCGAAGCGCCGGTTTTCAACGCTTCAGTCAGTATCGCGTTAATCAGGCGTATAATAGGGGCGTCGTCTTCTTGCTCCAGCAGGTCTTCGGTTTCTGGCACCGAATCCGCCAACGACGCCAGATCCATATCGTCACCAATACCCTCTACCATTTGCATGGCAGCGGTAGAGTCGTTCTGGTAGGCATCGTTCAAGGCCTGATCGAACTGATCCACCTCAACGGTGGCGAAGCGAGCACGCCCTCCACATAGGCGGTTGGCTTCGGCCAACGCAATGTGGGAAGAGCCAGGGCGCACCAAAATAACTGTTTCGCCGTTACCTGTGCGGGTCACAATGACGCCGTTGCGTTTGGCAAACGAAAACGGCAGCCTGCTGGTGGCTCTATTATTACTCGGCAGTTGTTCGGGTTCTGAACTCACGACGTTTCTCGCTGCTGGTCGGCTTGCCTACAAAACAAGTTTAAAGGCTACCACAGCGGGTTGGCCGCCTGAATAACCCAGTGCTCTATACTGCCATTAAACGATGGCTCTCTGGTAACCTGTTGGTGTTAACTGCCAAACCTGTCTCAGCCGGAAAAACACATGCGCCTGAATTCGAAACATCTTATAACGGCTGCCGCCCCTGCGCTGGCAGTCATAGTGCTGGTTTCCACCGCCTGGCAAGCTTGGGGCGTGTGGCAGCAGGAGTCGGCCGAGGGCGGCGTTATTGCAGCCGTCAGCATGGGTTCTGCCCCGGCGCAAAGGCCAGTTCCACAGATTGCGCTGTTTAGCCTTCAGCTTTTTGGCAGTACACAGGCCAACGACCCGGGCGTTCAGCAAGACACAGAGAATCTGCCTGAAACCAATCTACAGCTCACCTTACGGGGCGTTTTAGCCACCGCCGGCGACTTTGCTGGCAGTGCGCTGATTGAAGACGATCGCAACAACACCGACGCCTACCTGGTGGGCGACACCCTACCCGGCAACGCGACACTGCGCTCGGTTCACCCTGCACGAATCATCATTGAGCGCTCAGGCAAGCTGGAAAATTTATATTTTCCAGAAATCGACAGCCGCAGTGGTTTCAGCGCTGTTGCCAATGAAGCGCAAAGCCCAGAGCCTGCTTACACCCCACCGGCAGGTCCGCAGCCGGCACTTTCACAACCTGACTTATCAGAACCTACCAGCGCTGCCAATGCCCCTACAGACGAACAACGACGAGCCGAAATACGCGAAAGGCTTGAGCAGCTACGCCACAGTTTGCGCAATGGAGGTTGATAAGATTGATTCTAGCGTCCCAACACCGCGCTTCGTTACCCGCAGCCACGACATCGGCGCTGCGCCTGCTGCTTAATGGCCGCTCTTGGTTGTGGGCAATTTTACTGACGGCCACTCTAGGCTCGGTTGGGAACGCGTTTGAGCTCACCGATACATTGATGAGCTATGTGCGCGCCGAGTTTGGTGACGAAGCCTACCAGCGCCTGCAGAATTATCAGCGCCTACAACTGCTAGCCAGCAGAGCCCCGATAGACCGACAGTTACGCTTGGTGAATTCGTTTTTCAACCAGTCGCGCTTTGTCAGCGACATTGAACACTGGGGCGAAGAAGATTATTGGGCCACTCCAGTGGAACTGCTGACCACCAACGCCGGTGATTGCGAGGATTTTTCCATTGCCAAATACCAGACCCTGCGCTCCATGGGTGTGCCCGACGAGCAGCTACGCATTGTGTATGTCAAAGCTCTGGAACTGAATCAGGCGCACATGGTTCTGGCCTGGTATCCACGCCCGGATGCCGACCCACTGATTCTTGACAACCTTATAAATGACATTAAATTTGCATCACAAAGAACTGATCTTGAACCAGTTTATAGCTTCAATGGTAGTGGCCTATGGTCCAGCAAAGCTGGCAAAAACAAGCGTATTGGCGAGGCAGACAAACTGTCTCGCTGGCGCGAGTTAAACCAGCGTATGCAACAGTCCGGGCAACCCTGAAACTCGACAATAAGGAACCCACCAGATGCGGCTTTGGAATGGTTGATTGCTTCCACGATGCAGTGGCGTTTCCACGGTCGTCCTATGGAGTACGCGAATTACTGGCATTCGCTAGCACAAACTTGCTGCACCTTGTTTCTCACGGCGGCGGCACCATCGAAGCGGAATACGTCAATTTACTGGAACTTGGTCATCCCGTTATCACCGTTAGTATGATGGCAAACCAGTTGCCAAGATAACTCGGGTAGGCGCGCTAGTATTTTATGGCTAACCAGCAAGTTCTTCTCTCCTTCACTACTTACCAATATTTTTTCACCAAGCTGTTGACGCTCGAGGAAAGATCCGTATAATTCGCATCCGTTGTTGGGCAACAAATTGCGACAGCATCTGCGGGAATAGCTCAGTTGGTAGAGCGCAACCTTGCCAAGGTTGAGGTCGCGAGTTCGAATCTCGTTTCCCGCTCCAATTTTTTCTGGATAGATCAGAGAAAATACTTCAAAAGTCTCTCACCCCCACTAGAGAGCAAAGTGTCAAAAAGCTTTTTTAGGCGCGGTGGCAGAGTGGTCATGCAGCGGACTGCAACTCCGTTAACGCCGGTTCGATTCCGACCCGCGCCTCCATTTTCGTTAACAATATGTTATGCAAACGTTAAAATCGCCTGAAATGTCGGAAAAGCACTTGTGCCTCTGGCTTCGGAGCACCTCCTTGACTTACCCAAATCTTTTTTTAACCTCTTTAGGCAAAATTCTTATCGTGTATTTGCAATGAAGCGCTGCACCTTTTTTGCCTAATCAATCAATAGGCGTCTGCCACTATTTTTGTCTCCTAACAACCCTTCTCGTTTTTGCCCTGGATAACGTTTTCTTCTGAGAGTCTTCTTTACGAAGGTAAAATCGGCCTACTTGAGCGCGAGTTGACAAAACAGGCAGGCTGTTAGCTCAACGCGCGCAGGTGTAATATCTCTATCTCAACAATAGGCAATAAAGAGCCACGAAATGATTCAAAAGACGCTTGTTTCAACCGATGACGTTCGCGACCGTTTTTCAAAGGCTATGTCGGCGATGTATCAATTAGAAGTACCTCAGTACGGCACCCTGCTTGAGCTCGTGGAATGCGTAAATCAAGAAACGCTTAACCAACAACCTGAGCTTTACCGCCGTTTGGAAGCGCAGGGTGAACTTGCACGCCTTAGCGTCGAACGCCACGGAGCAATTCGTGTGGGCACAGCGGCTGAGCTGTCTATGTTGCGACGCTTGTTTGCCGTTATGGGGATGTATCCTGTCGGTTATTACGATCTTTCTGAAGCGGGTGTACCGGTTCATTCAACCGCTTTTAGGCCCATCAACGATGATGCGCTATCCAAAAATCCGTTCCGTATTTTTACTTCTCTGCTGCGCTTGGAGTTAATTGCAAATGAAGTGCTTCGCCAGCGTACAGAAGCCATTTTAGCAACCCGCGATATTTTTACATCCAAAGTACGGGAACTGATCGAGTGCTATGAGTCGCAGGGTGGCCTATCCAACGAGGAAACGGATCAATTTGTAAAAGAAGCCCTTGAAACATTCCGCTGGCATCAAAATGCCACTGTCGACTTAGATACCTATCACGCGTTATGCGACGAACACCGCTTAATTGCCGACGTCGTCTGCTTCCGTGGGCCGCACATCAATCACCTAACACCGCGCACATTAGATATCGATGAAGTTCAGCGCCGCATGCCTGATGTGGGTATGAATCCGAAAGCAGTCATCGAAGGGCCGCCACGTCGTGAACGGCCTATTTTGCTTCGCCAAACCAGCTTTAAAGCGCTGGAGGAGTCGATCCGCTTTGCCAGTGAAGCGCAGGGTACCCACACCGCTCGCTTCGGTGAAGTTGAACAGCGAGGGGTGGCTCTCACGCCAAAAGGGCGCGCACTGTATGACCAGCTTCTCAATGACGGCCGCAAGCAAGCGGCAGGACTCGATAACGATGCGCACCAGGCGGTTATGAATGGCGTATTTGCGGCGTTTCCCGACAGCGATCAGGCGATGCGTCGTGAGGGGTTGGCCTACTTCCACTATTATCTGAGTGCCACTGGGCAAACCGCCAAGGACTGTACCGACGAAGATACGGAGGCCTTGATTGCGCAAGGGCTGATTGAAGTGCAGCCGATTACCTATGAAGACTTTTTGCCAGTGAGCGCGGCGGGTATTTTCCAGTCAAACCTTGGGGGCGCGCAAAGTGAGGCCTATGCAGGTAGCGCGAATCGTAATTCCTTTGAAGAGGCTCTTGGTGCTCAGGTAACCGATGAGCTATCTCTTTACGCCGAACGAGAAAGGGCCTCGAAAGCTAAGGTGATAGCAAGCTTACAAGGCTAAGAATTTGGCTGAAGATTTTTTGCTTTATAAATACTGCGATGGTGTTACGGCCATGCAGCTTGAGCAATTGCTCAAATTAAGCTTGAACGATCACTCAAATTCAGTTATAGTTATTCCCGTTAAATCTACTTACAAAATTTAGCGACTTATTTTGAGCGATCACTCAAATTTGACGGCAACGTTTTACTCGATGTGAGTCATATCACGTTTACCTTTACCGCAAGGAGTCATTCCATGACCAACTTTACTCTTCACGACAAAGAAAGCGCCCCACAAGCAAGCCAGAATTTACTCGACAACTCCATCAAAGCTTTCGGTATGGTTCCAGGCCTTCACGCGGTTATGGCAGAAGCACCAGGCTTACTTGAAGGTTATCAGCGGCTTCACCAGCTCTTTCTGGATAGCAGTTTCGACGACGAAGAAACTACCGTGGTGTGGCAGACCATAAACGTCGAACATGCTTGCCATTACTGCGTGCCCGCGCATACCGGCATCGCCAAAAGTATGAATGTTGATGACGCCATCACTGAAGCTCTGCGTAACGAAACACCGTTACCGACAGACCGGCTGGAAACCCTGCGCGACTTCACCCTCGCCATTGTGCGCGGCCGCGGCAACGTGGATGACAGTGCCGTGGACGCATTTCTGGCAGCTGGTTTCACCAAGCGCCAAATTTTTGAGGTCGTTCTTGGCACCGCACAGAAGGTAATGAGCAACTACACAAATCACCTTGCCGACACGCCAATAGACAAGCCGTTCCAGAAGTTTGAGTGGCACAAAGCTGACTAACATGCACAGCAAGTCGGAGGCGGTTCTCATTGCCCGCCTTGACTTGTCGCTGCTGTATTGAACGCATTATCTATTTTTGAAAGAAGGCCAGGCTCATGTCGAACAGAAATCAATATGAACCACCACAGGTTTGGACTTGGGACGCCGAAAGCGGTGGAACATGGGCCAGTGTTAATCGCCCCATAGCCGGCGCTACGCATGAGGCGACGCTGCCGCGTGGAAAGCACCCTTTGCAGATTTATTCGATGGGAACACCCAACGGCCAGAAGGTCACCATTATGGCCGAAGAGCTGCTGGCCATCGGTGAAACCGGCGCCGAATACGATGCTCACCTGATTCAGATTGGCGAAGGCGGCCAGTTTTCATCCGGCTTTGTCGACGTAAATCCAAACTCGAAAATCCCGGCTCTGTTTGATACGAGAAGTGGCAGTCGAGTTTTTGAAAGCGGTGCCATCCTTTTTTATCTGGCTGAGACGTTCGGACACTTTCTTCCAAAGGACACGGCTGCACGCACCGAAGTCCTGAACTGGCTGTTCTGGCTACAAGGTTCAGCGCCCTATCTGGGCGGCGGATTCGGGCACTTTTACGCCTATGCTCCCGAAAAGTTTGAATACCCGATCAATCGCTTCACGATGGAAGTGAAACGCCAACTGGACGTGCTTGATCGGGAACTAGCCGAGCACCATTTTCTCGGCGGCAACGAGTATTCCATTGCCGACATAGCTACTTGGCCATGGTATGGCAACCTGGCGCTGGGAGAGGCCTACGGTGCGGGTGAATTCCTGCAGGTCGAAAGCTACAAAAACCTGCGCCGCTGGGCACAAGAGATCTTTGAGCGTCCCGCTGTCAAACGCGGCCGCAAAGTGAACCGGACTTGGGGTGAGCCTTCAGAGCAACTGCACGAGCGGCATGATGCCTCGGATTTTGATTTGAAAACCCAAGATAAGCTGGCACCTTCAACAGTTTGAACTGTCCATTCAGCACATGCTCTGACACCGACACTGACACTGTCGATGCCGGAGGTGCGAACGTTCCAGCCGTGACCTTGGGGCACATCTGCGATCAGACCACTCAGTAAGTACCGAATGCCCAAGCAGTGCTTGAGCCTTGTCTCCTGTTACAGCGTGATCAGTCCAAAATCCGCTGGCCTGGAATATTCAACGGCTGCGTTAACGCTGATCTGATCCATTAAAGCCCGCCCGCCAAAGGAGAATTGGCTGTTGTAATCAGTGGGATCTATCGGTTTCCTGTCGTAGATCCCTCCTGGCTAATACAATTGCAAGTAGAAACGAAGATTAACAATATCCCCAAGACTCCCATTAGATACGTCGAATCTACCGACGTTACTCACGCCGGCAGGCCCTCGATTCAGCTCCAGCTTCAGCGCCCGCATCATCGTAGAAGCCTCTTGGCTGGCCTGATATTCGACATCTGCTACCGAGAACGCCTCTTTAAAAACCGTGCGCTCTTCAATTGTAAGAGCAACGCTGCCTTCCTAGAATTCCAATGCACCGTTTGACACCGAAAACCCTAAGTCTATTTCCTGCAAATCGAGTGATAGAGACTCCACTGCCGAGTCATAAGCACGCTTGATCTCAGCTGACGCCCGTGGCGACACCAGTGGACAACGCCATCAACATCTCATCCAACCTGGCATTGGTCGCTTCATGATTTTATTGCAACATCTTGTATATTTTATTAATAACAAAGCCACTAGTATTCTGAAGGTTATCTTTTGCTCCAAATATTAGCGTTTATCTGTAACACCGTCATTACGCAGTGCTTCCAGGGACAGTGCCATATCCTCAGCAAGAGCATGAACAGCCGCACTGTCAACGTCACGATGGGCAAAAGCGCGTAACCCCATCACTTCTGCCTGCAAGCGCCGTCCAAGACGAACAGGGTCGAGCCGGGCATCCAGTTCCCCGATCTGCTGGGCCATATCGAAACGGTCAATAAAGCGTTCTTCCATACCGGCTAACAGACCTTCGGTTTTGCGCCAGGCTGCCTGCTCTCGCTCGCCCAGTTCCAACAGGCTTTTGACCAGCATGCAGGCTCGACTTGGTAATTCCCGATCGCGAAGGCCACCTAGCCCGCGCAAATAAGCGGCAAGCCCCGCTAATGGTGATGGGTAAGCGCGTAAGGTGCGTTCGAACTCGGCCAGCCCCAAGCGAGCATAGCGTTCCAGAGACTCCTGAAACAGCCCATCCTTGCTGCCAAAGGTTGCATAGATACTACCCGGCCGCATGTCGAGCGCTTTCTCCAGATCCTTCAGCGAGGTTGCATGAAAGCCCTTTTGCCAGAACAGCTGAAGAGCCCGTTCCAGAGAGTCTTGGCGGTTGTGAATCGTCGCACGAGCCATGATTAATTCCAGATTTTTGAGGCCAACATAGGGCGCTAGTAAATATTTTGAGTAATCGCTCAACTATATATTGAACAATCACTCAAGTACAGCTGCACCCCCTTAAATACGCAATATCACGTAGCGTCAGTGGTAGGCGTTTGCGTAGTGGAATTTTTTTAAGCACTGTTGTTAAAGGTTAGCGTGGCACTGAATTGGAGGCGGTCTCCGATGTAGCCGTGAAGTATGAACATGCCAGTGCATGTTGGTATAGTTTTTGGATTCCGGTATCGTCCTTATGAGACATAGCCTGTTATACTCGTCTTTCTCAACGGGGTGCCTCCAACAGGCTGAGACCATACCCGCGGAACCTGCCCCAGATAATGCTGGCGAAGGAATTGAGCTTTAATCGGCCGAAAACCGCGTGTGGTGCCCTAAAACCGAGTTTTGAGGTTTAACCACCATGGCGTATTCGCTGCTACAACGCATTGCTCAAAATAGTCACACTGCCCTACTCCCTGCTAAAACTCGGACCGTTTTAGGGCTCTTTATCCTCATTTTTACCAATTTATCCAGCGCTACCGAAAACCCCAACTTAACGGTATACACTCACCCTTCGTTCGCAGCGGAATGGGGGCCAGGGCCGGCGGTAAAAACGGCGTTCGAACAGCGCTGTGACTGCCAACTTAATTATGTGGTGCTCGACAGCGGCGGAGACATTTTGCAGCGACTGAGGTTAGAAGGCGCCAGCAGCTCAGCCGACCTGGTGTTGGGCCTGGACACCGGCACCATGGAACTGGCTCGCTCCACTGGACTATTGGCGCCGCACAATGTAAATCTGGACGCTCTCGATTTACCCATTCTCTGGCAAGACCCTGTGTTCGTACCCTACGACTGGGGCCACTTCGCGTTTGTTTACGACACCGAGCAGTTGGCCAACCCGCCAAAAAGCCTGGCTGAGCTGATTGCAGCACCAGACGATTTGAAGATCATCATTCAAGACCCGCGCACCAGCACCCCCGGCCTAGGCCTTTTGCTTTGGATGCGCCACGTTTACGGCGACGATGCCGGGGCCAAGTGGGAGCAGCTGCAGAAAAAAATCCTGACCACCACAAAAAGCTGGAGTGACGGCTATTTTTCATTGTTTATGAACGGTGAAGCGCCAATGATTCTGTCTTACAGCACCTCACCGGCCTACCACATGGCCATCGACAAGACCGAACGCTACCAGGCAGCGGAGTTCAGTGAAGGTCACTACCTGCAAGTGGAAGTGGCGGCGGTGGTTGCCAGTTCGCCACATCAAGCGCTGGCAAGAGAATTTTTGGATTTCATGCTAAGCGCCGACTTTCAGCGCCATATTCCGCTGAAGAACGTTATGTACCCGGCCATTGATTTGGGCGCCGAACTGCCCGATGTTTTTAACCGCCTGATACAACCGTCCCGCACCCTGTTTTTTAATCCGGCCGAAGTAGCACAGCACCGGCGCGAATGGGTCGATGAGTGGCTGGAAGCCATGACGCGCTAGCGGACTGGCTAATGCAAAATCCGCTGAGCTTTTGTAACGCCCATCGCGCGCCGCTGAGCCACCTCGGCTGGCAGTTGGCACCCGGGGTGCTGATTGCTCTAACTATTATCACACTGACGGCCACAGGCGTGGGCGCCCTACTGTGGCAGGCACCTGCGCTGAACCCGGAAGAGCTCTGGCACAGCCGTTACCTGCGCAACGTGGTTGTTTTTACCGTTTGGCAGGCGCTGCTGTCTGTGCTTATCAGCACGCTGCTTGCCATTCCCGTTGCCCGGGCGCTAGCGCGGCAACCGCAGTTCCCCTGCCGCAGCCTTCTACTCCGGCTGATGGAACTCAGCCTGGTAATGCCCTCCATTGTGGTGGTTTCTGGTCTGGTCAACGTTTACGGCCGCCAGGGTTGGTTGACCGGGGTTGTGAGTGACTTTATACCGGCGCTGCAGTGGAATCTGTACGGTTTGAACGGCATTGTACTAGCCCATGTATTTTTTAACGCCCCGCTGATTGCACGCATTCTACTGCAAGCGCTGGAGGCCACGCCGCAGAGCCAAAAGCGCCTGGCTAGCCAGATGGGGCTGCGCGGTTTTGTAGTGTGGCGGGTTCTGGACTGGCCGGCCATGAAACCGGTGTTGCCCGGATTGCTGGCGCTGGTGTTTACCCTGTGTTTTACCAGTTTTGCCATCGTAATGACTCTGGGCGGCGGACCAAATGCAACCACATTGGAAGTGGCTATTTACCAGGCCCTGCGCTTTGAATTCGATTTTGGCCGCGCTGCCTTGCTTGCGCTGGTGCAGCTGAGTATTTGTGGGGGCCTGTGGTGGCTGGTTATGCGCCTGGGTGAGCCCACCCGAGTGTTATCGGAACGACGCTTCAGCCAACCGCCGCCGCGGCGCGATAATCGCGGACTAGCACGATTTTGCGATGGCGCACTGGTACTAGCCTTCGCCATTTTCCTTCTGCTACCACTGCTGGCCATTGTGACCCGCGGCTATCCTGGGCTGGCCGCGCTGCCCATGCTTGACCCACAAACACCGCTGTTCCGGGCCACCGTGAAAAGCCTGGCGATTGCCCTGCCCGCTGGCCTGTTAGCGGTCATCGCCACTCTGGCCATTGTTGCAGCCGGGCAATTCCCCAAGGCAAAAATGGTCACTCACAGCGCCGGCTACTTGCCGTTGATAGTGCCACCGCTGGTATTGGGAACCGGTCTGTTTCTACTGTTTCGCCCTAGCCTGGGCGCAGCCGGCCAGGGAATGCTTCTGGTAGCGCTGATTAACGCCATGATGGCGCTGCCCTTCATTCTTCAGCTGGTTCGTGGGCCGCTGGCAAACCTGGACCAACCAAGCCGACAGCTGGCTGACCAACTGGGTATTCTGGGTTGGTATCGCTGGCGCTGGTTGCACTGGCCGCGGCTCAAGCGGCCGTTAGCGTTGGCGCTGGCTTACGGAGTTGGCCTTTCTCTGGGAGATTTTGGGGTGATTGCACTGTTTGGTTCACCTGGTGCACCCACACTTCCGGTGCTGCTGTACCAGCAGCTCGGCAGCTATCAACTGGTTGCAGCAGCGGCCACCGGGCTTTGGCTTATTCTACTGTTGTTGATGATATTCAGCCTGGCTCATGTTCTTACCCGCGCCGCCCGCTTACGCCCATTCGCCCGACCGCAGAACGTATCCGTTATGGACATTCGCCATGCTTGATGTTTCCGGTCTAGGTTTTCACTACCCGACTTCACCCGACCAACATGGGCAGAAGTGGCAGTTTGATTTTACGCTGGCACCCGGCGAATGCCTTGCTATTCATGGCGTCAGTGGTTCTGGCAAATCCACCCTGCTCAATCTGCTCGCCGGGTTTCTGCAAGCAAGTGGCGGCTCTATTCGCTGGCGTCAGCAGGAATTGACGCCATTGCCACCTTGGGAGCGCCCGATCACCAGCGTGTTTCAGGAGCACAATCTGTTTGAGCACCTGAACGTTGCAGATAACATTGGCCTTGGCCTTCATCCGGGATTAAAGCTGTCGGGCGCACAAAAGATAAAAATTGCTGCTGCTCTGGAGCGCGTGGGCCTGGCCGGCATGGGCAAGCGCCGCCCGGCGCAACTGTCCGGCGGTCAGCGTCAGCGGGTGGCCTTGCTGCGAGCACTGCTTCGCGGCCAGCCCCTGTTACTATTGGACGAACCCCTGACAGGGCTTGATTCAGACGCCCGTCATATTTTGCACGGCCTGTTGCTGGAACAAAAACGCGACGGTGTGGCGATGATATTGGCCAGCCACGATGCGGAAGACCGCCAGGTACTGGCGGATAATGTGTGGAGTCTTTAAGCTGCTATCCATTAGTTATTATCCTGGGAGTTTGGTAACAACGTGACCCGTGCTGACATGTCGGATTACTCACAACTTGGTCAGAGCGCCGCTGGCGAGCTGCTGATTGACGGCGACCAAATAAGCGCCTGTGGCGACTGGACCCTGCCCTACTACCACGCCCTCTACTTATCCGTTACCGCAGCTGGCCAAGACTCCGACCGCTACCGAACACTTAACCTGCAAACGTTGGGGCGTATAGACACCGCCGGTGCGGCACTGCTGGCTGAACTTGTCGGGCCCCATAACCTGGAGCAGTGGCTAGCGGATAACCCGCAAGCGGTTAGTCGTGAAACCGCCGCGCTTTTGAGTGCAGTCGCAACCGCCATGGCCGATCAACAAACACTGCCAGCCCCACCCGGCTTTACGCTGTCTGGTTTGGTACGCGATGTCGGCGCCTGGGTAACTGAGTTTTACCAGCTCGTTGTTACCCTTGTTGGCTTTATTGGCCAGATTATTGCGGCCCTCGCGTGGACAACACTGCACCCACGGCGCTGGCGCATGACGGCTTTTGTTGCTGCAGTTCAAGACACCGGGCTGAATGCGGTACCCATTGTAGCCCTGCTCACCTTTCTGGTAGGTGCTGTTATCGCTTTCCTCGGGGCCACCGTATTGGCAGATTTTGGCGCCACCATTTACACCGTTAACTTGGTGGCTTTTTCATTCCTGCGGGAGTTTGGCGTTTTATTGGCGGCTATCCTGTTGGCTGGCCGCACAGCCAGTTCTTTCACCGCCCAGATCGGCGCTATGAAAGTTAATGAGGAATTGGACGCGCTGCGCACGCTGGGCCTCAGCCCCATCGAAATGCTGGTGTTGCCGCGGGTGCTTGCAATGATGGTCAGCCTGCCGTTGCTAACATTTGTAGGGATGATATCTGGCATGGTGGGTGGCGCCCTGGTGTGTGCAATGACGCTGGACATCACTCCGACACAATTCATATCGATTGTGTCCCAGGATGTCGCGTTGAAGCACTTTTTGGTGGGTTTGTCGAAAGCACCCATATTCGCTTTTCTAATTGCAGCCGTGGCTTGCCTTGAGGGTTTCAAAGTCAGCGGCAGCGCCCAGTCAGTAGGCGTACACACCACATCCAGCGTAGTGCAGTCGATTTTTATGGTTATTCTGTTCGACTCCATCGCGGCGCTGTTTTTTATGGAGATGGGATGGTAAATGACACAAACAACAGATGGAGAAAACCGATCCCAAACGTCGATTATTCAGGTGCGAAACCTGGAAAACCGCTTTGGCAGTCACGTTGTTCACCAACAGCTTGATTTGGACCTGTTTCGCGGTGAAATTCTGGGAGTGGTCGGCGGATCTGGTACCGGCAAGTCGGTTTTGCTGCGCAGCATCGTTGGTTTAGTCAAGCCGTCAGGCGGCGACATTCGGGTATTTGGCAAAGATTTGCTCGCACTGTCTGCTCACCAACGCTCGCTTACTGAACAACGCTTTGGCGTACTGTTTCAGAAAGGCGCGCTGTTTACCTCGCTTAATCTTCAGGAAAACATTGCCCTGCCGCTGATCGAGCATCGCAAACTGCCGCGACACGAAGCCGAACATCTTGCACGCATGAAACTGGCACTGACCGGTTTATCGGTAAAAGCGGCTACCCAGTATCCGTCGGAGTTATCCGGTGGCATGATCAAGCGCGCAGCACTGGCAAGAGCGCTGGCTCTAGATCCGGAAGTCCTGTTTCTGGACGAGCCCACCGCCGGGCTAGACCCAATCGGCGCAGGCGCCTTCGATCAACTGATTGTTACCCTGCGTGATGCACTGGGTTTAACCGTGTTTCTGGTGACCCATGATCTGGATACGCTCTACAACAGTTGTGACCGGGTGGCGGTACTGTCGCAGAAAAAAGTTCTGGTGGCCGATCGTTTGCAGAAAGTTGTCGAAAGTCCCGACCCGTGGATTCAGGAGTATTTCCTTGGGCCAAGGGGCCGGGCCGCCAGCTACGCAGTTCAAACTAACCAAGCATCGCAAGCACCCCATTCCCAGCAGGAGTCATCATAATGGAACCCAGAGCCCATCACTTCCTGATTGGGATGTTTACGATTATTACGGCGGCCGCCGCTCTAGTGTTCGCTTTGTGGCTTGGCAAAACCAGTAATGAGCGGGAATGGGCCTGGTATGAGGTAGCGTTTGATTACACAGTCGGTGGCCTTTCTGAAGGCAATCCGGTTCTTTACAACGGCGTCAATGTGGGCGACGTCGTCTCTTTGCGTTTGGTGCGGGAAAATCCTGGGGAAGTTCGAGTGCTGGTGCGCGTCGATGAGACCATTCCGATGCATGAAAACACCCGGGCCAGCCTGGTACTGGCGAACATCACCGGCAGTATGAGCATCGAGTTCAGCGGCGGCAGCCAGAACAGCCCGTTATTAATAGGTAGCCGTGAGAACCCCCCGATTATTAACGCCCAGCGCTCCGGGCTCAGCGGCCTGCTGGACAACAGTCAGAAACTGATGGACAAAGCCGACCAACTGCTTAGTAACGCCAACCAGTTATTTTCTAATGACAATATCGAACAGGTGTCTGCCATTCTGAGCAATATCCGTGAGGCCAGTGAAACGCTGGTGCGCAAGAGTGCCGCTCTGGACGAGCTGTTTGCAAATCTGAATCAGGCCAGCGCGAATGCCAGCCAGGCCGCCGCCCAAATAGCCAACGTGTCCGGCACCGCCGATACGCTGTTGCGTAACGAGGGCCGCTCGGCGCTGCGCTCGATGGACCGTGCCCTGGGTAATTTTGACGCCGTCATGCAGCGGCTGGATACCCTCACCTCCGACAACGCCGGCGCACTCGATGCAGGGCTGCAGGGCATGGGCGAGCTGGCACCGGTTCTGCGGCAATTGCATAACACACTTAATAACCTGAACCGCTTTACCCGCCGGCTGGATGAAAACCCGGCAGGGACACTCTGGGGCGTAGACACTATCAAGGAATTGCCACAATGATTCGCTACTCGAAGAATTTTGTACCGGGCACCCTCTGCGCACTGGTGATGACCGGTTGCACCATTTTTCCGGTTCCTGAAACACCACGGGTAATGGATTTCGCGCCCGCGCCTTTAACCCTGAGCCGCGCTGGTGACCAGCAGCCGTTCAGTCTTCGTGTAGATACACCGGTGGCATCAGAGCCCATCAACAGCACTCGTATTCTGGCAAAACCCGAGGCTACAGAATTCCGCATATACGGTGGCGTGCGTTGGCGCGACACAGCGCCCGTTGTGATGCGCGATACGATGACGGCGGCATTGCGCAAAAGTCAGGGTTTTAAGCGGGTAATTACGGACGCCAGCCCGGCCGAAGCCGATCTGACCATGGTCACCGAGTTGCTGGCTTTTCAAAGCCAACCCGGCGCTAATCACAGCGATGTAGTCATTCAGCTATACAGCGAAATCATGGTAAATCGAAGTCGCAGAACGGCGTGTTCACAAACCTTCGATATTAGAACAAGCGCCGCCAGTAATCGTTTGGACGACGTCATTATTGCATTTGATGTCGCCGGCCAACGCCTGATGAGTCAGCTTGCGCTCTGGGCGAGCGCCTGCGAGGGGCTATCGGCCGACTCAAAAGCGGAAGACCAGTAATCTTAAACGCTTACTTTCGCGGAAACAGGTCCGGCCAGGCTGCCTGCAAATATAATCCCATAGACCACAAGGTCAACCCTGCAGCGAGATACAGTAAAGCAATAGCGATGTCGGCCTGAACCACACCAGGTGGAAAAGCCAGCAGCCCGATAATAGCCGCCATTTGGGCAACAGTCTTAATTTTACCAATATAAGACACCGCTACGCTGGCGCGGCTGCCAATTTCTGCCATCCACTCACGCAGTGCGGAAATCACAATCTCGCGACCAATAATGACGGTTGCCGGCAACGTCAGAATCAACGCCGCATGCTCTTCAATCAGCACCGCCAGAGCCACAGCCACCATAAGTTTGTCAGCGACTGGGTCCAGAAACGCCCCGAAAGGCGTGCTCTGATTCAGCTTGCGCGCCAGATAGCCGTCCAGCCAATCGGTCACCGCAGCCAGTGTAAAAATAGTCGCGCTGACCAGGTAGCTCCATTGCACCGGCATGTAAAAGATAAACACAAACACCGGAATCATCACGATGCGGGAAAGAGTGAGAATATTCGGTATGTTCATTCGTTGCCTATTCGTCGTGCAATGCTGCGTAAATGGTTTCAGCCAGAGTTTTGCTGATGCCAGGAATCTTGATCATTTCGTCAATGCCGGCTTTGAGCAGCTCTTGTATGCCGCCAAAGTAACGTATCAAATCGCGCCGGCGCTTTGGACCTACCCCTTCGATCCCCTCAAGGGTGGACTGACGGCGCTTTTTATCACGGCGAGCGCGATGACCGGTAATCGCAAAGCGGTGTGATTCGTCACGGATATGCTGAATCAGGTGCAGCCCGGGTGAATCTGCTGGCACCCGAAACACCCGTCCGGTAACCGCATCGATCAGCTGCTCCATTCCCACCCGCCGGGCAGCACCTTTTGCAACGCCAATAAGCGGAATGTCCGTAAGTTCTAACGATTCAAAGACTTCACGGGCAATATTAAGCTGGCCCATACCACCATCAATAAATACCAATGAGGGCCGTTTGCCTTCTCCGGCTACCAATCGCTTGTAGCGACGGGTCAGAACTTGGCGCATCGCTGCGTAGTCATCACCGCCGGTGATACCTTCAATATTGTAGAGCCGGTAATCGCTTTTCAATGGACCGTTTTCATCAAACACCACACAAGAAGCCACGGTATTTTCGCCATGGCTGTGGCTGACATCAAAACACTCCATGCGCGCTGGCGTTTCAGCCAGGTCCAACAGGTCTTTTAGCGCCAATAAGCGGCGGTACACGGTTTCCTTGCTGGCCATGTGCGTCAGCAACGTCTGGCGGGCGTTGGTTTGCGCCAGCTCAATCCAGCGCCGACGCTCGCCGCGCACATTAACACGAATGCGGGTGTCTCGCTTGGCTGCCTCTGACAAAGCTTCCGCTAATAGCGCCATGCCCTCGGGTTCAGAGCTCACCAAAATGTCTTGGGGAATCTCGCGGCGAGTGTCTCCAGCAAAATAATACTGGCCCAAAAACGCCGCCAGCAATTCACCGTCAGACTGCTCAATGAGAAATCGCGGAAAGTAGTCTTTGGTACCCAGCACTCTGCCACCGCGCACGATGACGACAACCACACACACTATGCCGGCGTCTTGGGTTATGGCGATCACATCGGCATCGCCGCCTTCACCATCAACAGACTGCTGTTCCTGCACATGTCTCAGATGGTTCATCTGATCGCGGTAGGCAGCGGCCTTTTCAAAATTCAGCTCTGCCGCGGCTGCTTCCATAGCCTGCATCAGATCTTCAATCACCACCGGGTTCTTGCCTTCAAGAAACATTGCCGCACGGCGTATATCCTGCTGGTAGTCCTCTGGGGAGATATAGCCCACACAGGGCGCGGTGCAGCGATTGATTTGATACTGCAAACAAGGTCTGTTTCTGTTCCTAAAATAGCTTTCATTACAAGATCTTATGCGGAAAACTTTTTGCAACACATTAAGGCTTTCTTTAACCGCACCCGAGCTGGGAAAAGGCCCGAACCAGGTGCCGCCACCTTTTTTTGTACGCCCCCGGCGAAAGGTCAGTGAGGGATAATCCTGGTGCGCAGATACATATATGTAGGGGTAGGATTTATCATCGCGCAGCAGTATATTGTAGGGCGGCCGCAACGACTTGATCAAATTCTGTTCCAGCAGTAAAGCTTCGGTTTCGCTGCCGGTTATGGTGACTTCAATGGAACAGATTTTTGCCACCAGGGCCTGGGTTTTCGGCGCCAGGCCGGTGTTACGAAAGTAGCTGCTAACCCGGCTTTTTAGATTGCGCGCTTTACCCACATACAGCACCTTGCCGGCGGCGTCGTACATCCGGTATACGCCCGGCCTTTCAGTAAGCTGTTTAAGGAAGTGCCGGCTGTCGAAGGTCGCCGCCGGAGGGGCGGCCGCATCAGACGTTACTGGCATCGTGAAACCCGAGGCGAACGACCATGAGGGCCAGCTCAACATCACTGGAAATTCCGAGTTTTTCAAACACACGGTAGCGGTAGGTATTGACGGTTTTCGGGCTCAAGCAGAGTGCGTCGGATATGTCCTGAACCTTTCTGCAATTCACCACCATCAACGCTATTTCACGCTCACGCTCGGAAAGACGTTGGAACAACGTCAGTTCCGGGTGATCTTCATTGCCCTGCCCTAACGCCATTTGCTGGGCAATTTCCGGGCTGATGTAGCGTTGTCCGGCGTGAGCTTTACGCACAGCACGAATGATCTCGCGAATATCGGCACCCTTGGTAATATAGCCTGAAGCACCTGCCTGCATAACCCGAACCGGATAGGGGCTATCGGCGCAACCGGTTACCACGACTACCCGCACGGCGTCATTCAATCGCAAAATTTTACGGGTTGCTTCAAGGCCACCAATAACTGGCATGCAGATGTCCATCAACACCACATCAGGCGGGTTACGGCGTACCTGTTCAATGGCATCTTCACCATTTTTAGCCTCGCCAATTACCTCGATGTCCGGGTTGTCAGACAGCATGCGTGAAATCCCGGATCTAACCAGGTCATGGTCGTCTACCAGTAACACTCTGATCAACATGCACCTCACACAAAGCCAATAACATTGATTCTACAATTATAACGGTTAACGCCGAATCACGATAGGCAACACACCATGACAAACTACCGTCAGAGCTGGGCCTGCGGCCTGTCCAAACTGGCGGTGTTGGTGACTGGATCAAACCACACCACCAGCTCTCCCTTGTCAACCGCAGCCTTGACCCTGCTGGTTTCCACCAGCGGATTTTCCTGATCGTTCAGGCCGTGATAACGGGTGCAGTATTCTTCAATAAGACCCAGTATCTGATCGTCGGCCAGCAAATCGGCCGGCACAATAAACAATTCTTCTCGCGGGTCCTGTTCAGATACTGTAGTAAGTGACTCGTTCATTACTTAAAACCTCAGTCATTAAATCATAAATATCGACGGTCTAATTGGCATTCACTCGCAAAAACCATACATTGTTGTAACACTCAACGGATTAGTTGCCTGTATACTATGGCAAAGGATAAAAGGATGGATTCACAGTATTCACTTTTTGCGTAAAGTAATTATACGGTAATGCAAAGTGTGTTTCTTTAATGATTCCAACCACAAAGGATTTTAAAATATGTCTAACGATATATTCGAAAAAGCGAGCCGGCTGAACGAAACCCTGTTGGATCAGCTGGGCAAAGCCGCTGAGATGCAAATGAATGCATGTCAACGCTACTCCGAAATGGCACTGAGCCAAGCCAAAAAAGCCTCTGAAGTTCGTGATTTGGATTGCCGGAAGAGTCTTGCTTCTGAACAGAGCGAAACCCTGAAAGCTTTGAACGACCAGTTTACTGCCGACATGACGGCATGGCAGGATTACTCCAGCGAAGCGCGCGAAAAGGTTCAATAAGCCATATCCAGTTCCGAAGAATCTGCCACACAAAAAAAGCAAAACCGGCGCGCAAAAAATTAGTTGCGCCTAGTTTGAAAAGTAACATTTTGCGGTCGATCAGGCTTCGATGCTTAACCGACTGTTCTTTTTTCACTTGAGGAATTCTGCATGCTGGGAATGAAAAAGCTGAGTAAAACCAAAAAATTAGTGGCCGGTGTTGTCGACACTAATGTGCGTCGTGGCCAAGAGCGATTGGCAAAAATGTTAGGCAATAAAGGCTTGGTCAGCCCAACCACCCTGTCAATGATGGGGGAAATGTCGGATATTTATAAGGCCATGGCCGCCGATGTTGCTAAAAATCCGTTGCGTACGATTTCGGCAGAAAGCGACTTGCTGCGCAAATATCTGGCGCTAGGCTCCTACACGTTTAGCCGCGCAATGGGTAAAGATCAGGATTCAGTCGCTAGCCCGGAAGCAGACGACCGTCGTTTTCAAGCTGAAGACTGGTCCAAGCACTTGCCCTTTGATTTGCTGTTACAGGCTTATCTGATCAACTCCCAAGCATTTCAAGATTGGTTAGAGGGTATGGACAACCTGCCCAAAGACACCCGCGACCAAATGCTTTTTTACGCACGCCAGGTCACCAGTGCGCTGTCCCCTGCTAACTTCCTGGTCACCAACCCGGAAGCCCTGCGCATTACTTGGGAAAGCAAAGGCAAGAACCTGTTGACGGGTGGCAAGCAATTTATTGACGACTATCGCCAGAACCCAAAGCTGTTTAACGTTGGCATGACCGACCGCTCTGCGTTTGAGGTCGGTGGCAACCTGGCAACAACGCCAGGCAAAGTTGTATTCCAGAACGAACTGATCCAGCTGATTCAGTACACTCCGACCACGGAAACCGTCGCAAAGCGCCCGATGTTGATCGTGCCGCCCTGGATCAACAAGTTTTACATTCTGGACTTGACCGCTCGCAACTCGTTTATTCAGTGGCTGGTTAATCAGGGTCAAACGGTATTTGTTGTTTCCTGGCTAAACCCGGGGCCCAGCCAAAGAGACTTGGTGTGGGACGATTACATGGAGAAAGGCGTGGTAGCGGCGATGGACAACGTCACCAAAGCCACCGGCGAAGCGAAAATTAATCTGATTGGCTACTGCATCGGTGGCACCTTGGTGGCATCAACCCTTTCTTGGTTGAAGAAAAAAGGCCGCAAACCAACCGTCAGCGTCACTTATTTTACCACGCTTCTGGACTTCACTGATCCAGGCGGCATTAGCATATACATCAACGATCGTTCGCTTGCGGGCATCGAGAAGATGATGAACAAAAAAGGTTACTTGGACGGGCGCGCCATGGCCTTCACCTTCAACCTGCTGCGTGAAAACGAGTTGTTCTGGTCTTTCTGGACCAAGAACTACCTAAAAGGTGAAAAGCCAGCGGCCTTTGATCTCCTGTACTGGAACACCGATGGCACCAACCTGCCCGCGGCGCTGCACGGCCCGTACCTGCGGGAGATGTACCTGAACAACCGTCTGGTGCAACCGGATTCACTGTCGTTCTGTGGCGAGACCAATAATCTGCAGGAGATTGACGTGCCGTCTATGTTCATAGCCGCACGCCAGGATCACATTGCCAAGTGGAAATCCTGCTACACCGGCGCTCAGGCTCACGGCGGAAAAGTGAAGTTCTTACTGGGCGGCTCCGGCCACATTGCCGGCATTATTAACCCGCCGTACAAAGAAAAGTACGGTTTTTGGACCAATAATGCAGATACATTGCCAGAAAATCCGGACGACTGGCTGGCAGAAGCCGAGCAGCACCCTGGCTCATGGTGGCCACACTGGGTTGAGTGGCTGGCGCAATATCAAGGCGACCAGGTTCCTGCCCGCGTCCCGGGCGAAGGCAAGCTGAAGGCATTGGAAGATGCTCCTGGCAGCTACGTCAAAGTCCGCGCAGCGGATGCAGCGAAAAGCTGATATCAGAGTGTAAAATGATCCGCCTAAAAACCGCGGCGAAGCTTATGCTTTGTCGCGGTTTTTTGGTTCTTCAATCTGCGCTTTAAATTGATTATCATTGCCGTCTCTGAAAATAGTTTGGATGCTAATGACTCCCTCTGCGTTTCGACTCACCTTGCCAATCCTGTTCGGCTATTTGCCGCTGGGCATGGCGTTTGGCGTGCTGTTTGCCACACAGCTTGATTACCCCTGGTGGATAGCCCCACTGATGGGGGTGCTGGTGTACGCCGGTGCCGGTCAGATACTGGCTGTCAGTTTGCTGGCAGCTCATGCCGGATTGCTGGAGGTGTTTATTGCGATGTTTGTGCTGAACGCTCGGCACCTGTTTTATGGCCTGTCTTTGCTGGGCCAATTTCGCGGCGCCGGCTGGCGCAAACTGTATTTAATATTCGGCCTGACCGATGAAACATACTCGCTGCTCACTAGCCGCCAACGCACCCAGAGCCGCGAGCAGGAGTTGCATACGGATTTTCGCATTACCGCACTGAACCAGCTGTATTGGGTGGTCGGCTGCGCGGCCGGTGGGCTTTTGGGGCACAGCGTTACATTCAACAGCACCGGCATTGAATTTGCGCTAATCGCGCTATTCATTGTGCTAACCATTGAGCAGTTCAAAGCACTGGGTGAAACATTTCCGCTCTGGCTGGGTGCTCTGGCCGCCGCGGTGGCTATGGCCGTTCTGCAAGCGCCGCATCAACTTATCGGAGCCATTATGATTGTCTCACTGGTATTGTTACTGCAGTACCGCCGGCACAGAGACGCTCTGGCCCGCAATCGCAGCGGGGACACAACCCATGGTTGAGAACCTGTTTCAAAACTACTATCTGTCCAGCTTTATCGCGGTGACGGTGCTGGCAACCTTTGCCACCCGAATCATTCCGTTTGTTTTTTTTGAGCGCCATACTGAGCACCCTCTTATCAAACACTTGGGGCGCTATCTACCCGCCGCTGTTATGGCGTTGCTGGCTATCGTTTTTTTACAACGCTCGGCGACATGGTCTTTACCAGTGATTGGTCTGGATGCGCTAATCCCCGGCGCCCTGGTGGTGCTGGTTCACCTTTGGCGCCGCAACGCTCTGCTGTCTATTGCTGCGGGCACCCTTCCGTATATGGCCATTCAACAGGCCGGCCTGTTCTGAATAATAGGAAAGCACCGTCATGGAGTTGCTGAACACCTTTGCCCAAACCCTCGAAACCACACTGCCTGTCTTCATCATGGTTTTTATTGGCATGGGGCTGCGCCGCGTTAACTGGATAGACGACGCGTTCGTCAATACCGCTTCCGCCCTGGTGTTCAAAGCAACATTGCCAACGCTGATTTTTCTGAGCATTACCCGGGCGGATCTGAGCACCGCCTTGAACCCCAGTTTGCTTGTGTTCTTTTTGTTGGCGACCCTTGGCAGCTTCGGGTTAGCCTGGGTTTGGGCGCACTTCCGCGTTCGTCGGGAAGACCGCGGCGTGTTCGTGCAGGGGGCATTCCGCGGCAACTGTGGCATCGTGGGACTGGCGCTGGCGGCCAATCTTTACGGCGATTATGGTTTGTCTGCCGGCGGCATTCTGTTGGGCCTGGTGATTATTTCCTACAACATTTTGTCGGTGGTGGTGCTGCTGGCCTATCAGCACGGCCAAAGCGCCAGTCCAGGAAAAATCCTCCATGATATTCTGCACAATCCACTGATCATTTCGGTGGTTATTGCCATTCCAGTCGCCGCGTTGAATCTGGAACTGCCCGCCTGGGTAATGACATCGGGGGATTACTTTGCGTCTCTCACGTTACCGCTGGCACTTATGTGCATTGGCGCTACCGTATCACTGCGCTCTATTCGCACCGACAGCCGCACGGCGATGGGCGCCAGCCTGATGAAAATGGTAACGCTTCCTGCGCTGGCCACAACGACGGCATGGCTTTGGGGTTTTCGCGGCGCAGAACTGGGCTTGCTGTTCGTGTTTTTCGCCAGCCCAACGGCAGCGGCCAGTTTTGTCATGGTTAAAGCGTTAGGAGGGAACGACCGCCTGGCCGCGAACATTATCGGGCTGACCACTTTGCTTGCCAGTGTGACCGTGACACTCGGGGTATTTGTTTTGCGCAGTTCCGGCATTATTTAACCGGAGCGGGTGTACCTTGCACGCTTTCCCTGTTTAGATACAGCCAACGCAACCGGACCGAATGGCTATGGATAGACTGGCTATAGAATCTCCACTTCTGGACACCCACTCAGCCTGGCAACTTATTTTGCAGGCACGGGATTGTGCCAACATTATTTTGTCGGTTCCAAACAGCACAGAACCCGCGCTCGCCTTGTCTGAAGACGACGGAAACTGGCGTTTGTTACGCCCTGCCAACGAACAGGCACAGCGGCTGTTTGATTTATTTTTACCTTTGGTAAGCCCACTGGCAGACGGCCAGACCACATCGGTTATCGGCCAATTAGGCCAGAGCCTGGACGGCCGTATTGCCACGGTGAGTGGCCATTCGCGATTCATTAATGGTGATGATGGTATTGTCCACTTGCATCGCATAAGGGCGTTATCAGATGCGGTTGTGGTGGGCGCTGGAACGGCCGTGGCCGACAACCCCCAGCTTACGGTCAGACGCACCTCTGGTGACAATCCGGTACGGGTGGTTATCGACCGCCGCCGTCGGGTGCCCGCCAGCCATCATCTGTTTACCGATAACGCAGCGCCAACACTTCGGCTGGTCGCCGGTGATTACCAACCCGGCCCGAAACCAAAGCTGCAAGGGTTAACGAGTGTTCTGGAAGTTCCGTGCCTGGGTCATAACCAGCAACCCGTTTGCCCCGCACAGATACTGGCAGTGCTGGCAGACTTTGGTTTGCACAAAATATTCATAGAAGGTGGCGGAGTGACTGTGTCCGCATTTCTGCACGCACAATTGCTGGACCGATTGCACGTGATGGTGGCGCCAATGATCATCGGTAGCGGTCGGCCAGCGTTTACACTGCCCGAGATTGATCAATTGGACGACGCGCTGCGGCCGCGGGCAACCATGGTCAACCTGGGTTCTGACATGCTGTTTGCTCTGGAATTCAACGTGAACCACGGCGACCTTTAAACAGCACCAGAACGCCTGGGCAACTGCCGATAAACATCAACGCACCGTAGCCGACACTGAGCGCCACGCCCTGCTCTGCCGGCAACCCCGCCAGCGGCCACAACAAAGCCGCGGCGCCTTCGCGTATACCCCAGCCCGCCACGGTCAGTGGAACGACCATACTCAGCAATAACACGGTACACAGCGCCAGAAGCACAGCCGCTGCAGCGGCACTGTTGACGTAATCCGCAGCCACCGCCAGCAATAAAAAAACCGCAAGATAGCTGGCCACAACCAACAACGACGACATCAGCTGCAACGGCAAAGCTGGCCAACTGAACAAAGCTTGGTGCACATCATCACGCAAGGCCAGAAGATAAGCCTTGAACCGGGCGCTGTAAAACCGCAACAACAGCAAACCACTTGCTACGGCCAGCAGCAAAACCATGGGCAGCCAGCCGATTGCTGCGGAAGAGCCCGCCAGCGATGGTTTGAACACCTTTGCCTGCCAAAGCACTATCAAACCCAGCCCAACCACCAGCGCTAAAACCAGTTGCCCAGACAGCCTTTCAATCACCACCGCGTGGGCCGCTTTTTGTCGCTTGCCGGCTTTGGCTCCGTGGCGAAACGCACGGTTCACATCCCCCAGAACGCCACCGGGCAGAACCTGGTTTATAAACGTGGCCAGGTAATATTCCTGCACGGCATCACCTACGCTGATGCTCAAACCGAGGCGTTTGCCGGTGTAACACCAGCGCCAGGAAGAAATGACAACCTGAACCGCACTGAGTACAACGGCCGGTAGTACCACCCAGAGCGGAATTCGTTGCAGCTCACGCCACAAGGCCGTGGTATCCACCAGCAGTAAAAGTGCGCCAAGCAAAATGGCACTCGCCAGCCAGCGCCAAGCAGCGGTGCCCAGCACGCCCGGTTTTGCCTTAGCAGACATACCGGCTACCCGGCCCTTGGCGGCAACGCGAGCAGATCTTCATGGCACACCGTAATGCGCAACTCCCCTGTGGCCAGCTGCCGTTCTCTGGCGTCAAGCCAGACCTTTAAACGTGTGCTCTGATCCAAGTCCTGCTGGATGGCGGCGTTAACCCAGCCGTGCATCAGTTGGCGCGCCAGCTCAGCATGCTTTTCACCTTCACCTGCACCCTCACCTTCTCGCAGACCGAGCTGCCAGTCACTGGCGGCAATGTGCACCTCATAGCCACAGCTTTGCAGTTCTGCGGTCAGCGCTGCAGTGGCGCTTGGCCCCAGCGCCGCTCCCAGGCCTTTATCGCCGTGCTGGTGTTGATTCACCAGTGCGCGCAGCAGATCGTCATCAGGGTGCCGGGGGCTAAGCTCGAAGCGTCCGGCGTAGCTCAACACAACCAATAGGGCCGCGCGTTTGTCGGCGACTTCTTTTACCAGCGCCTGCAACCATTGGACCGACACAAGGTCAATCAGCGCCGATGCGGTCACCAGGCGTGTATCCGCGGGGAATAGCCCGGCAAACGTTTGTGGTAAAAGCTGTAAAGCCCGGGGCTCAACACTCAGGCCCAGCGGCTCTAGTCGCGCCGCTGCGGCTGCCAACAGACCCGTGTCTTGGTCGATCAAAAGCCACTTCTGCGGGTTATCAAGTACCTTAGCCAAATACCCGACATTAGACCCCAGCCCGGTACCCAGATCGACCAGGGTTGGCGGCTGTGGCCTTATTAGGTCACCCGATTTCTGTTGCAGCCAATCGCGCAGCATGGCGTTGAGGTTTTGCGACCGCGCCTTATAGTCCGCCGGCTGTCGCAGGCTGAGCCAGTCAGCGCTGAACTCGGTATGCGGGTGATGGCTTTGAAAGTCGGTTAGCGCTGCCGTAAAGGCGGCGGCTGTATCAGCCCAAGTGCGCACACGCAGCGACTCGGACTCGGCCCTGAGGCGGGCTTGCGCCAGAGCGTCAGGGTTGGTAATCCAACGACCCAGACGTTCACGCAACGCTGCCACATCCCCCGCGTTGTACATCGCAACGCCGGGGCGATCGGCGGTGTGCAATAACGCGCCACCGTTGGAGGAAATAATCGGTAAACCGACGCCCAGTGCTTCATCAATCACCATGCCATAACCTTCATACAGCGACGGCAACACAAAGACATCGGCATTGTTGTAAAGCGCTGCCAGCGCATCGCCGTCCACTTCGCCAGTTAGCGAAATACGCGAACACAAACCGGCCTGCTGAATCTGCTGGCGCACCTGCTCGGCGTAGTGCGAATCGCGATCACAGGCGCCCACAAGAACACACTGCCATGACAACTCTTTCAACCCGGAAAGAGCTTCTACCAACTGATGCTGGGCCTTACGCGGTGACAATTGTGCCACGCATAACAGCCGTATCGTTTTTGCAACGTCAACCGTGCCATTGGCAGAGTGTTCCAGCGCACCAGACGCACGCTTTTCAACACCCGGTTCAGCAATATGGATTCGGTTTGACGCTACGCCAAAGGCCCGAAGGCGTTCTGCGGTAAAGCGGCTGGTGGTCACAACGTGGGGCACCGCCGCCAGCGCCCGCTTTTCAGCGGCAAAAAACCACGCTTGCTGCTGCGAGCTCAGGCCCGTTTCATCGGCCAGCGGATGGTGAATCAACGCAACCAGATTGAGCCGTGACCGGTGTGCTTTCAGTATTTCTGGCATAGCGCTCATGGCAAGTCCGTCGAGCACCACCCAAGACTGTTCTGCCGCACTCGCAAGCAACTCGTTCATGGCCGTTAGTGCCACCGTGTCGGGCTGCGGAAACTGGCCTGGCAACCCCGCTATTCGTATACCTGGCTGATTTAACGCGCCGGCTTGGTTGAGCGCGGCTACTAACTCGCGTACGTAGCGATAACCACCGGTGTTCTGTTGCGGATCACCCGGTACAACAAACAGCAGTTCCTGGCTGGACTCAAATGTCGCCATGGTAGCTGGCCCAGGCAATATGGGATTCCGCCAAGGTTACCTTCAGGCGTTCAACACCCTTGCCTGACTCCCCCAGTTGGCCGGCTCGAATCGCCGCTGCAAGTCGTTCAAATATAACCTTTGCCATAAATTCAGTGGTGGTGTTGCGGCCTTTGAATTCCTCCACGTCGTCCAGATTTTTCATGTTGAACTCCGCCAGCAGTGCTTTCAACTGCTCTGAAGCCAGGCCAATGTCCACAATCAAGTCGTCGTGGTCGAGCGTCTTACGCTCAAAGCTAACGTCAACGATATAGGTGGCGCCGTGGGTTTTCTGGGCCGGCCCAAAAATTTCGCCGTTAAAACTGTGGGCGATCATGATGTGATCGCGAACGGTCAGGCTGTACATTTAACTCTCCTTTAGCAAAACATAATGTCAGTAAGCTTCTGTGCAGAGCTGGCTATAAAAGACTATGACTAATAACGAATTCGATGGCATAAGGTATCATCACCGTGGGCAAGAATTTGCGCCATGATTTGCGGCATTTGCTCGAACGGGGTTTCTGCGCTGATCAGAGCGTCTAACACCGGATCTTGCAGCAAGTCCAGAGCGAGTATCAGGCGCCGGCGATAATCCCAGCGCGGCTGGCGGAGCGGGCTAATCCCACCCACTTGGCTGGATTTCAGGGTCAGGCGGCGGGGATGAAAAGCCGCGCCCAGGGGTGCGTTGACGGGCTGGTCGCCGTACCAGCTCATTTCCACCACCGTTGCCTCCGGACCGGCCAGGCCAAGGGCTGTCGCCAGGCCGGCGCTTTGGCCACTGGCATGAATCACCAGGTCAAAATCATCAAAGCTGCTCTGGCTGGCGAAGTTCAGGCCCAGCTTACGCGCCACCGCTTCGCGACCGGGGTTGGTGTCCAGAGCGACGACGTGGGTTCCGGGTATGCGGCTGGCTAACCAGGCTACCAGCAGGCCAACAACACCCAAACCCACCACCGCAATGCGGTCGCCCACGCCGGGCATGGCATCCCAAAGGCCATTTACAGCGGTCTCCATATTGGCTGCCAATATTGCACGAGCCGCAGGTAACCCCGGCGGCAAAGGCGTTACAGCCGAAGCAGGCACTTTATAACGTTGTTGATGTGGGTACAGACAAAATACCGTCTTGCCGGCTAGTCCCTCAGGGCCACTGACAACTCGGCCAACATTGGCGTAGCCGTATTTAACGGGCCAAGGGAAATCTCCCTGCTGAAAAGGTGCGCGCATACTCTGGTGCTCGCTGGCAGGCACTCGGCCATGAAATACCAGAGATTCGGTGCCACGGCTGACACCGGAGTACAACGATTGCACGGTTACCTCAGTGTCGGTAGTGACCGCACTCGTGCCTGGCGGGTCACTCAAAGCCGTGTCCAGTATTTTCCCTTCGCCAGCGGCGGTCGTCCAGAATGCCCGTGTCGCCGCGTGCGATGAGCCATCATTTGTGGAACTCATCCAATACTCCTTGTGTCTATACTAACTGCCAATCAGTCTACAGAATTATTAACGGAGTTCACTGATGAATTCAGCACCTCGGGTGCGAGGCCTTGCGCCATGGATGGACCTGTTGTGGAGTGCCGTTGTGCTGGCGGTTTTATGTGCACTGGTGATTCCGCCTGTTGCCTCAACCCAGGCTGCCGCAGTCACACTGGCCACCACGGTAACCATCATTCTTTATGCCGCCATTATGACGAGTGTGCTATCACGCTGGCCGCGACACCAAGATTTTGGCTGGGCCAACCGGGCAACTCTGCTGCGCGGTTGCGTGATCATTGTATTGGTGGCCATTGCCTGCGCTGTGGCCGCAGGTGCTGAACTGTCGGTTAACCGCCTTTGGTGGTATGCCGTTGCGGCATTGTTGGCACTGATACTGGACGGCGTAGACGGTCAGTTGGCGCGGCGCACCCACAGCACCAGTGAGTTCGGCGCCAGATTCGATATGGAACTGGACGCACTATTAATTCTCGGCCTGTGCCTGATGGTTTTCGCCATTGGCAAAGCTGGCGCCTGGGTAATGGCACTGGGCCTGATGCGCTATGGATTTGTAGTGGCTGCCTGGGCTCTGCCCTGGATAAACCAGCCGCTGCCGCCGAGCTTCCGCCGCAAGACAGTCTGTGTATGGCAAATTGTCACGCTAATGGTGGCGATTGTGCCGCCAGCGCCTTCCCTGCTCGTCAGCGTGTCGCTGGCAACGGCTCTGTTACTGTTAACCTGGTCGTTTTTCCTAGACGTATATTGGCTCTATCAACGGAGAGAACAACATGACACGCACTGAGAAAAACCGTACTTCCGGAATCGCTGTCCTATCCTTGCGCCGAATTGCTACCGCTGTTCTAGTGCCTGTTTGTTTGGCTTCAGCCCCGCTTGTTCACGCCGAGCCGACCAACTTCAAGGTCGATGACGAGCACTTTTCGATGGTGTTTGAAATAATGCACATCGGCTACGCCCCGGTGATGGGCATGTTCCGCGAAATAGAAGGGGAATTTGTTTACGACGAGGAAACCCGTGAGCTCAGTTCCGGCAAGCTGATATTCAAAAGCAACAGCGTATTCACCAATCACAAAAAGCGCGACGAGCATGTCACCAACAAAGACTTCCTCGACAGTTCCAAGCACCCCGACATCGTTTTCACCGTGACCGATTTCAACACCACCGGCGATAACACCGGTCAGGTCACCGGGGACCTGGCGATGCTCGGGCAAACCAATCCGGTTTTGTTAAACGTAACACTCAACAAATCTGCGGTTTATCCGTTCGGGCACGAGGAATATACCTTGGGCATCAGCGCCGAAACCAACCTGAAACGCAGCGAATGGGGTATGACCTACGGCCTTGATGGCGACATGGTGGGCGACGACGTTACCCTGCGCTTTGGTTTTGAAGCCATCAAACAATAGGGTTAATTCGAGGCCAGTTGTTGGCGGCCAGATTTCATAGACGCCACCACCGAGCCGGCCACTACCAGTAACGCCGCCACCGGTAAGCGCCAATCTGGGGCGGCAATACCCGCAACGACCAAAAGCACCGCGGCTAATACCGGCACCGCATAAGCCAGGCTGCCAATCAACGCCGTAGGCCCGGTGCGCAAAGCCAGGTCCCAAGCCACCATAGCAAGCCCATAAGGCCCAAAGCCAAGAGCGATGCCGGCCAGCAAGGCGCTACCGGAAGGCATTCCCGGTGTGCTTCCAGCCAAGGTGTCAGCGGTTGCCGCGCCTGCGCCTGCAACCAAAAATAGCAATGGCATCAAAGGTGCAACTGCTACCGGTGCCGCCTGACAAATCCACGAATACAATGCCCAGCAACAAGCGGCCAACAGTGCCAGTGCATAACCGGCATAGTGGTCGCTAGCGCCTGCCCCCAGCGACTCAGGCGATATCAAGACCGCTGCGCCACAAAATGCAATACCGGCCCCGACGATCACCGGCAATGGAATGCGTCGGTGAAACAGCCACTGGCTAAGCACAATAAACAGTATCGGCCAGGTGTAAGTAATCAATGCGGCCTCAGCAGCGGGCGCCTTGCCCATGCCCGCCAGATAACCGACCACAGCGCCAAAAATCAACGCCGGCACCAATCCGTAAATCACCAGTTTCCACTTGAGCGGCAGCGTTACCTGCCTGACCTCCGTTCGCGCTTTTTTGCGTTTGCGCAACGTCATGGGCAAAGCTGCTACAGCACCACTTAGCAGAGCAATTGTTGCCAGCCGAAATGGCGGCACCGCACTTGCGATATCCACCAGCAGCGGCGCGACCGCCCAAAGGACAACAGCGACAAGCGCCGCAAAAACGCTGAGATAAAGCGGTTGGTTTAAGGCAATGGTATAGCGACTCACCGTGAGTACTCCCTCAACGCTGCTGAATTAGCAAGACAGGGGCTAACCCTATACACTTCCAACACATCACAAAATCGACATTTTTTGATTGATAACCTAACAGGAATTGATGATTTGAGACGGCGCATTCTGGATTTGAACATGTTGCACACGCTGGTCGCGATTGCCGACGCCGGCAGCGTGACCGCGGCGGCTGAACGCCTGGCTTACACACAATCGGCTGTGAGCATGCAGCTGCGCCGGCTGGAAGCATCATTGGACGTTGCCCTGCATGAACCCGCGGGTCGTAAAATTCGCCTGACGGCAGAGGGGCAAAAACTGGTGGGGTACGCGCGAAAAATGCTGGCGCTAAACAGCGAAGCGGTGGACGACGTTCAACGCCGACAGGTCTCCGGCGAGCTGAGCCTGGGGATTCCCGAGGATTACGCCTTTCTGCTGACGTCCGTGTTATCGCACTTCAGTCAGCGGTATCCGGCGATTCAGTTACAGGTTATTTGCCGCTCCAGCGTTGATCTGGTGAAGCAGGTACAGGATGGCGATCTGGATATGGCGGTGGTAACGCGCCAGGTGCGTTCACCGGGCGGTGAAGTGATTCGCCGCGAACCGCTGGTATGGGCCGTTGGCGCCACCGCGCAGCCCTCATTGGCCGACCCGATACCGCTGGCGCTTTATTCCCCGGGCGCAGACGTGTTTCGTGATGTTGCTGAAGCGTCGCTGGCCTCTGCAGGCCGGAGCTGGCGCATGGCCTATTCTAGCCAATCCATGACCGGCCTTTTACCGGTTGTCGTGGCTGGTTTGGCGGTGGTTGTGGTAACCCGCAATATGCTAACTGACCAACTGCGGGTGATTGACGAGCGCAGCGGCATGCCGGCATTACAATCCGTTGAAATTGCCCTGCATCGCTCTATTGGCCGGCCATCGGAACCGGCACGTCAGTTGGCGGACCTGATTCGGACTCATCTGGCGTCCAATGATTAAACTCAAACCAGCCCTGCGATTCCAAAGGTTGGTCGAGCGCTTTCTGCAGTCTGGCATCTTTTTGATAAATATCCGGGCGGAACACCAGCTCGCCGTCTTCGCCCGGGTGCACCGTCCAATAATGCAGTATGACCGGCATTGTGCGCCGCAGGTTAATATTGCGAGTGTCTCCAGTCGCTATTAACGCGTTCACATCCACCGCCGTGTCGGTGTCGTCAAACAGCAGTTGTGCCAACTCCGTTATGCCTTGTACCCGGATGCAACCCGAACTGAACGCCCGCTGTTGGCGCCCGAACAGCGCCTGCGCCGGCGTATCGTGCAAATACACCAAGTGGTTGTTGGGAAAACGCAGAACCAATTGCCCCAGCGCGTTCATCGGGCCCGGACCTTGACGCAGCATAATGCTACCGGGATTCCACCAGTCAATCTGTTGCGGATCCAGGCGCTGTCCCCGAAGGTCAAGCACGCTCATATTCTGCCGATACAGATAGTCCATGTCGTCGCGAATTTTTGGCAACGAGTCTTCCCGATAAATAGTCGGTGGCACTGTCCAGGTCGGATTGACGGTCAAGTGGGTGATCTCAGAGCGCAGCGACGGCGTGCTGCGATAGGGCTGGCCAACCACAATCCGCGAACGCCAGATTTCACCGTTAGGGCGAAAGTAGCTGATGCGATAACCGGCAATATCCACCAGGATAAACGCGCTGGCTTCGCCGTGTAACAACCAACGAGCGCGCTCCAGATTGGCTCGAATCTGGTCAATGCGCTCGTCAACAGACACATTAAACGCGTTTCGGGTTTGTTGACCCACGATACCGTCCGCCTCCAGCAAGTGGTGTCGCTGAAAAAGACGGACGGCCTCTACCATGGTTTCATCGTATTCAAGAAGAATCGCAGTCTGTTCTTCGAGCTGAACAGCGGGCTTGGCGTTTTGTAGGCCCAGCCCTCCTGTCATCGCCAATCGCTGGCGCAGCAAAGGGACATCGGCGTCAACATCGCCCGGCCTTAGTGACTGACGTCGTTGCGGCAACTGCGGCCAGCCGCCTTCCACCTGGATATTGCGATAGTATGCCAGCCCCGCACGCAGACGTTGGTAAGGCGCCGGGTAAGGCCGTGCCAGGGAAAACGCCTGCTCAAAGCGCTGCGCATCTACCGCCTCAGAAATCCCCTGATAATCCAGAGCGCGCGCCATAACCGGTATTTCCCACTCAGAATCAATCTGATACGGGTCCACCTTGCCGCGCTGCAGGTGCGTCAAGGCGGTCAACAGGATTCGGCTCACCGACAGTTCAAAGCGCAAGCGATCACTGGCTGTTGTGTAAGGTGTCTGCAGTTGACGATAACGCGCCATAATGGCGCCGGGTTGATAGTCGGCTACATTCAGGCCATCACTTTGCAGGGTATTGAGTGCGGCAGCAAAAGCTGCAACCGATTCACTGTGCTGCCACACAAACCGACCGTTTCTAGCCGCGTAAAAAGCGCGAAAATCTTCAGTTTCAAACGATAGGTAAGCCGCTAAATCTTGGTCTGGCTCGCTGTTTTCCTGCACCGCCACGCTGTGGCCGGCAGCTCCCAGCCACAATACAAACATCAGCAAAACGCGGCTTAGCGCATGACGCCCTAGCATACAGTACCTCCATGTGCCAGAGAAAACCTGGCTATTTCAACCTCTAACGTTATAATTACGCACCTTGCGGAAAACCGGATGATCCGCTTTCACAGTGACAGCATGATCCCCTTTACCAGTAAGACGGTTTAACGTCAGGTAAAGTCCTGCCTTTAATACGGGTTTTCTGGATGCCGATGATACGTTTAAACCGATGGCTGCTCGGCGCGGCTCTGTGTAGTCAAATAATTATGGGGGGCCACAATGCGATGGCCACCAATTCCGACAAACCCGTAAACAAAGTAACGTCTAATAGCGCAACGTCGTCATCCCAGCAAACTCGCCTCAACAACACACTGGCAAAGCTGGCACCCAACGCCAATCCAAAAGTCTTGCGCCTGGCGGCACGTGCACTGGCCTGCGCCCAACCCGATACCGAGAGGCTTGCCGTCATCGATTTTTCATTGCCATCCACTGAGCAGCGGCTTTGGGTGTTTGACCTTAAACGCCAAAAATTGCTGTTTAAAGAGCTTGTGTCCCATGGCCGGGGCTCGGGCAATGCCGAGGCCGAGTCATTTTCCAACATCCCGGAAAGCTATCAATCCAGTATCGGCCTGTTTCGCACGCTCAACAGTTATTACGGCCGCAACGGCTACTCATTGCGTCTGAAAGGATTGGAGGCAGGCGTAAACGATCTGGCCTACCAGCGGGCCATCGTGATTCACGGTGCCGATTACGTCAGCGAGAACTTTATAGAACAAACCGGGCGTTTGGGGCGCAGCCACGGCTGCCCTGCGGTTCGCCAGGAAGTCGCCATCAAACTGATCGATAGTCTGAAAGACAACCAGTATCTGTTTACCTATTATCCGGATCCCAAGTGGTTGGCAACGTCTGAATTCTTAAGCTGTAAACGCACAGATGCTCGACTGGCCATGAACTGATACAAAGTAAAAACGGGATTAACCAGCGATTATGATGAGTGTTTAAGGAATCGCTTCCGGGGCTTGCGGGGCTGCCATTACCCTGTTGCGACCTGCCTGCTTGGCCACGTACATAGCGCTATCCGCCTCTACCAATACGCGATCAAACTCGCGACACAAACCCCCAGCCACGCCTAGACTGGCGGTTACCTTACCGCCATCCGGCAGTGCGTTCAGACCACTGACTCTTAACCGCAAATTTTCCGCAATCAAGACCGCCTGATTTATATCAATCGGACTCAACAGGATCAGAAACTCTTCACCACCCCAGCGAATCACCAAATCATCGCGCCGCACACTCAGCACGAGACTCTGAGCAATACTCTGCAGCACCTCGTCGCCCACTTTGTGACCGTAACGATCGTTGACCTGCTTAAAGTGGTCAACATCCAGCATCACTAATACGCAAGCATTGCCCTCAGGTTGTGCGACAAGCCAATCATCTAACAGCAGTCGATTGCCAACACCGGTCAGCATGTCGCGCTTGGCCAGCTCCTCAAGCTCCTGATTCAAACGCGCCAGCGCCGCGGTGCGCTCAACGACTTGCCCCTCCAGCTGCTCTTTGCTGCGCTCAATACGGCGATTGGTTTCAGCAAGACGCCGCTCGAACACTTTGCGGCTCGTTATATCGTTGATACTCCCCACCATACGAAGAGGCTTGCCATCCGCGTTTCGTTCAACAACCCGACCGCGATCGTGAACCCAGATTTCACTATCATCCGGGCGTACCATTCTGTGCTCAGAGCTGTAATAGCCAGCACCCTCAAGCGCCGTATTCAACGCACTCATCATTCTGGCGATGTCATCCGCATGAATCAATTTACCCAGAACCGCCATATCGTGAGTTAACAAGGTATCGTCAAGTTGCAACAACTGGCACCACTTCATGTTGTGCCGCACCACGTTATGCTCTATATCCCAGTCCCAAATGCCTTCACCAGCAGCATCCATCGCGTAAGAATACCGCTTTTCCTTTTCTTCAATTATCTGATACGCCAATTTGAGCTCGGTAATATCATGAGCAATCACCAGAACACGATCACTGCCGTCGGGGCCCTTCAGTGGCTTTTTAATTGACTGAAAATAGCGGACTTCACCGGTTGCCTTGTTCGTTGATGCCTCTTCCACCACCTGAACTTGGCCGGAACTTATAACTTCTTGGATGCTTTTCTGAAAAAAAAGGACCTGACTTTGGTCATCATTGAAATCGGCGTCGGTTTTGCCAACCATTTGCCCTGGTGTGGAATTATAAAGACGCGCCAACGACTGATTGCAAAGCAAAAATTCACCGCGCCAATTCTTCAGACATACAATGTCTGGCGACTCGTCAATCACCGTCCGAAACAGGCTTTCTTCCAACAAGCGAGGTAGTATAGAGAGGCTATTTTTGGAGAGACCGCGAGGGCCGCGGGCACCACAACCATTGCAGTGTATAAAATACTCTGCAGGATCATAACGTTGAACACACAGCAGCTGCTCATCGCAATAAGGGCAGCGTTGCTTTTCAAGATTCATTCACGCGTCCTTCGCTGATACCTGCGTGGTTAGTAAATATTTTTATTGTATCACTTTATCAACTGGAAAATGACGCCTTACAATCCATAAGAACCATTCCTCGCTTGAGCTCCGTACTCTGAAACCGCAACGCTTTCGCGTACGTGACCGAGCCAGACCATTGGCACAGTGTAGCGTCACATTGATTCTCAAGATTAATAGCAGAGCACATCATACAAAATGCGGTATTTTATAATAGGCCAGAGTCAGTCAGGCTCAGTTGTCTCTGTACACGCCCATTGCCTATAACCAAAAAAGGATGCTCATGTCTGACCGAAAGCCCCCATCCATTATCGTGTTTGACGTAAATGAAACACTTCTCGATATAACGACCCTGGAGCCTTTATTCAATCGCGTGTTTGGCGACCGTCAAGTGTTAAGGGAATGGTTTTCAGCATTGGTTCTGTATTCACAGACGATGACTTTGTCCGGTCTTTATACACCCTTTGGGGAGATTGGCTTGGGCGCACTGCGGATGACCGCCGACATTCACAAAGTGAACATTGGGGATGACGATATCGCGGAGTTGAAAAGGCGGATGAGTACAATGCCGGCACATCCGGACGCTATTCCAGCTCTTACGCGGTTGCGCGATGCAGATTTCAGACTGGTAACCCTGACCAACTCGGCCAGCGGCGCTTCACCCACCCCGTTGGAAAAGGCGGGATTAAGTCACTTTTTTGAGCGAACCTTCAGCATCGAGGAGACCGGTAAATTCAAACCCGCCCCTGAAACCTATCGCCTGGTCGCGAAGGCGTTGTCTGTCGAGACCTCAGATTTGTGCCTGGTCGCCTGTCACCTTTGGGACACCATAGGCGCTCAGGCCGCCGGTTGCCGCGGTGCATTTGTCACCCGCCCCAACAACGCAATTCTCACGGCCCCTGGCGTACCCCTTCCAGATCTGGTTGCGGCCGAACTAACCGACCTCGTCGATCAGATTATTGGCTGCCGGTAACACGTTGTAGAAACGCCCGACTGTCGCCCTAAAGCCAGTCGAGCCGTTTCAACCAGAACGCGTCAATAGGCGCCGTCGCTGTAGATCAGCTCGTAGCTGTGGCTGTAGATTTCCACAATGTTTCCGAACGGGTCTTCCATATAAATCATGCGATACGGCTTCTCGCCGGGATAATAATAGCGCGGCTCTTTCATGCGTTTTTTACCACCGGCCGCGACAATGCGATCAGCCAACTCTTCAAGATTTGGATCTTGTACGCAGAAGTGAAAAATGCCGGTTTTCCAGTACTCAAAGTTATTCTCCGGGTTCACCTGATTTTTGAACTGGAACACTTCCACGCCGATCCGGTCACCGGTGGACATGTGGGCGATACAGAAACTTCCCCAGCCCTTGCCAAACACCTCGGTGCACATTTCGCCGATCGCACTGTCATCTTCAACGATTTCAGTCGGCTCCATGATCAGATACCAACCCATAACCTCGGTATAAAATTTGACCGCACCTTCAAGGTCGGGAACCGAAATACCGATGTGCGAAAAATTTCTGGGATACACATTACTCATGGCTTTTCCTCCTTTTTTTAACGTGGAGAAAGGCTACAATCATTTTTTGATTACGTGAAATTATCATTCATGATGATTATGAAAACGGATTGTAATGATTAACACCACATGGTTACGCAGTTTCTGCACCCTTGTTGAAGTTGGCCATTTCACACGTACAGCCGAACGCCTGCATATGACACAATCAGGGGTTAGTCAACAGGTACGAAAACTGGAGGAGCAACTTGGACTAGCGCTGCTTGTTCGACAAGGCAAGCGGTTTGCACTGACAGATGCCGGCGAACGGCTTTATGCGGAAGCAAAAAATATCATCATGGCCCTATCAAGCCTGGAATTGCGCATACGTGAAGATCCGGCGTATGAAGGCTTGGTTCGGGTGATGTCCCCCGGGAGCGTGGGCTTAAAACTCTATCGTCACCTGCTTGCATTACAGCACCAACACCCAAAGCTTGTTATTGACTACCGGTTTGCACCGAACGCCGATGTCGAAAATGCGATTGCTAACTACGCCGTCGACATTGGTTTCATGACCAGCACGTCGGCTCTGGCAGAAGTGAGCTGCCAGCCGATTGCGACGGAATCACTGTTGCTGGTAACCCCTGCCCGTATTTCAAAGCCGAACTGGGAAGTCTTAATGGAACTCGGGTTTATAGATCATCCGGATGGCGCTCATCATGCTGAAATGCTGCTAGGGGCTAATTACCCCGAGTTTCAACACAGCAATTTATTTGAAAAAAAGGGGTTCTCAAATCAGATCGGCCTGATTCTGGAGCCCGTGAGCTTGGGTTTGGGCTTTACCGTATTGCCGGCTCATGCGGTTGAGGCCTTCCAGGAGCGTCAGCTTGTCAGAACTCACCAGCTTCCCAATCCGGTTAGCGAAACCCTGTATCTTGCACTAAGGCGTGAGATCCCTATGCACAACAGGATGAACACAGTGATTACAGAAGCACGCAAATGGCTGTGAGTTCAGAGGGGTCGTGCAGCCTAACCAACCGAGCGATCAAGCGCTGGGCATCATTCAACGTGTTCTGTGCCTTTTTTGATACCGCGTCAGGCTAAAAGAGCCGTTTTATGATCATCAGACATCTCGTTTAGAGCCGCAATATTACTCACAATCTGGATCCCGCTCACTGCTTTCTTGGCCTTGGACTTGGCAACCGCTGCGGTCGCTGCCAGATCTGCTGCAGAACCAAATGCCCGACTATCTGCAACAACGATTCCTGCTGAGAGAGCCACGAGGGGGAACTGCCTTGGCAGGCCATCACGATCTTCACCCGTTATGAAGCCCGCCTGACGTATCGCTTCCGGATACCGCGTTGCCGCCTCTAAGGCAAAAAGTTGTTGCACTTCTTCGCAGCGTTTTCGGATTTCAAGCCGGTCGCTGAATACCACAAAATCATCCCCGCCAATGTGGCCGACCCACTCACTGTCCCCATTAAAAACCGTACACAGTTGTCGTGCCAACGACAAGATGACCTCATCACCTTTGCTATAGCCCAACAGATCGTTAAAGGGCTTGAAGTGGTCAATATCGAAATAAATGCAGGTGAACGGATTGTTTTGCTGAAGCCGGTGAACGGCTTCCTGCTGAATCAGAACATTTCCCGGCAACTGAGTAAGAGGATTGGCGTGTCTCGCCTGCTCCACCCGACTCCGGGTCATCATGCGAAGCAGAGACCGGGTTGAACCCAGCCCTATGTAATGGCCATTCCTAGTCACAATGAAATGCTGTTTGAGGTAATGAAGGTCGTCCTCTAAAAGCGACTGACTGACCGCTTCCAGAGATTCGTCGTGTTCGACAACAAGCGCATCGTAGGCTGTCAAACTAGACACCGGCTTTGTCTCATTGAGTGCACGACCATAGGTAGAGCTGAAAACTTCCATCACGCGCCATTTATGCAGCAGACCGAGAGGCCGGTCATTATCCACCACGGGTAACGCAAATATTGAGGGCGAAGATTGCAGGACCTGCCAGGCCTCGCCCAGTGACGCCGTTGGAGCAAGCGGCACGATGTAGCGCCCCAGGTATCCCGCATCGGAGGTCGCCTGCCCCCCGCCGATGGGAGCCGGATTGTCCAGCGCTGACAGCTCGGCGGTAGGAAACGGATTGGGGCGGCCCAACAGGAAGCCCTGAATCAGATGAATTCCCATTGAGCGCAGCAGCGTCAGCTCAGCAACCGTCTCAACGCCTTCTGCAATCAGCCGGCACCCCAGCCGCTCACAGAGATTAATAACGGACCGAACGAATTCTTTTTTTACCAGGTCTCGATCAACATCGCGAATAAAATGCCGGTCAATTTTGACAAAATCCGGCTGGATTTCAGACCAGAGTTTTAACCCGGAATAACCCGTGCCCAGGTCGTCTATTGCAACCCGGAAACCCCGTTTCTTCAACGCAGTCAATCGAGCCTTTAGGGCCTCCGGGTTATCCGCCGGATAACGCTCGGATAATTCAATAACGACGTTTTCCGGCTTGAGGCCGTTGGTCGCCAACAAAGACTGTAAGCGATCCTCCGCAAACGCTTTCGGTAGCAGCAGCCCCGGTGAAACATTCACGAAAACCAAGTGGCTGACTCCGTGACGAATGCAGCTTTGCCCGGCTTTCAGCAAACACGCCTGCTCCAGGCTGATCACCTGCTTGCATTGCTCTCCTGCCTGAAACAACGCAGGAGCCCCGTGCAGCGGGCTGTCCGAAGGTCCCCGGCTAAGTACCTCATAGCCAAGAACAGTTCCTTTCTGGCAGTCAACAATGGGTTGAAACATCGTTGAAATAAGCTGCTGATCAATAATGCGCTGTAGCTCTCTCGCTTGGTCGCAGGCTGTCATTCTGTGTTATGCCCCCTGAATCTGGAAACGAGAAATCAGGGCTCGCAGCGATTCTGACTGCCCACGCAACTGATCGCTCACCGTTTTAGTGTGACCGATATGCTGTTCCAGACCCTGAGAGCTTTCTCCCAGCGCATCCGCGCGCCGCCCCACCCGGCCAATCTCGTCCCGTTGAACGTGCACTGCCTCGTCTACCTCAGTGGTAAAATGGCTGAGATCATCAAAGGTTTGTTTAAGTGCCACCAGATGGGTCTTGAGTGTTCCCAACGTCTCCCGGTTAGTGCCACCGGCTGCCCGGGTCTCATCCAGTAAGCCGTTGGCACGATTAACCTGGGTGACAAGTTCGCCAACCCACTGACGCACCTGATGGGTGGAGTCACCGGTGCGGCGGGACAGGCTTCGTACTTCATCGGCCACAACGGCGAAACCCCGACCCTGCTCTCCGGCGCGAGCCGCCTCGATGGCTGCGTTCAGGGCCAGCAGATTGGTCTGCTCGGCGATGCCCGCGATCACGTCAATCACCTGTTCGATCTTTTTACTGGAACCGTGAAGCGCCTCAATCGCTTCTGCCACGCGATTGATAACCTCAATCGCGTGTTCAGCGGCACGCTCACTCTCGCGCAGCTGGTTCTGAACATCATCGTTGCCTTCCACAGCGCCAGTAACCTGCGTTCGGGAATGCCGTGCTGATTGCTCTATCCGGCTTGCGCTCTTGGTAATAGCACTCATTGATGAAACCACATCGTGGATCTGGCGGGTGTTATGTAGCGAAGATGCCTGCACTGCATCAGCCTGCTCATCCAAATTGGCTGAACGCTGTTGGAGGGCGGCCGCAGCGTCTGTGACGTCACCCACGAACAGTTTGAACTTTTCGATCAAACCGTTGATTGCCAATGCCACAGCCGTTACTTCATCACGCCCCGAAATCGGCAGCGGAGTGGAAAGGTCTGAAGCGGCTTCCATGGACCGGAGGCGTTCCGCAATCAACTGAAGCCTTGTGGTCACCGTGCGGCGGAGCCAGTACGTCAATAGCAGGACACCAAGCAAAACAACAAGGGAGCCTGCAACCAGGAAGTGCTGTTGCTGGTCGAGAAATTCAACCAGCGCGGCCGACCCTGCCTCCGCCTGTTGGCGGCCAACCGAGCGCCGGGCATCAATATCGTCAAGCATGGGATCAAGGGCCTGGTAAAGCTGAAAGTCCACCACTTTACCGGCCGAATAATAACTGGCTTCGTCGATAGGTTCTTTCAGAGCCACAAGCAGGCTCAAAACGGCCTGATGGGCCTCTGTGTTCTTCTCAGCCCAACCTTGCAGGCGCGGGTTCTCAAGAGCTGACTGCCATTGCGCCTTTATCGCTGCCGAAGTTTCTTCGAACTGTGCGTTGATCTCATCCCACAGCAACAGTTGGGCTTTAATTTTGTAGGAAAGGTCTTTGAGCTGGCGGTGGCTGCGACCCAGATCGGTGAGCAGCCAAACATCCGACATCTGCTCTCGCACGAGTCGATCCGTGGCCCCCTCAGCCTCCCGCACTACTGACATAGAAAGCCATGTCAGACCGGCAAGAGTGATTAAACAAAACCCAGAAAACACTACTAAGCGCTGACGGACCGTAAGACTCATAACGTGAACTACCTCTCGAAACGTTCACGCTGAGCATAGGTCATGATCATGACAGTTTTGTTTCAATGGCGTGTATGCCAGAAGCATTCTTTAAATATAATCAAATCTTTCAATACTTTAAAGGCACGGCGCCAATGAACTGCCGAGGGGACGGTCTTTTACAAGTCAGCCTGACTAGAACCTGTAGTTCAAACCAACTGCAAACAGGTACGACGATTCGTCGTAAAACGTGAGGTTGGATTGGGTGTCGCCATAGCCGGCAAAAGAAATAAACGACCAATCCTTCCACTCCATGAAGTTCGAGTATTCGTAAGCTGCAAACAGGCTAAACTCGTCATCTGATCGCGCCTTACTAAACAGTGTGCTCGCACTGTCATAATCTCGCCTGGCGTAACCCGCGGTTAACACCAGGCTGTGTTTGCCCACAATATTTAGCCAGCTGATATCGGCGCCATAGGAGTCGAATGAGTTTGCACTGCCATCGGCGTCATGCTGAATGTAAATGACCGAAGGTATCAGAAAGCTGGTCGGCGACACGGTGAAGCTATAATCGCCTTTGGCATGGTAGCTTTCACCATCGCGCGCAAGGTCCGTCCCGGCGTTGAGGTCGTCTTCAACATCTGCGGTGGCGTAAGCAAGGTCCAGACTGAAGCTGGAACCTGAAATGCTCTCAAGCTTCAGGCGATAGGCATTGCCTGTGATGTCGGTCTCCCTTCGCGCGGTGTTGAGCTGATAAGGGTTTTTCCAGGTTTCTCCAGATATCACCGTTGGTAAAAAGGACACATCCACAACAGTGCCCGAGCTGAGCTCATTTTTATAACCCAGCTCCATCGCCAAGGTTCCCACCGCGATATCTTCTCTTGAAGTACCAAAATAAATCTGCTGCCTGAGTTGCTTGCCAAAGGTGTAAGAGATGTTTCCGATCGGTGCTATCAGGCTTTGTGACTCACTTTGTGCGTTGTTTTCCAGCGAATTGATTGTTGCGTCACCTTCGGTATTAAAATTGGAGGTCGAAGACGTAACGCCCACATTTAATGAGATTTCACCACTGATTCCTTGCTGGGAAGCTAATTGTGCGTAGCTGGGCAGTGCAATGAAAAGAGCAGAAAGTGCCAAGTACTTCTTCATTTTAAAGCTCCAATCTATGGTCGAATAAGGCATAAACGTGTTCAGGAAACGCAAACGGTGTCTTACCCATCTAACATGACTGTGCAGGCAAGGCAAAGTTCTATTTTAGACAAGTTCTGATGAGATACACGTTCATTGTTCGCTTGAAAGGCAATGGTGATATCAGGCCTGACTGATTATTGGCGATGCCGAGGCCGAAATGGCCAGAAGCTCGTCCTGTGAACGAAAACGCGCCAGAGACAGCGTAAGTGATGGTTCGGGCGCCCGCTCTTCGGGGATGAGTGCTGGTTGCCAGAGTACCTGTTTTCAAAAAATTCAGAACAATACTTCGCGTATACCAGCGCAGAAACCTTTGCGTACACAACAGCCTTTGTTGTCAGACGAGATGATTCGTGGCGCTACAATGGTATTGAGTCCATAAAAGACAAGCGCATCGCAACTGGACCAGGCTGGGACTACAGCTCAATCAGTGTTGACTATCAAAACTATATCGATGACCCAAAAAACTTGAACTTCGTTGAGGTGATTGCGGGTTACGATGATGTGGTTGATCGGGTCTTTCACATGATCAAAGAAAACAGAGTGGACTTATACGCAGATAACGACCTTGTCCTTCAGTATGCTTTAAATCGGCTGGACCTGAATGATGAGCTTAAGATTGTGCGCCCCGGTTTAGAAAAGAAACTGATTGAAATTCCGATCTTTTCAAGACAAATGCCCGCCTCAAAAAGACAGAAGCTCATAAAAATCTGGAATGAGGGACGCCGATCGATGAAGGGCGAAAGAGAAAAAATGCTGCTTCAAAAGTATAACGTGACATTCGAAGATTAGCGCGACGCGCACGCTCTGACCGGCTGCGACCGCGCATTCAATCCTAAGCCTTTTTACTGCCCTGATTTTCTTTCGGACGTTAATCGGTTTAGAAACGGCGGGCTACTAAAGTCTTTCAATGCCCGCTCAATTTCCTCGGGCGTGCTCATTACAAATGGTCCGCATTGCTGAAATTCTGTCCGGAAGTAAAGGGCCTCGTGTCAGGCGAACGTGATCGCTCATTCGGGCTGAATGTGAACACCTTTTTTCTTAGCGCATCACCCGCCGAGGCTTTCACCTCGGGTGTTCATGTGCAGTCAATTTCTCATCAATTCTCCATTCAGTGCCCAGCGATAGGCGTTGTGCATCAGCCGGTCTAGAGTGGCGTAGACCAGAGTGCTGTCGCCGATACTGGCGTGCCACTGAGCGGTGGTTAGCTGACTGGTGATCATGGTCGAACCAGCCCATTCTGGCTCTAGGCAAAACTCCGCAAGCTGACTTGTAGCCGTGGCAGCTAGGCCGCACTCTTTTTCAGTAAAAGCAGAGTGAATGGTTCTTTGCATTGCTACAGGAAAAAAAGCGCAAGAGCCCAGTAACTCTGAGCTCCTGAACTTTACCAAAACTCTAGTTTAAGAGCGGTTTGCGCCTCCATAAATAGAACAAGACGGGAATCACCAATAGCGCCAAAATGACTGCGGTGATCATACCCCCCACCATAGGCGCTGCAATTCGACCCATTACCTCGGAACCTGTTCCGGTGCCGACCATAATGGGAATCAGACCACCGATGATGGCGGCCGCGGTCATCATCACCGGCCGCACTCGCATACCGGCACCGTGAAGCACCGCATGACGGAGCGTTTCCCGCCTGGGCGTCAGGCCTTTCTGTTCGCAGGTTTCAAGCATTGCCTGATAGGACTGGTTGAGGTACACAAGCATAATGACACCAATCTCCACCGCTACGCCCGCCAATGCAATGAAACCAACGCCAACGGCGACGGAGAAGTTATAACCCAACAGATACATCAGCCAAACAGCCCCGATCATTGCGAACGGAAGCGTACCCATGATGATGCCCACTTCCGCAAAATTCCTGAAATTCAGAAACAGCAGGATGATGATAATTGCCAGTGTCAACGGAACCACGTAGGTCAGCTTTTCTTTGGCGCGAAGCATGTATTCATATTGGCCCGACCAGGCAATGGAGTAACCCGCCGGCAGGTCTAATTCTGCCTGCACGACCGCCATCGCCTGTTCAACGTAAGTGCCCACGTCTACATCCTCTATATCCACAAAAGACCAGCCGTTAAGGCGAGCATTTTCACTTTTGATCGCCGGCGGCCCATCTTCTATCCGGATATCGGCGACATCAGCCAGCGCAATCCGCTGGCCTGAAGCCGTCACGATAGGAAGCTGTTCCAGTTTTTCGGGAGAATCCCGATAGTCTTCCGGATAACGAAGGTTAATGGGGTAACGCTCAAGACCCTCGATGGTTCTGGAGACATTAATTCCACCGATTGCGGTGGCAATCACTTGCTGTACGTCCGCGATATTCAGACCATAACGGGCAGCGCGCTCACGATCTATATCCACCTTAATATAGCGGCCACCGGCTACGCGCTCTGAGTAAACCGACGCCGTGCCGGGCACGTCTGCCAGAATTTCCTCCAGGCGTTTTCCAACATCCTCGATGGTTTTAAGATCGGGGCCAGCGATTTTAATGCCTACGGGTGTTTTTATACCCGTTGCCAGCATGTCAATGCGGGTGATGATCGGCATTACCCAGGCATTGGTGACACCAGGGAATTGAATCAGTGTGTTGAGTTCCTCTTTGAGCTTGTCTGTAGTCATGCCCTCGCGCCACTGATCGCGGGGTTTGAGCTGAATGAAGGTTTCAATCATGGTTAAAGGTGCTGGATCGGTTGCCGTATCCGCACGCCCTACTTTGCCGAACACGGTCTTCACTTCTGGCACTGTCGCAATCAGTTTGTCCGTCTGCTGAAGTAACTGACGGGCCTTGCCGATTGAGATTCCAGGATAGGTCGTTGGCATGTACATCAAGTCCCCTTCGTCCAACGGGGGTATGAATTCGCTACCAATTTTTGTTGCAGGCCAAAGGCCAACAGCCAATACCAGTAGGGCAGCCAGCACCGTCGACATGGGAAACCTGAGCACCAGTTTCAAGACCGGCATATAGGCACCGACCAACACCCGGTTGAGGGGGTTCTTATGCTCGGGCAGCACTTTACCCCGAATAAAGTAGCCCATCAGCACCGGAACCAGCGTTACAGCAAGGAACGCACTGGCTGCCATTGCGTAAGTTTTGGTGAACGCCAGTGGCGCAAACATTCGCCCCTCCTGCGCCTCAAGCGCAAACACGGGCACGAAACTGACCGTAATGATCAACAGCGAGAAAAACAGCGCGGGGCCAACTTCAGAGGCAGACTTGGCGACAATCTCCCATCGGTTCTCGGGTGTGAGTGGCGTTCGCTCCATATGCTTGTGCATGTTCTCTATCATAACGATGGCCCCATCGATCATGGCGCCGATAGCAATGGCGATGCCGCCGAGAGACATAATGTTGGCGTTAATGCCTTGCCAGTACATGACGGTAAACGCCATCAAAATGCCCACAGGTAAGCTGATAATCGCCACCAACGAAGAGCGGACGTGGAACAGAAAGACGATACACACCAGGCCGACGACCAGAAATTCTTCCAGCAGCTTAAAAAAGAGGTTATCGACGGCGCGCTCAATCAGGCCCGATCGGTCGTAAACCGTGACCACTTCAACGCCATCGGGCAGGCTCGATTGCAGCTCGACCAGCTTGGCCTTGACGCCATTAATGGTTTCCTGGGCATTTTCACCAAAGCGCATCACCACGATGCCACCAACGGTCTCCCCTTCCCCGTTAAGTTCGGCAATACCGCGCCTCATCTGTGGCCCCACTTCGACACTGGCCACATCTTTGAGCAGGATCGGTGTGCCGTTTACATCCAGACCCAGCGGAATCACCATCAGGTCTTCCCGGGATTCAATGTAGCCGGAGGTACGCACCATGTATTCGGCTTCCGCCATTTCAATGACCGACGCTCCGACTTCCTGGTTACCCTGCTGAATCGCTGTTTGGATAAGCGACAGGGGAATTCCCAAGGCGCGGAGCTTTTCAGGGCTGACCTTGACCTGATATTGCTTCACCATGCCACCGAGCGCAGCCACCTCCGATACCCCGGGCACCGTTTGTAATTCGTACTTAAGAAACCAGTCCTGCAGGCTGCGTAACTGGCTCAGGTCGTTTTGCCCTGTCCGATCAACCAATGCATAAAGATAAACCCAGCCAACACCGGTGGCGTCCGGCCCCAATTGCGGCCTCGCTGAATCTGGCAGGTTGGGCGCCACTTGCGACAGGTACTCCAGAACTCTGGAACGCGCCCAGTACATATCGGTATCTTCGTCGAAAATCACGTAAACGTAAGAGTCGCCAAAAAACGAATAGCCGCGCACGGTTTCCGCGCCGGGAACCGACAGCATGGCGGTCGTCAGGGGATAGGTGACCTGGTCTTCAACTACTTGCGGTGCTTGTCCTGGGAAGCTGGTTTTAATGATAACTTGCACATCGGACAGATCCGGAAGCGCATCGACCGGGGTTTTACTGAGTGAGTACAGACCCAACCCTGATATTAATAGGCTCGCCAGCAACACCAAAAAACGGTTTCGGATGGACCAATGAATAATGGATGTAATCATCAGTTGGCTCCCTCACGATCCATAGTCTCGTGGTCCATCTCGCCGTGATCCATCGTGCCGGCCGGCATCTCCGACATGCGTTGAAAATCCGAGGTCTTACTGGATTCAGAATCAATCAGGAACTGGGCCGATGTGACCACCGTATCGCCCGATACGACACCTCCGAGAATCTCGGCGTACTGATCGCCCATCCGTCCAACATCCACATTGACGGATTTGAATGCCCCGCCATCCAACGCAAGCACCAGTCGATCGCTCTGGCCCGTTCGAATAACCGATTCGCGAGGCACCAGCATTTGCCGGTCTGCCCTTGCCCCCTGAATGTTTAATGCTACAAACATACCCGGCAGCAAGGTGCCATCGGCGTTGTCAAAACGCATTCTCACCCGGGCCGTACGGGTCTTGGAATTCACTTCCGGGTACACATAATCCACCTCGCCCGTCCACTGGCGCCCAGGCAGGTAGTCCAGCGTCATCACCACGCGATTGTTGGATGCTACGGTAGCCAACTGACGTTCAAATACTTCGCCAATGACCCACACATCATCCAGTGCCGCGATGGAAAGAACTCGATCTCCTGGTTTGATAAACATACCTTCACGAACATTGAGGTTGTCGATAACACCGGAGGTGGGCGCATACACTGTTAACGTACGCCGTGTTTCGCGGGTTTTGGTCAGCTGTCGTATTGCGCTTTCCGGCACATTGAGGGCCGCGAGCCGCTCCTTGGAGGCATTGATCAAACGCTCATTACCCCGGTTTAAAGCCAGGACTAATTCATCCTGGGCGTTGACCAATGTGGGTGAGTAAAGTGTATACAGAGGCTTGCCCTTTTCGACCGCTTCGCCCTCTGCCTTCACATAAAGCTTCTCGATCCAGCCCTCAACCCGAGGGTGGACATGAGCCATATCGTCTTCGCTGTATTGAACGTACCCAACGGTCGTTATGTTATTCGGCAGCCGCCCCTGGGTGACCGGGCCCGTCCGCACACCCAGGTTATTAACCACGCTCGGTGAAATACGAACCGTGCCTGGGGCGCCTTTACCCGACCCGCTTTCGGCATAGACAGGGACCAGATCCATACCCATGGGCGATTTACCCGGTTTGTCACTCTTAAAATTGGGGTCCATGGGCGCTACCCAATGGACGGGTTCTTTACTGACACTGCTCGTGGCCTCGGCCACCGAATCCTTTGATGTGTCGGGGGCAAACCAATAGGTTGCTACCGCTCCGGCCACGCCACCTAACAACAGAAAGCCCAATGGGCGCATAACATTTGCCATGAGTATTAATCCTGGGAATTTTTCAGTGAAAACGAGCGTGAATCAGAGGTATCAGCGGTGAGATAGCGAAAGTTCGCCACGTTTTTGGCGTGTTCAGCGGTCATCTGTATGAAATCAACCTGTGCGTTGAGCTCCGCGATGCGCGCACGGACAGCTTCGGCAAAATCGCCATCATCGTTGTTGTAAGCTGATAGAGCTGCATTCGCCTGCTCCGCTATTTGCGGAAGCAGCGTTTGCTGGTAAAGCATGATGCGGTCATCGAGTCGTTCAATTCGGGCGGCCGCCGCACGTGCTTCGGCTGTTAGTCGCCGAACCTGCAGCATCCGATCAGACTTCGCCGCTTCCACCCGCGCGATTGCCGCGCTTACGGTGCGATCCTGGCGATTGCCGGTAAAAAAAGGCAGGTCAAATCCAATCCCGACTGAAAAGAGATCCGCCCGGTCTTGCCCGCCCGGAGCTTGGTCACGATATCCATACTGCGCCGATACGGTCCATTCAGGCTTGTAAGCCTGACGAGCCAACTCAATGTCGAGTGACCCGGCATCAATCAACTGGTCGGTTGCGCGAATTGAGGAGTGAGTGATCGCGGCGTTGCCGTTGGTATAAGACGGCGTATTAACAAGCTTGGCTAACAGATTAGAGGGGATCCGTTCGCTTACCCGTAAACGAAACGTATCAGCACCGACCCACTCTCCCAGCTCTTCCTGAGCGGTTTCCAACTGCGAGTGAAGCCCCGTTAAGCGGTCATCAAGGCGGGTTAACTCAAGAGAACCACGAATGATGTCCTGCTGCCGCGAACCGGTCATCGTAGAGGTGTACCCGGCTTCAGCAACGTCTGCCAGCTGCTCAAAAAGGCCCCGATTGTTGTCAATTATTCGAATACTCTCTTGCGCTTTCCAAAGTTCAAGCCACAGGTAGGTTACCGATCTAACCACCAACTCCTGTCGATTCTTCCGCTGAAACGACTGGGATTCCGCGAGCTCTTGCTTTCTATCGCGGGCGAGAGACCGACTATCACCACGAGGAAATCGTTGGCTGAGGCCAATAGTGGCTTGTGTCATGCCCTCTTGGCCGGTATCGAAGGTATCAGTGGGAAGGTTTGCGGCGCCCAACGTAATGCGTGGATCTGGTAAGGCACCTGCTGCAACGGATTCATCAAGAAGCGCCCGTTGCAGATAAATGCTTTGGGCTGACCAGGGATCGCCTCGAATGGCAATATCAATGGCGTCTTCAAGGGCAAGTGTCGGTTCAGCAGAAACACCAAGACTCGTTAAAAGCAAGGCACCTATTACCACTTTTTTATATACACGAACAAAGTCATTCAAGTTCTATTCTCCACTGAATTAGTGCGCAGCGAAGAATCATAGAAGTGCTATCTGAACTCAGCCTGAAATTTCAAAACATATTATGTAATTTTGATCTGAGTCAATCGATATTAACTATTGGTAAATATCAATAAAATTATTACTTTTATTTTATTACTTATTTCAGGGTGAGTTCAGGAAGAGATGGTTAAATCATTCCATCAACCAACCAGGAGGTACATCATGAAAGCACCCATTTTATTTTTAGCCGCAATCACTTTATCTACTGCAGTTTTTGCCGGCAACATGCAGCAAGACACTAAGAGCAGCGCTTCGATGCAAGGCGATATGAGCTCAATGCACAGCAATATGACATCAATGCACAACAACATGAATTCGATGCACAGCGGCATGAATAAAGAAGCAACGCAGACCGAGGTGCTCAAGAATAAGGACATGCAACGCCTTCATAGAGAAATGACACGCAACGGAATGTCTGAAGGTGGTATGGAAGCTCGGGTTGATATGATGACGGAAAAAGGTAGAGCCTTCCACCGAGCATTGGAGCAGGATCAAAAAAACACCGCAGGATAACTCCTCGGGTTAGATTGATTCGAAAAAGCTCAAGGGTCGTTAGCACTATTTAATTCACGCTGGTGAAACCTTGAGAGATGAGCAGAAAAACATACAAACCTGAAATAAATCTGAATTACGTTTTAACGAACAGTAATTCAGAGCAAGGAGTTCAACATGAAAAAGATCATTATCGCGACTGCAATTACAGCCTTGTTCTCAATGACCGCAAATGCCAACTCTGGTTTAGCGGATCGCGTTAACGAGGCGCGAAGCTATCCAAATAAAACAGTCGAGACCGTTAGCCCTAAAATGCTGCATACGCAGCATAAAGAAATACACATGAAAATAGATAAAGCTGAATATAAAAATCACTCGAATTCATCGGGTTCAAATCATGCAGAACAGCTGCGTGCTCAAGACACCAGACACCAGAAATCGTAATAACAATGTCCAGCCATGCCTCACTTAGCATGGCTGGTTTTTGCCTCATGCCCCGGCAGGACAGCTACGACATACTGGCTTTCACCGCCAACGGTCAAACTGAAAGCGTGAAACGGTGCCAATTCTGATACGCCGAACTTTGCCGTTTGGCACCGCTCTTTTCTCCTCGTACTCCGCACTGGTGCCCGGCTATCTGCCCGTGCGCATCCATACTATCGCTAATTTTGAAAAGTTCTTCAGACCTTCCTAAGTCCACAAGAAGAAAGTGCGTACCTCAGAGATTTCAAACAGGGCGGTCTCCAACTCCAAGTGCAACACTTGGTTTAATGAACGCCTGATGACGCTTCCTGGGTACGGTTGATCAGATCCATAAACACCTCCAGCGGTGGTTTAAAGCCTAACCGCTTTCGAGGC